>ERZ778021.2-NODE-2-length-987781-cov-14.168766_pt1:5000-987781 | contig 987781 bp, 985 predicted proteins | sample MGYA00375751_ERZ778021 | MGnify/ENA primary metagenome ERZ778021 (study PRJEB29350, sample SAMN05389814) | bioreactor metagenome | isolation source: Thiocyanate stock bioreactor | place: South Africa: University of Cape Town | collected 2013-08-29 ...
GGCTTTATTAAGGTTTTTAAAAAATAATTCTTTTAAAGGATCCTGCAGCATTCTTTTGACCAGTGATGAAGAAGGTCCAGCTTTAGATGGTCTGCAAAAAGTATTGCCGGTTCTTTGTAATCAAGGTCAACAGTTTAGTCATTTTTTAATTGGAGAACCCACTGGAAATAACCTGGGTGATGTTATTCAGATAGGGCGTCGTGGTAGTGTGACGGCACAATTAACCTGCTTGGGTACTCAAGGGCATATTGCGTACCCAGATTTATATAACAATCCTATTCCTCGATTACTTCAATGCCTTCAGGAATTGACAGGGAGCCCTTTGGATGAAGGATGTCCCTTTTTTGAACCTTCTCGTTTGACTGTTACGGGCATTGTTTCAGAATGTATCGCAGAAAATGTGACCCCTTCTACAGCCCAAGCTTTTTTTGGTGTACGTTTTAATCCCTTACACCAAGCTGATAAGCTGGAAGAATGGTTTCAAATGGTGTGTCAGAAGTATGCAGGTCAGCATCATTTAACCGTCAGAAGAAATGGGAATAGTTTTTTGACCCAAGACGCAGAGTGGATTGAGTGCTTAAGAGGAGCGATCCGTACTGTATTAAACAAAGACCCAGAACTAACAACGCGAGGAGGGACGACGGATGGACGCTTTTTATCCTGTTACGCTCCTGTTTTAGAGTTGGGGATGCCTGAAGGAACAATTCATCAGGTGAATGAAAGAATTTTATTATCTGATATTGATGCTTTAGAACAGGTCTATTTTGAAGTGCTCCGGCGTTACTTTAAGATTCTGTAATTATTATCTTTCTAGAAAAAGAACCTGTTGTAGACCTGATTCGTGTTGTAAGGAAACGCTTTCTTCGTTAACAGCAATAATAACCCACTTATTAAAAGATCTCAAAAATTTATTGTCATAACGCTTGCCATCGATCCATACCACCCATTCCTGAGTATCGTGACGAAAAAGAATTCCTTGTAGAATCATTTTTTCTTTCAAAGGGTAGCTTTGATCCTCAGTAGAAAGTTCTTTCTTAAGGGAAGGAGGGATAAAAAGGGCATAAACCACTGGGGAGCAAAGGTAAAAGGCACACTTAAGGACCAAGGTGATACCATTCAAAACGATATTCCCCCTTAATCATTAAATTTGTATTATTTAGTATATCAGGTTCCCCCAAGCAGTCCAGTTTATCTAAACTGATTTCACAGATTCTTAAGTGCCCTAAAAAACGACTGGAACATTTTTTGAAAAATTGCCACAAGAAATAATCATTTTTGACAGACACAGAAAGTACGACCACAGTTTTATAGAGTACTTTATGAGATTCTTTTAAGACAACTTCTGTCTGACCTACGGTCATTTCTGCTGTTTTGATTTGAAAATGTTCTAAAGAATCTTTGAATACTTTTTGCACCGCAGAAAATGCTTGATCGTAGGCATATTTTTTTTTAAATTCTTTCCAAATTTGGAAGTGGTTTTTTTTATTTTGATAATATTTTTGTAAATTTTTGTGCTTACTTTTAAGATTTTTTTTCTGCGTCCTTAAAAAAGCAGCCACTAAAAAAAGCAACATTAAACTGACTGATTTGAACAGAAAAGCTTTTGAAAGATAGAACTTAGGTATTTTCATGGATCCAACCTCAAAGGAGAAGGTGTTTCCACAATCCATCCCTTTTCCGTATCGATACTCAAATCTTGTGTAAAATTTTGTAAACAGGTCAGTGAAGTCTTTGGAAAAGAAGTTTGCCATGCTTTTTGGAATTGCTTAAAGTCGGGCAAAGGATAAGGAGACCAGTTTTCAATGCCCAAAGTGCTTTTTTCTAAATCCCAATGTAAAGAGTTTAAGACCAATTTTTGTCCCAGTAGTTTTTCCAAAGAAGTCACAAAATGATCAATACGCAGAGCTTGTTGTTCATTGGTTTGAAAAATATGTTTAACTTTGATGAGGAGAGAAAGTGGTAAGGGCATGTCTTGGCCTAGTAATTGCTGATAGAGAGCGTGTGTTTTTTTAAAGGATTTTTTTTCTTGATAAAAGTCGTAAGTAGTATACACAATCTCTAAAATTACGGCACTCCATATGCCCCATCCCAAAAAATGTCCTGCCAAACGTAAGGAGGCAGAAGCAGGGTAAGAGTGTTTTTTGGGCGTGGAAGGACGAAGAGGCAAATAGTTTCTTTTTTCCGTGTAAAGTAATAAACGATCCAACAAAGGGACTTCAGGAGGCCCTTGATCGCAGTGTTCTTTCAGCCAATAGTCAAAATTAGGACCTGCCAGGAAAAAACTGCCCGGGAAAAAGTGAAACCATTCTTCTTGATCTTTTTCCAAATCACCACAAGCACAAATAAAGCACTGGGTAAGGTCTTCCATCTGCCCTAAATATTCTTTTGTTTGGTGTGCTAATACGGGGATCGAGTCAGATGGAGAGGTATTTAAGACTCGCAGAAACTGTAAATCTCCTTTTGAAAAAAGGGCAATGAGTAAGGGACCAGAAGCCCTTTGAATGGCAAAAAAGGCCTTGGGAGCTGTATATTTTTTTTGAACGATTTGATTCAAAGACCGGGCTATTTCAAAAGCGTAGCTATGATATATTAAAGAAACAGAGCTATTAGAAAGCTTTTCTTCTAATACTTGGATACCCAGAGGTTTTTGTAGTCCCACAGACATGACATAACCTTTAATGTAGAAAATGTGACTCCAGGAATAAGAGCTGGACCCAGATAAATATTTGTATCGGCTGCGTAACCACTGAATGCCATCAAATACATTTAAAATAGAAGGCTTTTTTTCAATAGTGAGCAATTGAGCAGTGGTTTGATCAAAAAGATGAATTTCACAAGGACTGTGCTGTTGGACAGTTTGCAGCAGGGTAATCCAACTGTCTTGTGGATAAGCTTGAAGGAAAGTTATGCCTTTTTTTTGCTTTTGGTATAACCAAAAAGACGTAGCTTCCACAATACAAAAAAAAGTATTAAGAGATTTCATATAAATTAATGTCAAGAGCTTCATAAAAGGGGACAAAAACTGCCAGGATCAAAAACAAAACCAATGTTGCGATTAGTCCCATAAACACAAAAGGCATCAGTGTATTCAACTGTTCCAACATTTTTTGAGATTGTTTTGTACTCATATGGTGAACATAACTTAGGCTTTCTGATAGCTGCCCAGAGCTTTCTCCTGATTGCAAAATATGCCGATATAATGCGGGGAAAAAGGGAAAATCTTTTAGAGCGACGGATAGCGTTGTACCATTTTGGATTTGATCTACCAGCATTAATGCCAATTGTTTAAGGTATTTAGACTTTAAAGTGTTTGCTGATAAAGCCAGTGAAGTTAATAAAGAAACTTGGTTGGCCGTTAAGATAGCCAAGGAAGCCAAATACCGGGCATAGTCCAGCTGAGATAGCAACTTCCCCCAGGGCATATAAAGCAAAGAGTATTTGGCCCATAGACGACGCCCGAAAAGATAAAAACAAAGCCCTGTGACTGTGACGAAGATACCCCACGAGATCCAGTTTGAAGGCAAAGCAAAAGGGTTTAGAAAAAGACGTGTCAGGAAAGATAGAGGGCGGTCTTGTAGGATGGCTGAAAAATGCTCGGACATTTGGGCTTTTAAAACCCAAAAAGTGCAACAAAAGACGGCAAAATTGACACAGGGTAAAAGCATTGCTTGAGAGAGATGGTTTTTTTGTTTTTGTTTTTCTTCTAAATAAGCACGACAAGTCTTGCAACTTTCTTTTAAAGTTCCGGTAAGCTCTCCTTGACGCAGCAGAACAACGATCAGAGGGGGAAAAAGCTTCCCATAATCTTGACAGGCCTTGGACAACAAAGTACCTTTGTGGACTTCTGTCCACAAAAATGCCTTGACCATTTTTAAAAGACCTTGGGGCTCCATGGCTCCTAAGGCTTGTCCTACAGATTGTGCAGAGGTTAAGGCACATTCTAGATACCAAAAAAAGTAAATAAGATCTTTAAGATGGCGACTTTTCCATAACCATTGAGTCCAACACCGACGGACAGAAAGTGGAGTGAGCTTTTGATCCAATAAAAAATCTAAAACCTCTTTTCTGCCGGTGCGCACTAAATAACCTAAGGTAAATTCTTGCTGCGCATTCATGGCTTTATATCGATAAAAGGCCATCTTATACTCCTATAACCCGCTGAATTTCCTGCAAAGAGGTGATACCCCTGGCTGCCAATTGCAGGCCTTTTGCTTGAAGGTCTACAAAACCTTTTTCACAAAGCATCTGTTTAATGTAGGTATAAGAATGGCCTTTTAAGATTCGTTCTTCTATATCTGGGGTCATGATTAAAATTTCCGCTACGACTGTGCGGCCACGATATCCTCTGCCTTGACATAGAGGACAGCCTTTTGCTTTATAAAAAGAGCCTTGAAGCTTGATCTCGGGGTCTGGTTCTTTACAATGAGTACATAAAATACGTACCAATCGTTGGGATATTACCCCATTCAGCAGTCCTGAAATCAAAGACATAGGGATCTTGAATTCCATCAGGCGGTAAATAACGCCCAAAGCATGAACAGTGTGCAGAGTTGTCAAGACACTATGACCTGTCATAGCAGCCCGGATAGCAGAATACGCTACATCTTCATGTCGAATTTCACCAATTAAAATGACGTCGGGATCTTGACGCAGTAAGGATTGAACTCCCTTAGAAAAAGTCAAGACCCCTCCTTCTTTGATCTCTGTCTGACGGATACCGGGAACCACATACTCGATGGGCTCTTCTAAGGTCATAATGTTTTGTTCTTTGAAATTCAAAAGTGAAAGCATGGCGTATAAAGAAGTTGTCTTTCCGCAGCCTGTGGGGCCTGTTAAGACCAACAGTCCTTCAGGTTTTTGTAGTAAAAGTTTAATGGCCTCGTACTCTTGGGGGCTATAACCTAATTCAGCCAAAGACTTAAGTCCTTTTTCTTTTTGTAACAAGCGCAGTACGATGTTTTCCCCGTAATGGGTAGGGTGACAGGATGCGCGAATATCCAGCGTTTGTCCTATAAGTGAAAGGGAAAAACGGCCATCTTGAGGACGACGTGTTTCCCCAATATCCATCTGAGATAAAACTTTGAGCTGTATGCATACGCTACTCCAAAGTGAAATGTGGAAACAACAGGCGGTTTCTAAAACGCCATCACAGCGCAAACGCACCCGAACAAATAATTTTTGAGGCTCGAAATGAATGTCAGAGCTGCCTTGGATAATCGCTTTTTGAATAAGATCCTTTAAAAAATGACTAATAACCTGATCATCCTGTTTAAGTTGTTGAGAGAAAGAGGTCTGAAAATCTGGGGCACCTTGTCCTTTATGTAAAAGTGTTAATATTTCTGAGCGGACTCCTAGTGCTAACTGCAGGTGTAAACCATTTTTCAAGCAACACCGAAGGGTGTCTTGCCCTTTTAGATCAGATAAATCGGCGATAACCACTGTTAAAGTATTTCCATCACAGTGAAACGGTACAGCGCAACAAGTCCAAGCTACTTCTATAGGAAGATACTCCCAAGGAAGTGTTTCAAAAGCAGCCGCTTTCAGGCTTTGAAACGGGATCTTGTTGGCATGAGCAAAAAAACGTACCACTGATTCTTCTTCAAAATTTTCTAGGTCTAGTAAAATTTTTTCTAATCTTCGGCCGGTTTTTTTATGCTCATGCAGAAGAATGCGTTGCTGATCTACATCGATCAGGCCTTGGCCCAATAAAAAGTCCATTAACCGCTCCTCTTCAGATGAGAAACGATCAAAAACCAACCAAGACATTTGTTTTCCAGGCCAAAATTTTTTCTAGCTGCTTTATGATATAATTTAATTAACAAAGCGTCAATATATTTTACTTTAAACAACACAATTGTGAGCAAGTGACACCTTTCTTTTGAGATACTCGCTTTACTTTTTTATTTTCAGGGGATACAATAAGTCAGAGTATTTCTCTGAGAACGTGTGATGAAGAGAACTTTTCAGCCCAGCCGATTGGTGCGCAAGCGTCGTCATGGTTTCAGGGCTCGTATGGCCAGCGCTTCAGGTCGTCAGGTAATTACTAGGCGGCGCCAGAAGGGGCGTGCCCGGTTGTCTGCTTGAAGCTTGCAGTCATGAAAGCAAGACCTCTCTCGCGCAAACACCCGGTGTGGGGTTTAAAGCGCGAGAGCATGTTTTCTGATATTATTTGGGAATCTCGGGTGAAAGTTCGTTGGGTTCCTCTTTTGCCATGTGAAAAAGTTCTTGATTTTGGTATCATTGTTCCCAAGCGTCTGGGAAAAGCCTGCCAAAGAAAACGTTTCAAAAGGCAGTTTCGTCATGTCTTATATCAGATGGCTGCTATATCTCCCGTTTCGTTAGGTTTAATTTTTTTAATACGAGAAAACAGTATCTTTCGTTTGTCTTTTCAAGAGCTCTTACAGGGGGTTCGGGTGTTCCTAGGCAGGGTTTTTTCCCGCTTGCAAGGGGCTCAAGGTACACGTCAAAACCAGGAAATTTTATGCAGGATCGAAAAAACATTTTAATAGCAGCGCTTTTGTGCGCAGTAATTTGGCTGGGCTACGAAATGTGGCTAGCCCCTATGGTCTCAAAAAATACCATTTCTCAGTCCCAGAATGTTGCTGTGGAAAGGAAATCCAGGCAAGGCTCTGTCCAAGGTGTCTCTTCAGAATCAGCCCAAGGGTTGCCTTCGTCGTCTGAGCAGTTATGTTATATCTCAGAAAAGACCGCTTTAGCCCAGGAAAGGGTTAGTATCGAAGGGCCATTTGTTAAAGGAAGCATACGTTTAAAGGGCGCTACTTTGGATGATTGGGTTTTAAAAGATTACAAAGCAGAGGTTGGTTCAGACCAGCCATTGCGTTTACTAAAGCCTTTGGGAACCAAAGAAGCTTATTTTGTGCGTTTTGGACAATTTTTTTCGAATGAGGTCCAAGTCCCGGACGAAAACACAGTGTGGAAATACCACAAGGAAATTTTAAAGGATGGCACCGAGTACGTACATTTGTATTGGGTCAACGATCAAGGTGTTGCTTTTGATCGTCACCTCTGCGTACAAGAAAAGTACGGGTTGTTTACAAAGTGGTATGTGTATGCTTGGGATGATACTGACGTTCCTAGCTATATCCTGAAAGAAAGACAAAACAAAAAAATAAAAGAGAGTTCTGTAAAGTCCAAAGACTTATATAATAAGATCAAAGCAGTTTGTCAGATAGAACGATGCGGCCCTGTAGAGCCAAGTCAGTTTCTTTCTTATCAAGGACCTCTGGGGATCTTTTCGGGAGAATGGAAAACCATTTCTTATGAGACACTTTTGAAAAAACCTTTTCAAGCGGATATTAAAGAAACTGGTAGCCGTGAGCCTGCAGGAGACAAATCTGGAAATAGGGGGCGTTCGGATTGGTTTGGATTTTCAGATAAATATTGGTTGGTGGCCATGGGAGGCGGAGAAGGATCTTTTCAGTTGGATGGACGTGCTTTAGAAGGAAAAGAGCCTATCTATCGGGCACAGCTACAGGGGTTGCATAAGACCTGGTTCTTTTTGGGACCTAAGCAAGTGGGGGAATTGGAAGAGCATGGGAATCATTTTGGTCCACCTGCCTTCAAACATCTGGAATGGGCGGTAGATTTTGGATGGTTTTACTTTATTACTAAGCCTTTGTTTTACGTTCTTTCTTTCTTTAAAAATCTTCTGGGCAGTTTTGGGGCAGCCATTTTGTTGCTGACTGTTATTGTTAGGGTGTGTTTTTTTCCTCTGGCCATCCGATCTGCTCGGTCTATGTATAAAATGAAAAAAATCCAACCTGCCGTTCAAGCACTAAGAGAGCGCTTTAAGGGGGACAAAGTGGCGATGAATCATGCCCTGATTCAGTTGTATCAAAAGGATAAGATTAACCCTGTGGCAGGTTTTTTACCTTTAATTTTGCAATTTCCTATCTTTTTTGCGTTGTATAAGGTGTTGTTTGTTTCTATTGAAATGCGCCAGGCTCCTTTCTGGGGGTGGATATCTGATTTGGCGGCTCCGGATCCTACCAGTTTTATCAATCTGTTTGGGCTCTTACCTTTTCAAGCGCCGTCCTTTTTACATATCGGTTTGTGGCCCTTTTTGATGGGGGTTAGCATGCTCTTGCAACAAAGGGGGCAACAATCTGCTACGTTGGATCCGGCGCAGCGTTTGATGCTTTCTTATGTTATGCCCGTCGTATTTGTCTATATGATGGCAGACTTTCCTGCGGGCATGATTATTTATTGGACTTGGAATAATGTTCTGAGTTTTCTTCAACAATGGGTCATCGAAAAAGTTTACTTGAGGTCATAAATGTGTAGAAAATTTAGACGTAGTTTGTTAAATGCTTTTGCGCTCAGAAAAAACGTCTCTTGGCGTTGTGTTTCAGAAGGTTTTTCAGAATCAGATTCTGAAAACTGGAATTCTTGGTCTTTATTTGAGGAAGAAGAGGCTAGCGAATGAAAAAAGGCACTGCCCTGCGGGAGGCTCGTTTCATTAAAAGCGTCTTTGAACTGGGCAAATTACCAGCGCCCTTAGGAAAGGAAGTCGCTTTTTGGGGTCGCTCTAATGTAGGGAAATCCTCTTTGATGAATCGCTTGATGCAGGCTAAAGACCTGGTTAAAGTTTCTAAGACCCCTGGGTGCACTCAGTCTGTTAATTTTTTTCAGATTGGCAGTAATCTTTTCTTGGTGGATTTACCAGGGTATGGATACGCAAAAGTTCCCCATCACCTGCAGGTTTTATGGATTGACTTAGTATCAGGTTATTTGGCAACACGGGAAAATCTGCGGCATGTTTTTTTGCTTTTGGACAGCCGTCATGAATTAAAAGACTTGGATCAACAAGCTATTGAGTTTTTAGCTTCCTGCAGGCTTTCTTTTTCTTTGGTTTTGACCAAAGTTGATAAAATTTCTGACAGTCTTTTAGCTCAGCATAGGACCTTTTTACAAGAGCGTTTTGCAGGGATTGATGTCTATTACAGTAGCGCTGAAAAAGGGTGGGGGATGGCAGAAATTCAGCGAAAGCTTATCAAGGAGGCAAAGGTATGAAAATTTCCACGTCTCATAGAACAATTCCTAAAATTTCACCTTCCGTGTGGGCTTTAAGTCTGGGAATGTTTTTTTTAAATTTCGCTTCCATGATGATCTTTACGTGCATGCCTTTGTTACCGCTGTGTTTTCCAATTAAGGCCAGTGCTGTGGGTTGCATAGAGGGGTTTGGAGAAGGTTTTGCGTATCTTGTGCGAGCCTTTGCAGGCTCTTTGAGTGATTTTTTTCAAAAACGAAAGAAATTTCTTTTATGGGGATACGGAACCTGTTTGCTGGCAAGGTTTTGTCTGGTTTGGGCGCATTCGATGAATCTGATTGTTTTGGCGCGTCTTTTGGAAAAATTAGGTAATGGCATGCAGGGCAGCCCCCGGGAAGCCTTGATCCGAGATATGTCAAATCCTGTTGTGTTAGGGCGCTCGTATGGCTTAAATAAAGCTCTGGGGATGTTAGGTTCGGCCTTAGGGGGCGGAGTTTTGGTATGGGTGTTTTATTATTACAGTGATCACCTGCCTTCTCTTTTAAAATATATTTTTGGGGTTGCGGTAGGGCTGTCTTTTTGTAGTTTTTTACTGCTTTTTTATAATGTCAAAGAACCCTCCTTAAAGTCCCCAAAGCCAACCGTTCCGACCCCTTTTATTATTCGTTATAAAAAATTTTTGGGGGAAGTCAGATCTTTTCCCATCAATTTTTGGAAGGCTCTGGTGATGTCTTTTTTCTTAAAGACGGGGTACTTTAGCGGATCCTTCATGGTGTCCTATGTCATGGTACAAAAATTTGAGACTTTTTTAGGGTTGTCTACAAAAAATAAGCCTTTAATGAGTGCAAGTGTGTTGGCCTTTCAAATTTTTATCAGCACACTTTTTTCTTATCCTGCAGGGTTATTGGCGGATCTGAAAAGTCGGCGCACCGTATTAGGATTGGGGACGGTGGCTCTGTTGGGGTCTTTGGGGTGCTTTGGTTTTGGATCTGGGTCTGCCTTTTGGATCACACTGGGGGTGCTATTATACGGCATTCAATACGGCATGCAAGGGGTTCTTTTATCGTGTATGTCTTGTACCATGCCTTTGCGACTGCAAGGGACAGGATTTGGTATATTTTTTGTCGTCGCAGGCCTGGCGATTATTTTTTCAAATGCGTACATTATGGAACCTCTCTGGGATCCAAACCCCGAGCGTGCTTTTTTAATGGTTGGAATTCCTGTTCTGATTTCTTTGATTTTATTGCCATTTATTTCTTTTAAAGGGGAGGAGCATGACGCGTAGACCCCCCAGAATAGTTTATGTGTTGGAGGTTTTTAAATGATGAATTCAGTGTCATCTGATCAAAAAACTTATCGGTTCTTGTGGGGAATTCCTGCTCCTGTATGGTTTTTAAGTATTGGTATGTTTTGTCTAAACCTTTCTTCAGTTATGGTTTTTATTTGTATGACTTTACTGACTAAAATGTTTTCAGTTCGTACCAGTCAGCTGGGCAGCTTGGAAGGCGTGGTCGATGGTTTTTCTTTACTAATGAGAGCTTTTTCCGGACTGTTGAGTGATTTTGTGCGAAAACGAAAACGATTTTTACTTTTGGGATACGCTATTTGTTTTTTTGCTCGATTCTTACTGGCAATTGCCAAGGTATTTGATGTGGTCGTATTTTCCCGACTTCTGGAAAAAGTAGGAAATGGAATGCAAGCCAGTCCCCGAGAGGCGTTGATTGGAGATGTCACTCCCAGCACTTCGTTGGGGCGGGCCTATGGGTTGAATAAGACCTTTGGGATGTTGGGTTCTAGTTTGGGGAGCCTATTATTGCTGGGGCTGTTTTATTGGAATGAGCATTTTGATTTACGTAAGATTTTTCTTTTCGCAGCACTGATGGCAGGAGTTAGTTTTTTTCTATTATGGGTGGGGGTAAAAGAACCCCCTTTTTCTTATCCACCTCATCAAGCTTCTGTTTTACTTTCTCAACGATTCCAAGTTTTTCTGGGGGAACTGAAAGAGTTTTCCAAAGATTTCTGGAAGGCAACAACCATGTGTTTCTTTTTAAAGATGGGGTATTTCAGCGGAATTTTTATGGTGACTTACGTGATGGCGCAGCAATTTCAAACTTTTTTGGGTTTTAGCACCAGTAATAAACCATTGATGAGCGCGGCAGTCCTTTCTTTACAAAATTGCTTGTGTGCTTTGTTTTCTTACCCAGGAGGATATTTATCTGATTTAAAAGATCGACGGTTGACAGTCTTTTTAGGCATGATATGTCTTTTAAGTTCAATGCTTTCCTTTGGATTGGGAAAGGGATCAGCTTTTTGGATGGTAATAGGGATTATTTTTTATGGTTTGCAATATAGCATGCAAGGGGCTTTGATGGCTTTTATGTCTTGCACTATGCCTGTGCGATTGCAGGGAACAGGATTTGGTTTGTTTTTTATTACCTCGGGGATTTCAATGATCCTTTCCAATCTGTTTATCATGAATACCGTGTGGGACATCTATTCACCGTCAACGGCTTTTTTGGTCGTCTGCGTGCCGGTTACCATTGCTTTGATTATTTTGCCCTTTATTAAGATGAGTAAAGGAGCCGATAAAGTTGCGTGATCTTTTTAAGAGAGATCCATACAGGAGCTAAATCATGAAACCTTCTTTTCGAATTCTTAAAACCGTTGGTAAGGCTCGTTTAGGCCAACTTTTAACAGCCCATGGGGTCATTGAGACGCCTTCTTTTTTCTTTTGTGCCACAAAAGCGGCTTTGAAAGGGGCAGATTTACAGACGTTGCACCGAGTCCAAACACCAGTGCTTTTGGCCAATACCTATCATTTGATGCTGCAACCTGGGGCCCCGCGTATCGCTGCAGCCGGAGGATTACAAGGATTTATGGGCTGGAAAGGTCCTACATTTACAGATTCCGGAGGTTATCAGATTTTTAGCCTAGGCCATGGCAGTGTTCACGAAGAACTTAAAGGTAAAAGCAGACCTCAAGGGCGGTTGAAAATTACGGAAGAGGGGGCTTTTTTTTACAGTTACCGAGACGGCTCACCTTGGTATTTATCTGCAGAAAAATCTATTGAAGTTCAGCAAGCATTAGGGGCAGACTGTATCTTTACATTAGATGAGTGTACTCCTTTTCATGTTTCTACAGAGTATACAGCCCAAGCCATGCGCCGCAGTCATCGTTGGGCGCAGCGTTGTCTAGACGCTTTTAATGACCCAACAGCCCAATATCATCGTTCTTATCAAGGGTTATATGGGATTTCTCAGGGAGGTATTTACCCTGAACTTCGTCAAGAAAGTACTGAATTTTTAAACCAAACTGAGTTTTTTGGGCATGGTATTGGGGGATCTCTGGGGACCTGTAAAACCCAAATGTACGAGGTCGTAGAATCAGCTTTACAGGGTTTGTGTCCCGAGCGGCCAATTCATCTGCTGGGTATTGGCGGAATAGAAGATATTTTATACGGGGTCAGCCAGGGAATTGATACTTTTGATTGTGTGGCTCCTACCCGATTGGGACGCCATGGCGGTGCCTTGATTCGTCCTTATTATTGGCAAACAGCTTTAGAGCCTTTTCATCCTAGAGAATCTATTAACTTATTAAAGGCATGTTTTACCGAAGACGATCGCCCTATTGATGATCAGTGCTTATGTCCCACCTGTCAAAACCATTCTCGGGCTTATTTACATCACCTCTTTAAGGCGAAAGAAAGCACCGGGGGAACTCTTTTAGTCACCCATAACATGTTTTTTATGAATCAATTGATGAAAGAGATTCGCCAAGCCATTGAGCAAGAAAACTTAGAAGTTCTTTCCAAGAAATGGTTGGCGAGATTGGCCTAAGCAATCCCTAACGGTGCATTAGCGATTGCTATGTATTTGTTTACAATTGTCTTGGTGCATGTTACCCTTGCCGTGAAGTTTATTGGTGGATGGAATTATGAAATTGACTCTAAAAAATATTGTCTCGGTGTTGTTTTTGGCGACCTCTTCTGTTCAAGCGGTGCGGTTAGAAGTGAAGAGTAGCTCGCTTTGGACAAAGTTTCGTCGCTGGGCCCGGCGGGTTTTTTCTCCTGCTTTTTTTGCTTTGGCGAATTTGGTTCCAGGACGTGTTCATTCAGTACAATTAGAGGTGGGCGTTCCTGAGGGGAGTGAGGAAAAAGAAGCTTTCAGTTTTAAGGCTGGTCCTGATCCTATGTTAGAGGAAGGCAGTATCTTGCCTGCTGGTATAGAGGGCTGTCAGGCAATGAGAATTGAAGATTTATATTCTAGTCACCAAGATCGTTGGCTAAAAGTTATCGAGCATATGAAAGCTAGGGAGCTTTCTTTTCCAATATTATCTTTTGATCCCAAAGCAGAGTCCTTGAATGGTTTAAACCAGCTTTTATCATTTATTTCAGATAAACCTCAGGTTCAAGTGCAATGTTTTCAAGAAAATGTAACACGTCATTTTGATTTTAAGAATTGTTTTTGGGGGAGCCTGTTGGCCAAAGGACCTAATTTGTGCGTAGAAAAATGTTCTGTCTTCTTGGATGATTTTTTTGATAGAGCTCCTGTCCGCACAGATTATTTGGTAAGTTTTTCCGATTGTGAGTTTACTGGTACTGATCTTTATCCTTTAATGTGCTTAAAAGGATTTGGACGAGATCGTAAGGGGAGCCTAGAATTTTGGTCAGAGCAAAAAGAAAAGGATTCCGAAATTCTTTTTGGGTTGCGAGGAAATTTTTTACCCCTTAAAGAAGAGGTCAAAATTGCTATTTTAGATAAAAAAAACCCTCAACTCTTTCTGCGTTTTGATTTTACAAAAAAGAAAATTTTGTTAAATATTCCGATGTTAGCTAAGATGATGCTGAAAGAGCTGGGCAATATTTCTGTTATCAATCAAGAGGCCATGAATCTGTTTTCTAAGCTTAGTAAGCGGTTAGATTTAACAACAGAGCAACGTAAAATGCTGTCTGATCTTTTATCTAAAAAAGATAAAAATGAAAACAAGACTTTTGAAAGTATTCGCAATAAGTTTTTGGAAGTTTTTGAAAAGGATAAGCAGCTTCAGAATACATCGTCTCTAAATTCAGATTTTGACGATCGACGTTCTGTGTATTCAAAAGTTCCTTTAAAAAACACTATTAAGGAAGATTCAGATCATTCTCAAGATCTTTAAGATAAGGCAGAAAGCCCCCAAAAAAGGGGGCTTTTTAGATCCCCTTTAAAATCTTTAATAGATCTTCGTAACCACCATTCCAAGGACCCTGGGACATATCAGCTTTTCCCCCTCCTTTGCGGGGTAGGCCTGATTTTTCATAGCACTTTTCTAAAATGCTTACCGCAGAGCGCAGGGGATTCTGGCTGCTGACAATAAGGCTCTGTTTGCCTTCCAAATCGCACAAAGCGATGCAAACTCCTTTTTGGGACATTTCTTTTTGCAGATGGCTTAAAGCTTGTTTGGCTTCTAGTGTGGTGCCCCTTTGAATGAAAGTAGCCCAAAGTGTCGCAGAAATCTTATCAAGGCGCTTTAACGGAAGCGCAGCTTTTTTGGGTCTTTCAGCTAGGAGGTTTTGAGCTTTTTCTAAAATTCCTTCTACAGGGACTTTTAAAAGAGAGGCCAAGGCTCGTTGTTCTTGGGCCAAGGCTTGAAAAAGCTCCAAGGCTTTTTGTCCGGTTAAGGCTTCTATGCGCCGTACACCGCAGGCTACGCTGCCTTGACTGATGATTTTAAACAGTCCAATATCGCCTGTACGCTGAACATGGGTGCCCCCACAAAACTCAACCGAGCACGGATCTTGTGTATCATTAAACATAGACACCACTCGAACTTCTGCATCATATTTTTCCCCAAATAACGCAATAGCACCTTGCTGGAGAGCTGTTTCTTTGCCCATGACTTGTACTTGAACGTCTTGATTCAGACGAATTTTTTCATTCACCCAATTTTCTATTTCTTGAAGTGTGGCAGAATTCAGGGATTCACAGTGCGTAAAATCAAAACGCAGACGTTGAGAACAGACTGACGATCCACATTGAGTTACATGAGGGCCCAAAATATGACGTAGCGCACTGTGCAATAAATGGGTGGCCGAATGGTTGGCTTGAACAAGACGTCTTTTGCTTTTATCTATATTTAAGATGATATTTTGTCCTACTTCTAAGGCACCGTGGGTGACCTCTCCATGATGGACAAACAGGTGGCCTTTTTTTTCTGTGCCAGAAATTTTCATCTTCCCCCCGGGGCCTAGAATCCAACCACTGTCGCCAACTTGTCCACCGCCTTGAGCGTAAAAAGAAGTTTGATCGGTCACCAACATCCCGGTCCCTGTTAAACAAGTGCGGGGTCCGTCTGGACCGACCAGAGCCAAGACCTGTCCTTCTGTTTCGCTTTCTTTATACCCTTGGAATAAAGTAGGGGGATATTGCTGATTCAAAGAACTCCACAGATCTTCCAATCCGCTTTCCCCTGATCCGACCCAGGCCTCTTTGGACAGCTTTTTTTGACGGTCCAAGCAGACTTGAAATTGATCTTGGTCTAAAGGAATATGATTTTCTTGTAACACATCTTTGATGAGGTCCAAAGGAACTCCGTGGGTATCGTACAAACAAAAAGCTTTTTCCCCGGAAAATGGACCTTCTAAGTGCTGCTTTAGGGCTTGATCAATCAAGGTGATGCCTTTATCTAAAATACTTTCAAAGCGCTCCCCTTCCTGAGCCAAAGTTAAAACCATCAAATCCTGAGCTTGAGATAGTTCCTGGTAAGGATATTTCATTAGCTCTATAAAATGAGGAACCATGCGGGCTAGATGATGGGGATTACCTTTCAAAAAATGAACGAATCGTAAAGCTCTGCGGATAATACGGCGCAACACATAGCCGCGGCCTTCATTGCTGGGTAAAATGCCTTCAGCAATCAAAAAGCCTGCGCTGCGTAAATGATCAGCAATAATACGATGGGCCACTTGTTCTTTTTCCTGAAGAGGGTTTTGACCCGTTAATTGGCAAGAGTACTGGATCAGATCCCCAAGAATGTCTGTTTGAAAATTATCACACGTGCCTTGCAAAACCGCGGTCAAACGTTCCAAACCCATTCCTGTATCTACACACGGTTTGGGCAGGGGGATCTTACGGCCATCGCTTAAGGTTTCAAACTGCATGAACACCAAGTTCCACAATTCAACGTAACGATCTCCCTCTTGTTCTGGGGTTCCTGGAAGGCCACCTGGAATATGAGGACCATGGTCGTAAAAAATTTCAGAACAGGGACCGCAAGGGCCTGTATCGCCCATAGACCAAAAATTATCACTGCTGGCAATTTTTAGGATCCTTTCTTCAGGTAAGCCTGCGATTTTTTGCCAAAGTCTGGCAGCTTCTTGATCTGTGTGATAAACCGTTACCCACAGGCGCTCTTGGGGCAGTTCTAGAATCTTGGTTAAAAAGTGCCAAGCATACTGGATTGCTTCTTCTTTAAAATAATCTCCAAAAGAAAAATTTCCCAGCATTTCAAAAAAAGTTTGGTGACGATAGGTATAGCCCACTTGATCCAGATCATTGTGTTTTCCTCCGGCTCTTAGACACTTTTGGATACTGACTGCTTTAGGGTACAAAGGAGTCTGTTTACCGGTGAAGAAGTCTTTGAATTGCACCATTCCTGCGCTGGTGAATAAAAGAGAAGGATCGTTCCGGGGAATCAGTCCCGAAGAAGGCACAAGGGTGTGATCTTTGCTTTGAAAAAAATCTAAAAATGCGTGACGGATAGAAGTGCTTTTCATGAACAGAAATCGGAACAGAATTGTTCCATTGTAACACACAAGAGCTTAAAATAAGACACTATCTTAAGAAAACAAAAAATAGAGTGTTTATTGTAAAATTTTAAGCCTATCTTTTTTATTTTTAACGTAATAAAGGGTCTTCTAGCGCCAGAAAGCTGACAACTTTTTCCACGATACGCCGTGCCAGAGGGGCTGCCACCCATCCTGCTGTAGCAAAATGATGGGTTTTGGCGCTGGGTTTTGCCTGATCAACTGTGACCAAAAGAACATATTTGGGCTTATGAATTGGAAAAATGACTACGCAGGACGTTCGGTTGTTATTTTTTTGATAACGACGTCCCACCAGCATATTGGCCGTTCCTGTTTTAGCACCTACTTTACAGTACGAGGTGCCTGCATTTTTGGCTTGTCCTTCTAAAACAGCTTTTTCTAAAAGATGGATTAAACTTTGGGAAATTTTAGGATCCATGCACAAAGCCGGAGAGGATTGGGTTGTGGTTGGTTTCTTAAGTAAAGTCAGAGGTTGGTAGAACCCGGTAATCAGCATCTGAAGACTTTGAATAATATGCAAAGGGGTAATTGCAAAACCATAGCCATAACTGGCGGTGATGGATTGAGCCTGAGACCAACGAGCAGGCATTAAAGGGCGGGCAAATTCTGGCAATTCGGTTCGTACGGGATGAAAAAAACCTATTTTTTTAAAAAAGGCCAGCTGTTTTTGGCCTCCCACAGCCAGGGCCATTTTACCATTTACGATATTAGAAGAATATAAAAAGCCTTCTGCTACGCTCATAGGGCGGTTTTGGCCGCGAAAATCTGTAACCAAAAAACGACCAATAGACAGGGGTTTAGAAGCATCAAAAATAGTACTCAATGTTCCTTGATTGGAGTCTAAAAACAGGGCCACGTTATGGATTTTTAAAATAGATCCAAATTCATAGACTCCGCTGGTATTACGATTAAAAAAAGCCAAAGGGTTAGAACAAGGGGACTGGGGATCGAAATCTGGCAACGAGACCATGGCTAAGATTTCTCCGGTTTGAAGATTAGCCAAGATCGCATTGCCTGCTGTAGCCTGATATTCTTGCAGCCATTGTTCCATTTCATGGCGCAGAGCATTTTGTAGGCGGACGTCAACGGATAAATGGATACTTTGGCCAGAAATTTTAAGTTTATGATTCAAAGATTTTTCTATTCCACTGATGCCTTCTTGCTCGCTGTCTGTAAGGCCTAAAATATGACAACACAAAGAACCGTAAGGATAAACGCGTTTTTGTTCTTCAATAAACTCTAGGCCTTCAATACCTAAAGCTTGTACTTTCATTTTATCTGCCGGAGACAACTTGCGTGCTAGCCAAGTAAATTTTTTGGGACTGGAAAGTTTTTTTAAAAGATCTGTCTGAGAAAGAAAGGGTAAGGTTTGATGAATCTCTAAAGCTGTTTGAGTTTTGTTCTTCACTATTCCTAGTCTAGCCCCTAAAGAAAAAGCAGGAACACTGCTGGCTAACAACAGTCCATGACGGTCTAATATGGGAGATCGGAAAATACAGTCTTTTTCTAAGGTTCCCGATCGCAGATCCAGGTATCCCAGACTGACCCAGCTTAAGCGTATAATAATGGTTAGAAAACCTAGGGATAGGAAATAGATGACGATTTTCATGCGAAAAGACAGCAGAGACTTAGCGTCGTAATCACAGTCCAAAAAATCGCGAAACATAAAAAGTTGTTTTCCTTAGTTTTTAAAACTCGGAGTGGCGGGATTTGAACCCACGGCCCCCACACCCCCAGCGTGGTGCGCTACCAGGCTGCGCTACACTCCGTTTGTGAAATTCTAATGGATAAGTATTTTTAACGCAAGATTGAGGTCCAAAAATCAAGACTCTTTCTTGGAGGCGTCAGAGTTGCGGCTAAAATAATTTTTTACTTTCTCTGTTTGTTCTTTTAAACAATTTATTGCTTTCTCTTTCCATTCCTTTAGTTTTTGACAACAGTATTGTTGAGTAAGGTTTCCAGGGGAGGTTTGGGCTATCTCTTCGATGAGGGCCTGGCTGGAGGAACTGTTGGAAGAGGCGTTTTCTTCTGAAATTTTGACCTCAAGCAGTGGTTTTTCTTCGTGTTCTGAAGAGCTTTCGGATTCGGCCTCTTTTGGTTCTTTTATTTTTTCTTTGAATCTTCTGTTTTTTGATAGCTTTTGCAGATCATCAAAGGGGTTTTTATATTGTCGTTGATATTCTGTTTTTGCTTCTTTAGGAACCGAACGAGTTGTTTTCTGGGGATTTGTTGTCTCACGCAACTGCTTTTCATCCAAGATCGGATAAAAGGAGTGGTACCCGTTTTCTTGTAATTTAACTTGAACCTGGTTGTAGGGGCCTTGGTACCATTGTTTTTTATAAAAATCAAATGTATATCCTGTTCCAAAGTACTGGCCTGGTTTAGGGTTATCCAGTGTTATGAGGTAGTTATTTCGTCCGTTAACCTGGATGGATTCAACGTTCTGGGGATCGCAAAATTTTTCTATTAGCGTTGTGATGCTCTGTTTGTTCCGCGTAGGATCATCGAGGTTCTCTTTTAGGCCAAAAGAGCTTGTGATTTCTTTTTCTTCCGTTTTACCTGAGCCGCGGAATAAGTTATTTTCGGGTGAAGCAAAAAGATGGGCATATAAACGATGCTTTACAGAAATTTCCTGATAATTCAAGAGACTATTCTTAACTTTTTTTAAAGTTTCAAGCGCCCCTTTGACGTCTTCAGTCCATTGTTTGTTTGCCAAAGAAGTTGCTTGGGCATCTGCCGTTAAAAGGATGATCCCCCATGCTGCTGCATAAAATTTATTCACTGTTTTTAAGGCTAGAAGATGTTCTTTCACGATAACCTTTTAAAGAGAAAAAACAGTGAATCATAAAGTAAATGTTATTTTTCTTCCTGATCCCAGAAAATAGGATACCCGGACAGAGATATTTCCAGATCCTCCTTCTTCACGCGAACAATAGTCTCGGCTATTTTTCCTACAACATTTCCATAGCCAATCCATTCTCCTATCTGATAATCGCCCTGTCGTTCTTGAACACTCCAAAGAGTTTGCTTTTTTGCATCCGGTGGCACACCGCCGTCCTGCCCCAAAAGGCTGATATCTTTTTCCCACAGATTTGTAAAACGCTCTAAAACCACAGACCGGACATCTTTAAAAAGGTCTGGGTTAAAGTGGGGATTTTTCGCAAAATCTGGAATATAGCAGCCCATATGGTCTGACAGTGTCTCTTTCCAAAGATTTTTAGGAAGATCGTCCTTGATTTCTAGAGTTGTTAATTTGGAAGGAACAATGAGGTCATCTTGCACAGAAACGAAAAAGTCAAAAAAACCACTTTTGGCCAAGTTTTCCTGGTTTAAGGACTGAGGCAAATGCTGATGTAAGGGTTCTGGGGGTAAAGTTTTTTTTTCAGGAAAGAAATAGGATGAAACAGAAGACCACCATCCGGCGGAACACTGGGGGGAAGTTAATATTCCCAAGACAATGATAAAATGACGCAACATAATTTTTTTCCTAAACTTTAAAAATTATGATTATTATAATAAATGTATCAAAAAATGTCAAAAAAATCTACGGACATCTCGTCTTCTCTTGAAACAAGAAGCGGCCTACTGCACAATAAAAGCAAATGCTAAATGTTGCAAGCAATGTCCGACCAAACCCAAATGGTTACTTTAGGGTGCCGATTAAACATTCATGAATCCCATGTGATGCAAGACTTAGCTACAAAAGCGGGTCTTGAAAAAGCCATTATTGTTAATACATGTGCCGTGACCTCAGAAGCGGAGCGTCAAGCCCGGCAAACCATTCGTCGTTTGCGCAAAGACAATCCCGAAGCTTTTATCATTGTCACAGGATGTGCGGTTCAGTTGCGCCCCGAAGTCTTTGGTAAGATGCCGGAAGTCAATCGGGTCTTGGGCAACGACATTAAATTAAAAGCCTCTAGTTTTGCCAAAGATTTTCCTTACCGTGTGGCAGTGGGTCCCATCGAGCGACAAATTTCAGAAGATTTTCCGTTGCTAAAAAAATTTGAAGGAAAAACTCGGGCTTTTGTTCAGGTGCAAAATGGCTGTGACCACCGTTGTGCTTTTTGTAATATTCCTTTTGCCCGGGGGTCTAGTCGCAGTGTGCCCTTAGGGCTGGTGGTGCAGCAAGTGCAATGGTTGCATCAATCAGGAGTCAAAGAGGTTATTTTCACAGGGGTGGATTTGACGTCTTATGGTAAAGGGCTTCCAGGAGATCTGACTTTAGGGCGAATGCTGCGTCGGGTGTTGATGCAGGTACCGGCAATGGATCGCTTTCGTCTTTCGTCTTTGGACTCTATTGAAATTGATGAAGAGTTGTTTCATCTTTTAGCTCACGAACCGCGCCTCTTACCCCATTTACACCTCAGTCTTCAAGCGGGTAGCAACGCGATTTTAAAGGCTATGCGACGTCGTCACTTGCGGGAAGAGTCCATTGATTTTTGTAAAAGACTTTTAAAGGAGCGGCCTGATTATGCTTTGGGGGCGGATTTTATCGTTGGCTTCCCCGGGGAAACAGAAGAAATGTTCCAAGAAACGATGGATTTGGTGGACGAGTGTCGTCTGAGTCATCTTCATGTATTTCCTTTTTCTGCCAGACCTGGGACCTTGGCTTTTAAGATGGAAGATAAGGTGCCGGGGCCGGTCATCAAAGAGCGTGCGGCGCGTTTGCGGCAAAAAGCTAAGCAAGCTTTGGATCAAAAGTTGGGGCAGTATCTTGGACAGCAGGTTGATATTTTGATGGAAGAAAACAATACAGGCTATACCAAGGATTTTTTACGCGTAGCGGTTCAAAATGCTGGTGCTTCGTCTTGTGTTCCAGGGCAAATTCTTCGCGTAACCATTCAAGATCGGGCCCCTCAAGGCTTGGTGGGCATCTTGGATGAAACGGATACGCAAGGTTATGCCTAAGAAAAACTTAACAAAGAGGATGACCTATGGGGATAGGGTGATCAGGTGAAAACAGACAAATAGCTCCAGCGTCGTCGTAGGCTCCTAGTAAAAGAAATTCCGATACAAATCCTGCAATATTGCGAGGTCCTATATTGACGCAACCAATGACTTGCTTACCAGGCAGACCATCTGTCTGGTAGAGTCGGGTGATTTGAGCAGAGGTCTGTAAAATACCTACCTTAGGGCCAAAGTCTACCCATACTTTGAAAGCAGGTTTTATCGTACGATCAAAATTTTCGGCTTTGATGACTGTGCCACACCTTATGTCTAACTTTTGAAAATCTTCAAAGGAGACCTCGATTTTTTTTTGCATTGCAGTCTTTTAAATTTGAGCTTATTTTATAATAAAAGAGTCTTTAAATGATTACAAGACAATACAGGGCCTGCATAAGGAACAAGAGGTGAAAGAAAATATTGTAAAAATTATTGTATCTGGCAGTAGCTGTTCTGAATGGGCGTTATCTTTGGCTGCAAGTTTGGAGATTGCCGGGGTGCAAGCTCAGAGTCACTTTTTTTGTCACCGCGAATTGTGCGTCAAGCTGACCCAGTCTTTAGAGATGAAAGATGTTTTTTTGGTGCAGTCGTTCTGTGATACAGTCAATGATTATTTGGTCGAATTGGCTTTACTGGCGGACTTGGTGCGAGGGCAAGGGGCGTTGAAAGTGACAGCTCTTATCCCTTACTTGGCGTATGGTCGACAAAATAAACCTCAGCCTGCCCAGTCTACAGCTCTGGAAGTAGTGGTGAAGATGTTAAAAGCTGTGGGAATTGATCAAATTGTGACTTTGGACGCTCATGGGCCTCCTTTTCAAAATTTGTCTTCTGACTCTTCTTTGATTTCTTCACCTTTGGTTTCTTTATCTTGTGCACCACTTTTTGCCCAGGCTTTTAGACATCAATACGATTCCTGTTTGCAAGACTGGGTGGTGGTGGCTCCGGATCAAGGGGGGCAGAGGCGAGCATCCGAAGTGGCTGAGTGTTTGAATTTACCGTGGGTGATGATGGAAAAAAAACGCTTTAATGAAGGAGAGGCAGAAGAAATTTGCCAGGTTCAACAGATCAAAGGGGATGTGCAGAATAAAAATTGTTTTATCATTGACGATCTTGCAGACACAGGGGGTACTTTACGGGCTGTAGTAAAGGCCTTAAAAGCGGCGGGGGCATTAAAAGTTATTGCAGGAGTCACCCATGTTTTAGACTTTACAAAAATTCAGGATTGTGGTCTGCATTTTTTGTTTATGACAGATACTTTTCTTTCTGTTTGTCCCGTAGATTCCTGGGTTAAAGTCCTTTCTTGCCAAAGTATTTTTGAAGATTTTTTAAGAAAAATTTAAGATATTTCTCATAACCTCTTGACTTTCATTAAGTTAGGATTATTCTTAAAAAGGATATTATTCGCCGGGGGTGCTGCCTGCAAAGGTTGGCTGAGAAATACCCTTAAAACCTGCTCTGGTTAATGCCTGCGAAGGGAGTGTGAAAATACAAAAAGCACTTTTTGATGAGGGTGTTCTTTTGTTTTTTTCGTTTATTCCTTTCCTTTATTAAAAGGAAAACGACTGTGAAACAATTTTTAAAACTTATGCTTGTAACAAATCGCTCTAGTGCGCCTCTGGAAGGGTACTTAGAATTCGTGAAATGTTGTGCTCAGGCTGGTGTGACAGCCGTTCAGTTAAGAGAAAAGCGCTTTTCAGTGCATGAATTGATTGATTTTGGCAAAAAACTACGTCTTTTACTTCATCCATTTTCTGTTCCGTTAATTATCAACGATCGTGTAGATATTTGTTTGGAAGTTGATGGGCAAGGTGTTCACTTAGGTCAAGAGGATGGCAATGTATTAGAGGCTCGAAGACGTTTGGGGGATCACCGTATTTTGGGTTTGACGGTCAACAGTTTGACCGAAGTTCAAAAGGCCAATGATTTACCCCTAGATTATGTGGGTTTAGGAGCCATCTTTCCCACTTCCAGTAAGCCTGCAGTGCGGACAATTTGGGGATTAGAGGGACTTAGGCAAGCGTCGACTTTTTCCCGCCATCCTATTATTGCGATCGGAGGTATCCAGGAAAAGCACGTCAAATTGGTGATGGAGGCAGGAGCCCGAGGTATTGCAGCCATTGGGATGTTTCATGAAGCTTTAGATCCGAAGAAAACGGTCGAAAATCTGCGGCATATTATGGAGGCAAGAGAGCATGTTGCAACGAATTAATGTGGAATTAGAAAAAATTCGAGTTAAAAAACCTCTGATTTTAAACTTTACAAATATGGTCACCATGGAATTTGTTGCTAATACGCTCCTTTCCTTGGGGGCAGCCCCTTTGATGAGTGTGTCAGAACAAGAAGTAGAAGATCTGGTTTCTTTGGCCCATGGGGTTTGTATTAATATTGGCACTTTGGATGAGCGTTTTGTACAGTGTTGTTTGGCTGCTGCTCAGATGGCACAAGCTTTGGGAAAGCCTTTGATCTTAGATCCTGTGGGGGCAGGGGCCAGTCGTCTTCGTACTCAAGCAGCGCTTCAGTTATTGCCCTATGCCAACGTCGTGCGCGGGAATGCAACAGAAATTTTGGCTCTTTCTGGTATTGAGGTTGAGAGTCTGGGTGCAGAGTCAATGCACCGACCTCAAGAAGCGCGGGAAACCGCCGTACAGGTGGCCCGAAAAGTAGGATGTGTGGTGGTCGTCAGCGGATCTCAGGATTGGGTGACGGATGGATCTCAGGAAGAAAGTGTTGAATTCGGCTCTCCGGTGATGTCTTTGGTGACAGGAATGGGATGTGCTTTATCTGCAGGAATTGCAGCCTTTATGGCTGTAAATGGAGAAGCTTTTCCCAGTGCTTTGTGGGCGACGCGCTATTTTGGTCTTTGTGGTCAGTACGCAGCGCGTAAAGCTGCACATCCTGGGTGCTTTCGTGCTGCTTTTACAGATGCGCTTCATCAGGGATTAAGAGCTCAAGGCGATGAATTTTCACATATTTTCTACAATTGCTTTGATGCTCGCGTCAAGTAAAAAGGGGGACATGACATGTTTTCTGAAAGAGAGATGGTGGCCTCTTTGGTCAGCCGATTTCCCTCCTATATTGGGGATGATGCAGCACTTTTAACGGGGGCAGATTCTTTATCTTGGGTTATTACCAAAGATTTGTTAGCGGAAGGAGTGCATTTTAGAACGCGTTATTTTTCCCCAAAAGACTTGGCTCATAAAGCCTTACAGGTTAATTTAAGTGATATTGCCGCTATGGGGGGGCAAGCTCGTTTTATTTTGTGTGGCGTCAGTATTCCTGCAGGGTTGGAAGAGTATGGGCGGCATTTTTTGGAATCCCTGGCTCAGCAGTGTCGGACTCAAGGGATCGCGTTGGTGGGGGGGGATATGACCCGATCTTGCCAAGACTTTTTTATCAGTGTGACAGCTTTGGGAGTTGTGCTGGCAGATCAGGGTAAGAAAAGATCTACTGCGGAAAAAGGTGATTTTGTTTGTGTGGCAGGTAAAATCGGAGACGCTTTTTTAGGGTTGTGTGCTTTAGAAGGTGAAATAGAAGGGTTATGTTCCTTTAAGGATCATTTTTTAAAGCCTTGGGCTCATTTGGCGCAAGGGCGATGGTTGGCTCAGTATCCCGGAGTCACCAGTATGATGGATCTTTCTGATGGTTTGTGGGTGGACCTGGATAAATTAGGTCAGGCGAGTCAGTTGGGAAGCTGCTTAAATTTAGATGACATTGAATATAGAGATGATTTTTTAGAGGCCTGCCAACGACTCAGTATTGATCCTTTAGAAGCTTTTTTAACAGGAGGAGAAGACTATAGTCTGTTGTTCACGGTCAAACCAGAGGCCTGGGATGACTTGCAAGCAGGGTTTTTGAGGAATTTTGCCCTTCCTTTACGGCGCGTGGGGCAGATGGTGCCAGACTTGGGGGTGGACTTTTCTGGTAAACGCAGTCCAGAAGTTTACAAGTTTAAACCCTTTAGTCATTTTGGAGAAGGGAGATGAAATATTTTTGCTTGTCGATTGCCGGATTTGATGGTTCCGGAGGAGCGGGGATTCAGGCAGATTTAAAAACATTTTCAGCTCTGGGGTGTTACGGTATGACGGTGTTGACAGCTTTACCAATTCAGAATACGACCGGGGTGAAGTCTTGTTATCCTTTATCTGCTTCCTGTGTGTTGGATCAATTAGAGACTTTGTTTGAGGACATGCGTCCCTCCGGCATCAAGATTGGTATGTTGGGAGGTCCAGAAGTGGTGACAGCAGTGGCTAAATTTTTAAAAAAGCAAGCTTCTGGGATTCCTATTGTTTTAGATCCTGTCATGAGTGCCAAAAATGCAGCGACTCTTTTGACTGCTGAAGGTGTAGAAGTGTTACGTTCCCAGCTTATACCTTATGTGACTTTGTTGACGCCCAATGTGCCCGAGGCTGAGTGTCTAGCACAGCAAACAGGGTTGATGAGTGATCTGGCTCGTAAGATTCAAGCTATGGGACCTAAAGCGGTTTTGATCAAAGGGGGGCATGCAGATGGCCCTTACTGTGATGATGTTTTGTGCGATAAGGACGGAGAGTTGTATTGGATTGAAGGTGAGCGCGTGGATTCCAAGAATACTCATGGGACAGGCTGCACTTTATCTGCGGCTATTGTGGCTTATTTGGCTCGGGGAGATCCGCTTCGTTCTGCCTGTTGCAAAGCTAAAAGATACCTATCTGGGGCTTTGTGGGCGGCTAAAGACCTAACCTTAGGGAAAGGTCGTGGACCGTTAAATCATTTTTTCAATGGGGTTAGCCCTTAATTTTAGAAGAAGGCAATGATGAAAACTTTATTTTTTACTTTGTTAACCGTTGGCTTTATCTCAACTCAAGTTTGGGGAAAGCCCACAAAAGAAACAAGTGTATCAGGAGAAAAAAAATTTTTTGATGTGACATTTAATTCTTGTCAAAAGGTTTTAAATCAGATTAAAGAGATGCCATTTGTTCAGGAATTACTAAAAGGAAATCTTTGTGAAGAGCGTTTTTCTTATTATATTTTGCAAGATATACCTTATCTGGATAAACTGGCGCAGCAGAGGGCTACTTTGGCAAAACTGCTGGAAGAAGCCCAGTTAGAGGAGCCTGCAAACCTGTTGGCTAAAAATGCTGAAGGACTAAAAATATTTGCGAAAAAAAAACCAGAAGATGTATTTCAGGTTTATTGCAAGGGAACTTTTAAATATCAAACAGGCACAATTCCTTGTTTAGAAGCTTACTTACAGCATCAAACAGACTCTTTAAAAAAAGGGCCAGCCTGTGGTGCTGCAGCTTTAAACCCTTGTCCGGTGGTTTACAATTGGTTAGCGAATGAGCTTGGATCTTTATCGCCAAAAGGAAACAAGTATCAGAAGTGGGTCGATAGTTATGCTAAACCTGAGTATGACGAAAAAGCAGCCTTTTGGAAGGAAATTTATAATACCTTAGCAGACAAGGTATCCATCGCAGAACGTCTGTTGATGAAGAAAGTTTTCCAAAAGAGCGTCAAGTATGAATACGATTTTTTTGATCAGTCTTATGATAAAGTAGATGGAACAGGATCATCTAAATGTATCAGCGTTGGTTCTAAAAAAACAAAGGAGGAATAGAGATGAACATGTATCGTATTTTAAGTGTAGTGTTGGGTTTAACTTTTGGACAGCAAGGCGTTGCAATAGAGATAGCAGAAGATTCTTTGGAAAAAGTTCGCGAATTAGAAAGAATTTTATTAGACTTGCCAAAAGATCACGTCTATTCAAAAAAACAGAGTTTGTTTAAACAAGCTGTTGCTAAATCTCAAGCAATAATGGAAATGATTAAGGATCATCCTTATAATTTTGAGCTGGCTAAAGGTACGTTAACATACAAGAAGTTTTCCTATTATCTTTCCCAGGACGCTGTTTTTTTGGCTAAAACAGGTAAATTAATGGCTGTATTAGCGTCTAGGATGCCTTTTAAATATCGTGCTATTTATTTAAATACTGCCTTAGATCCTGAGTACCATAAAACAGTGATCCATGGTGCGGAAGGTATGTTTAAAAAGTTTGTTGACCCTAAAAGTGCAGCTAAATTTATTTCTGATGACAGACATACTCCAGCTTTACACAGTTACGTAGATTTTTTGTCTTCTGTAGTATCTCATGAGCCCGTTGAAGTGGCGGTAGCGGCTTTTTTGCCGTGTCCTTGGGTCTATAATAAACTAGCTAATCATCTAAAAGAACAGGCCGATCCTCAGACTCCCTTTTATGGATGGATTAAACAATTCACTTCCTATGGTTCGCAGTACGTTGAAAATATGAGTAAGATTTTCGATGAGCTGGCAGATAATGCCAGTGACGAGGTGCGCAGTCGGATGGTAGAAGCTTTTGTAAAAGGGGTGATCTTAGAATGGCGTTTGTGGGATGACGCTTATCATGGGCGCTCTTTTTTCCCCCAGTAAGAATTTTTTTACCTTGAGTCCTAGATATTAAGGAAGATGTTTGTTAAAATTCGAAAAAATGAGGTTAATGATTTGTAAATGAGTCTATTTTTTATTTCAAAATTTTGCACCTTAGTAGGTGTTTTTGTGTTTGCCAAACCTTTATGGGCCACATGGCTGTTGCAAGATTTGACGACATTTGAGCAATGGGTTGAGGGGCAAGAGTCTTTTCAGGAAAAAGTTAACAAGGTTCCTTCTGAAAAAGAGGTAGAAAATAAAAAAGAGTCTGGGTTTAGGAAAAAACTCTTTGAATACGCCAAGAAATATGTTCACGAAATGATGGATTTACCCTTTGTTAAAGGGATTGAAAAAAAAAGCTTAACAGCGGAACAGTGGGCTTATTATCTTTTTCATGATTATGGCTTTTTAGAAGAGGTCAGCTATGTCTCTCTCAAAGTTGCGACTGATGCTTGTCAATTCCGTCAAAACGGCCTAAAAGATTTTCTTTTGAAGATGCATAATGATGTTAGTACCATGACGAAAGGGTGGAAAGATAGGTTTAAAATTTTAGTTAAAGATTACTCGGGAGAAGAATGGAATTCCAATTGTTTTTCCAAAGAAATGTCTGCAAAAGAAAAGTATTCGGATTTTTTGTCTCGTCTTGCTAGATACCCGGACTTTGTTGCTTTTTTACCCTGTTATTTGAGTTATTTTGTAATTGCTAAAAAATTTAGTTTTGAGCATACATCTGCGGGGTTACCTGAAACAGAATTGTCACCTTGGGTTTTATACAATAGTGATCCAGAGGTTGAAAAGGACATAAGGACAATGATTAATTTTGCAGCTCAATTATATAATACAAAAAACAAGTGTGTTATGGAGCGTATTTTAAAAGAAGCTTTCAGACATGAAGTAGCTTTTTTTCGAGATTCTTTTTTTGAAAAGACCACTGCACCGTCCTGTTCTGATGAAAATATTACACCAAAAAGAGTAAGCTGCCGCACTTTAGATTTAACCAAAGAACCTGATTCGCAATAGAATGTGTTCCCAAGGTTTGAAGGACCTTGGAAAGCCTGGGAGGTGTCTTTTTTTTTGACACTTTTCCGGGTACAATAAAATAATTCGTTGTAATTTAAAATAAAAAAGGGGGATAGCGTTTTGTCGACAGAATTGACGCATTATCGCAATATTGGGATTATGGCCCACATTGATGCAGGTAAGACAACCACCACAGAGCGTATTTTGTACTATACAGGGCGCAGTCATAAGATTGGTGAAGTCCACGAGGGGGCAGCCACCATGGACTGGATGGAACAAGAACAAGAACGTGGTATTACCATTACGTCAGCAGCAACTACCTGCTACTGGAAGGATTATCGCATCAACATTATCGATACGCCGGGTCACGTAGACTTTACCATCGAGGTAGAGCGTTCTTTGCGGGTATTGGACGGCGCTATTGCAGTTTTTGATGGTGTGGCAGGTGTAGAGCCTCAGTCCGAAAAAGTGTGGCGTCAAGCCAATCGCTATCGGGTGCCTCGTTTAGCTTTTGTGAATAAGATGGATCGTACGGGGGCAGACTTCTTTCGGTGTGTGTCTATGATCAAAGATCGTCTAGGAGGTGTGCCCGCTGTCATTCAGCTGCCGATCGGACGTGAAAGTGAATTTTTGGGTATCGTAGACTTAGTAAACCTGAAGGCGGTGTATTGGTCCGGGGAAAGTTTAGGGGCAAGCTTTACTGTATGCGACATTGCCCATTGGGTAGTAGAAGGGGCAGAACAACGTGTCAGCCAGTTGGTTCAGGAAGTGCAAGAGCAAATGAGCAAAGATGGAGGCGTTTCTGATACTCTGAATGCCATGATTGCCCAGACACTGACTTCAGAACTGGTCGAGCAAATCAAGCTTTATCGTGAAATGCTGGTGGAATTGGTAGCAGAGCAGGATGATTCGACGCTGCACCAATACTTAGAAACGGGACAATTATCTATTCCTCAAATTCAAAGCTGTATTCGCAAAGGAACCTTATCTTTTTCTTTTGTACCAGTTTTGTGTGGGTCTGCCTTTAAGAATAAAGGAGTTCAGACTCTATTAGATTCAGTGATTGATTATTTACCTTCTCCGTTGGATATGCCTGCAGTGGAAGGAACAAACTTGCGTGGGGATGAGACATTGATTCGTCGCCCTGACGTTAATGAGCCGTTCTCTGGGTTAGCCTTTAAGGTAGCCACAGATCCGTTTGTCGGTTCTTTAACCTATTTCCGTATTTATTCAGGAAAACTGGAATCCGGGGATCAGGTTTTGAACAGTACAAAAGATAAAAAAGAGCGTATTGGCCGTATGCTTCAGATGCATGCTAATATGCGAGAAGATATTAAAGAATCTTCAGCAGGAGATATCGTGGCTTTGGCCGGGCTGCGTTTGACCACTACCGGAGATACTTTGTGCGATGTGGACAAGCCTGTTATCTTAGAAAAGATGGATTTTCCAGATCCTGTGATTTCTATGGCTCTGGAGCCTAAAACCAAAGCAGACCAAGAGCGTATGGGGATTGCCCTTTCTCGTCTTACATCAGAAGATCCTTCTTTACGAGTTGTCAGTGACCCAGAAACGGGGCAGACGCTTATTTCGGGAATGGGAGAGCTCCATCTAGAAATTATTGTGGATCGTATGAAACGAGAATTTAAGGTAGAAGCTGTCGTGGGTGCTCCACAAGTCGCCTATCGCGAAACTATTTCTAAGACTTATGAAATTGATTATACCCACAAGAAACAAACGGGTGGTTCTGGGCAGTTTGCAAAAGTTAAAATTATTTTTGAACCTTTAGAGCCAGGCTCTGGTTTTGTATTTGAAAATAAAATTGTAGGGGGTGCTATTCCTCGCGAATACATTCCGGCTGTTGAAAAAGGTATTGAAATTGCTAAGGAAACCGGGGTGATGTTGGGCTATCCAACCATTGATTTTAAAGCGACTTTGATTGATGGAGCATATCACGATGTAGACTCTAGTGTGTTCGCCTTTGAAGTGGCTGCTAAAGCTGCTTTCCGGGAAGGAATGGCTAAGGCGGCTCCTAAAATTTTAGAGCCTATGATGGACGTGGAAGTCGTAACGCCAGAAGAATATATGGGCGATGTCATAGGTGACCTAAATAGTCGTCGTGGTCAGATTAAAAGTATGGAAGACCAGGCCAATGCGAAATTGGTGAGTGCTGTTGTTCCTTTAGCAGGGATGTTTGGATACGTTGGGGATCTGCGTTCTATGTCTCAGGGCCGCGCTGTGTACACCATGTTATTTGGTCATTATGCTCAGGTCCCTGAATCTGCTGTTAGTAAAATTGCTCGTAAAGGACAATAATTTTATTGACTAGATAAATAAAAAGGGTTTGGGATACTTCTTCCAAACCCTAGTAAGGAGAATTGTGTGGAGCAAGGACTGATTGAATTCGTTCAAAATTATGGGTATTGGGCTGTACTTTTAGGTTCTTTTGTGGAAGGGGAATCGGTTATTCTGACTGCCAGTGCTATGGCTTATGCAGGGCACTTGGATATTATAAAAGTTATGCTTGTGGCTTTTATAGGAACCTTAATAGCAGATCAGTTATTATTCTTTTTAGGCTATTTTTACGGTCCCAGAACCATCAACTGGGTTAAAAATCGCTTTCCCAAAAGTTCTCCTTATATTGAAAAAGCTTTAAATTTTTTAGAAAAATATCAAACCCTTTATATCCTTAGTTTTCGTTTTATTTGGGGTATTCGTATTATTAGTTCGGTTATTATTGGTGCGCAAAAAGTCCCGTTTTTAAGGTTTGCTTTTCTGAATTGTGTCTCAGCCATTGTCTGGAGTGTGCTGAGTTGTAGTGTGGGGTATTTTTTAGGTGGCGCTTTTAGTTATTTAAAAGAAAATTACGGGTCTTACGTGACTTGGGGAATATTGGGAATTATTGTTTTAAGTGTTCTATTTTGGAAACTGAAAAAAAAGAAGAACTCGTGACAGATAGTAGAATGCTTTAAAACAGAAAAGCATTATCACAGTGAAACAAGGGTTAAAACAGAATTTTTGCAAAGAAATTAAAACAATTCACCTAGATTGTTTTATTTATAGTCCTTTTTATTTGGAATCTTCGTTGTAAACAAAAAATATTTAATGAAAAATTTTTAATATTGTTACCTAAGGCAATGTAGGGATATTTATTAAGGTTGTACGGTCTGTAGGCCTTAATGAATTTGGAAACAGATACTTTAGCTCTTTAAATCCTTTTTAGCTGTGCTGTTTGAAAATTTAGTTTTCTGCCCATCGAAATGCAGAAAAATACTGCCAATAGGGCCATGCCGCTGTTTGGCAATCACAATTTCTGCTAGATTATAAACTTCGGTCATATGCTTTTGCCAAAGAACCATTTTTTCTGATCCTTCTTGAGGTTTATTACGAGACTCGTAGTACTCTTCCCGGTAAATAAACATGACCACATCTGCATCTTGTTCGATGGTTCCTGATTCTCGTAAGTCTGACAGCATAGGCCTTTTGTCTTCCCTTTGTTCCACAGCTCTTGAAAGCTGAGAAAGAGCTATGACAGGTACCTCCAGTTGCTTGGCTAAGTTTTTCAAACCTCGGGTGATTTCGGACAATTCTTGGACCCGGTTTTCACTTCCACCCCGGTCACTGGAAAGCAATTGCAAATAATCGACGATAATCAGGCCAATGGATTCTTTGCGTTTAAGGCGTCGGGCTCGGGTTAACAGACCTGAAATAGTCAGGGCCGGAGTATCGTCAAGAAAAAGGGGAAGGCGGGAAAGATTCTGGGATAACTCTAAAAAAGATGGAAACGCACTTTGATCAATGGCTCCACGGCGAATACGATCGGAAGAAATCCCAGTCTCTTGACCTAAAATGCGCAAGGCCAGTTGCAGCGAAGACATTTCTAAGGAAAAAAAGGCGACTCCTGCTCCCGAGCCCTTGACTGGATTTTTCAGTTTAGCCAGAGCAGCATTAAAGGCGATGTTTGTGGCTAAAGCTGATTTTCCCATAGAGGGTCTTCCCGCTAAAATGACAAGATCGGAAGGGTGAAGCCCCCCTAGCATTTTATCTAGATCTAAAAAACCAGTTGTGACGCCCACCACGTGACTGTCCCGTTGGTAAGCAATCTGAGCGCTGGCGATGGCTTCAGCTAACGCACTGGAAAAGTCTTGACAGGTTTGGTATTCTCGGTGACTGGCCAAAGAAAACAGTTGTCCTTCTAAGATTTCAATCTGGGCTGAGGCATCAGGAGCTTGAATATCTTGGTCACACGCCCGCTCTACCGCTTGCTGGCTGAGGTGGATCAACTCTCGGCGTAGATGAAGGTCATAAACAAGGCGACCATAGTCGTTAATGTTAAAAGAAGGGATCATTAACGATGCCAGTTGAGACAAATAGTCTGCGGATGTGGTTTCTTGTGTAGGATCTTCTTTGTCTAAATAAGATTTCAAGTATTGGTTTAAGGTAACAGGATTGGCTAATTGTCCTTTTTTGATCAGAAAGGTAATAGCTTCAAATAATTTTTGATGTAAGCCTGTATAAAAATGACCAGACCTTAGCTCATCAGGCAAGGATTCAAAGGCCTGGTTGTTTTTTAATAAAATAGCCAAAACACATTGCTCGGCTTCCAAATTGTAAGGAAGAGTTGTCATCCTGTGTTAGGTCCTCAAAACATTTCTTACAGCAAAGCAAAAGAGCACATTTCTGATCCAGAGGTTGATCCAGATCCTGTTCCTGAGCCTGAAAAAGATCCACCTTCCGGGGTAGATTCTTTTTGCTCTGTGGGAATTGGTTCCAACTCTTGGCTCTTTCTGCTTTGCAGGCTGCCAGTCTGGAACAGTTCTTTAATCTCTTGCCCTGAAAGAGTTTCATATTCTAACAGTGCTTCACTTAGAAGAGAGAGTTGATCGCGATAGGTCAGAAGCAAAGATCTAGAACGCAGGTAAGCATCTGACAGGATTTTTTTAACTTCTTCATCAATCACGGAAACAGCTCGTTCAGAAGCTTCTAACGCCAAACCATATGCTGGCTGATCTTCCTTGTCATAAGAAATCAGACCCACCGTTTCGCTCATCCCCCATTTCAGAACCATATTGCGGGCAATCTTGGTGGCCCATTTTAGGTCATTAGAAGCTCCTGTCGTGATGAATTCAGGACCAAAACATAACTCTTCGGCAATCCTTCCTGCTAGGGCAATGGCCAGATCATCCAGTAAAGAAACTTTAGATTTGGAAACTTGATCTGTCTCTGGCAAACGGACCACCATTCCCAAGGCCATACCTCGGGGCATAATAGTGGCTTTATGAATGGGATCGGAGTGTAAGGAGTGATAAGCCACAACGGCATGACCCGCTTCGTGACATGCTGTCAAACGCCGCTCTTTTTCGGTCATAATTAAAGATTTTTTTTCTGGGCCCATAATTAGTTTGTCCACACACCAGTAAAAATCCTCCTGGTCTGCGGCCTCTTTATTAAGACGTGCAGCCCGTAACGCTGCTTCGTTCACCAAATTTTCTAAATCAGCCCCTGAAAATCCAGGAGTCCCTTTAGCGATGTTCATTGCTTCTATGCCCGGGGCAACTTTAATTTTTTTAAGGTAGACGTTCAAAATGCTGGTCCGACCTCTTAAATCCGGTAAATTGATGTAGACTTGACGATCAAATCGTCCTGGGCGTAGTAAAGCCGGATCCAACACATCCACTCGGTTGGTGGCAGCTATGACGATGATTCCTTGCCGTCCTTCAAAGCCATCCATTTCGACCAGAAGCTGGTTTAAGGTTTGCTCTCTTTCATCGTTGGCTCCGGAAAACGCATTGCCCCGGGCCCGACCAACAGCATCAATTTCATCAATAAAAATCACTGCGGCTTTGCTGTGATGGGTTTGGCACACTTCTTGAGCTTGACGAAACATGTCTCGCACTCGACTGGCTCCTACCCCCACAAACAGCTCCATAAAGTCAGATCCTGCAATGGAAAAGAAAGGAACGCCGGCTTCTCCGGCTACAGCTTTGGCCAGAAGAGTTTTACCTGTTCCTGGAGGGCCCACAAGCAAAATACCCCGAGGGATACGTCCGCCAACTTTTTGAAATTTTTCAGGATGAGATAAAAAATCTACCACTTCTTGAAGATCCTCTTTGGCTTCATCCACCCCTTCTACGTCTTTAAAAGTGACTTGATTTTTCAAAGGATCAGACAGTTGAGCTTTGGACCGACCAAAGCCAAAAGCGCGCCCACTGTTGCTTTGAACCTGACGGAAAAAGAAAAACCAGATTAGGCCAATGCACAAAACGGGAAAAAGGATATGAAAAAGTGTTAGAAACGTAAAAGAAGATACATCGGGAGGTAAAATTTGAACCCGAACGTTGTTTTCTTCCAACAGACGCATGGGAAAATTTTGAAACTGCATGAGCCTGGGAATAAAAGCTGCAAACGTTTGTCCATTGCTGTACGTTCCCCGAATATCTTCATCTTTAATGATGATTTCTTTGACTTTTCCTGTTTTTATTTTTTCAATCAGATCAGAAAAGACGACAGAAGGAATAGGTTCTTCTTTAAAATTTGTACGATAAATATTAAAGGCTGCGATCAAAAAAAGACCTAATACAACCCATAGAACCAAACTTTTTGTGTTCTTTTTGAAATCCATAAGACAGAAAAAATGGTAAATAAATCCTATTGAATTCTATCAGAAAAAGGTTTGTAAGATCAATAGAGTAAAAGACGAACTGTAAAGTCCTAAAATTTTATGATGAATTGCTGTATCAGAAAAATAGTTCTGTACAAATAAGCGACCTTTTTGCCCCATATCTGTTAAAATCTGTGGGGCTGTTAGAAAAGATTTCCGAATTTGTTCAGCCAAGGCTTCAGGATCTTTTGCAGGGATCAACCATCCTGTGATTTCGGGAACAACAGTTTGACGACATCCGGGTACATCGGTGGTGATGATAGGCCTGCCACAGCCGGCAGCTTCTAGTAGGCTTCTGGGAAGGCCTTCTCGGTACGAAGGTAAGACTGCAATATGAGTTTCTTGGTAGACTTGATTCATATCTGTGGCAAAGCCTTTGAAAATAATGTCTTTTTGTTGGTGCCATTGTTGAACTTTTTGTTCTGTCAATGAACTGGGATTATTAGGATCTACGGCTCCGTAAAGCCGAATTTCCAAAGGTAGATCCTTTAAAAGCCGCGCCGCTTGAACCAGTTCAGTGATGCCTTTATCTTTTAAAAGCCTGCTGACGCAGCTGACCACGAAAGGTGTTTTTGGGGGTATAGGATGGACGTTAAAAACAGATAGGTCAATACCTGAACCCGGGATGATATGAATGACTTGTTCCCAATGTTTTTTCCAAAAAAAGAGTTTTTTTAGATCTTGCAAATCGTCTGGATTTTGAATCAGGATTTGGTTTTTAGGATTTTTAAAGGTTCGTGCAAAAAATGGATTAAAAATGACATTTTTAAGGACACTTCTTTTGATGCGATCCTTCAAAGAGCCCTCACTTGAGGTGAAAATGTACCCCAGACCTCCTAGGTCATAAAGCGCTTTTGGCACGTTCAATAAGGTGCTGAAGGGGATAAATTTAACGCCTACACTGTGCAGCACGTTAGGGTGATAGTCAGCCAAAACGTCTTTCATTTCTTTAAGGGCTAAAACATTTTGCAATAATCCAAAAGAGCCTCTGTGTACATGTTGTAAAGGAAAAACGGAAAGCCAAGGAGGTAGAGAAAGATTTTGTAAGGAACTATGGGAGGTCATCAATGCCACTTCCCACCCTTGCTTGAAGGCAGCTTTTGCCAATAATTGACGGTGAGAAAGAAAATAGCGGGCATCCCCCACCAGAAAAAGAAGTTTTTTGCTCATAAATCTTTCATCAAAGACAACGAAAAAGGTCATGGAATTCCAATCTATCTTCTGGTAAAAGTCAAGAAGATAAAAATTTTTGATGTGGGGATATGACAATTTTAGAATATAATAGAGGTCATTTTTGCTTAAAAGCCGCGATTTTGGGCAGGCCCTATGGCAATGGTCTGAGAAAGTCACCGGTATTATCCCCGGACATTTTCTAAAAAATCATCAATTGCATTGCAATTGGTGTGCGGATACTCGCAGTTTCGTGCCCAACCCTCCAAAGCAAACAGAGGCAGAGTTTAGCCTTGCCTTGATCGCATCATCCAAGAATATAGAGGCTCTCCTAATTTTATTAAAAAATGATCACGTTATTCTTGTGGGGCATTCTATCCATGCTTTTATGGCTCTGGAATAGGCACGGCAGTTTCCCGTTCAAGGCATCATCTTGTTTTGGTGGCCAGCAGTCCCATAGCAGGACCAGAAATTTATCAAAAAGCAGATCAATATTTTGAAGAATCCATTTGCTCAGAAAGAAAAGCAGCTTTTGAAAGAAATATGCAGAAGTTGATGGAAAGCAAGGATTCATCATTGATCGCCGGCCTGGGCGCTTTTGGCCCGAAACTTTGATATGATTGCCATTTCGATGCATCCAAATTATGGGAGGAAGGTGTGGAAGTCAACTTTCTGGGGGCAAGCATCGCTTGGGGCTCTATGTTTGCCCAGTATAATACAAGGTAGGCTTCGGCAGACATTCAATGTCCTATATTTTTGAATCTAGGTCGGTACGATTACTTTAATCCCCCAGAGTTATAGGAAGGGTATCGCGATTGTGAGGCAGATCTGACCATCCGGGTTTTTGAAAAAAGCAGCCATACTTCGCAACTAGAAGAGCCAAGACATTTTGATGAAGAGCTCTTGCAATGGTTGAAGAAGAAATTAATTTCCCTTTTTAAGGTGTAGACTTTTTAGTCTGTATTGTATTGTATTTCATACTAAATAGTGTAAAATATATGCATAGTGAGACTATAAGGTATTACAATGAACTTATCCAATTACCTTCCAATATGCGATGCTGTTGTGCGGCTGATGGCCCCTTTAGTAGAGATAGTCATTCATGATATTGATCAAGACATGATCATTTATATTAATGGCAAGTTTTCTAATCGCACAATAGGAGATGCGAGTTTACTTGATCCAGAAGAGTTCAATAGTATAAACACAATAGTCTATCCAAAAGTTAACTTTGATAGTAGGCCTATCAAGTCTATTTCAGTTCTTCTTGAGAAGAATTATCTTTTGTGTATCAACTGTGATATCTCTATATTCAATAAGATGCAAGAGTTAAGTAGCGTTTTTCTTCAGATAGGCAAGCAGTCTCCGTCGCTTTTTACGAATGACTGGCAGGAAAAATTGCACGTCACTATTCATGCTTATTTACAAAACCATAACCTGTCATTCGATCATTTGTCTCAAAGTGATAAGAAAACTTTGGTTAAGCATTTACTTGATCTTGGAGCATTTCATGAGAAAAATGCGGCAGATTATGTCGCGAAAGTGCTGGGGTTAGGGCGGGCTACTGTTTTTAAATATTTAAAAGAATGGAGGACGCAATGAATATCTTTAAATTAGAGGCCTACCTCGCAAAATACGAATTTTCAGCAAAGTACTTATTATGCTGCTCAGACGCAGAGAGCTTTACGATGTCAGAGATTATAGGTATAGCCAGTTCGAAGCAAATGGATTTATGGCAGAACCTACGTCTTGGATATTACCGAAGCATCTGGATTGCCGGCTTTGCGCGAAATGGTAGCAGAGAAATTATATCCTGGGCTTGGACCAAATAATATACTCATGTTTGCGGGGGCTGAAGAAGGTATATTTTGTACTCTTTATGCTCTTGTTGACTGTGGTGATCATATGTCATCGTTTTGACACCTTGCTATCAATCACTCCTTGAAATTCCAAAGTCCAAAGGTGCAGAAGTGACAGAGATAAAGCTTAAAGAAGAAAATGATTGGCGTATTGATTTGCACGCCATCCGAGATGCAGTAAAGCCCAATACAAAATGTATAATCATTAATTTTCCTCATAATCCTACCGGTCAAGTTATTGAAGAAGGTGAGCTACACGCGCTGATAGATATATGTAAGTCAAATGGTATTTGGCTGTTTTCTTATGAAGTTTATAGGCTTCTTGGAGCTTCAAATAAGCCCTGGGTTTCTCCTGCAGCCTGTATGTATAATCAAGCATTATCGTTGGGGGTCATGAGTAAAGCTTTTGGTATGGCTGGTCTACGTATTGGGTGGATTGCGTGTCAAGCCAAAACGTTTTTGAAAAAAGTAATTCAGGTCAAGTACTACACCTCTATCTGTAATAGTGCCCCTTCAGAGGTATTAACCCTAATGGCTTTGCATCATAAAGATGCGATCTTAGAACGGAACAATAAAATTATTGCTGACAATCTCAAGCTTCTTGATCAATTTTTCACAGAATACAGCTTTCTTTTCCAATGGGTACGTCCACAGGGAGGATGTGTTGGATTTGTGAAGTATAAAGGCTCAGGTTCTGTTGAGTCTTTTTGTGAGCAATTGGTAAATACGCAGAACGTTCTTCTTATGCCTGCGTCCATTTATGATGATGAAAGTAACCATTTTAGGATAGGATTTGGTAGGAAAAATATGCCTCAGTGTCTAGATCAATTCAAAGAGTTTTTAAGTTATGAAGAGAGTTAACCGTGTTCTTGATCTGTTAAAAATAAGGGTTTTTTGCCTTTTGATTATTTTTTGGGCAAAATGAAGCTTTAACACAGGTTTTAAAAAAGTGTCTTATATTCCTTTGCGCAACCACAGTCCTTATTCGTTGCTGGAAGGGGCTCTTTTTATGGGACCGTTGATTCAAAGTATTAAAAGTTGGGGCTTAGAAGCAGTGGGCCTGGCAGATTCTGGCCATTTATTTGGGGCCATGGAGTTTTCTGGCCGATGCTTGAAAGAAGGACTCTTTCCGGTTTTGGGGGCTCAGATTTCTGTCTTTATGGAAGGCAAAAGTTACCCCGTAGTTTTGTATGTTCAGAATCAAAAAGGGTATGAAAATCTCTGTGCTTTAATTACCTGTTCTACGGTGGGGCAGCCTTTAGAACTGCGGGAAAGCGTGACATTGACGCAACTGGAAACGTATGAGCAAGGTTTATTGGCGTTAAGTGGAGGCTTTAGGGGGCCTTTAGACAGCTTGTTGCAGCAGGACAATCCTGACGCTGCAAGGAGGGTTCTTGAAAGTCTTAGGATGATTTTTCAAGACCGTTTTTATATCGAAATCAATCGATATCCAAGTTTAAAAAGATCTCAAGCCATTGAAGATCAATTGGTAGATTGGGCTTACGAAAAAGGTCTGCCGTTGATTGCTACCAATCAGGCTTTTTTTCTGAATCCTGAAGATTTTAAAGCCCATGATGTGTTGCGGTGTATTGCTATGGGGCGTTATGTGGCCGAAGAAGATCGTCCGACTTCTGCCCCAGACTATGCTTTAAAGTCTGCTGTAGAGATGAAAGAACTGTTTTATGATCTGCCTGAAGCTCTTGCCAATACTGAACATTTATACCACCGGGTGGGGTTTATTTTAAGGGAAAGCAAACCCATTTTACCTTCCTTTCCTTGCCCTGATCCTGCCCAGACTTTTGTGCTAGAAAGTCAAAAAGGCTTAGAGAAACGTTTGAGCAAGAAAGAAGTAGACAGTGAGCGTACCCAAGTCTATCAACAGCGTCTTCAATATGAAATCGATGTGATTCAAAAGATGGGGTTTGCGGGATACTTTTTGATCGTGTCTGACTTTATTCGTTGGGCTAAAGCTCATAAGATTCCGGTAGGTCCAGGCCGAGGTTCCGGTGCCAGTTCTTTGGTGGCCTTTGTCTTAAACATTACGGACGTGGATCCTATTGAATTTGACCTTCTTTTTGAGCGTTTTTTGAATCCTGAACGGGTCAGTTTGCCGGACTTTGATGTAGACTTTTGCCAAGAGCGTCGAGATGAAGTGATTGATTATGTGGCCCATAAATACGGGCAAGAACATGTGGCGCATATTATTACTTTTGGAACTTTGCAAGCGCGGGCTGTGTTGCGGGATGTGGGGCGGGTTTTACAAATGCCCTACAGCCAGGTAGATCGTATCTGTAAGTTAATCCCTCACCATCCGGCCCACCCGGTTTCCTTAAAAGAGGCCTTAAAGGTAGAGCCCCAATTGGCCCAAATGCAAGCAGAAGATGCGCAGGTCCAACTGTTGATGGAATTAGGGCAAAAGTTGGAAGGTCTGTATCGTCATGCTTCAACCCATGCGGCAGGCGTTATTATTTCTGATGCACCTCTTTGCAAGATTGTTCCTTTATATCAGGAACAGGAAGGCACTTTACCGGCCGTAGAATTTTCTATGAAATATGCTGAGGCTGCGGGGTTGATTAAGTTTGACTTTTTGGGCCTAAAAACGCTGACTGTTTTACAAGAAACTCTGAATTTGCTGGAAAAAAAAGGGATTGTTTTGCAATTGGAAAATTTGCCTTTAGACGATGCCAAGACTTTTGAGCTGTTGTGTCGTGTAGAGACTGTGGGAATTTTTCAGTTGGAAAGTGCGGGGATGAGCGAGGTGTTGCGTCAATTACAACCCGAACGTTTCGAAGAAATCGTGGCGCTGGTGGCCTTATATCGTCCCGGACCTATGGATGACATTCCCCGTTATCTAGCTTGCCGTCACGGCCGGGAAAAAGTGCATTATGAGTACGATTGTCTTCAATCTATTTTAACAAATACCTTCGGAGTGATGGTCTATCAAGAGCAGGTGTTGCAGATTGCCCAAGTGTTGGCGGGGTACAGTTTGGGGGAAGCAGATTTATTGCGTCGGGCCATGGGTAAAAAGATTAAAGCCGAGATGGACGCCCAGAGAGAAAAATTTATTCAAGGAACTTTGGATCGTCATAAAGGAGAACGCCAGGTAGCGTCTAGTTTGTTTGATCAGATTGCCAAATTTGCGGGGTATGCTTTTCCCAAAGCCCACTCGGTTCCTTATGCCATGATTTCTTATCAAACCGCCTACATGAAGGCAAATTATGGCGTAGAATTTTTTATTGCCTTGATGAATTGTGATATTCATAATACGGATAAATTACGCACATTTTCTTTAGAAGTGCGGCGTATGGGTATTGAATTGTTACCTCCAGATGTTAATACATCCCAAGCTCTTTTCAGCTCTCCAGGAACGGGGCAAATTCGCTATGGTTTGGCTGCCCTTAAAAATGTGGGAGTGGCTGCTATGGAAAAAATTACGCAACAAGCACGTCCCTTTAAAAGTCTGGAAGATTTTTTATCTCGTTGCGCCCCTTATTTAAATAAAAAAAACTTGGAAGGTTTAATTGCGGCCGGGGCTTTGGATAGTTTGTGTCCAGCTCGGCATCAGTTGATGCATTCGGTAGAAAGGCTTTTAAAAGGGGCGTCCAGCTCTGGACCCAGCCTTTTTTCGGATCAACCTGTTCCTTTGCAGCTGACTCAATGTCCTGCCTGGTCGTCGTTTCAGGCTTTAGAATTTGAACGACAAGCAGTGGGCTTTTACCTTAGTTCCCACCCTTTGCAAGAGTATGATTTTGCCCAGTCTGCTGGGCAAGATTTGCCTATTTTATCTCAAGATGAAGACATTTTAAAAGAAAAAATTCAGCAAGGCTCTTGCTTCCAGATGCTTGGTATGGTGATGGAGATCAAAGAAAAAAGTGGTAAAAGTGGACAGAAGTACGCTTTTATGACTCTGAGTGATCCTTCGGGGTCTTATGAAGTGACCGCTTTTTCTGGTGTTTTAAGCCGCGTCCGGGATATGTTGACTCAAGGGCAGGCATTGGTCTTGAAAATTCAGGGGAAGATAGAAGGGGAAGGAATAAAGCTATGGTTACAAGATGCTAATGTATTAGCAGCAGTAGAAAAATTTTATCATTATCCTATTTCTAGTGTAAAAGAGGTTACTTCTTTACATCAAATACTTCAAAAATTGGGTCCAGGGCCTGGAAAAGTAATTCTGATTTTAAAGACACCAGAGGCTGAAATTTTTATGGCATTAGCCCAGGGGTATTCTATACCTAAGGGGCTTTTGGAGGAATTTAAAAAATTTTAAATAATTTAATCGAATAACGTGGGTGAGTGATGATGAAAAAACTCTTTGGATGATTAAATGAATTATAATGAAAAACAATGAAATGTTGTATCAAATTTTATATTGAGATTTATTTTAAAGAAAAATTCTAATAAATAGGGGGAAGTGCTGGTATTGTGTAATATTAAAGATAGTGTGAAAGTGGTAGTTTGGAAGTGCAATTGCTTGCTTTAAGCCCAAAAAAAGTTAGGAATCTAATGGGTAGAACATTCCCATAGAACTCCAAAAGAGTTTAAAACCTATTAAACCTAAGCATCCTAGTCTTCTAGTCCATAAAAAAAATATTACTTTAAGAAGCCCATCATGTACCTACGGGCTTCTTAAATTGTTTAGCTCAGGGAGTGACTTCTTTCTATGAATTTAATAAAAGCTTTCTATCGAGATGTCTGAATAACGAACTTTTTGAAGCAATTTCTAACGCGATAATTGTTTTCTTTGGTAATCTGCGATAGCGGCTTGGATAGCATCTTGAGCTAAAGTTGAACAGTGTAACTTGACCGGAGGCAAAGCCAAATCTCGGGCAATTTCAGTGTTTTGAATCAACCCTGCTTCTTCCAAAGATTTACCTTGTAAGAGTTCAGTAGCATAAGAGGCAGAAGCAATCGCCGAACCACAGCCAAAAGCTTTGAATTTTGCTGCAACAATTTTTCCTTGATCATTCACTTGAATATCAAGCTTCATGACATCTCCACAAGCAGGAGCGCCTACCATCGCAGTTCCCACGTCCTGGGATGCCGGCAAACTGCCTACGTTTGCTGGATTTTCATAGTGATCAACAACTTGCTTACTGTAAGCCATGATTTGTCTCGTTATTAAACGCTGTCCTCAGATTACATTTTTAGTCAACAATTTTCAACCCTTTAAAGTTTTAGCTGTGGGAATATATTAAATGACCAAGTAAAAAATCAACAGATATTTTTGGATTTTTGATATCTATTGACTGATAAATTCTTTCTTTTTATATAAAAAAATGGGAGGAGTTTTTTTCAGAATAAATAAGAGTTTTAAAACAAATGGGCACAACTTATTTGCCACCCTCCCAATCCCCTAAAAGGGATCAGAAAGGTTGTCATCATTGCTTAAAGAGCAGCTTTTTTAACAACTAAGTCTGGGTCAATATCCAGAGCAGGAGTATGTGGTAAAAATTCTCGAGAAGCTTCTAAAATACTAGGCTGATGCATAGCAGAACGATATGTAAAGCGGCGTCCTTTTCGGTATCGTTTCACAGACTTAATTTCCATATTGCGGGCAACCTCCTCTAAGGACAGATCGCGAGAAGCAGGGGGCTGAGAATATTCTGAAATCATTGGTACAGAGTGGCTGAATTCAAGTGCAGAAGACGATGTATCAACCAATACAGGCACCGCTTCTTTTGCCAAAACTTCTTTTTCAGCAGAAGGATCAGAGCGGCGGCTTTTTTTAGATCTGCTTTTATTTTTCTTAGGCTTACTTTCTTGATTGACAGGATCAACTTGAGGTTTTGAGGTAGGAATCATAGAAACAGTTTTTTTAAGATCAAACTGTCCCCAAGCCAATTGGGGGTCTATGTTAATGACAATAGAAGCTTTTCGCTCTTTTTCTATGGTTGTCATCAAATGTCGGTGATGATTCAGTAAAAAAGAGGCTACTTCTTGGGGACAAGACAAAATAACTGAAGTGTTTTCTTGAATGTTTTTGTCCAAAAGACGTAAAGCTTTTAAGGCTAAGGCAGGAACCGAAACCATCCGGCCTTGACCTGCACAAGAAGTGCATAAGTGAGAGCTGCTTTCAAATAAGCTTTGACGCAAGCGTTGTCTAGACATTTCCAACAATCCAAACTGACTAATTTTACCTACTTGAACCCGGGCTCTATCGGTTTTTAAACATTCTTTTAGGTGCTTTTCGATTTGGCTATTACGATGACTTGGCATATCTATAAAATCAATGACAATTAACCCTGAAAGGTCTCGCAAACGTAAATGACGACTGATGGCTTCTGCAGCTTCTAGATTTGTTTTGATTGCTGTTTCTTCCATGTGTTTTTCTTTGGTCGCTTTGCCAGAGTTTACATCAATAGCCACCAGAGCTTCTGTTTGGTTAATGACAACATACCCGCCTGAAGGCAGCACTACTGTGTTGTCATAGATGGAAGCAATTTGTTCTTCTAAGGCAAATGTTTCAAATAAATTTTGTTCCCCGTCACGAAATAATTTTAATCGTTTCACGTGACTGGGCATCAGTTGACGTAAAAACGCCTTGGCCTTTTTGCAAAGGGATTCTCCTTGCACGATGATCTGGTCTACTTCAGGGCTGTATAGGTCGCGCAAAGAGCGAATAACTAAGTCTCCTTCTTCATAGACTAGACAAGGAGATTGCAGAGAAAGAGATTGGGATTGAATATCTTGCCACAAACGGGCAGAGGCTTCATAGTCTCGTTTGATTTCTCTTTTTGAGCGTCCTAAACCAGCTGTACGAACGATGATGCTGCTTCCTTCTGAAATAGATAAACCTTCCACAACTTTTTTTAAGGATTCACGTTCTTTTTCATCCGTTATTTTTTTGGATAAACGAACATTGCCGGATACTTTAGGCATAAAGACGCTGTATTTTCCTGCTAAAGCAATATAGGTCGTAAACGCTGCACCTTTGGTACCGCGAACGTCTTTGATCAATTGGACTAAAAGAACTTGTCCTTTTTTAATGACTTGTTGAACTTTGTAAAGTTTATGATTGTGACTGGCTATGGTTATACGTTCATCTTCTTCAGCTGTGTTTTCTGCAGGATTTTCTGCGTCCGGGCTAGATGTTAAAACTTCTTGAATTTGAGACGTTTTAATAGTACTTTTTACAGGTTCTGAAATTTGATAATAATCCGGATGGACTTCGGAAAAAGGTAAGAAACCGTGTTTTTCTTCACCATAATCCAAAAAAATAGCTTGTAACGAGGGCTCTATTCTGGCCACACGTGCTAAATAAATATTTCCTTTTTTTAATTTGCAATGATCAGTTTCGTAATCAAAATCCTCTAGCACATAAGTACTAGAGTTTTTTTTAACTAAAGCGACACGGGTCTCTTTTCCAAAGCATTCATCGATCAATAGAAATCGTTTTCCGATTCCCTCCATTTCTTTGTTCTCGAACACAATAAGACTCCTTTCATGCTTGGCGGATGCTTAGCTTGAGTCGTCCTTTAAGGTCCGCTCCTAAGTAACGTACTTTGACTTGATCTCCTACTGACAGAACATCTCCAGGACTTTGAACCCTTTCTTTACTGATTTCACTGACATGGACCAAACCATCCTGTTGAAAACCAAAAGTCACAAAGGCTCCAAAATCTGTTACTTTTTGTATCACTCCCTCATAAACGCTTCCTACTTCAGGAACCTGAGAAATCATTTGAATTTTTTTCAAAGCTTTTTCTAAATCAGAGCGTGTCTGAGAGAAGATCAAAACCTCTCCGTCCTCTTGAATTTCAATTTTAGAACGGGTACTTTCACAAATTTCACGGATGTTCTTTCCTCCGGTACCAATTAAGGTACGGATTTTATCAACAGGTATACGTGTAGATGTGACGCAAGGTGCGTAAGGGCTGAGGCTTGCGCGAGGTGCTTTTAAGCCTCGTTTAAGCATTGCAGACATGATCGCGTCGCGTCCTTCTTTAGCTTGCGTTAAGATTTTACGAATCAATGAAAAAGGCAGGGAATGGATTTTTAGATCAATTTGTAGGGCAGTTATTCCATCAGAAGTTCCTGCTACCTTGAAATCCATAGCACCTAGAAAATCTTCTGTTCCTGAAATGTCTGATAAAATGACCGACTGGTCTGGATTTTCAGCACAAAAAACCAAGCCCATAGCAATTCCTGCCACAGGAGCTTTGATCTGGATCCCTGCATCCATCAGAGCCTGAGAAGCACCACAGACTGTGGCCATAGAAGAGGAGCCATAAGATTCCGTGATTTCTGAGACCAAACGAATCGCATAAGGCATAGAAGTTGGCAAGACAGGTTGAATAGCACGAGCAGCCAAGTTTCCATGGCCAATTTCCCGTCGTCCCGGTCCTGTCATCTTACCAATTTCTCCCACAGAATAAGGGGGGAAATTGTAATGAAGCAAGAATTTACTTTTGTACAATCCTCGCAGGCCATCCATGGTTTGGGCGTCGTCTTGTCCGCTTCCTAACGTTGCGGTAACAAGGGCCTGAGTCTGGCCTCTGGTGAACAAGGCACTGCCGTGAGTTCTGGGAAGAATGCCTGCTTCACAAGCAATGGGACGAATTTCAAAAGGACCGCGAGCGTCTAGTCGCTTTTTCTCTGACAAAACATGATCCACAAACCGCTTTTTCCAAACGTCATAAAAAACCTGATTGACGGCTTCATCTTCATATTTTTTATCTAGCAACCCACTTTTTATCTCAGCTAACAAAGTTTCTAACTTCGCATTCCTAGATACAGAGCAGCTTTCATGCAAACATGTATTAAACGCTTCGTTGGTGCGCTCTTTGATCAAATCCACTAAAGCGATGTCGAATCCTGAGCTGGGTGCTATTTCAGGATGTCCTGCAGCTTTTTTAAATTCTTGAATGAGGTCAAAGACTGGATCCAAAGCTTTATGTCCAAACTCTAGAGCTTGAAGAAGAGTATCTTCAGTTATTTCGGGGCACTGAGCTTCGGCCATGACAACACCTTCAGGAATAGCGCCAATGACTAGGTCTAGCTGAGTATTCCGGGTAAGGGCTGGGTTGATCACGAAACTTCCATCAGCCATACCGACGCGTACACCACCTATAGGACCTTTTATAGGGAGTCCTGAAATGGCTAGGACTGCTGAAGTACCGATCATCGCTGCAATAGCTGGGTCGGCGGCAGGATCAAAACTTAAAACAGTGCAAATCAGTTGAACTTCTCGGCGAAAGTTTTCATGAAACAAAGGGCGTACTGTTCGATCGATGAAACGAGAGATGAGAATCTCGTCTTCTGAGCTTTTTCCTTCTCGTTTTAAAAATCCTCCGGGAATTTTTCCGGCGGCGGAAGTTTTTTCTTGATATAAGACCATTAAAGGTAAAAACCCGGCCCGTTCTTCTTTATGCCCAAAGCAAACGGTGCACAACACCACCGTTTCTCCGTAGGTTACCAAAACAGCTCCGGAGGCTCTTCTGGCAATCTTACCTGTTTCTAGGCTTAACGGAAGTCCGGCCCAATTGATTTCTTTACGGTGTGTCTGAAACACCAACTGACTACTTTCCATCTATTTCCTTAACCCTAATCCCTGAAGGATTTGTTTATAACGCGTCTGATTATCTTTTTTTAGATAATCTAAAAGCCGACGCCGAGCACTGAGCAACTTAATCAACCCGAAACGGGAATGCAAATCTTTTTTATGTTGCTCTAAATGCGCTGAAATTTCAGCGATACGCTTTGTCGTCAAAGCAATTTGGACTTCTGAAGACCCTGTATCATTTGGTGAACGCGCGAACTTGCTGATCACGCTTTCTTTTTGCTCTTTTGTTAAAGACATTCACTTACCTCTTTCAAAACCAATTTACTTGTCCCCTAAAAAACAACGATAAGGAAATAACTTTCCCTCTAAGGCGCGACAAATCGCCACTAACTGTCCTTGCAATAGACAGCCTAAAAATCCTTTTTTTTCAAACGAACAAGGTATAAAACGACCACACCACAAATGATTTTTTTCAGCCTCATCAAGCTCTAAAAGCTCAAGATAATTTGCTACACAAAAATCAAACGGCAATATCAAAGAACTCTTACTGCCCTCTTTATAAAACTTTTCCTGAAAATTGTCAAGTAGATGGCTGTGCGTTTCCTGAAAAGGGCCTACCTGAAGTCGTCTCAGTTGGACAAGATGTCCCAAACTTCCCAAGTGCTGAGCCAGATCTCGGGCTAAGGCTCGGACGTAAAATCCTGTGCCGCACTCTATCTGTAATTGTAAAAGGGGGGGCTGATAGTGCAGAATTTTTAATTCTTTAACATAGACGTTTCGGGGGGCCAGTTCGACAAAAATCCCTTGACGTGCAAGATTATAAGCCCGTTGCCCGTTGACCTTAGCGGCGCAAAAAAGGCTTGGTATTTGGGCAAAGTGTCCTGTAAAGATGCTTAAAGCGTTTTGAATATCAGATAATAAAGGGATCTGAGTGGTGGTGGCCATGACAGTACCCGTCCAATCATCTGTATCTTTTTGTATCCCAAACTGGATGGTACAGCGGTAGGTTTTTGTTTCATTAAACAAAAAAGGGATCAGTCGATTGGCTTGTCCTAAGGCGATGGGCAAAATTCCCGTAGCAAAAGGATCTAACGTTCCCCCATGACCTGCCTTACTTTGGGTTAAACGTTTGATACGTCCTGTTATAAAATTTGAAGTGCAGCCTTCATTTTTATCGATAATAACCCAACCATTCATACCTTAAATCACACTCCAAACTGCGGATACCTTTGGGGTACTGTAAAGGGTTTTTGAAAAAAAGAAAATAAGTCTGTGAAAAAAATTGACTTATTTATTTTCCATGATATAAATTAATATTTTATTAATTAAAAAACCGATACATTTAATGAATGTTATAATGAAATTTTTATTTTTATTATTTGTAAAAAATTTATGCTTTGTTCATGCTATGCAAGAAAAAAGTGAAAAAAAGATCTGAAGGAAGCGACGGGACAGTTAGACCGAATACCGGAGGAGGATCTGGCTCAAGAGTGGTCTAACCTTGGTGATTCTACAGATCCAGAAAAACAAAAAGAAGTTTTACGAAAAAGTTTTGAAAGCGAACATTTTTCTTGGACAACGTACTTAGAGAGACTGGAAAAGTTTGACAAAAAAGCGCTTTTCGACCCCTTAGTCTTAAGTTTATTGATTCATAAAAAAGATGCTTTGTCAACTCTTTTTAAAAAAGCAACAGGACAAAAAGATGCTTTAATTTTGATGCAAGCGTGTTGTGCTGTTGAAGATTTTAATTTTGTTCCTTTTACGCGATTCTTAAATAGCTTTGATTCTGAAGTGCTTTTTAAGCCATTGATTTATTCTAAATTGATAAAAAGTAAGGAAGGAACTGCTTGCTTGTTACAAAAAGCGCGAGATTTTTCAGAGCAGTTTTCTTTATTGAAAAAACTTTTGGGTTTTACAGGTTCAGACTTTACACCTTATGTCGATCTTTTTGAAAAATTAGGGTCTGGAGTTATTTTTCATGCATCCATTTTGCCTCAGCTTGTGGTCATTCCCAAAATGATTCCTATTCTTTTTCAAACCGCGTTAGCTTCCCATCAAAAAAGCTTGATGCAGGTATGCTCTGCAGTACAAGGCTTTGATTTTAAACCTTACAATAGACGTCATTTCTTCTTTTAATCCCGACTCTTGAGGTCAAGAACAGGTGCTTTCTGCTTTGTGGAAAATTAAAGAAAGCCAAAAAATGATTAAAAACTTACTTCCTGGGCTTTTTAAACAAAACCTCAATCCTTTTATGAAAAAAGAGGTGATGAAGGCCGCCAGCAGTATGATCCCAAACTTTGATTTGACACCTTACACAGAGCGTCTTAAAACCTTTGAACCACAAGTATTATTTCAGAAAAAAGTTCTTCCTGCTCTATTAAAAATAAAAGAGATGATTCCCGTACTTTTCCAAAAAGCTACACAAGCACAAGATCAATTTTATTTGTTAAATGGACTGCAGGATCAGATTGTGCAAGGCACGATTGATTTACAAGTTTATGAAAATCATCTTAAAGAGTTTCAGTTTTCCCATTTTATTCATGGAGAAGAAGTCGGTGATTTTTTGAAGAATTCTGTTTTAAGAGGAGGGTGTTTAAATGGAATGTTTCAAGATTTTAAGCGACGTTCTGAACACCAAGGTAATAAAAAAATGAATAAAGGTGAAAGATAGAAGATTGAAAAAATGGTTATCAATATGCTTGCAGGGACCTATACTTTTCAGCTTGAAGATTATCCATTGTTGGATGGCATCAAGCCTAATTTTATTCCAAAAGTTTAAAGAAAAAGCATTTTTGTCCAGATGCGCTGGGAGTTATTAAAGTCTGCAGTAATTCGCTATACAAATTGTCTTGAAAAGATGAAAGAACAGGAAAATTATTTTCACTTAGGTCATGAAGCAGCTATGGGTTTGTCTAGTAAGATTTTAAATGGAGGTCGTTTGATGGATGATGTGTATAAAATTTCTTTATGTTCCGACATTCAAGATCTTTCAGCTATGAATTCTAAAGAATGAAAAGATAGTGGTGACCAGTACTCTTTTGAAAAGGCCAAAGAAGGAAATGGAAAAGATTACTGAAAGATTTAGATGCCCATAACGCAGCTAAACATGGTTTAGTACGGACTTTGTGGGGATGGGACGGCCAGTTTGCTGAAAAGTTATGAAGAAGAAAATATTTTGGATGAAATTTTACCTCAATTTTTCAACCAAGAAAATAGTCAAAATATCATCGCAGTTTCTAAAAATCTTATTGATCAGAAATCGATTATGTATAAAGAAATGTATTTTCATTTATTTGATTTCGGAAAATATAACAAAAATGGAAAAATTGATGTAGATTTTTTCTTGAAAGATTATAAAAACCGCCGGTGGCTTCTTCACCATTATAGAGATCAGACCCGCCTACAAGCTGCCATGAAAACCGCGGATTAGACCTATCAAGCATTAGATAATTTTTTGAAACCTGTATGCCGTGATGCTTTTTTTAAAAGTCAACCGGTGAGTTTATTTACAGCTCTTTTGGCAGCATGTGTACAAGATGGGGGAAATGGATAGGTTATCCGTACAAGAGACATAGTTTGTCAAGATGGAAACCTAGAAAAAGTCATGAAAAGAAAAGACTCTGCACCTTGTGCAGTGGTGGTTTATTTACGTTTGACACAGTACTTAGGCAACACCTTTGTGAAGAAGTCATCGCCGGACCTTTCTGAAAAATTGGGACTTGTAAGTTCAAGGTATTTATTCTTTCCTGGAGCGTATGTGAACGAAGAATAAGGAAGTGACTGTAAAGAGTGCTTTTGATGGTTAAAGAAAATTTTCTGGTACACCCTTGGGTGTACCGATCAGAAGAAGTCCTCAGATTTTTTAATAATATTTTTTCTTGACTTTTTATAAGGGGGATTATCCTATTACTATCCCCCGTTTTCTTTTTAATTTAAAAGTGTCATGTTTTTCAAATAATAAAAGTTTTATCGTGCAATTTTTGGAAATTAATTTAAAACTGTACTGGATTTTTAATTAAAACTTTGGTTTTTTCCAAGAATGTGGCGTTTAATTGCTTCAGTCGGCTGGATTTTTCAAAAGATTCGGCATTTTCTTTTAGGTTTTGAAAAAACTCTTGAGCGGGTTGATTGGGGTGCTGTAAGCGCAAAATCAATCCTTCTTGCACCAAAGCTTGACTGAGTTCCAGCAGTTGGTAGCTTTTTGAATGATTGTACAGTGCTTGTTGAAGGCATACGTCCATCTTCCACATTTCAAAGCGTTCATAGATCCACAGGGTATTTTCGACAAACCATTGAACGTGATTTTGGTCAGTACAGCCTAGATATTGAAAGCAGAAAGAAGGGAGTAGGCTGCTGAGTTTGTTGACCAACAAAGCACGACGCAAAGGAATACTCAGTAAGTGTGTCTTAACCAAGTGTGCAAAACGCTCTTGGATCATATCAGGAAAGTATTGGGCCAAAGGAAAGGACCAGCGCGAATCTTTTAAAAAGGTGTCACTGAGGGCTTCCCTTAGCATCAATTTCATTTTACAAAAAGCGACTGCAATGTCAGGTCTGTTACTGGGGGCAGAGTTTTGATTCTGCCATACCTCTGTTCCCACAACCGATGACACAGTCTGCCGCCAATTTTTAAGGGGTTCAAAGTAAATTTTTTCCTGCAAAGATGAAATGGCCAACGCCTGACGATAGCTATCTTCTAAAATAGACTGGACTACAAAGCTGGCGCTTTCCCCCAGGATTTGATTTCTTTCGTCCAACGGCACTTCATCTTTATTTAAAGAAAATAGAATTTTAAAGTTCACTTCGTGATCAGAGCATTCTACGCCTCCACTGTTGTCGATGGCGTCAATGTTGATTTGTCCGCCTTGATTCCAGAACTCTATGCGGCCTTCTTGAGTGCATCCCAAATTTGCGCCTTCTACGATTATCTTGGCTTTGACGTCTTTCCCATCGACTCGTACCGAATCGTTCCCCTGATCTTTGAGATTTTGATGATTTTCACTAGATCCCTTGATATAGGTTCCAATACCTCCCATCCACATCACATCACAGGGCATTTTTAATAGAGCTTTGATGACTTCCTGAGGGCAATGAGTGGCCGTTTGAAGCCCTAGCATAGTTTGAGCTTCGGAGCTTAGGGTGACTTCTTTTTGGTGACGATCAAAGATCTGGCCGCCGGAAGAAAGGACTTCCGGATTGTAATCAGCCCAGGAAGAACCTTTCAGGTGAAACAGACGGCAACGTTCTTGATAGCTCTTTTCTGGGTCAGGGGCAGGGTCCAGAAAAATGTGTCGGTGGTCAAAGGCTCCTTTTAACTGCAAGGTCATACTGCCCAAAAGACCGTTGCCAAAAACATCTCCACTCATGTCTCCGATGCCGATCACACTTAGGGGGTGTTGGATGGTAGGCTGTATGGATAGGCGGGCTAGATGTTCTTTCAGACACACCCATGCTCCTTTTGAGGTGATGCCCAGTTTTTTATGGTCATACCCGGTGGGTCCCCCGGAAGCGAAAGCATCCGCCAGCCAGAACCCTTTTTCCAGGGCGATTTCGTTGGCAAAAGCAGCAAAAGTGCCGGTTCCTTTGTCCGGTGCAACCACCAGATAAAGATCTTCGGGATCGTAGCATGTTACAGAAGGGGCTGAAATTTTCTGACCTTCAATTTCATTGTCCATGATGTCTAAAAGACCAGAAATAAAGCTTTTATAACAAGATAAAACCTGAGAGGCAGTGGGAGTAGGCGTTTTGATGTAAAATACGCCTTTGGCTCCGGCGGGTACGACAATCGCATTTTTCAGAGCTTGCACTCGGGCGAGCTCTAAGGCTTCCCACCGAAAACAAGCATTTTCAGACCAACGGATACCGCCTCGGGCTACTGGGGCAGTCCTGAAGTGAACGCCTTCAAATTCTGGGCTCCAAACGAACGTTTCTCGTAAACTTTTCTTATCTTGTAAAGGACCATGAAGAAGTTTAATCACCAATACATCAGATCCTTGGACGCGTAAATTGCTGCGCACTGTTCTGTTGATGGCTTTTACCAGTTCAATTAAGACAGGGTTATCTACTGTCGAAAGGGTCAAAACCTCTTCAATAAGTTGAGGGGTAGAAAATTTTTTAAAAAAAAACTCTTGGGCTAATGCGATCTCTTGGGGGTAATCTTGCCAGCATTGCTCGACTTGGGCAGAAGAAAACAGTTGACAAAGATAGGCCTTGTAACAGGGCTCAACAAAAGAAGACAGAGGCATAATACCAGCGCGTAGAGTCGTTCTTCCATTATGAGGACATTGACTTTAAGCCGTCAAGATTGTGCCTAAAGAGAAATGGAAGAGAATGGGGTTATGTTTTTTAAATTTTTTTTTGTTTTAATTGAAATACTAATTTTTTAAAACTTTAAAAAATGAACAAAAAAATATTTTTTATTTTATTAATTAATTATTTTTTTTCCTCTATTTACGCAGCGCAAGAGGTTCAGAAGACTCAATCTTCTAAACTATCTTTTAATAGACAAGAACAGAGTAAGGCTCCAAATTATTTATCACCCACTCAATCTTCTCAAGCTTCTTCTGTTTCGCAACCGGTATGGCAGGAAAAGTTAAGAAGTGGTGAGACTCTTGGCACGAATGAAAAACTGAATCAACAATTTCCTGTCAAACCAAAAGAAAAAAAAAACAAAGAAAAAGTCCTTACGGGTCCGATTACACTTGATGCTAAAACCAAGGCCGAGGCCTATCTGAAGGATCTCCAGCAAGAAGAATCTTTTATTCCCGATATTTTAAAAAAAGATAAGACTGAAAATAAGAATAATAAAAAAGAAGAGATTTTGAAAAAAATCATGCAGTTAGATCAAGAAATTGTTGCAATAGAAAACCAAATTATAAAATTTGAACACTATAATATCAAAGAGCACATGAATGCTTCAGATCGCGAAGAGCTCAAAAAGCCCATGAAGAAGTTTAAAGATGAAAAAATGGAAGAAAAGAAAAAACTTGAAGCAGAATTTAGAAATTTAGAGGAAAAATTCCCAGAAGAGAATTTTGGAAAAGGCCTACTGAGTCAATTAGGAAAAAAAATCCAGGAAGATGCTATTAAACATAAAGCATACGACATAGAAATAAGTCATTTGTTAAAAAAAGAACAAGAAAAAAAAGAAAAGGAACAAAAATCTCAGAAAGAACCAGCTTCAAAAAAAGGATTCTTGGGTTCCATAAAATCTTTTTTTAAATAATAATTCCAATGGAGGCGTGAAAAAAATTTATCACATCAGATGTCGATCAGAATTAAAAATTTCTTGAGTTTTTTGTAAAAAGAAAAGACCAAAAAGCCAGCCACCTTCTTCTGGAAGATATTTTAAATGGGGGCTGATTTTTTGGTGTGTTTTTTAATAAAGAACTGATAAAAAATTTCTGATTGAAGAAAGGCCAAAAAGAGGACGCTCTTAGGTAACCTCTTTTCATAAATGCATTGGAAAATTTAACGTGTTTAAACCTTTAAAATTTCTTTTTCCTGGCCAGACAAAGCATTGTCCAGCTTTTTTGTATAAGAATCAGTGACCTTTTGAATTTCTTTTTTCAGTTGGTGAACCTGATCTTCGGATAAGTTTTCCAATTTTTCTTTTTTCTCGACTTCTTCTATGGCTTGGCGTCGGATCCCTCTAAGCCCTACATGAGCTTCTTGAGTATATTTTTGGGCCATTTTGACCAATTCTAATCGACGTTCTTGTGTAAGGTCTGGTAATGGAATCTTAAAAACAGTTCCTTCCACACAGGGGTTTAAAGAAGCTTGAATAAGAGCTTTTTGAACAGGTCCTACCGCTTCATTGTCCCACAGCTGAACCATCAGTAATCGAGGCTGAGGAGCGGAAACAGATCCCAACTGAGAAAGGGGCATGCGTCCCCCATAAATATCAACAAGAATGGGTTCTAAGAGTGCTGGAGTAGCTCTGCCTGTGCGCAGACCAGAGAAATCTTTTAAAAGAGCTTCTAAACAAGATTTCATCTGAGACTCCATTTTTTGCAGTATGGCGTCTGACATTTTTTTTCCTTACTAAAATGACTAGCGGGAGAGGGACTTGAACCCCCGACACGCGGATTATGATTCCGCTGCTCTAACCAACTGAGCTACCCCGCCTTGAATTGAATAATATCATAATTTATTATGGCAAAAAAAGGGGGCAAGGTCCTAGTATGACTGTCCCCAGTATGATTTAAGATGACCCGTTCGCATGTTTTAGTTATACTGAAAGGAAAAAAGGGGAAACGTTATGTGGATTGATAGTCATTGCCATTTAGATTCTTTTGCTGATATCAGCGCCGTCTTACAGCAGGCATCCGTGCAGGGAGTTCGGTGTTTTTTATCTATTGCAGTAGGGATAGAGAATTTTCAATCTGTTTTGCCTTTGTCTCTAAAGTTTCCCCAGGTGTGCGCCACAGCAGGGGTTCATCCCTGTTATATAAAAAAGCATCAACTAGCAGGACTTAAAGAATGGCTGACCGAGTGTGCCCAAAACCCCAAAGTGGTGGGTCTTGGGGAAACAGGCTTAGACTTGGGTCCTTCTAGTCCAGATCTTGGTGAACAAATCAATTTCTTTCAAGTGCATGTGGATGTTGCGGTTATGACGGGGCTTCCTTTGATTGTTCATATTCGTGATGCTTGGGAACCTTTTTTGAAGATCGCCCGGGGGTGGAAAGGTAAAGGCCCTAAGGGGGTGCTTCACTGCTTTACAGGCTCTTTAGATGTGGCTCAAGAAATGATCGATTTAGGCTGGAAAGTCAGCTTTTCTGGGATTGTAACTTTTAAAAAGACAGAAGCCTTACAACAGGTGGTCCAAGCCTTGCCCTTGGGCAGTTTTGTGGTGGAAACTGATGCGCCTTGGTTGGCCCCTGTTCCCTTCCGAGGAAAGGAAAATTGTCCAGCATACCTGCTCTATACAGCCCAGAAAATTTCTGAATTGAAAGAAGTTTCACAAGATGTTTTGGCTAAAAGCACGACGCAGGCTTTTTTTGACCTTTTTCCTAAAACCAAACCTTACTTTGATGAGTTCTGTATTTCGCAGTAAAGAGTGTTTCTTGCAGGATAAAAAGCGCAACTTGAAAAAAGGTGCCGAAAAACCTCGGGGGGAATCTTAGAAAAATCTCTTTGCTCTAAAAACTCTGGCGCTAAGCTTGGGGCAAAACGGTATTGGGATCCCTTCGTGATGTGAAGAGTAATTTCGGAATCTTGGTCTTGGGTCAGTAGTTTTTCATCTGATACAACTGCCACAGGAAGATCAGATTTTTTCCAAAAAGGCCAGAGCTCTGGTATCCGCTTACAAAATACCGTTAAAACGTCCCAAAAATTTTCTTGATTTTCCCCTAAATCGTACCCTAATTCTATCAATAAATTTTGACACTGTTCAAAAGTGATGAAAGAAAGAGGGTTTTTATGGGATGCGCAGGGATAGTTTAGAAATTCATGGCTTAATTGAAGTCCAGGGCAGCCTGTTTTCCGGGGTGGTGAAATATCACAATGTCCTAGGACAGGTATTTTGAAAAGGCCTAAAACACTTTGGATACATTCCAACTGGTCGGGTGAAAAATAAGGAAAATTAAAAGCATGATCCAGGGCTTTTGTGATGCGAGTGGAAAGTTCAGGAGGTGGATTTTCTATTTTTTTTAAGATGGCGGCTTTATTTTCTAGGGTTCTAGCAGTGGGGACACACTCGATTCCTATTGTACAATCATTATAATTTTTTTTCTTTCTAAACTTTCCAACTCCAGCGTGCCAAGCTCGATGTAATGGATTGACAAGGACTATTAAAGGAATTTTTTCTTTATAGCGAGCATTTTTTAGGAAGTTATCTAAAAGAAAGGTCCAAAAGAGATGCCACGGCGTTTTTTGGGGCAGAGCTTTTTTTAAAAGAGGGATGCATTGGGTCAAACAAACATCAGGGATTAAAAAATGGGAACTGACTTCCCCAAAGACTAAGGTATTAAAAGATCCCGTTAAGTTTCCTCCTGTTTCGTGTAGTACGCAATATTCCGCAAGAGGAATGTTTTGAAGGAGGGGGTGGGTCGTTATATTTTTATAATCTTTTAGATGAGAAATTTCTAGCCACTGCAGGGCTCTTTCCTTCTTTAAATCCATCAAAAACTCTTCAGGAACAGTTTGAAAAGTAATGCGCTGGGTTTGATTTTGACTGGGAAAAATCAAGATGTCTCTTTGAAGACGGGCTTCTAATTCTTGTCGTGGAAAAGAACTTATTTTTTGTGAAAGAAGCATCCCCAAGGGGCCTGCGTAAAGAACAATTTTCTCTTTAATCTTAGGATCTGAGGTTTCTTGATAAGCTTTCTGGCACTGCTGGAATTTTTGTAAATTATCAGCAGAATACTTAAAATTTTGAAAATCAATGATCATCTCTTTAAAGTGATCGTCAGAGACCAAGAAAATAAGTTGTAAAACTTATAAAATGAAAAATTTCTTTTCATGTTTGACAATAAAACAAAAACATGAAGCGCGCGCCCAAGAAGAGTCGAACTCCTAACCTTCAGATCCGTAGTCTGACGCTCTATCCAATTGAGCTATGGGCGCTAACCAGGAAAGTCTACTTAATTTTCAGTTTATTGTCAAATCTTCAACAGTCTTTTTGTTTCTAAGGTGTCTTTTCCCAAAGCTGCTGGATGAAAGAGGTAGGATCAAAAGGTTGAAAATCTTGAGGTTTTTCTCCGGTTCCTAAACCGTAAATGGGTAGATGATATTTTTCTGTTAAAGCGGCCAACAAACCTCCTTTTGCGCAGGTATCTAGTTTGTTCATGATCAGACCAGAAAGAGGCAAGGCTTTGGAAAAAGTTTCAGCTTGCACCAAGACATGTTGTCCTGAAGTTGCATCCAAGACCAAAACGTTGCGACATTGCTGTGTTGCAGGGTCTGGACAAAACTTTTGAATAATGCGATGAATTTTGGATAACTCATCGATTAAATCTTTGCGATTGGGCAGGCGGCCCGCCGTATCAATGAACACAATATCATCTTTTTCTACCAACGCTTGTTCCAAGCCACTGTATACGACGCTGGCGGGATCTGTTCTGCCGGACGGTCCCCAAAATTTAACTTTGGAGTGTTCAGCCCAAGCTTCCAGCTGCTGGCCGGCTGCTGCACGGAATGTATCGGCCGCAATCAAACGAACTGAATATTCTTGATGAAACAAGTGGGCTAATTTTCCAATGGCAGTGGTTTTACCTGATCCATTCACCCCCAAAAAAAGAACAACCCAAGGTTTTTGATCGCTGGGTCTTAAAAGTTGAGTGTAAGGGAAAAACAGCTCTTGCAGTATGCTGGAAAGAGTGTTTTGCACCTCAAGTAAAGACACAGAGTTTTGTTTTTTTAAGTTTTGGGTTAAACGTTGGGCTAAGCCCGTTCCAAAGTCTGCAGAAATTAAGAAATTTTCTAGTTCGTTTAAAAGCTCTGCTTGAGGTAGGTCGTTTTTTTTGAAAAGATTGCCTAGCCCTTGACCCAAAGCTGTTGTGGTTTTGGAAAACGTCTGTTTAAGAAAGTTCCACATGACGTGCTCCTTGTGTTGAAAGCCCTTGAATCAAAAAATCTTTTATTGAAAAAGCCAGTTGGATATATTGGCCCACTGTCACGGTTTCAGCCCGTTGTTGATGGGAAATGCCTGCACTTTTTAACCACTCTTCCAAGTTTAGGAGGTTGCGAGCCCCAAAATTTTTTAAAGAAGACTTGAGCATTTTACGTCTTTGACCAAAAGCATGTTTGACCACTTCTTCTAAGATTTCCAGTTCCAGACCAAGGTCTGTGCCAGGGGAGGTGCTGGGCTCTGGGTCAGGGTGCTCAAGATTAAGACCAGGACTAAGGGCAAAAGGAAAAGGTTCAGCCAGAGCTTGAAATTGAATCACGCAAGAATCTATCTGAGGTTTGGGCCAAAAACATCCGGCAGGAACATCTAAAACCCAACTGGGTCTGCTGGTGCTTTGAGCCAAAATAGAAAGCCTTCCATAGTCTTTTGATCCAGGCTTGGCCAAAATACGCTGTCCAACTTCTTTTTGAAACATAAATAAGGCTAAAGGGAATGTGGCGCGGTATTCATGAATCCAGCGTAGCAAAATAGGAACACTGATATTGTAAGGTAAGTTTCCTAAGATCATTCCTGTCTTACAAGGGGAATGAGTTTTCCAATCTTCCCTTAAGGCATCTCCCCACACAACTTGGATGGGCAGTGTACTCAGGGCTTCTTGAAAACGGGTATCTTTTTCCAGTCCATGATAGTGGGGGAATAAGGGGTTTAAGACTTTTGTGAGGGCGCCCATTCCTGGTCCAATTTCTAAAACAAAAGAATAATCGCAGGCAAAAAGCTGAATCTTTTCTTTTAACCGTTGTAAGATTCGGGGGTCTTGCAAGAAGTTTTGTCCCAGGGCTTTATTAGGGGTAATTTTAGGGGAAGGGCTATTCCCTTGGCCTATAGTCATTTGTGAGCCATTTGTTTTATCTTTCAGAAGGAATGTTTCAGTACTTTTTCATTATTAAAACAGCCAAGCAGGATGTCAAGGAAAATAAGAAAAGCAGATTGTTAATGGCTCTTAGAGATAAAATTTGGAAGTTTGGAAAAAGGTAGGCAACGCCAAGCCTGGGGTGATTCCAAAAGTTTTTGTAATACAAGGGCATTGAGGTGATGGCCTGAATTTTTTCCTTGAATACGGCCATAAAAAAACAGATTGAGCAAACAAAAGTCCCCCAAAATATCTAAAATTTTATGCCGAGCGCATTCAGATTCCAAACGCCATCCCCCTTTATTAACAGGTTTTCCTTGATCATCCAGAACCACAGCGCACTCTAGGCTACCTCCTTGAATCAAGCCCTTCTTTTGCAGTTCTTCTACGTGTTTGGCCTGGGTAAATGTTCGGGCCGGTGCAATCTCCGTTATAAAATTCTTATTTTCTAAGATGAATTCGGCTTGTTGCGTCAAATAAGGACTTACGCATAAGTCAAATGTTATGACAGGAGAGCCGGGGTAAAGGGTTAAGCCGCCTTTTTCTGTTTGGATTGAAATCTCTTTTTCCAATACCATCCATTGGGTTTCTTGGCAAAATTCAATCATTCCCCCTTCTAAAAGAGCTTGCACAAACGAGGATGCGCTGCCGTCGAAAATAGGAAGTTCAGGCCCCCAAAGATCGATCACCAGATCGGTGATCCCCAAACCATAACAGGCTGATAGAAGGTGTTCAGGAGTATAGACCCAAAAATCCTCTTCAAAACACAAAACTGTTTGAAAAAAACTTTGTCTAATAGCTTGGGGGCTGAGAGGAAAAATGTTACCTTTCCCCTCTTTACGAAACCCTAAGCCTTGCCCGCAGGGGGCAGGATTTAATACAAAGGTGGCCGTCTGACCTTGGTGGACACCAATGCCGGATTTTTGAACAGGATGCTGGATTGTTTTTCTAAATTGCATCAAACAAAATCATAAAGCCTTTAAACCAGTGTAGCTCTTTATTCAAAAATAGGAGAAAAAAATCATGGTAACAGTGTGTAACGACGTTTTTTTGAAAGACTTGGGCGGGCATGTTTTTTAACTGGAAAATTATTCTTTGACTTCCGCCATTTGCTGCAAATTGTTAAAAGTAATCAAAGCTTGAACCACTTCTTCCAGACCACTACCTTCTAAAATCTCGTCCAGTTTATACAAAGTCAGTTTAATGCGATGATCCGTTAAGCGTCCTTGAGGAAAATTGTAGGTTCGAATACGTTCTGACCGGTCTCCTCGCCCTACTTGGCTTTGACGGGAGGCGCTGCGTTCCTGTTCTTTTTCTTCCCGTTGTGTTTCGTAAATCCTAGAGCGCAGAATTTTCAAGGCTTTAGCTTTGTTTTTGTGCTGAGATTTTTCATCTTGCTGACTCACCACGATACCGGTGGGAATATGGGTGATGCGAACAGCACTGTCGGTGGTGTTGACGGATTGTCCTCCAGGGCCACTAGAGCGAAATACATCAATACGGATATCTTTTTCTTCAATGACAATATCCACCTCTTCTACTTCGGGTAAGACGGCCACAGTGGCAGCTGAAGTGTGGATCCGTCCGCTGGCCTCAGTTTTAGGAACCCGTTGGACCCGATGGACGCCTGCTTCAAATTTCAGATTGGCAAAAACATCTTTTCCTGAAATTAACAGTCCTGCTTCTTTGATACCATTTTGTTCGGTGCTATGGGTGTCTAAAACTTCAACAGTCCAATTCTTGCTGTGGGCATAACGCATATACATACGCATCAAATCTGCGGCAAATAAAGCGGCCTCTTCTCCTCCGGTTCCTGCGCGAATTTCAACAATGGCGTTACGGGCGTCATCCGGGTCTGTTGGCAGTAATAAAATTTGAATATTTTGCTGGCGGGCGGCAATATCTTGATTGAGCTGCTGACGTTCTTGCTGAATCATGCCTACAAGTTCGGGGTCTGTTTCCCCTTCCATAGCTTCTAAGTCTTTAAGCTGGGCTTGTTGTGCAAAGAGGTGCTTAATTTCGTAAACCAAAGGCTCTAAGCGGCTATACTCTTTTGAAAGCTCAGCGATCGACTTGGGATCTTGTTCTTGGGTGAGTTGCTGTTCCAATGCTTGGTATTTTTTTAAAATTTCTTGTAGTTTTTGGATCATCGTCTTTTCACCCCGTTAACCATAAAAGAATAGCAGATTTTTCCTTACATGCCAACGAATCTTAAAAGTAAACCTGACATAGGCTCTATTCATCTAAAACGGGCCATTTCAGAATTTTAGCCATTAAAAAGCCAGATAAAGGAATTAAAATCCCACACAACCAAGCTGTCATACTGGCAGTAATCAAAGACCATAGACAAAAAACCATCCCCAAAATAGTCATGATCCAGATTCCAACACCAGAGGGTAGAGCCTTTGTTCTAAGAAATTTAATAAGGGCCAATGCGCACGCCATGTACACCACTACAAAAAGAGCACTGGAAAAATTAATTAAAGAAGTCAAGGTACTTTCTATCCAAGGGCTTTTGGTCAGAAGGTGACCCAAAATCAACAATAGAGCTGTCAGCTTGATACTGAAAGCAGGACTACCTTGGGGATTTTCCTTGATGAAAGCCGAGGGAAAAAGCCCCTGTTTTGCAGACAAAAAGGCAATTTGTCCCGAAGCTAAAATCCAGGAATTTAAGGTTCCAAGGCACATCACGCCTATTAAAAAAGAACAAGAGCGGCCAGCCCAACTACCCAAAATTTTTTCTAGCAAAAGCCCGTAAGGGCTGGAGGTTTGGACTAATTCAGCACCTGGAATGGTTCCCATTAAAACAACAGTGTTCAAAAGATAAATCAAGGCCACCAAAGTCGTTCCCAAGACCAAAGCTAAGGGCACAGTTCTTTTGGGGTTATGGGCGCAGTTTACTAAAGTGGTTGCTCCTTCAACTCCGACAAATCCCCAAAAAGTGATTAAACTAGCAGAATTTAAAGCCTGCAAAGGTGTAATGTTGGTGGGGATTGTGATCAAGTCTTTTTGCCAGTAAGACAAACACAGCAAAGGAATAATTGTCCAAGGAACAACTTTTAAAACTGCAAAAATGGTTTCTGCGATACCTGAAAACACCACACCTCTTAGATTTAAAAAGGTCAAAAAGCCTAAAAGCCCCACTTCTAAAAATACTTTAGGCCAAAAGTCCAGTGCTCCAAAAGCGTGCTCTAGATTAGACACGGCTACTGCAAGAACCGTTAAAGAACTCACCCAAGAAATAACCCAGTAGGTCCATCCAACACAAAACGCTGTTTTTTTTCCAAAAGCGTCTTGAATAAAAACAGAAGGCCCCCCCATCGAGCTGTTCTTTTCTGATAGTTTGGCGAAAATGAGGCTTAAAGAGATCGCTCCTGTCCCTGTGATCAGCCAACTGAGGATTCCCCAAAGGCCGTAAGACGCCAATTGAGTAGGTGTTAAAAAAAGAGCTGTACCTACCTGTAAGCCAATCACCATAGAGATGACGGGCAAAAGACCCATTTTTTTTTGTATTGACGACATCACAAAGGTTGTGCGGAAAAACGAAAGACAATTATAAAACATAATTGTTGAAAATGCTTGTTTTTGCAAGGGTATCGTGGGAATTCAGTCGGTATATTTTGATATGAAAGATGGTATTTTGTATAAAAAACACTAAAACTATAAAAGAGAGAGAAGTTTTTTTTAGGATTCTATCATTTGATAGGTTACAGTGTTTATGCGTATGAAGAGCGTGTAGGCGGGAATAAAAAATAAAAAGTAAAAATTTGTATTGCATTGAAAAAATCTAAAATGATTTCTAAATGGCTTGGTTGTCAAAGCTACCCGAACGAATAATCTTGATGTATGACAAGGAGGAGTGTGGATAAGAGAGTAAGTTATTTCAATTCTAAAAAACTTAAGAGAAAATGATTTATAGATTGTTGAATGGCTTAAAGGAGCGTTAGGAGATGAGAAAATGCAAAATTTGTTAGTGGCCACTGATTATCAGAATTTAAAAAATGGAGCCCCTGAATGAATACCGCAGGAAAAAATGCCAGAAAAGCAAAGGTATTGATTCAACTGATATCTTAGAATTATGCTGGTATTCTTTTTCGTTATAGTCAATGTTTAAAAAATCTTAATATTAGGGATCTTTCTTAAGGAGGATCTCTTCTAACAATAACTTTTATTCTTAACGAGTTTTTAGAAAACCAGATTTTGAAGACGATAGCGACTGGTATAGGGTTAATCTTCGTGAAGTGCCTTTTTCTTTACCTGGTTTTATGGTCAAATTGTATCACAAGTTAAAAAATTTAAAGAAAACATTTAAGCCAGTAAAAAAGATCAGTTTGAAAAAATAGCAGCCTGGAGAGTTATTGAAAAAAGGGCATTAAAGCCATTTTAAGCATAACAGGCTAGGTAAGAATGGGAAAAAAGAAGAAGATGATAAAAATCTATAATAAAATGACAGTGTAAAGAAAACTTTTAACTATTCTTTGGGACATATAAAGGCTTATACATATTTAACAAGATAAAAAAGACGCAAAGTGCGTCTTTTCAAATTCAATAAAAATTTTACTTACCCTAGAGCATTTAAATAAATAGTTAAGAGCTCTTCTTGCTCTGAGACTTCTTCGGGCTTCATCTTCCGAATTTTTAAAACTTGACGTAATATTTTTGGATCCAACCCATCTGCTTTGGCATGGGCCCAAATTTGGCGCATCTCTTCCGCAATATCCGCCTTTTTGTCTTCTAAAGCCTCAAGCTCCGTAATATACTGACGGAGCTTTTCTGAACTGATAGATTCCATCTATATAACCTCCACCAACTCAAATATAGACTTGACGAAACTGAGGTAAGCTTTTTTTGACCCGCTCTACTAAACCGCTGAACATTTCAAAACAATTTACCGCCATATCTGCTAAGATTTTGCGATCTACAGCTTCTTCGTGGAACTCAGGAAGACTTTTCAACCCGTGGATGAATTCCCCGTAAGTGATTCCGCACATCCGAGTTCCTGCGTTGATTCTTTGAATCCACAAAGCACGAAAATCTCTTTTTCGTACCCGACGGTCTCTGTAAGCGTACTGTAAAGACTTTTCAACGCGCTGAATTGCTGTTCGAAAACATTTACTAGAACGACCTCTGGCCCCTTTGGCCATCTCTAAAATTTTTTTATGCCGCGCTTTGGCGGTAACACCGCGTTTTACCCTTGCCATTTTTTCCTCCTATAGTCCGTAAGGAATGAATGATTTGCGGATGATTTTCGCATCGCACTCATCCATCACACAAAGACCCCGAGCTGATCTTTTCATGTCCTGAGATCTTTTGCGCAAGTTGTGGCGCTTGTACGCATGCCCACGCAAAATTTTGCCGCTGGCAGTGCAGCGAAAGCGTTTTTTGGCTCCGCTATGAGTCTTGAGTTTAGGCATTTATCCCCCTTTTATACACAGGTCAAGTATAAGTTAGACCTTAAAAATAAGCAATAGACCCAGTCTCTTAAAGCTGGATCTGTACAATAGATCCTATTTTGATCATGGATTAGAAGGAATGTTTGGATTGAAAAAAATCTTTGTAAATAATAGAAAAAAAGTTTCTTTTAACTGTATTTTTTTGTTTGGTTTTTTTATTTATAAGTTCTTCTTTTAAGATAGAACTCATTTTGAAGATAGGAACATATTTGGGTTGTACAATAAATCGTTCTTTGGTCTGGGGGTTGGATCCAGTATAAGAGGGACGGTGACGTACGGAAAAATTACCAAATCCGCGCAATTCGATACGGCCTTTTTGGGCCAAATGTTCAGCCAGAGTATCAAAAAACAAATCGATAGCTGTTTTGACCTCCAAAGGTGTGCAGTCAGAGAGTTTTTCTCGGACCTGGTTTATCAGATCTTTCTTATTCATTACAATTTGTGTTTTTTATTTATTCTATATATAATTTTGAAAAAAAATATTAATAATTTTACTTTTAAAGGTTCTTTTCTAACAAGAACAACAAATCAGTTCAATAACCTTGAAAAAAAAGATCTCTTCCCTTAGGATGAAACTACTGAGGAACAAATTATCGTAAAGCCAGATGGGAAAAGTCATTGGAATTGATTTAGGGACGACAAACTCTTGTGTTGCTGTCATGGAAGGAGGGCGCCCTAAAGTTATTGAAAACGCAGAAGGCGCTCGCACCACACCTTCAATTGTTGCCTTTCTTTCTTCCAACGAGCGCTTGGTGGGGCAGTCTGCCAAGAGGCAAGCAGTGACCAATCCACAGGGAACTATCCAAGCTGTCAAAAGGCTGATTGGGAAACGCTTTGATGATTCGCAAGTTCAGGCTATTGCCAAAATGGTCCCTTATGAGCTCTGTGCTTCCAAAGGGGGCGATGCAGATGTGCGGGTTAATGGAAAAGAATATAGTTCTAGTGAGATCAGCGCCTTTATTTTACAAAAAATGCGAGAGACTGCCGAGCGCTATCTAGGGGAGCCCGTCACAGAGGCTGTTATTACAGTTCCAGCTTACTTTAATGATGCCCAAAGACAGGCCACAAAAGATGCAGGTCGGATTGCAGGTTTAGACGTTAAACGTATTATCAATGAGCCTACAGCCGCTGCTCTGGCCTATGGTTTGGGGAAGAAAAAAGAAGGTCTTGTGGCTGTTTTTGATCTAGGAGGTGGAACCTTTGATATTTCGATCCTAGAAATTGGGGATGATGTCTTTGAAGTAAAGGCAACCAACGGAGATACACACCTAGGTGGAGAAGATTTTGACCTACGTGTTATTGAATATTTAGCAGCAGAGTTTAAAAAAGATACAGGAATTGATCTTTTAAAAGACAATTTAGCTTTGCAGCGTTTGAAAGAAGCTGCCGAAAAAGCAAAAATTGAGTTGTCTACAGCGTTAGAGACAGAAGTCAATCTTCCTTTTATCACCGCAGATCAGACTGGTCCAAAGCATTTAATCGTGAAATTAACTCGGGCTAGGTTTGAAGGACTGGTAGATGACTTGATTAAAAAAACTTTAGAGCCTTGCAAAAATGCCATGCGGGACGCCAAGTGTTCCGTAGAAGATATTAAGGAAGTCATTTTGGTGGGGGGTATGACCCGTATGCCCAAAGTGGTCCAGAGTGTCAGTGAGTTTTTTAAAAAGACGCCTCATCAGGGGGTTAATGCGGATGAAGTTGTGGCTATGGGGGCTGCCGCTCAGGCCGGAGTGTTGACAGGAGATGTCAAAGACATTTTGTTATTGGACGTTACACCACTTTCTTTGGGAATTGAAACGTTGGGCGGAGTGTTTACCCGGTTGATTGATCGTAACACAACCATTCCAACCCGTAAGTCTCAGATCTTTTCTACCGCTGAAGATAACCAGACCGCGGTGACCATTCGAGTTTTTCAAGGAGAACGAGAAATGGCTGTAGACAATAAATTGCTAGGACAATTTGATTTAGTAGGGATTTCTTCTGCTCCTAGGGGGCAGCCTCAAATTGAGGTCACTTTTGATATTGATGTTAATGGTATTGTGAACGTCTCGGCTAAAGACAAAGCCACGAATAAAGAACATCAGATTCGTATACAGGCTTCAGGAGGATTGAGTGAAGCCGAAATCCAACGTATGGTGCAGGAAGCAGAGACTCATCGGCAAGAAGATGCAAAGCGCCGGCGTTTGGTGGAGCTGCGTAATCAAGGAGAAGGTCTGGTTCAAGAAGTTCAAAAACATCTGGATGAGTTGGGGGCTTCTATGGAAGGAGATGAAAAGGCCAGAATCGAACAAAGAATTCAGGACCACAAAGCTCTGATGACCGGGGAAGATACTCAAGCTATTGAAACCAGTAATAAAGGCATGGAAGAAGAGTTAGGTAAGCTGTTGCAATTGGCCAGCAAGAATTCTAAGACAGAATCTTCCGATACCACTACGGCGGCATCAGATAGCGAAAATTCTTAATCAAGAAAAAGGAAAGAGAGCTCTGGGCTCTCTTCCTTTTTTTATTTTTATAAGAAAAAAAGATGCAAAAAAATTATGAATATTCTGATGGGAAGACTTTATTCCAAGGGTATCTGTCTGTCCCTCAAGATCAAACGATAAGACGACCTTACGTGATGGTTGCCCATGCTTGGGATGGTCCTAGCGATTATTTCAATTCTTTAGCTGATGACTTTTCACAAAAAGGGTTTATCGGTTTTGCCATTGATGTTTACGGAAAAGGCAAGCGTGGAAAAATAGATGGGGATAATAGTCATTTGATGAATCCTTTACTAGAAGATCGTGCTTTGCTTCGTAAACGTTTGTTGGCAGCTTTTACTGAGGTTCAACAACATCCTTTGGTCGTAAAAGATAAAATTGTCATTGTAGGCTATTGTTTTGGGGGGCTTTGTGCACTAGATTTAGCCCGGGCCAATCCGGTTGGGTTGAAGGGGGCGATTAGTGTTCACGGAGGCCTAACCCCACCGCAAGATTCGGATCTTCAACCAAAAATTGATGCCAGTATTCTGGTTTTGCATGGATGGGAAGACCCTGTGGCACCACAGCAAAGTGTGTTGGACTCTGCCCAAGAGATGCTAAGACCAATGACCAAGGCTAAAGCTGATTGGCAAATTCACTGTTGTGGTAACGCGAAGCACGCTTTTAATTTTGTGGGTGCAGATATGCCAGAATTTGGTGTAAAGTATGATCAAAAAGCACATCAGCGCTCTATTACCTATACATCATTTTTGCAGGAAATTTTTAATGAACAGGATAACATCTTGTTATCTTGAGACATTCGGTCTTTATCGTTCTTACTTCGTGATAAACCTTTTAAGATTCAGGAAATTTTTCCTCTATTTTGCGCAGCATTTTTCTGGTAGCCTATTTTTAGGCTTTTTAGAGGATTTTTTATGATGGCTCTTAAAAAAACTTTAATGATGATGTCGATTTTATCCCCACTTGTTTATGCGCATCCTGATTTTTTAAACGAAGAAAAGGATTTACATTGTAAGAAAAGTTCTTTAGAACAGGAGATCTCCGGTAGCATCAGTGGATTAAGTCAAGAAAAGCCTTTTATCATTTACGACCTTGGCCTTACAAGCACTGAAAAAGAGTATTTATCCGGTTTAAAAATGCATTCTTGTGCTGAGTATAGTCATTTCGGCAGTACTCAAGAGCTCTGTTTGGAAGTCAAAGAATTTGTAGCAGGATTGGGCAATGATGTTGAAACCAGTATACAGGTCTCTACAATTATTGAAAAATGTGTAAAAGCATCGTTGGCCGCTTCTGGCAAAGAAGCTGCTTGGGTGACCTTGAGGGCTTCTGTGCAAAATACAGACTATGATATGCCACGTTGGCATACGGATGGCTATTTTTACCAACCTTATGATGGTCAACAATATAAAATAGCCATGGTTCTGAAAGGAGCTCAAACTTTATTTTATCTTTTACCAGACAAAGACCGAAAGTGGTTTGATGAAGTGCCAAGAAGTACTCAGCCTATTTATCATAAGGACGGGTCTATTGATAAAGAAGCAACTATTCAGACTATGTTCAAGTCCCGGCAATTGCTTGCGGATAGTTTAGATAAAAAGAACATCGTCTCAGGCGCTTTTGGGCAGGGCGTCGTTTTTGCTGTAGGCTGTGATAATGCGGCTGTTCATTCTGAACCTCCTATCCATGAAGAAAGACTTTTCCTTTCTATCGTTCCTGGAAGTTCAGCACAAATTCAAGAATTACAGCAGAGATGGAAAAAGTAAGTACATCCCAGGACTTTGCCCTAGATGACAATCTTGTGCACAAATGTGGAGTGGTTTGTACTAAAACGTGAGGAGTCACACAATGAATCATTTAGAAAAAATGTTTCATATCTGGAAAGTGCTGTATGCTAAAGAGTAAGATCCAAACTTGGTTATAGAAGAGTTCTTTCATTAAAATTATACTCAATCTGTTAATAGTGTGATTTTCAATAGAGCTGAGTATATCAGATATGTCAGAGAGCAAAGGAAGCATATTTAAAAAATGGAATTTGATTTTAAAATCTCATATGTCTTAAAATGATCAATTATTTATTCTTTATGATGCCAAAGGATCAAATATTCAGGGCGATCAAATCACAGAAGAAGTCATCGCTTATTTTGCATTTAAGGGATCAAAAAGTCTTTAAAATTTATGGTCAGGTCCATTTATTGCAAGGGGATCCATCTGATGTTGATATGGTTATACGATGACCATGAAAACTGAAATGATGCCAACTGTTGAGCTTGTCCGAAGACTGATAGCGGAACAATTTCCCCAGTACGCTGGTCTACCTATCGTTGAGGTTGCACAACAAGGACATGATAACCGCACCTATAGGTTGGGGGATGATATGCTGATTCGTATGCCCTCTGCGGCTGAGTACGCACTTAAAGTTCCCATAGAACAAACAGTTCTTCCCCAGTTGGCAGATTACTTAAGCATTCCCATTCCTGTTCCCATTAAGATGGGGGAGGCATCTGAAGAGTATCCTTATCCATTTTCTATTTATAAATGGCTTGCTGGAAAATCTATTAATCGTTTGATACTAACAACACAAGAAACAGAACAATTGGTTTTGTAGATAGCTTTGGATTGTGCAAGATTTTTAAAAGAGCTTCAAGCAATTATGGAAGTTGAAGAGCTGAGTCCGGGGCATCATAACTTTTGGCGGGGGGATCATGTTCGTGTTTATGACCAAGGTGCGCGCCAGCAGATCTCAGAATTGCGAGGAATTATAGATTATACCCGCGCTCTGGATTTATGGGAAAAAGCCTGTTTGACGCAGTGGAATAAGCCCCCAGTGTGGATTCATGGTGATTTTTCCATAGGAAATTTGTTGGTTCATGATGGTAAGCTGTCTGCTGTGATCGATTTTGGGGGCGTTGCTGTAGGGGATCCCGCCTGTGATTTGGTGATAGCCTGGACGTATTTATCGGGAAGAGCCCGTGATATTTTTATGCAAGAGAGGAATCTGGGAATGGATCTAGACGCTGATACCTGGCTTCGGGCCCGGGCTTGGGCGTTATGGAAGGCTACTTATTAAAGCTATTATTTTTGATGTGGATGGCGTGGTCTTCAAAACTCATGATGAAAAGGGTTATTATCTATGGAGTCGTACGGTAAAAAAAGATTTAGGCTTTACATCGGAACATTTGTCTAGAATTTTTTCAGAAAAATGGACCGATATTATCACAGGGAAAATGGATCTTAAACTGCATCTTGATGTGCTTTTTAAAGAAAAATTGTTCCAAGACCTTGCGATCTCTCCAGATCAATTTATTGATTACTGGCTAAGGCCTGATTACCATATCAATCTGGATATCTTACAGCTTGTAAAAAGCTTAAAAATCCCCTGTTATCTGGGAACCAATCAGGAAGCTGTGCGTACGGCTTGTATTATGAATGCTGTAGGATCTTATTTTAAACAGTGCTTTGCTTCTTACAAAATAGGTTCTATGAAACCAGAAGAGGGCTTTTTTCGCCACATTGAAAAAACACTTTCTTTGTTACCTAGTCAAGTTTTGTTGATTGACGATACAAAAGATAATATTGAAGGGGCAAAACAATGGGGCTGGCATGTTTATCACTATCAAAATGATCTGAAGGCTTTGCAGTCTTTTTTATCAAAGAGGATTCATGGATAAAAATTTTTCGACTTATCTGGGGCTTTGTACAGAGTTTTATGACCTGAGTAAGCCTGAACCTCCTGGTGATGCCTATGCTTTTTATAAAAAATATCTTCAAGAAGCGTTTGGATCTGCTTTGGAGCCCATGTGTGGGTCTGGGCGTTTTCTGACTCCTTTTCTGGAAGACGGCTTTGATGTGTATGGTTTTGACGCCAGTCCTACCATGCTTGAAAGACTGCATGAAAAAGCTAGAATTAAAAACCTTTAGCCAACGGTATGGCAGTCTACAGCCCAGCATTTTAATGCGCCGGAAAATGTGAACCTTATTTTTATTCCCAGTGGCTCTGTGTGCCTGATCAATGATTCAGAGGATATGAAAAAGATTCTTAAAAAATTTTATGATCATTTAAACAATGGGGGTGTTTTTTTGTTTGAAGCAGAAACATTAAATGCTATTCCTATCCTGAATGAATGGACGAATTGCGTATTTCCTAAATCCGGTGATCAAAAGATATCTTTAAGTTGTTTTTTAATCTTCAGTGGCGATATTTGTTCGACACTCTGTCAATATGAACTTTTAGAAAAAAAACGTGATTTGTACGGAAGTTGAAGAGTTTACAGTTGAAATTTATAAAGAAAATGAATGGATCGATCTGTTAAAAACCGCTGGGTTTGATCAGATACGTATCTTCAAAGCTTTTGATTCTGGTAAGAAGCCAGGGGACAATGATGAATCCGTTGTATATGAATGCAGAAAATGATGTTAAAGACAGTGATTAGGGAGGTTAGAACTTAAAAACAAGGTCTCTATTTTCCTCATTAATCTTGAAAATGCCAGGTGTTTTAAGTCTTCCAAAGAAGCCCATTGCGGGTTAGGAACAGAGTACTCAGGGTTCCAAAGCCCTGTCCAAACTTGGACTTGAAGGTGAATATGGGTAAAAACATGAACCACTGAACCTAAAAGTTTTAGGCCATCTAGGGATGGGGGATGTATTTGATTTTTAAAATCAGACAGAGGAAAACCTTTTAGGTCTTTTAAAAGAGTGCGTTGCTCTTCCTTGCAGATTAAGAATAGAGGATCCGAGGTGTTTTTCTGCAAGATATAACTGTGGGCAAAATATCTGGTTTTGATGGGTTTTTTGACTTTTAAAGGCCAGTTTTCTGGAGTCCCTGAGGCGTAAGCTCGACAGCTTTCTTTTAAAGGACACTGAAAGCATAACGGAGCTTTGGGCCGGCAGATCATGGAGCCTAAATCCATCAGTCCTTGAACATAATCGCCGCAGTTGTGTTCTGGAGCCAATATCTCGGCCTGTTGATCGGCTTGTTGCTTCCAATTTTCCCCTTGTAAGGCCTCATGCCGGGCTAAAATACGACGAATATTGCCATCTACGGGGGCAGTTTTTTGGTCAAAAGCAATGGCCATAATGGCTTTAGATGTGTAAGGTCCTACGCCCGGTAGCTGCCGCCACCCCTCTTCTGTGCAAGGAAGACTGTTTTGGAAACAAAGTTGAGCTGCGGTGTGTAAGTTTCTGGCACGGCTGTAGTATCCCAAGCCTTGCCAGATTTTTAATACGTCTTCCAAAGGGGCCAAAGCCAAAGCATCCAAGGTTGGAAAACGGTTTAAGAAGTTTAGAAAAAACGGGATGGTGGTTTGAACAGTGGTCTGTTGCAGCATGATCTCGCTGATCCAGGTTTTGTAAGGATTTTTTTCTTGTAGTCGCCAAGGCAAAACACGTTTGTTTTTGGAGTACCAAAATAAAATTTGTTCTGAAAACTTGGAAGACATCTTAAAAAATGTTCTATGGTTTTTCTATTATAACTGAAGGTTTTAAAAAAGATGAAATTTTTTTAATTTTTTAAAAAAAATCATAAATTTGCCAAGGTTGTAACTTAAAAAAAGAATAAGATGATGCACGCTCTTTTAGAAAAAGTGTTTGGATGTGTACAGGATCATATGTTTGATTTGGGCGCATCGTTATGTAAATAATTGCTTCACTGTATTTCCTAAGAGGCCCACAGGGTAATACCCGTGGACCAAATATTGGTTAAACGGTGCGACGAAAGCGCGCCCGAAAATTCATAAAGACTAGATAAACAAAAGGAATGACGAACAGAGTAAAGACTGTGCCAATAGACATACCCCCTGCAATGACCCAACCAATCTGCTGGCGTGCTTCGTAACCTGGGCCTGTGGCAAAAGCCAAAGGAATAGCACCCAGTACCATAGCAAAAGTGGTCATTAAAATAGGACGCAAGCGTAACGTACAGGCTTTTAGAATGGCTTGACGGTAATTATGCAGTTCTTTATAAGCTTCATTGGCAAAGTCCACCAGAAGAATTCCGTGTTTGGTAATCAACCCAATCAGCGTAATTAAACCAATTTGTCCATAAATACTTAAAATTCCAAAACGTGCGGCCAAAGTGATCAGACCACCACCGATGGCAAAAGGAACGCTGAGCATGATAATAGAAGGAGCAAAGAAGCTTTCAAACTGAGCGGCCATGACCAAGAAAATGAATAATAAAGCCAGAGCAAAGACTATGTAGATATTTGCGCTTTCTTTATAAAGATTTTTCAATTCACCAGCGGGTTCTAAGCTATAACCTGTGGGTAATTCTCCTAGTCCGTTGATAAAAGACTCGTAAATGGCTTTGGGGGAATAACCTGGTTTCAGTTCAGCGCTGAAGTCAAAGGTACGTTTACGATCCAAACGACGTATGGTGCTTTCCCCCTTGGAACTTTCAATAGAGATTAGTTCTTTTAAGGGAACCATCATGGATTCTTTCTCTTGACTGCGGGCTTTGACAAAAAGCTGACCAATTTTGTTCAGATTTTTATCTGAATCTGCCACTTGCACCACCACGGGGTAAGAGCGGTTTTCTTTTTCAAACTGACTTACTTTACTACCTCGAACCAATGTTTTCAACGTATCTGCTACAGTTTCAGGGGAAATACCTAGCTGCTGTAATCGGGGCATATTTAAAGAAATTTCGTAGCTAGGCTCTGACACTTCTTCAGACTCTTCCAAAGATGCAACGCCCTCCATCTTTTTCAACTTTCTACGTAACTGTCTTCCAAATTTGGAAATGGCCTCAGGAGATTTATTGCTTAGAAGATTGAATTCCAGTTTTCCAGAAGCAGAGGCTCCTACCATAGAACTGCTGCGGCAATAAGGGCGCACTTCCAGACCTAGAATGTCTCCAAAGGTATTTTTTTGCCCCAGTTCAAAGGCGATGACTTGGCAAGCGCGGCTTCTGTCACCCCAATCCTTCAGAACGGCTTTACCGTAAGAATCTCCCATAGACAAAACAAAAAGATTATTTTGGACCTCGGGAATTTTTGTAAGAATATTTTGAAAGCTAGGGATTGTTTTAGATAGATAATGAAGGTTTCGACTTGCCGGAGCGGAAAGGTACATATTCAAGATTCCTTCATCTGCCCGAGGGGAGAGCTCATCTTTCAGCCACCAGGTATAGCTGGCCACTGTAAGACCAGAAAGGACTGCGACACTGACTAAAACCCACTTACCATGGTCCAGGCTCAGCCCGATAAAACGAACATACGCGTGTTCGATGGCGTTAATCCACCCTTCTATCCGCGTTCCAAGACGATGCCATACGGATTCTTTGTGGGACAGCGGTGCATTGCTGTGTCCTTTTAAAAGAATAGCGCACATGGGGGGGGTTAAAGTTAAGGCTACGAAGCCGGAAATCAGTACAGCTCCTGCCAGCGTTAAGGCAAATTCTTTAAAAAGTTTTCCCAAGATTCCAGGGATTAAGGAAATAGGAGCGTACACGGCGGCTAACGTGAGGGTCATCGCGATGACAGAAAAGCGAATTTCTTGACACCCTAAAATGGCTGCTTTAAAAGGTTTTTCTCCGCGTTCAATATACCGATAGACATTTTCCAGTACTACAATGGCATCGTCCACCACCAATCCTACAGCCAATACCAAAGCCAGCAAGGAAAGAACGTTGATGGTGAATCCCAAAGTATACATGATGAAGAATGTACCTCCTAAAGAAATAGGAATCGTGATTAAAGGAATCAAGGAGGCAGAAAAAGATCTTAAGAAGGCAAAAATGACCAACAGAACTAAGATAACAGCTTCAAAGATGGCTCGATAAACTTGACTGATGGATTTTTTAACATAGATAGAATTGTCTACGGCAACTTCTACACGAACACCTTTGGGCAGCATTTTTTCCAGCTTACCAATGCGTTCGAATACATTTTTAGAAATTTCAATGGGATTGGCGTTGGGTTGTGGACGCACTGAAATAGAAACAGCAGGTTTTCCGTTATAAAAAACGGCGGCCTCTTCTTCTCCTTTGCCCATTTCAATTTTTGCAATATCTCTTAAGAAGATATATTTTGCTTCTGCTTTGGAAGAAGGGGAGTACTTACCGACCACAATGTCTCCAAATTCTTTGGGATTTTTCAAAAAGGCTTGCGTGGTCAAAGAAAACTGTCGGTCCTCGTCTTTGATATGTCCTGCAGATTTTTGAAGGTTGTTTTCTTTTAAAGATTGGACGATTTCAGAAGAAGAAATATGAAAAGAGGCCATCTTTAAGGGGTCTACTTCGATTTTGACTTCTGATTCGCTACCTCCGAAGACTTCTGCCAATGCCACACCAGGAACATTTTCAAAAGCACTTTTTAGGGTGTGTTCTGCGACGTTATGCAAGGTCGTTAAAGGAATAGATTCATCTCCGTATACCACCAGTTCCATGATAGGCGCACTGTCTGCGTTTCCCTTGGTTACTGTAGTACGCAAAGAGTCTGGTAAATTGGCTTGGGCCTTAGAAAGAATATCCCGGACATCTGCCGCTGCGGCATCCATAGATCGGTCTTCAAAGGTTAATTTTACCACCACTTCTTTTTGACGAACATCGGTTTTCATGTCCGAAAGCCCTTGTACCGCGGCGCAAGCATCTTCAATTTTAGTGGCGACTTGTTCTTCTAAAACCTTAATGGACGCATCCATCTGAGCCTTAATGGTGACCAGTGGTTTTTCAACGATGGGATACTGCCGAGTAGACAGCTGCCAAGCCCCCACAATACCCAAAAGAACGACAATAATATTGATGACCCAAGAAAAAACGGGGCGTTGAATAAAAAAATCTGTAAAAGAAGACGATTTCATGATAGGACCTCGCAGAATTAAGGGTTTTGGATTTTGATAGGGCTGCCGTCCAGTAAAAACTCTACAGGATCAGTGACAACCAAATCTCCCGGGTTTACGCCCTCTACTTCAACGTAATCTTGTTCTTGGGCACCAACAGTGACTGGTGTCATCACAGCTTTCAATTGTTTTTTGTCTCCTATCGCTTGTACACGGTACACAAAATCTTGCCCCCCTTCCGAGCCTACTGCTTGTTGGGGAACAACGATGGCTTCTTCTGATCGGGATAAAAAAACCACCAATCGTGCAAAGGCGCCATCTCGGAATTCTTGACCCTGTCCTTTGGGGAAGCTAGCCCTGGCTTTTACGGTATGAGCAACTGCATCGGCATAAGGTTCAATAGCTGTGATTTGACATTCTAACGGAAGACCTGAAGGACCTTCTACATCTACCACTTGTCCTACAGCAATAAGACTGGCTTGAGAGTCCGCCAATTCAAATTCGACTTCTTTTTCTGGAGATACTAAACGCGTGAGTTCGTCTCCTTGACGTATCGGAGAGCCTTGTCCTAAAGTACACAACCCAACATATCCTTGGAAAGGAGCAGTAATGCGGGTGTATTTCAGATTCAACTCTGCTTTGGCCAGTTCTGCCTGAGCAGCGGCTACTTCTGCTTTTGCTTTTTCTAAAAGAGATTTCTGACCATAGTTTTTTTCTTGCAGAGCAATTTGTCTACTGAGTGTGGCTTGACTGGCCTGAAGCTGAGATTTGGCTTGCTGAAGCTGCGCAATGGCTTGTTCATCTTCTAGCACAATTAAAACTTGTTCTTTATTGACAGTCCCACCGGGCTGAAAAGAAATTTTTTTCACAATTCCAGAGGTTTGAGCTGTAATAGGTATGGAATGTTTAGCACGTACTACACCACTGACGGTCACTTTTTGTTTGATGGGTTTTTTTTGGACTTCAGCTACTTTTACCAAAACCGCTGTTCCTTGGATGGAAGATGCGCTCTGTTTTTTAGAACACCCTCCTAACAAGATTCCCATTCCGATATAAATAATACTTGCTGGAAAAAAATTCTTTTTCATTTCTCTGCCTGATCTCACTGGTTCTAAAATTCTACTGCAAAAACAATAAGTTGGGGAGTCCTTATTCCTTTTTTATGTTTACTTTAAAAATTAAATCTTCACAGAAACTTCTCAGAAGATCAGAGCGCAAGCGACATTAAATAGATGAAGAGATATCTATTTGGGAAGGCACCCCAGAATACTTTCCCCTGCAACTGTTTTCTGGTATTTTTCAGCCCAAACCTCTGCTGTGGAAGGAAGATAAATATCCATTCGACTGCCAAAACAAATAATTCCATATCTCTGTCCCAATTGCACTGGTTGGTTTTTACTGACTTCGCATACAATTCTTCGTGCAATAGCCCCAGCAATCTGCACGCTGGCTACCCAATGGCCTTCAGGTGTTTCAATCAGAATACCGCAAGATTCGTTAGAAGCACTGGCTTCGGGACTGGCTGCATTCAAAAAACGTCCTGCTTTGTAAAATTTCCTGATAACTTCTCCTGCTACGGGTGCTCGGTTCACATGTACATTAAAAATACTTAAAAAAATACTGATACGATGATACAATTCTTCATCTTCTTCTCCAAGCTCAGGAGGCAAAGATATATTGTGATCAATATCTAAAATAATGCCGTCTGCTGGGGCAACAACCGCCCCTTGCACAGCTTCAGGTGTAATACGATCAGGATCTCGGAAAAAGAAAGTGACAAAAAGAGTGATCAAAAGACACAGCCAAAACCCCATCCAGACATGAAACACCAAAAATAAACTACTTAGTATTGCCCCTGGAATAACGAAAACCCACCCTTTGGGATGAAGTTTTCCTGAAAACATGGCAGACCATAGACGCTTGTCGTGCATTATAAACTGATTACTCGAAGCTAAGTGAATGTTATCACGCCTCTTCTTGAAAATCTACGGTAAGATCTCATCCTACGCACTTATAGTCTTTGTCAATTTTTTCAGATAAAATCAAATAAGGTCAAAAGCGAGGCAATAAATTGTTTTCAAAAATGATGCAGCAAGCTCAGCAGCTGCAAAAAAAAGTTCAAGCGCTACAAGACAAACTTAATACTTTAGAGGTAGAAGGGCAGGCGGGGGGTGGTGTGGTTAAAGTCACGATTTCAGGTCAAGGGAAGTTAATGAAAGTGCACCTCTTAGCCCAGGATCTGGAGCAGGATTTATTAGAGGATTTGATTTTGGCGGCTTACAACGATGCTTGGCAACAGTTAGAACACATACGCCAACAAGAAACTGCGGCTATGAATATTCCTGCCGGTCTGACTGGGTTATTACCATAAGGGGGATAGAAAGGCTTATTTTGACTTGAGGACAGAGAAAAGCATTTTGGGACTCATTTTTCTAAAGCACTCCTCTATCCCCTGGCCAGAGTTTTTGTCATAATGAAAAAAAACCGATCGTGGTAAGAGATGAATTTGTTGCAACAATTTAACGCACGACAAATGGAAAGCCTAATAGCAGGTAAGGCAGAAAGTATTCCGTTTTTTCGGGCTGGAGATACTTTAAGTGTCCATGTGCGTATTGTGGAAGGAGAGCGTCAAAGAATTCAGAGGTTTGAGGGCGTTTGTATTGCACGCCGTAACTCTGGATTGCAATCTTCTTTTTTGGTGCGCCGTGTGACAGGAGCAGTAGCTGTTGAAAGGAGATTTCTATTGTGCAGTCCTTCTGTTCATAAAATAGAGGTGTTACGACGCGGACGCGTGCGTAGAGCTAAGCTATATTTCTTGCGGGAAAGAAGCGGAAAATCTGCGCGTATCAAAGAATTAAAGGTACACAGACCTACTGCACCTGCTTCTGGGCAAGTTGTTTCTTGATACAAGGCCCCAGGTTGGGTCTTGTCGCGTAGTGGGGGCGAAAGTAGCCCTCTAAGATTTTAAAAAGCTGTGACTTAGAAACTATCATTAAATTTGAAGAATTGTATTTTTTGCGTATTTTGATTATTAATAAGAGAATGGCTTTTACATCTTAAAGAGACTTATTTTTATTTAATTTTTACTGAATTTTTACGCTTTTAGGAAAATTGATCATTTTCTAGAAGAAGCCACTTTTCTGAGTTTTCAGATTGTGCTTTTAAAGCTTTAATTTTTTAAGTGACTTCCTAGAAACAGGGTGTTCTTATTTAAAAATCTAAATTGAAAGTAGTCATTCCCCCCTCGCAGCCTTCTTTGGGAATAAACCATACTGTGCCATCCCCCATCATGAATCCTTGAGCATTCACAAATAGATCGCTCAAAGTTGTTTTAAGAATAAGGTTTTTAATATCAGGGGTAAAAATTTTGGGAAATAGTACCTTGAAATCCTCTTTCGCTTTTATTTTTTTATGCTCTCCTATGGATCCTGACTTTCGCAAGTTCAAGTTACAAGGATAGTGGATAAAAGCGGAGATCTTATCTGGGTCATCTGTTTGAACAGCCTCTTGGAGTTTTGGTAGATAACTGGCAATCATCTGATCTGTTATTGTACGATCATAAAAACCATTGATATGATCGGGATAAGTTTTGCCCTGAATACTGTCTGAAGCACAAACTTCAGCCATAAGACCAAAGGCTAAAATATGGTATAAAGAAATAAACTTTTTAAAAAAAACGTGTGAGATCATTTGACTCTCCTTATAAAAAGTTACGGTAGTTTCAAAGTGTTCTTTAAAATTTAAGCTCTTTTAGCGCAATTAAAGAATAGCTTAACCACCAACACGCCCCGTGGCATTGTAAATGCATTTTTGATAAGAGGATAGAGTTTTTATAACTTATTTTTTTATTTCTATGAAAGAAAAACTGAGTTTGGATTTTTTTTTGGGAGTGTTATAGGGGGCTCTTGCCTCAGTCCTTTCTTTCCTTTATACCAAAGGAAAGAATTTGTTTTTTTAAAGAATGGTGGTTCTGAGTTGTGATCATGGGGGGCGTGATTTAGCCCTTTTTTTACAAGAGTGTCTTGTCAAGGATGGGATTTGTGTAGAAGGTGCTATTTCTTTAGAACAGACTGTTGACTATCCTTGCGTGATTCCTTGGATGGTTCAAAAAGTGCGCTATGATAAAAAAATGGGCATTTTGGTGTGTGGGTCGGGTATTGGAATGAGTATTTCTGCTAATCGTTACCAGGGAATACGCGCAGCCCTGTGCCATGATGAAACCACTGCGCGTTTGGCGCGACAGCATAATAATGCCAATATTTTGGTGCTGGGAGGACGGTTGTTGGGGCCCGTATTGGCTTGGCAGTGTGTGCAGGTTTTTTTGAAAACCACTTTTGAAGGCGGTCATCATCAAAGTCGTTTGGCGGCCTTGGAAAAAGATTCTAAAAAAGTTCCTTTCTTATACTCTTCTTTCCAAAATGATTAAAATAAGAATGACCAATCCGGTTATCCAAGAGTATTTAAAAAAAGTATTGCAAGAGGAAGAGGTATTTAAATCCAACCTTTTCAGTTGCCTTGCCCATAAGATCCCATAGCTCCATAATAAAATATGACTGGTGAGGTGTTGACACCATCCGCTCAGCATTAAAATGCGCAGTCCTAGACCTGTCATCAGATAGACCTTTCCTTTTTGATCCCATAAAACAGCCAAGGATTTCAAACCCAGTTGAAGGTCTTCTTTTTTATCTTGATAGGCGTATATTGTGTCGTATTCTATAGTCCACAGGATGCCCAATATAAAGAAAAAGATCAGGTCTTTTTGAAAAAGGGGGGACGTCAAAGAGGCTCCAATCCATACCCCCCAACTGAATAAAAAACCTAAAAAAATTTGAGGCCCCAACACCCAACGCTTTAAAAAAGGATATAATAAAGATAAGAGCCATCCTGCCATGCCCCATAAGATGGTCCTAAAAGGAAGGCAAAACCACAAAAATAGTCCAGGCAGTAGGATCAAGGTTCCTAGGTTTAGTATTTGAAAAATGGAAAAATGCCATAGACCTCTTTTTTTTGTTCGGTGAACGAAGAAGTCAAACCGTTGGTCGATCCAGTCATTGTAAGCACATCCTACGCTGCGCATCCATAAAGCTCCAAAAGCTAAAAGAGCGCAATCCCAAGCCTTGATTGAAGCTGTTTGCCATACATATCCCCAAAGGCAGGGGATTAGTAGAAGTACAATACCTATGGGGCGATTCAAACGGCATTTTTTCAAGGTAAAGGCGCATTGCTTATAGAGAGAAGATAGTTGCACGAATTTTGATCCTAGTATTTTGATCTAAGGCTGTTGCTATAGCTTACAAAAATAATTACCCTGAAAGCAAAGTCTGAGGTTTATGCTTGTGAAAAAAATATTAAAAATTAGCATGATTTTTTTATGTGGTTTGGTTGGAATGCTGTTTTTGCGTGTCCCAGGATTTTTCTTGTTGCCTTCGCAAACAGTTTCACCTTCTTTCCAAGAAGAGCTTTTTGGTTCTCGTACAGTACATGAAGGGAAAGCCACTTCCGATGAGATAGCTATTTTTGTTATTAATTTGGATCGCAATCCAGAACGTTACAGGGATATTCATGAGCATGTTCTGGTGCCCTTAGGGCTACCTTTTTTCAGAGTCAAAGCCATCTATGGAAAAGAACTTCCCCAAAAGCAACGAGATGAACTGACATCTTATAAGGTGTATCGTCTTGCTTTTAATGGTAACCTGCCAGGCCCTGGAGAATTTGGGTGTTTTGCCAGTCATGTGAAAGCCTGGCGGGAATTTCTGGCTTCTTCTTATCAAACAGCCCTTATTTTGGAAGACGATGTGCAATTGTGTTTTGATCCTTCTGTGACTTTAGCTCTTTTAAGTCGTGCTCGGGATATATCAGATGTTTGTTTTTTGGATGCTCAAGGTACAGCTCATCAAGAAGTTTTTTCTTCTTTATCACTGGATGATTGGAGGCAAGGGAATATTCATGCTTTTGGACAGCTCAGTTTTCAAGAAAGTATCAACGCGGGGGCTTACTTGATCAACCGACGGGCTGCCCGGGCCTTATTAGATAAAGCAAATCAGTTTTGTTTGCCTGCTGATCACTATATTCAAAGAGCTTGGGAATTTTCATTATCTACGACTCACCTTAGTCCCCGCCTTTTTCACCAAAAGGCTGTTCCTTCAGATATTGAATCAGATCGGCGGATTCCTTTTAAACGGAGCATTCCCGAGCGTTTGTTTCAAAGGCTTGAAACTCAGATGTTTCATCTGAAGCGAGATATGGCTAGGGTTGTTTTTCAGCTTTGGTCATTTGTAAAAATTTTGTGGAAAGAACCCCCTCAGAAAAAATAGGTTTAAATAAAAAAAAATTAAAGGTAGGAAATATTGATAGCATCCATCAAAGCCTTGATTTTTTGCCTTATATACAAGAAACTAACAGTGGAGAAATGCCAGAGTGGTTGAATGGGACGGTCTCGAAAACCGTTATACGTCTTGCGTATCGAGGGTTCGAATCCCTCTTTCTCCGCCACATATTTAGCTACACAGAATTCCTAAATGTAACGAAATGACTTGGGTGACTTCATTCATCCAACCTGGTCGCTTAAAGAGAATTGTGGTGATTTAATAGTAAAATATAAAGAAATTAGATGTACTGCTGCAATTGCAATATTGCTTAACACAACAGGATTTTGCAAGCTACCGACAAGGATAGATGATAGAAGTTTGTACACGACTTGCATCATTAAGAGTGAAAAAATAAGTATTGATTAGGTTTAATCAATAAATAAAAAGAAGAAATTAGAATAGTACAGTATATTGAAAATAATATATAAAGAGAGGGTTGCTTAGAACCCCAATCATGGGCAACAAAATCTTGTCCTGAGAGAATGCCAAAACATACAGGAGCTAACACCCCTATGTTTAAAAAAAGTGAAAATTTAGTCATCTTATTTATATTCTTTTTTAATGTCTTTTAATTTAAAGATTCATCTTGAAAACATAATAACCTCTTTCCACCTACAAAAAAACGCTCAACTAAAATATACAAGATTGGTATTCCCTTCAGTTTACATATCGTGTCACTTTAGGGACATGCTACCCTTGCTCGATGCTTTCCAAACAATCCCAAATCATTGATTTGATATTCTTTAAGTGCGCCTTTATAATCGATTCGGAAATTCAAAACATGATCATATGAATCCAGTTTAAAGTTCGTTAAATGGCAGTAGAATTATCTTCAGATCAGCATTGTATAAGTTTTCTAATCTATTTTCTTAGAGGAAAAGATTTTTTTTAAGCTAGAGTTCTTTATTTAAAAGAGACAAAATGCGGGCCATAGAAAAAAGATTGGTACAGCAGGTTATTATAAGCTTGGCCCTGACGCTTAAGGCGCAATAGTTTTTTTCAATTGTTTTAGGATCTCTTTTTGTAATAGCAATTACGTGGGGAATAACATCTTTTATCAATTGTTGGTCATCATGTTGATTGTATCATTTATCAATCATTATAATTGTGTTCACATAAGGGACCAGTATCGCGTTACGCTGTTTTTGGGTATGAATGACAGTAGATCTTTTTTGTAAAATCCGTGCATCTGGTTCCAGAGCGACAACTAAATGGTCTCCTTGGGAACGGGCATATTTTAAAAATTCCAAATGACCAAAGTGCAGGATATCAAAACAGCCTCCTACTAAAACAATTTTGTGGCCTTTAAGTGTTATTTTTTTTCCTAGATAATGGCGTATGAAGACATTTTTTTGTGGAAAATAATTGTGCACTGCTTTTAACATAATATTTTTAACTTGCTGTGGGAATGTCCTTAAAAATGAACAGAGCTACGAACCAAGGCCTGGGTGTAGTGGTGCTGGGGATGGTTAATAACAGACTGGGATTCCCCTTGTTCCACGATCTGTCCCGCTTTCATGACCAGTAAAAAGTGACTGATACTGCCAACGACCGCAAGGTCATGGGTGATAAAAATATAAGAAAGTCCTTTGTGTTGCTGAAGATTTTTTAAAAGTTCTAAGATTTCTTTTTGGATGGTTAAATCCAGAGCTGAAGTTGGTTCATCTAAAATCAGGAAATCGGGATTCAAAATTAAGGCCCGGGCGATGGAAATTCGTTGCCGTTGCCCCCCAGATAATTGGTGAGGATAACGGCTTAAAATTCCAGGATCTAAAGCCACTTCTTGTAAGGCGGCCATCAGACGTTTTTTGCGAGCATTCTTGGGAAGGGTTTCATAAAGATCCAATCCTTCCCCCACCACCTCTTCAACGGTCATGCGGGGATTTAAAGCTCCGGCAGGATCTTGAAAAATCATTTGAAAGTACCGACGGTAGGATCTGAGTTCTTTTGAACTGAGAGATGAAAGATCTTGACCTTTAAAAGTCACGCGACCTTTAAAAGGTATAAGATGCATTAAGGCCAAAGCCAAAGTACTTTTACCTGAACCGCTTTCCCCGATAATGCCCAAAGTTTGACCCTCTAAGACTTTAAAAGAAACATCTTTAACAATAGGCGTATTTTGTAAGAAGACCTGTAGGTTTTGGACCTCTAACAGCGCAGGCCCTTGTGAAGGGACGGAAACAACTGGAGATAAAGCAGCACTTTTAAATAATTTTTGAGTATAAGGGTGTTGAGGGGATTGAATGAGTTTAGAGCTTTCTGCTTGTTCTACGATTTGTCCTTTGCTCATCACCGCAATATGGTCTGCAATATGCGCCACTAAAGGAAGGTTGTGACTGATGAAGAGCATAGCCATTTGAGTTTTTTCTTGAATTTTTTTTAAAGAAGCTAAAACTTCTGCCTGGATTGTTACATCTAAGGCGGTGGTGGGTTCATCGGCGATCAAAAGGCTGGGATTGCCCGATAAGGCCATGGCAATCATCAACCTTTGCCTCTGTCCCCCTGATAGTTGATGAGGGTAGTCTTGAAGACGATAGATGGCTTCTGGGAAATCTGCCAGCTCTAAAAGGCGCACGACTTCATCCTTTAAAAGTTGAGCTGAATAGAGCTCTTGCCCTCGATGAAGTTTTAAAGGATAAGAAATAGCTTGAAAAATAGTGTGCAAAGGATTTAATGCCACACTGGGTTCCTGAAAGATCATCCCGATACGCCCCCCGCGCACGTTGTAGAGGTGCTTTAAAGGGCTTTTGAGCAATTCATGTCCTTCAAATAAGACTTCTCCTTGGTAAGAGGGGGATAATAGAGTGGGAACCAAACGCAACAACGATAAGGCACACATAGATTTTCCTGAACCACTTTCCCCTACTAATGCCAGGGTGCAACCGGCTTTGAGGTCGAAGGAAATATCATCCAGAATAGGGCGGGATTGTCTTTTAAAGTTTAAAGACAAGTGACGAACAGACAGTAAGCTCATGAGGGTTTGTGTGGTGAAAAAGTATCGCGAAGAGCTTCACCAATAAAGGTGACAAGAACCAAAATGGTAGCCAAAGTTAAAAAGGCTGACAGCCCTAGCCACGGGGCGTACAGATGAGATTTACCTTGGCGTAATAGATCTCCTAAAGAAGGTGTTCCCAAAGATAGACCAATTCCCAGGAAATCCAAAGCGGTGAGGGCGGAAATACCGCTGCTGATCAGAAAAGGCAGACAGCTTAAGGCCGGAGCCAGCGCATTGGGTAAGATATGACGAAAAATAATGCGTCCTTCAGGGACTCCCAACGCTTTGGCTGCTTTGACATAGGACTGTTGACGCCCTCTTAAAAACTCTGCGCGGACAACTGGGACAAGCCGTGTCCAGCTGAACAGGGTCATAATACCCAAAAAGACCCAAACATTGGCTGACAAAAAATTAGATACAATCATCAACAAAAAGAAAATCGGCAAACCATCCCATATTTCAATGATACGCTGCAGAACAAGATCAATTTTTCCGGCAAAATATCCTTGAATGGAGCCTACTATAATTCCTACAATACTGCTGAAGATTGCCAGTCCAAGGCCAAAGAATAAAGAAATACGTGTCCCATACAATAATCGTGCCAAGACGTCTCGCCCTTGTTCATCTGTGCCTAACACATGGTGACAGTCGGGGGGAGACAACGAAGGCTGAGGGGCATCTAAAGAAATTGTTTGGGCACCGTACCGATATAAAGGCCATATTACAAAAGCTTTTTCTTTTTGAATAAATTGATTGAATTCACAGCTCATATAGTTCATTTCAATATCTTCACCATCGAAAAAGGCTGTTTCAGGATAATAACGCAGAATAGGAAACAGCCAAGATTTTTTTGTAATCACCAGTAAAGGCTTATCATTAGATAAAAATTCTGCACCGCTGCACAACAAAAAAATGAAGCTTAAAGTCAGGAAACTGAAAAAACCTCGTCGATGAGAAAGAAAATAGCGCCATTTTCCCGCAGTATTTGTTCCAGACGTATTCATCGTTCAGACAGCCCCCTAAAGTGAATTCTAGGGTCTATGCGCGTGTAAATGAAGTCTCCTATAAGATGCAATATTAGACCGATCAGTGTGAAAATATACAGGGATCCAAAAATAATGGGGTAGTCTCGGTTTAAAATAGCCTCATAGCCCATCAGTCCTAAACCATCTAAGGAAAAAATGGTTTCAATTAAAAAAGATTCGCTGAATACCACCTGCATCAAGGTTAAAGGTAAGCTGGCGATGATAATTAGCATAGCATTTTGAAACACATATTTCAGCAAAACAGCTTTGGTGCTGAAGCCTTGAGCCTGGGCAGTGATGACATATTGCTTGCCAATTTCCTCTAAAAAAGAATTTTTGACCATCATTGTAAGGCCGGCCAAACTGGTGATGACTTTGGCCATAATAGGCAGTGCAAGATGCCAGAAATAGTCTGCGCATTGTTGCAAAGGGCTTAGGCTGGAAAAATTATACGAAAACAATCCTTGTAGGGGGAACCATGAAAAAAAGCTACCTCCTGCAAAAAATATGATCAATATCACAGCAAAAAGAAAGGTAGGAATAGCATAGCCAAGCAAAATTAAAAGGCTGCTGCAGACATCAAAAGTACTGCCGTTGCGTATGGCTTTGAAGATGCCTAAGGGAATCGCTAAAGAGTAAATTAATAATGTTGACCATAGACCAAGGGAAAGAGAAATAGGTAGGCGATCAGCAATCAGCTTTAAGACGTTTTCATTTTTAAAATAACTGCGGCCAAAATCGAAACACACATATTTTTTAACCATATAGAAAAAACGAGGGATAAGGGGTTTGTCGAAACCATACTGTTTTTTCAGCTTTTCAGCTGTTTCTTGGTAATAACTGTGTCCGACCCCTGCATTAACAGAAACTCCAGAATTTTCCGTATCTTTACTTTGCATCCGATGCAGCATTTGATCGATCGGTCCTCCGGGAGCCCAGTGAACCACGAAAAAATTCACAAACATAATGCCTAGTAAGGTGGGAATGATCAGCAAAAGCCTCTTTAAAAAATAGGGCAATCGAAAAAAAATAAATTTTTTCAAACTTTGACAGATATATGATTAAAAATCTAGTCCCGGTTTATGCCGGGGGCTACAAGCCTTTTGTCAGAAAGTTTTCTGTAGTTGCTTCTTTTTGATTTCCACTCCTCCCCTTGCTATGAAGCTTACAATATGGTATGAATATCCTACTGTGTGTAGTTTAGATATAAGAGGTTGCCTGATGGCAAAAGAAAAATTTGAGCGTACAAAGCCCCATGTGAACATAGGGACCATCGGGCACGTCGATCATGGCAAAACAACACTGACTGCGGCAATTACAAAGTTTTGCAGTGAAAAGGGAATGGGTGAGTTTAAAGCTTACGATCAAATTGATGGGGCTCCTGAAGAAAGAGCTCGTGGTATTACGATCGCGACGGCTCATGTGGAATATGAAACAGATCAGCGCCATTATGCTCACGTCGATTGTCCGGGTCACGCAGACTATGTGAAGAATATGATCACAGGTGCTGCTCAAATGGACGGTGCGATCCTTGTTGTTTCCGCAGCGGATGGTCCAATGCCTCAGACTCGTGAACATATTTTGTTAGCGCGTCAGGTGGGTGTTCCTAAGTTAGTCGTTTTTATGAATAAAGCGGATATGGTGGACGATCCTGAATTGATTGAACTTGTAGAGATGGAAGTTCGAGATCTGCTTTCTAAGTATAATTTCCCCGATGATACTCCTTTTATTAAAGGTTCTGCTTTAAAAGCATTAGAAGGTACGGGTGAAGGAAAGGCAGCGATGCAGCAGCTTTTGGATGCGGTTGATAGTTATATTCCAACTCCTGAACGTGATGTTGATAAGCCTTTCTTGATGTCTGTTGAAGATGTCTTTTCTATCGAAGGTCGTGGCACTGTAGCGACTGGTCGTATCGAAAGAGGTATTGTGAAAGTAGGTGAAAAGGTGGAAGTGGTCGGTTTGCGTCCTACCCAAGAAACCACAGTAACTGGCATTGAGATGTTCAGAAAGTTACTAGATGAAGGATGTGCTGGTGACAACGTCGGAGTTCTTTTAAGAGGTCTTAAAAGAGAAGATGTTGAACGTGGACAGGTTATTGTTAAACCAGGAACGATTAAGCCTCATCATAAATTTGAAGCAGAAGTTTATGTGTTGACTAAAGAGGAAGGTGGTCGTCACACTCCGTTCTTTAATCAATATCGTCCTCAATTTTATTTCCGTACTACAGATGTCACAGGTAGTGTGAGTTTGCCTAAGGATATGGAAATGGTCATGCCTGGGGATAACGTGGCAGTTGAGGTGGAATTGATTTCTCCTATTGCTATGGAAACAGGGTTACGTTTTGCGATCCGTGAAGGTGGTCGTACGGTGGGCTCTGGTGTCGTCACAAAGATTCTGGCGTAGGGGTTAGTATGTCAGGTTCTCAGAAAATTAGCATGAAATTGAGAAGTTTTGATGCAGAGGTCTTGCAAAGAGCAGTGGGTGAAATTGTCGCCACAGCTCTAAGGACCGGGGCAGAAGTTCGGGGTCCTATTCCTCTGCCTAGGAAAATTAGGAAATTTACAGTTCTGAGGTCTCCTCATATTGATAAAAAAGCGCGTGATCAGTTTGAGCAACGTTCTTATAGTCGGTTGTTGGAGATCGTTGCCAATCCTCAGACCTTAGATGCTTTGATGGGGTTAAATTTGGCTGCGGACGTTGAGGTTGAGATTAGAGTTTAGAAAATGAAAAGTTGCAATCAAGAAAGGCGAGTAGGTGTTTTAGCCAAAAAATTGGGAATGAGCAGTTTGTTTCTTCCTGATGGAATCTGTGTTCCTGTAACGGTCTTGCATTTGCCGGAGTGCTGCGTGGTTTCTCAGAAAACTCCTGACAAGCACGGGTATACTGCTATTCAAGTAGGGGCAGGATTGACTAAGAAAATGGGGCGTCCTTTAACGCAATTCTTTTCGAAGATTGGAATAGATCCAAGAGAAAAACTTTGTGAGTTTCGAGTTGGAGAAAAAGGGTTGCTTCCAGTGGGTTTTGTTCTTAGGCCAAGTCATTTTCCTGTTGGAGGCTTTGTAGATGTAGTGGGGCAAACTATTGGTCGTGGCTTCGCGGGAGCTATGAAACGGCATGGGTTTGGTGGATTGCGTGCCACTCACGGTGTTTCTGTTTCTCACCGCAGCCATGGTTCTACAGGGCATCGTAAAAGTCCTGCCCGTGTTTTTAAGGGTAAGAAAATGGCAGGAAGAATGGGAGGATGTCGTGTGTCAGTTCAGAATCTTCAAGTTCTTCAGGTAGATGACGAAAGAGGTTTTTTAGTGATAAAAGGTGCGGTTCCTGGGCATGAAGGTGGGTGGCTTCAAGTTCGGGATGCTGTTAAGTGCGTTTTAACTGAAAACCACGCATTTCCTAGTGTTGGGGCCTAATAAAGCATTTTTAATGAGAAGGGTTAGATGATGAAAGATGGAGTGATGTCAGAAGATTTTGCGGTAAAGGACTGGTCTTTGAAGAATGTGGGATCGTTGAAAATTCCATCATTCATTTTTGACCTTGATCCCAGAGAAGATATATTGTCCAGGGTAGTGCATTGGCAACTAGCTAAGAGAAGGGCTGGGACTCATAAGACTAAGGGAATTAGCGATGTCAGAGGGACCACTAAAAAGCCTTATAAACAGAAGGGAACGGGTCGGGCTCGACAAGGTTCTTTGCGTTCACCTCAATTCAGGGGTGGAGGAGTTATCTTTGGTCCTGTAGTTCGGGATCATTCATATTCACTTCCTAAAAAAATTCGTTCTTTAGGATTGAAGATGGCTCTTTCTTTGAGAAAGCAACAAGAAGAGTTGACGATTATGGATTCTTTAGGATCTCCTTTTAAAAAGACTGCTGAGATGGTGTCTTGGTTGAAACATTTTGAAGGGAATTCTGTTTTATTTGTTACATCTCATAAAGAAAGTGGTTCTTTATTAAATTGTGTTCGGAATATTCCTAGGATAAATGTGTTAGATCAAGAAGGTTTGAACGTTTATGATATTTTAAAGCATGATCGGTTGATTTTGGATAAAGAGGTGTTACCCTATTTGTCTGAAAGGAGGTTTGCGTGATACATCGTTATGTAGAAAGAGATCGTTCTCAGCAATTGTCTAAAGAAACTGCTTTGAGAGTTTTGATCAGGCCTCTTCAAACAGAAAAAGGGGTAGGGGTTTCTCAAGGAGGACAGTATCTTTTTGAAGTCTCTTCGTGGGCTAATAAGTTTCAGGTTGCTCGTGCAATAGAAAGTATATTGGAAGTTCAGGTTGCTGCTGTTAATACTGTTATTCAAAGGGGAAAGGTCAAGCGTTTCAAGGGTAGGCTTGGGCAGGGATCTGATGTTAAAAAAGCTTATGTGACTTTAAAGGAAGGTTTTACCTTAGATTTTGAGTCTGTCAATACGGGAGGTGAGCAATGAGTTTGAAGAGTTATTCTCCTACTTCTGCGGCACGTCGAGGGCTTGTCCTGGTAGATCGCAAGGATCTTTGGAAAGGACGTCCTTTAAAGGAGCTGGTTGAAGGTAAAAGAAAGACGGGGGGACGGAATGCGCAAGGGCGTGTCACTAGTCGGTCCCGGGGTGGTGGGCATAAGCGGTTGTATCGTTTTGTTGATTTTAAAAGATTTTCAGGAGACGACGTTGTGAAAGGGGAAGTCCAAAGAGTGGAGTATGATCCCAATCGCAGTGCTTTTATTGCTCTTTTGAAGTCTCAGTCTGAAAAAGGGCAGGATCTACATTCTTATATTTTGGCTTCACGGGCTGTAAAAGTAGGATCTATTTTGGAAGCAGGTGAAAAATGTGATATCCGTGATGGAAATACGATGCTTTTGAAGCATATTCCTGTGGGTACTATGGTGTATAACGTTGAATTGAAAATTGGAAAAGGTGGTCAAATTGCTCGGGCAGCAGGGACTGCTGTTCAGGTTATGGGGCGAGATGATGAAAATATTTTGTTAAAAATGCCTTCTGGAGAAATTCGAAAAGTGAACGGTCGGTGCCGTGCAACTATTGGAGTTGTTTCTAATGAAGATCACCAAAACCGTTCCTTGGCCAAAGCGGGGCGAAACCGTTGGTTAGGGTGGCGTTCTCACGTGCGTGGAGTGGCGATGAATCCCATCGATCACCCTCATGGTGGAGGAGAGGGGCGTACTTCTGGTGGACGTCATCCTGTTTCTCCTTGGGGGCAGTCAGCTAAGGGAAAGAAGACTCGGTCTAAACGCAAAGTTTCTGATAAATTTATTGTTTCTCGTCGTAAGAAGTAAAAGGAGGAAATATGTCAAGATCTGTATGGAAAGGGCCTTTTGTTGATTCTCACTTGCTGAAAAAAGCTGAAATTATGAGAGCTTCCGGTCGTCATTCACCTATTAAAACTTGGTCTAGGCGCTCAACTATTGTGCCTCAATTTATTGGGTTGAATTTTGCAATTTATAATGGGCGTAAATTTATTCCTGTCTTTGTGACGGAAGACATGGTAGGTCATAAATTTGGTGAATTCTCTTTGACCCGGACTTTTAATGGGCACGCAGGTGACCGTAAAGTCAAAAAAGGATAGGAGTTGAAGATGAAGGTTCAAGCGTGTTTGCGCATGGTGCGCGTAGGTTCTCGTAAGCTTAATGATGTTGCTAGTCTGGTTAGAAGAAAAAATTTGAAAGAAGCCTTTCATATTTTGAAAGGAGTTCATAAAAAAGCAGCGTTGGATGTTATTAAAGTCTTACGTTCTGCGCAGGCCAATGCTTCGCATAATCATGGGATGTTAGAAGAGAAACTTTTTGTGGATGAGTTGACTGTTGGAAAAAGTTTAGTTTTGCGTCGGAGGGAAATACGAGGTCGTGGTCGTTCTGGGGTGATTAAAAAAGAATTTAGTCAGATAAGAGCTGTATTAGTGGAGGGTTAAGAAAATGGGACAGAGGTCGGATCCTAATGGATTGCGTTTGGGAATTAATCGAGGATGGGATTCTGTCTGGTACGCTAAAAAAGGCTACCGGGATCTTGTTCAAGAGGATTTAAAAATAAGAGCTTTCTTTAAAAAAGCTCTTGCCAGCGCTGGAGTTTCTAAAATTGTGATTGCAAGACCACAAAAAAAGAAACCCCATGTAACGGTTTATGTGGCTCGTCCTGGTCTAGTGATTGGGAAAAAGGGTGTGGGTATTGATGCATTGATGGCGCAGTTGAAGGATGCGGTAGGTGTAGAGTGCTTCTTTAATATTGTAGAGTTAAGAAAACCTGCATTGTATGCGCAAGTAGTAGCGGAAGAAATTGCTCAACAGTTGCAGCGGCGTGCTTCTTATAAGCGGGTGATGCGCAAGGCAATTCAAGATGCTGATAAAGTGGGAGCTCAGGGTATTCGTATTGACTGCTCAGGTCGTATGGGGGGGGCAGAAATTGCTCGTTCAGTGCGCGATTCTAGAGGTCGTTTACCTGCTCAGACTCTTCGTGCTGATATTGACTACGGGTTTTGCACTGCTTATACCCGTTCAGGGACATGCGGTGTAAAAGTGTGGATCTACCGGGGAGACATCTTGGACAAAGCAGACTCTTTGGTAGAGCGACGTCTAGGTGAACTTTCTGTTAATCGTTTGAGGTAAGAAAAAATGTTGGTTCCTAAAAAAAATAAATTTCGTAAACAGTTTAAGGGAAGGATTCACGGGGCAGCAACCCGGGGGACTTTTGTCAGTTTTGGGGAGTATGGATTAAAATGTTTGGGTGCCGAGCGTATAACATCTCGCCAGATTGAAGCATCTCGTAGGGCATTAACTAGGTATATGAAACGTGCGGGAAAAGTATGGATTCGTATTTTCCCCGATGTTCCAGTGACAGCTAAACCTGCGGAAGTCCGAATGGGTAGTGGTAAAGGGAGCGTAGATCGCTATGTGTATCGTGCTCAGCCAGGGCGTGTATTGTTTGAAGTGGGAGGGGTTTCTGAGGAGATAGCCAGAGAGGCTTTTCGTCTAGCGTCTGGAAAGTTACCTGTAGCCACAAGTTTTGTGCGTAGAGAAGATCGAGGTGGATGATGGAAATGAAAATGTCGTTTAAAGAATTACGGAAGCTTTCCACCCCTGAGTTAAAGCAAAAATCTTTGGAAATAGCCAGAGTTTTGATGGAGGCGCGCTTTGCGGCTTCAGGGGGAAGTGAAACTTTAAAGTCACATGTGATCAGAAATTTTCGTCGTTCTGTTGCCAGGATGCGCACGATTGTTTCTGAAAGAAAAGAGGGTTAGAATGTCAAAAAGGGTATTGGTTGGTCAAGTGGTTAAAAAATCTTCTACGAAAACAGTGTCTGTTTTGGTGAAGCGCGTTCAAAGACATCCTATCTATCATAAGGCTGTGGTCAAATCTAAAAAGTATTTGGCACATGATGAAGGTGATGCCTTGGAAAACGGGGCTTGGGTCCGTATTCAGGAGTCTCGTCCTTTGTCTAAAATGAAGAGGTGGGTTGTCCTTGAGACGGTTTCTGGCGAAAGTACTGCAACAGGAGACAAGCTATGATTCAGATGCAAACACGCTTGAATGTGGCAGATAATACTGGTGCTAAAAACGTCATGTGTATTAAAGTCTTAGGAGGAGCTGGCCGCCGCTTTGCTGTTCCGGGGGATGTAATTGTGGTCTCAGTAAAGTCTGCCCTTCCTAAAACTAAGGGAGCTAAGGTTAAGAAAGGAGCTGTGCACAAAGCATTGGTAGTCCGTTCTGCCAAAGGGTTAAAAAGAAATGACGGCAGCTTGATTGCTTTTAGCGAAAATGCCGCTATTCTATTGAAAGCAGATGGAGAGCCTTTGGGCACACGTATTTTCGGACCTGTGCCAAAAGAATTACGGCAAGGATATATGAAAGTGGTTTCTTTAGCTCCGGAGGTATATTAATGCAGTGGAAAAATAAGAAAATTCGTTCAGGAGATTTTGTATCGGTTATCTGTGGCGATGCTAAGGGTTCTTATGGGCGCGTTCTACGGGTTGATCGTGAACGGTCTAGAATCTTTGTGGAAGGAGTCAATTTGTGTTCTAAACATGTCAAGCCTTCTGTAAAAGATCCTGATGGAGGAATTCGTCGCACAGAGGCAAGTCTTCATGTCTCTAATGTAATGTTGGTAGATCCTGCAGTAGTGCATGATCAAGTAGAAGGAAGTCGCAAACAGTTAACTCGTGTAAAAATAGGTTTAGGGTCTGATGGGCGGCGTGTGCGCTTTGCAAAGCGTTCTGGTGTTGTGATCGGAGAGAAGAAAAATGTTGTCGTTTAAAGAACATTATGAGCAAGTGGTGATACCATCCTTGAAAGAAGAGTTCAAGTATGGAAATGTTCACCAAGTTCCTAAGTTGGAAAAAATTGTTATTAACATGGGTATGGGACGAAAGCTTCTAGATAAATCTGTTGTAGAATCAGCAATAGATACTTTGTCTAGGATTTCCGGACAGCATCCTAGTCTGACTCGCTTTGCCCAGTCGAATGCTAGTTTTAAGGTCCGTGAGGGCATGTTGGCAGGATTAAAGGTAACACTTCGAGGTCGGCGTATGTATGAGTTTTTGCAGCGCTTGATCTATATTGCGATGCCGCGTATTCGAGATTTTAGAGGTGTTTCACCCAAAAGTTTTGATGGACGTGGTAATTTTTCAATGGGATTAAAAGAACAAACTGTTTTTCCAGAAGTTCCTTACGAGGGGATTACTGAATTGTGGGGAATGGATATTAATATTGTTACAACTGCACGGACGGATCCAGAAGCCAAAGTGCTTCTAGAGAAGTTTGGTATGCCTTTTAGGAGTTAAATACAAATGGCGCGTAAAGGATTGGTAGAGAGCAACAACCGAAAAAAAAGGTTGGTTGAGCAAGATAAGCAAAAGAGAGAGCGGTTGAAAGATATTATTCGTAGTAAGACTTCTACTTTAGAGCAGCGTTTTGAGGCCGTATTAAAGTTGTCTAAGTTGCCTCGTAATGGCAGTGCAGTGCGTGTAAGGTCTAGATGTGTTCTTACTGGGCGTCCAAGAGCGGTATACCGTATGTTTGGGTTATCCAGAATTGCGTTTAGGGAAGAGGCTTTAAGGGGTCATCTTCCAGGTGTTAAAAAATCTAGCTGGTAGGGGAAAAAATGTCGTTTACGGATCCTATAGGAGATATGATTACGCGCATTAGGAATGCGCAAATGCGGTTGAAGAAGGATGTTATTGTCCCAGCTTCTCGTTTAAGAAAGACGGTTTTAGAGGCTCTTTTGCAAGAAGGATATATCAAAGGAATTGAAGAGGTAGGAGAAACTCCAAGAGAGCGTTCTTTTGTGGTACAGTTAAAATACGTGAAATCTCGTCCTGTTATTCGAGAAATTCGTCGGATATCTAAGCCTAGCGTTCATTTTTACCGGAAGGCTCGCGAAAATAAGCCAGTTGCCAACGGGTTGGGGAGTTTAATTTTAAGTACTTCTGCTGGAGTACTTTCCGATTCTAAAGCGCGTGCTTTAGGAATCGGCGGAAAGGTGTTGTTGTATGTCAGTTGAGGTGGGTTATGTCACGTATTAGTAGAGTTCCTATTGTTATTCCTGCGGGGGTTTCTTATGACCTTCAGACAGAGGGAGTTTCTGTGAAGGGATCTTTAGGGGAAATGTTTTGTAGTATGCTTCCAATCTTTTTTTTAGAGCAACAAGAGAATAAGCTGTTTGTTCGTTGTAAGAAAGAAACTTTAAGTCAAAAAGATTCCATGATGATAGGAACTTTTTGTCGTTTACTAGGTAATGCGTTCAAAGGAGTTTCTGAAGGTTTTGAAAAAATTTTAGAGCTTGTAGGTGTGGGTTATAAAGCTGAGCTTCAGGGTACAGGGGTAAAGCTAAGCTTAGGCTACAGTCATGATATTTTTTATCAGCCTCCTGAAGGTGTTGCTATTAAAGTTGAAAAGATGGATAAAGTGATGGTGCTTCGTGTGTCTGGAAGAGATAAGCAGCAAGTAGGCCAAGTGGCCTCGCAATTGGTGAAATTTAGAAAGCCTGAACCTTATAAAGGAAAAGGTGTGCGTATTCGTGGTACCTTTATCCGTATGAAGCAGGGTAAGACGAAGAAATAGGAGAAAAGGGAGATGAGCGCAGAAAAATTAATTTTTGATAGGAGAAAGAGTCGCACTAGAAAGCGTATTGCTCAAGTCTCTGGAGGAAGGCCCCGTTTGAGCGTATTTCGTTCGGGGCGTTATATGTATGTTCAAGTCATTGATGACGTGAAGCATTGTACTTTGGTGAGTGCCTCTTCTATCGAGTCTGCTCGTAAGGAAGTGGTCGCCTCGGGATCTAATTGTGAAGCCGCCCGTTGGGTAGGCCGTCAGATTGCTCAAAGAGCCTTAGAAGCGGGGGTGAAAACCTTAGTTTTTGATCGAGGACCTTACCGGTATCACGGTCGCGTTAAGGCATTGGCAGAAGGAGCTCGTGAGGGGGGCTTGGAATTTTAACACTAAATTTTTAAAGGGAGGATTGTGGTGAAAGCAAAGCGCACGCAACAAAGAAGCGAAAAAGAATTACTCAGACGTAGTGTCTTGGTAAGAAGAGTTGCGAAAGTTGTAAAAGGTGGAAAAAGATTTAGATTTTCTGCTCTAGTTGTGGTCGGAGATGGGAAAGGCTCTGTGGGCTATGGTTCAGGTAAGGCTCATGAAGCTCCTGACGCTGTTCGGAAAGCGACAGATCAGGCTACTAAAGCCATGTTGAGGATTCCTTTGAAGGAAGGTCGTACTATTTATCACGACGTTACAGGATGCGCAGGGGCCGGAAGAGTGCATTTACGATCAGCCCAAAAGGGAACAGGTTTAATTGCAGGAGGCGCTATGCGATCTTTGTTCGAGGTTTTGGGAGTCCAAGATGTCGTGGCTAAGATTTTAGGGTCTACTAATCCTTACAATGTAATTTTAGCGACTTTAGAAGCGTTGAGATCTATAGAGACTCCTCGTTCTGTGGCTCACAAGCGGGGTAAAAAAGTTTCTGAGTTATTTGCAGGAGAGGCCGCATGAAGAAGATTATATGTGTGCAGTATCGCAGCTCTATTCGGGTATGTTATAAGCAAATTTTGGTGTTAAAATCTTTAGGTTTAGGACGATTGGGAAAAAGAAAAGAATTACCTGATTGCCCAGAAGTGAGAGGTATGATTGCAAAAGTGTTGCATTTAGTGAGGGTTGAGTCATGAAGTTAAATGAAATTAGAGATAATTTGGGTGCGCGACGGCAAAAAAAGTGCCTAGGCCGTGGCATTGGATCTGGTAAAGGTAAAACCTGTGGTCGAGGTGGAAAAGGGCAAACGGCTCGTTCAGGTGTGGCTATTAAAGGCTTTGAAGGAGGTCAGATGCCTCTGGCCCGTCGTTTACCAAAGGTCGGATTTTCCAATCCTTTTAGGAAAGAGTATGTGCATATTAATTTAGATCGATTGCAAGAGGCAGTAGAAAACAAGATCTTGGATCCTTCTGGAATTATTGGAGAAGATACTTTGAGAGCAGCGGGTTTTTTTAAGAAGAAGTTACCCGTACGCATTTTAGGAAGGGGAGATGTTTCTGTGGCACTACGTTTGTGTGTGTCTGGGGTCAGTCAGTCAGCAAAAGAGAAGATTGAAAGAGCTGCTGGTTCTGTCTCTTTGGTAGGTTTCGAGCAAGAGGAGAAATGAATGGCATCCGTTTCTGAGCAGCTTCTTTCTAGTTTGAGTTGGGGGTCTTGGAAACAAGCTTCTGATCTCCATCGCCGTATTTTATTTACTCTTTGGATTTTTATTATTTATCGTCTAGGCACTTATATCCCTCTACCAGGGATTGATCCTGTAGCGATGAAAATTATGGCTTCTGATTATACATCTCAAGGGGTACTAAAAATGTTCAATTTAGTATCCGGAGGTGCTTTAGAGCGAATGAGCATATTTGCGCTCAATTTAGGTCCCTATATTTCGTCTAGTATTATCGTCCAGTTGATGACAGCGCTATTTCCTTACTTTATAGCGCTGAAAAAAGAAGGAGAGGCTGGTAAAAGGAAATTAAACCAATATACACGTTATGGAACCATCGGATTATCTGTCTTTCAGGCAGCAGGGTTGGCTTCTTTGCTGTCCATGCGTTCCGGGTTAGTCTTAGATCCAGGATTTTTCTTTTATGTTAGTACAATAGTTACTATAGTAGGTTCTACCCTTTTTTTAATGTGGTTAGGAGAACAAATAACAGCGAGAGGCTTGGGAAACGGGTCTTCGATGTTGATTTATGCGGGTATCGTGTCCACTTTACCACGCTCTATTGTGCAAACATTAGAGTTAGGGCGTGCAGGCGGAAGTCAGTTTTTTGAAGCATTTTTGGGGGTTGTAGCGGCAGGAGTTGTCATTATGTTTGTGGTCTTTATGGAGAAGGCTTACAGAAAAGTGATGATTCAGTACCCTAGACGACAAGTGGGACGACAAGTTTTTAGTGCTGAAAAGACTTATATGCCTATTAAGATGAATAGTACAGGTATTTTGGCCCCTATTTTTGCTATGGCTTTGATGCAGATGTTTTTTACTTTAACGAATATCAATTTTATCCAAGCTATTCCTATTTTAGGACCTTCATTGCGTTTTCTCTTTGTAGAATCTTACACATTTTCCTTATTAACGCGGGTGATTTTGATTATTTTCTTCTCATTTTTTTATACTTCGGTGGTCTTTAATCCCGAAGAAACTGCAGAAAATCTTAGGAAGAGTGGAGCATTTATCGCGGGTTATCGTCCTGGTATTACAACAGCGAATTATTTTACGGCTCTTTTAAATCGCTTAACGGTTGTGGGCTCTTTGTACATTGCATTTGTGGTGGTATTTCCTGATGTGATGCGTATGGCAGGCTTCAATTTTCCTGCTACTGGAACAGCATTGCTGATTGTTGCTAGCGTCACGATTGAAGTGGTCTCTCAGGTTTATTCTTATGTTATTTCTCACCAATACGGTAATCTTTGGAAGAAGAGGTCAGGTCAGAAATGAACTTAGAGATAAAAGCTGTTGTTTTTTTAGGTCCTCCTGGGTCAGGTAAGGGAACGCAGAGCTCTTGGTTGGCTAGAGACATGAATTTTCACTTGGTGGGAATGGGAGAGTTGGTCCGAAGAGAGATCGCATCTGAAAGTTTTTTAGGGCAAAAGATTAAATCTGAAGTAGCTGCCGGAAGGTACCCAGAAAGCCAAGAAGTTATTGGTCTTTTGTCTCGCTTTCTTTATTCGGGATTACGGGATCAGAAGACAGTTTTATTAGACGGAGTTCCTCGTTACTTAGAACAAGTTTTTCATTTGAAAGAACAAGTGCCTTTTTTAGATATTGTAAAGGTTATATTTTTGGATGTTCCGGAAGACTGTCTTTTAGAGCGTATTAAAAATCGTTGGCAATGTAATTCTTGTGGAAAGCCTGCTTTAAATCACGAACAAAGCTGTTCATTTTGCGGCCATGGAGAATATTCTAGACGTTCAGATGACAAACCAGATATTTTCTTAGAAAGATTGAAAGTTTATAAAAATTCTATAGAGCCTCTTTTAGATTTTTATGAAAGTAGAAATCTTTTGGTTCGTTTAGACGGTAGAGGTTCAGTACATCAATTGCAAGCACAAATTAAGTCGGAAATCTCTAAAATCCTGTAGTTTTAACTAGGAGATCTTCGTTATTAAAAAGTCATTTTTAAAATATTTTTTGAGTTTCTTTGACCTTATAAAGATATATTAATTTTTGGAACTATATTTAAAAAAATATTTTTAACATGACTGATTAAATAATTCTTATTTTGAAGCATCTATTTTTTGTGTGCTGATAGTCAGAGAAAAGAACTCTATGCAGAAGATGAAAGTTTATTGTTTATCTTCGCCAATGATTTTTTTAAAACGAGCTGGCGTAGGAGGACTGCTTAGAAACTCTAGGATTTTATAGGAAACTGTAAAAGAGCTTTGAAAAGATGTATCTACTGTAAAATCATAAGAACTACAAATACCTTTATGGACTCGCTCTATTTGATCATTAGAAAGACCAATAGCCCGGTCACCTCTTAAAATTTCACGCTCTTGCATGATTTTAAGATCACAAAAAACTCCAATATAATATACAGTGTGATTGGCTAAACTTGCTGCGTAAGTTCTTAAAGAGGTATCATCCAATAAGACTTCATCAATAATTAGATTATTTCCCGCGTTTGCTAACGTTTCGGCAAATTTTGGAATCATACCGAATACTTTTCCAGAATTTTGCCTTGTTTGAACCTGTACAGTTGGGCCACGTTGATTCTGACCTAAAATAAATTTGAAATAGGCTTCCTGTTTTTAAAGGGGTAACAAATTAATAAAAGTATCAACTCCAAAACTTACCCAAAGATCAGAACTTAAATGTTGGATACTTTTAGCAAGGGATGTTTTTCCTGCAGAACTGCAGCCATTTAGAAAAATAATTTGACTCATTTGCTTTTAGAAGATGATTTTTTCTGTAAAAATAGAATTTAATTTTTTATATCTCTTCAAAATTATACCTAAAAAATAGCGTATCAGAAACTTACTTTGGCATTGTATTCTTTGTTCTATGGATTTGTAAGTTTTTTAGATCATATAGTGTAAGGTTTATTTCTGTAAAAAATGTTTCACTGGTATTTTTTTCCTAGAAAGTATTGTTGTTTTCTATTTTTGAAAAACTTTAGATCATTTTCCGTAATTGGCACATTGGTAATTTATTTTTGATTCCTAAAAACAGTTTAAAGATTATTTTTGAAATCAGGATAATTTGGGGGGTGCAGTACCATTTTTTAAGTTTTTGACAGAGGTAAAAAAACTAAGAAAGCGGCTTGTTTTTGAATAAAAGTAGAGATCTTGTTTTTCTTGTGCAAGAGTTTTTACCTTAAATATTTTTTTACTTCTTTAAAAAGCACTGTTACCCAAAAATTGTAAAGATTTGATTTTTTATAAATATAAAAAAACATCAAGGTAGTCCCAAATTATGACCTTGAAACTATTGATTGGCTTTAACATAAAAAAACCCCGAAAGATTTTTCGGGGTCTTGATAGCTGTAAAGTGAAGCTAAACTGAACTAAAAGTCCATACCTCCACCCATACCGCCAGGCATACCACCGCCATGTCCTTTATCTTTTTCAGGAGCATTGGCAATCATGCATTCAGTTGTGCTCAATAAGCTAGAAATAGAAGCAGCATTCTGCAAAGCTGTACGGACAACTTTTGCAGGGTCAATGATGCCACTGCTGATCATATTACCATAGGTATTGTGCTGCGCGTCATACCCAAAATGAGCATCCGTTGATTCCAACAATTTTTGGATAACTACACCACCTTCTACACCTGCATTTTCAGCAATGGTGCGGGCAGGGGATTGCAGTGCTGCGATGATGACTTCTACTCCAAAATGGAAGTCATGGTTGGCTGCTTGAACTTCCTTTGACGCTAAGGCTTCTTTAACAGCTTTGATGCAAGAAATCAAAGCCTTTCCGCCTCCGGCAACGATGCCTTCTTCTACAGCTGCCTTGGTAGCTTGGACCGCATCATCTACTCGGTCCTTCTTTTCCTTGACCTCGGCTTCGGTGGCTCCACCAACACGAATGACGGCCACTCCTCCAGACAACTTAGCCAAACGCTCTTGCAGTTTTTCCTTGTCATAGTCAGAGGTTGATTCTTCGATCTGCAGGCGCAGTTGAGCGCAACGATCTGCCACAGCCTGCTTACTGGAATCAGAACCTGCTTCTACAATGGTGGTGTGCTCGCGGCTGATTTTAATTTTTTTAGCATGACCTAAGCAATGCAAACCTTTTTCCAGTTTGACACCCATTTCTTTGCTGATGACTTGACCTCCGGTCAAAATAGCGATGTCTTCTAACATAGCTTTGCGGCGATCTCCAAAACCTGGAGCCTTAACAGCAGCAATTTTTAGCCCTGCTTTAATCTTGTTGATGACCAAAGTGGCCAGAGCTTCCCCTTCCACATCTTCAGCGATAATAACCAGCGGGCGACCTTGCTGAGCAACTGCTTCCAAAATGGGAACCAAAGGTTGTATGGCACTGATTTTTTCTTCATGCAACAAAATAAGAGCATTATCAAATTCACAAACCATTTTTTCTGCATTGGTTACAAAATACGGAGAGACATACCCACGGTCAAATTGCATCCCTTCAACAACTTCCAGTTCTGTGACAAAAGACTTGGCTTCTTCCACAGTAATCACACCGCTGTTGCCTACTTTGCTCATAGCTTCTGCAATGATGCCTCCGATTTCAGAATCACTATTGGCTGAAATGGTGGCGACCTGAGTAACTTTTTTATAATCACCTTGAATAGGAATAGCGATATTCTTAAGCTCTTCCACTACGACGTGTGTTGCATGCTGAATACCCCGATGAAGGTCCATGGGATTGATTCCTGAAACCACACCTTTTAAGGCTTGCTTTAAGATGTTGTAAGCCAGAACGGTTGCTGTGGTTGTTCCATCACCGGCGACGTCTGCAGTTTTAGAAGCCACTTCCTTCACCAGCTGAGCGCCCATATTTTCAAAGACGTCTTCTAGATCAATTTCTTTAGCGACGGTAACGCCGTCCTTTGTGATCCTGGGGGCCCCAAAGGCTTTCTGAATCAAAACATTACGTCCCTTTGGACCCAAAGTGACTTTAACTGCATCTGCTAGTTTTTTCACTCCTTTTAAAACTTGTTCTTGTGCCTCGGAACCGAAACAAATTTGTTTTGCCATGATCTTCCTCCTTATTCAATGATGCCCAAGATGTCGGACGCTTTCATTACTACGTACTCGCCACCATCAACTTTAACTTCTGTTCCGGACCATTTTCCGAAAACAACGCGCTGTCCTACCTTTAATTCTAAAGGATGAACCTTTCCATCGGAGGTCCGCTCCCCGGGTCCTACAGCCAGAACTTCCCCCTCAATGGGTTTTTCACGGGCTGTATCTGGAATAATAATACCACCTGCTGTTTTTTCCTCTGCCTCGATGCGCTTGACTAAGACGCGATCTCCCAGAGGTGTGAATTTTAAGCTCATTGTTTTCCTCCTTGATAAATTATCACTCTAGCACTTTGAGTGCTAACTGATAAAAATTTAGCATAAAATTAAGTGCTGCGCAATAGACGGCGTATAAAAAGCAGAAAGCCTAAAACGCCAAAAGGCACTAGCGCGTGACGGTAATGCCTTTGAGACGGGACTGTAAACCAGTTTTCAAGCATAAAGAAGATTTAGGAACTTTTAAAAAGTCTGAGACCAGTTCTAAAACAGCTTCGTTCGCTTTACCGTGTTCGGGGGGTTGGCGTACAGACAGTTTTAATAGGACTTCTTCTTTTCTCTTGACCCAGCCATAAATATGGTCTTTTTTGGCTCCGGGACTGACCCATACTTTGATAAAATTTAAGTTTTCTTGAGGAGAAAACAGCGACGTTTCCATCTTAATTTCCTTTAGGACAAACTACAGCCGAGCAAAAACCAATATGAGAGGCTTTTTCAGGATCATACTTCAAAGCCCAACGACGACTATAATAGACGTCTCCAAAAGTATCTTGTTGGCTGTCCCAAACTTGGATTTTTTGATCTTGAAGAACTTTTTTGATATACCCTGGCAGATCAAAAAAAATCTCTGTATCTTTCATCAGAAAGAAGGCCTTATTAGAAAGATCTTGGTTTAAAAAAATTTCATAAACATCCTGTCCCACGGGATAATGAACAGGACGAATAGTGGGACCAATGAGGGCCTGCATCTCTGTTACGCCCTTGTTTTGAAGGCATCTAACCATTTCTTGTAAAATTCCTGCCAAAGCGCCTTTCCACCCCGCATGACAAATACCAACCCAATTTTCCTTGGGTGCCCAAAAAATGACCGGAGCGCAGTCTGCAGTTTGCACTCCTAAAACCACTCCAGAAATGTTGGTGATTAAGCCGTCACAAGGCTCTGTTAAGTCCTGATCTGGAGCTTGAATCTCTTGTACGGCGGTGCCATGGACTTGGAAAGGAAAGAAAAAGGCGCACTCTGGCCCCGCCATCGATTGGGCGATTTGACGGCGGTTTTCTAAAGCCTTAGGAAAGGCTTTATTGATATTCCAATCTTCGCCCTGAAAAGACTTTTTGGCAAAAAAACCATGCCTTAATTGGGGCGTCCATTCAGGGTATTGATAAGCGACCCTAGGAAAAGGCAGCGAAAGAGACATTATTGATCAGAATGTTGTGTTAAATGTCCCTGAATCCAAGCTTGTAAATCTGGTAAAGGACAAAAACCTAACTTATTGTCGATCACTTCTCCCTTTGAAAATAAGTATAAAGACGGTAAAGACATAATCCCGTATTCGCTAGCACGATGAGTATTTTCATCTACGTCTACCTTGCAAACCGACAAAGAAGGCGCTAGGGTCTGGGCGAGTTCTTCCAGAACTGGGGCTAACCTTCTGCAAGGGCCACACCAGGGCGCCCAAAAATCTACTAAAACCAATTGACGTTGGCTGGCTTCCAAGACATCTTTTGAAAAAGTCTCGTCTGTTGTGATGATGGATAGTGATGACATGAGAATGAACTCTTTTTAAGTACTATTGATATTGTCCTGGAAATGCGCTGTTGTGTAAAGCGTTTAAGAAAGAGCTTTTTTGGTTCTTAAGAAAAAAAGAGAAAATTTGGCTTTTTTATGATGTTAGCATAGGCAATAAGATGTTTTTCAAAAATTATTTATGAATATAAATTAATTTTTAGAAGACAAAGATGAAGAGGGTGATTCAGCATAAGAGGTATGACAATAGGTGCAGAGGAAAAAAGAGCGTCGTTACATCAAAAAAAGTGTCAATGAAGAAAAAGTATCTAAAACCATTGATCATGTCAATTTTATGATTAAATACTGAATGATATCACTATTAATCGCTTTTTTGATTAGGGTGTAACAATTAAAAACATTTTTGTCTGCAAGGCTTATGATCTGCTTTGAATAAAAAGAAGGGTTTTATGCAGCAGTGTCGACTGTTTTCATATCCATCTTTTCAACCAAATGAGGAGGTCTATCAGATCTGATCTGGCCTGCCAATTTGTCTAATACTCCGTTGATAAAACCGTACCCCTTTTCTGACAGCAAGCATTTGGAAATGGTGATATACTCATCCAAAATCACGTTAACAGGTGTTTTAGGTGAAAACAAAAGCTCCCAAATGCCACACAAAAGAATAGCGCGGGTGACCAGCTCTAATCCCAAAACAGTACGTTGTGAGCTCAGAGCGGTTTGTAAATACTCATTAATAACCTCTTGTTTTTCAAGAGTTCCTTGCAGCAGAGTTATCAGGTGAGTTCTGTCCGCTTTATGTAGGGATCCATCATCAAAAAGATCACACTGATCTTGGGAGTCCAAGCGAAAGTCTAAAAAAGATTCTATGGTAAAATTTTTACAAGAAAAAGCTTGAAAAACCCCTTGAACACTGATGAAGCGCGATACAGAGCGCGGAAACAGTTGGCAGTTTTGATCCATTATTTCAACGAAAGAGCCAAATGTCTCTTTTCCCCCGACCTTACAATAACCAATAAAAGATTGCTTTTACCTGTTTTTTTTGCTTCTCGAATAATACTTAAGGCTTGTTCTAGGCTGGTGATGCTGTAAGAACCAATTTCTACAATGATATCTCCTGGACGTAGTTTGTCACTGGCAGGTCCTTCCTCATCCACTTCGGTTACAACCACAGTGCCTTTTTCGTTGGCTTCTACTGTAAATCCTAGTTCATGGCATGTGCCTGGTTTGGATTCAGCAATTAAAGCGTCTGGGTTTAATTCTTCAACTTTCACAGTGACGTTGAGCATTTTTTGTCCCTGACTGCGCCATAACCGCATACGTATGGACGATCCTGCCTTCATGCGGCTGATGGCTCGGCGGGCATCATAGGCACTCATCATTTTACGATCGTTAATTTCAAGAATTACGTCTCCTGATTTAATACCTGCTTCTTCGGCAGGCTTACCGGGCATAACTGAACCCACCATAACGCCTTGAGTCTTTTCCATATTTAACGCAGCAGCCATGGCGTCGTCTACGGGCTCACCCAAAATAACGCCTATCACCCCTCGTTTAACGTATCCTCCGTTTTTGATCAGTTCTTCACAGACGTACTGAGCCGTTTCACAAGGAATCCCAAAAGTAATTCCAAGGCTACCACCTCCGATAGACAAAATAGCTGTGCTGACAGCAACGACTCGGCCATCTCGATCCAATAAAGGCCCCCCAGAGTTTCCGGGATTGACTGCGACATCTGTTTGCAACCATTGTCCAACTTGGGACGCCTCTCCTGGTTCGGAAGGCATATTACGATCTTTTCTGGAAATAATCCCAAAACTAACGGTTCCACCTAAGCCAAACGGATTTCCGATAGCCAAAACAGGATCTGCCAGCCTCACCTTAGAGTAATCGCCCCACTCTAAAACTGGCAGCGGTTCAGAAGAAGAAACCTCTAACAGAGCCAAATCGCATAAAGGATCTGTCCCAAAGATACTGGCTGTAAACTCTTTACCCCCATCTGTTTTTATTGTGACCTTTCCTCCTTTTGAAGTAGGAGTCTTTCTACGTTGATCTCCTTTGCTTTCAAGTGTAGGTGCGTAAAAACGATCATAATTTTCTACAATATGTGCAATAACATGGTAGTTGGTGACAATCAGAATACGGTATTGATTTTTCCCAGACTCTTTGCAGTGGATGACAAAGCCTGATCCCAAGGAAGTAACCTTCCTGGGTTGTAATTTTTCTGCAAAATAGCGCTTCAAGAGCTCACCTAACGGTCCTTCAGGAAGCGGTCCTAATTCGTGCTCTTGACCCTTGTGTTTAGGGGGCAGAGAAGCTGCCGAAATATTAACCACACTTAAAACACACGTTTCCGCTGTTTTAGAAAGATAGTGAGGATCAATCTGTGCTGAGGACTTGGCAAAAGACTCTTTATCAGAAGATTTTTCCACTAAAGGGGGCTTTTTTTCTGTTTGCACATCAGCACTGATATCAGTGGCTAAGGCTGCCAGCATCATCAAGAAAAGAGTATTCTTTTTCTTCATCAAAGTCACATTTTGCATTTTTCTTTAAGGTACTACAGAAAATGTGTTTCGTCAACGAAGTAGAAATGCCTTTTTAAAGATCATTTTTCTATTAAAAATATTTCTAAAAAGCAATGTGATCGAAGTAATACAATTGAAATTCACAAATGGTACAACGAATTCGTGAAAGATAATTGGCTTCAGGACAATAGGCTTTTAATCCAGAAAGCATCTTTAGCCCTTCTAAGGGTTGTTTTTTTTGACGCATTTGATGACGTAGTTTACGAAACAGAGTGTAAGCACGATGACAATTTAAGGTTTTAATATAACACGAAGCGCTTTCTTGGGCTGAGGTGAAAGAAAGGCAACGACCTTTTTTACGTAATCCAAAAAAAGCATTTTTACGAACGCAGCTTCTGGCCCGGCCCCAACCGCTTTCAATAGCGCCCTGAGCTAAAGCCAGAGAGATGGGGACTCGATCTAAGCGATCCCAAAGAGCGTTCCAGTTGCTGACTTTGTAAAAAGCAAAAATATTGTGGAGGTATTTTTTTTGTGGGCCGGTTAAAGGTTTTTTCTTTTGCTGAGTGTAAAGAGCCTGGAGTTGGATGCGCAAGCGGGCAATTTTCTGATTTTCGTGCCATAAGCACTGCCCCATGCGTTTTATAAAAAGTTTCTTTTCCCAGCTGGCTCTTGAGCGTTGGTTCCATTGTTGATAGAGCTCATTCCATTGTTTGGCCAGGACGCTATTGGGGAAAAGGTTGAGCCCGCTTAGAAAAATCCAAAGAAGCCCTATTTTTACTTTAGTCCATAGGGTAAACACTCTTCACTTCCGGTATATAAAAACGCAGTAATTGTTCAACGCCGTGTTGAAGGGTTTGGGTGGAGTGAGGACAACTGGCACACGCTCCCCACAATTGCACATAGACCACACCATCCACAAAAGCTTTAAAAGAAATGGCTCCTCCGTCAGCTTCTACATTGGGACGGATTTTACTGGCTAGCAGCTCTTCAATCTCTTTGCAAATGGCCTCTGTATGGGGATCTTCTGGTTTCCAACCTTCTAGGGACACGGTTGCCAGTGGGGGTGTTTGAGCAGGCTTCACCCATGTAAGGGGAAAAGAGTCTTGGTAGTGTGTCAGGATGGAAAAGATGACACTTTCTAAAAGACTCCAGGTGACTTCTTCTGATTTTGTGACTGTGATGAAATCTGGAGCAATAAACAGAGAGCAAACTCCGGGAAGCGAAAAAATCTCTTCTAAAACAGGAATTCCTTCGACCTCTGATGCCTGGAAAAAAGAGTGATAGTCTTTTTCACAAACGGATTTTCCTAAAATAAATTTGACAGAAGAAGGGTTAGGTGTTTGTTGGGTGTATATTTTTTATCTCCTTCTTAAAACTCAGTTGTTATTTTAAAAGAAAAAAGGAAAGAGGTCTACCTGTCAGCACTTTAAGAATTTCTTAGAAGTCATTTTCTAAGTAAATCACTCCATTTAAATAGAGCGCAAAGCACAGCCACAACACATACGGCAGCCATAATCCAAAGAGGAGGGGTTTCTTTTTCCAACGCCAAAGTATTTTGATGTTCAGGAGTGCTAAAAAGACAAGATCCCAAAAGGCTGCGTCAGGACGGTGAAGTTTAAAAAATAAGAAAGACCACACAAGATTTAGACCCCATTGTTGATGAAACAAAATAAAGTCGACTTTTTTAGTGTACGGATCTTTTTCAGCCCACAATTTGGCATAAACGAGGCCCATCACGGTATACAAAACAGTCCAAACGATGGGAAAGATGTAAGAAGGGGGAGTTAACAAAGATTTGTTTAAGGAGCTATACCATATATCTGGTTCAGATCCGCAAAGCCAGCCTACCAGCATGCCGGACCCTACACAGACTGTCACACAGATAAGATTTTTAAAAATATTTTTTAGACTCAACAAGATATTTATAGGAAAATGATGGATCTTTGTTCATAAAAACACAATTAGGAAAAAAAAGCTTTAAAAAGCTCAAAAAGGCGGTTTTTTTGAACGGCCTATTGCACTAAATAAAAAACTATGGTTACTTATAGCTGTAAGATTTGAAAGGAGAGTTTATGAAATCCTTGTTGTTATTATCCTTGTTGGCCGTAAGCGCCAATGTTTTTGCTACTGATGCAACTCCTACTTCTGAAGAGAAGAAAGAAGAGCACAAAGTAGAAGAGAAGAAAGAAGAAGTCACAGAAGCGAAGTAATTCACTTTTGCCTTTTTTCAGCACTGCAGGCTTAGACTGTAGTGCTTTTTTTATATCTAAAAAATTCTTTTTATTCATGATCAGCCAGCTTTTTTTAAAATCAGAGTCCCTGTTTCAGTGCTTGTACCAATAAGGTTGGAAGAACAGTTTGATAACTGTACTCGGGGTGTTGTACCGTCAGCGTTGCAGGAAGGTCAGGCTGTAATGTGATAGGGAAAGAGATAAAGTTAACGCTAAACGCTTTGGGGTCACCATAAGTGGCGGCCTGGAAAGAGCTTAAAGGTTGGCAAAAAGATTTTACTCCTTCTTGATTTAAAGAAACATAGGAAAGAATATTCCACCACTGGGCCAGACGTTGTTGCCGTTGGACAGGATCAGAAATTTCAATCATCAAAGTGGCCGTTACCTGATTTTGGTCGGGGATTAAGGGGTTGTAGGCTTCTAGTTCGCCTTCTATATCTTGGCTTTCTTCAATCAAAAGCATTTCTTGAATGTGCCACCAAACCAATAACTTGCTTTCAAAGACCACGGAAATATCGGGTCCTAAAAACACTTGGTGCTGTTTTTTTAGGTGCATGATCAAGGGCAACAAAGTAGGTTTCTCTTCACCAAAACGCGAAAAAGGCCAAATATCTTGAACGGTTAGTTTTTCAAAGGGATTGTCGAAAGAAGGCATCATCAGATTATCAAGCTTTTTTTTAAGCATAAAAGACTTAAACCTTGATGTATAGGTTGATAGAGATTTCTTCTTCACCAAAAGTACAGCACCTGTTTCATTCTGTTGAGTGAAGAGGGATGAGTGCATAGGCCTCTGCTACCTGGTTTAGTTCTGGTCTTTGGACTGCTTTTTGAACAATGAGGGCAGAGGATGGTGATTTTGGATGACAGAACAGAGTCTTTGAGTGCTGACATGGGTGTAAATCTGGGTAGAGGAAATATCTTGGTGTCCTAATAACGCTTTTAAGGACATCAAATCTGCCCCATTTTCTAGCAAGTGAGTGGCAAAACTATGACGTAGACTGTGGGGAAACACAAGGTGTAAAGGGACGTTTGCTTTTAGGGCTAACTTTTTTAAGGCCTTTGCGACGCCTTGACGGGTCAGATGGCTGGTGCCCGAGGGAAATAAAAAATATGAGGCCTTTTGTCCGCAAAAAGACAATCGGTAAGGAATGTAGGCTTCTAATGCTTTTAAGGAAGAAGAGGTAAAAAAGACCATGCGTTCATAGCCTCCTTTTCCTTGAATGATGCCTTGTTGTTCTTGAAGGGCTTCTTGAGACATGCTGAAGGGAAGGGTGATCACTTCTGAAATGCGCATGCCGGTAGCGTATAATAATTCTAAAATAGCCCAAAGACGGATCCCGGAGGCGGACTCATCAGCTTTTGCAGTTATCATCAGCTGATCGATGTGCTGTAGGGTTAAAAACCGGGGCAAAGACTGAGATTTTTTCCCCCGCACGATCCCTTCCAAAGGATCTGAGGTCATAGAGCCTTCTTCTAGAAAAAATCGACAACACTGTCCCAAAGCTGTTATTTTACGAGAAATCGTTTTAGCACTCATTCCTTGTTCTTGTAAAAAAGTCATATACCTAAGGACATCTTTTTGCCCAATATTTTGCAATGCTAAAGGAGATATAAACTGAAGAAAGGCCATAAGGTCTGCCCGGTAGGCAGCTACTGTTGCGGACGCTAAACCGCGTTCACTGACTAAAGCATCTAAAAATAAGTCCAGTTCTTGAGGTGTATTTTTTGGAGCCTGGTCTTTGAATTGTGTCATTCGTCATCGTGTTGTGTTTACGTCAACAGCTTAAGTTTTTTTTGCAAAGGGAAGCAGCATCTTTTCCAACTCTCCTTGTTCGTACAGGTCTCGGGTGATATCACAGCCGCCTATCAATTCACCGTTGATATAAAGCTGTGGGAATGTAGGCCAGCAAGAGAACTCTTTGATGGCGTTGCGCATTTGATCATCCTGTAATACATCGTAAGAGCCAAAGGGGACATCTAGAATGCGCAGAATACCAACCACAGTGCGGGAAAATCCGCAAAAAGGTCTTTCCGGTGTTCCTTTCATGAACAAAAAGACGGGATGTCTATCCATCAGTTTTTTAATTTCTGCAAAAAAATCCATAGAATTTTTGAAAAAAAGGGTTGAACTATTGAAACATGTTTAAAAGGATATTGTCTAGCATCTTGAAAAGAAGGTGAATAAGAGAGTTTTAGAATCATAAAAAAATTAAAAACGTTTGCTCAAAACTTTTGATCTAGAAGAGTTTTTTAAAGTTTCTGAAAGACAATGGGAAAGAAAAAAGAAAAAGAAGAGATTTTTTTGATGCGTAAAAAATATTTTGTGATGATCAGCTTTTTGCTGCCAGGGTGTGGGTTGGCGAGCGACGGAGAGCAACCTAAAGAAGAAGCTCTTTTGCCTGTTCCCGAAGTCAGTCCCGATCCACCTCCTCCTGTCCAAGATCTGACAGCCCCCTATGGGACAAGTTGTTATGCGGACCTCTGGTACATTCCTAAAAGATGGGAACTTGAAACCTGTCCTTAATTTTTATTTTTTTTATGACTACAAAAAATTTTTAAAAGAGCACGATAAGGGAGCAAGTCATTTGCTCCCTTTGCAGTTTCATTGGTTTGATAGGGCGTTATTAATGGGATTCTTTTTCCCAGAACCGGGCCAAAACCATAAAAGCTACTGTCGCGATTAATAAAGTGAGGGGGATCACGCTGATACCGTAGATAAAGGACCGAGCACCTCCTTGACTGCGAAATAATTTAATCACAAGACCAATAGAGCTATGAAAGACGTATCCAAAGCTCATGATGATCATATTGGCCACTGCTGTGGTCAAGCCTGCCACTCGCCCGTCCACATAAGTAGAAGCTTTGTAAATGGCCAAGATTTGATAAGCACAGCAAAAACCAACACAAAACAGGCCTACGGCTAAAAAGTGGTAAGAACCCAGTCCACAGACCAATAGGCCAAAGACGCTTAGCATCACCATTCCTGATCCCGCGATGGTTCCTAAGTAAGAGTTTGTTTTTTCTGCTATACGGCTTAAAAGTGGGGCAAAGCACATCCCAATGTAAATCATAGACGTTAGGTAAGCAGCCCTTTGAGTGTCAAGTCCGTAGACTTGCTTTAGAAACTCTGTTCCCCAAGCATCGGCAAAACCTTCCATGGGACCTACCATCAAGGCCGCAAGGGCACAAACGACCATCGCTTTTTTATTCATCAAAACTTCTTTTAAATCCACCCAAGGGGCTTTAGAGATCTGCTTTGGGGAATCGGGGATCAACATGTAAGAACAAAGGGCAAACACCACCCCCACTAAAGCAATTAAGCCGGTTACCAGACGATGATCGTACAGTTGGCAGAAGTGACCTACGGGAATTCCTCCGTATAGGGCCCCTAGCAATCCAATGGTGACGGATAAACTGAGCATTCTTGTAAATCGCTCTTCAGGAAAAGTCATGTGGATAACTTTAAAAGTTCCTAAAATAGCGGCCGAAGAACCAACTCCGATCAAAAAGCGTCCCAACACGGGCCAGATCCAACAATGGGTCCAAACCACTGGCAATAGGCCTATCGCCGTCATCAAAATGCAAATAGGGGTCACTTTGCGTGGCCCATACCGATCCAAGAACATGCCCACGGGAATGTGCAACAAGCAATAACCAATATAATAAGCCCCAGAAAACTGTCCAAAGACAGCAGAATCGATTTGAAATTGAGCCATAATATCTGGCAACATAATACTAGGCATAACCCGCAAAACGTACTGGTATGCGTAAAATAAAGAGATGATTAACCATGGGGCCCAAGATGAGTCCGATTTTTTTATAACCATTTTTTCACCTTTTAAGATGTTTTTTAAATTTTAAAGGGTATAGACAAAAAACTTTTGCCACACGCTTTTAGAGTGTTTTTCAAAAGAAAAGCACCAGAGGATTATACAAAAAGAAAAATAAAAATCAAGTATTAGGAATGCGTCATTTTTTCCATTTTCTGCAATCTTAAAAAATTAAAAAATTTTATATCAGAGATAGAATAATCTTTTGAAAAAAGATTTATTTTTAAAACTGTGAAAGAATTTTGATAAAGCTGTAAAGAGTTTAAAAGTAGATCTGGACCATAGGAGACAAAAATTTTATACTATATTAAGGTTTTGTCATGTTGTTAGCTGTGATTGTTCAGTGCAGTTCTTGTTCCACTCGCTATCATCTGGATGACGATGTTTTAGGTTCCAAAGGAAGCTATGTGCGTTGTACCAGTTGTCGTTATGTGTGGTATCAAGAACCACCGATTCCTTCTCCTTACGCCTTGATTCCATTACCTCAATACCCTTTGGTGGTGGTGCAGCCTAAAAAAACACCTCGTCGAGGTCAGAGTTTTTTCTTGTTGGGGCTTTGCCTTATTTTGGCCGGCAGTGCTTTGGCGGGACTGTTTCTTTTGGGGCAAAAAAAACTGTCTTCTTGGTTGTCGCAAGATATTTTGTCTTTGATGGATAAAGAAGTGGTTTCTCCTATTCAAATTCTGAATTTTTCTTTTAAAAAAACGCTTTCGGGGGTTGTGTGTTATGGTTATTTCCATAATACCTCTTCTACCATGAGGTACGTTCCCCCTGTTAGTATTTATTTTTTTTCTCAAAAGACTTTACTGCAGAAAGTTCAGCATAAATTTCATCACCTGGCTGTGTTGCCCGGAGAGAAAAAATCTTTCTACCTCAACTTAGATACAAAGTGGACAGATATTTCCTCGATAGAGATGAAAATAGAGTAGGGTTTAGAGGTTTTTTTAAAAACTTTAAAAAACCAATAGATATTCTGTTAGAAGAAAAGTTTTCTTGAGTCGAATACAGTAACCAAAAAAAAATCTTTAGAAATAATGTGAGGGGGTAGGGTTAATTCAAAGCTTTTTTAATTTTGTTATTTGTCCTTGGAATGTGTTTTCAGGAAGTGAAGGTTGAATTACTTTTTTGATAGTGATGGAAGCCACTTCGTAGAGGTGTAGGATGTATTTTTTTGTCCATGTTTTTTAGAGGCTCTGTAGCTTTGCCTGCTTGTCTTACTTTGCAAACGTTTAGGCGAGTCTCGTAAATATCTGATATTCTGGCCTTGGGGTCATGTGATCTCACGCATCCATTTGCAAAATCAGATAACCATATTAGGAAACAAAAAAATATATCAAGCGAATAAGGTTTTGTAATTAGGGCAATAATTTAAATTTTTTTTAAAATCTTTGAAATTGTTTGTCTGAGAGGGCCTTTTAGAGCCATAAATGGAATGCATTATGACCGTAACCTACCTTGATTGATCCTGAAAGAGGGTGAAAAACTTAGAACTTTTAACCTCTTGATCGAAAAATTGAAAGTTTTTGACCAAAGAGGCCTTAGAACTTTATCTAAAGCCTCTTGAGTCCTATCATTGATCTGTTAAAATATATTTCGGACTGAGTCGTGTTGATTTAGGCGTTGTGGGATCAGAATTATTAGGAAAAGTTTCTTGGGACTCTTTATCAGCAGCGACTAAGTAAGAACAGCTACCATTTATTAGGTTTTCTAAGTCTTTTTTTTGTTGTTCAAGTATATTTTCTTGTTGTTCAATAAGACTTTTAAGCTGCTGTATAAGTGCACTTTTTTTTCTGATTTCTTGATCTATTGTCGAACATGTTAAAGGTGGATTTGATTCTTTTAACCTCAAAATGTTGCAATAAGGGTTTTCTTCTTTGTTAACCGCTGAGGTCACTTCTTCTGGTTTAAAATCATCTTCACATACCTGAGTCGCGTGATCTTGATGTGAAATGTGTGAAGAAAAAGTCATCTCTTTTACTTTTTTATAAAATTCTTTTCCCAACTCTATCTCTGAATCAGCTAATGCACTTTGTTTATCAAATAAATCATCTTCCTGTTTTTTGTATTCTTTTTTTAGATTCTCTAATTCTTCTTGATTTTCTAATAATTGATTGAATATCTGTTCTTCTTTTGGGGTAAATTTTTCATGTTCAGAAAGCTCTTGCCCTCTTAATGTTTTATTTGAAATCATTAATTGTTTCCACATAATATCTGGGTAGTCTTTGATATTAGATTTCTTTTCTTTTTCAGCAATCTCTTCTTTAAGATGATCAAGAGAACCTTGCAGTATTTGGTACTCTGTATTTTTAGAGTGTATACCACTGTACAGTTCTTCTATTTTTTCTGCAAAGTTTGATAAGTAGGTGCGTCTTGCGCTTTCCACTTTTCGAAAAGCTTCTGTCAAAGCTTTTCCTGATAAGACCAAAGAACAGTCTCCGGAAGGGTCTGGTAGGCGGCTTACTCCGTTATATAAAAGGTTCCAAACTACTTCAAGATGGATTAGATTTCGGGCCAATAAGCGAGGTAAAAGTTGATTAAGAAAACGATTGGCTTCTTCTTCATTCTTGATGTTTTTCTCTGTATCTATAACCACGATATAACACCAACTTGGAAGCGAAAAGACTTCTTGGCTCTTTAATAACGCGTCCCACTCTTCCCACCTCATTACTGCCGTATGCAAATTGCGGGGCAGTGCACTGAGCTTAGCAGTCATTTGGGGGTTGTGGTATTTTTTTTTTGCCATTTCTTCATCTCTGATTGAGTAGTAGGCGTCGATAGCATGACGTGCCCACCGTTTTTTAAGCATTTCTAATTGTTTTTCCTTAGCACTATAAGAAGGACCTTTGATCTCTTCTGTAAAATTTCCTGGTGAAAAAAATATTCCTCCTTCTTCTGATTTGTTGAGATCTTGGCTTGGGGGAAAATAGCTCCACTTATAAAATTCTTTCATAGTTTCTGAAAGATTGCCAGGATTCTCTTGGGGAAAGGTGCTCCAACCGGGGGATGCCCAAAAAGGAAACATGAAAAGCGCGGCAAGAATAGATTTTTGGAACATGCTTATAAAAAATAAATATGTGTTAACATTTTATCAACAAGAAGTCTTTTGTTCAAGCCCTAGAACGACTTAATTTGGGATGTTTTTAAAACAGCTTTTGGTATGGTTGACACACGATTTATTTGTATTGATCAAAACATAAAATTGCAGAAATGATGGCGACAGTGTTACGGAAATCCTTCTGCCATACCGTTAATAGACGTAAGCTCGCCACTGAAATGGTGACTATTTTGATGGAAAATGCACTCAAAAAAAGAAATGTTCAAAAGAGATCATCTGAAGATAAGGCAGAAGAAATAAAGTTTTTATATGTTCAAAAAATAATAATAAGTTAATTTTTTTTATCTCTTAATTTAGAAAAGATTTCCTTAACAGACTCATCACTGCTCCAATCTTTTTTACCTGTCACCATCCAGACAATCTGTCCGTATTGATCAAACAAAAGGGCTGCAGGGACGGCTGTGATGTTTTTTCCTTGCAAAAATTCTTCTGCATTCTGGGTATAGTACAAAGGGAGGTTGTTGATATTTTGTAAGCTTAGCTCGCTTTCGGCTGTACCGTCTATAGATACAGGCACAACAGCCAAATCTGGTCTATTTTGATAAAGTTTTTGAACCGAAGGCATTTCTCCTATGCAAGGTCCACACCAAGGAGCCCACAAAATGAGTAAGACGGGACGTCCTTTGGCCAGTTGGGCTAAGGAAACAGGAGTTGTTTCAAATTTTTCAGAGTCTTCTTTGGGGATGGGAAGAAAAGTTCTGTGAAATAAAGGATCTGCTTTTCTAACAGGTTCAGGCTTTTTGAGTATGGACTTCTTTTTAGATTTTTTGCCAAGAGTTTTCTTTCGCGCATTTTTGGCAAAAATATCTTCCGAGATAAGGTTTATGACAGAAAGAAGAAACAAGATTTTTTTTAAAAAGAACATTTTCATCTTTTTTTTTGCAATGAATGTATTTATGATAAATTAAAATGAGTAAAAAGTCTATCATTTTCTTGATGAAAAAGTATTTTATTATTTTAACTCTTTGCTTTGTCTTGGGGTTGGGAGGGTGCGGCAGAATGGAAGCTCCTAAATCTCCTGGTTCTTCTTATCCTCGATCATATCCGATGGATGAGTGATCTTCAATAAGATGAGCCATTGATTGATTTTATGGGCGTAATCTTTCATGCTGGATAAGCTGAAAGGCTTTTTGGGGAGTCTATGAAAATTATTGTTCAAAATCGAAAAGCACGCCACGATTACTATATCGAAGAATCGTTAGAGGCAGGGATTGTGCTGTTGGGCAGTGAAGTGAAATCAATCCGCGAAGGCAGAGCAAATATTGCTCAAGCCTATGTGGTTGAATCTGAAGGAGAGCTTTTTTTACAGGGTGTACATATTTCTCCTTATTCTAGAGCTGCATTTCCTCATGAACCCTTAAGAAGAAGGAAATTACTATTGAAAAAAAGGCAAATTTTAAAGCTTTTTCATAATATTCAAAAGAAGAAAATGACTGCTGTACCTTTGTGTTTTTATCTCAATGATAAGGGATGGATCAAAGCACAAATTGGTCTTGCCAGGGGGAAAGAAAAGGAAGACAAAAGACAAGCCATTAAAGAAAGAGAGTGGGCTGTAGAAAAGCAACGTTTGTTTAAAAAGACTTTTCAATAAACTTCTCTAAAGAAAGGGGACGAATGTCCCCTTTGATATGAAGGTTTTGTTGTCTTTTATGCGGGCGCTGTATCGTTTTTTTGGTTTTGAACATTTTTTGACCCGCTTCCGTTATGATCGTTTTTTAACCCGGGAATGAGTTCTATAGATCCTTTCACAGGCTTAGAATCACATCTACTGATACAAGTTTTCATTTCTATGGGGTTGGTCGCGTTTTGCTGACATTTAATGTGACACTCAGACTGTTCATTGGGGTCTGGTGTCTCTCTGGTTTCTGATTTTTCAGTCTTTTGTTTGTGGATGACAAAAGGCGCTTTAGAGGGCTTCTTAGAAACAATAGGCTCGCAGGCTGTTAATAAGAAAACCAATGAAGAGCAGAATAATAAATAAAAAGTATGTTTCATGGATTTTTTTTTGGAATATTTGTGATAATTGTACATTTTGATCATGAACATTTCAATAAAACTATAAAGTGTAAGTCTTTTTTTGATCAAAACCTGTTGTAATTTAAAAAAAATAATCAAAAATGACTATGGTAAGAATATTTTTAACAATTTTTTCTGTTTGGAGCTCCTGGGCCTGGTGTGACAATAAAAAATTGGCATCAGAAGAAATTAACCACTTTGAAGAAAAATTCGGTGATATTAATCCAGAAAAATTAAAATATGTGACGTCGATGTTGGAAAACCAGTATGGAATTACGAAAATTGCCCAGCATTCCAAAAAATGAATTGTTTCTTGGGGGATACAGAAACAAAATTGTATTACAAGGGATAGATTTTTTTGAGAATTTAGATGTATAATCGGCGGGAGTTATATGCGGATATGGTGGAATTGGCAGACACGCCAGATTTAGGTTCTGGTGGCTTCGGTCGTGGGGGTTCAAGTCCCTCTATCCGCAGGCAAAGAGGATTTATGGAATGAAAGTTGTCTCTGAAGGGGTGTTAAGCCGAAAGTATGAGTTTATATTAAAAGGTTCGGATCTCTTAAAAAATGTGATCCAATCTTTGGAACAAGCGGCAGGGAGACTAAAAATTCCTGGGTTCAGGCCTGGAAAAGCTCCATTAAAGCTCGCTTTTCAACAGAAAGGCGAGGAAGTTTTAAGTAAGATATTAGATCATGAGATCCAAAAAGTGCTCAGTGATTTTATTCAAAAAACTCCTGAAGTTGAACGAGCCTTTTTTGAAATAGGTGATGTGACAGATTTTTCTTTGGAAGAAATCTCGGATGTCACGGTTAAGGTTGATGTGGCGTTTGCTGCTCAAGTCACCGAGTGGAAAGATGGATTATTTCAGTTACCTGTTTTTGAAGTAGAAGTAGAGGAAAGCGAAGTGGAAAAAGCTTTGGAAAATCTGCTTGCTAGTACGCCCCGGTATCAGCCTATCGAAGAGGATCGCGCTGCTGCTGCTGGAGATATTTTGCGCTTGCAATTTGAAGTGCTGGATAAAAAAGGCGTACATCATACGAAAGAAATGCATGTCACGTTAGGGGACAAAGATTTACCAGAAGACATTTCTAAAGAATTTGAAGGCATGGCCAAAGGGCATGTGGTTTCTCAAAAAGTTAAAGTCCCGAAAGATTTTTTTCAAAGTCAGTTTTCTGGCCAAAAAGTCGACTTTAAAATTACACTCAGTGATATTTTAAAGGCTGGATCTCATGAGATAGGAGATGATTTTGCCCAGCAAGTCGGTTCTAAAGATTTAGCGGACCTAAAAGAGAAAATAAAAAACCTTCTTTTGGTAGAAGGGCAGGGTTTAGCTAAGCGTTTAAGTCGGGATATAGTGCGCGAAAAGCTTTTGGATGTTTTAAATTTTGATATCTCTGATTTGCTGCAGGACCGGGAAAAAGAAGTTATTAAAAAGCAGCTGATCAAGAGTGAATCTGCAGAAAAAGCTTTGCAGAGTTATATGGGGAAAAAGTCTGAAGAAATTGATAGTATTTTAAAGGAAGTTGCGGCACGGTATGTGCGTTTGAATGCTTTTTTTGAAAAGTTATTTAAAGATCATAATATGGATGTTCCTTCCCAAGATATTGTAGAATTCTTAGGATCTTTGGCGCGAAGTGCCGAAAAGCGGTTGGAAGAAATGATTCATTTGTTCCGTTCTAATGATGCGTTTCGTCAGTCAGTTATCACTCAGCTAAGGCATGGTAAGGTTGTAGACTTTATAGTGGAAAAAACTTCCGGGGATGGGAAAAAGATCACTTTGGCCGGATTGCGTCAATTAGATCTTCCGCAAGTGGCGGGCATACAAGGTGTGGACCTCTTGGAATATCGAAAGATGCAGCAGTTTCTTTCTGAAAAGATAGAGAAAGAAGGTTCTCAAGCGTTTTTGGCTGAGAGTGCACAGGAAAAGAATGCTTAAGCCTTTTTAGAGAAGGGCACTTTTAAAAATGCCCTAGGTGCCAGCGTGGGTCCGGCAGGATAAACAATGAAGGGATGGAGAAATGAAAATGTGGAATAAGGAAGTCAGTCAAGGGGTTAGTCCGACCGTGGCCCAGCTTGTGCCAATGGTTGTAGAGCAAACAGGCCGAGGGGAAAGAGCTTATGATATTTACTCGCGCTTATTAAAAGAACGCATCATTTTTTTGACAGGTCCTATTGATGATCATGTCTCTTCATTAATTTGTGCCCAGTTACTTTTTTTAGAAGCAGAAGATCCGGATAAAGATGTGTTCATGTACATCAATTCTCCGGGGGGAGTGATTACTTCTGCCTTCAGTATTTATGATACCATGCATTATATTCGTCCCGATGTAGCCACTTTATGTGTGGGACAAGCTGCTTCAGCAGGGTCTTTTTTGTTGTTAGCAGGCGCAAAAGGAAAACGTTTCGCACTGCCTAATGCGCGGATTATGGTGCACCAACCTTTAGGGGGAGTGCAGGGACAAGCTTCTGATATCGCCATTCACGCCCAAGAAATTTTAAATCTTAAAAAGAAATTATCCGAACTTTACGCTTTACATACAGGGCAATCGCTGGCAGTCATTGAGCGCTGTATGGAAAGAGACTCCTTCTTTTCTGCTCAAGAAGCCTTAGAGTTTGGTCATATTGATCACGTCATTAGTAGTGCTCGGGATTTAGAAGCAGCGCAGAATGGAAAAGGAACGTCTGAGGTAGGTGAAAAAACTTATCTTCCTTAAGATAATATTTATTTTGAGATTTTGAGGTGCTCATGCTTTTTTCAGGCGTCTGTGGCATAATAATACAAATAGTAAGGAAAGGTGGTCTTGATGGATAAAAGAAATGGTCCAGACTCTGAAGCAATTTTAAGATGTTCGTTTTGCGGAAAAAGCCAGTATGAAGTTCAAAAACTTATCGCAGGACCCACAGTTTTTATTTGTAATGAGTGTATTGATCTATGCAATGACATCTTGAAAGAGGAAGCCAAAAGAGGAAGAGCCGGTCATGCAACAGATCACCGACAGTCATTGCCTACTCCTTGGGAAATTAAGGAAACCCTTGACCGTTATGTTGTAGGACAAGAAGAGGCTAAAAAGATTTTATCTGTAGCTGTTTATAATCATTATAAGCGTATTGAACACAGTAAATTACGAAAAACGGATGAGGAAGTTGAGCTATCAAAGTCTAATGTTTTGGTGATTGGTCCTACTGGGTCTGGAAAAACGCTGTTGGCGCAGACGCTGGCCCGGATTTTGAAAGTTCCTTTTGTGATTGCAGACGCCACCACGCTGACTGAAGCGGGGTATGTAGGCGAAGATGTAGAAACCATCATCCAAAAACTTTTACAGGCTGCAGACTATGATGTGGAAAAAGCTCAAAAAGGTATTGTCTATATTGATGAAGTCGACAAAATTGCTCGGAAAGGTGAAAATTTATCTATCAGCCGCGACGTTTCTGGTGAAGGGGTGCAACAAGCGCTTTTGAAGTTGATGGAAGAGACTGTGGCTTCTGTGCCGCCTCATGGAGGACGCAAACATCCTCAACAAGATTTTGTACAAGTAGATACCTCGGATGTCTTATTTATTTGTGGGGGAGCTTTTGCAGGTTTGGAAGATATTATTTCCAAAAGGACAGGGGGGCAAGGTATGGGCTTTACGTCTAAGATTCACTCACGATCTAAGAAGAATTCTGGCACTCTTTTAAAAGAAGTGCGTCCAGAAGATCTTCTTTCTTACGGTATGATCCCTGAATTTATCGGACGGTTACCCGTTATTGTTTCTTTAGAAGATTTGGATGAACAGGCTTTAATTAAAATTCTAACCGAGCCTCGCAATGCGTTGGTAAAGCAGTATTGTCAGTTATTTGCGATGGAAGATGTTGATTTACGTATCACCAATTCTGCGTTATTAGCCATCGTGAAGCAAGCGATGACTTTGAAGACTGGGGCCAGAGGTTTACGTTCTATTTTTGAAAAGCTTCTTTTGAATACCATGTATGACTTGCCTTCTTTAGAAAATTTGAAGGAAGTGACTATTAATGAAAAAGTGGTGTCGGAAAGTGGATCTCCGATTATGACTTATGCTTCGGATCAAGAAAAGCAGTTGGAAAGAGGTTAGATTGTAAGATATTTTAACAACGATATCTCTTATTTAAAGAGTAAAATAAAAAAAAGGGGGGGGTAAGCTTCCCTTTTTTTGAATAGATGGCATGGAATTCTTTTTGGTGGAATCGTGTAGATGGCGTCAGCTCATCTGGGATTCTGATAAAAAAAGAGGTTAAATTTGAAAGATGCTGATGATTCAGCCTTTAAAAATTTTTTAAAATATTGATTTATAGGTATTGAAACACAATATGTGGTCGCTTTGGAATCTTTTTTCATGAAGTATAACAAGAAAAAAGATCTAGAAGAGCTAAAAAAAGTGATTCTTCCTAGGCAATTTTAAAGAAAAAGCATTCACAAAAAAAGCTATCCTGACGCAAAAACAATGCTCTTTTAAAAAAGAGTTCAGTAACTTTTTGATGGAAAAGAGAATTTTGAGTGTCAAATCCAAAAAAAATATTTTCCTGCATAATAATGAAGATTGGATAAAACGGTTCTTTATTTGAACTGAAAATCTTAAAAAACTCTTTGCATTTACGAAGGGATTTTTTTCCTATTTTATTTTTAGATTTTTAAAAGAAAATGCAGGTATTTTGGTTGATTTTAAGGAAAAAATATTTTAGAATCAAGAATGTTTACTGTTATTAATCCTATGGAATTGCCTCCTCAAGACGCTTTTTTGGACGAGTCTTTGTTAAAATCAATTGAAAAACTCGTCAAAGTGCTCAGCCGTTCTGGACTTTCTTCTTTTGAATATGAATACGATGGCCAAGACACAAAGCACAAGTTGCGCTTTCATTACCATGCTCAGGAAGCTAGAGTAGACGTTCAACATTCCCTTTTGACACCTTGTTCAGAGGAAGTGCCTGCAGCAGTGCAAGAAGAGCATTTATGCTGGATTACCGCACCTTTGGTCGGGACTGCTTATTTAGCTGCTAAACCCGGAGATGCTCCTTTTGTTAAAGAAGGTGATGTGGTTCAGGCGGGTCAAGTGCTTTTGATCTTAGAGGCTATGAAGGTGATGAACCCTGTAAAGGCGACCATCAGTGGAACGGTGGCAAAGGTTCAAGTGAAGGATGCAGATCCGGTGGAATATGGGCAGCACTTGATCGCTATTAAGCCAATAGGGCTGTAAACTTTATTTTAAGTAGTTTTTTTAATAAAAAAATGGCTAAATAACTTGGAAAATAATTTTATAATTAGTATTGACAAGATAGATAGCCTAGAATATTGTAAAAATTTTATTTATTTAATTCTTTCAAAGCCATCTAACTGTTGATGTGAAATAATCAAAATACCTGATTCAGGGCATTTTTTTAAAAGAAAATCAATGCAAATTTCCCTGCGAGATTGGTCTAACGCAGAAATCGGTTCATCTAAGATCATCCAAGAAGGGGATTGTAGAACAAGGCGTACAAAATTAATACGCTGTTGTTCCCCCAAAGATAAACGGTTTTGATAATCATCTTCCTGGTCCAAAAGATTGATTAAATGCCCCAGTTGGCAGTCTGTCAGTAAAGGAATCAGTTCAGCGTTATCTACAGGACGTAAAGGGTAGCTGAGGCACTGTCGTAAAGTTCCCAAAGGCATATAAGGACGTTGAGGGATAAAAACAGTCTGTTTTGGAACGCACAGGGATTGGACAGGAATTCTGAAATCTTCTATGCCTTTTATAGCGCGCAATAACGAGCTTTTACCACAACCAGACGGTGCCATAAGGACTTTTCGTTCCCCTTTTTGGACCTTAATCAAGGGAACCTTCCAAATGACTTCTTTTTGATTGAAAAGTGTGAACGGTTGAACTTCAATATAATCAGCATTCTGGGGATAGCATTTAGCAGGTGAGATTTCTTTGATCATTTGTTGTTCAAAGGAAACAAGACGTTGAAAAGAAGCAATATAATGATATATGTTTTCTATTCTTCTTGCGATGCTGCCCAGAGAGCCGGCAACTTGGGTAAAGAGCTGCCCCACTTGCATCAAAATGCCTAAGGAAATAACACCGGTAAAATAAGATGGTCCCATCAAGAAGATAGGGATGAATTGATCTAGATGACCGTAAATATTTTGAAAAGAGGAAATATAGATTTCTTTTTTTAAATAGGTTAAGTAATTACGTCTAATACTTTCAAAGGCTTGGCGTAGGTTTTCACTTTCTATACGTTCACCGCTGTGCAAGGTAATTTCTTCCCGACGTTCATAAATACGCATCAATTGATAACGGTAATCGGCTTCAAATTTTTCCCGTTTTCTATTTAAAGAAAGCAGGGGGCGACCTATTTTGAAAGAAAAGGCAATTTCTAATATTCCGTACAAAAGAGCTATATAAACTAGAAGACCCGGGACATTTAAAGCTTTTCCAAAAAAAGAAAGTTTTATAAGATTTGAAATCTGCCACAATAGGATTAAAAATGTTACTAAATTGGTGACGTTGTGCAGTAAGGAAAGTGTTATATCCACGGTTTGACGGGTGACGCTGTCAATGTCTTGGGAAATTCGCTGATCAGGATTATCAAACCCTTTTTTTTGGGTAAGATGGTAATAATTTTTAAAACTCAGCCAATGGGTTTCTATGTGCTGGGTTAGCCACTGCCTCCATCGAAAACTGTAATAGTTCTGAAATAAAAAATTCAAGGAGACCCCTAGCCCGATTATCAGAATCAGGGGGGCCCCGATCAAGATTTGTTTTATAAATAAAGTGCTGTCTTTTTTTTCGATGGCATCAAAAAAATATCTATTCCAATTGGTAAAAAAGACGTTGATATAAACGATCAGAAGGCTAAACCCTATGTTTGCCAAAGCACCCCAAAGGGCAAAGTATTTTTCAGAACTTTTAAACCACAGTCCTAAAAGCCGACCATAAGGATATATTTTAGAAAAAACAGACAATAAAGATTTGTGACAGTTTTGTGGGGTTTATATTAGCACAAAGAGCTTTTTTTTAAAGGGGTAAGAAATGGTATTGGGGGTATGTTTTTTGTAATATAGAACAAGCTTGGTTCCAAGCGTAATTGCCTAGTAACCGCGGAGTTATAGAAACGGGCCTGAGTTGAGTTAAGAGCAGCTGAAAGCCCCATTCAACCCCTCCAAGACATTTTACAATTTTGTTTCCTACTTGGACGGCAAAAACATGTCCTTTCCAAAAACTTAACGGTTTATGAAATAAAGAATAATTCCACAAGGGCGCGTCGTAAAAAGCTTGTTCCCAGCTATAAAAGGGGTCAGTCTGTGAAGGGGCATCAATAAAAGTTTGCCATTGAGGGCAATCTGTATAGACGATATGAATCCAGGCATTATATGCTCAGCCTTTGTATGAATGTGGATTGCGGGAAAGGTGGGGTTTAAACAGTGGGGTTTGCTGTTGGATACAAAGTGTACCTGGAACTGAACTTGAAATAGAATGCCTTGTCCAAGACTGTTTTCAGGCGGCAAGTTTAGATGTAAGGCATTTGGGTCTGGTTGTATCGATGCTTTAATAGAAGTGGGTCAAGAACGGTTAAGGCCTGCAGACCGCCAATTGAACAATACATACAAGCATAAGATCAGCCCGACTATACTGAAAAGAAGGATCAGCCTCTTGATCATAGCTCTTTTCTGAAGTATGCGCTTTGCTTTGTATTATGATAACCACAATGACGATAAAAAGAATGGGTTTGGGTTGCCTCTTCTCGCCATAAACTTGAAGTCAAATCAATAATGGCAGGAGAGTTTTTAAGGGCCAAGTCTTCTAGATATTTTAGCAGCTTTTTGCCGATTCCATGGCCTCTGTGTTCTTTAGAAACCACCAGACCTTCAATATGAAAGCGCATGGTATCTGTGACTAAAAGCTCAGACCTAGACCAACCGATCCACCCTACAATATGTAAGTCCTATTCACAGACAGCTATGCCATAACCCGGGTTGTTTAGAAAACGTTTGAATCGTGCGGAGAGTTATTCGTGGGATGTGGGATAGCCTAGTTCTTCAAAAAGAGGCAGCATTTTTGACAGATCTTGTTCGGTTGCGGGACGAAAAACTAGGCGAAAGATGGAAGGAGTCACAGCCTGTCTTGTTCATAAAGCTGACCACACTCGCGGCATTTTTGGGGAAAAGATGAATATTCTTGTTCTGCTTCTGTATCTTCCACCCAGCGTTGATGAGTCACCAAAATGTGTTTTTGAAGCTTCAAAAGGTGGGGGATTTCCTGAGGAATATGGGAAGAACAAAAATGAAAACCTGTAAAAGAAATATTTTGCGCTGTACACCACTGCTGCATAGCCAGAAGCTCTGAGGCCCTATCATCTACAAACACAACCCGCAAAGATTTTTCTTGTAAGCCTAAATAAGAGGTGTATTTGGAAATCACTTCTGATTTAGAGCCAAACCCTGTCAAGAAAATTCCCTTATAAAAAGCGCCCCGTCCCAAACGACTGGGTGTGGCCTTTGATAAAGGGCTGAGGGTGATCCCTAAAGAGTTTAATTCTTGCCAGCGCCACTGCTGCATAGAAGGAATAGGGCCAATAGAGCCGATATCTATTCGGGTAAGACCATGGACAGACACGGATTTTTCCTGAAGCGTCTTGATGATGGTAGGCCAAGAAGGGTCTAACAGTTTGCACTGTCTTTGCTTGCGCCAGCAACCCAGTATTTGACGAAACAGAGGATTCTTTTTATGATCTTTTTTAAAGGCTTCTAAAATAGGGAAAGCATTGCCCGAAATAGGAGAGATTAAAGTCTGATCCACATCCAAAAACACCACAAGGTTTGGAAGATCGCCTTGTAAAAGAGGCGATAGGTTTTCTAAGACCTCACAAGCGTTCCATACTTGGGTAATACTCATGATCTGCTTGTTTTGTTAGATTTTAGTTGCATAAAAAGATCGCCGGCATGATAAGAAGAGCGCGTGAAAGGGGAAGCACTGACCATCAAAAATCCTTTACTGTAAGCGCGATCTTGGATGCGTTGAAATTCTTCAGGTAGAACATATTCTAAAACAGGATGATGAGAAGGCGTAGGTTGCAGATATTGACCGACAGTTAAAAAGTCTACATCCGCATCCCGCAAATCATTCATGACCTGGCTGATTTCTTGGCGTTCTTCCCCCAGGCCCAACATAAAACCTGACTTTGTGAAAATCGACGGATCTAATTCTTTGACTCTTTTTAACAAGTACAAAGAATGAAAATAACGGGCTTTGGGCCGTACTTGGGGGTAAAGACGGGGAACGGTTTCCACGTTATGGTTATAGACATCTGGTCTGGCTTCCACGACCGCTTCTAACGCTCCTTTTTTGCCTAAAAAGTCTGGTGTTAAAATTTCAACCGTGACGCCAGGGTTTTGATGGCGGATTGCCGCAATCGTTTGCACAAACTGGGACGCTCCTCCATCTTCTAAGTCGTCCCGATCTACCGAAGTGATAACCACATGACTGAGCTCTAATTCTTTGACCAATTGTGCTGTTCTTTGAGGTTCAGAGGGATCTACAGCGGTGGGTTTTCCGGTTTTAACGTTACAAAAACGACAAGCCCGGGTGCAAATTTCCCCCAAAATCATGACGGTGGCATGTCCTTTATCCCAGCACTCCCCCATATTGGGGCAAGCTGCTTCTTGGCAGACCGTTTTTAAACCTAAATCCTGAACGCGTTTTAAGGTTTGCAAATACCCGGAAGATAAGCGTACTTTTGCTTTTAAAAAAGAAGGTTTGGTAAGCACAGGACTTTAGGTTAATACTTCTTTTTCATTGTAAGCTAAAATTCAGACAAGTTCTATGCGAAAAAGTTAGAAAAATAACCTTAAAAAAAGGTCTCTTCTTTAGATAGTTCATTTGAATAAGCTCAATGACAGATTTTAAGATTCTTTTTCTAGGTTTTTGTGATCATTGGTATAGGACTTTTTACATATCCCACATATTATTGGGTGCTCTTTGTATTCCTTTTCTGCTGCGTGATCTTCCCGCCAACGTTGATGGGTGATGAGCTGATGTTTTTGAAGATCTAAAAGATAAGGGACCGGTTTGGGCAGGTCACCACGGAAATGCAGTCCTGTGAAGGGAATATGTCTTTTTTGACACCATGTTTCCATTTTTTCTAGTTCTTCTTTTTTGTCATCTACAAAAACATAATAACAAGATTGAAGGTAAGGGATATAAGGAAAATAAGCCTCGATAACCTCTGTTTTAGACCTTTCCTGTAAAAAACGTTCCTTCTTCAAAAGCTCCATGCCCTGCTTGGTTGGGAACATCTTCTGAAGCAGGACTAAAAAGGATATCAAAATTTTTGAGTTCTTCATTGTGCCACTGTTGAGTGTTTTGAATAGGTCCTACTGAACCTACGTCTATTTTAGGTAGGCCGTACGCTTTCAGGCATTGACCATTTAAAGGAAGCTCTTGAATTTTTTGAATGACTGCAGGCCACTTAGGGTCGAGTAATGTCACTTTACGTGATAGGCGCCATTGCCCCAAAATCTGATTAAAGTCTGATCCACATCTAAGAGCACCAGAACATTGCCAGTCTGTAAAAGAGAAAAGATGTGAGTGAACACTTCTAAAGCTTTTGTAATTTCTTTGATCATCGGCTTACCTTTGGATCTAAAATGAATCTATTTTCTTTAATCTTGCACAGCAGCCTTTAGGCGTTGTTGCACCACCTCTTTGCCTAAAAATGCCAACAGTTCGGGCAAAGGGGGACCATGGTCTTTTGCTGTCAGACTTTGACGTAATGGCCGAAAAAGCTCGGGACCTTGACGTTGTTGTTTTAATTCTTTTAACCAATTTTTCCATTGGGAAAGCTCCATAGACTCGCAAACATTTAAATCGGGAAAATTTTCCTTTAAAAGCGTACCAGCCCACCTTAAATAGTCCTGATCTTCTGGATTTGCTTTGGGACCTTGCCAAGAAGGGTCTATCACAGAGTGCCAGGATTGGATTTCTTTAAGGCTATGAATCTCACCTTGAATCAAAGGCCAAAATGCTTCGTTGATAGAAGGAAAAAAAGCCTTGACGTCTTGGGCAGTCATCTTGGCAAACAGTTTTCCCGAGGCTTGGGCAAATAAACAGGAATCTAAGCGGGGTTGAGCCAGACCAAAGGCAGAAAAATCTAAATCTCGGGCTAGATCTTGTAGGCAAAAAGTATTTTTTGTCGTTTTAGAAGTACCAAGTTCGGCCAAAACTTTGGCTACTGCCAAAGGCAAAAAGCCTTCTCCTTGCAGGTCTGCGGCGCAAGTGCTGCCTTGCCGTTTAGATAGTTTGTGCCCACTGGCGTCCGAGACCAAAGACACATGGCCAAAGACAGGACAAGGCCTTTTCAAAGCCGCAAACAGCTGTCTTTGAATCGCTGTATTGGTGATGTGATCAGCACCCCGAATCACATGGCTGATGGGGTGGGCAGGATCTTGATCGTCTACGACGCTGCACAGTAAGTAACTTAGGCTGCCATCTTGGCGTACCAAAACAGGGTCGCTGAGGTGCTGGGTATGGTAATGGCAAGGTCCTTGGACCAAGTCATCCCATGTTTCTTCTTGGTGCGTCAATAAAAAGCGCCAATAAGGCTTTCGTCCAGAAAGAGGACCCGCAGTAGAATCTTGATTTAAGGCGCTGCGATCGTAAATGGGGGGAAGCCCTTTAGCGAGCTGTTGTTGGCGTTTTTCTTCCAGTTCTTGCAGTGTTTCATAACACGGATACAGCAATCCTTGATCCTTGAGATTTTGAACGGCTTTTTGGTATAAAGCATCGCGGGAAGATTGACGAAAAGAAAGATCCCAACGTAGTCCTAGCCACTGAAGGTCTTGATAAATAGCGTGTTCGTGCTGAAGGCAAGATCGTTCTTGATCTGTGTCATCAATCCGTAATATAAACTTCCCTTGGTGTTGTAGGCTGTACAAGAAATTCAATAACGCCAGACGTAAGTTACCGGCATGTAGCCTCCCGGTGGGGCTGGGGGCAAAACGCGTAATGACCAATTTGGATCCTTTCAAAGACTCTTTATTCTAAGAACCTCAGAGCATAAAAATCAAGATGGGGGCTTTTATAAAGGGGTTAAGAGTTCTTCTAATCTTAACCCCTTAAGCATTTTTAATCGTTTTCGCGATGGATTTTTTTTTGTAGGTTCTTTTTCTTCGATTCTTTCGATGAGCGCTTGGGCTTCTTCAAAAAATCTTGATTGAATTTTATAGGCACAGTGTGGTCTTATCTTTTTACTGTCCCGCCAGTTCTCGGGAATTTCTGTTAAAGGATTTATCCCAATATCTGTCAACATTTGGATTTTTTTAGCTGGTTCTTCTGCGTCTTTAAAATAACCAATAGATACGTTAAAACAGGTCTCCTTAATTTTTTCAAAAATTGAGGATGAATCTTCATTTCTTTGAGGACATTAAGATTTTGGAAACATTATTACGCTCTTTCAAAGTCTTTAAAAGCAATTTGATAGGCACATCTTTGTATGATGTTATTGCTATCTGACCAGGAGTACTGGAATTGTCGTGTCAGGATCGATAGTGTTGTTTTGTAAAAAATCGATCCATTCTTTTAAACTGTGCTTTTCCTTTTCGTCTATCGTATTTTCAAATTGATAGGCTAAGCTCCCTTTGGGGGCTGCCTGAGTATAAAACTGAAAAGCTAAAATTATTAATATAAATTTTTTGTATTTCATATTAAAAAATATTAAAAATCATACAAAAAATAATATGATTTGTCAATTTTGGACCCTAAAATAAATCAAAAAAGAAAAACTTACACTAAAAAAAGAATACCGAAATCTCACTCAGTATTCTTGATTGTAGGATAGGTTAAACTTAGAAAAATTAGTGTGCGCCAGGATCGTTTTGATTCCAAGAGCCTTCTGAAAAAATATCAATAGAAGAAATGAGGTTGTCTTGAAAGCGTATCACAGAAATGGCTTTAAAAACGGGGGTAGGGGCAGGAGAGTGGATTTCATACTCAACCAAAACGCGGTCTTGCAGGTCTGTCATACTTTTGATTTCAAAATGATCATAGTAGGGAAAAAAGCTTGGTGTTAATTCCAAAACTGTTGTCTTATCTTTTTTTTCCAAAAAAGGGCCCCGCATATGGACAGCATCATGTAAATATTTTGCAATCGTCTCCAGGTCTTTTTTGTTCATCCCATCTTAATAACCCTGTACAACTTCTAAGTGTGTCATTAAAAATCCATTCATCTTTTTTTGATAGTTCTTATTCTAAAAGAGGGTGCGCGAATTTGTCTATAGAGCAGTTTTTTTTAGACAGTTCTGGTGAGTTCTTCCCATGTTTTGTGGATACGTTGCTTGATCCACTGGGGGCCCAGAGTTTGTGTCACCTGAAAAATACCGGGGGAAACAGTTTGACCTAATAAAGCCATTCTAAGAGCTTTGGCAATCTGTCCTAAGGGCAGACCTTTTTCCGTAGCCCACTTGCGTACCGCGTCTTCGTTCAAAGGAGTGTCATCTCTTAAGCACTCTTCTGTAAATGCCTTCAGAGTCTCTTGTATTTCGGAGGTCAAAAGAGCTTTTATTTTGTCACAAAGCGGAGGCCGTTCAGGGATGACGTACAACAATAGGCTTTCCTTTAAATCCACCAAGGTGCTGGCCCGCAGTTGTAATTCAGGCAAAATCTGTAAGGCTTTTTCTGGGACGGCCTGGGGAGGTAAATCCAAAAGCTGTAACACTTCCTGGGCAGAGAGTTGTCGCAGATAATATTCATTCAAGGCCCAAAGCTTCTTTTCATCAAAGCGGGCTGGCGAGGCTGCAAGACCCCCAAAGTCAAACCATTCCAGGGCTTTAGAAAGAGAAATTTTCTCTTCGTCTCCATGAGCCCAGCCCAGTCGTAAAAGGGCGTTTTGCATTGCTTGGGGTAAGATGCCTTGATCTTTAAAGCTTTCTACGTTAACGGCCCCATGTCTTTTGGATAGCTTGGCCCCATCTTGTCCATGAATCAGGGGGATGTGAGCGGTGACCGGCAAAGTCCAACCTAGAGCTTCATAAAGCAGTTTTTGACGAAATGTATTGGTAAAGTGGTCTGATCCTCGGATAATGTGGCTGATGTGCATATCATGATCATCCACCACCACGGCCAACATATAGGTCGGGCTTTGGTCTGCCCGCAATAAAACCATATCATCCAGGGTACTATTTTCCAGGGTGACCGTCCCTTGAACTTCATCTTGTACCGTCGTTTGTCCTTCTAGGGGGGCTTTTAGGCGGATGACAAAAGGGGAATTCTGGTTTTCTGCGTGCTCTCTGCATTTGCGATCATAGCGGGGCTGTTGCCCGCTGGCCATGGCTTGGTCTCGTAAATTCTGAAGCCGTTCTGGGGAACAGTAACATTTGTAGGCTAAACCTTTTTCTAAAAGACCAACAGCCACTTCTTGGTGCCGTTGTTGCCGCGCCAACTGAAAGATCGGTTCACCGTCCCAGGGCAGTCCTAACCAACGCAAAGAGGATAAAATAGACTGAGTAAATGCATCGTTAGAACGTGCTTGATCCGTATCTTCAATACGCAATAAAAATTTTCCTCCGTGGCCTTTGGCGTATAACCAATTGAACAAAGCTGTTCGGGCACTTCCCAAATGTAAAACGCCGGTGGGACTGGGGGCAAAACGCGTAATGACCACTTTGGATCTCTTTAAAATACTCTTCATTCTAAGAATTTCAGGCTGAAAAAATCAAGATCTAAGTAAAATGTATTTTGAAAAAATAAGGCCAAAATCTGGCGTCGATTCTAACAAAAGAGGAGAGCTTTTAAACCCTTCCCCATGGATATATTTAACCGTTGTGGTTTTTTGTTTGTTCTGTTGATTGCGTCAGTTTTGTTTTTCTACCGTTTTTTGTTCTTTTGCTTTATCAATTTTTTCAAGTATTTTTGTTGCCTCGGGGAAATTTTTTTCCGAAATGTAATAAGCACACAATTTTTTAGTTAGACTTCTATTACACTCAAAGGGATATTCACTTTCAAGATTTTTATTAATTTTTTTTAGCATTGTTTCTGCTTGCTGAACTTGCGACTGAAAATCCTCTGTTGCAAACAGAGGTATCCATTTAGGCCAGTTTAAAGCTCGAACATTTTCAGGTTTTATGGCCATTTTTTTTAATATATCGATTATGTCCTGCAGCTTTAGGTCCGTGAAAGGTAAAATATGCCTTTTTTAAGATCGCTTATGATACAGTATGACAACAATTGATTTTAATTTAATAAATTAAAAATTTAATTAAAGATAAAAATAGGTTGAGTTACGGCTCATTTTCCTTTTTGACCTTCCTCGTACCGCGCTCTTATAGAATTAAATATTATTATTTTTTTGATACATTTTTTGCAAGATCTCTGTTTATGATTTTAGGAGGGTTTTTAACAAAATTTTTAGTGTGGATCTCAGATATGGGGCTGGCAAAAAAGAAATTAAAAGGTATCCTAGAATATCTAGAGTTTCAGAGTAAAAATAATGAAAGGCATTTCTGGATTTCCCGAATGGTTGCCTCAGGAACAACGTATTGTGGATCATATTTTGGGCGTGATCCGAGAAATATTTGAGTTATATGGCTTTGGAAGCGTAGAGACGCCGGCGGTGGAAAAAGTAGATACTCTTCTTTCCAAAGGGGATGATCACGAAATTTATGGACTGTATCGTTTGGCAGATCCGCAAGGAGGCCGTCAAAGGGATTTGGCGCTGCGTTTTGATCTGACGGTGCCCTTAGCGCGGTATGTGGCGCAGTATGGAGGCGAGCTGTGCTTTCCCTATAAGCGGTATCACATAGGGCCGGTTTGGCGTGGGGAACGTCCTCAGGCGGGAAGATACCGTCAATTTACCCAGTGTGACATTGATATTGTGGGGCAAGAAGAACTTCCTTTGGCTTATGACGGAGAAGTGATTGCGGTGATGCAGCAGGTTTTTTCTGCATTGCATTTGAATGATTTTGTCTTGCGCCTGAATAACCGTAAAATTTTCTTTGGCTTAATGGCATCTTTTGGTCTAGAAAATATAAAAGCTGGGAAAGTCTTACGTATTTTGGATAAAGTGGGCAAATTATCTTTGGCTGATATTCTCCAGCTATTACAGCTCCAAGCCTTACCCAAAACATTGCTGCAGATCTTAATGGACATGGCGTCTGGGGCTGGGAGTTCAGATTTGCAGGAACTGCGCAGCCTTTGCGACCATCGTGAATTTCAACAAGGAATTACAGAATTAGAAGAAGTGATGGATGTGGCGGATGAATTTGGTGCGACCCAGAATATGATCGTAGACTTAAGCTTGGTACGGGGTCTTTCTTATTATACTGGGACATTGTATGAAGGCACATTAAAAAGTCATCCTTCTTTGGGCAGCGTCTGCGGGGGAGGTCGGTATGGAAACTTGGTGGAACGTTTGGCTGCCAGTCAGAAGAGTTTTCCTGGGGTGGGGGCTTCTTTAGGGATTTCACGGTTGCTGAGCATTTTGATGCAAAAAGAAGTCTTTCGCGGTCTTCGTTTGACCCCGGCTTGGGTTTTGGTAACTTGCCAAGACCGTCAAAGTCGTTCTGCTTACTTAAAGTTATCTCGGTTATTACGAGACGGGGGGATTGCCACCGAAATTTATCTAGATCAAAAATCCTTAAAAGCACAAATGAAATATGCGGATAAAAAAGGTTTTCCTTTTGTGGTTGTCGCTAATGCTCAAGAGCTGGAAGCAGAGGTCGTGGTTTTACGAGATTTAAGGCAAAAGTCCCAGCAGCGTGTTAATTGGGATGAGCTGGTTGAGGTTATTGAGAAAAAAATTGCCGAGCAATAATTTTTCTTTCCAGGGCTTTTATCTTTCCGCAGTCAGGGAATTTTAAAAGGGGCGAGGGGACAGTACAACGAAGTTTTTGAGACACAAAACCTAGTGACTCGTTTTTTTCTGGCTTATTTAGCCCGAAAAAGGAATGGTACGGGTAGCTACCGCGAAAGCTTGTACGTAACATGGTTGATCTGAAAGACTGATGTGCACTTTAAGACCGGGCCAGAAACTTTGAAGAGCCTGATGAGAGGTTTGTGAAAAAACCACAAAAGGACTGCCCGAAGGATGGTTGCAAATTTCCATATCTTTCCAGCAAAGGATGCGTCCTATGCCAAGCCCCAAAGCTTTAGAAATGGCTTCTTTAGCCGCAAAACGCTTTGCATAACTTAAAACAGGATTAAACTGGCCGTCGCAATAAATCTGTTCTTGTGGACAAAAAATCTTTTGCAGGAAAATTTTTCCAAAACGATCAAAAACGCTTTGAAAACGACCCACATCCAGCAAGTCTACTCCGATACCGATAATCATAGGATCTGTTTTTGAAAATTAAAACTTTGGTGGGTGTAACAAGGATCGAACTTGTGACCCCTACGATGTCAACGTAGTGCTCTACCGCTGAGCTATACACCCCAATCACTTTTATTTTAGCAGTTAGCGCAAGGATGTCAAGTTGCTTAAAGAAGGACTGATAAGCCCTTAAAATTGTGGGAGGTATTCAGATACTTTATTTTCAAGTTAAAGAGTTTTGGAAAATTTTACTGCAGCTAAGAGAGGTTCTTTTCGAATAGAAAATTGAGGTACTTCTTCTTAATTATTTTTTCAAATGATATTTTTTTACAGAATAGCGCGTGAAATCGGGACTCTTTTTGAAATTTTTTCCTGAAACCTTGGTTATCACCTATATTTTTCTTCTGGGTTATTTGATCCTTTCAGCCCTCTTTGGTGGCTTGGCAGATCAGACGATTTTCAATAATTTTTTGATTCTGGGGATTTTGCACTATTTTGGCATGGCAAAATCCTGCTTGTTGCAGAAGATCTAAAATTTCTTCCTCGTCGTAAATGCGGTATTGTATTTCGTAAACCTCGGTTTGCAGAACTTTCTGTTTGTCCAGAAGTTCGTATTTACGAATGGATGTTCCAATAGAACCCGTTAGACAAGAATAAAAAGATAGAAAAATTTTTTGTCCTTGGGGTGTCATCCAATGAGATTGATGCAATGTGCCGGGACGAGGGGCGTCATGAATTGTTTGTACATCAAAAATAAGAGAACCTCCTACCTGAAGACTTTTATGGAGATTTTGTAAAGTTGTTTTAATGCTTTGTGTTTGAACCAGGCTTCCAAAAGAAGCATCCGGTAAAATGATTAAATCGTAAGCAGTGTTTTTGCAAAAATCTTCTAGCTTTTGTTGCCATATAACGGGACTCAAGTCTTTAAATGCTGCATTTTCTTTTAATTGTTCTAGGTAGTGAGGGCGATGGTCAAATCCTTGAATAGGAAACCCTTCTTTTAAAAATGGAAGTAAAAAAGTTCCTATTCCACATAAAGGTTGTAGGATATGACGGGCTTTTTGAACATAAGAATGATAAAAGGTATAAAGTCCAGGGTTTGGTCCGCAAAGCTGATGGACTTGCGCCTGTAAGTCAAGATGGGTTGCTTTTTCTTGCATACTTCTTGGATACCTGTAGGATCTGGCCTATATCTTTTTATCATAAGATAGTTCTGTGAACAGGGGAATAACGTAAGAATTCTAGGGATTAAATTTTTTTTTAGTGAATGTGTGATCTAAAATAAAATGTCTTCTTCTGGATCTTTTTCAAAAATCCAACGTTTGTGAACCCAAAACCATTGGGCCGGGTTGTCTTTGATCCACTGTTCCATCAGTTCATGCGCTTGAATCATTATTTCTTCAGCATTGCCTTGACAGGATAAAGGGGGATAAAAGGTGATACGAAACCAAGCTGGTGCTTGAGAGGTAGGGTTCAAGCGCTCAGACCGTACAGGAATAAAAGGACAATCAAAGCGTTTGCAGAGCTCTGCGGGCGTGGTCAGAGTATAGGCCGGATAGCCCATAAAAGGAATCTGGGGTCCAGGACCAAAGCGTTGATCGACTAAGACAAAAACAGATTCTTGGCGTTTTAAGGCTTGGATCATTTTGAACACTGCATTTTCTGATTTTGAGGCCACTTGATGACAGGCTTGTTTCTGAAAGGACCGCATATCTTTATCCACAAAGGGATTGTTGGCTTGGCGGTAGAGTTGAAGAACAGGCCATCCCTTTTTTTTTAAGATCAGGGGTATCATCTGGAAATGCCCTAGATGAGCGGAAAAAAAGATGGCCTTCTTGCAAGGTAAAGACTCTAAAATCTCCGCACCTCGAATCTCTATTAATGAATCATCGAAGAATGACTTTAAGTGGCAGTATTCACTGGCAACTTTAGCCCAATGTTCCCAAACCTCTGAAATAATCTGTTCTTTTGCAATAGGCCCCATATGGGGGAAAATATGCGATAAGTTATCCCTGGCTGTTTTGGTAGCAGGCAAGTAGGGGCCAATATTTTTTCCCAAAAACCCTGCCAAAGCCGAGGCTTTTTTTAAGCCCAAGAATTTAAAAAGGCGGGAAATTAAGAAAAAACCACTATATTCTGTTAAATGTTTCAATATTTTTTTCAAAGATATCCTAGTTTATTGCAAAAAAGTTTATTCTACGGTGACAGATTTTGATAAATTACGGGGTTGATCGATGGAAAGCCCTTTGTGTAATGCGGTGTAATAAGCCAGTAATTGAACACATATGGCATTGGGAAAGACTTGTAATAAAGGCTCTTGTAGGGATGGATACATAAATAAGCCTTCGGGTTTCAAGCCTTCTAAACTGGCGGCTCCTTTCGTATCTGTGATTAAGAAGATGGGTCCATTGCGGGCCTTAACCTCGTGAAGGTTAGAAAGTGTTTTGCTGAAAGACTCATCCCAAGGTGCCAAAACAACCACTGGGTGCTGGGGGTCGATCAGAGCCAAGGGGCCATGTTTCAGCTCTCCGGCGGCAAAGCCCTGAGCATGAATGTAAGAGAGTTCTGACATCTTTAACGCCCCTTCCAACGCCAAAGCATAATGCAGTCCTCTTCCTAAATATAAAATACTTTGGTATTGCGATAAAACAGCAGCGATTTGGGCAAACTCATGACTTCGCTGGATAATATCCTTTAATACAGAAGGAATTTCCTTTAAAGAGTCTAATACGGTTTGACGTAAGGGTGCATCTGAACATAGCGCCAAACTGAGGTTTAAAAAACTCAGGACCTGCATGGTAAAAGCTTTGGTTGATGCGACCCCAATTTCTGTTCCTGCGCCTGTAGGCATAAGGTAGTCTACTTGCCGGGAAATAGAGCTGTGGGGAGCATTGATCATTCCCAATACATATTGCTGTTGACTTTTGGCGTACAGAGTGGCTTTCAGGGTGTCGGCAGTTTCCCCGGACTGAGAAACCACAATGCTGACCCCGTCGGGTAGGATAGGATTTCGGTAATGGAATTCGGAAGCCAGTTCCAGATTCAGGAAGCGTTTTGCAAGACGTTCTAGGAAAAACTTTCCGACCCAGGCGGCGTAAAACGCTGTTCCACATCCCAGAGCCGTAAAAAAGGAAGCCTGGCAAACTTCTGCGGGCAGGGCAGGGAGGCCTTGAATACGGACCAAATCTGCCTGTTGATAGATTTCTTTAAGCATAAAGTGCTGAAAGTCACCTTTTTCTGTTTCTTGAGCCTGAAGGGGGTTGGGGTAAAAATTAAGGTGTTTTTCCTGGCCAGTCCAGTCATAAAAAATCGCTTGGTCTTTATATAAGACTCCCCAAGTTTCATCTTCTAAAAAAGCGACTTTTTGGGCGCTGCCTGAAAGACTGGAAAGATCCGAACCTACATAGAAGCCCTCTTTTCCTTGTCCCACTGCCAAAGGGCTGAGGCCTTTGCGAGCAACGATGATACAATCTGTACAATCTTGTAGCAGAACAGCAATGGCAAAGTTTCCTTTTAGTTGTTTTAAAACAAATAAGACCCTTTCCTGTAAGTTGGTTAAATGCTCTGAAGTCGCAAAAAGATGCGCAATGACCTCGGTATCTGTATCACTTTCAAATTGGATACCTTGAAAGGATAAGTCTTTTTTTAGGGCTTGAAAGTTTTCAATGATGCCATTGTGAACTACGGCAGTTCCCTTGCCGCAGTGAGGGTGAGCATTTTTTTCTTCTGCTCTTCCATGGGTAGCCCAGCGGGTATGTCCAATTCCTACAGTGCCTTGAAAAGGGGGAAGCTCGGTCATCAGTGCAGCCAATGGCCCTACCGCCCGATGGCGTTTGATGATACCTTGTTCGATGATGGCAACCCCAGCGGAATCATAGCCCCGATACTCTACTTTTTTTAGACCTTGGATGAGGCCATCTATAACAGGTCCAGAGCTGACAAATCCTACTATTCCGCACACAGCTTTTTCCTTAAGATCTTTTTGATAGTGTAAGAAAAGTTTTGTAGCAGAGCAATGTTCCAGAGATCTTTCTCTTATCGCTGCCTTGTATTAAATCCGTGCTGCAGCTGTTTTTGGAAGGATGATGATCGTTCAGATTCAATTTTGTGATCATTCTGGATATTATTTTTTTTTTGAATATTGTATTCTAAGGAAAGAATTTCTTCTTGACTGTTTCTGGGAAGCTGACACTATGATCCACTGGTTGAAAAATATATTTTTTAAGAAGCCTGTTCCCAGTCAAAATAATGGGACAGAATCTGGAGTGCTTTCGGCCAGAATAGAAGCTTTTTTGAATGAGCCGTTATCCGAAATTATGGTTCACAGAAGTGATATTGTGGCGGTTTCGTACCAATTTAGTTTTCAAGAAGTTGTAAAGGCGTTTTTAAAGACAGGTTTTCGTTGGTTACCTGTTTATCGCGATACTTTAGATCATATTACAGGGGCCATCAGTATTCACGGGGTGTTTGCCTTAAGAGAGTCCAGTGCAGAGGAAGATAAGTGGTATCGCTACTTGAATCATGCATCTTTTGTGCCTTCTGCTATGACAGTTAAAGAGGCTATGAATGAATTGTATGATGCTCACGGTGTGGCATTATTTATTGTCGATGAGTACGGCGGTGTTGAAGGTATGGTGACCAAAGGTCATATTTTAAAAGAGTTTCGCTCGGCAGTTTTGGGACAGGCTCCAGAAGAAGAAGATATGATCATCAGCAAAGATCCCTGGGTGATTCGGGGAAGAATGGGCCTAGAGGAGTTCAATGAAGAATTTCAACCGATCTTCACCGCTTCAGACGAAGATCGGGTCAATACCATTGGGGGATGGTTGTGTGCTTTTTTAGGTCGTGTACCTTTAAAAGGGGAAATTATTGATCATCCATTGGGCTTTTCTTTTGAAATAAAACAAGCCGACCCCAGAAAAATTTACGAGATCACCATTTTAACGCAGCCTTTAAAGGTGATTCCTTCTGTTGCTGAAGATCAGGTCTAAAAGTTGTTTAGCAAGATATTTAATCAGTGCGGGACATAACAGTGTGGGGCATGAATCTGAAAACTTTTTTTGCAGTGTTGTTGCTTGGAAGTTTAACAGGGTGTTCTTTTAAGAAGAATGTTCTTTATCTTTATAATTGGGCAGATTATATTCCCCAAGAAATTTTAGAAAGATTTGAAAAAGAAACGGGCATTACCGTGGTGTGTGACGCTTACGAAAGTGAAGAGGTGGCGGAAACGAATCTGTATATGTCCAGTAATCATGATGTGGTGATTTTAACAGTTTGGCCCTCTTTTGCCAGGGCTGTGAAGTCGAAACTCTTAAGCCCTATTGATTATAGTTTAGTCCCTAATGCCAAAGGTTTAGATAAAAAATGGACCGAAAAGCTGGAAGATATTGATCCAGAAAATCGTTACGGGGTGATTTATCTATTTGGAAGTGTAGGGCTGGGCGTCAATGTGAAAGCAGTGAAAGAAAGTTTGGGGTCTATTCCCCGGACTTGGGGTTTAATTTTTGATCCTTTATATGCTAAAAAGTTAACAGAGCAGCGTATTTACTGCTTGGACACGGCAAAAGATGTCTTTCAAGCCGCTTTGCTTTACATGGGTAAAGACCCGTGCAGTCAGAATTTTTCGGATTGGACTCAGGCCTATGAGCTTGTGCGTAAGGTGCGACCTTTGATTGCACGTTTTGAGAATGGAAGCCAAGAAGCCAACCTATTGGATGAACAAGCTTGCCTCATTCAAGCACACTCGGACGTTGCGATGACGGCTAAGGAAAGGGGACAACAGATGAATCCTAAAAAAAATGTGAATTTTGTGATTCCTAAAGAAGGGGTGATGATGACAGGGGATGTGATGACCATTCCTTTGCGGGCGCAACATAAGCAAAATGCTCATATTTTTATTAATTTCATTTTAAGGCCAGAAAATATGGCCTTTATCAGTAATCGTTTAAAGTCTGCCAATGCCGTAAAAGCCTCTCTTACTTTTTTAGACCCAGAGCTATTACAAGATCCTAATATTTTTCCCAATGAACAGACCATGCCTTTGATGAAGCAAGATTTTTTACCATCTCTTCCTTTGTTACGTCATATTTATGAGCTGTGGCTTAAATTAAAACAAGAAGGTTAAGAAAATAGGTATGACATCGACTTCTTTATGTTGGTTTCGTAGGGATCTGCGTCTTTTAGATAACGTCGCGTTTGCTAAGGCCTTAAGCCAACATACGCACGTGATACTTATATATATATTAGAAGAAGAATCCGTCAGAGGTGTTCAAAAATGGTGGTTGTATCACAGCCTTAAAGCTTTGAGCCAAGCATTAAATCGCAAAGGTCTGCAGTTGACTCTTAGCAAAGGGCAGGCAATTCACATTTTACCAGATCTGGTTCAAAGGCACTGTGTGAGTGCATTGTACTATAATCGTTGTTATGAACCTTGGGAACAGGTTCGGGATCAACAGATTCATCAGCATCTTACTGCCCAAGGAGTTGATGTTTACGACAGCCCAGGTAACCTTTTGATAGAACCCTGGGAAACAGACCGGCCTCAGGGATTTAAGGTCTATACACCTTTTTGGAAGCACATTTCAAAAAAACTGTCCTCTCCACCTGCCATAGCACCGTTACCCGTTCAAGCCCAAGGGTTGGTGGTGGATTCGCAGGATTTAGACTCTTGGTCATTAATAGAAAATGCTCCTGATTTTTCCTCATATTGGACACCAGGAGAGCAAGGCGCTTGCCAAAAGCTTGAAACTTTTTTAGAAGAGGGGTTACCAAACTATAAAAAAGGTCGAGATTTTCCTGCTTCTTGCGCAGTTTCCGGTTTAGCACCTTATTTGCATTTTGGGGAAATTCATGTTTGGCGTGTACTTGAAGCTGTGCGAAAACAAGGTGCCCCCAGTGACTGTGAACTATGCTTTTTAAAGGAATTGGGTTGGCGAGACTTTGCCTATCATACTTTATACCATTTTCCTGAAGTATCTGAACGCAATCTTAGAAAAGAGTTTGATCATTTTGTTTGGGATAATGATCCAGAGCAGTTAAAAAAGTGGCAGCAAGGCTTGACGGGCTATCCTATGGTGGACGCGGGAATGCGTCAATTATTATGTACAGGTTTTATGCATAATCGGGTGCGCATGATTGTGGCTTCTTTTTTAACCAAAGATTTGTTAATCGATTGGCGCCTGGGGGCGGAATGGTTTTTAGAGCATTTATTGGATGGAGATCTGGCCAGTAACAGTATGAACTGGCAGTGGTGTGCGGGGACGGGTATAGATGCCTCTCCTTATTTTCGTATCTTTAATCCTGTTTTACAAAGTCAAAAGTTTGATCCTTCTGGGGAATATATTCGCCAATGGGTTCCCGAGCTGCGGGGATTAAGTGATGATAAGATTCATATACCTTGGGATAGTCATCCGTATCATGATTATCCAGCCCCTGTTGTGCAACACAATAGTCAAAGAGCTCAAGCTTTGCGTCGGTATGCTGATATCCGTCAAGCCGTAGATTCTTAGTTTAAAAAATCCTATTTATACCAAAAAATTTCAAAATTCTCTCTTTAAAAAATCAAAAACTTTTCTGTAAATTTTTTAATTCTTCTATTATTTGGAGTTCTTTGGCAGAGGGGTTATGAGAAATCTCTGAAAACTTTTGAACCCAAGTCGAAGTCTTTTCAGTGATCAGTTTTATCTTGATCAGATCTTCTTTATTGATAAAAATTTTCTGGTTTGCGATTCTGCAAAGGTCAGCATCTATCTTTTGCATTATTTCTTCAAAGCCAAAACCTTTTTTCCAACACTTATGCCAAGGGGAAGAAAGACCGCTTTCTACTGTAGCGGTCAGATCCACCATAATATGGGTGTAATAACCCGCTTGTTCAGAACGTGTTTTTTGAATAAAATCCCAGACTTCTTTAAAGGAGTTTTTTAAACGAATATTTTGAAGAATCTTATTTGTAATCAAAACTGTAGCTGTTGTGAAAGCAGTAATAGACAAGATAAGCTATAATTTTTTTCTCATGAGTTTTTTTCTAATATGATTCAGAATGAATAGATTGTTTTAAGAAACGTTGCAGTACTGTTTTAAAGTGTTAATAGGGTCTTTTAAACCTTGAAGTTCTTCATCAAAAACGATGCTCCCTTCCCTTAGAATGATAATGCGGTCACATCAACTGGAAAAAATAGGAATGTTCAAAGTTTGTGCTGCTGCAAAGTGACTTTTAGGCAATGCTTGGCTATTACAGCAAAAAAAAACTCTACTGCGCATTCTATATCGTCTATTGACATTTCTTTATTTTGTTTTAATATATGTAAAATGTGCAGGTCAAGGTGAAGTTTTTGTGAACAAAAACAAATCGATCGTGTTAATGACAGATTTTGGAACGCATGATGGTTCTGTCAGCGAATTGTATGGCGTTATTGACTCTGTTAATCCGTACTTAAAGGTACAGGATCTTTGTCACCATATTCCCCCTTTTTGTGTTCGAACAGCGGCCTACCGATTAGCGCAAGTTTTTTCTCATTGGACACCTGGAACTATCTTTGTCTGCGCTATTGATCCGGATGTAGGTACAGATCAGCTTGCTTTGTTAGCGGAATCAACCACAGGCCATTATTTTGTTGCACCAAACAACGGGGTCTTAACCTTTATCGATGAATGGTATGGTTTTTCAAAAATTATATCTCTAGACAAAGAAAAGGTATTGCATCCCATGGCTAAAAGCCATACATCTTATGGCAGAGATTTATACGCATATTGTGCTGCTCAGTGGGCCAGTAGTGCCATTCAAACAGATCAAATAGGCACGCTCTATACCCATCCCTTATTTCGTTTGCCCATCTTAAAGCCCAAACACGACGGTCGCGATATTGTGGGATCCATTGAAATCGCAGATTCCTATGGTAATGCTTGGACTAACATGGAGGCCGATTTTGTAAGCAGATATGGTGTGATAGAAGGTCATTCCTATCCTGTGCAGATTTCTAGTGACCACACCGTCGTGTTTAAAGAAACTGTTTATTTTGGAAAAACCTATGGGAGTGTTCAAAAAAATGACGCTATCTTGCATATTAACAGCATGCATTGCCTGGCCATAGGCACGCACTGGGGAAATTTTTGTAAAAAATATTCTTTATCTTGGGACACAATGCCAGCAACGATTCAGATCACCACACGCTCTGCATTATAAAGGAGATTATAATGATCAACTTAGCTTTTAAATTGAACTTGGACAAGAAATATTTGGGAATTATCTGGTTTGTTCTCAGCCTCGTTTTGGACAACACCAATGATTTAATCATGAAATATGTGGGCAGCGAAATAGGTGCGCAACAAATTATTTTTACACGATTTTTATCCAGTACCTTGATTTTATTACCCTTTGTGCTGCATCAACGGTTTCAAGGCATCAGTACCCCCCAAACATCTATTTTACTGCATGTGTTGCGCAGCTTTTTGCTGTACATCGGAATGGTTTTGTGGTGTTTTGGGTTGTGCCGTGTCCCTATGGCCACAGCGACATCCATTAATTTTACAATACCCATTTTTATTTTGATTTTTGCGCGATTATTTTTAAAAGAACAGTTGAGTTTTGGAAAAATAGTGGCCACCATTTTGGGATTTTTGGGCACGTTAATTGTGATAAATCGGTGGAATTGGGGATGCATCCAAGGATCATGGACCGTAAACGTGGGGGGTATAGAAGCTTTGCTGCTTTCAGCCATGCTATTTTCCCTACTAGATGTTGTAAATAAGCGGTTTGTCAACCAAGAATCTACTCTTGATATGTTATTTTATTCCGGATTTTTTGTAACACTGTTCAGTTCTGTGCCAGCCAGCATAGATTGGGTACCTCCCAGCACGTCTGCTTTGATTGCTCTTGGTGTGTTAGGTGTAACGGGTAATATGATCTTGTACTGTTTGCTTAAGGCTTTTTCTTACGTAGATATTTCTTCTGTTGCTCCTTATCGGTATCTAGAGTTAATCTTATCGTCTTATTTGGGTTATATAGTTTTTTCCGAAATACCACGCACCACCACAGCTATTGGATCTATGCTGATTGCGGTATCCACCCTGATTGTGTTGTATGAAGATCGGATTAAAACGTGGCTTCAACAAAAGAAACCAAATATGCGAAGAAGTGGATAAAAAAATGAAAGGTGTCAGAAGAAGTAAGTTGGGTATGAAAAATGAGCTATTTATGGCCTTGCAATATAGCACAGAATATTGCACATATTTTCATGTTAGGCAAATGATGGAATAAGCGAAATTGGCATGCTACAAAGGAATTAAATGGATAGAAGATAGGCTGAGCAAGTATCTGGATTTTGCTTTACCTGGCTGCAAAGCTTTACTTATTGGGGGCGGATATGAAGTATGAGGCTGCGCTTATCGATGCAAATAAAACGGCTATAGAAGGCCCAAAAAAAGGGTCAAGAATAAGAAACGCATTGAGATTCTGGAGAATCCTTTGAAGAATTGTTTTTGTGAATAAGTTGGTATTTATTAATCAAAATAATGACGGACAAAATGATCTGTACTTTTATCATTCGTTTTTTTGTCATAGTATTCAGAACGAAGAAATGTTTTTAAGAACTGTGGTAGTATTGTTTTAAGGTGTCAATAGGGTCTTTCAACCCTTGAAGTTCTTCATCAAAAACGATGCTCCCTTCCCTTAGAATGATAATGCGGTCACATAAACTGGTTAAGAAGTCTAGATCGTGAGAAGCAATAAACAACCCTTTTCCTGATAAAGATCTTAAGATTTTTGACACATCTTGAATGGTGTTGATATCTAAGCCTGAGGTTGGTTCATCACATAATAACAGATCGGGATCTATCATCAAGCTGCGGGCCAAGGCTACTCTTTGCTTTTGTCCTCCTGAAAGGGTATCAGGATAGCAATCACGTTTATCTTTAAGGCCCAACTGTTGCAGTAAAAAAAGTGCTTTCTGTGTCCAATCTTTTTTGGGATCTCTAAGGGAAGGCGCGTAGGTGAGGTTGGAAAGGACAGTCATATGGGGAAATAACTGAAAGTCTTGAAACATAAAACCTGTCTGTCCCTGAAATTCGATGTGCCCTTTATTGGGTTGGTCTAATTTTTGAATACATCTTAAAAGGGTCGACTTCCCACTGCCGGAAGGTCCCGCTAAACCTGTAATTTTTGAAGAATCAATAGATAAAGAAATATCATTTAATATGATATTTTGACCCCAGAGTTTGCAAAGATTATTAATTTTAAGCATTTTTTAACCTATTTTCTATGATTTTGCCTCCGTACTCGATACACAAAACCAATACGTAGTAATACAAAGCAGCAACGCATAGCGGCAAAAAGTGAGTGAATTGAGAAGCTGCTAACAATTGGGCTCGACGCATGATATCGATGCCCCCAATAGAAGAAATCAGCGCCGTTTCTTTTAAAAGATTAATGACTTCTGAGGTTAACGCTGGGCAGACTCGGCGGATCATTTGAGGAATAATAATATCCCGCCACATATAAAAAACAGGAATATGTAAGGTTTGCGCTGCTTCAAATTGTCCTTTGGGCAAACTTTCTAAACCCGAGCGGAAAATTTCAGATATATAAGCTGAACTGTTCAGACCAAAGGCAAAGAGACCAGCACTTAGGAAGTCCATCTGCCACCCTGTCAAACGGGGAATAGAATAAAAGACAATACTAAGCTGCAATATTAACGGAGTTCCCCGGATGACCGAGACAAAGATGGCGATAGGGTGGTGAAACCGCTTTGTAAAACGCAAAAAGCTTAATATAAAACCTGCAAAACCTCCTAAGCATAGGCTTAAAACCAAAAGCTGCAGAGTGAAAAAAAGGCCTTTGCCTACATATAAAAATTGTTCAATGTATGTCACGGTGTTATGGACATCCATTTTTTTTGAAGTTCATCTAAAAAACCGTTACGGCGCAGCTCGGCAATGGCGTTGTTGACCTGTTCCGTTAAAGGGGAGTCTTTTTTTAAGACAACACGATAGCCACTGTTTGCAGTAGCAGGGATTTTGAAAGTGATATACTCCAGATTAGGATTTTCCTTACAAAAGATGGCCCCTTGGCACCCTTCTACCATGACTCCGTCTACGACGCCGTTTTTCAGGGATTCAATGCTTTGAGTCACCAGATCGATATAGACCAATTCAGCCCTCTGAGCCTCCATCCAGCGGGGCATTTCGACAGTTCCCAACTGTACAGCTATTTTTCTATGCTCCAAGTCTTTTTTACTTTTAATCGGGTTATCTTTTCTGAATAAAACCGCATAACTGGGCGTATCTTGATAATAAGGCTTAGAAAAATCAAAATTTTTAGCTCTCTCTTCTGTTTTTCCAAAGGCAGAAACGCAATAATCAGCTTGATCAGAACTTAAAGCCGGAAGAATGCCTGAAAATGCCATATTCTTAAAAACTACTTTTTTTCCCAGAAGGGATGCAATCTTTTCTGCTAATTCGATATCAAAACCTGTCAGCTTTCCATCTTTTTCGTATTCAAAGGGTGGATAGTCTGCTGAAGTAGCGCAATAAAGGGTGTGAGATGCTTTTTTGCCACATCCTCCTGCCAGGATACATAGGCCCAAAAATGAAAAAAAATATTTTAAAAAATACATGAATACCTCTAGAAGTAAGCGATCTATTTTACCATAAGGGTATAAACGAAGCCAATCATGAAAAAAACAATTTTTTAGATAGGAGTATTTTTTTTGGATCTCTTTGAAGTTAATTTTTAAAAAAGTTGACAATGTAGATAGGGGTTAGACATAAAAAAGGATGCGACTGCATCCTTTTTTATTTAATTGTTACACTTTTATTTTTCTTCTATTTTTCCCAGATTTTTGAAGGTGTTAGATTTTGATAATTTTTCTTTTTCTAATTTTTTTTCCCCAGCACTGATTGCTTTCTTTACAGCCTCTAAGTATTCAAGTTTTGTGCTTATTAAAATGTTTAGGTCATCCGGTAGCTTTGCTTGAAGTTTTGTATTTGGATCTCCCAAAAAAAAGTTTTTGATTTTCTGCCAAAAAGTCTGCTTTTTATCTGTTCCGATTTGCGCAGCTAGTTTCTTAAAAAAATTGCTGGTATTTTCTGCTTCAGTTTCTATTGTTTTTAGTTTTTGCTTCTCTTCTTTAACTTGATCAGTAAGTTGCTTAAGTGTTTGCTTCTCTTCTTTAACTTGATCAGTAAGTTGCTTAATTTTTTCTAATAAATCGTCTTTTTGATTTTCTATGTTTTGTAAATTTTTCTGCTTTTCTTCAACTTCCTTGGTAAGTATCTTAAAGTTTCCTAGCACATCGTCCATTTGACTTCTTGTTTTTGTTACAAAATTTCTATACCGAATTTCCTTTGCTGTTTTTTCTGCAGCTTCAAAATCTGTGTTTATAATATAATGTACATACTTATCTTCTAAGGAAAGATTGTCATTCAACGGTCTTACAATATTTGTGTTGACGCTTATGCCTAGGTCTTGCATTTCTTGGATGTGTTTTTCTGTTTTGTTTGCAAAGTTTTCCCGTTTGTTAATCAGATAATACGCGTAGGCTTCTGCGATGGTCGATGCTTGCGATGGATTGTACACAATCTTTGTATCTGCACTGATACCCAGAGATTGCAGTTTTCGAATTTTTTGCGCTATTGCTTCCATGTCTGTGCGCAGATTAGAGAACATAGCATAAGTTAAATACTGCTCTGCTAGAGTTCCTCCGGTAAACACGTGTTGTTTTTGGGATGATGTCGTGCCTATATTTAAGCAGAATTCTTTAATCTTTGTAGTTGAGCTGATACCCAGGTCTTTTAAATTTTTAAGTACTGATCGTCTAAATTCTACAGCAACAACCCTTTCTGTAGTAAGAAAATACACGTAAGATTCTGCGATGGTCGATGCTTGCGATGGATCGTCCACAATCTTTGTTTGTGGGTCGACGCCCAGGTCTTTCATTTCTTGAATTTGTTTTGCGATTTTTTCTGCCGCATCATTATCTTTATTCTTTATACAATCTTGATACTTTTCTTCAAAGGAAGTTGCCTGGACGGCAGACTGAAACAATAAAATACTTGTTAATAATTTTGAAATACTCATATTGTATACACGGTTAATAAAATATGAATATATTATAATACACAAAAAAAAGAATTGCCATACTTGAAAATATTTTTTTAATGCTCACCTTGAAAAGAAGAAGGGGGATTGGATTTTAACAAGTGTTCCAAGTCTTTGGCTTTGTGATAATAGGGATCTTGAGGTTTTAAAAGTTTTAAAGCCAAGCGCACATGTTGTTGGACCCGGGGCAGTTCTCCTTTGTAAAGGGCATATTCTGCCAAAGCCACTTGCATTTTGCCGGGCTGATTGGTTTTTCCAAAAGCCACCGCCAGCCAGTACCACAAAGAGCCCGTCTGAGGAGAAGGGGCGTGGGTCAAGCGCTGTAGGCAACGAATACTTTCCTGGATATGAGTTTGTTTGTCCGTTTGCAGGCTAACGATGGCTTTTTGGGCTTGGATCAAGGCATCTCGGGGTCGCATTTTACAAGCTAAGCCAATAGCCTGCCAAGCTTTTTCTGCTTGGTTAAGATCAAAAAGAATCTGAGAGCGCAGCTCTAAGGTAAATGCGTTTTGGGAACAGTTTTTTTCAAAACTTTCCAGTTCACTTAAAGCTTCTTGCAACGATCCCTGTCGATACATAGCAATGGCTTTTCCATAGGACTTATATTCCGGGGGAACGCAGGCTTGCTGAACAGAATCAGTGGCGCTTTCCACAGGACTGGTAAAGGCAATAAATTTGATTTTAACCCGATAAAATTTATCTAAAATGGGGGCGGGGAGGCAGGTTGGGGTCTTGGGATTAGCGAATTCCAGAGCCCGCCGTGCACTTTCTAGGCGGTCCTGCGAAAAAGGGTGGGTTCGCAGATAAGGCATGTGTTCATTTTTGTAAAGGCTTTCTTTTTTTGCAAAATCCTCCATAACGTTCATAAAGCCGCTTAAAGGCCAATTTAAAGAGCGCAATACTTTAAGGGCAAATTGGTCCGCTGCCCCCTCCTGAGACCGACTGAAATGATGGATATCATGTAAAGCAAAAACTTCCCCTAGGTACTGAAGGCCTCCGCCGGCGCCCATCGTACTGGAAGATCCTTTTCCCAAGGCCCCTGCAGTCATGACCAAAAGTCCCAGAATGGTAGAAACCAAACCTTTCGTTTGGGCTTTTTTCAAAGCTTCTTGAAACTGAAGAACGTGTTTACCAGCAATGTGTCCTAATTCGTGGACCAAAATCCCGACCAGAGAATTTAAATCTAGAGACTGAAAAAGACCTGTATTGATAAAGACATGCTGGGTTGTGGCAAAAGCATTAATTTCTGGACTGTTGATAAAATAGAATTGCAGCAAAGTTTTTGCAGGGAGAAATTTTAAAATCGGACGACAAAGGTCGGTTATAAAATCATAAGCCTCGCTATCGAATACAATTTCTTGGGGGTTGGTTTTCAGGGGTAACGTGTAACTTTTAGGACTGTTCAGAGCGATTAAGAGAAGTAGGAAAATTTTTTTCATGACGTGTCAGCAGCGCAAGGCTTACAATAATAATGATACTGCCCCCCCACATCCAAAGAGAAGGGGCTTTTTCCAAAAAGAAAAAGGATCCGAATAAAAGGGAAGGGGCTTTTTCCAAGAAGAGTAAACATCCTAATAAAGCCGTGGCTATAAAACGAGTACTTCCAAAGGGAAGCAAAAAAGTGATTTCTTTGACAGATAGCGCTTTGTTGGAAAACAAAAAGGCTCCTGCCGTGGACAGACCTAATAAAACAGCGTTGAGCCATACTGTGGGCGTTGTGGGAAAAGAAAGTGAGGGGTGAGAATGACTAAAAAGCCATTCTAGGAACAAAGTAACCCAAGATAAAAAAGATAAAGAAATCGCCATAAAAAACGTCAGAGCTTGATAGGAGTGTTTGTGTAGATTTTTTTTATTAATCAATTGACAGACGGCAAAACATACAGAACCTGCTAAGGGTAGAAAAAAATGAATGTCGTCTTTTTGAAATATCAAAGTCAAAATGCGTGATTCCAGGCTGATGAATAGACCTCCTATAATACTGGACAAGATGGCTAAGCACTTGATCAGAGTGATGGATTCTTTTAAAAAGACCCGGGCCCCTAAAATAGTGAAAATGGGGCTTAGGAACCCTAAAGTGACGGTTTGGAATACGGAAAGATTTTTAAGGGAAAAAATCCAAAAAATCATTCCTAGAAAAGCAAATGCACTGGATATCCAGCACCGCGTATCAGAAAGAGGCACAAAAATACCAGGGCGCCAAAGGAAACACGTGGCCACTGTGTGTTGAAGGGCGATAATAACCAGCGGGGTTAAGGGTAAAGCTTTTAAAAAAACGTTGTTTAAAGAGTAAAGGACGCAAGAAAGAATTTTAAAAAAGACGGGATTCATTGTGGGTATCATCGTAGTTCTTTGTAATGTTATCAAAATTTCAATGGAAAGCCTACCAAAAAAAGAAACATGAAGAATAAGATAATGTGAAAAAAATCTGCTTTTAAAAAAAAGGGGAAAGATTTTTCTTCCCCCTTGGTCTATTTTGTTAATATTTATAATTATTTTAATCTAAATGTCTATCTTCATAACTTCTCTTACCCGGGGCTTTATCTTCTTCTTTAATTTCTGACCATTTTTCTTTCTTTTCTTGATTTTTAGGGAATAAAGTAACTCTTTCTTTTTGTTCAAGGGTTACAGAACCGTCTGGATTCTTAAAAATGTTTTTTTCATACATCCTTTCGGATACAAAGAAATGATCGGGATTGAAATCGTCTGTTTTTACCTTTTTTGAAGGAGCTTTTTCGCCTTCTTCTTGGGCAACAAGAGCTTTTTTCGACTTCAGTTCCTTTTCTAAAGCATCAATAGAAAGATTGTTATACAGACGGTAAACCAATTTTTCTTCTGTTGATCCTTCTTCTTTTTGTTTAAGAGGCGTGTTCAAATCGACCCCTAAATCCTTTAGTTTTGCGGCTTTATCCGCAGCTTTTTCTCGTGTGTCTTTCCAAGAAGAATCACTCGAGTATTCGCTGGAAAAGAACAAAGAGACGAGGTGTTCAGCTGGCGTCTTGGCGTTAGAAAGATATTCTTGTACCGGTGTGTTTAAATCAACGCCCAGGTCCTTTATTTTTTCAATATGGTTTTCTATCGTTTTCAGCGCGGGATCTTTTCTTTGACGGGCAGATTCTAGCAGTGTGAAAGGAGTGCCTTTTATCGTTGATTGGGCTGTAGATTGTAGAGCCAAAAACATCATAAAAAATTTTATTTTCATCGAATTGGAATTAAAATAAATAATATGTAAATCATATCAAAAAAAACTCCATGTCAATAGAGTTTTAACTATTTTTTCATTAACTATTTTTAAATTGAAATCAAATAAAGTAAAACTTTTAAACTAATAAGACATGATAAAATTTTTGTTGAATTGTTGGGAAAAAATTCTCTATACTGGAAAAAGTATTGCGTGCTTACAAAGGCTTCTTGTGGAACAAAAAGGGTATTTTCGTTATCCATCTGTTTGGAAAGATCAGGTCAGTTTTATATGGAATCAATCGGTTTGGTTGACAGATGTTCATGGGGGAAAGCCTCAGCGCGTCAGTGTACAAGATCCAGATCTGTGTGATGCGTTATTGGGCGAAACTGGTATTGTGTTTCTTTCTAAGGGAAAGATTTATTTTGCCCCTACCCATGAGGCGAAAGAAAGGCTGGTTTCTGGGGTCTGCGAAAATACGCGTTTGATCGGTTGGAATGATGACAGTTGCACTCAAGTTGTTGTGTCCAGCAGTCATCAACATCCTTTTACAGTCTCTGCCTTATATACAGTCTGTTTGCAAACGGGGCAGGTGAATAAGTTGCCTTTGGGCAGTCGGGGGACTTTTGCGTGTTGGGACAGTCATCATAAAACCTGTGTGATTCAAAGAGACGGCTATGGCTATGGTTCCTGGCAAAAGTACAAAGGGGGCATGGCGGGACATCTGTGGATTGATCGTCAAGGCACAGGGGATTTTCAGCCTTTGGACTTAGGTCCTTTTAATCAGGTATGTCCCTATATTTTCCAAGATAGGATTTACTTTTTATCCGATAAACAGGGTTTTGGACAGATTTGTTCCTGTGATTTTTCTGGGGGCAATCTGCAGTGCCATACACAGCATCAAGCTTTTTATCCTATGAACTTGCGCGGTTCAGGGCATCAATTGGTGTATACAACTGGAGGGAATATTCATTTATTTGACCTTTTGCAAAAAACGGATAAAATTTTGGCTGTTCCTGTTTTGGTGCAAAATACCCAAGAGGCGCGTCAAACCTATTGTGCCAGCAAATTCCTTTCAGAATATGACCTTTCTGCTAAAGGAGACTGGCTATTCGTTGTTTCCCGAGGGCGATTATTTTTCTTATCCCCCTCTAAAGGGCCCGTCTATCAAAAAGGACAGCGGGATGGGATGAGGTACCGTTTGCCTTGTTTTATTGATCAGCAGCGCTGTGCGGTGGTGGCAGACAACGGATTGCACGATGCCTTGCATATTTACAGTTTGAAAGAGGGGTGCCAGCCTGTATCTGAATACGATGAAAAAAACTTTAAAGGTTTGGACAAAGGTTGGGGGTACCTGACTTCCTTAAGGGCTCATTCCAAGAAAAAAGACATACTTTTGGCTACCAATCACCGCCATGAGCTTTTAAAGATTGACCTTTCAACCCAGACACTGACGATCATGGATGTCAGCGCGTGTGGCCCTGTGGCGGGGTATGACTGGTCTGGATGTGGACGTTTTGTGGCTTATGGATTGGCAGATAATAGCCACGCCGGTAGAATTTTAATTTATGACTTAGAGACTGAAGAAAAGCATGTCGTGGCGGGACAAAACTTTGTGAATCAATCTCCTGTCTTTTCGGCTTGTGGAAAGTATTTATACTTTTTATCGTCAAGAGACTTTAAGGCGGATTATGGTCCTTTGCATTTTGACCTCCATTTTGACCCAGCGGCTCGTCCGTTTGTGTTGACATTGCAAAAAGATATTCCAACTCCTTTTTTAAAACCTTTTGAAAAATATCTGTCCCAGGATTCGTCTGAAGGACTGCCTCAAGAAAATCAGGATTCTTCTTTAGAAACAAAGTCAGAAAGTGAAAAAGATCAAAATGCTTCGGTTCCACAATCTGACGCTCAAACATCTGATACGAAGCACGCCAAGGCAACCGTGATCGATTTTCAGGACATTGAGGCACGTCTTCAAGCTTTTCCTTTGGAACCTCGAGACTATCAGGGAGTTTGGGCTTTAGACGATAGTGTGATGTACACAGTCGAAGAAGAAAAAGGGCACCAGGCTTTGTACTGTTATTCTTTTGAAAAAATGCAAGAAGAGTTGATTCTTTCTAAAATCACTCCTAAGAGTTTGACTTTTTCTGAAGATCGTAAACTGATGGCCTACTGTACAGACCGTAAACTTCGTGTGGTCAAAGCTGGGGTTAAGCCAGACGATCAACCCGATCCTTCCTTTCATAAAGGGGGTTGGGTAGATCTTTCACGAATTGTGCTGAACGTATGCCCAGCCAAAGAGTGGCCTCAGATGTTTGCGCAGGCTTGGCGGTTACAAAGGGACTTGTTTTGGAAAGAATTACCCAAAGAGGACTGGGATCGAGTCTATAAACGTTATGCACCTTTGATCTCTTTGTTATCTACTCCTCAAGAATTGCGCAGCTTAATATGGGAAATGCACGGAGAGTTGGGGACATCCCATGCTTATGTGTATACAGATCGTTCTGGAATAACGGGGGCTTCTTTAGGGGCAGAGCTGAGTTATTGTTCGCAGTATCAAGGCTATGAGGTTAAAAAGATCTGGAAAGGAGACAATTGGCACCCGCACCCCTTAAAACGCCCAGATCTGAACGTTCAGGAAGGAGCGTACATTTGGGCCCTGGGAGGCCAGCCTCTTTCTTTGGAAAATAGTCCAGAAATCTTGTTAAAAAATCAAGAAGGAAGGGCTATTCCAATGACCTTTAGCCAGGGCCCAGATGGAGCGCAGAAAACAGTACTGGTTTTTCCCACCACCGTTTCAGAAGAACGCAAGTGGCGTTATCGCCAGTGGGTGAATCAAAACACGCAATACGTCCATCAGAAGTCCGAAGGGCGTTTGGGTTATGTGCATATTCCAGACATGGGGACCTTTGGTTTAGAATGCTTTATGCGCACCTACCTGCAAGAATTTGACCGAGATGGTTTGATTATTGATGTGAGGTTTAATGGAGGAGGCAACGTCTCTTCTGTGATTTTTAGGTACCTTACTCAGAAAAGGGTAGGATACGACAAGACGCGTTGGCATGGAGTGGTTGAATATCCTTTGCAGGCTCCTCAGGGCCCTATGGTGGCATTGATCAATGGGCATACAGGCTCTGACGGAGATGTTTTTGCCCATACTTTTCGTCATTTAGGTTTGGGTCCTTTAATTGGGAAGCGTACTTGGGGTGGCGTTGTGGGAATCATGCCCCGATATGATTTAGTGGACGGTAGTTACACCAGTCAACCCGAATTTTCGTTCTGGTTTGATGAAGTGGGTTGGGGATTAGAAAATCATGGGGCAGAACCAGATATTTCGGTGGATATTACACCTGCCGATTATGAAAAAGGTATAGACCCTCAATTGGATCGTGCTATTGCAGAAGGGTTGATCCGAGTGCAGGAGAATGAGATGAGGAAGCAAAAGTTGTACCCAGTGCTTTTGTAATAAAAAAATTATTTCTCACTGGATAGTTGCCCAGCTTCTTTTAACAGATGTTGAAGAAGTTGGGATCGGATCCTAAAAATCTTTTACTTAGACGTTTAAAATATTCTTTTTTGAAGAGTTTAGATTTCTGTCTGTTAAAAAGCAGAGATTTACCCTTTTTTTTCATTTTTTTTTTCAGTAACCTAGACAAGAACGATTTTATTTAAAAATTATTTTGAGTTCTGGTTTACATGTAGCCATCGTGATGGACGGCAATGGGCGTTGGGCCGAAAATCGCGGTAAAAACCGTATTATCGGACATATTAAGGGGGCGGATGCTTTGCGTCCAGTGGTTGAGAATTGTCCCCGTCTTGGGATTGGTTACCTGACAGTGTATGCATTTTCTTCGGAAAATTGGAAAAGGCCTCCCTCAGAAGTCTGTCAATTGATGGGGTTGTTTGAAGAATACATTTTAAAAGAAACACATCGTTTGAATAAAATGGGAGTCAAGCTTCGTTTTATTGGAAATCGTCATATGCTGCCAAATTCTTTGCAAAAAGTGATTGCTTGGGCAGAAAAAATGACCGAATCTAATACAGTTTTAGGTATGCAAGTGGCTTTGAATTATGGGGCGAGGGACGAAATTGTCAATGCGGCTCGTAAGCTGGTATGTTGGGTTGCTGACAATCAGATCACGGAAGAAGATATTACCTGTGAACGCTTTGCCAGCGCTCTGGAAACCACACCTTGGCCTGACCCAGATCTTTTTATCCGAACGGGTGGTGAAAAGCGCCTAAGCAATTATTTATTGTGGCAGCTGAGTTATACGGAACTTATTTTTTTGGATATTTATTGGCCTGATTTTACTGTCCAGGATCTAGAGCGGGCTATAGAAACCTACTACGAACGAGAGCGTCGCTTTGGGGGTATGACCTGCTTGGCGTCCTCAGCTTGAATTTGTTTAGATTTTGGGGGCATATTGTTTTCAATTGATTTTTTAAATGCTTGTGTTACAATGCCCCACAGGAGTTATAGGCGATAGGGACGTCTTTGATTACAACTATTATTGCTTTTGTCTTGGCTCTGGCACCTTTAGTCTTTTTTCACGAATTTGGTCATTACTGGGTGGCCAAACGTTGTGGGGTCGCGATTGAAAGTTTTTCTATTGGGTTTGGCCCTACCCTTTTGCAGTGGAAGGATTCCGCTGGGACGTGCTGGAAGATTTGTGCTTTTTGGCTGGGTGGCTATGTCAAGATGAAAGGGGATAGCCAAGAAGGTGGTTTTCACCCAGGAGATTCTGGGCCCGCAGCTCATTCCAGGGTCTTAGACTGCTTTCAAGACAAAACACCTTTTCAGAAAATTCTTATTGCTTTGGCAGGGCCGGTGGCCAATTTTATTGTGGCGGCAGCTTTATTTTTTGCGGTTTTTTCTTTTGCAGGAAAGCCTGATATGCCCGCGGTAGTGGGGAAGGTCACCCGGGAAACACCTGCAGGAAAATATCTGCGATTTCAAGATAAAATCTTGTCTGTGCAAGGTAAGGAAGTCAAAAATTTCCAGGATGTGGTCGTTGTGTTGGGGGAAACTTCTGCTTCAGAACCTTTAAATTTTGTTATAGAGCGGGATCATACACCATTGAAAGTGACAATGCCTATTTTGTCTGCCGATGCCACTGGTGTTTGGAAAGGAAAGTTGGGATTGATGCCGGATACAGAAGGGATGAGTTGGCAGAAGATGTCTATTTCGCAAGCTTTTCATGAAGCTACAGAAGTTTTGTGGCGTTCAATTATCGCGCCTTTTCAATTACTAAAAATGGGTCAATGGCGCAGTATGGGAGGCCCCTTGGGTATTGCTCATCAAGCAGGGACTATATTTGCTCAAGGCTTGCCTGCCTTTTTGTTGTTTATGGCAGGACTTTCCGTAGGACTAGGGGCCATCAATCTATTCCCATTACCCATTTTTGACGGTGGTAATGTGGTGATTTCTTTGATTGAATGGGTTCGTGGCAAAGCTTTATCAGATAAGGTCCAGGAATGGATTGCTCGAATCTCTCTGGGGCTTTTAGCCTTGGCCTTTATCTCGTTATCTTGGAATGATTTGTCAAAAATTATGAAATGGTAATGTTTTTAAAAGAAAAAGAGGGTTAATTTTATATTTTTATTGCTTGGTGGAATAAAATGAAGTAAGCTATACATGACCCTTTTTTTTCTTTTATCATGCAAAAAAAGAATATTTTTTCTGGTTTTTTTCTAGATATTTTCTTGGAGTGTTTCTTAGGGTTATTTTTCACTTTTTTTTTCTTTTTGCTCAGCCCAAATTTAGCAGCCAAACTTTGCCCTAAAAGTTCAAAAGATTCCTCTTTTCAAGGCTTACTGCAACGAGCTTCATTAAAAAATTCTTTTCAAAAGACTTGGCGTAAAGAACAACTCACCTTTGAAAAGAACCTCTTTTTAGATCAGAGTGCTGTGTCCACAGAGCAGATCATTTCTTTCTTTTCTTCTCATCCACCTTTAAGTTATCAAGGTTGGGTTTTGTTCCATGGTGCTTTAAAGAAAAAGGGCATTTCTTTGAAAGTATGTCAAAAAAATTTCCAGACTTTTTGGATTATGGATGACAAATTGTCGATAAAAGAGCTTACAGATCTGTCCCAGCGTTTCAAGGGTCTGTTATCTGCTTCCGATCACAGTCATCGCCTCCACTATCAGTTGTGGCAGGCGAGCCCAGAAACTTCGTTAAAGCCGCTTTTAAATTTTATTCAGAGCTTTGGTGCGCAACTTGTTAAAAAAGATGAACTTGCTCTTATTGCTCAGCTGTTGGAAAAAGAAAATGCGAAAAACTTAGATTCTGCTGGGCAGTTTACTTTATATAAAAAAAAGCATTCTATTTTATTAGATTATGCATTATGTCGTTTCTACCTTAGGAAAGGGATGCTTAATCAAGCTTTTGAGCAATGGAAGCGTCATAAGTGTGATTTTGTGGCTGCTTATCCTGTTCCCGCACCTAAAGTTTTGCAAGATATCGTGCAACAACAAGCCATAGAATTTCCTGTGATACTGGCCCGGGAGTTTTTGCAGGCTGGGAATGAGGTAGAAAAAGTGCAGAACTTTGAAGCAGCCGAGCCTTTCTATGATAAAGCTCAGCGTGTGCTGGAAAGCACTTTGGAAAGTGGCTTTGGATCTGCTGAACAGCTTTGGTTGGCTGGTTTTGTCCAGATGCACAAAAAAAACTGGAAAAAAGCTTTGAATTGCTTTGAACGTTTGGTAAACATATCGCAGGCAGAAGGAGAGGGGGCATTTTCTTGTCCTAAAGATAGAGCAATTTGGAAGCGTATTTCAAAATTTTCTTGCCAACGCTATGAATCTAGGGCTGCTTTTTGGGCAGGAATTTGTTGTGACAAAATGGGGTCTTCTCAAAGAGCTACTGCTTATTTTGGTCAAGCTTCTTGTTATCCGTTTTTTTTCTATGGACAGATGGCGTTGGTTTATTTAAAAAAGCCTGTGACCATGTCTTTTATGGTTTCCAAAGAACTGCCTTTATCAGCCTATCAGGATGAAAAAGTATTGTGGGGGGTGAGAGCTCTGCAGGAAGCGGGTCGTAATAAGCAGATGGCCAAGTCTTGGCTTATTGCTTCTGACCTGATTAATATATTGAAAACTCCTTCAGAAATATGGTCTTTTTTGCAGATTCTTTCCAAATGGATTCCTGATATGGCAACGTTTTTTGCCAAAAAATTTAGCAGCTGGCGTCATGCTACATTTTACAAAGCATTTCCTATTCGCTCTTTGGCTGTTCCTTTCCAAGATCCGGCATTGGTTTGGGCCATTACGTTAAACGAAACTTCTTTTAATCCTACGGTGGTGAGTTATAAAGGTGCGTTAGGTGTTATGCAGGTTATGCCTAGTGATGTTAAAAAATATGCCAAATTAGCTGGCTTATCTGAGGTTGATCATCTTAAAAAAATGCAAAATTTTGACTATGGTATGCGGGTTGGCGTTGAAGAATTAAAAGAAAAATTACAGATTTGTCGAAATTTTTACCCTCTTTGTATTGTTGCTTATAACGCAGGAGCTCGCCGTGCTTATGAGTGGTTAGAAAAACTTGCTTGGTGTAAAAAAGAAGATCTTTTGGAAACCTTAATGTGGATTGAACATATTCCTTTTTCAGAAAGTCGAGCTTATGTCCTTAATACATTGTCCAATTATTTTGTATATCGCTGGCTGTTAAAAAAGCCTGTGGGATGGAGAGAAGCACGATCTTTACTGCAAATGCGCCGTTTAAAGCCTTAAAGTTTCTGTTCTTTAAAAAAGCCGTTTTTAAGCGGCTTTTTTATTTGATTGGGTGGTGGATCCTGAGATCTTTCAACAATTTTAAGAACCAAAATGGAAAATTTTTATTTCTTTGTTTTTTTTCCTATTCCTTTGGTCTTACCTATTTTAGTATCCTTGACAGCTTGTTCTTCAGATATTTTTTTAGAACGAGGTGTCTGTGTTAAAGTTTCAGAAACTTTTTCTTCTGGGGTAGAAACTTCAGCTTCCATACTCATTTTTTCCTTTTCAATTTCGGGTGCCTGTTCTAATTCAATTTTTTCTTTTTTATCTAAATTTTTTAAATCTTTTTTAATTTGAATTTGATTGTTTTTCTTAGTTTCTTTGAAAATTTGCTTTGTTTTATTGGATGGGGTAGAATCTTCTTCATCGTCAGAAGGCAAGTGGTACCGCAAGCTTTTTTCCTGTTTTGCAGGAGCATTTCCACTGATTTGCCCAGTTGATTCAATGTCCATTTGTTCTGGTTCTTTTTTATTCAGTAAAACCGGGTTATTTTCAGGTTGAACCGTTTTACCAATAGGATCGATTTTCACTTTTTTACGGGCAACTGGATCTATTCCCTGATCCGCTTGAACAGTATTAATGCTCAACAATATTGTCAATAAAATAAATATATTTTTCATTATTTTTTACTTTTTTAAAAAAACATAATACAAATTTAACAAAAAACGTTTAAATAAAATTAATATTTAATTTTATTATTTTAAATAATTTTTTCTTAAGGTCTAAGAGGTTTTTTGCCCTCTTTCCACAGACCAGTGCCTTCTTTATACTGAAAGAGTTTGACGACAGTTTTTTGAAATGAAAATATTATGGTCTTGGTTGGGCGAACTTTTAAGTGCTTCTTGTACGCCTCAAGAAGCGGCAGGTGCTCTTACAGAAAGTGGCACAGAAACCGTTGTTTTGCCTGCTTTTTCTTGGGCTCAGGATCTGGCAGTGGCTTATGTTCAAGACTGCCAACCTCATCCATCTTCAGACCACCTTTCTTTATGTGAAGTCCTATGTCACGGTCAAAACTTTACAGTGGTGTGTGGTGCGGGCAATGTGCGTAAAGGTTTAAAAACTGTTTTGATTCGCCCGGGTCAAAGATTGCCTGGATCCAGTGGACCTTTGACTCCGGCAGTGATCCGAGGCGTGGCCAGCCAAGGGATGCTGTGTTCTGCCACTGAGCTGGGTGTGGAAGATCTGTTTGGGGATAATGGCGGTATTTTAGAAGTCGACGATTCAGTAGAAGTATCAACGCCTTTTTCAGCACTTTTACCGAAAGACTTTGTTTTAGAAGCTGAAATTACTCCTAACCGAGGCGACTTGTTGAGTCTTTTGGGAATAGCCCGAGAGTTAGTCGCCATGGATAAAGGAAAACTAAAAACCTTTCCACATCTGCCTTCTATGACTTTACAGCCTTTTGAAGAATTGAGTATCCAAACCAACTTGTGTCACCAACTGTACATGGCCAAAGCGACAGGGGCTGCTAGTGTTCCAGGGTCCTCTTTGATTAAGCGACGTTTAGACGCAGTAGGACAAAAAAGTGTTTTTCCTTTGGTAGACAGGGCCAACTATTGGAGCCACATGTGGGGGACACCGTTTCATGTGTTTGATAGGCAAGAGCTGGTTTTGCCTTTAACCTTGACACTTTCAAAGGATAAAGAGGATTTTCAGGCCTTAGACGGGCAGACTTATTCTTTGTCCCAGGGATTGTTGGTTCTAAAAGATCAAAAAGGTATTGTGGCTTTACCCGGGGTGATGGGAGCTTTACGGGGCAGTTGTAAAAAGGATACGGATGAAATTTGGGTGGAATCTGCTGTATTTGATCCTGACGCGGTTTCTATCGCAGGACAAAAGACGCATATCCTCAGCCAATCTAGGTCGCGTTTTGAACGGGGTGTAGACCCTGCACAAACCTTACCTCAGCTGAGTCATTTCTTGAATTTTTTAAATTTACCTCATACGCTGCATCAAGCCTCTGCGCTGGGTTCAGAACCTTGCATTTCTAAACCCATCTTTTTTTCCTCTAAAGACCTTGAAAATAGTGCGGGATGTCAGATTATGGGGGCTGAAATTGAAAAGCGTCTTTCTTCTTTGGGATGCCAAGTGCACCGTGTTTCAGAAGATTCTTGGGAGGTTACACCCCCTTCTTGGCGGCATGATGTGTCTTTAGTCCAAGATCTAGTGGAAGAAGTATTGCGTTTGAAATCTTATCAGGAAGTGCCTTGTGTGTTTCAAAGAACGGCCAGTCCTTTGCAACCTTTGCCTCTGGCAGAACAACGGTTGTGGCAAGCCCGGGATTTTTTGATTGCCAAAGATTTGAAAGAAGTGAGGACTTGGTCTTTGATTTCTAAAGAAAAAGCAGCCTTGTTTTCCCAGGGCTTAGAGTGCTCTTTGGACGATTTAGCTTTGGACTATCCTCTTTCTAAAGAAATGGCCTTGTTAAGACCGTCTCTTTTTCCTGGAATATTGGGTATTGCCATGTGGCATCGGAACCAAAAAGTCCACTTTGATGGTGTCTTTGAAACGGGTGTGCGATTCACTTCCCCGTTGCCGTGTGGTCAGAAGAGTGTTGTGGCAGGTTTTGTTCCCTTAAAACGCAAAGGCGATTGGTGCGGGCAAAGTGATGTTTCTTTTTACGACATGAAAGGTTTGTTACAGGGTGTTCTGCGGTGCTGGAAAATATTTGATGTTACTTTTAAAGGACCTGGTCCTTCCTTTACCCATCCTGGACAGTCTGCTTTTTTACAGGTTCAAGGAGTTTCGGTGGGATTTTTGGGGCGTTTACACCCCAAATTACCCTATGAGGTAGATGGCTGGTTGTTTCAGTTAGAAGCGGAAGTTCTTTTAGAATATCAAGCCGTTGTATCTGAAATGACACGTTCAGACCTCCAGCCTGTTAAGAAAGATTTATCTTTTTTACTGCCTGCAGATAGGCAAGCGGGTCCTTTTTTGAAAGGTTTGGAAGAAGCTGGGCAACCGGATCTGGTGGCGTGGGTATTGAAAGATGTATTTCAAGCTCCCGAAGGGCGCTCTTTGACCATTGAGTGTACTTTTCAACCTTTAGAGCAGACTTTTTCAGATCAAGAGCTTCATAATCTTATGGATCGGTTGATTCAGTGGGCCAGCGCCCAGGGGGCTGTCCTGCGGGGGGAATGGTAGTGAAATATGAGTGTTTGGAGTTTTTTTGTTGTCATCCTTGTTCTGTTTCAGATCAATCAGGGGTATGGTCAAAAGAATGTTTCTGAAGAGGCTATTTCCCAAAATAGCATTTCTTCAGAGGTTGTTTCTGCTCAAGAGCCCCTAGACATTACATCTGACGGTCTAGTCACTTTTCACGACAAAAGAAACGAATGTATTGCAACTGGGAATGTGCAGGTGAAAAAAGGATCTATGGTTTTAACCTGTCAAAAGTTGACGGTCCAATTTCATCAAATAGGTAAACGCCGTGCTGTTAAAAAAATGATTGCCCAAGGGCAGGTCTGTCTGTGGGGGCCTCAAGGTGTTTTAAAGTCCCAACATTTGGTTGCGGATTTGCCTGGCCGTACACTGACAGCGTTCAAGTGCTCTTCTTTGGCAAGCTCTACCTATCAGTTGATGGCCCAAGATCGCATTATGTACTATCAAGACCAGCAGCAAGCGATTGCTTGGGGGAAGGTACTTTTGGTGCACCCTAAAGGGCAGTTGACGGCACAAGTGATGAAAGCAGCTTTGTGCCAAGCATCTCAAACCTCGGAAAAAAAGGCTTCTTTTGCTCAGGGAACGCCCTTAGAGTTACAATGGGTGAAAGCATGGCAAGAAGTGAAAATCTGTCAAGGAAAAAATTGGGCTCGTTGTCAGTATGCTTTTTACCGATCTCAAGATCAAAAAGCTTGGTTACGCCATGAAGTGCGTCTATTTTACCAAAATCACTTCAGTACTGCAGAAAAAGGGTTGGTTGATCTGAAAAAGCAACAAGGATGGGTGTGGGAAAAGACCATGTTCTTAATTTACCCCAAAAAAAATCTGTTTTCCAAAAAGAAAGGAGGGCTGTCGTGATAGAATTTTCTGCTTCGCATCTGATCAAAAGTATTGGACAGAAAAGAATTGTGAAAGGCGTTTCTTTATCAGTAAAGCCAGGAGAGATTGTAGGGTTATTAGGTCCTAATGGGGCAGGGAAAACGACAATTTTCTTGTTGATGGCCGGTTTGATGCGCCCCGATGGAGGAAAGATTTATTTGGACGGCCGGGATGTTACCTTGTGGCCTTTGTACCGGAAAGCGCGTTTGGGGCTGAGGTATTTGCCTCAAGAACCTTCTGTTTTCCGAGGGCTTTCAGTGGAAGAAAATATTATGGCTGTTCTGGAAATCTTGGAACCTTCCCCAAAAGTTCGAAAAGAACAGTTAGAACAGCTGTTGGAAGATCTTTGTATTACTCATCTGCGTAAACGCTCTAGTTTGGTCTTGTCTGGGGGTGAACGACGGCGGGTGGAAATTGCCCGCGCGTTGGCAGGTCACCCTCGATTTATTTTGCTGGATGAGCCTTTGGCCAGTATTGACCCTAAAGCAGTAGAAGATTTACAAAAACTGATCATTTTTTTAGCTCAGCGTTCCATGGGAGTTTTAATTACCGATCATAACGCCAAAGAATTATTACGCATTGTACATCGGGCCTACATTATTTATGATGGGGAAGTTTTGGAAAGTGGCTGTGCGGCAGATCTGATCGCCAGTCCTACGGTTCGACGTGTGTATTTGGGGGAAAATTTTTCTTTATAGAGAATTTTTTTAATTAAAATGTAATCTTTTTTACAAAAAAAATATTTTTCTTAATTATTTTTCTTGTTAATGTAGTGATATATATTTTTTTTAAATTTTAATTAAGGTGTATTTTAAAAATATTGCAATGATGATTACAGTTTTGCAGTTTTCTGCTCACGCTCTTCCCCCTGAGCATCACCCCATAGTTCAAAGATTAAGAATTCCATTAGTTGCCACAAGTTCGAGATATGAAAAAGATGTCAAGACTTTTCAAGATCTTGTTATTCAGCGTCTTTGTTATCGTCGTAGACAGTATTGACCAATATATGTGGTGGAAAAAATATGTTCACAGCTGTGTTCTTTGGGTTTGAGTCTGGATACAGAATTGATTGTTGCAGAGAAAGATGCAGGAGAAGATAAAGAAAAATTAAATCTATTTCATATCATAGAAAAATATAGAAAATCTTTGCAACACTCAACAATAAAGCACTATAAAAAAGTAGACTAAAAGGAGAAAACTTTAAAAAGATTGCGAAAAAAGAACTATGCAGAAGATGTATTAAAGTGGGGAAAGTCAGCATTGAAAAAAAATACCGTGAAGAAGATTCATTAATGAATAAGCAGTTCACAGGATTGAGAGAATTATACTGGAAACAAATTAAAGAAATTGATCGGGAATCCCAGTTTGCAATTGAAAAAGAAGCGCATAGTGTTCCATCAAAAATATTTGAGCAAAATCTTTCTTCAGAGGGAAACACTGAGCAATATGTAGAATTGGAAAATTTCAGCGAAGAGTTCTATAGAGAAAATTTATTAAAGTTGGAAAAAGAAGGTGGCAATTCATTGGATGAAAAGCTTAGAAAGATCGTTCGGAGACTAAATTCTGAAGAGAAAAAATCAAAAAAACCCAATCATCAGTGTAATGTAATGAATTCTCAAATTAAAAAAAGTCAATTTATTTTAAAAATCTAAATAAGCCAATACAAAAACAATCAAAATATTTATACTTTCTAGAGCAAGGAATATTGAACAGAGGAAATGAGGCTAAAAAAGATCATGTTGAATCTGTTGAATTTAAAATTTTTGAGAGTAAGTTCATTCATTTTTTTGATTATCTTGTCAACGTCAAATTTTACCAGGATTTTTGTGATATTAGCCTACAGGACCTTTTAGGTGCTGAGCTAATGAATGTTGATTTTTGTGATAACACGATCATTGATCTAGATATACTCGGCAGAGAAAAAAACGAAAAAGTAAGATTTTTAGAGTCTTTTTTTAGAGAAAAAGATAATCAATTAACATGCTTAAATTCTTTAAATCAAAAAATATTAGATAAAGAAGAAGCATTAAAAAAAATAAAATCTTATAAACTGACAGAAAAGAAGGTGAAGGAAGAAGCAGATGAAAAATAAAACGAAAAATAATAGAATTAATACTGTTTAATCCTATTATTTTTATATCATAAAAAATTTTATAACTCGGTTACGATTTCTAGGGGAAGGAAATAATCTTCTTTCCCCTTTTTTACACTTCTCTAAGGCTTTAAGATTTCTCTAGTTCTTTTTTCAGAGATTCTAAGGAACGAGGACGTCCCAGAATAGCTTTATATTGGCTGTTCTTTTCAAAGACAATGATGGGAAATCCTCCAATTTTTAGTTTCTGACTGGTTTCATGAATATGATTCAGTTGATCTTCAAATATAGTAGGCGAGTTCAAAGATTCTTTGAATTTATTCAGGCTGTTTCCATCAGCAGTAAGCCCTGCCTGGGAAGCTATTTTTAAGAGATCTTCTTGAGAAAAATAGGCATGTTGTTGCATTAAAAAATGAATGAGACCTTGTTTTGGAAAAGATGCATTTTTCGCTTTGGAAATGATGTCTAGGTCTTGTACGTTGAAAAAAGGATTATTCTTGGAAATAAGTTCAGAGAGCTCTTCTTTACTCCACTCTTCTTTTTCACCAAAAAGATTTTGGAGTTCTTTGTGCATCGTTTCTTGGCGGGCGGCTAAGCTTTTGGTAAATTGTTCTAGATAACAGGATAGGCTTTCTTTTCCTCCTGCTTGGTAAGCCGTCCAGAATGCAACAGCCACCAGTCTAGCTTCTGGATCATTTTTGGAATCCACACTAAAAGCAAGGGTGATTGTGTGAGTCTTTTCTTGATCTAATTTTATAAGATCTTTGATTAAATCAAAACAATGGGGACAGTATGGGGAAAGAAATGCAGTGAGCATAGGGAGGTTTTCTCCTTCTAGCTTGATGCCTGGCAGGTCTTTGATCAGCTGAGGTTGTTGATTCAGGGCTTGTTCTATTGCTTGTTGTTCTTTATCAGCATTTTCTATAACTTCTTTAAAAATTTTGTCTGTGGGTTTATCAGGAGTACTATAGGCACTGGGAGTTAGAACAAGAGCTATAGAAAAAAGAAAAAAGAACATTGTTTAACAAAATCGTATCACAGTTCGGCCATTGTATCGATCAAGAGTCAAAAAGACGTAAAGGATTCAAAAAAAATCTTTTTCAAGATCGCAATTAAGAAGAAAAAAACTGATCTGACTTAAAAAATATATACAGCAAGCACGCCAGAGTGCGTGCTAGGATATTCTTTCATTTTGCGCTGTCTATCAACCTTAATATCAGAACGCTTACTTTTCCTAGAACTTGGCAATTATTTCAGGATGATTATGCTAAAGAATCAGTTTTTTTGAGTCTTTTTGAAAAGTGCCAAAATATTTCCAAGCATGTTTTTCATTTGCTTACGATGCACAATAAGATCAATAAACCCATGACTTTTTTGAAATTCTGCTTCTTGGAATCCTTCGGGTAGAGGCTTACGTAAGATCTGTTCAATCACTCGGGCTCCGGTAAAACCGACCACAGCACCGGGTTCGGCTAAGGTAATGTCTCCTAAAGAGGCAAAAGAAGCAGCGACACCTCCGGTCGTGGGGTGGGTCAAGAAAGAAATGAAAGGCAATCCTTGTTCTTTAACTTTTAGTATGGCCAAGCTGCTGCGAGGCATCTGCATCAAGGACAGCATACCTTCTTGCATGCGGGCCCCACCTGAGGCTGAATAGACGAGATAAGGAACATCTTGACTGACTGCCAGTTCAGCTCCTTTGACCAAAGTTTCTCCTACGGCAAGGCCCATAGATCCGCCAATAAACTGGAAATCGAAACACGCTACGACCACCAAATGTCCCTGAACTTTTCCCAAGCTTAAGGTGATGGCGTCATAAATGCCCAGTTCCTGGCGTCCTTCTTTAAGACGATCAGTGTACCGCTTGCGGTCTTTAAAGTTTAAAGGGTCATCTTGGATTTTGGGAATGGAAATGGCTTGGTAGCCCGCTTCATCAAATAAGGCTTTTAATCGTTCCCCTACAGGCCATCGCATATGATGTTGACAATGAGGGCAAACAAATAAGAATTTTTCAAGATCTTTACGTAATAACATTTGGCTGCACTTTTCACACTTGCTCCACAAATGCTCGGGGACTTCTTTTTTTCGGACAAACTCCCGAATTCGGGGGGGAATAATGTTGGTAAGCCAGCTCAAAGTTTTTACAATCAATCTTTTTTTTACCATGACAAAAAATCACGTTTTTGTCCAGAGTTGAAAAGTAGAAAATTCCCTATTATGCCTTAGGGGTATTTGTAATTTTATTATCTATTAATTTAATATAAGGAAATAATATTTGAATTTTTTGTGAATTTCGGGTAAATTAAAAGTAGTTTTTCAAGGAGCAAAAACGAAGAAATTTTTATGGAGTATTTTTTAGGTGTGGGGTTTTTTAATACCCTTGCGTGTGCTGTGCCTGAACACAAAGAAAGAAAGTTGTTCAAAACAATCAACCAGATAAAAATGTTTCAGGATATAATAAAAAAAATAATTTTTTAAAAAAAGATGCAAACATATCAACAGACGATGGACTTCATAAATGGCGGGATCTTCTTAAAAAAAGTCAATCAAAAAAATGCCTTTTATAAGATGTGAAGAGACCATTCATTTTATCAACATGATTCATGGTGGGTGTTACGCAGATGCCTCTTTGAGTGAGAAAAAGCATATCGACTCTAACAGTAGTGCAAAATCTATTCATCAAATTGCTTCTAGGGTTGATAATTATTTTATGCAAAATCTGTCAGAATGCGCTTTTAATTATCTAAAACAGTTAAACAATGGAATTTCCGTAAGATATGATTCAGATATCGAAAAGAAATGGGGCTTAGGATCTACTGGTGCTGCGTTTTATGAAGGTAAAAAAGTAGATTTGTATAATTTTATATTTTCAAAAAATCAAAAAAATTCAAAGGTTCAAGGGTATCTTCAAATAAAAGCTGATAAAATCGTTGAAGAAAAAGGATTTTTACTCTTCTCCCAAACGTTTTTTCAAGGCTCTGACGTAGCCATTTTGGAAAAGAAATGGTTAGCCTTAGAGCTTTATGAATTCATGAGCAGAGTCTTGAATTCCCACATAATACATTATCATGTAAACGAAATGGGAGGTGCTGCTTTGGGAGATAAAGGTTTTTCTGGATTTGCAAAGAAATGGAAAAATGAGGCAAAACAAGAAAAAACAAAAATTTTAAAATTTATTGAGGAAAAATAATTTCAAAATACTGGGCCATCATGGGTGGCCCAAAAAGTTTTTCGACATTTAGTCATTGATAGAAAAATGAAGGTTCTTTTGCAAAGAGTTCTGCTGAAGCCATCAACGCTTCTTTAAAATCAATGATGGAAGCGGCTTTTAAAATGGTAGAGAGGTATAAAATACCCTATTCCACTACGACTCTGTCCCCTAGGTTTACCTGCCCTTTAACGTCAAAATCGTCATAGTGTTGGAAAAATGATTGGGCTGTTTCTAAAACTATAGATAGATCTTGCAGTTTTATCCTTGGACTTGTCATCTGTACATCTTTGTGCAGATAACGCGCCAAGTCCTTGAGGTTATTGTGATTCATTCTATCATAATAACTCTGTAAAAAATCTAAAGAAATTATGATTTTTTTATTCTAAGTAAAAGACGAAATTTTATCTGCGTGAGGTTTTAAGTCATCTTTTAGCTTTAATAAGGCTGGCAAAATTTAATGAGAAAAATCAAAAAAATCTTCTTTTTTTATCGTTAAAAGTATTATTGAAGACTGAATACCATAATCAGCAGTGAAGGATCATTCATCTGTCTTATTTATATTTCTTGCCAATTATCCGCTGAATCTTCTTCAGAAGATATAGTACGCATCGACTTTTCGCTGGCACTACCTTCGTCTTCTTCTTTTCTTACATCATTAAAAAGTATTTTTTCGTCAGCAGGATCAAGTTTTTGTTCTGACGCCTCTGTTGGGAAACTGAAGATACCTTCTGCAGTTTTTTCTTGCAGGCGTTCTAACTCAGGATCTTCTAATTCCGGATCACCTTCTTCTATTACAAATTGCAAAGTGACATCCGAATTTTCTGGCAGATTTTTGAGCTCAAAAGTTGTAGATGCTGCATGGGTTTTGGATAGTTCGCATTTTTCAATTTCGCCAATGAGATCTTTGATTTCGTTGGTTTTTTCATAGATAGATTCTTCGACGCTCTCTTCGAAGATTGTTTTTGGTAGCGGAGTTAAAGTAACGCGCAGTTCTTGGCTCCAGCGCTTTAGGGTTGTAGAATCAGCTTCTGTAAATTTTTTAGAGGTAAAAAAAGAAAAGCCTAATAAATCTTGCAATTTGATTTTTTGTACCCGAGTATTGTTCTTCAAAGAATGAAAAAGATATTCGTTTACTTTTTCTTGGCATTTTTCCAGATCACATTCTTTAAAAGACAATATAATATTTCTGGCAATGATAAAACTACTTGTTTCTTTTAAAGTCTTTTCTTTTTCTATAGATGTTAATATTTTGTTTAGCCTCTTAGAGTTGATGATTTGTTGAAATGTTTCTTTCAGGCTGGCCTTTCCCCCTAGGGGAAAGACCAACACACCATACACTATCCAATGGCGTTTCATTTTCTTTAAAGTTCCGTTTCTGCTGTAGAAGATAGACTTTTTTGTGTCAGTTCCTCTGTTTCTGGTAAATGGTTGATATGAGAAGAGATTTCTTTCTGGGCTTCTTCAGTCCTTCCCCATAAGGTGCTCCAGGAGTTTTCCAAGAGGTTTGTCATTTGATTTAAAGGCGCTCCAAACTGCCCCTCAAACCAAGATGTTTCCGTCGAGTTAGTTGTCGCGTTGAGCGTGCAATTGTTCATTTGATGGGTTAAATCATCAAGTTCTTCGTTTCCAGTGTCTTTTGGAAAAAATTCATTTTTGAATTCATTGGCGAAAAACCCTAAGGCAAACAGCCCAGCTGGTAGGATTACTTTTTTAAGAGGGGTCTTTACCTCGTGACCAACCCTTTTTATCAAGCTTTTAGTTCCAGAAGGAGTGCTTCTTTCAGTGCCTTTTTCTTCATCTTTTTGCAAGGTAGTTTTAGAGGCATAAATTGCATCATCTGCTATGGTAGACGGGTTTTTGCTCCATATTTTTTGAGTCAATCTCTTAACAAAACCTGGATTTTCCTCTTCTTTTTTCCAGGGATTGGACAATGAATTTGTGTCCTCTTGAATTTTTCTTAGTTTCTCTTCTATCTTTTCGTTTAAGAGATCAGGTAGATCCTCCATAATTTCTTCGTATATTTCTTCTTTAGTTAACCGTTGAGCCTTATGCCAAGCATCTTTTGCAGATTCTTTCTTTTCTTCTGGACAAGGTGTTGTTCTGTATTCTCTGGTGTAGTCTTTTGCGTCAGAGTTCTCTTCTTCGCTCTCTTCTTCGCTCTCTTCTTCGCTCTCTTCTTTGCTCATAGGTTCAAAATTACTTTGCTTTCCAGAATTACGAAGTATTTCAATTTCACTTGTGTCTAATGATGTTTTTTTACTAGGAGCATCCTGCTTGTTTTTTCCAGCCCAAACTAACGGAGCTGTTAGCCATAAAAAAATTAAAATTTTGTGCATTTGTATCACCTTTTCGTTCATCTTTTATGAGAATAGAAAATCCTATTGAAAAACTCAACCAGTTTAAAAAAAATTCACTTTTTAAAGATAAAAAAGTGTCTTTTCCTTCAGAAAAGACTTTATGACCTAGGTTATTAAGGTCATAATAAAAAGAAAAAAGAATGATGCATCATAAATGGATTCTAGCAGCGGCTGTAGGTTTGGGAATGGTATGGTGGACGCGGGAAGTTATTTTTTTCCTACGTTCCAGGAAGTTTAAAAAATTAGAACAAGATTACCAACAAGCTCTGCAAGCCTTAGCCAAAGGGCAAGCCCAGTTGGTGGCCTATCAGGAACAAAAAGATGCTTTGGTGCAGCACTTTCAGGAAAAAGTTGAACTTTTGCAAAGTGCGGTTTCTGCAGATGTTAAAAATTCTTATGCCCAAGCTTTTTCTGAATTTCAAAGTGCCTTCCTGCATTTTTTTCAACCTGTGGCGTCTAGCTGGCAAGCGTCCTGCACACAGGAACAAAAGCAGGTCTTAACTCAAGCCACCGGATCGTTGGCCCACGGGCTTGAAAAGATGGCGGGGTACATCAAAGAAATGGAACAAAACCGCCAAGGAGCCTATCAAGGCATATGGGAACATATCGGACATTTGGTGCAAGGACAAAAGGAACTCGCTCACCAGACCAGTGTCTTAGCTACCGCCTTGCGGGCGCCCCATGTACGGGGATGTTGGGGTGAAATGCAGTTAAAAAGAGTTTTAGAAATTTCGGGTATGTTGCCGTACTGCGACTTTGAAGAGCAAGTGACCTTGAAGAAAGACGGGGAACGCCTGCGCCCAGATGTCATTGTGCGTTTGTCTCAAGACAAGTGTGTGGTGATTGACGCTAAGGCGCCTATCTTGCATTACATTGAAGCCTGCCAAGCGCATACAACGCAGGAGTACGATCAAAAGCTGAAGGAGCATGAGCGTATTTTAGCGGGTCATGTGAAGAAGCTGGGGGACAAAGGATATGCCGGTTGGGAAAAAGACAGTGTAGATTTTGTTTTGCTGTTTGTTCCCGGAGATTCTTTCTTAAGCGAAGCCTTGCGGGTCAATCCTTCTTTGATCGAATGGGCTGCCCAGCAGAACGTGATTTTGACCAGTCCCAGCCTTTTGATTGCATTATTAAAAACCATTGCTTATGGATGGAGGCAGGAAAAAATTGCTGCAAAAATGCAGGATTTGTTTCAATTGGCCCACCATATTTTGGATTATGGGACTCAATTGCAAGAAGGCTTGCATCAAATGAATCGCCACCTACAGCAAAGTAGTCAATTTTGCCAGAAATCTCTTTCAGTCTTAGAGCTGAAATTAATGCAAAAAGTACAAAAATTTGCTTCTTTTTCAGAAGATAGCTCTGGACCCTCTTAAGGAGTTTGGCGATTGTGACCTGGGCTTTTTTTGTGCGCTTCTTATTTTGGGGGTGGTTATTGTTAAAAAGTTTGCACCCAATAAATCGGCACCTGACGTACAGTAGTCTATTTTGCTAGAAATTTTTTTTCAGGCTTGGAGCTGAAATGCTAATTCTATTGGACATTTTTTAACGAAAAAACTTTTGTGGGGGCCTGTTTTTTATTCCTCCTCGTAGATCCAGTATGGAAGATAGGGAAGGGTTGCAGAATATGACTTGGAAAAAAGCTTACCCCCCAAAAAGCTTCTGTGAGACAAAAGCTTTTTGGGAGTTTTTTACAGTTTCTTAGAACTTCTTTTTTGGAAAGGAAGGTTTTGAAGGACCTCTGGAATCAGAACGTGGGCCTCTTGGTGCCCAAGGTCTGTCTCCTTGAGGACGAGCAGGCCTGTCGGAAGAACCTCTTCCATAGCCACCATCTTGTCCGCCACCATAGCTGCCGCCTTCTCTTCTGGAATCAGAGCGAGGAGGTCTTGGTGCCCAAGGTCTGTCTCCTTGAGGACGAGCAGGCCTGTCGGAAGAACCTCTTCCATAGCCACCATCTTGTCCGCCACCATAGCTGCCGCCTTCTCTTCTGGAATCAGAGCGAGGAGGTCTTGGTGCCCAAGGTCTGTCTCCTTGAGGACGAGCAGGTCTATCGGAAGGGCCTCTTCCATAACCACCGCCTTGTCCACCACCATAGCTGCCGCCTTCTCTTCTGGAATCAGAGCGAGGAGGTCTTGGTGTCCAAGGTCTGTCTCCTTGAGGACGAGCAGGTCTGTCCGAAGAACTTCTTTGTCTGTCGTAACCTCTACCCTCTCTTTCAGAATCAGGGCGGGAATCGCCTCTTTTCTTATTGGCTGAAGTAGAATCTTCGTCTTGACGGTCTGAGACTTCAAAAGAACGTCTTTTGAAAGGAGCCCCGGAAGATCTTCTGCTTGGGTTGTCCTTTGAAAAATAATCGCTTTTTTTGTCGGATTCATCAGAGCGACGAGCACGTCTTTCCCCAGGCATAGTCCAATCTAGACGTTTTTGACGTTTTCTTTCTTCTTCTTCGTCAAGAGGGGCCTCCTCATCTTCGCCCAGTGTATTTTCAGCGGTTGCGCTTTCAGCATCTTCGTTTGATGTATTTTCAGTATCGTTCTCTAGTGCTTCTTCAGCAGTTGTATTTTCCGTTTCGTTATCTAGTGCTTCTTCTGCAACAGGGACGGAAGGGTCTTGTTCGACCGCAGATTGTAATGAAATATTTTTCATGGAACTCCTAAGGAATGATGTAAAGGTGGAAAAAAGTGATTCTTTTTGCTGAATACAGTCAAAAAAGCTCTTTTCGGTAGGGCATTGGAAATGAAACGGTTGCCCTTTGTGGTTAAAGCAGAGCTCAGCGCAATGCAGTCTTAGAGGTGTTGTATCGTCTTGGAAGCCATACAGTTTGTCCCCCCACAAGGGAAGGTCTAGGCTTGCCAGATGGACTCGGATTTGATGTTTACGACCTGTAACAGGCTTCACAATTAACCAAGCCCAGGCGCAGGGCTTTTGTCCTACTTCTTTCACTTGGCAAATCGTTTTGGCTGCAAGACTGTCTTTATCCGAGTGTAATGCCACAGCCATACCGTATTTAACAGGCTGCAGAGGCGTGTTTATCGTTGTTTCTTGAAAATCAGGGGTGCCGTGGACCAAAGCCCAATACGCTTTCTGAACTTCTTGGCGGGCAAACATCTGGGTCAGCTCAGTGGCAGCCTGAGGTGTTTTAGCCATCAACATCACTCCCCCGACTTCGCGGTCTAAGCGATGCACCAAACGGATTTTACGGCCGTATAAACGGCTTAGCAGAACGTCAAGGCTTAAGGTTTGGCCTGTACCTCCTTGACTGGCTATACCTACGGGTTTATTTAAGACTAAAAAGTCTTCATTTTCCCACAGAATCCACTTTTGAACGCGCTCTTGCCAATCCGCAGACAGAGGAGCGAGGGGGTCTTGGATTTGGCTGATGCGCTGCATCCACCCCTTGTGTATTTGTACTTCTTGTCCTTTTCTTACTTTTTTGTCACAAGTTATTTTCTGGCCGTCGACCCTAATCAGACCTTTACGAAAGGCCTTGTGTACGGCACTGAAAGGGATACCTTCGAAATTCGCGACGATCCACTTATCCAAACGTTGTGAAAGTTCCGAAACAAAAAAAGACTGGAAAAAAGAAAGATCAGAAAACGACAAAAAAATATCCATCAGCAACAACTCTTATTCTAAAGGAAATATTTTTTACTGCAAGTCAAAAAATGAATCTATTAAAAAATGTTTTCTTGCAGCGATAGCAAATGAACAAAATTTGAAAAGAGCCTTAAGCAAAAATTTTGTGAAAGATATTGGTGTTTCTTTTTTTGGGACAGATCACCTTTTTAGCGATCAAATAAGATTACAGGTTAGAGAAACATTCGATTTAAAAAATCAAAATAAAATTTGAATTTTTTATATATTCTGTTATGCTGCTTAAGAGTAAGTGGAGTTTTGCTTAATGAAAGAAAATAAAGTGCTTGCACAAACGCCGGGACACACGGTATATGCAGGCCCAAAAGAATCTGAGGTTTATCACTATTTTACAGATCTTTTCCGTTGCCCTGTGACCGCAAAGGAATGGGAAATTCCGGGTAAAGGAGTGATTAACCATCGTCTTTCTGCTTTTTGTTTTTCAAGGTTGGAATATTTGGGAATTGCGACGCATTTTATTCGCACTGTAAACATGCGACAGTCGTTGATGTATGCCACTGCTAGTCTTCCGTTTGATGTAGAAATTCATTTTGGTGTGACCAGCGCTTTGGTGGGCCTTTTTGAGTTACCTGAAGGGCACGTATTTGAGCGGCCAGTCATCAATTATTTCCATACAGCTTCGGGTAAAGAGCTCAATGAGAGTTATCTTATCAGCTTAGACTATCTTCACAGCGACGAATGGGAAGATTTTCAAACTTTGATTTACCGGGCTACGGACATCTTGAAAGGGGTGTTTATTGGTCATGGGCTTCAACTTATGAAAATGACGTTATCGCTGGGAAAAAGTGAGACAGGTTTTTCTGCAGCTTCCTTCTTTTTAAGTGGTAAGCTGTGTCCAGAGTCGTTTTGTGTTTTAGATTTAGAAACAAAGACACTTTTGGGTGCTGAATATATCAGCAACAGTGATTTACCTTGCGACCAGCACTATCAGCGTGTGGCTTCTAGAATGGGGATCGTACTGGAAGGACCTATGCGTTCGCATGTTTTGAATTTTAAGAAAAAGCAGGATTCTTTAGGATGACAAATTTAGCCTGGGTCAGGGAAAAATTGATGCAACGATTTCCCGAAGCTCGTATTGATGTGAGGGATGAAAGGGGAGACGATCAACATTTGGCCGTGAATATTATTTCTACCCAATTTCAGGGTTTGAGCCCGGTTTCTTCTCACCGTTTAGTTTATGAGGCTTTAGAGGGTCAGGTGGGGCAGCGTATTCATGCTTTAAGCCTGCGAACCTCGGCAGTAGATTAAGCCAGGGTTCCAAACAAATCCAAGATTGCATCATAATCTTGCATTGGAAACCATAAAATCAGCGTGTCCTCAGCTTCTAAAGCCACGGCTGACCAATAAGCTTTTTTCTTGCGAATACAGACGACAACATGAATTCCGTATTCTTTTAGTTTTTCCCAAGAAAAGTAAAGAGCTTTGACATTTTCTTGTACCCATACTTCGGCTACCATTAAACTTTGATCTCCTTGGGTAAGCCACATTTTTTTCAGATAAGAAGGGGCCATTTTTTTAAACGTTCCAGAAACCACAGTTTGCAGCGGATACGCTAGACAGGCTAGGCCTGATTTAAAAAAAGTGTGAAAATTTTGCATATTTTCTGTCATCGCAATACCCGCATAGGAATTTTTTTGTCTTGCTATCAAACAGGTTGTCAGATTTTGTTCATCAGACTCACTTAATCCCATCACATAAGCTGGATGTTCATCGATAGCCTGCCAAACGTCTTGATCTAGGGTAGGGGAGTAAATAAAAGAATACTCTGGGTACAAAATAGCCATTTTTTCTGTATGCTCCTTATTTTGTCCGATGACCAAAACTTTTTGATCTTTTAATGATTCCAGTAAACCATAGGTTGTTTCATGAGCCCCTAAAAAGACAAAGCGTTGCTTAGTATAAGATTCAAAAAATAAATTTTTAGAAGAACGATCCGTCCCTCCTGCTGTTAACAGATACACAAAATCATCTTTGACCAACAGTGTATCTTGGCAAACCTCAATTCTTTCCCCTTTTCTAAAGGCCATCATCAGGCGCATCTGAGGAATCTTTTTTTCAATGTCTTTGATCGTTTTAGAGTGAAAAAAGTGTTTTTCCTGGACATGGATACCCAATAATTGAAAACGGTTTTGCACAAAAAAAGCATGGTCAAAAATGCCAGGCATTTTTAAAATCTCTTGGAGGTGTTCAGCCATCAGTCCCCAGGGCCTGATGACCCAATCAATTTTTAGCTGTTGCAAAAGAGAATCTGTTGCAATCACTTCTAAATAATGGGCATGACGCAACCGGAGGGCTTTAAATGAGGCATGAAAAAGCATTTGATCCAGTTGACAAGCTACCAAATTGACTTCATCACTGCCTGTGATGACTAAAAACGCGCACTGTGGGTCTAAGTTGGCTTTGCGTAATACATAAGGGTCGCATACATTGCCCACCACTCCTTGAACATCATAACGATCTTGAATGCGCGCAATCGCTCCAGCATCAGTATCAATAGCTACGACCTCGTAATGAGTAGAAAGATAATGAACCAAACCTGTTCCCAAACGTCCTACGCCGGCTATGACAACGCGTCTCACTTTATTTTTGACCAAATGTGATGAATGATTGTATCATGGCTGGGAAAGAAAAATATTTTATTTCTGATAAAGCTGAAAAATTTTGTCAGGACAAAAGTAAAAATAAGTTTTTTGAATATATTTTTAAAAATCATTTCAAAGATATTATACTTTTGGAATTTTTTATTATTAATTTGGTCATTTTTGATAAAAAATCAATTAAAGAAAACTTTTTAAGTATACCAAACAGGGACTTTAAAACTGTTCTAAGCTTCCTTGCGAAACAACAGTTTTTCCAATTTGTTCCTATAGGTCTTTGTACTCTTTTCTGGATTTTTTTTTTGTGTTATAGATAATCATATGAATCGTACAATGTCTTTTTGGCGTTTTTTTTAGATTTTTAAGGGATTATAGAAAATATAATTCGTTTTAAAAGTAAGGAGAGATAATTTAATGAAGAAAGTTTTTCTTTTGAGTTTTTTACTGGGCAGTGTTTTAACTGCTACTAACCCTGTTTTCGCTCAAGGCGAGGCAGGAACTGCTACACCTGCAGCTCCTGCTGCGACAACTCCTGCAGATTCATCTGCAGCAACACCTTCTGTAGATCAGCAGGTTCCAGCCACAACAATGCCTGATCCAGCTGCTCCTGCAGGCTTGCCTGCTGGAGATACTTCTGGTGCCATAACTACTCCTGCAGTAGAGGGTGGCACTCCTGCAGAAAAGAAAGAAGAGTCTAAGGACGGGGAAAAGAAGAAAGTCTCTGCAAAGAAGGGTAAAAAAGGTAAGGCCAGAAAGCATAAGGCTAAAGGATCTAAAACCTTTAAAGGATGTACAATCGTCGTCAATAAGGCTTCTGATACTTTTGCCCAAAAAGCTGATGCGCAGACTAAGTGCTGCACTCCAGCCCCAGCTTGCAGCGTGCCTGCTGCTACAGTAGAAGCACCGGCTCCTGAAGCTTGCGCTGCTGCCTAAAAAGCTAAAAGACGTTATGTTTTTTAAAATCTGACAGTCTTTAAAAGGTCACAAAGTTTTTTGTGGCCTTTTTTTATAAGTACATGGCAACAAATTATCATGAGCAGCAGTGTTCTCATGGTGGGTAAATCTGTAAAAATGATTGGGCCCACACAATCTGAAAGCTAGAACACATGTTTTTTTCTAAAAGAGCCATGATAGAGCAATGAGGTTATGGTCTCTGATATCTTTTCAGCGTATTTTTCACGAATGCCTAGGCCTGAACCTGTATCGTAGGCTTTAATAGACTAAATTATTTTTAAAACAGGGATATTTTAATATTTTTTTTATTTATTTTTATAGAATGTATTGACAAAGTGTGATTTTTTTTTTAAAATAAAGTTATTAATCTCTTACTTCTATTGACACGATGTCTAAATTATATCTTCTATTGTCTTTTTGCTTCATGCTGCCATCCTATGCAATGTTTGAGGAAAATGCCTCAAACGATAAAGAAGATCGCGCCAGGAAGATGTTTCCTAAAATGACAACTAACGAAGAGACTCCTAAAGAGCTTCCAAAAAAAATTGAAAATGCTGCTTATGAAGCCGTGAATAAGGATTTAAATCAGTGGGCGTTAGGTCTTTCCAATGACGATCTTATAATAGGCAAAAACGTAAGTTTCATTGAGTTTAACGTGACACTTTATTCAAAGCATATGAAAAGCGTACGTCTGCCTGCAGCAATATTTTCACAGAATCCCATTTCTTTTAGCAATTTAAAAGAAATACAGATTGGCTTTTCCAAACAAGATAGTCTGGAAAAGATATCTTATGTTCTGCAAGGTCCCGATTTTCAACAAGTAGAAGAGATAGAAATAACAGGTAATCGGCGTCCTATTCCAGTGACAAAATCCTTGGGAAAATTAGCTGAAAGAAAAGAATCAAAGACTTTTCCAAGAATCTCTTTAGAATTTCCAAATTATGATCCTTATGAAAGAGATCCTGAGCATCAAAGCTTATACGATGTTAACGGAGGATGTTTGTGGGATGGTTTTGTGCACCCCAAAGATTGTGCTGCGTTGACAGGAAGTCCCAAAAGTCCTAAAAAGCCTTTTACCGTTTTACAGAACAGGGGCAACAGCCAGATACCTTACAATGTGTACGTAAGAAATAACCAAGATGTTTATGCGGTTCTAAACAGCACTGGGGAGGAAGCTTTTTATAACCAAACACTTCCAGAACTTTTAGAACAAAAAAGACCTGGTCAAAACCAGATCAAAACTATGGCAGAAGAGGTGCCAGGAAATCAGATAGTGAATCAAATAAATCATAATGTAGAAGTGCCAGAAAATCAAATGATGCGTCAAAGAAACAACGATGTTATGGAAGAATAAGATCTTTTTCTGTGCAAAAAGGGGGCCTCTATGGGGCCCTTTGTGAAACTGTACTGTAAAAAGCAGGGAGAAACTGTAGAAGAGAGTTTTTAAAAATTGCCTTTATTTTTGAAGCAGACTGCTTTACAATGAAGGCGTTTAGGGGCTGTAGCTCAGTTGGAAGAGTATGTCGCTCGCATTGACAAGGTCAGGGGTTCGATTCCCCTCAGCTCCAGCAATAAGACCAGGAATACTAAAAAATGGCACTCAAATCTGTTGAATGGTTTATCGCATCACGATACTTAAAACTTTCTCGTAAACAAGGTGTGGTGGCAGTCATTGCAGGATTCTCTTTTTTAGGGATTTTATTAGGTGTTGCCACGTTGATCATTGTTATGTCTGTGATGAACGGCTTTCGTCACGAGCTGGTTTCCCGAGTGATTGGTTTTAATGGGCACATAACGGTCAGTCAGTTTTCTGGCAAGCTTCAAAACGCAGATGAGGTCGTTCAAAAAATCCGATCTTTAAAAGGGGTTACGTCTTGTGCGCCTTATGTGGAAAGGCAGGTTCTTTTGACTGCCAAAAACGGGGCAGCAGGGGCTTTGGTGCGCGGTATTGCTCAGAGTGATCTTTTTCACCGCCCTTTGATTGCAAAAAATATTGTTGGGGGCAGTCTTGAAAATTTTGGGGCTCCGGCGACGATTTTAATCGGACATAAGTTGGCTCAAAAGCTACAAGTTTCTGTAGGGGATAAAATAAAAATCCTTTCCCCAGAAAGCCAGCCGACTCTGTTAGGATCTCTACCGAAATCGCGTCATTTTAAGGTGACCGCCGTCTTTGATAGTGGTATGCATGAATACGACAGTGCGTTTATTTTTATTCCTTTGCAGGACAGCCAAGCTTTTTTTTCTATGGAACAAACGGTCTCAGGAATTGAGGTTTTTGTGCCAAATCCAGAAGATTTGTCTTCCTTAAAAACAACGTTACTGCATCTGTTTCCCGAGCTGTCGGTTTATGACTGGCAACAAGCCAACCAGAAATTTTTTTCCACCATCGAAGTGCAGCGTAATGTCATGTTTCTGATTTTAATGCTGATCATCGTGGTGGCAGCGTTTAATATTATTTCTTGTTTAATTATGATCGTTAAAGACAAAACCAAAGATATTGCCGTCATGCGGACACTTGGGGCATCTCGTCAGTCTATCTTGAAGATTTTCTTTTTAACGGGAGCTTCTTTAGGGGTGGCGGGGACGTTAGGAGGGACTGCTCTGGGCCTGCTCTTTTCTTACAATATTGATCACATTCGTCGTTTTTTGGAATCTCTTTCAGGAACGAATTTGTTTCGGGCAGAAATTTACTTTTTATCTCATTTACCTTCCCGCACAGATGTCAGTGAAGTGGCTGTTGTCGTGGTGACTGCTTTGTTTTTAAGCTTTTTAGCCACTTTTTATCCTGCCTACCAGGCGTGTCGTATTCAACCTGCGGAAGGCTTGCGTTATGAGTGATCAAATGAATATCAATAGTAGACCCATTGTAGATGTATGCCAAGTTGGACGATCTTATGGTGCTTTGACAATCTTCCAAGAAGCACATTTTTCTATTCTGGCGGGACAGCGCATTGCTTTGGTCGGTCCTTCAGGAACAGGAAAGTCAACTTTGTTGAATATTCTGGGGCTTTTAGATACGCCTTCCCAAGGAGAGGTCCTATACCATCATCGTGGGCAAACATTTTCATCTCAAAATCTCTGTGATCGTCGTGCCACCGCGTTACGCCGATCGATGCTGGGATTTATTTTTCAATCTCATCATTTGCTGCCAGAATTTACGGCTTTAGAAAATGTTCTTTTACCAGCGCAGTTTGCAGGTCAAAAGGGGGCTTTAAAACGAGGTAAAGAACTTTTAGACCGGGTGGGACTGAAAGATCGGATGTCGCATAGGCCTTGTGAGCTTTCTGGCGGCCAGCAGCAAAGGGTAGCCATTGCCCGCGCGTTGATTAATAATCCAGAATTGATTTTGGCCGACGAGCCTACGGGTAACCTGGATGAAACAACAGGCCGAGAAGTTTTTCAACTGCTGACAGATATGAATACGGAAGAAGGAACCAGCTTGTTTGTGGTGACTCATAACCAAAGTCTTCTGCCTTGTTTTCATAAAATCTTTTTCTTGGAAGATGGCAGACTGATAGAGTCATAAAAAAAATTTTCTGACATTTTAACCTAAAATGACGCCGTAACAAATTTTTTGGATTGGGATATCTTTGATAAAGCCGTATGTCTTGTCTGATTTTAATGGGGTGCAGGGTTTTTAGAAAATGTGGGGGCTATTGAATTCTTAAAGTAAAATCGCATTGCTTAAAGTAGGAAAATGATGTTTCTTGTCTTTTTCGGCAGAGAAAATGAAGATTTAAAAGATATTTGGCATGATCTTTTATAAAACACACAAAAAACTTTTTAAGTGAATTAAACTTTATGACGCTGGTCTTAAGCTGGTTAGACTATCTTTTTAAAATGAACATTGTGTCATATTCACATAACGTCACATAAAATTTGCAATATGACTGTAACCTCATCCCCTAATGAGGTCCAGTAGACTTTTTAAATACCGTACAGGAAATGCCCTGTTGACGTGCTGTTTTGTAAAACGTTTTGAGTTCTGTCACAGAAAGATCCTTTTTTACAATAACGCGGTAGAAAAGTTTTCCTTTGACCCGGCATCTTTGAATCGACAAAGTATTTAGTCCGGCAGATTGCGCTTTTTGTAAAGTATTTTCTGCTTCTATTAAGGAAGAAAATACGCCTCCGACTTGCATATTGAAGACTTCCTTCTTTTCAGTCAAAGGCTTTGTTGGGGCAGTCTTTTCTGCAGGGACCTTTAGATTTTCGGCTTTATCTACGATCGGGGAAGAGGTTTCTGGAGCTAAAGGTTTTTTTGCAGAAGAAGGATCTTGATCTTCCACAGGTTGCTTAGATGTTTCAGGTTCTTCTGACTTCCCAGAGAAGGAGGTTTTTGGGGCTGAGACGCTGGGCTCTGCTGTTACAGGAGGTTCTTCAGTGATAGGGACAGGAGCGCATGGGGGTAGAAATTTTTCAACGACTTGAAATTTTTGTAGCTCATCCCATCCATAGGCTAAATAGTCATTTTTTTCCCCTGAACTTTTGCCAGCTTCCCTGATAGGCCATCCATAGGTTTTTATAACGGGAATTTGACCATTAGTATTTCCAGGATAAAATAGCTGATAGGCAAACCAAGACCCAACGCCAGTGGCTACTAAGATAATCAGTAAGACCAGATATTGGTGAAATTTAATTTTGCGAGAAGCAAACTGTAGGCGTGAAGACTTTTTTCGTTTCAAAGAAACAAATACCTCTTTTTGTGCAGACTATAAAAAAAATATCATTTTGTCAAGATTCTGCTGTTTTAATAGATAAAAAACTGTTCATTTTTTAAAATCATTAAATAAAGGTCAATGGAGCAAAAGGTAGGATTTTAAAAATTCGTCAATCTTCCCATCCAAAACCGCGCTGGTGTTTCCTTCTTCAGTGCCGGTGCGCAGATCTTTAACCATTTGATAAGGCTGTAAGACATAAGATCGAATCTGGGATCCCCAGCAAATACCCTGCTTATCAGGCTGTTCTATCGAATTCTTTTGTTCTCTTTCTGCTTTTTCGTATAATTTAGACTGTAACATGGCCATAGCGGTTGCTTTATTACGGTGTTGAGAACGATCACTTTGGCACTGGACAACAATTCCGGTAGCAAGATGGGTAATACGTACTGCACTGTCTGTTTTATTCACATGCTGACCTCCAGCCCCAGAAGCCCGATAAGTGTCTATTCGTATGTCTTTGTCTTGAATGTCAATGACAATTGCGTCATCTAATTCTGGGGAAACCCAAATAGAAGCAAAACTTGTATGACGCCTGGAAGCCGAATCAAAAGGGGAAATTCGAACCAAACGATGAACGCCAGTTTCACCTTTTAACCACCCGTAAGGAAAGTCACCTTTGCTGATACGCAGAGTGGCGGACTTTATGCCGGCTTCTTCCCCAGGTGTTTCATCCAGCAGCTCTACACTGTACCCACCTCTTTCAGCCCAGCGCATATACATGCGCATCAGCATGTTGGCCCAGTCTTGTGCTTCCGTGCCTCCTGCACCTGCTTGCAAAGATACAAAGCATCCTTTTTCGTCTGTAGCTTGGGTAAACAAATTTTCGATATGAATTTTTTCTGCTTTTTTGCACAAGCTTCGCAGTACCTGGCTTTGTTCTTGCACCAATTCTTCTAGGTTTTCTTCTGCAGCCATTTCTATCAGTTCTTTACAGTCTTGGAGTTGTTGACCTAGTTCTTGAAAAGTTTTTTTCTTTTTTAGTAAAGCTTCTTGTTGGCGCAATAAAAGGGCTGCTTGGGTGGGGTCTTGCCACAAATCTGTGCTTAATAGCTTTTCAGCAATAGCCTCTAAATCCGGTTCGACAGCTTGTTGGTCAAAGACGCCTCCTGAGGAAATGCAAAACCTCCTCTATTTTTTGAATATATAGACTGTTATGTTCGATCATTGCGTTCTTTGCTAGAATCATTCCTACTTTATAAGAATAATCTGATGACAGAGTAAAAGGAAGATCGTTAGGTTTTGACGCCATCTTTTTATAAAATCTGTAAAAAATTTACAGCTTATCCTGCGGATTGGGGTTCATCGTTAAAAATAAATTTTGTATGCCGTCTTTGTGGTTATTTAAATACAATTGGAACCAAGGGGTGTATTCTAAGTGGCGAGAGTTGTTGAATAATTCTTCTTGGCATATCCATAAATAATCCGAAGCTTCAAATGGGTTGAGTTTTGGAATATCTTCTGTAATGCCTTTAAAAAATTGTACAAATTCATGTTCTACCCATCCGTTCGATAGCGATACTTTGTAAATGAAAGCTATGTCTGGGGTTAATTTTGTCTGCAATCCCACTTCTTCTAACAGTCGTCGCTGGGCGGCAACAGAATACTCTTCTTCTTGCCGAGGGTGGCCACAAAAGCTGTTAGCCCATTGGGATGGGGAGTGATATTTTTCTGCAGCTCTTTTTTGAATCAGCAGTTGATTGTTTTTGTTAAGGATGAAAATGGAAACCGCTCGGTGTAGGTGCCCTTCTTGGTGGGCTAACAGCTTATCCATGACACCCATAGAGCGATTTTGACCATCAACTAATATTACTTTTTCTAAAGAGTCATCTTGTTTTATAAAAGAGAGATGCATAAAAGCCCCTAATTGTAGTGTAAAAAAAGCGTGTTATATTATTTTAGGTCTATTTTTTTGGGCAGTTTGTTTAACGCATCACGGGACTGTTGCTCTTCTATTGCTTTGTCTAATTTGGATGTTAAGCTTTTTTCCAGAGAATTTTTGGTAAATTTTTTAAAAAGCTCTTCTTTCCAAAATTTTAATTGGTCGTTAAGAGGTAAAGATTGAAAATTTATTTTAATACTTTCTAAAAGCGTGTCAGAACTGATACATTTTTCTGATACAGCAAAACGTTCGGCAATATTTTTAAAAAGATCGTCAGAATTTTTAGATGAAAGCTTAGAATTGCTTGTGGAATTTGAGAAAATTTTAACCAAAATTTCTTGATTGTTTTCTTTATCACCCCATTGAAATGTGAAATTTTTAGGGTATACATCAATATCTAACGCAATATCTTTTTTAAAGCTTATGGTTCCATATACAACTGTCTTGATGCCTATCCTGGTTATATGACCTTTTGTATTCTGAAGTTGATTGATACATTGTTGCAGAAACCAAGCAACAGAACACGCTTGCAAGTTGTTTTTTCCACACAAAATATCATTGAAGTTATGAGTGTTTTCTAAAATAGACGATCCATCAAAAGGCTTGAGATAACTTATAAAATTTTCGCTTATACGACTTGAAATATTATTATCTGGGGAAATATTTTGGGTTTTTTTATTTTCTGTAATCATTGCTTGCACTTCGTGCATCTTCAGCAGTAAAAATATGGAAAAAGTTTTTTTTCATGAAAACTTATCTAATTTTTATAAATTATATTTTTTTAAAAAATTATGTCAATAGATTCTTAAAATACTCTGTAAGGTGCGCAGTCACTTAAAGAGTGGTCATAATAATATCGAAAATTCAGAATAAAAACAAATATTTTAAAATTTTCCTAAATCATTCAAAATTTAGGAATTTTTTTTTATCGAAAGAGTATTTTCGCTTTTTTTATTGTGAAAGCAGGGTGTCTAATTCATGACTTCTTGTGGGAAATTTTTCTCTGATGAGTGCTTTAGCAGCAGGACTTAAAATGTTTCCCTTCCAGATTTCTAGTTCTTGTGGTTCTTCCATAGTGTTAAATATTCTCAGCATCATAGAAAGAAGATTTCTTTGACTGAGTTCTATTGATTTGCTAGGATTATTTTTGGCGTCTATAATAGTATATTCTATAAGAGCATTGAATGATTGACTGCCATTTTCTTTTTTTATTTTTTCTTTTTTTATGTTGCAAAAGATCTTGGTATTGGCAGAAATTGGAATATTTTGATATCTGGGGAGGCACTTTACGGAACACTTTTTATCTGAAATTTCAATATTTGCATGAGTACTGTTAGAAAGCATTGTTGCACATTGATCAATAAAACATGCTAAACGAAAGATATCATAAGGTGGAACTTGTTCCAGATTTTTACCAGGATCTTTTATAATCTTGAGTATTTGATCAATGTTTTTTTGAGACATAATTTTGTTTATACTCAGTTCTTGGGCCAGATTAGAAAGTAAGCTGTTTTGTTGCTGATATTGATTTTGTTCCGTATCGGCTGTCGTATTGCTTTTTGGGGTTTTTACTTCATCGCTATTCCCTCCATATATCAGAAAAGGGAACAAAAGTAACCCCAAAAATAAATGTATTTTTTTCACTCTAAATTTTGTTTTATTCTATTACTTCATTTATACCGAAATAATATTGAAAAAAAGCATCTAAAATTCAAAAAAATAAGATCATTTTTGAAAGAGAAGTATTTTTTCTGCCAGGACAACACCATCTTAAGGCGTTATTTGCGTTAACACCATAACAAACTGGTACTACACCAAAGACTTTTCAGAAAGTCGTTTACTGATCTGGGCTGTAAAAATAGCTTGTGCCACTATTTGATCATCTACACTAGATTTTCCAGAAAACCGCCATACCATTCCACGCTGGTGGCTTTTGACGACATGCATTTCCAAGCGGTCTCCGGGCTTGACGGGTTTACGAAAGCGAGCGTCCTGAATAGACATAAAATAAACCACATGATCACGACAGGTAATGTTCATGCTTTCCATCACCAAAACTGCAGCGGTCTGGGCCATGGCTTCGATGATTAAAACTCCAGGCATTACAGGTAAGTCAGGAAAGTGTCCTTGAAAAAAAGGTTCGTTAATAGTTACCCCTTTAATACCAACAGCTTCTGATCCTAGGCGCACTTTTTCTAAACGATCAACCAACAGCATAGGATACCTATGGGGTATTCGTTGAATAATTTGCTCTAAGCTTAGGCTTAATGTTTGTTGGTTGCTTGCTTGGGATTGAGTTTCTTTTTGATTATCCTTCACTTTTATGCTCCTTTTTTGACTTGTTTCCACGCTAAGGCAACTTGACGTTTCCAGATAGCAGCATCTGTGGCTGGAATACCGGCAATCTCTTTGCCTTCCTCTTGAGTGCTGCGCATCACACCGCTTTTAGCGGCGACCCGTGTTCTGGGGGCCAGTGTAACATGAGGTGCCAATCCTACTTGTCCTCCTAACATACATCCGGCTTTGACGTGGCAACTGCCAGAAAGGCCTACTTGAGCTGCAATAACGACATGTTGACCTAAGATGCAGTTGTGTGCGATATGCACCAAATTATCAATTCGACAGTAAGGGCCAATAATTGTATCTTCCAGCATCCCCCGGTCGATGGTGCTGTTGGCCCCAATATGACATTCTTTTCCTATGCGTACTCCCCCTACATGAGGGATATCTAGAAAGCCTTTAGCAGTTATGGCAAAGCCAAATCCTTGCTGTCCAATCCGGGCCCCAGACTGTATCAACACTTCGTCTTCTAAAATAGCGTTTATCACAGAAACATGACTTTGAATGGTGCACTTTTGCCCTAACACCACCTCGGGTCCAATATAGACTAATGGACCAATGACGCAGCCTTCCCCGATTACAGCATCCCGATCGATGACTGTGCCAGGACCAATGTCACAGGGTCCTTTTAAAACGGCTGTTGGATGGATGACCGCAGAAGGATGAATACGCGTTTCCAGGGGAGCGTAAGAAGTTTGACAATGGCGCAGCAACTCTATAAATGAAACCCAAGGATCTGGAGAGATCAATGGAATGGTGTGCTCAGGCAGCTTGTTGACATCACAGGCAGCTACAAAACAAGCTCCAGCATGAATGGGAAAGGGCACCTTTTCGCCAGGTCGAAGAACGCTGATATCTTTTGACGTTGCCGTGATTAATGGGGCCAAGCCTTGAAATTCCTGACAAGTGCCTTTAAAAGAAGCGCCAGTTATTTTTTGAATTAGGGTTAAAGTTAAAAGAAATGGAAACATGATCTAGAGGTTTTTGATGGCGCTGAGATCAATTTTAGGCAGCATCTGAGACAAATTATGTGCTCGGCTGTTAATGATTTCAATAACCTCTGGAGTCAGATCTCGGATTGTGTTGGGATCACGATAAAAAGCCGTTTCTGCTGTTATGCCTAAAGAGAAACCATATTTTTTTTGAAGTTCTTCTAAAATAGTATTGACCTCTTTTTCTAAAAAACTGATGATTCTTTGATGAACAGCCATAATTTCTGATTGGATACTTTGGATGGTTTTGTTCAAGTTCTCTCCGCGTCGAACCAATTCTCCTCTGCGAGTCTCAACAGCTTTAGGATTTAAGTCTGTTTGCATACCGCTAAGTTGAGCAAATTTGGCCTCAATTTCGCGTTTTTTTTCGCCAGCAGCCCCTTCCAGCTTTTTGGCTGCGTCCTCTAATTTTTTCCTAACTTCAATATATTCTTTGACATTTTCAACAATTTTTTGAAAATGCACAACAGCAACAGACAAAGCTAAAGTCTTTCCTGAAGAAGGAGTATCGGGAGTAACGTTTTTTATAGAAGAAGGCAGTACTTCATCCGCTGCGCGGGCTGTCCACGACAGCAAAAATACGATGACTCCTGTGCATAGGATTTTTTTGTTCAGAAAAAGCTTACTCATTTAAAAACAACGATAGTTACCCTTTGATGGTGGAGGTTTTTCTTGCAAAAATCAAGATCTTTGAATCACTTCTTAAAACAAAAGGTACTTTGCAAATTTTACAAAAAAACAGTCTGGCAGTTTTTTGTTTTTAACTTTTTTATGATCTGTACCCATTAGAAAAATCTAAAAAAAGATTTTTAAGCGTTTTTGTTAATGTTTAATTAACCTAAGGTGGTCAAAAATAGAGGGACATCTTTAAAAGAGTATAAACGTTGAAATATACAAAAGATTCTCCTGAGAGGGCGCTTGTGGGTATAGAAAACGAGTTAAAGTTATTGAGGGCTGCGCAGGCTTTGGTATCTCAGATTTTGCACGACTTGATTTCACCTTATAGTGCTCTTTCCACTGGGCTAGATATTGTATCAGACCACAAAGGAGAGTTGTGGAAAATGATGATTCTATCCAAAAATCAGATGGGGGTCTTGCTGTCTTTATTTCGAGCTATTTTTGCGACAGGCGATCTGCCTATTTCTGAAACGCAGCGTCTTTTAAATCAGTGGTTAGAAGATCGCTTTCAGTTGCACAATCCCGTTCCTGATCAAATGCTGGTGTTATATCCTAAGGTGGTTTTGGGAATCATTTTTTGGTTGACACAACAATCTATGGTTAGAAAAGGAAGTCTTGGCATTAGAATGACCCCTAGAGCCGTTATTTTTTCCCTTCAGTCTGGGGGGGTTAAGCAGGATGCAAGTCAAGATCTTATTTTAGAAGAAGGGTGTGCAGAGCCTGTTCCTCAGCAAAGTTACGCTTATTTTATTTATTTGCTTTTAAAAGACCAAGATTTAAGAGTCCGAGTTTATAGGAAAGAGACAATATTGGAGGTCCATGTTTTAGAAAATGTCTAAAGTAAATATAGAGTTCTATGAAAAATTCAAAAAAAATTCAGAATTGCGATCATTTAAGAGGTGAGTTTTAAGTTAGCTCTAGAGATGATTGTTTTTAGGAGAGTCATTTTTTGCAAAAAATCTATGGAAAAATTGTAAAAAGACCTTCTTAAGATTTTTCCCAAGAAGGTCATCATTTTTCGTTTTTATTTAAAGCCTTATGCGTCAAGTTTTTTCATGATGGAATAAACCAAAAAATTGCCTAAAAAATCTATGTCTTGCCAGAAACGCTCTGATGGAATGTAAAATCCCAGTTTTCTGGCAAGAGGTTTAGAATTATTTTCTTTATATAATTTTATTTATTCAAATACGGACAGTATTCTAGAAGAGTTTCTTTGACATCTTCCTCTTGAGTGTTAAAATGTTGTTTAAGGATCTTGTTAACTTTAGTTTTTTCGTTATCATTGAGCCTTTCATTGCCTTGTACACGCCACGCAAGATTCAAAAGAGAACCAGATCGATTTTTTGGCTTTAGAGTTTCCAGTTCTTTTTCTATGAAATCAAAACAGTTAAAAGAATAACAAAGGCTACCTAGTACATCTTTTTTTTTTCGGGGGAAAGTTTTGGAAGCTCGCTTTTAATTGTTTCAATTACGCGTTGCGTATCGTTCTTTGGATCTCTAGATAATTGGTTTAAAACCTCGTATGTAACATCAGGATTGGCAGATTTGGCGAGAAGCGTCTGCAAAAGGGGCAGAACATTAAGAGAGAAATAGCTGCTAGCCAGTGTTTTGACGACGCTTTGTAAAGATGCCGAATTTAGAGTATCTTTATGATGGTTTAAAAACTGCAGAACATCATCCAGAGTTTCTTTTGATCCTTCGTCGTGTGCAATGTGTTTTAAAAATATTAACCTGCAAGTCAGGAGCATAGTTTCTGAATTCACGCTGAATGTCATCAAACTTCTGTATAAAAGTCTTCTTTGTAATAACGTTTTCAGGCAGAGTAGCGTATTCTTTTTTGTGTATGGGTTTGTGCTTTTCAGGGTTTTTTCCTGTTCTTCATCATGGAAGTTTTTTTTTGCCAGCATAAGTATTCTGAGATGTGTATCCGGCGAGCAAAATGAGTAAAATTTTTTTGTACATGGTGAACTGAAATTTTTAAATCATATTTTTATTATAGTATTACAACGTTAAAAAAAATGAAATAATTTTTGACAGTCTTTTTAAAATACTATTTTATGCAAATTCCTGGGCCGGGGCCATGACGCAGTCTCCGGGATAGCGGATGACCTGGCCATTTAATTCCATTTCCACCAAAGCATTTCGTACTTGTAACTCCGAGGCCTTAAGGTGTAAGGCTATTTCCGGAATAGAGGTGGGAATGAAGCTTAAGGCTTGCTGAAGCTGCTGAAATAAGTCTGCTTGTGGACAAAGATCAGAAGAAGGTTCATCAATTTCATATTCATCCCCATCTTCATGGGCAGAAAACAAAGTGTTGGGGGCTGGGCGTTGCTGAAAACGTTCTTGAATAATGTCTTGGGCAGATTCTAAAAACAATGCACCTTCTTTCAAAAGCTGGTTGCTGCCTTTGCACCGCAGGTCCAAGGGGTGGCCAGGGGCAGCAAAAACAGTGCGACCTTGCTCTGCCCCGTACTTTGCAGTTAATAAGGCTCCGGATTTTACGCCAGCTTCTATGACAGCCACAGCCCAAGAGAGCCCTGAAATAATGCGATTTCTTTTGGGAAATAAAGAAGCCTGAGGCACACTGCCCAAAGGGTCTTCAGAAAGGACTAGACCTTTTTGACCTATTGTTTCGTATAACTGCTTGTTTTCCAAAGGATAAACGTTACCCAAACCACCGGCGACCACTGCAATTGTGGGGACGTTATTTTCTAAACAGGCTTGATGAACCCATGTGTCTATTCCCCTGGCCAGACCCGAAATAATAGGATAACCTTCTGCCTTCAGACCCAACACCAGCTTATGAACAAAGACTTCACTGGCCTGAGAGGCGCTGCGAGAACCCACCATGCCGACACCTTTTTCTTGTAGTAAATTGAGGTCTCCGTAAGTGCTCAAAAAGGGGGGCGGGTCCCTTAGTTCTCGTAAAGCCGAAGGATATTCAGGCTGAAAATAAGAAATTAGTTGAAACCCTTTTTTTTCGTGCAGTAAAATTTCCCGGCTGATTTCTTCTATGCTGGGGATACGTGTATCTTTACGTGTGATGATGGCAGGAAGTTTTTTAAGGGCTTCTTTGGGACTTCCAAATCTCTTTAGAAGGTAAAAAAAACCTATAGATCCTACATGTTCTGTGCGGCTTAGTCTTAAATAATCTAATTTCAGTTCAAAGGGTAAGGGCTGAAAAACCAAACTGTTCACGGAACTCCTATGTCATTTTTTAATAATTATAATCAGAAATTTAAACAAAAACAATTATTGATATTTTTTTAATTAGAGCAATCTTTTTAGGCATAAAAGCTTAAGAATATTTTTTTTGGTGGAAAGGGTACGTGTTAGTCGTTTTTTATATCTCAATACTTTGTGAATGAATGAGTCTGTAAAATTAGACTATAAAATTAAAAAAATACGCTTCTAAAAGTTCTGATGATGATATATAAAAAAAAATTCATAGGGTCCTTTAAGTGTGTCGTAACCAAAGAGGGCACTATCAAAGTCATATCGAAGAAGTTGGGATGTGGCGGGAATACCGGAAGAAGTTCATAACCTTAAAAGGAAAAACAAACTACTGGCTGGAAATCATTATTCCGATAGGACTATTGTTTTTACTAATATCTTAATAATCATTTAATGATGATAGTTGATATTTTTTTTATGATCAGTTAATATATTTTTTATTGTTAAAAAAATGTTTGAGTATGAAATTTTTAAAGTTATTGCTATTGGGAAGCTTATTTTGGAGTGTAGAAAGTTTTTCAAATCTTTTGCAACCACACAACAGCCCTTTGAATTCTTTTCAATCAAGTGAAAGTGATTCAAGTTCTTTTCAGTCAAGTGAAAGTGATTTAAATTTGGCTAAACCGAATGAGTTAACAGGTTTTTCTGTACAGATATCTAAAATAGATGACCTATCTGATAGAATCGATTTTGCTGATTACTCGGGGCATTTTGTGGATGAGAGTCGCTATATTAGAAGAGACGATTATGCTGCCAATTTTTTTCTTAAAATGCAATCCGTTTTGACAAGAAATCAGTTTAAAAAAGAAGTACAGTCTTTTTGTACAGAGATTTTAAATCGCATAACGTTAGAGCTTCCTGAGGAACATGAAGAGGTGCCTTCTTTCATAGAATCAGGCATTATAGTGCGTAAAGAAGAGGGCGAACTTCAAGTCAATAAGGAGCTTTTCAATCAATTTGTGACGTGTTTGGTCCAACAAGGGATACCTTTAAAAGAGGTTGATGGGGGAAATCGACAATATGCAGATTTTATCTGTCCTTCCTCTGGCGTGGAGTATGTCATAAGCAACAACAGTTTTATTGTGGAGGGGATGGTTTCTTACGCTATGTCCAAAAAAAGTAAGCTTTCTGAAGAAGACGCGGAAAAAAAATCCATTTATTGAATTTTCATTTTATTACAAGGATGAATCAGAGTAAAAAGATTATAGGGTGGCATAGTTGTCAGTATCTTTTAAAAATTTGTTGAATTTTTAAAAGGACTCAGATATTCTGCCCTAGGAAGGGTGGGCAAGCGCTGTATTTTTAAGTACAGAGGAAAGTCCGGGCTCTACAGAAACACAACGCTGGATAACGTCCAGCCAGGGAAACCTGAGGGAAAGTGCCACAGAAAACAAACCGCCCGCAAGGGTAAGGGTGAAAAGGTGCGGTAAGAGCGCACCGCGCACAAAGTGATTTGATGCGGCAGGGTAAACCCCGTTGAGAGCAAGGCCAAGTAGGGGTAACATCGCCAAAAGCGAGGTAGGTTTCTGATACTCCGTTACCCGGGTGGGCTGCTAGAGGGTTTTGGTAACAAAGCTCCCAGATAAATGCTTGCCAAGACAGAACCCGGCTTATAGCCCTTCCTATTCCAATATTGGTTTCTTAAAAAATTTTTTTATGAAAAAATACTTGCACTATTTTAAAAGCAATATATAATAATAAAAGTTTTCAATTGTTACTTTTTTCTTTAAAAAGTTTTAACAACTGATTACAAAATGCAGGTTCTAGGTTGTTTTTTTTTGAATACAACCAAAGCAAGTATTACACCGCTGTATAATACAGTTTCTAAAGGCAGCTTCAAAAGTTCATCTTCGATTTTTGGGAGTAGCTGTCAGAGCGTATACGAAATTTGTAAATACAATGGTTTGATCTAAAAGGCTTTTGTTTTTTATAAAATTAATAAAACCTTGAAAAAATTTTGTTGGCTTTGGTTCTGTTGTTAAATAATTACTTTGAATAAAATTTTTATAATCTTCTTCCGAGTATTCTTGTTGATTTGTTGTTTTAGAAAATTGCTGTTGCATTCTCATTAATGGGATGACAGTAGATAATAAGCTTAATAATACGATTTTTCTGATCATACTATAATAAAAGAAGTTTTTTATATAATACACTATATATTGCAAAAATCAATCATTTTTTAATTAAATAAAAATAAAAATTATTTCAAATATTTAAAATAATTTAAATGTACTTCCAGGGGCGATAACTTAAAGCACAGGAGATATGATCTTTACTTAAAACCTCTTTTTGTTCAAGGTCCGCAATGGTGCGTGCTACTTGCAGGGTGCGATAGTATCCTCGGACAGAAAGATCAAACTTTTCAGCAGCCTTGCTTAAAAAAGCTTTGGTTTCGGGTTGATGTTCCAGCTCTTGATCTAGTATCGTTGAAGGAGCCCGAGAGTTGCGATAAAAATCCATTCCTTGATAACGCTGTTCTTGTATTGCAACGGCTTTTTCCACTTTTTTACGATAAGAAGCACTTTCGCTGCCTTCTTTTTTGGTCATATTTTGGAAAGAAATATCAGGGACTTCCACAAAAAGATCAATACGATCCATTAAGGGTCCGGAAAGATTTTGAAGGTACAGCGCTCCGCAAGCCGGTGCTTTGGTGCATTCCTTTCCTTTTTTTCCCAAGTATCCACATTTGCAGGGATTCATGGCAGCGATCAATTGATAATTGGCAGGATAAGCCGCCCGGTAATTGGCCCGGGCCACCACAGCTTGACGGGTTTCCAAGGACTGCCTTAAGGATTCTAACGCTGAGCGAGAAAACTCGGGCAGCTCATCCAAAAAAAGAATACCTCCGTGGGCCATCGAGATTTCTCCGGGGGATCCTTTCAGGCCGCCCCCTACCAAAGCTGCTACGGATGTAGAATGATGGGGAGAGCGAAAAGGGCGGTTGCGCATCAGTTTAATAGGGGTCTGTGAGGTGCTGCCGGGTCGTCGGGCCAGGCTTTGAATCATGGTGGCTTGCAGGGATTCCAAAGGAGACAAGGGCCCCATCAAGGATAGCATGCGTTCTGCCAGCATAGATTTTCCTGTTCCTGGAGGTCCACTCATCAACACATTATGACCTCCTGATGCGGCAATACAAAGGGCCAATTTGGCAGTCTCTTGTCCGTGAACATCTGAAAAATCTTTTTGAAAAGGAACCCACTCTTCAGCTTGCGCGGTGGGCATAGACAATGCATGAGTCCCCTTGAAATGATTGATGAGTTCTAGTAAATGAAAGGGGGCTAGAATTTCGACGTCACCAGCCCACCGTGCCTCTGCCCCGCAGCTTCCCGGACAAATCAGCGTTTTATGCAGCTTATGGGCTAACACTCCTGCACTTAAAACACCCTGAACAGGTTGAATGCTGGCATCTAATCCCAGCTCTCCTAGGGCCAAAGGGTGAATATCTTGGGGCAAGATGTCCAGGGCCATTAAAAGCCCAATCACCAAAGGTAAGTCATAGTGGTTACCTTCTTTGACCATATCAGCAGGGGATAAATTCATGGTAATGCGTTTGGCAGGAATCCCAATACCCAAGCTGTATAGCGCAGAACGGATGCGGTCCTTAGATTCTTTCACTGCTTGACCTGGTAAACCTACAATCAGCAATGTCGGCAATCCTGGCACCACCTGAACTTGCACTTGTACAGGTACAGCTTCAATGCCTTGAAAGCAGGAGGTTAACAAACAGGAAATCATGAATATAAATAAAAGAGATTACAAAATAGTAAATTTTTTATTTATTTTTGTCAACAAAAAGCGTTTCTTCCAACGCTACGGGGACCTTTATGTATTTTGTGATGAGGTTAGGTTTTTTTTAAATAAAAGATTTTTTTACCTCATTTTAACCTTACAAATATGTGGAATTTTTTTCTATTTCTTTATTATGCTTGAAAAATAAATGGCGTAAAAATAGCAATATATTTTTCTTCTGGTCTTCATCTGTATTTATTAAAAAGATCATTTGAAATAGACGCCTTATTTATTGAAATTTATTTATCAGCTAAAGTTTGTGAGCTAGGGGCATGTTCATTAGATGAATCAGAGGCCTATCTGCGGCTTTCTAGAAAACTTTATGTGTCCGTGGTTCTTGAATGGATCATCTGTATCGATGGGTGAAGGTCCAGGCAAACAACTGTCGTGATGAAGAATCAACGAAAAAAATAAGAACTTTTTAAGGTGGTTATCAGGCTCTAGCCTTAAATTTAAAGCTTTGTTACTATGCAGAACATATTTACTTTAAAATTAAATTCATGGTGTTAAAAAAAATAAAGAAAACTCTTTCTTTTTTAATGTTGACGAGTTTTGCTTGCAGTCTGCCCCTCTACGCAGGTCCTGCAAAAGATAACCTTTTAGAAGATGGCTTTGAAGAAGAGGTGCTTCAAATGCTATTGGGCTCTGGAGATGTCCCAAAAGCTAAAATAAGAGAGCTTGTGAAGCTTCTAGAACGAATGTGTACTTTTAACGGTGCACGTTACACTTTTCTTGACCCATGGTTTGGTTGATCCGTTTGAGTCTGTAACTTCTGGTCAATACGGCCCCATAAAAAATACCAGTTTTCATACTTTGAAATTAATGGGCAATAAAAACTCAGAATTTTTATTCCGTTTTTTTTTACAACCTAATTTTACGTATTCTAATTTAAGTGTCTTAATTTTGGATTGTCAGAACATTACGAACTTAGAAAATATGGCTTCTTTGGTGCAGGGAAAGTCTTCTTTGGAAGAAATTACCTTGGATAACGCAGATCAGATTAGCAATTTAGGAACTTTAAAAAAGATTTTTTTTACTGATAAAAAAATTTCTATTAATGTTTATACTGAAAAAGGGGGTATATTTAATACTTTTTCTTACTTAGAAAATCTTGTGAAAAATGTAGAAGGCAGTTTGGATTTAAAAGATCCTAGACCTAGGACGGCTGATGGCCTTGAGGCTTTCTGTGAAGGTACTTCTATGATGGTTTTTTTATCAGAGCTGGCACGGGAATATGACTTCAAGTGTCCTCCAGTCTTGGGTGTGCAGCATATTTGGCAAAAGTTAGGCCAAAAATTGATTCCAATGTTTAAAGAGGAAGATTCTGAGTCAGAAAATCAAGAGTTTCAGGAGATAGAAGAAGAATACCCAGGAAATAGGAGGCCTGGAAATAACCAGGGAGTACTTGAGCAAGAAGACTCCGCAAACCAGAGCTCTGTTAGTGCATCGCGTATAGAGGAAGAATAAATCTTCCTCTTACGTGGGACGCCTTCTTGCGTTTTGTTAGATGAGATATGAACCCAATAAGATGTGGAGTTGCTTATTTAATAGGTGGATCTAAGGGGGTATTTAACAAGGCTTCGAATGGGTTCTTGTAAATTATGCGTTGGTCTTAGAGATATGATCTGGTTGGGCTGATATAAGCTCCTTTTAAAGGCGTCGCTGTGGTTTTGGGGAATAGAAAGATTAAAAATTTTCTTATTCCTTTGGCTGGGGGAAATACGCACAGGATCCCCAGACCGATAAACAGATGTCCGATTGGCTGGCAGCAGACTTTTGAGGCACAAAAGATTTAAAGTGTTCAAAAAATTTTGATCAGAATTATTTAACCCTAAAAAGTCTCCAGAGATAAATAAAGGAATGCCTGAAAAATCACTCAGCGTCATTTTAACTGAACTTCCGCTATAAGACAGCGGTTTCGTTGTGCCACTTTCAGTAGGGCAGTTTTGTTTATCTAAATTTAAGTGTTTATAATCCTTAAAAAGGGAAAGCCAGCTGGTAAAAGAATGTATTTCATTAAGACCATCTTCTGGGAATGGTTGGAACGGGGGTGCTAACAAAGCTTTGACAAAATCTTTTAACGTTGTGACAATGATCCCATTAGGAAGTAAGGTAGGACTTTGATTAGAAGTCGTAAATTGGATGTTGTTAAAGGCAAATGTCCAGTATTCGGGTTGTATCCCAGTGTATCCTAAGAGTTGGGCGAAATGATCTTCAGTCAAAGGAATCGCGTTGCCCACAGCGCAAGGGCCAATAGCTTTTCGAAGATTCAAGTGTTCTTCTGTGTCTTGCCAAAGTACTTTTTCAAATTTATCTGCTAGGGTGGCATATTTTGTTGTATCTTGGTAAAAGAGGTCGTAAGTGCATTGATCTTCGTCAGGCAACAAGGTCACATCATCAAGGTTACCAGAATTTATGAGATTCTTTTTAAAAGCTATAAAAAAGAGCTGTGTTAAAGTATCAAAGTTAATATTGTTTTTTTTCCAAGAAAAAAGAGCTTGCTTTCCTGCTTTGGAAAAAAGTGTGTGGAGGCCATCTATTTTTTCCGAGGGAAAAAGAGAATTTTCAAAAAATGTTGGATTTAAGAGGGCAGGAAAGCTGCTGAGAGAGCAACCAGAGCTCTTAATAGTGCAACTGTCGTAATGAAGGCCTATGCTGGGGCTGAGTTTATGTGCGATCTGGTCCAGAATTGTTATAGAATCCAGAGGGAGGGTAATCCCCTGGATGTCAATGTTGCCATCGCCGTTTGGAGTTTGCTTAATGAGGGATTTCAACAGTTGGGAGGCTTCGTCTTCATCCTTGTTTTCTGAAACTGAGGACTTTATCTTAAGGGCAGGATGTTCTTCGTTGTTAAAAGCACACAAAGAGGGATTGTTGAGGGCGTATAACAGCCAAAAAAAAGAAACTTTTTTCATTTCATCTGAAAAATAGCAAATTTTCAATATCTTACAGAACAAGCAATTAAAAAAAGGATAAAATATTTTTATTTAAGGAAGCTGATTTTTTTATACTGTCATTGATAAAATTTTGAATAAAAAAATGACGTTACAATGCAGCGTTTCAACTATACATATTTAAGACTTGTGTATAATCTCACCCTCTCAGGTTTAATCACCCGTACAAATGCGCTCTACCAATTCCTGCACCGTGGGGATGAAACCGTTGGCATAAAAAGGATCTTGTCCGAACATAAAGACGTTATGTCCTGCAAACATTAAATTATCTTCTATTGAACCATTATGAATAATATCTTGGAGCGTTTTTTGAATACAAAAAGATCTAGGGTCAGGTCGCAAGCCTGTGCTGCCATGAGCTTGATCCCAGTTACTGAAGACACAAGCACTTAAACACCCCATGCATTCGATTTGATCTTTGTGAATGGCGAGTGCTTTTTCTGGTGTGACAAAAATAACTGTTTTCTGAGGAGTTTTTAAGGTCTGTGTGAACCCCTGTTCTATCCACTGCAAAGCTTTATGGATATCTTCTTCTTTCACATAAATCGGGCGCCCTCGGGATCCTACCTCTAAACGAACAGGAAAACCTTCTTCTTGGTCTTGGCTGTAAGAAAGTTGCCGGGCAGAGCGTTCTTGTAATTCTTGAATAAAATGGTTGCGAACTGCCGATGAATAAAATCCTGTAGGACTGAAACGGTTTAGTAACACGTCCCCTGGTTGTAAAGTAGGTAGTCTGCGCTTCCATTCTTGGGAAATAGGGCTTTCTTGAGTTAATAGAGGTCGAGTTCCAAACTGAAATCCTAAAGGTCCTAGTTCTTTGTTGTCTATCCAGTCCTTCCAATCTCTGAGGTGCCACACACCTCCGGCCATGATGACCGGTACGTCCTGAAGACCACAACTATTCATGACCCGACGTAGCTCTAAAACCCGAGGATAAGGATCTTGGGGCAGAGTAGGGTCTTCTTTGTTGCTCAGCCCGTTGTGTCCTCCAGCTCGCCAAGGATCTTCATAAACCACACCCCCTAGCCACTGGGTAAAGTTTTTATAGCTTCTTTGAAAGAGGGCACTAAATGCGCGGGCAGAAGATACAATGGGAACATAAAAAATTTTAAATTTTGCAGCTATTTCTGCCAAGCGGTAAGGCATGCCAGCCCCACAAGTGATTCCATGAACCAAACGTCCTGCCTTTTCCAGGATTCCTTCCAGGACAGGCTCGACTCCGCCCATTTCCCACAACACATTAATGTGAATGCCTCCTAGGTTTTTGGATTTTTCATAGGCCATTTGAGCCTGGTAAATACCAGCCTTGATGGCATATTGGATGAGTTCATAATGTCGCTCTTGACGTGTTTTGCCGTGATAGATAATAGGAATTAAATTGCCATTTTCGTCAAAGTTTTGTGCGTTGACGCCAGAAAAAGTTCCCATTCCTCCAGCTGCAGCCCAGGCTCCTGCTGTCAGACCATTAGAGATCCCAACTCCTTTCCCTCCTTCTATAAGGGGCAAAACTTCTCGGCCTGAAAGGCGAATACTATTTAACCTGAACATAAAAAATAAACAAATATCAGCCTCTGATTGTAATATTTTTTTTACAAAAGATCAAATAGTTATAGCAGAATTTTTAATGTGATTTCTTCTTAAAAATTCACATTATTTGTGAAAAAATTCTGTCCTTATAAAATAAATGATCATTGTTTAATTAAATTTTAAAAAATACATCATACAATTGAATTATAAACTTTCAAACCTTATATTTATCATGAAAAAATTTTACATTTTAGCTGCATTCGCAGTTTCTTCAACAAGTATCTTTGCCAGTGGATGCAAAGTTGTTGTCAACAGTTGTAATCCTTGTGCTTTGAATGTGCAAGAAAAAACTCCTGCCAAAGCTTCAGTTGAAAAGAAAGAAGCTACTTCTGCAGGAAAGATCGGTACAGGTATTGGGCCTGTCGTAGATGTACCTATGAAGCTGGCAGTATTACCTATTGCTGCACCCATAGAGGGCCTGGCAGAAGTTATTAGGAAAATGACTGGTGCCTCTGCATAATCATTAAATGAATTAGAAAAACGGTAAATAAAATGAATAAAAAACGTCAAATGATCCTTTTAGGATTTATTCTTACTTCTGAAATATCTTTTGCTTTTGATTTTGGAGGTCTTATTAATAGTATTGTCAGTCCTGTTACAAACACGATAGGTGATATCGCAGGGGGTGCAATCAGGGGAGCTGCAGGTATTGTGTCAAAGGTGGTACCGGACTGTACGCCTTGTGGAAATGGAGATGCAGCAGTTCGTTGCCTGCAAGTGATAGAATCTCCTGGACAAGACACAGTGATTAAAACGGGGGCTCAGTATTCAGGGAGAGTTCGACGTTGTTTGAAGGCCGCCATTCCTCCGGTGTGCGGCCCTAGCCAAGACGATTTAGAAAAAGCCAGACAATTCTGTCAATCGCACGGGCAAATCCTGGATGTGGATGCTGCCAATAAATATGAAAAAAGTGTTATTGATAATGCTTTAAAATTGGGAACGGCAACGATTAATCAGGTCGCTACCTCTGCTTCTGCCATAGGCGCTGCAGGCATTGGAGCCTACAAAGGAGATGCTAACGTTGTAAAAGCTGCGGTAGAGGTTTCTGGAGACGAGAAGCGAAAAAATGATTTTCACAAATTAGACCTGAAAGAGGCAAAAAAGCAGTTGAAAAATGTTTCTGACAAAAATGCGGGGCAGGAGCATCTACCAGAGTATAAAAATTTAGAGCTTAAAGGTTCTTCTGAGCATGCCCAAAAAGAATCTGAAAATATTGTGAAAGAAGATAAGCCTGATTCACACAAAGAGAAAAAAGCGAAGGAAATCTCTAAAGAGGCGCAGGAAATATCTCGGCTTAAATTAGAGTTGGAAGCAACCAAAAAAAAGCTGGAAAATATTTCTAAAAAAAATGCAGAGTATTTACGGGAGCATAAAAATTTAGACGCAGAGTCTAAAGATTCCTCTGAGAACGCCTCAAAATACCCTAAGAATGTCCATTCACAAAGTGAAGTTGTTCATAAAGGACCTGAAAGCAAAGACCAGGGAATAAAAGAATTTGATCACAAACAAAAACATGAATTTGATGTTCACGCAAAAAACGGTTCTGCATATGGGTTCAAAGAGAAAGAAGTTGAAAAAGACTCTAAACTGCCGCTGTTGCATCAGAAAGATTCTGCCATCAAAGACAAGAAAGGCGCTTCACAAGAATTTCACTCAAAAGAGCTCAAAGACCTAGAGGAATCTGATGATGAAAGTTTCGAAAAATTATCTGATCAGGCATCTGGTCATGGGAAGGAACAGGGGAAACACAAGAAGTGGAAGCATAACAGATAAAGCCTCCACGAAAACAAAAAATAATTTTTATTAAAAAGGCGCTTTTAAGCGTCTTTTTTCATTCATATTAATTTACTCTTTTTTTGATAAAATAATAAAAATACAGAAAATCCAAAATGAAAAAAATTTTATTTATAGAAGATAATGAATATTTTTTGATGACCTTGAAAAATTATTTTCATAACAATAAAGATTGGTCCTACACGAATTTTTTCACTTCCAATCCTTTAGAGGCTCGGGCGGTTATCCAAGAAAACCCCGACCTTAGTATGGTTGTTACAGACCGGCACATGCCTTTGGAAGATGGATTATTTTTGGCCTATGAGTTGAAAGAAACTAAGCCATGGATCCATCTTTTGATGATTTCTTCTGATCTTTCCACGGCACAACATTTGCCTCCACAGACTGGTTTTTTGGCCAAACCTTTTTCCCTTCCCCAGCTTGAAGAGCGTATCCTAGATTCAATTCTTCATGAACGTATTAGATATCCTAGACAGGGGCAGTCCCTTTAAGAGATTAAGAAAAATAAAAATCTTTAGCTATAGAAACTGAAAGTAAAAAGGTAACTTTTAAGGGCTTGTGTGTCGCCTTGGCTCCAGATTATGCTAAATCGATCTTTTTTTGAAGGAGGAACGGATTTGCGCTTCATCAAGACGCTGCTGTCCATGATCAATTGGCGCCAAAGTTGGCTTCTGATTCCCTACTTTTGGTTCATTATTTTTTTGTTAGCCCCCTTGTTGATTGTGTTAGTGATCAGTTTATCTGAACCGCAACTAGGCTCGCCTCCTTATACGGAACTTTTTCAGTGGCTTTCTGGGCGTATTTTGCAGATTCGTCTGTCTTTTGAAAATTATATGTTGGTTCTTTCTAAAAGACTGTACTGCAACGCTTATCTGAATTCTTTGTCTATCGCATTTTTTTCTACCGTGTTTTGCTTGCTTTTAGGGTATCCGATTGCCTATGGGATTACGCGAGCTTCTAAACGACGCAGAATTGTTTTAATGTTGCTGGTGATTTTACCATTTCTGACTTCTTTTTTGGTCCGGATGTGTGCTTGGATCAATATTTTAAGTTATAAAGGGCTGATCAACTATGCATTGTCTTGGGTGGGCATAGGTCCATTTCAGTTTATTGACACGCCGTTTGCAGTGGTCATAGGTATGGTGTATTCTTACCTGCCTTTTATGATTTTTCCTTTGTATGCCAGTTTGGAAAAAATTGATTCATCGTTGTTAGAAGCCGCGTATGATTTGGGCTGTAAGCCTTGGGGAGCTTTCTGGCGCATTATTCTGCCTCTTTCCCGTTCAGGAATTGTGGCGGGAGCAAGCTTAGTCTTTATTCCTGCTATCGGAGAGTACGTTATTCCAGATCTTTTAGGAGGTGCCAGGTGCATTACAGTAGGACGATTATTGTGGTATGAGTTTTTTATCAACCATGATTGGCCCACAGCGTGTGCATTGGCTTTGGTGATGATTGCATTCTTATTTATCCCTATTGTGGTGTTTGAAAAAATCCAAACAAAGCTTGAAAAAAATTTGGATCGATCTTAGTCTTTTGGTGTTTCTTAGCGCTCTAGAAAGTCCTAAGTTTGTGTGCTAGAATAAGGCAAAAGAGTCTGTGTAAAATAAAAGGAGCTCAATGGCTATCATCGTCAAAGACAACGATTTGGAAAAAGCACTTAATAAGTGGAAAAGGTTCAACCAACACAGTGGGCTGAACAAAGAGGTTCGTAAGCAGGCTTATTATATTCCTAAGACTCAGAAAAAAAAGGACAAGAAGAAAGAAGGAATGCGCCGCTGGAAAAGAGAACTTCGCCGCCGGATGTTGAAAGAAGGCTATTAATGAAGAGCGCTTTAGGTAGGTTCTTTTTTGTTGCGTTTTTAAACTTAACAGCCCTAGAATTAGAAGCTTTTTCTGATAAAACGATTCCAGTTTTTCATCAGGAAGCGTGCCCTTTTCTGGAGCATAAATTTCCTGCAACGTCCGTTAAAAGAGTCATTTTTAAAGGGTCTGGTCGCGTTGCGATAAAAGCTCTTCCTGTATCGGTTGCACAGCTTTCTGTCAAAGTCAGTGGTTCTGTAAAAGATTTTAAAATCATTCAGGCCCGGGGCGGGGAAACCTTAGTCGTAGAGCAGGTAGAAAAAAAAGGGTCAGATGAGGCCTATTGCGAATTATATCTTCCACCAGAGCTTTCTGTATTTGTGTCCGGGGGAAGCATTCATTTATCAGTAGATGGCATGCACGGTGCTCAGTTAAGTGTTCAGGCCGGGTCTTTTAAGGGGCAGGGAGCTTCGCAATTAAAACTATTCCGGGGTTCTTTTGGAAAAGCTCAAATCGATTTTAAAGAGTTAATGGGCAATTGCGAGATCTCTTGTGGGGAAGGGGAGCTTTCTTTGTCTTATTCGCCTTGCTTGGTTAAAAATTCCCAGAAAAAGCCACCCGTTGTTGCCATCCGCCAGGGTAAAGGAAACTGCACTTTATGGGTCTGCAAAGAGTGTCGCGTCTTTTTTCCTAAACATGACCCTATCCAAAGTGATTTACCTCATTACAAGGGTAGTTGCCATCTTCGTTTGTTGACTTATAGCCCTTGGCAGGAGTGTAAAGTCTCTGTGAAGGCTCTTCAATAGATTTTTCGACTGGTGAATTCAAGAAGTTCTAAAGAAACAATTTTAACTTTATAAAATCTATTTTTAAAAGGCCTAAGTTTATTTTTTAATGGCTTTTGAGTAGTTTTTTACATAAAGTAGTCTCTGCAGAAAAAGGTGAGTATTTAAAGCGCAGACTCTAGAAGTCAAACTCTAAAATATCTGTACCTAAGAAAAAGATTTTGCGAGGGATAAGGCTTTTGATCATTTTGAACAACTTTTGAATAGAAGGGTTACTTTTTTACGGGAACTTTGTTTTACAGTAACAAGAGAAGTTGGAGGTTTTAAAAATTTTATCCGCGAAGCTCTTATTGGTACTGAAAATAATTTTTTCTTTAGGCACAGTTCAATTTCGTTTTTGGATTGATGATTTATTTCTTTAATGGCTTTAAAAGGGTCGTTGTGCTAGAGAATTTTAAGTAAGTTCTCTTTTTTTGAACTCTAATAATTGATAAGAAGCAGAAAATCATATTACTAGAAAAAGCTCAGAAATTTTTTAGATTGTTTTCTTTCCGTTTAAGTACTTTCCTAAGAGAGAAATAAAGTAACGCATTAAAAATCATTTTTTTCAGTAACCATTATAAATAAAAAAAACAATAAACTTGCTAAAAAATGAAAAGAGTCTTACAATTCTAAGGATTTAGTAATTTGGAGAAATCTATGGAAAATTGGGTTGAATGGGTGGGCTTTTTAGCTGGAGTATGCACGACGGGTTGTTATATTCCTCAAGTTCTCTTAGCCTTGAAGACGCGATCTTTGAAAGATCTTTCAATCTGGATGATCGTTCTTTTATTTATCGGAGTGGCTGCTTGGGGTGTTTATGGGGCTTTACTTGGCAGCTCTTCTATGGTGATTTTTAACGCGCTAACCACATTTTTGGTGGGTATTGTTTTGTGGGTTAAAATCTCCTCGGAATACCTCCCGCAAAAAGCTTGAAGCTTTGTTGCGCGGAAGGACAGCGAGTCTAGGCAGGTTGACTGACTGGATTCGTTGTCTTTGAAACCTTCTTCAGTTCGCTCCAGCTAAGGTAGAAGGTAGCAGCTATGATCAGAAAGGTTCCCATCATAAGATTCCATGTCGGTTTATCCTGGAAAAAGATTAAACTCGCCGCACAGGAAAATAAAAATTCTGTATATTTAAAAGGCTGAAGAGCCGAAACTTGATAACAAGAAAAAGCCTTTAGAAAGCAGAAAAACAGGAGGTTACCTCCTACGCCTAAAACTGCTAAAACTGCTATGTCTTGTATCGAAGGTGTATACCAGGTGTAAAGAGCAAATGGTAAAAGAAAGGCGGCCGACCAAAAAGTGGGCGCGATCATCATAACCAGACGATTTTCTTGCAAGTTTAGAAGTTTTTTGTTGGCGATATCTAAAGAAGCAAACAGAAAAGTAGCACACAACGCCCAAAAAACGGCCACACTCATCTGCGAGAAAGAGGCTCCTACGCTGACCACAATCCCCAAAAATCCTAAGACTGTAGCTGCAATTTTAGGTAAGGTAAACCTTTCTTTCAAAAAAAATGCCGCCAACAGCGTTACAAACAAAGGAGTCGAAAAGTTTAAACAAGTCATTAAGGGTAAGGGAAGTTGAATTAACCCGTAACACCAAGGCAGCATCGCAATGGCAAAGGAAGCTCCTCGCAGGAAATGAATTTTTTTATGGGTTAAAACTTTTTGAAAAGTGTCTGCCTTTAAAAAAGGCATTAAAGATAAAAAAGAAAAAAGGAATTTTAAGAATACAATGTTAATTGTGGGTAAGTTAGAACTGACAGATTTAACAATGCTATCATTGATCACGCTGATCAAACAAGCCAATGTTAGCCACCCCGCGCCTACCAAAAATGGTTTTTGCACTTGTACCTCGAAAGATATGCTTAAAGCATATTTTAATACAGAATCAATTTTTTTTCCAGGTAAAAGGTTTTATTATAGAAATTTTTAATGAGATTTTTAGTTTTTTTATTAGATTGAATGAGACTTACAGTAAATTATGGTACCTAAAGCGCCAGAAATATTCCCTCTTTCTAAGCGCTTTTGGCCACCAATCTGTTAAGGCTTTTACAAAGATCTTTTAATAGCTTTAGAAGGGAATTTCATCGTGATCCATCTGGTCCATACGTTCCATATCACCATCTAAGCGGTCTTCTTTGCGGTTGCTACTTAAACTCACTACGTCACCCCGGTAACGTATTAAAATTTCCACAGCTTTTTGCTCTTGTCCCTTGGCATCTGTGTACTTTCTGGTGCGCAAAGATCCTTCTACATAAACCTTTTGCCCTTTTTTGATATACTGCTCTGTCACATCTACTAGATGGGGATTAAAAATCACTACATTGTGCCACTCTACGCGCTCCTTTCGTTCATTAGATCCTTTTTCTAACCAACTTTCTGATGTCGCCACCGAAAATGAGGCCACTTTTGTTCCATCCCCTGTCACACGAATTTCCGGATCACGTCCTACATTCCCAATCAACAATACTTTATTTAAGCTGCTTGCCACTAAAATTTCTCTGAAAGAACCTTGGATATTATATCTTTGTTTTACCCAAAAATGAACAGATAAGTTTTTCTTTATTAAGTATTATAAATACAGTTGCTCCTTTCTTCAAAATCAAAAAATTGAGAGTAAATGAAGAACTCAAAATCTAAATTTGAAAATTGTAAGTCATGAGATTTATTATGATTGTTACTACGCTTGCAGGATTTAAATCATCCGCATATTACCAGCCTAAAATTTTATACTGGGGGATAATGTGTTTTTTGATCTGACTACGTTTTAGTAACTTTCTAGGATTTTAAAAGCTTTGCCTGTCATAAGCAAGCAAAGCACTTTGAAGGATCTTTATTTATTTTCCGATGGGAACTGCAGGGGGAGCAAGAGGCTTTAAGTGCAATTCTTTCCACCTTTCTGGGGGCAAAGAACTAGGTGCATCCATCAAAACATCCTTAGCTTGCTGATTCCATGGAAAAGGAATCACTTCACGGATGTTGGGTGACTGAGTCAACAGCATAACAATGCGCTCAATTCCTGGGGCTGCACCTCCATGGGGTGGGACCCCATACTGAAAGGCTCTTAATAAAGCACCAAACTGTTTTTCAACTTCCAGAGGGCCATACCCTGCGATTTCAAAAGCTTTGTACATGATCTCGGGTACATGATTTCGAATGGCTCCGCTGCAGAGTTCAATGCCATTGCACACCAAGTCGTACTGCCAAGCTTTAATCGATAAAGGATCTTGGGTGACTAATGCCTCCATTCCCCCTTGGGGCATAGAAAAGGGGTTATGAGAAAAATCGATTTTACCAGTTTCGGGATCTTTTTCGTACATGGGGAAATCCACCACCCAACAGAAGGCAAATTGATTTTCATCTATCAGATTCAAATCCAAAGCTACTTTTTGACGTAATTTACCCAAAAAGGCAGCAGTACTGTCGCCAGGTCCTGCGGCAAAAAGCAGGCAAAAGTCTTCTAGGGCAGAAAAATGGACGGCAAAATAATCTTGTAGTTGTTTTTGAACACCGTCCGAAAGGAATTTGGCAATAGGGCCTTTCCACTGACCTTCCTTCCACACAATATAACCCAGTCCTTTGGCGCCCATGTCTATGGCCCAAGATTCCAAGTCCTTAAAAAATGTTCTGGATTGTTGACCCATTCCAGGAACAGCCAAAGCGCGGACGGACCCACCTTCCTGAAGAGCCTCTTTGAAAGGTGGAAAAGTGCTTTCACCCATTATTTTAGAAAGATTATGCAGCTTTAGGGGGTTGCGCAGGTCGGGTTTGTCGCAGCCGTATTCTTCTATGGCGGTTTCATAAGTAATACGGGGAAAAGGCGTCGAAGTGACAGGAAGATCAGAAAAGTGGCTGAATGTGGCCTGCATGACTGGTTCCAGTTCCCCAAAGACGATTTCCTGAGTAGCAAAAGAAATTTCAAAATCCAGCTGGTAGAACTCTCCTGGAGAGCGATCGGCCCGGGCGTCTTCATCACGAAAGCACGGCGCAATCTGGAAATAACGATCAAATCCGCTGGCCATCAACAGCTGTTTAAACTGTTGAGGAGCTTGGGGGAGGGCGTAGAACTGGCCAGGGTATAGTCGGCTGGGGACCACGTAGTCTCGGGCACCTTCAGGGCTGGTGCTGGTCAAAATGGGAGTTTGGATTTCTAAAAAACCCCGACTGGACATCTGTTGACGCAGAAACTGAATAATCTGACACCTTTTGGTAATCAGATCATGTTGTTTTTGGCGACGTAGATCTAAAAAACGGTATTTTAAGCGTGTTTCTTCAGGAAACTCTTGATCACTGTTGACACTCAGAGGTAAGGGCATGGCCTTGGATAAAACTGTGACTTCTGAAATGACAACTTCGATGGCTCCGGTGGCAAGTTTATTATTGATCAAGTGAGGTTCTCGCGATACTACTGTTCCTGTAACAGAGATCACCGATTCCAGAGGAAGGTGTTCAAGATCCTCAAGGCTGGGGTGCTGACTGTCTAAAAGACACTGAGTGATGCCGTAATGATCACGCAGATCTATAAAAAGAAGCTGTCCATGGTGACGTTTGCGATGGACCCACCCTGCCAAAGTGACGCAGGATTGTTGATGATCTGCTGTTAATTCTCCACAGGTGTGGGTTCTGTAATGGGAATGTGTCATTTAAAAACTCAAATTTTGATAAGCTTCTTTGAAAAGGGACAATCCTTTTTCTGTCAACGGATGATGAAAAAGTTCTTGGAAAACTTTTGCGGGCATGGTGGCCACATCAGCTCCTGCTAAAGCAGCCTGAACAACATGTCTGCTGCAGCGCATGGAAGCCGCTAAAATTTTAGAACGAAACTGGTAACGGTCAAAAATCTGACGCATTTCTGAAATCAAATTCCACCCGTTTTCACCATAATCTTCCAATCGCCCCACAAAAGGTGAAATGTAGGTGGCCCCGGCTTTGGCAGCTAAAAGGGCTTGGTGAACCGAAAAGCATAGTGTGACGTTGACTTGGATCCCTTCAGATACTAAAAATCGACAGACATTTAACCCTGCCAGTGTCAAGGGTAATTTAACCACAACGTTGCTTCCCAGTCGGCAAATTTTTTGACTTTGTTCCATCATTTCGGCTTCATCTTCGCACATAACTTCGATGCTGATGGGATGAGGTAGAGTTTCAGTGCATAGACTTCTTAAGAAGGTCCAGATGTTATCACGTTCTTTCATATGGGCTAGTAAAGAAGGGTTTGTAGTGACGCCCGAAATAAAGCCGGTCTTCAAACCTTCCATGATTTCTAATGGGCAGGCGCTGTCTAAAAAAATTTCCAAAATACACATGCTTTCCTTCCGCCCCAGTAGTTTATATTGGTCAGAGCTTCTTTTCAATATGTTAGATATCTTCCTAATCATTATGAAAAAAATAGCCGCATTAAATGAAAAAAAATATTTACAATTTACAATATTAAAATAATTTCTACCCCTTTAATGAAAAAAAAATGAATTACAAATTATGTTTATTGGTATTGTGCGCTGGGTTCCAAGGCGCTGTTCAGGCGGAAGGAGGCTTTTTTCAAGAATTAAAAATAAAATTTTAGGTCTGGATTCTAAAAATTACCCAAAAGAAGATGAACAGCCAGAAAAAACTGAACCTGGAAGTATTTTAAAAGTAGAAAAGCGCGATAATGATGCTATTGCTTCAAGGTTGCTTAATGATTCTAAGCTTGATGGAGATGAGGTCTCTAAAGAGCAAGTCTGCCGTGACGGGCATTATGCCAAAACTAAAGCGTGCCGATACAGGAATTTGGAAAACAATGTTTTAAAGGCTCATGTGGATGCTTTAATAACTTTGATTTCTATGTCTTATTTCAGTCAATATGAAAAAATAGAAGCAAGTGTGAAACTGTTAGCAGAAACATCCGATTCAAGTGCAGCAATTTGTAAGAAAAATCCCAATATTCAACAAAATTTAGATGTTTTATTGAAAAAACAGGGGGGTGAACTTTTTTGTGAAGATTACGTTCAGTTCTTAAAATTGCAGTTAGCAGAAAAGCATTTCAAAAAAGAAAGAGCTAAGAATTAAAATGTGTCATAGATATAAGAATATTTAATTATTATATTTTTAAGCCTTTAATTAAAAAATAAAACTCACAATCTATAATATTAGAACAATTTCTATTTATTGAATAAAAAAATGAAATACAAATTATCTTTATTGGTTTTATGCGCTGGCCTTCAAGGATCTGTTCAGGCGGAAGGTGGCTTTTTTTCAAACGTGAAAAATAAAATGTTTGGTTGGTTTGGAAGGAAAGACAATCAATTAGAAACTCGAAAAGAATTGAGTTTGGACGAGATTACTCAACAATATATTGATCACATAATGGAAAATAAGATGCCCGGAAAAGCTGGTCCCGAAATAGCCAAACTTTGTCGAAACAAGGGCGATCTCTTGGCATGTAAAAAAGCAGCAAAAATTTATCAAGAAGTCGCAGCAGCTATGCAAAATGCTTCTGATTCTGCAGATAAGCCAGAGATAAGTATGGAAGAAATCCTGAAGAGAGCTGAACAACAGTATGAAAGTAAAAAAAAATAATAAATAATCTTTCTGCTTAAAAACTTTGAAAATAAAATTTGATGGAGATTCTGGAAGGAATATTCTAAAATCTGAGGTATACAAACCTGATGACATTTGTAAGAGTTTCAAGAGCACTTGGGCGAGCTATTCGAACGACTTTAGAAAAGAAAAATATAATTAGTTTTTTGCGAAAAAAAAGGACTCTTTATTATTGTTTAAATTTTTATCCTGGTCTCTGCAGGCTGGTATTTTTTAATTTTGAATATAAGTATTTTTATTTTTTTAATGATAAATCAATTTTTATTATTTACAATGAGAAAATGACTTGCAAATTTATAAAAAAATGAAAATAAAATTATTGTTTCTGATAATGTTGGGAGCTTTACAAAGTAATTCCCAAGCTGAAATGGGTATTGTGTCCAAGGTCAAGAATTGGTTTAAAAGTGATAAAAAAATAGAAGCCAAGAAAGTTGATCAGAATACGATGGTTTCTGAATTGTGAAAAAATATTCAAAATGAAAATGATGCTAAAAAGCTTTGTGAACTATACCCTAGTACCCTCGTCTGCAAGGAAAGAGCCACTTCTATGCAAACAAATAAGTTGCTTGAAACAATCCGTACTCAGGTTCATCAGTTAAATGATCCTAAGGACCCAGAAGATTACAAAATTTATACGGAATACAAAAACATAGAAAAGTCCTTGAAGAGTTTTTTAGCTTTAGGGATTAAGCCCGCTGAAATTTGTAGAGAACGGACAGATGTTGAAACAATGGTGAACCGCTTTAAGGGGAATTCTTCTTGCCAACAGTACACTGAAGCTTTACGTGAGGAGTGGATAAAATCTTTCACTAAAAAATAAGCAGTGGATTTTTACAATGAACAAACAACTATTTTTACTGATTTTATTCATATTTTCACATCAAGCAGCTTTTTGCGCCGATCCCTGCGAGGTTCATTCTGATAAGCCTTGGCTGAGTTCGGTGAAATCCGGCTGTGTGGATAGTTTTGGATACCCTAGTGAGCAGAAAGTTTGGGGGGAAGAGAGTTTAGAGTATCAAGTGTTAGATGGGAAGATTAAAGAGATGTTTGGTATCGTTCCTTATGAACAAGTTATTGCTCTGTGTGATAACTTTTCTCACCGTCCCTTGAAAGGGAAGTGTCAATTTAAGGTACGTCAAAGGCTGTATCAAGAAGTACAAAAAGCAGAACCTGCTTTTGCCAGTGAACGAACAATTGATAGGAATAGCTCTTTGAAAGACGTCGTATACGAGTCTTTTATGGGTATAAAAAATCATGGATCTCCTTCCCAAGTGTGCCGTAGGAATTCTGTACTTCCAAACCGTTTAGAAGAAATCACAAACATGTCTTATAATGGATTGTGCCAAGAGTACCTTTTGGCGCTCAGGGACAGAATGATTGAGTAAACAACACTGCGCTATACATCTTCTGCACCCTTTTCCCAAAGATTTACTGCGCAATAACCCACATCGCATTCACCGAAGGAACATAATCCGAATTGGGTCTTAAGGGGGGGTGACCTATATGTTTCCAATAAGCCAAATTGATAAAAGGGGTATGATGCAAAGGAATGACGTAGTATCCGGACTGTAACGCACGATCCAAAGTTTTTAAGCAACGAATCAGTTCTTGCCTAGAAGCAGCCAGCAGTAACTTTTCACACAACGCATCAACGTTTTGGCAGCGAATGTGACAAAAATTTCTAGAAATTTTTCCAGCAGAACAAGAGTGCCAGGACTGTTTTTGTTCAACCCCAGGAGACATGGAGTGTGGCCAGTAAGCAAGCAACATATCATAAAGGCCGTCTTTTTGTTTTTTAGCGTAAGCCGTAGAGTCTTCTTGTTCAATCAAGACTTGGATGCCTAAAGTTTTAAGCTGTCTGGTCAGCACCTCCGCCAAAATGGGCTCTTGCTTGGTCCGGTCCACCAATAAGCGGAAACAGAATACTTCCCCTTGTGAATTTGTAAGGCAGCCATTTTTCAAATTCCACCCGCAGGTTTTCAAAAGGGCTAAGGCTTTGGTTTTGCGTTCTTTTGGGGAAAGCGGAGGAAGTTTTTCCCACTTGATAGGTTTTGGTAAAGAGGCATGCAACTTTAATTCTTCTGGATCTGGATCATTGATCGCTGCAAACTCGGTGTTTGGAAAATAGCTTTCTGTACGGCAAGCCTGTCTACCCAATAGTTTGTACAGCGGTTCAAAATCAAAAAAGATCACCAAAGCTTTTCTGACGTTGATATTTGAAAACCATTTACTATCCGTGTTCATGGCAAAACCCTTGATTCCCAGAGTTCCGCCAAAGGGCATTTCTTCTTTTAAGACGCGCTTTTCCTGGATGGCTGGAAAGTTATAAGATTTTTGCCATCTGGAAAAATTGTTTTCTTGATAGTAATGAATTAGGCCCCTTTTAAAAGCCTCAAATAAGGATTCTTCATTTTTAAACCAGCTGTATCCTATTTGATCCACATTCAATTGCCCTTTGAAAATAGGTAAATTGTTGCCCCAGTATCCGGGAATTTTTTGCAGAACCACTCTTCTGCCCATAGACACTTCTGATACTTTGTAAGGTCCGCAGCTTAAAAAAGGTTTTGCAGGATCATAGTTAAGAGGCCCTTTTTGAAGACGTTCTTCCAGGTGCTTTTTGGAATAGATGGACAGCATAGAAATGATCAAAGGCAGCTCTTTGTCAAAGAGGCCATTTCCTTGAGGCGCAAAGCGAAAGCGAATTGTCCTAGGGTCTAAAATTTCTATGGCGGCGACGCGCTGCCGTATGACTTTATGAACGGGGAGGCCATGTTCTGCCAAAAATTCATAACTGGCTTTAACGTCTGCAGCGGTTACAGGACTGCCGTCGTGAAAAATAGCCTTAGGATTTAACTTAAAAGTAATACTGGAAGAATCAGGAGCCAATTTCATACCTTGGGCCACAAAGCCGTAAACTGTAAAAGGTTCTTCAGGGCCACGAACCGCAAGGTAGCCAACGACTAAAGGATCCCAATAATTTCCCAAAGGGGCGAACTCTTCAGCTGTATTGTATGGATTCAACGTGTTAAAAGAGCCTACACGACCCAACTCTATCTGACCGCCCTTGGGAGCGCTAGGATTAACACAACGAAAATGTGTAAACGTTTTTGGATTTAATGGTTGCCCGTGCAACGCAAGGCCATGCTGAAATTCTTGGTCTACAGGAATGATATGGCAGTACGCAGCTGATGAAGCTGTTTTTCTTCCTTGATCTTTTGATCCTATAGCCATACCATAGAATGTATAGGTGAGGGCTAGAATCAAAAAAATAAACTTCTGGAACATTACTATAAAAAACTCAATAATTAACAAAACTATAGCATTATTTTTTTGGAGGATCAATGGCTTTATTTCTTTCTTCAGCCGCTATACAGCATTTAACTTCTTTAGGAAAAGAAAATCTGTTACGCGTACAAGTTAAAAGTGGTGGATGTGCTGGACTGCAATATGTATTTTCTATTGAGACCAGCAAGAAAGATAATGATGTGGTTATTGAAGATCAGGGGGCTATCGTTATTGTAGATCCTCTTTCCTTGCATTTCATTGATGGTAGTACTGTTCATTATCACAATGAGCTGATGATGAGTTATTTTACTTTAGAAAATCCTAAAGCAACCGCAGGGTGTGGTTGCGGGACTTCTTTTTCAGTTGATTGACAGATTTTCAAAAAATTGTTAAAAATAAAATAAATCAGTATTACATATTCTATGAAAAAATTACAATATTTCTTTTTTTTATTCTTTTCTAGCGATGCTTTTGGGTATCATCAGCATCTTTTATCAAAGGAAGTCATTCCGCGGGTTTTATCCAGAGAATCGCAAAAAGAAACTCATTTTCAAAATCAGGACGGTTTGTGTGCGGGATTTGTCCACTTTTGGATTAAAGAGCAGATGCAAGGGGGAAAACGTTTTGAACGTTTAAAAGAACTCTTCAATTCCGTTATAGAATATGATGTTGGGCTAGATAAGTATATTTTGCATACAGATACACCTGATTGTCCTAAGGGTAGTTCTTCTTTGATGAAAGGGGATGAAGCTGTGGAGGTTATGGAGGAAGTAGAGAGATTACAGAAAAAATTTCAGACTTTAAAGTATTGTCCTCAAAGAACACAAACAGTCAAGAAAATACATCTTTTGAAAAAATGGCGTAAGCTCCTTTTATCTAAAAAGCGTGGGAAAACTAATGCAAACGCTTACTGGGCGGTTTCCATGGCCCATACAAAAGGCTTTGGCCATATGGTAGGCATATCAATAGATCCTTTTGATAACTGGCATTTTTATGATCCGAATGATGGTGTGAAAAAAATTTCTGGGATTGATGAACTTTTAGCGTGTTTAAAATCAGTCAAACAGTTCTTGGATCTAAAGTTAAAAAGTGGGGATCATAAAAAAGGCAAGTACCTTTTGTCAGTTAAGCGTGTGACGGAAAAGGACTTTAAAGATAAGCCTAAAGGGAAGAAAGGTATCACTAACCCTGTACATTCTAATATCTTCTTTGTGCCCTAAAAGCTTTTAGTTTAGGAAATCCTCAAGCAGCTGCAGGATGTAGTTGCGGGACTTTTTTTTGATTTCATTGACAGGTTTTTAAAAAATTGTTAAAAATAAAATAAATTAGTATTACATATTCTATGAAAAAAATTAAAATATTTCTTTTTTTTATTCTTTTCTAGCGATGCTTTTGGGTATTATCAGAGTTTTTTATTAGACGACGTTATTCCGCAGGTTTTGCCCGCAGGCCATCCCATCACCTCTAAAAAGGGGGTTTGTGCAGGTCTGGGCTATTTGTGGATTAAAGATCAATTGCAAGGAGGAGGCCATTTTAAAATTTTAAAACGGCTTATAGATTCAGTTCTAAAGCGTGAAAAACAACAAAAAATATATTTGAAAAAAAACAGTTGGATTTGGCAACGGAAAGGGCTGACTGATTGTTTGGAAGATGTTTATTCTTTACAAAAAAATTCGGAAAAGTACGATATGTTGGGCAACCTCCCAAGATATACTATGATCAGATTTCTACTGCGATGAAAAAACTTCTTGCCTATAACGCTCCTGAAAGAAATCAAAAAATTTATTGGGAGGTTACTATCCATAATATAAAAAAGGATACTTTACATTTAGTTGTTCTATCTATGGATCAATATGGAAAAGGAACTTTTTACGACCCTAATTTTGGAATGAAGAAGATTGCGAAGAAAATGAATTCATCAGAGTACATAAAACATCTGATAAAGAAACAAAATAGTGCATGTAACGTGGTATTCGACCGTGTAACAAAAAAAGATTTTGAAAATATTCGAAGTGAGAAAAAAATCCGCCAGGAATTAAATGATAACAACAGTTTTTGTGTGGATTGAATACTTTTCTTGATGGCTAGAGCTCTCTGGCCTACTTTCTTTGTTGATTCCAAAGTCATTGATGTCGGTAATATGTATTCTGCCCAATCTTTTTAAAGATGAAGCAGTGTTAGGCGACGTTTGTCAATATGCTTTTGGGTGCAAGCACAAGAAAGGGTTTGAGGGCCTTGCCAGGTTGCTGTTTGAAAACCAGTTCCACAGTAAAATATAAGGACCTGGCGGCAAAGGATCACTTGTCGCTTTAAAAGGACTTCTAAGGTTAAAATATATTCTTTCAACCTTAAAAAATGAAAAGTCTTAGTATCGTTTCCTAATAAAGCCTCACATATATGCCAAAACAGAGGCTTAATGTGTTTCAAAAGGGCTTTGACTGCCATCCAAAAAGGAAATATGCCAAGACTCTTGATATTCAGAAGGGGGAGTATGCATCAAAGGACACGCATTGGGTAGGATACCTATGGAAGGCCAAGACATTTGGTGGGCTAACTTCATGTAAACACCTCCATGAGATACGATCAAAACCGGTCCCGGAAGATCTAGAGCTTTTTTTAAGCCTAAAAGAATACGTTGTTGAAAATCTTCCAAAAGTTCAGCACCGGAAGCAGTTAATTCTTCGGGTATTTTTTTAGTTCCCGCGGGCATTCCTTCTAGAGCGCCTAAACGATTCTCGCTGAGTTCGGGAGCAATGGTTAGGGGAAGCTGAAGGTTTTTATTAACGATCTGAGCTGTTTCCAAAGCACGGCTTAAGGGGCTGGAGATGATATGTTTGATGGGCTCTTTTTCCAGTATTACTCTGGCTTCTTCTGCCTCTTTCCGCCCTGTGTCATTTAATGGAATATCTGTTGATCCCATATAAATTTTCCAAAGGTTCCAGTCTGTTTCACCGTGGCGTAAAGTTTTAAAGGGATCGACATTTTAGAGCTTCTTGAAAATCAATATTAATTATTTTTATTTTAATAAAGTTTGTCAAGGCGACGTCATCTTTAAGGGGACGGCGTGGGAATCTTAGAGGGCCAGGAATGACTTTTTTGGTCAATGATGAAAGAAGGCATTTTTAGAGCAGTCTGGCGCTGCTACGAACAGAACCAAGCTAAGGGAGGAGAAGGTCCTCCTTTAGTTTTTCTTTAAAATATTAATGAAAAGAGTCCGGATCATTTTCAACAGGATTTCTTTTGACGGCCCCTAAGTCTTCTAACAAGTCAGCCAGTTCTTTATCTTCTTCATCCTTAGGGACGTTGTCAGATGGCTTCTGTGTCTGCTGTATCTTTTCTTTAGACATATTTTTAGCAAAAGCATTTTTTTCCTGAGGTTCTTCTTGTACATTTTCGCGGTTTTGCGATTCGTCCAAAATTTCTTTTAAGATATAGATTGGTGGTGTCTCATTTCTTCGCAGCTCATCCCATCTGTAATTTTTAAATGTAAATTCTATTTCAGGAATATTGTGTATGTTTGCAAGAGAGGATAAACCGTTGGAATAATCTTTAAAATCTTCGGCATATCCTTTTAAAATTTGTCCTACTTTTTCAGCGATAGTATCTCTTTTTTGTGCAGCGTCTTCTTTTTCTGTAAGAAAAGTCTGAGCGCAGGACAAGTCTTTTTTAAGCTCTTCATTTTCTTGTTGAAGATCAAAATTTTCTTCAGACAGTGTTATTGTGTTTTGCCAAAATTTGAAACTTTTCTTTTCTAAGGCTTCATTTTCAGCTCTTAGTTTTTGGATTTCAGTTTCCAAGTTTTGAATCTTTTCGATCAGAGAATTCACTGACTGCTGCTTCAAATTTTTTATTTTAAGCCGCGGACTTTTTCGGGGCTGTTCTTGCATTCCCCAGGAAGTTGTTATAAACAATAAATTGGTCAGTACCAATAAAAAAAACAAAGGCATTTCCGTCTTTTAAATTTTTAAGTAATTATTTATTGTTAACAAAATGTTCAAAAAAGTCAAATTTTCAAAAGTCTCCGATATAAACCATTAGCTATTTTGGGTAACACTTTGGCAACGATCGCACAAAATGTTGACCTCGGGTAAAATTTTCCAGCATCTTTGGCACTTTTTTCCTACTGCTTGACGTACTAGCACTCCGACTTCTCCAAAGAAAGGGTAGTCTTGTAAAGGATCTGCCTTTTGAATAGTCAAATTAGAAGTAATACACAAATCTGTCAATAAGGAGTCTACATTGTTTAAAACAGAAGAGGAATATAAGTTTTCTGGTAAAAATACGTAAGGATGGGCTTCCAGACTGCTGGCGATTTTTTTGTCATTGCGGGCTTGTTCTAAAGCTTGAGTAACAGCTTGTCGCAGGTCCAGCAAAGCTTGAACTTGATTGTGGGCTTCTGGAAATGCGGGCAGATCTAATATCAGATTTTGTAAGTGGATGCTTAAAAACTCACTTCTTTCCAAGAGGTTATTTTGGATGAGCAGCTCTAACAGCGGGTGCCCCTGTTCAGATGTTCCTTGTGACACATCTGCTTTTAAAATATCTTTGCAAAAACATTGAAAGGCTTCTTCAGTGGTAAAACACAAGATAGGGGAAAGCCAACGAACGATAAATAAGAAAATATGCATCAAAGTGGTGCGAACCGCTTGGCGTTCAAAAGAATCTGGGGCTGAACAGTACAAGATGTCTTTTCGTACGTCCAGATAAAATGAAGACAGATCACAGCACAATTGATTCAAAATACGTACAATGCTTTGAAAGTCAAACATGGGCCCGGCAGAGGCTGGATCTTTTTGAACAATACCTAAAGAGGCGTGCAGCTGCTGATGCGCCAGATGCAATTTGTGCATCACCCATTTTTCCAACGTGGGCAAAAGCGAAGGTTCAATCCATTCGCCGGGACTGAAGTCGTGCAGTCCCCCCAGGGTATAGCGCAGAATATTTCTAAAACGACGATAGAGGTCTTTGACCCGTTGCAAAATTTGGTCACTGGCTCGTAAGTCTTTTTCATAGTCTTCATGGGCCACCCAGAGGCGTAAAATATCCGCACCGTCTTGGGCGATAACTTGATGGGGATCGGTGACATTGCCTAAAGACTTAGACTGTTTGCGTCCTTTATCATCCAAAAGAAACCCATGCGTAAATACGAAGTGAAAAGGAGGTTTTCCTTCCAGTGCCATAGACGTTAGAAAAGAAGACTGGAACCAACCGCGATGTTGGTCAGAGCCTTCTAAAACCGCCCAAGAAGGCCACAAAGCTTTTTCACTGTCTATTTGCTTTAAAAAAGCCCGGTGAACCAAACCTGATTCCAACCAGACATCAATGATGTCTTCAATTTTGATCCAGTCTTCTTTCTTTTCAGTGGCGGGTAAAAAAGACCATGCTTCATCGGTCAGCCAAAAGCCCACACCTTCTTGGCCCACTCGGTCACAGATGGCTTGAAAAATAGCCTCATCCATTAAACATTGCCCCGTTTCTTTGTGCAGGAAAAAAGTCAATGGAACGCCCCAAGATCGTTTTCTGGAAATACACCAATCTGGCCTTCCAGCAATCATGGAACCAATACGATTTTCTGATCCCTTAGGCCTCCATTGAACTGTTTCCTGTTCAATGCTGCGCAAAGCGCTTTGGCGCAGAGAAATTGCCTGCCCGTTGGCAGATAGAACAGGGTCATCTAATGAAATAAACCACTGAGGAGTTGCTCTGTAACATAATGGCTTTTTAGAACGCCAAGAGTGAGGATAGCTGTGAAGGTAGGGAACATGGGCACCAAGCATGTGTCTTTTAAGCAGAGCCTCTTGGATGGCTGGGGCTGCTTTCCAGATATTTAGACCGGCAAACAAAGGGATATGGGGACAGAAAGCGCCATCGTCCAAAATTGTTTCTGGCAGCTCTAGGCTGTATTGTTTACCTATGGCAAAATCTTCCAATCCATGTCCCGGAGCAGTATGAACAAATCCGGTTCCTGAATCGGTGGTGACATGATCCCCGGGTAACAAGGGAACTTCAAAACTGTAGCCATCTTCTTTTAAGGGATGGCTGCACATCCATCCTGCCAGCTCTTTTCCTTTTAGGCTTTGTAGTGCTTGGTATTCTTCAATACCCGTTTCTTGCGTCAAATTTTGCAAGCAATCTGCAGCGCACAGAAGATGTTCTTTTTCCTGCCACAGGCTGCCTTCTTTGATTTTTGTGATTTCGATAAGCGCATAAACGGCATCAGGTAAGTAACAAATCGCTCGGTTGCCGGGTAAAGACCACGGGGTAGTTGTCCAAATAACAACAGATGTGGGCTTATCTAGTAAGGTCTTTTCTAAAGGAAATTTGACATATAAAGAAGCAGAGACAATGTCTTTATATTCCACTTCTGCTTCTGCCAAAGCGGTTTCTTCTGCACAAGACCATAAAACCGGACGCATGCCGCGGTAAATCAGTCCTTTTTTAAGCAGTTCGAATACATCTCGGACAATCGCTGCTTCAAATGACGGATCCATGGTGCGGTATATGTGTTGCCAGTCTGCCAGAAAGCCAAGGCGTTTAAATTGTTCTTTTTGAACCTGAATCCATTCTTCTGCAAATTGATGACAAGCTTGACGGAGATCAGTCACAGGAACATCGTTTTTTGAAAGGCCTTTTTTAAGAAATTGTTCTTCAATTTTGGCTTCAATAGGCAGACCATGGCAGTCCCATCCGGGTACAAAATGAACGTCATAGCCACACAAACTGTTAAAACGGTTCACAAAGTCCTTTAATACTTTGTTCAAAGCATGTCCCATGTGGATAGGACCGTTAGCGTAGGGGGGGCCATCCAGTAAACTGCGCATAGGGCGCTGCTTTCGGGCATCTCGGATCTTTTGATAAAGATCGATGTCTTGCCACCATTTTAGAAGATCGGGTTCTTTGTCAGGCAACTTCCCCTTCATGGCAAAAGACGTTTTGGGTAACAGAACAGAAAAGATAGACATCGCACTTGAGCCCGTAAAGACTTTATCATTTTAAGGGAATAAGCTGAAAAATCAACTGAAAAAAATTGAAGCTACTTTAATGATTTTTTTATTGGCTTTTTTTTGAATTTTTTAAAAAAAATGTCAATATTCAATGAAATTTATATTTTTATTTTATTTTGAAAAAACGTTTTATTATTATTTCTATTGTTATCGCAAAACTTTGTATACGCTGGTCCAGAAGTGAAGCTGCCTGCGGATCAAGTCAAAGACGAAACCATAGACAAATCCTTTCAGGAGGCTATTTTAGATGTTCAAAGTCAGAAAAATTTACTGCGTTTACACAAAGACGAGAATTTAGATCCATATCAAGAGCAAATCGCCCAATTCCAGTTGACAGAGATGTTAGATGAATATTGGATGATCGGGTTGGTTCAAAAATCTGCAGCTGTTCGGGATGCTTTATTCCAACAGATTGTTGCTTCGAAAAATGATGAACATAAAAAAATATTTTTGCGCCTTTGGGCTGAAAATAATTTTCCTATAGATAATCTCGCCATAGAACAGTGGCCTTTCAAAGAATTTTTCAGCTCTGCTAATTCTGTTAAAAAATGTTCTGAAAATTTTTTAAATGTGATGTTTAGGGTCATTAGTGAATCCAAAGATTTTGATTTGCAGGATAAATACTTAGCCTTCGTTATTAAAAACGCAGGTTGGTTGCCAGACTTCGTTCGGTCGCTTCAAAAATTTGATGCCGTAGTACTTCTTAAAAATCTTGAGTTTTTTAATGCCCAGGATTTGTTGGAAAAGACTTCTATTCGTGATGCGCTGTTTGAGGTTGCAGATGTGCCTCTTCAGCAGCAGTTTAATCTATTAGAGTTTTGTAAAAAATATCATGTTTCATTGGGGCAGTATCAGGATCAGATTAAAAAATTCCATCCTTTGGCTTGGCTGGGGGCACAGGAGGCATCGCTGAAACTTCTGCTTTTAGACCACTTGAAGGATGAAAAAAAGGTACTGTTCTTTTTGAAAAAGCGCAATCTGAAAATGTTTTATTACAATCAGAACTGTTAAGATTTTGTAATATTTATCGTGTTGATCTGAATTCCTTTCAAACACTTATAACACAATTTCATCCAGCAACGTGGTTGTATCTGTGTAAAGAAGATTCTGCTGAACCAGATTGGTTAAATCAATTGGTAGAAATTTTAAAAGAGCCCAAGAAGGCTCAAGACATTTTTAAGCATACAAGAAACTTTAGAGATTTTGTTATGCCACAGAAATTAATAGATATAGTGAAAACAATAAAATTACTTTGGATTACCATACATTAAAAGCGGCAGCTGATTTTTATCCAGAATATTTTTATGGTGTTTTAGAGTTGTTAGACAATGAAAATTCTAGAACAGATAAATTTTATATCATGAATCAGAAGGATATTACAGATCATTTATTTAACTTCTTTAAGGTTGAAAATCAATCGTTACTGAAAGATGATAATCCAGAAAAATACAAGTCAAGTATTTATGAAAAAAAGCAAAATATTTTAGTCAGAGCAGAGGACTATGTTTTGGGTTAACAGCTTTTTGGTTGCAAAATAAATTACAGAAAAAAGATGATCTTAATCAATTTTGTATTCTTTTACACAAAAATTCTAAAAACCCAGGCAGATTAGAAAAGTCAGAAAAAGCATTCATTGAAAATACTTTAGAAAAAATTATGACTTTTCACGGAGACCCTGAGTATGGGGCGTTTTGTACTGATGAAGCGGACAAGGGGATAGTTGAAGGGTGCCAGAGGCAAATTTGTGCATTTATTGGAAATTTTCCAGAAGGTTACACTTCTAATCAATTTCGCCTCTCGGTTTCTAAGGGGCAGCCATTGCAGCTAGAAGTGTCTCTGCCTTGTCAAAGTCTTGATGAGGCTACAATGACTGACTTCAAGATTGCAAAGTGTTTGCGCAATACCAAAAATATTTATGGACATTTTTTTCTTAAAAAAACAGATATTTTAAATCCTGTAAAGAATTCTTTTCTGCTTTTTAAAGAAAGAATATTGAAAAGATTGCAGGCTCCGGGTGTCGTGGGGATGCTGTTTGGGATGAGTACGTCTGCTGAAAATCAAGAACACACTGATCATGCGGTAGGAGTTTTTTTAGAAAAAGATCTTTTCGGAAAGAATCAGTTTGTTTTCTACGATCCTAACGCCGGAACAACTATTGTGTGTAAGGATATAGAGGCAGTTTTGTGGAATGAAATTGCACCATATCATCAGGAAGAAAGATGCTCTCCTGGAAGTGTCATAGTGATTAGCGCACAAGACTCTTTAGACCCTGAAACAACAAAGAAAACAATCTGTGGAGTGCGTCAATGGTGGAACAATCTTGAAGAAGAGTCGGACGAGCTTGAAAAGTTTCTGGCTGAGCAAATAAGTTGTTCAAAGTCGGAAAAAGAATTGGATCAATAAAATGCGCCACTGGTGTTTTTAGAATCTGCTGTAAAAGCTACTGACCTTTAAAAGCCAGTAGCTTTATGAAGCTAGTTTGCGGCTCCTGGTGGCAACGGCATAACATCGGCGGGTCTGGATTCAACAGACTCGTTACTAAAGGGTTCTCTTAAGACATAGCCGCGGCCCCAAATAGTTTCGATATAATTTCTTCCGCTGGGCAGAAATTTTTCTAATTTCTTTCTGATTTTGCACACAAAAACGTCAATAATTTTTTCTTCGGGTTCATCTATACCGCTGTATAATTTATCCAAGAAAGTGGTTTTTGTAATGATGACTCCTTTTCTTTGCATTAACAGTTCTAAAATCTTGTATTCTTTTCCGGTTAACTGCAAAGGGTTTCCGTTGACTTCAACCGATCCATGGTCTAAGTTTAAAACCAGCTCGCCGACTTTGATAATAGAACACGCATGACCTTCGCTGCGTCTTGCGAGTGCTTTGATTCTGGCGATCAGTTCCTCTCCGCTAAAAGGTTTTGTTAGATAGTCATCTGCTCCAAAGCCTAAAGTTTTTACTTTATCTGAAACAGATTGCTGTCCTGATAAAATAAGAATAGGGGCATTTGAAAAAGTGCGGATTTTTGTTAGCAAATCGTATCCATGCATATCAGGAAGAAGAAGATCAATAATAATAAGATCATATCGGTAAAAACGACTGATCTGTAACGCTGATTCCCCTTCTTCGCAAGAGTCACAATCAATACCATTGGTTTTTAATAATTCGGTAATGGCTGATACGGTTGGCTCATGATCTTCGACCAATAAAACTTTCATTTTTCTTCTCCTCAACATCCTGATAAGGAGTTTAAACAGTGGATATTAAAAAAATATTGCGATGAATAAAGTATTTTTTTTGTTTTTTCAGAATTGGATGTTTTTTTTTATCAATTAGTAAAAACATTTTTTTCTCCTCATCATCTCATCATTGTTCCTACCCCATCAAAAATAGCAGTAAAAAAGTTATCCACAAGAGGGCTCTTGTGTGCTATTGAAAAAACAACGGAAAAAACTTATAATCAAAAGGAATATTTTGATAGTAGGTGGAAGAAATGTACGCTGTTTTAAAAACGGGCGGAAAGCAGTACGCTGTTCAAGAAGGCGGGTATGTGAATGTGGAAATCATTCCTGGTACTCAGCAGGATCAAGAACTGTCTCTTCCTGGGGTTGTTATGCAAAAGGCTGCTGCAGGGGTAGAAATAAAAGCTGCTACCATCGTGGTAAAGCACCAGGGAAATTTTAAGCACGATAAGGTATTAATTTTTAAAAAGAACCGTCGCCATAAAGACCGATTGAAAAAAGGTCATCGCCAGCAGTATGCTCGGTTGAAAGTGGAAGCTATTAAGGCGAATGGTTAAGGAGGATCTGAAAGATGGCACAAAAGAAAGGCAGTGGTTCGTCTAAAAATGGAAGAGATTCGGCGGGTCGTCGATTAGGATTAAAGCACTTTGACCTCGAGCAAGTGCAGGCAGGGTCTATTCTGGTACGTCAACGGGGTACAAAAGTACACCCAGGTGAAAACGTGGGAATAGGAAAAGATCACACTTTGTTTGCAAAAATTTCAGGTTACGTGAAGTATTATCTGTATCACGGTAAAACTCAAGTAAAGATTTTGTCGCACAGAGGACTGTAGCGTCCGCAGGATGATAAGTATTGCAGGGAGTAAAAGCTAGTTCAGCCTAATTCCTTATCAAAAAAGAAGGAGCTTATGAAGAAAATCCGTTTGTGGGCTCCTTGGACGGTAGCAGGATTGGCTCTGGTCTGTATATCAATTTTTTGGACCAGATATGATAACGTCAAAAAAAAGAGGATCATAATCAGGTGACGCATTACGAACGGGGGCCTATAATGGCCGAACGGCGCAGGGTGATCTGCATCGTTGGCAGTGGTAAACGGCAGGGAAATACTTGGACTGTTGCTTCTTCAATTTTTTCCCCTGACGTCCCTGTTATTCATTTAAAAGATTATAAAATAGCTCCCTACGACGGAGATCACTCTGTACAAGATGATTATATCCCTTTAATGAAAGGGCTTTTAAACTATGATGTTTGGGTGTTGGCAACGCCTTTGTATTGGTATTCGGTCAGTGCTAATTTACACATTTTTTTAGAACGGTTTTATGATTTGGTAACAAGTGAAAAAGAATTAGGCCGTCAATTAAAAGGAAAGCATGTATTGGTTTTAGTGACTTTTGGGAGTCAAGCACCGCAAGCAGCGTTTCAGATGCGCCTTCAGTCGGTGTGCGAATATATGAAAATGCACTATCACGGCTGTTTTGCATTTTCTTCTAAAGGAAAACTTGAAGAAGAGATCATCCAAAAGAAAGAACTTGTGTGGGAAAAGATTAAATCTATATTGGAAAAGTAAACGATAATTTGTATGAACAGATTCTGTTTCGTGGAAGTGCAAGTATAAAGTTTTTTAGCTTAAAAGCTTCGTTAAATGAATCCCCCCAGGCAAGATGTGCCTTAGGGGGATAAGTGATTTATCTTAAGAATTTTTTATTGGCTTTTCAATGTTTCTTTATTAAACATTCCAGGGCCTATGCTCTGGGTCACAGAGCTTGAGGGTAAAGAATGTTTTTTAGAGTTTGTAACCTTTGTATCTGTCCATTGCTTGAATCGCAAGGGATCTTTATTTTCTGCAAAACTTTTCACCAGCGTTTGGTGAGACTTTTGAACAGTTTCTTTTAAGGTATCTATTTTACTTAAAAAGTCTTTCCAGTTCTTCAGAAGAATATTTTTTGTACCACTTTCTGAAGTTTTTAATGTTGTAGTATCATTGATTTTCTGTATTTTTTCTTTTACGTTGTTTTTAAGTTTATCTAGAAAAGAGTTTATCTTTTGGATACTTGTTGTGGTAAATCTGTGAAATATTTTTTGCGTTGAAGTTTGTGTTTGTATTGTATCGAACGATTGGCCCTTCAAGTACTTTTTTCTATTCATCAGTTCATTTATGGCGGCAGAAAGACTTGATGGATACTTTTCAATACTATCTTTCGCATCTTTATTGAATGCAAGCGGTGTTCGGAGAATTTTGGGCATTTGTTCTAAATCCAGGTCATCTGGCCCAATGACCCAGAAGGTTTTTGAACCGGGTTTTAAGTCTCCTTTTATAAAGGCAGGAGTGTCATCCACTTTTTCTATTTCCTGAAAGTGTTTTTGGGCAGGATTTTCCACGGGAGGTTCTGAATTTTCTTCAGGAATAGTTTCAGGTTGGGGGTCTTCTATTTCTTTTTGGGGTAGTACTTCAGAGAGCTCAATGTTTTTTGGAATCTTGATAGGGTTTGTATATTCAAGACCAGGTTGATTATCCGCTTCCTCCATTTCTTCAAAAGAGGGTACCGAGGGGATGGAAGGAGATGTATTCTGGAGTGCGCGATATTTTTCGCTATTTTTGAAAGTATTATTTTTTCTTCGGATTATTTGAGCTTTAATGAACTTTTTGGCAATTGCTTGTTCATCTAAGGTTAGCGTTTTGATTGTCTTATCAAAAATATTTTCTATGGCATCAGAGGATACACCTTCATTTTCTGGGTTGTCTAAATATTTAGTAATCTGCTTTTTCAGATCCGTTAAGGCAGGACTTTCAGTGTTGTTTTCTGATTCCTCAGGCTTCCCCTCTGGAATAACTGAGGGGAGTTCTTTACCTGAATTAATTATTTTTTTTTTTCAGATATATTGACCTGAGCGTTAGAGACTATTTGTAAATCTTTCTTCTGCGGTAAATGTGTTGCCTCTACAGTTTTAGATTTCAGGTCCAACGTTTGGTTGCAGGCAATTGGATTTAGGAGCTCATCAAGGACTTCAGGAGTCCAACCCACAGATTGTCCCAATTTACGGATCTCTGATTTAATTTCTTCGCAATGTTTTAGGGATAAATTCTGGCCGTTTAATTTATTTACTGCTTCATTTAAATTTTTTTCATTTAATGCTTTGAGATCTTTATTTTGTTTGGCAAGTTCGTTGTGAGCTGCCCAGTGTGCCTTATTATCAAATGCTATTTTTTCTTCGTATTCTTTCTTTAAATTTACCAATTGTTCAGTTAGTTTTTCTTTTTCTTGTGGCCCCGGATTTTGAAGCTTAAAATAATTCTTCAGATCTAATTCTTTCTTTGAAATTTCCTGTTTCAGACGTTCTATATTGCTTTGTGTTGAGTCTAGAGTATTATTGAGCTCTGTTATTTTTAATTCCTTTTCTTCCAAAAATTTTTCAAATTCAGTTGTTTTCTGCTTTAGATTTTCCAAAGCTTGGCTTTTTTCTGATTCTAATTTTGTTTTCTCGTCATTCAAAAGCTCAATTTTCTTTTTTAATTCATCTTTAGAATTTTGCTCTAATTTTGCCTTTTTAAAGTTCTCTTCCATTTCTTTCTTCTGCTCTTCTAGCTCTCTTATCTGGGCTGTCTTTTTCTTTAGATCTTGCTGAATATTATCAGAAACTTCTTCTAATCTTTTATAGCTCAATTCAATCTGCTGGGAGTTCTTTTTAAGATTTTCATTTTCAGCAGTTAAATTTTGAATTTGTAATTTATCGTTCTCACTTAAATCTTTTGTTTTATTAAGTGCATTGATTTCTTTTTGAAGCTTTTCCTGTAATGTGTTGGAATTTTTAGTATAGGTCTCTTTGTCATTCTTTAAAGAATCCAGTTCTTTTGTTAGACGTTGATTTTCATGATCTAAGTGCATAACTTGTACAGCCAATAAAGTCGCTTCTTCTGTTTTTTCAGATAGTTCTGCTTGAGTTTTTTTGAGAAGTTCTGTTTGGGCTTTTCCGGCTGCTTCTAATTGATTAATTGTTTCAGTTTGATCTTGTTCAGTCTGCTTTAATTTTTCAATTTCTTTATTGATTTCTTCAATTTTTTGACTAGCTTCATTAAACTTTTTTTGTTCTGTTTGAAGTGTATTATCCAGATTCGTCTTTTCTGTATTTAAAGTGTTGATTTGCGTTTGTAATTCAGAAATTCTTTTATCTTTTTCCGCTTGGTTGCTGCTTTGCTGTGCTTGAATGTTCTTTTTTTCTTCTTCTAGGTTTTTAATTTTTGCTTGAAGTGCGTTTCCAGCTTTTTTGGCTTCTTCCGTCACTTCACTCTGGTTCTTTTTAGCTTCTTCTAGTGTCTGTTTTAAAGAAGCGTTTTCAGATTTTACTTGTTCTAGTTCTTTTTTATCTTTTGCTATCTCTTCTGTTAGATTGCGAATCTTTTCTTCATTTTCAGCACTGATCAATTTAATCTTATTTTCAAGTTCTGTCTTTTCTGTTTGCAGTTTTTTAAGCTGGATTTCTTTTTCATTTTCCGAAAGAGTCTTATTTTTTTCCACCTCGTTCTTTGTTGTCTCTAGATTTTGAACTTTTAATTCAAATTCTTGAGCTTTTTTCTTTGAATTTTCAATCTCTGTTTTCAGTTTGGTTAATTCCTGATCACGTTCTAATTTTTCTTTTTGGATCGTTTCTAACTGATTTTTTAGTGCTGAAATTTCTGTCTGCGTCTTTGAATCTTTATTTTTTTCAGACTCTAATTCAGCAATTTTTTCCTGCAAAATTTTTTCTGCTTCTTTTACTTTGACATCCGCTTCTTGTTTGCTTTTTTGAAGATCAGCCTGCAGAGCTGTTAGATTAGAAGAGAGTTGTCGGTTTTCAGCTTGAATCTTTTTCAACTCTTCAGCTTTTAATTCAACTTCCACAACTTTTTTCTGAAGCTCGGAGTCTTTTTGTTTAAGAGACTCTTCGTGACTGCTGGCTTTCTGTTCCAGGTCTTGGATGTTAGATTTTAACTTGGTTACTTCCTCTTGGTTAGAAGCAGTACTAGAAGATAGAGCGTTTTCCAGTTCTTTGTTTTTGTGTTCCAATGCTTGTTGAGCCTTTTGGATCACTTCTTCTTGTTGATTTTTTGCGTCTAAAGCTTTTTTCAATTCATTAGCCTGAAAAACCGCTTCCTGCAGCGCTTTTTTGGTTTCAGCGTCCGGAGAAGTTTGTGAAATAGACTGCTTCAAATTATTAATTTCTTTTAGAAGTTCTTGAATTTGAGGGTCCGTTTGATAACCTCCGTAGATATGATAGTTTTGTGAGTTGTCGTTATAGACTGTTTGAGGCAGCTGGTTGGTCAAATTCTTATTTTTAGTGTCTTTTCTTTTTGTTTTTGAGAGAGCAGATTTTTCTGATAACATAAAAGACTCTGTCTGTTTAATATCATCTAATCTGGATTTCATCTCAGATTTTGAACTTTTGGAGGGAAGAGCTCTGCTGTTGGGTGTGTTTTTAGAGGAACCTTTTAAGACACTGCTTAAAATTTTTAAGACTGCTGCTTGTTGAGCCATTGTTAGCTCTTCGGGTTTGTCTGCATAAACTGTAGGGGTAGATATCAATTGTACAAAAAGGTACATGAATAGTGATTTTTGATGGCTTACTGCTTTCATTTTATTTTTTATTGAACTGTTTATTTATAAAATAATAGAAAAAAGATAATTTTACGCTAATTCTTATCTGATAAGAAATAAAAAAATCGTACAACAGATTATATTTGTCATAGTTTTTCAGAAACTGAAAAGCCACGGCTTATGTTGTTTAGATTGGGACTAGATTAAAAGCTCTGAAAAAAATTAGAAATGTTGGAAATGTTCAAATCGTGCCAGAGCTTGACGTAAGGTTTCTTCTTGATCATCAGGCAATGACAAGAAATAAGGAGCGTACACAGAAACCGTTTTAGCCTCAGACCAGCAAATACCAGCGGGAGCATAAAAGATGTATTCTTGTCCCACTTTATCCCACAGCAAAATTGTTCCTACTGCTGTGACGGAACCCCAAGTTGCATAGCCAGGCATGAGTTCAAAAGGCCCTTGGGGAGTGGAAATTCGAATTTTTTGGATTTCTCCTTTATAAACAGTATCCTGGCACGTTTTTAAACAGACTGAAAAGGTTACGATTTCTGTCATTTAACGGCCTGCAATTGTTCGGCTTTTTCTCTGGCTTGATCTAAGTCTCCGACCATATAAAAAGCACTTTCTGGCCAGGTATCACAATGTCCTTGAAGAATGGCTTCAGCGCCTTCAATGGTTTTTTCTACCGGAACCCAGACACCAGGTTTGCCTGTAAAGATTTCGGCAGAAAAGAAGGGCTGAGAAAAGAAGCGTTCTACTTTTCTGGCACGATTGACCACCAAGCGATCTTCTTCGGACAGTTCTTCCAGTCCCAAAATAGCGATAATATCTTGTAACGCTTTATATCTTTCCAAAACCTCTTTGACTTCCCGGGCCACTGTGTAGTGACGTTGTCCCACAACCAAGGGATCTAGTGCTCGGGAGGACGACGTTAAAGGATCAACAGCAGGATAAATACCTTTTTCTGAAATAGATCTGTTTAAAACAGTTGTGGAATCGAGGTGAGCAAAAGATGTTGCAGGGGCAGGATCTGTTAAGTCATCTGCGGGTACGTAAACCGCCTGTACGCTGGTAATGGACCCACGAATGGTACTGGTAATGCGTTCTTGCAGACTGCCCATTTCCGACGCCAGTGTAGGTTGATACCCCACGGCAGAAGGGATTCGCCCTAATAAGGCTGATACTTCGGACCCGGCTTGGGTAAATCGGAAAATATTGTCAATGAACAACAATACGTCCTGATTTTCTACGTCTCGGAAGTATTCGGCCAAAGTGAGTCCTGTGAGGGCGACTCGGGCACGGGCTCCTGGAGGTTCATTCATCTGTCCAAAAACCAGAGCTACTTTAGATTCTCCTTCCAGCTGAATCAAGTTAGAAGCAATCATTTCGTGATATAAGTCATTTCCTTCGCGACTGCGTTCCCCTACACCGGTAAACACGGAATACCCCCCGTGTCCTTTGGCGATATTGTGGATGAGTTCTGTGATGATTACAGTTTTACCGACTCCTGCACCTCCGAACAACCCTACTTTTCCTCCCTTAGAATAAGGTGCTAAAAGGTCAATCACTTTAATACCAGTGACTAAAATTTCAGGGTCTGGTTTCTGTTCTGTGAATAAAGGGGCAGAGCGGTGAATGGACCATCTTTCTTCGCTTTCAATAGCCGGCCCCTCATCTAAGGGCTCTCCGACCACATTCATGATACGGCCTAAGGTTTGAGGTCCTACGGGAACCGAAATAGGGCTGCCTGTGTTCACCACAACAGCGCCCCGGACTAATCCCTCTGTAAAGTTCATGGCGATGGCCCGTACGGTGTCTTCTCCTAGGTGTTGAACAACTTCTAAAGTCAAAACTCGGTCTTCGGCTTCCACCTGTAAGGCGTCCAAAATTTCCGGCAGTTGTCCGGTAAATTTCACGTCTACAACAGGGCCCAAAACTTGGACGACCCGACCTTCCGTTTGAATGTGTGTATCTTGTGGTGTTGCTGTGTGCATATTTCTTTCCCCCGGTTATCCTTCTAGTGCTTGAGCGCCTGAAATAATTTCTACAAGCTCTTTGGTAATAGATGATTGTCTTAAATAATTATACTGTTTTTCCAGCTCTCCTAACATATTGTCGGCATTTTCACTGGCATTATCCATGGCCATCATCCTGGCGTTATGTTCACTGACTAAGTGTTCTTTTGCCAAGGACGTTAGTTCACTGAAAAAGAATAAGCGTAACGTTTCATGGAAAAATTGATCATTTTCTATCTCAAAGACTGGTACAGTGCCTGAAAACCATTGAGCTAAAGATGCATGCTCTTCCTTTAAGGAAGAGGTGTCAAAAGGCAACAAGGAACAAATCTCTGGCTCTTGGGTTAAAGAATTATGGTACCGCATGCTTAGGACAGAACAGCCTCTGATATGCCCTTGTATATAAGAAAGATAAAGCTTTTCCAAAAGATGACCCGCATGACTGTAGGAAAAATCTTTAAATGAATGAATACTTTCCATTACAGAGATGCTGAGGTCTTTTTTTAAAGCGGGTAAAATCTTATGGCCAATAGTGATCACCTGGATGTCGTAAAATGTTTGTTGTAGATAAGTTCGCAAAGCCTGTAAGAGGCGGTTATTAAAATTGCCACAAAAACCACGATCAGAAGATAGAACAATTAAAACTTTTGGGGCCTGTGCGTTGCTGGGCACTGGAAGGTCTTTTTGGTGCCAGCGATATAGCGCTACCAGTTTGGACATTAAAACATTGATATTGTCAAAAGAATCCTTCGCCTGACGCCATTGGGCCTGCGCTTTTCCCAACTTAGACCTGGAAACCATTTTTAGCGCTCCGGTCAATTTTTTAATAGACTGAACGCTTTTTTGTCGTGCCCGGAGCTCTTTGAGGTTCATCATGCTAGAAAACCTACTTTAAATTCCGCTAAAAATTCTTGAAAGTGGGCTTGAACGGCCTCAGACAGTGCTTTAGTCTTGGAAACCTCTTGAACCAAAGCTGCATGTTTTTCAGTAAATTGTTGAAAACATTGCTTGACGAACCGGTTGACTTCAGTAACAGGCAAATCATCAACCCAGCCATGAGTCACTATGAACAGACCCAGAACTTCCTGTTCTAAAGGTAGCGGGGACCACTGAGGCTGTTTAAAGAATTCTTCCAGCCGTTTTCCTCGTTCTAACACTTTCTGACTTGCAGGATCAAGATCGGAAGCAAATTGGGAAAAGTTCATCAACTCTTTGTATTGAGCCAATTCCAACTTAACAGGTCCTGCGACAGTTTTCATAGCCTTTGTTTGAGCGGCAGATCCCACACGGCTGACGGACAGCCCTACGTTGACAGCAGGACGGATCCCTTGGTTAAACAGTGAAGTATCCAGAATAATCTGACCGTCCGTGATGGAAATCACGTTAGTGGGAATGTAGGCGGACACGTCGCCTGCTTGAGTTTCAATAATAGGCAAAGCCGTCAAAGAGCCCGCACCCCTTTCATCACTCATTTTGGCAGCCCGTTCTAACAGTCGGGAATGCACATAAAAAATATCTCCGGGGTAGGCTTCGCGGCCTGGTGCCCGGCGCAACAATAAGGACATCTCTCGGTAAGCGACTGCGTGTTTTGAAAGATCGTCGTAAACAATCAACGCATCTTGTCCGTGATCGCGGAAATACTCTGCAATGGAACAACCTGTATAAGGGGCCATAAACTGTAAGGCAGCAGATTGAGACGCATTGGCACAGACGACAACGGTGTATTCCATGGCGCCTTTTTCTTCCAAGGTTTTCACGATTTGCACTACGGTAGAACATTTTTGTCCGATCGCCACGTACACACACATCACGTTTTGACCTTTTTGGTTTAAAATTGTATCGATCGCTAAAGTTGTTTTTCCCACCTGCCGATCACCAATGATCAATTCCCGTTGCCCGCGACCAATAGGGATCAACGTATCAACAGCTTTGATACCGGTTTGCAAAGGTTCACGTACACTCTGGCGGTCAATGACGGAAGGTGCAGCCCTTTCAATGGGATAAAATATATCACTTTCCACAGGTCCTTTCCCATCAATAGGATTTCCTAGACCATCGACAACCCGGCCTAACAAAGAACGCCCCACCGCAACCTGAGCCACGGCTCCGGTTCGCCGGACAATGTCATTCTGTTTGATATGACGGTCTTGGCCAAACAGAACGATACCTACGGTGTCTTCCAGTAGGTTCATAGCGATTCCCTTAATGCCGTCTTTAAACTCGACCATTTCACCTGCTTGGACGTGATCTAATCCCCAGACCTGAGCAACCCCATCCCCTACCGTCAATACAAACCCTACCTCGGAAGGTTGTCCCATAGAACCGTCTGAGGTGCCTTTCAAAATGTAATCGCAGACCAATGCTGACGTTTCAGAGTGTTGCAGTTTACTAGAACTCATTGCTTATCCTTTGTTGTATGTGATTCAAAAGCGTGTCTAAAGAACAATCCATTATATATCCGTCCCACACAAAGATGCTGCCCATAATCATGGTAGGGTTTATGGTCTGAATGACTTTCACCGAAAAACCAAATTTTTCCTTAAAATAAGTGATGATCCAATCGACTTGTGAAGCGGGCAGTTCAGCAGAAGAAGTGACATAAAGTTTCTTTTTATCCTGACGGGTGCGAAGATAAGATAGAATTTCCGGTAGATCCGCCAAGCGCTGCCGTAATGCCAACAGATGCAAGAAACGCATTGATTCTTGCTTACAAGGATGGGACGTTAAAAATTGCTGTATTAAATTTTTTCGCAGCTCGACAGACGCTCCCATAGCTGTGCAAAACGACCATAGTCTCTTGCGGTCCAAAGCCCACTTCCAAAAACTTTCCATGTCATCGATAAGATTATTTTTAATTTCTTCTGGTAAGCGCAATACACTATTTCCATACCTTTTACAGACCAATGAAAAAAAATGAGGAATGGAAACGGACATCTTTTTATAAAAACATATAGCGCTCAAATAGTACCACGATTGAGGTTAATAGTTCAATATGAAGGTTGGGTAACGCTGTGTTGATTCTGGAAAAGTGCTTGGTTTCAGGGTGGTCAGATTTTTTTAAACATGGTAAAATAGTACAGCTCTTTTATCTGCAAGTGCTTATGGCTGAAATTCACTTTTACTATTCCTCTATGAACGCAGGAAAATCAACACGTTTGTTGCAATGTGCATTTAATTACGAAGAACGAGGGATGCACGTCATCTGTCTTTTGCCAGAAGTCATCGTAAAGTTTACGCAAAGTGACTTAATCACAAGTCGTTTAGGTCTGTCCAGGAACGCTATTATTTGTTACAGCGATACGCATTTGCCTTCTTTGGTCAGTCAATCTCAACACCAGCAAAAACCGTCGTGTGTTTTTGTAGATGAGGCTCAATTTTTAAGTAAAGAGCAAGTCAGCCAACTGTGCCAAATTGTAGACCAGATGAATATTCCAGTCATGACTTACGGGTTGAGGTCAGATTTTCAAGGGAATTTGTTTGTCGGAAGCCAATGGCTTTTGACTTTGGCAGATCATATTGAAGAAATTCCTACCGTCTGTTTTTGTGGAAAAAAAGCAATTATGACCGCCCGGGTAGATGCCAATTCAGGAGAAGTGGCCTGCCAAGGTCCTCAGATTTTGTGTGGAGGGAATGATATTTATCTTTCTTTTTGCCGCAAACACTATCAAGAGAAGATGAAAAGTTGTGAAAACCATTTACAATACGCATGCTCCAGAAATTGAACGGGGGTTGCGGGTCTTAAAGCAGGCCCTTCTGACAATACCCGAAAGCCCTGGGATCTATGAAATGCTGGGGCAAGACCAGAAAATTCTTTATATTGGTAAAGCAAAAAATCTTAAAAAACGCGTTTCCAATTATACCAGAGTTAATGCGTTACCGGGGCGTTTGCTTCGGATGCTAGCCCATCTTTTTAGTGTGCAGACCACCATTACGGACAATGAGCTGGAAGCCTTGTTGCTGGAAATGAACCTGATTAAAAAGAAGCTTCCTCCCTATAATATCTTATTAAAAGATGGAAAATCTCCGTTCTTTTTGGTTGTGACCCAGCATCCTTTTCCCCGTCTTGTGAAAGAGCGCAGGGTAGACCGTCAAAAAACACAAGCTTATTTTGGTCCTTTTATCAGCTCTCAGACCGTCAACACCACTTTAGATGTTTTGCATAAAGCCTTTTTGTTGCGTTCCTGTTCCGACCATACGTTTAATCAGCGCACACGCCCTTGTTTGCTTTATCATATTAAAAAATGCAGTGCGCCCTGTGTGCAAAAAATTTCTTTGGAAGAATACCAAAAAAACGTGGCCCAAACGGTGGAGTTGTTAAAAGGGAAGAAATCTGAACTACAACGGTCCCTTATGACGCAGATGCAGCAAGCCAGCCAACAGCAGGAGTATGAAAAAGCGGCCGAGTTAAGGGACCGCTTGAGGGCGCTGGCGGCTATTCAAAATGAACAAACCATTTACAGTCAGGTCCTGCAGGATGCGGATGTTATTGTTGCAGCTTTTCAACAAGATGTAACCTGCATTCAGGTGGTGTGCTTTCGCAGCTCTGCCCACTACGGAGGCCAACACTTCTTTTTTCCGGGGACTGCGCAAGAAGATCAAGAAGAAGTGCTGAGTTCTTTTATGCAGCAATTTTATACCAAGATAGAGCCTCCTGCCGAGCTGATTCTGCAAACGCCTATCGCCTCGGAAGGTCTTTTAAAATCTGCGTTTCAAAAACTTTATGACCTTAAAGTCCAATTTTCTTATCCCAAAAAAGGGGAAAAGCAATTGATTTTAGAACGAACTATGACCAACGCCCAACATAACTTACAGCAATATTTTTCCCAAAAAAATCAAGAACTTAAAATGCGGGAAGCGTTGCAAGAGCGGTTTATTCTACCTCAGCTTCCTTTACAGATAGAAGTCTACGACAACAGTCATTGGCAAGGTCAGCAGGGGGTTGGGGCAATGATTGTGGCAGGTCCTTCAGGATTTATGCGCAAATATTTCCGCTCTTTTTCTTTGGAAGACAATGGAGGCGATGACCATAAATTATTGCGTTATGCTTTGACCAAACGTTTTTCTGATGATGTTATTCCCCAGCCCGATTTGATTATTATTGATGGGGGAAAGGGGCAGTTGAGTACGGCCATTCGTATTTTGGAAAGTCTTGGCAAACATCAAATTCCTGTGGTGGGTATGGCCAAGGGCCCGGTACATAAAGATGGCGGGGAAACCTTTTATTTTTCCGATGGCCGCAGCTTGCAGTTAGAAGACAGTGATCCTTTGTTGCATTTTTTGCAACGGTTGCGCAATCATGCTCATCAGTTTGCGATTCAAAGTCACCGTCGCTTGCGCAAGAAAAAGTTTATTCGTTCTCAGTTAGAAGACATTAAAGGTTTGGGCCCAGGACGCCGACAAGCTTTGTTGTGTCATTTCCAAGACATTAAAGGTATCGCTGCTGCTAGTGTTGGGGAGTTAGCCAAAGTACCTGGCATTTCTGATAAGTTGGCAGAAACTATTTTCGCATTTTTTAACGCTTAGCTGTAAACCTTAAATGCGGAAAGGATGCACAAAGCCCCTACAACGTAAGATAAAAGTTTGGCTTTAAAAACAGCTTTTTTAAGGACCCAACCGCCCGGGGGTTGAGGGGTATATTTTAAGCATCTTTGGATGATTTTTTCACTGACCCAGCAGGAAATAAAGAAGCATGTTAAATAAATCATGACTGCCAACAGAGCCGTTGAGCTTAATCCGCAATAACCTTCAAAATGTTTGATATCACGTCTGAAGTGGGTTTTAGGGCCGGAGCCAGTAGATTCCAGATCCAGTTTACAAGATGTCCTGCGATAAACAGGATGCAGATTCCCAGAGTCTCAGATGTTATATATCCCAAAAAAGAAGCTTGGATTACTTTGTTTTTAGGTATAGAGGGTAACAATTTAAGCATAGCATAAGCTTCGATCAAGCCTAGAAAAATAAATGAGGTCCACAAACCGGGACGTGAGAAAGCGAAGATAGGTAAAAGGATATGGGCGTTACTTTGGGAGGTGTGGAAAACAAGAAAAGACAAAAGGAACAATTGCATTGTTGTGGGATTATTGTATTGGGATGATTTTTACATATTAAAGTATAAAATTAAAAAATACAAAATTAAGTTAATATTTTAAATCATGTCATAATTTAAAATAGAAATAAATCATGCCAACACCTGTCAGTAAAAATAAGATTCCGTAAGAGGTTAGGTTGGCTTTAAAAACTGCTTCGTTGATCTTGTTTGGTGACGATAAAGATCTTAAGGATTTTCTGGTTACCCATTTTTCAATCTGATAAGAGGCTGGAAAGAACACGACCCACCAGATCATCATAAGAAAAGTAAGGCCAAAAGATTCTCCTTTTCCAAACCATGAAGAGACTACAAAGAGTTTCCAACCCGTAGGATAAAGAGTGATGGGGCTTGTTATTAGCCACGTTACAGGCATTCCAACGAGGGTAGAAGTAAGATTAGCTCAGAAGGTCGTTTTCAAGAGGTCTCTTGTAGAAATATCAGCAAGTTTTTTGTGTATAACCAAGTTTCAATCAAGACAATGGGAGCACAGGCTATCCACATAAGGGGCCACTGTAGAGCCAAGATAGGAAGAATAAAATTACCCCACACGGCTTGAGGGGACAAAGTGAACAAAGTAAAGAAAATAAGAAGGCACACTGGATTTTTTTTAAGCATTCTATTGCAGTTTAGGCCAAATATAGATAAAAATGATGCAATTTATCATTAAAAAAATCTCAAAAGAACAAAATTTAGACTGTAAAGCACTTTCCAAACAAAATATATGCAAAATAAATCTGGTTTTCAGTGAGTCCAAAAATTTAACAATACTTCTATCAAAGCTCAGGCGATACCGTGCGTAAAGCAAAGTACCAAAGGAATGGAACAAAGGAATGGGCAAGGTTTTAGAAACAAAGCTATCAAAAAAGGAGGCTTTTAAAATACGACACTCTGGAATTTTGGGGAACTGTTTTTTGATAAGATAAGCTTGCAGGAAAAGACTGGGAATGAAGCTTAGAATGATAAAAAGCCCTTGTTGGGTCAGTATTATCATAGAAATAGCGAGATGGGGGTCAGTGGCAAATGCACAAAGAGGTGAAAATAGCCCAAAAATCAATACAAATAAAGAAGGAAAAAGTATTGGGAACCAAGTTAGAAGCTTAATTTTATTTTAAAAACCGAATCCAGAAATAAAAAATGCACGTGATGTGCAAAGTAAAAAGAAGTGTATAAGAATACAGGTTAGATTTAAAGACAGATTTTTTAAGATTTTCTTGGGAAATCTGATAAGTTGCTAAGATTTTCCGGGTGACTTTGATTTCTAGCCAATAAGACATTACCAAGAAGATACCCCACCACAGCAGTATAAAAAAAGCAGAGACACTCCAACACAGCAGTAAAGAAGGGGCATGCGTTCCGGACATTAGTAGCAAACAAAAAAAGTCATAATGTGGGTTCCAAATAGGTATATCCAAATGAAAGGAACTCCTAGCAGGCTAGATATTAAATTTGCCCAACACGTTGTTTTGAAAATCTGGCTTTTGGGTACAGAGGGCAGATTTTTGTGAATAATCCAGAATTCAATAAGGACGATGGGAAGAAATGCCAACCACAAAAGCGGCCAATGAAAGGCTAGAACAGGCAGAGCTATATCCGCTAGTGCGGATTGAGGCAGTGAAAGGATTGGTATTAAAAAGAAACTTCTCATCCGCAGAGGTTGATTGGAATAACCCAAGAATAGTTTAAGGGTGGAAAGTAAAGAATAAATGGTGTTGGGCAAAGCTTGTAAAAGGAAACGACTGTGAAATACGAAGCCGTTTCCGATACTGATACGATGTGGTTCAAGAAGATTTTAAGGTTTTTTTATCTTTTTAGAAGGTTTTTTTTCTATCTTTTCCTCTTTAGAGAGGGGAGATTCCCTTTTTATTGAAGGCTTTAAAGTATTAAGAGTTGAATCAAGGATGCCATAAGCTGTTTGTAAATCTTCAGGATCTTCTAATTTTTTTAAGTTTGGCAGCAAATCCTTCAAGTTCTGGACTAATTCTGTTAAATTTTTTTCTAATTTAATATGACCGTTGAATTGGTCGAATTCTGCCCGAATTTCGTTAGCGAAAGCAGGATCTATATCTTTTAATATTTTATTGTATTCTTGATTAGATAAAATTTTGGCTTTTAATTCGTTGTTTTTTTCTTCTGTATTTTCCAAAACGGATTGATTCAAAAACTCTGTAAATTGACCTTGGAATTGCTTAACATCACCTTTTTCTGCATTTTCACCTACTAGGTTTTTAGAAATTTTATGTTTTAGAAAATTTGTTATTTCTGTGGTGGGTAAATGTGTCACCTCAGAAGTATCCTGTATACGATCTAGAATCCATGTTTTTAAATCAGGATCGACGTTTTTTAACACAGAGTTTAGCTCTGGTTCAATTTTTATACCTGAGATGCTGGGGTTCTTTTCTTTTTCAAGTTTTTCTTCTTCAAGTTCTTGCTCAAGCATATAAAATATCCCTTCTAAAGTCATCATAGACAAGACGGGTTTACGAAATCGGTTAGCATGGTCAAAGTGTAGGGAATCGATTTTTTCTGTTCTTTGTACTTGAGAAAGATTCTTATTTTGGGTAATTTTTTGAATGTTAGCCTGAAGATCTTTCTCTTGAAGTTCCTTAGGTAATTTGAAGAGCTCTTCTTGTTCTTTGGTCACTGAAAGCTGTTTATTTAAAGCATCTTTTATCTTTTTGATCGATGGAGCACCGTATTTTTTTATAATTTTTTCCGCACCATTTTTTAAAGTTGTATGATAGTGGTCTGCGCTATGTTCTTTTTCTAGGTATTCAGAAGGCACTTTTTTTAAAAAATCTTCGATTAATTCTTTAATGGTTTTTTTAATGGAAGAATCTTCGTTTAACTTTTCTAAAGCTTTTAAAATCTCTGCTTCAGAAGTGTGTGAGTTTAAAAGAGATAGGATTTTTGAATAGATATCTGTTATTTCTTTTGAACTTTTTTCTTCTATCAGTTTGTCTAAGATGGAATAAAGCTTTTCTGGTGTTGTGGCCTTGAAAGACTCAGAGATGCTTGATTTGAAAGCGCGTATCGTTGTTCCATCTTCGTCCATTTCACTAAGGAACTTTACAAATTTACTGTCTGCGTATTTTGTGGCGTGTAATTGCAGGCAAGTCAAAAATAATATTAATAAAACTTTTTTCATGATATAAAAGTGTTGGATTTTTTTATATTATATTAAAAATAAAATAAAATAAAATAATATTAAAAGTATTTCTTAACAGTTATTGGGCCACCATGACTCTGAAATTGTGGGTGCATTCTATTAAAAATAAATTTATTAAAAAAATGACTGAAAAATTATACTTTCAATTTTATCATAAATTTATATTTTTTAAAATTGAAAAATACAGTAAAAAAATTTAAAATCCCTAGGTGCTTCTTTTTGTGATGTCTATGCTTTTACCCAAAGATACGCCTGTGATGGCTCAATACAAGTCCATCAAAAGCCAATATCCCGATTGTTTGTTGTTCTTTAGACTGGGTGATTTTTATGAACTCTTTTTTCAAGACGCGGAAGTGGCTTCTAAGGAATTGGATATTGTTTTAACGGCCAGACATAAAAACAGCGCTCAAGAGATTCCCATGTGTGGGGTACCTTTTCATGCCAGTGAAAATTATATTGCACGCCTTGTAAAAAAAGGATACAAGGTAGCCATTTGTGAACAACTGGAAACCCCACAATCAAAAGAAGGGAAAGGACCGGTGAAAAGGGATGTGGTGCGGGTGATTACAGCGGGCACTCTATTGGAAGACACGTTGTTAAATCCCAGACAGCATAACTTTTTGGCAGCTGTTTGCCCGCAGGATGGTTTGTTTGCTTTGGCTTATGTTGATATTTCTACCGGAGAGTTTTGGCTGGAAAGTTATACTGAAAAAGAATTAGAAGAAGTGTTTTCTTCTCTGTCCCCCAAAGAAATATTGGTACCAGAAAAAGGACTTAACCAAGATCATTCATTTTGGAATAGTTGGCGGCAGTTTTTAACGATACTGCCTAACAGTCGTTTTGATGCGTTGTCCTGCGAAGAGCGTTTGTGTCAATTTTTTCAAGTGAATACCAGTAAAGCTCTGGGGTCTTTTTCTAAGGCCGAAGGGTGTGCTGCCGGGGTTTTGGTGGATTACGTGTTGCTGACACAAAAACGTCAGGTTTTAAAATTAAGCTGTCCCAAACGCAACCCAAAAGGCTCATTGCTGCGCCTAGATCCTTTTACCCGAAACAATTTAGAGCTCTTTCAAAATTTTTCTGGCAGCAAAGAATTCAGTCTTCTTCAGATATTGGATGATACGTTAACCCCCTTTGGGGCACGACTGCTGCACTGGCGCCTAAGTCATCCTATTTGTGACTTAAATGCACTGCAAGTGCGTCTGAATTGTGTGGAACATTTTGTCCAAAGTGCTGACCAGCGGGCGGCATTGCGCTCTTTACTGAAAGGGATGCCGGATATGGAAAGGATTATCAGTCGTCTTTTAACCCGGCGGGGTACTCCCCGAGATCTATTGAGCGTGCTGCATGTCTTAAAAATCTTTCCAAAAATTCACCACATATTGTTGCAAAATGTTCTGCCAACCGAGCTGGAAGAGCTTCCATTTTTATTAAGCTTGTATGATGAATTGACAGACAAACTCAGCCGAGGGTTGGTGGCAGATGAAAGTGCCAGTCTGTTGGATGGAGATGTGATTGCCCCCGGATACTGGCCTGATTTAGATGAGCTTCGCAGGTTATATCAAAAACAAGAAGAAGTCTTAGAAGCCTTGCAGAATCAGTACATCCAAGAAACGCAAATCTCTACGCTGAAGATTCGCCATAACAAGATTATTGGGTATCACATTGAAATTTCTCCCAGTTTTGCTTCTAAGATGCCGTATCAGTTTATCTTGCGGCAATCTTTAGTTTCCTGTTTAAGATACACCACAGAAGAGCTGCTAGAGTTGGCCAAAAAGCTGGAATCTGCCCGAGGCCAAGCCTTGTTGCTAGAACAAGAAATTTTTGATCAGTTCTTAGAAGACTTGGCTACTGTACACGGTGATTTAAAAAATACGTTTAAAAATTTGGCGGTGCTGGACGTTGCGTTAAGTTTTGCAGAAATTGCAGTTCAGCGCCACTATACACGTCCTAAATTAGATAACAGCGATATTTTTGAAGTGATTGGGGGCCGGCATCCTGTATTAGAGGTGGCTTTCTTCACACATCAGAAAGGCACTTTTATTAAAAATGATTGCTACCTGGATCGGCAGGCTCCGTTGTGGTTGATGACAGGCCCTAATATGGCGGGAAAGAGTACTTTTTTAAGACAAAACGCTTTGATTGGGCTGATGGCACATATAGGCAGTTTTGTTCCTGCTCAGCATGCCCATATTGGTATAATCGATCGCATTTTCAGCCGGGTAGGGGCTTCAGACGATCTTTCCAGGGGGCACTCAACATTTATGTTAGAGATGATTGAAACGGCTTGCATTTTAAATCAAGCAACAGCCAGAAGTTTTGTAATTTTTGATGAGGTTGGGCGTGGGACGTCGACGTATGACGGGTTATCCTTGGCTTGGGCTTGCGTAGAACATGTGTTGGATCACATTGGATGCCGGACTTTGTTTGCAACCCATTATCACGAATTGGCTGCAGTCCAGCAGCTTCGCCCTGCAATTAAGCTGTACACTTTTAAAGTACAAGAGTGGAATAAGCAGATTGTTTTTTTTCATGAAGTCATCCCGGGAAAGGCCGATCGTTCTTATGGATTACATGTAGCAAAATTAGCAGGTATTCCCGAAACGTTGCTCAATCGAGCTCAACAGATTTTGAATGATTTAGAAGAGGGGGGAATAATGTTAAAAATTTTTTAGTTTAAATTAAATAAAAAAAATATCACGTATTTTTGAATTAAATGTTATAATTTAAAGTCACCTCTAATCAATATCGATTAAATGATTATTAATAGAGGTTTGTTTTATATTGTTCCACACTACGAGCTAGTGAACCACCATTAGAGAGGGGAGTGTTAGAAAAAAAAGTTTCAGATCAATTATATAAAGACAGTTCTGAAGAGGTTGATTTGGAGTTGCCAGAGCAGTTGTGTGAAGACAATTCTGAAGAGCTCGAGCTAACGCCGCAGCCGTCAGAAGAGGCCCTATCCTTTCCCGGGGAACAATCTGAGATGGACGAGGAGCATCGGAACGCGGAAATTAGAGAAGAAAGCACAGAATTGGCGGAGGATGTCCGCTCGTATCGATCACAGCGTGATCAATATGCGCGAGATGACGATTTGTGTAAAGTACCAAGAGAGGAATTGAGATGGCTTTGTGAAGACTTGTCTATATCACAAAACGCTCAATATCCGAGAGAAAATGATCTGTTTAATTTGTCAGGAGAAGCATTGAACTGGTCAAGGGAAGAATTGAACTGTTTTTTTAAAGACCTGTTTATATCACAAAAAGATCAATATTTAGAAGAAAAAGCCGCAAACAGTTTCATGGGAAAAATTGGGTACAGCTTTACAACGGATGATGTTCAATACGCGCAAGAAGGCCGTACAGGCCATCCAACATATTGTGAGATGGGTGATTATTTGATGCTTGATCGACAAAATTTAATAGAAATAATTCGTTTTAATCAACATTTTCCTAAATTAATTTCTGAAATAAGAATAGAAAGATTAGGTAAATTAGAACAAGAATTAAACAAATTTTTTGAAATACTAAACGCTTTGGGTCCCACAGAAGTGTTGTTTTTTTGGATAGGGGGACTTCATAATATGGTTCAGCATAAAAATTTTATGAGCTACACTCAAAAAAATAATGAAGAGTTTCTGATATCTTTGTTTGTCCTGTTGAACAGCACTTCAAAAACCAGTGTGCAGTTGATTTTAGATCAAACGGTGTACAGAAGCTCAAAACAAGCCTTAGATTGTTTGAAAAAAATTTTTTCACAGAGGTTAAAGATTAATTTTATCGAAGATGAGTGCAGAAAAACATTCAATACAGCATCAGAAGAAGAAAAAGCTAGAAAACATTTGGCAGATATTTTTTTCGACAAAAATAAGCTGCAAGGAAAAATCATGGACCAAGCTTTAAAGGGGTCTCCTGTCCAAGTCTCGGATCTTTGGCGGTTGTATTGGGCTTTAGATAATTTTTCAAAAGAAGAAAAAAAGTTTAAAATTTATATGGATCATGATACTTTTTTATCAATTCATAGCAAAGACTCTGTTTTTTCAAATTCATTAAGGATGCCTAAAGAATTTTTGGAAAATTTTATGGCTCGACCACCTACAAAAAGTGATATCGTTGTTTCTTATAATTTGACTCCAGAAGCCGCGATTGCCTTTGCAGAAGAAATTGATCATAAGTTAAATACTAAAGTCTATTCAGCCTTCTTAGAGCACAGAAAAAATCGCACTATGATAAAATCTGAACAGGAATACAAAAACAGTATTATGAAGATTTAAAATGAGGAACTCAATGAGATCGATTACACTATCTGCATGACTGGACCAGCTTTTTTAAATGCACTCAGTTTTTTTAAGACTGGCCTAATACGCAGCCCTTCAAATGGGTCTGGCCTTTGGAGTCCTTATGTTAACCGACAAGAGCCTGAATATCAATACATGAGTGCTTTATTAGAAGACAGAGATTTTTTTTATAGGCATCGTGATTATACTCGATTGGCTTTTGTATGCGATGCATTACAGACCTCTATTCCCCCAATAGACAAAAAAAGTGTCTTGGGATGAGGATTTCTGAGGCGTTAGGCAACCTTCCTGAAAACTTAAAGCGCTGGAATGACGCAATTAAGAATGCAAAAATTAATGTTAAAGAGCCTCTTGAGGGTGTTGAGGGATCGTAAGGCATATCGAAAACAAACTCTTGCTTTTCCCAATCAAGGCAAGAATTTATGTAAAAATTCTAACAAATAAATATTTTTCTAAAGCTATTTTTTAAAAAATATGGGGCACCTAGTTATAGAATTACTGTACTTTATACTCTTGAGATATTTTCAGTTCTGTGGCCGAGTTCTTGAAAAAATAGGACAGCCTGCTTTGTACTTCATGAGATAACGCAGAAAATAGGAATCTTAAAAAGAAGGGAATGCTTTGAGGTGTGTAATCATACACGGGAATGTTATGGCCATATTCTTTTTTTAAGTCTTCCAAGGCCTCGAAAAAGCCCCCTAAGCGGTCTATTAGTTTGTGATCCAGGGCTTCTTGCCCGGTATAGATGCGCCCTTTGGCCAATTGACGGACTTTGCTTAAAGGAAGCTTTCTGTTTTTAGAAACAATTCCTAAAAAGTGTTCATACAGAAACTCGACCTGTCTTTCGATGTCTTTTTTTTGCTCGGCAGACCAAGGCTCTAGCAGGGATTCTGCTTTTCCGTCTGTTTTTCCTTTTGTAGTACTGATTTTTTCTGTTCCCACTTCAAAAAATTTCAAAAGTTCTTGGACGTCAAATTTTCCCGTGTAAACTCCAATAGACCCGGTCACCGTTCCAGGTAAAGCCCATATTTTAGAGGCTTGAGCTGAAATCCAATAAGCACCCGAAGCAGCCACGTTTCCCATAGAAATCACAACGGGGATATTCTTTTTAAGGCAAAGCTCCATTCCGTACCGCAAGGTCTCGGCGTCTTTAGGACTTCCACCAGGAGAATCAACGTATACTAAAACGGCTTTAATGGAAGGATTGTTAGCGATGTTTGAAAACACTTCGAAATATCTTTCGGCTTCAGCCATACTTTGGCTTCCCAAGGCACCTTCAATTCGAACCACTGCCAAAGCACGTCTGTGCCAAAGTCTGGCCAATTTACGATACAAAGAACCTTTTGAAACATAGTTATTTACAAAAACTTTTTCGTGATTTGCAGATTCTTTTTCAACGACTTGATCAAAGCATACTGCCACGTTATCAACGAACTTTTGTTCTACAGCTTCCAAGGCCTGGTAACGTCCACCCTCTATAAAAGTGTCTACCTCTGCAACCTTTTTGCCTAAATCTTTGGACATATCACGCACCAATTGTCCTTTCCATTGTGCCAGCAATGTGGTCCAACTTTCTTTTTCTTCTGAAGGCATTTGGGAAAAGACGTAAGAGTTGGGTCCTGATTTATATTCTTCTTTTTTAATAAATTGAGGCCGAACTTTTAAAAGATCAAGAAGTTTACGCCAATATAAAGGTTGAACAGACAGTCCTTCCGGCGCTAAATAACCAAGATGGTTCATATATTTTGTACCGCAAGCTGATAGAGTATAGTAAGGTAGTATTCCGCCTGCAGCCATTCCAAAACCATAGCCGTACCCTACGACTTGCTTTCCCGCTTCTTGAAGCCGTTTGATTAAATAACGGATCTGCTGCACTTCACCGACACCCCAATGATAGCCTTCCACATTAATCAGCACTTTTTTAATATGAGGATCTGTAATAGCTCGAAAAAGGGCTTTGCCTATAGGGTAAAAAGAAGATACTCCTTGGTCTCCTAAAAAGGGTAATTGAGGAGCAACAGGTTCATCTTGACCATCTAAAATCAAGATTTCTTGGCCACGAAAAATGGAACACTCTAAAATAAGGGATAGGGCTGTAGCTCCCAAAGCTCCGTAACCCAAAAAAATACAACTGTTATTAAAGCCACGTTTAATTTTTCGAAAGCTGTTTTTGATCCACTTCATTTTTTCTGTTCCTTGTGCAAGTTTTGTTGTTTTGGCTTAGACAACGACTCTTTCTAAATCTGGTGCATCTACTGCTTTCATTCCTACCACGTGGTAGCCGCTATCTACGGGGTGGATTGACCCAGTGACGGCGCTGGACAGATCGCTGAAGTAGTACAGAGCACTATTTGCCGCGTCCTCTTGGGTAATTCCACGACGCAACGGCGCATTGTCTTGGGTCCATTTTAAAATGTAGTTAAAACCATCAATGCCTCCTGCTGCGGCCAGAGTTCTGACGGGGCCACAAGACAAGGCATTCACACGAATACCCACAGGACCTAGATCAGAAGCCAAATATCGCACACTGGATTCTAGGGCTGCTTTGGCCACACCCATGACGTTATAATGAGGGATCACCTTTTCCGCCCCATAATAACTGAGGGTCAGTAAACTTCCTCCTTTATCTTTCATAAAATTTTGAGCATGAAACGCCAGTTCCGTAAAAGAATAACAAGAAATTAACAGCGTGTTTAAAAAATTGTTGCGGGACGTGTTGACATACAGTCCTTTCAGTTCACTTTTATCGGAAAAGGCAACCCCGTGTAAAACAAAGTCAATTTCTGACCAAACTTTTCCAACCTGTTCAAATAGAGTACAAATAGATCCTTCTTGACTGACATCGCAGGGAAAAACATTTTCAACACCAATGGAAGAGGCTAATGGAAGAACACGCTTTTTCAATACATCATTCTGGTAAGTGACAATCAGCTCCGCCCCTGCCTGGGCAGCTTTTTCTGCAATTCCCCAAGCTAATGAATCCTTGTTCGCAATTCCTAAAATAAGTCCTTTTTTTCCCGAAAGATTGACCATAAACGCAACACTTTTCTTGATACTTTATATTTTTTATGACTTCTTGTCCAGCGTTGCAGAGTTTTTAGATAAGGCTTTTCAAGGACTTGTATTTAATTTTTATGGCTGAGTTCCTCAAACATAAGGTGTGTCTGGAGAAGGGTTCTGAATATTTTTTAAAGGCTTGTTTTAGCACGCCGTCCTTTTCTAGGGTATTATTCTTTTTCTCACGTATTTTTCTAGCGCGCAGAGTGCCTTATCTATATATTCGGGATCTTTATTAGCGCAAAACAACATATTTGTTATGGCACCACTTTCCTCAGGGTTTACTTTTAACGTTCCCTCTTCTAGTTCTTTTTTTTACCAATTCTTTTTTAGATTTTGTCATGCGCTCATTCTGTAAGGGGGTAGGGACAAACAGGAGTGCTAATTGTTCAGGAATTTGAGGGAATCTTTTAAATATGAAATAGTTCTGGGTTTCATAGTGTGTTTCTGTTTGACCGATGACCTCTTCCGGCGATAAATTCATATTACGGAAAAATCTGATACGATTCTTTCTTTTAATTTTTTTCTATTAATTTTTTCTTGGTCGGAATGGATGATGTATGTGGAGACTTTTGCTTTTTTTCTTTCTCGGCAAAAGCAAAAGTGACCTGGAAAACAAGAGTGAAAAGAAAAAGTTTTTTAAACATAAGGAAAAAATCAATTTTATTTTATATTATCTTAAAAATTTTAAAAAAATAATCAATTCTGGGCATTTTTTTCGTGGGCATCGTAAGAGCAGAGATTTCAGATCCTCCTCCAGAATGATGCCTGGGGGAGGATGTGCAGGGGGCTATTTCCTTTTTACCTTCTTGAAATTTGTTGCTTTTTCTTCTGTTGGTTTTTTAGGGCTTAGACTTAATTGCTTCATCTCTGCTGCTAGTTCGCTTTCTGGAGTGATTTCTAGCAGTTTTTCAATAGGATAAATTGTTCTAGGATTTTGCCCTTTTTGATCTAAGGCTCCTATAAAATAGTCCCCTTTTTTCATTTGGAATAAAAAATCACCTTTGTTAGCAGGATCTTTTGTGAATTCAAAATACTCAAAAGGTTGGGTCGCCTTCCAAGTGATTCCCATTTGATCTGTATCGTCCTCGTGGATTTTTTGCATCACAGACAGCATTTTGGCACCATTTAATACGCTTTCAACATAACGGATAAAGCTTTCCTCTTCCTTTAGGTTTAAATTTTTTGGCAGTATAAAGGCGGTCAAAACCTTTTTATCTTCTAAAGACTCAGTCAAATGGAGGCTTTTAATAAGGTCCTGGTCTTGTTCAGATGAAAGTTGCCCTTTTTTCTTGTTGCGGAGTTCGTGATCTGAATCCGAATTGACGGTGTGTTTTTGGGCATGCTTTAAAAAAGAACTCATGCCTGGATATTGGATTGGATTATACTCATCCTCTATGTCAAAAAAGCCACAAAACGCTTCAATTCTTGTGTGAAATTTTGTTGCTTTTTCTATAAGAGTTACCTGAGGGATTGATTCCAGTTTTGCTTCTTGAAAGAGGGATAGCCTCTGGGCAAAATCTTCTGTGTTGATAGAAGATGGCACAGAGCTAGGTGCGTAGGAAATCTGAGACGGCACGTAGGAAATCGCAGACTGTGTATCACTGTTGCCAGGCTTTTTATCAGCTTTTTTTGCTCTTTTTTCGATTTCTTTTTTGATACTACCATCTAAGTTCCATGAAGAAACTGCCTCTTTCCAAAATGATACCGGCACAGCCCTCTTTAGACATATTTCAATAAGCTCTCTTTGGAATTGGGCGCTTTCATTATTTGCTGCTGTAAACATTTTTTGACATTTTTCTTCGTTATTGAGCTGCTTTTTAAGCAAGTCTTCATTTTGAAAACATTGCCAGGTGGCTAAAGGATGCAGGGGTTTTAATGATTCTATATATAAATTAAGATTGTCATTTTTCAACTTCAATCTTTGAAGGCCCTTCAATTGTTCGTCTAGAGTTTTATCAGCCAAGCTTTGTAAAGTCTTTTTGTTGTAGAGATCTAGAATATTTTGATAGTTTTCATTTAAATCAATAATTTTTACTTCACCATTTTTTAAAATAAAACTGCACAAATTTTCTGCTATTTTTAATTTAAGAGTTTCCAATATGCTTTTTTTAATATTTTCTTTTTGTTCTTCTTTGCCTAAAATTTTTAATAAAGCAGCAGTATGTGCGTTTGTCGGATCATTGGGGTTGCAAGTAATTAATAAAGATACAGGATCCAGCTTTATTAAATCTTTTTCATTTAAACTAATCTTCAGGTAAGAAAGAGTTTTTAAAAAATCTATTGGAATCTGAATCACAAGATCTGAAGAAAAACAATTTTTCATTTTTATTGTATTATGAAAAAGTTGAATAGATTCTTCTAAAATTTTCGGGTTTTCTAAACGTGTTTTTAAATTTTTATAAAAACCTTCCAAGTCTTTAGAACAATTCTTACCTGTGAAAGACTGAAATATTTGGGGCACCTTTTAACTACATAAAGCTGCAGGATGGAGGTCATTTAATTCTTTAGTATTTGATTGAAGAATACGAAACATTTTTTCTTTTTTCTTTTCATCCAGGTCAACATTTTTATTTAAAAAGCAATTCATAACATCCAACTGATCTATTAAGTTTCTATTGGCAAGCGATAGAAAAACTAAACAATATAAGGGGTATGTGTATTCTATATTATCCATTTTTTCTTGAAATTTCACAATAAAATCAGCCATTACTGCGAAGCTACTTTCTTCTTTTTTTATTAATGTTTCTTTAAAAAAGTTATAAAAATTCTGATTTTTTAAAAGATAATCTATTTTCAAATCGATGGGAAACATTTTCCGAGTAAAAATTAGATTGTATATGTCCTCGTTAGTATGCGTGTGTTCTAATGTAAATCCCAAAAGTTTTTCATAAAATGCTTTCGGATACTTCTGATTCTCTACGCGGATTATATCATTCTGGAGGGCACGTACTATCTCCTGTTTATCTGTTTCTGTTAGAAGTTGCGCTTGAGGAACTTGTTTTTCTTCACCTTCTTTCATCGAAAGGCAGAGTCTAAATGACCTAAAAGGGTTAAAATAAATAATTTTTTAAACATATTAAATAAAAAAATTGGCTCGTACGATAATTATCATTTAATTTAATTAAAAATCAATACCCAATTTAATTAATATTTTTTTAATAAAAAATTTACAAAAGATTAAAAGCTGGGAAGAGTAGAAATTTTTATCAAATTATTTTGATTAAAACCAGTCTTGGCGTTGGGGCATAAAAATGCTAAAGTTAAAAAGGCTTTTTTTTACGTCTTGTTATGTCTGAAAACGAATCTTCTTCTTTGTTTCAAAAAATAATTCAGGGTTTAAAGCCCGCTAACAATTCTAAAAAGATTGAATTTAATCCTGTGGAAGAAGATATCCGCAGGGAAGAATTGATAAATAAGTTACGTTTCTGGGCGCCATGGGCTATAGGAGGGGTTGTGATGGCTCTGACATTTATAGCCTGGATGTCCTATGATCACAGCAGAAAAGAAGCCGACCTTTATCAAGCAGAGAAAGTTTATGAAGTCGCTGTGGCAGAGATAAAAAAAGGAAAAACTTCTGGCGCACAACAGACATTACAAGATCTTAGTCAAAAAAGCTCTTTTAAATTTTTAAGCAATTTGTGGGACATGGTCTTACTAGAAAAGAAACTCAATATTACGTTTTCTGATCAGGTTCTGGGGGAAATCAGGCAAGGTTATCAAAAATTAGAAAAAACGTTCTTTCCAACCCGTATAGGACAAGACGCTTTTCACCATCTTAATACCTTCATTGCTGCCTTTTGGGCTTTTCAAGCGAAAAAAGACATTCCCGATTTAAAAAGCAAGTTGGCGTTTTATACTCAAAGTAAGAATAACTTTCAAGAATTAGCATTATGTTTGTTGGCTTTGCAATCAAAAGGACAGAAAGATGCTACCACTGCCTTTAAGGCCTGGTATGAAGCGTGCCAAGGAGATACTTGGCTTCCGGAAGTCTGCGCTATGGGGGCTGGATTACCTCTGCCTCAGACAAAAGATAAAGAAATAAAAAATAAAGGAGAGCAAGCGTGAGCAAGGTGTGGATCCTTCTTGCGTGCGGACTGTTAACAGGGTGTGATTTATTTAAAGGTCCACCTCCGCCGCCCTTAAAAGGCAAACGCGAGACTGTTAATTTTTTTCAAGAGTCAGAACCTTCAAAGACCCTAAAGGCCCAATCAAAGGTATTGCCCAAAGAAGCTTTGCAAAGTACTGGTTTTCAGGACTCTTTCTTATGGCAACAATTTTATAAAACGCCTTCTCATCATATCGCAGGCTTTAAAGGCTCGGGTTCTAAGCATCAAGTTAAAATAGTGTCAGTTTCCCAGTTGGCGGTGGAAGATGGTGATGTGGCTAGTCCCTTTATTGTGACCACTAAAGGTTTGTTTTTTTTAAGCGGGTTGAGTGTGCACAAAATGGCCGCAGATCCAACAGTAATGCCGACACCATGGATCGTGGGAAGTATTTTTTCTGATTCAAAGAACCTTAAACCGTCTACAGCGCAAGTTTCTAAAGCGGATAAAACGAAGAGTGTTTTTGCTGGAAAAGATGTGTTAGAGCAGGAAAAGGACATCATCTTAAACCCTTCTGGTTTTGCTCTGTCTTTGAATTCGGAGAAATTTGAGATCCGAGGTAACGTCTGGGCAGGAGGGCTGTGCAGCGATGGTCAGGACACCCTATTTGCCACCACAGGGCTGGCTGAAGTCATTGCTATTTCCATTTCAGGTAACAAGATTTTGTGGCGCGCTGAATTGGAACATCCTGCCCGCTCTGCTCCGGTTTATGATCAGGGCAAAGTCTACTGCTGTACTTTAAAAAATCAGGTATTGGCTTTTGACAGCAAAACCGGGGCTCAGTTGTGGAAGCATCAAAGCATGATGGAAGAAACGACTTTGTTCGGGGGGAATGTACCTGCATTAGAACAAAATTTGTTGATTTCCAGTGCCTCACCCAATCAAATCACAGCTCTTTCCACCAAAGATGGAGAGCAAGTATGGAGCTATACTCCTCCATTGGATCAGATGAGTGACAAAATTGTCTACGCCACGGCTAGTCCTGTGATTATAGAAGATAAAGTGTATGTAGGGACCTGCTTTAGGACACTATGTTTATCTCTGGCCTCGGGAGCCTTGGTTTGGAGCTCACCAATCAGTACCCCATTAACCCCTGTCAGTGCCGGAAATTATCTTCTAGCCATTGATGAATCTCACGTCTTAGTGGCCTTAGACCGTCATACGGGAACCATAGCGTGGAGCACCGCTCTACCTATTGATTCTGCATCGACTTCTAAGTGGGTAGGTCTTATGATCATAGACGGACTTATTTACGTTTTTAGAAACGACGGATGGGTTGGAGTTTTTAACCCCAGCCAACCCAAATCTTTGGTACGCCAAGTCAAATTGAATCACTCATTAAGCGCTTGTCCCATATTTGTAAATGGGCAATTACTTCTGCGTGCGGATGATGGCTACTTGATCACATGGAAAATTTAATATGGAATTAGTATGGAAGTCTTAACATCCCCAAAACATATTGCCATCATCGGGCGCCCCAATGTGGGCAAGTCTACGCTTTTAAACCGATTGGTGGGACGTAGAGTAGCCATTGTGCAAGACCAAGAAGGGGTAACCCGAGACTGGCAAATTTATGATGCCAAATTACAAGATTTATCTTTGCGCATCGTTGATACTCCTGGCCTTGGACTAGAAGGTCCTGATTTCTTGGAAAAAGTACAAGCTTTCTTTCCCCGCATTTTAAAGGCAGTCGATGGGGTTCTGTTTATGACGGATGGGAAAAGTGGGTGGGATGATCGGGATCTGAAAATTGCCAAATGGCTGCACAAACAAGGAATTCCGGTGATCTTTGTAGCCAACAAATGTGAAAAGGAAGATCTGTACCGGGAATATAGCTTTTATAATTTGGGCTTTGGAGCGCCTCTGGAAATCTCTGCACTCCACGGCCTAGGTTTGTATGATTTATCACAATCTATAAAACAACTTCCGCTGCGCCCTAAAGAAACGCTAACGGGACCTTGTCAAAATGTCGAATTTCGTCTGATTGTATTGGGCCGCCCTAATGTAGGAAAGTCGACTTTTATCAATTTTTGCTTAGGGTACGAAAGGCTTTTGGCGGGACCTGAGGCGGGGATCACTCGAGATTCAGTGGAAGTTCCATTGACCTGGAAGGGCCGGAAGATTGCTTTGGTGGATACCGCAGGTCTTAGAAAAAAAGCCCGAGTATATGAAAGTGTGGAAAAAATGTCTTGTCAGGCCAGCCTACACTCTCTGATGTTTGGGCAAGTTGTTCTGTTACTGATCGATTGCACTCAGGGCCTAGAAAAGCAAGATCTGACAATCCTGGAAAAAGTGTTTCAAGAAGGCCGTGGTATTGTGATTGGCCTGAATAAATGGGATCAAGTGGAAGACCAGGAAGGTTTTTATCGATCTATAAAAAGATGTTTGGCCAATGGTGTTAAGGGGGGACAGCATATTCCGCTGGTACCGCTGTCGGCCCTTACCGGACGGGGTGTGTCTGGGTTGTGGGATGCCATCTTTCATATTTATGACAGTTGGTGTTACCGCATCAGCACGGGTCGGTTAAATAAATGGCTGCAAGAAAAACTTCAGGCGCACCCACCCGTATTGCTGAGGGGACGTCCTATTCGGCCTAAATACATATCTCAAATTAAAGCGCGTCCCCCAACCTTTACCTTATTTGGCAACCAGGTGTCAGATCTTCCAGATCATTACATTCGCTATCTGTTAAACGGATTGGTAAGTGATTTTAATCTGCAAGGGACTAGCCCGCGGTTACTGTGCCGTGAAACCAAGAATCCTTACCATACAAAGGTAAACTAATGAAAGATAGAAAAAAAATTGGTTCTTTAAAACGTTCTCATAAGCCATCTTCCCAGGGATGGTTGTTGCGTCAGTTGAATGATCCCTATGTAAAACAAGCCAGATATTTTGGGTACCGGTGCCGTTCTGCCTTCAAATTAAAAGAAATGCAAGAAAAAGAAAACTTTTTTAAAAAAGGGCAACGTATCTTGGATTTAGGGTGCGCCCCTGGCAGTTGGAGCCAAGTGGCCAAAGAGTACACTCAAGGTTTTGTTTTAGGGGTAGATTTGTTGCCCTGCCAAGGTATGACAGGCATTGAGTTTTTTCAAGGAGATTTTTGTGAGCCCGAAATCCAAGCTCAGATTACCAGTAAAGGTCCTTTTGACGGCGTGATCAGCGATGCGGCCCCCAGCAGCACTGGTCATCAAGCAACTGATCTTTTACGCATTGGACAATTGGCCGAAGATATCTGGGAGTTCACCCCTGGACTTTTAAGGCCCGGAGGTTTTTTCCTTATCAAAGCCTATCATACTCAAGAAGTTCAAAGCCTAACAGCCCAGTGGAAGCAGCGTTTTCAAAGAGTTTCTTACTTAAAACCGAACGCCAGTCGTAAGGAGTCTAAAGAAATTTACGTTTACGCCAGTGGTTATCGGCCTAAAGTTGTTTTACAGTAACGCCTTGCCTGTGAGGAGATTTTTACTCTTCACAGGGCTTATTTTTAAAGAATTTGTTTTATATTAAAACTTTTTGGAAAGATTAGGGTTTTTCGTCTAAGCTTATAGTTGACATTTTGCTTATGACTTCTTCTTCACTATCAGAATTATTATTTTCTTTTTTGTGCCGTTTATTCAATTATTTTAAATTCCTTAAGCATTTTTCCTCTTTTCCAAGAAGTTCCATAGCTACAAACAATCTCTTCCCTATGTACTGTGTAGAATTGTCGACAACCCGGTCTCTAACTTGTGCTACAAATGCACTTCCTATCCTTTGAAAGATCTTATTTGCTTCTTTTTCGATTTTCTCTAATTCCTCAAAAAAATTGTTGCAAGATCTATTTTTATAAAGTTCCATACATCTTCTATTTAAAAAGAAAAGATCACAAATTTTGTGGTTAATATCTACAATTTCTTTAGTATGATTGTTGTCTGCATCTTTTATCCAATTTTTTTTTATTTTTTTTGCTCTCTTACAAACATGAGATGAGGCGTTTTCTGAAAGTTTTTTGGCTGCATAAGCTTGATTATAATTTAAAATAGAACTGAAAAAACAGATAAAAATAAAATTTTTCATAATTAAAAAAATGTTAAATTCAATATAAAAATAGTATCATGAAAAAATAATTATTCAATACTTGAGATAGTTTTTTAAAAAAAAGAAACATCTTGGATTTGGGTAATGATATATGTGCTGATAAGAAACCTAAAACCGTATGCCCTCAATTATAGCTCTACTAAATTTTAAGTCTTATCGCCATAATAAGCAGATAGTTTTGTGTGATTGTTTTCTCTACAGATTTCCTTTGTTGCATTTTAGAGTAATTTTTAAATAAAAAAATTGACTTTAAATTAAAGAACTTTATAATAGGTGCATGTTTTACGTTTTTTTACTATTTTAAAAAAATATTTATTCTAACTCTTTTTTGTTATTTAGACCGTGCTTTTTCGATGAAAAGGAATAAAAAAAAGAACCAACACCTGTTAATGTGTCGATGAAAGCTTATGTTACAAAAACAGTAGAGCTACTTGAAGAAGAAAAGCAGATCGTAGAGAGTTTAGAGAAGGCTCATTGGAAGGGTTTGGGTACTCAAGAACAAGCAAATCTGTTGAATGACTCATTAAAAAAATTAGATAGCAACCAGGCAAAATTTTTTGCAATTTCTGTAAAAGCTACCTCCAATGATTTAAAAATGGAATATATTTTAAATAATCCAGATTTTTATATTTTTTTAAGAAAAATTAATAAAAAAAAAGATGGCGCTAGTATTTTATTTTTTAGTGATTTTGTTGAACAATACAGAGATGATGTATTTGGCTTAAAATATCCGCAATCTTTATATCCTTTGTTGTTTGTATGGGCTAAGCATGGCGGAGCAGTCTATCAGATGGATTTTATTCAAAACTTCCTTGGTAGCAACCTGACTACAGTCAAGGACATGCTGAGTAACGTGGATTTAACGACGATTGATCCTATTCTTTTATTAGTCTAGGGTAGCACACATGATCCAGAAGACCGCTATACTGCTGCTTTATTAAAAATTTTGGATAAAGAAGAACAAAAAGAAAATATTAAAAAAAACATATTGGAAACTCTTAAATTAAAAATAGCAGCAAATTTCTGCAGTTTTATTTATTTTAGATCTCTACAACAAAAAGACTTTACAAAGCTTAGCTGAAAAATCCCAAGAAGAACAATTGAAGGGCCTTAGAAGCCTCCATTTGACTGAGTCTTTAGAAGATAAAAAGGTTTTCACCGTCTTTATACTGCCAAAAAATTTAAACCTAAAGGAAGAGGAAAGCTTTATCCGTTATGTTGAAAGCGTATTAAATGGTGCCAAAATGCCGTCTGTGATGCAAAAAGTCCACGAAGATGACACAGATCAAATAGGAATCACTTGGAAGGCGGCCCCACCTTTTGAGTATTTATCACTCCAGAAAGCGAATTAGCAGCAGAGATGGAGCAATTAGGCCTAAGCCCTAAAAACCAACAGAAGAAAAAGCAACAAATTTCAAGAAGGCAAAAAGGAAATAGCCCCCTGCACATCCATTCTCCCCAGGCATCATTCTGGGGGAGGATCTGGAATCTTTGCTGAGTTAGCAAACCTTTAAAAAATAAAAAATTCATAAAATTTTATTACAGAGAGCAGAGGATGGGAATTCATTGGTTCAGAGCTGAGTACAAAAGTAAAAAAATCCGGTCATGGCACAACGCTTGAACATACCAAATGACCTAGAAGAGGATTGTACAGAAGAAGTAGGATTGACGGTAATGAATGCGTTCTAAAAAGAGTTGCTTATAAATGAAGTTGAAATAAAATTGCCTATTTTTCATGGATGATTATTTTCGAAAAAAGTTATTTTAGCGACGCAATGTGTCCTTTTTCTAGCCAAAGAGTCTTATTGCCATACTGTTCTGCTTCATCCGCGTGGTGCGTGATCATCAAAGTGATTACAGAAGAATTTTGGACCAAGTTGTTCATCAGGGATAGGACGTTTTCTGATGCTTGGGGGTCTAAGGCTGCGGTGATTTCATCTAATAGCAAAATCTTGGGCATCTTAAGAGTTGCCATGACAAGGCTTAGAGCCTGACGTTGGCCTCCAGATAAGCTGTCTACTTTTTGATCTAGACGATCTTCCAAGCCCATGTTTAGGGGGGCAAGATGGTGTTGGAAAAAAGTACGCTCTTGGGTTCTGTTGGCCAACTTTAGGCCACGTTTTTCCCCGCGCTTTAAAGCGAAAGAAAGATTTTCCTGCAAGGTCAAACCGGCCAGAGTGCCCAGACGGGGATCTTGCATGACCTGGGAAACCAACGCTTTATGTGCTGAAGTTTGAGGATTTAAGGGGCACCCATCCAAAAGAATCTCACCGGAAAAGGAAGGGATTAAGCCGTTGATAGCCTTGAAAAGCGTGGACTTGCCGGCTCCGTTAGAGCCGCGTATTGCGATGACCTCACCTTTTTGGGCGCAAAAGCTCAAGGGGCCTAAGAGGGTCTTTTCATGACTGTCCTCAGAAGGCAGAGTGACTTTTAAGGAACGAATTTCTAACATGTTGATACCTTCTTCTTTTGTTTAGAAAGCCATCCAGGCACTGCCAGGAAAAGGATAATCATGGCTCCTGTAATCAGATTTAAATCTTGGCTTTTAAGCCCAAAAGCACTGAAATTTAAGGCTGCTGCAATCATTAGGCGATGAGCGGTAGCGCCCATCAAGCACAGCCAAGGCCCCGCCCAGGGGGCTGGGGTACCCAACTTTTCCCCGATGATAATAGCCGCTAGGCCAGAAACCAAGGTCCCAAAGCCCTGGGAAAGATCTGCGACTTGTTGATGTTGGGCAAATAGAGACCCTGCTAAACCAATACATCCGTTGCTGATGGCCAATAACAAGTACCGTGTGTTTTTCAGACAGATTCCATTTTGAAAAGCCAGAACAGGATTGCAACCGACGCTGCGTACTCCAAGACCCCAAGGGGTGATCAAAAGATAGCTGACGATCCCCACGCACCCTAACGTGATCAGGCTTAAGGTGATCCAAGCCGGCCACGGATAAGAAAAGACAGTAGGGAGGTTAAACAAGGCAACGTTGGCCTTTCCCCCCAGAACCCGGAGGTTGATAGAATACAGCATAAAAGCAACCAGGATACCCGAAAGTAAAGGCTGAATGCGCAGGCGCTGGGATAACAACCCTGTCATCCATCCTGCGGCCATGCTGGTTGCTACGCCACCCAATGTCGCAGGCAAGGCAGGGACCCCCTGTTCTAACAGTGCTGCCGTGGTACAGGCCCCTAATACGAAGGTGCCATCACAGCTCATATCAGGAAAGTCAATGACCTTAAACGTCAAATACACGCCCAGGGCCACGATGCTGTAAATCAGGCCCATTTCTAGGGCTACAAGCCATTGAGTCATCATTGTCTGTCCTCTGTCCTGTAGGAAAGGTTGCAAGGGTGTATTTGAGGTTTCATGGCGTAATGACTTCTTGGGCTTGATAAATCAGCTCTGGGGGGAATGAGATGTTGAGCTCCGCAGCCCTTTTTTGATTCAGATAGAGCTGTATTTTAGAAGGATATTGGACCGCTAAGCCTGATAGATCTTTTCCTTTTAAAAGGCCACTGACCAGATTCCCTGCTTGCACACCCAGAGCTTTTTGATCGGGTCCTTGGGCGGCGAGGGCGCCTTGATTAACCACATCTGTATCACTGACATAGACCGGTTTTGGGAAACAGCCTTTGCACACACTGGGGATGGCACTAAGGACCGTATTGTCGTTGTTAACCATTATTGCATCCACTTGGCCCGCCAATTGACTGCAGGCCTGAGCAATATCTGATGTTTTGCTGACGGTCCAATCTACCAAAGTCAGGTTCTGTTTTTGACACAGCTTTTTCAATTTTTCAACGATTACAACGGAATTGGCTTCTGCGGGATTATATAAGATCCCTAATTTTTTTAGGGAAGGTTGAATTTTTTGGATCAGTTCTATTTGTGGCAGCAGAGGGACGAAGTTAGCTACTCCAATCAACGTGTTTCCTTTTTTTGCGATTAGACCAGCATTAACAGGATCTGTGACAGAAGCGTAGACAACGGGGGTGCCTTTGGCACTGTAAGTCATAAAACTCTGGGAAGAAAGAGTTCCTATAGAAACCATAACGTCGGGATTTTGGGTAAAAAATTGGGCTGCAATTTGACTGGCCAAAGAAGCATTACCCTGAGCACACTGAATTTGAATGTTAATGTTTTTTCCCTCTTCAAACCCTTGGGCTGTTAGGCCTTCTATGATGCCTCTGACAGTTTGGTCTAAGGCAGGGTGAGACACAGACTGGCTGATGCATACCAACTTGACAGCTTTTTTCTTTTGGCAACCTGTCAGTGCCAGGATCATCAAAAGACTGAGGTATTTGTTTTTCATAAAAGAGGCATCTCAGTTTTTGTTCCATCATAGTAGCACAAAATAGAATCCAAATCAAGATAAGGTAGGATAGTGAATTTTTTCTGAATTGATTTTTATCTTGTAAATGGTTAAAATTTTTATGGGACTCAACGAACAGGGAGTTTACATGAAAAAAATTTTTTTATTAAGTTGAATCATTTTTATTCAGTCTCTGACCGCCCACCCTGAAGAGAAAACACACGTTGACACAAAGCAAGACATTTCATCGCAGAAACAACAGTCCAATACAGCCGAGTATTTTCAAAGGTATCCTATACTGTTAATAGATTTGAAGAAGCCTTTACAAGAAGTAGCCGCGATGTTGCCTCATTTCTTTGATGGCAGCTACAAATCTTTAGAGCTATCCCACTCTGATAAGTACGACATTTTTAGTTTTTTAGAAGGACCTGCTCGTTATTACTACCCTTATAAAACGCTTAAGTCCGTGCAATGTAAAAATGGCTCTTTTGTTTTTAATATGTCAAATAACAGGTATATGATCATGCTATTTCAGACGTATTCTGCGGATGAGGGGCCAGAATTAATTGTGACAGTAGAGTATCGACCACAGGACTGTGTAAGATTGCTTTTCCCCGGCCAGCCTGAGAGAGAAGCTAAGTATGAAGTTCTTTTAGAAGGTTGTACAAGGGAATACCTGAGGAGATCTTTTTTTGAATCGCCTGAATCTTTTAATAAGAAGAAGATATTGGAATATATAAAAAAGTCTTTTTTGGGAGTATGTAAAGTTTTTAAATCGTCCCTACCTTTTAATGAGGAAAAAGTAGCTGAAGATCTAGAGAGTTCTTTTTTTGAATCGTTTAAACCTTTTAATGAGAAAAAAGTATTAGAATATCTGAAGAGTTCTTTTTTTGAATCGTCTGGGTTTTCTAATAAAAAAAAGGAAAAAATATTAGAATATCTAAAGAAGTCTTTTTTTGAATTACTTAGCCCCTTTAATGAGGAAAAAGTATTAACCCGCGCACAGCACCTTATTTACCTTCTCCACTCAGGTAAAAGTTTTTTGAATGAAGTGCTTTCCTTTTGGGCACTTAAGGAAAACGATGAAGAGATAAATCCGGCTGTGGCAAAAGTTTTTTTTACTATTATTGAAAATGAAACTGCACAGGCATTTCCCGACAGTAAGAGCAAACGAGATGCGCAACGTTTATCTTTTTATCAAGATCTTGCCAAAATGAAAGTAAGTGGTTTTGGACATTTAAGATGCAACCTATTAAATAAAATAAAGACAGAAAAATATCAGGAAGAATGTGGGCAATTTTTGCAAACATGTTGTCATCTTGAGAATTATCAAAATCTAAAAGAAGAATATGAATCAATCTCTTGGGTGAAAAAAATGAATTTAGAAGAATCTGAATTAATGAATGTGGAAGAAGCAATAAGCACCATGAAGATCTCTGAGGAGGAATTTGTAAATCCAGAAGAAAACAAATTAGTACTCAAGACGGAGCAGATGAATCCCAACATAATTCTTAAGGAATTCAAAGAGCATAAAGAAAAGGTGTTAATAGAACAGAAGAATGTTAAACTTTATAAGAAGAAAGTTTTAAAGGAAGAAGAAGTGTGGGAAACGTTGTCAGAAAAATTAAATAATACTTCATCGTTCAGTTCTGAAGAAAAAGAGGGCAAAAATTTTAAAAATCCAAGTAAAAAAGAATCTTTTGATGAAAAACTTTATGAACATCATTAGTTAATACGGTCTATGGCCTAGGTGAAAAATGCCCGCTCACCTAGGTTGTGGGAGCTTCTTTTGCACAACGTTTAAGGCAAAATTCTTAACGATAAAGCGCTTTGTGAATTGTGGCAGGACAAAGAAGTTGCTGTTTGTTTTTTTTTAAGATAAAGTAGGAAGTCAGCCTTTATTTTGTGATGCATGGCTTACCATGGGAAAGATTCTATTGTTGTTCAAGGTGCACGTCAGCACAATTTGAAGGATATTTCTTTGACCATTCCTAAAGATCAGTTGGTGGTGATTACGGGGATGAGCGGGTCAGGCAAATCTTCTTTAGCTTTCAGTACTTTGTATGCCGAGGGACAAAGGCGATACGTGGAAAGTCTTTCTGCTTACGCTCGGCAATTTTTAGAAATGATGTCAAAGCCTGATGTGGACCGTATTGAAGGGTTATGTCCTGCGATTTCGATCGAACAAAAAACCAGTTCAGGGACTCCGCGTTCTACGGTGGGGACTGTAACAGAGATTTATGACTATTTGCGTCTGCTGTTTGCTCGGGTTGGTGTGGCGTACTCTCCGGCTACCGGCTTACCTATCGAGGCACAAAGTCGTGTTCAGATGACCGAACGAATCTTGGCTTTACCTAAAGGGGTCAAATACGCTTTGGTGGCGCCCATTATTCGAGGAGCCAAAGGGGAGCACAAAAAAGAATTAGAAGAATTAAAGAGGCGTGGATATCAGCGTTTTAAAATTGATGGACAAATTTATGAAGCGGAGCATCTTCCAGTATTGGAAAAAACCAAGAGCCATTCTATTGGCGTTTTGGTTTACCGATTTGAGCTGAGGGATGAAAAATCCTCCGATGACCAACAGCGTATTTTAGAAAGTGTAGAACAAGCATTAACGCTTTCTAAAAACATTGTCAGCGTAGAGCCTTTGGAGGGGAAAGGAACTCCGTTACTGTTATCTGCTGAACTGTCTTGCCCTATTTCGGGCTTTTCTGTGGCCAATCTTGAGCCTCGATTATTTTCTTTTAACAGTCCTTATGGGGCGTGTGCTGCCTGTGATGGCTTGGGGGTGGATCGCTGGCAAGAGGCTGGGCCTTCTGTTCATTCCGAAGAAGAAGGAGGCAGTATTTTTTCTTCCGAGTATGCTGTATGTCAACGTTGTGAAGGAAAACGCCTAAAGCCAGAGGCCTTATGTATCCAGGTCCATGAAAAAAATATCTACGAGGTTTGTGAGCTGTCTTTAAAAGAGGCTTATTCTTGGGTGAATGATCTTTGTCAAAATCTTTCTGTGGTGCACAAAGAAATTGCTGCGCCTATTGTGCGGGAAATTGCCAACCGCTTGAATTTTCTGTTGCAAGTTGGTTTGGACTACCTTACCTTAGGGCGCACATCAGGAACCTTATCAGGTGGGGAGACTCAGCGTATTCGGTTGGCTTCTCAGATTGGTTCTGGGTTGACGGGGGTTATGTATGTGTTAGATGAGCCCTCTATCGGTCTGCATCAAAGAGACAATGATCGCTTAATCTCGACCCTTGTAAAATTACGAGACCTTGGAAATACGGTGATTGTTGTAGAGCACGATGAAGACACTATCTTGCACGCGGATCATGTGATTGATATGGGACCCAAAGCAGGGCTTTTTGGTGGCGAAGTGATTTTTCAGGGAACACCTCAACAGCTTTTAACAGATTCCAAAGGTCTGACGGGAGCTTATTTGCGGAAGGAAAAAAGTATTCCTATTCCTTCTGTCTTACGGCAAGGCAGCGGAGAATCTATTGAGGTACAAGGGGCTTACACCAACAACCTTAAAAATATTACTGTGACCTTTCCGTTGGGCAAGATGATGGCCGTGACCGGAGTGTCAGGAGGCGGAAAATCGTCCTTAGTGATTGATACTTTATATCGTGGTTTAAGTGAAATCAAATCTTTTGGACGTTTGGAAAGAGCCAAGTGTCAGGCTATTACTGGGCTTCAGCATATTGATAAAGTGATAGAAATTGATCAGTCTCCTATTGGTCGAACGCCACGGTCAAACCCTGCGACGTATACGGGAGTGTTTACGTTGATCCGGGAATGGTTTGCTTTTCTGCCTGAATCTAGGGCCAGAGGTTATACGCCCGGGCGGTTTTCTTTTAACGTCAAGGGTGGGCGCTGTGAAGCGTGTCAGGGAGATGGGGTAAAAACCGTCGAGATGCATTTTTTGCCTGATGTTTATGTGACCTGTGAGGAATGTGAGGGGCGCCGATATAGCACTGAAATCTTGGATATTAAATATCGTGGAAAAAGCATCAGCGATGTATTAGATATGCCAATTTCTGAATCCATTCAATTTTTTGAAGGTTTTCCCAGTATTGTCAAGCGTCTGGAAGTTTTGGTGAACGTAGGGCTTGGGTATTTAAAAATTGGTCAAAGGGCTCCTACGTTGTCAGGAGGTGAAGCTCAACGGGTTAAATTAGCCAAAGAGTTAATGCGCCGAGGGACAGGAAAAACCTTATATATTTTGGATGAACCAACCACAGGGTTGCACTTTGAAGACATTGCGCAGTTGATGGTGATTTTGCATCGCATTGCGGATCAGGGGAACACAGTTATTGTCATTGAACATAACCTAGAGGTGATTAAGGCTATGGATTGGGTGATTGATATTGGGCCCGAGGGAGGATTTGAAGGAGGACAGATCGTAGCTGAAGGCTCCCCGATGGATATTTGTCATGAACCCCTGAGTTATACGGGAAAGTATTTGAGGCCTTATTTTATAAAAACATAATATATAATAAACGTATTTTTAAAAATTAACTTTTTTTTAAATAAAACAAGATAAGATGAAGCTATAATTTCAAACAATTTGGATTAATATGAATAAAACTTTTTTTATGTTCCTTTCTGCTCTTGCGCTTAGCTCTGCCACTGTTACTGCTGGTGCGCCAAGCGTTTCCGCTCCTAATATGCAAGTCATTAAGGATAGTGCCAATCAGTTTATCAATAGCTTGAAAGCTAGTTTTGCGCCTTATATGGGTTCTTTAACGCCCGAAACTCAAGGTGCTATTAACAAATTAGTTAACGTTGACGATTTTGCCAAGGAAATTTCTTCTTCAACTTTACCAGAAGTTATGAAGAAAGCTGCTGAAGGGATTAAAAATAGAAAGAATCAGATCATTCAGTTAGTGAATCAAGATCTTGCCAATCAGAAAAAAATGCATGAACAAAAATTAGCAGAAGCTAAAAAGCTTGCAGAGAATATTGCTAACTTAGAAAAGTTAATCAATTCTTTAAAGTAATTAAAAAATATTAACTATTTTTATTTGACGCCTCTTGTTTTGGGGCGTTTTTTTTGATATTGTTAATGAAATTGTCTTTAATAGTCTTTAAAATGAAATTTTTTAAGTTTTTTATTGCTGTTCTGCTGATGATATCATCAGACCCAATTGAAGCACGCAGAAAATCTGGCGGTACTAAAAATACCCCTAAACACGCTAAAAAAAAATCTGTTTTTAAAAAGAATAAGAACCGCAATAAAAGACATCGTCGATCTGGAAAGAATCAATCTTACCAGCCTACCCAAAGAGTTCAAAAGAAGTTTGGTTCAGAAATTATGTCCCTTTTTAATGTTAAATGGCCTGACATTGCCAGATCTGCCGCAGTAGGAAGGCACGGGGATCAATTAAGAGTAGATACTTTTAAAGATACTTTGCAGCAAGTTGCAGCCCGGTATCCTTATAAAGGGACAGCAGAAAATTATACCTATACCACACCTCTTCAACCTTTAGCTAAAGCACCTATTGCCATCGAGGTTTTGGAAGTAGATACATTAAAGGCAGCACAAGATCTTGTTAATCAGGGTTTAAAACCTCTTGTCTTGGATATGGCCAACGCCTTTAGGCCTGGTGGAGCGCCGGAAGCGGGGGCTAGAGCTCAAGAAGAAGAGCTTTGCCGCAGAAGTAATTTGTATCCTTCTCTGCTAGCTTTATCGGAAGGAAATACGCGTTTTATTGCAGAAAAAGGAGCAGTTTACATTCCTGGCGTGACTGTGTTCAAAAAAGGCGCAGGTGATCATTACGCTGAAATGGTACCTTTTTCTATCGATGTGCTGGCCAGTGCTGCACCAGATTTACGCCATAAAAACAGGTAGTTCTGTTTATGATGCTCAGCTGAAAGAGGCCATGCGCAGTCAGTTCCGTGTGGCCGCTGATCATAATCACGATACATTGCTTTTAGGGGCTTTTGGTTGTGGTGTGTTTCAAAATGATCCTAATGACGTAGCCAAATTTTATAAAGACGTTTTGACGGAAAACGAATTTTCAGGACGGTTCCGCAAAGTGTATTTCGGTATTACGCCTGGACAAAATTACGAGACTTTTAAAAGAGTTTTTCCAAAAGGAACAGTTCTGCAATAGGGTAGATTCATAGAAAAGATAATAAGGGCACGACTTTTAACGTGCCCTGAAAAAGTTTTTCTTGGCAATAGGTAAACTTTTTTGAAGGAGGGAAACAGTGATTTTAGTAAAACTTTTTATGGCTGGGTTTCTGTTGGTGGAACAGCAGTCTGAAGCTAGAGAGCTAAAATCTTCTGTCACGAAAAAGTCGTCAGAAAAAAAAATATGATCAAGGAATGTCCTCCTTTGAGCTTGACATAAAGCGGGGGTCTGTTGTTGAGCACTGTGGTCCGACAAAACAAACGATGCCCTTTTTTTTATTTTAATTTTGAAAAATTAATACAAGAAGTGGAACTTGCTCCCGGTGGATTGAATGGAAAAAAGGCTAGAAAAGAAGCTCTAAAAGATACATTAAGGCAAATTAAAGAAACCTACCGTTATGAAGGAAGTTCCCGTTATTACGTCAAGATAAAATATTTAGGACAGCCAAAAACAACATTTAATACAGTTTTTGAAGTGCAAGAGGGTGATGTTCTGGATATAGTGCAGACGTTGTGCCAGCAAGGAGGCCATCCTTTAATTTTATAACTTCGGGGGAAAATTGCGAGGTTTTTAAAAGAGTTTTTTCTAAGCTCTACAATAAATAGTTTTGGATATTTATTTAAAATAGGAAGATGGAATTCCAGGATTTTTTTGTTCAAAGCCAATTCAAAGTCACTGTACGGGGAAGGGAAAGACGTACCAAGCCGGAAGGGGTTATGACAGCCGTCAATCTGTTGATTTATGCAAGGGACGCCTTTTAAAGGGGAATGCTAGGTAACAAATAGATAGGTCTTGCTTTTTGTCTTTTTATTTAAATTCTAAGCTCGCTTTACTTTAAAAAGTCCTTATGCTATTGTAACGAAAAAAATGAACACATGAACAAACAGCTGGGCGGGGTTCTTTTAGTTGCAGGAACCTGTATTGGTGGGGGGATGATTGCGTTACCCTTGTCTTTGGCATCCTTAGGTTTAATCCCTGGATTTATTTTGATGGCACTGGTTTGGGGGATCTGTTACTGCTCGGCTCTTGTAAACCTTGAATTAAATCTACAGGCTGGCCAGGGTTTAACTTTGGGCGCATTGGGAAAACGATTTTCAGGGTTGGGAGCTCAGTTTTTGGGTGAAACCAGCCTTAAATCTTTTTCTTATGCCTTACTGACGTTTTATTTAGGAGCCGGAGCTTCTATCTTAAAAGCATCTTGGGGGGGAGACTCTTTCCTGTTTGACCTTTCAGCAGTTTACGCCTTTTTCGCTTTCTTGGTTTTTCTAGCCCCTCCAAAGATGGTTGATTATCTGAATAGAGTCTTGTTTATGGTAATGATTGCAGTTATATTTCTGTTTATTGCTGTATTGTTAAGCCTGATTCAGTGGAATAATCTTCCATTATGGCCATCGTCAGAAAACTTATTTAAAAATGGGCTATTTGCTCTGCCCCTTATTTTTACTTCGTTTGGTTTTCAGGTAATTTTTCACAGTCTGATGGAATATTGCGGCAAAGATTCTGGGATGCTGAAGAGGGTCTTTTTCTGGGGCAGCCTTATTCCTGCCATTATCTATGTGTTGTGGACGATTGGCGCTTTGAGTGTCGTTTATCAAAAAGATCTTTCATTTTACCAAGTACTGCAAGAGCGCTGCGCAGACGTAGGGATTTTGGTGCAAAAGTTAGGGAAGATAACAGGTTTTAAATGGACTTACCAATTGGTCGAATGGTTTTCATGGTTGGCTATTACCACTTCCTTGGTGGGTGTTGGTCTGGGGTTGGTGGATGGATTCAATGCTTTTTTTCAAGATAAAATACACCATCCTTTTTTGCGGCGGGTGGTGTGCGCGTTACTGACAGTTTTACCAGCTTATGGAATGGCTGTATTGCTTCCAACTATCGTGAACATCCTAGGGTTTGCGGGAATGATTCTTTCTTTCTTTGCTATTCTGATACCGTTGTACCTTTTGCAGAAAGGCGCTTTTAAGTCATTAAATTATACTATTTTAAATAACAAAAATTTACTATACAGTATGATATTTGCAGGTGTTCTGATTATGGCGGCTGAGGCTGTGACGTTATGGATAAAGTAGGAAGGGAAGAGGGAACTATTTGCTTTTAATACTAGACTGGCTTAAGATAAGGAAAAGAAAAGTTACTTGGTAACAGATTTCATGAATGCCCCCCGTGTATTAACAGTTGATAATTTAAACGTTTATTATGACTGTTGCAGTGTGATCGAAAACCTTTCCTTTTCAGTGCCTCGGGGGAGTCTGTGTGGCATCGCGGGTCCCAATGGCAGTGGAAAAAGTACTTTAATAAAGGTATTAGCGGGGTTGCACCGTCAGTTTTGCGGTTGTTTATCCTGGAATTTTTTGTGCGCATCTAAAAAAATTGCTTACCTTCCTCAGTTCAGTGATGTGAATCGCAATTTTCCTTTAACAGTCTTTCAAGTGGCGGCTATGGGAATGGGAAAGCCCTTTTTTTCTTCTAAAAAGGATTTGATTCCTGTATATCAGGCACTTGAAAGCGTAGATATGTTGACAATGAAGGATGTGTCTTTGTATCAACTGTCTGGGGGGCAGTTACAGAGAACTCTTTTAGCACGATTGTTGGTTCAAGATGGTGCAGTCATGTTGTTGGATGAGCCGTTTGTAGGACTGGATGCACAGACAGTGATCTTGTTGTGGAATGTGATCAGGCAGTGGAGCACAGTGGGAAAAACCGTATTTTTGGTACACCATCAAGATGACATTTTGGTTCATTGCTCTCAGGTGATCGATTTGCAAAAGCATTCTTGCGGTCAAAAAAAGTCTTAATTTTACGGGCAATATTTTAATCCTGCTAAGCCGCAAAAAGTCTTGTATAACGTATTTTTGAGGGGTTTTTTGCAATGTTTATAGCGTCAAAAAGTTAAAAAGCATCTTTTTTTTTAAATCTTTTATGTGTTACAATTTAGAAAATTTTTTTTCTTACTATCATCTCTAAAAATACGATTTTTGTTGGTGTTGTTGTAGTCAGTCTTTTGATCAATGGCTGCCAGACAGGAACTAGGGTCGTAGAGCCCAACAGAAGAAGTGACGTCAAAGTTTTACGTGTGGAAAAAGGCTTGCGAAATTTTTCCAGGATTGGCTATTTATCTTCAGACCCGTTAACGTTCCCAAACAAAAAAAGTGATAAACCAGAGGCTTTCATCGCTCTTTGGCAGGGAGCTTTAAAGACATTGGCGGGGCTGCCTTTAGAGGTTGTGGATGCGGCACGAGGATTTCTTCAGACTCAATGGGTTGTAGATTCTCAAAATCCTAACCATCGGTTCCAGGTTCAAATTATTATTTATCCTAGCCAAGAATTGCGGGTTGAAGCTGTGACAGTAGAGTTGATTCATCAGAGATTAAAAGATGGCATCTGGATGCTGACCCGGTCGTCACGTTCGGGGGCACAGAACATTAAGCAAGAGGTTTTGTTAAATGCACGGGCCAATCTGGCCATGGACAGGGAAAAGGCCTTAGAGCCTGAATGATACAGGATTGAATATATAAAGATGACTCATTTTCAAAAATACGCCATTCACCAAACAGAAGAAAAATGGCAAAAATATTGGCAGCAGGCGGGCGCTTTTACGGTAAAAAATGATTTAGACCAGAAGGCTCCTAACATGTACGTTCTAGAGATGTTTCCGTATCCTTCGGGTCGATTGCACATGGGGCACGCCAGGAATTATACGCTGGGGGACGTGATTGCGCGTTACTATTGGGCCAAGGGCTTTCAAGTCTTGCATCCCATGGGGTGGGATGCTTGTGGATTACCTGCAGAAAATGCGGCCCTGAAAAAAGGTGTGCATCCTGCGGATTGGACCTATGAAAATATTGCTGTTATGAAACAGCAACTTAAGAGTTTGGGTTTTTCTCATGACTGGTCTAGGGAAATCGTGACCTGTGATCCCGCCTACTATGTGCATGAACAGCGTATGTTTCTGGATTTTTATCAACAAGGCCTGGTTTATCGTAAAGCGGCTTATGTGAATTGGGATCCGGTAGAACAAACTGTGTTGGCCAATGAGCAAGTGGTGGAAGGCAAAGGATGGCGGTCGGGGGTAGAAGTAGAGCGTCGCCTGTTAGATCAATGGTTTTTTAAAATCACAGATTTTGCCCAAGATCTTTTGGAAGGGCTAGAACATCTGACCCAATGGCCTGAACATGTGCGATTGATGCAAGAAAATTGGATAGGACGATCTCAGGGTGCAATTATTCATTTTCGTATCTGCGGTCACGAAGCATCTTTTGATGTTTTCAGTACATTGCCCGAAACCCTGTTTGGAGCCAGTTTTTGTGCTCTGGCAGTAGACCATCCTTTAGCAAAAAGTTGGGCCGCCGAGCATCCAGAAATCGAGGCTTTTATTAAGGAAGAAAATATCGGAGGGGTGTCCCAACGTATTTTGGATACTCAACCTAAAAGAGGTATTTTTTCGGGGTATTACGCGCAGCATCCCTTTTTACCTCAACATAAAATTCCCATTTACATTGCAAACTGGGTGCTGTCTTCTTATGGAACTGGGGCAGTCTTTGGTTGCCCTGCCCATGATATCAGGGACGGGGAGTTTGCAGCTGCTTACGGTTTACCCGTTTTTCCTGTGGTTAAGCCATTCCAGCAAGATGAACAATCAGACGTCGTCTTAGGTGATGGAATCATGGTGAATTCGGAATTTTTAAATGGGTTGGTCCGGGATAAGGCCCGATGTCGTGTGATTCAGGAATTAGAGGCCAGGGGTTCAGGTAAGCGCAAGATTATGTACCGCTTAAAAGATTGGGGTGTGGGACGTCAGCGTTATTGGGGCGTGCCTATCCCTATTATTTATTGTCCTTCTTGTGGGACGGTACCGGTTCCAAAACAGGATTTGCCGGTAGAATTGCCCAAAGATGTGGTGTTTGATGGGCGGGGAAATCCTTTGCAAAATCATCCTACTTGGAAGCACGTGAATTGCCCTCTATGTCACGGAAAGGCAGAGCGGGAAACGGATACTTTTGATACGTTTGTAGAATCCTCATGGTACTTTGGACGTTTTTGCGATTCCCATAATGAAGATCGAGCCTTTTCAAAAAACTGGGTGCAACGATGGATGCCTGTGCAACATTATATTGGAGGAGTGGAGCATGCGGTCATGCACCTGTTGTATGCTCGGTTCTTTTCCAGAGCTCTGGCCCAATGTGGATATTGGGAAATTACTGAACCCTTTAAGCGCCTGTTTACTCAGGGGATGGTATGTCATAAGACGTATAAGACCTTGGACGATCAGTGGATTTATCCGGAAGAAGTGTACGAAGAAGACGGATGCTTTAAATATAACGGCAAAAAAGTTGTGATCGGACGCAGCGAAAAAATGAGCAAATCCAAATGTAATGTTGTCGATGTTTCTGCCATGGTCAAAGTCTACGGAGCAGATACCTTGCGTCTGTTCTTGTTATCTGACACTCCGCCGGAAAAAGATCTGGAATGGAGTGAAGAGGGCATTGAAGGATGTTGGCGGTGTGTGAATCGTTTTTGGGTCTTAATACAGAACAAGATAGCTTTATTAAAAGAAGGTTCTATTCCAAGCCAGATAGAAGATGATTTGTCTCCTTCAGTTTTAGATTTTAGACGCAAAGTACACCGTACTATCCAAGAAGTTGAATCTGCTATCGAGTCTTATCAGCTGAATAAGTATGTGGCTTATCTTAGGGGCTTGGCCAATGAGATCGAAGATTTTATCCCTCAATCCCAGAGTGATTTAAGCGTGTTGAACGAAGCTTGTCAGGTTTTTGTGCGGCTTTTGGGGCCTGCAGTGCCTCATCTGGCACAAGAGTTGTGGACCTTTTGGCAAGAAAAGCCCGAAGGCGATAAAAAGCAAGGAGAGTGCTTTATTCATCAGGTCTCATGGCCTGAATATGACGAATCATTGCTGCACAAAACCACAGCAACGTTAGCGGTTCAGGTGAATGGGAAAATGCGTGGGACTATCACGTTACCGGTAGGCAGTGATGAAAGTGTGATTCGAAAAGCATTAGCATGTGATAAAAAAATTATGAAGTATTTAGCCGGCAAAGAGCTGAAAAAAATTATCATTATTCCCGACAAAGTGGTTAGTGTGGTTTTAGAGGGATAAGGTAGGTTATTAAAAAAGGCTTGTGTGGGAGCAAGCCTTTTTTGTTGGAGGTAAGTGTTAGAAAACGTCAGGTTCCTCTGATGTTGTAGAGGTTATATTTGAAGGAGTGATTTTTGCTGTATGCTGTCTAGCTTGTCGCATATGGCTGCTATCCTTGCCAAACCGTGTACCAACTTTGTCTTTAAGTTGTTTCTGCCGTGGAGTCTCTTCGACAGGGTCTAGGGGGCCTTCTTGATAGGTGGATTGACCTCCGAATTTAAAATTCTCTTGTTTTGGGTGGGTTCGTTTAGAATCTTTTTTGGATTCAGATGATTCTGTTGGTTCTCTGTAGTTTAAAGTGTCGTATTTTTTAAGTTTATATTCAGACTTTTCGACAGGGTCTAGAGGGCCTTCTTGATAAGTGGACTTTCCTCCAATCTCAAAATTTCTTTGGGAAGGAGAGTTAGACTTGGTGTTTTTTTTATTTTCAGACGATGTGGTTACGTTTGTAGAGCTATGATTTCTAACTTTTTCACTGCGCTCATATCCTGCTCTCAATTCTTTTACTTGGCTTTGTAGCTCAGAGCTTTCTATTTTGTTTAGTCTGTCTTCTGAAGTTTCACGCTCTGGTTCAGGGGCCTTGTAAGAAGAAGGTTTTTTAGCTTCCATGTAACTGTTTGGGCCTCTTTTTTTTGCAAGATTATCTTCGTATTTTGCTCTCAGTTCTTCTACCTCACGTTTTAACTCAGGATTTTTAATCTTTTTTAGCATCTCTTCAAGTGTTTGGATTTCAAGTGGTCCTTCTTTGTAAGTAGATTTTCCAGCAAAAACATGTGTGCTTAACCCAGACAAGATAAGTGTAAAAAATAATAGGTTCTTTTTCATTTTTATTCTTAGTGATGCATATTTATTAATTTAATGATAATGCAAAAATAATAAAAAATTATTAAAAATACACTATTTAGGCTTTCATCTAGACTTTGGGTCTGCCGTTGATTAAAATTGAAGTGTTTTTTTATTCGTGTATATCTATTTTACAGCTGGCTTTTGTTCAGATCTTTTTGGGGGCCCTCTTTTTATCTCTGGGGTCTTGGATTGGTTTTCCTTTGATGCCTATTTCCGGCACGTTACAGCTTTTTTGTATTTCCGTGATCGGCCGGGCGTTACCCCCTCTACGGGCGGGAGTTTCGGTTCTTCTGTGGTTGACCGCAGGCGCTTACGGACTTCCGGTATTGTTTTGGACTCAAGCAGGGCCTTTTTTGCTCAGTGGGCCTTATGCAGGTTATGCCTGGGGATGGATTGTGGCGGCTTTTGTAATGTCCTGGTGGAATCAAGGGCACCAACCTGGACGTAAAACTTTACTGCAATCTTTTTTACTGGGATATTTGATTGTGTACGGGTTGGGTGTGACGCGGTTATGTTTTTTAATGAAGTTTTCCGATGCTTTGCGCTGTGGTGGATGGGGTCTATTACCTTTTTCTTGCTTAGAAGCTTTTTTGGCTCAGGGGCAAAATCGTATTGTTCGCGGAGTTATTAAGTTTATTCGGGCGGACTTCTTGAAAGGTACGTATGAAAATAAGAGGCCCCATGTTTGTTAGTGCCTCATTGCTTTCAGCCCATCCATTATCTTTAGGGGCCGAGATCCAGCGCGTTGAAACTGCCTGTGATCAATTTCACTGGGATATTATGGACGGGCATTTTGTTCCCAACATGAGCTTTGGACCTGGGGTCATTCAAAAGGCCCGAAGTGTAACGCAAAAACCGTTTGATGTGCATCTGATGGTCCAAGATGCGCAGAAGGTTGCGCCACTTTTTTGGGATCTTCCCATTCAAACCCTGTCGTTTCATCCAAACTGTTGCCCTGACCCACAGGGCCTTATTCAGGGCATTCAAAATCGAAGCCTACAGGCAGGAATGGCAGTGGACCTAAGCAGTGATTTCCAGAACTGGCCAGACCAGTGGTGGCATTGTTGTGCGGTGGCTTTGGTGATGGGCGTGGTTCCTGGATTTTCAGGTCAAGCTTTTTCTGATCAAGCGTTGGTGACAGCCAGCTGGCTTAAAAAAAAGTTTCCCCATCTGACCATTGTGGTGGATGGAGGCGTTGAACCCGGGAACGTGGGCCTGATTCAGCAATCTGGGGCAGAGGGCGTGGTATCTGGGAGTTATCTGTTTGCAGCCTCAGAGCCCATGAAAGCGTATCAAGCCTTAAAGAAAAGCTCTGTAAAAAAGAATGAAGATGGATTTTAAGCTTAAAAAAAGATAAAATAACGACGTTGGACGTAAAACTTTAAAAACGATGCAAGCAAGAGACAATAAATCTGGCAAAGAATCTTTTTTGGTTTCAGCTCAAGGTTTACGCAAAGCCTTTGGGAAAAATATTGTCTTGGATGGTTTAGGGTTTGGTGCAAAAAAAGGGGAAAGTTGGATCATTTTGGGACCTTCGGGGGAAGGTAAAACGGTTCTATTTCGCTGTCTTTTAGGGTTTGAGGATCTGGATCAGGGTGCGGTGGTGGTGATGGGTGCTGATATCAGCCAAGAATCACCTAAAGAGCGCCAGGAGCGCTTTTCCAAGATCGGCGTTGTATTTCAGGAAAGTTGTCTTTTTGATTATTTGACGGTGGCGGAAAATGTGGGATTTCGTTTGTATGGTAAAGATCCAGAAGCAAATAACAAAGTAGATTCTGTGTTGCAAATGGTAGGGCTAACCAGTGCTCAAGGAGAGCGCTATCCGTGGGAGTTGTCTGGAGGCATGAAACGTCGTGCTAGTATTGCCCGGGCCATTATTCATCAGCCGGATTTGCTGTTTATGGATGAACCAACCTCGGGTTTGGATCCTGTGTCATCTTACCATATCAGCCATTTGTTAAAGCAGCTTATTCAAGAGCTTAAAACCACCGCTATGATCATCACTCATGACTTGGTCAGTACTCGGATTTTGGCAGATCGCGTGGCCTTTTTAAAAGAAGGGCGCGTTTTTTGGGAAGGGGGTAATGCAGAGCTCTTTCAAACTCAGTGTCCAGAAGTACGTAATTTTGTAGAAAAAGCGACCCTAAAATTTTAAAATAAAAATAAGTTATAGAGAAAAATATAGAGAAAAGGATTTACTTGGAAAATGCCTCTGAAATTAGTGTGAATTGTGGTCGTAGTAATCTAACTTGTCCTACATTTGAGCCTTTTCAAAAAGGAATTAAGTTAACAAATAACACTGTGAAAACGGTAAGTATTAGAGACACTTCATTAGAGCATTTAAAATTTATTTTCAATCCTACTGTTACTTTTGAAAAATTGGGAAAAATTACGTTATCGGGCCAAAATCTCGTTTATCCTTTCGAGTACTTGAGCCAATGGTTGACTTTCAAAAGTCAGCCTATTTTTTTAATGTTTGAGAAAGCTAGAAACGCAAATTTTCAATCTTTTAAGAAAACGAAGAACCTTAGAGTCGTTATAACTCCTTGTCATAACCAGGATAGTTATAGTTTTTTTATAAATGAACATGAATATTTGGGCGATGCGCTAAAGAGTTCTGAAGAACAAAAAATTCAAAAAAAAGGTGCTAAGATAGATGTGTGCCTCGCCGAGTTAGCCTGCAATTTTTTTAAGGAACCTCATAGGACTCGAACCAAGTTTTGCAACGATCTTAAAGAAAACATGCTTGGTGTATATATGGGAAGGGATGAAGACGGCGAACTGAATAACTACGCCAAAAATATTGTCGGTGCTCTTGAAAGGAAAAAGAGTCAATCTGCAAGAAATCGCATAGAAGAAAGAAGGGAATAATTCTACTCATCGTTATTTAGTGATTTTTAAACCGCTTTTTTAAAAGAAAGGCGGTTTTTCTTGTTCATATTGATACCCTTAAAAATCATTCCTTTAAAATATAGCCCTGAGCGCGGGAAGAAATGAGGAATTGGGGGTTTGCAGGATCTTGTTCTAACTTTTTTCTCAGCCTGCTGATCTGCACATCTACAACTCGGATATTAGAGGCCTGGGGAAAGACATGCCGGGCTAATTCTTGTCGGGAAATGACTTGGTACAATCGTTGGCTGAAATAGGCCAGTAATTTAGTTTCTTGTTCTGTTAAAGGAATAGGGTCTTGCCCTTGTTTTAAAAGCCTCTTCTGGGGATGGAAGGTTAGTTTTCCGAAGGTTAAGGTCCGGCCAGGCATATGTTTAAGGATTTTTTGGATGCGAAAAATCAGTTCTTCGGGATCAAACGGTTTAACAATATAGTCTTGAGCTCCCAGTGCCAATCCTTTGGTGCGATCTTGGGGTTGACCCAAAGCACTCATAAAAATAACAGCAGGAAGGGGAGGTAAGTCTGCTTTTGCCTGGAATAGGTCCCAGCCTTTTTGCTCTGGCAGCATAATATCTAATAAAACAACCTGGATTTGAAAAAGACCAAGGGCGATCTTCGCTTCTGCCAAGGTCCCTGCGCAACACACGACAAAGCCCTGTTGCATTAAATAACGTTTTAGAAGCTCACGTAAGCGATCATCATCATCTACGATTAGAATATGGATCACAGAATCTTTCAGTTGAGGCTTTTTTTATCATAAAAAGAACAAGGTGGAAAAGAAAGGGGTCAAATACTTAATAATTCGTTTGTAAATATGGAGACTAATTCGGATGCAAACACCAACAGCGCACATCCCCAAAGTAGGACTAACCACCCCCGCCAACGCTGTGGAAAACGTTTTTGGAATAGAAGGCATGGAATAACAATGGCCCCGATGGCAGAAATCATGCCTGCAAAGGTTAAGATTGAAAGAATGCTGCTTTTAAAAAATAAAGAGGCACCATAAATCGGTAACAACTGAAAGCAAATTTGTTTAAAATTTTTCTTTTGCCCTCCTGTGCCGTAAATGAAGGCCAGGCCGATGCCGATATTAGAGGTAAAAATGGCCAAAAAAGAAACTCCCCAGACCAAAAAAGCGAAGAAAGGCCATCCAACCAGCCCACTGAGGTGCTGGATGGTCTGTCCTATAGGTGCTTTTCCCGCAGCCATATTGTTATAAAAGTCCGGTGCGTGGCCAAACAAGGCCCCTAAAACACCCGTAGTCCATAACAGATAGACGGCGGTACTGATGACCAAACCCCAAAGAATACTTCTTTTTAAAGCAGCTTCTTGGGGACAAAGAAAGGCTGCTGTGTGCAGGGCCAATTGAAACCCAAAAGAAGTGAATGCTGTAGGGATCGCTAAGCTCCAGGATTTTACTCCGCAAAAGTTGTTGTTCATCAGGGGTAAAGTTGTAAAGGAAATCTGGGAAAGAAGAGCAGCAATCAGAAGTAAAAAACCAAGAATCATCATGGTAAAAAGCACGCGGTTCATAAGATCGACTTTTTTAAAGGGAGCGTTCAAGATTGCTAGCGTGATCAGGAAATAAAGGGAGATCATTTGACTGTCGGACAGCAAAGTCCAGGCTAAAAAATGCTGCAGTAAACGGTTTAAAACTTCAGCACCCGCAGTGGTATAAAGAACCAATAAGGTGGTAGATAATCCTTTAATGTAAAGATGGCTTAGAATCTGTAACTTAAAGCTTCCATATTGACGGGCTAACGTTGGTAAATTGGTGGATCCGGGTGCATCCTGCTGAAGCGCAATCCCAATCTTAGCTGTTCCATAGCCGATTAACGCCATAAAAATCATCATCCCCCATCCCCACAACAATCCCAGAGGCGAAAGGGTGATGGGTAACGCAATGACAGCTCCGCCGATGCAAGTCCCAGCGATTAAAAAAGTCACACCCCAATGAGGTAATTTCATCATGAAAAAAATAAGAAAGACCCTTCAAAGCTACCGTCTTAAAGATTCTTTTTCAAGAGATTTAATTTTTATGCTGATCGTTTGACTTTTCATGATATAACTGCTTTTATTTTTATATATACAAACGAAAAATGTTAAAGATTTTTTTTATTTACATGTTTTATTTGTTTAAGTAGTTTTGTTGAAGCAAAGAAATATTACGCATCATTTGAATCACTTGAAGTTGAAGAAGATAACATTAAAAAGTCCTACACGAATGATGGAAAAAATTTTCAGTATGATTATGGCAACGGACAAAAATTTTGGGGTAGCTCTAAAAGGCGTTTTTGTATATATGATGGGTGCACTTATAACGATCGTGATCATGAAAATTTTGATGCCATTGTGAACAGATTAAACGACGGAAAGCCTTACTTAGAATCTTTGAAACCTTTGAAAGATTTTTCTGAGGAACCGTTTAAAAAAGAATCAAAAAAAGGAGTAGAAATATGGACGGATAAAAACGATAAAAATGGCGTTGAGGAGTTCGGGTGTCGATATCCAAATGGAGATGCATACGAAATTAAAGGCAATCAGCGTTTTTGCACATTAAAAGGTCAAAAATACGATAGTCGTTATGACAATCATTTTGATGATATTGTCAAACAATTAAACAATGGAAATCCTTCTCCACATTATTTAGAGCCTTACAAACACTTTTTTAAAGAAGCAGTCAAACATGATGGGCTTGATGTCGTAGACGTATATAAAAAATCGTTGGAAAATCTTACCAATCGAAAGCTCAGGAAGAAAGTCGAAAATATTGTGAAAAGGTGGCTTAAGAGGATCAATTCTAAAAGATATAGAAAGTATGGACTGGTTTCTGATGACGTTTACCGAGCTGCTTATAAAGTTTTAGACAATGGTCATGTAAATGGAAAAAATATTGCCAAGAAAGTAAACGAAAAAATAGAAGAATTTTCTAGCGCCCAAAGATAGCAGTCGTTACATCTTTTATTGTCCTATTTGATAAACAGCTTTCAACAGATGATTTTTGCCTATCCCAGAGTTTGATAGGCTTTGGGAAATAAAAAGTCTTTCTTCAGTTTTTTGCTTTCCATACAATCAAAGGCTGGCGCACCCAAACAATACCTTGATTAATTTTATGTTCGGGATAAATACTTTGAATAGCTTGGGCGTAAGTGGAAAGCTGCTGTTGGTAGGCCAGGGGGACCTGATACCAATCAGCTGGACAAATTTTGTCAATTTTAAAGTCCAGAATATCGATGTGCCTAGGGTGTCGGATGAGGCGGTCAATACGCAGAATCTCGGGGCCTGAAGGACTTTCAAAGGCCACACTGACTTCCGAGCTGCTGTTGGGGCCAAACAAGAATGAAAACTTTTCATCGCTGATCAATAGGGCGCATCGCCGGGCCCAGAACTGAGCTTGTTTTAAAGAGCAGCCTTTACCTAATAAAAATTCAACACTGGTTTGAAAGGGGTCCAGGGGACTTCCGGGCAATTTATCCAGGATTTCATGAATCCATAATCCTAAATCTTGAGCCTTATTTAAGGAAAAAGAAAATCGGGGTTTGCAAAAATCTAAAGGGTGAGTGCCTTTTTCAAGCGGGATGCCGGGGGCCCAAAGGTTTTTAGGCTCAGGTGATAAAGTGTCGGAAGGCTGAAGCCCCAGAGGGGGTTTTTCAATTCTATAGGTTTGAATTGTTTGATCTTGCTCTGTGTCTTTTCCCTGATTTTTCGTCTTATCTTTCCCTTGATTTTTCTTGGGAACTTCAATTTTTTTTCCCACCCTAGAAATGGTGTGAAGAATTTTTTGGTGCCAACTCCCTTCGACAGGGGCGTGCAAGGCCCCCATATAAAGTCTTTCCTGAGCCCGGGTCATGGCCACATAAAGTAAACGGTTGTATTCCATCCATTGTTGTTGGGTAAAAGCTTGCAGAGCTTTTTGTTCTGGATGAATCCAATCCGGAGTTTGGGGAAGATTCAACAGAGGACGTCCACCTTGGTGGACAAAAAGACCTTTTTCAGGGCAAAAGGCCTCTAGATCTGGGATAATGATGACGGGGGCCTGCAGGCCTTTAGACCCGTGGATCGTCAAAAGTTGGATACGCTCTTTTGGGGGCGACCCTTCTTTTTTGGAAGCCCGGAAACTGGGCCACAGAGAAAGAAACTCTTGCCAGTGGTATCCTTTTTCAGAAAAAGTAAATAAAAGGGCTAGTAAGTCTTCAAAGGCTTCGTAACAGTCTCGATAGTCTTGGTACCGACCAGGGATATGACAGACGTAAATTAGATAGCACATCCATTGAAAAGGGGATAGTTCATGAAAAGCGCGGTACCATTGTTGCAATTGCTGGACAATTTCTTGAAAGCGGGGCGAGGGGTGCTGTTGAAGGCGCTGGAAAAGGTCGCACGAGCCTCGATTATAAGCCAGTTCGTACAGTTCTTCTTCCGTGATACTGCCCCCCAGAGGGCTTTTTAAAACCCCTGCCAAAGACCAATCGTCTTTAGAATTTAACATAAAAGCTACCAAGGTCATTACATCTGCCAAAACGGGATCTTTTTCCAAGGCCAGAGCACTTTTTTCACAGACTCCCAAGCCTGCTTTAGCAAAAATCTCTAAAATAGCTTGGAAAAGACCACATCTCTTGGGGATCAAGATCATAATGTCGTGTAACATGACAGGGCGTTGTTCTGTTTCCAAGAAGAAAGGTTTTTTCTGCCATTGGCCAATTATTTCAGCCCAGTTTTTGGCGGTTTCTTGCGCTTTTGTAAGGGGCATGAGTACATCTGAGTGTTCCGTGCTTTGTGGCACAGGAGGCCAATATTCAATGTACCCTCCTTGAAACGGAAGGGCGCTGGAATGTGGGGGAAAAGGTTGGGGTGTCAAAGGGCAAGAAGGAAAGACTTGGTTGAAAAAGTCCAGTAAAACAGAAGTTGTGCGAAAAGAAACTGACAGAGTGAGATCTTGAAAGTTGATGCCCCACTGCTGGGCGCATTGTTTTAAAAAGGAATGCGCGCTGTAAAAGGCGTCTAAGTCGGCTCCTTGAAAGCCATAAATGGATTGTTTGGGATCGGCTACAACAAAAAGAGTTTTGACAGGCGATGAAGACCACAAAGATTCTGCTAAGACTTTAATCAATTCCCATTGTTCGGCGCTGGTGTCTTGCGCTTCATCCATCAAAATATGGTCGATTTGATGATCCATTTTATACAGGATCCAGCCCATATTAGCCGGGTCATTCATTAACTGCAGAGTGGTGGAAATCAGATCTTTAAAATCCAAACTGTATTCTTCTTTTTTAAGGGCTGTGTAGTTTTCTTGAATTTGACCAAACAAAGAAATCAAATGCCAAGCATTTTGGGCCTTGTGTCGATTGTTTTCATAAAGGCTGTAACGCTGTACCCAAGATTGTTCTTCTTTTAGCCACTCTTCTTGGGGAAATTTTTCTGAAAGAACAGTTTTACGACAAGCTCCCTGGGTGGTTAAAAAGATATCATTATACTCCTTAGAAAATCGAAGAGCTTGTAGACCTTCCATTTTTTTTGCTTGAGTGACTGTTAACGGAAGAGATGTAATAGCAGTGATTTTTTCTGGGCTAAGACTTAAAGGCCATTCTTTTTCGGGGAAAAAAGGGAAGTCTATTTGGCACGGTCCACTGCCGTACCTAGAATACAGATCCCACAGTTCTGATTGAAGTTGGTCTTCTGTGTAATCTTTGGCTAATTCTTGTAAAAGATGTTCTAAATCAATATCTTTATAGGCTTGATCCATGACCTGATCATAGGCTTTTTGCCACAAACGGGGTCCTTTGACTTCGTCTAAGATTTGGAAAGACACAGGGAGACCGGCTTCTAGGGGAAATTTTTGTAAAAAACGCTGGCAAAAACTGTGAAGAGTTTGAATTTGAAAGGCCTCATCTAAAAATTGAGACAACAATCCCCGGGCCAGTGAAATATCTTCGGGGGAAGGGCTGCGTTGCAGACAGTTTTGTAATTCGGCACAAAGCTCTTCCTGTGGGGCACTGTAAAAAAAACTCAGGCGGCTTTCTAATCGCTGAAACATTTCCCCGGCGGCGGCTTTGGTAAAAGTTAGGCACAAAAGACTTCCGGGACGAGCCCCTTGCAGCATCAGACGCAAAATTCGATCTGTAAGAAGTTTCGTTTTTCCCGAACCTGCGGAAGCGGTAACCCAAAAACTGCTAAAAGGATCTAAAGCTTTTTGACGATGTAGCTGATCTACGATGTCAATCATTTGAAACTTTTGTTAACCACTTAAGATAAAATAATAACAGAAGTTTTTAAATATAGGTCATACCCAGCGCATAAAATGTCTTCTTTATACACAGGGTTAGCTACAGAAAAAGCTTATTTGTCCTGAAAAAAAGACCAATAAAAAATTGAATATTTTCAAATTAAAAAATAACAACAAAAAACTGCTTGCACCGGATTTTTTTTGCTAAAATGACTGTTAGAGTTATTTTTTGTTAGAAATGTTACACGAAGAATCATTCGGTGCTTTATTAAGTAAACAAGCCTTGTGCCATAATGCCCAACTTCTTCGGGAAAAGGTACGCCCTTCCCGGGTCATGGCGATGGTCAAGGCCAATGCTTATGGTCACGGACTTTTGGGTTCTTGTACTGTTTTAGACCCTTATGTTGCGTATTTTGGGGTGGCCCGTGTAGAGGAAGCACTTTGTCTGGTGGACGCTGGATTTGAGGCTGAAAAAATTGTTCTTATCCAAGGGGTACTCAGTTCTTCCGCCATGAATTGGGCGGCGTCTTTGGGTATTCATGTGGTGGTGCATCATCCGGTCCATTTGCAATGGATAGAAGATCTTTCCAACCCTTTATCCTGTTGGATGAAAATAAATACAGGGATGAATCGATTGGGTTTTGGCATGGAAGATGCCCAAAGTCATTATGAACTTTTGAAAAAGAACAAAAAAGTGAACTTACATGGACTGATGTCTCATCTGGCATGTTCGGATGAAGTTGAACATCCTTTGAATCGCTTACAAATAGAGCGTTTTTCTGCTTTCGTCGATGGGAAAGAAGAGCTTAAAAGCCTTTTGAATTCGGGGGGTATTTTGCATTTTCCCGAGGCGTGTTTTGACGTTGTGCGTCCCGGATTACTGCTGTATGGCTTGCATCCGGTGGAAGGAAAGAGCGCTTGCCAAGAAGGATTTAGACCTGTGATGACTTTACAGACATCCCTTTCTGCAGTCTACCAAATTCGTGCAGGAAGTTCGGTGGGTTATGGGGCAGTGTATATATCTTCTTGTGATATGCCCGTGGGTATTTGTTCCATAGGATACGGGGACGGCTACCCTAGACGAGGCCGAGGAGAAAATTCGGTGGTCTTGGTGCATGGAGCCGAATGTCCTGTCATTGGCAGGATATCTATGGATCAAATGGCTATTGATCTAAGCCCTGCCCCCAGCGCTGTGACAGGAGATACAGTTTGTTTATGGGGACCAGAGTTACCCGCTGAACGCGTTGCAGTTGATTTAGATAAAGCAGTGTGGGAGCTTCCCACAGGAATTCAAGGTCGCGTTCCATTGCGTTGGGTGCCATAAAAGGCAGAAGAATTTTTTCTCTATTACTTATTAGTTAATTGCAATTTTTTTTTGAAAAAATTATGTAGAATAAGATTGTTATTTTTAATATTTTTTTAATGATTAGAAAAATTTTATTTTTATTCTTTTTGAGCTGGGCAGAACCTACGCAAGCTCATCCAAAAAATTTGAAGTCTGAAGAAAAAACTCAAAAGATGAACGACATACTATTCTCATTGGCTCTACGAAATGGGGATAGTTTAGAGTCTTTAAAAAGTCTGATCAGAGTCGCTTCTCCTAGGGCATTAGTTGGCAATTTCGTTTACTCTAAGGAATTGCAGACAATGTGTCTGGAATCTGAATATTTACGTTGGAAATTATTTGAAAGTACTTTTCGAATCAAAGATGATGTGGCACAAACAGCTTGGCTCAATTATGTTTTAGAAGAAGATTCAATAGATACAAAGGGTGCAGCTTTAGTTAAAAATGATCTTAAGGGTGAAAAAGAGGCTATTTTCTCTTCAATTGTTCAAGCGTTCGATCGAAAAATACGTCATCATGTCAAAAAAGAAAAACTTTCCTCAGAAGATCAATTTCTCCCTCTAGCAGAGCAACTTATCGCTCTAGAAGATGGCTTTATCTGTTCTCGCTTAAAAGAGGCCTTAGACTTTAAGGATATTGATTTTTATTGTCAAATTACGGAATGTCTTGATGGTTACTTATCAAAATTATTTTGTTCTAAAAAGAAAATAATAAGTTGTTTTGAAGAAACCTTAAAGGAGTTTTCTACTATAGCATTGCTTGTAAAATTTAGTGTGATTAATGAAGCGCTATCTGGTCATATCCAAAAGATTTTGGAAGATGAAAAAAAGTGCGAAGCTTTGTTTGATGAAGTTGGACAATCTGGTTCTTATTCTGCACAAGGAGTATTACTTATTTTATGTGCACAAAGCGGTGTTGTTAGTAACAGGTTAAAAGATATAATCGATACAAAATTTAATGCTCCTAAGTATGCTGTATGTATATTTAATGATGTATTGAAGTTGGGTAGTTGTGACCAAATTCCTGCTGACTCTAAACAACAAACTTTGAAAAAAGATTTATTAACTCCAGGTGCAAAAAAGAAAGTAAACAATAAGGCGCTTCTTAGAATAGAGGAATTTGACTATGATGACACAAGGACAGAGTTTTCTGCGTTCAGTGAGTTGCCTGGAATAGAGGATTTTTTGCCTGCATATTTTAAAAAAGAAGAGGACTATCCTGAAGAAAACAAGGGGTTATGTACGGGGAAAAATTTTGCTCTCAGATTGCATCTTGTGCTTCTTTGTATCAGGTCGGGTCTGAGTTTCAGCCCGTGGGAATGAATTGGAAAGCGGAATTTTCAGATCACGCAGGTGTGCATGCATTGCAAAATCAGGAAGCAGAAATTTTAAAGGAATTGGGAACTTCGGGTCGTTTAACTAAAGAGCATGCCCTTTTTAAAAAGTTTGCGAACAAGCTGGGTAATAGAGATGTTTTAACAGTGTTCTTGATCCCTGATTCAGAAAGGTCGCCAGAAGAAAATTTTGTTTTATATTTACGTAATTTATTGCAAAATTTTTCAGAAGTAACATTTACGAGTGAAAAGACACAGCAAGAAGAACAGAGTGGTGTTTTTTGGGACGTTTTGAAACCTTTTGACTATCTGTTGCTGCGCAGTGAAAAACCCGGAGAGATCTGTTTTGAGTTCCAGAAAGGAAATCGTTGGGTTAGCGTGGTCCATCCTGAAACTCTTGTGCCTTTGACAGCTTATCCTTTGACAAAAAATAAAGAAGTCTTTCAAAAGAAAGAGATATCGGAAGACGTTTTTGATTTGACAGATCAGATGAATAAATTGAAAATAATCAAAAATAAAAAAGACATTTAATTTCATCTAGGTGACTTTTACAGAGAGTCCTGGCAGAGGTTATTGGTACACTCAGGACTCTATAGGAATCCACAAATGATCAGTGGATTTAAAGAATAAGATTTGTCAGAAGTAAATCTCTTGATGAAACAATAGCAGGTCTGTTGTTGGAGTTTTACTGAGGGGAATTTTAAATACTGCAAGAAGGAGTACTTTTATTTACTTAAAATATATTATTTTCAAATACTATATTTGTAAAGTAAAAAATCGTTACTCCAAATGAAAAAAAATATATTATTTTTGTTTTTATTTATTCAATTTTTTGAAACAGCAGAAGCATTAGAAAACAAATCAGTAGAATTGTTAGACAATAAAGTGAACGATATTAATCAAGCTAAAAAAAGAGAATATTTAGTTAAAGCAGCCCCTATTTTAAATCATATGCAAGGTGATACTTTAAAAAAACTGGCTCAATATATAGGGGATATGGATCAAGATAACGATGGAGAAGTTGATTTTTACAGTGATTCTTTAAGCACAGAACAATACGAACAAATGAAACGTTTTAAGACGAATGTTGCAGAAACGTTTGGTTCTTCTGGCGGGGAATGTTTTGGTTTTGTTTATACTTGGTTTACACAAGATATTTTAAACTCTAAGAAAAAATTTACTGAATTTATTGATTTTTTAAAGAAATGGGATAAAAATTATAAAACCATGCCTAAAAAAGAACATCAAGTTATTGATCAAATGCTTCAAAGAATACGATTAGCCCAAGCTTATCAAAATGGAGATAGGAGTAGCCAATATAACGAACATTTGAAAGGTTTTTTTATAGAGGGTGAACAAGGGAAAGGAGCCATGAAAGATTTGCATATCGACGACTTACTGGCTGATTCTGGACTTTTCAGAAGGCGGTTGGTCGAAAAAGTGCCGTTGATTGATCTACAAAATAACTTTCAAAAAGCTTTAGGGGGGCAGGATAAATGTATGTTAGCGATAGAAGTGTATGGGGATAGAGGCGGTCACGCTATGGGAGTTTATCAAGAAAAAGATGGGGGTCCTATTCTTTTTTACGATCCTAATTTTGATATTCAAACTGCCAAAAATGCAGAGGATCTAGCCTATAAAGTAATGAACGCGGCAGGACTTGTGAATTGTTTTAAAGCTCATAATATAGATCGCCTTATTGATGTAGAGGCTTCCGGTGCACAGATACAACCTTACCATATGGACCTCTATACTAGCGGGGATAAATTATATAGTTATTGGGGGGAGCATAGCAAGAAAAATGTAACACATCCATTTAATGTTTTAAGATCTATTATGGAAAATATGGGGGTAGGAGATTCCTTATATTTGACCCCTAAAGGTGTTAAGCAAGGTGTAGGCTTAATCTGGAGCCGTTTAGGAACAGGAGAGTATTCTGTTCAATACGAAGGATTAGATGGCCAGAAAGAACAGTTTTCATGTAAAAATGAAGATGATCAAAACAAAATGTTTGTTAAGATAGTCAATTATATGAAAGAAATTGAAAATAAAGGTACAGAATGGGATAATTTTATAGCGATGCCTGCAAAAGCCAATCCTTTACTTGCACGCCTCTCTGTGAATGCGTCTCACCTTAGAGCATCAGATTCATCTGAAAAAGAGGTTAAAAATTCTTCAAGTGAAGGAGACAAAAAAGTTCTTCCATCTTCTGTAAAGTCTGAGGTGAAGCCTTCAGAAAACGCACAGGCAGAATTACCTAAAGACAAAAAAAGTACCGAGAGTGCCTCTTGGGGATTAGACTGGTTTAAAGGGATAAGTTTAGAAGATTACAGTGACAAAGCTTTGCGCGCAACTGCAACTGTTATTAAGAATTTTATTGCTCTTGGAAAATGGTGGTACACAAATCCGAAAGAATTAGCTGAGAAAGTGGATTCTGTTTTACCAGATATATTGATTCAAAGATTGATAGAGTTTCTGCAAAAAAGTTCTAACCCCAAAGATATAGAGCTTCTAAAATTTTTATTGACTCTTCCAGTAGCCCACAAATAAGGCAATACTGTGGTTAATTTTTAAGTTAATATTGCTTTTATATAAAATAAAATATAAATTTTTATACTTGCGACTGGATAAAAGTCGCAAGTTTTTTAGATTTTTATAAGATTGCTAGTTGCTTAGTTCATCAAAAAAGCTATTAGAAAATTATATCAAAACCAAATATTATTGTACCGGAAATACTCTTTTAAAAAAAAATATTTAGAAGATAGTGATAAAAAAGAAGATGATATAGATTTATTAAGAGAACAGGATGCAGGAAAAGAAGATCCGGAGTACATTATAAATGCTGGAAGAAACAATGAAAGGATATGCAAGGCTATGTTTTTAAGATAATTGATAACTATTTAAGAGATCCAGGTAGAAGTAAGGAATAATATGCCAGATTATTCCGTACCTGGTTTCAGTTGGGAAAAGAAAGACGAAATAAAAAATTTTCCTAATACAAAGACCGTAAAGCTTTTATCTGTCTTACCTTAGGATCCAAAAGCCAATAGATTAAAAACAACGCGTCATTTATGTTGCAGCTTTAACTAAGCTTGGTATTGGTTAAGCTAGGAGCGCAAGATGAGGCAAAGGAAGCAGCGTCAGGAACACGGATACCCGCTTCGTCGAACTGTTGTTTCAAGATCTTGTTGAATTGGCGACGCACCATATCCTGAGTGTTGGCTTTTGTTCTAATTTTTGCTTGCAAAATGACAGAATAACTGGTCACTTCGTTAACGCCTCGGTACTCCATGCCCCCAACAATATTTCTGGCGGCTACTGTATTTTTTTTCAGCAGGGCAAATGATTTTTCAATAATTTGGTGCACTTTTTCAATATCTGTGTCGTAAGGCACCGAAATATTCATTAAAACTGCAGAAAATGTTCGATTTTTATTGCCAATAATTGTAATGCTGCCGAAAGGAATGATAAAAAGTGTTCCGTTATCGCTTCGAATTTTTAATGTACGCATGGTAATTTCTTCTACCTTTCCGGCACGCTGGTCTACTTCTACCTCATCGCCTACCATTAGATTATTTTCAAAGATGATAAAAAATCCTGTCAGAAAGTCACGAATAATGGACTGAACGCCAAATGTGATTCCAAGACCAGCGACTCCGATACCGGTAACCCATCCAGCTATACTTCCCATGTCTGGGATAAATTGAGAAATAATTAAAATAGTAGCAGGGCCTCCTATTAGAATAGTCACAATAGTTCGGATCATGGCCAACATAGTTTTTAGACGGGTAAACAGGAAATTGTTTTCAGCCGAATCTGAAGAATAGCGCTCTTCGATCAGGTATTCTAAAAATTTATTCATCCCCCTTATGAGCAGAAAGGCACTGGTACCAATTAAAAGACAATTGAAACTTTTGGTAATCCACCAACTGGTTAACACAGTAAACATCCAGCGGCTGATCGTGACTACAATATTTTCCCCACTGAATTGGTGAAAAAAATCTCCCCAAATAGAAAAAAAAATAATATAGACGCACAGCTTACCAAAAGTATATATCCAATTTTTATATTTAAAGGCCCAACGAAACGGAAGGAAATTTTTGCGATACTGCCAAACCAATCCAATATATAGTCTTTTAAAAACATGCTGTAAGGGGCCTATGATAATCAGTCCAAAGCCTGTGATGGCGGTGGGAATAAAAAAAGTCATGAAAGATGTTTGAAAAAAGAACCACAACAGGAAAAATCCTAAGCTTAACCATTTGCATAGTCTAACCCAACGTACCATCAAAACGGGCTTTTCAGCTTCTAAGAAAGCCCTTTGCAGTGCGGATAGTCCTTGCCATAAACTCATCCCTATCAGAGCGACTAAAAAGTCGCTCAAAGCCATTTTTGAAAAGGGGTCAATAAAAGTGTATTCTAAGATTGCGAGCAAAATATGTTTTAAAAAATATAAAAAGAAAACGTTTTTTAACCAAAAGTCGCTTTTCCATGAAAGATTAGAATGAAAGACGCTTAATAGAAAAAAAATGCACCGCACACCCCAAAATCCTGCCCATAAAGAATAACAATAAAAAGGAATGAAGGGCCAATAAGTGGCTGGTAAGGGCTGGGCAATCAGAAGATTCTTTAAATATAAAAGGAGGTGAGATAAGTTGTAGGATAAAAATCCTGGAATGACTAAAAACCCGGTAATCCGAAGAAAAGAAGTGGCCAAAGATGCGTGAGGAGATTTTAAGAGTGCTGCTAAACGAACCTCTATCCAAGGGCGGCACAACCCTAGTAAAGACGCTGAGAGGGCTAATGTTGCCCCTAACACCATCAAATAAGTTTGAGCCCCTTCCTTCAGTTTTAAAAAGAAAACCCCTTGAAATAATCTTTCCACTCCCTTAAAAAATGTTTGCATGCGCAATTTCACATGCTGACTTAACGATTCGATTTGCTCCATAAAGGAATCCGAGAAATTAGAAGCCTTTGTAGGGGCAGGAGGAGGGGATAAGTTCTGAAGATTTTTTGTGAGTTCCTCTAGTTTTTTCTGTGTTTTAGAAAGACCTTTGTTTAATTCTTGCACTTCTTTCAAAAGACGTTGAGTTTTTTTACTTTCTTCTTTTTTTGCAGTTGCAGGTTCATCTGCCCAGATGAATGATTGAAGAGAACCCAGAATAAGCCAAAATACCCAAAGGAAGCGCATATTTTGAATACACTTTACCCACAATTTAACCATCTGCGACAATATACGCCCACGTAAGGATATTAACACCTCGGCCATAATAACATAGTCTTAGGGAAAGTGTATAGAAAATTTAGGTGGTAGAAAGACTTGACTTTTTTTGTAGGTTAGGGAAAAATAAGGGAGTTCGTTTAAGGGTTATAAAATGAAAACCTTTAGCTTGAAAGCTGGGAATATAGAAAAACGTTGGTACGTAGTAGACGTTGAAGGCGTTGTTTTGGGGAGAGTAGCTAGTTTAGTAGCTAAAATTTTGAAGGGAAAACACAAACCTTCATTCACACCTCACTTGGATGCAGGAGACCGTGTGGTTGTCGTTAATGCAGCGAAAGTGCGTCTTACAGGCGATAAAAGAGAGGATAAGATTTACTATTGGCATACGGGACATCCTGGAGGGATTAAATCTCGTACGGCAAGACAAATTTTAGATGGTCGCTTTCCTGAGCGTGTTTTTGAAAAAGCTGTTGAAAGGATGTTAGGTCGCAATACTCCCATGAGGCGTCAGCGCATGAAAAGTTTGTTTATCTATGGAGGGGCAGAGCACGTGCATCAAGCTCAGAGTCCTGAGGTTTTGGATGTACGGTCTTGGAATGTAAAAAATTCCCTGCCTATTGAAAGTAAAAGGAGAGGTTAATGGAAGGAAACACGTTATCATCTTTGCGTGATGTAAAGACAGCGTTAGAGTCTCAAGAGCCAGAACGGAATTATAAAGATTCCAGAGGACGTGTTTATGCAACAGGTCGTCGTAAGACTGCTGTGGCACGGGTGTGGTTGTTTCCAGGTCCGGGAGCTATCCGAGTTAACGGAAAAAAGCTGGATGATTACTTTGTAGGTGAAACTCTAAGAGGGGTCATATCTTTTCCCCTTGAAAAAATGGACCGGTCCCAGCAATATAGTGTGGAGTGTACCGTAAAAGGTGGTGGGCTTTCTGGACAGGCTGGCGCTGTGCGTCACGGTATCAGTCGGGCTTTGTGTCGCTGCGAAGGGGACCTGCGAGGGAACGTTAAGCAACTTGGTCTTTTAACCCGTGACGACCGTAAGGTAGAGCGAAAAAAGCCAGGACGTAAGAAAGCTCGTCGTAAATTTCAATTTTCTAAGCGTTAGAGGTTTAAGGATATGCCAACAATTAATCAACTGGTTCGTGGAGCGCGCCAAGATCCGGCAAGGCGCAAGAAAGCTCCTGCGTTGGAATCAGCTCCTCAGAAACGAGGAATTTGTCTGAGGGTTTATACTCAGACACCTAAGAAGCCAAACTCCGCTTTAAGAAAAGTGGCTCGTATTCGTTTGTGTAATGGGTATGAGATTACAGGATATATCGGAGGCGAAGGACATAACTTGCAGGAACACTCTGTAGTGTTGGTATGCGGAGGAGCTCCTGCGGACTTGCCGGGTGTCGGTTATCGTGTCGTCAGAGGAGCTTTAGATACAAAAGGTGTTAAAGATCGGCGCAGAGGTCGTTCTAAATACGGTGTTAAAAAGCCAAAGTAAAGGAGTAGTTTATGCCACGTCGTCGTCGCCCTGAAAAACGGGTTATTTCTCCAGATATCAGGTATGGAGATGCAGTTATTTCTAAATTTATTAATAACCTGATGTGGGAAGGAAAGAAGCTGGTGGCTTCTTCTATTTTTTATGATTCCTTGGAATCTGTGTCTACGAAGCTTGGTCGAGAACCAGTAGAACTTTTTCACGCTGCATTAGCTAACGTGAAGCCTGCTGTTGAAGTTCGGTCTCGTCGCGTTGGGGGTGCCACATATCAAGTACCTATTCCTGTTTCTCCTCATCGAGCTTTGATATTGGCGATTCGTTGGATGATCACGGCTTCTCGTGGTCGTCCCGAAAAAACAATGGTAGAGCGTTTGTCCGGAGAAATCCGAAATGCCGTGGAGGGAGTTGGAGCTGCAGTAAAAAAGCGTACCGATGTTCATCGTATGGCAGAAGCTAACAAGGCATTTTCTCACTATCGTTAAGTATTTTTCGATAAAAAAGGGCTCCTTCGGGAGCTTTTTTTTTGAAAATTATTCACTTCAAGGTGGAAAAAATTGTTGCAATATTTGCTTATCTTAAAAAAGTCGGCTCCTTAGAAGTGAATTTTTTATGAGTATTGGATTTTCTGTTTGGTATTTTTTGTTATCTTCGTTAAAGCGTAACTCAACTTTTTGGTGAATCAAAATGAGTATTTTTGATCAGTAGATTCTTATAATTAACTTAATCTGTAAACTATACTTTTTTTAAGATTTGTTTCAGTTTTTGTTCAAAACAGTATTTAAGAAAAGTATTCTTTTTAGAAAGAAGGGGTCTTCTTTGTAAAACGGGAGTGTTGTATCGTGTTTTACTAAGTGCATCGCATTTTATCTGCATTATAAGGAACCACCTTTTTCAAGAGATAAGGGTTAGAGTTAATAAAAAAATTAAGTTGTGATCATACCCAGTTTCTATAAATGTGTAAAATTATTTAAAATTTTTTAATATCCCTTAATGGGTATAGATTGCCTAGAGAAGGCTTCTATTGAGTGCTTTAAAATTCTTATGAGTGTGCTCTTTTTGGCGCAAAAAAACTAAATTGTTCTTTTGAAGCTCTGAAAATACCGTGATTTTCATGGGGTAAAGTGTATGACAAATTCGTCTTGTATAAAATAAGGGGCTAGGGTGCTTTTTTCTAGGGAACCCAGTTTTTTCTACGTTACTGTGTTATAGATTATAAATTGATCCTCAGAAAGGAAGGCAGCGTATCTATCAAAAGAGACAAGCATTTGTAACTTAACAGTAGATTTTTTGGCTCTTCTTCTGTATTTTGGAAAGAAACTGTATATTTTATATAAAGCTTTTTAAGCGGAAATTCATTGAGTTCGTCTTTATTGTAAGTCTACAAAATTTTTCAAAAAATACTTTGTTTTTTGTCGGTAGTTGTTGTGAAAATCCTTTCACATTAATAGAAATCAGCTCTAGAATGGTTATTAGTGCCGTGTACATTTTCCTTTCTGTTAGAATTTTTAATATATTTTTTATATCCCAAAAATTTGGTAACTTATAAAATGTGATTCCTTTGCGGGCGGCATTGACAATCTAAAGCAGTTCTTATATTATTAAACTTGAGTACGGGGCGTGGCGCAGCCTGGTAGCGCGTCTGCTTTGGGAGCAGAATGTCGGAGGTTCAAATCCTTTCGCCCCGATCAGAAGGGCGATTAACTCAGCGGTAGAGTGTCTCGTTTACACCGAGAAGGCCGGCAGTTCGATCCTGTCATCGCCCACCATCTGCTGGTTAAGAGCTTTTTTATACTCGTATTGTTAAAGGTATGTAGTAATTACTTTTAGCGGTTTATAAGAAATAATATTTAGTTGCTATCATTTTTAATGGGGTTAGCGTGCAAGCAGTTTTAAAGACCTCTTCGTATTTTTTAGCAATTTATTCATTTTAAGCTAGCGTTGGGTGTTTTTTGTATTTTATTTTAAGATCTCGTAGTACTTGTAAAATTCCAGTTCGTGTATCGGGTAGGTAGTATTTTTATATATACCCTCTCTGTCTTCAAACACTAGAAAGCTTTATAAGAATTTAGAAGTTGGTAAGATGTTTTTGCCAAAACGCGCTTTTAGCATTCTCTTTTTTTATAAAATTTTTGAATCATGCCATCCATTAATAGCGTGTCTTTCACGAATTCAAAATGATTAAAATTTAATCCCAAAGAAATACCCTGTCCAAGTTTTTGAGGAGGTATTGTTAAAATAACTTCGTCAATTAAATTTTTTTTTCAAAACTTTGTGCCAAGCGTGCTCCGCCCAGAAGCCATATGTCTTTTTGAGATTGATTTGCTTTTATCTTCAAAATAACTTCAAAAGGGCTATCTTGAGTTGCTGTAATATGTGTTTTTCCTGACTCAAATGCTTGAGATGCGAACACATAAGTTTGTTTATCAGGCCACGCCCAATTACCAAAGCTTATAATTTGTTTATAACTTGTGTTTCCCATTAAAATGCTATCAATACGGGATAAAAGCTTTTTGTAACCTACTGCTTCTAGTTCTGTATCATTTTTGGGTTGAGGAACCAATCAACATCGCCACTTTTATCAGCGATAAAGCCATCTTGAGAGGGTGCGATGAAAAATATAATTTTTCTCATTCTTTTTCTTTGCTTAATAACCTCAAATCACAAGATACCTTACTTTCTCTGGTTTGAGTAGTAGATGAGCTCAATACTTTGGCAACGTTTTAACATAAGCATGCAAAAAATTTTCTTTATATTTTTTTAAAATTCGGGCAAGTTTTTATGATTTGTAAGATGTTATCCCGTTAAAATGACGTTGCTTTCAGGGCTCCAAGATAAAGAAACCGCATCTTCCCAAGTAATGGGGCGCTCGGCTAAGCGAGTGAGGTTAGGGCGGGTGGCAATAATATTTTTTCCTGAAAATGTTTTGACGTGGTAGATGGAAACGTCGCCTAAATAGGCAATATCTTTGACGACTCCTTGAGCAATGTTAAAAGTTTTATCCGAATTCTCTTGGGATAAAATAATCTTTTCCGGACGAACCATGACATGGACTTCTGCCCCCACGGGGACACTGGCGGAATAAGATACTTCTAATTCCCGATCCAGTTCCGAGGCATAAACATAGATATAATCAGCCTCTTCGCGGGTGACGTGTCCCTTAAAAATATTGGCGTTACCGATGAATTGGGCAACGTATAAAGAGTTAGGGTATTCATAGATCTCACCCGGTGTTCCCAGCTGACGCATTTGGCCTTTTTCCATGACTCCGATGCGAGAAGACATAGTCATGGCTTCTTCTTGGTCATGTGTCACCATCACAAATGTGACCTCCAGCTGTTCTTGAATGTTTACCAGTTCGAACTGAGTGCGTTCCCTAAGATTTTTATCCAAAGCCCCTAAGGGTTCATCCAGCAAAAGTAACTTGGGTTGGACTGCCAAAGAGCGGGCTAATGCCACGCGCTGTTTTTGCCCTCCTGAAAGTTGTGCGGGATAGCGTTGACTAAAGTCTTCCAGATGAACCAGTTCCAGCATTTCTTGAACACGCTCTTTAATTTTTTTAGAAGACATTTTACTTTGTCTTAGCCCAAAAGCGATATTGTTAAAGACGGTCATATGGGGAAAAAGAGCGTAAGACTGAAACATCATATTGACAGGAAGGTCATAGAGCTGACTTTTTGATACATCGACATCATCAATAAAAATACGTCCACTGGAAGGTTTTTCAAATCCTGCTAAAAGACGCAATAAGGTTGTTTTTCCACAACCAGATCCTCCCAGCAGAGAAAAAAATTCTTGTTTGTGGATTTCTAAATTGATGTTATGAAGCGCCATTACTGATCCATAATACTTGGATATATTTTCAAGACGAACCAAAGGCCGCTCGTTACGCCTTTTCCAGGCAGACAGTGATAAGCTTTCTTTTAAATGCTGCTCCAAATCAATCACCTACTTAAATGCCCGCTGCCAGACTTGAACTGGCATGATTAAAAATCGGCAGATTTTAAGTCTGCTGCGTCTACCGTTTCGCCAAGCGGGCCTAGGGGCCATGATACCAAATCTTTTCTAAATCTGCAAGAGGAGTTGTCTCTATTTTAACATTAATTGTTGCCCCCGGGGCAGATCGCATACTGGGAGTGAGAGTACGAGGTTAAAAATAATTTTGTGTACATTTTCCTAGATTTCAGCTTTTTAGCCTAAGTACAGTAGAATAAGGAAAATACAGTAGATTTTTTTTCAATAAGTCAAATGATGATAGCATAAGAGTTTTAACTTTACAAAAAAGTGTTTTTGCGCCAGAATAGTAGGGAGTTTTTTGCCTGCAGTTTGATGCGTCTTTTGCTTCTTGCTTTCCACATTGTTGTGACTTTAATTTTAATCGGGGTTATTCTCTTCCAAAAAGGGGAAAATGTAAGCTCTGAGTCGATTAAGTCCTTTGTACCCAGAACAGGAAACAGTCTTTTGACGCGTATTACAGCAGTGACGGCGTTTTTCTTTATGGCGGATTGTGTGTTAATTGCAATTTTGATTCGTGATGAAGCTTTGATCCGCGCCAAAAATAAACCCGGGCCTATTCAGTCTGCCAGTACTCCTCCGGTATCTTTACCTCCTACCAACATAGTTCCTGAAAAGTAATGAATGCGCACCAGATTCTTTCTTTAGAGAATGTCGGTGCTTTTGCTGCAGAACTAGCTTTGGAACTACGCCCAGGCCTTCCTATTTTGTTGTCTGGTGAGGTAGGGGCAGGCAAGAGTACCTTAGCCCGCTTTGTGGTCTGGGAGTTTATGGGACAAGTTTTAACAGTACCCAGCCCAACTTTTCCTTTAATGATTCCTTATGACGGCATTAAAGGGCGGCTGTGGCATATGGACCTGTACCGTTTAAAAGACACACCTTCCAGGTTGCATGAGTTAAATATACCGGAATGTTTGAAAAATGATTTTTGTTTGATTGAATGGCCTTGCTTTTTAGGTTCTTTGCGCCCTGCGGCTTATATCGCAATCAACCTAGAGGAAGCAGAGAATGACAAGCAAAGGCAGGTACACTGTCAAAGGGTTGGTTTTTGATGGGAGATTTTGATATTTATCATGTATGAAGAAAAATTTGTGATGTTCAGTTAGTTTTAGTTAAAGCGTTTTTAAAACTTTAAAATAAAAAAATTGTTCAGATTTTATTGAGTGACAAAGTATTGAAAAAAGTGTTTAACTTTTAATTAAAAAAAAGTATTAAAAATTATTGATCTTATTTTTTTGTATAATGGGGAGTATCTTATATTTTAATTCAATTATGTTCAATCAAATAAAATATGTTGCATTCTTGTTAAGCGCCTTAATAGGTCCGGTGTATGCAGCTAAAAAGCCTGTAAAAGATGATCGTGTGATTTACACTGTGCGCTACTGGGATCGGGCGATGGCACCGGATCAAAAAAAAGAATGGCATTTTTTCGCAGAAAATGAAAGTGAAATCTCAGATAAATCTAAAAAAATTATTGTACAACTTAACAGCAGGGTTGAAGAAGTTAAGACTTTAATGAATACAGTAAGACACATTGAAGACATGTATCTTCCTATAGATGATATATGCTCTGAGATAAATAATCTTCTAACTTCACACCCTAGTAAGAAAGTCATTTGGCTTGTGTTGGATGGTCTAGATGGTTTACTAGGGCATAATGTCGTTGGTTTTTTAAAATATACTCTTGATGATGAAAAAAAAGCTATCTCAAAAGACCTCATGACATGTTCTGGAATTACCGAAGATCTTCGGGAAGATGGAAGTGTAGGAGATTGGAGGGGTAAAATTTTAGATTGGGGTGAATATGAGTCTTACGCTGGTTTTAAATCAAAAATTTCAACACTTTCCCAAGAAAAACAAGAAGAGTGCTATAATAATTTAATATGGTTAAATATGTACAATTTATTAGGTTGCAAAATTGATTTTGAAAAATCTTTTGAGTCTTTTTATCAACCTAAATTTTCAAAAGATAATCTAGAAACAAAAATTACTGTTTTAAGTGGACCGTCGAATAAAAATAAAGATAAAAAAAGTTACAAAATTAAAAAAACTTTTCATCGTGACTCAACGATTGAAGTTAAGTAAGCATTAAAATAAGCAGAAGGAAGGCAGAGATATTTTTCTTTGGGCTTCCTTTATTTTTTAAAAATTTTATAAAAACAAGACCTAAAGAAATCTATTACCTGTTAAAAAAGCTGATTTTTATTTTATGCCAAAGGTTGTATCCTAAGCGCACGATATTGTAAAAGTGTCGCATTAAGCCGCTGCGCAGTACATAAAAGACTTTTACGGGCCATAAAACTTTTCGCAGATGATTTTGACGTCCGCCTCTTTTTTTAATCTCTGAGATCCCGTCATCTTCGTGCCAAGCCAGGCGAGGTTCTATTCCTGTAAAGCGCAAACCCCAACGCCAAGTTTGAGTGTAATAATCATCTACCTGCATGCGCATGGGGTGAGCGTGACGTAACAACGCTTGAGCAGCCGCTTGGTTGATCAAGTATGCGCCTGCGCAATAGACTTCTTGAAGGTATAAACACAAAAATTGGTTTTTGTCTAAAGGTTTTAACTTGATAGGACAGCCGCTGTTACGCAAAGCAAAACTGCAGATATCCCAATTTTTGGAAACAGAAAGTGCTTTCTTTAATCCACTCTTAAATTCCTGGGGGTTAAAAAACACATCATCTTCTAAAATTAATGCAACTGAATCGTTGTGTTGCACCACCTGTTGCCATGCCTTACAGTGGCTGAGGTAACAGCCCACGGTCCCTTTACCAGGAAATTTTCCGCGATAAAATTTTTTGTAAAAGCTTTCATCCACATGATGCCGCAAGTCTGCATCCAAAAAGCTGACCCCATCGATGGCCTGAAGTCTGGTGAAAGGGAGCTCTGCTTGTTGCAACAAAGAACTCATTTTTTGAAGCCGCTCAGAAGATTCTTGTAGGTTGATTAGGTAAACCTCTAAATATCCCTCTTCAACACAGGAATTCATTCAAAAAAGTCTTCCTTTTGGGTATAAGACCAAATAGAAGCAGGGGGAAAGTTTAGTAAGATCATTTTACGATGTCTTTTTTGAAGGGGAAAGCGGGAGGTACTTAAAGAAGCAAAGGGGCTGTAGCTGAATTGCAAAAACTGTCCTTCTTCCTTTAAAATATGAAAACACCCACGCAGGATTTTTTGTTGAACAACAGCTGGAAAATTCAGCATCGGTAATCCTGAAATGATGGTTCGGATGTTTTTTCCAGAATGCTTTTCCATCAACTCTTCCAAATAACAAGCATTACCGGTTAGCACGCAGGCCTTTGGAAATTTTTCTTGTAAGTATTCCGCCAAAAAAGGATCAATCTCTATGCACAGTAAACGCTCCTCGGGAATACCCGCTTCAATCAAAGCTTGCGTAAATCGTCCCGTTCCCGCCCCCAGCTCTACAATCCATTCATCCGGAGACCGTCCTTCTAAGGCACATTCTGCCATAGCCTTGGCTAATGCTTTAGAGCTGGGTAGTATGGCCCCTAACTGTCGAGGATTGACACACCACCGCTTTAAAAACAACCAAGTTTCTTTTAGCTTTTCAGAAGTAAAAATTTTGTTTCTATCAAAGATACCTCAAGAATTTTAAGTGAAAAAAAAAATATTTTCAATATGGTCTGTCCCTATATTTCTTAAAAAAATTCTAATTTAAAATAACAGAGGGCAGGTGGAAGAGTTCTTTTTTGCTGTTTACCGCAATCAAATCAAAACGGATGTGTTGCCAGGAACCAGGGTTTTGGCCCAAAAATACTTCTGCGCAGGCCCACAAACGCTTCGCTTGTTCAGGTTGCAACGCATGAAGCCCTTTAGAAAAAACTTTTCGATATTTGACTTCGACAAACACCAAGAGTTCTTTTTCAGCCATTACCAGATCGATCTCTCCTACCGACGTTTTAAATCGTCGCTGCAGGCAGATAAATCCCTTTTTCTGGAAGAATTCTAAAGCCAATTGTTCAGCGCAAACGCCTTTGGCATAATTGGTTGTAGTCGCTTGTAGGTCTTGCTTCATTTTTAATGTATCCAGAAAAAGACACCAATATTGGTGCTGATGCATACGAGCACACTTAAAATAAGAAAAAATTCCAATAAAAGTGTTTTTTTATGCGGAGTTATCCGTTGATATAAAATGTTTGTTTGTAATATAAAGCGGATGTATTGACCAAACAAAAGGACAACTCTTAAGCCTGCCAACGGAGAGTAAAGGGCTGGATTGAAATGATGAGCGTTTTGGGAAAATATAATGCAATTTATTCCTAACAAAATATTAAAGAGTACTTTAAAGAGCATTTTTTCAGAAATCAAAAGGAAGAATTTTGCATTTTTTTGTTGCCCAAAGACCGAAAGCAAGTATCCTAACAAGGCGGTATTCAGCAAAGCCAGTGTTAACCAAGGACTAGAAGAAAAAATCAGGGGTAACATTCCCCCCCCTGTTAAATACAGAAAATTGATATGCGCTTCTTGCCAACTGTGTAAAGGGCTGGCTAAGCCTTTGATGAAGTTGGTCAATACCCAAAGTTGAATGATCAGCGAAAAACTGGCATCTTGTGGTTGCAGTGCCCAAGGGCTTTGCTGAAGACAACAAGAGATCAGCCATAAAGCGATAATGCCTGCGTCTTTTAAATAAGTTGTGTTGGAAAAGAAAAAAGGAACCCAAAAAGACGTTGCCGGATAACAAGGAAGAAAAAAAAATGTTCCTATAATCCATGTGCTGATCTTTAAAAAATTTTCTAAGCCATCTTGAAATATACCTTGAAAGAAAAAAAATTGAGGTAAAAGTTGTTCGTATAGTAAAAAATAGAAAACTACGCCTGTGGCACTAAAGGTGGCAGCACTCAATCGACGAGTAGCTTGAATTTTTCTGGCAAAAATTATAAATAGACATAACGCACTGACAGCTCCTACCAATTGAAGTGGAGTGCAAGCAAGAACAAAAAGACTGGTGATAAAAAGAAAAAAAAATTCTGTGGATAATAGCGCCTGAAAACGGAAAGGAAAGAAGAGCAGTGCTGCCCACAGTCCATATAAAACGAAGCATTCGGCCCCTTTGAGCCCGGGAATGAAAAAAATATTCCAGGCACACAACAGAAAAGCGCATTGGCAGCTCCACCACGCTAGGCGATCTTTTTTTGTTTGTGGGTTTAACCACAACAATAGACTGGTAACTAAAGGAATGGTTAGAAGAGACAGCCCTGCAAACACGTGGACTTGGTACAATTTTGAAGCTTCCCATTATAGAATAGTTTCCTTTAAATTTAAAGAAAATTTCCCCTGCCAAGATACGGGTGCATTTTTGGTCTTATCCTGGGCCCTATCTGTTTGCAAGATAGGACCATGAGAAAAGATTTTATTTTGTTGGGATAGACCAAGAGAGTATATAACGTCATTTTATTGGGGAAGGGAGATTATTTGTACCTGGTAGGTGTGATCTAGGGCAGTTCTGCTGTCTTCAACAGGAAGGCCACACTTACCTTGCTGACTGCTTTGGTTATCAAAAAACTTCCATCCTTTGTTATAGTAAAGGGTGCGTGCGTGCCCTTGAGATGGTACAATCAAAATTTTATTGGTGCCATCTAACCGTTGTATACTTCCTATTTTCCTTATTTCTATAACGCCATTTTTTTTCAAAACAAGTCCTTCCTGACAGCTAGAGGCTTTTTCAGAATTGTTTTGGGTACCCTCATTGATAATGCACGGGCCCTTGATCTCTAATATGTTTACTTTTGTTCCGAAGAAAAGCTCATGATTTTCTGTTTTTTGTCCGTTTTGAATGGGATAAATCAAATCGTATCCGTCCGGGGAGGCGGCTCCTAGTGCATTGAGGTGCTCATAAAATGCTCTTGAAATGGTCTGGACCCAAGGATCATTAGAAGGGAGCAGGCCACCGATGGTAGAGGAATAAATTTCTTTAGAGACTTTATAGACAGTATCAAAAGTTTTTTTGAATGCCTGGGGGGCGTTCGACGGTCCGTGATAAGGAAATTTAATATAAACGTAGTGTGCATCTTCTTGGGTAATTAGTTTTTGAAGATTTTTTCTAAAAAGATCGACATTCAAGGCGGCACCTAAAAAAGAATACAAATTACATGCTCCGCTGTTAATCGATTGCATTAAGGGAGAGCAGAAATTTTTTACAGGAATTTTGGCCTTAAAGCTCTGAGGTTCTGAAGATTCTTTTTTGTATAATCTTTTAGCATTTTCTAAATCTTTCAGAGCTTTTTGAAATTCTGGATCTGATTCGTCATCAGTATAAGATATAATTTTCGCGTATTCTTCTGGGCCCCCATACTGATTCATTTCTTCTATAATTTTTTTATTTTCAAGATTGGTCAAAGTCTGGGCTTCTCTTTGAAATTTTTCAGAGGGCGCAGCTGTTTTAGCCGGTTCATCTTTTACTTTCATTTTAGAAACATCCATTGGGTGGACTGGTTTTTTTTTAAGAATATTACCCAAAATGTTTAAAATTTCTTTTTGCTGTGCGGGTGACAGTGCGTCAGAATCATTGGCATAGAGGCAAGAAGAAGAAGCGATGATTTGCACTGCAATAAATTGAATAGTTAGTTTTTTAAATTTTGTCATTTTATCTGTTTTTTTATTTATTTTATTATAAAAAAATATTTTTTTATTTAAATCGTGGTGCGTTTGTAGTGTTTTTGTAGGTGATAGCTAAGAATATTTTTTTTACCATAAAAGTCGACAATTCAATTTAACTTAAAATAAAAAAAATACATATACAATAACAAAAAACAAAATGGAATAAAAATGAATAAATATTTTGCAACTCTTTTATCGTTAACGCTTTTTGCGTCACAACTTTTTGCTTGCAATTGTCAAGATACACTAAATTCTGTGAATCAACTGCAGGAAAAAACAGAAAAAAAGATCATTAAAAAAAGCTAAAACTCTTTTACGTTGACGAATAAGGGCCTTTTGAAAAAATTTTTTTCATTGATCAGGCCCGTTCTTCTAGTTTCTGAAACAAAGGGCTAGGGGCGCTTGAAGGGTTGTACATAAAGAGACCTAGGTCTTGTAACCCTGCTGTGCCAGTGCCTAAGCTTTGTAAAAGGCGCTCAGCCGCTTTAGGAATGAAAGGACTCAGTAAGATAGCTGCATCTTTTAAAAAGATGACCAAGCTCCTAAGGCCTGTGATCATGCGATCCTTGGCCTCAGATCCTTGCTTGCGGAGCTCCCAGGGGGCTAACCGAGCCATGTAGGCGTTGGCGCTTTGTAACTGAGAAAAAATCAGATCTAAATATCCATAAGTATCCTGACGTTCCATCAGTTGGGTCAATAAAGGCAATGTCACTTGGCCCCAGGTTCGCAAGACCGTTTCGTCAGGATCTTCTACGTTGTCCTGCCCATCCAACTGTCCTTTTAAAAATTGATCAATAAAAGCCAGGACGCGCTGAGCTAAATTCCCAAAAGTGTTGGCCAGTTCTTGATTATAGCGCCGTATTAAGGCTTCATGGGAAAAATCGCCATCACTGCCCAAACGGACTTCCCGCATTAGAAAATAACGAACTGCATCCGAGCCATATTTTTCAACTAACTCAAAAGGACTGACGCCATTTCCTAAAGACTTAGACATTTTTTGCCCTTGTATGGTCCACCAGCCATGCGCAAACACGCGTTTGGGGGGTTGAATGCCTACTGCCATTAAAAAGGCAGGCCAAAATACTGTGTGAAACCTTAGTATATCTTTACCTATTAAATGCAAAGACTCGGGCCAGTAGTTTATAAAATCCTGATTCTGACGATCTGGATACCCAAGGGCTGTAATATAATTTGTAAGGGCATCGATCCACACATACATAACGTGTTCTGGATGACCGGGAACCGGGACTCCCCAGGTGATTTTAGTTCTGGAAATGGCCAGATCTGCCAAGCCTTGCTTGATGAAACTGAGGGTCTCGTTAAAGCGCTCTTTAGGCAGAATTGCATCGGGATGGGCTTGATAATAATCCAGCAGGGGTTGTTGCCAGTGAGAAAGGCGGAAAAAATAGCAAGGTTCTTCCACCCACTCCACCGCAGTACCGGTGGGGGCCAGGCCATCCACCAGGTCAGATTCATGATAAAAGGCTTCATCACGAATCGAATACCAGCCAGCGTAATTCCCCAGATAAATTTGCCCTCGGTCTTCCAGCTCTTGCCATAGGGCTTGGGCTGCTTGAATATGCCTGGGCTGAGTGGTACGAATAAAGTCATCGGCCGTACTGTTCAAAATGTGACCTAAGCGTACAAACTCTTGGCTAAGCTCATCTACATGATTTATCGGGGGCATGCCACGATCCTGAGCTGCTTTTTGGACTTTGCTGCCGTGTTCATCAGTTCCCGTTAAAAACTTGACGTTTTTGCCGCACAAGCGCCAAAAGCGCGCCATAGCATCTGCCGCAATCAGCTCATAGGCGTGCCCCAGATGTGCTGAACCATTTAAGTAGGAAATAGACGTAGTAATATACTGATACGATGCCATAAATAGCTCAAGAATCCGAGACCTTTGGATTAGTCTAACAAACAGCTCTTAAAAAGGCACTCCCCCATGGCAGGCAAGGTAAATAAGAATCGCAAATAGTTTTTGTTGGGTCTTTTTAGACGTGTACTTCTGCAGGATTTTTTATGGATATTTATTTTTTTAATTTTAATAAATTATCGTTATTTAAAGAGAAAAAGAGTATGATCATAAAAGGACAATAAAGCACTATAGAGGTTAACAAATGAACAAAATACATCGTTTTCAACTGGATAAATTATTGCGCGCCAACGCAGCTGCAAACATGCGCCAAAGTGGTATGGAAGTTCGCGAGCGTGTACTAGAGCGGGAAGAATATATTAAGAGGTTGAAAGACAAACTTCTGGAAGAAGCTCGAGAGGCGGTTGAAGCTTCCAGTCAAGAGCATTCCGTTGAAGAGCTGGCAGACGTTATAGAAGCTATCAGAGCGATGGCGTTGATTTACAACATGGATCTTGCCGATATTTTGAAGTTGGCAGAGGAAAAAAGGGTAGAAAAAGGAGGTTATGAAGCGGGAATTTACGGGGAGTATGTGGAGGTTTCAGAGGATCATCCTCGCTTTCAGCACTATAACTCTCAGCCTGAAAAATATCCAGAAATAAAGTAAAAAAGCCGCTTAAAAAGAGTGGAGATTTCAAGCCCAAAGAATTTGAAAAAAATTTTTAATTAAAGATTTTTAAACACTTTGGGCTGACTTATTAGAAAACCTAAAGAGCCTGACGAAGAGGTGATACCCGATGATTGGCCAGGGTCAAGTCTGCAGGAGTGTCGACGCTTAAAAAACTGCCATCTTCTACAAAAACGCCCCAAATTTCGACACCTTTGTCCAGGGCGCGTAATTGTTCTAGTGACCGTTCTTTTTCTCGTTCTGCTGCTGGCCATGTCACGTATTGATCCAGCAATTCTCGGCGGAAACCATAAATTCCGATATGATGGAACAGTTGATGATCGGCGGGAAAGTCTTGAGGTTGGCGCCAAAAGTCATGACAGAAAAAAGCACCATCACGCTGCGAACATTCTGCTTTGACCACACTTTTTAGTTCTAATTCCCCGTCCACCAAAGGGGCAAGAATCGTGCCCATTTGAATGGCAGGATTTTTAAACAGGTTTGCCAGCATTAAAACCGCCGGAGCGTACAGCAAAGGCATGTCGCCTTGAACATTGATGACCACGTCATGTTTTTTATCGGGATCAAATAAGGCTACGGCTTGGGCTACACGGTCAGTGCCTGCATGACATTCTGTTGTTAACACACAGGTTGCTTGAGGAGGGAGGGCATCTATGATGCGCTGATCGTCACAAGCGACAATGAGGTCAATACCTGAAAGTGTAGACAGTTGGTGCCATACATGCCAAATCATAGGACGGCCGGCAATATCTGCCAGGGGTTTTCCAGGAAGGCGGGTGGCCCCCATCCTGCAGGGAATGACAACTAAAGGACGATAATTCATGATGAACTCCTGAGCGGCAAAATCTTCTGGGACAGGCTAACAAATTCAATTTTAAGATGCAAACAAAATATTAATAAAAAGGATAATCAATAAGAATTTTACCTGAATTGACCGTTCTTTTTCAAAAAAAAAAGAGCATCCTGTTATGGATAAGTCTCGTTAAAGCGTATTTTCCGAGTAAAGCTTTTTTAGAGAAATAAGAAAAGCGACAACGTACCCCACACCGCTCCAAAGACTTAAAAAGCAGCTCAAAGCCAGAAGAACGAAAGGGAAATAAAAATCTTTCAGACCTAAGGTATAAAAAAACAACGCGGCCATATAAAGCATGGTTTTTAACTTAGCCAAAGGGACGACAGGTAATACGTGATGCCCCCCAAAACTGCGAAGCCCCATGACCAAAAGGTCGCGAAAAATAACAATAAACAAGGCGATAAATGCTAAGATGTCTAGTTTTCCTGCATAAGCCAGGGAAAAGCTTGTAAGGAAAAGTAAGATCTTGTCTGCCACAGGGTCCAACATAGCCCCTAGTCTTGAGCGACTATTCATAAACTGCGCCAACCATCCATCCAAAAAGTCTGTCAAGCAAGCCATAAAAAACATGATGGCTTCAAACCATAAAATCTTTTTGGGGTTAGCGGTGGCGATACCATAGCCGATAAAAGGCGTCAGAAACACTCGAAGTGCCGTAAAGAATGTGGGAACAAATTTGATCATTTTTTCTTAAAAGAGTCCTCTAAAACTGCCCAGAGGACGTTGGACGGCTATGAAGGAATAAAAATTTTGCATAATTTAAGGCTTGTTTTAATTGATAATCCTTAATTTCTTCTTGCGTTCCAGTATCAGAAGAGTGGAGGGGTTCTGTTAAAACTGTGTTCCCTTCCATATCCCGAGTTTCTAGAACGCCACTAAGATCTTTTTCCCGTGCAGAGCTGCCTTCTTTGGGCTTTTCTATAATTTTTTCCACTTGACGGACTTCTACATCTGGAAAGATGCCTACACTTTGAACGGGCTTACCTTGAGGTGTGTAGTACCTGGAAATTGTAAGTTTGATGGCGCCATTGCCCAAAGGATAAATTTGTTGCACCGATCCCTTTCCAAAGGTGGGCTCTCCGATCAAAACGGCTGCCTTATGTTCTTGTAAGGCTCCAGCCAGTATTTCTGCGGCAGAAGCCGTGCCTCCATCTATCAAAACCACGCAAGGGACTTGTAAATTTTTATCGTTCATCATGTATTCTTCAGTCCTGGCTGCGTAATGCTGCTTTCCAATTTTGTCTCCTTTTACCAACAGAATATCGCCTTTTGGAATGAATAAACTGGCAATCGAAATAGCTTCATCCATGATACCTCCGGCATTTCCACGAAGATCTAAGACGATACCTTGTAAAAAAAGTTCTTTTTTGGAAGCTAAACTTCGTAATTGCTCTAAAGCTTCTTTGACACCTTTGAAGGTTTTTTCGTCAAAAGTTAAAATACGAATGTAGCCCATGGTTTTATCTTTGATTTCCCATTCTACGGATTTGATGATAATTTTTTCCCGTACAATAGTGATGTCTAAAGGCTTTTCAACTCCTTTTCGTTTGACCCGCAGCTTAACGGTGCTGCCCACTTTGCCCCGAGTTTTTTGGATCAATTTATTAAGGCTCAGTCCCTTGATTCTAATATCGTCTACTTCTAATAATACATCTCCTTTTTTTAGGCCAGCTTTTCCGGAAGGTCCATTGGGAAAGACCGCAATCACTTTAAATTCATTTTTTTTATCTGCATTGCTGATTTCTGCCCCTAATCCCCCGAATTCGCCTTTCATCATGTTTTCTAAAGAATCTTTATCACAGTAGCCGGAGTGACGGTCTAAGGCATTTAAAAAGCCATCAACCCCTGCTGCAATGGCTTCAGACCATTTTTCAGGACTGATATCATCAACATAGTGTTTTTGTACGATTTTAAACAACTCTACAGCTAAATCACCAAACCCTTTATAACTGATGTCGCAGACAGTTTTTTCAGACTGGGCACCTATGATCCAAGCGCTGCATACAAGTGAAAAAATCAGATACAAAAAAGGCTTCATAGAATATCAAAAAAAAGACACCTCAGATTATAAAAAAACGTTGAGATTTTGACAAGATGTTTTTGAATTATTAGAAAAAAAACTTTTTTCATTTTAAGGAGACTTCTTTTTTTAACAAAATTATGCTTTAAATATTATAGATATCATTTTAGATTGATCCATGACGCAGAAAAATAATATAAGTAATATATCTAGATCAGCCCTATCGTTCTTTTTGCCGTTTGGCTTGATGAGTATTACAGGGCTTACCCCTGGGCGGACTGTGCTTGTGCTTTTGATCTTGATAACGGGAAATCTATTAGGAGCTCTGTGGGCCGATCGCTTTGGTTTTAAAAGTCTGATGGTGTGGAGCGCGGGCTTTTTTTGGGGAGCTTTATTTTTGATGCTTTCCCATTATACGGTTTTGATGAAACAATTTAATTTTAAAAATATAGAAAGCATGTGGGGGCATCCTATTTTGATGTTTCTGGGTGGTGCTGTAGCAACCGTTACGCTGGTCTTTTATAAAAGTTTTGCCTCTTTCAAAGAAAGTTTAAAAGCGCAAAGCTTTTTCTGGATGTCGTGTTTGGGTGTCATACTACCGGCGGTTGGGATGGCGGTTATAGGCGTTATATCGTTTGTTTTAACACAAAAAATCTTTCCAAAATTGCCCGTAGCAGCAGGTGTAACCCCGTTTGCGGTAGGTGCAGTTGTAGTTTGGGTGTTGTTGATTCAAAAATTCTTTCCTTTTGTACCTATCTGTCAGGATAAAGAACCTTTTTGGAATGCAATCAAAGGCGTGTTTAAAAAAGAATACGTGGCCGGTGGAATGGCTGTAGGGCTGTTGTTAGGTTTAATCTATTTTGGTGCAGAACCTCTTTGGAAAAAAGAGTGGATTTCAAAGTGGAACCATCCAGATGGTAGCAGCGGAGGCACTCATAGTTGGATCGATTTTGCATTAGCTGCCCCTGCCTTAGGTGCTTTGGTTGGTTTTATTGTAACCTGGATTCGGTGTCGTTTAGGGGCAGACAGCATTGCAGAGTTGACTGCTACTGAAAAAATTCAGTTTGCCCGCAGAGTGATTGTAAGAATGCTGATTTTTGCAGGCAGTGGGTACGGGTTGTTTCGTTGGATTAAAGCTTTGGAATCGCCAACATCTGATTTAATAGCCCTATTAGAACCATTGGAAGATAAGTTTATATTGTCTATCGAAGCAGTCACTTATATAAGTTATGGGTTATTTTTTGTCCATGTTATTATCTTTACCATTGTTTTTTATAGACTTTTTGCTAGGGCTCTGATCATGTATCACTACAATCTTTTTGAAATAACTCATCAGGCTAAGAATCATGGGGCGTTTGCTGCGATGACTTGGGTGGTTTTTGTGGCCTCTGTTGCTTTTCTTTTTCACAGTATGAAACGCTTTGTGGTATAAAATTTGACATATAAACAGTATAAAATTCGGGTAACAAATTTTTTAAATTCTTCTTGGGGGTTGGCTATACAAGGACTTGCTGCTGTGAGTACCGGGATTTTTATGACCAACAACATGTGCTTTCTTTTCTGTCCCTGGTGCATTGTTGAAAATGGGTTATTGATAGCGTATGGTCTGATCACGTTACTTCAGATTAAGTCACCTTATAAATGGGTCAAGTTCAGTCGCTGGATTTTGTGGAATTTAGGATGGCCGGTGGGTCTGTACCATGCCAGCTTGCAAATGGTAAATTTTCCTTTAATTCAAAAAGGGGTTCAAATTGGTGTTGTTTTTCTTATACTAGGTCTGTTGGTTAGATTATTACAAAAGGGAGGAAACCAATGCAAATCTTAAACAATATGGCAGAACATAGTAAAAATTTTTTAATCCGAGTTTTGGGAGGGACGTCTTTAGCAGCTTCGGGGCTGGGGTACATTCTAGAGCACTACTTTGGGACTTCGGGATGTGTTTTATGTCAGATAGAACGCATTTTGTTGGCTGTTTGCGGAGTGGTAGCGTTGCTAATGGCATCGACGCGCAGTAGGTTGGTGACGACAGGGCATGCGGCTTTATGGAAAGCGGGGGCATTAGTTAGTTTGTATCACAGTCTTATACAGTTTGGTGTACTGCCTGTTCCTGCTTTTTGTCAGGTGGCCCCGGTGATGGGAAGTAGTTTACAAGAAAAGTTGTCTACCTTTTTAAACACGCCCCATGCTCCTTGTAACAAAGTTACAATGTCTATTCTGGGGATCCCGCTGCCGGTGTACCTGGGCTTATTTTTTGCTTTTGGGGCAGTTTTGATTTATGTACTGAAAATGCGCAAGCCTCAAGAACAGAGCCAGAGAGAGGAGCGTAAGCCTCAAGAACAGAGCCAGAGAGAGGAATAGAATGTCGCAGAGGATGCGTTATGAAGGGCATATTTCAAGAAACCTATCAAGAGGCTGTTACTGGTTTTTAGCTTCCATCTTCTTAGATTTTTTTCTAAATGCTGCCCTTAAAATAACACTTCCCGTCTTACCTTTTATTTTACCAAGGATATTTTACTTGGGATACCTTACCTAGGGCCAAACCATTTTGATATCCAACCATAAGGAAGACGCTTTAATAGATGACACACAAAATAATAAAATACCGAGGGATATTTTCTTTTTTTCTTTCCTTCAGCAAAATCTGCCAAATATTTTGCCATTTTTGCAGTAGGCCATCTCAATGGAAGGGAACCTTTCAGCCCCTTTGTAAGACCTGGACCGCAATAAATGGATGAAAACTGGGCACGTTTATAAAGACTGGCCGATAGCCCTTCAAAAGCTTTAGAAATAGCCGCTTTGCTGGCTCTGTAGGCTGAACCACCAGGGGGTGCCCATAACACGTTCACAGAACTTGTAACGATAAAGTGCACAGGCGCTATTGCTGCCCTGTTGCCGTCATTTTTCATCCAGTGATGAACAAAATTCAGAACCCCAAAATAATTAACCTTCATAATCTCATGATGTTTTGCCAAATTAAAACCACCATCTTCTACGGCCCGATCTCCGGCGATTCCCGCATTCAGAAAAAAGACATCAATAGATCAATTCTGTTCTGATAACAAAAAGAAAAGATTTTCAACCGCCTTATTGCAAGCGGCATCGCAAACCATCGGAATAAAATGGGGCCCACATTCCTTGGCAATCTGGTCAAGTTTTTCTTTGCTGCGTGCAATCCCCACAACTTTCATGCCTCGGGCCAGCAATTCTTTGGATAAGGCTTCCCCAATGCCCCCAGAGGCGCCAGTCACTAGGGCTGTTTTTGCATGTAAAAAAGCCATGAGTTTTCAAAAAATCTTATAGAAATAATCATAAAAAAGCGCTGATATTTTGACAAATTGTTTTTTGATTATTTTAAAAAATTCTTTTTTAATGAAATTATGATTTAAGTATTAATTTAGGTGTATCTGTGACGCAGGAAAGTAACAATATATATCAATGTATATCCAGATCAGCCTTATCGTCCACTTAGCTAGTTGAGAGTTTTTTTGGGCCGGTCAGTCAGTGGATTTTACCTGTGCTTTTATTTTTAACGGGAAATCCGTTAGGGGTCTTATGGGCAGATCTCTTTGGTTTCAAAGGCTTGATGCTATGAAGCGGTGGCAGTTGGGCTTACTTTTTAGAAATTTTGCAAAGAAAGCTTAAAAGGGCAAAGCTATGCAGCAGCTTGTTCGATCCAGCCGCCCCCCAACAGGCGTTGGCCCTGATAAAAGACGCAGGCTTGGCCTTGCGCAACGCCGTACTCGGGTTCTGCCAGCTGGACCATAGCACTTTGCATACCAGGAGAAAGCTTAAGAATGGCGGGTTTGACGGCTCCTGATGAGCGAATCTTAACGCCAATATGGTGCTGGATGTTGGGGTCAAAAGCGTTTTGTTGATCCGGGGCCAACCAGTTGACTTCATTTAATAGAATTTGTGTTCGTGCCAAAGCACTTTTGGGCCCTACGACCAATTGATTTTCATCGACTTTCAGTTGGATAACGTACAAAGGCTCTTGAGTGCCCCCCACGCCAATTCCCTGGCGTTGTCCCACAGTATAGTAAGAAAGTCCCTTATGTTGCCCCAAAACATGACCTGCTTGGTCGATAATATCTCCGGGTTCCCCCGTGGAACCTTCTTGAGCCATCCAGCTTTGATAAGTTTTTTTTGCAATAAAACACAAATCTTGGCTAGCACTGGTCTGAGCCGTCACTAAGCCTAAGGCCTGAGCCATGGTGCGGGTTTGGTCTTTGGAAAACTCACCCAAAGGAAATAAATGCTTTTGCAGTTGGTTCCAGGTCAGCATAAATAAAAAGAAACTCTGATCTCGAATGGGGTCTAATCCCCGATGTAGTTCGCGATGAGCTTCTTCTTGGATACTGCGCACATAGTGTCCCGTTGCCAGATAATCTGCCTGAAATTCGTCTAATATGTTCCATAAAGAGGCGGTTTTAACTTCACGATTACACCGCGCGCAGGGCAGGGGGGTACGACCTTTTTGGTACTCAGAGACAAAAGGATTAACGACCTTTTCTTTAAATAATTCTTCTTGATTGATGACATAGTGGGGTATTCCTAGATGCCGGGAAACTGCTTTTGCATTTTCAATGAAAGCGTCAGGGTGGCAGTCTTTTTTTCCCGTAGTGACTTCTTGTAGAGATTCTTCATAAGAATATAACTTTAAGGTTACCCCTATCACGTCGTATCCTTGTTGCACCAAAAGGGCTGCAGCCAGAGAGCTATCAACACCTCCAGACATTCCCACAATAACTTTCTTTTTCACTGCTGATTTCAGGCCTCATAAAACCCCTCCAGGATAGCAGCTTGTGGGCAGGGGGGCAATGTGATTTCAAGATTGGGGAAGAATGTTCAATAATTTGTTTCAAGAATGATTTCCTTTAAATAATGATACATTATCGTTTTTTTTAATTTAAACATTGACTTTGTTATTTTTTTTTGTTACATTTTAATAGTTATTTAACACAACAGTACACGGGAATTATAATCATGAAAAAAATTCTATACAGTGCTTTGTTCGCTAGTATGTTTTTAACTCTAGAATCTGAGGCCGCTAAGAAATTAAGGCAAAAGCCTCAAGACCAGAAAGAAATTGAGAAAGCAATTAAAAAAGCCCAACGGGAAAGTCAAATCCGACTGGTCGTTTTAGGCAATATGCCAAAAAGTTCTAGCGCCGAGTATGCAAGGCAAGAGAAAAAAAATCTGACTAAAATCATTAATTATGGTCCTGTAGGAGAGATAAATATTAATCAGAGAGATATAAATTCTAATAGAATGATGTCTGAAGAAGATTTTTATCAAGAAAAAAGTGAGGAGAAATCTAGTGAAAAAATTTCACCTAGAAAAAAAATGCTCATAGAAAGCGAAGAAGAAGTATTGCCTAATAAAAGAAATGCTGATATTGAATTTATAAAATGGGTCCTTGAAAATAGCTTCAGTGAAAAAGCTTTGCAAAATTTGCATGATACGTTTATAAGAGGAATATCTGAAACACTTTCAACAAACAGAGGGGGTATGGAAATTACTGCGCCGAAAGTAGTTTATATAAATGGAGAGAATCAAAAAGGACCAAACATGACAAAGACCTTTCCTGTTCTTTCGGAAGGTGAAAATCCTGGGGACTGGATAAAAAAGAATTTTGAAAATCTTAATAGTGGATTTAAAGCGGTATTTGCTGAAAAAATGAGAGAACAGTTTGTTAAAAGTCTTGATAACACCCTAGAGCTTACTCCAGAATCTCAGATGAGACAAGTAGAGGAGCAAAGGTCATGTATTGAAAAAAGAGTAATACGGGCTATAGATCCAGAAAGAGATGAATGGATTTGGAATCAGAAAACAGCAACCTGGATTCGGAATTCAAAAGTAGAAATCCAGGAGTAGAATTTGTGGGCCACATGGCATTGAACAATTAACATAAAAACAACAATTATATGAAAAATTACCAAGAAAAATAAAATAATCAAGATTAATTTCTTTAGCCGAATGAGGGTTAACTTCATTCGGTCTTTTGTGTTCATCAGGCCTTGTGTCTTTAAAATCTACTTGCTTTTGCCTAGCTGCTTTCTTATCTCACAACAACGCTCTTTCTATGGTTCTGAAAATCTTTTAGAATAAAGGATAGGACGCTGGACGCAGGAGTTGCGATGAATTTTGAAAATTATACCGATAAATCAAAGGGTTTTTTACAAGAAGCGCAAAATTTAGCGGCGAATCAAGGAAATCCTCAGTTGCTGCCCGAACACTTGGCTTACGTTTTGTGTTTAGATCCTTCTGGAACGGCGGCTCATTTGATTCAAGCGGCCGGAGGAGAAATCCAAGAGGTACAAACCCGTCTGAATGAAGCTATTCGCAAACTTTCTAAGGTTCAAGGTGGACAGACGAGTGCCAGCAATGCTTTTTTGCAAGCTCTGAAAAAGGCTGAAGATTTTTCCAAAGAGCAAGGCGATTCTTTTGTAACCAGTGAAGCTTTATTGTACGGAAGTTTCGCGCTGATTGGACCAGAAAAGGTTGGGGCCCCCCACCTGGATCCCTTGCGGGAAGCCATTGTGAATCTTCGTAAAGGAAAAACGGCTCATAGTTCTAGTGCAGATCAGCATTATGAAGCACTGTCTAAATATACCAAAAATATGACAGAACTGGCCCGGCAAGGAAAATTGGATCCTGTGATTGGAAGGGAAGAAGAAGTGCGCCGGACTATTCAAGTGCTTTCTAGGCGTACCAAAAATAACCCAGTTCTGATTGGGGCCCCTGGTGTAGGAAAAACGGCCATCATTGAAGGTTTGGCTCAACGTATTGCTAAGGGAGATGTGCCTGATACTTTGACCAATACGCAAGTGATGTCTTTGGATTTGGGGGCAATGCTGGCAGGCAGCAAGTATCGCGGAGAGTTCGAAGAGCGCCTGAAGGCGGTTCTTACAGATGTGGCTCATAGTGAAGGGGATATCGTGTTGTTCATCGATGAACTTCACACTTTGGTAGGGGCCGGAAAAACCGATGGTGCGATGGATGCTTCTAATATGTTGAAGCCAGCCTTGGCCCGAGGAGAACTGCATTGTATTGGGGCCACAACACTGGATGAATACCGAGAGCACATTGAAAAAGATGGGGCATTGGCGCGGCGTTTTCAGCCTATTTATGTCAGCGAGCCCACAGTAGAAGAAAGTATTTCTATTTTACGCGGCCTGAAAGAGCGTTACGAACTGCATCATGGGATCCGGATTACAGACAATGCTTTGGTCAGTGCGGCCACGTTGTCGGATCGTTATATCAATGATCGTTTTTTACCTGATAAAGCCATCGATTTGGTGGATGAGGCAGCCAGTCGTTTACGTATGGAGGTCCATTCTAAGCCCGAAGATTTGGATGAGTTGGATCGACGTATTATTCAATTGCGTATTGAAAAAGAAGCCTTAAAGCGGGAAAGTGATGTTGCGTCTAAACAACGTTTGGAAAAATGCCTCAAAGAACTGTCAGAGTTAGAGGAGAAAAGCCGCCATTTGACCAGCCAGTGGGAGGCTGATCGCCAAGCCTTGAAGAAGGTGCAAAATATGAAGAGTGATCTGGAGCAAGCGCGGCATGATCTTGTAGCTGCTCAACGGGATGGTCAATGGGAAAAAGCAGGTCAGCTGTTGTACAGCACGATTCCTCAATTGGAAAAAGCTCTGCAAGAGGCCAGCCAGCAAACGCATACAGCACTGATTAAAGAGGAAGTGACGGATCACGATATCGCAGCGGTGGTGTCTAGATGGACCGGGATTCCTTTGGAAAAAATGCTGGAAGGAGAGCGGGAAAAGCTGTTGCATATGGAAAAGCTGCTGCACCGCCGTGTTGTGGGGCAAGAAGAAGCCATCAAAGCGGTCAGTGAAGCCATTCGGCGTTCGCGCTCGGGACTGGCGGACACATCTCGTCCTATGGGATCTTTTTTGTTCTTGGGGCCTACAGGGGTTGGAAAAACAGAACTTGCCAAGGCTTTGGCCGAGTTTTTGTTTGATGATGAAGCCGCCATGTTGCGGGTTGATATGTCCGAATATATGGAAAAGCATTCTGTTTCGCGGTTGATTGGGGCTCCTCCGGGATATGTAGGATATGAAAAAGGAGGCTTTCTGACAGAAGCAGTGCGGCGACGTCCGTATCAAGTTATTTTATTTGATGAAATTGAAAAAGCTCATCCGGATGTCTTTAATTTGTTTCTGCAGATTTTGGATGAAGGGCGTTTAACTGACAGTCAGGGCTATGTGGTCAATTTCAGAAATACCATGTTAATTATGACTTCTAACCTGGGCAGTGAGTTTATCAGCCAGGATATTTCTCCTCAGATCTCTGATACGACCCGAGATCAGGTCATGGAGGTTGTGCGGCATTCTTTTCGACCAGAGTTCTTAAACCGTTTAGAGGACATCTTACTGTTTAAAAAGTTGGCTCTTAAAGACATGGAAAGTATCGTCAAAATTCAGCTGAAGCGTCTGCACAATCTGTTGGCCGCACAGGGCATCACGATGCAAGAAGAAGAATCAGCCCTTGTTTATTTGGCCGAACAAGGATTTGATAGTATTTACGGGGCACGTCCTTTGAAAAGAGCGATTCAGCATCTGTTGGTCAACCCCTTATCATCTATGATCTTAAAGGGCGATTTGGGGGCAGGTTCTCATGTTAAGGTGAAATATTCCCAGGATCAAGGACTGCAGATTCAGGCTGTAAATCTTTCCTGATGAAGTTTTTAGAAAGGACCTGCTACCTTCTGCAGGTCTTTTTGGGTTTAGGAAACTCTGGTTCTGCTGAGGACGTCCATGATTTGGCCACTCCAATAAATATTATTAGGTTCCATAAGTTTTAGGATTTCACGAATCGCATCATTTTTTTGATCTTTATTTTCAACGACCCATTGTTTCCCAGTATGTAACTGCTTATCAAAGGCAATAATATATGTTTTTGATTCTGAACCTTTAGCACGTCTTCGACAGATCTTGATATCTTGAATATTTTGATCTTTTTTAAAAGTGATGATTTAAAGTTTCGTTATTAAATTCTATTAATTTCATGATTTCATTCACCATTGCATGTCTTTGGTCTTGATTTTCAACGAAAAATTCTTTTAAGGGTGCTGATGCTTTTTCTTGGGATAAGATGTATGTTTCTGTTTTACTGTGTGTGGCAGAGTTGGTATTAGAATTTTTACGACACAAATTCATGCCTTTATGTGATTCTTTATTGATAGATTTTTGGTAAGTGTGTGCTTCTGCGTTGCTGTAATCTGAAGATCTTTGTTCTAAATAAGAAGCTATATTATTTAATATTTTTTTTTGACGAAAAGAGCGTGCTTTTTGAACAATTTTAGAATTAATAATTTTATAAGAAAGTTTTACAGAAGATATCCTTATCCTAGAAGTAGCAGGCTTTAGGTTGTGTTTACCTGTGTTTTTGCTACAATAAAAAATATGTGCCAATGCAGGAAGTGTTTCTTGCAAGACGCCGATCAATAAAAAGTTAATGTCAAATCAATCTAATAAGTTTAAAAAATGGAAAAAGCTTTTACTGTGGATCCCATGTGGCCTGGGGGTCTATAGTTTGGGATGGGCGGGCATGGCGTTTTATTTAAAACGAAAAGTCGTGGCCGATGTTGCTTCTTTAAGGCAGATGCCTTTGACTCGTGTTCTTCCTGCGTTTGCTGCAAATTCGCGGTCTCCTTGGTTAGGGGCGTTGGAAAACAAAGTATTAGGGGACTACTTTAAGGAAGTTTCTGCCAGGGAAGTGTCAGTAGAAGGTTTTCCTGGAGTCCCTATTTTACATTGCTTCCCCAAAGCTATTGATGCGGGCTTAAAAGCAGAAGTCAAAGCCTGGGTTAACTTAGAAAGATGGGGTTGGCTGAATGGGTCATTGAAGATGGATTTAGATCATCAAGGGGGAATTATAGGCGCAGTTTTAGTAGATTTTCAGACACCTTTAACTTCTTTCTTTTTAAAAAAAGCTCCTCAGTTTCAACCTCTTGTAGCACGATTTGAAGGTCGGTATCCCCCTTTGTCAATGATGATGCAAGGCGGTCTGGCGTTGCATCCTAAAACTCATGATGGAGCGTTTTCTTTGCGGTCCGATACCCTTGATTTAAATGTGGAGTATTTGAAAAGAGATGACTCTTTTCATTTCAAAGCTGTAGATGGCAAAGATACTTTATTATCTTTGACAGGTTGGAATCGCAGGGTACCTCAGGGGGATTATTCGGTAGCTCAGGAATATCGTTATTTTTTTAATCTTTCTTTTTTGAAGATTTTAGAAAAAGTAGTTCATTGGATTGATGTGGATAAGAGTTCTTTTGTCTTAGGTTTTTTGGGACAGGAGCTTCTGACAGAGCTTCGTTCTAGTTCTCTGGTGCGTTCAGTGCGGGAACTTTTGCCTGCTCTTTGTCAGATTTTTCCCATAGAATTTCAGGTTTCCGGAGGCTGTGATTTGAAACAAGGGGACAGTTTACCCAAGTTGCAGGCTTCTTTGGAAAAGACTCTTTTAGAACTGGTGCGTTGGGGAGCCCAACACCCAGACTTTAAGGGAGGCTATGTGATTAAAAGCAGTATTAAAAATCAGACTCCTTGCCAAATTAAAGTAGAATTTCGGCAAAAGCCTTCAGATCAACAAAATATTTTTCATGTGGATATTACTTCTTCTTTGGGGGCTTTGAAAGGAATTTTAGAGGAGTTATCGGCTCAGAAGATTTTGAAACAAAGTACAGTGGAGTTGGTGCAGGGTTTGATTAAAATTTTGAATAAGGAAGCCTCAGGAAATGATTTTTCTTTTTCTTTTTCCTGTGAGTACACAAAAGACAGCGTGTTGGCGACATTAATTAATGGAAAGCCTTGGCATAGCTTGCTTATGGATATGTTTATGTTATTGAAAACATACTAGAGTTCGTGCAGGGTTTGATTAAAATTTTAAATAAGGAAGGAAATGGTTTCAGCGTGTTGGCGACATTAATTAATGGAAAGCCTTGGCATAGCTGGTTTCTGGAGAGATTGATGTTGTTAAAAATTTCAGAAGGAGGTTTGTAAATGCAAGAATCACAATTAAGAAGGTCTGTGAAATCTTTTTTCGGGGGCTGGTCATTTGATTTTTTCACAAGTTCCAGCGGAGTGCATCGCGCTTTGTTTGTAGGGGTTTTGGGTTTAGGTATATTGTTGGGAGTTTTACCTCCCTCTGTTAAGAGCTTGCTTTGTTGGGCCTGTTCTTTGCCATGTTTTTTAATGGCCTTTGAAAGTTTAACGCAACTGAAGACCTCTCGTTACAGTGTAGCATGGGCATGTCTGGGGATGGGGTTATGCCTTTTGCCTTTCTTGATGCGGGCTCTGGAAAAGGGTAACTTAGGAATCTTTTTATTGATCGCTTTAGGATCGGGGGTTGGTTTGTTGTTGGCATTTCTGACTCGGTTAACAGCGCTGCCCCAATTGATGGCACTGTTTCACAGCCTTGTGGGGATTGGCGCTATGTTTATTGGTTGGAGCCTGTCTGGAAAGCAAAGCTTGAGCACGGCAAGTATCCATACTTTATTTGAATTGGCGGCAGGGTGCGCGGTAGGTGCTGTAACCTTTACAGGGTCTGTCATGGCATTTTTAAAATTACAAGGCATTGTGGGCAAAATGAACTTAAGCGCCAAAAACTTTGTGATGTTGGCTTTGATCAGTATCGGAGGTTTTGCAGCGTTATCAGGACTCTTTTTTATGGCACCCAGTCTTTATCTGTTGATGATTTTGTCCTTAGTAGCCGGATGGTTAGGGGTCTTATGGGTCTTTCCCGTTGGGGGGGCAGACATGCCTTTGGTGGTGTCTTTGTTGAACTCTTTGTCCGGATGGGCTTCTGTTTCCTTGGGTTTTTACGCTCAATTTCCGTTGATGATTGTGGTGGGGGCTATTGTTGGTTTTTCGGGAGGTTTGTTAACTTATGTAATGTGCAGAGGGATGAACAAGTCTATCACAGAAATTTTTTGGGGCAGTTTCAAGCAAATGACCGTGGCCGGAGACGTCAAAGAAGCTTTACCTGTGAAAACTTTGAACGCGGCAGACAGCGCTTTCTTTTTGGCGCAAGCTGAAAAGGTATTGATTATTCCGGGGTACGGAGCTGCTGTGGCACAGGCTCAGCAGGCGTTACAAGAAATGAGTCATCTTTTGCGCAGTAAAGGTATTCAAGTGACTTATGGTTTGCATCCCGTAGCAGGTCGGATGCCGGGGCATATGAATGTTCTTTTGGCTCAGGCCAACGTCCAGCCTGAAGAGATGAAAGAGCTAGAGGAAGTGAATCGTGAGATCACAGAAATCGACGTAGTCTTCATTATTGGTGCCAATGACATTGTCAATCCTGCCGCAGAAGATGACCCCAACAGCCCTATCTATCGGATGCCTATTTTTCAGGTTTATAAAGCTAAAACGATCTTATTTGTAAAAAGGTCTATGGGGAAGGGGTATGCAGGTGTGGATAATCCGCTGTTTTACAATCCTAAGACCTATATGGTTTTTGGGGATGGTCGGAAAGTTTGTGAAGAAATTAATCAGAATTTGGCTGAGTAATATTTTGAGAGTGCATGCGGTTTAAAAGTGTGTTTTTTAAGCAAAATGGGGATGGAGGGATATAGTCTGAAAAGGTCCTAAAGTCCTCATTGGTAAAATTAAGACCAAAAATTCACTTGTGCTGTTTATTATAACTTTAAGGGGGCGAACAAGAGCAATTATAGTGGTTTCGGGAGCTTTTGTTTTAGGGGTTAAAGTGTAACTTTAAAGTTTGTATAAAAATTTGCAAATTGTGTCTTCGGTGCAATAGTGTTTAGCAACAATTATAAAAATTCATGGATATAGACAACTTTAATGATTCGCAGCGTATCCTGGTGGACTCAATAGATTGAATGAAAAAGCCTGACCTTTTTAGTATACATCAATTTCTGAAAACAGGTGGTTTAGGATTCGTTTTTGGGAGGGCTTTTTTGCACCGAATCATTGGGGTATTCCAAAGGTATTTTAGGAGTTAATTTTATTTGCAGTTCTCCGTTTTCTCTGAAAAAATTAATATGTGTTGATTCTAGATTCCATTTTTAAAATATCTTCCCTTCTTTTTTAAGCAACAAAGTGTTTTTACAAAGTGAAAAACCTATGGATTCTGTATCAATAATCGTAATGGCGTAGGGATTGGGAATAATTTCATTAAGATCTTTTGAAAAATAATTCATCTATTTTTCTTCTTTCATAAAGTAAGCAGAATCAAAAAAGCGAGTACTGAAAAGTATAAAAATAAAAGATTTTATTACTGAAGAAAATTGAAATCTCATAAAATATTTCCCGATAAAAACTATGTTTATTATAAAAAAAAGAAAAAAATGCTATCTAGTCAGAAAGTACATTGATGAAAAATTTTGATTTGAAACTGCCTGTTTAAAGTAAACTGTTTTGATGGTACTACTTTAAGAGGATCAGAAAAATTAAAGCGATCGGTAAGTTGTTATCAACCCAATAAAAATTTAAGATCACCTTCTAATGAATAGGGGAGGCGATCTTAGAAAAGCTTTTATTGATCAGCGTTTTGATCGTTTAGTTTAGCCAAGGCTTTTTGAAATTTGTTGGCATGAGAGCGTTCAGCTTTGGCTAACACTTCAAACCAATGCGCGATATCTTCAAAACCTTCTTCCCGGGCGGTACGCACCATTCCAGGATACATATCGGAATATTCATAAATTTCGCCGGCAATGGCAGATTCTAAAGTTTCTTTACAAGTACTAATAGGTAAATCTGTGACGGGGTCTGCTACTTTTTCCAAAAACTTAAGGTGTCCGTGGGCATGCCCGGTTTCGCCTTCCGCAGTGGAGCGAAATACTGTTGCAACATCAGAGTAACCTTCCACATCTGCCTTTTGCGCAAAGTAAAGATAACGACGATTGGCCTGAGACTCTCCGGCAAAAGCCGCCTTCAAATTGTTATGGGTTTGGGAACCTTTTAAAGGAACTGACATTTGATACTCCCTAAGAATAAGTTAATTTATGGTCCCATAGTGTTATAGAAAATGTCAATACATATATAACAAATATTCTAAGAAAACAGTTTATGATTGATTTTTTTTTTACAATCATTTAACCTAACGGAAGAATGACTTTTCTTGTACAAAATGCAGTACGACGTTTGTATTATCGGCGCAGGCCCTGGTGGGTATGTTGCAGCTATCCGAGCCGCTCAGTTGGGATTGAAAGTAGCGTTAGTTGAGGATCAAAGGGCAGGGGGCGTTTGTTTAAATTGGGGGTGTATTCCCACAAAATATCTTTTAAAAGCTGCTGCAAGTTGGCGAGATGTTCAAAAGTTGTCAAATTATGGAATTACCGTACAGGAAGCTTCTTTTGATCTAGAAAAAATTATTCAAGGTTCCAGAAAAGTATCAGATCAATTGGCAGGCGGTATTTACAGTTTGCTAAAAAAACACAAAGTTCATGTGGAACATGGTTGGGGTCGTCTTCAAAAAAGACAAGCTGGCCTTTTTGAAATCCATGTAACGGGAAAAAAAGATGAAAAAGAAATAGAAAAAAAGTTACAAGCTAAAAATGTTATTTTGGCTACAGGAGCCAGACCAAGGCCTTTACCATTACAGATTCCCGAGGCGTTTGTGTGGACTTCGAAGCAGGCCATGATTCCCAGTCAGTTACCTGAAAATTTATTGATTATTGGGGCAGGGGCTATTGGCATGGAATTTGCAACATTTTACCGCAGCTTCGGAGTGTCGGTCACCGTTGTGGAAATGGCAAACCGGATTTTACCCGCAGAAGATGATGAAATCAGCGGCTTGGCACTGAAAGCGTTTGAGGCCAGAGGTATGACTTTTCATTTGGAAACGACTGTTAGTGCTGTTCATTCTAATACCGATACTCAGGCCACTTTAGAATTAAAGCATCTTCCGTCTGGACAGGTCAGTCTTTGGAAGGGGGACAAAGTGTTGGTGGCTATCGGAGTTGTGGGAAATGTTAAAAATCTTGGGCTGGACCAAACTTCTGCCCGCATAGAAAAAGATCAAATCTTAACCTCAGACTTTGGGCAAACCCACCAGGAAGGATTGTTTGCCATCGGAGACGTGGCTGGCGCTCCGTGGTTGGCCCATAAAGCCAGTCATGAAGCCATTAAATGTGTTGAATATATTGCGGGCCTAAAGCCTCATCCTCTGGATCCTTCAAGCATCCCAGGGTGTACGTATACTTCCCCTAGTGTCGCCAGTGTGGGGTTGAGCGAAGCTAAAGCTCGGTCCATGGACCTGCCGATCAAAGTTGGAAGATTTCCTTTCCAAGGCAATGGTAGTGCGTTGATTCAAGGTTACAAAGAAGGATTGATTAAGGTTATTTTTCACGAAAAAACTGGGGAATTGCTGGGGGCCCACATGATTGGGGAAGGAGTGACGGAACTCATCAGTACTTTTTGTGTGGGCAAGAGCGCAGAAGCTACGGTAGAGGTTTTACACGAAACTGTTTTCCCTCATCCTACCCTTTCTGAAATGCTGCACGAGGCCGTGTTGGATGCAGATCAGCGCGTGATTCATTTTTAAGGAAGTGGACGGCTGTTAAAGCGATAGAACTTAAAAGAGATCAGCTAAGAGTTGCCTAAAGAAGCTTCACGGAAAACTGTTTTTCGTTATCCACCTTTGTAACATTCTGTACGGAGCAGCATTGGACAGGTTTAGTTGAAGCAGTCTGATGACTATGAAGGGTTATCATCTAATGAAGTATAAAATTTTTTAAAAATTTTACTTGACCCGATAGTTACAATAGACTTTACCCTTTATTAAGCAAGGAGGAGGAAAGTGATGACGGGTCGGTACGTTAAAGATTTAAGTCGATTGGCCAAAATATCAATTCCAACGTTGTATTACGATGACTGAATTGATTTGTTAACGTCATCTTTACGTTTGCCCAATGGGTATCGCCGGCACTGTGAAAAGGATTTGTTACGATTGCAACAGATTATGGCTTTGAAATGTTTTGGATTTCGTGTGCCTCAAAGAATTGTTAAAAACCAACATAAGATCTAAACGGCAGTTTGAATTGCAAGCCAGAGTGATGGAAGGAAAAGCCAGCAAGCTTATGAATGCCAGCCATGCTTTGAAGGCCATCATTTCTGAAGTAAACGATAATGCACCTGCTCCTTGGGAAACACTGATTAAATTAATAGAGGTTTATCGTATGACTGAAAAATTAACACAGAAGTGAGTTAAAGAACTTTTGACTTCAGAAGAATTACAGTAGTACGTTGCTTTTGAAATAGAATGGGAAAAAAAACCTGAGCAAAAAGCTGAATTTGATAAAAAATGAGCTGATTTAATAGCCGAAATTTCTGAAAACTTAAAAAATGATCCTGCATCAGAAAAGGGTATCGGTATGGGTGAAAAACGATGCAGTGGCTTAATGGGGTGTATGGTAAAAAATATACTGCTTTGCGCACAAAAATTTTTGAAAAAGGATTTGAAAAAGGGAAAGGTTTAAAAGAATTAGGTTTGACATCCCAGGTTGTTTCTTGGATGGATCAATCTTTAGATGCGTATTGGAAGAACCGTTTTTTAATAATTTTAAAGCAGATAGGGTCCGGATTTCCCGATGATGTTCTGTTTAATCGTTGGAGGGAAGCTTTGGATGATTTGGGCGGAGAAGATGATACATGTAAAAAAGAGGTTTATGATCGCGTATTTTGCGACAAAAATATTCCTGCACAAGTAAAGAAATGGCTGAAAACTCTGCAACAATGGGTGGCCGCCAATCGGTACTTATTAGAAATATGTAGTCTTAGTGTGAGGGTTGACCTCACACTTTGTAAGGATTCTTTGGGAAGGTGTTTTCAAGGTGGACTGCTGTTATACTTTTCCTATCTACAAGATTTTTACATGTTTTTGAAACTTAAAAGATGGTTTAAAAAAGAGGGCTGCCAAAATGTTTTGGCAGGACTGGCAGCGGGATATTTAAAGGGAGTTAGAGCATCTAGTCGTTGGACCGTAACTGGTCTGCAGCACATTACTCCGTATTGGCAGCAAAACAAGCCGGTTATCGTGGTTTTTTGGCACAATCAAATGACGTTGGCTCCTTTTGCTTGGAAAAAAAATCTTCCTTTTCGTATGCTTATTTCGCCTCATTCGGATGGGGCTATTATTGCCAAAACCGTGGCTTATTTTGGTATAGAGTGGGCGGCGGGCTCTTCTTCAAAATCTGGGGCTGGTGCTTTAAAAACTCTTGTAAAATCTTTGGCCGGGGGTGCTAGCGTAGGTGTGACTCCGGACGGTCCTCAAGGTCCTTGTTATAGCATCAAAGAAGGAATTTTTTCTTTAGCACTTATTTCTAAGGCTCCATTGATTGCCCTTCATTGGAAATGCACAAGGTATAAACGCTTTTCTTCCTGGGATCGATTTATCTTGCCTGTACCTTTTTCTGTGGTTGATATGGCTTGGAGTCCTGTTTTGCTGCCTCCCCAATCTTCTGAGGAAAAGTCTTTGTATTTAGCTGGGGTGGCAGAACGCTTAGCGCCAGGGGCTTGGTGATAAAGAATTAACAGTCACCTTCTTGAAATATAAAATGACGAGAATTTTTTAATAGATTTAATGATTAGAATGAAAAAATTATTTGGCTTTCTTATTCCTTCTTTTTTGTGGGCAGGACCCAACGGCGCGATTCAAGTCCGTATCTCTAAAAAGGATCCACATTTGTATTTGGTGTCTGAACTCTATTCAGGGGAAGACGAAGATACGTGCTTTACTGAGGGATTTATCTCTTGCAGATATGACCATCTTAGTTCTGGCGCTGAAAAGAAAAGTGTGACGCGTCAGTATGAGGATGGAACTAAATTTGAGGTTTACACTCTTTACAATGTACAAAATTGAAAATGAAATAAAATTTCCTTTAAAAAAATAATCAATATTGACAGTATGTTTTTGTACTGGTAGAGTTTCTTTTTAAAAACGGAATGCGGTGATGAAAGTATTAGGGTTAGCTGGATGGGCTTGGGCGTGGATGACTTCTTTTTTTGGGGAAAAAGAAGAGACGCTCTGCGGAACTATAGATGTCATAGCATTTAAGGGAAGGGGGTACGACAAGATAAAAGCAGACTCAAGTCGAGGATTGGTTGATATTATAGGTCCAGTTGTATGCACAGAAGAAGTTATTGAAGATTGTCAGTTTTATTTGAAAAACGGTATGGAAAAAGATCTTCTTTTGAAGAATGTTACTTTATCCAATGAAGAAAAAAATGGTTTAGAAAAGGTTATTGAATCAGGAATTGGTTATTGGGTAAATCAGGACAATACAGAAATTTTTAACCACGAAGGAATGTCTTTTTCTTATAAACCTCTTAAAGGGCAAATCTGGAAGTGTATTCAATGGGAATCTCCGGACTTCAGTATTATAGTCAATGGTCATTATAAAAATTGCAAAAAAAGCAATGATTTGCAAGAATCACTTTGATTTAAAAATGTGGAAAATAAATTTTTTCATAAAAATGATTCATTGTTAGCGCGATGAAACCAAATTTCAGATTTACGCTCTTTACAATAGATAAGCTTGATATAAAAAGATATACATTGGTAAGATGTTTGCCTATGATAAATTGTTGTTTTTAAATGGAATTTAGTGATGACAGTATTGCCATTAGCGTGGGCGTGGGTGGCGTCTTTTATGGGGGAAGAACCTTTGGCTCCACCTTGCATGAATATGGATTTAACAGTGATGAGGCTTAAAGAGAAGGCGCCTAGTTCGACGGAGAATGACTTTTTAGGCACTGTTATATGCCCAAAAGAAAAATTGGGGGACTGTAAGGATGATCTGGAAAAATGCATAGCAAATGAATTAAGAAAGGAAAATCCTGAGGTAAAAGATAATTATTTTGTGGGCGCTGCTGTATGTTTAGAAGCAAGTATAGAAAACTGTGCAGATATTCTGAAAAATGATATAGAGAGTGAAATCGATACAAAAGGAGCTCATTTTTCGGATAAAGACAAAAAAGGTGTAGAAGAGCTTATTGACTTAGGGATTAAGTATTGTTCAGATAGAAATAACACGAAAAATTTTACTGAAAACAGAATTCATTTTTTCTATAACCCCGCATCAGACTATGGTTCAAAAAGAGTTTTGTGGGAAGTCTTATTGAATGGCCCTGACAGGAACTATCCAGAAATTAAAGTTGAAGCGACCTGTTATTGCATAAAAAATAGCCCGAACGAGCAACAGGAATCCATGTGATTTTATAGTATGCAAAGCAAACCTTTTCATCAAAAGAGTTTCTTGAAAAGACTTTTTTGTTTATGATAAAAGAAATAAGAAAGACTTTTGTCCACATTGATAGAACTTTTTACAGATGGAGCCTGTTCTGGGAATCCTGGTCCAGGTGGATGGGGGTGTGTTTGGCGAGATGAAAAAGGAAAGCATACTCTGTCGGGTTTTGTGCCTTTAACCACCAATAATCGCATGGAGCTGATGTCTGCAATCAAGGGGCTGGAAATATTGCAGAGCTGTAGGCATCCTGTAACTGTTATTTCTGATAGCCGTTATGTGGTGGATGGAATAACGAAGTGGATCAAAGGGTGGATAGCAGGTGGGTGGAAGACAGCTTCTAAAAAACCCGTGGAAAATCAGGATTTGTGGAAAGAGCTTTATGCTTTATCGCAAACCTTTGAAAATCTTACTTGGCAGTGGACCAAGGGACATGGAAATAATCCTGGGAATCAGGAGGCAGACAGCCTAGCCCGATCGGCTCTGGTGCATCAAAAAATATGTTATGTTGAACACGCAGGAGGTCCGGTAGTGGTTCCGTTGCAGGCAGTTCCTTTGAAACATGTACAAGATCTAGTCTGTCAAGTGATCGGGGAAAACATTCAATGGGCGGATGATAATTTACTGGATAACTTTCAGGTTTGGTCCTGGGAACAAGATTTAAAAAACGCTCTGTTGGCCTATCAACCTTTTTCTCAGCGTTGGCATATTGAAAAAATTTGGGGAGCTCAACACCAAGAGTTACTGAAAACTTTTACAGAGATGGCAGCGATGAAAGGGGCACGTTCTGTCAGTATTTGGGACACTTCTTGCGCAAATCAGACTTTAGCCAAAGAGGGTTTTTTTGCTTTAATTGCGGAAAAGGGGCGACACTTGTATTTAAAAATTTTATCAGTTTTATTTTTGGCATGGGCCCCTTGCCTGCAGGCATTGCCGCAGGATTACGGGGGAAAGCATGCATTTTTAAGGGCCAAAGAGGTGAATTGGCGTAAAGGCCCAGGGCCGGAACACCCGGTGATTTGGGTGTATCGTTGCCCAGGTTGGCCTGTCATGATTCGCAAAACTTATGGCTATTGGTATCAAGTACAAGATGCCTGCGGAGCTATTGGGTGGGTTCAGGTGAACCTGCTTTCTTTTCGCCGGATGGTTCTGATTTCTTGTGCTTTGGCCCCTTTACGCAGTTTGCCTGGTGGAGGTAATGTGGTGGCTTATCTGCAAAAAGGTGTTTTAGGCAGCTTAGAAAAAAAATTAGGACAGTGGTTTTACGTCCAGCTTTTGAAAGAAAAAATCCGGGGTTGGGTGTACGCAGGGCATGTATGGCAGGGATTAGAGGTGGACAAAGTAGAAAACAAAGGTGAGAATTTGGCACAAAAAAAGGAGCTTGGACATGGCAAGAAATGACAGTAAGATAGCCCACTGGGTTTGGGGCCGGCACAGCGTGCAGGCTGTTTTAGGGCAGCAGCAGCGAAAAATTCTTAAAGCAGTATGCTTGGCAGGAAAAGAAGACTGTTTTCGCGCAGCAAAGGTGAAAGTAGAGGTTGTGGGCTCTGCGACCTTCGAGCGTTTATTCGGGGATGTGCCGCATCAAGGTGTAGCCGTTCAGGTGGATTCTATCTTTCAAGTTGATTTGCACAATCTGGAAGAGGGTTTGGAACAGCGTCCTATATTAGCATTAGACCAGCTTTTAGATCCTCATAACGTAGGTGCTTTGTGGCGCAGTGCGGCAGCTTTTGGATTTCAAGCGGTGATGGTGCCTGGTGCTCGCAGTGCTTTTTTGGGGGGATCTGCTGCCAAAGCGGCCTGTGGAGCCTTTGAGCAGGTTCCTTTATTAGCCGTTTCCAACTTATCTGACGGATTAGAAAAATTGCGTCGCAAAGGTTTTGTCATTGTGGGGCTGAGCGAGCAAGGGACGTTCTTTCCTTTAAAAGATTTGGGGGGGCCTCTTGTGCTTGTAGTAGGCGGCGAAGGAAAAGGTATGCGACGTCTGACCACAGAAAAGTGTGATCATTTGTGGCGTATTCCTACAGCGCAGTCTTTTGGGACACTGAACGCTTCTGTGGCCGGAGCTGTCGGGATGTTTTACGCGAGTATGTGTGGTTAAAAAATTATTGACAAAGTAACACCCAGTTTTTATTCTGAGTACCCATTATGAATTTTTTAAAAAATCGCTTTTTATTTTATTGTTGGGTGCTGCTGTCGAAGGTTTTGGGGCGCCCAAACCGACGTTCATACAAAACGTGACCCGAGTTTTGGATCAAATAATGGAAAAAGATCCTGATTTATATTCTGCCCAATGGGCTGATCAGATCATGGATTTCTTGGAAAAGGAATGGACAAAAGGCAGGGCTTCTGAAAAAGAATTTTTACAATTGATGCATACGAAGCCTGAGTTTTTAGAGACCTTAGGGACTTGTAAAGATGAAAAAGAAAAAAAGGAAGCCTCTGATCTTATTCGAAAAGGGCATGAAGCTTATGAAAACTTTAAGCAGCAGTCGAATATTCACCTAGATCCTGCGAAAGTATGTCTGAAAGCCATGGGGTTTGTAGGACAATGGTTTTTCTTGAGTTCTGCAATCATAAAAAAATATTTTGGCCGGTTTACATAGTGATGGGTGGTGTTTAGGACTTTCCGCGCTGTATGCTCTGTGTTGTTTACCCAAACAGCCAGCTCAAACGACAGAACCATTTCCCAAACTTTCTTTGCTGGCTTCTGTAGAAAAAATGAAAGGTGTGGGGTCTGCTGTTTATCCGTATCTGTCACAAGAGTGGTTTTGGGAAAACTATAATAATCTGATGTGCGGCGTTTCTTTGAAGAAATTTTCCCCGGAAAAAAGGGCACATCTTTCTATGTTTGCCAATCTAATACATTATTTAGATAGTATAGATGCCCAGCCGTCCCAGGAAGTAGTAGATTATTTGGGATTTCCTGTTAAAGTTATTGATCAGGTTCATTTTTGGAAGCTTAAAGAAAAAAATATAAAAAATTTGTTAGAAAACAATATGAAAACAGGGTATCCATTCGTATTTTCTGCTCATGAACATGCAGTGTGCTTGAAAGGTATAGACAAAAAAATGCTTTATTTTATGATCCTAATGAAGGAGAGCTCAGATTGCCTGGAGCAAATTCTTTTTTGGAAGGATGGTCAAAAAGATGTAATCCTACAAAATATGAAAATGAAGATTATTTAGCTCTGATGCGTCTCTTTTTTCCTCAGGACCAAATATTGCCACGTCATTTAGAGTCTTTAAAAAATAAATTAAATTTTGTTAAAGAATGTAAAAATACACTTTTAGAAAGAGAGTCTTTTGCATTACTGATACGTAGCTATCCTGTTGAAAATTTAGAATTCTTATTTAATGAGGATAACCACATGAAAATCGGGTTTTTTGTAGATCACATTGTAACTGATTATGAGGAAAACACCCCTGTTCCTGGTGGAACATTATCAAAATGGAGTAAATTCTTAGAAGATAAAATAGAATCATACCCTAGCGCTTCTAGTTTTGTGAAAATGTTTAGAAAATTTTTCAGTGTTGGGAAAAATATTGGTGAAGCCAATGCGTTCGATGATTTTTCCAGGTTGTTTAACAATGTTTTTCCGGATTTCTATGACCCTAATCTTTGGATCGAAAACAACCCTAAATTAGTTGCGTTGGCCAACGATATTGAAAAGGCAACAACATCTAAAAGATTTACTTTGTTATTAGAAGAATATTTAAATTCTGAAAAATAATACTGGTGTAAAAAAAGGAGTAGATTTTATAGAAATTTGCTCCTTGGGTGTTCTAAACGTCCCTTTGGGCAACAGAGCTCGTTGGATCCTGGCTGACAGAAAGACTTTTAAGCATCCTGGTGAAAAGAGCCCCTTTATTTTTTATAAATTTTTATCTTAAGAGGCTGCTTTGGTATGAGAAAAAGGTCGCACCAGCACAGCCAGTAACGTGACAAACTCTAGCCGACCACACAGCATGGCTATAATGCCCAACCAGAGCTCGAATGTAGAAAAATGTTGTACAGTTTGAATATAAGGGGTTAAAAGGTAACCAGTATTGGTGATTAAACTGGAACTGATCATCATCGCGTCGTAGGCGGGTAAGCGAATAAAAGAAAAGAAAAGAGAAAAAATAACCCAAGCGATCAGGTATAAAAAACTGACAGTCATCACCGAAGAGATAGTTTCCGAGGATACAGGGCGTTTGTTATGTAAAGTAACGAAAAAATACAGGGGACGGATCATTCGTAAAATTTCTCTTTTAGAGACTCGATATAAAATTTGCAATCGAAAAACTTTGATACCTCCGGCAGTGGAACCGCTGCAGCCCCCGATAAAACTTAAAAAAATCAGCCATAAACTTAAAAAACCTGTATCTTGCATGTTCAGTGTCATGCCTGACGTGCTAAGTGCTGCAACGCTTTTGAACAAGGGGGTTAGGAGGTCTGCTGAATGATGGTGGCTGAATTGCCACAGCCAAATGATGGCGGTGGAAAAACATAAGAGCTTCATGTATCCCTTAATCTGATCATTTTGAAAGTATGAGCGCAGACGTCTTTCCTTCCAGCAGGTCATTAAGGCCAGAAAAGGGCAAGAGCCTAGGATAGAAAAAAGAATGAGAACCAATTTCGAGCCAACATTAAGGACGCTAACAGGACGATGTTCTAGTTCTAATCCGCCGGTCGACACACAGGACATACCATAATAAAGGGAATCCTTCAAGGGAGAGCCTAAAAACCAAAGGCTGATGGTGCACAAAAATGTTAATGTGACATAAACTCCCAAGAGGTAGGCTGTGATAGTGGCAGTATGGGGAGTATTTTTTTCAAAGCGATCTGAAAATTCGGTAAAAATCAAATGACTACCCCCAACTTTCAGGGCAGGAATCAGGGTTAAGGCGACTAAAACAATTCCAAATCCCCCCATCCATTGCAGGAAAAAACGCCAATAATGCAGGCTCTCTGGAAAGTGAGGTGGGTGGGGAAATAAGGTCAGTCCTGTTGTTGTAAGGCAAGACGAGGATTCAAATAAAGCTGCTGTAAATGTGCAGGACAAGGAAGCGTAAAAAGGTAAACTAGATAGAAAAACAATCACGCTCCATAAAAATAAGGTGACTAAAAAACTTTGACTAAGGCTGAGTTGATTGGGAATAGGTCGCGGAAAGGCAAAGATAAAGGCACCCCCTAAGAATAATGATAAAAAAGCGCATCCAGAAAAAATAGAAACCACAGGTTCTTCGTAGACCAAAGCAATAAAAATAGGGGGTAACAAAAATACGCAAAATACTAATAGGACCCACCCTAACAAAGTCAGGAGCAGATTTACCAAAGTCATTTTTTGAAAAGAAAACAATGATTTAAAAAAGATAAAAGATATTTTCTGATTAAGGATACGAAAAAAGATCTAGAATTGCCAAGGATGGAAAGTTTTTTTAATTCCTTTTATGAAAAATTGATACCATTCTTGTTTAGTGCCCTTATGTATTAAAAACCCCTCAAAAAGCCCAACATTTTGTTGAAAACCAGTGATTTTGTATGTATAATTTTTGAAAGATTAGAATTTTTTTATTATTACGAAGTAATATAGTTTTTAAGGATAAAAATTTTGTTTCGGAATATTACGATCTAAGTATAATTAAAAATCATCGGTTTCGTCTTGAAAATCCTCTTTTTCTTCTAAGGTATTCATTTTTTATATAAAATTTCTGTTTTAATAGCATCAAAATATACAAAAACTTCTAGATCAAAATCAAAATTTACAGGAATTTGTGCATGAATTTTTTTTATTTTTAATAATAAATTGTTTCTAAAAAAATATCCCTTAAGAAATAGCGAAATTGGTAAAATTGAAGAATTGTATTTTTTTATTATCGTGTGTAAACTGAAGCTCATTATCCTTAAATCCACTTCTTGTGAAACATCTTAAAGGAATTCGCTTTTATAAAAATGATCTTCCGTCTGAGCTTCTGACAGATGAGGTCTTATCTAAACCGGTCGCTATTGATACAGAAACAACAGGCTTAAGCCATGTGCACCATAGACTCTGCCTGGTGCAGTTATGTTGGGGAGATGGCGTTTGTCATCTTGTTCAAATAGATCGAAAGCTTCAACCGGCCCCTAATTTAATTAAATTGTTGCGTCAAGACAGTGATAAACTTTTTCATTTTGCCCGTTTTGACGTCGCCCGTTTATATCAAACCTTTGGAGTTCTGCCCTTAGGTTTTATTTACTGTACCAAAATTGCCTCACGCATTGCCCGGACTTCCACCGATCGTCATAGTTTAGGAGAGTTGACCAGAAGTTTGTTAGGCATTGATATTTCAAAAGCCGAGCAGAGTTCCTATTGGGGAGCGGAAGTATTGACGGACTCGCAAAAATCTTACGCTGCCGCTGATGTTTTGTATTTACATCAGATTCGGGATAAATTGAATCAGATGATGGAACGCGAGGGTCTGTATGACTTATTTAAAGTAACGTGCGACTTTATCAGAGGCCGAGTCTTGTTGGATGCCGCAGGGTATCAAATTGATATTTTTGCCCATCACATTCCAAGATCTTTTGGTTAAAAGAGATAAACGAGAGAAGGGAGTCAAAAATGTTAAAGATTTGTTGTTTTATGGTCCTGTTATGGTTGCCAGGTTGTTCAGTGTACAAAGCCTCTTCCGATAGTGGTATTTCTGTTGCTAGAATTTTAAAGTGTAAGAACCGCACGGACTTATTGGCTTGTGGCATGGAGTTTCTTTCCGATCGCGTTTTGCCTAATGGACACTACGTTGAAGTTTACCGGGGTTTAGCTTCTAAAAGCGGTATCAATTATTTAAGAGCTCTGGGGCACGGCGTGTTGGATGTCGCCACTCTGGGTGTCTGGGAAGTTGCGGGTACTCCCATTGAAGGATACATGGATAGCGATAAAGATTATGTTATTGCTACGGTGACTTATCCTAATGAGGATAGTGAGCAAGTGGAAAAAATTGACATTCAAACAACTCAGAAATAAGGTTTTCTGGGGGTATTTATACTAAATTCTGTCCGTATTGTTTTTGGGTCTCTTCTTTAAAATTGAACCAAGAAAAGGACAGAATTTTGATACAAAGGTAAGATTTTTTGATGAGTTGAAAAAAGAGTTTTAGAATAATTTTTTCTTCCAAGGGGCTTTAAGTTCTGGGGTACTTATGTAAAAAAATTTAAAAAAGACACTAGAGATCATTCATTTAGTGTTCAAAATGTTGCTTTTTTTACTGATTAACAAAGTTTTTAATATTATAAATCTCGATGGACAACTTTGTTTAGCCAGTTGTTTTTTAAGAAGTATTTTCCCAAATATTCAGCAGTACCTACCGAGCGGTGTCTGCCCCCGGTACAACCAAAACTCAGGATGACAGAGCCACGAGCCTCTTTTTGAAATTGAGGAAAAATTGAAGATACAAAAAGATCTTGTGTGCTTTGTAAGAACGCTTTAAAGTTTGTATCTTTTTCAAGGTACCCTTGAATTTCTTGAGTTTGTCCTGTCAAGAAGCGAATATTTTTTTCGTAATGAGGATTGGCAAGAAACCTCATATCAAAAACAAAATCACTGTGCTGGGGAACGCCACGGCGAAAGGAAAAAGAAATCAAATAAATTTGAATAATGGGTGCCTTTAAGGACAAAAGATTTTGAAGCTGGCAGCGCATTTCTGGGGGAGAGTAGGTAGAAGTATCAAAAACCAGATTGGCCCAGTTGCGAACTTCTTTCAGCAAAGTACGCTCTTTTTGAATCAAATCTTCCACATATTGTTCAGGAGCCAAAGGATGGATACGCCGAGTTTCCCGATAACGTGCTGCAATAACGGTGCTAGAGGCTTCTATAAATAAAACCGTTACGTGGCAATGAGTTTTTAAAAAGTCGATCGCCTGTTTGAAGTGCTGGGGGGAAAAATCTCTGGTTCGTAGATCAATGCCGATAGCAAGAGGCTTGGGTCCTGGTTCATCTTTTTCTTTGATCAATAAAGGGCATAAAGATATAGGAATATTATCGACCACTTCACACCCCAGGTCTTCCAATAACTTTAAAGCCAGTGTTTTGCCAGATCCTGACAAACCGGTAATGACAAATGTTTTGCGTGGACTAATCAATATAAGGCCTCCAAACATTCTGCCGAAGAGGTGAATCGAACACCCGACCTACTGATTACGAATCAGTTGCTCTACCATCTGAGCTACTTCGGCGACCCAAAAATTATGAAGGATTTTGTAAATGAGGTCAATTGGTTCGCTTTTTGAGAGGCTCTTTTAACTGGATCAACTTAAAGTTTATTGATAAATTTTGTATGGTTTTTGTCAGGAGTCCTCTTTTTTAATAAAGTCACTTTTTTAAATTCCACACTCTTCTGGAGCTTGAAATCGTCTAAACCTCATTTCAGAAATTTTTTTGTTTTTACCATAGGATATTGTGCATTTCATGTTTTGTAAAATAAGATCGGAGCAGATTTTTCAGCCAGGATCTTTGCAAAAGTAACAGCATCAGACAGTTTTTTTTCTGGAAGATCTGAAGGGTCAATCAGACTTTGGGCGGAGTTTTGGGAATCCTTTATCCACAGAGCTGCCCAGGCAAAAAACAGTGTCAATTAAATTAATATTAACTTTTAATATCCCATCGCTCAAGTTACAAAATAAGCCATAAAAAGAGGCTTCTTTTTGGTTTTGGTATTGCTCGGGACTTGTTTCAAAAAGTTTATTCCTTTGCTAGTCAGAATAACTGGGCCAAAGGTTATCCCAAAAAAGAGTAGGGGACTTTTTAGCCGCCCTCAGAGATACCTTTTCTTCTTTTTGTTGTTTATTAGAAGAGATGGGAGAGTCTTCTGCAGAAGTTTCAGTTAGGATCTTTGCAAAGGTTACTGCATCAGACGGTATTTTTTCTGGAAGATCAGAAGCGTCACCTGAAGCGTCAATCAGAATTTTTGCAAAATTTGCGGCGTCTGGCGACAGTGCTTGTGAATCTTTTATCCAAAAAGCTGCAAATGCAAAAAGAAATAATTTGAAGTGCATTATTTTTTTCATTTTAAAAATATAACATATTTTAACATGTTATCAGTTAAATTAATATTAACAACTAAGAGCCTAAGATACGTAAGCCTTCCGGGACATCTGAAAGACCGCGTAATGTAACACCTAAGTCGTTTAAAATGCCATCTTCTAAGTTATAAACTAAGCCATAGACCTTCAATTTTTTGCCCAGAGCCCATGCTTTTTGAACCACAGAAATCCGTCCTACGTTCAAAACTTGCTGCTTGACATTCAAAACCACTAATTGTCTTTCTTGTTCTTCCACAGATCCCGTCAACAGGTCTTTATAAGTATTTTTTAGCTCTCGGATATTTGATAGCCAAGGTTCAATCAGACCAAAATCCTGCTTCATTAAGGCGGCTCTGACTCCCCCACAACCATAGTGTCCTGTGACAATAATTTCTTCAATGCCTAAAATTTCTACGGCGTAATAAATGACCGAAAGAACACTGATGTCTGCAGGAGACACAATATTGGCGATATTCCGGTGAACAAAGACCTCTCCAGGTTTCAAGCCAATAATTTCATTCGCAGGGACTCTGGAATCAGCGCAGCCGATCCAAAGATATTCAGGACGTTGCACCTGTACAAGACTTTTGAAAAAGTCAGGATCTTGGTTAATCATTTGTTGGGCCCAGATTTTATTGTTTGAAAGAATGCGTTCTAATCTATCCATTGTTAAGCTAGAAGAAATATTTTATTCATTCTAACAAAAAAAAAATCTTACGGAATGAATAATCGACAAAATGATAAAAATTGTTTTTTTTATTAAGAGATATGGTATTCTAGCTGAGGTTTTTAATTTTTAAGTAGCTTGCAATTTATTGGGCAGTGGATTTTATCTTGGGTTCAGTCTGTAGGGCGGGCGGCTTGGTTTTTGGTAGGACTGTGTCGTTTTCAAGGGCGCCCTATCATAGCTTGGCGGCCGTTTTTATCCTCAATAGGGGAAAATAGCTTTTACTCTTTACCTTTGGTCAGTATTGCTGCATTGTTTACGGGTATGGTTTTGGCGTTTCAAAGTGCTAAGGCTTTTAAAGGATTTGAACACAGCCCTATGATGACAGAAATTGTTGTGTTATCTATTTTTCAAGAACTGGGCCCTGTGATTACAGGCTTATTGATGGCAGGACGTTTGGGGGCTTGGCTAGCGGCGGAATTGGCGGCGATGCGGACTTCTAACCAAATTGAGGCCTTAGTGAGCCTATCAACGTCTCCGGTAGGTTTTTTAATTTTGCCACGGATTTTTGCTGTGGTCGTGGTCCTGCCTTTTTTAACCATGGTAGCGACTTGGTCTGGTGTTTTTGGAGGCGGTTTAACACGGGTTTATCATCACGGTCTGAGTGTGAGCCGTTATTTTCAGGAAGTTTGTCATTTTGTTCATTATGAAGATATTAAGATTGGTTTGATCAAGGCTGTTTGGTTTGGAATTGTGATTGGTGCTGTGGGGGCATTCCAAGGATATTACAGCAAGCGCAGTGCGATCGGCGTAGGTAAGGCTACTCAGAAAAGCGTGGTAATGTCTTCTTTTATTATCTTGCTTTCTAATTATTTCATGACAAGACTTATTAAGGGGTAGAACAATGTTACGTCGGTATTTTTTATGGGTTGGACTTTGGGCATTTGAAGTTGGTGCGGCTATTACGCTGGAAGAGCGCGTTAACAGTTTAGAGAGAAGAGTGACTGAAATGGCCGAGCGTATGGCAGATTTGGAAGAACGCCTGGCCTTTAAAGAACAGAAGAAACAAGAAACTCCAAGGCAAGAGCCCACTGTTCCTAATTTTTCCCCGGTGGCACCTGAAGCGTCTGAAAGTGCATCTTCGGGGTGGGTCGTGGAAGGGCCTCTTAAAGAGTTGTCTTCGAAAGAAAAATTTAGGAAAAAATCTCTCCAAGATGCAAAAAAAGCTTTGAAGTCTTCCAATTTAAAAGAGGCCAAGGAAATTTTAGAAGTTATTACGGGTAATCCTGCACATGCTGATTTTTTGGAAGCTTTATACCACTTGGGATCTTTTTATCTATATCAGGAAAAGCAACCTCATAAGGCGGGGGAGTGTTTTTCAAAGGCTTATTTAACATGTTTGCCATTACAAGATAAAAAAATACTAGGTATAAAATCCCTCTTGAAGTTCGTAGAAAGTCTTTTGGAACAAAAAGAGTGGGTGACGGCAGAAGTCAGCCTTAAAGAGGCAGAAAAAAAGGTTGATCAATTTTCTGCCAGCCAGCAAGGTGAAGTTCACGGTAAAGAGGTCGTAGGTTTTAAAAACACTTTAAAAGACTTAAAAAAACGCTTAGAGAATCGCTAAGGAGTGGTTTTTTAAGGAAAAGGCTGGGTATTAAATTTTTAAAAAAGGTCAAGAGCTTTTTTGAAGGCTATTTAAGCGTTTTAAGCCAAAGAGTTTGAGATTGTTCTAGAATTGGGATAAGAGTCTGTAATAATCCTTTGTAGTAGAGGGCTCTGTTGACTTTTTTTATAGTTGCTGTACAATTTAGGTATCGATCTAGATTTTATTGAGTGCAATGAACGTACGCGCGTCTATCGGAAACAAAAAAAACAGAGATAAAAATATTGTGATGGCTAAAAGAGGTAAGAGAATTTACCTTATCTGCAAGACCAATCGTCGCTTTAATATGCGTCAGGGCAGTAAATGAGTCGTTTTCTGATGGAGGGATGCCTAAAGCACATACCAGATCATTTCTTATTGGTGGTTCTGGCATCTTACAGGGCAAGAGTTTTAGCATCTGGAGGCGTTTCAGTCTTATCTGGGGAAGGACATAAGGAAGCTATTATAGCGCTTCAGGAAATTGCGCAAGAATGCTGTACTCAAGAAAGTTTACGAGATGGAATGGTGAAAAGTCTTCAAAATTTTTCTGTCCTTTCAGAGCATTCAAAGTAAAATGTTTTTTTAGTTTCTGTTCTTGTTTAAAGTTGTCTTCCTGTATTTTGTTTTCTAAAAGTTTTAGTTCTTGAATTTGTATTTTAACCATGTTTGGTAGTGAACTTCAACAGTTGTTGCAGCTGATCGGAAAGTTACCTGGATTAGGTCCGCGTTCTGCAAGGCGTGTCGTTTTGCATTTTTTAAAAAATCGGCAAACGCTTGTGCCATGTCTGTTAAAAAGTTTAAAGCATGTGACAGATCGTTACCAACCTTGTTCGGTGTGCGGTTATTTTGATGGGCAAGACCCCTGTTTTTTTTGTACTTCTCATGTCAGAGATTCTCATACGGTTTGTGTTGTGGCGCATACAGGGGATGTTTGGGCCTTAGAGCGTGCATCTTTTTTTAAGGGTCGATACCATGTGTTAGGGGGTGTTCTTTCTGCCTTTCACAATTGTCAGCCCAGCGATTTGAATTTAGATTCTTTGAAAAAAAGAGTCAACTCAGGAGTCAAAGAAGTTGTAATGGCTTTGGATGGGAATATAGAAGGACAAACAACCTTACATTATGTGGTACAAGAACTGTTAAAGGAAGCACCCTGTTTGAAGATTTCCAGTTTGGCCCGAGGAATGCCTATGGGAGGAGAGCTGGAATCTATGGATCAGGCTACTTTGATGAGTGCTTTTCTGGGGCGGCAAGATTTTTCAAAGCCCTTGTGATTTGCCAGGAAGTATTGCAGGGCGTGTTTATTTTTGATGTTTTAGATTGAGATTTTGCGTTATAACTGTTTTTTCAAAACCACATTGCTTTTGTCGTCATTGTTGCGTGTGGAGTTTACGCAAAACAGCGTTTCTTTTCTGCAATAAAAATTCTAAGAGAACTTTGTAGTGGGTTTTTTTTATAAAGCTGAGTTGGGGGCCCCAAACTGTTATCTTGCTTCAGTATCTTGTTTTTAAATTTCTTTCTAAGCGTATTTAAGGCGTGGACACCAACACCATAACGCTTCTTCTTTTTAAAATGTGAAAGGTCTACTGGGACAGCTTTTCCCGGGGATGCAAGGTGTGGTGGATTTTCTTCAAATGAAGTGCAGAAGTTAGGATATATTGCTGGGTAGACTGTAATGAAGCATGCCCCAAGAGTTCTTGGATATCGCGCAGATCAGCACCATTGGAAAGTAAATGAGAAGCAAAACTGTGCCGAAGACTGTGGGGTGTGACATGATCTGGCAGATTTAAGGTTTGGCGCCACCTCCGCATTCTTTTTTGAAAGAGCACAGGATGTAGCTGTTTACCTCGGGCTCCTCGGAAAAGGGACGAAGTAGGCTGAGCGTGTGTCAGATACGGGCACAGCTTTTTATATCTTTCAACGGTGCTCCAGGCCTCTTCTAAAACAGGGACCAGACGTTCTTTATGACGCTTACCTTTAACTTTTAATAAAAAAGGGGAAACGGTAGGCCAATCTTGTAAAGAAATGCAAAGAGCCTCTTGAATGCGCAGTCCTGTACTGTAAATTAAGAAGAGGCAAGCAAAATCTCGCTGTAAAATCCAATTTTCCGATTCGGTATAAAGGTTTAGGACTTCTGTGGTTTGAGTCAAGGATAAAGGACGAGGCAAGGGAAGCTTTATAGAAGGCCGCTTAAGTGTTAAAAAGGGATCAGAAGTAGCAATTTTAGATTCTTTCAAAAAACGAAAGAATAATTTCAAGGCAGAAAAAGCGATCGCATTGGTGGATTTTGAAATATTTTTTTCGATACGCCCTGCAAAGAAGGCGCGTATATCCATGGTTTGAATGTTGCTCCAGTTGTCTTCTGTTACAGGCAATTCTCCGGCCCAATGCGTTTTTAAAAAATCCCAAAACAACATCACTTCTATATCGTATCTTTTGACAGTCAGTGGGTTAAGACCTCGGGCGTGCTGCATCCAAAGGCTAAATGACTTTAAAATTTTCATAAAATGTAACAAAGGAATCTTTTTTATCTTATACGATTTTTAAAAGAACCGGGGGAATTTTTTATATCAAAATTCTGTATCAAAGTTAACAGAAAAGACCTTCTTTAATTTCAGAAAGCTCTGCCTTAGCTGACATCTGATTATTTTTAAAATCTTTTCCAGGTTTTTTTGTTAAGATGGGCATTTCTGTAGTGTAGCTAAGAGTTTCTAAGGCCTGCTCAATCTCGTTTATCTAACAACTGGTTTTTGATACTCGGTCTGCCCCTTCACCTAAAAGCGTGCTAGGATAAGTAAAAAGGTTTTTTTCAATGCCTCAGGACGTTACGTTGCAAGAAAAGCTTTCCGGATGTGTGGCAGCTTTTTTAAAAGATTTGGGTTATACCGAAGCATTCCCTGAATTCTTACCCTGTTTACAGGAAGATCATGGAGATTTGACAACACGTGCAGCCTTTCAGTGGGCAAAACAGTGGAAAAAGCCTCTGCCAGAAGTGACTTTTTTATTAAAACAGGCTTTAGAAAGTCACGATTTGGTTCAAGAGGTCCAAGTAGCATCAGGCTATGTGAATGTCAAAATCAAACCAAAATTCTGGCACGAAATTTTAAAAGATATTCTTCAAAAAGGGCAGAACTACGGATATCATCATTGGGGACAGAAGCAGAAGATTAACTTGGAGTATGTCTCGGCCAATCCTACCGGGCCTTTTCATGCGGGTCACAGTCGAGGAGCCATTTTAGGAGACGCTTTAGCAGGGCTTTTAAAAGCTGTGGGTTATGATGTAACCAAAGAGTTTTACGTAAATGATGCAGGCCAGCAGGTGGCAGCGTTGGGGCATTCAGTGTACGCCTATTATGTGCAGGTTTTTTATCCAGAAAGAACGTTTCAAACTCAATATCCAGGACCTCATATTCAAGAATTAGGCTACAAGTTGGCCCAGCAATATGGGGATAAGTGGGTCGATCAGCCTGCAGAGCAGTGGTTGTCTTTATTTTCTGAGTTTGCGGTCAAAGAAAATTTACGAAGCATTCGTCGGGACTTAGAGGCCTTGGGGGTGTTTCACGACGTCTTTACTTATGAAAGCACACTACATGCCCAGCACAAGATAGAGGAAGCAGTCGATCTTTTGGAAAAGAAAGGGTTGGTATACCAAGGCTTTTTACCTCCACCTACGAAAGAAGAAGAAGGGCAATGGAATCCTGAAGAGTTATTGCTTTTGAAAACCACCGAGTTTGGAGACGCAATGGATCGTCCTTTGCGGCGCATGGAAGGAGGCTCTTGGACCTATTTTGCCGCAGACATAGCTTATCACCAAGATAAAAAGGAAAGAGGATTTGATAAGGCGATTGATGTATGGGGTGCGGATCATGCCAGCCATGTCACCAGGATGCAGGCGGCAGTTAAGGCTGTGACAGGGCAGGAAAATTTTTTAGAAGTTTTTTTGTGCCAAATGGTTCAGTTTTTTGATGAAGGCGTTTTGGTGAAGATGTCTAAGCGTAAAGGGCAGTTTGTTTCCGTGGCAGATATTTTAGAATCAGTAGATAAGGATGTTCTGAGGTTTTTTATGTTAACCAAAAAGGCTTCTACCCATCTGAATGTAGATTTTCACGAAATGCGGTGTCAGACGAAAGATAATCCGATTTTTTATATTCAGTATGCGCATGCGCGCTGCTGTTCGGTCATGAATGCAGCGGCTAAGATGTTTTCTGTCGAAGAAAGACAAAATATACAATGGGCAGATTATGCAAGTCTTTCGGAAATGGCGATGAAGCTTATCAAGATGTTGGCGGATTTTCCAAGACAGGTCAGTGCGGCGGCGGTGGCCAGAGAGCCGCATCTGTTGGCGTCTTATTTATATAACCTTGCGGGGCAGTTTCATGGATTGTGGCAGCAAGGCAGGGTGGATGCCAGTTTACGTTTTCTGATTCCTGATCAATTATCTTCTTCTTTGGCTTACTTATCATTGGTGCAGGCGACAGCTTTGGTGATACGTAATGGGCTGGATATTTTGGGGATTGAAGCAAAAGAAGAACTTTAGGTGCATAAAAAAAGCGCCCATAAAAGACGCTTTTAGAGTTTTTAGGATGAAATTAAGCTGTAGCAGGAGCTGGAGCAGCAGGAGCGGCTAATTCAGCTTTAGCTTCTGCGTCATTCAGAATAAGCTTAGCAGCCAGAGACAAGAAAAGTTCCTTGAATTCTGCTGGATTTTTTTCTATGACTGCTTTAATAGCTGCGTTGAGTTCTTTGTTCTTGGATTCTGGGGCAGTTTTTTCTTTTTTGTTTACTTCAGTGACCTCTTCTGTTTTCTGACGTTTTCCTCTTCTTTTTTCTCTTGCATCTGCATTATCAGCAGCAATTAACAAAGCTAAAGGCAGCATCCATAAAATCTTTTTCATGTGAATTTCTCAGTTTGATTATGTTCATTTATTCTAGCTTTAAATAATAAAAAAAAAATTAAAAAAGATTTTTTATACTTCTTTCATTATGTTTTTATTTTATTTTTTTATTAAAAACAGGTGCTTGATTTTTTTCCAAGATCTTTCATTATGGATCCTAAAGACCATAAAGGTATTTGAATGCTTTATATGCACGACTTGCTGCAAGAATCGGGATTGATGAGGTTTTTACCCACGGCTTTGACCCGGATACCTCTTTCAGGTTTATTTTTGCATACTCATGGAATGACTCCAGGGGGTCTGTTTGTCATTAAAGCAAGTCCTCGTTATACAGAAGCTGATTTAATCTCTAAAGCTTTTGCGTGTGGGGCAGTCGTTGTTTTAAAAGAAGGGGAAACAGTAGAATTTCAAAGAGTCGAAAAAGGATGGATTGTATCTATTCCAAGGATTTTAGATCAACTTTTATCTTTATGTGATTATTTTTATCCTAATAGACCGGACCACACAGTGGCTGTGACAGGGACCAATGGCAAGACGTCTGTAGTGCATTTTTTAAGTCAATTGTGGGGTTGGGCGGGGTATCCATGGGCTACCTTGGGTACGATAGGAGCCCTATCCTCACGCCCTGATTTTCACTTTCAAACAGCTTCTTTAACAACTCCGGATGTGGTTTCTACTGCGCGTTTCTTTCATCAAGCCGATGAGTGTGGCATCCAATATGCGGCTGTGGAAGCTTCCAGTCATGGCTTAGATCAAAAAAGGCTGGGGAAGGGGCCTTTTGAAGTCGGCATTTGGACCAATTTTTCCCAGGACCATTTGGATTATCACAAAACATTTCAGGCCTATTGGCAGGCTAAAAGTCGTTTATTTGCAATAGTCGCAAAATATGCTATTGTGCATGCCTCTGTTCCGGATCAAGATCAACTTTTTGAAATATGTCGTAAAAAAAAGGTTGCTGTGTCCTTGTATGGAAATCCAAGCTGTCCAGCTTTTTATCAGCCTTTGAAGATCCAGCCAGACGGAGCAGTTATTCATATTCAGATTGAATCTTTTCAGTGGCAAGGATTTATTCCGTTAATGGGTCTTTTTCAATATGATAATTTGGTCGCCGCTTTATATGCTTTTTATTTAATGGGGGGCTCTTTGTCCAAGGTGGGTCCATTTCTGGGAAGTATCACAGCCCCCAAAGGGCGATTGGAATATGCGGGCAGTCATGAAGGTGGAAGGGTCTATATTGATTATGCGCACAGTCCGGACGCTTTAAAAAAAGTTTTAGAGACTTTGCGTCTTCATACAAAAGGAAAAGTGGGGGTCATTTTTGGTTGTGGAGGCGATCGGGATGTTGGCAAGCGTTTATTTATGGGGCGTGTGGCTTCGGATTATGCCGATTGGGCGATTGTGACCAACGATAACCCTAGGACAGAAGATCCGTGGAAAATCGCCATGGACATTTTAAAAGGCTGCCTAAAAGGAGAATTAATTTTTGATCGTGCAGAGGCCATCCAAAAAGGTATCGAACGGTTAAATCAAGGAGATATTTTGTTGATTGCCGGTAAGGGACATGAGCAAGGTCAGATTGTGGAAGATCAAATTATGCCTTTTTGTGATTTGCAGCAGGCCAGGCAGTGGCTAAGCCTTTGAAGAAAAATGTTTTTCTGGATGCTTTTTAGGAATTTTTTAAAATCATTTGCATAGGTTTTTTGTTGGCAGTTAAGAGTAGAAGTAAACTTGTTTTAGGATCAGCCTCATCAATGTGGTTTTGAAGCTTGTATTTTCTATAGTGCTTCTGATGGACTTTATTTAAATCATTTAATTTACTTTCAAGATGTCCTCAAATAGAGGGCAAAACATCATGTTAGCTACAGAAAAAAATTTTATAAAAGATTGTTGTTTTTAAATTAAAAAAATACTGTTGCGCAAAATATAAAAAGGGCTGATAGAACAGCCCTCTTTAAACACCTGTGATACTACCGAGAGTAGTACTCCACCACAAAATTGATGTGTGGATCAAAAGGAAAAGGAATGCGTTGAGGATCTGGAGAGTAAGACAACGTCCCAGAACAGGCACTGGCATCAAAACTCAGATAGTCAGGAATTTGCCTAGAACTTCCAGAGGCAGTGGCAAAAAGGGCATTTTGGCGCATCTTTTCCCCCAGCGTCACGATATCCCCAACTTTCAAACGATAAGAAGGAATATTTACACGCTTTCCGTTCACCAACACATGTCCATGGTTGACGAACTGACGGGCTGAAAATACTGTAGGGGCAAACTTTAAACGGTAAACTACCGCGTCCAGACGCCGCTCTAACAGAGCCAAAAAGTTCTCTCCGCAGTCTCCTTTTAATCTAGAAGCTTCTAGATAGGTGTTGCGGAATTGTTTTTCCGTAATATTGCCATAATGGCCCTTCAGCCTTTGCTTGGCAGTCACTTGCTGCCCATAACCGCTGCTTTTACCCAGACCTTTTGGACCATGCTGACCCGCAGGATAAGCCCTTGTCTGAGCAGGACTCTTAATCCCTTCCCACAAGACACCGTATCGGCGCTCGATTTTATGTTTAGAAGAAAGACGCTTTGTCACGCATTTACCATAAAAATACTTTGCCCAACTATGACACGGCTTTGTTTTTTTGTCAATCTCTGGGTGGATTTTGCTGTAAGGATTAGAATATTATGAAGCTGTATTTTACTTTTCATTTTACCTTTGGAAACAATATGAAAAAAATTATTTTAACTTTAAGTTCTTTTGTTTTGTGCGCGCCGTGGGTCAGCCATGGGGCCTTTTTAGTCAAAGAAAAGGGGGAGGTCATCATCAGTGAAGGTGATTGCAGCACCCGGTACTCTCCGTGTTCCAGTTTCAAAATAGCTTTGGCGCTGATGGGATTTGATGCAGAAATTTTAAAAGATGAAGCCCACCCCCAGTGGCCCTTTAAACCAGAATACGATGCCTTTCGTGAAGCTTGGAAACAAGATCAAACTCCAAACAGTTGGATGAAAGAATCTTGCGCATGGTATTCCCAGGTTTTAACGTCAAAGCTGGGTAGGAAAAAATTTCAAGATTATGTCAAGGCGTTTGAGTATGGCAATCAGGATCTTTCGGGGGATAAAGGCAAGGACAATGGACTAACCTACTCTTGGCTTTCCAGTTCATTGGAAATATCATCAGAAGAACAAGCGCTGTTTTTGGAAAAGCTGCTGGAAAATAAGCTGCCCGTTAGTAAGAAGGCTCATGAAATGACAAGACGTATTTGTTATGTTCAAGATTTACCAAACGGTTGGAAGCTTTACGGTAAAACTGGCAGTGGTTATTTGTTAAATCCCGACAGAACTGAAAGGTTAGACCTAAAACATGGTTGGTTTATCGGTTGGATTGAAAAAGGCAATCAGAAAATTATTTTTGTGCACCACATTGTGGACGAACAAAAAGAAGAAACTCATGCGGGGTCCAGGGCCAAAGAACAGGCCAAAGAAAAATTACTGCAGCTGATTGAACAGGTTGAAAAGAAAGGTTTCTGAAGGAGTTTTAAAGGAAAAGAACTGAGGGACTTTAAAAAATATAAAAAATTAGGGCTGGTGATTTCTGCCCATTTTTTTGCTTATGCTTTTCCAGTGCAAGGGATTCAGGATTCCAAAATTAGTGGCCGTATTGTTATTAATCATGGGCACCACGATTCTTTGCAGGTGAATGGTTCTTTGGAGTGCCAAAATCTTGTTGTAAAAGAAACGCTGAAAATAAATGGTGGTCTAAAAGGCCGAAACTTAAAGTGCAAGACTTTAGTGAGCCACGGAGGGAGTGATATTATTGATTTAAAAGCTGAGGATTTTAGAAGTCATGGTTCATTGAAAGCAAAGAATATTCAAATCACAGGCTGTTTGAACTTAACGGGGAAAGCCGAGGTCTGGGACGGAAAACTGAATAAGGTTGAACTGGCAGCGGAACGGACTGTGTTTACTAATACCCCTATCGCAGGGGATATCAGGGTTAAGAAATTGCACACCTCTGGGTCGTTTTTTGGGTTTTTTTGGGGTAAGAGTTTACCTCAGACCCTGGAGTTAAAAAATAAAACTATTGTGCAGGGGGATATCGTGTTTGAAGAAGAAGGAGAGGTGCACCTTTTTGATGGATGCGAGGTTAGAGGTCAAATTGTGAATGCAAAGGTTGTTAGAAAATGAATTTTCCTTATGAGCTTGTGGATTTGATTCATACGTTAACAGAGCAGGTTCCCGCCTGGAATGGGGGCTGTGGTTTTAATCATAATGTGCATATAGATTACTCTGATTGCCAAGGTGAATACAAATTCCGCGTGATGACACTCAGCATGCATGCAGGTATTGGGACGCATATGGATGCACCCAGTCATTGCATTGAAGGCGGGCGATGTATCCATGATTTTGAGGTCAATGAGCTGTGCATGCCTTGTGTGGTCATTGATGTTTCAGGTAAATGCTATGAACGCTACAGTGTTAGTGCGCAAGATATTGAACACTTTGAAAACACCTATGTTTCCATCACGAAGAGTGCTTGTGTCATGGTTAAGACCGGGTGGGAAAAATTTTGGGATGATCCTAAACAGTACCATAACAATCATGTATTTCCATCCGTATCCCTTGAAGCAGCAGAACTCTTCCTTGAACGAGGCGTGAGTGCTCTGGGTATTGACACTCTTTCACCCGATAGGCCAGAAGATGGATTTAGAGTGCATAAAAGTCTTTTAAGTGCTGGAAAGATCATCATAGAAAATGTGGCCAATTTGGATAAGATGCCAGCTGTAGGTGGGCATGTGATGGTCTTTCCCATTAAAATTAAAGATGGAACAGAAGCTCCTGTGCGGTTGGTAGGCTTGATTGAAAAGTAGCGATCTTGTGTGCAGCCTCTATTCTTTTTAAAATGAACTATCTTGTTTTAAGGTTTAACCATGTTTGATTCTTTGGCGCAGCGTTTTAGTCAGGTTTTTTCGCGTCTTCGTGGTAAGGGCGCTCTCAGTGAGGCAGAAGTAGAGCAATCGTTACGGGAAATTCGCATTGCTTTGCTGGAAGCAGATGTGGCGCTGGCAGTTGTAAAAGACTTTGTGCAAGGTGTTCGGGAAAAAGCTGTGGGGGAAAAACTGATTAAAAACATCCGCCCCGATCAGCTGATGATTAAAATCGTGCATCAACAGTTGGTGGAAAGCCTTTCTCACCCTTTGCAGGATTTGAATTTAAAAAATAAGATATTTTTATTGGTGGGGCTGCAAGCCAGCGGTAAAACCACGATGTGTGCCAAATTGGCTTATCTTTTAAAAGAGCAAGGAAAAAAAGTTTTGTTAGTTTCGTTGGATATTTATCGTCCTGCGGCACGGCAGCAGTTAGAGATTTTAAGTAAAAGCATTCAGGTAGATAGTTTAGAAATTATTTCGGATCAATCCGTTAACCAGATTATTCAACAGGCTTTGCAGATATCAAAAAATTATGATGCCGTGATTTTCGATACGGCAGGGCGAGTGCATTTGGACGATCAGATGATGAAAGAGCTGGTGGGGGTTCAAAAGACCATCCAAGCGGGGGAGATCCTTTTCGTGGCCGATGCGTTGATGGGGCAGAGTGCGGTGGAAATTGCTAAAGCATTTAAAGAAGTGGTGCCGGTGTCGGGGATCTGTTTGTCAAGGATTGATGCGGAAAGCCGGGCAGGAGTGGCTCTTTCTGTACGTAAAGCCTTAGATCTTCCCATTAAACTGATGGGGGTGGGGGAAAAGCCGGACCAAGTTCTGCAATTTGACCCTCAGCGTATTGCCGGGCGTATTTTAGATCAAGGGGATGTGGTAGAGCTGGTGGAAAAAGCAGCTAAGGTGATTGATGAAAAAGAACAACAACGCCAATTGGTCCGACTGCAGAAAGGGATTTTTACCTTAGAAGATTTGGCCTTGCAATTGGGCTCTTTGAATAAGATGGGTGGCATTAAAAGTGTTCTGAATTTGTTGCCGGGTATCGGTCAGGTGAAGTCTCAACTGAAGGAAGGGGAATTTGATGAAAAGGTGGCAGGGGCTTCTTTTAAAAAAGAAATGGCCATTATTTCTTCCATGACTGTTAAAGAGCGCAGAAGCCCTGCCATTTTGAACGGGTCTCGTAAACAGCGCATTGCGAGGGGCAGTGGAACCAGTGTGCAGGCGGTTAACCAGCTTTTACAAAAATACGAACAGATGCATAAAATGATCAAGCAATTCAGTAAAATGAAATTTCCTGGGGTTGGTCCAAAAAATTAATTTTTTCTTGACTTGGCAATCTTGTATGTTTAAATTAGATAGAATTATTATCAGAATTTTACGAATAACATATAGTTTGTTTATTTTTTTGATGTTTCCATTATGATATGAGATGCGTTATGAGCCAAAAGTTCCAACAGAGAAAAAAAGAAAAACCTCAAGAATTTCAAAAAAAATAAACAAACACTACCAAACGGTTTTTCACAAGAGCGAATTTCATGCCCCAACGAAAGCCCTGAAAAAAATTTAAAGGAAGAGATGAAAAAGCATGAGGAAAAAATCATTGATTTTAATTTTAACTTAGAATTAAAAGAGGTTGAGGAAGAAGAAGCAGAGAATACGCAGAGGCGCTTGAAAGAATACTCGATGTATACAGTTGCTGGAGTTCCGGGCATACATGCAGAGGTTGTTAAGATTCTTTCATGCCGTGTTCGAGATTCTCAAATTAAAACAGCTTACCAAGAAGGAAATATAGAACGCTGTCAGGCTATTAGGTCTATTTTTCCTGAATGTGATCATTATAAAGGCTGGTTAGACGGTCACGTGGCATGGTTGCATAAAGGGCAAGAATCTTCCAAAGAAGATGGTGTTTTGTTAGAGAGTTTTTTAAAAGAATTTATTGAAAAATTTCAAACGCCAGGATACGAAAAAGAAAAAGAATTCTTAAATAATTTTATTTCTGTTAATAAAAATGGAGAAATGGAGTGGTTCGAGTGTTATAAATTATTTAACGAACAGATTGCGAATTATTTTAAAAGATCTACTATTCAAATTCAATGCGAAGTAAAAAACAATAAAAATAGTATTTTTTTTGAATTAAATAAACAAGAAGAGTATCTTACGCACGGAGATTCTATTTGGAAGATAAATATTTTAAAGAATCTGAGCTACCCAAAAAAACAGGAAATGCAACGAGTGTATGATGCAGTACGTGCTTTTTATGATCGCAACCATGTAACCTGGGATGTTTTGTATGCTTTTTTTCTAGAAGAAAGGTCTAAAGTTAGAGTATGTTGCAGCATCTTTAAAAGAAGTTAAAGAAAAGTTCGAAAAAGAGACTCAAGAAAGAAGACGGGCTAGGGAAACTTGTTGGTTAGAAATGAATTCTAATATGGAATAAGAAAAATTTCAGATATAAAAAAAGATCTTCCCGAAGGAAGATCTTTTTATGTTTTAATAATATTATTTTGTATTTAATGTATCTTTCAAAGCTTGGAATTTGGAAGGCTCGGTCGTTACCTTCCTGCCTTTCTTAGTAGTTTTTCCTGGTTTAACGATTTCGGCAGTTTTTAGATCTGCGAAAAACTTGTTAGCTTCTGCCCGTACCGCTTGCAGAGCAGGACCGAACTTTTTCTTGATATTTTTGTTAGCCTCTATTTTGGGGAGGGCGTTAGCAATCGCTGTTGAAAACGTGTTGAGAGTTTTAATAGTCTTTTCATACGTTTTTTCAAATTTATCAAAGGCTGTTTTAGCAGCAGCTTTATCTGTTTTCGCTAAAGTGTCAATCCTTGTGTATTCAGCTGCCATAGCTGTGTCAATTGTTTTGAGCTCAGTCACTGCACCTGATATCTTATTCTGGATTGCTTTCAGAGCTGCATCATCCATTTTTTTAAGATTACCTGTACCAAAAGCCTCTAATGCGTTTTTTAGGTCTTGGTCGACATCACCAGGAGGAGGGGTGCCATTGTCACCTAAAAGTTTCTCCAAAGGTTGCTCGGCAGGAACATCTGTCAGCGGATTGTTCTTTGATTTCGCTAAATCTTTATGGGCTTGTGGTACTGCGACGAGGTCAGAGCGCAATGTTCCTATGAACTTGTACAGGTTTTCAGCGGCAGTTTTAACTAAGCCATGAGCCACAGCATTACTTGTTGTGGCAGTCAATTGAGTTTTTAATTCACCTGTTATCAGAGCTGTGAGGGCAGAGACAAAACCAACCTGTTGATTATAAGCTTTTGCAAACTCTGCTACATTTGCCTCAGTGACTTGTGGGAACTGATGGTTGACGAGCTTGTTGTCTTTAATAATGTTAATGGCTGCTTGGGCTTTGTCCCAAATTTGTTTAATAATGGCTAAGATGCTCTTTGCCTCAGTAGAATCGTCTACAGGGGGATTAAAGTCTTCTGGAACAATGGCACCGTTTTGGTGCTCTTCAGGTTTAGAGGGTTTATTAGGCTTAAATCCATTACGAGGATCTTTTTTTCCAGATGATGCTTGTAACTCTTCTTTGATTTTTGCAAACAAGCTTTCAATTTCGCTGACAGGATTTTTTAAAGATTCGGCTTTTTGTTTTACAGCATTAAATATTACATTTAATGTTAATTTAGTGGCAGGGTTTTGATGTGCGGCGATCTGAGCAGCAACTTCAGAGATGGTGCTTTGGATTTGAGATGCGATCTCTTTTGGATGTTTAAACTTAGTTTCTAGGCTAACCAAGCTGTCTGAAAAAGATTTATTACGCATAACATTGTTTGTTCCAGGGGCACCTAGAACAGGTGTTTTTGATTGTTGGATGTCTGTTAACAATTTTGTGGCTTCGGCTTTCAATGAAGGTAATTGAGCCAGTTCCTTAGCGTCTGATTCAATCTTTTGAATCATAGCACGAATAGACTGTTCATTGGCTGGCGTTACAGGCGCTGGCATGGCTTTTACCTGGGTGACTGTTACGGGGCCCATTAAACTGAAAAGGGCAAAAAATAATTTACTTTTATTCATTTTTTTCTCCATTATAATTTGTTTTAACTGTTTTTATTTTATACAAAAAAAATAAAAAAAATATTAATTAAATTACTGGAAGAGAAGATTTTTCTTCCAGTAATCGGGTTAGAGTTTACTTGTGGCGTCTGTTAGAAGACCTTCTTCTTGAAGATTTTCCCTTAGTTTTTTTGTCATCTTCCTTCACAATGGTATCTTGACCTGATATCTCGATTGTCGGAGTATTAGGAGCCTTGGCTTTACCGAAGGCAGTTCTAATGTCTTTGTTTAATGTGTTGACTAAGCTATTAAATTTTTCTGCTGCGTTTTTTTCTGCCGTATCTTGAGCATCTGTTTTTAAGCCAAGTCCTTTGATCCAAATAGCTTCTTCTTTTGCTTTAGCAAAAGCATTCTTTGCGTCTTCAAATAATTTTTGACTGTTAGGATTTAAAGACTTTCCTTTTGCTGGAGAAGTAATTTTTGTTGCTCTTTCTACAATTTTCGAGTATTCGCCCATTTCTTTCAGGCTCTTGTCGACTTTTTCCTTGTTTTCTTGATAACTGCCTTCAGCAGATTGGTTTGCCTTCTCTTTAACTTCCTCAAACTTTTTTTCTATATTGGTGACAAAGCTTTCTTCCTTCAGAAGTTTGTCTTTATTATCCTGGTTTTGTTTGAAGGCTGCTGTAACAGTGGCAGACTTTTGTATATCTGGCGAGAAGTTGTTGTAACTAGAAGCTTTACTGTCAATGCTCAACTTTAGCTTTTTAAATTCTGCCTGCAAATCTCTGATTTCGGTTAGCAAGCCTACGGCTTCTTGGTTTTTACTGGTATCCCCGGCAAGGACGGCTGCAAAAATAGTTTTAATTTTTTCTAGGCGACGGAAAAATACAGTTGCTTTTTCTGTAATTTCTCGGACACCTCTTCCAAAAGCTTCAGATGAGTTTCCTGAGCCTTTTTTCTGGTACCAATCTTCTAGGGTCTTTTCTAGGCTATTTGCTTTGGTGTCTATTTGTTTCAATTTGTCTTTGGTTGAGCTTAAGAGAGTTTTAAAGTCTCTAACCTTAGCTTCCGCGCGGCTCTTTAATGTAGATCCTGAGTCTGCGGAATTCGCCACCTCTTCGATCATACTAAGGGCTCTGTCTCCTTGATCTGCAATGCCAGCGATAGCTGTTTTGAGGTCAAGAATTTGACTGGTGTAACTATCTTTAATTTCGTCTGCAGATTGACTTCCTAATTCTTGAACATTTAATTGAACAAGGCTGTTAGATAATTCCGTAGCTTGATTTTGTAAAGAGGTGAGGTCTAAGGATTTTTCTGCGCTCGTCAACAAAGTATCTAAGCTGTTTAGCTGGGCTTTTTCACTGTTACGATCATAGATATTGTTTTTTAGATCATTTAATGATTTATCTATAGAATCAAGTGATTTACTTGCCGCATCACTGTTCGCTTTGGCTTTACTAAATTCCTTTTCTAAGCGTTTTTTTTGTTCCAATGCAAAAGTTCTTAAATTTTCAGAATATTTTGTATCAAAAAATGGTGCAAAGAATTTAGCAATAGATTCAAGACTCAAGTCTTTGTTTGCTAATATAGTGTCACGAAGTTCTCTGGAGCGTTTTGTCAACACTGAGATATCGCTTGTTAACTCTTCAGTACTTTTCTGCCTTGCGGTAATTTCCAGTAAGTTGACATCAGTTTGCAGCTGGCCTACATCTTTTTTCAAAGTAGATTGCTTTATAGTGGCCTCATCATAGAATTTCTGGATTGAAGCTCTGGCGCCTGTGTCATTTTTGTCAGTTTTATTTTCTTTCTGAATATCTTTTATTTTACCTTCGTAGTTTTTCAGTGCTTCTTTAGATTCATTAATTTGACCTTCAATTTCTTTCAGCATACTTTCAAGCGCTGTCTTATTTTCCTTTGCTAATCTTTGAGTTCCTATAGAGTATTTAGAGTTAGCGTACGGATTAAATATGTCAGGAATTTTTTTCATTTGTGTAAATTTCTGAGTATAGTTATTTAATGAAGCCGTAATCTCTTTTGCTTTTTCTTTGATGTTTTGTCGGGTGATGTTAGATTCTGCACGAGGTTCTAAGCCATTGGACAGCGCGTCTACAGCCTCTAGGAATTGAGTGATTTGTGGTGAAATAGAAGATAAGCTTTTGCTGATTTCATTTTCATAACGTTCATAATCTTCATTCACTTTTTTGTTGTCGGCTTGTTCTTTAGCAAAGCTTACTGCTTCTATAATGGCTTTTTTAATGTCTTTAGACAAAACTTCTAATTCTGCATATTGTCTTTCAACGTCCATTTTGCGGTTTTTTGTATAGCCTAAATTATCTTTTGATTCTTGAATATTGGAAGAAAAACGATTATTAGGGTTAACGGCATTAAGGTCTTGAATACTTTTTTCCCATTCAGCCATAAGGTTGTTCAGTTTGCTGAGTTCATTGCTATAGCCTGAAAGAGTTTTCATAGCATCGTCGGCTTTTTTTTGATTACCTGTAGGATCTTTGGCAAGTTCTTCTTTGGATGTTGAGTTTAAGGTGTATAAAACACCATAATTTTTTGCAACCAGTTCTGCTGTTTTTTGCAAGAGGTCTTGCGCTGCTTTTGCTGGCTTGTTGGTCTTTTCTAATTGATCTCTGAAGCGTCTATCTTCTTCATTCCTGACTTTAGCATCTACAATTTTTTGATTGAATTCATTGAAGATTTTTTTAATTTCCTCAATAAGACGATCGATGTAAGAAGCATTGCCTCTTAGATTTTCCAAATTTCTTAAAAAATTCATCTTTCTATCGTTCAGAGCACCAAAACTAGAAGGATTGAGTTCATAAATTTTTTGGGCCAACTCTCCTAATCTTTTTTTTTCAGCGTCCAGTGGGGGAAAAAAGGCTTGTAGTTGCCTTTGAAATTCAGCAAGTTGTTTTTCTGATGCTTCATAGTTTGCTCCAGCATTTTGTGAAGCCTGGGTAAGCTGATTTTTTAAGCTTTCAATTTGTCCCCTTAGCGAGGCTAGATTTTTGTCAATGGCGTTTCCTTTTTCTTGAATAGGCCCTTGAGCTTGGTTAAATGCATTGGTATGGTTCTTTTCGTCAAGTTTAATATTGCTTTCATAACCAATACGATCGATAACTTGATCCAGATATCCTTCATGGTAGTAGCTTCGTTGTTTAGTTAGGCCGATATTGGCACCTACACCTTTGTTGACACAATTAAAAAATGCACCTCGTAGTTGATTTTCATCGGCAAAATATTTCTTTCCAAGAAAGGGATTGTTGACGTAGTAACGGCCTGCTTCGGAACCGTCATTACAATAGGATGTGCTCCACTCACCAGCAAAGATTTTTTGACTTTGTCCAAAAAACAGACATAGAAGTAAAAGGTTTTTTTTATTACTCATTTTTGATAAAAATTAGATTTATTGATTGAATTATATGTTAAAAAAGAAAAAATAATACTAATTGAGAGTGTTTTTATTTTAAAAGAAACAGAGACAGAAGACTTTCTTTTTTTCTATTTAAAGTGTAATATGTCAACATTGCTTAATTACTAGTAAGCGGTGTTAAGAAAAATAATAAAAGCCGTAGGAGACAATAAATATGCCATATATAAAAATGTTGAGATTGTTAAATACCTATTCCAAGTTTTTGGGTGTTGCGGGTCTTTTTTCTCTTTCTTATTTTTACTATCAAGTAACTTCTTTGAAGAAAAATGCTTTTTCAAAGCGCGGTCTTTTCGACTTCTTAGACCATTCTTCTTTTCAAACTCCCAATGCAGGCCCTTTTAGCCACGGAGTGAAGGTTGCACCTGTAGATCAAAGCGAGCTTTACACTGTAACTGCTGCTGAGTTACAGCCGATTCCCAAAATTCAACAGGCAATGCCACTGTTGGTTGTTCCATCTCTCCAACCTTCATCTCAACCGCGGGAAGTAACGTCTGGCCCAACAGTTTTTAGGCGTAGTTTTGTGCGGATTGCGGGAAAAGGTTTAAAAAGTGCTTTATTGGAATGGGGTTTTGAAGCAGTGCAGGTGGATGCGATTATTAAAAGTATTCCCAGACAGTTTTTAAAAAGATGTCAAGTGCAGCCTATATGTGTGTCTTACAGCAGTTGTAATCATAGGTTGGTCTTGGAATCTTTAAGTTTTTCCCTTAGCTTTTTTCAATCTTTACGATTTATCTTGCAAGGAGGAAATTCTTATCGAATGGAAAAAATTAAGGATCCTGTTGTTACGCAGTTTGTGAGATTACAAGGAGTTGTTCGAAGTCATTTAGCTCAAGATTTAAGAGCCAAAGGAGTTCCTGGGGCGATGATTTCTCAAGTATTAGCTGCAGTCAGGCAGTCTCCGGATGCCTTACGTTTATGTCAAAAACAGGGAGTATCTTTTGCTTTTTTGTGTAAAAGATTGGTCAATCAAACAACCAGAGCTGTAGCTCATGATGGTGTTTTGTTTGCAACTGTACAAGGAGCAGGCAAGTCTGAGGTGATTTATCAGTATCAGGCTCCTGGTGAAAAAAAGGCAGCATTTTATAAAGAAAATGGAGTATTATGTGCCCAAGCGCAGCGCTCGGGTTCTGGTTCTATTGCTTTCTGTCGTCCTGTTCGTAAGGCAAGGTTAGAGTCTCGGTTTGGGGCACGTTTTCACCCCATTCTTCGGCGTGTTAAGCACCATAAAGGCGTGGATTATGCTGCTCCTCATGGAACTCCTGTTCAGTGTGCAATGGATGGGGTTGTAGAAAGTGTTTGCTGGTACGGTAATTACGGAAGATACATTAAGGTCAAACATGGTGGAGGGTTTAAGACAGCTTATGCGCACCTTAGCCGCTATGCAAAAAACTTAAAAACAGGGGACAGAGTGACGCAGGGACAAGTCATTGGGTACGTGGGTAGTTCTGGCAGAACGACAGGTGCTCACTTACATTTTGAAGTTTTAAGAGGAGGCACACAAGTCAATCCTTTGGCAGTTGGCAAAGTGGTTTCCCAGGTTGCTTCTCCTCGCGTCGTATTGAAAAATTTTTCTCAGTTCAAGAGTTATGTCACTTACATTAAAAATTTAACTCGTAAATCTCCTGCCCTTTAAAAGTGGGATTCAGAAATTCTGTAAAAATTTTTCAAGCTTCAAGCATTTTTTAAAAAATTGGAAATTTTTTGGAATCAGAAAGGAATTTCAGTGATTTTGGAAGGTAATTTGAGAGTTTCAAAATAGATATTTAAGATTCATAAAATTCCTAAAAAAATCAAAAAAGAGTCAGAAGATTGAAAGGATTTTCTGTTCAGAGTGCGGGCGGAGTTTTTGACTCTTGATAAGGGTGAGAATGATAAAAGATTTGTAGGCCTGAAATTCTACAAATCTTTTAGTATAGTTAACGAAAGTTCGTATCAATGGTGGTATCTGAAGTGTTTTTTTGTCTTTGATCTTAGGGCCCGATTCTCTTTTGAAGAATCTTCGTTTTGGAGTTCAGGTAGCACTTGGATATCCAGCTTTTTAAGTTCATTGAGATTTTTTTGCTTACGTGGTTTTGGAATAGCCTGATCACTAGATTTGCGTTTAGATCGTAGATTATAACCATTTTGGTTGGAGTTATCGAGTAGATTCCTGTGCTCTTCCGGAAGGTCAAGGTTTTTAATCTCTCGAAGTCCTTGGGGTTTGACAGGGATAAGCAAAAGAGGGGAGGAACGCAGAAAATACCTTTCTTGGATTTTAGATTGATCATTGAGGGTGGCATCTAACTGACGATGCTCTCTGGCAATACTTCGCAATTTTCTGGCTTCCCTAGCATCTTTTTGTTGCTGAAGTGTTTGGGAACGTAGTGTAGGACCACTTTTTTGTTCAAGTTCTTGGACCATTTCAGAGCCTTGAGGTGGAAGGTCAAGGTTTTTAATCTCTCGAAGTCCTTGGGGTTTGACAGGGATAAGCAAAAGAGGGGAGGAACGCAGAAAATACCTTTCTTGGATTTTAGAAGGTTGATTATGAGTATGTTTTATACCTAATTTTTGAAGCTCTCTGGCTATTCTTGTATCTTTTCGTTTCTTTAATGTGTGAGCGCGAGGGTTATTTTTTTTTGCGATCATTGGGGAGCTTTCTGTGTGCGGCTTGTGGATTTCCTGGTTTAGAAGTCCTTGATTGTGAAGTCCTTGGGGCGCTAAGAAGATCTTATTGGGTTGCCCTTCTTTAGAAGGATTATTTTGGATAGCAGGTTGATTTTCCATGATAATTGGTTGATCTTCATCTTCAATGATCAGTTCAGGCGGAGCATCTTTTATGAGCTCAAACTCTGAAGCATTGTGTTGGTTTGAATCAAGGTGACATTCTTTTGGTTCTAGAATATTTTGATCTGTTGCCAGAGGTTGGGAAGAAAGAAAAGAATTGGATTGTTCCATGGTTGCTACAACTTCTTCTTTTTGCTCAGATTTCTGATCTGCATTTTGTGTTTTCACCAATTGTGTAAGGGGGCTAGAGATGGGAAGGGAGGGAGATTCTGGTTTGCTTGATTCTGTTCTAGAAAATTCCTTTAAAACATCTTTCTGCTTAATTTCGGGTTTCTGTCCTGAAGAAGGGAATTGTTCTGGGAGGGGTTGTGTTGAATCTTGCAGATCCTCTTCAAAGTTTTTTAATGGCGCAGGTTCTTGTAACTCAGAATTTGATGCAGGTGCTAAGGAAGTGTTTTCAGCAGGAGACACAGAATTCTTTTTTTCTGGACCTGTTTGAGGACTTTTCGTAAGGAGCGGCAGGTCTTCATTCAATAGTATCGCTCTGGCTTTCGTTTGTAACTCTGAAGGGGTCTGGGACAATGGATCAATAGCTTTTAAAAAAGATTGGGTGGTATGTTCAAAAATAGGGTAAGATTCTTTTTTATCAAGCGGAAGCTCTGAAGCATGGAAAAGGAAAGCTCTTCGTGAGCGTCGCGTTGCGATAGGGTTTTGATTCTTTAAGTTCAAAGAGCTTATATTTTTAAGCAGCAAAGAATTTGGAGCTTTAAGGTTATTGCGAAGTGTGAAATTAGAGCCCAAGAATTTGTTTAACTTGAAAATAAATAAAGGAAAAGCAGATGCCTTAAAAGGATCTGCAAGTTCATCCTTTAAATGAACCGAAATTGCAGAACGCTCTGTGCTAGCCGCTGTTTGCAGGTTACTAGGGATCAAAAAAAACGACAACAAAAAGAAAAATGCAATAGTGTTTTTTGCCTGCACGCTTTCACCAAAATTCAGGATTTACCCTGGCAGTATATAAGCGAAGTATTTTTTTTTTGGAAACGAGGTTAAATTTTATCAGATTGAATTTTAATTCCAGCAGCCAAGGCTACCTGATTTTTACTGATGTTAAGGCCAGCAAACCCAATAGACAAGAAATGATCCAAAAGCGTAAAACCACAGTCGGTTCAGACCAGCCTTTTTTTTCAAAGTGATGATGAATGGGGGCCATTAAAAAGAAACGCTTTCCTGTTTTTTTGAAAACCAGCACTTGTACCATCACTGAAATGGTTTCTAAAACGAACACTCCTCCGACGATGGTAAATAGGATCTCTTGTTTAATCATCAAGCTGATTAAACCTAAAAAACCACCCAGCGCTAAAGATCCAGCGTCCCCCATAAAAATCATTGCAGGAGAGGAATTGTACCATAAAAAGCCAAGTCCGGCTCCGATCAAACTGGAACATAACACTGACAGTTCTCCGGCCAGAAATACGTGGGGTACTTTTAGGTAGGCTGAAAAAAAGGCATGCCCACATAAATAAGACAGAATAGCAAAAATAATCGAAGAGATGATGACAGGACCAATAGCCAATCCATCCAATCCATCTGTTAAGTTAACTGCATTGGATGCTCCGATGATCACAAAAGGCCCCCACAAAAAATACAACCAGCCTAGGTTAATAAAGACGTTTTTGAAAAAAGGAAAAAATAAAATGGAACGGTTGGTTACCGGGGCATAGTACCAAAGTGCAGCGACGCTGATCAAAGCAATGACGCTTTGCCAAAAAAATTTCTTTTTTCCAGAGAGTCCTGCACTGTTTTGTTTCTTGACTTTAATGAAGTCATCTGTCCCCCCCAGAATACATAAAGCCAAAAAATTGCCTAAAACGATCCATAAATAAGGATTACGAAGGTCTGCCCATAAAAAAGATCCCAAAATGAAGCCAGCAGCTAGTAAAATCCCCCCCATGGTGGGTGTATTTTTTTTAAGTACCAAATGGCGCTCAGGACCGTCTGCCCGAATCGGTTGCCCCCCTTTCTGGTACTTTCGCATACAGCCAATAAACCAAGGTCCCAAAAAAAATACAAAGAAAAATGCAGAAAACAAAGCCCCTGCAGAACGCAGGGTGATATATTTGAAGATGTTTAAAAAGGAAAACGTATGACTGTAATAACTTAAAAAAAATAACATTTTGAACAAAGTCTGATTTGGCGCGCCCTGCAGGACTTGAACCTGCAACCACCAGCTTAGAAGGCTGATGCTCTATCCAATTGAGCTAAGGGCGCCTGATGAACATTTTAAATGAAGTTTCGTCTAAAGCACAAGCCCTTTTATTCATCATAACCTTGTTAGTTGATGCTACCTTTTTTTATAGTAAAAAAATTGCTACCATTATAAAAAATTAATCAAAAGGATTTTTATGTCTCATTTTAAAAAATATGTATTTTTATTAGCCTTTGTTGGGGGCTATGTTCCAGAAACTCATGCGGGTTTTAGCACTTGGGTTAAGGGTTTATTTAAAAGTAAAAAGGAAAAAGTTCAAGAAAAGCCAAAATGGACCTACAAATCGTCTTTTACCAATATTGATAAAGATGCAAAACAATGGGCAGAGCTGATTAAAAAGGTGACTTCGTTGGTGGGTATTGAAGATAAGAAACTGATTAATAAAATGGTAACAAAAGATCTTTGGACTTTAAACGAAGTGCTTTACCAGTTGCAACAGTTAGAATCGCAGCCTGAAAAATCCGTAAAACAGCTGCAGGTTAAATATTATGAACAGCCTAATAAGTGGAAAGAAGCTTTTGAGAAGGCAAGAAATCAGCATTCTGATCGCAACGCTTTCGATAAAAAATTTAAAGAGCTGATTTGGGGAAGTGCATTTGAAGACCCCACAGATGAGGAGGCAAATAGCAGACCCGTGACTGGACGTAATCGCAGAAAAGCTGACAGGAGCAAAAGAAGTAGCTTTGTCAACGCAAACAAAAACAGTGGTATTAAGGATGTTTCTGCCGGCGACAAGACAACGAATGATGCCTTGGTCAAACTTAGCGAACTTTTTTACTCTCCTTCTGAAAAAAACAACAAGAAGTTCTTCGTAAGGTGGGGTAAAATAGCTTTTTCAAAATTAAAAACACTCCAGGATATTGATGACGCTGTGTGTGATCAGTTTAATATAAACTATCGCGAATACCCCTATGTTGATACAGCGAAAAAAAATTCGTGCAGCTCGGCATTGTTAAACGAAATCCGAAGAGCTTGTACAGAGCAATTTAAAAAAGCTTTAGTGGTAGCTAATGACCTCAATTGGAATGGAAGCGCGAATTACTTACGTGATCGTTATAAAATTGAAATTGAAAAAGTATTGAAAAAAACAGCTAAGCCTAAACAAGCAGAGTAATAAGAGGAGGTGTTTTGCGCTCCTTTTTGCGACGCGGCACTTTTTGAAGGACAGTAGTAATAGAAAAGTGCCTAGTTGTTTTATTAAATAAGGAATAACAAGCCGCAGTTACTTGCAAAAAAAAATCTTGGGGCGTAAAATTGTAGGTGTTTCTAATAAAAGATAAAGTGTCTGTAGAAAAAACAGTGCGGGTTAGGTTTTCTAATGCTGCAGGAGAAGTGCAAGAGGTTCTTGGGGCTGTAGGCCAGAGCCTTTTAGAAGTGGCCCATGAAAATGACGTTGATTTAGAAGGAGCGTGTGGTGGGGCGTTGAGTTGTTCTACGTGCCATGTCATTGTGGCGCCTCAGTGGTTTGATAAATTACCCAAAGCGACCGAGGAAGAAGAAGATATGTTGGACTTGGCGTTTGGCTTACAGAAAGAATCACGTTTGGGTTGCCAGATTGTGTTGACTCAGGCGTTAGACGGCATCACAGTTCAGTTGCCAGAAGCTTCGCGTCATTTGTCTTTTTAAGGTAGGTCATTGTTGGAAGACGCTTATTTTGTAAAAATGCACTGCCTTGGCAATGATTTTGTTATTTTAATCACAGGGCAGGATTTTTCTACCGCGGCTATTCAATACATAGCCCATCGGCGCCTTGGTATAGGATGTGATCAGGTGGTTGCTTTGAATCACCAAGAAGATCTCTGGAAGATACGGTTTTGGAATCGTGATGGGTCTAAGGCTTTAGCTTGTGGCAATGGAACGCGCTGTGCATTTTTATATTTGGTCCAGCAGAGGTTGTTATCCAGAAATGGGACGTTGTATGGGCCGGTAGGGCCTATTGATTGTGCTATAACAGAGACTGGAGTGTCTGTAAAGCATTTGGTCAACTTTGATGAAGTCCGAAAATCTAAAGATTTTGTTATTCAGATACCAGAAGTATTTGCTGACCACTTGAAAGAGTCGTTTTTGGCGGAAATGGCTGGATTTGATGGCGACATTCTTCCAGAGCAGGGTTTTGCAGTGGATGTGGGTAACCCTCACTTTATCCTTTATACAGAAAGTGATCCTTTTGCTATTCCTCAGTTATCTTTGTATGCCCGCCATTTAAGCCGACATTCCCTATGGCCTCAGGGGGTCAATGTATCCTTTGTGCACATTATTTCGCAAGGGAAGGCTAAGCTTTATACTTATGAAAGGGGTACGGGAGTCACTATGGCGTGCGGTTCAGCAGCCTGTGCAGCCGGAGCTTTGTTGCATCGGCATCACAACTGGAGTTGTTCAGAAGTTGTGACTCAGGTGGGGTCTATTTTTATAGAACATAGTGGTGAGCGTTCTTATACTCAAACTGCTGAGGCTACCATGGTATTTCAAGGATTTATAGCATTAAAATTGTCTCATTAATAATATAAAACGACAGAATTTAAAAGATGAAATCAACCTATAAGTTTATTGGTAGTATTTTTGATCTCTTATGCGCATGCTTATGAATTAAGGCAATTGGAAATAAAAGAAGAGGGTTATGGGGGCCTTACGCTAAGTTGGATACAAGTGCTCAAAAAAATATTAAAAAGCAATACGTAGACTATTTAGAGGATTTTTTTGAAGCTTAAGAGGTAAGGAAAGAAGATTCGCAATGACAATAAATATAAAAAAAGAAGAATAAAAAACGAAAGTTATTTTTTGATATAAATATAAAGCCGGACAGGATATTTAAAAAATCTTATATTCTGTCCACAAATAAGCAAGTCATTTTCAAAATAAATTACTGGAACAAAATGTCCTACTTTATCTCTAAAAATAGTGTACTCTTTTGTGAGGGTTCTTGATTGTTATGTTTTGCAACAAATTTGGCTTTGTATACCATTTTTTATTTTGCTTAGCAGTTTGGCGTTACTGCCCAGCTTATGGCCTAAGTTTTGGAATTATTACCGCGAGCATTGGATTATCGGATTGACGCTTGTCTTTGCTATACCCTTCATCTGGATGTATCAGGATAAAGGAATTTATGAGATCGCCCACACGTTATTGCTGGATTATTTTCCTTTTATCATGACCATCAGCAGCCTATACTTTTTGGCTTGTCATATGGTTATTAAGGTCCAAGCTTCTTGTACTCCAACAGTCAATACGTTGTTCCTGTTGTTAGGCATGATTGTTTCTTCAGTGATGGGTACGACCGGGGCGTGTGCAGTGATGATTCGTCCTTTTCTGGATCTTAACCAAAACCGTCAGCTTCGCGTGCATCAGATAATCTTCTTTATTTTCTGTATAGCGAATGTTGGGGGGATCCTTTCTTCCTTGGGTGATCCTCCGCTGCTGTTGGGTTTTTTAAAGGGCGTTCCTTTTATGTGGCCTACAATCCATTTATGGAAAGCTTGGTTGGGGGTCTCCACACTGCTGCTGCTGTGTTTCTGGGTTATTGATAACTCCTTTTACAAAAAGGAAAAACTTATTTCTAAAATGCCGTTTTCCTTAGAAATCAAAGGAAAAAAGACGATTGTTTTATTATTATCTCTGGTCATTGGCGTTGCAGCTTTAAGTGCTGCCAGATGGGGAGATCTTTATATCCCTATCGGCGAGCATGTTTTACACTGGCCGATTTCGTGGATGTTGCGGGATATATTGGTTGTGGCTTTATTTTTAGGAGTGGTGGTCAAGGGGAAAACTTCTTATCGTAAAGCCAATCATTTTTCCTGGGGGGTCATCCGTGAGCTTGTCTTCATTTTTTTGGGAAATTTTGTGTGCGTTATACCGGTAGGTTTGTTGTTAAAAGAAGGCTTCAGTGGCCCCCTAGAGTTCATTCAAGGGTGGCTGAATCCTGGTCCTTTTCAAGGTTTTGCCTATTTTTGGACGACGGGAGTTTTGTCAGCTTTTTTGGATAACGCGCCGGCCTATTTATTGTTTGTGGAATCTGCAGGAGGGTTTAGCAAAGTTTCTAAACTTCTTTTAAAAGCTATTTCTTGTGGAGCGGTCTTTATGGGAGCTATGACGTATATAGGGAATGCTCCTAATTTGTTGGTCAAAGAAATTGCTGAAAAATCAGGTATAAAAATGCCTACTTTTTTAGGATATATGAAGTGGTCCATTTTAATTTTATTACCGACGCTATTGCTTTTTAGTTATTTTTTAATAGGATAGAGGTGTAGGAAAGGTTACCGGAGATTTTTTGATGTTCATGAAAAAGACCCTTTTTTTGTTATCTGTTGCGCTGCTAGGGGCCGGTGGATTGCTGTGGTGGAAAAAGAAATTATCAAAAGATCCTTTTCCTTTAGTCGCAATCGCCAGTTATGGGCCTCATTCTTCCTTGTCAAAAGCTATTGATGGGATAAAGGAAAAAGTAGCTGAATCCTTGGGTAGTGTTGAATTTGAGGTACAGGACGTTAATTTTGACACCAGTTTGATCCCTCAAATGATCAAACAATTAATATCTAGAAAGCCTAAGGTTCTTGTCGTCCTGACGACCCCGGTAGCTCAATATGCAAAAAGCGCTGTAAAAGATGTTCCCATCGTGTATTGTGCGATTACAGATCCAGTCGAAGCAGGCCTTATTCGGCAAGAAGGGGTTGCTTTAGATAATATAACAGGAGTGTCTGAGCGGCAAAGTTATCACCAAATTTTGGCTTTTGCGAAAAAAATTCTTCCAAAATCTAAAAAAATGGGCCTGTTGTTTTGTACTTCAGAAACCAATGACCAAGCTTTGGTGAAAGAAATGGAAAAAGCAGGACAAGCAGAAGGGATAGAAGTACTGGCCATGCCTGTGGGACAAGCCCGGGACGTTCCTGTAGCTGCTGAAAAATTTCGCGGTCGAGTTGATTTTATTTATGTAGGAACCAGCGGCCCTATACAACCTACCTTACCAGCGATCGCTGCTATAGCGGAAAAACTTAAAATTCCTGTCATCAATGCAGATGAAAATGCTGTTTTGGATGGGTTGGCTTTGGCCAGTTATGGTGTTAATTATCAATTGATGGGTAAGATGGCAGGAGCTATGGTTCGAGATCTTTTGATGGGGAAGAAGACCATTGTACAGATTCCGCCTGTGGATCCTACGGGGGCTCATTGCAGTGTGAATCAGCGGTTATCTAAGGCCTACCAGGCGATCATTTCTGACCAATTGGTACAAGACTTGAAGGATGCTGGGATAGAAATAGAAATAAAGGGGTGATTTGAGTTTTTTGCGAGATACCTTTATTAACTTTTTATTGATTTTGTGGGGTATAATAACTTTTTATTAGTTTATTGACGTGAAGATAAGAGTAATACTAGAGTTTTTTTAATCGGAATTTTTAGTCCTCTTGCTAACGCGGGAAAAGAAAGCAAAGTGAAGAACGAAAAAGTAGAACTTGAAATAGGTTTAGAGAATGAAGGGACGAATCTTGAGAAAATGGGGAACTATTTGGAAGACCTACAAAAGCAGCTGAATAAGAAAAAAGGTAACTTAGATTCAGAGTGTTCGTTCCTTAAATTTACCTCTCCGATGTTGTTTAGGGGTGGTGGAAATAAGGAGGAGAACGATAAAAGAAATAAGGAAATGGAAAAGCTTTCAAAGAGTGCTGACGATGCTATAAAGAAAAACGTAGCAGAGGATAAAAAAATGAAGAACTGCTTGAAAAGACAGGGCGTTAGGTGGGTGCAGTCAAGAAAATGTCCCAAAAGATAAAGAGATAAGGTGAGATAAAATCGCAAGTAATCTCACAGGGAGAAGGAAAAAATAAAAAAGTTCTACTCCCTTTGAAAAGGTTCAAATGAAACAATGGCTAGAGGTTTTTTCTGTAGAAATCGGAAATGTTGTTGTGGATGTCACCGATTTTAGGTAGAAAATTTTAGCTTTAAAAAATATCTATTAAGCAATCATTTTGCATTTTTTAATTTGACTTAGGTATAAGATCAAGCCAGGTAGGCAAAAAATAATGGAAATGATGAAAAAATTGGGACCATAAAAGTATTGATAAATCAATGCCGAAAAGCTGCTGATGATGATACGACTGAACGTTGAAAAAGAACACATCAAACCAAACTGTACTGGAATGTTGGGGGCGTGGCACAGAGAAGAAATGTAATTCCAAAAATATAGATTGCCCATACCGCTGATTAATTGGTGAACCCCTGTGATGATCAAAATGCGTGTTATGTTACTGGGGTCTACCACGATGGTACTCTGTACCAGCCATAGAATACTAACCAAGATTTGCATCCCAATCCAAATACTCAGATTTTTAAAAATAGACCAGCGTCCGACAGATAAACTGGCTAAGCCTGCGCCTGCGATAAAGCAGACCAGGGACGTTGCTTTTTCAGCGTAAGCAATCTGAATCATGCTGTAACCTTGAGAGCGCAGAAACATTGAGCTTATCGTAATAATGAAAATGTCTGCCATTTTAAAGACAAAAAGGTTTAAAAAAATTCGTCTTAAGGTCTTCCAAGACCCTAAACCTTGCATAGCGTGCCTGACATTGGTTAAAAACCAACCAGATTGGGTACGTTCTAGAGATGTTACTTTTTTTGATCCTTTAAAGACGAAAATGTAGTCAGCAGCGATCAAGAAAGAAACCCACCTTAGTGCTTGGGCCCATCCATAATAATGTGATAAAACGATCATTCCTGTAGTGGCCCCCAGAGTTCCCAGACGAAATCCCAACAGAGAAAAATAGACTGCCCACCCCGAGTGTTCTGGTTGAGTATGTTCTATGCGGTAAGTCTCTAGGGCGACATCCTGGATACTGGCAAAAAAAGAGATCGCCAGAGCGCAGATGAAAAAAGGCAGGGAAAGAGGGGTACAAAAGCTGAGCGTTTGAAAGCCTAATAAAATTCCGGTAGCACAGAGAAGGAGAAGACTTTTAAAAGAATCAAGCCCAAAAATCCGCAAAGATCTCGTTTCTAAAAAATGACTCCATAGGATTTTAAAACTATAGGGGAGTAATAACCAAGACAGGGCGCTTAACTGATAGCCGTTGCATCCTGCTTCGGTAGCCCAGAGGTAAACCGTAGAGATCAAAAAGAAATAGCAGGTTCCACTGACGATCCCAAAGGAAAAAATTTTAAAAAAAGTCTTAAAAACATGCTGTAACAGAATAAACTTAAAGGAGCCTAAAAAACTTTTTTATTTTAAATAAAAAACTTTGTTCTGTCAAAAAATGACCTTAGTTTTTATTATTCAAGAATCCTAAAAAATAATAAGCATGGCTTAGTTGCCAAAATATTTTTTTAAAACCCAGTGCCGCAGAAGAGAATCGGACTCTCGACCCCACCCTTACCAAGGGTGTGCTCTACCACTGAGCTACTGCGGCTGATTGTGAAATTGTGACATATCTTCCCAAGTTCTGGCAAGCTTTAAAGCAGGAAAACTTTGCACAAAATTATTTATTTTCAACATAACTCCCCCTTTTTCGCATATTCCGTGCAAAATTCCTGTCACAATTTTATCAGAAGTTTGTACAAAGACTTCTTGGCCTTTCCACAGTAATACGTCGTGGAGTTCTTCATAAAATCCTTGAAAATTTTCCTGAATTTGAAGGACTCGCCGGGGCAAAGCTTGGTCCAGACATTGCCAGAATGCTTCTATATCGCATTCAATCCCTGTTGTTTGTTTTACAGTAGAAGTTGCATACTGGGTCTTTATTTCGGGGTCTGAATTCAAGTTAACGCCCATACCTAAAAGTCCTGTATTGTTTTCTAAAATTTGCCCTAAGATGCCAGCTATTTTTGTATTTTGATGCCAGATATCATTGGGCCATTTTAAAAAAACCTCTAGGTTGTAGAGTTGTTGAAGAACATCTACAATACTTAAGGCTCCTAATAAAGCTAAAAAGACTCCAGGACCTTGATAGGGTATTAAGACTGATCCATAAAAATTTCCATAAGGGGAATGCCATACTCTTTCTCCTTTACCTGTACCGTGAGTTTGAGATAAGGCTTGAATCCAGACTCTTTCCCCAAGTCTAAGCTGATACTTTGTTTCATCTTGTTGATAAAGATTGAAAGCATAATCTTGTGTAGATCTGATTTGATCAAAAAGATAACGTGGCACAGCAAAAGATATTTAATATTTAAAGTCTGACCAAAGAAAGGGTGACGTTTATAAATAATAAGCGGGAGTGACGGGACTCGAACCCGCGACCTCCGGCGTGACAGGCCGGCGCTCTAACCAACTGAGCTACACCCCCTATGAGACACATAATAGACCAAAAGGGTTGAAATTGCAAGCACCTTTGTAAGTTTTTACAAAGTTTACCCTGTTTTTATCTGGTATGGTTGATTTTTTTTAAGAAAAAATTTAAGGAATAAGGGTAGGGGTTACCGTATTCAAATCTTCCATGTCTTTAGATAAAAGCTCGATAAACTCTTCTGGGTGGAGGTCAGGGGGCAGGGCTGGATGAAAGCGCAAAGTAATCAGTCCGGGCTTTTTGAAAAAACCTCGCCGTGCCCATAAGGCTCCTGAATTTAAGGAAGCAGGAATGATAGGAAGCTGGAATTTTTCATACAGCATAAAAGTACCCATTTTAATGGTTCCTTTTTGTCCCATAGCAACCCGAGTTCCTTCAGGAAAAATAATGATAGGACGCTGTTGGGCTATGGCCTTTTTCAGTAAAGTCAAAAATTTTCTATCCAGTTTATTGCCTCGTTCGACAGGAATCATCCCAAGTTTTTTTAAAAATTTTCCAAAAATAGGTATACGTGTTAAAGAAGCTTTTAAAATAAAGACTGGCTTTTCCAAAAAACTATGAAACGCTAAGGTGTCCCACGCAGATTGATGCTTACAGGCAATAACATAAGGACCTGTCTTGGGTAAATGTTCTAGGCCTTCTAGGCGAAATCGAATACCTAGAAAGACCCGTGCCATCCAAAAGGTTAGACAGGGAAAAAAAGCTGCGACTTTAAAATTGTATTTCTGTGGAAGTATTTTTAACAGCAACATTAAAAAAATAAGGATTTCAACACCTAAGATCCCAAAAATATAAAAAACGATGTGAAAAAAAAGATCTTTTAAAAATTTAAACATTGACTTTATGGCTCTATGTTCCTGCAGTATTTATTTAAAAACCAGATTGTTGTTCTGATTTGACGTGATACTCACGACCTTGCCTCCACCGAGCCAAGTTGCTGCGATGTGTCCAAACCAACAAAAGTAACAAAAACAGAGCTAACCCTGCGGCGCTTCCACCCTTTAATATCCAAAAACTTAAAGTGATTAAGAAACCTACCAGTAAGCTGGCTAAGAAAGGATACGTCTTTATTTTGACAAGCAAGGCCCACAACAATATTGCAAGACTTATTATAAAAGGTTGAATAAAAAACAGAACTCCTGCAGCGGTGGCGACTCCTTTACCTCCTTTAAATCTTAAAAAGCAAGAAAAAACATGTCCTAGTACACTGAAGGGGAGCAGGATAAATATTAAATTCGAATTTTCTCCTAAAATGGTTAATGTACCCCAAGCAGCAATTAAGCCTTTTAGAAAATCTGCCAAAAACACTAAAATAGAAACCTTAAGCCCTGCCATGCGGTACACATTGGTGGTGCCGATATTACCAGAACCTACAGTTCTTGGGTCTCCTCTGCCCAATATTTTTGGAATAAGGACCCCAAAAGGAATACTTCCTAGCACGTAAGCCAGAGCTCCACACGCCAATACTATCAAGAGATTCATGATTGTTTTAAAGATCTTGCTTTGGCCGCATCTTATCACGAGCTTTCTAAGGATTCAACGACAATTTATTTTAAGGATGTTTTAACTGAATTTTAGGTGACTATGTCTTGTCAATTTTCTTTGCCTTTGAAAGAGCGCGAAAGCACGAAAATGTCTGGAATCATCTGGAATGTAAATTGCAACCTTCCTGTTTTTTCTTTAAAATAGCTTTGAATCTTCCATAAAATATGTTATGAGCGCACGTATCCTGACCGCAGATCGCCCCACGGGAAAGCTTCATCTGGGGCATTATGTGGGTTCTTTAACCAACCGTCTGAGTTTTCAAGACCAATATCAGCAATATGTCATGATTGCCGATGTACAAGCTTTAACAGACTATTGGGAAGATCCTGACCTGATTATAAAAAGTATTTATGAAGTAGGGCTTGATTATTTATCTGTAGGACTTGATCCCCTGAAAACGACTTTTTTTGTTCAGTCTCAGATTCCTCAGCTTTTTGAATTGACCACTTATTTCAGCAACTTGGTGTCTAAAAGTCGCCTAGAGCGCAATCCTACTATTAAGGCTGAATTAGAACAAAAATCGTTCGGCAGTGTTCCTATGGGATTTTTCAGTTACCCGATCAGTCAAGCAGCAGATATTACTTTATTTAAAGCAACTTTGGTTCCGGTAGGGGAAGATCAACAGCCTTTGTTGGAATTGACCAATGAGATCGTGCGAAAATTTAATCACCTCTATCAGACGGGGTGCCTTTTGGAGTGCCAAGCTGTATTAAATCAGCGTTGCAGTCGCCTGATTGGCATCTGCGGACAGCATAAAGCCAGTAAATCTTTGGGAAACGCTATTTTTTTAAGTGATCCTTTGCCCATCGTTAAGGAAAAAGTCTTTCAAATGTATACAGATCCCAATCATATTCGTGTTAGCGACCCTGGAAAAGTAGAAGGCAATGTGGTTTTTGCGTACTTGGATGCTTTTCACCCTAATAGCCAAGAAGTGGTTCAATGGAAACAAGAATACGAAAAAGGAGGGTTGGGGGATGTGTATCTGAAGAATATTTTATATAAAGATTTAACAGATCTGCTAGAACCCATCCAAGAAAGGCGTCAACGGTTTACGGTCAAAGATGTAAAAGAGATTTTGTACCAAGGCTGTAGTGTTGCGCGAACAGTGGCGAATACTGCGATTCAAGAGGTACGGCAAGCTATGAAAATTCTGTCTTTTGAATAAGATATTTAATTTTCTTCATAAGGTAGAATTTTTTATTTCTTAATAACGCACATGTGACAGTTTTGATACACTTTTGAAAAACAAGTTATCAAAATCTGCTGGCCTTCACTCGGGGCTGTGGTTTCTTTTATGCTACACCAGTAGTTTTTAGCTTTTTGAGTTCGTGAGAAATAAGCTTTTTATGTTGGCCCTTTTGGCCACCGCAGTAACTTCTGCTAACGCTTTAGATGGTGCTGCTGCATGCCCTGGTTCTAAAGTTTTCATCGAAATGGGACAAGGTTTCACCATTCTTGGTCATAACCGTGTGAAGGGAATTTCAAACGCCGCTAACCAAAGTAATTTTGCTGAATTGTCTATTCCTGTTGACGGTGAGAATGAGGGGAATATAGGAGGATCAGAAGGTAGCATGGCGTGGCCTTGGGTTGATGGAGATGCAGTTGCCGCTGTAAGTGAAGGAGGACCAGATGTAGTCGAAAGACAAGGTTATTTGGTCGACCCTGCAGCTATTCAAAAATCTGGTACCAGTGGTCTTGGATACAATGTGTACGGTACTTTAGGGTATGATGCTAAAATCGGTTGCACTCTTTTGGGTGTATTCGCTGGTGGTGGATACTTAGGTTCTGGAACAAACTTGTCTGTTCCTGCTTCTACTGCAGTATTTAACGTTGCTGACGAAGCTCCTTCTCAAGAGGATGGTGCCTTCCCTGCAACAGCCGTTATGCCTGCTAACTACACTTTGCGTATGCGCAGTGCAGGCTATGTAACTGCAGGTTTGCGTTTGGGTTATATCTTTAACAAGAATGTAGTGGGTATGCACGCTGCTTGGGTCGGTCTTTCCATGAAAGCAGGTTTAACAGGACCTGGCATGACAAAAAATACCGTTCCTGGTAACAGCAATGCAAATCAGGGCCCTGTAGCTGTAAAGACAGTGTCTCGTTTCACCAATGGTGTTAACTTGGGTATTTTCTTTGAAAGAATGGTCAGCCAGAACCTAACATTAGGTCTTGCTTTGAACTATTTCTTGATGGGTAAGAAGACTTATAATTTTGGAAGTCAGAACATTAACTGGGCACCTAATACTCCAGATACTTCTTTGGCATTCAATAACCGTTTCCGCGCGTTCTCCGTCGCTGTTACAGCTAAGTACACTTTGCCTATGTCCAGGTAAAGCGTGTGCTTTTTACAAAGCAAAAGCAAAAGGGTCGGGGCTTAGCTTCGACCTTTTTTTTTGGATGAACATTTGTTTTTGTTACAAGCAACCTAGAAAGATAGCTAGAAACTATTTTAAAAAAATAGAGCTTTTCTAGATGCGACTAGGTCTTATCCCAGAAAAGAAGTTCCAAAATAAAAAACTAAAAACTCTTTAAAGCGCTTTAGTTCTTTTGTTTGCTTGACCTGCGGTGGCTATAAGTTTGACGGGCAGGGTAAAAGACCTCTACATGCATTAAAAAAAGCTCAAAACTCTTAGAAATACTGAAAAAACCAAGTGGATTTTTTAAAGACCCTTGGCATGATTGCCCCTTCCTTTAGGGGTGTGTTAAGATAATAGCAAAAAGGCTGTCTTTTTTTGAAAAAAATTGTTATCACAGGGGTTGCAGGTTTTATTGGGTATCACTTAACCAAAAAACTTTTGGCGGCGGGCAATATAGTTATAGGAATTGATAACTTAAGTCCCTATTATGATGTGAGGTTAAAAGAGGCTCGATTAGAAGAGCTTCTTACTTACCCTGGTTTTACATTCTATTTGAACGATATTTGTGAAATAGATGTTTTGGTTAAGGATTTTCCGGATGTGACTCACGTGGTGCATTTGGCCGCCCAGGCAGGAGTACGTTACTGTGCTGAAAAACCTTTTGAGTATGTGCACAGTAACCTTAAAGGACAAGTCCATGTGTTGGAAGCCTGTCGGCAGTGGAAAAGTCTGCAGCATTTTATTTATGCCAGCAGCTCTTCTGTTTACGGTGGAAATTTGAAACAGCCTTTTTCAGTACAAGACCCAGTGGATAAGCCTTTGTCTTTGTATGCAGCCACCAAACGCAGTGCCGAGCTGATGGGCTATGCTTATTGGCATGGTTTTGGGATTCCATGCACAGGTTTGAGGTTTTTTACGGTTTATGGTCCTTGGGGTAGGCCAGATATGGCGATTTTTCAATTTTTAAAAGCAATGAAGGAAGGAAAAGAGCTGACTGTTTATAACGGGGGGGATATGTGGCGCAGCTTTACTTATATTGATGACGTTATTGATGGAGTTATGGCTTGTATAGATCTAAAGCCTGATCAACAATATCAGTTATTTAATTTGGGTGGCGCCACGTGTCACAGTGTTTGCGAAGTGATTGAACTGTTGGAAGAGCTGACAGGGCTTCAGGCTAAGAAGCATTTTGAGCCCTATTTGGTGATGGATGTTCCCCGCACAGTGGCAGATTTAACGGAATCGCTTGATCAGTTGGGCTTTACCCCAAAAGTCTCTTTGAAAGAGGGGCTAGGGCGGTTTATCAGGTGGTATGATACGTTTTATGGATAAAAGGAGTAATACAGAAGTGAGTAAAGAGTCAGGTGTTGGTTTAGATAAAAAGATAGCTGTGATAGGTCTGGGGTATGTAGGGTTACCTTTAGCAGTGGAGTTATCAAAATCTTTTCCGGTAGTGGGTTTTGATATTTGCCAGCAGCGCATTGTAGAGCTTAAAAATGGTAATGATCGTACCCTAGAAGTGCCTGCTGAAGTCCTTTCAGATACTGATTTTATACTGACAGATGATCTGCAGGCTTTAAGGGGGGTCGATATTTATATTGTGACAGTTCCAACGCCGGTGCATGAAAATTGTTTACCAGATTTTTCCCCTTTGCAAAAAGCGTGCCAAATGATTGGTTCAGTGATGACGAAAGGCAGTATCGTGGTATTTGAAAGTACTGTTTATCCAGGGGTAACACGGGGTATGTGCGGTGCGTTGTTGCAAGAAGTCAGCGGATTGGTCTGTGAAAAAGATTTCTTTTTAGGTTATTCACCCGAGCGTATTAATCCAGGAGACCATCAGCACCGCCTGCACAACATGACCAAGGTAGTAGCGGGCTCTGAACCTTGGGTGACGGAGGTGTTAGTGGAAGTGTATGGAGCAATTAATAAAGGAGATATTTTTAAGGCAAAATCTATCGAAGTTGCCGAAGCGGCCAAGGTTTTGGAAAATACTCAACGGGATATCAATGTGGCTTTTATGAATGAGGTGGCCATGATCTGTCAAAAATTGGACATCTCTGTTTATGATGTCTTGGACGTTGCTGAAACAAAATGGAATTTTTTACCCTTTCGGCCGGGCCTTGTGGGGGGGCATTGCATCGGAGTTGACCCTTATTACTGGGCTTGTTGTGCCAGACAAAAGGGGATAGATCCTCATTTAACGCTTTCAGGGCGCCAAACCAATGAATCTATGAGCAGTTTTTTAGTTCAGGAGGTTGTTAAACGTGTTGCCAAAGGAAAAGTAGCTGTTCTGGGTCTGACCTTTAAAGAAGACATTCCTGATTTGCGAAATACAAAGGTTATGGATCTGATTGCGGGGCTGAAAGAAAATGGTTATGAAGTAGATGTATTTGATCCTTTGGCCTACGGTCAAGAAGCTGAAGAGCTTTATGGAATTACACTTTCTTCGCAGATGGATCAGCAGCGGTATCAGGCCATTATTGCAGTAGTTCCTCATCAAGCTTATCGCCAGTTATCGTCGCCTGAGATTGACGCTGCTCTAGGTTCCAATGGATGGGTGATTGATTTAAAAGGAATGTGGAGGGATCGTGTTTTTTCCCATTCCTATTGGTGTCTATAGGAACGAAACAAAGTGCAAAAGCGGGAAATTTTTGAAGTTACAGTGGCCGATGCTCAAGAAGGCCTACGCTTGGATGTCTTTTTAAGTCAAGTCTTGCCTGACTTTAGCCGAGCGCGTTTACAAGCATTAATCGAAGAAGGACATGTTCGTAAATCAGATGGAAAAATGATTGAAAAGAAGATTGAAAAGAAAATGAAGATTCAATCTGGACAAAATTATGTGGTAGAAATTCCCACAGCCCAGCCCTGTGAACTGATTCCCCAGCCGATGGATTTAACAGTACTGTACGAAGACTTAGATATTCTTGTGCTGGACAAACCTGCGGGTCTAGTTGTGCATCCAGGGCCTGGGCATGGACAAGGAACTTTGGTGCATGGGTTGTTGGCGCATTGTAAAGAAGAGTTGTCGGGGATTGGGGGTGTCATGCGTCCAGGCATTGTACATCGCTTAGATCAAGGAACCAGTGGAGTGATGGTGGTTGCCAAACATGATCAAGCGCATCAGGAGCTCAGTCATCAATTCGCTTCTAGAACTTTGCAAAAGATTTATTGGGCCTTTGTGAAGGGTAGGGTGATCCCGGCTTATGGAAAGATTGAAACTTTGATTGGGCGCTGTCCCAAAAATCCGTTAAAAATGGCCGTAGTGGCGGTGAAGGGGAAAGAGGCCTGCACCTCTTATCGTTTATTAAAAGAGATTCCTGGTCTTTTTCCGATCAGTTGGTTGGAGTGCGGTCTTCATACTGGCCGGACACATCAAATCCGGGTGCATCTTAAATTTTTAAGATATCCTCTGTTAGGGGATTCTTTATATGGAATACCTTACCCGGGACTGCATCGGCCTGCATTACATGCGCACATGTTGTCCTTTATGCATCCTTGCACAAAACAAGTAATGACCTTTAGCAGCCCTTTGCCCGCAGACCTTCAATTTTTGGTGGATGAATAAAAAATTTTTGGGAAAAGGGGGTAGTAGTTGTAAAAATCTGGTCTTTTTGGTGTGGTCTTTATAATAGCCGGACGCATCAAACCCGGGAACAGCTTAAACATTCAAGATATTCCCTGGATCTTTTGTGGACCAGCTCGTTGATGGATAAAAACTCCTCTATAAAGATTCCGGCTTCTGTGCAATCAGAATGATATTTTCTCTGCCATCCAGACTCCAAGATTCTAATGGATAACCAAGGTCGGTCATTTTGCATTTGATGGTCTTAAAGGTTTTATCAGAGATGATAGCCTGCTGAGTCATGGATGCAGCTTCTTTGTTTAACCGAAGAAATCAACATATCCGGGGTAGACTCTCCTTTAGACAATCTTTCCCCCTATACCTTTATAAATCTCTCGTAATGTTTAACATAAGGAGTGATAGCAATTGTAAAGACTTTCTTACCTGGTTTTATTAGATTAAATAGCTTATTCAGACGGATAAAGTCTAGAAATCTTGTAGCTAAAATAGCCTTATATTCTCTTTTGTATCTATTTTAGAAGCATTTCTAGGAATAAATTTTGCGTTTTGAAGAGATTTTTGGTTTAAATGGTGCCTCGTGTCAGAAATATTTGTTTAACATTTTTTCCATTACAGAACCCTATATTCCATCTATTTCTAATACTTGTTGATTTCTACCAAAGTCTATAAAATCTCATGTGCTTCGTCTAAAAAGGCAGACATGGCTCTTCTTTTTTATTCAGAGTCTATATCAGTTCATCTGTTTCTTTATTAGGAATCTGTAGTTCTAATTTTTATAGTGCTTGATGTCGGTTTGAAAGCCTATTTCTTCTGCATAAGATGGGCTAGTGAAGGTGTTTTTTACCATAATGACCTCCCTAAAGTGCTGGTGATTCATTTGAACTTTTAAATACCAAACTTACATTAAAGTTAGAAAATGCGCAGATGTAGTTAAGATCTACTTTAATCCTGATATCTTAGCCATGAAGTTACAAGCCACAGATATTTGGTTTAAGTACTCTTTTACGGCCTCATCCCCAGAAAATGCCAAGTCTTGCAAATTTTGTGCAACTTTTTCCATAGCTTGACGACTTCCTGCTTGTTCTTGAGCCCATTTGTTTAATACACCATGGTGAGCTCGCATCAATTCACTGAGTTGCTGAATTTTAGTGCTGAAAGACAAAAATGCTTCTGTAAGATCCTGACACCGCTTGGCTTGTCCCTCATTTAAAGTTTGGAATCTATCCAGATGCTGTACTAAATTGGAAAGCAAGGCGTTGGTTTGCTCTAATGATAGGCTTTTATCCCCCGAATAAGAAGGCAGTGCAGCATTAGTTTTAAGAATTTCTTGCCCCCAGCTTTGCAGTTGGTCGTAAAAATATCCTTGAAGATTGCGCAGTTGCAACAAGAAGAAATTGACAATGACTGATCCTGTTAGCCCAAATAATGAAGAGCTAAATGCGACGCCCATGCCTGAAAGCGGTTGCGACAACTGATCTTTTAAGAGAGTTAAAAAATCTTCTTGGGTTCCTTGAGTGGGCATATGGCTGATGGTTTGCGCAATTAGGATCACTGTCTGGGATAAGCCCCATAAAGTTCCCAATAATCCCAAGAATACCAGAACCCCGGATAGGTAGCTGGCAAATCGACACCGTCCTTGTAAGCGATGGGTGCACTGAGATAATACCCCCTCTAGAGGAGTGTTTGCACTCTGAGACCACTGAACAAACGGCATAGACAGAAAAGAAGCAGGCAAAGAGACCAAACGGCTTTTACGGGATGCTAACTTTTCAAAAATTCTGTCTTCATGAATGATTCGGAAGCATTCAATTAGAAGATTTAAGATACCCACCATAGCAACGATGATAATAACCCCATTAAAGACTGGGCTGGCTAAGAATATCTTCCAAATTGGGAAGAAAAATAAAGCAATCAAACCAGTCAGTCCCATGGTAAAAAGAGCAATCTTTACAAGAGGCATCAAAAGAGGCCGTGGGAGCACAGACATCAAAATATTTTACAAAAAAGGCCTAAGTCCTATTATACGCTGATTTTCTATTTAAATAAAGGCTGGCGGTTTGTACAAAAAAATTTGTTTTTTTAAGGGCAGCAATTCATAAAAAGTTTTTAGGTTTATTTAGTATTTGTAACTATTAAAAATAAATTATGCTGCATTGTAGTTAATTTTAATTGTAACTTCTTTTTTTTGCCAATATATGAAATCTGTAGGCAATTTTGCGAAACACGTCGTAAAACATCATCTACGGCTAGCACTTGCCTTGGTAATGGGTTGGCAAATGCACTTTTTTTTGACAGTAGATTCTTAGAAAATAGTTTGAGTTTTGTGACAGAGAATGTTGCAGATACGGTTATTCAACCAACTTTAGAATGTTATGCCGAACATAGTGCGTTATTAACGATTATGCTTGCAAAAAGTTAACATGGGATGTTTGTAAGCATGTAGTGCCCATTGCGTAAAAATAGGGACTATACTTGTTAAGAACACTCCTAAAATATTAGATGTTGGGTTTAAGGCAGGAAAGTATCTAGTAGAAAATTATAGAAATGCAGTATATCAATATGCTATTGAACCAGGTTTAAGACAATGAGGGGTATAAGTTAACAGTAGGAGTCCTTATTCCTGTTTCTGCAGCAACTTTAGGAATTAGCGTACCTTTTGTAGTGGCAGAGAGCTTGGCGTTTGGTGCGGCTTATTTAATGGACCCGGCGATGAAAAATATAACAGCGGATTTATTACTGGAAACAACTAAAAAAGTCTCAAGTGGTTTTAAGCAAATATCCCAATGCGCTTCAGATTTGAAAAAAGAAGTAGAAACAATTTCTTGGCTCTCTGGGGGAAAAATCAACACTCAAATCCAAGAAGACCTTGTTGTCATTTCTGGGCAAAAAACAGAGTTAAACAGTGTAGGCCATCATTAACAAGCAGCTCATACAGAGGAAAAAAGGACTTGAGAGAGTTTGCCTCAAGCAGCTCAGGAAGCAACTAAAAAGATTCACAAGTTGTATCGTGAATCTGGTCGCGAGAGATAAACTTACAACAGTTAAAAAGCACAATAATTTTTTGTTGCGCTTGCGAGATTCCTTCTTAGAAACGAAAATTGTTTTTTGATTTGCATCAAGGAGGCTTTTACAGGATAACCATCAAAGAAATTTGGACACCTAAACAGTTCATTAGTCTTGTTCTTCAGAAAGCAGGTGGGGATACTGCGGGACTTTTATTGCTCCCGACGCGTAGGAAAGAAGTCCTCCTGAATGAAGAATTACTTAAGGAGGACTTATCGTTTAGCTTTTTGAAAAAAATACTGTTTCTTGATCATCATCTGAACACGTGCTAGAAAGATCAGCGTCGACTTTGTGCTTTAAGCCAGAATCCTGCATCAGATAGCCTCGGCCCCAGACGGTGATAATATAGTTCTTACCTGCAGGACCTAAGAGTTTTTCAAGTTTTTTTCTGATCTTGCATACAAAAACATCGATTATTTTTTCATCAGGACAGTCTTGATTTTGATAAAGTTTTTTCAAAAGAGCTGTTTTTTCTACAACGCTGCCACTATTTTGCATTAAAGCTTCGACGATTTTAAATTCATGCGAGGTTAAAGGTAATAGCTTGTCATAGGCCTCTACGATGCGATAATGAGCATGCAAAGTCAGCAAACCAACTTTGACAGATTGCTGAGCTACAGGGGCTGGGCTGGCCAAAAAATGAATTTGGTTGATGAGATCTTCTTGTGAAAACGCTTTACAGATAAAACAAATCTTTTCAGAATCTATCTTTATTTTTTCTTGAAAATGATTCTGGGGACATAGAACTAAGATGGGCGCAGAGCTGTCATGACAGATCTGTTCTAAAACGGGATAACACTCTGGGGTAATTGTGTAAAAATCAATAATAATCAATCCACAACGCGGTAATTCTGTGAGCTTCATTTCAGGACTTAGACTTAAAACCTCACAATAAATTCTGTTGGTTAAAAGGACGTCTTTGATTAATAACGAGGCAGAGCAATTTTGATCAATATAAAGGACTTTCATGGTCTGTTATTAAAAAATTATCAAATATATTTTATATTATTCAATATTTTTATATATAAGTCAATAATTTTTTTAAAATGAGAAAATCTCTTTTAATATAATTGAATAAGTAAAAAAAAATTAAAGCTGTTTCTTGCAGGAATTTTAATTTTATTTTAAGTGCTTAGGTCAGAAAAATAACTGTTTCAAAAATCTTGAAAAGAAGAGGATATTCTATATCACTCAAAGTAAGCCGGTAGATCCAAAGCCTCCGTTACCACGCAAGGTTTGTTCCAGAGTCTCGGTTTCTTGCCAGAAGACTTGGGGGACGGGGCAAATAACCAGCTGCGCAATACGCATTGCGAATTCTACAAGGAAAAGTTCCGTACTGGTGTTGGCTAAAATAACCTTAATTTCTCCACGATAATCTGCATCAATGGTGCCCGGAGAATTAAAAACAACAACTCCATTTTTAAGTGCTAGGCCGGAACGGGATCGAATTTGTCCTTCCCATCCGGCAGGGATTTGAACCCACAGACCTGTAGAAATTAAGACTTTTTCACCAGGTGCAATTTTTGCAATGGCAGCTGCTTTCAAATCCACTCCTGCACTTAAAGGAGTCGCTTGCACAGGACGCAATCTGGGATCTGCAACCTTAAATAGGACTTTTAATGGATCAGTATGTGTCATTGCTCTTTGTACTGTCCGAAAATCAGCGTTGAATTATTTCCCCCAAAACCAAAAGAATTGGAAAGTGCATACTGCAACTCTGAGACACTTTGAGCAGTATGAGGCACAAGATCAATAAAAGTTTCTTCAGGGTCCTGAAGATTAAGGGTAGGGGGAATGCGTTTGTTAACTAGGGCTAGTATCGAAAAAATAGCTTCAATAGCTCCAGAAGCTCCTAAAGCATGACCAATAGAAGATTTGGTAGAAGACATTTTTAAAGAGCGGGCTTTTCCTGAAGGATCTGCTTCAATCAACGCTTCAACAGCTTTTAATTCGGCTGTATCACCAAGAGGTGTACTGGTACCGTGAGCATTAATATATCCGATATCTGCAATACTTAAACCAGCGTCTTTTAAACTGGCGGCCATGCTTTGCTGGGCCCCTAAACCACTGGGAGTGGTAATATGATACGCATCACAAGAAGTTCCAAATCCGCAAACCTCGGCATAAATTTTAGCACCTCGTTTTAACGCATGGTCCAGTGTTTCCAGAACTAAAACACCTGCACCTTCTGCCATCACAAAACCATCTCTTTGCTTGTCCCAAGGACGTGAAGCTTGGGTAGGATCTCCTTGAAAATTCGATAAAGCTTGCATAGAGGCAAATCCTGCAATTCCAATAGGGCAAACAGTTGATTCAGTTCCTCCGGCAATCATGACATTTGCCTTACCGCTTTTTAAAGTCTCATAAGCTTGACCAATACCCTGACTGCCTGCGGAACACGCTGTTGCGGGCCCGAAATTTGGTCCGCAGGCCCCTGTACGTATTGCAATGTGTCCTGCTGCAAGATTAATTAAGGAAGAAGGAACAAAAAAAGGACTGACTCTTCTGAAACCCTCATTGTGAAGGGCTACCGAGTTTTCTTCGATTTTAGGTAATCCTCCGATACCTGCACCTACAGAAACGCCCGTATATTCTTTTTCTTGAGGAGTTTTTGGACTCCAGCCGGCATCATCCAATGCCATTAAAGCCGCTGCAATCCCCAAAGAAATAAAACGATCCATTCGCCTCTGATCTTTGCTGTTACACCACCGTTCAATATCAAATAATCCTGCTCCAGTCCCTGCAGGGATTTGACCAATGGCTTTGCACGGAAATTTAAAATTCTCAAAAATAGAAGGAAGGGAAGAAATGCCGCTTTCTCCGCTAATGAGACGATTCCATACCCAATCTAATCCAACACCCAGAGGGCATATTATGCCCATCCCGGTGACTACAACTCGAACATCTTTCTTCATGGAAGAACCTCACTTAATGAGCAGTTTTTTCTGATGTTGCTGCAGGAACTTTATTTTGTACGTACAGGACAACGTCTTGAATGGTTTTAAGTGTTTCCGCGGCTTCATCAGGAATTTCGCAGTGAAATTCTTGTTCCAATGCCATAATAAGTTCGACGATGTCTAAGCTGTCTGCGCCTAGATCTCCTGTGATACTGGATTCCTGCTTAATTTCTTCAACAGGCTTTCCTAAATGGCCGGAAACAATGGTTTTAACTTTTTCCAAAATTTCAGTACTTACAACGTTTGACATTTTGCTTTTCTCAACTGTATAGCCGAACAAGTAATGTTCGACAAAACTTTGTATCTTAGAAGGTAACACATTTTTTACTGAATAACCAGCTCATTTTTTTCCATCCCTGCGCATCCATTAAATTTGTTGAATTGGTATTATGGAAACTGATTGGAGGAGTTATTCATTTTGACCGATTTTTGGAATGATAATGAATTCTTTGTTCCAAGAGCTCCAAGTGTCAGGATCTGAGCTTAGTAAATTTATTATTTCTTCTATGACATTAAATTTTTCATCATCCCTTTCAACAAAAATAGTTTTATTTTTTTCACCATAAGTAACCTTGTATTGCTCTTTATACTTATTTTTATTTTCCAGACAACAAGTTAAGATAGGATTTTCTTCAGAAAAAGTTTTTAATTGAAAACAATTTCCGACTTGGTCTATTGAATTCAAAAGGTTAACAAAAAAATTAAAATCTTTCCTTTCGTTTACAAGATGTGAGTCTTGGGAAGATTTTTTGCTGAGTGAGAGAAGAGTATCATAAGTAGGAATACGGTTCCAGGAAGCCTTGAGTGTGTAAGTTTTTAATGGAGATTGGCTGAGCTGGCTTATTTTAGAAATATCAAAATAATCAAAAAAATCTTCGTATGTTTCGTTAATTTTTTTGACTATATCCTGAACATTTTTTACTGTTTCTATGAATGTGTTTGGGTCATAAAAAAGAATGGGCCCCCCTGCTTTTTCCTGATAAATTCCTGTTGCATGCCCTCCTTCATTTTTACTGTATATTGAAAGATTAAGCATACAATGATCCTTATTTTTTAGTGCCTGTTTCAGCTCATATTCTAATTCTGTTGCAGGTAATGAGCTTACGGAACTATCTTCCAGAGCATTCTGACGCAACAATCCGGATTCCATTAAAGATTTGTCTAAGGAAGCATCATCTTCAAAAAATCGCTCTTCCTTCTTGAATTCAAAATCTTTTAAATAATTTTCTGGTTTTTTTCCAAAGTGTTTTTTTATATATTTTGTTGCTGAGTAATTTTCTAATTGACCAAAGTGTTTTTTTATATGCTGACTGCCCATCTGAAAGGCCTGAAGATAACGTATTTTTTGTAATATTTGATCGATTAGTTGATTTTCTTCTTTAGATAGATTCTCTCCTAATCCCCACTTGTTTATCAGCTGAATAAATTTAGAAAATCTTTTTTTAGGATTTAAAATATCTTCTAAAAACCACGTATAAACAAATCCCACACATTCTCCCACGCTATTCCCAAAAGTTTGGGCAACTATTTGTTGATATTTTTCAGCTGATTTCTTTTGATTGTCATTGCAAAAATTATTATCACACTCTCTGTTAGATAAATATTTTTGAATTAAAGACAAAGTGCCCTCTGGGCCGGACTGCATATAGTTTTTGGGGATGTCTTTTTTTTTCTTTGGAATGAAAATCTTTGATTTCATTTGCAAAAATTTTAATAGGGAAAAGAACAGTCATTAAATAAATAATATTTTTCATTTTTTTATTTTAAAGTCGAAATACTTGAATTTCATTTTATATGAACATTTTGGATCATGAAACAGATCCTGTCAGTTAGGTGGAAGAGTTAAAAGAAGAAAAAGCGGTACAGAAGACAGAAGAACTGCAAGAAGAAAAAAGACCGCAAGAACTTCTTGTTCATGAGAGGAAAATGGGAGAAGAGCAAGTTGTTGTTTTAGCAGAGGGATTAGAAGAAGAAATTACCCGCAAGCTATTGCTTCTCTCCTATGAATTGGGGAATAGGTATTATATTGAAGTAGGCGGATCTGGATCCTGCCAGAGGAATGCGCTCCTTTCACTATCAAAGTGGCATGAAAGGTGAAGAGGATACTACGTTTTCTGAGTGTGGGTTTGGCCTTTAAGCCCTCTTATTCATCTGAGGAATAAAAAGAATCGCTATTAACGATATTGTGTCTTTTCTATTTTACGCTATCTTTGTGGTAACACACAATAAACCACGATACAGTTAAACCACGACAGAGATCTGGTTCGAGCCTTGTTGGGAAATTCTCCTTTGCTTGAAATTGAGCAGAATGCGCTTCTTCAGGACTTTGTAGGTGCCGGTTTGTTTGGAGAGGGCGAGGATGCTAGTGCCTTCGAGAAGGTACAATACCTCAATCCTAATGCTCGTCCTTTAAAACAAAATAGGCTGGCAGCACGGCACGCCCTACTCCCTAATGTTGTTAATATTCTGATGTGCGGAGAGGAGTTCGTTTTATGTGGATAAATAACAACCGATTGCGAAGTGCCCCTAATCCTGTTGTTTCAGAGAGTAGCTCAGAGGAGAGTAATGATGATGAAAGTAAAAAAAGCCGCAGCAGGGAGGAGAGCAAGCGTAGCAATTATTTTTTGCGCTCCATCAGCTCTTCTGGGTCTATCCCCAGTCTTCGTTCGCCAAGCGTAGAATAGTTTGTAGTCATGTTAAATTTTTAAAGTGTTTCAATGCAAACTGAATTCTTTATCCGTTGATTTTAAACTTTAGAGGCGCTAAACTTCAAGAAAAATGGTGTTTCTTTTGAAACTACACCCTACTTCTGTTATTCATCCTGCAGCGCTTATTTCTGGTGACGTTGAGGTGGGACCTTATTGCCTTATAGGGCCCGATGTAACTTTGAAGGACGGCGTGCGCTTATTGGGGCATGTAAGTATCAACGGCAATACGGTTTTAGAAGAAAATGTTGTTGTGCATCCTTTTGCAGTTCTAGGACAAAGTCCTCAGCATTGGGAATACAAGAATCAGCCTACAGGCTTGGTTGTGGGATCTGGAACGCAGATCCGAGAGCACGTTACTTTACATATTGGGACGCCCCAAGGTGGAGGCCTGACAAAGGTTGGAAAAAACTGCATGATCATGGTGGGGTCACATGTGGGACACGATTGCCGTTTAGGAGACCGGGTAATGATGGCAAATAACACTGTTTTGGGTGGCCATGTGGTGTTAGAAGATGATGTTTTTGTGGGTGGGATGGTGGCGATTCATCAATTTACCTGGATTGGGCGTGGTGCTATGATTACAGGCTGTTCGGCGGTGGCAGATGACGTTATTCCTTACGGTATTGCTATGGGAAACCGTGCGGTTTTAGAAGGCATTAATATGTACCGCCTTAAGAAAAATAATCTTTCCCGGGAAGAAATTAAAGCTTTTTATTCTGCTTATGTACATCTGTTTAAAAATTATGGGAAAACATTTTCCGAGCGTGTCCTAACACTTCCTGAAAAACTTCTGCAGTACCCCACAGTTTTGGAATTAAAAAACTTTATTCTTTCCCTTAGAAAGCGCCCCTTGTGCATGACAAAGTCTGCTGCCTCTGATACGACGACGGATGTTTCAAGAGCGGTGTAGTCGAAGGAAAGTGGGGATTATTGCAGGCAAGGGCCAAATGCCGTTCTTGCTGGCAGCGTCTTGTTTAAATCAAAATTACGTTCCGGTGATCTTGTTTTTTCAGGGAATTACGGAAGATAAGTTAAAAGATTCATTTCCGTGTTTAAATCTTTCGTTGGGAAAAGTTTCCCAGTCTTTAAACCTTTTGTCTGAAAACGGTATTTCTGCCCTTACCATGGCAGGTCAATGGGGACGTCCATCTTTAAAAGATCTTTATCTAGATAAAGGAGGATGGGAATTGGTGGGCCGTTTGGGATGGAAATGGACCGGAGATGACCATGTATTACGGATTATTGTTGATTTTTTGGGCGAAAAAGGTTTTGAACTCCTTTCTCCTCAGAGTTTAATGCAGGGGTTGGTTTCTAAAGAAGGATCTTTAACGCGGGTTCAACCTGTCAAAGAACATTTTCAGGATTTAGAAAAAGCAAAGGAAATTTTGCTTCATATGTCGTGTCTAGATATTGGACAGGGGCTTGCGATTCAAGAAGGTTTGGTGTTAGGGATAGAGGCCGCTGAAGGGACAGATCAGTGCATTATTCGTACAGGTCCATTGCAAAGAACCGAGGTCGCCCCCGTTTATGTGAAAATGGCCAAAAAGCAGCAGCTGGACAGCGCAGACCTCCCCGTGGTGGGGCCTTGCACAGTCAAACATCTTGCCTCGACAGGTTTTGGAGGACTATTTTACCAAGCAGGACGTGTCTTATGGATTCATCCTCTTGAAATGATTCAGTTGGCCAATGAAGCTGGGTTGTTTTTGTATGGCTTTTAAAAAAATAAGTTGTGGAATTGTCACTCCCTTACCCTTTTATAAACAATATTGATTATTGATAAAAAAACTTTTTTTCTGAGATGGTTTTAAAGTATGAATTCATTTGCATATTTTTTATTACTATGTTAGATTTAACGCTGATCTTGCTATCTGTTAAATTTTATGAAACAACAATGGTTTGTTGCCCTGGCAGCGATATGTCTTTTGGGTTGTAGTTCAGTTTCAAAGGCGGATTTACAAATTGATGTGCGCAAAGGTGTCGCTGGCGTCATTCCTCTGATTTTATGCGGAGTAGAGGACTGGAACACAGAGATGACAGAAGTCGTCAAAAACGATCTTGCTTCCTGTGGTTTTTTTGAGATCATTCCTTTTGAATCTTCTTCTGCATCAAAAAGAGATTTATTGATGGGCCGGGGTTTGGATGCGTGGAACGCTAGAAAAGGTTCCAGATTAGCCGTCTGTCATGTCAGCAGCGAAGGAAGCCGTTGGGTTGCAACTGTTCGTTTTTTTGATGTGTGTAGTAAAAGGTTTTTAGGAGAAGTTTTAGTCAAAGGTTCCCAGGAAAATCCTCGTCTTTTTGCACATAAGCTTTCTAATTCAGTTTACAAAAAGTTGACTGGAGAAGATGGCTATTTTCATACAAAGCTTTTTTACACGTGTCAGTATGGACCTGCCACAAATAAAATCCGCCGTATCGCGCAGATTGATATTGATGGAGCAAATTGTCGCATTTTAACTCCTGTCCAGCAAGAAGCTCTGATACCTAAAAGCACCAAAACAGGTAACAAAGTGACTTATATTATTAAAAACAAGAACTCGGGGAAGTACCGTATTCACGTTCTGGATATGGCCACAAAAGCGCTTTCGGTTCTTCCTGATGAAGGATGCCTGATTTCTCCACAGTTTTCTCCGTCAGGGAATGAGATTATTTATGCAAAAATAAGTCCTAAAGGTGAGTCTTCTCTTGCTATTTACAATCCTTCTTCCGGAAGCACCAGACCTTTTTCCGTCTACACAGGAGGTCAAGCTTTTCAGGTTTCCCCCAGTTACTCTCCTGATGGGCGCATGGTTGTATTTTCGGCTCAGTTAAGCGAAAGCACCAGACCTAAAATTTATGTGAAGCCTGCATCAGGAGGATCTCCGGTTTGTATCAGCCGTGGTCAGGGAAGTTATTTCTGTCCGGTGTGGTCTCCGGATGGACGTTGGATTGCTTGTATTAAAAAAAGTAAAGGAAATTTTTATCTTTGTGTCATGACACCTTCGGGAGATCAAGAACGGGCTATTTCGCAGGCATTCTTGTTGGATCAACCAACTTGGGCACCTAATAGCCGTTGGGTGGCTTGTTCTTTTCAAACAGGACGATATAAACCTTTTCATATCATGATGGCACACATTTCAGGACGCTTTATGAGGACTTTGAATACCTCTCTGGGCGGTGTAGCACACGAAGGAAACCATCCTTCCTGGTGCGGCGAATTGCAGGACTAATCCTGTTTGGCCAGGGGCAGAGAAAACTTCCCCTAGCCTTCCCTCTTGTTGCTTTGATATTTATTGTGTACCCTGGCCATGGGAACGTTAAAAATATGGAGATATAAATGTGGAAATTATTGAATATACTAATATTGGTTAATTCTGCACAAGCGTTGACTTTGGAAGATTCTAAAAAAGCTGTTAAAGACGGTTGGGATAAAACCAAAGAGAAATCTAAAAAACTGAAAGATAAGGCTAAAGAGAAGGCTGGACATCTTAAAGACAGAGCTAAAGATAAAGCTGAAGATCTTAAAGACGGTGCTAAAGACAAGGCTGAAGGCCTTAAAGAAAAAGCTGGGGAAGCTTGGGATAAAACTAAGGAAAACGCTCATAGAGCTGCGGACGCTGTAAAAGAAGGCTGGGGTAAAGCCAAAGAGTCTTGGAATAAAAGTGACGCAGATAAAACGAAGGGGGATGAAAAAGAAGATTCTGAATCAGATAGTGATCATGAGAAAACAGACCAGAAGGATGCGGGCTGAAAAAGGCTTTCTACCCGCCCCCTTGTTCCTTTAATGGTTATTGTGTACAAATATATGGAGATACATATGTGGAAGTTATTTAGTGCACTGTTTTTGGTCACTTCTGTGCAAGCATTAACTTTGGAAGATTCCAAAAAAGCTGTTGAAGCTCAAAAAGAAGGCAAAGAGTCTTCTGTTGAAAGAAAGGGTCCTGACGGGCAACCTTTAGTGGGTCATGGTGCTCCAGCCCCAGAAGAGCATAAGACAGATAAAGAGTGCTGCCCTGCATCTCATTAAGAGAGCCGCTTAGAGAAAGGAGGATGATTGTTGCTTGAGGTAAAGAACTGTTTTGATATCAAACTGGTTAAAAACCTTGATCACGAAGATTTCTCCTCCTCTGCTAACTGATGATTCTGAAAAATGTATACAGTGAATTTTCTTAGGTTTATTGTTCCCGTTGTATTTTTATTTGGACAGACTTTTGCAGATACGCTTGTTTTACACGATCCAATAGGAATCTATGGCGTAGGAACCATTAATCTCGCACTCTCTGATCCATCACGAACTTAACTTAAAAATAAGGAAAAAAGTTGTTGGATGGCCACAGTTTTTTATCCGACGATAAAAACAAAAGAGGCGCTATATATGCCTGGAACATTAGCGGACGGAATAGTCTGTGGGATAAAACGTTTAGGATATGCTATTCCTGGTGCAATGATGATCAAGAATAGACCTTTTATTAATTTTATAATATAAGACTTACAAGCAATACAACAGAAATCGCAGTTAGTCCAACAGTTGCTATGATTCCATAAACGCTGTCCGCCAGAGCGGCACCCAGTCCTATTAGAAGAGCTCCTTTAAAACCGCGCTCTAAAGTTTTTTTCACACATAATAGACCTAGGGGCCCCGCCGGTACAGCGATAGCAACGCCTGCCATATAAGCTTAAAAAAGATTAAAACCTCTTTCATTCTAAAAAAATTCACTAATCCATAATTATTTTATGATGAACAGCCTTTGCTAATGATCCTTTTTGGAAGGCCTTTAACATGATAAGCTAAATTTTTATTTATGATTTTTTATGCAAATGAGAAATATTTTTTTATTTACAATGACAATTTTTTCAATTCTGGTGAACAACAGTTGGGCAGGTGAAGGAATGGAAACAGAGGAGAAAAAAATAGAAGAAAAAAGACCTTTACTGTTATCTTAAAAAAAGATCAACTAGAATTATTTCCTTTTAAGCATTTAAATCAAGATAATCTTAAATTTGTTGAATACACAGAGAGGCAGAAAAAAATCTAGGGTACATTCTGCGGGAGTATAAAGGAATTCCTAAGCAAACATTTTTTGAAATAGAAAAGACCCGGGATCAGGCTGTGAAAAAGAATATGTACTTTGAAGACTCTTTATTGATGCATAATTATGGGATGCCTAGTCTTTTTGACTCTGGGGTTTTTAAGGCAACAGAAAATGCGACAACAAGTATTTCAGATTATTGGGTTCCAAGTCTTGGTAGGGCACCTTTTTGTCCGGAAGAGCTCTACTTTAGACCCAACATTATATTTCAAAACCTCCGAGAGCTTAATATGGTGAATGCAATTGATTCAGGAATTAACAACTTGGAAATATTGTCTGATTTTATTGGTCGGTGTAAGCCAGGTCTTAAAGTGGTTCTAGAGGGATTCGATGGTTTATCTAACAGACCATTAGAAAAACTGAATAATAAGAAGAAGTCTATTTGGATGCGCACAAATGGCATCCCCGGGTACCTATCAAATGATTTTTATAAAATTATCAAAAATTTACCTCATCAAGGAAACAATAAGTATTTAGAAAATGCTGATCATATTCAAGGTGCTTTAACATATATACCCCGACAAGAAAGAGAGGGAGAAGATAGAAGGTTTTTAGAAACCTGGAATCCGGTATTGAGTGCAATATCTGCAGCAGAAATAGAAGATAATGGGTCTTGGATATTAGGAAATTGTGACCTCACCAGAGCAATAGAGAAGGGGATACCTACTAATGAACACCATTTTTAATGTTTTCTGTCAGGTAAGTCTGTAAAAGTCTGCAAGAAGGCTTACAAAAAAAGACTTTGCTTGATAAGGGGTTTTTTGGAAAAAGTCCAGACTTTTGATAAGTTTTTCCCCTTCCCTCTTTAAAAGCAGGTATGGGGAAAGGCTATTTGTAACAGGCTCTTTTAAGACGATCATTAATGGCAATGCCGATGCCCTGATCAGGGATGGGCATGACAGCTATTTTTTTACACGTCTTCATTTTGTCCATAGCGTGCAGAGCAGCAAAGAAATTGTGAGCGGCTTGATCTAGGTCTCGGGCCCAACTGAGCTGAATGAATACTTCAGCCTGGGCCAGGGGAGGACCAAATGCAATAAGCCCCTCTCCTTCTTCTAGAGTCTGTACGTCGCAACGGATAGGTTTTTGAGGAGCGTAATGAGATAACATAGACCCCGGAGTCACCACCTGCCCCTGACTGCTGAAGGCGGCTTCCAAAGGGATGCCCGGTAGCTGTTCCAAGATTTTTTCTAAGGTTAAAGTTCCTGGCCGTAAAATTCTTAAAGGAGCTTGGCAAGCATCAATAATGGTGGATTCTAGTCCAACCTTACAGGGTCCTCCATCTAATACAGGGAACTGTCCTCTGAAAAAATGTAACACATGTTCAGGACTGGTGGGGCTAAGGCACCCAGATAAATTTGCACTGGGGGCAGCTAAGGGACCAGTTTTTTCCAATAGACCTCGGGCAATAGGATGATCAGGAATACGAGCCGCAATAGATGGTAAAAAGCTGTGAGCTTGGGGACAAATGGAAGAATTTTCTTTTTTGGGTAACAATAAAGTTAGAGGCCCTGGCCAAAAAGTCTTGGCCAATTGCAGAGCCCAAGAGGAAAACACAGCATCTTTATGTACTTCTTCTAGGCAAGGATAATGAATGATAAGGGGATTATAATGGGGTCTTTTTTTTATAGCATAAATTTTTTCAATACCAGCGGGCTGACTGGCCATGGCTGCTAAACCATAGACGGTTTCTGTGGGAAGCCCAATTATACCACCCTGTTTTAACCAATTCAGATAATTAAAATCAGTGGTTAGCTCTTCTAAAGATACAAGAGTTACAAAATCCATCGTTGACCTTTCTAAACGAAGTACCGTATTATAGTTATTAGAAATATTGTATCAGGTTATGTATTTTATGCACAAGCTATTTAAAATGCCGGTTTTTACATTTTTATTCTCTTCTATTTTTGGAGCTTCAACACTTTTTGCAGATGCTGTAGCACCGAATACAGGTTCTGCAAAAGCAGAAGGGGCTATGAGTGAAGCCGACATCGCAAAGTTGAAAGGTAAGGTTGCGGCAAACATTAACGGAGAAAAAATTACGGTTGATCAGGTGTTGACCGAAATGGAAAATTATATCCGCACGAAAATGAAAGGTAAAACTTTGACTGCCGAAGAAAGAGGCGAACTGTATAAATTATTTTTGGCCCGATTGGTATCACAGAAGTTGATTCTTCAAGAAGCGACAAAAGTCAATATAGACAAAGACCCTAAATATCAAGAAAAAATGAAAGTTATTTCAGAAGAGCTTTCAAAAGGGATTTATATTGAAAATAAGAAAAAAGAGCTGGAAGAAGCTCCTATTTCTGATGCTCAACTGAATGAAGTTATCAGTAAAACAAATGAAACCTCGGTGGTCTTTGACCAGATGGTGGTTCCTTTGTCTGTGGCCAGTGGTATTGTAAAAGCTCTTCGTGGTGCTTCTAATCCTGTCAAGAAATTTCTTGAACTTTCTAAAGAGCACAGTGTGGTGATGCAGCAAAATAAGCAGATTGTCAAAGCGCCTGCGAATAGAAAAGTAGAAATGGATATGTTATTGTCCGAAATTCCCGATGACACGTTAAGACACTCATTAGAAAAAACCGCCGCTAAAGAAGTGATTGTTTATGATCCTCGTACAGGCGCTGTTTTGTCAGAAGAAGAGGTAAGATCTGCTGCTACTAAGGAAGCTTCTAAACAACTTTTGTGCATTATCTTAAGGATTAAAGAAAAAAAGAAAGTCACAGATCAGAAAGTGTTGTCAACTTTGGCACGATACCAAATCATTAACAAAAGGATCGAGGATTTTTTCAAAGGTTTATCTGAAAAAGCAAAAATTGAATGCTTTGATGTGACAGGCAATCCTATTAAACTTCCAGCCGTTTTTTAGGGCAGTTTTAGGTCGGGGCTTTTTGTCATTATAAGTCATAGAAGGATGAAAATAAAAAAATGAAAAAAAATTTCTTTGGAGATTCGAATGTCTGGATTAAATTTTTATTTTTTTTCTGAAGTTTTATTTTTATCTTTTATACTAAAAATGATATATACATAGAGGGAAGGAGTTTTCATGGCGTACTTGACTGATGAGACCCGCATCTCAGAAAAGGCTCTGGCCTATTTGTTAACAGAAAAAGTTCCTCTACTGAGAAGGTATCTTGGTGATACTTTGGAACATGAAAAAGATTTAGAGAATTTTGTAGTAGGGTTGCATCCCAGTGAAGTTGCATGCCTGATTCAGTATCTAGATCCACCTTACCGCGAGCTATTTATCAACTGGTTGAAACCTCATTTTGATCCAGAAATTTTTTTATTTCTGGCGGAAAATTTAAGGGAAGATATTATTAATTTTTTGTCGACAGCAGAAATTGTTCGTATCTTAGATTTGCTGGAAAGTGATGACGCCGTTGAGATCCTTACGTCCTTTGATCCTGAAAGAAAAGATGAAGTTTTAGAAGCTTTGCCTTTGAAAAAAAGGCAATTTTTTATTCATCGATTAGCTTTTCCCGAGCTCAGCGCTGGTCGATTGATGCAGACAGAGGTTTTGACAATGCCTCCGGATTGGACCGTGGCGCAGGGAATCGAATATATAAAAAGTGTTAAAGTTCCCAGATTTTATGATATTTTTATTGTTAATTCAGACAACTACCTTTTAGGAGCAGTGGAATTACATCACCTCATTCAAAATCCTTCTTCTAAATTTTTACATGAGGTCATGGATAAACATGTGCGCAGTATTCCTGTGACCTGGAGGCAAGAAGAAGTTGGTTTTCTTTTTCGCCTTTATGGATTGATTTCTGCCCCGGTTGTGGATGAAAGAAATACAGTGCAAGGAGTAATCACAGTCGATGACGTCATGTTGATGGTTGAAAAGAAGGCTGAAGAAGATTTGCTGCATATGGGGCGTATTCATGGGTCAGACTTTTATGACTCAGTTCTAAAGACCAGCTTTAGTCGGGTACACTGGTTGATTATTACTGTGGCCAATACGTTGTTGACTTCTTTGGTGATCAATCAATTTCAAGAAACTCTTCAGGAAAAAGTTGCTTTAACCATTTTGATGCCCATCGCGGCGGCTATGGGGGGGAATGGCGGTATTCAATCTACGACTGTGGCCATTCGCGCTTTAGCAACCAGAGACTTGAATGCTATGAACGCTTTTCGTACTCTTTTAAAAGAATTCCGAGTAGCCCTGTTAAATGGTGGTATTTTTGGTTTTATATTGGCAGGCGTTGCCTATATTTGGTTTGAAGATGTGCGCTTTTCTATAATCCTGGGTGGGGCCATTATCTTTAACATGGTCTGGGCAGGTGTCGCAGGTATTGCCTTTCCTTTAGTTATTTTCCGCTTGGGGCAAGATCCAGCACTTAGCGCAGGCCCCCTTTTGACAACAACAACCGATGTCTTTGGTTATGCCCTCTTTTTGGGGTTGGCGTATCTTTTATTGCATTAATTTTTGTGAAGAAGAAAAAGTTTGGGATCAAAAAATCGCAAATGATAATATTACGCTATTTTATTTTTTTAACATAAATTTATTGCCTTTTAAAAGTAAAAATTTATAATTAAAAAAAAATCTAATGTTTTTAAATGAAAAGTTTACACGTTTTTGTTAGCTTTTATGACCCTATGACCGGTTACAGAAATTGGGGCAGGTGAAGGAGATCAGCCAGAGCAAAGCAAAGAATCTAAAAAAATGAAATCTGAACAAAGGATGGTTCCTGATTCAGAAAAAGAGCAAAAAGAAGACTATCAGTCAAAGAGTTGAACACTAAGTTGGGTTTATTAACAATTAAGACAAACAAGAAAGGTAAACAAGATTTTGAAAAAAATTTAAAGAAGTTTTTGATTCAAAAAGTATGATGTCTAAAGCACGCGGAGGGTCTACATATGCTTGGATTATAAAATCAGCCTGTCCTTTTCGATTCTAAGACGGATCTTTTGTAAAAGGCGACTCTCTGCACGTTTTAGACTCACGATCTTTTGCTGTTCTTAAAAATTTGAATGGTCTATTTCCTAACTTACTTTGGGTAACCCTGGAAGATAATTTTGACAATTTTGAAAATCCAGCTTGGTTTATTACATTTTGTCCGAAATGGGAGCATCTACAGCTACTTACTGAAAAAGTTAGTATTGCTCCAAGTACCAAGCCTTTTAGAAAAGGACCACTTAATGGACCGGAAATACTGGTGACTTCAAACATTCCCGCGAAAAATCATGTTGAGTCGCGTGATGAGGTTATAAAAAATGCGCACTTCTTACCCTTTCACAGGGTGTATAACGAATATGTACTAAAAACAAAAGATAGTACTATTTACAATTTAAATGGGATGATTTAACAGGATTTCCATTCGATAAATCCGAGGAACGATTTTTTATTTGGAGTACAAAAGTACGGGAGATTTTTTCAGAGTAAAAAAAATCCAAGAAAAAACATACACGAGGAGTAATTTTCTTGGATTAATGGTTTAACACTCTACCCAAAGCCCGAGTATTTCAAGTTCGGGCTTTTTTTATGGTAGACTGAGCATAAGAAAAAGTGCCTTTTTTTAAACCATATAGATATAGGTTTTACTGAAAATGCTTTAAAGCTATTTTTAGTTATTTGCCCAATTTTAAAACTTCGATGAAGGCATTTTTTGGGATTTCGATTTTACCAAACTGACGCATCCTTTTTTTACCTTCTTTTTGTTTTTCCAATAGTTTACGTTTACGGCTGATATCTCCCCCATAACACTTGGCGGTTACATTTTTGCGCAGAGCTGAAACCGTTTCTCGGGCTACAATTTTAGCACCTACCGCAGCTTGAATAGCAATAGGAAATAACTGTCTTGGCAGGATCTCCTTGAGTTTTTCACACATCGCCCTGCCCTTTGCGTAGGCTCTTTCCTTGGGGACAATGGTGGCCAACGCATCCACGGCTTCTCCATTTAACAGGATAGAAAGGCTGACTAGGTCTCCTTCCTCATAGTCATCTATAGCGTAATCAAAACTGGCATATCCCTTGGTAAGGCTTTTCAAAGAATCATAAAAGTCAAAAGCGACTTCGTTTAAAGGCAAGCGATAGGTCACCATGGATCGGTTTTCCCCTGCACACTGGAAAGCTTCTTGAATGCCTCGACGCTCGGTCAACAGGTTCAAGACACTGCCCAAATAATCTGCCGGGACAAATATGGTGGCTTTGATCCAAGGTTCTTCAATACGTTCGATACGGTTGACTTCTGGTAGGTCTGATGGATTGTGTACTTCCTTACAGGTGCCGTCGGTACCATAAACTTTGTAGACTACGCTGGGGGCCGTTACAATAAGGTCAATGTTAAATTCTCGCTCTAAACGTTCTTGGATAATTTCCAAGTGCAATAATCCTAAAAAGCCACAACGAAAACCCAGACCTAACGCATTAGAGGAATCGGGCTCATAGGTAAAACTGGCATCATTCAGGTGTAGTTTGGCCAGACTGTCCTTCAGATGTTGGTAGTCTGAGGCATCTTCAGGGAAAATACTGCAAAAAACGACTGGAATACAGGGTTTAAACCCAGGCAGAGGCTCAGTAGCTGGGGCGCTGTCCAGAGTAATGGTATCTCCGACCTTGCAATCTGCAACTGAACGGATGTTGGCTACAATATACCCAATTTCTCCACTTCTTAATTCTTCTAGATTTTTTTTATAAGGGGTAAAGATCCCCGTGTGTTCCACATTATAAACGGATCCTTTGGCCATCATGCGGATACGTGTATCGGGTTTTAGGACCCCTTCTTTTACACAGACTAAGGCGATCACCCCTAAATAAGGGTCATACCAGCTGTCTACCAACAGGGCGCGTAAGGGTTTATTTGGATCTCCGCAGGGGGCTGGTAAGCGTTGAACAATGGCTTCTAAAACCGCATCAACCCCTAAACCTGTTTTTGCAGAGATCTCTAAAGCATCGCTGCTATCCAGCCCAATGATGGTTTCAATCTGTTCGCGCACGTCTTCAGGATGCGCGGCAGGCAGGTCTACTTTATTCAAAACTGGAATGATCGTGTGATCGTTATCGATGGCTTGATAAACTGTTGCTAACGTCTGGGCCTCTATACCTTGAGTCGCATCCACCACTAATAAAGACCCTTCACACGCTGCCAAAGAACGGCTGACTTCATAGGCAAAGTCTACGTGTCCCGGAGTGTCCATTAAATTCAACTGATAGGTATTCCCGTCTTTGGCAAGATAAGTAAGTCGAACGGTCTGTGCTTTGATCGTAATCCCCCGCTCTCGTTCAATATCCATAGAATCCAGATATTGACTGCGTTCATCCCGGGGATCAATGGCTTTACAGATCTGCAGCAATCGATCCGCCAAAGTGGACTTACCATGATCAATATGCGCGATAATGGAAAAGTTCCGTATAAACTGCTGATAAGATGCTGTACAAGAGTCTTCTTTTTTCACAATCAAAGCGTTTGGAAACATGTCTATTATACAAAATAAAGAACTCTTTGACCAGGATCTGAAGCAGTCGATTCCTATCTAAAAAAGCTTGCAAACATCTGTATTGACTCTAATGACAAGTCTGCTTCTTGGACCATACCGTGTATTAATCATTGCAGTTTTGTCTTTTTTTAAATCTTGGCTAAATTGTGTATATTCCTTATTAGTAAAGTTAGTGAAAGTTCCTAAAAGAGTGTCTCTTTGTTGTTGCTTTTCTTGTTCTTCTTTTTCATTACCTGCCCAGAGGTTTTGATTAAAAAATGAGAATATAAGGGAAGAAAATAAAAAAATCTTTTTTATTTGAAAAAAATAAAAGAAATTTATAATTGAATATAACAAAATTTAAATTTCTACGCAAGTTTTTTTAAATATTTATTTAATTTTATTGCTGGATGCTGTATACATTAACTTCTTGCCCAGATCTCGCCACTTACTTTTTGGAAAATTATAATCCAACAAAGCAAACGTTTTATGTCCCAAAGACAGTAACCCAAGAGCCTTATGGCATTCTAACAAACGGTATAGAGCTTCTGGCATTAAAGCACTTTTGGGATAAGTCTTTACAAACTCGCCTAGATGGGTGAAGGCTGCAATATAGTCTCTGTTTTCCAAATAATAACGGCCGATGATCATATCTTGGGTCGCTAAGTGTTCATTTAAAAAATCGATTTTTAACCGAGCGTCCTGAGCGTAATCTGTATCAGGGAATCTTCGCAAGACGTCTTTGAAGGCTTGAAGAGCTAAATCAGCATTTTCGCGATCGCGACGAGGCGTACAAAGATCTGTGTAGTAACTTAAAGCCCGTAGATAATAAGCATACCCAATATAACGCGAAGAAGGATGTAGACTGATGAATACATCTAAAGTTGCAACGGCTCGGGGAAATTTCTGCGCTTTAAAGGCGCAATAAGCCGACAAGATTTGAGCTTTTGCAGCCCACAAAGAATATGGGTGTTGTCTTTCCACTTCATCAAAAGAATCTGCTGCTTCCTCGAAATTAGTGTTTTTCATATGAGTCATGCCTTCCTTATACAAGTCTTTTAATGGACGATCTATATAAGCTTTTTGGCTGGAACACCCGTATAAAAGAAAACTTAGAATGGTAATAGCGAAAAATTTTTTCAAAAATGGATAGCGTTTATAGGTACTCTAATATTGTAAATGACAGAGGTAAAAAAGGCTAGAGAAGAAATGTCACATAATACATAGTATCTGCAACACACTTCAAAAAGAAAAAATTTTAGGGACGTTTTTGATCTGTCATATCGTAAATAATGATTGACTTTTGGGAGTCCAAACGTCGCAATACCTTAAAGGCCAGTTGTTCTAGTAAGTCAGGATCTACTGCTTCTTTCATTAATTGTACTTTTGATAAAAGTCTAGTTTTTAAGCGTTCCATTTTTTCAACGCTATCCTTTTTGCACAAGAAAATAGTTCTTTGCTGCTTCCAAGCCATGTATCCACGACGGCCATACATGCCGTGATATCCTAAATATCCACCAATCAGCAACAAACCAGCACAAAGAATATATCGAGCGTCCATTTTAACGTTTTTTTTATTTTCTATCATTACATCAAGAAACAGCGGCTTTTTCAAGATGATTTTTTGTAATATTTTTTGAAATTAAAAAATCAGCGTTCGAAGAAAAAAGTTTATTGACACAAAAAGGTTTTTAGAAGAAAATAAAAGGAACAGGAGAGGTGGCCGAGCGGTTGAAGGCGCACGATTGGAAATCGTGTATACGCTAATCACGTATCGAGGGTTCGAATCCCTCTCTCTCCGCCAGTTTATAAGCGCCGAGTTTTTTGGGCGGTATTTTTCAAGTTCCAAAACAACCCTCTAAAACCTAGTATTCATAGGCTTTAACGTATTTTAGTCGATCGCCACATGCATACTCAAAGAATCGTAAAATCACCGATTTCACCCTAAACTATGTCCAGCAGCCTTGATTTTACTAGATTTTCTAAAAATGAGTCCTGAAGTTCGTTATTGGGGCGGAGAATGGCGTATGTACCGATATAGTGAGAATTTTCTGCTGAAATGCACCTAATGTGGTAAAGTTTGGCTAATCTGTTAGAATTATACGCCTATGACTTCACAGAATTTTGTGGTTTTGATATTGGCGATGATGGCTTTTATGGATATGATCGCCTGCCTTTGTATTAGAAAGAGCCAGCCCGCTTCCTCTATTTGATTTATGTTGACAAGAAGAATAGCTGGGTTTATTTTGGCTGCAGGTAATTAAAAAATTCACTTCAGTAATACCTACTTTCTAAATCAGGTTTTACCTGCCATGGATTTAAGGGGTCATATGGAAAATTAAGATACAAATATGAGTTTAATGTATGAATTATTGCAATATAGCAGCAACATCTGGTGTGCAGACCATTGTTGATAATCTTCTTCCCGAGCTCCCAGGTATTCATGGAAGCGTCATTGTAGCAAAGCAGGCCCACATTTTATATCACGAAAATTTTACATCCCATGGAAACATGAAGACTGATAAAAATGCACAGCATTTGATTGCATCAGTCACAAAAAATTTTACAAGTGTTGCGATATTAAAGCTTTTATCTGTGAATTTTGGCGAAGACATAGACTATGCCTTAAACAAACCACTATCAGGCTTTTTAGGAAAAGATCACCCTATTTGGCAAGGAATAATGCCGGATTTTGCAAGAGGGATTACGATCCATCACCTTTTAAGCCATACTTCAGGGCTTGAAGCAATTGATAAACCATTGCTTCATACTCCGGGAACACGCTATCACTATTCAAATCTTGGCTATGTTCTTATTGGGCACATCATCCAATCTCTTACCCCTGAGCCTATTGATGTTTACTATAAAAGAGTTCTGTTTGATCCCGCAGGAATGCACGACACATTTTTAGTAGTGAGTGGAATACCTGTATCTTTAAAAGATAAGCCCGATTTTGCGGCATTGCGACCAGGTTTTAAAAAAGATGGTCTGAAGATTACAAAAGTTATTGATAAACCTAATTTTGGCACACTTTTTACAGCTGGTGGAATGATCTCAACCCCTATTGATTTGGTGAGATGGCAGAACGCTTTGTATCAGGGTCATGTCATTCCGTTAAAATTGCTTTCTGGCATGACAAATCCAATCATTCAAAAATCAGGATTTGCTTTTTATGACGGTGAAGGCCCTTTGTTTTCAGGCTATGGAGTCGATATTGTAGGTGATGGAGTAACAAAAATCTATCAGTATTGCGGCGGAACATCAGGATATTAATCCAAAATATCTTATTGTCCCAAGACGCAAATCAGCATTATCAATTTATCCAATATCATGGAGGAAAATCCCCCTATTTTTGCTTTTTTGAATAGACTTCGGGCTGTTTTTTCAAAAATTGATCCTGAGACAGAAGATGTAAAATAAAAAAACCTCTCTTTAATCGCCGGGATTGGGGCGCTTATAATGATTGGAGAGGTTATCGGCTCTTTAACCAAACAGATGATAGTATCTAACTGACTCTCCCCAATGATATGTTTTCCATTGCTTGGGCGATTTTATACGGAATGATTGGCGCTTGCGGCTGGTTCATTTGGCACGCACCTCCCTGCCCGCACCTCATCATTGTATTTTCAAAATCTGCGCGTTAATTTTTGCTAGAACAGTTCGGGGCCCAGGCGGTATGAAAAATTATTTCGGAAAAGAAATTGCCAGTCAGTATGACAGCGATCTTTCAATAATGGATCCTAACGTTGTTGATCCTATAGTGCATTTTCTACAAGGTCTTGTAAAAAATGGTTCTGCCTTGGAATTTGGGATAAGGACGGGCCGTATTGCATTACCATTAATCTTTCACCAGATATGATTGAACAGCTGCAATCCAAAGCAGGGGCGGATGTTGTGGGTGTTACCATCGGTGACTTTGCAACCACAAAAGTAAATGGTAGCTTTCAATTAGTTTTTCTGATTTTCAATACGATTACTAACTTAACGACGCAGGATGCTCAAGTAGAGTGTTTCCGTAATGCAGCGGCTCATTTACAGCCAGGAGGTTGTTTTGTGATTGAAACTTTCATTCCAGAATTGCGCCGGCTGCCGCGTGGTGAAACAATTTTGCCCCACCAATTTAATCAGTCTCGCTTTGACTTTGATGAGTATCATGTGGCGACTCAAGAGCTCATTTCTTATCATTACAGAAATGTAGATGGAGCCTATAAAGGGCACTCCACGCCTTTTCGATATGTATGGCCATCCGAACTAGACTTAATGGCCAAGATGGCAGGTATACGTTTGCGGGAACGTTGGGGTGACTGGCACCGAACGCCCTTTACCAACGAAAGTACCGCGCATGTTTCTGTGTGGGAAAAAACCCTACAGTATAAATTTGGAACTTGAGTCCATCTTGTAATGACTGGGGCCTTTCTTTAATAACACTTGTTTCTCATCAAGCTCCTCAGCTAGCCTTACCAGTCATTTGTAATCAAGCTTCTTGGAATCAAGTGTTAGACTGGCGTTTGATTAAAAATGGGAGGAGATCCTTTCGGCTGTATGAATTATAAATCGCAGGAATAATGAACATTCATTTTGAAAAAGTAACTCAGCAACACCTAGACACCATCTTTAGCTGGATGTCTGAAGGTTTTTCTAGAGTTTATAAAGACGATATCGTACATTTTGTTGTGGGAAGAAAAGCGGATGAGCATAGGGTGTATTGGTTGGCATTTGACCTATTCATGACAGCACGTATAACTCATAAGACTCCTGTTAATCGGGAAAAATAGAACATCTTTCAAAGACAGGCTATACTTATAGCCTTGATGACATAATCGGGAATAAAAATTATTTCGGTAAAGGTTACAAGGCAAGAACTTTATCAGAATTGACGGACTATTTTCGGGAGCATATTGATCCAACAGCTGGTACATTTTTAATGGATCCTATAAGTGATAACACGCGGGCAAAATATGTCTATATGAAGGCAGGTTTTCAGCATGAGTGTGATTTTATGATGGAAGGTGAAGTTAGCGGCGCAGGTAAAGTGCATCATCTATTTATCAAAAAATTTAAGCCGACGATTTCCATCATCAACGCAAGGATGGATTATTATCCGTGTATTCAAAATATGGCACGTTTTTACGTGTATGATTTATCAAAAAGATGCGGGCATATCTCTCATCCGACTGGGCGTTACCAGAAGATGGGCTGTACGAGTGTATTAACTTTAAAAATTATTTTGAAGAACCTTCAAGAAAAGCTTATTTGGTCAAAGTTTACGATCAGATTGCTGGGTTTGTTTTGCTAAATCAGGCCACAGAAGATCCAAAAAATGTCTGGAATATGGGAGATTTTTTTGTTATCGCGAAATTTCAAGGTCAAGGAGTTGCAACTGAAGTAGCTTATAAAGTATGGGAAATGACCCCTGGAACTTGGGAGGTCTCGGTCATTCCAGGAAATAAAAGAGGGATTTCTTTTTGGGAAAAAACGATTGGCAAGTAAAGAGAGTGTATGTTGATAGATCTTTATATCATGTATCATGCTTTTAATACTTAAGCTGACAATCCAGCTTTTGAGGCAAAAAAATCATCGAGGAAGAAAAAATAAAACCTTATTTAAAAGTAGTAGAAGTAGCTATAGAGCATGAGGAAAAATTTTTGATCATCAAAAGACCAGAAGGTAAGCATGCCGGGGGTCTACTGGCTTTTCCCGGTGGTAAGGTTGAAGAAATAGATGAGCAAAATGAGTGGGATATTTTAAGGCTTGCGGCAAAGAGAGAAATTTTTGAAGAAGTAGGATTAGATCTAAAAGATGATCTAAAATATGTCATCAGCAACTATTTTGTTGATGATACTGGAGTGCATGTAATTGACACCCTATTCCATTGCAAAGTTGATAAGACGGATTTGAAAATTAAGGCGTCACCCCGTGAGGTTCCTGAGTACTATTGGCTAACAGAGGAACAAGTAAATAAGGCACACAACGCACCAGAATGGTTAAAAAAATCTCTTCAATACATTAGGTAAAATTCATAAACAAGGAATGTAGCATGAAAGAATTAGAAACAGACTTAATGACCTTATACCGCCACGCTGAAGACTATTTGTTCAGGGGGGGCTTGGAAGTGCTTAAAACTGGAAAATAACGCTATAGCCTATATGACAGGAGTTCCCACATCTAACCTGAACCTTGTATATATCAAAGAGTGTATATATCAAAGAGACTCCGAAAGGCCTCCATACAATATTAGACAAAAGCGAAGAATTTTTCCAAACCGAAAGCCTGTCTTTTTTGGTCATTATACCTGAAGAATTTTGCACCCCGGAAATACAGTGTTCTTTAGATAAAAGGGGCTATATCTACGCGGAATCCTCGGTATGTATGGTTCTTAAATTAGATGATTTTGAAGGTAATAAGCAAAGTAATGGGGTTAGGATTGCTCATCAGAACGACAAATTAGATGATTGGATGCTTCCCTTAATCAGCGCATTCGACTCCACAACTCAGGTCTGTTTACCGTATGTAGAAAGGCATCAAGGCTGCTATAAAGAACGGGATTAAGCTGTTCCATTTGACTCTGTATAAGGAAGGAAAGCCCGTATCGTCAATTACTTTATCATTAAATCATCATATTGCAAGAATAGACGATGTAAGCACTGTTGTAGAATGCCAAGGTCATGGGTATGCACCGCGTCTTATGCGTCATGTATTATTAGAAGCAAAAAAATGGGGGGCTCATTTTTGCTTTTTAGAAGCTTCCCAGGCTGGGTTTAGACTTTATCAAAAAATGGGGTTTGAAATATTGTTTAAAAATAATATTTATTTTCAGGAAACCTAAAATTTTAACACTACTTGGTAGCAGTCTAGCAGAATAGGTTTAGGTTCAAAAATAATGCTTTAAAATAAAAGAATTAATTAGATATTTTTAGATTTTTTTTTCTAGCCCTTAAAATTTAAAGAACAGTACGGGTTGACCTTAAGAGTATTTATGATAAGATCAACTTGTGCGAAGGCCCCATCTTATTATAGATTGTAGGAGGAAAAGCATGACAACATTTGTAGGAAGCCAAGAGCTGTTCTTGGATGCAGTAAATAGTCTTATAGAGCTAGATTACGATGCCGTGGAAGCTTATGAGGCTGCTATTAACAGAATAGACAATCCTGATTATCGATCCAGACTGACTGAGTTTAAGGAAGATCATCAGCGTCACATAACAGAGCTGAGCGAGCTTGTTAGACAACATGGCAACACTCCTGCGTCTGGTCCTAGTATGAAACAATGGTTAACTAAGGGCAAAGTGGTTCTGGCCAATATTATCGGAGACAAGGCCATCCTAAAGGCTATGTTAGATAATGAACAAGACACCTGTGCTGCTTATCAAGCCATGTCAGAACGTTCAGATCAGTGGGAAGATGCTAAAGATTTGTTGAAAAATGGTTTGAGGGATGAAAAAAAACATAAAGCCTGGATAGAGCAATTTATCTAAAGTCTTTAAAGGCTGCTGAATCATTGACCGCGCATGCTCTTGTGCGCGGTTTTTTATGGCTTTATTACTGGTGAGCATGCGTATACTAAAAAAGTCGTCCTAAATAATTTTATTTATAGAAGATAATAATTGCCCGTGAATAAGATTTGGCAGGAAGTGTTCAGGATAACATTAAAATAATGTTTGCCAGGTGTCTTCTGGAGGGTTTGGGTAAGTTGTGTTGTTTAGCTGTAACGTTTTTTTCCGTGTGGCACCTGCATTAAAGCTAACGCAATTTTAAGGTCTTTTTTAAGATAGAAGAGTTTTATGGCCGATCATTGCTGTGCCTATATAGGTTTTACCTTAATTTTTTCCGGATCTCTGTGCAGTCGCCTTAATAATTTTTTTAAGGGGGGCTGATTCATAGAACGGTAACCTAATATAAGAAAATTACTTAATTTATTTTTTGTAATTTTTACACATACAGCGCATCGCATTTTTCATATAAAAAGAAATCAAAAAATTTCTGAAAAATCAGCGGTTTTAGAGTTGACCTTTAGCCGGTGGCAACTGTGTTCTTTAGAATGAAAATAATATCAAAGGAAAGGCGCCCATTAAAAAAATAAAAGCCTTTCCTTGTGCAGGTTTGTATCAAAAAGCAGGCGAGGAATGTTCCCCTCACCTACTCCGCTATGGACTGACTATTCCCACATATTTTTTGCTTTCATATATTTCTTTAAGCTACTTTCGTCGTTTTTTGCTTGCCCTCCCATGTCCTCAACAAACTGATGAACCCATGGGGCGTACACTCTACTGTTATTCTGGTATTTTGGTACTTCTGTTACTTTATCTGCCAAAGCTTTTAGAAGAGATAAAGTCATTTGTTTTTTTTCTGTCCAGGCGATGTCCTCACGTTGCAGCATGTTTTCTACGTGCGCTGAAAAAACACTTCCTTCAGGTGGAAAATTTAAAAACAACTTATCTTTATCGTTTTTATCTTTCTTTTCAGTAATCTGGTAGGTAATGTTAGCGTCTTTGCTCTTATAGCTATTGGAAGCAACTCGATTATAGCTCTTTTTATAAAAAGCCTCTGAATCTGTATGCACTGTTACCCCTTTTTCTGCCCAGGAAGAAGAAGCTCCATAGGAAATCTTTTCATAGTGAGGAGGCTCAAGGTCACGAAGCAGTCTGGCGGTATGATCTTTATAATTTGTATCATAATGTTTGGAGATTCCATCTATATTGCATTTCTTAACGATAGATTCTACAAAAGGAAGATACTTGTTATCTGATTGTTTTGAATATCTTAGACTGTTTTCAACACTCTTACCAATTTCTTTTAGAATCTGAAAAGGATTTTTGTTGCCTTCTTCGGCCCTTTCTTTCAGAGGATCATTCTGTCTAGGAAGGTTAGCGGCAGAAGAATTTAGTATAAAGGCCTTGCTGGCTGGATAGAATTTACCTTCCTTTTTTTCAGGAAAATTTTTAGCACCCCATTCGATAGATTCATCCTCGCTGGATGATACAGAGCCTCCTAAGCTTTGAATTTGAGCCTTAAGAGTATCCTGTGCTTCGTTTAGGAGCTTTTTTTCTTCAGAATCGTTACTTTTTTCAAAATATTCCTTGGTTGATTTAAGTTCTTTTTTCCAAACGTTTATTTGTGCTTCATTTTCTGATACTTCTTTACTAGCAATTTTTTTCTTCAAAGCCTCTATGTGTGGATTGAGCCCTATCGCTGCAGTGGTTAAATTATTATCCATAAATTTTTTATGTTGTTTTTCCGCTGCTTCCAATTCTTCCTTCCAAGATATTAGATCACCTTCGTTTCCTTCACTCATGCGGTTCTTAGGCTGCTTTTCCCTAGAGCGCTCCCTTTCCTCTTTTTTTTTCTTGATAATTTCTGGCGATAGTGTTAAGATATTCTTCATTTTCTTTTAATTTTTTTATGTCTTTTTTGTAAGCATCCATATAATCAGAAGCTTCTTGTAAGGTTAGCTTTTTATTCTCTCTAAGGTTTTTCTCTACATTAGGTAGATCGTCTTTCAAAGCTTCAACTTTACCTCTGATTTCATTAAGTTTTTGAAGATTATCTTTTTTTTCACGGAGTTCTTCAAGAGTCTTGGTTAGGAGGCGCTGCTCCTTTTTGTAATCCTCATTATTCGTGTTATATTCAAAAGCCTGCAGTAATTCTAATTCTAGACCGGTTTGGGTGGCAATTTCATCTACGATTGATTGCAAAAGTTTGCGTTCCGCATAAGTTAGATTTTGGTAATTATCAGCGTTATCTTTTCCTTCCATCCCCATCTTTTCAGATGATTTAAAGATATTTTGGCGCTTCTCTTGTTCCTGTAACGCAAGTTCCCGTTCTTCTAATTCAAGCTGCCTTTTTTCTAACAGCAAACTTCTGTTTTCTAAATCTATTTTTTCTTTTTCTATTTTATTCTTTTCCTGGGCAAGCGTGGTTTCTCCAAGGCTTGTGATTTGCGCTTGCAGTATTGCCTCTCGTTCCGCTAATTCACGTCTTTTTTTTGTAAATCTTCTTTGCGAACTGGCTTGCGAGCCTGAACTGACGTATCAAAAAAAATACTTCCTAACAAAAATGTTAATAAAAACTTTTTATTATGATCTCCTAGGTAACCGTTTTTAGTGTAACAAAAATGTAATATTTTTGGAATAGTTTTGTGAATGAAATCTTGCTGAAAATAAAAAAATATGAATACCTTCTGACATCGGCAATCTTTTTAGGTTTTTATCTGGTCTATGTTATTCTTTTTCACTGATATTATTTTGTGAATGTAAACTGTTTCTATTGTTTGAATTTTTATCTTTATTCAAGTCTTCGTTGGTTTTTTCCGGACTTAGAGAACTAGATTGTCTTGGATCTGATTCATCTGAATGACCAATATTAACATTAAATTCATGATTTCCATAGTATAAGACCAAGTTTCCTGTTTCAGGAATGCTATGAAGATGATTTGTATTTTTTCTCCATTCGAGGTCTTTTTTCATGGAATGATACATTTCTTCTTTAATTTTCAACCACTCTTTGGACGTTTCTGGATTTAAAAAAAGTTCGTAACTAAATTTTCCGATCCATAGTCTGAGGTAGTTTGTTCGTTCTAAATCTGATTGTAAAAAATAATTTTTTAAATCATTTTGATAAAAAGTACTGCTTTTCATCTCGTTTTCCAAGTCTTGGACTTTCTTTTTATCTTCAATCAAGATGTTGGGAAGTTCTATGTTTTTAAAAATGGCGTTATCAAGTTCTTTTTCTGAATCGCCAAATAGGACAGTTTTAATAGTTTCATCTTGAAAATTACTGTGTTCTATTCCCAAAAAATCTCTATAATAAAACAACTTTTTACCTTCTTTGTCAGCAGTGACAAAAGGCAAAATACCTTCAGGGATGAATTGACACTTCTCAGCACCATAAGCAGCGCTTTCCAAAGCAGCAAGAGTCAAAATTTTGATTTGCTGAAACAATTCGATGTTTTCTTTAGATGGTTGAAAAGCAACAATATCAGTAAGAATTTGTTCGTTCTGAAGGTTTATTTTATCTTCTAGCTTTTCTTTTAAAGCACCTACAATTTTTGAAACCATGGCAACACTTTCTTTTTTGATATTAGAAAGCAAAACTTTTTTGTATGCTTCTTCTGTTTCAAATTTTTCCAATACTGATTGAATCAGCATGAGGTATTCATCAATACTGGTGGTGTTAACTTTGTGAATCTTGATAGTAGTATCAACTGAAATAAATTCTGGAACTACAGAATCTAAAAAATCCTCTTCTGAGAGTTCAAAAACTTCCTCGGTTCCGTCGCTGTCTACCTCAATCGGGTCTTGTAAAGGTTGTAAGAGATTTAATTCGCCTTCAGCTTCTTTTTTCTTTTTTTTAGCTCTGCTAGATCTTGACTGAGGATGTTTGTAGTTTCAAAGCAATCTGAAACATCATAGCCTTGCTCTAAATATTGATTAATTTTCTGTTGTATTTTGTTTATTTCATTATATATTTTTTTAATAAAAGAATTATACAAAGAAATTTCATCCTCTAGTATCTGAATTTTTTCAGTGTCCGAGCTTTTTTCTCCTGGGTTGGTAACCGCTTGGTTGGCAGCACATAAAGTGCTACCAAATACAAAAAATAAAAAAATTAGTGCTTTTTTCATTTTGCTTTTCCAAATTTAAAATTCTCTAAAAATAAAAACTAAAGCGCATATTGGACAGTTCCCATGATTTGATTGCTAAATCTTCCTCCGGAAATGAAGTCTCGGTAATAAACTGCGCCTAAAGATAAAGAAGGAGTTATCTTAATAGAAGCTCCTACCCCTGTTCTGAAAGCATTTTTCCAACCCTTTTTACCGAATTGGGTAATGGTTCGACCTGACGTAGTTTGTAGAGGTTCAGAAAAATTATTGACCCCTGCCCCCATATAGTGAAGAGCCCAACCAAGCTCAATATAGGCAAGAACCCGGGAAACGGTTAACCCCAGTACGGAAGTTAAATTAAAAGCACAGTAGTCTCCCCCGAATGGTTTTCCTGAAGCGGTTTTTTTTGAAAAATCGTTGGAAGATAAATTGACCGTAGTGGTACCTTTTCTGGCTCTGGCACCATAAACGCCAAAACCAGCCTTCATACCCAATACAATAGGGCTGCTAGCTAATTTTCCCAAATAACCTACATTAAACAGTCCTGAAAAGCCGGGACGAGTTGCAACTACGCCAGACACGTCATAATTAGGATAAGAGTAGCCGCGACGAGAACCAAAACTACTACTCCCTAAAGCGAGTTCTAAAAAATATCCCGGCTTAAATTCTACGCAGGAAGAGGATGCTGATTCCATCGCAGCCTTTTCGGAAAAAGATACGGGATCCTGTTTTAATTCCGGGGACAGAGCTACATCTTTTTGAGAAGACTCGGCTGTGTTTTCCAACGCTAACACATTGGAGCAAAATAAAATTAATGAAAAAATAATGCTTTTTTTATAAGATAGACTGGGCTTCATTGAGATTTAATTTAAATAACTCTTTTTTCGTTATAACAGAATTTTTACCTTAAGAAAAGGTGCTCAAATGATAAAAAGTGGTAAAAACTAACTTAAATATCTTAGTTTGTATTTTTTAAGTAAGGGAGATATAAGAATTCTGGGGGTTAATCTTTTTGCTATAAAAACCTGTCTATATCAAAAAACTACTCTGTGATCTTAAATGCGTGGCTTAAAACGTTGGTACAATTCAGCGCAAAGGGGTTGCCTGCCCACAACAAGTCTCTTAATCCTTCTAAATTCTTTTTTAAAGAAGGATCTTCTTTTTCAAGCAATAAAAATAATTTTCCAGCTAAGTTGTGAGGGGTGAAGTCTTTTTGCAAGCACTCGGGAACCAAGGGATCTGGGCCAATAAGGTTAACCAGTCCTATAGAAGATACAGTGGCCAGCCTCTTGAAAAGCCACGCCGCCAGCGGGTGTACTTTATAACCGATAACCATAGGGGTTCCTTGCAAGGCAACCTCTAAAGTTGCTGTGCCCGAGGCCACCAATGCGGCGTTGGATGCTTTGAACAGATCAGACTTCAGGTCTGGATCTTGAACAATAGGAAAGGTGCACCCCATTGCGTTCAGTAGAGGTGTGGTATAAGGCAAGCCTGCCACAACAACTTGCAAATCGGGAATGCGCTGCTTCAAAAGCTCTACAGTCGCTTGAAAAATAGGCCAAAAATTTTGAATTTCAGAGCGTCTGCTGCCCGGCAACAAACTTAGCAAAGGTTTTTGAGTAGATAATTGGGGAAAGGCCTGCCAAAATTCCTGCGGACGGCCCAAAGGAACCTCCGCCAAAGGGTGTCCAACATGATGGTAAGAAAGACCCGAAAAATAAGGCTTTTCAAAAGAAAACAGAGATAACAAATGATCGGTAGCTTTGGGCAATGTTTGAGCTCTTTTAGGTCTCCAGGCCCATACAGTGGGTGCCACACAGTGAACTCGGGGTAAAAACGGGACTCGTGCACTAATGCGCAAGCAAAATTCTGGGCCATCAATCGTTAAAAGCCCACAATAGGGGTTTGTCCTAAGGTCCAAAAGAACCTGGCGAAAAATTTTTAAAATAGGAAAGCTTTTTTTTAAAATGGAGCCGATGCCTATGTGCGAAAGCTCTTGCAAGGGAAATGAAGAGGAAAAATTCCCTGCCTGCTGCATCAAAGGCCCCCCGATGCCTCGTACTTCTAAAAAAGGGTATTTTTCTTTTAGCTCTTTTAAAATTAAAGCACCTAGGGTGTCTCCAGAAGGTTCGGTGGCCAGTACAAAAATGGCAGGCATTTTTATCATTTCTCTTTCCCTGCCTGAATCATAACAGCGAACACAAAGCGAAACAAATTTTGCCTCAAAGAGATATTTGCGGTACAAATTGAAAAAACAAATTGTTTTTCCTATGAGCACTGTCCCAGATAACTTTCCAGATCACTCCCCAAACAATCTTTTTTCATTGTGTCAGGTATTGGCCCAGCTTAATCATGCTCAAGATGTTTTGTGCTTCCTGCAAGATTTGTGTACTCAGGGCGAGCTGTCAGCTATGGCAGAACGATGGCAGGTGTGTCAGTTGTTAGATCAAGGGGATTTATCTTACCGAGAGATACGAGAGAAAACCAAAGCTAGCCTGACTACTATCACTCGAGTTGCTAAATTTTTGGGGAAAAAGTCTTTTAATGGATATGCTAAAGCTTTAACAAAAGCCCGTGAATTGAAGGAATAAGTTCAGGCTGCTTAATGGTTACAGCTTTATCGAAATACGCGTTATTTATCGTTTTGTAATATTTCTAGGCTTCAGGTTGCACTTTTTTGACTTTGCGCGTAGAATTGAAAAGAATTTTCATTCCTTGCTGCCCGCCGGCGTGCAGCTTGTTGTAACAACGACAAACCATAAGGAGTTTATGATGGACAAGGTATTTTATGAGCTTGTATTAATTGTAAGACCAGATGTGCCTGTGATGCAGTTACCTTCGATTGTTGAGAGTATTTCTTCAGTCTTAAGCGCTAAAAAGGGTTCAATAGAAGGTGTAGAGTATTGGGGTTTTAGAACTTTAGCCTACCGTATTGAAAAGCGAAGCAAGGCTCATTACGTCTTCTTAGGATTAGCTTTAGAAACAGAAACAGTAGAAAAACTTGTAGAAGAGCTCAACTATTGTTTAAAATTTCACTTACGCCAAGAAATTGCAAGGCACCTGTTATTAAAGGTAGCCCAGTTGCATCTGCCAACACCCCTGTTTCATTCTTCGTTGGCGGAGGCCGTTTCTGGAGCAGCCTCTTACAATAAGGCGTTAGAAGAATGTGAAAATATGATGGATGAAGAAACGGATGACGAATCTGTTTCAAAGGAGGTTGCACAATGAGTTTTTTACGCAGTAAATATCTTTCTTCTTTAACAGATGATCAAATCGATTATAAAGATTTGAAGTTATTAAAGAAGTGTATTACAGAAAGTGGTCGAATTATTCCGGCCAGGATGACTAAGTGCACCAGGATTCGTCAAAAAAGGGTTAAAAAAGCTATTGAGCGGGCCCGATTTTTGGCTTTGATCCCCTATACCATCAATTAAAGGTGAGATTGTGATGATACAAAGAAGCCTAGTAGAAGGAGTAAAATTTCTTTTTTTGGGCCTTTGTTTCATTGCGTCTTGGGTATCAATACCTTGGTGGGGGTGGGCAGTTTTTTGTGGAGTGCTTTCTGCAGGTTTGTGTTATGTGGCTTTGAAAGATTCTTTAGAAGGATTTTTCTTGTCTTGTGCAAGTTGTACCCTGCTTTTAAGCTACATTAAATTTCCTTTGACAGGGGTGTGGTGTTTTTTGCTTTACAGCTTACTACCCTTACTGTTCATTGCCTTTTTCAGGCGTTTTCTGGGCAAGCAAGATGAAGAAACTTATTCATTTTTTTATTGGATAAATGGGGTGCTTTCTTTTGTTACGTTTTGCTTTAGTTGGTGGTGGGTAGAACAAAAGCTATTTTCAGATTCGGGCTTATTCGGCGGGATAATGCTATGTTTGCCTGGAATTCTTTCCATCGCCTCGGGGTATATATTTGCTTTGCAAATTATTACGTTTCGGGGACTACAGAAGACTGAAGATTTGCTTTCTTTTCAAGTCAACACGTCTGATTATTGGATTTTGATTTCCTACCAAATTTGCGCTATCCTGTTCGCCAGAGATAGATTTCTTTTTTATAACATGATCTTGACAGGGTTTTTACCTTTTGTTTTAGATGGGTTACTGTCGGTTTACCGGAAACGGTTTATGGGTAAAGAAAGAGTCTTTTACGTATATAATGTGTTGGCCACTTTAACGGTCGCACCATTTTTGTACTTCGTTTTTTCTTCTATGTTTAAACCATGGATAAAAAATGCAAGTCATGACAAGTGATAAGGAGAAAAAGATATGACAAAACATTTTCGATTAGTGAAGCAAGCCCCGGTGGGTAAAAAAGGAAAGTCAGATAAAAAAATTTCTGTCGTTTTAAAAAAATCTATAAGACGTTTGGGACAAGCCGGAGAAGTCGTGCGTGTTCAGAGAGGGTATTTCAGAAATTATTTGGGTCCTCAGGAGTGGGCATTGTATGCGACTCCAGAAATTTTAGAGGAGATTGAAAAAAACAAGCACCTCTTACAAGAAGAAGATGCAGCTAAAAAAATTGCAGCAGAGGCTGTAGCAAAGAAAGTATCTAACCTTGTTCTTGAGTTTAAAACTGAAGCCAGTGAAAGCGGAGTGTTATTTGGCTCTGTAACGGCTTCGGACGTTCGCAATCAGCTGCAAGACAAAGGCATTGAGGTTGCAAAATCTCAAATCACTTTGCAGCATATTAAAGCGGTTGGCGAGTATATAGCTTATTTAGAATTTCACCCTCAAGTGGTTTCTGAAATGAAAGTGATTGTTTCCAGGTTAACCCACTCTCAGGATTAAGTTAGGTTTTTGATTCTAAGGAGGGTAAACCTCCTTAGATGGCAAGTTGTTTTTGACTCGGCAGAGTAAAGGAAGAAAATACGTTAAAATTAATGTTGTCCTGGATTATTTTATTGCTCTTGCTTCGTTGTTTTTGAACTAATTTAGCTAAATTTACATTAAAATTGACAGATTGCCCTTCTGCAGCAGGAAGTTGAAAGGCGTTTTCTTCAAGTCCAAGAATGCAATTTTCAAATTCATAACTTTTAAGGGAAGAGTCTGAAGAGTAATAAAGCAAAGCTTCCCAAGAACTTGTAATGTGTGTTCGGAAGACGTCGCTGTCTTTGCACTGTAAAATAGCGACGGGGTCGGAAAAATTTTCAGCGATGGGGCAAGCTCGTAGACTAATATCAAAATTTTTGAACTTATTTTCCAGAAAAAGAAAAAAATTATTCTTAAAAGTAATTAAAATATCTAAACGTTTCATCAAGACTCCTTTATGTTGCGCATTGTAAAAGATAGGCATCCCAGATCAGTTTTGGGGACGTTGCGTAATCCACAGGACTCTACAATGACAAAGTCCTGATTCTTCCAGGTAATACGTTCATTTCCCTTAATAACTATTTTGGGTGACAAAAAAACCTCATAAGCTGTTCCTCCGTAAATTTCTTTCCCTTCTCTGCGGAAAGGATAAGACTTTGAAATAGCTGTAATATAGGCAGGGTACTTTCCTACCTCCTGCCAAGTTACTTTTTTGTGACCAAAAACATATTCTACTTTTTGATCAAAAACTCTGATTTCATCTTGAAGCAAATGAGTCAAACTTTTTGAATATTCTTGTTCCTGTTGGACTAAATGAGGGAGAGATAGTTCTGGGGAATGCAGTGTATTAAAAGTAAACGGTTTGATTTGAAAAGAGACCCAGTCAATGTAGCGGGCACTTTTAAACAGATTCGTAGGTTGTTTTGAAAAATTATATACTTTGTCTTGCCAGATTAGATAATCAGATTGATATATTTCTTGATTGCGTGTCAGAGCGTCTATTTCCTCTTCTTTTTTAAAATGCAATAAAACCGGAACTATTCCTAGATCCAGGGGTTCTTTTTTGTCATCCGACGCTCCTTTGGATTTCCATAAACTAATCTCAGAGCGTACATAAGTTTTATTTTCAATAATCATCAAGACAACCTATAATTTTTGTAAGACGACAACCAAGGAAGAACTTGCCGTTCTAAAGTAGTAAAGTCATTACCCGATTCAAACAAAAATTCGACAGTTAACATCAAGGCTTGTTTAATAGTTTCGGGAATCTTGTTAGAGTTTTCTCCAAAACCTGACAGGTAAGTGACATCCAATACAGGACTTTTCCAGCGAAAAGGAACGATGATTTTTGTCGATCCATTACAATTTTCCAATTCAAATTCAGATTCCTGGATTTCTTTTTTTTGATAGACAACTTTCAAAATTTTTTGAACAGGGCCAAAAGGCAAAATAAACTGATTATTTCTATGAATCGCCTGCATCTTTCGAGTGATGAGGTTCCGTTCAATTTTTTGTTCCAACCAATGTGTGGCGGTTTTTATGAGATTTTTTAATACTTCTTCGTCTGCAGACTTACAGCGTAAAAAACTTTTAACTTCCCCTAGGGATAATGGTAAAGTAGACGGTTCGTCTAAAAAAATGATTTCCATCAGGTTCCTCCTTAAAAATGATGTAAAATTCTCCCCCAGAGGGATTTTTCTCTCCCTTTTTGCAGGAAAAATGAATTTGATTTGTGATGCCCCTGTAATATTTCTGTTATTTGCGCAGCCCGGGGTGAGCTACGCAAATGTCTGCATTATCCAAAAGCAAGGAAAGGTAAACGACCCTCCCTTTTTTTCTAACTCAGAAAGATGTAAGGGGTTTAGTTGAATGCATGATAAAAATTAATTCTTACACATAAGAGCGGTCAGAGCTCCTGCTCTGCGCACTCCGGATCCAACTTTGCGACGCATATAAAGTTCAATCAAAGGTTTAACAGTGTAGTTATCTCGTAGAATCTCCATATGTTGGCTGTCTATGATTAAAAAGCCTTCCGCGAAGTTTCCAAACAAAAGAGGGACTGAGTTTGCTTTTGTTCCATCTTCTACCAGATCAGAAACCACCACGTCATATCCCATCAAAGATGTTTTTTGATTAACAGCAGAAGGTTGCCACAGTAAATACCCGTTGGTTCCTTTAATAGAACGTACTTTACGCAGGGTGCTAGAAGACATTACCCAATGAGCCTGAGACAAAAAAGTTGGGTCAATTCGGTGAGGTAGTTCTAACAAATACTCTTCTAATTTTTTATCATCAAACTTCTCTTCTTCTTTTGCGGTGAGGAGTTTATCTTTCACAGCAGTGATAACTCCATAAGGCTGTCCTTTGCCATCTCCGTGGAAAAAGGCTTTATTTTCTGCTGCGGCCATATTTTGGCTGGCGGATCCAATTAACCATTGTTCCAGATCGATCTTGGTATCATGCAGCATTTCCGGTGTAATTCTTGGGCGGTAGCACATAGGAAACAAAGGGAAACGCACTCTATCAAACTTAGGAGTGTTACTTCCGCTTTTTTGCATTTCTTCCGAAACATCGTCCCCCCACTGAATACAATTTTCATCACTACGGTCAATGATCAGATCATAAGATGTGGATAAAGAAGTAGAAACCACTTTAGATATAGAGCGTAAAACTGAATTTCCTTGGACGTTTTTAATGATATCTTGTACCCAAGATTCTGGGAGCAAAAATCCTCCTTCCTCCGGTCGAAGATGGGAAAGAGTTTTTTGCTCGAACTTTTTCAGGTCTTCTTGATAACCATTTTTAAGATAATCTAAGAACAATTTCTTGTGTTGCATCTGTTCTGGGCAAGAACCCCCTTCTGGGTTTTCAATCATAGGCCTTTTTGATGCAGTTTTCAGGGTTTGCATTTTCATCTGAGCTTGGTCCAGAGTCTGATGAAGTTTTTCAAGTTTTTCTAAATCCAGAGAATCAACAGATTTCTTTTCCTCTAAGTCTTTTAACCTCTGGTCGTTAACTTGCTTAAAAGTTTCAAATGCGCAGGATAACTCTTCGATAGTTTTACTTAATTCATTATAAACAGACATGTTTTGCTCCTATAAAATTAATGGGTTTTTAAAACGTTTTTCAGCCGCTGTAAAGAGCGAAAAACCTCTTGGAAAGAGGCTTTATATTCCCCAATGCGTGCTTCTTGGTTGCAGGGCTCTTGGACAATTGAAATTTCTTTCAGATCAACTTGGGAAATAAAGCGAATATTCCCCTGACGATAAGATTTTTTAACATAAAATCCTATTGAAAGGCCATTGAGTCCTTTTTTCAAAGCTTGATAAACTTCTGCAGCTTTTTGGATGTGGTCAATCAGTAATTTACCTTCGATGTATAATCCTTTTTCATCTTCCTTCAACAACGTGCAGATGCCGATGAATTCATAAGGATCGTGTTCTGAATAAACATGTGGGAACCTTCCTTCTGATTGCCATTTTGTTAAAGTTTCTTGAAAAGATCCAGGCAGAATTCGATCTCTGTCACGGTCTTGTTCAAACGTGCTTGCATAACCAGAAAAATGACCAGAAAATCCAGGTGCATCATCTGTCGCTTTGATGCAGAAACAGTGTTGGTGTAGTAAGTTCATTGAATGTTGGGCTCTTATTTCAAATGGAATGTGTTCTGTTTTTAAAATGAAACTATCTTGCAAAGCTTTCCCTTTCTAGCACTTTTTGAAAGCGCTAAGATTATAAGATTGTCAAAATAAAAACAGAGGGTTTAAGCAGAGGCAGAAGAATATGCCAGCTGGGTTATTTGGGTTTCAGATAAATGAGGCAAACCTAAAAGGCTCCTTTTTTCGTTAATGGTTAGAAATTCTGCTTTGTTGACTCGGTCCCACAGTTCGTCTCTTTTTACTGACAAAGCATCAATGCTATCTTTGTTAAAGGTTAAATGGACTTCTTTTCCATACAAGGAAAAAAACCATTGATTTAAATGTTCTAGGACGTATTGTAAAAGGGGCAAGATAGTATCTTCCCACATATGCAGGCGAGCTTCTTTATAACTTAAAAAACTTTCATTTTCACTTTTAATTCCAATACAAACAGGTGGAATTCCAAAAACCTGGGCAATTTCACGGCCAGATTTTTCTTGACCTTTTAAAAAGTCCATATCTTTGGGTGATATGCCCAAAGTTTCCCAACGGAATTTTCCTTCCAATACCATCATCCGGCCAGCGTTCTTTCTGCCCGCGTAAAGGTTTTCCAGGTCTTCCCTAAGCTGTTCGCGTTGTGGAGCTGTCATTTCTTGTTCAGTGTCCACAATTAAAAGACCTGAAGGTCGGCCACCGTTTTCAAGGATCGCAGCATTGTGTTCCAAAGCTTGATTTCGAAACGAAATCAAAGACGATGCAGCGGTCAGCGGGCTTTGTCCCCAGTGAGTATCCAAAGGATTAAACAAACTAATATGTAAAACAGAAGAGGCATCCGAAAAATCACTTATAGTCAGTCGTTGACAATGTGTTCCTACGCGGTACTCATAAGCTGCAGGGAAACCGTCTTTTCCTAAAAGGACTTTTACACGGTCCGGTCTTAAAATGTACAGCTCTTCACCCACTAATTGGATAAAGGCATTGCCTGAAAGTAACAAATGCGAAATTAATGTTTGCATAAAGTCACAATAGTTTGTTTGCAAGGTGTTGGGGTTAGATAATAATTTTAAAATGGGGTGGTCTTTGACCAGCTGCCCGTCTTTTTGCACACACAATTTCACCGAAGAAATGCATTGAGCAATTAAATTAACACATCTATACACAATGCTATTTCTTCTATAGCCGTTGTGAGCGTGTTCTTCGTAACTGTCCTGATATCCCATCCAGACAGGGTGATCGGCAATAAGCGCCAGAGATCCACTGGGCTTTTGTCGTTCTTTTTCAAAGGGGTTAAGTTTTTTCCACAGCAGTTTCATGCAGCTCCTTTGGCTTGATTTACCGTTGATAAATCTAAAGAGTACGTTTATTGGATACCATAGCGTGGATTTCACAAGCAACTTTTTTACCATTTAATAAGAATTAAATACCAGTTACCAACGCATTAACTAAAAAACACCCCCTTCATTTTTCCTGTAGAATGCCTCATGCACAAAAAAAGTGTTTTACATAAAAAATTTTAAAATCAAAACCAGAGATTTTTTGCTTTTTTTATTTAAATATTTTATTTTTAATTTTAATGTTTTTTTTAATAAAAATACGTATAATATTAATATTAAATTCTAAAATAAAAATATGATGAAAAAACCTTATTTATTAACAGTACTATTTGCAATGCTTTTAACATCAGATTCAGCGATGGCAGAAAAAGAAGGTAAACTTTTTTACACCTCAAAACTTTTTAAATCTTTAGGATTCGATGAAGAGGCTGATTCGTTAAGAAGTATTAATAAAGCCAGGGGTGTTTCTTCCAAAAATACTTTAATTTGTGGAAAAAAAGTCAGAGATTTGAGTGAGGAGGAAAAGAAAAATTTTCAAGATAATCCAAATGCAGTCCTGATTAATCCTCAAGAAGCTAAACAAGGTAAGTTAGATGCTTTTTCAAAGTTTACAGGAGCTTTTGGTTTTAGTGGTTTTAGCAAAAAATTAAGTAACATCAATGCTTTGCGTCAAGAAAGTGAAAACATTATGTGTGGTAAAAGTTTAGGCGTAGTGAATAAAGATGCTAAAAATAATGAGGCCCTAGAAGTTGCAATTGATCCTGTTAAAAATGACGCTCAGAAGTAAAAAAATTAGCATCATAGGTAAAATAGAACCTCCAGAACTCTCTTGATTTTTACCTTAAAGATCAAAAGGTGGAGGCTATTTTTTCAAAGTGAACTGATTGACAATCTATATTTTCATTATAAAAGATGTTTTTTTAAATTATTCATTTTAATTAAGATTCAAAAATGATATGTTTTGCTGTGGATCTTAACGGTGCTTTTAAAAAATAATTGTAAACTTAGATATGTTATATCTTAAATATAAAAAATGAAAAAATCTTATTTATTATTAATGTTTATATGTATCTTTTGGAAATCAGATGTTTTAGGTGAAAGAATAAAAATTTGCGGAGTCCCAAAAAAGGTTTTAAATACTTACGAAAATCAATACTATGGTACCAAAAATGGCTTAGCTGTTCTTCCTGGCTTACCTAAAGATGGAAAATTGAATTGGGTTGCGCAGCGCTTAAATAGTAAATTTCTTAAAAATCTTAATACGATGCGGGACAAGAACGAAGAGCTTGTCTGTGGTGAAGTGACACATCGTGCTGAAAATCCACTTCAAAACTCTAGTATGGATGAAGTCAATAAACTAAATTTTGTTCCTTTTGATTCTAAGAAAGAAAATGAAAAAGATTTTATAAACAATGGTTATATTTTTGTTATAGAAAACGAAGATAAAAAAGATTTGTCTATTCTAGCCAATCAAAATGATGAAGTTTGCGGGCTTCCCGAGCGTCAATTTACACAACAAACAAATAAAAAATACTCTACAAAAAATGGATTTTTAATTCATTCTATTCAAGATAAAAATAATTAACCCATAAACCCTACTGTTACGAATGCCGTTTGTGGTAAATTGGTAGGATTTTGGAATGATTCAAGTAAAAAGGACAGTGATATGATAGAAAAAGACGCTTCCTATCAGTCGTTTAATCCAAAAATTCATAATATGGATAATATTAAGTACAGCGGTGATTGGCTTGTTATCGATCAGACCAATGTGAATAAATACAAAAAATTTGTTAAACAATAAGACAATGACACAACTGTACTACCTGTAAAAATTTTTTATTTCTCTCCCCTAACAGAAATGACTCCTTCTTGTTAGGGTAATTTTTTTAAAATTTTTTCCCGAATCGCTTGAACCGACAGACCAAATTCATGATACAAAACTGCTGGTTTTCCTGAAGCACCAAAATGATCAAGCCCAAAGCAAAGACCATGTTCCCCTGTAAAACGATCCCAGCCCCAGGTGGAACCTGCTTCGATAGAAACTCGCAAACTGTTATCAGAAAAAAGGCTTTTCTGATAAGAGACTGGCTGCTGGAAAAAAGCCTCCCAACACGGCGCTGAAATGAGGCGATAAGAACGACCTACGGCGGTTGCGACCTCTTTGGCTAAACTGACTTCCGAGCCAGTCGCCCAGAATTCCAAATCCCATGGCCCGGGACCACTGGTTTCAAGTACATAGGCCCCCTTTGCACACAGATTTTCTGTGATGTTATGATGCCTTACAGAAGGTAGTGCCTGACGGCTAAGACATAATAAAGAAGGCCCTTGATATCGCAGAGCCATTTCCCAGCACTCGGCGGTTTCAATTGCATCCGCAGGGCGTAATACTTGTAAATTAGGTATGGCCCTTAAAGAAATGAGGTGCTCGACGGGTTGATGAGTTGGACCATCTTCCCCCAAGCCAATAGAATCATGAGTCATCACATAAATCACCGGCAGTTTCATCAATGCAGATAGTCGAATAGCTGGCCGGGCATAGTCAGAAAAAACCAAAAAAGTGCCCCCATACGGTAAGTACCCTTTGTGCGCTGCAAGGCCATTCATAATGGCCGCCATAGCGTGTTCCCGAATGCCATAATAGATAAAAGGACGTGCCCCTTTTTCGCCTACTTCTCCTAGCTGTCCGGTACATGTGGATTCTTTTAAGTCTGCCGCCCCACCTATTAGCCTTGTTTGCGCATAAATTGTCTTAATCACCATTCCAGAAGCACTTCTGGTTGCCAAAGAGACAGGCTCTTGACACCATTTTTTTTTCAAATCTTCCAAGGCTTTGAAGGCATCTTTTGACACATTGTCTGTTAATGCATTGCAAAAATCCTCTTTTTTAGGATGGTTCTTCAGAGTGTTTTGCCAAGCCTGATATGCTGTTTCAGTGCAGGGTTTCCAACATGTCCGCCATACCTGAAGAAGATCTTGCGGGATGAAAAAAGATTCTGTGTACGGCCAATTTAAAAACTCTCTAGCCTTGTTAATTTCTTGCGTCCCTAACGGAGAGCCGTGTACGCCGCAGTGTCCCATCTTAGAAGGTGACCCATAACCAATTTGGGTGCGAAACATGATGACGCAAGGGCTATGACTGCCTCTGGCTTCTTGCAGCGTTTTTTTAATATCTCTGTAATCATGTCCATCTGCGGATAAAACTGTAAAGCCACAAGATTCAAAACGCTTTTTTACGTCTTCACTGCGGGACAAATTTGTAGAACCATCAATGGTGACCCTGTTGTCATCAAACAGTACAATCAGTTTAGACAAGTGCCAATGACCTGCCAGGGAAAGCGCTTCGTAAGAAATACCTTCCATTAAACACCCATCTCCGGCTATGACATAGGTGTAATGATCACTAAGCTCAGAGCCAAATTCTTCAGATAAAAGCTTTTCAGCCAAAGCCATCCCTACTGCGTTTGCAACACCCTGCCCCAACGGGCCTGTCGTTACCTCTACGGCGGGCGTGTGATGGTATTCCGGATGTCCCGGAGTCAAACTGCCCCACTTTCTATAGGTTTTGATTTGCTCTAAAGTCATTTCACCGACGCCTAAAAGAAAATACGTGGCGTACAGTAACATAGCACCATGCCCTGCTGATAAAACCAAGCGATCCCGATCCGCCCATTGAATGTCCAATGGATTAAACTTTAAAAAATCTGAGGCTAAAACAGCCATGACGTCTGCCATTCCCATGGCCATCCCAGGATGTCCCGAACCTGCATTTTCTACGCCGTCCATGACTAAGATTCGGATGGCATCGGCCATTTGTTTATAAGGAAGAGTCACAAAAACCAGTATAAGAAATAACTGTAATTATTATCTCTTTTTTTAAGATCAAAAACTAGGGAAAATCTGGTAGTTAGCTTTAAATTGTGTAAAAAATTGCAAGATGTTTTTTATTAAGAACTAATGTAATATGATAAAATTTATTATAGAGTATTAGAAAATTTTTAAATGTAAATTGTTACGAAATTTTTTGCAGCGCTGTGCATGGTGTCTTGTGGCATCCAAAATGCGTTGCCTTTTAAGGCTCGTATGAGTTTTTCTAAAAACAATCTAGAACAAATTCTTTGGAATAATTCTTGGGATTTTGAGGTAAACCAAGATGCTTTAGAGCCTTTTAAGGCAGACTTGTGGCAAGAAGTAAACTTACGCTTAGATGATGTTACGATGCAAGCACCAACCCAGTGTTCTACCTCAGAATCGCATTTTTTGTCTAAGATGACAGAAATTTTTTCCAACCTTTTATGCAAATTTCTTGGCTGATTTAAGGGACGCAATGGGATGGCAAACCAGATCAGATTTCATTCGATTCAGGATGTGATTTAGAGATGCAATCAGGCAAATACCACAGAGCCTCTATTTATAAGTATGGAATTGATTTAAAAGATGAAGAATTGGGATGTACTTTGACGGGGTTTTGTCCATAAAAAATAAAAGTAATCGTTTTTTAAAAATTTGAAATTAGAAAGATCTGAATGAGTTAAATCCTCCTGATAAACCTGATAAGGTATTTATAGTTCAATTTGATAAAAATAGGCGCATTATGAGATTTAAATATTATACAGAATATTAAACAATTATTATTTTGAAATTGTTAATATTTTTATTTTTTAAGAAAAGTGTACCTTTTAAAATGAGAGTTTATTGTTTTTTTTATCGATGGGTTTTTATTTCTTTAAAACTAGACATCTCATGCTAAAATCCATAAACTAAAATTACTTTTAATATAATCAAAAGACAGAGGCGTGGCGAAAGAAGGATTCTTAGAATTTGCGGGTATTGTAGAGGAGTGTTTGCCCAACGCTCAATTTCTGGTACGCTTGAGCGAAACAGGTCATGTGATCATGGCGCATATTTCTGGTAATATGCGTAAATTTCAAATCCGTGTTCTACGAGGGGACAAAGTGACAGTAGAAGTCAGTCCCTATGATATGAGTAAAGGAAGGATACGCTTCAGGGAGAAATAATGCATGAGTATGCTGGCAAAAGCTTTTCTTTGGGTTGTTCTTAGTACTCCTTTACTGCAGGCTTCGGACAAGGAGTGGTTTTGCCAGGACGTTATCTGGCGGTTTTGTCATGAAACAAGTACATTAACCACTTTTAGTGCACTAGAAGGAAAACTCTGGAAGAAAAAAGTAGTTCCGTTCCGCCCAGGTTGGAAAATTCTGGATTGTTATGTCAGGCCCAATGGTCATATTTTAGCAGCTCTTGAAAATGGCCAGATTTACATTAACAAGGAAAACCCTGCTACGAAAAATGGTTGGGAATTTTTCAGTTATTTGAAAGATCCAGGCCAGGATTTAAGTTTTCTTCAAGAAACGTATCCAAATCCTGATTTTATTTATTATGTTCGTCAATTTCCTGAAAAATTGAAGGTTTACAGAGCTTCTGTGCAAGGTGAGACTAAGGAAGTTTGTGAATGCGATTATTCCGCTGTACCTTTTAATCCATTAAAAGGATGGATAATAGGGACAAAAATTCTTTTATCGGATCAAAAAAGTGTTTTTTCTTATAATGCAGAAAAAAAACAAGAAACTCTAGAAAAGAAAAACAAACTTATTTCTAATAAACTTAAATTTTCAACGATTTGGTCTGTAAAGCCTTTGTATAATGGTTTGGGAGTGGTAGCTAAGGATTTATCCGGGAATCGTGGTCTGTATTATATTGATCCTTTTGGAAATGGGAAGATTTTGCAGGTCTTTAATACTGATCAGGGACAAGATTTTGATTATTATTTAAGAGATTTTTTTCCCCAAGAAGACAAAATATGGGGTTTAATGCATTTAAGTTCTACTGATCGCCGTGATCCCCAAGTGTTACTTTTGAATCTAGAGGGAAAAGAAGGAGATTTACTTCAATTTCCCACTAGCGTCCCCCCTGCTTTTTCCTTACCTCTAGAATTCCAAAATTTGTTTGTGCAAGGAGATGGAAAAATCATCGTCACAAGTCCTTTTGGGGCAGGTAAATCTATTCGTCCTATAGCTCAAGAGGGGGATCAAGAGATTAATTATCAAGTCAGCAATATTATTCCTAATCAAAGCTCTTTTCTTCCTTCTATAAAAGCTCAGAGCAGTAAATATGATTGCTACTTTATACAAGGTTCTAGTAAAAAAACATTTGTTATAGAAATTGATAATTGTGCGAATTATCATCTTGATTCCAGGATTTTAAAAAAATCTATTTTAAATATTATAAAAATGTCGACTTCTCTTTTTAAAAAAATTTGGAATCCGGAAACAAGAGAGGAGTTTTTGAAAACTCTTCCCGAAGCTAAAAAGTTTTTTAATCTTCCTCAATCTCAATGGATTATACTTTTCCCATTGGGTATCGTTGAGTGTATTGAACCAGAGATCTGGAATCAGTTTTCTGGCTGGTTCCTTTTTTACAATTCTGAAAAAAACTCTTTAAAAAAAATTAATAATTTTTGGAAAGAGAGTGACGTGTTATTTTCAAACGCTAAACAGGTGACTTTTTTACAAGACCAGTCACAGGAATCGCAGGAGGTATGGAATACTTTATCTGGCTTATTACGATCAAAAGCAGAATCTTTGGAAATGCAATCGTTAGAACAAGTTGAAAACTTATATAAAAAAAGGTATCTTTTTAAAAAAATTGCTGAAAAAAAACAGGAAGAAAAAAAATCTATAGAAATTTCTTTACCACAAGACAGTTTAATATCACAGCATCATTGGAAACCAGACTCTAACAATTTAAAAATAGAAGAGTTCTTTGCTTCTAATCAATTTCAACAATTAAAGAATGAGAAGATTGAGGAGCGGGATCATCCAATCTTAGTATCTGAAGAAGTTCAAATTTTGACCGACCCAAATGGTGCTCTTCAAGAAATTAAAGAAATAGTTCCATATTTTTTATCAGAGGCGGATCCTAAAGACGAAAAAAGCAAAGAGAATGGTCTGGTCTTGGTACCGGAAGGACAATTAAAATCACAACACAATAGTGATAAAGAAGACCTATAATTCTAGAAAAATTTAAAATGCGCTGGTATAGTAGACTGTAGTATTCTTAAAAAATTATATTTATTGTTAATTCAAAAAAGCGCTTTTATTTATTGGGCTAGGGTGTGGCATAAGCGGCTTTTAAGAATGGGAAAATGGTATTTTTATCCTCATCAATATGCACTTTCAAAAAGCGTAGAATTGTTTCCTTTTCGTTATATAAAGCACAGTTCTAAATTGATTAAAAATTATCAAGATAGCCCAGAGTACCATCGTTGGCAGATTAATAAAATAACAAATCTTTCCATTGCTGTTTCTAAAATTAATGGAGTTTTGATTAAACCTGGGCAAATTTTTTCTTTTTGGAGGTTAGTGGGACGTCCAACAGAGAAAAAAGGATATTTGGAAGGAATGGAGCTTCATCGCGGAGTTGCCAGGGCAGGAATTGCCGGGGGTCTCTGTCAGTTATCTAATCTGTTGAACTGGATGACTTGGCATACGCCTTTGGAGGTTATACAACGCAGTACCCACAGTTTCGATCCATTCCCTGATCAAGGGCGTGTGCTTCCTTTTGGCAGTGGGAGTGCTGTGTTTTGGAATTATGTAGACTTACAAATTCAAAACAATACATCACAAACTTTTCAAATTCTTGTTTGGTTAACAGATCATTCTTTAAAAGGTAAAATTAGGGGCCAGAATCCTAAACAGTGGGCTTATTCTGTGATGGAAAAAGAACATTTTTTTATTCAACATGGTTCAAACTGGTACAGATATAATCAAATTTGGCGTCAAGTATTTCAGATTCAGAATGAAAAAAGAAATTTAATTCGGGAAGAGCATTTAGCCTCTAACAAAAGTAAAGTTATGTATACACCAAATGTTGATCTTTATAAAGTCAGAACAGATTAAGAGTAATAAGTGTGCTTAATATAATGTTATCAAAATAGATTTGTGATGAACGTGTTTAAGCATAAAAAATGAAGTTTACGTGGAAAATACTCATTTTCTGTATTGTCAGTTTCTACAAGGGACTTATTAATTTTTTTTAAATAAAAAAGCACGACAAGATTTAATATTTCAAAAATAAAACTTTTTTGAGCTAAAACTCTATTTTTCCATGAGGTAAAAAAGATTAAGGAAGTGAAATAAATTTACAGCTCATTTAACCAATAATCCCAAAAGTTCCCCTGTTTTATATAAATAACTTATATAAAATAAAAACATTGGAAAAACTTTTTAGTAATTTGATCAAAAAATTATTTTATAAATTTTTAAAAAATGCTTTTATCTTAGAAAAAAAACCTTCTGCTTCTGGAGTCTTGTTGCCTTCTTCTTCCTCAAAAGCTCTTAAAAGTTCTTTTTGCTTATCCGTTAAATTCAAAGGTACATATACTTCTGCTGCTACATACAATGTGCCTCTGCTGGAACGGCCTACAACAGGCATGCCCTTATCTTTAATGGGAAAACGTTGACCAAATTGCACACCTTCCTTCAGATCTAAAGAAACTTGCCCTCCATCAATGGTTGGAATTTCAATTCTTCCCCCTAGAGCAGCTTGGCTGATAGACAAAGGATACTTCATAAAAAGATCAGAGCGTTTTCTTTCAAAAAGCTCATGAGGTTTCACGGAAATCTTAATATACAGATCTCCTCGGTGACCGCCGCGTAGAGCTGCATCACCCTCTCCTGCCATACGGACTTGATCTCCATCATCAATACCAGCAGGAATTTTAATGTCCAAAGACTTTTCCTGACGAGTTCTTCCAGTTCCTTTACAACTTTTGCATGGATTGACAATAATTTGTCCTTCTCCTCGGCACTTTGGGCAGGTTTGACGAACAGTAAAGAAACTATTCCCCATCAAAACTTCTCCTCTACCTTGACAGCTGGAACAGGTAACCGGTGATTTGCCTTTTTCACAGCCATTTCCGCCGCAAGTTCCGCACGCTACATAGCTAGGAAACTGGACAGTTTTTTCAACTCCAGAAAAAGCTTCTTCTAAACTTAAAGAAAGTTGCAGAAAAATATCTCCCCCTTTTTCCGGCGCTCGGTGTCCAGAGGCTCCTGATGTAAAAGAAGAAAAAATCTCATCGAAAATAGAAGAAAAGTCTCCAAAGCCAGAAGAGCCGGAAAAACCTCCACTTTCCATCCCTTGTTCAAAGGCAGAATGTCCCATCTGGTCGTAAGAAGCTCGGCGTTGAGGATCGCTAAGAACCTGATACGCTGCCGAGATTTCTTTAAACTTACGTTCTGCCTCTGCGTCTCCTGGATTTCTATCGGGATGATATTTTTGCGCTAATTTCCTGTAAGCCTTTTTGAGTTCATCAGCACTGGCTTGCGGAGAAACGCCTAAAACATCATAAAAGTTTTTAGACATACTAATCTTCTATACCAAATTTATTAAACAAATTGAACTACTGCCATAGGTGCATTATCACCTTGACGAAAGCCAGCTTTTACAATTCGCAGGTAACCCCCTGGCCGTTCATTATACCGCTTAGATAACACAGTTAAGACCTTGTTACAAGCTTCTGAACTTCTAAGTACTGACAACAGATAGCGTCTTCCATGCAAGGAATCATTTAATTTTCCAAACGTTATAAGCTTTTCTACGATAGGCCTTAAATCTTTAGCCTTTGGTAATGTCGTAACAATTTGCTCTTTTTCAATCAGAGATTTAGTCAAACCCAGAAGCAACGCTTTACGTTGATTCGTGGTTCTTCCAAATTTCCTATGCGCCATATTATGTCTCATTATACCCTCCTAATTTTTGTTACTTTTTATCATTTCTGTGATCGGCAGCCTGCCATCCTTCACAGTTCATGCCCAGGGATAACCCCATACTGGCCAAAACATTCATAATATCTCCCAAAGATTTCTTTCCGAAATTGGGTGTTTTCATTAGATCTGATTCTTTTTTACGCACCAGATCACCCACGTAAACAATGCCTTCGCTACGTAAGCAATTCAAACAACGCACACCTAAATCTAACTCTGTGATCTGCTTATCAAAAACGGAAGGGAAGACAGGTGCTTTACCCTGAGATTCCAGAGCAGCGCCTTCGGGTTTGTCTTGAATATCCGCCCCTACTGAAAAAACTTCCAATTTTTCACGCAAAATGACCGAGGCCTCACTTAACGCCTTTTCTGGAGTCACAGTGCCATCCGTTTGGACAGTGATAATCAGGCTATCATAGTCTGTGGATTGTCCTACGCGAACACTTTCTGTTACAAAAGAGACCTTTTTGACAGGGCTAAACCATGCATCCAAAGGAATATCTCCAATTGTTGGAGATGCAAAGTGCTCGGCACTTACATAACCTCTGCCATTTTGAACTGTTAGACTCATTTCGAAAGAAACATCTTCATTGATACGACAAATAAGATGCTCAGGATTAGAAATGTGCAAAGAATCTTCGCACTGGATCATTCCTGCTGTCACAACACAAGGCCCTTGAACAGAAAGATGAAATACCCGTGGTCCGTCTTCTGCCAGACGTAAACGCACCCCTTTTAAATTTAAAATGATGTCCGCTACATCTTCATAAACACCGTTGATGGTAGAAAACTCTAAGGAAACTCCATTGATTTTTACCGATGTAATTGCCGAACCTTTCAAAGAAGAAAGCAGGACGCGACGCATCGCATTCCCCAGAGTGACCCCGAACCCTTTTTCCAAAGGTTCTACAGTAACAGACTTTACAAATTCTTCGTTGGTTTCACGAGCAAACTCTACACGGTATGGAGCGATCAGTTCATTCCAAGTTTTTGCTTTTATTGCCTCAGCCATAAAAAGACTCCCCCTTACTTTAAATGCGTCTTTGTTTAGGTGGCTTACATCCACCGTGCGCCACAGGAGTACACTCCCTGATTAACTTTACTTCTAGGCCTGAGCTGTGCAAAGCCCGAACAGCTGCTTCCCGGCCCGACCCTAAGCCCTTTATATAGACCTCGATATTTTTCAGACCATGTACTTGCGCTTTTTTTGCTGCATCTTCCCCTGCCATCTGGGCTGCGTAAGGAGTGGATTTTTTAGATCCAGAAAATCCTTTTAAGCCCGCGGAAGAAAACGCGATTGTGTCGCCTTTCATATCCGTGATTGTGATCATTGTATTATTGAAAGACGAATGAATGTGGGCAATTCCCGATACCACATTTTTTCGGGCCGATTTACGACCTTTAGAAACTACTTTTGCCATATACTCCCCTGAACAGACTTTTACTTCTTTTTACCTGCGATGGCCACAGCCTTACCCTTACGAGTTCTGGCGTTTGTGTGTGTTCTTTGACCACGGACAGGCAATCCCTTACGATGCCTCAAGCCTCGGTAACAGCCTAGATCCATCAACCGTCTTTTATTGGACATAACTTCTGCGCGGAGCTCTCCTTCCACCACATACTCTTTTTCAATCAGCTCTCTGATCTCTAACACGTCTTTTTCAGTCAAAGAAGAAATCCTGCGACCGATATCCAAATTTAATGTTGAACAAATCTCCCTGGCTCTGAAGGGACCTACTCCGTGAATACACAATAATCCCGAAAACAGATTTTTTTTGATAGGGATGCTTACACCCGCAATACGTGCCATTTATTCTCATTTTCCATAATGTTCTTTTATTATAAAAGCCCCCTAAAAAAAGTCAATGACCCTTTGCCTTATTAATAAAGTGATTGTTGTCCCCTTGATCTAGAACAGGATCACGGATTACACTAGGCCCCGATTGTTTTATTTACTTTAACCATGAGAAAAAATGTTCTCAGCATGTTAGGCTCATTGCCATTTATCATCATCTTTTCTTTAATTGCCGAACCTTTTTTATCATTGCCTTTGAAGCAAGCCCTTTATGCCATCAGCCTTTTGGTGAAAAGTGGGATCTTGTTTATGATTCCGTTGATGATTGTATGCGTGATGTTTAAGAGCTTTTTTGACTTCAAAGATAAAAGCCATTATTTTTTAGGCGCTCTTTTTTTGTGTGTGTGCAGTTCCAATTTCATCACGACGCTTACAGGAGGTCTTTTAGGGCTGGGTGCCAGCTTTCTGTCTTTGGCTAAATTCACTTTTCAGAATCCAGAAAACTCTTTAACTCCGTTATGGAGTTTGGAATTCAAATCTCCGATCCCTAACGAATGGGCTCTGATTTCTGGAATGCTTTTAGGGGCTGTCGCTTTTCGCATTTCCCCAGGCAGTGGAAACACGGTGTTACAGATTTTAAAAAGAATATTGCGTGGATTAACCAAAAGCGTAGAATTTGTGTTACCTTTTTTAATCATTGGTTTTATTATTAAAATTAAATCTGAAGGGCACCTGACGTCATTTGTTAAAGATTATTCGGTGGTTTTTTTAATGATTGCCTTGGGACAGCTGGTTTACATTTTTGGTTTATATCTTTTAACAGCAGAAGGTAATGCTTCAAAAGCATTGAGGTACATGAAAAATATGTTACCCGCAGGGCTTAGTGGGTTGGTGACTATGTCTAGCGCTGTCAGCTTGCCGCTGACTTTACAAGGGACTGAAAAAAACAGCCAGAATAAGGATATTGCTAAAGGAGTTGTGTCCAGTATTTCAAACATCCACTTGGTGGGGGACTGTATTGGAATCCCAGTTTTAGCGTATGCAGTGTTGCAAAATTTTAATTTTCCGTTACCAGACTTTGTTACATATCTGATCTTTGCTTTCTTTTTTATGGTGGCAAAATTTTCCGTTGCCGCCGTGCCAGGGGGAGGTATTTTGGTGATGACCCCTATTTTGGAAAAGTACCTGGGTTTTACAACGGAAATGAGTCTTCTGATTACAACTCTTTATATCTTGCTGGACCCCATTATCACGTGTGCCAATATTTTTGGAAATGGAGCTTTGGCGTTGTTAATAGAAAAAGTATTGAATCCTATTTTTAAGAAAAATCCTTCTTGAGGGCTTTGAGAAGAGAGCGTTATAAGTAAGAGCCCCGCTTTTGGTATAATGTTGGTTATACGCGCAGCAAGAGGCAATACTCCCGTAAGCCGTAGATAAAGGGGATACGATATGATTATATTTGTCTTTGCAAACGGACCAACGGCATCCTTTGAAAAAAAGCCTCCAAAATTCCTTTAAACTGTAAAATAGATAGATATTAACTTACAAGCGGCCTCATCATATGTATCTTCTGTTACCTTCTGGAATATGTAAAAACGATAAACAATGAGTTTTCTGGCATTGTTGTAAGGGGATCTTCTTCAATCAACGACATGACAAGTTGGGGCGGCTTTTTACTGCAGGAGGAATTGAACCGGCAGCTCTTGATGGCATTGGGGCGGCATTTTTAAATCCAGTTCCTATGCTTTAAATATCTCTGGTGCTATGGGTCATTTGGACGGTTAACGCTGGAAGTGCTGAAGAGGTGATCGTGAATATCAGGATATAAATTTACTTAAATTATACCCTACAAGAGCCCTGAAAGAATTATCAAATAAGCGTAGTTTGGGCTGTGGTAGTCATAGGGGTAAAAAAGACCCCCATGCAACTTCTCTAACGGAAACGGTACCTCTGGGTACCCATAATATTACAATCATGTCCTGAAATGAAAGCACACAAGTCCGGTAGACTGTGCAGCATGATGATGCTTTTTTACAGAACCTCTTTTACGTTTCCAATAGTTGCTTATAAGAGCAGTCTTAAAATGATTTGAAATCAAAGTCCTGTTACTTTTAATTTTTTCTAAGATCCTGCTATAGTGTCTAATAAAATCCTAAAAGCAAACACTTGTCCTCTTCACGTCATTCTGATTCTAAAAGTTCTTGGTTTTTAATTCGATACCTTCTAAAGGCCCATATCTTTAGGCGTTGGCGTCCTCTATCGTTAGGAGTGATTTCTTTGGGGGTCAATGCCGCCACTACGGCTTTTTTAGCCAAAAGTTTAAAGCCTATCGTAGATGATATTTTTATAGGGCACCGTCAGGATCTGTTGGTTTACGTGGCCTTAAGTGTCTTTTTTATTTTCTTGACCAAGGGAATATGTGAATATATTGCAGCAGTATGTTTGGAAAGTGTTAGTCAAAATATGGCCCGAGAACTGCGAGAAAAACTTTTTTCTCACCTGATATTCTTAGAAGTGAAATTTTTTCGCAAACGCCACGAAGCGACTCTTTCTTCGGCTTTAATGAACGATATTCAAATTGTGCAAGACGGGATGTTACAGATCATCAGCGGAATTGGACGAGATTTGGTGATGGTGTTTGCGTTGACAGCGGTGATGATTCAGGAAAACTTTTTTTTGTGGGGAGTTTCAATAATTGGCTTGCCCCTTTTGGCTATTCCATTGGTTTACTGCAGTCGTAAAATTCGTTCTCTGTCTCTAACTATTCAAAAAAACGTCGGCACACTAAACAGCTTTTTTCAACAAATTTTTCAAAACATCACTTTGGTGAAAGCTGCTTGTACTCAAAATCAAGAAATTCAACATCTTCATCAAACATTAAGTGTTATTCAGTGTCAAAATCTAAAAGTATGTCGCTTGCAAGGGTTACTGCATCCTTTTGTAGAGACTTTGGCCGGTGTTGCCATCAGCGTCATTATTTTTTACGGAGGCAGCAAAGTTATTCAAGGGTCTCAGACGACCGGAGGCTTTATGGCATTTATTACCGCGTTGCTGTTGATTTATCGTCCTTTAAAGAATTTATTACAGTTTAATGCGCGTCTGCAAGTTGGGCTTGCTGCCCTGCAACGCTTTTTTAATATCTTGGACATTCCTATTGTGCAGGAAGAAGTCAGAATAATAACTTCGTTCACAGACCCTACTGTCTTTCAGCAAGATATTAGCATTCAGAACCTTTCTTTTTCTTATCAAGAAGATCTAGAAGACTCTGGTATTCCCGTTTTTAAAGATTTTTCTTGTACCTTTCATAAACAGCGTTTTAACGCTTTGGTGGGGCCCAGCGGAGCGGGTAAAAGCACCTTGTTTCAGTTGCTGCTAAAGTTTTATTATTCCACGCAAGGAAATATTTTACTGGGACCTCTGGATCTTCAAAATATTTCTGCCGATGAACTTAGGCGAAATATTGCCTTTGTGGGGCAGGAAATCTCTTTGTTTGACCAGACGGTTTCAGAAAACATCCGTTATGGAATACCTGGTGCTTCACTTGGCGATGTCCAGGATGCGGCTAAAAGAGCCTACGCCCACGAATTTATCATGGAGCTTCCTGGGCAATATAACACTCCCGTAGGCCCCCATGGGCTTAAATTATCTGGGGGTCAGCGTCAGCGCATAGCTTTGGCCCGAGCTTTTTTAAAACAAGCTCCTATCCTGCTGCTGGATGAAGCAACTTCTGCCCTAGATACAGTGTGCGAACGGCAGATCCAAGATGCCCTTACCAGATTATCTAGGGGCAAGACAACGATCGCTATTGCTCATCGTCTAAGCACAATTCAAAAAGCGGATTGTATTTTTGTGCTAGATAAGGGGCAATTGGTGGAAAGTGGGAGCCACGAAAAGTTATTGGAATCTCGGCAGTTGTATTGGTCTCTGTGGGAAAAATCTTGCCGTAAAGATTCTGAAGGATTTCTGTAAATTCAAAAATTTTAAATAAAAATTTACTTTTTTAATTTATTATTAAATAATAAACTTTTAATGTGAGTAACATTTTTATGAAAAAAATTAATTATATTTTTGTTTTTGCTATGCTGTTTTCTGTAACTTCTACAGCCTCTGCAGATCAAATAGAAGATTTAACCCAGAAAATTGTTAAAAGTAAAGAAGGTACTTCTTTATTGGAAACTGCTCAGCAGTTTGCATTAAAAAGCGATCTAAGAATGCTGACAAGAGATGCGTTTAGGAAGATGATTTCTGCTGCATTAGAAGATCTAAAAAGTGAAGGAAGTGATTTATCAAGAAAACCTGACGAGCTTGCAGATGACATTAAAGAACTTATAAAATATTATATTCAAACGAACGAAGCAGATGAATTAGATATTATGAATAGGGAAGATGCGATACGTAAGAATGAGCATCGTAAGAAAAAAGTTCAAAAAGCTGAGCGTGCTGCCCCAGACTCTAACGTTAGTCCTTCTATAGAAACGCCACAAAGTTTTTATTTGGAAAAGGATTCAGAGCATGGATCTGAAAGTAGTATTAATTCTGACCTATCTGCCGGTTCTAACGAAATAAATCCGGAAAATACTTCTAAAAATGACAGGAGTTCTTCAAACTTTATAGTATCTGCCAATTCTGCTTTCCGCAAGGTAGATCAAGGAAATACTTCTAAAAGCGACAGTAACGCTTCTAGTACAAGGAAGTCTACACGTACTTCTAAAGCAAATCCGAAATATACATCAGATTGCATAGGATGTTAATATGAATTATCCCAAAAGGTCGACAAAAAAGTCGACCTTTTTATCCAACAATCTTTGTTAGTTTACTCCTGTATCCCTTCATCCCCTTCTCCGCCTTCGTGCCACGGCAATACAGCTAAAGAAACGATGTGTTCTTCGGGCTCTAATCGAAACACCCGTACGCCCTGAGTCTTACGTCCAGAAATACGAATATCATCTACAGGACAGCGCAACAATTGCCCCTGATTGGTCATCAATAAAATTTGATCATTTGACTTGACGGGAAGAGCATTAACAATATGTCCGGTACGCAAGGTCAGTTCCATGGTATCTACCCCACTGCCGCCTCTTCGAATCTGACGATAATTGTAAGCAGAAGTCCTCTTTCCAAATCCTTTGTCTGTGACGCACAAGATGAATTCCTCTTCTTCTTCCATCTGAGCCAAATGCGCGGGCTCTGGTTCCACGTGTGTTAAAGATAGCTCTTCTTCAGTACGACGTTGCTGAGCTTTGTACCTCATGTAAGAATCAATTTCTTCTTGATTCCAAGGAACAGCTCTTAATAAACTCATGGATACCACGCAATCCCCATCTTTAAGGTTCATTCCGCGCACCCCGGTGGAATCACGTCCCGAAAACTGTCGAAGATCATTGACAGAAAAGCGGATACTCTTACCCAGCCTTGTAGACAGCAAAACGTTTTGTTTTTCATCAGACAGTTGGACGCCAATTAAACACTCTCCGTCTGACAGACGAATAGCATTTTTACCATTAGATCGGATCGATAGAAAATCGGTCAGAGCATTTTTACGTACGTTTCCATGAGACGTGGCAAACAAAATATGTCCTGGTCCTTGATCTAAGCTTTTTGGTAAAGGAATCAGAGTTGCCAAAGTTTCTCCTTCCTCTAGGGGAAAGAAAGTTACCAACGGTTTTCCTCGTCCTCCGGTGGTACCCAAAGGCAATTCATAGACCTTCATCTGATAGGCTCGTCCTCGGGAAGTGAAAAACAATAAGATAGTATGGGTATCAGCGACAAAAACTTGGCTGATAGGGTCTTCTTGTTTTACAGACATGGCGTGGCGCCCTCGCCCACCCCGTTTTTGGCTGCGATAGGTATCTAAAGGTGTGCGTTTGATATATCCTGACATGCTCACCGTCACGACCATCTCTTCGCATACGATGAAGTCTTCATCGCAGTGAGGTCCTGCCTCTTCTTCTAATTGAGTTAAACGCGGCATCTTAACAGCATTTTTAACCTCTAGAAGTTCTTTTTTCATCAGGTTAAAAATTTCTTGATCCGAAGCCAATAGTTTTAAGTGATTCAGAATTTCTGCTTTTAACGATTCTAAATCAGCAACCAGTTTGCCTTGCTCCATATTGGTCAGTCGGTGTAACTTTAAATCCAAAATGGCTTGGGCTTGAACTTCTGACAAAAAATAATCATCCAGATTTTGCTTCTGATTTTCTTCCAGAATATCTAAATAGGCTTTTAGAATACTTTGTTGTCCCCAAGAATGCTTCATCAGCTTTTCCAAGGCCTGAGCGCTGTTAGCCGAAGACTTAATTAAAGCAATAACTTCATCGATACGTGTTACAGCCATCAACAGACCCATTAATATATGGGCTCTTTGTCGTGATTTGTACAGGTAAAACTGAGTTCGGCGAACAATCACTTCTTTTCGAAAATCAATAAAGGCCTGTAAAATTTCCTTCAATGACATCTGAACGGGGCGTCCCCTGTTCAAAGCCAACATGTTAACTGCAAAAGAGCTTTGTAGGGCGGTCATAGAATAAAGGTGATTCAAAACAATCTGGGCTACTGCATCTTTTTTTAATTCAATAACGACTCGGATCCCATGACGGTCTGATTCATCGCGGATTTCTGAAATACCCTCAATTTCTTTATTGTTTACCAACCTAGCAATGTGTTCTACCATGTCTGATTTATTAGTCTGATAAGGCAGACTGTTGATGATAATGGCTTCGCGGTCTTTGGCAAAAGGCTCTATAGTAGTCGTTCCCCGGACGATGAAGCTACCTTTACCCGTACGGTAGGCATCTTTGATGCCTTTAGAACCTAAAATCACTCCGCCGGTGGGAAAATCAGGCCCTTTGACCACTGTGGCTAATTCTTCCCAACCGACTTTAGGGGAATCAATTAACAAACAACAGGCATCAATAACTTCTCCTAAATTATGACAAGGAATATTTGTTGCCATTCCTACCGCGATACCGCTGGCACCATTCACAAGCAAGTTAGGAAAGCGGGCTGGCAGAACTATCGGCATTTGATGAGTACCATCATAGTTGGGCTGAAAGTCTACTGTTTTTTTATCGTAATCTTCTAGAATAAATGAGGCTACTGAGCTTAGCCGCGCTTCGGTATAACGCATAGCAGCAGGTCTGTCTCCGTCTACAGATCCAAAGTTACCTCGCCCATCAACCAGGCAAGTGCGCATGGAAAAGGGCTGGGCCAAACGTGCCATGGCCCCATAAACCGGATCTGTACCGTGGGGGTGATATTTAGCAATAACATCTCCGACCACATGTGCGCACTTTTTATGAGGTTTATCATGGGAAAAACCCGTTTCTATCATGGAGTATAAAATGCGGCGATGGACCGGCTTTAAGCCATCTCGCACATCTGGAAGGGCTCGACTAATGATGACGCTCATAGCGTAATCTAAATATGAATTCTTAACTTCTTCTTCTATAGGAACGACGATAATATCTTCCGAACTCTCTAAATTTCTTGCCATATGCCCTTATAAATGCGTCTGCGCTGATCCGATTATAACAAACCTTTAAGTATAATGCTATTAAAATTCTAATTATAACTTTACAAATACGTTTTTAAGAGGAATTATATAATAAAATTCCATAAAAAAATCTTTTCAATACATGTTTATGTTTTGTTTTTCTAGTATTTGTTCGAATAAATCAGTTGATTTTTTTGGAGATATCTGTCTTTTTACAGTATTGGTGTTGGGGTCCATGATTTGAACAGATTCTTCAGACGATTCATCAGAAAGCTCAGGGTGTCTTTGAAAGGGTATGATAGTTAAGTGAGGACTATTAAACGTTAGCCTAATATTGTCGAATTCTCGAAGGAGGTTATTGTTCCTAAACCAGTTCCCTTCCTTAGCAGGATTCTTATATCGAATTCTTAAAGATCCTTCATCATCTTCAACTCCGCGTTGGAATGCATTGGCGCCTTGCAATACGTTTGCAATAGATTGTGGAGGGAAATTATTATCCCCCAGTAATCTAACAGCGATCGCACGCCCATTTCTAATAGCTATGTTTTGAAATACAGAATAAACCTCTGATCCTGTGCAGCACAGCAAACAAAAAGTATATAAAATTTTTTTCATTTTGAATATTATAATATTATTTTACTCTACTTAATTTGAAAAAAAGTTAATCCAGTTGAGGTTTGTATGTAATATGAAATTCGAAAAACTTTTCATCTTCATTATTTACTTGGCCACTTTGATAGGTCAAGTAGATCTCTTTACCTCCCGAGCTACCAACACTCCAACGAACAGGCATCGCTTCAATGTGTTCTGCTTCACTTAAATCTAATTCATAGCCAAATTGATCGCCTTCTTCTTCCCATCCCAAAACATGTGTCGATCGATCTAAAACGTATTCAGCAAACACATTCATTCCTTCTTCTAACTTAGACTTTTTTAAAGGAGTCATAGCTTGGGTGCATTCCCACACGCTGGCGTTAGAAATGGCTAAATTTTCAAGAATGTTCTTTAGTTGCGCAGAAAAATCACTTTTGGTGACCCATAGACTCTCAGGAAAAGAAGACTCTTGCTCAGCGGAAGACTCTTGCTCAGTGGCAGCCCCAGCGTAAATACTAAATTTCCAAAGTCCAGGTCGCAGTTCGTACTGCTGTGTTTGGGTCATGTTTTCTTCTTGAATCATCGCCCAAGAAGTTGAAGTGCCGAGCAAAATGCTGTAAATAGCTTTTTTTATTAAATTCATTAAATATTACCAGAAATCAATATTGCACAATTATTATCTAATGAAATTGCCATAATCGTCAATACTATTTTTTAAAGTTTTTTGTTAGATAAAAAAAGAAAGCGCATTCTATCGTCACTGCAACCTATTGTTAAGATTGAGGTTTAACGCTGTGCGCTCTCTTTTTTGTTAAGACAATATAGGCCTAAGAAACTGCAATAGAAACCAACGCCGGGCGCAGCAGTCGCTCATGCAACATGTATCCATTTTGAAACACTTCTACCACAAAACCATTTTCTAATGCGGTGTCTCTTTTTTCAGCCATCGCTTGATGGATTTCTGGATTGAATGCGCAGCCTAACGCTTCTACTTTACGAATATGAAATTCCTGAAAGACTTTTTCTAATTCTTTTTTTGTCATTTCTACGCCAAGGTATACGGGATCTTTTTCTGCGTCTTGATCTCCGTTGGGATGACGACGAAAACTTTCCAGGGCACGATCCAGATTATCGGCCACAGTTAATAAAGCGGTGGCAAAGGGGGCCAGACCGTATCGGACTCGGTCTGCTGCTTCTTTTTCCATGCGACGGCAGCGATTTTCTGCGTCAGCCATTACACGCAACAATTGTTCTTCCAATTGATTGATTTGCCCGTTGAACTCATTTTTGAGCTCAAAAATTTCATCTTCTTTTTTTTGACCGGGTGTCTTTACTTCCTCGTCTTTTTCCTTAGGCGAAGTATCTTGTTCAAAATGGGTCATGGTGTACAAAAATCCTTCATAAACTGAGCTGTCTTTTCTATTATAGGAATAATTCGTTGATAGTCCATATACATAGGCCCTACAGCACCAATCATTCCTTTTGAACTTTCCTGAGTATTCCAGTAAGTAGAGGTGATTAAACAAAAATCTTCAAACTGGAATACGGAGTTGTCTTCCCCCCACACCACTTCCGTCGCATCCTCTGTATTAAGGTGGGTAAAGATCTGAGAAAAAGACTCTTGGTTTTCAAGCCAGTGCAGTAAGTGACTAAAAGTTTCTAGGTTAATAGCATGTTGCTGGCTGATGCGCTGAACCAGTTGGGCCTTTCCCTTCACAATAAAGGAAGTTTTTTTAGCACCCAAAGGTAGCGTACTGAGCTGATTGAGGCATTCTTTAAGATGAAAAGGCAAAGGTTTGGCTTGAAGATAAGAAAAAACTTTATGGACCTGAAGACCTTTTAAGTCTGGGTTTAAGTAAGAGTGATAAGTTTTTAAGGCTTCTGCTGTTAAGCAAACAGGAATACAAATAAAGTAATGTTGCACATGCTGATTTTCAGTAACCAGAACTGCCAAAGCTTTGCCTGGAGCCAGATACACAAAATCCAGGTATTCGATAGTGCCATCCCCTTGATCAGAGATAAACAAAAATCCGGCACACTGGCACAATTCTGCCACAGTATCTACGATATGCTCGGAAGATGTCTTGGCTTTATGCTCTTCAAAAGCAGCCATTAAGGCATCAGCCGTTTCTTTAGGAAGATTTAGGGTAAAAGCGTTTTGTTGTACGTACAGCTTAAGTGCTTTTTTTGACGGCACACGCCCCGAAGAGCAATGGTTTGAATACAGCCACTCTTCGGCCTCTAGCTTGGCCATAATGTTTCTTAAGGTTGGGGCAGACACTGGCCAAGAAAGATGCTGGGCTAGTGTCTTAGACCCTATAGGTTGACGACAGTCAAGGTAAAGATCGACAATCTTCAAAAGAACGGTTAAAGATCGTGAATCTAACGCCTTCATGGCTCGGAAAAATTTTTTCTACTTTAATGTTATTCTACTCTCTTTTATAAATTGTTCAACCAAAGAATTTTTGTTTATATTTTTTAACTTAATTGAAAATTAATTTTTTAAAAATCTAGATCATCTGTATTAAAATAAAAAAGCGTTTATAAAAAATTTCAATAAGAGAACCAAATGTTGAATTAACATTTTTTTAAAATCACAATTATTTTTTTTGAACTTTTTATTGCCAAATGTTGTATTTTTTATTTTTTTAATATAATTATTTAATACTCTGTTAAAGTTTTACAGTTTGCAATGAATACTATAAAAAATAAATTTAGAAAAAAAATTATTCTAGTCATTTTTTTAGGGGGAATTTTCCATGAAACTTCTCGAGCGATGCGAATGCGGGGATCGCAAGAAAAATTTCAAAACAAAGATACAAATGTTATCAATCAGCTGCATATTCATCCTGAAAATTTAGAGAAAGTCTTTGAGAAGGACCAACACTATTGGACCAAAGAAAAAAAAGAAAATCTACAGTTATATTTTAATAGTCCAGTCTTCAAGGATTTAAAATCCACAAGATTTAGCCAAAAAACAATTAATGAACTCAATAAAGAAAAATTAGATAAAATAAATTGTTTTATTACATATTGAAAAATCATAGAACAGTGTTGTTTTTCAGATCTTACTTTACTATCAAAGGAGCACCAGGAAAATCAATCACGAATATTACATATTTCACGTGAAAAAATTCGTACTTTTTTCAAAAAACATACAGGAAGCTTACAACCAAAGCATGCAGAACTTGCGATCAACAGGGCGTTGGCACATTCGTTAACGTATCTTTTATGTACCAACACAATAAGAAATCCTTATTTGCACGAAGAAATCACTGAAAAAAATGTCGAGAATTCAATTTTTGAAATTCAAAACTCTCAAAAAAACCAGAACTACATGGTAAAAAATGAAGGTATATTTATTCCAGGCGTGTATCGTCAAGAAAAAGTGTCTGGAGCGATTAAAGAAGCCACTGATAGTCAGCGTTATAAAACAATAGGTAAATGGGCCTCAACCCCGATAAATCATACAGAATATCCTAAGAAAACAAGTCTTCTTGCTGTGGATATTTTTCAAGAGATGCAAAATAATCCGGGTTTTATTAAACCTATTGATGAATTAAATTATAGGCAAGTAGGTGTGGCTCAGGGAGTTGCAGCAAGTTCTTTTGATCCCAGAACTTTTTATGGAATTTTGTCTTACATTAAAGATCATACTAATGAAAAAGAATTTCAAGAGATGCCACCTCTTAAAACCTTTTATGATCCTTGTGGCGGTTGGGGAAAACGATTTTTTTCTGCTCTGCTATAGGGCAATGAAGAGGAATTTCAAACCATCAAAGTAAACGACATGAATTTTGATCTTGAAGAGGGTTATGAAAAGTTAAAAAACAGATATGAAACTTTCATCGAAAAAAATGATACCAAAAAGATACTTTTTACGTATGAAGATGCTTTAGAGCTGGATCCAGGAAGCAACGACTTTATTTTCACAGGGTTGCCCTTTTTTGATCGTGAAAAATACCCAAATGCGGCATTAAGTGGGGACGATGAATCTGAAAGCTACCAATCTAGATATACAAGATGGATTGAAAATTGGACAACTCCCCTTATTTTAAAGCTTATAGATAGCTTGTCTCCTGGGGGGATATTGGCTTTCAATATTGGTAATTCCAAAGCATTACCTCTTGCAGATGTATTATTTGAAGATATCAAAGATAAAGATATATTTAAAAATAATATTACACCCTACACGCAATCTTTATGGGGTAAAATATTTTATGGGAAAGTTAATAAAAGCAGAACTAATTCTGAAATTATTATATTACAGGAAAAAAATCTAAAACAAATTAAGGAAGAAAAAATTGACAACAATTTAGCTCTAATTTCAGAGGAAGATTTATTATCTGAGGATTCTGATGTACAGAAACCGCGGGACCATATGCGTCTGTTTCGTTCTATCCTTGATGAAAATGCAAAAGAATATCCCATTTTGAAGAATCTTCTACAAAAACTTACAAAAATTAATCATAAATGGATTCCTGTGAGGTCGGCATCAAAGAAGGAAAATCTTTTTTTAATAAGCTTGACTAACCTCAACTTCACACCAAGGAGAAAAATATTGAAATCAGAAGAAGATATAGAAAAAATAAAAAAAGAATATTCAGAAATTGTAGATAAAATTTTCAATGAAAAAAAATCTGAAGAATCTATTACAGTAAATCGCATACAAACTTTAAATGATAAAAAATATTTATGTTTCTGTAAAAAAAGAATTATACAACGAATTTCCGCAAAGAAAAACTTTTAAACTTTGTTATTTAGCTGACAAATCACGAAAACAATTTCAAAAATTTTTAAAATCAGAAATTGAAAATCCTGTATTAAACTTTATGAAAAATACTTTTTCTGATTTTAATGCTGTAGATGTCCTATGTCATGGGCCTAATCATATAGAATTTATATCTAATAATTCCCGTTTGTGCTTTAAAAACGACTTAAATACATTTTTTGCTATGAGAAAAGAGATTTATGAAAGTGAAGGAAAAACTCTTGATCAAGAATCAGGAGTATTTTATTTGAATATAGCTTCAACAGAAAAATGTGATCATCTGATTACAAAAAAAACTAATAAAAATGCTTCTTATCATATTAAGTTTAAAAATCCAGAAGACTTTAATACCCTTTTTGAAAAATTTAAGAAAATTAATTTTCAAGAAGAAGATGGTTCAGATCATCCCGAAGAAAAAAAGCAAAAAATTTACATTGAACAATGATATTTTTTTGTTTATAAAATGATAAAAATCGAGTCAAAAAAATAATATTTTGGCTCAATTATAAATTCTGAAACTCTTTATTTAATTATTTAACTAGCACCAGATGACCGTATAGTTTTTTTTAGGAACAGATGCTATTCTAGCCATGTACAATTTTATAAGGGAATGAATATGACTAGATTACACTCAACAAAAGCAACAGCAATAAAAATAGAAGCTTTACCTGGGCAAGAAGAAGATCTAGCAACTCTATTGAATCAAGCCTCGGTATTGGTTTCAGATAATGAGCCTGCAACACATGTGTGGTATGCCTTACGGTTATCAAAAAATACTTTTATGATTTTTGATACCTTTTCAGATGAATCCGGCAGAGCCGCTCACTTTGCAGGCAAGGCAGCAAGCGCCTTAAAGGAGCATTCAGAAAGACTTATTGTTGGTGGCTGGGAAAAGGGCGTAGTAGCTAACATCGAAAACTATGATATTATTTCAGGTTTTTCTAGATAGCACCTTTAAAGTATTGGGTAAGTATTTAAGCTCTAGCATCTGAATTAAAGAAAAATGATGGATCTTAAAGGGGTGATTAGGTTAGAGAACATGATCTCCCCTTTTTCCCCCTGGGGGAGCAAACCGGATTTTAGGGCCATTATCTTGCACGAAACGTAAGTCCTTACTTAAAAAACAATATAAAATCAATCTCTTACCATTTTAAAAAATTCTTCAAAGACCCAGAAAGCCTGCACAACCAAAAGACGTTTAATGATTGTACGCACCCTTACTTATTTAATATTGTATCTAGTTCCAAATGCCGCAATAATTTTTTCGTGTTCTTACCTAAAGTATGAAAACGAGTTTTTACAGTAAACGTTCTAATTGCTGTTTTAAATTAAATCAAGGGGGCTGCGGTTAAAAGTATCGATAGAGTCCCTCTTAATAAACTTTTGTTACGACTGTTTGACAACCAGGTTTGCCATAAGATGGCCAGCGTAAATTACACGTCATTTCCGGAGCAGTCCAAACAGTGTATCCTTTACAAGGATTTAACCAACGCTCAACATGCGTAGCATGGTTTTCACCTTCATCCCCAGCATAAGCACATAGATTATTCAACGCAAGTAAAAGGAAAAACTTTTTTATCATATTAGTCATGAAATATAAATATATTTAAATTATTGCATAGTGCAATATTACTTTTGGACTATGAAAAAGACAACTCTATTGCCTATAAAATTTTACTTTTCTTTAAAAATAATGTAACATTGCGAAGATTTTTAATGCTGTCCTATGGATACTCAAGGAATTTTTGACCGTGTCGCGCCTTATTACGATAAGATGAATGACATCTTAAGTTTGGGGTTGCACCATCGTTGGAAGCGGACATTAGTGGAATCATTACCTTGGGGGCAGTATAAAGATCAAGTACCCGTTGTTTTAGACTGCGCTTGCGGGACGGGAGATTTGGGGCAATTGATCCTTTCAAAGGCTCAGAGTTTAGAACAGCGTATCTGCGTGATGGGGTTAGATCCCAGTCCTTGTATGCTTGCCCAGGCACGTATGAAATTACAGGATGCAGGACAGGTTTGTTGGATAGAGGCTTGCGCCGAACATATCCCCCTTCCGGAAGAAGCAGTCGATATATATCTTATTGGTTTTGGTCTGCGAAATGTAGAAAACCGCAAACAAGCGTTGCAAGAAGCCCTACGTGTGGTCAAACCTGGAGGTACGTTTTTTTGCCTGGAGTTTACGCCGGAAGTTCATCCTGGAGTCAATTGGGCGTATCAACCCTATCGTCGTTATGGGTTGCCTTTTTTGGGTCGATTGTTTGCCAAAGACCCAGAATCTTATGAGTATTTAGCACAAAGCATTGCAGCGTTTCCATCCCCAGTCTTGCTTTCTATGGAGTTATCCCAAGCGGGATGGAGTGATATAGACTATAAGACGCTAGACTTAGGTATAGCAGCTATCCATACCGGAACAAAACAACATGAAAATACTGGGTCGACTGAAACGTAAGCTCATCCCCCATTGGACGTCGCAGGATTGGGCGTCATTATGGGTACTGTTTTTTTTAGGTTTTGTGGGGGGTGTCATTTTAAGGGCCTCGGATACGCTGTTACGTCATTGGGGAAATGACTTAGGTTTTGAAGTCAAAGACTTTGATATTTTGGCAGCTATAGGGTTGTTATACTCGGGGAGTTTCTTTTGGGCTCCAGTGTTCAATAAAGCTTTTTCAGTATTTATGGAAAAGATAGGCATCCGCGTCTTTTGGTTAACCGCCTTGACAGCGTGTACAGGAATCATCTGTTGGGCGGCCAGCTTTTGTCAAATGTTCAGCCCTCTATTTCTGATTTTGGCAGCTTTGTTTGTGTTGTTAAGGGCCAGTTTAGATACGTTAATTATTGCCAGCCAGGCCGATACGGCAGCACCTTATTTAAGTTTTAGAGGTATTACAGAAAATTTTTGTGTTAATGGATACCTGACGGGGATGATGGTGTCATTATCGGGTTCTTTTTTTCTGTCTGCAAAGGGGATCTCTTGGCCTACTATTTACCGCATTTTAGGAAGCTTCTTTTTAATTTTCAGCATTTTAATGACCCGTCTTTCATTTTTCAGAAGCTTAAAAAAGCCTCAAGTGCAGCTGAATCAAACCTGGAAAGGACTTTTTGTAACACCATTAAAAGATATTTTTCTGCGACCTGGTGGCTGGTGGGTAATGCTTTTAATGTTTTTATTTTGTATGCAAGACGGGATATTTACGCCCAATAAAGAGCTTTTTTATTTGGGAATTGGCCTTTCTAAAACGACTTATGCAGCACTTGATGTGTATAATCTAGGGGCTTCTATTTTAGGTGGAATTGTAGGCAGCTTAAGTATGGGGCGCTTAGGGTATAAGCACACTTTATCTCTGGGAGTGTTAACCCATAGTTTAAGCCTAGTGGGTTTATGGTATCAGGCGAGATATGGACTGGATAGTGGAGTTTTTCTATGGTGTGTTTTGGAAAGAGCCTCTATCTTTTTTTGCCTGATTTGCTTTTACTCTATGCAGATTGCCTATTGTCATTCAAGGTATGTGTTGACTCAACTGGCATGGATGACGGCTTTTGTTAATTTTGGTATGCAGGCTGCCAGCACAGTGTCGGGAAACCTCGTTTATATTGTAGGTTGGCCTGGCTGGATTTTAAGCGTGTTTTGGCTGGGCCTTCCCCCTTATCTAATAGCTTTGGGGATTTTTCATTTCTTTCCTCGGGCATTTGAAAGAAGAAGAGAGTAAATGTCTGATTGATAGAAAAGTGATTCTGCCAAAAAGCCTTCCTTGGTAAATTAAAGGAAGGTTTTTGTGTTGTGATTTAATTTTTATTTGCCCAAAGCACTGTTTACTGTGTCTCTTACCTCGTCTTTTAAATAATCATCCTTATAAGGAAGATTCGATAGAGTTTTTTCTAGTTGAAAGCTTTTGCTACATTGTTTAACAGCTGTAGTCAGTTCGTCTTTATTAATTGTTTTTTTTCTTATCATTGGATTGGTTATTGTAAAGGATCCATTTTTTCCAAAGAGACAAAAAGCAGAAGATTTAACTGTAGTGGCTGGAGCTGCTTGAGTTGTCTGTTGAGCTAAGGCAACAAATAAAAACAAAGGAATAAATTTTTTCATTTTTCATAATGGTGTTAAAATATTCTAACTATATATTATTATGCAATTAAAATAAAGTTAAAAATATATTTTAGGAAATTACTTTTATAAAAAAGTTTTAAAAGGTAAAATTTTCATCTCTTGCCAGCAGTGGTACAAAGAAAAATGATCTATGAATTGTCCTAAGTGCGCGAAGCCAAGAGGCTGATGAGGAGCTTTTGAAACAAATCGACAGGTGCAAGGATAGGGCTTGTACGAAATTTCTTCAGATCTAGGGTACAACAGAACACCTTGACTGGTGATTGCCGACAGCTCTAGGACCTGCGAGTCGCAAAAATGATTCACTTCAGAAATAAAACTGTTTAAAGCAATAGGAGGTGGCACAGTAATATCTACGCCTAGGATTTCAGATGGTATTGAAGGCAATGCTTTTTTGAATAAGGGGATATGAGCCTGATGCTGCCCAGAGGTATAAGGTATTTTTTCTTGAAAAATCTTTAAGAAATCTGCAGGCTCCGAATTCTGTAAGTCTGTGTGGGCCACCAAAAAGTTCTCTAGTTGTTCAGCTGTAGAGTCTTCTTGAAGGTGACGCAGCAAAGTTGCCAGACCTAAAGCGCAAGAAAAGACCTGGTTTGCAGTACTATTGCTGATTTCTAATATATGTTTTTCATAACCGATATACAATTTAGCCCAAACTGTTTTAGGCATTAAAGTTTTTAATGGCTGAATAGCAGAATGAAACGAATCTAACTGAAACACAAAACGCCCGGTATTTGGAAAGCAAAATACTTCTATCATTTTGCAGACTTCGGGATGATCTTGAAGTGGGAAGCTTTCAATGACCTTAAGTGGCGTCTTTTGTTTTTGTGCCCATGTTTGACTGATATCAGAAATTTGTTCTGCAGAGTTTGACGGGTAAAACAAGCTGCAATACCAGTGCTTCCAACAGGGAATAGACTCACTCAGAGGGCTAAAACCGTACTCCAAGATGGTGTGGATATCTAAAATATATAGCCACTCTTCGGATTTCAGTTGTTGACATTCAGGGTGTTGGCATTCTTTAAGGAACAGCCCCCACTTTTCCATGAGGTGTTCTTTTAGTTCTATAGGAATGAATTGTAAAGGTGTATTTAAATGAAGGCTAATTTTTTCCAGAAACTCTTTTGTAGGAAAAGTTGATTTGTGACATTTCTGAAAAGGAATTTTTAAAGGAAATTGAAATGTATGCATGATAATAAATTGTAATTGTAAATAAATAGTATTAAAATTTTAATAAAACAAAATTTAAAAAACGTTAACAATTGTATAAAGGTATACTATAATGGAATATTGAATCAAGGAAAACATAGGGGTATACAAGAAATTTATTTTTTTTACAATATGAAAACAAACTAATTTATTTAGAAAATGACAAAAATTACAAAAGTAATTTTTTTAGGAATATAAAATATAACTATTTCCTGGGTTTAATGGCCAGAAACCTTATCAATAAGTTCTTGCATCGCTTGTGGTCCGTACAAAGCGATGAATGTCCCCATACGAGGTCCGCTGGATTGGCCCAAAAGGGTTTCGTACAAAGCAGAAAACCATGCTTTTGTATCACTGAAGCCAGCTTCTTTACCTATTTCATAGACTTTTTGCTGCCATTCCACTGCACTCAACCCCTGGGCACTCAAGGCATCTTTTAATTTCAGTAATCCTACTTTTTCATGTTCTGTTGGGGGCCGACAGACTTTTGTAGGCAGTACAATATCGTGATAATACTTTAAGGCTTTTTCTACCATCACATCCAGAAAAGGATGCGTCTTAGAAGACAAAGAGGAATCATACCGGGAAATAAAAGCCCACAGTGTTTCTTTGTTTTGAGCATTGCATACACTGGCTAAATTCAACAACATTGAAAAATGTATAGAAGATGAAAACACCGGAGGCTGTCCGCTGTGAATATGCCATACAGGGTTATCAATTTGCTGCTCTGTGCTTTGGGTAGGATATTTTTCCAAATGTGTTAAGTAGTCATCTACGCTTTTTGGAATCACATCAAAATAAAATCGCTTCGCACGTTTTGGTGTTTGATACAAAAAGTAAGACAGGCTTTCCAGCGGAGCGTACTTCATCCACTCATCCATGGTCAGACCATTACCTACAGATTTTGATATCTTGCGGCCTTCTTCATCTAAAAAGTGTTCATAGGTCAAATTAATGGGGGGATTACCTCCGATGGCTTTACATACTTTGGTAGCTACGGTAACTGAATCGATTAAGTCCTTTCCCGACATTTCATAATCGACTCCTAAAGCGTACCAGCGCATGCCCCAATCAACTTTCCACTGCAGCTTACAGGTGCCCGAAGTAACTGGGATTTCTGTTAAGGTTCCCTCTTCATCGAAAAAAGCAATGGTTCCTTTTTCTGGATAGTAAGCCTGCATAGGAACCTGTAAAACTCGGCCCGTTTTGGGTGAAATAGGTAAAAATGGACTGTAAGTTTTTCGACGGTCTTCACGTAAAGTAGGTAATAAAATATCTAAAATATCCTGGTGATGTTTAAGGACTTTTAATAAAGCTTCATCAAAAATTCCTGCCTGGTAAGACTCGGTGGCGCTGACAAAAGTATATTGGAAGCCAAAAGAATCCAAAAAATCCTTCAACTTTTGGTTGTTATGATGGCCAAAGCTGGGAAATTTTTTAAATGGATCTGGGACTTTCGTTAAAGGAAAATCGATAAAAGGCTTTAGCATATCTTGATTAGGCACATTGCTAGGCACTTTGCGCAAACCGTCCATATCATCAGATACACACAACAGACAAGAAGCTTGTTCTGGCATCAGACACGACAGAGCGTGGCGAACCATTGTGGTACGCAGGACCTCCCCGAAAGTACCAATATGCGGCAAACCGGAAGGGCCATAGCCCGTAGAACAAACTACTGTTTTTTTGGGATGATTTTTTAAACGCTCAACAATTTTATCAGCCTCTTGAAAAGGCCAAGCTGTACTTTTTTCAAAAATCTCAGAGTTGAATGCGTTATGCATCGTGAACTATCCAAAAAAACTTTCTATAGTCTGCATGAAAAAATTTAAAAAATCAATATTTTCTAATATTTTGAAATTCACTTTTCAGCATTTTACAGATAGATTGTTTTTTCAAACTCTCCCTTACTTAGCTTTTTCTAATGGCGAATCCTGTGGTGTAGAAAACTTTGGAGGTAACATATTAAGAGATTCAGTTGGACTACGTCAATCTGGTTCAAGTTTTACTTTGAATGGGAATGATCGCTTTAGTGAGAGAGCAAAAGGATTTTTCATAAAAAAAAGCTTTAATGGCTGAGTGATAAAAAGTCATCGGACAAAATGACGTTCAAAGGACTAAGTTCTTGAACATTGTTGACGATTCTGGTTTTAATGCTATGCAACAGCCAAGAAAAAGGACTAAGGAAATTGATATAAGGTACATACATCTAAAAAGTGTTGTGTGGACACTTACGCATCGTGACTTAGCAGATAGTATTACTGTTAGGCTACAGCAATCCGGACTTTTAAACAGAAATCATTTATAAGAATAAGAATACTTAGTGTGATAAGAAAAACAAAATTTTTAAAAAAAATTGCCTTAGGTTTTAAATTATCAAAGAATTCATTTTAATCACAAGCTTATTTTAAAGTATTGTTATCTTTCTTGGCACCGATTTTCCAAGATTTTTTTCTTTTTTTTGTATGCAGGAAGAATGCTATGGGCTTCTTTTTTCTGGGCCTCTGGGCCAGGCCATGGCACTGAATTTAAGGGTATAAAAGTTCCACACCCCGCAAGTATTAAGACAGAAAAGGACCCGAGACCCACCCGCCAGAATTTTTGCGCCAAAGCACAGATTTTTCCCAGGAATGACTGGCACAAAACTGAAAGGCTTTTGTCCAAAATGATGTGTCGTTTTCAGTCCCTACCCACAGAATGAGGTTAAAATCCAAAAAAGGCAAGTTTACATTGGTTCCATCACACAGTAAAACGCAAGAAGCCTGGTTCTGATTTTCAAGAAGCGTGGTTATCCAAATCGGATGATCTGCAGGTACAGGATCACGAGCAGAGCATCCATGGGGCAAGAAAGATTTTTGGGAAAAAGTCCATAAAAATTGATCCCAAAACAACAGTCTTTCCTCTTGTCCCGTCACAAAGCTAACGCGATGTCCTTGCTTGAAAACCTTTTCCAGCAGTTGGGCGGCACCTTTTTCCCAATCGGGGGTGTTGGGGAATTGATAACCAATGCACTCCTTCATGACTCTTCTATTCCTGTAGCCTTATTTTTGAGGTAAAGCTTTAAAGGCCTCTTCTTCTGCCTGCTTAAGCTCGTGAAAAAGCTTGCCTAAAAATTCGATGAAAGGCTCTAAATCCAGCCGCGCCAATGCCGAGATGGTGAATACAGGACCAAAGGTTTCAAGAGCTGTGCTCTTTTCCTGCAGTTCCTGTTCGTCTACAAGTTCTTTTTTATTCAAAACAATAACTTCAGGCTTTTTCAGTAAATCTTCATCGTAAGACCCTAATTCTTTTCGAATTAAATGATAGGATTCCACAGGGTCCGGGCACGAGGCATCAATAACATGGACGAGCAAACGACAGCGCTGAGTATGGCTTAAAAAGCGATGGCCCAAGCCTTTTCCTTTGTGTGCATCTTCGATCAACCCCGGTAAGTCTGCCAAAATAATTTCTTGATAGTTCAAAATCAACACACCCAATTGAGGAAAAAGGGTAGTAAACGGATAGTCTGCAGTTTTAGCGCTGGTACGCGTTAAAGCATTCAGCAAAGTTGATTTTCCAGCATTAGGAAAACCAATAAAGCCCACATCTGCCAATAACTTTAATTTCAGGTCTAACCACATCACCTGTCCTAGTTCACCTGGAACTGCTGTACGCGGCGCTTGGTTTACCGAGCTTTTAAAACATGCGTTGCCTGCTCCCCCTGCTCCCCCTTTTAAAATCATTTCCCGCTGTTCTAAGGACACAATGTCTGCTAATAAGACACCTTCGCTCCATATCTCAGTTCCTAAAGGAACTTCTATGATAAGGTCATTTCCACCACGTCCGGTGCAGCCTCGGCCTGCTCCGTTGCGGCCATTTTCTGCAGCAAAGTGCTTGCGATAGCGAAAATCAATTAAAGTTGATTTGTTATCTGACCCCACAACGACGACATCACCACCTCTTCCGCCGTTGCCCCCATCGGGGCCTCCGAATTCAATATTTTTTTCGCGGCGAAAACTTACACAACCATTTCCTCCATTTCCGCTGGAAACCTGAACCCGTGCATTTTCAATAAACTTCATTGTTGCCCTCCATTCAACAGATTATGTAAGCGACGCCTTAAAAACATTAAGAACGAGCGTCCTTCTTTAGCCAATGATACAGTAACTGGACACCAAAAGCGCTGGGGCCTTTAGGGCACAATGCTGTATCCCGGGGTGCCATATCCACATTGGCGATATCTAAATGAGCCCACTTCTGCCCCTCTTTTACAAAGCGCTTTAAAAATTCGGCTGCTGTAGAACTGCCAGCTCCAAACCCCCCAGGCGCAATATTTTGCATATCAGCCCATTCGCTGTTCATAGCGTCGTCAAAGGCCTTACACAGAGGCATATGCCACAGTTTTTCCCCAACTTCTGCCCCAGCTATTTTCAGTTCTTGTACCAAAGGCTCATCCTGGGAAAAGATCCCAGCAAATTCATTTCCCAAGGCTACCCGCATAGCACCGGTCAAAGTGGCCACATCAATCAGACAAGACGGCTTATAACGCTCTTGAGCGTACCACAAAGCGTCAGCTAAGATCAGGCGCCCTTCCGCGTCTGTGTTTAACACTTCGATGGTTTGGCCTGAAAGAGAGGTAACGATGTCGCCTGGGCGTTGAGCCCCACCAGAAACAGCATTTTCAACCAAAGGAACAATGGCAACAACATTACGGTCAAGCTTTGTTAAAGCAGCAGCCCGGATGGTTGCTGTCACTACCGCAGCCCCCGACATATCCGCCTTCATTTCTTCCATTCCACCTGCAGGTTTTATGGACACACCGCCTGTGTCAAAAGTAACACCTTTACCCACCAAAACCACTGGATCTTGCGCAGCCGCAGCTTGCGAAGTCCCTTTCCAATGCAAAATGACCAAGTATGGTGGGTGCACACTGCCCTGCCCCACACCTAACAACGCTCCAAAGCCTTTTTCCTCTAAAGCTTTTTTATCTAAGACGTCTACGTCTATTCCCAACTCTTTCAGCTGTTGCAACCGTTGTACAAAGGTCTGGGGATATAAAATATTGGCAGGTTCATGTCCCAGTTCCCTGGCCCAATGCACGCTTTGTACTAACCCTTTGTAAGCATTGTCTTTTTCTTCAAGGTTTTTGTCTGTGGAAACGCACAACAGAGCCTGACAAGTGCGCACAGGCACGGGGCGTTTTTGCCGATACTTATGAAAACCCCAGTCCCGGAGCCTAAAACCATATAAAACTTCTTCAAAACCTTCAAACCAGGGGCATAGCTGTACTGTTGACCAAGGCAGGTCCCCTAATGCAGACCATAACCGGCCGCCCAGACATCTTTTTTCGTATGAGGTCAGCTGTTTTTTTTCCCCCAAGCCTATAAACAGCACATTTCCTTGATCGTTTTGGCAATAACAGGTTTTGCCCTCTTTTAAAGCAAGATTCTGCCCAAGTTTTTTTAAGCTTTCCCAACGTTCAGTAAAACAACTGCTGGATTGCAGGCACGCCAATTCTCCGTTCTGATAGATTCCCAGAATAACGGGTGCACCTTTTTCAAATTGAGGTAAAAAATTAATCTCCACAAGCTCACCTAAAAAATGAATTCAATTAATTTTCGCTTTTCTAATGTGGAAAAGTCAATTGTTAGTATGCACCAACTTTTTTCTCTAGAAAAAAATCAATAAATCGAATATTTAATTTTTATTTAAACGTTTTTTACTTAAAAACCGTTTCATTTTTGAAATTTTTGCGTTATTATAAAGTGTTTAAGTTAACTTCAAAGAAAATGAGAAAAGTATTTTTTTATTGATTTCTGGGCTCTTATTGAACGTTCCAATTTTTTCTACAAAAGATGATGAAAATATTGAAAAAGGCAAATACAGAAAATCTGGACGATATTATCATTTTGACAATCGTCGCATTGAACTTATTTCAACAACTGTAAACAAAATGACAGGTGTTTGTGAAGATGCGGACCTGGAAGGTTACGGAGCAACTCCAGGAAAAGAGCAAACATTTTATTTAGGGGATTCTGATAGTTTTCCATTTTTACTTCCCGAGGAAAAAATAGAAAACGAAGAAGCTGTTGAAGCGGAAATAGACACTCAATCAATCATTTCCATTAACAGTTTTTGTGCCTCTAACATTGTTTTTTCTAATATTTTTGAATTAAAGCTCAATTTTAAAGACATACCCGAGGTTTCTATGGAACAAATAGGAACTATGTTGCGTTACCCATTTTCCTAGGGCTCAAAATATAGAAATAAGTGGTCTTCATTTTAATAATTTAAAAGCTCTTAAAAAAATAAACAACCGCTCTGACGACGGCATTCCGCCAAACATCATGTTTTTTAGTTTAGAATCCTCTAATTCCAGTACTGTGATCGCTGACTCTATTAAATGTCCTGAATCTTATAAACGTCCTCATACACTGTGTGGTGTTGTTGGAGAGCTTAATTATGAACACGTTGGTTTTAATGGTGCAAAATACCTTTTTGGAACTCTTAGCGACAATGAAACAGAAGGCAGACCAATTAAAGACTATATTCTTTCAATAAGAACCTACAGAAAAAAGCTGGGTGAAGTTTTGGATCGTAAGTTTGGTATACGAAGGGATCCCAATCGCATGGAAGAAGAATAAGATCTTTGGGAAAAGAATTTTAGCTTAACCAGCACTTTTTCTACGTCTTACTTCTTTTAAAGTTCACAAAAGAACTTTACAAAAAAGAAGGTACCTTCTATAATAAGGGCTAATTGGGAGATAGTTTAGCGGTAGAACTCTCGGCTCTGGACCGTGCAACCCTGGTTCGAATCCAGGTCTCCCAGCATCTACAAAAAATTTTTTTCTGAGTTTTTTTTAAACTTTATCCTTCTTATTGGTACTTTGAAGCCCTTGAATTTTTTGACTAAAGTCTCTAAAATGAAACAGCTGAATAATAAATAGATTACTGTATGACAAATTCTTCTGGCAAAGGTGCCTTTCAGGCGGCAACTCCTTTGGAAACTTCCTCTAGGCCTGAACGTCAAACTCGGGGAGAATTAAACTTATTACGCAAGAGTGGCTCTATTCCAGCTATCTTGTATGGTAAGGGGCTGCCTTGTGTTAAAGTAAGCGTGCCTGCTAAGCAGTTTGCTAAAATTATGGAGACTGCCAAAGCCGTTTACAGTCAGATTTTTGATCTGGGAAGCTTTGGTTTGGCTTTGGTAAAGCAGATGCAATTTTTGCCTATTAATGACCAAGTCATTCATCTGGATTTTCTGAAACTGACTGAAGGGTCTAGGGTCTCTGTACCGGTTCCTTTGAAATTTTTGGGTGAAGACGCTTGCCCTGGCATCAGACAAGGAGGCATCTTGAACCCTGTCCATCACTCTTTGAACTTATCCGTAGGGTATCAAAATATTCCTCATGAAATTGAAATTGACGTTTCAAAATTGAATTTAGGAGGAGCCATCCATCTGAAGGACATTCAGTTGCCGGAAGATGTCAAAGTATTGGGTGTTGCTGCCGAAGACACTCTTGTCAGTATCTTGCATCCTGCAGGGGCAGAGCCCGAGGCAAAAGAAGGCGAGTAAGGCTGTGACTCCATGGGTCTTAGTGGGACTGGGGAATCCTGGACCGGTACATGCCGGTCAGCGCCATAATGCAGGTTTTTGGGCTTTAGACCAATTTCAGGAAATGTTTGGTTTTCCTCCGTTTCAGGAAAAAGGAAAGAGCCTGCTAAGCTCAGGAAAGCTAAATCAAGAATCAGTGTTACTGTGTAAGCCCCTGACCTACATGAATTTGTCTGATACTGTTGTGGTACCTTTGGTTCGCTTTTACAAATTACCGCCACAAAAGTTGTTGGTTATCCACGATGAACTAGATATAAAGTGTGGGCATATTCGATTTAAAGAAGGAGGTGGACACGGTGGCCATAACGGACTTCGTGGAATCCACCAGCACTTAGGTGCAGATTATTATCGCTTACGTGTGGGGGTTGATCGTCCAGAGCATTCTAGCCAGGTTTCTAGTTATGTTTTAGGCTGTCCAAGTGATGTTCAAAAAAAATGTATTTTGGATGCTATTCATGTAGGCATTCAAGAGCTTCCTGTTTTGTTTTCAGGAAATAAGAATGAGTTTATTCAAACCCTCCACTCTTTCCAGTCGGCGGTATCATGAAACTACTTATTTCTGATTTTTTTCCTGCTGTCACCAAAAGATCTTTTAGGCATTTTCTGCTGTACGGAAATCAAGAAACGATCGCTCAAGGACTATTAGAGGAACTAGAGGAAAACACGCCTCTTTCTTTTTGCCAGGCACAAGAGTTTTTTCAGTCTCCAGAGCTATGGACCTGTCAAAGTCTTTTCCAAGCAGGCCCCACCCTTACGGTAGTTACAGAAATAACAGAAAAGAGCTTTTCTGTAGCGGATTCTTTTTTAAAAAATATTTCTAATCAAAGTATGCTCATTTTCACATCTACAGAGCTGCGCAGTCAGTCCTCGTGGGTGCAGCATTTTCAGAAAAGTCCCCATCTTGCAGCCATATCATGCTATGAAGCGTCTATTCCGCAATCCAGAGAGATCCTTGCCCGACTGTTAAAAGATGTAACTGTTCCTTTGACGTGGCAAAATGAATTAGCACAATGGACGCAAGATGGATCATGGGTGTGCAAAAGTAAGACTCTTAAATTATATCTGGAAAGTTGTTCCAATAACTTGCTTTCAAAAAATATAGACTTTTTGTTTAATACACTGCCTTATCACGATGCCCTATTGCCTTTCCAGGCCAGCACAGGAGCATTTTTAAAGTCTATCCAATACTTGGATGATACAGAAAAGCTAAAGATAATTAAGGGATGGCAGCGGCTTGCCGTGCAACTCTGTCAGTTAAAATCGATATACAACCCTAAAGAAGATCTGGCCAAACTATGCCTTCAGATCAAGCCAACGATTTTTTTCAAGCATATCCCTCTGATTACAAAGAATTTCCATAAATGGAGCACTGGGTGGCTTGTGGATTGTTTAGATGCTTTATTCGAAGCAGAAATGAGCTTAAAAAATAAATTATATACCAGTCAAGACTTAGCTGTTTTTCATAAACTTTCTTGCTTGTCTAATACATAAGAAAAACCTTCAAACAACACAACAACACTGTTTTCTGGATCAGTGACAGTGATTTTTTTCTAGGATCGTTATTATAGGTAAAAGTATAATTTTTCCAAGTTTCTATTTTATCAGGTGCAGAACTGTCAGCCCAGAATTCGGAAAAACGCTCAATACCCTCTTGCATCAACTCAGGATCAAAAAAGAGCGTATACATCAAGCTGCCTTCTTCTGCATATACCAAATACTGGGCAACAGCCGCTTGTATTTTATTGGACAGTTCTTGGACTGTATAAGTATTATCCGCAGGGATACTAAAAGTTGGCATCTGAAAAGAGCGAAGCTCTTGGGAATCTTTTAGTTTAGTTGATACGCCAATATCTCCTGGCGGTACTCTTGCAAATCCACAAGAGGCAAGACACAAAGCCCAAAAATAAAATAGGAGTTTATTCATAGTATTTCATCAACTATCCCTCTGGGCATCATAATCTAAATTAGTTTCTTTCAGGTAAAGCCTTTTCTTTTACCCCACCATCCTCGCAGAATCCTTCAAACATGACAACTGCAGTATCTTGTTGATTATGAATCGTAAGACGTTTGACAGGATATTTGAAATCGTTCAAAGAGTTATCTAGGCTGTAAACCAAAGTGTAGGTTTTCCAGGTTTCTGTCTTCCCAGAGGCAGAAGGATCACTCCAAAATTCACAAAAGCGTTGACAAGTTTCTTTCAGCAATTCAGCATCGAAAAAAAGGTTTGGAACATCCGCACCATCTTTTTCTGCTTGATCGAAAGCTTCTTTGCCAGTAAAAAGATTGTTTTGCAAGTGAAGGTTTAATTCTTGTGCACTATATTGATTGTTAAAACTGATAAGCAGCGTAGGTAGGTCGAAAGCAAGAAGAGCTTTTTTGTCTTTTAGCTTCAGGTGAACTGTAATGTTTCCCGAAGGGACCCTGGCAAAACTATAGGCATTGACAAGGCATAAGCACAGTAAAACTTTGGAAAAGCACTTTTTGACAAAAAACATCGATAAATCCCCCTAAAAAAAATTAAATACACTGCTAATTCTATTCTAACAAAATAAAAGAATTTATAAGATCGGTATTTTTATATTATGACGAGATCTCAGAAAGCTTTTTTCCTACAAAAGATCTTCGGCGAATTGAATGACTTTCATCTTACTTAAATCCACTTCAAAGAAGAACTTTATACAATACCGCTTGCCAGCGTAGGTCCTAAATCCTTTTTAGCAAGAATATGGATATGAAAATGGGGAACTTCCTGTCTGGCGTTAGGTCCTTGGTTAGAGACTAAACGAAAACCTCCTTCTTTATCTAATTCATACTTTTCCGCAATGACTCCGATAGCTTTTTGAAGCCCGATAATCTCTTCCGTTGAGGCAACACTGTAAAAATGTTGAGCATTAACATAAGGTCCCTTTGGAATCAATAGGGCATGAAAAGGCGCTTGAGGATAAAGATCTGAAAAGCAAAGAGCATGATCATCTTCCAATAATGGCGTACAAGGTACTTCTTTCCTTAAAATACGCGCAAAAATATTGGTTTCATCATAAATCCACATACTTATCACTCTGATGGCGCCCCTACGGATGCATTTTAAAAGGCATACTTAGGAAAGTAAAGAGGCATTACACCAAACATCTTGCACATCTGGGTGATCATCCAGGGCTGAGAGTAACTTTTCCAACTGCGCATAAGAATCAGGGGAAGATAGCTCTAAAGGAGTATGGGGGATCCAAGCCAAACCCATTTCTTTTGCAGTTCCAAAAGCAGTTTCCAGGGACTGATGCAGCTCATAAAATTGCTCAACCGCACATAGTATCCGACATACACCGTCTTCTACTTCAATATCTTGGGCACCTCGGCTGATGGCTTCTAACGACAAAGATTCCTCCATGTCACTGGTTGTAATATCGTAATAAATGCAGCCAACATGAGAAAACAAGAAGCTGATGCTGTTCATATCCGCAATCTTCCCCCCGTTTTTATGTAAAAGTGTTCGAATTTCACACGCACTACGATTGCGATTATCCGTAAGAACTTCTATCAATACACCGCATCCTTCGGGCCCAAGAGCCTCATAGCGCAGATTTTCAGAAGCCAGCTGTTGGACACTTCCTCCTTCTTTCAAAATACGCTCTATATTGGCATTGGGTACATTGGCTTGGCGTGCATGAGCTATGGCAGCCCTGAGTTTAGAATTAGATTCGGGCTCTTTGCCGCCTTCTTTTACTGCGACCGCAATTTCTCGTAATAACCTAGCAAAAACTTTTGCACGTTTGGCGTCTTGCGCTCCTTTGCGGTGCATAATATTTTTAAACTGTGAATGTCCTGCCATCTGTACACTTTTTTATTTTTTTTATTATGCCACAAATGAGCTTAAAAATTAAAGCAGAATCATCTGTTTATTCTGAGCACTTTGTTAAACAGCGTGTTTAAAATGAATAGGAAAATTTTAAATATAGAATGCTTTTTAGGAAAATTTTAAATATTTTCTATTAATATTTAAGTATGTTTTTTAAAAATATTTATTATTATGAAAAAATGCTTAATTTATATGTTAATTTTTTTGCCTTTCTGTGCACAAGCTCAAAAAGAAGTTGGGACTTTATCAAAATCTAAGCTTACACCTACGTTGAATGTAAAAGCTCCTGTCGTTAATAAGCCTGCACCTTATAAAGTTCCCGTTGTGGAAAATAAAGAAGCAAACAGAAGTTCTGCAGTGATTAATCAGGCAACACGCATTAAAGAGACTCTTTTTAGAGTATTACAGTTTGCCGATAATCATTATTCTGAACAGGAAAAAATAGAGCTGAAAAAATTGGTAGAGGATTTAAATCAAAAGATTATCCTTGAAGAAAAAGAGGAAGAAAACCTGTTACAACGTTTGGAAAAAATGAATGGTTATATTATGGGTAAAAGACCTCTAACAGATATTAAATCTTTGGCATCTACTGGAACTCTTACGCCTAGAACCGAATTAGCACCTTACGAAATTGCTTTAAGCAGTGACAATACAGATGCTTACGAGCATACGATATCGACGGCTAAATTAAATGTCATGAATATTTTGAAAAATGCAAAAGAATATAGTGAAGATCAAAAAGCTGTGATTGAAAAAATACTCAATACTCTGTCAGAGAATTTCGCAAAAGCCAAAAATCCAGAAGAAAAAAGATTAGCAGGGCACAGAGCACTTTCTGCTGCAAACGATGTTTTACTTGCAATTATTAAAAAAGAACCGTTTGAGACGATTCAAAAGCTGCTTCCCAAAGAAGGATTATGGTCCAAATTTAAAAACTTTTTTAAGTCGAAATAAAAAAAATCGAATTAACGTCAAATAAAAACGCACTTTATATGAGTATCGTGCGTTTTTTTATAAAAAATTATGATTTTTATTATAAAATAAAGAAAATAAAACTACATTTATGGAAAATGAATAAGAAAATTTTTATTATTTTTATAGCTGCCTTTTGGGCAAAACCAGTTTTTGCTTTAGACCTCAGTGAGATCGCAAAAATTTCAAACCCCATTGAACAGCTGACAGCATTAAAAGAATATAACGAAGAAAAAATTGATCACAACGAAACAGATCCTAATAAACAAGATAGCTATCTGAAAATTTATGAAAAATATAATACACCAAAGGATTCAGAACTTATTAAAAGTAGAATTCTTTCCCGCAGCAAGATTAAGGCGCCTTCTGTAGATTTGCCAAAAGAAAAAGAAGCTGTAAAAGAACAACTTTTAAAAGCTGGGCAAGAGGCAGCAGAATTGATGGAATCTGTCGCAGAGCAAGTTACGACCTTAAAAGAAGGTTCAGTTCTAGGTCAAGTATTCCAAAAAAACCAGCAGAACTTTTATCACTATATACAAAATTTAAAAGATAAAGAAAACACCATTCAAACTGCTGAAGACCTGAAGATTTTTGCTGAAGAAGCCTCAGAAAAAATTAAAAATTATAAGAAAGAGTTTCAGAAAATCAATGATGCTTTAGGCAGTAAGGTTAATACAGAGACGGAATTTCAAAAAGCAAAAAATTTCAAAGATCAGAAAAAATTGTCTGCAGAAGAAGGAGATTCTACTGAAATAAGCCATGATTTGAACGTAGTTAACTTTTTTATAGAAAAAAATTTAGAAATTAAAAATCTAATAAAAGAAATATCTGAAAATGGAATAAAAAATCACCATCGCATTCAAGAAAATTTTGAATCTGAAAAAAAGAACTTTGAAAAAGAATTACAAAAAATTTCTCAAATGAAAAAAGAATTCTCTGAACTCTCTGCCGTTGAACGGGATAAGCGTTATCAAAAGATTCAAGATCAATTTAAAAAATATAAAAAGAGCTTTGAAGAAATAAGAAAAATCTTATTATTTGAAAATTCAAAGTCAGATATATTAAATCAAGATAATAAATTAATTCAAAAAGACAATCAAATCAGAGAAATGTTAAAACAAGAAGATAATGATTTAAATAAACGAATTGCAAATCGCAAATCACCTAATTCAAAAAAGATTTCTATGGAAGATCTTCTTAAAAATGCAAATAAAAATAAGAAAAATCCAAAAGAAAAAAATGAAAAATTTCGTAAGATCACGCTAAGTAATGAACATCCAGAATCAAATGAACAAAATGTAGACTCTTTAAATTTAGAGCACAAATCTTCTATTCTTAATAATCCCGATGCAAAGCAACGAGAAGAAGATCTTGAACGAAAATTCAATAAAGAAAAAGAAGATATAAAGACCGAATCTAAAAAAATAATCGAGTCCGCAGAAGCAAAATCAGAATCAATGGATAAAAAGATTCAAAACAATTTAACAACCCAAGAAAAGAATTTGGAAGATAGAATAACACGAAGAAAGAATGACCCCAAAAAAACAAATAAAACTTGAACGATCCCAGAGGGCCAAGTGCCCTCTTTTCTTTTAAAAAGCCTGAAAAGTTGATTTTCAATCCTCTTGTTATGCTTTAATAAATAAAGAGTTCACCTTTATCCTTTCAAAAATTGAATAAAGAAAATCTTGAAAAATTAAAGCGTTATTTAAAAGAAGAATTGGTACGCAGGGAAAGAACCTCTTGGAAGAACGTCGCTAGGCCCAGTCAAAAAATCCCTCCAGGGGATTGGCGGATATGGCTGATTCTGGCCGGTCGTGGTTTTGGAAAAACACGTACAGGATCAGAAACAGTTCGACAGTGGGTCACTAGTGGAATGTGTCAAAGAATCTGTTTGATGGGACACAGTTTGCAAGAAATGAGGCGTGTGATGATAGAAGGCCCCAGTGGACTGCTTTCCATTTCTAAACAATACGACGGGCTGGATTATAAACCTTATAAAAGAGAATTGATTTGGAAAAATGGCTCTGTGGCCCAATGTTTCGCGGCAACTTCTTACCAGCAGCTGCGGGGTCCTCAGTTTGATGGCGCCTGGATTGATGAGCTGGCTAAATTTCCCCAACCCAAAGAGGCCTTTGACCAGCTTATGTTTGGCTTGCGCCTTGGTAAATGCCCCCGAGTGATTATTACAACCACCCCTGCCCCCAGGAAGTTTCTTTATGATTTATTAGAGCGAAAAGATGTAGTGGTAACCCGGGGCTCCACCTTTGAAAATGAAAATAACTTAGCCCCCAGTTATTTGGAAGATATCAAAAACACCTATCAAGGGACTCAACTGGGTGCCCAAGAAATTGATGGCTTGTTGCTGGACCATCGTCCAGGGAGTTTGTGGACTGCCACAGTTTTAAAGTACACCAGTACTCTCCCCCCTTTGCAACGGTGTGTGATTGCCATTGACCCCGCTGTTAGCTCTGGAGATCACAGTGATGAAACAGGTATTATTGTGGCCGGACAAGACGTGGAAGGACAAGGATATATCTTACAAGATCTCAGCGGTCGTTACTGCCCTACAAAGGCTTTGGATATTGCGGCCAGTGCCTACTGCGAACACTCCTCTTGTGAAGTGGTGGTCGAAACCAACAACGGAGGCGAATTTATCACGGATCTTTTGAAACTGAAGTATCCTGGCCTTCGGTATCATTCCGTAAAAGCCAAGAAAAATAAATATACCCGCGCCCAACCCATCGCCCTTTTATACGAGCAAGGAAAAATATATCACAAACATTGCTTTGGCCGCTTAGAAGAACAGATGCTTTCCTATACTCCGGAAAGCCAAGCTTCCCCAGATCGCCTTGATGCATTAGTTTGGGCCTTAACGTGGCTGTTTTTAGAGCGTCCTTTAAAACGGAGCCCTCATTTTTGGACTATTTAACCCCTATTAGCAATATTATTCCCTTTTTGTTTCCCACCTTATCTGTTGTTTTTGAAGGAGAACCCATGTTTTATTATGCCTGGATTGAAGAAAACGAAGATTTTAAACCTGAAAAGCACTTGCGACAAGATGAATTGGTTATTAAATTTGAAGTAGAGCATAAAGAAGCACAACCTTGCCAGCTGAAGATGACTGTCCCTTTAAAAAAAGAACTTGATTCTTCTAAAAAATGGTTGATTCTTTCTTATCATGATTCTACACATACTATTCCCCTGTTCAAAGGACAACTGGAAGAGTATCAAAATCAAGAAAAGTTTACTGAAATGAGGTTTAAAGCCATGGCCACAAATGATGGCTGGAAAGAAATTTCTGAAACGGTTTTAAGGCATACTCCTTATTACAATTTTTTTCATAAAGATACAACGCCTGCTCATTTGCTGGATACGCATCCCTACGTTCTCTATTGGTCTAGATTAAAAGGAAAATGTTTTTTATCGCATGTCACTAAAGGACGAAAAAAAATTGATCTTTCCGAAGCAACCCTAGCAGGATCTGAGCACTATGAAATTTTTGAAGGCGTGCAGACTGTTAATCTAAATATAAAAGCTAAATGGCGTGTTATCCAAGAAGTTACAGCAGATATTTTTCCAGCTATTGCAAGAAAATTTTCCAGTGATTATATCGAAAGTTACACCGCTACAGGACTTAAGAGGTCTTGGCCAAAAACAGGGACTTTTTTAGGACGTTCAGGATACCGAATTATTCATTCCGAAATCAAAGAAGATGAATTTTCTTGTTTGTATATCCCCAAATCTCAAAAAGAAAACGAAAAAAAAGCCTTTTTAAAAAAACGCTTTAAAGGAAGCATTATGGTATCTAAAGCGCAAGCTCAGAAACGAGAAGAAATTGCCCATAGTAAAATTAATGTAAATCAAACTGGAAAAATTTTAGATCTAGAATTTTCTTTACGACGCTTATCTTGTAATCCAAAATGCTGGATCCCTTTTGCTCATTATAAAAAAGGAGAAATAATTCATTATAAAAATGTTCTTTATGTTTGTAAAAAAGAAAATTGTGCACAGCATTTCAATAAAAAGCATTGGGAAGAATCTACTGAATGGAAAGATCTATGGAAGAGTTTAATGCAGAAAGATTTTTTTCGGTCTTTTGTTGGAAGTCAGCTTTTTTTTCAAGGGGTACGAAAAATGGAAAAAATTATCCTACAAGAAAACTGCACTCACCACGTTCGTTCTTCTTTTTGCAATGTTAAAGCTTTAACTGTAACGCTGGATGATGCTGTGAGTTTATCTAATCCTAAGTCATTTACCGGAAAGGTAACAGAATATAGATTAAAAGCCGATGCTTTGGGATGGAAAGTAGACCTTGTCTTAAAAGGCATGGTGAAAGAAAAACAAGAAAAAGAAATTTTACATTTTGAAGGTTTTGAGGAGAAAAATAAGGGAGAAAGTAAAAAAGAGTTTTCACAAGAACTGCCAAAAGAAGACCTATTAAAAAACCTGGAAAATTTTATTCACCAAATTTCTGTCCTTAACTCTGCTCAAGATCAAGAAGCCATCTTTAGTCATGCAGAAAAAACAGGGAAAGAAATTGGATTACAAGATTTGACAACAAAAATTTTCATCAGTTTTTGTGATTTAAAAGAAGAAAAAATTCCCTTAAATCAGATAGTTATTTCTAACAAAGGAACAGTAAAAACTTTTCAGAGCCAAGATTTTTTAGAAAAAGAATCCTCCCTGTTTGAAACGGATTAAAGAAGAGCTCTAATTGAAATTTTTACTCGTAGAAACTGGTATGATGCGGAAAGATCTTATAAAATAATTATCAAATGAGGTTCCGAGCAATAAATGAGGAATTACTGTTTCTTAGCAGCGTTAATATTTTTTTCCAGTAGCAGTAATGCTTATTTGGATGAAAATCAAGCTTACATGGAAAGATTTATTCAAGCGTTATATGCAAATAATCCTGGTTTTAAAAAAACGCTGGCTTCCTTAAGTGCCGGTGATATTACCAGAAAGGCTGCGCAGCTTGCTGATTCCATTATTTTTCAACAAGCGCTGAAGTACTCTACAGATACCCAATCTGTAATACGTAAAGAAAAATATCAAAATATCCTAAAAGGGATTTTGGAAAGAGATCAAAAGAAATTGCGACCTCTTGTTCCTGTACCTCAACCTGCAATTGCTTTACCTGCCCCCCAACCTGCAATTCCTGCTTCCAAACCGATGTGGGACTTAGAAAAACCTGCTACACCCAGATGGGAATTATTGGATTTAGAAGCTCATGAAAGAGAAGAAGAACGAAGATCACGCTCTTTAAAATGGAAAGAGGCTGGCCCCTCTACCAAAGACCTTACTCAAGCGCTTTACGATGAAGTCAGTCATTGGGTGTATATTCTGGGGCATTATCCTCAGCTTCTTTATTTGGGCGATAAAGAACTTGAAAGTATTATTGAAGTCATTAACTCTGAGTTTGCTACAGAAGAAATAAAGATCCAGAAATTATGGGAACACCTTCAAAGTATGGAAGATAAAAATCGTGCTCTGGTATCTAAAGTCCGTAAAATTTATAGAAATAAAAATCAGTGGCTGAATGAAGACATTCCGGATACCTCATTTTTGCCAGGAACTTCTAGGACACGTAGACCTAATCAGGCGTGGGAGTTTTTAGTCAGACGTATTGCCCGCATGCAGCCTCTAAAAGCAGAAGAATTAAACGTTTACGTTTATCTTTCTCTGGTTACAGTGACAGAAATTTTTTTAAAATTAATTCCAGCACAAACTGATAGTACTATCCTTTCGCAAGCTTTATCAGATTTAGATTATTTAAAGGAAACCTGGCATCCAGAAGTTTTTACAAATTTATCTATTTTTTACAGCAAAGTCTCTCCTACTTTATCTAAAGAAATCGAACTTCTACTGTCTGATTTGATGAAAAATTTAGAAGTTGTCTTAAAAAATCCAGATTCCTGGAACAAAATTTGCCAACACTGTGAAAAAATTTACCAAAAAAATCGCAATCGTATACAAATAGAATTTGCTAGTAAAAAGAAAAAATTTTAAAAACCACTCCAAAACATTTCTTAAAACACATTGTTAATTGTTTTTTCTTATAATAAGAATACGTGAATTAATATATAGAGTAAAAATGAAAAAAATTATTATTTTTTTAACTGTTGTTTTTAGCCCTCCCACTTTCAGTAAATCTGAAATTCGAAATATCGAACGTGTCCAAGCACCTATTTCTAGAAGAGACAATATTAAAAATGCCATGACTGGTCTAGGTTCTTTAATCAAGGAATTAAACGAAGAAGACCTTTTAGAAAGCCTTGTTAAGGAGGTTATCTTGGGTCAATCTGCATTAGAAATCATTAAAAAGCCCGAGTATAAAGATGTTTTTGATTCAGACTTTTTCAAAAGATTTTTAGGCAACATTACATTGAATGTTTGGAAAAATAACACTTCTGCTAGTCCGCAGAGCATTAAAAAGTTAGGATCTTTCATATTAACAGGTCTGCAACGTTTAGAAAAGAAAGAAGATCCTAAAGAAGCCCTGACAGAGCTTTTACAAAATGCTATTAATCAAGTTATTAAACCAGGGAAAAAACAATCTAAACTGGATACAAATACTGTTACAACGTTTTTAAAAGTTTTTGAAGAAGACTTTCAAAAGCTTATTACAAGAAGTACTGCTATGTTTCCTGGTTTAGCTCACAAATTTTTTACTAAACTAGAAGATTTTAAAGATACAGTCAAGGATATTCAAAGTGGAGTTAAAAATAAGATTTATCAAGGTACCGAAGCTGTTAAATCTGGGGCCAGATGGTTTGCTTCCCCATTTGTAACCTTCGGTAATGCGGTTAAAAATGGAGCTAGCTCTTTTTACAGCACTCTTACAACAAAAGAAAACCCTAAAAAAGAACAAGAGATCTCTGTTCTTGATGCAAATCCCTATGCCAAGAAGAATAACTTCAGTGATTTTGCCTTAACGGAAGCCAGTAACGATGAAAGTGATTTTGATGATAACTTGTCAGATTTATCAGATCTTGATTCCATAGATGATGATAGTATTGATGAATTCAAGCCTTCTTTTAAAAAACCTTTCCAACCGTCTTCGAAAAATAAAACAATCGTCCATTTCCAAAAAAAATAAACAAGTGATCGAACATGCAAAAATATTTATTAATTATTAGCTTCTTTTTAAGCTCTACTGTACCCCGTGTTTGTGCTGCAAATCTTAGAATTAATGAAGAAACCTTGGAGACTTCTCCAGAAAAAGAAACTGATCAAGTGCCAGACGAAGCTACAGGAAAAAAAGTTAGCGAAAACATTGCAAATGGAATTTCCGCCCAGATGACTTCTGCTATTGAAAAAATGGGAGATTTTTTCTCTGGGCTTATTTCTGAAAAATTTGCTGATGCTAAAAGCCTTGTTTCTAATGTAGAACAAAAATTGGAACAAGAAGCAAAAAATTTAGTAGAAAAAGAAAAAACTAAAGAAGAACAGGCAATAAATTTTCAGAAAGAAGAAGACGCTTTAGCAGAAAAATCAAAAAAATTAGATCTAGAATAAAAAATATAAAAGCCCTCAAATTAATTAAAAATATTGTTATTTTTATATTTTATTAGGGCTTTTTTATATTTTTACCTGAATTTTACAATATTAAAGTAAAATAATATAAAAACACAACAATAAAATGAAAAAAATAATCCTTCTGATTTTTGTACTAGAAAGCGGTTTTGGAATCGCACAAGCAGCGTGGTATGACCCACGAGATATGGTAAACGATACGATAGCCAAAGTATCTTCTTCTATTAATCAAAAAGTAGATGAAGTTCAAAAAAATATCAGACACAACGTTAACCAAGCTTACGATCGATTAAAAGTAAAGGTTAATGATCTCTATAATGATATGTCCAGTATCATGGAACACCATTGGGATAAAAGATATGACTATGCCAAACAATTAGATGAAAAAATCGTCCCTAGGTTTAGTGCTACAGATAAATTACAATCGGGGGCTCAATTTGTAAACAAAGGATTGAAATTTTTTGGATACGAAAGCCAGCTTTTAAACTTCCTAAGCTATAGTAATTTAGGAGCCATTTCTTTGGGCGTAGCAGTTGGATGGTTTGTCTATAACAACTGGGATAAAATTTTAAAGTTAGGATTAGAATTTGGCATCAAAACTGGCAGTATGACGCTTAGCGGTTTTACAAAGTTAGGTGGTTATATTATAGAAAAAATAAAAACCTTACGCTCTTCAAGCAAAACAAACACTACGGAAGATATAAATAAAATTATAGGGCAAGCCACTGTACAGGTTTTGGAAGAACAAGGCATTTTAATAGAAGATAAAACAAAGTCACCAGAAGAAAGAAAAGAAATCAACCAAGAGCTCACAAAAATGGCTTCTACATCTTTACCTGTTGCTATTAAAAACTACATTGTTTCTCTTCCCAAACAAGCATTAGACAAAGCTTTTTCTGCAGCTGGCTCAATCAAAGATTACGTAGCCTCAGTTCCTAAAAAAATCTGGCAAGGAGCATCTTCTGCCAGCAATTATGCCAGCGGAAAAGCGTGGGAAGCTGCAGAATGGTTTAAGGCTAAGGGCTCATCCGCTTTTCGAAAAATCAATCCTTGGGGAACAGATGACACAAAAGATACCATTACTGCCTTTGATCCAAAGAAAATTCTTTCTGAAACTCTGGGCTCAAAAAAGGAGAATGGAACTTCCGAACTTGATCCTATGGACAATGCTTCAAAACTTTCTGATCAAGAGGTTCAAAAAAATAAACTACTACTTCATTTGACCCTGAAACACCCTGACTTTCAAGCGAAAGAATCTGCAGCCGCGGCTGCTTAAGGTAACCTCTTTTGAACCAGCAGTTTCTAACAGGAGGTATCTCTTTTAATTCCCCAATAATCATGCATACGGAAAAATCCTATAGGAACACCTGAAGGATCTACTACAAAAGAAAAAGTAATATTCTTTTTCCTTAATTCTGCCATCACATCTGTTACTAACATATCTGGTAAAGGAGTAAATCGTGGAGGCGAAGTCATAACATTTCTAGCAGGCATTTGAAAGAAGTGATCTTGAGTCATACAGCGCCTCAAGTCTCCGTCTGAAATAATGCCTTTTAAAACTCCGTCATCTGACACAACGCCTGCACAGCCAAAGCATTTTTCTGACATTTCTACAATCACACTTCCCATTGGTTGATCCAACCTTACTAATGGTAAAGATTTACCTGTATGCATCACTTCTTTGATCGGAGAAAAAAGATACCCCAATGTTCCATGAGGGTGAAATTCACGGTAAAGTTCAGGTTGGGATTCTTTGAGCTCTGCCAATAAAGATACAATAACATCTCCCATCGCCATCATCATTACAGCTGAAGTGCTGGGTACTGCTTCAAAAGGACCCACTTCTTTAATAAGAGGTAAACAGATTATGTGGTCGGCTTGAGCTGTCAAAAATGTGTTCTTTCCCGCCGTCATTAAAATGGAAGGGATTCTCTTAGATCTTGTAAAACTTAAAACAGGCAAAAGCTCTTGGGTCATTCCCGAATAAGATAACGCTAAAAGACAATCTTTGGAATCTATGGCCCCCAAGTCTCCGTGTACTGCTTTTATAGGATCAATAAAAAAAGAAGGAACACCTATAGAAGAAATGCAACCAGAGATTTTTTCAGCAATTAAAGAACTCTTTCCCACCCCCGTACAGACTACTTTACCTGAGATTTGGGCCAAAAGAGTAACGATCGCATGTAAGCTTTCTGGAAGATTTTCTGCCAAGTGCATCAAGGCTCTGGCTTCGGTTAAAATTAATTCTCGGGCTTTTAAAGGGAAATTCAAAGACACTAGGAATGCCAAAATATATTTTTACATTCTAGCACAAGCCTTTGAATGTCCCAAGGGGCTGTTTTTTTATTCTTTATCTGATGCGCTGTCGTTCATTCTATTCCGCACAGCGTTTTCTATAGAATCTCCTTTGGCAAGAAAAGACGCTATCCGAGGCGCTAAACTTTTATTATCGTTATCTGTGTCATTTCTAATCAGACACTTTTTAGCCCCCCGAAACTCGGTCAACGTATAGTCTGGATTTACTGTATAAGAATAAACATTTTGTAACGATTCTAATTCAGAATGTTTTGCAATCAGCAAGGTTGTTATCGGTAATAGATCTTCTTTATAAGCTTTTAGAATCTCTGATGATAAATTGTTTATATCCATCCACTGTGTATCTAAGACCAAAGGAACGTTCTTGTTTTCTAGGTATTCTGCCAACTGCTCAATCAACTCAACTTTTTTTAAGCACCCGAAAACGATCGCCTGTGGCACAGAAAGCTGGTCTTGAAATAAGCTTTCCATCTGAGTTTTGACTTCCTCCCAGCTGAAGACAAGTTCCAAATTGTGACCGGTAAGATCAGTCAATACAGTTTCGCCATAACATCCTTGTTTAGTTGTTTCAGACAAAAATTTCTGGACTTTTTGATTTTCTAATGAATCAAAACTTCCCACATAAAGAACTTTTTTAGGTATAAAATCGTCTATTGCATCTCGGGATTGCCACGCATGATCTACCGGTCCGTGGTGAGGGGCCGGACAGTAAACGTTAGAAGCAGACTTAAGAGCTCCTTGAAGATAATCCTTAGCTTTTTTACAGGCCGCAACATTGGATTGTTCTGTGGTTAAAAAAGCTGCTAATGCAGATGCAAACGTACATCCTGTTCCGTGTAAGTTCTCTGTTTTGATAAAATCACTTTTTAGATCCTCTTGAAAGCAAGCATCTTTTTCTTCCCAAGACACCAAACGATCTTGACCCTCTGCCAGTTGCTTAATAACAGCAGCAGAACATTTTAAGGTATCCAGAATATGTTCAGGTTTTTCGTTACTAAGTTCACTCTTTGTTCCCATAAGGGCTTCTAGCTCAAAGCGATTAGGAGTTGTTATGGAAGCCAAGGGAAGAAGATGTTCTCTGTAAGCTTTAACCACATCTGACTCACCCTGCCCAAAAAAATGATACCCTGTTTTTGATGTCAGCACAGGATCAACAACCAAGTTAGCTAAAGTTTTTTCTTTCAAATACTGCCCCAAATTTTCGATTAATACCTTGTCCCCTAAAAAGCCTGTGACAATACTTATGGGTCCAGAGGCATTAAAAAAAATATTATTTAACTGTTTTTTAATGCTATCCCAATCCATGGGATACACCCCCTGCACGCCTGTGGTATTTTGGGCCGTTACCGCAGTAAGAACCACTTTTATTTCTGTACTTTCATCTAATCCAAGAGCAGAAAAAGTCTTAAGAAACGCCTGCAGCCCTGCCCCACCACAAGAATCAGACCCTCCTATATAGACAACCTTATGTTTTTGTTCTAGCATTTTTTCCTCCTCTGTTGTTGCTTCTGGTGCTGCCAATACATTTTGACTTACTGCAAAAAAAAGCCCTAAAAAAATTTTCTTCATGATGGCTACCACTACTCCCTTAAACAAAACCTAATTGAAGATAACATAAGATTAACGAAAAGCGCAAAGAAGAATAAATTATAAAAAGAATGATGAGTATGAAAATAAAAAACAGCTTGATAGAGTGAATCAATATAGGTCTGGTAGCAGAATAAAGCTGCGCCATTTAAAAAGCTCTGGAAAAAGCAGCACCTTTTAGGATACAATATCTGAATGCAGCGCCCGTAGCTCAGATGGATAGAGCACAGGATTCCTAATCCTGGTGTCGTGAGTTCGAATCTCGCCGGGCGCATCCTGCTAAAGTCTTAAGATAGATAATTGAAGCAATTGCTGCGGTTTCACTGCGCAGAACGTTATCCCCCAAGTTTATAAAACGGCAAAGTTCGTGGTTTTGAAAGAGCTCTTTTTCAGGTTCGGACCACCCACCTTCTGGGCCCACAAAAACGTGCAGAACCTCTGGTGCTTGTGAAAAAGTAACAGGATCATTTTCTGCCGAAATACTGGCGACATAAAAAGGCTGCCGCATACTTGAAACACAGTTTTTTAAATGACCTAAAGGAAGAATCTGTGGGACAGTTAGGCGCCCAGATTGCTCGCAGGCTTCTAAGATCGTTTTCATCGCTTTTTCTTCATTCCACTGTCGAATCACACTACGTTCCGATAAAAGAGGATGAAAGTGTGTCACCCCTAATTCACTGCCTTTTTCCAAAATCCAAGATACGCGCTTAACCAAGCTGAAATACAAATGAATCACCCAAGGATCAGGTGATTGCGGCAATAAAAGTTCAAAGACTATTAAAATCCAACGATTTTTTCTTCCCTCTAACTTAGCCCGCCACAGTCCATCTTTACCATTAAAAATAGCGATTTCATCCCCCGTATTCAGCCGCATCACGTGAATTAAATAATGAACTTGAAACGAATCTAGGGATAAACGTTCTCCTTGCAATAAAGATGGTGAAACAAAAAGACGAATCATTTCTTAAAGCTCTTTGCTTTAGCTAAAGTGGCCAAAACAGAGGCAATCACAATTAACATTCCCCCCACCCAGACTTTTGTTTTAACAACTTCCTGAAAAAAAATCCAGCTTAAAGGGATAAAAAAGAACAGACGTAAAAATTCCAAAGAAGCTACAAAAGAAGCATTAGTCGCCTTAATCGCCTGATAATAACACAACTGTGAAACGCCAGCACATATTCCTATAGCCAAAAAGAACCACCCTACTGTCCAGGTAATTTCTGGGATAGCCCCCACACTTCCCACAGAAAACAGTAAAAAAGGAATTAAAGAAGCGTAAAAAAGTGTGTTTTCTGTACTTTCTTGATTGATTGCAAGAATACGAGAACACACCACGCCTCCGGCTACTAAGATGTTTCCCACAATAGGTAATAGAAGGTACAATCCTCCTTTAAAGGAAAAAGGCAGCATAATCATCAGGACACCCGCATATCCTAAACACATAAAGATACCCTGCAATCGTGAAAAATGTTCTTTTAAAAAAATTCTAGAAAAAATAAGAATAAAGAAAGGTCCGCTGGTCCCTAAAAAAGCTGCTGTTTCAGCTGGTAAATGACGATAAGCAGAATAACTACACAACATCGCCCCACTGATAATCAGGCCCCGAATGAAATGCCATTTCTTATTTTTCGAGGTAAAAACACTTCCCTTTCTAATCCATAAAATGGGTATCATTGCGCTAAGAATAAGAGCACTTCGCACAGCCAATACCAAAAACGTCGGTAGGTTCTGAGGCATTAATTTATTAAAAATCATGGTGCCAGAAAAGCTTATTGCCCATCCTACTATCCACAAAGCGCCTTTAAAAGACTTTCCTAGTGCTATCTTCAAAAAAATGCCCAATATATTTATAACGTTTATTATAGTGTAAAAAAAGAAAAAATTTCAATGGAATAAACTGTCTTCAAAAATATTCTATTTTATAAATATAAAATAAACAAAAAAGATGTATTATTTTTACATGTCATTACTGTGTTTAAAAATGAAAAATATGAAAAATAAAGTTTTTTTTTCAGGAAAAGTGCTTTTAGGATTGCTGTTGATCAGCTCTGGTATCGTTAGTGCGGATCCCCAAGCCCCAACAGCCCTATCCAATAGTCAACAACCTCCTTTGTTAGGAGTATCAAACACTCCTTCAGCAGCGACACAGCCTCCTGCAGGGTTGACACCATCTTCTCTTCCAGGAAGCAACGCACCACTTTCTGCCCAGGCTGTTCCTGCAGGTGTTAACCTTGCGCCAACAGGAAATATGGAAGGTTCGACACCAGATATGACCGCAATTGGTAAAACCAATACTTCTGCGGCAGCCGAGTCTTCTTTCCAGGAAATGAGTATGCCCGAAGAACATCCCGTTCCGCCTCCATCCAACCCATCTCTGTCAGATTTAGCTGGAACGTTAGATAAAGTTGTCAGATATTTGGCCCAAAAAGACCCTACTTTTACAACGACCTCAGAATCAGGAGCTCCCACCTCTGAGACTTCAGTTGGTAAAGAAGCTGGATTAGACCCGAGTGCATCTTCAGGTCACGAAATTCCAGCCCCACAAGGAGATCTACCGCCGGCACCCCTTCCCTCCTCTCCTGAGGCCCCAAATAACTCAGTACCCGTACAGCCGCCAGTAAATAACGGGCAAGCTGTAACCAACGGCTCAGTTCCGGCTCCTCAGCCTTCTGCAGCTCCAGCAGCAAAATAACCAATACAACAAATTAAAAAAATAATCCTTTTTTTATTAACATACAGAAAGAAGGATTATTATTTTTTCAATAAATTTTATATAAAATTTTATTATTAAAAAAATCTTATTGAATTTTGATTGAATATATCTTAATATAGATCAGAAATTTGGTTGATTTAATAAATTTTGAAAATTTGGTGGTTTTTTTGCAGTTTTCTTATTGCGGGATGCGCCTCTAGCCCGGGGCCGGGTGAAGGGCTGCAGCCTGTCATTTTGGAAAAAATGCGCCCTCATGTACCAGATTTTTTTAACTTGAACCAGTTTGCTCAAATTCTTTCAAACCAGGGTACAGGACACGCTTCTCTGTATGTCAATCAAGCTCTTAGTATGGCTCCTAGAAATGCGTGTTTGCATCTTATCAACGGGTTTCTTTACGAAGAAATGACGCGTCAAGGGGATTGTACTAAAAAACCTCTTGCAGCTGTCGCGTACCGTACTGCTTACAATATTGATCCTAGTTTTTGGTTAAGCTGTTACTTGTATGGTCTACATCAATTAAGAGAAAAAGCCTACCCCGAAGCCCAAGAGTACCTATCAAGCGCTTTTATTCTGATGCCTCAGAATCCAGATATTTTATACGCTTTAACTTATGCTTCTTACTTTGCTCAAGATCTTTCAGTCGCCTTATCTGCTGTGTCTAAGCTCGTTACATTGGCTCCCGAAAGGACTGATATACAAAAAGCTGCTGCTATTATTTTTGCTGCGACAGGCTTGTTTTCCCAGGCTGAAGAATGGTTAAAAAAATATCAAAAATCTGTAGGAGTGAGTTCCTATGAATCTTGTCGTCTTCAGCAGCGCGTACAAGAATGGAAAGCAACCCATCAAAATGCCAAAAGATCTTATTCAAAAGATTGGCAAAAGTCGGTAAAACTTCCCGAAAAAGAAGATCCTAGTATTATAATAGACTGTTACATTATTGGCTGTATGGAAGATGCTTCCAGCTTAAAGGGCAATAACTTTCTAAACCTTCTTTCTCTAAGCAACACATCTCTTTCAACTTCTTGGAACCGTACATTGGACAGAAAAAAGGCCTACAAGCCTGTGCTGGGCAGTTGGGAGAAACAATTAGATTTTGACGGAGAGGTCAGTATGGGATCTGCATTTTATAGTATGAACATCGCCAATTCAAAAGGACGCTCAGTAGAGTTTTGCTATTGCCCTACTGTCAATACAGTGTTAAAAAAAACGGTCACTTTTGAAGACCTACATCAATACACAGGCGCCGTTGCAGGATCAACAGGAGGCGGTATTTCTGATATTCCTGCAGGTACATCAATTTCTGTGACCCCTCTTAGCTTAACTGCTTCTGGGGAGGTTATCATGGAAGTTATGTTACAGCATTCCGCTTTTTTCAATCCTCCTACGCTAACTACAGGAATCTCTCAGCAGGTCCTTGGCACTTCGGACGGGAAAATTGTTTCTACTATTAAAGCGGTTATTGGTCAAACAACAGTCTTAGCTGGGTATACCGAAAATTCTAAAACTTATCAGAAAGAAGAAGTTCCCTTTCTGGGCAGCATTCCTTTGGTCCAATATTTTTTTGCTCAACAAACTTCAGAGGATTTAAAAACTAACTTATTATATTTAATCACGCCTCGACTGGCAGGAAAGCAAAAAAAAGAAAAGTCTCTTGTGCAACGCTCTAGAGTGCACAGCAAACTTAAAAAATGTGGGTTTATGAGCCTTGGGGAAAAAACGAATTTGTTTTATATTTTACAATTTTTAGACAATACTCCTTTTTACGCAGACTTCCGTTCAGGTGATTTAATAGAGCTAAACCAAGGATTTTTCTGCTCTCCTATCAGTGATAAATTTTCTCAGCTTGCAGGATTCCTCTATTATTAATGTTAAAAAATAGTTTTTTTTGTTTACTATGTGTATTTTGCTTTGGATGCCAAGGCCCTCAGTCTTCAGTCAAATCAACGACTTTAGAAAATCTGAAAAAGCTATCCTCTTCGCAATTCTCTGCAGATGAGTTAATACGTCTGATCTCGGACGAAAACCTTCCAGAAGCTTCAGCTTATATCAATCGCTCTCTGCAAGCTTCCCCTCAGCAACCTACATTGCACCTTATTAATGGTTTGGTTTATCAGACTATGAGCGAAAGAGGATTTGATGGAACAGAAGGCCTAGCATCAGCAGCTTTCCAGGCTTCGTTCACCTCAGACCCCAACTGGATTAGTGCTTACTTCTTAGGTCTGGAAGATATTAAAAATAAAGACTTCAGCCGAGCTTTAGAGCACCTTTCAGATGCACTTATTTTAAATCCTAAGGACGAAAAGACTCTGTACGCTTTAGGATATGCCGCTTACTATGCAGGAGACCTGTATTTGGCGTCTTGTTGTATGGAAAAAGCTGCATCAATTAACCCAAAAAATCCTGACTTTTTACGAAGTATTATTTTTATTTCAGCAGCTTGCGGTAAACAACAAAAAGCTCTTGCATATCTGGAAAAATATAAAAAATTAGTAGGCCCAAACCACGCCAGCCTTCCTTTGCTGGCGCAACGCTTAGCAGATTGGAAGCAGTTTTATCAACGTCCTGAAATTAAATTAATCGAAGGCAATATGCCTACTTTACCTGGAACAGATCTTATCGAAGACATTGAAGGCAAAAAACCGAATGAAGAAAATATAAAAAAAATAGAAGAACAAGATATCACAAGCCTTGTGTTTGATTGTTATATGTTTCAAAGCAACGTGGAAAAGACCACCAGTAAAGGCCTAAACTTGATGGGATTCCTTCAGCTGGCAGCACCTTCTAAATTGTTTAGCTGGAAATTGAAAAGAAAACTTGAACGGGATACCGGAGGTCAAAATGCTTCTAGTCCTGTTTCAGGTAGCTGGAATAAAACATTTGACTTCGCGATGGACCTTAGCCTAAGCAATTATAGCCTAAACTTAATGAATGCTACAGAAACGACTGCCAGCCTTATTGCACGACCTGTCGTAAATACTTTGGTAGGGCAAAGGGTTTCATTGACTAACGGAGAAAATTTTAAATCAGCCGTCGCAGGACAAACAGGATCCACCAGCTTTGGTGTTTCGGCGGGTATTAACGTACAAATTTGCCCCTTATCCATTTCCCCCGAAGGAGTGGTCACTTTGGAAATAGGGATGCAAGGCAGTTACTTTACCAACAGACCCATAGAATCACGTCCTGTTGACCAACAGGTTATTAGCCGAGTTACTTCAAAGATCACAACAGTTGTCAAGGCCACGATTGGGCAAACCGTGGTTCTAGGGGGAATTTATACTCAAGACAATGCACGTAACACTGATCGCACACCTATATTAGGGGATATCCCTTTAGTGCAATATGCTTTTAGCAATGAACAGACAAGGTCTCGTATTAACAGCCTGCTGTACTGCATTACTGTCAAATTGGGTGGGGCTGGAAAGCACCTACAAAAAAAAGAAGCTCAGGCTTTACATCAAGCTAAAAACGATGTCTATCGTAAACTCCGAGAACGCGGCGTTCTCTCAATCGGAGAGTATGGCACGATGTATTATATTATGAAAGCTTTAGAAAAAGCACCTATGTTTATCAATTTTCGATCCGGAGACTTAGTGATGCCCACCTGGTCAGCAGGATATGGAGTTGAAAGCTTAAGCCAAAAACTGGATCGTTTAGCTGGGTTTTTATACTTTTAAAGATTTTTTATGCAGATTTATCGTCTATTTTAAGAGGAGCTTTTTAGAATTCACAAGTACAAGTTTGCTTATACTCTCTGCGCGTATCATTTTCAATTTCTTGAAATCAAGCCAGTTGAATGATTAGAAGTTTGAAAAAAGCTTAAAATATAAAGTTCTACAAGTATTAAATATCATTTCAAAATCAGTTAAAATAAAGATTATAAGATAAATTTCTTCTAAATCAAAGACTTTAACCTTTTAAATGTTAGTAAAGAAAAAACAGAAAACCTAAAAACGTTTTCCAGAATGGGAAGCAGCAGCCTGGTCTAAAATTTCAACTTCACGCAAAATATACTCAGTCACTTTTTCTTCTAGCTCTGGCAAACATCCTTTAAATTGAGCGTCTGCATCCGCCAATAATTTTAAGTCAATTTTATGTCCTTTTTTTTGCAAAGAAAGGTGGTGTACCAAGCGAACTATCATATCATAAGGTGTCACCAAATCGTTTTTACCATGCACCATTAACCCAGGTGCAGGGCAAGGTGCCAAAAAGTCATAGGGATATAAGTTGGTTCTGGAACCTACGCAGACAAATCGAGCACACTCAAAACGCCTCATCAAGATTTGCATTGCAATCCACGCACCAAAAGAATATCCCGCCACCCAATAAATTGTTTTTAAAGGACTGCGATCGCTTAGCCAATTCAAACAGGCTTCAGCGTCAGCAATTTCCCCTTCACCGTTAGTAAACGTTCCCGAAGAATGTCCGCTTCCCCGATAATTAAAACGTAAAATATCAAAACCAGCCCGCGCAAAAGCTCGATGCAAGGCATACATAACTGGGTGATGCATCAATCCTTCTTCTTGAACAGGATGAGGACCAGACATCAATACAACGTGGCAAGAAGAGCGGCGCGCTTCGCTGGAGATAACCGGGCTATAAAAACTAGCCTCTATTTTTCCTTGTGGTCCTGGAATCATCAGAGAAGCCATTTATTAAAACATCTTAAAATCTGTTTCTAATTCTACGTTAGTTTTTTTATAAAGTCAAGAAAATTGTCTAATAATTAATTTTACTCTAGAACCAAAAAAAAATTTATTGTACAATATTTTGGATGGTTTTTGTGGATGGTGCATTATGAAGTCTTCTTTTACCTTTCTGAAAAATAGTTGCCCAGAAATTCTTCAAAACTGTCGTTATTATGGTAAAGATAACTTTTTGGGAAAGAATGTTTGTGGTTATGACTCGGACCAAATCATCTGCACCCATCAAGCAGCAATGGCTCTGAAAAAGGCTTCGGATATATTACGTGATCAAGGATATGGTTTGGTTGTTTATGATGCTTATCGCCCTCAAAGAGCAGTAGATGCTTTTATTCAGTGGTCGGAAGATCTTGCAGAAGACCCCGTTCAGAAAGATATGTACTATCCAAGAATTGATAAAAAAGATCTTTTTTCTTTAGGATATTTAGCTAAAAAGTCGGGTCACAGCCGTGGCAGTACAGTAGATTTGACCATTATCCCCATCGACAATAAACTTTATCCTATCCGTTTGGCCTATCGCGAATTCAAAGCACCCTCATCATTAGATGGATTATCAAAAAGCACAACGCAGACCCCTGGAGGTAATTTTATACGCCTTCCTTATCTTGACGATGGCACCTGTGATATGGGCACCAGTTTTGACCTTTTAGATGAAGCATCCTGGCACTCTTGTCCATTCATCACACCACCCCAAAAAGAAAAAAGGATGCTTTTGCGTCAAGTAATGGAAGAATGTGGCTTTAAAGCCTACGAAAAGGAATGGTGGCATTATACATTAACCCGTGAACCCTTTCCTGAGACTTATTTTAACTTTACTTCGCAGGATTTAATTTAATTTTTTTTTCAATGGCGTTAGATGAAAGTACCTTATTTTCCAAATAAATACACTTGTTATTTATGCACGTATAAAATATTTCAAATTATTTAAGTTAAAGCACGGTCACTGCTTGCATTTATAACATCTTTGAAAGAAGATGAAGCAGAGGCAAAAAGCTGTGGCACATAAAAATCTTTCACTTGTTTGTTAAGGCCTTGCACAGCTTTAACTACAGGTCCCTGCCCTTCGATTTCCGTACCCTGGAAACGTTTTATAGGCTGCAGTGGTAATGGCTTTGCAAAAGATAAATCCTGGGTGGTTTTAGGAGCAGTTATGCCAATAAAACCTTCCGTTGCTTGGGCGTCACAAATCATCAACGAAAAAAGTACGCATAATTTCTGGTATAATCCTAGTCCGGTTTTTGTTTGCACCATGTCTGGATTTTGCAAAGAAACATTCCTTCGGATAAACGCTTTTCCTGAAGGAATAAAGGAATAAAAAAATGGTCTATTAAATTGTTCGTATTGCGGCATAAGGCTCCTCCTTTGTAATGTTGCATAATCTGCTTGATAAGAAGATGGAACTTTTTTGTGCGCCAGAAATGCAGGGGAACATTTTGATGAGTCAGGAGCACAGAAAAAAAAGGGGCGTGAACTTCTACCATTTTGTAATGTCATTAAAAGATCATCCCGAAATTCTTTCATTTCATTCAAATCATTTGTTGATTCTTTAGGAAAAGCATCTTCCAGCACCTTTAATATTTTTCTCCGACGCAATGGACGGTATTTAACCTGCGATACAATAATAGATTTTAAATTTTCTTTTAATTCTTCAATCCAAGAAATATCCTGAATGTTAACATTTTCTTTCCAAGCCTCTTTTAGCAATTGTTTGCGCACCAAGGGCATTTGAGATAAAAAAGACCAATCTTCGTAAATGGCACGGAAAGGAATTTTAAGAAAATCACAGAAATTTTGAATAAAATTTCCCTGACGACTTAAGAGCTGTTCTACAATGATAACCGGCATTTGCAAGCTTTTTTTTTGAATATAGTCCTCTAAAATTTTTTGCAATCTGTCGCATATAGGGCTAGGCCTACAAAAAGCAATAAAACTCAACAATTTAGTAAGCTCAGATTTTTCCAAAGACACCGTTTCAAATCCTGGATTTTGAATTATCAAAAACAATTGATTTAATAAATTTAGATCTTTTGTAAAGTTTTCTTCTGGTATCTGGGAAATTCTTTTTTTTAATTCTAATTGCCTCATTTTCTGTAACTCCTCACTTTTTTTTACGAAAACCAATACGCTTCCATATTTATGATAAAAATCCAGGCGCACTGAAAGCAATTTTTGCCTGAAAAGATCCTGATCTTTTACAAGCGCCTCCCATTCTTGGGCAGCGCTTAATATCTTTATTGACGCAGTACCCCAAGAAAAAGTTGTCGTATACATTAAAAATATTTTTAATATTCTTTTCATTCGTCAACCCATTTTATCTGTCTTTTAAATTTAAACTAAATTCCATCTTGTTTTAAAAACGACTTTATGTTCTAAAATTATATTTTATTTTTATTTATTTTTTACTAATTTTTTTTCAAATTTTAATATTTGTTATTTTTTGTACCTATAATGCATTGATTTTATATAGAAAGAATCTTAGAATTTTATTTGTGAAGTTCTTGGGCTGTATAAAAATAATGAGCAAACTAATTTATGTCTGCGAAAGCTGCGGCATCAAGCATCGCAAGTGGAAAGGAAAATGTGATTGTGGAGCTTGGGATACGCTAACAGCCCAACAGGAAAGTGACCAGAGGGTGGTTGGCTCCTCGGTAGGGGCCAGTGGAACAGAGGTCACACTTGAAACCCTGAAAGAAACTCAGGAAATGCAAATGCCCCGAATCTTAACGGGTATTGAAGAATTTGATCGCACCTGTGGCGGAGGCCTTGTCCCCGGGGGTGTTTTATTGGTTTCCGGAGAGCCAGGTATCGGAAAATCTACCTTGCTTTTAAAAGTTGGAACTTGTATCGCTGAAAACATCCCTACTATTTATGTATCAGGGGAAGAATCAGCTTCTCAGGTGCGTCTGCGAGCCCAACGTTTGGGGGTATGCGATTCGCCTATGCATCTTTTAAGCACAAATGAATTGGAACACATCCTGCAAGTTTTGCCCAAAGTTATGGCCCAAGACACCAAGGGCCCTATGAAAGCTTTTTTGATCATCGATTCTATTCAAACAATTGGATGCCGCGATATCCAAGCTGCTGCCGGGACTGTCACTCAGATTCGTGAATGCGTTCAACACCTCATCACCCTGGCCAAAAGTACGGGTATCGGCATTATGTTGGTGGGGCACATCACCAAAGATGGCATGATCGCAGGTCCTAAAATATTGGAACACATGGTAGATACGGTTTTATATTTTGAAGGAGACAAAGCCCACCCCTATCGCCTGATTCGTACCACCAAAAATCGCTTCGGAGCTACCTCGGAAGTTGGTGTTTTTGACATGACACATGAGGGCCTAAAAGAAGTTAAAAATCCCTCAGCTCTTTTCCTCAGTAACAAACAATCTAACGTTCCAGGATCTTGCGTTTTTGCAGGTATGGAAGGCACGCGCCCACTTTTGGTGGAGTTTCAAGCCTTATCAGTGAACTCTTTTTTGCCCAGCCCCCGAAGAGCCGTCGTAGGTTGGGACCCCAATCGTTTAGCGATGATCTTAGCCGTCTTAGAAGCCCGCTGTGGCTTGCCTTTTTCTAAAAAAGATGTCTTTTTGACGGTTATCGGAGGAGCCCGCATTACAGAGCCCTGCGCTGACCTATGTGTTGCCTTAGCTTTACTTTCTTGTATAAAAAATAAAACGTTACCTTTGGGCGCCGTAGCCTTGGGGGAAATTGGCCTTACGGGGGAAGTGCGCCCTGTCACACAACTAGAACTACGCCTAAAAGAAGCGGCCCATCTAGGGTTTAAAGAAGTTTTTCTGTCCTCCAAAGACATTCATCTAAATCCGTTGTTGAATATACATTCCATCAACCATGTCAAAAAACTAGAAGAGATTTTTAAATAACTCTCTTTTTTATTTTAAAAATAATTAATTTTTTCATTACTTTTATTTATAAAAATTGTGTTATACGATTTTACTTAATTAAAAAACACTTTTTTTTATGAAAAAAATTACAGTATTTATTTTTCTAGGATTAATTAATTGTCATTTTTCCTTAGCTATTGGAAAAGAACAGAGCAACACATTCAGTTCTGCTTCTAGTTTTTGGGATATATTTTCAGAGACTGTTTTTTCAGATATATTAAAAAGATGCTCTAGAAAATCTTTTTTTCTTTTTTTCTCCTTGACCATGAACCGTTTTTCTGCCAAAATTGGATTGAAAAATGTTCTTTTTTGCGTCATATGTCATCTTTAAAACCTCTAGTTCGTAACATTCCCTTTGTTGACCTCGAATCGCAACAGTCCTTAATCCGCTCATCCTTGGAATGTGCGATAAAAAGAGTTTTAGACCATGGAGCTTATGCAATGGGGCCAGAAGTTTTTGAATTAGAAAAGGCTTTGTCAGAATTTTGCGGTGCTAAGCACGTTATTAGCTGTTCCAATGGAACAGATGCATTAGCTATGGGATTACGAGCCTATGAAGTGGGCCCCCAAGATGCGATTTTTGTACCGGCCTTTACATATGTTTCTACTGCTGAAGTTGTTGTGTGGATGGGAGCCTGCCCTGTTTTTATAGATATCAACCCCAATACTTACAATGTGGACGCCCAAAGTCTGCAGCAGGGTATTGTACAAGCAAAAAAGATGGGGCTAAACCCAAAAGGAATTATTACCGTAGATTTATTTGGTCAACCTGCAGATTATGATGTTCTGTTACCTATTGCGCAGACTCACGGGCTTTGGATTATGGCAGACGGGGCCCAAAGTTTTGGAGCCACCTATAAAGGGAGCCATGTGGGAACCTTGACACCCATCACTACCACCAGTTTTTATCCTTCAAAACCGTTAGGGGGATACGGTGATGGAGGAGCAGTTTTTACCCATTGTGATAACTTGGCAGATGCTTTGCGCTCTATTCGCATTCATGGCCAAGGCAAAGATAAGTATCACAGTCAGCGCATTGGGATGACTGGTCGTTTAGATACTTTACAAGCCGCTATTCTTTTGGAAAAACTTAAAATTTTTCCTCAGGAAATCCTACAGCGTCAGCACGTTGCCAAACTGTACTCTGAGGTATTAAAAGGGCATGTGCATATTCCTGAGCTATTGCCTGAGTGTTCTTCCGTTTGGGCTCAGTACACCATTCAATTACCAAAACAGGTTAACCGTTCTTGGTTGATGGAAGAACTCAAAAAGCTCAATATTCCCACAGAAATATACTATCCCCTTCCCCTGCACCGCCAGCCTCCTTACCAATCTTATCCCTGCGCTGGCGAACTAAGTCATGCTGAAGAGCTTTCTCAATCCGTTTTGTGTCTGCCTATAGGGTCCTACTTAACTGATGAAGAAGTTCTGTTAATTGCCTACAACATCAAGGAGCTTGTAACCTCAGCTATATGAATTTTTTAATAAGGATCACTTATGAGTATAAATTTTTATCGCTATATTGCTTATGTATTAGGTTTAGCAACCTTTAATGTAGGCGTGTATAAAACGGCTTGGCCAAAAATTTTTCCGTAGATATTATTTTCAGTGGCACATTAATCGCTTTAGGCTTTTATCTTATCCAAATCACTCGAAAAAGTATTTCACCGACTATTCTTTTTTATTGGGGATATCTGCATCTTCGATTGGACTATTCAAGGCGGGGCATTCTGAACATTCTGTTGTCGGCGTTGCTACGGGGATGCTTCTGATTATTTTGGGATTTTATTTCATCAAAATAGTTGTCAACACAAAAGAAGAGACATAAGAACCTAAATCCCTTTACCGGGGCGGCAAATAATATACTTGTTATTTAAAATAAATTCGCACAATTCCGGAGCCTTTAACTGACCTCCCCAATGAGGAACGGGAACCAAAGGGCAAAAAAGATCTATGGCTTCTAGAATGGGTAGCTCTAAATTTTTTAAAATTGATATATCTTTAACTTGACGACTATTGATCACCAAACGTTCCATCTTAGAAAAATTAACATATTTTAGAAAATTCACATCTTTTAAAGAATCATCTTGCAAAACCAACGTTCTTAAAATAAGAGGGTTTAATTCATTTCCCAATATTTTTTCATCTAATAAACAATCACCCATATAAAGTGTTTTTATTTTTTCTTTGACACAGTTGAAATCAACAGCGTGACAAACGCTGTTCGTAAAGAACAAATCCTTCAACTTTGGCGATTGAAACCTGGATAAAATCCATCCATTTCCCATACGACACTTGGAAAAACTTAAATGTTCTAGGTTTGAAAAAGAAAAAATCCCCCAGTTTTGCTCTTTTCTAAAATCCATTTCATAAATGTGCAGAGACTTTAATAAAGGTGCTTTTAAACAGTGTAAAGCCTTCAAAGTATGACAAGCTTTTAGGCTCAAAGATTTTAAAAGAGGCATGTTTAAGGCTGTAAGCCAACTGATATCGGATAGATAGACCTCTAACCACTTCACCTTAGTTTGCACTGGGATTAAGCGTTGAACATCATTTTTATTTGTTACTTCAAAGCGTTCTAATGTTTGAATTTTAGAGCGATTACAGGCTGCTTGGCCATGAGACGGACATATTCCAATCACATTGGTTAAAAAAAGGAGGACTTTTTTGGTCATCATTCTGATACGACTCCTATCAATCTAGTGTTATTTTTTAGATTTTTTGATGGATAATAAGTTTTCATTATTACCTGTAAATCGCGTTAATAAAGGAGCATGAACCTGTCCTTGTATTTTTGAATTTTTAATTAATGGAAACTCAAGCATCAGATGCTGCAGCATGGGAAGCTCTAGTTTTTTGAAAACCGACATATCGTCAATACCCCACTCGTGAATCGACAAGCTTTCCAGCTTAGAAAAATCCATATTATTCAAAAAATCTAAATTTTTAAGTCCACAATGAATAATGTGAAACCTTTTTAAGCTTAAAACCTCTAGTTGTTCCCTTAGGTTTTTCTGGTTAAATTTACAATAGTGAAATTGAATCTCTTTAAGAGTCTCTTTAATAGATTGTAAATTAAGGTCTTGGCAAAAACTTTTTACAATATGAATTTCCTCTATGGGAACATTTTTAAAGTAGGTAAAAAACTCTGGGCCTGAAATCTTAGAATTACGGATTGTTAACCCAGTTAGAACTGGAAAATTAAAAGTCTTAACAGGTTTTAATTCACGCAAATCAATATCTTCAAGAGATAAATGTTCCAATAAGGGGGCCTTTAAGTCTGACAAAGATGATAAATCTTCTACCACAGCACCAGAAAAGCGAAGGGTTAAGTCTGTTAAAGCAGGTAAATTTAAGCCCGAAAGCCATTGTAAATCCAGGTTAAAGATTTCAAGTGTTTTAACTTGATCTTGCATTTTAATCAATTTCTGCACGTCAGATGCATGCTGCACGGTAAGATGACCGGAATCTTGCGGCTGTTGATCAGAGGCTCCGCTTGCAGTATTTTCATGTTTTAACCTGAAATTATTGGTTTTTTGCTTTACCCTAAAATCTTTCACTTTTTGCGGGCTCAAACCTGCGTTAGCACTAAGATTGACAGTCTTTAATAAAGGGGCATCCAAATTCTCTAAATCTGTTAAATTCGTGATAAAATTCCGCTCCAGATTCAACTCTTTCAACTGAGGTAATTTCAATTTTTTTAAAAAACTAAGGTCTTTCAGCATGTTGTCTGATAGGTCCAAAACTTTCAAAGAACTCAAGTCCATTTCTTTTAAAAAACTGACATCTGAAATCCTTAAAGAACTAAGGTCCAAAACTTCTAAGGCAGGAGCTTTCAATTTTCTAAGATCCGACAAGCCCCGGACAGAACCATGACCGGATAAGCTTAGTTCTTTAAGAAAGGGCCATTCCACCTTGAAAAGAGCCTGTATATCAAAAATATCACAACGTGTGATAGAAAAACTTTGCAAAGATTCTTGAAAGGCTTCAATTCCATCAATACTTTTAACTAACCCTCGGGAAATCATAACTTTTTTTACAGGCGCCTTTAGCCCTTTAAACAAATTCAGATCATGCACAGTGACGCTGAGAGCAGAAATTGAAGTTAATTTAGGCATCTGCAAACCTTTTTTGACACTTTTTCCCTTAATATCGCATCGGCCGAAATGTACACTTCTGATCTGATTTTTTTCCTTAAGTTTGAAAAATTTATTGAAATTATGAATAGGATCAACTTGAAAACCGATAGACCGCAATTTCGGCATAGACACTTTGTAAAGAACTTCCAGGCCCACACCTTCCCATAAACAAACATTTTCTAGTAATGGAAATTTGGGATGCTTCTTCTTTCTGATTATTTTTAAAAATTTTTGTACATCTCTGCCTTTCACCTCTGGTCCATATAAAAGCAACTCTTTTGTTTTAAAGACGTCTTTATCATCTCCAAAGCTATTACCAGACTCTTCAGAATCCTCTTCCCCCATCTTTTGATCTTCAGACTCGGATTCTCCAAAAACTGTGTTGCTGAACAAAAGAAAAAAAATACTCCATTTTAAAAATTTCATAACCCAGCTCCATTGACCTACCCACGGTCAATATAACATATATCCGGGGTCAAGGTGCAGCTGTATAACTGCTATTCAGTTATGCGAATAAACTCTAAGCTTGGTAATAAGAAAGATTCAATTTTGTTTCCCCTGTAATTTTGTAAGAAGGCTTTAGAGAAAAAAGTTTTTTCGATCTACACAAGCTGCATTAATATCTGGACGTAACCGATAGCAATCAAACACCTTGTAACACCGCGTATCCAAGCCCCTTACAGTGAATAATAAAAAAAGTAAAGAGACTGGGAAAAAATCAAACTTTATTATTTAGAAACTTCTGTAATCGAATCATTTGATGCCATACCGCCCGCTTTTGGCCCGGAGATCTTAATAAATAAGCCGGGTGATAAAACACAAACAAACGGATCGGCTCTTGCAGTAAATCATTTTTATAGAAAAGTTCTTTCTGCTGCAAAGCTGCCATTCCCTCCATCGTGCCCAATAAAGAGCGCGCGGCCACAGCTCCAAATAACAGCAACACCTTAGGTTTAACCAAAGCAATATGGCGTTGCAAAAAAGGAAGGCATACTTGGATTTCCTGGACAGAAGGTTGACGGTTCATGGGGGGGCGCCACGGCACCACGTTGGTAATATAGACATGATCTCTTGTCCATCCCACTGATTGAAAAATAGCATCCAAAAGTTGCCCACTGGCCCCTACAAAAGGCTTGCCTAATCGATCTTCTTCGGCTCCTGGTGCTTCACCAACCACCATAATACCGCCCGCAGGATTCCCATCAGCAAAAACAGTATGTTGTGCTGTATCAATCAATCGGCATTCTTGAAAACATTCTAATTCATACTTCAAATTCTGAAGCTGTTCGTCCAATGAAGTAAGGCCTTCAGATGTTTGCGATGCCTTATTTTCGGGATCACACCAAGCCCACTCTACACCCTGATAATGATACCACCATAAAGCTGCCAATAATGCTTCTTTATTTTCTGAATAACTCAATGAATTAAAATTTTGCTCTTTCTGTATTGACTGTAGCAGATTGTTCTGATATTCCAAAAGATCCTTTATAATAATTTTTTCTTTTTTATCCGCAACTTTTGATCATTACTAAGAGCTGCGGATATTTCAAGAGGTTGATATCTGAATAGACAGTGCGCCCATTAACCTACGATTTTCCAATCTCCCGAGGCGTCCTTACAAGCTGTTCCATAAACAACTTGCTTTTTACCACCAATCATGGCCACACTTTGAAACTCACGGCATCCTGGGCGTGTCACTGCCCCAGGAATTACGTATCCCTGGTTATGAGATTCTGCATTTTGCCAAGTTGTTTGCTGTCCTGTTTCAAAAGCTTTAGAGGCTGCTCCTCCAGCAATTTTTTGATCATTTTGATCTGCTCTAGACCCTAATAATCCTCCGCCCAGCATTCCCAACAAGCCGCCTGCAATCATAGCTGCCGTACGGCCGCCGCCCTTTCCGATCTGAGAACCAGCCAAAACACCCAACATTCCACCTAAACCAGCACCGCCCATCTGGCCCGCATGGGGAACGTTATCACAACCACTTACAAAAACTGCTGCTAATAGGCAAGTAACCCATTTTTTCATTGTACTATCCACACGCTAAAACGCTTACAGGGCATTATAAAACAAAAAAAATCCAAATGCATCAGATTCTTTTTTGCTTAGATTGTCAGGATTTATTTTGCCCCTTTTCACGGATAGGAATTGTTTTTTAAGTAATCAACTAAATTCTGACACAAAATGTTTTTACAATATAGAACAAGAAACGTGCCGTAATGATTAATTTCAAATCCCACTTTAAGGCCAGTATTCAGGGATGATTGGTTATCCACATTACAGCTCCACTAGGGTATTATTTTGTAATTGCCACATGCATTCATTAAATGAGACACAATGCGTGTTGCATACCCCTTGCGTTTATGTTCGGGATGCGTATAACGCCTATTTCAGCATAGCCACCACCAACGCTTATATAAGCCTCACTAACAACTCCCGAGCCTTTGCATAAAGCGTACCCAATACCATAGTATAAAAATTTTTTATCTGACCCATAAAGTTCATATCGTTCTTTATACCAGGTGCATTGCTTAAAAAGGTCAATTGATTTAATAGGCTTAATTTCGAAACCGGGTTCTAGCGATATAATTCTACCTGGCTCTGTCAGAGAAAGTGAGCTGCGCAAATGAAAATTCCAATCATGGTTTAAAAATAGTGGATGATATTTAGTCTGACAGTACAGCATGGGAAACTTCAGTCCTTTAATCATAGAGCCGACCTCAGTTACATCTTCATCTATTGTTTGACCTGCAATAAACACACATGGATCCTGGCCATTTTCTATAACCAAGATAGGTTTTTCAGAACATTCAAAAGGTTACCTTATTTTTTTCAATAATTATTTAATTCCGGTGTTTGAAGATTTTATCATAAAGCTACCGCTACAACAATTAAAAAATTAAAAACTTGAAAATCAATGTTAACTTAGTTTACACTTAAAAAGTTGTCAGATTTTTAGGAAAACACATGATTTTAGTTATAGGAGGATCTTCAGGTATTGGTCTTGGAGTTGTCAATCATTTTTTAAAAATGGGAAGAAGGACCTGGCTTGTTTCCAAAGACAAGGAAAAACTTTCAAAGTTAGAAAAAAACCTAAAAAAAGACTACGGCTCTTTAGTACAGACCAGTTGCGTTGATCTTCTTCAACCCGATCAGGTGAATCATTTCATTCAAGAGGTTGAACAGGAAAAAAATCACATTGAATATTTAGTCAATAACGCAGGATTTTTTAAATATATTCCTTTTTTAGAGCATACTTACCAAGACTACGATGATCAGATGGCTTTGAACCGAGCACTATTTTTCATGACTCAAGCTGTTATTAAAAACATGCTGAAGAATGGAAAAGGCTCTATCGTCAACGTGGGATCTACGTTGGCCCAGCAGCCTGTAAGAACCGCACCGACGGCAGCATACTCTATGCAAAAAGCAGGCTTACATGTTCTGACAAAAAACTTAGCATTAGAATTTGCCTCTTCTAATATCAGAGTCAACACAGTGGCACCTTCTGTCACCTTTACACCGGCGTTTGATTCTTTGTGTAATGAAAAAGAGTTAAAAGAAAGGTTTGGTCCTGTGCATCCTTTAGGACGTATCGGGGAGGTCAGCGATATGGTAGACGCTATAGAATTCTTTTTATCAGACCAATCATCCTGGGTAACAGGGCAATGCCTTTTCGTAGATGGAGGTCTTTTAGCCGGAAAAAACTAACGTCCTTATAGTAAAATTTTGAAAATATATAAGGTCGTTTTTCGCGATGATATGGCTGAAAAAGTTTTTCCTTAAAAATCAAAAGGACAACACGCTTTTTTCAAAAAAAAGTTTTTGGCAACGGGAAATTTTTCAGCCACAAAAGAAAATAGCTCCCAGTTCAAGGCTCCTGCAGAATGTTGAAAACCTTCAGCCATAGCATAAATAAAATAAGGAATTTGATCCGAGGTTTTAAGAATATTTTTATCTAAAACTCCAAAGTCTCGCCCTAAAATATGTTGCATTGCAATCCAAGATACGGATTTAGCTGTTTGTAAAAGGGCGATATTCAGACCCTGCCCCAATAAAGGATGCACACTTTGTTGCGCTTCTCCCAAGATAAGCACTCGTGGGGCAATAACCGGGGGAGAGCGATCCCAGCGTAAAGGATAAATCCCCCTTGCCCCTTTGGGCCAGAACCTCCTGTGATAAGGGGCCACTAAATGGTTCACTTTTTGTACAAGAGCCTGAGGGGAAAGCTGCTTCAAATGATCTGTCATCCCCTGAGGATGCATCCAGATAACTCCTGCCGTGTGCTTAGAAAGGGGCAATACGCCCAAACATCCTTGATTTAAAAAAAGCTCTAAAGCTTCTTCAGGACCGCGATAGCCCGCCGAAAAACTTAAGGCTTGCTGACCAAAGTCATAGCGATGAGTCCAATGACCACAGAGGCGCTTGACCCAAGAATTTTGACCATCTGCCCCAATACACAGGGCAGCCGTAAGATTTTGACTGCCTAATTGCTCGTTCTGTAAACTGACAGTCACTTCTTTTAAAGTGTGGGTTAAATTTGTAAGAGCCCAAGGATACCATAAATCCAGCAGCGGCTGTGTAAGACAATGCTGCAAGAGTATCTTTTTCAGATATGCCTCGTGAACCATACTGCCCAACCGATCTAAGCCAACCTCTTGGGCCGCAATCCGAAAACCTTCCGAACAATCCTGTCTTACAATCAAGGCTTGCGATAAGGGCCAGAACGGATCGGGCACAGGCAAAAGTCCTTGTTGCTGTAACCAAGTCACAGAAGCCTTAGAAAGCATCAAAAAGCGTCCTTGACCAGACTCTGCTTTCAGATCTTTACGGTCTATTAGGGCGCACCTCAGACCCACACGGCACAATGACAAAGCGGCCACCATCCCCACAGGCCCTGCCCCCAAAACGATGACGTCATAACAAGAGCTTTTTTTTTCCACCGACGTCCTTAGGGTGCCTGAAACAGTCTAAGCTACTTTAGCGAAAAACACCTTTTCGATTCAAGAGCAGCCTCCGCAACCCTTTGAAAATAGCTTCAGTCTTCTTTAGCAACTTTGCTACGCGCTTTTAAAAGCTCCTTGCCTTTATATCTAAGTTTTTTTGAAAAGTTTTTAATATTTACATCGTCTTCAGACAACACTGTATTAAACATTTTATAGACTTCATCATTAGTAACCTTATATTTCTTAATCTTCTTAGAGTTTTTTGTCTTAAGGCTCATTTTCAAGAAGAGTCGAACTTTTTTCTGAAATTTTTTGTCAAGCTTTTTCAAAAGGCTTTTATAAACAGCTTGAGACGTTTGATGGTTATATTCAGAAGCGCTCTTAAAATCGTTTGTTGCACTTGAATTCGCTGAACCAAAACAAGCGTCGGTATTTGCAACAGGTAAATTTTTTTTAAACGCATCACACAACGCTGCCTTGTCTGTCTCTATATTGCTTCCTGAAGAAATATTTGCCTTAACAGAAGCGGCAGAAAAACAAAGTGCACACACCAAGTAAAAAAAATGTTTCATTTCCAAAAAAAACTTTATAATTTGTTACTATAAAGTTTAGACCCTTTATTTGTCAAGAAGCTTACGACGTGCTTCTACAGCCTCGTTCACTTCGTTCTTTATTTTTTTTAGCCACATTCTTGAAACTTACATTTTTGGCAGATAACGCTTTATTGAACACCTTATAAACCTCTTCCATAGGTAAAGAATTTTTTCCTTTTTTTTGCTCTACCTTTCTTCCTCCGAAACTAACTAAAGATAAGGATTTCTGCCATTTAAGATTTTATAGATTTTTTCAAAATTTACATCGTCTTAATCATAAACTTTGTCCCCCTTTGAAATAAAATTAGTTCCCTTTGCAGACCAAAATAAACTTCCGTCGGGATATTCTTTAACAAATCTCTTAGAGGAATTCGGCAATAAAGCAATTATTAATGCTATAAAATTTAAATACTTTCATTTGAAAGCTTAAAAAAAACTACGCCCCGTATAAAATAAAATTTTTAATAAGTCACTGCTTTTTTAATGATTCAGATTTGCCATTTCTTCTTTTATTTTCTTCGTCATGTTTTTTAATTTTAGATCATCTTTTTCTAACACCTTATTGAATTTTTCATAAAGTTTATCAAAGCCAAACCCTTGTTTTTTAACTGCTTTAAGCAAACTTATCATAAATCTATCAATTTTTTCTTGTGTTTTTTTATTAAACTTTTTTAAAAGTTTCTGATACAACTCTTTTTTTTCATTTTTTTCGTCTTGTAATTTATTTTTAAAAAAATGCTGAAAAGGTTTTAAATTTCCTGGGTAAGGATTCTTATTATTCAATCTTTCTACGATCTCATAAAAATCAACATCCTTTTGATCACTATAAATTTGGCCATCCAATTTGCAAGAACGCACACCTTCCTTAATCCAATACTCACTTCCATTTTTATACTTAGCAAAAAAACTTTCGGTGGCGTTTTTTGCATTTTCTGTCTTGAAATTTTTAAATCCTTCCGACCCCCAAACAATCTTTTTTTCAGATGGTAGTTTTTGAAAATATGGCGGCTCTTCATAAGGATGTCCATTATTTAATTTTTTTACAATTTCATTGAAATTTTTAATTCGGTCTTTACGATATTTTTGACCATTTAATTGACAAAAAAGTACATCTCCTGAACCCCAAAGTTTGTCTCCATTTTTATACGTACGGCAGAACTCATAAGGAGCCTTTGTATAAATACCCCCAACCTCGCCACCATGATGAGAAGTTTTCATAGAAAGAATAGCTGCTTCAAAAACTTTACCAGGCAACTAGAAAATTGGATTAAACATATTAAAAATTTATTGAAATCTTAAATATTTTAGAATAGAAAAAAATATCTGTCAATTTTGACTCTAATTTAATCTTTTTTAAAATAAACAAAAAAAGCTGCTAATCCTAAAAATCAGCAGCTCTGAAAAAAAATCTTATAAAAATTTTAATTCTTAGTCCACCAAACCTTTCATTTCCTGCTGCACTCTTTTATTTACGTTCTTTAGATTCACGTCATCTTCTGCCAAAACGTTATTAAAAGCTTGGTAAACGTCATCAGAATCAATCTCATGTTTTTTATACTTCTTAGATTTAATCTTCTTAAGCCAGCTATCCAAAAGCTTCTTTAAGGTCTTCCAAGAGACTTTTAAATTCCTCTTTAGGATTTTCATCCTCATCAGCAGCTGTAGAAGCATCATCTTTCCAAGAAAATTTAGAAGAACTTTTACTCTGAGCATCCATCGCGTCCCAATCTATTGAACTGGAAGAAGGCTTATAATCATAGCTAGAAGTTAAACTGGAAGAAGGCTTATAATCATAGCTAGAAGAAGATTTTTGAGCCACTCTTTTTAGATAAGGGTCTCCATTATTAAGTTTATTAAGGCTATCCCAAAAATCTTTGTCAATATTACTACTGATATGTCTACCATTTAAAGTCCCCCAAGAGCCACTATTAGAACTACTATAAAGATAATCTCCGTTAGGATACTGATACTAGCAGCTTCCATCGGAGTACCGAATCCATTTGGAACCATCTGCATACTCTAGATCCGCATTAGCGGCCGTTGCAAGAAAAACCAAAAATTAATTTAAAAAAATTTTTCATCATCATAAAAACAAGTTTTTTATATAAAAAAATAATAACAAAAATCCCACACTTTGCCAATTAACTTTATTTTAATATATTTATTTTTTTAAAAACAATAAAACTTCGAACATTTTTTTCTACATACTGATCTAAAACAAAGTTATCTGTTTTTGCTTGAAGCCAACCTGCATTCCTTATAAACTAATTACTTGAAATCCCTAAAGGTTGGAACGTGAAGAGCTTTTTTTCTTTCATCATCAGTGTTACGCGTCCTTTTTGGAAATATGCTACAGGATTGTGGCTGGTTTCCGTAGGTTGGGCTTTGGTGGTCACCCTTCAACCTTACGTGGTTAAACAAGTGATTGACACTGTTATGAGTGCCTCGGGGCCACAGCTGTACACCAAACTTTTGTGGCTTTTAGCTGCTTATCTGGGGGTCGGATTGGGATTCATTAGCCTGAATTTTTATTACGATTTTTTAATTGTCCGGTTTTTCCCTGCTCAAAAAGAATTTATTACCGTTAAGTTGATGCGCCGCCTGATGCGTTATCCTGTTAGTTTTTACCAAAAACACTTTGCCGGAAGCCTGACAGGAAAAATCAACGACGTTGTTTCTCACACCTCTAACCTTATAGAGATTTTTGCCGACAATTTCACTACGTGCTTTTTCACGTTAATTTTTGTGATCATCAATATGGTCTATATTGATGTGCGCTTTGTATGGGCCTTATTAGTTTGGTTGGTTATTTTTTTAGGGGGGTCTTTGTGGATGCTGTTTTCACACAGTGACTTGTCTTATTATTCCGCCGAGGCACGCTCTAAGGTGTTAGGTCATATCGTAGATTTGTTTGCCAACATGTCCAGCGTACGCTTATTCTTTCGTCACAACCATGAACTACGCCTGGTGCAACAGATAGCCCACAAGGCTTCCTTAAAAGAAAGGGCCCGGGATCGTTTTTTCTTAAAGCTCCACCTATTTCAAGGCATTTCTTTTTCATTGTTTGAGCTGAGTTGTTTTTATTGGCTGCTTTCCGGTCTTTCTAACAAAACCATCTCACCAGGGTCTTTTGTCTTACTGTTAACCTTGAATCTTCAAATATTGAACCAGTTTTGGAGCCTGGGAACAGAAATTCGAGATTTCTGGGAAAAAATGGGGGCCCTGCAACAAGCTTTGGGAACCATCTATTCTGTAGAGCAAATAAAAGAAACCCGACCTGAAAGCGAACTGGTGGTGACCAAAGGCCGCATTGATTTTAAAGACGTTTATTTCTCTTATGGTGAGGGCCCCATTTTTAAAGGGCAAAGTGTATCCATTTTACCAGGTCAACGGCTGGGCGTCGTGGGGCTTTCCGGAGGAGGCAAAACAACTTTTGTCAATTTAATTTTAAAGCTATACGATATCCAAGGTGGAAAAATCCTGATTGATGGACAAGATATCGCAACAGTTTCTCTGGAAGGGCTAAGACAAGCTATTTCTGTCATCCCCCAAGAGTGCATCCTGTTTAATCGATCAGTAGAAGACAACATTCGTTATGGCAAACCAGATGTCACCGAAGAGGAAGTCCGGGAAGCTGCCCGCAAAGCTCAAATTCACACGACTATTGAAAATTTACCTAACGGCTATCATACATTGGCCGGTGAGCGGGGAATGAAATTTTCAGGAGGGCAGCGTCAGCGCATCACCATCGCCCGAGCCATTTTAAAAGATGCCCCTATCTTAATCATGGATGAACCCACCAGCAGCATGGATGGCGTTACAGAAGAAGAGCTAGGAAAAGCATTCGCCCAAGTTATGAAAGGAAAAACAGTCATTATGATCGCCCATCGTCTGCACACTTTGATGGAAATGGATCGAATTTTGGTGTTCGGAGAAGGAAAAATCGTTCAAGATGGCCCCCATGAACAGCTGATTCAACAAGAAGGATTGTACCGCAAACTATGGAACCTGCAGATGGCGGATACCAAAAAAAAGTAACCTTGATCTTGAACAAAAGCTAAGTTTTGTTTAGAATTAATTTAAGTTTTTCTTCTGAGACAAAAAATGAAATTTTTAAAAAAAGTGTTGCTTTTAGCTTTTTTAGGCTCCAGTGGCCTTAAAAGCTGGGCTGTTTCTATAGAAGAGTTTACAAAAAAACTAAGCTCTTATTAGAGCAAATTGTTTCAAAAAGTTCTAGACTAGATATTAAACAGGAAGATATAAATAACATATCAAACTTTCTGAAAAATGAATGGGAGAAAAAAAATCCTGATCAAAAAGAATTTTTAACGATGATACACGCTGAGCCTGTTTTTTTAGCAACATTACTGAAATATGCTAACGAGTATAAAGATCAGTCCGAAGACGATGCTTCCTCCTTTATAAATCTTGAAAAGGCTCCCCTTGCTTTTGTAAATTTTGCAGAGGCTGCCATGGACTTAGTACAAAAAGGGTTATCAGCTTATCGCCGATTTAAAAATAACCTAGCCCCAGGTTTGGACTTATCTCGTTTGTGCTTATCTGAAATGGGCTTTAACAATCAAGAATTTTTTCTGTCCTCACCCATAGTGAAAGAAGTTTACCCCCATATAAATAAAGATGGTATTTGTGCCGGGCTCTCTTCTTTGTATGCCTTATCTTGTCTTCCTAAAGATCCTTTTGTTAAACCCTTAACACTGCCTGCTCTCCCCTGTTTAGCGTCCTTAGAACAGCTTCAAGGTTTTGGAAAGATCATTTATCCCCATCTTTCTGAAAACTGGTTTTGGAAAAATTACAATAAAATTTTATGCGCAAAATCTTTGTCGGTTTTTCCTGCAGAAGAAAGACCTCATCTGCAGGCTTTTTTAAACCTCACCCATTTTTTTCAAAATATGCAAATACATCCTTTGCAAGAGGTCATGGACTATTTTGGTTTTCCTGTCACAGTGCAATCACAAATACATTATGGAAAATTAGATGATGAAACTATAAAATCCGCTCTGGAAAAAGATGTTCAAGTTAAAAATCCTTGCATATTAACGGCTTTAGGTCATGCAACGACCCTTAAAAAAACTACAAAAAATTTACAATTGTATGATCCTAATATCCCTTCTGGTCTGAAGAATTTTTCTGACTCAAAAGAAGCCGTGGAAGATTATACCCAAGAATATGATTTGGGCAAATACTATCATCGACCTGAAAGGATTTCTGAGTGGGTTTATTGGAGCACCCTTTCTGCTAAAGATTCTTCTTGCTTAAAAAGTGTGGGCTTTAAACAAAAGTTTTTAATAGGCGCTCGGCATACTAGAAAAAGATCTCACCAAATACTTGCGTTAAAAGAACCTACTTGTCCTCTTTTTTGTTTATGTTCTTTTTCAGAATTGAAAATGCTGTTTGATCAAAGCGATGAGTTTAAACTCGCCATTTGGGATCCTACACGGGGCCTATACGATTACCCCAGCTGGGGAAAATTTCCAGGATCTGTATCCAAATTCTACGATTTTGTGATGGAGCAAATGAAAATATATCCCAACGCTTCAGCAGCCTGGAAGATTTTTCAGAAAATAGATCACCTAACACAATCTAAAACATCACAGCTTCATTTTTCTGTTATGCAACTTCTTCCCCTTTCTAATGACCCAAAAACCTGGATAGAGGTTAACCCTGGTCTGGTCGCTCTGGCAAACAATATAGAAAAAGCAACCACTGCCAGAAGAGCGCTTTGCATTCTGGAAGAATATAAACGTACTTTGTAGTTTTTAAAAAGACAGTAAGCTAAAAAATCAGGCTCAGCATTTAAAAATTTCCTCAATAAAATGCTGGGCGCTTTAGATGCTTGAGTCTGATTTTAAAATCAGATGTAAACGTTTCATAGAGTGCAAATAATTTCCCCTCTTTATCCTACTATGACAACGGCCATCTTAAAGTACATCAAGAATACATTGATACAGAGGCGGAAGTCTCTTGGGAAGACAACCAGACAAAAACTTTTGCCCTATCTAAAAAATTTGAAAATGCAGTCTAACGATATAATTAATATAACTCGGGTCAAGAACTTCTAGAAAGTTTGGGAACAGAAATTACACTGATTCTGACCAATTTATTAGCAAAAATTTTAAAAATTCAACTAAGTTGAGTTCTATTTTTTTTAATTGTTAACATAAAAATGCCCAAGAGAAGACTCGAACTTCCACAAAGTTTCCTTTACTAGGACCTGAACCTAGCGCGTCTACCAATTCCGCCACCTGGGCCTTTTCGTAGTAATTTTAAACTGCTTTTAGAAAAAAATCAAATCTCATTCATTTATTTAAAAGATGTTTCTGACACTCTTCAGAAAAACGATTCCAGATAGCAAAATCAATCTTAGAGCCCCAAAATTCAGGATGCCACTGAGTCCCTAGACAAAAAGGATGCTCTTTATGTTCAATCGCCTCTATAACACCATCAGGTGCAAAAGCAGAAGCTCTTAGCCTCTCTCCTAACTGATCGACCGCCTGTACATGAGAACTATTGGTGATATCTTGTTTAAGCTGCGTCATTTCAAAAAGAAGGCTTTCTGAGGTGATTTTTATTTCATGTGCCTTGTGGATGGGCGAAGGACTATGGTTCAGATACCCTTCATGATCAGGAAGATGTTGAATCAAACTCCCCCCTAACGCGACATTGATCAGCTGCATTCCCCCACAAATACCTAAGATAGGCAGTTTCTTTTTAAAACTTTCTTTAAAATAAGTCATTTCTACTGCTGTACGCTCTGGGTTAAGGGGAAGTTTTCCTGTGTTGGGTTGATTAAAATATTTAGGATCGATAGCAAAACCTCCCCCCAGAATCAAAAGACCATCTGCCATTTCCAAATACTGTGAAACAATTTCTTGCTGTAAGTCATAAGCAATTGTAATCGGTAATAAACCTGATTGAGTACAAGATTCAACGTAACGACAGCGCGTCATAAAAGAATTGCGATTTTCTTCTTTCAAAAAATCTGGAATAACTAAGACAATCGGACGTTTTGGTGAAATTTTTTCAAGCATGTTCATTGTTTCCTCTTTAGAGTATTTCAAAGGTTGAGCTTCTTGATCAGAACTCTTTAATCGTTGTGGATTTTTTGAACCTATAGTCTCTTCTTCTTTTCCAGCCCAAACTGCACTTACAGAAAAAATTTAAAAAACTTTTCACCCCAATATCATTGTTTTTGATTGAGGAAAAGTCAAGATTTTTTTAAAAAACACACCTTTAAGGGGAGCATAAAAGTATAAAATTTCAGACAAAATCTCTTGAAAAATATTTTTTTTTTGGTATTATTATAGAGTTACGCCCCGATGGTGGAATGGTAGACGCGGTGGACTCAAAATCCACTGTCCTTACGGACATGGGAGTTCAAGTCTCTCTCGGGGCACGTTTACAAGATTAATGCGCTTAGCAAAAAGAATAGCACAGTTATTTCCTTTTTCCAGACGACAAGCTGAACGCTTGATTTTTGAAGAAAGAGTTTTCGTTAACGGCCAAAAAATCTCGACTCCTGCTTATTTAGTTTCTTGTAATGACGTCATTCAAGTAGATCAGTACCAAGCCCCCGAAAGTGAACATCCTCGTTTGTTTTGCTATCACAAGCCTGTAGGCTGCTTAGTCACGTGTGATGATCCTTTTGGTCGACCAACCATTTTTCAAAGAATGAATTCCCCTATTCCTGTTCAACGCCTTTTATATATAGGTCGCCTAGATCAGGATTCAGAAGGTCTTTTACTGTTGACGAATGCACCTTCTGTTGCCCATCAACTACAACAACCCGGCCTACTTCGCACCTATGACGTTCTTATTTTTGGACCTGTCCCAGAAAAATTTTTAATGCCCCTTACTCGGCCTATGGAAGTGGAAGGATGGCACTATCCTGGGTGCCATCTACAAAGAATTTCCAGGTACAAAGGAGATACATGGGTGACCCTTTCGTTGAATGAAGGAAAAAAACGAGAAATTCGCCAGCGCTTCAAAGCTCTAGGGCTTCCTATTAAACGCCTCATTCGAACTGAATATGGCCCATTTAAATTAGGGCTATTACAAACCAGGGATTGGAAAGAGGTCTCATTAGATAAAATTTAACTAAAAATTTGTTAAAATTTTTTTGGTGTTATTTGGCGTTAAATTCAATTTTTGCTCAAATTCTAAACACTTTGATTATAAAAAATATCGAGGAAAAAATGAAAAAATCAATGATTTAGCACTCTATAGATCAAAGCGTGTATGGAATATTTCAAGAAAATAATGTCAAAAACAATACGAATAACACCTCCACACCGCTTAGGGATCTGAGTATCGCAGATTTACAGAATTTAGTGCCGACATTTCCTAATTTTAAAACTTTAATTACACCACCCGCAATCTAAACATCGAAAAATTCCAATCCTCTTTCGCACCTTTATTAGCCAAAGTGGATCTTTATAATAAGGTCATAAAAACTTCCTATACAAATCTAGGAAGAAAAAGGAATAAATAAACAAGACGGAACAGAAACTTCTAAAAAGATAAAAAATGAAGAATAGTATTCAATTAGAAAAATGTTTATACCTTTATTTCCCCCAGCATTTAGATTTTTTTTAAGAACATTTTTTAGGGTGGTGTTAACTAATATCTTCAAAAGTAATTTGTCAAAGCTCTTCCAAAAAACTCTATTTATTTAAAAATTATCTATTATTTTCCTATATTTTTTGCTCTTGTTTTGTCATAAAGCTAATATTTTGTTACACTACCTCTGAAGTGTGGCACCGGGGTATATGTAATGAAGTCTTTTTTCCTGAAAATTTTTTTTACTATCTCGCTGGTTCTCACTGTTGTAACAGGAAGTAGACTGCTTCTAGCCCACACAACTGTTGATCTGAGCCCCCTTTTATCTTTTTCCCTTCGTTATTTTTCGATTGATTTCTGTTGTAAAAAAAGCACGCTTCACTGGCCTTGGGGAAAGTTGCCCATCCTGAACTTTCAAAATATTGAAATCAAAAATAAAAACCTCCAGGTAACTGCTCAAAATCTTTTGGTCATCGTTGATGTCTGGAATCCTGTCCAAAAAATCGCAGAAGTACAATCTCAAAAAACGACCATCCACCTGCTGAATAACTCTGCATCCCCTGCAAAGCTTCCCTCCCCACAAGACCTACAAAACTTGTCTAAAACTGTATCGGGGGCTATGACCATCCCCTTAGTACACTTTTCTAAGAATGTTGAGGTTTACACAAATAATATTTACTTTCCTTACGTAAAATTTGAAGAAATCTCTTGGAAACATGTTTCTGGAATCACAAAAGGTCTTCTGAAAGGTCCTATCGGCCAAGCTCGTTGGGATTATCAGCTTCAGAACACTTTATGGAACTGGGATATTGAACACATTTCAGTTCCTGAAATTGTTATCACTTTGTTCAAAAAACAGGCATTGTCCCCTACCCCTTTTTCTATTCACGGTCAGTTGAAGGGAAAGTGGAATGAAAAAGAATGCTCTTTAGGTGGAGAGCTGAAATGGGAGGGTATCTGGCTAAAAAACCAAGGCGCTGAAGAAGGAAAAGGGATTTTTGGTCCTGGCTTTTTAAATTTATCCGTAAAGGAACGTGCCCTTGCTGCCAAATGCCAAATGACTTTTGATCAAGCTGTTTTAAAAGCCGATTTCAATGTTCGGGATTTTGAAAAAGACCCATGGTCGTTGAAATGGCATATGGACAACAAATTATCTATCTCTCAATTAAAGTTTTGGTGGCCCTGCATGTGGGGAAATGATGCCCGAATCTGGATGAAGGATCATTTTAAAGGAGGTGATATTTTATCCCTCAGTGGCATGCTAACAGGCTTGAACACCCGCCTCACAGCTCTAAAGGGAACTTTTTATATCGACCGTTCTGTAGTGCAGTTTTTGGATGGTATGCCTGCCATCAAAGAGCTCAGTGCTTGGACTCATTTTGATTTTAATGGATTTTACTTTCAGGTATTATCTGGAAAAATGTCTCGACACACATTGAAAAAAGGAACGGTAACCATTTCTCCTTTACAAGGACAGGCTTATTTAGGGGTTCGAATTCCTCTGGAAGGCCCTTTTTCTGATTTAATTTCCATTCTTAATAGCCCAGCCTTAGAATTTACCAAAGGATTACCCCTTTCATCTATGGATGGAGTAGCAACAGAACTGATTAACCTGAAGCTGCCTTTACGCGATGATGTTACCGTCAAAGAATTAGAGATCTTTTACAAAGGCAGTGTCCCCAAGGGCCGCTTTAAATTGGATTGCTTTGGAAAAAAATGTTTAGCCTCTGGAATGAACATAGAAGTACAAGGCAGCCATCGCGATATCAAAGTGACTGGAAAAGGAATTTTTCAAGGGCAACCCTCTTCTTTCCAATGGCAAGAAATTTTCGCAAAAGCAAATTCAAAACTCCTTGTTGTAAAGGGATTGTTTTCTGAAAAAGAATGGGGAATCAAAGGAATTGAAAAACATCTCTTCTCTCTTCTGGACCCAGTCCCTGTAACTATCCAGTATTATCCCGATTCCCACCACTGGCAGGGAAAAGCTGTATTAACCAATGCCCGTTTTGAAATTCCTATCACTCAATTCAAAAAAGCAAAAAATGAATCACACTTTATGACTTTCCTATTTCATGAAAAGAAAAAAAGGTTAACTTTTACGTCTAAAGGCATTATCAAGGGTAGCGGATGGTGTTCGCTTAAATCAGAAATGGCTTACGATGTTAATCTGACCATTCCCAAACGTCTTTCTTTGCATCTTAAAAATACAGACCAAGAAAAAATTCTGTCCTTAGTGGCAGACCGCCTAGATTTTTCTTCCTTATCTCAACAATTTAAAAGCAGCCCTGGCGATATCGCAAAAGCTTCAAACTTTTCTTCTTCTGCGCCCCAAAACCAACCGGTAAACGTTTCCTGTAAATGCACATCTATTTTAATGAATTTTTTTGAAATGAAAAATCTAGCGCTTGAGTTGTCGGGAATGCAAAAAAAGACAGCAGATTTTTTAGCCCCTTTTTATACTGTTAAATGGAGTAAAATTAATGGAGGAGCCACCATTGTCAAAAAAAGAACTAAATTAAAAAACAAGTCCCCTAAAATAGGTGGAATTTCTTTCAAAAGGCTTACCCCTAAAGGACAAGAACCTTTCTTAAACATTGAAACCAACTGCATCGGCCTTTTATGTAAAGAATTTGGTTTCCAAAATCATATTTTGAAAGGAAAAGGAAAAATGCGGGTATATTTTAAAAAAGATCAAAGTTTGCTCGCCCAAATTCGTCTTCATGATGTGAAAACTCATACGCCGCCCTTAGGAAAGCTTTTAAGTATTTTATCCCCTACTTTTTTCACCGCATTTCTTCCGGGGGGAACAGGATTTTCAGAAATTAATTGCGATGTTTTCTATAAAAACAATGCCTTATCCATCACCAAGATGTTGGCCAAAAGCTTAAACCTTGGCATCTCTTTAAATGGTAAAATAGATCTAGAAAAGGAAAAATTGGCTCTTAAAGGCGTTGTTATTCCTGCTTATATGTTGAACGCTTTATTCAGAAACATCCCCATTCTAGGACATTTTATTATAGGGCAAAATGGCTTTCTTTCCAGCGATTTCACAGTGACAGGTTCTTTATCTGATCCCTCATTTTTCGTAAATCCTTTAAGTATTTTCAAGTTAGGATTTTTAAAAGATGAGTTTAAACAAGATCCAAATGGCCCCGCAAATGAAGCATTTTCTTAACTCTGACAATCAATGTTTAATATTGTTTCCACAAATATTCCAGCACTTCGACAGTATCTAAGGCAGCCCCACGCCTTAGATTGTCCGAGGCCACCCACATTTTGACCTCTTTAGGAAAACCTTTGAGGGCTCGTAAACGACTGATGAATACTTGATCCTTTCCAACAACTTCCTGCGGAGGCACTATATCATCACTCACTTTTAAGAAGGAATCTCCCTCTAGCAAAGAGCATACTTGGTTTAAATCAATGGCTTCCTGAAACTGGACGGTAAGATCGCTGCAATGCCCTACCAACACGGGGACCCGTACCGTCGTAACAGAAATTTTTAATTCTTTATCTAAAACTTTTTGTATCTCTGACAAAATTTTATTTTCTTCGCTGCAATAACCTTGATCGTCAAACCCTCCTACCTGAGGTAAAACGTTAAAGGCAACAGGACGTCCAAAATAAAAAGGCATAGAACCAAGTGCTTTTGCTGATTCCACGCATCCATTCATCGCACTCGTAAATAACTTTGTTTCCTGTAAAAATCCTTCCATGGCCAGCTTACCCGCCCCTGAAGTGGATTGAAAAGTCGTAATCCGTAAAACTTTAATACCCAGCGGCATCAATGATTTCAACACGCACATTAACGGAGAGCTAACGCAATTGGCCAAGGCACATAATTGAGCGTCTTTTGCATCAGCCAAGTTTACCGGGCCTACGATTAAAGGTACTTTAGGGTCTTGACGATAATAAGAACTGGAATCTGCCACCCGGCCGCCTACAGAAAGAATTTTAGGAATCCACTGTTGGGAAACCTCTGCTTCTGTGTTAAAGCCCCACAACGAAGCTTGCGCCAGAGTATCTTCTTTTAATTCCTGTAATATGAATGATGTATCTAAAATTTCCAGAGTCTTCCCCGCAGAAGTCGCAGAAGCAAACGTTATAATAGATTCCTTTGGAATGACCCCGCGTTGCAACAGCAACTGTAAAGTTAACCGGCCCACATTCCCTGTGGCACCCACAATGGCTATTTTACGATCATATCCTAAATGTTGTTTCATGCTCCTAAAACTGCTGCTGGACTATCATTAGCAAGATCTTCTTCCATGATGGCTCGCTCTTCTTTTTCCACGTACACTGCCAAATCTTTCATCAATCGACTAAAAAGTAAATCTACTGAAGTATGGAACCACAAAGTATTCACGGTACGTTCTTTCTTCAAGGCCTCTACCTGAACATGAGAAATATTTTCTTCTACAGTCAAAACCGAATCTCCGGTCATTTTTCTGGGCGCCATACACCCAAGCCACCAACCCTGGCGGCCATTATCGATAGCCCATACTTCTTTGTTCAAAGGATCATCTTTATCTTTATCAAACAGAACCTCAAAGCATCCGGGGCGGTACGTAGCCATCTCGGGAGCACCTACAGACAAGCCATCCAAAAGAGCAAGCCCCGTGCGCACAGTAGTAAACGGGCCAGGACCCGAAAAAGTTGCTGCGGCTCGAATAGGGCCAATTTCAAAAGCACGTTTTACAAAGCCGGCTAAATCATTATCACCCAAAGGGGCTGCGCTGTGATCTGTATAAACAAGGCTTAGGTCATCAAAACGCCACAAAGCCAGGACAGGAAATGGGAATCCAAAAAAAGTTAGAATGTGCTCAGAGGCCATTACAATTGCTCCACCAAAGAAGATACAAATTCGCTACAATAACTTCTGCGCAACCGCTGGGCGCATATAATATGCTGCAAATCAGAAAGCGCTTCCATAAAATTTTCGTTTACCACAATGTAATCGTACGCTTTCCACCTAGAAATTTCAAGATAAAATTCAGCCATCCTCTTTTCAACGACTTCCATAGTATCTTGGTTACGCTGCACTAAACGCTTACGAATTTCAGAAAAGCTGGGGGGAAGTAAAAAAATACTGACGACCTGGTCTGGCATCACTTGTTTTAATTGGCAAAGGCCGTTCCAATCCAACGTACAGATCACATCAATACCATTTGCCACTTTTTCCTGTAAATGCTTCAGAGGTGTTCCATACCAATTGTCAAAAAGGCGCACAGATTCTAACAGTCCACCACTTTTTTGCAGCTGTTCAAAACGTTCCAGCGTCACAAAGTAATAATCCACACTATCTTTCTCACCAGGTCGTGGAGGGCGCGTTGTCACAGAAACTGATCCTTCCAGATATAAACTCTGTGCTATTAATTCTCGGGACAAAGAAGTTTTTCCCCCACCCGAAGGCGCTGACATAACAAAAATTACCCCATTTTTAGCCTTGTTCACCAAAAAATATTTTATAAAATCTTAGCTAATAATAACATTTTTGACTGATAAAGTCATGACGCCTAGGGGTGCTCTAAAAATCTACCTTAATGGTTTTTCAATTTTTGGGTATTTATCCGGCTTAGCTTCAAAAGCTTTTAAACTGGGATTGTCCTGGGGGATTTCCACAAAATCAACATAAAGGCGCTGATTAAATCCCCCTTTTTGGGACCTTTTGCCCTCTGCTGCCTTCAAAATCTGGAAAAATTCAATACCTCTCAGACGAGCCATAGCCATCAGCACTTCCAACACGTCGGCCAGCTCTTCCTGAAGCTCCTCCGTATTAACTGCATCAACAACCTCCTGAGCTTCTTCAAAAAGTTTATCGTTCAGTCTTTTGGTGTACTCTGCATCCTGCATAACCCGCTGATGGACTGTTATACCAGATTCACTCATCGCTTGGGGAATGCGATCGCGAACCAATTTATCCACTTTAAAACACTGATTGCTTTGACTTTCTTGCTTAATTTTATTCATATTATTTTTCCTTGGACACATCGAAACAATTCTTAAGCATAATATTCCAACCGAACTTCATAATGGAATAGTCTGCTCCTTTAACCAGGCTGCAGTTTGTGCAGGTAAACGGGGCTCTAAAACCTGAAATACTGTTTGATGATAGTAATCTATCCATGCTTTTTCCTGATCTGATAAAAGCTCTGTTTGTATCAAGCGACGGTCAAAGGGCGCCAACGTAATGGTTTCCAGGTGTAACCAAGTTCGCCCCGCATCAGGAACCTCATTCAGCTTCCAATGTGTATCGGGAACTTTTTGAACCAGAACAAGGCTTTCCAAGCGTATGCCCCACAGATCAGGGTCATAAAAACCAGGCTCATTGGAAAAGACCATACCCTCTTGCAAGCGGAAAGGTTGACCATGGGCCGAAACTGCAGGAGGCATTTCATGAACTTGAAGGTAGGTTCCCACCCCATGTCCGGTGCTGTGAGGATAATCTTTTCCATCCTGCCACAAATATTGACGGGCCAAAATATCCAGAGCGTTATCATTCACCCCTGCCGGAAAAATCAACCGCGCCAAAGAAATATGCCCTTTCAAAACCTGAGTAAAGCGCCGCTTCATCAGCTCGGACGGCTGCCCTGACCCTAAAAAGAGGGTTCGGGTTACATCTGTGGTTCCGTAAGCCTGATTTTCAGGGTCACAATACTGCCCCCCAGAATCAACCAAATACAAGCTATTCTGCAAAGGTAACGCGTTTAAAGGGTCTGGAACATAATGAATAACAGCACTGTTTTTACCCATAGCAGAAATGGTAGGAAAGCTGGGGCCTTTGTAACTAGCAGATTGACGGCGAAAATCTTCTAATTGGCAGCTGGCGGTCCATTCAGTTTGTTGTTTGAAATCACACGTCGATATCCAATGAAGAAACTGGACCAGCGCCACCCCATCTATCACATGGGCCTCTTTGACACTGCTACATTCTTTGGCCGTTTTGCAGGATCGTTGCTCATCCAAATTCAAAGAGCTCTGCTTAAATTGAATTTCAGGATGATCATTCAAAAAACCATAGGGTGTTTTAGAAGATTGATAAAAAACATCAGAAGGCAAAGACAGCTGCCACAAAGGCCACAAAGTCAGATCCTGGGAAAAAATGGTTTTCTGGGACACATCCGGTGTATACAAGTGCCCGTGAAAATGCCCTTCTTCCCACGTAATCATCCCATAAGCATGAAAAAGAGGCGCGTAAGATAAATGCCCCCTTAAATTACACAACCAAGCCAAATCGGCCCCATAAGTCATCAGAAAAGGAAGCTGATTATTGGAAAATACAGAGCGACATTTTTCTTGAAAAGAGCCCGCCCAAGGGGGAACTGTTTCCCACCGTACTTCTTTTTCCACGTTGCTTTTGATATGTTTTGAAAAAATTGAGGCCCAACGTACCGACCACCTACTATGAACCACTTCCAAACATCGTTGAGCCCAAGCTGCGGAAAAAAGCCAAGGATCCGCCAGCAAGACGCCGGAAAAGTTATGATCCAGCCAATGATTCAAAGGCTCTAAGACAACCACGGTTGGCTTATCCCGGTCCCTGGTCTGCTCGTGGGCTTGGACTGTATAGCGCGAATCGGTAAACAAAAAATCTTTTTCTTTTGTGATCAACAGTGTTCCTGCCGAACCTGTAAAACCCGACAATTTTTCCACCCAATTGTCTTCAGACTGTAATGTGTATGTGCTTAAAAACCGATCGGCCCTGGGAATTAAAACGCCTTGGCACTGGTATTGGTCTAAATATTTTTCCACGATCTCATTTTATGATGGATTATAAACAGGATAGCTTAGTTATCTTGAAGCACGCAAATTCATCTTTTTGTGGATTTTTGTTGAAAAAATTATTTAAAAGTGAAAAAATAGCTGCAAAAATACTTACTGATTATCTACGAATATGAATGGCATTAAAGTTTATCTCAGTACTGGGCCAGCAAAACCTAGATTATTATAATTTCATAATGTGTTGCAATAAACGCAAAAGAACTCAAAAAAAAACCTAATAATAAAAAATATTTCATAAGTTTTTAATGCAAATAACTGTAAAGTTATTCTAAACCAAGAGAATTAAAAACCAGTCAAACCAACAGACCACGTATTGAAAAAGTCATTTTCAGACGGAACAGAATTTTTCTTGCGTAGAGTAACATGGTGGTAACTCTTGTGGAACTCATAACTCGTTTGAAATTCTAAAGGAGCACCTTGTAAAGCTTCTTCTTTTGCATACCACCAAATTCCCGGATAGACTTGATCATAAAATTCTGAAAAATAATCTGAAGCTTTTTTATAAACATCTTTTCTTCATCAGAAAAGATCTTCTTTTCTGTAACCTCAGGAACACTTAACCCAGACGCTACTTGTCCCCACAATACCGGGGCAAAATCCTGCCACGAATCATATACAGAAGGGGTCCCCTTAAAAGTCTTTGCCTACTAAACGTTATTTTTACCATACCCTCCAGCTATCAGCTCTATTTTTGATGGAGTAGCACCCACAAAACCCTCAGTAAAACTCAATATTAAAAATAACCCCAAAAACTTTTTCACTTCCATAATCAATAAAATAAATTTATTGATTATTTTATATTATGAAAAAATCTATATTATCAATATTATGTTTTTTCAAAACAACTTCTAATACAGCGACTGTTTATTTATTTTTGAATCTGTCTTACAAAAATGTTACAGTATTCTCAGACAATAAGGAGCTGTTTTCGTGCGACTGTGCTTAATTGATGGATCCGGTTTTATTTTTCGCAGTTTTTACGCCATGCCTGCCTTGGTGACGGAAAGTGGCCAAGCTGTAGGGGCGGTGGTGGGATTCTGCCAAATGCTGTTTAGATTACAAAAACAACGCTCTTTTACGCATTGGGCAGTGGTTTTTGATCCCTCGGGCCCCAATTTTCGTCAAGATCTTTTTCCCCTATACAAATCTCATCGTGTCCAAGCACCCCAAGCTCTGATCAGTCAATTTCCTTTGGTAATGGAGGCCTGTAAAGCCTTTGATATTCCTATTTTGATCAAGGAAGGCTTTGAAGCCGACGACGTTATTGCCACCTGCGTTGCCAGGGCTAAACAAGAAGAAATCCCTCAGGACATCGAAATTGTCAGCAGCGATAAAGACCTGATGCAATTGGTCAGTCCACGGTGCACTCTGTTTGACCCATTAAAGGAAAAACTTTTTGATGAACAAGCTGTTGAGGAAAAATGGGGCGTCAGGCCTTGTCAAATTCCCTGCGTTCAAGCTCTGGCCGGAGATTCTTCAGACCTTATCCCCGGAGTTCCAGGCATTGGTCCCAAAACCGCAACTGAGCTCATCAAGCGCTTTGAAAGTTTAGAATATCTTTTAAATCACACCGATCAAGTTGCGCGCCCAAGGCAAAAAAATTTGCTTTTGGAATACGCAGATCAAGCTCGACTCAGTTACAAGCTGGCTTTGTTAGACAAAGAAGTACCCTTAGAGTTTACTTGGGATGATCTAAGCGTCAAAACTTTTGATTCTGAAAAAGTAACTACTTTTTTGGACGCCCACCAGCTGTATCGCCTGAAAGCACGTCTTCAAGCTCAGGGTGATCTGTCCGCCCCTGCTTGTCAGGAACTGACCACAGGAGAAAAAGAGATGTCTACTGTTGTCCTGCAGGAACTAAAGGCAAAAGAAAGTATATGCTTACTTCCTTTGCAAAAAGAAGGACAATTAATGGGATTTTGGGCCTCTTATGTGTCTACAGAAAGTTGGTACCTTCCCTTCAAAAATGACGATTTGTTGTTATGGCAAGACTTGTTTACTGACCCTAAAGTAGCAAAAGTTTTTTGGGACATAAAATCTTGGCTGGGCCCCCTTGCAAAGATTGGATTAAAAGAAGTGAACTCTGTCCAGGATCAAATGTTAATGGCTTATGCAGCGGCCGGATGCCGTAAAATTGATAATGCCAAAACGGCCTTAGATAAATGGAGCGCGGAAAGCAGCCAGCGCTTAAATTTACCCCCCGGCTGCGATCCTGCAGGCTGTGAAGTGGCCTATATGTATTTGCTGCATCCTGTTTTGATGGACAGATTAGAAAAAGCAGGCTTGTGGTCTTTGTATCATCAAATTGATCTCCCCTTAGCCCACGTTTTGCATCATATGGAGGAACGGGGTATCTGTCTGGATACTGAATATCTTTATCGTTTATCTCAGGACCTGTCAGCTCAATTGCAGATTCAAGAAAAAATTATTTTTAAGGAAACCGGGCAAACCTTCAATTTGGCTTCCCCAAAACAGTTAGGTGAGATTCTTTTCGACAAGTTGAAATGGCCCTGTGGGAAAAAAGGCAAGTCGGGGGCTTATAAAACGTCCAGTATTCAGCTGAACGAGTTTGCAGAAAAGGGATATAGTCTGGCAACAGATATCTTAAAATGGCGCAGCCTTTACAAATTAAAAACCACTTATACAGATTCTTTGGTCCAACAGGCCGGGGAAGATGGCCGTTTGCACACCTGTTTCAGCGCCGTGTCTACATCCACAGGACGCCTGTCTTCTCTGCATCCCAACCTACAAAATATCCCCTTAGGTCAACCGTCTATTCGCCGTGCTTTTCACGCTTCTGTGGGCAAAGTCTTTGTTTTTATGGATTATTCCCAGATTGAGCTGCGTCTTTTGGCCCATATGGCAGATATTGAAGTCTTGAAAAAAGCGTTTCAGCAAGGGGAAGACATTCACGAGCGTACCGCATTAGATCTTTTTGGGTGTAATGACAAAGAAACCCGCCGCCATGCCAAGGCCATCAACTTTGGAATTTTATACGGTATGAGCGCCTTTGGGCTGGCCAAGCACCTCAAACTCAGCCAAAATGAGGCCCAAAAATACATTGACCATTATTTTGCCTGCTATCCCGGTGTGTTAGATTACATTGAAGCCTGTAAAAAGAATGCCAAAGAACATGGATATGTGCAAACTCTGTGGGGACGGCGGTGCGGGATCCCGTTTATTCACAGCTCTTCTTATCTGCAACGTCAAGGGGCAGAAAGACAGGCAGTAAATGCGCCTCTGCAGGGAACCAGCGCAGATATTATCAAAAAAGCCATGATTGATATTTTTAAAATACTGCCTGACATGCCCCAAACAGAACTTCTATTACAGATTCATGACGAGCTCGTCTTTGAAATGCCCCCGGAAGATGTAGCGCGAAATGCCCCTATCTTGCAAGCAGCTATGGAAAATGCAGTTGACTTATCAGTACCTTTGAATGTTTCTTGGTCCCAAAGTTCTTTTTGGGAAGACACAGAAGATTTTTTCTGGGCCCCTGAACCAGATAACCAACCAGATCATCAAAAATTTTCAATTTCAGAAGAAAAATGACCCTACCACAACCTGCCAAATGGCATGTACTTGTATCACAAAACAGTACCAGTCACATTCCCGCAGAATGGCACTCTGTTACCAGCGTTCCAATAGAACAATGCGATACGATCATAGTACTGGGTGGAGACGGCTTTATGCTGCGCTGTATGGCAAAATTATGGAAATACAGCAAACCTTTTTATGGCCTTAATTTTGGTAGCTCTGGGGCTTTGATGAATCCTGTGGTTTCCCTCCCAGGCCTGCATAACAGCATTACCCAAGCCTATCCCATTCAGTGCCCTGCCCTTTCTATTAAGCTTTGGGACAACAATAACCAGCTTCTGGAACACTTTTATGCCTTTAACGATGTGGTTTTATTTCGCAAAGCCTACCGCGCCATTCACTTTAATATTTCTGTCAATCACAAAATTTTAGTGCCTTTTTGCTTTGGGGATGGTGTACTGTCTTGCACTCCGTTGGGATCAGGAGGATACAACGCTTCGGCAGGAGGTCCTTTACTTTCTTTTCAACAACTTCTTATGGGGCTTCGCCCTTTAAACCTTTACAGTCCCAAAGAGTGGACTGGAAACATTTTAGGCCCCTCAGACACCTTAAAAATTGGCCTTCTGTCTTGCCCTCAACAAAGGCCTGCTTATATCGGGTGGGATGCTTTTGAACAAGATCTCAGCCCCGCATTTCAATCTCTGGAGGTTCAATTGGACCTTCAGCACAAAATAACTATTTTAAGGAATTCAGATCTTCATTTCTATGACCCTGCGGCTTTAAAACTTGAAAAAACATACATCTGATTCGGTTACTTTTTTGATCAGTCAATTCAAAAAAGTATTCAAAAGCTTACTAGAAACCTCCCTAACAAAAAACTCTTCATAATACTATTCCTAATTTAAAAATATAAAGTCAGCCTATAATAAAAATTAATAACTAGTAAAACCAACTACCCACCCTCCGGTGGATAGACCATCTTCTGAAACAACACCAGCCCTGCGCGAAGTGACAGCATGCCATTCCTGACCCTCTTCAAAAGCGTAGCTCAGCGAACGTTGCAAAAGAACATCTCCTAATATTTTTTCCTTGGCATAAAAAATTTCAGGATAACACTGATGACAAAATTCATAAAAATAATCTGAAGCTTTTTGTGTATAAGGCTTTTCTACCTCTGAAAAAGCCTTCTCTGCCATAATTTCAGGGTCGACCAATCCCGATTCCAGCTGACCCCACAAGCCCAAGGAAAACTCTTGCCACGACTCAGAAGCTGGTGGAGTCCACTTAAAAGTCTTTGCCCACATCACGCCTCCGCCCTTTATTCCCTCAACCGTAATCTTTAGTTTTAATGGAACAGTTTCTACAAAACTCTGACCAAAACCCAATATTAAAAATAATCCCAAAAATTTTTTCATTTTTATAATCAATAAAACAAATCTATTGATTTGCTTATATCATAAAAAAATCTATATTATCAATATTATGTTTTTTATTTAAAAATTGTTCACAGCTTCACAAGCAGTTGTGATAAACTGAAAGTATAAAATTAAAATTGTTAAAAATGGAAATTACAATTTTAGGATGCGGCTCCTCTAGTGGAAACCCAAGGGCGGACGGCTATTGGGGACAATGCGATCCTGCCGAAATAAAAAACCAGCGACTTCGGTCTAGTATCGCTTTTAAAACTCATACCCAAAAAACCTGGCTGATTGATGCATCCCCAGATCTAAGACAGCAGTGTTTAAACAACGATATTCGGGACATTTCAGGAGTCTTATGTACTCATGCTCACTTTGATCACATCGGAGGCATTGAAGAGCTGAGAGTTTTTGCGGGTCGCTCTTACAAAGTATTGTGCTATGGAGACGAAAACACTTTACTACGCCTAAAAACCCGCGCCCCTTACGCCTTTGAGGTTAAAACCCAAGGATATCCTTTTTTCCTGCAGTCCGTCGTTATTAACGGCCCTTTTATGGTAGATGGCATTGAAGTTATTCCTTTTAAACAAGATCACGGAATGGGCATGACCAGTCTTGGTTTTCGTTTTCCCACATGGGCTTATTCCACAGATGTGCATCACTTAGATGAAGATGCAATGACAATTCTTCAGGGTGTAGATACGTGGATTGTAGATTGTTTTGACCTTAAGCCCTCTCCTACGCATGCTCATTTAAGCCTTGTTTTGCGTTGGGCAAAACAGGTTCAACCTCAGCGTCTTATCTTGACTCACCTAGGACGAACCATTGATTACTACACACTACAGAAAAAACTGCCCAAAAACGTTTATGTGGCCTATGACGGCATGAAGTTGTCATGCTAGGCTGTATCAGCAAAAACTTACAGTATTATCTGCTGCCCATGCTCTTGTTGGCCCAGAATATGATAGTAATATCCTTGATTTTTAATAAGCTCTTGATGAGTCCCTTGTTCGATAATTCTTCCCTGATCCAGTACCAACAAACGATCCATCAACTCTAAAGTTGCCACACGATGGGCAATAACTAAGGTTGTTTTACCCTTCATCAATTCATGCAAAGATAATTGAATATCCTGTTCCGTCATAGCATCTAATTGAGACGTCGCCTCATCGATACACAAAATAAAAGAAGGCTTTAAAAAAGCCCTAGCAATAGCTATTCTTTGTTTTTGACCTCCTGAAAGAAAACATCCCTGCTCTCCTGCCGGTGTCTGGTACCCTTTGGGTAAAGAGGCAATAAAATCATGGATATAAGCTTTGCGACAAGCTGTGTAAACATCTTCCAAAGAAGCTTCGGGATAGCCATAACGAACATTTTCTAAAATACTTCTGGAAAACAAACCTGGTTCCTGAGGAATCACATCCCAAATCTGGTGCAAAGACTCTGTATTTACCTGTGTAATATCCTGCCCATCAATGAAAATCTTTCCAGATTTCGGCGTATGCAACCCCAAAAGCAACTTCATCAATGTGCTTTTTCCACTGCCGGAAGGGCCAATAATGCCTACCTTTTCTCCGGCAATAATAGTTAACGACAAATGGCTTAAAACATCACTTTCTGCTTCATAACCAAAACATACATTTTCAAAGACAATTTTTGGACATTTTTTCAATTGTAAAGCCGGCAGGTGCTGCAAAGATAATCCAGAAGCCATTTGTAAACTTTCCAAAGATTGACGTACTCTTCCAAACAGCTTTCCCAAAGTTTTAAAGCTTTGGGCTGATCCCCATAAAAGATGCGAAAGTTTTTCATTTAACCCGATAATCACTGTTAACGTTCCCAAAGAAATCAGATCATTTTTATAACAATGAATCAAAAAATAAAAAGTAATCGCAAAAACAGTAAAATATACGATTGAAAGTCCGAAATACATCAAAAAGTAAGACCAGGTCAATTTTTGTTCTGCGCGCAGACTTTCCTTGGTAAATATTTGTAGATGTTCCAGTTCTAATTTAATCCCTTGAAATAACCGTACAACTAAAATGTTAGAAAACGTATTATTCAAAAGTCCGGTAATACGATTGTTTCTTTCTGAAAGGCCCGAGCCCAACTTGCTGGCATAAGAAGAAAATAAAATATTGATGCTAATAAAACAAACGGACCATAAAAAAGTTAATAAACTAAAAACTCCGTGGGCACTGCCAATAGTCTTTAAGGTCATCAAAAGAACAAATAAAGGATAAAACACATGCCACAAACTAATCTCTAGGACTTCTGGGACGCAAAACCCTAAATCACTGATCTGAGCTGCCCCTTCCCCAGAAAGACGCTTTTGAAACTCTTCATAAGATTTATTCAGGGCTCTTTCAAACGCTTGTTGAATCAACTTTATACGTAAATAAGGCAAAAACTGAATGCTGATAAAATAACCTGCAACTCGATACGCAGTCAGTTCCATTAATAAGGCTCCAAACAAGCCTAAAAGAGGACTTTTTAAAGTCTCTGCCAAAAGCCCCTTAGGGGATTGGGCTAACACATCAAAAAACTGTCCCATGAAATAATGAAAAAAAGTAATGCTAGAGGCTAATAGAAGAGGACAAAAAAATAAAAAAAATGTCCCCGCAGGAAAAGAGCGCAGAAGCCTGGCAAAGAAAAACAGCACTTCTTTCAGGCCTATAGATTTTTTTTTAAAAGAAAAAAGATTTTTTGACAAAGATGGGTCTCGTTAGCTTTCTTAGAAGAATGGACAGTATAACATTTTTTGAAGACTCAGAGAATTGATTAAATAGAAAAAGAGAGATAAATCTTACAGCTCAAGCCCCTTTAATACATAACTTTTACGGTGATAAGGAGTATACCCTCTTTCCCCTAGAACCCGTCGGTGATGCGCTGTCCCATAACCTTTGTTCGTATTCCATTTGAATTCTGGAAACTCTGTATGTAGATGATCCATCAGCTGATCTCGGGTGACCTTGGCAATAATAGATGCCAGCGCAATGGATAAGCTTTTCTGGTCTCCTTTGATCAAGCAGGTATGAGGTAAAGGAAGAGGTCTGTTACCGTCCACCAACACATGATCAAAAGAAAGAGCTTGGCATGCTTGATTCATAATATGCAAAGTCGCTTGCAAAACATTTTTTTGATCCACTTCTTCAGCACTGGCATCAGCCAAGCAAAACTGTCCGTATTCAGGATGGCTGCAAAATTCTTGATAAACCCACCTACGTTTTTCAGGCGAAAGACGCTTTGAATCATCAATCTTCTGCAAAAATGAAGTTGGGGCTGCTTCCTGATTAATCCACGCAGCACATACAAACACCGGGCCTGCCCAGGCGCCATACCCCACCTCATCTACCCCAATGACTCTCCCAGCGTTTTGGTTTTCATAGGAAAACATCTTAAATCTTTTAAGGCTTTTAAAGTAAATAAAACAAAACAAAAGATTGAGTGTCAAGGTTTCATAACCTTTTTTAATTCCCTTTTTTAATTTTTCATGGCGAGGCCCGCCACCCTTCACCAATATTGACAGCTTTAAAAATAAATAATAGAATAATAAAAATATTAGCCTTTACTTTGGATGAAAAAAATTTTTACTTTCGTTTCCTCATTGTTATTTTTTAATTTTTCTTCACACGCTCTTCCTAAGGAAGTGTATCTTTCCATCGGTGGATATGACATCCAGAAGACCCCTTGGTCTACATGGTTAAGTTTTGAGCCTTCCAGTCATTCTACTGAAGAATTCGAAATCGAACTCTGGCAAAAGGTGCAAGAATTACTGCACTGTGACGAAGTCACCCAAAAAAAACATTTTTCCCCTGAAGAAGAAGGTTTTGTAAAAAAAGCGTCTGACTATTTTGTGGTCTTTTGTTCTTCTGAAAATCCGGAAGTTTGGATTCGTAAAAAAGAACCTTTAGAAGGCGTCCCCTTAAAATTTGAGACCACTCACATGACCCACCAAGAAGAAGATGCTGACCAGGAAGAGCCTGTTACGCATTCTCACAGCGTCACTTTAAGAAAAGCGACTTCTCTTAAAAAGGCTGTTACAGGAGATTGGAGTATATCTTTGAGAGAATTAAATAAACATTAATTGTTTTACTGTAAGATGATAATTATATTAATAACATAATATTATAATGTTTAAAGTTATAAAAGATAGTATCTTTTTCTTAGGGCTGTTTGGTGGGGGAGCGTCTTGTCTGGCCACAGACTATGATTGGAGGCCTGGTTCTGAAATAAGTACTAGTTCAAACTCAAGATCTTCAGAAGAAGATGAAGTTATAACAGAAAGAGCTAATTTTGCTGTATGGCTGCAAGGAAGAGTTTTAGGAACCCCTCATTTAACCATAAGAATAAATGGTCTTCATAATGGTGGGATTAGCATTCAAAATTTTGCAGCTCTGCTAGAAAACCCAGCCCAGGTAATCGCTGCTAGCTTCGGGGGACCCGGATGGACTTTTAATAATAACGCCCCCATCCCCATAGGGCAGAGTACGGTAACAATTGGTAATATTGTTTACACAATCGTAAGAGCTCTCTCTGGCCCCGAAAAAAGAAAGCGAGGCTTCGCGCCGGAAAAAGATAAAGGCAACAAAGATAATTCCCCAAAGAACTCCCAAGGTTTAGTTCAATAAAGCGCAAAATCGACCCGATTTTAATTAAATTTTTTCTCTCGTTTCATTGCCTGGGACAGCTCATTTTGCTATGTTAAAGAAAAAAAATATCACTTGAAACAGTTTTTTCTTTTAGGATTAGGCAAGTCCAATCGTGCAGTCGCTTCATTCCTTAGCAGAAAAGGACATACAGTCTGGGGATGGGATGATCGCGAAGAAATTAGAAACGCTTATCAGACTGCAATCATTTTTGAACAACCACAGTGGAACGATCAGTGGACTTTAGTCACTTCTCCGGGCATTTCACCCCAACATCCCTTGCTTCATCAAGCGCAACAGCAAGGCGCCGAAGTAGTATGTGACATTGCGTTATTTTTCCATTTTTTTCCTGAAATTAAAGCACTGGGGGTCACAGGAACCAATGGGAAATCAACCACCTGTTGTCTTATAAAGCATTTTTTCGATACAAAACATATTCCCTGTTCTTTACTGGGAAATATTGGCCGCCCTATTTTCGAAGATGCAACCGAAGAAACCACAGAAAATTTCCCTTTCAATCAATGGTATGTGATTGAACTGTCTTCTTATCAACTAGAATTTTTCCCGAAAGGCTCTCTGCCCCTGAAAGGCGCAGGAATTTTGAATGTTTCACCCCATCATTTAGAACGTCATGGAAATATGGCCGCCTATTTAAGTGCAAAACAAAGGATATTTGAAGAAGCGCAACAAAAAGTTTTATCCATAGATGACCCTCTGTTATTTGACCTTGCGCAGCAAAATCCAACTGCCTATTGTAAAGTTTCTGGCACTGCAGAACATTGGTCACAAGCAGATATTTTTTACAATGCTAAAGGTCTGTATGGTGAAGACTTCTTTTTATCCTGGGGGGATTCTTTGTTTGCAGAAAAACCCTTCTTAAGGCAAAATGCGGCCTTAGCCTACGGCCTTTTGAAAAATAACATTGATATGATAGAAGACTGGAATCAATCGCTTGAAAGTTTTTCTCCCCCAAAGCATCGTCAACAATTTCTGGGCAAAAAGGAAAATGTACACTATATTAATGACAGCAAAGCCACCAATCCTGAAGCCGCTTTACAGGCTTTGTTGTCCTGCACCACTCCGGTGTATTGGCTGATGGGGGGAGTCCTGCAACAAGATGAGTTAGAAGTTTTAAACAAGGGACTGCGCAAAGTGGCGCATGGTTTTGCTTACGGGCAAGCTGGCCCTAGATTTCAGACTTTTTTAAAGGAAAAAGGAGTGCCCTGTACACTGTGCAACACTCTGGAAGAAGCTCTGAACGCAGCAGAAGCTGAAAGTCACAAAAACGCAAAACCCAGCACAATTCTCTTATCTCCGGCATGCCCCAGCTTTGATCAATTTCGTGATTTCGTTCATCGCGGTGAATATTTTACAGAACTTGTTCATCAAGTATCAGGATCCCCCCTATGTCTATGACTCCTTTGGTTCCCCAAGAGGAACAAAACGCAGAAAATATTTGGACCTTGTGGTGGCATGCTCTGGACCGTTGGATCCTGGTATCCATCATTCTTTTAATTGTCATCGGTACTTGGTTGGTCATGGCCGTCAGCCCTGCAGTCGCTGTTAAACATCATTGGACTCCTTTGGTGCTTTTAAAAAAACATCTCGTATTTGTAATAGCAGGACTTGGAATTTTGCTGTACACCAGTTTCATGCGAAAAGAAAAAATTCTGCAAATGACTTGTGGCATAGGAGTAGCAACCTGGGTCGCTTTGTGGGCTGTGCTTGTTGTAGGAACAGAAATCAAAGGGGCCAAAAGATGGTTGAATCTTGCAGGGCTTTCTTTACAACCAGCAGAGTTCATCAAACCGGTTTTTGTTGTTTTGTCTTCGTATTTATTGGCCCAACTGTCTGAAAAAAATCAGCGTTTTTTAAAGGTCATGGGGTTGTTTGCTCTGGTCAGCGTTCCACTGCTCTTACAACCAGACCTGGGCACTTTTGTCTTGCTGGCTTCTATGGCTCTGTGCCAGTGTTTTATTGCAGGCCTATCTTGGAGGTGGATGGCCGGAGCCATCACCACGGGCATCTTAGGGCTTGGCGCTATCTTGGTTTGTTTTTCTCATGCTGCAAAAAGGTTGCAAAACTTTTTCAGTGCCACTGGGCAAGACCCCTTTGGCCGGCAATATCAGATTTTACAGTCTTTAAAAAGTTTTTCTTCCGGAGGCTTGCTGGGTAAAGGCCCCGGAGCTGGAGAAATCTTAGACCATCTTCCCGATGGGCATGCAGACTTTATTTTTGCAGTGGCAGGTGAAGAGCTGGGCTTTCTGGCCTGTTTAGCGATCTTAGGCCTTTACGGCATTATCGTGGTTCGCAGCCTGCAAGGCTCTTTTCGCGAAATGAACCTCATGCACAGCATGTGTATCGCAAGCCTGACATTTTTACTAAGCTTTCAAATCTTTTTGAATATCGCTTGTGTTTTGAAGCTACTTCCCACAAAAGGTATGACCTTACCCTTAATCAGTTATGGGGGATCATCCTTTTTGGCTGTGTGCTGGACGTTGGGATTAATTTTATGCTTGACCCGACGTTATCGCATGCTTTTATAGCAAACTTCTTGAATACTACCTTGAGTACGTCCCTTGGCTGTTACCAAAATTTCCACCAAGGTTTCTTTTGTTCTTTGATTTCCAATAAAATCTTTTCAATATTGGAAAGGCGCGCTTGAACCTGCTGAAATTCCTTACACGCAGAGCTTCCAGAAGCCGCATCAGGTGCAGCAATAGGAGATCCCGCAGGTGGTACCATCAATTTCTGCCTTAATGCTTGCTCTCGGAACGTTAAATTGGCCAAGGTTTGCTCTAAAGCTTTAAGCTGAGGATTCATAACTTGCGCAGGACAAGGTGCAGAAGGTGTTTGCGCCTTCAAAAGACTATCTGAAACCAGAAAAATAATCAAAATCCATTTTTTAAGCATATTTTTTGTCTTTTATTTTATGATAAGTGTTTTTTTTTAAAATAATTCTAACATTACTGCAAAATAATCGAGACAAAATAATTTAAATTATAAATAAAAAACTTCTGAATTAAATAGAAAATCATCCTCTTCCGTTTGTTTTTATTAAAAAAGTTTCTTCCAAAATAAAGGCTCTATCTTAACTCTACTGGTAGAGAGCTCAAGGGACAGCCAAAATGTTTTTAAGCTCATTAATCAAAACTTTAATCAACAACCTGCAGAAGATCAGCTGATGATTTTAAAAAATGCAGAGCTTGAATTCTGTTTAAAATTTTTACCCTTAAGCACTCTAAATTGCTGCCTCAAAGGCGTTTTTATAGCATTTTTTCGAAATTCTATTAATAAACATTTCGGATTTTATATTGTTTAACTCATTGACATTTTTTTTACAAGTGTTATCCTTTTAAAGAGAATCATTGGGTAAGAGGCAATGAATAACATCCTAATAATTTTTTGTTTTTTACAAGCTGTACCATGTAATGCAGTTGTTTTAGAAACGATGAAAGAAAGACCAACAAAAAATAAGCCCTTAACTGACCAAGAAAAAAGACAAAAAGAGCACGAAGAAAATCGTCAGGATCGTCACGATCACGAAGATCATAACAATCAGAGAGATTTTGGGAATGCAGGCATTGGCTAATCTAAAAGTAAATCTAGAAAAATAGTCATTGCCTTTTTTTCTAGATTTATACTCTTAGGATTTTTATTGAAGTTTAGCTGTTTTTATCTTGTCTAGCCAACAAATTTTTGATTTATCAAAAGCTCGTGGCTTTCCTATGAAATGCTTTTTTTCTTAAAATGATCATAAAAAATCTTCTAAAAAAGCAAATAATAAAACCTCATAAATAAAGTTATACTTCTTTAAAGCGCCTATGCATCTTGCTTTTTACTTACTTTCAGGGATTGCTTTTTATTTGACAAAATTATCATTTATATTATAAATTGAGTTGTTTTTGAACAAACGAATCATGGATAAAGTCATCGTTCTTGCAGGGGGAAAATCGTCACGGTTTGGGGCCCCAAAAATTATTCAAGATCTAGCAGGCCAAAGAGTTATTGATTATGTACTGGCACTGGCTGGGGAAATAGGGAGTGACGTAACTTTGGTCTTAAATCCAGCCTTAAAAAAAGAAACATTACCTTCCCACATTCGAATCGTATTTCAGCAAGAAGCTTTGGGCACGGGGCATGCTTTTCAAATAGCGCTACAAGAAATTTTTCAACAACGACCACCAGAAAATGAATACATTTGGATCTTGATGGGGGATACTCCCTTATTAACAAAAGAAGATTTATCCCAGCTCTCAAGCTCTTCCGCCCCCCTTACTTTGTTAGGGATGATTCCAGAAAACCCTGGAAATTATGGTCGTATTTATTGTGAAGAAGGAAAAGTTAAAGAGATCATAGAAACCAAACAAGCAACAGCACAACAATTAAAAAACCCTTTGTGTTATTCCGGGGTCATGCGCATTAAAGCTTCTCTGGCTTTGCAACTGGCACCACTCATTCCCTTTCGCCCTCAGGTCAACGAATTTTACATTACAGATTTGGTCGGCTTGGCCCTGGATCATACTTCAGAAGTCGCAGTTGTCACCGCGCCTGATGCCAAAAATTTAGAGGGTATCAATACGCCTGATCAATGGACTTTTGCCTTTAAAAGACTTCAAGAACGCTTTCGCCTGAAAGCTCAAGGGCATGGGGCCTTGTTATTTGACCCAGATTCTATCTTTCTTTCCTGGGACACTGTCCTGGATAAAGGCGTTGAGGTACACCCTTTTGTGACTTTTGGCCCCCATGTACGTGTGCATGAAAAAGCTAAGATTTTTTCCTTTTCTGTTCTTAATAATTGTGTGATTTATTCAGGGTGTAAGATAGGTCCTTTTGCCCATATTCGTCCTGGCAGCGTTATTCAAGAAGGGGGAGAAATTGGTAATTTCGTTGAAGTGAAAAATACAATTTTAGGTCCCTACTCTAAAGCCAAACATTTGACTTACTTAGGCGACGCAAGCATCGGAAGTAAGACTAATATTGGAGCAGGCGTTATCACTTGCAACTATGATGGTAAACATAAACACAAAACCATCATTGGTAACGAGGTCAGCATCGGCGCCAATACTTCCATTGTTGCGCCACGAATCATTCATGATGGGGCCCTTATAGGAGCAGGCAGTGTCATCACTCAGGATGTTCCAGAAGTGATGATGGCTATTGCCCGAGCCCGCCAGAAAAACCTCCCCCGGTAATTTAAAAGATTTTCCCATCATCCTTAATATTAATATTCAGGAAATCACTATCATTTCAAAGTTCCTAAGAAAGCCTTTCGTGATGCTTTTAATAGCTTTATTAAGGACAATCAGCCTAGTCGTCATAAGCTTGTTAACAAGCGAGCCAAAAAGACGCAATTCTTATTCCAGACCTTAAGAGAACCCACGACCTATTCCGTGATCCGCAACCTCCCCAAAAAACCGCCCTTAAAAACTTCTGCGCACAGCTTTATGAGTGATTTTGATGTCTTTCATAGTTTTAGTAATAATTCTTTGGTTGACAACCAGTTAGCAAACCGCATAAGAATCATCCACATAACTAAGAATCTAATTTCATCATGCAAAACATTCCCTGATATGCAACATTCCCAAACAACAGAAGATGCTCCGGAAAAAAAATAAAGAAATCTTAAATTTTGAGATTAATCAAAATACTTCGAAAATATTGAATAAAAGAAACGACGATGATTTCGAGCTCAACAATTTTCCTTCAACAGAAAAAATCTTCATTTCGTAACGTTCTTTCAGAATATTTGTCTTAAATTTTAGTCTCGTCATAGTGTGTAAAAAGTTTACAAGTCAATCAGATCCCACTATGTATTAAAAATACAAATTTTCTCCTCTTTTAAAAATTGTAATTAAATATTTCAACACTCTAGAACACATTTTTATTTACTTAAACCCTTCTTGTCCTTTGAATCATTTTTAACTACTCTAACCAAGACTTAGTAAGCTTTTTATAAAAAATGAAATTCAAACTTTACTCTTTCTTCGCATTAAGTGTCATAATTCTACCTAGTCCTTGTATAGGAGCAACAAAAAAGCACGCCTTGGAAAACAAGCTCACTGAAAAAATCCAAGAACAAGAATACCGCTTAAAAAGATTAGAATTAGAATGGAAACGAGAAGTTCAGGATCATGGTGCTGCTGCGCGCAGAAATTGTCGAAAATGTTTTAACTTAAGTGAACAGTTGGCCGCAGTCAAAATAGCACTGAAAAAATTATCGAAAATCAAACCTTCCAAATATGATGAAAAAGAAATGATTGAAAAAAAAGTTTAAGTAAAAGAAAAAAGGCTCTGCCTAAAAACTAGCCCGATATTTACAAATTTAGAACAAGTTTTTTGTCTTTTTAAGGATTAAAAAGCAAATTTTAAACCTTGCCTTTTATTTTTTTGAAAAATGATTTTACTTTAGGAGTCAAAAAACGTTAAAATATTTTCGGTTTTTGACTAGAGTTACGTTTTGATCCATCATCCTGCTTTTCAGACTCTAATGCTTTTTGCAGCCATTACAGGAGCTTTTTTAGGACATCACTACATTCCTTTGAAGGGATGTCAGATGTTTTACGCCTTCAGCCTATTTTTGAAAGAATGTCTGATGTTTTTATTACCTGCGATCATTTTTACTTCAGTTTACACATCATTTTCCAAATTAAAACAAGGCGCTTTGTATGTGGCAGGGATCCTTTTGGGGTGGGTTGTTGTATGGAACTTTTGCACCGCAGGATTTGCAGGGCTTTTAAGTTCTTGGATCATCAGTACAGAAACTGCTGCACTCAGTGCTCAGCCCATTTCTGCAGCTTTGTCTCCGTTGTGGGCCATGCATTTACCCAAACTGAATAGTTTGATAGCGCTGATCGCTGGTGTAGGTTTTGCATTATTTAACCATCCTGCAAGCCGACGCGTCGGGGACACTATAGCCAAATTTTGCCAAATCGTTTCAGATATTTTTTTAAAAAAAGTTTTTATTCCCTTGCTGCCGGTTTTTGTTTTCGGATTCATGTTGAAACTTTTAAAAGACAAAACCTTAAACATTTTTTTGGCCAACATTCAATCTTTTACACTTATTTTGGCGTTCTTAACAGCTTTTACCGTCCTCCTTTTCGCAGGAGTAGTTGTTTTTTACAAAAAGAACCCCAAGTTTTTGCTGCAAAATTTATCAACTCCGATGTTGGTAGGTTTAACAACTATGTCCAGTGCAGCTGCCCTGCCCTTTTCCCTAGAAGCTGCGAAAAAAAATACAGGCGACAAAGCAGTATCCGACCTATTTATTCCTTCAACTTTTAATTTCCACATGTTGGCCGACAATATTGTTATTCCCATGTGCGCGATCGTCATGATGGTCAGCTTCGGACAACCTTTACCTAGCCTTACCCAATACTTGATTTTCTTGGTCTTCTATACTATTTCAAAGTTTTATTCCGCCGGAGTCCCGGGGGGGTCCATCATGGTTGTTAACCCCATTTTAGAGACTTATTTCGGATTTAGCCCAGATATGATTGCTATGATTACGCTGTGTTACATTATTTTAGATCCTTTGATCACATGCTTTAATGTGGTAGGAAACAACTTATCTTGCATCTATTTCGATCGCTTTTATAAAAGGATTATGCTGGCCCAATGAACTTGACGTCTCGCTTGGCTCTGGGCTTCTATCAAATCACTTCTACGCTTTTGACGCCTTTCTTTATTCTTCTAGGACGCCGTCGTCTTAAGCAAAGAAAAGAGCTTGCAGAAAAAATTCAAGAACGATTTGGTAGACCATCCTTTTCACGCCAGAAAGGCCAGTATGTGTGGCTGCACGGAGCCAGTATAGGAGAAGTTCGTATGGCTACAAGTCTGGCCTATCAAATCTTAGTGGATCGTCCAGATGCTTGGGTATTAATCACCAGCCAAACCATTTCTGCCTTTAAAACTATGCCCACACACAACCGCATTTTTCACCAAATGGTTCCCTGGGATCACCCGGTATGGATAAAGCGATTTCTAAATTATTGGCAACCTTGTTGTGTATTTATTTTTGAAGCTGAAATCTGGCCTTGCCTGCTGTATCAAACTTATAAAAAAAAAATCCCCATCCATTTTTTAAACTTCCATCTTTCTGATACTTCTAGAAAATGGTGGTCTTGGTTTCCGTTTTTTTTCAAAGAACTGATGAGCTTCTGTCAAAGCCGTAGTACAGGTTGCTGTATGTCTTATGATAATTACCAAAAACTGATTCCTTTAAAGAACCCTCCCCTTATCAAAAAAGCAAACTTAAAATATATCACTCAATCTTTAGAACCTCAGGCACCACCCCAATTGGAAATCTGGAAGCAAGTTCTAAAGAAGCGTCCCTTTTGGTTAGCCTCTTGCATTCATCCTGAAGAACAGCAGTTAATTTTTAATCTTCATCAACAATTAAGACGCACAAAACCTGATCTGCTTTTAATTTGCGTTCCAAGACATCCATTAAACCTTCCCCCTACCCCTGGCGTGACTTATCAATCTCAAAACTTTTTGCCCCAGCAGGACACCACAGTTTACATTGTGGATACTTTTGGACAGCTTCCTTTGTTTTACAGTTTGACTTCTTTTTGCGTTTTTGGAGGCTCTTTTGCCCCTAAAGGGGGCCATAACCCGGCCGAGCCCGCAGCCTATGGGTGTGGCGTCATTCACGGACCCCAAACTTTTAATAATCAGACCCTTTACGACGATTTGCTGCACGCTCAAGCCTGTATCAAAGTCACCTTGGAAGAAAAGCTTACAGAAATTGTGATGCACTTTTTAGACCATCCTGATGAAAGTACTGCCTTCGGTCGACGTGCTAAAGCAGTATTGGAAACTGAACGCTCTCAAGCGCAAACTTTTTTAGAAGAAATCTCGGCATTGATTCCAATTAAGAAACAATAATATTTTAAACGTCATAAAATCTATAGAAAAATATTGGAAAGAACTTCTAAAAATTCCTTCTAGTCTTTTTCTTTGTTTTAAAAAAATCATTTCCAAACCAGGTGTTACTGCATTGATAAAACGAGTATTTTAAAAAAACCTTGATTTTTTGTTTTTTTTTAATATAATATCATAGAGATTGCTGGTAAGTCATTTTTTTGAAACATTTCTTAAAAAAAAATATTTTTCTGTTATTTGTCTTTGTTTGGAGCTCTAATGCTCCTTTAGGGGCCGACCAACTCCCCAATAAGACCGTAGATGAAAAAGCGTTCAAGACTCAAAAAGATTTATCTGAAATAGACCCTCAAGTGGTCACACCTGATCAAAATAGCGTGAACACCAGCAATACGCCAATGGATCCTTTACCTTCCGGCGAACTTGAAGATACTGCGGGACAAGAAGGGGCTAAAATTTTGTCTCCCGCTGATCTGCCCTATGATACCTCCGCTGCTCCAGCCCCCCAAGTAAGCGCGCTTTTGGCCCAAGAAGAACCTACCACGTCTAAGCATCGAATAACCGAACTTAAAGTGACAGGAAACATCCGCGTAGATACTCAGATGGTTCGCGATTACTTACCTTCTTCTGTTGAATACTCAGATCAAGATTTAAATCAGTTTCTAAAAGATCTATTTGGTACAGGACTTTTTAAAGATGTAAAAATTAGTATGCAAGGGTCCGTACTGCGCGTAGATGTTGTAGAAAATCCTTGTTTTAACCAAATTGTCTTCGAAGGGTGCGATGCAGTATCCAGGGACGACCTAGAAGAAACGATTTCTTTAAAACCAAAGGAAATTTACTCGAAGGAACGCGTTCAAGAAGCTCTGACACGTCTTAAAGAGCTGTATCACCTTAAAGGATACCACAGTGTCCAGATTGTTCCTCAGATTATTAATCGTCCATCCAACCGTGTAGATCTTATTTTTGTCATCAAGGAAGGACGCAGGGCTTTTATCAAAGAAATTCGTTTTCTTGGAAATCGTTCTTTTTCAGCCCGTGCCTTACAAAGCGTAATCACCAGCCAAGAAGAGCAATGGTGGAATTTGTTGGCAGGACCCGAGCAAGTTTACGATAAAGAGCGTGTCCGTTATGACTGCGAGCTCTTGATGGGATTTTACCTGGAAAAAGGTTATTATGATGCGCGGGTTGCCCCTTCTCATGGAGAAATCACAGGCCTTAATGGGGGGTTCATTGTCACCTTCACAGTGCAGGAAGGGGAACGCTACACCTTTGGAAAAGTACGCGTTGACTCTAAAATAAAGGGAATCAATGTTGCTGAGCTTTTAGATAAAGTTTTTTGGAGCGAAGGAGATTGGTATAAGCAAAGCTCTCCTCAAAGAGCCGCAGACACCATGCTAAAGATTTTATCAGAAAAAGGAATGCCTTTTGTTCAGGTTATTCCCGTCATGGAAAAAAACCCTAAGACCAAAGAAATTACAGTTGTCTTTGAAATTAAACCTATTGCCCCTATTTATGTCCGCAAGCTCACCATTTCGGGAAACTATGGTACAGATCGTAATGTCATTGAACGAGATGTCACATTTGCCCCAGGGGATCCTTTCAATCCCTCTAAAGTCTCTGCTTCCCAAAGGAATCTTGAAAGTTTAGATTTCTTTGAAAAAGTCACGATTAAAGATACTGCGACCCCAGATCCAAACCTACGTGATGTTTCGGTAACTGTTAAAGAAAAAAGTACCGGAGATTTTCAGTTTTCCGGAGGCTGGAGTGGCCAAGAAGGCTTCTTAGGCAACCTTGGGCTTACAGAACGGAACTTCTTAGGTAAAGGATACCTGGGTAATGTAACCGTTTATGGTTCTCAAAGAGCTCAATCCGTTTCAACAATTTTACGAGACCCACGCTTTATGGGACTTTCTTTAGATGCCGGCGCAACCCTTTTTTACAATCGGTATAAGGGTAGCACAATATCCAAATCCAGCCCGAATACAAAAGAAGGAACCTACCTGGAACAGAGTGTAGGTAGTGGATTTGATGGAATCTATCAATTGAATGACAATTTGTTCCAGAAATGGGGATATCTGATCCAATACCAAAACGTAGGGGATAAGGATGTTCGGTCAACTTTTCTGAAAGATAATCTCGCACAACACAAAAACGTTTGTGTATCTGAAATCCAGCACGAACTGACCTATAACCGCACAGAAATTCTTGCCGGGCAACGTGTAGATGGCTGGTTTGCCCAAATGAGCAACAACTGGAAAGGGGCTGGAGGAACTGTCCATTGCATCTTAAACAGATTTGCAGCTGAAAAGTTCTTTCCTTTAAATGAAGAAAAAACTTGGATATTAAGGCTGCATGGTGAGTACAGTCGCATCACTAAGCTGGGGTATATGCGATTTCTAGATCAAATGTATACCACTATGTATTCTTTTCCTGGCTTCAATATGGCGGGTATTGGCCCCCGAGACAAAAAAAATCCCGCAACAGCTTTGGGTGGTCTGCAGTTCTATACCGCTTTTGCGCGTTTGTCCGTACCAATACCGTTCTTTCCTAAAGAGATTCCTGCTTCTATTTTATTAAACCTACAAACCGGTTCTTTATGGGATTCTATGTTCAAAGGTAAGGACGTTCTATCCAATAAGTTCTTCAACCGTTCTACCTGGGGTGCAGGTATCAAAATCAAGCTGCCTATCGTAGGATATATGGGTATCATGTACAACTTTCCTATTCAGATGCTGCATAAAGTTGACAAAAAACATGGTTTGTTGATTATTATGGGACAAGACTTCTAAGGGATTGACAAGATAATAGTCTAGATAAGTTGCTGAAGCTTTTCTTAGGCTTTATTTTTTCTTCTTCTTAGCAATCAACGCCTTCCTGCAAAAAAAAATTATGCAGAAACTTGGGGTTTTTGTGCTTTAAAAAAATAGTTTATTTTTAAATGGGGTTGAAAATCCCAACTTTTTCCCCAAGAACCGTAGCCTTGAAATATGACTTCTTTTAATCCCAAAGTATGAAATAACACAGCCAATTCTTCAGGTTTCAAAAGCTCGGCCCAATGGTGCGCATTTTCAGGAACCCATTTTAACTTTTCGGCACCATGAATCCCCAAGCTCCAAGATAAAAAAGAGCGGTTTATGGTAGACCCCAATAAAAAGCCTCCAGGTTTTAAAAATGCCACGTACTTTTTTAAAAAATCGTAAGGATTAGAGATATGTTCTAAAACTTCCATCATGCACACCAGATCAAACAAGGGAAGTTCTTCCAGTTGATTGGGGGAACGATATTGAATACAAAATCCTTTTTCTTGGGCATGTTCTTTGGCAGTCTGTAAAGTGTAAGGACAAGAATCTACTCCATAAATATTAGCCCCTCTTTGAAAAAGCTCTTCACACAATAATCCACCTCCACACCCTACATCCAACACAGCAAGATCTTTTAGGCTGTTTACTGTCGAGGCAATAAACTTCATCCGTAACGGCAGAAGCTGATGCAAGATGTGGTAAGGACCATCCAAGTTCCACCATTGTTTTGCAAAATCTTTCCACTGAAAATGCATCTGCGAGTTCACAAAAAAATAATAAATTCTATGCTAATCTATCATATATTTTGTTGACAAAACAATGAAAAAAAAGCTAACTCGATTATTTTTAATATTCTGCATTATACCCAGGGTGCAAGCAGCAGACTATCCTGCACTACCAGCACACCAGCCCACAAAACTTTACAAACCTTTAACTCTATTTACTAATACACCCACTTTACCTAATTTTACGACTTTTAATATTGATGGAACTAATAAACCTTTTTATGAAAAAAGCCGCAGAACTTTAGGGGAAAACATGCCTTATGACAGAATTGAAAATCATGCAAAAACACAAACTCAGTATACAGTTGCAATCCCTTCTTTAGATTCAACAAATAATGAAGTAATTCATGAAACAAAAGAAAAAATGATTCCTTTGGATGTTCAAGGGGACGGCGCATGTCTTTTGCGATCTGTAGGCTTAAGTCCAGATGAGTTTTATAATATTGCCAAACCATTAGTCCGTAGACTTCATACACAATATCTATCAGGAAATAATGATCTATTTATTGAAATCCACGGAATTTTAAATCTCTTCCAAGGCATCGAATTAAATAATATAGATCTTTCAAAGCACCAAGATGTTAGTCGAAATGGAAGAATCTATGCGGTTAAACCAGAATTTTTTGACGAAATTATTAATAATTGGGATGACTACATCGATCAAGTGAAAGATTTAATTGCTGAAGAAGGCATTGGAGCACAGAGCCTTCCCAAGGGGCTAACCATTCAAGGTAAAAAAATTTATTACTTAGGCGTTATCCCTAGCCCTTCTGAAGCACCACATTTATATAAAGAAATTGCTAAACGGAAAGGTATTTATATTCGTTCTTTTTCCAATGACTTTGCAGGAAAACCAAATGTCGTTGTCTTGCGAAATGAGTTTGGAAAAGCACAGGATCCTCATCTTAATATTGTCACGTTAGGAGGATCTGCAGGAAGTCTTGGAAGCGGAATAGGCGGTCATTATCAACAACTCCTAACCGTAGGAGACCCTGTACCCAAAATATTAATTGAAGAATATAACGCTTGGGGAGGAGGAAGTCCTAACAAAATTCATATTAGAAATTTGAAAAATTCCAAAAGCGATCCCCATTCTTTGAGTGGGAGATCTTTATTTAGTCGCTTGTTAGGTAATCATTTTTCATCTAGTCCTTCTTTATCGGATGCTACAAAGAGTCCTGATCCCATTATTACAGATTCAAAAATTTCTGATCCCCTCATTAATTCAAAAGTTTCTGATCCGATTATGACAGATTCAAAAGCCCCCTCCTCTTTAAATCAACCTCCAGCAGAATCAGCCAAAAACCCTACAGGAACTGCTTTTATAGATGCTGTCAAAAAATCTTTAAATGAAATAAAAAAGAAAAACTCAGAACGTGAGTTTCTTGAATTAATCACCCGTAAATGCACCGATCCATCCGATTATATCTGTAGCATAATGGAAGAAATTTCTAAAAAAACTGCAGACAAAAAAAGAAAAAAAAGTAAAGGACGAAAACGTAACGCACGCAGAAAAACGTCCCGCAGCCAGCAGCTTATTGATACTTTAAAAACATACTTACAAAGTAATCCTACCGCTGCAGAAATGGTTCCCGAAAACTTTCTTTCCAATTTAAGTGATCAGCTGGGGGTCAGAGAAAAGAAAAAAAGTAAAAACAGAAGAAGACGTCGGTAAAAAATTTTAGAAAATTGATCAAATAACTTAAAAAAATTTTGAAATATTAAATTACTATTTGCCAAAATATTTATTTCCAAACCAAAGGCCTCTCTGGTTTCATTCAATCCCGCGGGGCTAGGAAATTACGCTGAAAAAATTGAAACAACCCAAAGGTTTTTAATTTTTGTAACAAGAATCCCGCCAAGATTTTATATTATTTACTTTTTATGAAAGTAACTTTCCTATCCTTCTGTCATTACAAAGCCTATTTATGTTATATTAAAGCCGCATAGCGATAAAAATAATTCCCCGTAATCCACTTTATAGGTTCTGTATAACCATGCCGCAGTTGGCTCTTCTAAAGCCTTATCTCCGCCATATTTATTTTTTCGCACTTGTGGGAATTTATTTTTCTATTTTTTATCCTGGATTAATGTCTGATGACAGCCATTATATCTATCGAATGGCAAAAACAGGCCATTACAACGAAGGTCATCCCCCCTTGATGGCCATTGTTTGGGGGCTTTTAGACAAAGCAGTTTCTGGTCCTAGTTTGATGTTTTGCTTGAATATGGCGTTACTATGGGGTGCGGTTTATCTTTTGAGTTTTCACTTAACACAACGAGGAATAAACTCTTGGCTGGCTTTGCACTTACCTTACCTACCCTGGGTGGGCCTGTACGCAGGTTGGATCTGGAAAGATATTATTTTTACTTTTGGTTACGGTTTTTTGTCGATGATCTTATGCTGTAAAGCTAAAAACAGGCAATCTTTTTCTTTCGGAGGTGCAGTTTATTTTTTTCTTGTCTTATTTTATGCAACTGCCGTCAAATATCAAGCGCAGTTTATTGCTCCTTTTTTGTGCTATTGGTTTTGTACAGTGCAATGGCCTAACTCCAAAAACCTTTCTTACTTCTGGAAGACTGCTATCCTTAGCTTGTCGCTGGTCATGTCCAACTCTTGGATCAACCACATGCTTATCCCCCAAACAGAACGGAACCACTTTTGGCAGTACGTTAAAATTTATGATTTGGCAGGCATCAGTGTGCGTTGTGGAAAAATCTTACTTCCGGACTCTTTGATTCGTGTCCCAGATTTAAAGGCCATCGAAAAAAAGTATGCTCTGTTGTGGGAACCTCTTATCCGTAGTACGGACGCTCCTTTAAAAGCGACTTCTAATGACCATGAACGAAAAGAATTGGTAAAAGCTTGGTGGAATGCCGTGGGGACTCACCCTCTTTGTTACTTGGCTCACCGCACCTCTTTGATCTTTCATGGTCTTTTACTGCCCTACCAGGTATCAAATTTCAAAAGAGTCCTTTTTTCTCCTCTCTTTTACCTCCCTTTTCAGCTATGGTTTATGTTTTCCAGGCGCTTTATCTTTCCTGTCAGGCATTTAAACAAGATGGGTTTAGGCTTAATAGCCGTGTTATTCTTTTTTTCCTTAGCTGGAACGCCCCGATATATTTATTTCAGCACCTATTGCTTCTTTCTTTCAGTCCCCTTGGCTTTAAGCCAAAGATGGTTTTCCCAGTGTAAACATAATCTTTTAGAGAAAAAGTACCCCATATGTTAATATTTTTTCAGATTTATTTTTTAGGAAATAGGATGTTAAGAACTTTTTAGCCCTGATGCTGGGAACTATTTTGCCCCTACAAACGACCCTTCCTGAATCTTACTTTTTCTTTTAATGGCACACAAAGGCAATATTATGTCGACACAATCTCGATAAATAGCGTTAGTCAGAAAATGAAAATTTTCTTTAATGATTTACATAACCCAGATCAGAATTTCCAGAATATAGCCAGAGATACAATCTTTTGGGTCCCGCAATCATTAGGACACTTCAATCAAGTTGAAGCATCTGTTGTTTTTCCCAGCTATTTGATTGTCTATAGAAAGATGGATATCAATGATTGTTGAGTTATATGAACCTTATCCCGTGCAAAGTAAAAATCTTTTAATTTCTTATACATTGAATGAGGATACTTAGTCATTAGATAACTAAGATTTAGGTTGTGGCATTGTCAAATCAAAACAGCCTGGTTTAATTACCTTGGCCCATAAATAAGATATTCATAGAGTTTCCTTAAAATAAATTGTTCTCTGCGGTTTAAAATGATGAAACACTTTTTAATTTTAATGTTATTGTTCTCAACTTTGGCTTATTGTGAAAGCTCAGAGACCGAACCTCCAAAAGAGCCTGAAAAAACTCAAGAAGAAAAAAAAGCCCCCCCCCCTGAAAAACCCAAAAAAGAAGAACAACCGCCTCTAGATATTCCCCCTGCTCTTCAAGAACAATACAACGATTTTGCTGCAAATGCTTATTATGACGACTATATGTCAGATCGACCTTTTTCCATTACAACAGCTCCTTTTTCCTAAATCACAAAGCTATACTTATATAACAAAGTGCTTTTTTAAAAATTTTTAGTAAAGAATCTTTTAGTACTTGGACTCTCTTTTATCATCATTTAGATTATTAATAAGATTAAAAAGAGGGTATTTTTAACCTATCTCTGTTTTTTTAATAATAAAATTTAAGACATGTAAAATTTAACTCTTCTGAAACCAAGTTGGTGCGCTTAACCATAATTTCTAAACGGTCAAATGTTAAAATTCTATTTAAAGCTGCTAACCAATTAAAAAAAACTTATAGACCTATCAACCAATGGCTTTACCCTCTTACGACAAAGCAGATCCAAAAATTTGAACTTTTACCACAACGGATTATTTTTTTAAGTCTACTTACATTATTTGTTACCTTACTACCTTGAAATAAGAGGGTAAGGCTAATGCGAAACCAAAATTTTAAGCTATGATCATTTTTCCGCTTTTTTTTTACGTTGAGGGCTGCTGTCATAATTTTTAATGTTACATATCAGGGGGGGCAGCATTTCTAAAAAAACTACCTCCCCCTAAATCACTAAAACAAGTCCACCACTGAAAGCAGCCTATATCTTCCTGGCAATGGTTTTTACTTCATAACAAGACACTTGATCGCCCAGTTGGTAATCACTGTGTCCGTCTAAAACAATACCTGCTTCATACCCTTCTTTGACCTCTTTCTTGTCGTCCTTCTGGTGTTTTAAGCTCTTGATAAGTCCCTGGAAAACAAGTTTCCCATCGCGTGTAATTTTAACTGTTTCGCCTCTTCGTAAAAAGCCTTTTTTAACTGCACAACCTGCAACAGTAGGACCTTTCTTAATCTTAAAGACCTGAATCACTTCTGCTTGGCCTAACAAAATTTCTTGAAGATCCGGGGCCAACATTCCAGAAAGAAGATCACGGATCTGGTCTACGGCATGATAGATAATATTATGCTTCAATAAAGGTACTGCTTCTTTTTCAATAATTTTTTGAGCTTCTGGCAGGATAGACACACCAAAAGCCACCACAATACCCTTACAAGTCTGCGCCAACAAAGCATCCGTTTCTGTAACCGCCCCCACCCCTTTATACACGATCTTGGCCGAAACTTCTTCATGAAGCAATTTGCTGATTTCAAACTCTAAACCTTCCAAACTACCCTGCACATCCGCCTTCAAAATCACTGATAGCTCTTTCACTTTCTGAGCCTGCAAGTGGCTTTCCAAAGTTCTTACAACAGGTTCGGACTCTCCCTTAGAAAGGAATGTTTGGTGTTTCCATTCTAAAAACTGCTTTGCCTCAGCCTCGCTGCCCACTTTCATAAAGCGCTCTCCTGAAGACGGCAATTGAGAAAATCCAGAAACAGCCACGGGCATTCCCCCTTCTGCTGATTGGATCATTTTACCTTTATCATCGAACAGCAACCGCACCCTTCCGTACACTTCGCCTGAAACAAAGAAGTCTCCCTTACGCAGAGTCCCATCCTTGATCAAAACTGTGGCCACTGACCCCAGTCCTTTTTTCATTTCTGATTCTATCACCACACCCTTGGCCCAAGCCTTGGAATCTGTTTTCAAATCTAATACTTCCGCCTGTAAAATAATCGCCTGTTCCAACTTATCAAGATTCTTTCCTGTTAAGGCCGAAACCTCGACTTCCAAACAATCTCCACCTAGGCTTTCCACAACTAAGTCATAGCTAAGCAGCTGAGTTCTGATATGTTCCGGCTTAGCTGTAGGTTTGTCGATCTTGTTGATCGCCACGATAATAGGAACCCCAGCGGATTGGGCATGCCGGATGGCTTCTACCGTCTGAGCATTGACCCCGTCATCCGCTGCCACCACCAATACTACAATATCCGTTACGTTGGCTCCACGGGCACGCATCTGGGCAAACGCCTCGTGTCCCGGAGTATCGATAAAGGAAATACAATCACCAGAAGGCAAAACAACTTGATAAGCACCAATATGCTGAGTTATTCCCCCTTTTTCTCCTGAAACCACACTGGTTTTACGCAGAGCATCCAACAAAGAGGTTTTTCCGTGATCAACATGCCCCATCACTGTCACCACTGGGGGACGCCGCTTATCAGGGGTGGTTGGCATCTGCCACAACTTTTCTTCCAAGTCTTCTGAAACGATTCTGACGCTTTTGGCCCCCATTTCTGCTGCAACAATTTCTGCGATATCCGGTTCCAAAATCGTATTCAAGGTTGCGGGATGCCCCATCTTAAGCAAAACTTTTAAAAGACTTGCAGACTTAACAGCCAACTGTTCTGCCAGATCGTGAACCGAAACAGGTCCAGAAATTTCTACTTCTACCACAACAGAACTTTTCCTTTCAAGTTTTCTTGATCCAAAACGTAGTTTTTTCAATCCCACTACTCTGGGATGAGTGTGCACAGAGGACTGATCCGAAAACACAATCTTCAAAGCATCATCATCTTCCTGATCACGCCCTTTGCGTTTAGAACGTTTGTCAGCAGTTTTAACTTTACGATCACCAAAGACGTTGACTGGTTCTTCTACTTTCTTTCCCGGACGATCTCTGCGTGCCCCTACCCCTGATGCTACTGGTTTCTGTCCTTTGGCAGCAGACCGAGCATCTGCCGCAGGCTTAGCGTCAGCTTTACGCTCTGAAACCAGCGGAGCACCTCTACCGACAGGTACTTCTTTTAATTTTTCTTGTTGTCTTAAAGCTTCTTCTGCTTTTTTTTCTTCCAAAAGACGTATTTCTTCTATTCTTCTAGCAGCTTCTTGACGCTCTCTTTCTTGACGTTCTTGTTCTTGACGTGCTTGTTCTTCCTGCATTCTAGATTGAAGTGCACCTTGAACAGCTCTCATACGTCGCATTTCTTCTTGTTGAGTAAACTTCGAATCAGATTGAGGAGCAGAAGTCACAGCTGGCCTACGATTCCTTTTAACTTCCACAGTCACTGTTTTGGATCGTCCACGACTGAAATCACGCTTCAACGCATCTGAATCAGGCTTTTTAGGCGCCTGATCAAGTTTTAACCCTAGCGGCTTACGCTTTTGATCTTTTTTCTCTTCAGTCATTTAAAATTCCCTCTTCTTGACCTCTTGCAGCCATAATAAACGACCCCAATCCCAAAGGATCTTCTTGATCCTCTGTGTCACTCTGACTATCACACAGAGGGCGCATAATCACTTTCAACTCATCCAAAGACAAATCCGCAAGTTGGTCCTTTGTTAAGATACCATTGTCTGCCAGCAGTCTCAAGCCTTCCGTAGGAAAGCCCATATTGCAAATCTCTTGATCTCCTCCAGCAGAGATAAAGTAATTTTTTACTTCTACCTCCAGCTCCTTCAAAGCGTCCGTAGCGCGCTCTTTCAACTCGGTAGCAACCTCTGTGGTAAATCCTTCTAAACGTTCTAGTTCTTCCACTGATGTGTGCGCCAGCTCTGCAACAGATTCAAAACCTTCAGAAATCAAAAAATGAGCCATAAATTCATCAATATCCAATTTTTCCATAAACAGAGCTGATTTTTCTTGACGATCCTTAACCCTTCTTTCTTCTTCCAGACTGGAAGTAATCAGGTTAATATCTGCACCTGTTATTTTACTGGCCAAACGCACGTTCTGTCCACCTCGTCCAATTGCCAAGCTCTTCTGGGCGTCAGGAACCACAACTGTCATACTACCCGGCTTTTTTTCTAAAATCACCTTAGACACATCCACATTCCCCAAAGCGTTAACCACAAACAGGGCTTGATCGGAAGACCATTCAATGACATCAATTTTTTCACCACTTAGCTCTCGGCTAACAGCATTAACACGCATCCCTTTTATTCCCACACACACCCCTACAGGATCAAAAGACCATCCTCGACTTCCTGAGGCGTCTGGAGCATAAATAGCGACTTTGGCACGACTGCCCGCATCACGCACGACAGCCTTAATTTCAATAACACCTTCATAAACTTCAGGGACTTCTTGAATAAACAGTTGTTTCAAGAAACCAGGATGTGCCCTAGATAAAAAGATCTGCGGTCCTTTTTTTTCTTGCCGAACTGCATAAATGTACGCTTTGAGGCGATCATTCACATTATAGCTTTCCCGGGGAATCATTTCATTTCTTAAAATAATTCCTTCGGATCTTCCTAATTCTACAATCAAGTTTCCTTGCTCGATGCGCTTTACAGAAACAGAAACCACTTCGCCGACACGGTCTTTAAATTCTTCAAATTGAGCCTGACGTTCAACTTCATGAACCGTCTTGGCCAAAATACTCTTAATAACTTGTACATCTGCACGGTTCAAAGGCACCAAAGACAAAGGCTCTACCCAAAAATCACCCTCTTGGTAACCTGTTTTAGGTAGTTCATCCGGAGAAACTTCTCGGAAAGGACATAAAGCCTCTGGAGTAATAATACGATAGCGAAAAGCACTGACTTCCCCAGTCTCTCGGTCGATAAAGACCCGAATATCATTTTCAATTCCATAAGAAGCTGCAAAAATTTTACTGAAAGACGCTTCAAAAGCCTGAAATACGTACTTAACATCAACAAATTTTTCTTTGGCAAATTCTTGAATCTCTTTAATTAAAACAGAACCTATATTGCGTAACATTTGTCCCCCCTTTAAAACTCTGGAATTTCAGGAACCAATCGGCACAACTTGATACTGTCCCATTCCACTAAAAAAACTTCATTCTTGTCCGTTTGTATAATAACGCCCTGCGCATTGGTTTTTTCCAGGCAGCCCATAACAGAACTATTTCCTTCCAACGGAGTTTTTAAAGAGATTTGAACGTTTTTGCCCAAAAACCGTTGATAGTGCGCTGGCTTCACCAAAGGTCGATCTAAGCCAGGAGAACTGACTTCTAAAGTCCAATGATTAGACCACAATTCAGCTTCCCAGAGAATATTTTCGATTTTACGATGAATGAACTGACATTCCTTCAAACTTAATGTCCCTGTTTCTTGGTTTTCCATTAAAATACACAGACAGTCTCCAGAGGATCTTACCATCACATGCACAATTTCGTAGCCAGTATCACTGACTGCATCTTCTAAAAGATTTATAATTTTTTGCTTATTCATAAGAAAAAAGGGGATAATTCCCCCACATAAAGTACCGAAAAAAATCTGATTAATTTCATTATAAAAGATTAGCAGAATATCTCAAGGGGTCAGTAAAAAAAAATTTAACATCAACACATTTTTAAACAAAAAAAGACAAACCAGAAAACAAATAAATCCCTAACAGTTATTTATTTAAAAATTTTCTTGGCTTGTCTTTCAGAAGAAGCAGCACCTTAACCCTAGGCACGCTCCTTTATTTTTTTAAAAGCTTCTTAATCTTCACTTCTCATTCTATTTTTTCTTGAAGCGTCCGCATTGGCTTCAGCTTTTTCCTCGGTGCTTTTCATCATTTTAATGAATTCTGCTCCTGAATTTTTAAGTCCCAAAAGTACGTCCTGTTGCTCTTTCTGAAATCTATAGAACTTTTCAATGATGGCATTTTTCTCTTTTAAAAGCTGCTTCAACCGCGTATTTTCACTGAACAGGTCTCTATTTTCCTTTTTCAGATTTTCAATATCCTTCGCAACTGGTCCGGAGTCTGCAGAGTGTTTATCATCCAAATCTGAGCCACCAATCATAATGCCCTGGCCGGAAAATGCTTCCCTTCTATTAGCAGCAGACACGCCTTTTTCTTCGCACACATCTTCTTGTTTTTTTTCACACATCTTAGGGGTAACCCAACCTTTTGCGTCCAATATCTTTTCCTTCAAATCTTGATCCAAATTCGTTTTCAAAAATTTTTCCTTAATTTGCTCTTGGCAGTCTGGATATTTTTCTAAAAGCTCTTCTAGTACTTTTACACAGTCATCAGCAGACTTGCCTGCCATTTTAGGTAGAAAATCCTCTCGGTCAATCAGAAACGGTCCACGAAAAAATTCCTCGTTCTCACTAATAAAACTTTCCACATAAAGAACAGCTCCTCTAACAAAGGCGTCATTGTCTATTCTTCCACGGCCAATGGAGCTCTTTATTGCAGTGAAAAATGTACCTTCTCTGGTCTCACGATCTTCATATTTCATCCCCAGCAACATTTTTATTGTTTAAGCTCTTTTCAAAAACATCCCCAAGAATTTCCAATTTTTCAACTATAAGATTTGTCCTAAAAATTATTTCAAGCACCTTTTCCTCGGGCCTTGCAGAAAAGACTTGGTTAAGCTTTGTCTTGTTTTGAATTCGATCACAGCATTGCATAACAATATCTAAAGCAATATTTCCTTTAGAATCTTCAAACTGCTTAAGAAATCCACCCATCTTTGTTTGGAAATCCGGATCACTTTCTTTGGGGCAATCTAACCATTGAATACCTTGCAAAAAACCTTCACCCACATTATCCGCATTTTTTTCTACAAATTTTTTCAGAAGCCCATCAGCAGTAAGATCTTTCGTCACTTGGCAACTCCTTAGAAACTCATCTAGGCGATGAGCTAAGGATACAGCAGAATCCCTATCCATTTTTATATCTGAAAGGAAAGACACTCTCTGAGGAGAGAATACAATGTCATTTTTACCACAAAAGTATTGCAGTAATTCTGTTGCAATAGCCCCAAAAGCATCTTTGCTAATAAAGTTCAAATGAAACTTATCTATTGAAAAAAATCATACAAATTTTTTTCTGGAATACGATAGTTACTTAAAGTTCCTTCCTCTCTACATTTGAAAAAACACTCTTGAATTTTTTCACTCAGCTGAACCAAAAAGTCTTTTTCACATGCTTTTTCAATTTTTCCTTGAAACTTTTTTGCGTACAAATCGTCAATACGCCATCCATCTATTCTAAGATCCGTAGAGCCCTGGTTTTGAAAAAAAGCCAACACCTCCTTCCTGAAATCGTCATACGGAGTAGCATTAACAGCGCCGAATCCCAGCGCAAACATTAAAAGTATTTTTTTCATCAAACAATCATAATATTTATTATATGATTAATTTAATACATTGTTATTTAAAGTTCAAGACTTTAATTTCAAAAGCTTCAGTAAAAAATCTGATAAAGTACGCAATTCTTGCCGGGCAGTAATATGGGAAAGCGTCGTGTTTTTTTCTTGCTTGTCCAAAAGCGTCAGGCCTAAGGGAAACAACTCACGGAAAATCACCCGCTCCCCAATCGTACCCACCACATGAAAACCAATACGCTTGGATAATTTTGTTAAGATATTTTCAATGTAAAGCTGATTGCGGGAAACCAAATTGTGCATACGATTTCGCACCACCACCCATTCCAGGCTGACAGATTGTTTTGCAGCCCGTTCCAAACGCTGCTCCCAGACCATATGAGCGTAAGACCCCAAAGGTAATTTTTGGACTTGAACTTCGGATTGCCCATCCTGCGAAATATTAACAAATAAATCTAAATCAATACTGCTGTCGTTCATGGGACTGACCAACACATCCGCCAGAGTATGCCCGTAACGCGCCAAAGCATTATCTGTTCCGGGACAATCAATAATAATCACATCAGCCCCACAAGACGTAATGTACTGGGAAATTTTTTCTTTAATCTCCTCTAACAGGCTTTCTTCGGGACTAACCCTTAAAAAAGATGGCACGTCTAGACTTTGCTCTGAAGATTGGCTGTATTTCTGACGATTTTCAATAGAACGCGACAGCGTTCCCTGGCCTCCATCTAAATCAATACAGGCCACCCGGAAACCTTGATGTAAAAAACCAATAGCTAAATGAAACGCCAAAGTAGACTTTCCAACGCCTCCTTTGTTATTTCCACACACTATAATAGCAGGATATTTGCTCATTTAAGTCTCATTTACAGGACTTTTACGGTAAATAATATACCAAATGCCCCCCGTAAGCAAACTTGCAAAACAAATAATACAACTGCCCAATGCATTGATTTCAGGATTGTAACCCAATCGTAAGCTTGAAAAAATCACTAAAGGCAAAGTACTGGTACCAGGGCCGGTGGCAAAACTAGCCAAAACCACATCGTCAAAAGACAAAATAAACGCCAACAGCCACCCTGCAATAATAGTTGGCAATGCCAGCGGCATTTTAATCCATAGAAAGACTTTATAAGGCTTTGCCCCCAGATCTAACGCGGCTTCACTTAAAAAAGGATCGATACGGGCCAGTCGCGTACGCACCAAAGCCGTCACATAGGCTGTTCCCACCAAAGTATGTGCCACCACCAGGCTTAAAAACCCCCTGTGCAGCCAAGAAAAGCATTTCATCAACCAAACCCAAAGTAACAACAGGGAAAGCCCTAAAACCATTTCTGGGATCACCAAAGGCAAAGTTGCCACCAATCCCAGCCTTTTATGCTTTCCTTTGACAGAGGTCCATTGACTGGCACACAATGTCCCCAGCAGAACCGACAAAGTCGCGGAAAGCGCCGCCACCTTACAGCTGACCAATGCGCTGTCCAAAAGCAGATGATTGTCTATGAGCTTTTTATACCATTTCCAAGAAAAACCTCCCCAAGAAAACGTATTCAGGCTATTAAAAGAATAGATGATCACCAAAAATAGGGGCGCATACATAAAAAAATAGCCAAAATAAAAAAACGCTCTGGAAATATCTCCTCTTCTAATCACTGCTTAAAACCTCTAGCCCCAAACACCATCACTGACCATTATTCCACATAAAACCTCAGATCAAAAGAAACCCTCCAATCTAAGGTCCTCATATTTCTTAATAAGCCTTCGAGCAGAGAGTTTAAAGAAAATCACCGTGCTCTTACGTAAGTTTTCCAAGCCATCCAAAGAATGACATCTTTCAACGTATCGCCAGGTAAAAAAGGCATCACCCCGGTCCAAAAAGATTGACCCCAACTGCCAAGAAATAAAGCCAACCTGCAACACCCTAAAAACAAAATAATTTTAGAAACAAGCATAATGACCCCCAATAAAAGCAATGGAGTTTTGATCATTTGAAGCCTGTAAGAACGATAAATGTACGATAAAAGAGGAGCTGCCACAATCATTCCCAGAAGATAGCCTGACGTTGGCCCCACCACTACACGGACTCCTGCGGAGAAACTGGCAAAGACTGGAAGGCCACAAAATCCTAAAAACATCCAAGATAACAATGCCAACAAGACTTCTGCAGGAGGCAACAAAATTCCCAAACTCAAGACACTTAAAGTCTGAGCCGTTACCGGAACAGGATAAAAGGGGATTGAGATCTGAGAAGTCACAAATACTAGGAAAAAAGATAGAACCAATCTGACAACAAGAGATAAACGCCACAAAAGTGGTGAAAAAGATAATAAACGAATGAGCATAAAACTTCCCAAAAAGGAATACTTCTTTGTCAATAACATAATCTAATCTTGAAAGCAACAATGTAACCCAAGATTCTTTAAATTCCTGGGTATAAAAATCTAATATTGTTTTTCAGATTTTTTCCTATCTAAGATATAAACTAAAAAATCACTTTGTATCCTCAGGCCGCTGCTGATTAATCAGCCTACTGACAGTAAACAGCAAAGGTCTAAAGTATTTTCTGATATCCCTTTTTTCTAGCCTTTACTTTTTTTCTTCTTCAGACTCTTTAGAAAAATGACGCTTTAATAGTTTCTGATTTAAGCTTTCTTCTAAAGCAGGACTTTCACTTTGAGATTTTTCCACACCCTCATTATCTGATTCCTGATGTTCAGAAAAGACCTTTTCTTCGTGGTGACTGTACTGGCTTTCTAAAACTGAAGAACTAGAAGAATCAGAAGAATAAGAAACACCGGAAGAACTTATAGACGCAACAGACGATGAACTAAAATCCTGCTCGCGATCACTGGGCTCTTTTTCGGAAAGGCTGGGCAAAGATCTAACTTCCTCTTCTGCTTCTGCAGGCATGCAAAGATTTAGTTGTTCATTTTCTCCTTTTTCCTTTATCAGACACTCCGAGTGTCTTTCAGGAGTGCGCTCTCCCTCAACTTCTCTTGATGGGGTAGATTGATTTAATATATTTGATTCCAAAGGTGCGGCAGCAGAGTGTAGAACCGGGAAGGACTCTTCCACTACATTCGCCTGGAAGACTCCCTCTTTTTTTTTCAGATCAGCTATTTCACTAACATTAAATTCTGGTGCTTCAAAACACATTTCGCTAACCTTCTCCTCTTTTGACTCCTGCAAAAACTTCTGGTCTCTATTTTCAAACTCTGCCCCCAAAAAGTTAGAACAATGCTCTTCTGCCCCTTGTTCTTCTTGAAAGTCTGGTTTATTTTGCCTAGAAAAATCTAAGCGCGGGGAAGAAACATTGCCAGAGACAGGTAATTTATCACATAAGTTGGCATTAGCTTCTGGTTTATTAATAGAGTCATTTTCTTCCGTTGTATGTCCTACTTGCCCTAATTCTGGCGCAGATGAAACGGTTCTGGAATCTGGAACGTTTTCTATCAATACAGGGTCAGATAAAGCTTCCTGCACATCAATCAGTTTTTCCTTCGTGCTCTCTTTCCCTGCGTTCTGATTGTTGTCTGAATCTGCACGTTCAGGCAGATTTCGCATAACAGGAATTGATAGTGGACAATCAAGAATCGGTCTCTCTTGCTCACTGGCTACTTCTTCTTCCAGATTCAATTCTGGAACAGGCGACAAAAAACAGGAACTAGCCCGCATTTCTGGTACTGAAATAGCTCTAGAAATGTGAGTAATCGGCTCTTCTTGATCTCTGAAAGTAGTTTGAATAACCTCTTGAGGATCTGAGTTTTCATTATTTTCCGCAGGATTACTTCCTTCGATTTTCTCACGTAACAACTCTTGTTTTATTTTTTCTTCTGAAAAATGAAATTCTAGTTTTGGAATATCAAAAAAAGCAGCTGCATATTTCTTAAAAACGTACTCACATCTAGAAAACAGTCCAGAAGAAGTTTTTTGCAGGGAAACCATCATTTTTTTTCTAAAAGAATACTGAGCTATTTCTTCTGCAACAGAAAAAAATTTTTCTGAATTAGGTTGAATGGTTCGGAATTGCATCATTTCTGTGGGCAACTGCCCCTCTTCATCCAAAAAACAGAACAGAGAACTTCCATCTTTGAAGTCAATCTCAAGATTCTGGGAAGGATACAACTGATCTTTTCCAACATCAAAAGCTAACAGTTTTCCATCTCCATTAATACCCTGCACATAATCATAGCGAAATCTTTTTACAAGATCTTGAATTGAGGCACAAGGAATTTGTGAAAGCTTTCTTTTCAAAGCGTTCACTATGAACAGAATCTGATCTGGTTTCGTCTGTTCCCAATTGTGCTTTAGCACAGTAGCTTTCATGTGAGAACCAGAAGGAAGGCTGGCCTCCACCTGAAAAGAGGCAACTACAAGATATATATACAAAAGCGACTTTCTGTCCACGATTATCCAAAAAAAAGAAGATAGTTAACAGAAAGTATACTTATTTTGATTTTCTGTCAATCAATCGCGTTATTTTTACTGGCGCAAAACCTCACCGCCCATCAAAATAATGCTGCAACTACATTTTTTCAGCTTTTTTTATTAATATTTATTGGGTTATTTTTGTGAAAATCTTTTTTTTGATCCCATGTAAGACTTCATCTCTTCCACAATAGCTTTGCTAACAGGGCTGTTTTGCTCTACTAATACATCATAATGCAGCCCAAAACTTCCATCATCTTGCAACAAATATAAGGTATTAACGTCATGATCAACAATAAATTCTCTGCTCAGCTTTAATGAAAGACTTTCTGAATCTCCGCTAAAAATAACAATATTGGTTTTTAAATAACCAGCAACTTCTTGGAAAAATTGCGTTCCATTAGCAGGACGAAAAGCCACTCTATTATTATTATGAATAATTTCTTTCCCGCCATTTGTTTCAACGCTGTTCAGCCAATTTGTTCTGACTGTTTCAGTTTGTTTGGTAAGTATTATAAAACGTTTTATAGCATCCCCTGTGTCCTTACTAATCTTTTCTAAAGGATCCAAAAAATCTAGAAGCTCGAACAGTTCTGGCATAAGTTTTTTTGACGCAAGATCATCATTAGAACTTTTAGAATTGCATTTTTTTATATTATTAACATAAGGAATGATAACTTTTTTAATATAGGGAACGACAACTTGATCATACATATTTTTGGGGGTAATACCTAAGTGACTCCACAAGCAGGATCCATCATCAAAACCTGGTATTTTCGTAAACCGTCTTTTATCAAAAGAATACTCTATAAACGGAGCTTCTTTGTCTTTAAAGTAAATACTCTGAATGTTTTTAGCTGTTTCCAGAAATTCTAGCCAAGATAAAGTATCACTCATATTTTCAGCATTTTTTTCCCAAAAAGATTTTTTCTTTCCTTCAAATTGAGCTGTTAATTCAGTAACCGCACAGGACTCCACACTGTTTAAACTCCAAAACAATGCTGCACGTAAAAAATTAATTTTCTTCATTAAAATTATTGCTGGCACGAACATAAACAATTTTAGCATAAAGAATCTCCTATTTAATATAGAGCTTTAAAAATACTGAAGGTTACTACAGCGCTATTACCCCGCATTCCAAAGCTCTGGTTGCCCAAACTGAAACAAATCGATCAGATAAGAGGCGCGCTCTGGATGTTTCTGGCCTAAAGTCTCTGCCCAAGCTTTGGCTTTTATCAAAAGCTCTTCATCTGTCATCAAATCCGCAAAACGGTAAATTGGCATCCCACTTTGTTGTAAGCCCCATAAACTTCCCGGTCCCCTCAATTTCCAATCTTCTTCCGACAACCTCAGCCCATCATCACAAGAGCGAATAATATTTAGGCGCTTACGGGCTATTTCAGAAAGGTGTCCTTGATCGTAGACAAAAAAGCAATGACCTGGCACCTGGCCTCGCCCAACCCGCCCCCGCAACTGATGTAATTGAGCCAAACCAAACTGCTGGCAACTTTCAATAACCATAGTACTAGCCAAAGGAACATGCACCCCTACCTCAATAACAGTTGTTGACACCAACACAGGCAAAGCGCCTTCCTGAAAATCCTGAAGAGCCTGTTCTTTTTCTTTCCAGACCATTTTGCCATGCAAAAGCCCCACTTTTTCAGGAAACACTTCCTGCAGCCTCTGATACCGTTTCGTCACTTGGCCCGGGACAAAAGTTGCAGGATCTTCTTCTTTTGATTCAATATAAGGACATACCCAGTACACACGCTGCCCCGCATTGATGCATTTTCCAATCCACCGATATAAGTCTGCTTCTTTATCCAAACTGGTCACATAATTCTTTACTGGCCGATGCCCTTGTCGGTGCCCTAAGTGGTTAATAGATAAATGCTGAAATAATGTCATTTCAAAAGTACGGGGAATCGGCGTTGCGGTGGTAAACAACATATGGGGCGTTTGAGTACTTTTTTGGCTCATTTTTAATCTTTGCAGAACTCCAAAACGGTGCTGTTCATCAATCACCACCACCGCTAACCTATCAAATTCGATTTTATCTTGAAACAAAGCATGCGTACCCACCGTAATGGTCCCTAGCTGCTTACAGCGATGCCCCCCCAAAACCAACTTCACATCTACAGAAGTTTCTTTGAAAAAAGATTTCAAAGTCTCAAAGTGTTGCAAGGCTAAAATTTCTGTAGGGGCCAACAAACACCCCTGCAGTCCCGCCCCTGCGACCTGCGCCAAAGTCAAAGCAGCTAAAATAGTCTTACCACTGCCCACATCTCCATGAATCAACCGCATCATCGGCTTTTGCTGGGATAGATCTTGCTGAATATCTTGCCAAGCGCGTTCTTGTTCCGGGCTAAGGGAATGGCCAAAATCTTGTAAAATCTGATTCGTTAAAGAAAAGTCTATTTTTAAAGGCCAACTGATTTGACCCTCCGAGGCCACCTTCAATCGCTGCAACGCACACTGCTGAGCCAACAATTCATCAAATGCCAAACGTTTCCGACAAGTTTCCAAAAAAACAGAATCCTCTTTGGGAAAATGCAAGCTTTCCAGCGCTTTCCTGTGACTGGGCCAAGTCAATGTCTGAGGCCACCCAGAAGCTTCTGGTAACCAACACGGTATCGCAGGATAACTTTCAAAAATGCGCTGCACCCACCCAGAAATATGTCGGCTTAAAAGTCCCTTCGTCAAAGCATACACAGGCTGGATTTCTGGAAAATTTTTAGGATGGATAGAAGGATGTGTGATGAAATATCCAAATATGTCCTTTTCAACCAAACCGCTGACTAGATACTGCCCTCCCAGGCGGAAAGGAAAAGCAGGCTTTTTAAAAAATACCAGGGATAACTCTTCTAGAGTTGAGTGCTTAAAACAAACACACCTTACCCGCCAAAATTTGTTGAAAGGACGGATTTCCTGTACTTTCACCCACAGATAACTCAACTGGCCTTCTAACGAGTGCAGAGGCCCTGTTCTATAATGCTCATACCTTAAGGGTAAATGAACCAACAAATCCCAAAACGTTCTAATCTTCAGAGCTTCAAGATATCTTTCCCACCCTGGTCCAATCCCTTTTAAGGAAGAAATGGGGCGCCTGAAAAAACTTATAGACACAATAGATCGTTTCATAACCTGAATCCGTTCTATTTTAACTTAAGATTTTTGAAAGGAGAATCAAATATCTTAATTATGTAAAAATTTTAGATTCTAAAAAAAAGCAGCAAAAAATTGATATATTTTTTCTGCTGCTGATCGTTAAATAGATAAATGAAAAATTGATGTCATTAATGTCTTAGAAAATTTCACACTCTGGGGATTTAATATCTTTCCCTATTCGTATTCCTTTTAAGGCTTCAACATTTTCTACGGTCATTGTTGCCTTTGAACTTTCAAAATTCTTTTTATCACCCCAAACCAAATGAGCTTTGTCCTTCAACAGCTTCACAACTTGATTGGCGTTCTTGCCTAAATCTTCTTCTTCACTAATACAAAGAGGAGGCTGAGCACAAATTTGATACCTCTGGGGGATCAGTGCAAACTCCATACCATATTTCCCTTGTTTATCATCAAGTTGCAAAAGGGGAACGCCGTCTTTTTCAACGGGAACCCGGGTTCTGCTGTGCATTTCCAGATATCCAAAAGGCTGCATCCACACAGGAATAGGGTCAACGAAAAACGCTTTCCATGCATCCTGATCATTCAAAGCAAGAGGTAAGGCATACAAAATTCTTTCTTTATTGTCTTCAATATGACGATCTAAAGGACAATTAGAATTCGGATTATTAGGCTCTGATAAAAAACCTTGAAATAAAGATCCAAAAGATAGGCTGCGACACACTCCTTCCACGTTTAAATCTTCTAAGGTTTTTCCTGAAGTTCTTTCAACTGAACGAAATAAAACAGCCTTTCCTTTTTCTTCTGCATTTTTTTCTAAAGTAAAAATAGATCCTATAGAGCTTTTAAAAAAATCTTTTTTTACAAAAGGCTTCACTGCTCTTACCCTCTGTTCAGGATTCAACTCCCCAGAAGAGGCCACATAGCTCCTCGTTATTTCCTGCCGCTTTTGCTGATAAGAGTATTGCTCGTGCACTTGATTTTCATAATTGTTGTTTTTTTCAAAATTATGAATTTCTTTTTGAAGGCGACTATAAATACCCACCCAATCTGCTTCTTTTATTTGAGTTTGTTTTTTATAAAGTATCTTTTTATTCTTATCATCGTTGTCCTTTTTTGCTAAACACTCATGAAGCAATTCATAAACAGGAAGGCTCTTTTCAGCAATTTCCAGACAAATCTTATAAAGATCTTTCTGCTTTCCCAGCCCTTTATACACTATTTCTGGGATGCGCCAAGCTTCCTCTAAATCTTTTTTTACTTTTTCCATTTTTATTTGATAAACCCCAGAAATAACCGCCATCGAAGCTAACGTATCTGGTACATATTGAATCCGATAACCTTCTTTTAATTCTAAGGAATTCAAAACACTATTTGATTTTTTTAATACAGGAAAATTTTCTTCCCCCTCCAATTCAATTTTATTAAATAAAGATGCTGGAAATTGGTAAGGACAAATCACTTTTTCGTAAATTAATTTAAAAGCTGGGTCGTTTGCAGGACAAACTTGATCATCTTTCATGATAATAAAAGCAGCTTGTACTTGAGCAGTAATCCAGAAAAAAAAAAGATTTTTTTTAACATGATTGGAAAATAAATAAAAATCAAATCACAGTTGATTTTAAAAATTCTAAATAAAGAAATCAGTAGTTAAAAAATTATTTAAAAAAAGTTTTTTGCATGATCAGGGCAATGTTCTGTTTTCGGCCATAATTCAATGTTTTCTTTTTTTATTAAGACAAAACCTCTTCGTTCTTCACCTTTAAAGAACCATCTTGGAATTCCAGCGTCAGTTCTGCAAATTTTTTGGCCTGATCAATACAAGAAAGAACTTGCCCCCCTGGCCCATGGACTAAAGAAAAACCTCTGGCCAACGTCTTACGGTAAGATAAAGTTTCTAACAAATCGCCACTCCGTATCAAATCACTGTGACGTTGGAAAACACCTTGCCGACTGTAAGAATCCAGCTGCTGGGCAAAACCCATCACCGTCTGGTCCAAACGGTCCAAAGAATCAACAGGTTTACGAAAACCCATCATCAAGCGATTATAGGCATGCTCTTTGGTTTGAAGCAGAAGACCCCAGTTCTGCCCCGCATCATCACAAAGATCGTCCAAGGCTTGCATCATCAGATTGATATGTTCGGGAATTTTAAGCCAGCCTTTGATCGCTTGAGTTACTTGAAGGTCATAAAAGCGATGCAAGGACCCTAAGTACGTCGTCAACCGCTGCGCCATCACGTCCAACTTCTTCACCCAATCTGCCCGGCAAGGTAACACCAGCTCTATGGCTGCAGTAGGGGTTGGTGCCCGCAGATCTGCCACATAATCGCAAAGCGTTGTGTCAGTTTCGTGGCCTACAGCACTAACGACCGGCAAAGTACACGCAGCAATAGCCCGCACCAAAGCTTCATCATGAAACGGCCACAAATCTTCAATGCTTCCCCCACCCCGGGCCACAATCAACACATCCGGCTTTTGCACTTCAGGTAGCGCTTGAAAATAGGCAAGCCCCTGGATGATTTCTTGACACGCCGTACTGCCCTGCACCTGAACGGGATACAAGTCAATGTAGCACGGCCAACGATCCTGGCAGCGATGCAACATATCCTGGATCACGGCTCCCGTCGCCGAAGTTAAAATCCCCAGGCGGCTAGGGAACAGAGGTAAGGTTTTTTTTCGCTCTCCATCAAACAACCCTTCAAACCTTAGTTTTTCCTTTAATTCCTCTAATTTTTGCAGCAGGGCTCCCTGCCCTTGTCCCCAAACACAATCCACCACAATCTGATACTTAGATCGCCCAGGATAAGTTGTTAACTTTCCATGACACACAACCTCTAAGCCATCACTTAAAGGAACCCCCAAGGGCGTGCCGCGCCAACATACGGCATCCATAACAGCCTTTTGATCTTTGATCGAAAAATAGTGATGCCCCGAGGTATGCCGCTTATATCCCGAAATCTCTCCACGCAAAAAAACATCCCCAAAACGCTCTTCCACCGAAAACTTTAGAAGCTGAGAAAGATCTGAAACACTGAAAGGAGCTTCTAATGAAGAGGCCATAGAATTAAATTTTTGATACTCAAAACTTAAAACATTGTGCAAAAAAACTGGAAAAATATCCAGATCTATCTGATTGCACAAAAAAAAAGATTTTGATAAAAAATTAGAAATATTATTTTATTTTTTACCATTATAAGTCATAATATTTTTAATAAAAAAACTAAGATTTAAAAGATTGTGAAAAATTCAATTATTTTGCTGACGTTTTGCAGCATAATAGATAATGCTTTTGCAGGAAAATACACAGAATCTAGTGATGAGGAAGAAAAGGCACCTCGTACAAAACTTATCGGTAAAATAGATAAAACTGATACCCATCAGAACTTATGGAAGTTTGAAGATTTTAAAAATGGTCACTGGATTAGGCAGAAACTGAGCCTCCTGCCAGAGGATTTTTTGAGTGAAGAAGAAAAATCATACAAAAACTATTATAACTCCATCGAAAATCTTGATCAGCATTTAAGAAATTTTCTTTATGGGGTCTATCAAAAACCATTCTTAACTTATAAACAGATGATCACGCTAGACCCGGAAGGCTTATTGAGCAAACTGACTAATTTTCAAAAAATATTTACAGATCCTAATCGATCATATGAAGTCGCACTCAATACAGCCAAACTCATCAATACATTAAAAAAATTAACTGAAGAAATTAAAGAAAATGATGACACTTATGTTGAAGATTTTAAAAAACTATCTTTAGATCAGGGATCTTTGTTAGAAAAAAATAATAAAAGATTTATCCTGCATGATAAAGGAAGCGTATGGCATTTTGAAGATTTTGGCAATTTACCTTTGGTTAGAAGTGACATGGCTGAGGATCGAGAGTATTTGTTAAGCTCAGAAGATAAACAGTATCAACAATACTATAAATCTATTAACAATCTGGATACGAACCTTGAAAAATTTATGTCTGCCTGGAAGGGAAAAAGCTTCTACACTACAGAAGAATTAAAAAAATTGGTGGATGTTAAAAAGTTATTAAACGAACTCACCCAATTTGCAGAGATGCTTCCAAAACCTCTGGGGACAACTCGTGTAGACGGTGCGGTCAAACAAGCGATCTATGCTTTAAAGAAACTAGTACAAGAGGAAGAAAAATCTAATTTGGTTGAAAAATTTCAAAAAATGTCCTTAGAGTAACCGTTTTTACCTAGCCCCAGAAAACATCAAGTAAGACCTCTATGAAAAAACACTTTGTGATTATACAAAAAACTGTTACAATTTTTCAAAAAAGTTTCTAGGTTTTTTAATGAGTGTGCCGCCAGAAATAAGGCAAGAGTGGCAGGAATTGGTTCAAGAAATATTGCTGCACAACCGTCTTTATTATCAGGAAGATCGGCCTATTATTTCAGATTCAGAATACGACAGCCTATACCATCGCTTGGTTTTTCTGGAATCTCAACACCCAGAGCTCAGCACTCCTTACAGTCCAACTCAACGTGTAGGGGAAAGATCTTTAGAACAATTCCAAAAAGTTGACCACCTCTTTCCTTTATACTCTTTGACCAACGCCTTTTGCACACCCGAGCTGGAAAAATTCGTCATGAGCTGCCGCAAAGCCTTAGAGTTACCTTCAGAAGAACCCTTACACTGGGTTGCGGAACATAAAATTGATGGCCTTACAGTAGCGCTGCAATACAAACAAGGAAACTTGAAGTCTGCTTCTACCCGAGGAGACGGCCGGCAAGGGGAAGATATAACCCATCACGTCCCTTTTATTTCTGGCATTCCTTTGCGCATCCCCTTGCACACTCCAGAGCTTCTTGAAATCCGGGGCGAAGTTTTTATCAGTAAAAAAGATTTTCAGGAAATGAACCGCCAATGCAAAGAAAAAGGTCTAGAGCTTTTTTCCACGGCCCGAAATGCCGCTGCAGGAACGGTTCGTCAGCTAGATATTGACCTGGATATTCCCAGGCCGTTGCAATTCATTGTACACGGAGTCTTTCCACAAATTGCAGATACCTATCAAAAGGCTACCCAGCAGCTGATTGCATGGGGTTTTTGCTATCAAAGCGGGGGGCAGCTGTGCTTGGGCCTGGATGATTTAATAGACTATTATCATAACCTGCAAGAAATTCGTGATGACATCCCCTATGAAATCGACGGTGCGGTATACAAAATCAATCGCTTTGACTTTCAAGACCAGTTAGGATACCGCACCAAAACGCCTCGATTTGCGGTAGCTCATAAATTTCCAGCTTTACAAAGTACGACAGTCATCAAAGACATTGTCATTCAGGTAGGACGCACCGGAGTCTTAACTCCGGTGGCCTGTTTAAGACCTGTCTATGTAGGGGGAGTCTGCGTTGCAAGAGCCAGCCTGCACAATCAAGATGAAATCACCCGTAAAGACATCCGAATCGGAGATCATGTGCGTATTCAAAGGGCCGGAGATGTCATCCCTCAGGTCACCGAAGTCATTCAACCCCTGCGACCCAAAAGCGCTGTTCCTTTTGAATTTCCACAACTCTGCCCTGTGTGCCAAGGCCCTGTTTTACGTCTGGAAGGGCAGGTCGCCTATCGCTGCGTTCAAGGGGTCCAATGCCCGGCCCAAGCCATATGGGCTCTGCGTCATCTGGTTTCTAAAGAATCCTTAAATATTAAAGGTCTAGGCCCTAAACAAGTAAAGTTCTTGTACCAAATGGGCTACCTGAACAGTCCTGCCGATCTTTTTAAATTGGATTCTCATAAAGAAGCCTGGATAAATTTGCCGGGCTGGGGACAAAAAAGTGTGGATCAAATCTTAAGCAGCATCCAAGAAAGCCGCCACGTGGCGATAGATAAATTGTGGTATGGGCTAGGTATTCCCCAAGTTGGGCAAGCAACCTCTTTGGTATTGGCCCGAGCCTTCCCTGATTTGCAGGCTGTAAAAAACTTAATGCACAAGTTAAACCAGGAACAAAGCCAGGACGAAGAATTTTTAACAGAACTTGAAGGGGTTGGCCCCCTGATTGCCCAAGAAATCAAAATCTTTTTCGTAGCCCCGGGAAACGTCCCTTTACTGGAAGAATTCTTTTCTTACCTTGCCCCTACCCCACTTAAAGATATCTCGCAGGTTTTGAAAGGAAAGACGGTGGTGTTTACAGGATCTTTTGAAAACGGATCAAGGAGTATATTGGAACAACAGGCACGACAGGCCGGGGCCTGCGTCAGCTCTGCAGTGACCAAAAAAACGACTTATCTAATCTGCGGCCAAGATCCGGGACAAAAGCGGGAAAAAGCTGAAAAACTAGGCATCCCTATCCTTTCCAAACAGCAATGGGAGGAAGTTCTGCAAAAAGACATCCTTAATCATTCTTGATATACTTTTTTGTAAGCATATGTTTTCGCCAATCAGATTCATCTTTTGTTATCTATTGTCTACACTTGCAGGGGCAGATATGACGAAGGATTCCGTCTTGCCAAAAGAACGCCCTTATATAGGCGAGAGGACAATACGCCTGCACGAGACACAAGATGTAGAAGAATTTTTAAAAGATCTCAAATATCGCCGGAAAGTGAAGGTCCTGCACACGTACTTCGGCGGCCCTCATGATTTCCTAATACATCTTCATTGTCCTAAACTTTTAAAGATTATTTTACACGGGTTCACAAATAACGCCCTGTCTGCCTTAGCCCAGTTAAAAGCCCCCAATCTTCACCATGTTTCCCTGAGTGATGGACACGTTTTTTCTGGACCAATGCTGAACAAAACGGTAGAAATGCCTACGGTTAGGGAACTAACCATTGCTGGTTGGCCCGTCATAAAAGACTTGAAATTTCTTTCGCGCATCAAATTTCCTGCTTTAGAAGAATTATCCATTACTCATCATGCAACGGTTAAAAGTCTGGAAGGTATTGAAGCTGCTGCTGGGACATTAAAATCCATATCTATACAACATGATACGCAAGTTAGTTCAGAAATATTTGACGGAAGCGGATTCAACGCAACTTTTCCTTTCTTAAAAAGAGTCTTCTTCGACTGCCCCATAAAAGATTTTTCAATATTTAAAGAAATGATTGCACCAACATTGGGAACATTAGAATTAAGTTGCGTTTTTTTTGATTTAGACTTTAACAATGAAAATATTTTTCAAGGTCTAATAGATATGCAAGCCCCCGAACTGCGCTCTGTTACGTTAGATGTATGGGTTAACGCAAAAAGGTTTGACGAAAAAGAGTTTGAGAAAAAAATGGCTTCTCTTACCCCTCGCTTAACAAAACTCAACCATGCTTTTAAAACTTTCAAAAAACAGTTTATTCAAAAATATCCTCTTGAAGGGAATCCAGACAGATCTTCAGTGGACTTCTGTGTGACAATCACGGTTTCCGTTTTTGAAACTGATAAAGAAAAAGTGTTGGATGTATTGAAAACAAACATCGATTCTTCTATTGCCATAAAATTTCATATTATAGAAACACCCTCTGCAGAACCAATTTCTTAGAGGTTTTAGAAATTGAACATATTTTAGGGAGTAAAAAAAGAAAGTAACCTAAAATTAGAAAAATTGGTGACTTTTTAAAAAACAGCATTTAAAATAAAAAAGGATTGTTTTGTTAGATAAAAAATGAAATTTTTCTCTCTTTTTTAATTTTTTTGTGCCCGGATGTCAGTATTGCGGAGCCAGAAATAACAAAAAGTGTCAATCTAAAACATGCATTCATCAATAACGATGAAGAACTTGAAATATTTTTAAACAATCCAGAGTATCGCAATTCTGTAGAGTATATCCGTATTTATATCTCAAAGTGTGACTGGTTGAAAAAGTATTCTTTTCCTGCTTTGACACATATCGGATTTTATGACTGTAAGCTCCAAAACATTCTAAAAATTTTGCCTTTTTTGAAAGCACCCTCCTTAAATCGTCTGGGTCTTGTAGGACAAACCTTCAAAGGGCCCTACCCGGAAAAGGATATTACCATGCCTAAAGTCACAGACTTATATATCAATGGCCCCATAGAAGATTTAGAGCTCTTTAGTGTCCTAAAGTTTCCCACATTAGACAGCCTCAGCATCGGCCGGCATTCTGCTGTCAAAAGTTTTAAAGGCATTGAACATATCGCACCGACCTTACGTTCTTTGGAGGTGGTTCGTATAGATTTCGAAAATTTTGAAGGCCATGGCTTAGAAGCGACTTTTCCGCTTTTGAACGCTATAGCATTGCAAACGGTAAAAAATTTGGATTTTCTTAAAATATTCAAGGGATTCAACGCCCCTCAATTAGAGACTTTGGATTTGTCCGGCTATGATCTAGGCAACTCTAACGTTTTTGAAGGATTATCGCAGATGCAAGCGCCAAATTTGAAAACTGTCATCCTGAGCTTTTCCCCGCCATTACTTATGGATAACGTGCGCAGAAATAGCGCACGAGGTCTTTCGATGAGTTTAATGGAACACTTTGGCCCTTCTGTAAATGTGGAAACGGATTTGGATTAACTAAAGATTCAGCGCCATACTAACTAACTTTCTTGACGAATAATAATAAGACTTATATCCTAAGGAAGGTTTAAAGAAAAAATACCAGTGAAACATTATCAAGCTTCTGACGGCCCGTTAGTCAGTGTACGGGAAGCTCTAAGAGAGGGTTTGCGCCAAAGTATGCTGCAGGATTCTTCGGTTTTTCTGATGGGTGAAGAGGTGGCTGAATATCAAGGCGCTTATAAAATCAGCAAAGGGTTGTTAGACGAATTTGGTCCACAGCGTGTGATTGATTCCCCTATTTCTGAATATGGCTTTTCAGGTCTGGGGGTGGGCGCCGCGTTCATGGGCTTAAGGCCCGTCATCGAGTTTATGAGCTTTAACTTTTCTATGCAAGCCATTGATCATATCATCAATTCTGCTGCCAAAACCTATTACATGTCGGGTGGGATGATTCAGTCTCCTATTGTTTTCCGTGGCCCTAATGGAATGGCTGCAGGTGTTGGAGCTCAGCACTCTCAATGTTTTGCCAGCTGGTATATGCACTGCCCTGGGTTAAAGGTCGTGTGCCCTTACGATTCTGCCAGTGCCAAAGGGCTGCTAGAGGCCTCTATCCAAGACCCCAATCCAGTCGTCTTTTTGGAACATGAACTGATGTACGGAAAATCGTTCCCTATGCCCGAGGTGATGGATCCTTGGCCTTTAGGTAAAGCATTGGTTCGTAAAGAAGGCCTTCATGTCACTGTTGTCAGCTTTTCTTTCTCTTTAGATCTTTGCTTAAAAGCCGCAGAAATTTTGGAGGGTGAAGGGATTTCCTTAGAAGTCATCGATCTATGTTCTTTGCGTCCTCTGGACACACAAACCGTTATGGAGAGTGTTAGCAAGACGCATCGAATGATCGTGGTAGAAGAAGGGTGGCCTGTGTGCGGGGTAGGAAGTGAAATTTCTGCGTACATCGGGCAGCATGCTTTTGATCAATTAGATGCCCCCATCATGCGTTTGGCAGGAAGAGACATTCCTTTGCCCTATGCACAAAACTTAGAGGCTGCCTGTGTGCCTCAGGTTCAAGATCTAATTGACTGTGTGCGTACCCTATGCCAGGGCGCTTTTTAACGGAGTTTTAAAATGCCGATTCTTTTAACAATGCCTGCTTTGTCCCCAACCATGACCCAAGGAAACTTGGTAGCGTGGCATAAAAAACAAGGTGATAAAATTAAAGCAGGGGATACTTTTTTTGATATTGAAACTGACAAAGCCATTATGAGCGTAGAAGCAGTCGATGAAGGGACGCTGTTTCACATCTTTGTTTCTGCAGGAACCAGTGCCGTAGCTGTGGGACAAGCCCTAGCCATTCTGCAAGAAAAGGGAGATTCAGACGAAGAACTGCAAGAGATGGTGCAACGCGCTCTTCAAACTTCAGCCTCTGCGCCTGTTTCTTCTCCTGCGTCTGCTCCTGCAGCTAGCCTTCAAAGCACTCCCTTAGAAGTTGCAACTCCTCAACCTGATGCATCTAAAATAAAAACAGAACCTGCAATCATAGTTCCTAAAAGTTCTGAAAGGTTATCTGCCTCTCCTCTGGCTAAGAAGATCGCTCAAGATAAAGGGATTGACCTACATCAAGCCTTTGGGGCAGGCTCAGGTTCAAGTCTAGGTTCAGGCCCAGGAGGACGCATCGTTAAAAAAGACGTAGAAGCATTGCAGCCTACATCTAGGTATCAATCTGGTCATCCAACGGGCCCAGAGACAGCTGCGTTTACAGATACGCCCCTTTCCAATATGCGGCGCGTGATTGCTCAACGTTTAGGTGAGGCCAAGCAAACGATACCCCACTTTTATCTGACAGTGGCTTGTGAGATGAATGCTTTGATGAGTTTAAGACAACAACTTAATCAGAGCTTAGAAAATCAGCGCATTTCGGTCAATGATTTTGTAGTCAAAGCCGTTGCTTTAGCCTTAAAAGATATTCCAGATATGAATGCCCACTTTTTACCCGAAGGTATTCGTAAGTTTCAAAATGTAGATGTGGCAGTAGCTGTATCACTGGATAGCGGCCTGGTCACCCCTATTTTAAGGAATGCAGACATAAAAGGTATTCGTGCTTTATCTACGGAACTGAAAGAGCTGGTTGCAAAGGCAAGATCCGGTAAATTATTGCCCTCTGACTATCAAGGTGGCGGATTTACCATTTCCAATTTAGGTATGTTTCAGATCGAACACTTCGCCGCCATCATCAATCCACCTCAAGTAGGCATCTTGGCCGTGGGCGCTTCTTTAGAAAAACCTGTGGCCCAAGCAGGGCAGGTAAAGATAGCTACAGTCATGAATGTCACGCTGTCTGCAGATCACCGGGCCATCGACGGAGTGGTTGCTGCCAAGTTTTTACGACGCTTTCAATATTATATGGAACACCCATTATTGATGCTGTGCTAAAATAGTTTCAGGGAGTTAAGGTATTCCAAAAATGATGCTTATTATGAAAAAATTAAAACAATGTGTACTTTTGGGACTATGTTTTATTGGCAATGGATATGGACAGGAGTTTTCGGTCAAACAAGCACTCAGTCTTTATGGTTTCCAATCTGAAGCCCAGATAAAAGCCTTGGAGTCTCTTTTAAAAATAACTTTTATTTTACAGCCTCAACAAACGTTGGAACAAAAATTTCCTGTCCGAAAATCTTTTAAAGAACTGGTTCAAGATTTACTTGAACTGGTCAGCTCTACACAAGACCACTTCAGCGGACGATTTTCAAAAAACTCTTCTCAGGCTAAAGAGCGGTGGGAAGTACAGGGTGTCTGCTATACTCCTGAACAGCAAAAGGAAATAACAAAAGCAATTGAAATTTTAGGATTAGTAAAAAAGGTCTTTCCTGTAAAAAAACGCATCAATAGCATATGTATTTTAGGAGCAACTGCCAATACTATTAAAAAAAGAATTTCTTACACCCAAGAACTCTTAAGACAAGGCTGTTCAGCTAAAAGAATTATCCTTCTAACTGGGCAACGTCCCGTAAGTGACCTGGACACAAAAAATATCTCAAAGGAAGAGCTACAAGAAATTTCTAACTCTAACAAAACAGACTGCGCTTTTCTTACAGAAACTGATTTAATGAGGCATTTTTATGAAAAGTCAGATCTTTCCAAAAAAGCCTTTCTTCTTCATTTTATTGATACCCCAAAAGGAAATTTGCCTAGGCCGACTACTGAAACGACTCTTAAAGCATTGGAGGATTTTTTAAAAAAACAGAATCCAAAAATACAGCGAATTTGTTTTGTGTCCAATCAACCTTATGTCAGTTATCAGTCTGCCCTCATTACCAGTTTTTTCCGTCAAAATAACTATAATATTTCTTATGAAGTTGTCGGCTCGCAGTCTGAAAATGAAGATCCCGTTAAATTTTTGGAAGCACTGGCTTCTTATCTTTGGGCTAAAGCTCCTGAAGTACTGCGTACCTTAAAAGGCAATAAGCCTAACATTCCCTTGCCTGATCTCTTTTCAGAGCTTTATCAAAAACGGAGTGCTTTACTGTATTCAGCGGGTCAAGAGATTTTTTCTTTGAAAAAGCAGTGCCCCTGATCGACCATCTTCAGAACGAAATTTTTTGGGCTACCTCTTGTCTTCCTTAAATCAAGCACACACTTAAAACTATAAAAAAGACAAGAAGAGCGCTTGCACACTCACATCCAGAGAACCAATCCAAAATCTACCAGAAGCACAAATGATACTACCCAAACCTACTATTATTCTAATTCTATTTTTAGATTGCCTTATTTCTGTATGCGGCACTCATAAAACTTTTTCCTGTTTAAAATAAATGATCACAATTTAGCTTTTAAAGCAACATTTCTAGGTTGATTTGAACGGAATAAGTTATGTCTATCATTTGTATAAAACCTGATCTTAGCAAAATTTATCATAAAAAAGACTTCAAAGCTTGGTATTAAAATACTTAAGGGACGTTATGCGCAAAATGAACTGTCATCACTTGCCATTGCTCATAAAGATCTAAAGGTAAAGGCAACGGGTTACATGTAGGATCGTAGGCTGCGGCCAGGGCACTTTCTGCAGCCACAGCAAAAGCAGGATGAGTTCGGGTTCCCCCAACAACTTTAGCATTTGCCACTGTACCATCAGGATTCATAGACAAGCGCACAATAACAACTAACTCTTCACCATTTTCAGCCACAGGAGGTAAACGCCAAGCGCGCTGCAACAATTGTCTCACGCGATCAATAATACTAACCGCAAGCCCTTTTCCCACTTTACCCGCCCCATAGGGGGAAGAAGAATCAGGATCCGTAACAGGTGTTTGTGCAGAAGGCCCTTTTTTTTTATTTTCATAATCCTTCAGAATTTTCATCAAGTCTTCATCCCCATCACCTTCTATGGGTACACCCGAATGTTTAGCTGTCTTTTTTTTTTTCTTATCTTTCTTAGAATTCTTAGAAGGCTCTATTTTTTTAGGATCGTTTTTTTTTTCTTCTTTCTGCTCGTGCTTTTTTTCCAGCTCATCCAAAATATCTTTTAAATCTTTTTCCTCTGATTTTGGAACAGGGGGATTTTTAGGCTCTTCTTTCTTTTCTACAGGTTCTTTAGGCTTCTTTTTTTCTTTTTGCACAGGCTCTTCTTTAGGCAGAACATCTTCTACCACTCCCGTAGAACGCTTTTGTTCGGCAGGATCATCTACTTTAGGCTTGGAAATAGGGGCCTCAGACTCTTTGGAAAAAGTTGTCACCTCCATAGGAACAGTACAAGGCATTGTTATTTGAGCAGGGGCAACAGGACCACTCTGATTCATCCACCAAAACATCCCCACAAAACCCACATGAACCAGTGCTGAAAGAATCCACCCAAACTTTTTCATTCGGCACCCTTTGCTTTTTTAGCTTCTGGATAACCCCCAGGTCGTGTAATTAAAACCATTTTACCATACCCAGCCCCAGAAAGCCGCGTCATCACTTCAATCACCCTGGAATAAGCTAAGTCTTGATCTGCTTCTATATAAATACCTTCTGTCATAGGAACTTGTTTACTTTTTAATTGTTCAATTAAATCTGTTAAAGAAATTAATTTGTCTTGGAAAAAAACCTTTCCTGCCGAATCTATAGAAACAGTAACCGACTCGCAAGCCTCTGTCTGACTGGCTTTTCCACCTTGAGGTAAATTAACTGCAATAGAACTGCGCATATTGGGGGCTGTCACCATGAAAATCACCAACAGCACCAACATCACGTCCACAAAAGGAGTAACGTTGATCTCTGCTTTCAGCGCACCAAGACCCCGCCCTCTAGAAGAAGATGACTCAAACCCCATGACCGTCCTCCCCCTGTTTTTCAATGCAAGAGGCTTGCACCACATGAGCAAAACTTTCTAACTTGACCATATAACTTTGAATAGACAGCATCAAACGGTTCGAAGCTACTGCGGCAGGAATAGCCACCAACAAACCAATTGCTGTGGCAAATAAAGCTTCTGCAATTCCCGGAGCCACTGCTGAAACACTGTTCGTTGCCCCCACCAAACCGCGAAAACTGTTCATAATCCCCCACACAGTCCCCAACAATCCCACGAAGGGAGACACAGAAGCAATCGATGCCAAAGTGCTCATGTTTTGGCCAAGGTAATCCCTTTGTGTTTCCAGGTAAGCACCAATCAGATGGTGTACTCTTCGTAGTTTTCCTTTTCCTTTTAAAGGTCTTTTCATTTCTTTTGTCAGCAAACAAATCACATAAGAAAAGGGCATAGTCCAGGAACAGGCCCGGGTATGCTCCCAGTATTGGGGAGCTTCTTGAGAAAAGGCATTCTGAGACAAATCGGCTTCCTTATGAAGCTTTTTTAATTGCAACCACTTTGAAAAAATAATAGCCCATGACACAAAAGACGCTCCCACAAGGCCTAAAATCACTCCTTTTACGACCCAATCCGCTTGCCAAAACAATGATCCTATAGACAAACCACTTTCTAATTGCGTCGCTAAATTTGCTTCCATACTGACCCCTTTTCACTTGTTTTTCTGGAACTCTGATTTTTTTGTTCTAAGTGTTTTTCCAAAAAGCTATCTAGCTTAGCGCAAGAAAAACGAATCCCAAACTCTTTTTATTATTTCAAAAAAAATCAGGAAAAACAAGTCTATGGAAATCAGATCTATAACAGTATAGATGTTATCAATTTTTCTTTTCTTTAATTTTTTTTAAACATCAAAAACCGATCTGCTTTATTCATTTAAAAACGCCTTCTATACATAAAGAAAGCGCTTTTAAGGGTAGATTTACCGGATCATATCAAGTGAAATGAGCGTCATTCACATGAGCCATCGCCAACTTGCGATTTAAATCTCTGGTCATCTTTTCTACATTGCTTTTGACATCTTTCAAAGCATCTACAGCAGCCTTTTCTTCTTTAGATTTTTCATCATGTTTATCTTTAGGCTCTTCTTTCTTATCTTTATTATCAGAGACTTTCTTATCTTTTGCGGTCACAGAAGCCTTTTCGACAGCGGCCTCACCGTGGTTTTTTGAGTCTTTATCCTTAGATTCTTCTTTATTATGTTCTTCTTTTTTATGGTCAGTGTCTTTAGAGCCCTTATCATCATGGGCTGCCATCAAAGAATCTTTTTTTACCTCTGCTGTTTCATTTTTTTTCTTACCACAGCCAGCTAAAAAGACCAGAGAGAGGGTTGCTGCAGCAGTTAAGCTGAGAAACTTTTTCATTATCTATTTCCTTATTAAACGATCAACTGACCCTATTTTTCCAAAATCTTTTAAAAAAAACGCTAAAATGGAATATCAATAACTTCAAAAATTTAAAATACTTTTCCAGAGTTTTATGTCAGGATCATTTTCCCCCAAAAAGTCTCCTCCCTCTTTTACCTATGCGGCAAGAATGTTCCTTAAGGCTTTTTAGAAAAAAAGGCCAACATGCGTTGAGTCATAAATAATCCGCCCGCAATGTTGATAAATAAAATAAATAATACTAGGGCACTCCAAGCATCCCAAGAACGCAGCAAGGAATCTAACGCCATCACAACCACTACGCTGGAAACGCCATTGGTTAAGCTCATCAACGGTGCATGCAAAGGAGCCGGTGTACGAAACACTGCGTAATACCCCAGCACCAAGCTTAACACCAACACCATCAATAACGTTCCCCCTTGCTCTATGCTTAAGGTGCTGTCAAATAAAAAAGGCCACCACATGTTTTTTCTCCTTATTCCTACGAATATTGTTCTTTGTTTTCAAAAATTTCTGTCAAACAAGTAGCAGCTAACAGATCATCTTCATGAGCCTGTCGCATTTCTGTTCCATCCCACAATAATTCCAAAAAAGCCACCATATTTTTGCCATATAATACACTGGCAGATGCGGCCAGATGGCTGAGACTATAAAAAGCCCCAATCACCAGTGCTTCCCCATACCTGGTCTCAAAACCAGCCTTACTAAAAGCACAGTTTCCAGGTTCTTCTTTTCGGTCTAAAGCACCAGCCGCCAAATCCACAACGACAGCTCCCGTCTTTAACACAGCTCCGTGATGAATCAAAACTGGAGGTTTGCGCCCTGGCACAAGAGCACTGCAAATAATCACATCGTAATCCGGCAAAGCTTTTTCCAAAAACTCTTTCTGACGTGCTTGCTCTTGATCGCTTAATGCCCGAGCATACCCCCCAGTTCCTTGAGCGTCTTCAAATTCAGGCATTTGTAAAAAACGAGCCCCCAAACTTTCAACTTCCTGCTTAGCTGCCAAACGCACATCAAAAGCATCCACCCTAGCCCCCAACCGTTTGGCCGTAGCAATAGCCTGTAAACCTGCTACCCCAGCGCCCAAAATCAAGACTCTAGCTGCAGCAAGAGTCCCTGCTGCTGTGGTCATCATAGGCAACACCCGTGTCAAATGACTGGCCGCCTTGATAACAGACCAATATCCTAATAGGTTGGCTTGCGAAGACAGCACATCCATAAATTGAGCCCTAGAAGTACGGGGTAACCGCTTTAAACTGAACGCTTGCAGTCCCCGATCACGGTAAGCTTGAACCATTTCAGAAGTATCTGACAAAGCCCCAACGATGGTCATCCCTGAGGGGAATGGGGCCAAATCTACAGGATCTAAAATATCCATGACAACAGCTAAGTCAGCCCCTTGACATAAATCATCCCGAGCACAAATTACAGCTCCTTTACGTTCGTACTCAAACAAAGGAAATAACGGTTCTAAAGCACTGTCCAAACAAACACTTGCCCCTGATTTAACCAAGACCGCCACGTTTTCCGGAGTTAAAGGAACACGCTTTTCATACAGGCAAGAAGTTGCCGGAAGAATAATTTTCATTAAAAATAAAAATAAATAACGAAAACATTTTAAGCCGTAGCTACGGAAAAGGTCAAGGTTGACCCAACCTTAAAAAAGGTAACAAAAAATGAACTTCTTTTGATCCAGGAAAAAACGTCTATCATAAAATGTATCAAAAAGTGACGCATTAAAATGAATCTATTTTGGCTGCTTTTTCTGTTGGCTGTTCCGACCCTATCTGTAGCATTTCCTGACGAAGAAGAAAAACCTTTTTTAAGAAGATCAGATATTGAACAAGAAAACGAAAGACTGACGGAGCGTCTAAAAATAGCAGAAGAAGAAAACAATGAACTTAAGAACAAAAATTTTATTTTGAATGAAGAACTTGAAAAAGAAAAAAGAAAGCACTCTTCTTCTTTCAAACAGAATCTAAAATTCTCGTGTCAAATTGCCTTAGTGGCGATTTTGTTTTACACTGCAGCTGTTTATCAAATGTTAAACTCTTTCTTTTTCAGATAAAAGATTGTCTTTTAACTTATGCCTCGCCAGGAAAACACGTTAAATACCCCCTAGGAATACCTAATAAAGTACTCGCATGGTGCCACTTTTCTTCCAAAGGAGTACGAAAAGTTAGTTCAGCATTAGACGGAGACAACAACCACTCGTGCTGTGCCAATTCTTCTTCCAGCTGTCCCGGACGCCACTTCACACAACCTAAAAGCAACAAAAAATCTGCAGGCTTTTCGATGGCTACCCCTTTTGAAAGATCAGAAAAAAATGCATGATCGGCTGTTAAGGCATGTGTTTCATCGATGCTTACTGTCCCCTTCGTTTTGTAATCACTAGAGTGCAACACAAACCCACGATTCATCTCTACAGGGCCTCCCCACAAGACGGCCTCATTTTCTCCATACGTTGCTCCTGACAACATTTGGAAAACATCACCCCACTCTACTTCGTCCACCATCTGATTAATAACAAACCCCATAGATCCTTGCTTACTATGATGAGCAATAAAAACTACCGCCTTGTGAGACTCTGATTTCCGAATATTTGGAAATGAAAGCAATAAATGCCCTACAAGCGTCTGAGGAATATTAATCATTGCACCCAAAGATTATTTTTTTTATACTTAAACAAATCCCGCCCCCTCACAAATGACTCCCCCTATTTTATCACAATTTTTATTTTTTTTCAAAACGCTTTTGTGGTGCTTTTTATTGGGCTTTGCCCCCATAAACGCTCGGGGGGGTACAGAACCTATTGTTGTTCAGTGGGGAATCCCGGAATATGAATCAGATACGTATGTACGTGTTCCTTTGTGCGTCCTTATTAACTCTGAGTGGAAACTTACAGGACCTTTTTTAAAAGGAGACACCCTCAACAGCCCCCCTACCTTAAAGTGGGACAAATCTACTAATATCGCAGATGTACAAATTTTTTGGCCTCATGGAGAGCTTTTACAACAACAAGGGCAAACATCTCATGTATATAAAAAAAGTTTTTCTGTTATTTTACACGTCTTTTTAAAGGATCGTGCTGCAAGTGAATTGAACGTAGAATTTAAAGGACTGGCATGTTCTGATCTGTGCCGTGTCATCAAAACGCCTCTTTCTTTAAAACTCAACCCTCCGACACAATCTGTGGGCAAATTTTGGCAAATGTTAAGCTTTGCTTTTTTAGGGGGAATTATTCTGAATATTATGCCCTGCGTCTTACCAGTTTTAGGTTTAAAACTTAAAGGTTTAGCATCAGTTTATCCTTTTTTGCTGCGCAAAATGTTTCTTCTAACCAGTATAGGAATCATTGCTGGGTTTTGGTTTTTAGCGGGTTTAACTATTTCCTTAAAAATTTTTTTCCAACAACAAATGCGTTGGGGTATGCAACTACAAAATGTTTATTTTTTGCTAACCTTGTGCATCATCATGGTGATTTCATCGTACAGTCTCCTGGGCATGTTTCAATTGAACACACCGCGTTGGGCTGCAAGATTTTTACCCAAAAGCTACCGCACCTCTTTTGGAGCCTTTTTTTCCGGCTTATTCGCCGTTCTGTTAGCCACACCCTGTTCAGCACCGCTGCTGGGTCCTGCGCTGGGATATTTTCTTTCAGGAACTTATCTGGAAATCTTTTTATCCTTTACTCTGGTAGCTTTTGGTTTTGCCCTTCCTTATATTCTGGGAATTATTTTTCCCGTGCATAAACTGCTTCCCAAACCAGGACAATGGATGTTTGTGATGGAAAAAACCATCGGTGTTTTGTTCTTTGGGACAGCGGTCTGGTTGGTTTGGTGGCCTTTGGGATCGTTCCTATCAGAATCTTTTCAAAAAATTGCCCTCAGTTTTTTGTTGGTCATAGGAATCGTTCCGTTTATTCACAAGAAAATTCGCGAATTTCCTTTATGGATCAGAAGCATTTTGCTGTTTATCTTACCTTCTGCTGCAGGTGTTGGATTATGTATTCTTCCGTTTTTCAATCAAAAAGTTCAAGAAATTTCTATGATCGATGGACAGATTCACTGGTTACCCTGGTCAGCGGAATTGATGGAAAAAACATTACGGGCAGGCAGAGTCGTGGTCATTGATATCACCGCAAGGGGATGCCTGCTATGTGAGGTTAACAAGTCTGTGTTTAAGGAACCTGGGATGCAAGAATTACTCACGTCCTCTAAAATTGTTTGCTTGCGGGCTGATTACAGCAAGGCCTCGGACGACATCACAGCCTTGCTAAAACGCTTCAGCCGTGCCGGAATCCCCTGCAACATCATTCTTTCAAAAGATTACCCTCAAGGAATTGTTTTAAGCGAGGCCTTGTCTTCCCAAGAAATTGAAAAGTGTATAAAATTCCTTTATACACTTAGCGGAAAATCTAGCAGTGACAAACAAAAGCCCGTCTCCCATAACTCCCCCAAGCCCTCTGACAAAAGTTGAAACTCTTTCTTTTGAAGAGGCTTTAAAGGAACTTGAAGGAATTGTGTCTAGATTTGAAGCAGGGGGCCTGACACTAGATCAAGCAGTGGTAGCCTATGAACGGGGAATGTCCCTTAAAAAGCGTTGTGCAGAGCTTTTGGATTCCGCTAGGCTGCGCATTGAAACGGTGAGTAAAGGCGCTGAAGGTTGACTCTTCAACCTTAATTGCGGCACTAAACATTCCTTATTTACCGTTGAGCATTCTTCTTTTATAAAATCGAGCGTATAGACACTGCCAGCCTTGTACGAGTTCTGGTGTTAAAAGCTTTTTTCAAAAATTCCTTAGCTTCTTTAAAGAGCACTGAAATATTTTTTGACCCCGGACGAACAACGCCTGTTATAATCTAAATGATTTTCCAAAACTGCCCTCGCATTGACTATCTTTTTTAAGCTACTTTTTCTGACAATACTCACTGCTGTTTAGCTAAAAAGCTGCGTATTTCATTATGCCTCCTAAAATGGAATAGCCCTTTATTTTGATTCTAACAAGATAAATTTCTGACAGCTTTATAAAAAAATTAGACAAAATCAGTGCCTTTTTTAAATCGCCAGAGGCATTCAAATTCTTCCATCTGTATGCACTGAGGAACGCACGCCAATCATCATTGTTGTGTCAAATAATGCCATTGGACCTTCTTAGACAAATCTATTGAAATTAAGGCCCAGATTATAATATAATGTGTACGCTATATTTTGCTGTGGTATAAAAAAATAAACTTTAGATTTTTAAGTTTTTTATTAAGTGCTTTAATACCAGGGTCCTGGGCCAACGACAGTGCCGTCAGCTTTCTGAACTCTGGCGTACAATACGTGCATAACCCAGATATTGAAATGCAACAGGAAGACTTAACAATTACTCAAGATCAGATCACTGTAGAGTATGCTTTCTTTAACACAAATTCAAAAGATATCACTTTAAATATGGGGTTTCCCTTACCTGCTTCCCCCAATTTTGAAAAAACTCAACCGCGCAGCTGGCCGGACGCACCTTTTTGGGACCCCGTATTTCAAACATATGATTATGCAGATATTTTTGAAGGATACAAAGGTGATGCCAGCGATATCCAGATTTTCGGGAAGAGAACATCACGTCCTTTTTTTGACTTTCATCGTGAAGAAGATGGCGAGGGGAAATATGTTGAGTGGAAAATTTTAGCATTAGATCGACAAGGAAACGATTTAACATCTTTGTTACAACGAAATAAGATCCCCCCTTCAGCCAACTATTTAAATGGCGTGATGAATCGTGGTGGAATGGACTGCCGTCCAGCTTTAAAAGAAAAATTAGCAGCTTTAGGGCTTGTCAAAAAAGGAAAGGTTGACTTTCAAACTCAACTAGTTTTTCACTGGACAACTGTTTTTTCAGCAAAAAAAATTAAAAAAATTGTTCACTATTATAAACCTCAAGAGGGCTCGTTTTTGTTTGGCATTGCCAAAGGAGGAAAAAAAATCTCTCCAGTTACAGGGTTTGAGCAAAACGATGAATACGAAAAACTCTTTATAGATTTATTTGAAAAAGAAAAACTCCAAAGACCTTTGCTAAAACAATGGATAGAAGAAGGGTGTCGCTCAAGTTCTAAATCTGCAGAACATTGGTCCCATCTGGGCATTCGACAAATTCGCTATATTTTGACAACCGGCAAAAACTGGAAAGGACCTATCGGACGCTTTAACCTGAAAATCCCTATCCCTGCACAAACAGAAGTATTCGTTCATGGTGTTAAAGGCTTAGAAAAAAAAGATGGTGCTTGGCAAGTGACCATTGATCAATTTACTCCCACCCAAGAATTGACCATTTTTTACGTCACACCCCTGAAATAAAAGATCTTCTGGCTTAAAAAGCTTCTTTCGTCTAAGTTTTTTAAATCTACACAAAATTTCCTAATTATTTCCAGCATAAGGAGGGGTGCTTAATGACAATTAAGAACTTTAAATTAAATTGATTTTTTTAATATAAAATTAATTATACACTTTGTTTATTTTTTATTATGAAAATAATTTTTACAATAATACTATTTCAATCCGCTACGTTAATTTCATCAGCCCGCGCTGGCGGTGAAGAAACAAAAGCAGACTCGAAAGAGAAAAAGGTGACTGTAGAGAATTCTGAGTGTGCAATATCAAGAATAACATACACAAATATTCCCAACCAAAAGATACAACAATTTGCGCAGTTAATTAAAGAGCTCCGCATTCCCTTTTTAGTAGTTCCTGAAAAACCTTTAAAAGTATCAGAAACATTAAAAGAAGATCAGCATATTACATTATTTTTTAACGAAGCCTCTACTGCAGAACAGTCTCGTTTCAAGGATTACGCTGTATCTTCAGCCCAAGATGAACGCAATAAAGCTTAATGAACGTTACAATGAGCTGTCTGCTAAAATAGTTGTTAAAATGAAAGACTGTCAGGTTATTAATTCTGGAGAATGCTGGGATGCTTTGATCAAAAGTCAAGTCAGAGAGCCTAACATCATGAAACATCCTTTAACAAATTTTGGATTGGAGATTTTTCAACTTTATATGATTACTGTCCTTACGAAAGACCGTGATCAAAATGAAACTGGGATCATGAATAGAAGAAATATAGATATCTTAATGGAATCTTCCAAAGATCATTTAGGTGTAAAGGGGGCTTATAGTCCTGGATCAGAAAATTTTCGTGCTCTTCAGTACAGCATGAAGATTCAGGATCGTATCCTAAGCCGGAAAGAAGAGGCACGTCAGCAGCTTTTAAACCTAGCAGCAGAGCAGCCCAACAGCGCCCAAACCGTATGGAAGAACATATGGAAGAGGAATAATCCTACAATACAAGAGGGGGAAGTGTATAACTTTCTCTTCTTGTTTTTCCTCTCTATATTATTTTCACATACTGCTAAAAACTGCAACTAACCTATTGCCTCTTTAACATTAAGCATTTTCAATAACGATCTGGATTTTTTTCTGTTTTGGTGTAGAATAATCTTTAACGAGGACAAAAGAAGGAAGTCATGGCCAAAAAGAAAAAGTCTCTGGTGCGTTTAGTCAGCACGGCAGGAACAGGTTATTTTTATGTTGCTCACGTCAGTGGCAAAAAATCTGAAAAGATGGCATTTAACAAATACGACCCCCGGGCGCGTCGTCATGTTGAATTTAAAGAAGCTAAGATGAAATAATCAATGTGTCGTAAGGGCTAAGTGAATGAAATTTTCTAAAACCTTCTTACTATATACGTTAAGAAGTGTTTTTATTCTAAGCTTTTATGGCAGTTGTTTTGGGGAAAAACAAGACTATCTAAGTGCTTTTCCCCAGGAATTGCCTTTATTTCAAAGTGTAGACCACTATCCTTGGACCAATCCCAACGCTCCTTTAAAAGGAAGTATTGTCTTAGGTTCATTGACAGATTTTAATACATTTCACCCGGACGCATCTTTGATGGGCTCAGGCCCCCCCGGATTAGAGTTCGTACATGGGACACTATTTCATAGATCTGCGGAAGAAGATGGAATTGCCTATCCCTATGTGGCTCAATCTGTAGAAGTAAAAAGGGATCCTAAGGGCACGCCCCTTTCTGTTATTTTTTATTTAAATCCTAAAGCAGTTTTCCATGATGGGTCTGCTGTTACTGCTGACGACGTTGTTTTTAGTTTTGATTTTTTATGTAAAAACAAACCCCACCTACAAGCCTATTACGCACAAGTCCAGGAAGCCAAAGCCCTGCCTGCAGTCAAAGAGGTCCAGGCTGTACTTTTTATCTTAAAAGACAAGGTTAGTTTTGAACTTCCCCTGCTGTTGTCTGAACTGAAAGTCCTTTCTAAAAAATTCTACACAACCCACGATGTGATGAATAACCCTTGGATCCTTCCTTTAGGATGTGGGCCTTACCGTCTGAAAGAATACCGGGCAGGACAGTGCGTAACTTATGAAAAAGTGCCTTCTTGGTGGGGAGATGCGATCGCCTTGGGAAAAGGAAGTTTTCGCTTTCAGAAAGTACGATACGATATCTTTAAAAATCCAGATACATTATTTGAAGCCTTTAAAAAAGGCGACTTAGACATCCTAGAGGAATCCAATTTAGATCGTTGGAAGCGCCAGTACCATTTTCCAGCTGTTAAAGAAAAAAAGACTCTTTTAAAAGAAATACCTACCCAAGGCATCCTGCCTGCCAGTGCTTTTATTTTTAATACGCGTTTGAACTTGTTTAAAGATATGAATGTTCGGTGGGCCATTAGTTTGATGTTTCCTTTTGAAGAAGTGAACCAAGTCGCGTTTCACGGAATGTATCGCCGCTTTACATCTTTTTTTACTAACTCTGTGATGGCGGCATCAGGATTCACCACCGAGGCGGAAGCAGATCTATTACAAGAATGTCAGGCACCTCCTGAAGTCTTGACGACGCCGTGTGAAAAATTTACCCTCTTCGAAGGGAATCTGTCAGAAAGACGAAAAGCTGCCATTCACCTACTAGAGCGCTCGGGCTGGAGACTTATAAATGGTCAAATGGTACACCCTTCTTTGGGGCCCTTATCTTTTTCTTTGCTTCTAGTACAAGGGCGCAATATCGAAAAAATCTATCACATTTTCCGTCAGGCATTGCTTTCCATTGGGGTGGAAATGAATGCTGTGTATGTTGACCAGGCTGCCTTTCAGGCTAAAGTGCAAAACTTTGATTTTCAGATGGTCTTTGGACCAGCCAGCATTTCTTCCAGCCATCCGGGCAATGAGCTGCTGTCTATTTATGGGTCTAAATCAGCCAACACCAAAGGATCTTACAACTGGGCGGGGATCCAAGATCTTACAATTGACGCATTGGTTCAAAAGGTTCTGGAGGCCAAAAACTACGGCGAGCTTCTTAATGCATCTCATTGTTTAGATCGATGCTTGTTGGCGGGATGTTACATGATTTTATGGGGATATTGCCCTGTTCGTATGATGGCCTATTGGGACCGATTTTCTGCCCCACCCCGGTTTCCTGCGCTGACAGGCCCAGATTGGGCTTTTTGGTGGCAGAAAGAAGAGCCCCCAAAGACTGTACAAAAGCGTTAGAAAATCTTTTTCAGAAAAATGAAGACCGATCCTTCGATAGCCTTAAAATAAATCTTTTGGAACACCCCCCTTCCCGCCCTCATTCAATTGTCTATCAGAGCTTCTAGGCCTGAGAAAATTTTTAAGATAATGAAAAGCGATGACACCCCTCATCATAAACTTTTAGGATCGGGTGCGGGGCTTCTTTAAAAGCCCTGAAATCATCATTATTTGCTACATCAGTGTAGCCCCCAATTGGCAACGCCAAGGAATAGGAACATTCCTGATGAATAAGCTAAAAGCCTGCTTTAAAAAACATCTTATTCAAGCTGAAACAGATAAAGAAGCTGTAGGATTTTATATTAAATCTGGATTCCGTTATGATGTATTTCAAGGCTCTTACGGGAACCTGCGTTATCATTGTCTGTTCCACAACCAGGACTAAACGACACGCTCGCTTGAGGGCTTCTTTTTGTGGCTACCTTTTTTATGACAAAAATGTTAAAGTAAGAATGAGTTATTTATTATTAAAATTCTTTGATTTTTTCTTCTTATGATATTTTGATTACAGGAGCTACGGGTGGTATTGGTCGCGCCGTAGCAGAAGAGTTCTGGCGCCAAGGGGCTGTGGTTCATTTGGTTGGGCGGAGATCCGAAATTTTGCAGGAAATAGCACAAGAATTTGGTCAACGATGCCACATCTATCCTGTTGATTTGATGCAGCCAGGGGCACCTCAGAATCTGCTTAAACAAATTCAGACCAACGGCAGTAATATCCATATTTTGGTCAACAACAGTGGCATTACCCGAGATCAGTTAAGCTTACGTATGAAAGAAGCAGCTTGGAGTGATGTTTTAAACCTTAATTTAAAAGTTCCTTTTGAGCTGTGCCAAGGAGTCTTGCCGTTTATGCTACGTAACAAATTCGGCCGCATTATTAATATTTCTTCTATCGTAGGCGTGATGGGAAATGCGGGACAAACAAATTATGTGGCTTCTAAAGCAGGTTTAATTGGTTTGACAAAAGCACTGGCTTTAGAGGTTGCCAAAAAAGCAGTCACCGTTAATGCGGTAGCTCCGGGCTTTATTGAAACCGATATGACCAGCCATTTGGCTGATAAGGAACAATGGGCTTCTAAGATCCCCGTTGGTTATTTTGGCAGTCCTTTAGATGTCGCTTACGGAGTTGCTTTCTTGGCTGACCCAAAATCTAGATATATCACAGGACAAACCTTACACATCAACGGGGGTTTGTTGGCAGTTTAAGACTATTACGGGGGAATAAACATGGAAATCACTATTTTAGGGTGTGGGCCTTCTGCAGGAGTTCCGACATTGAACGGAGAATGGGGGCGGTGTGATCCCAATGAACCCCGAAACCGTCGTTTACGGGCCAGTATTTCTTTTTGCTTGCCCAACGGAGAGCTGTGGCTGATTGATACCTCTCCGGATTTACGTCAACAATGTCTTAAAAATAGTATTCAAAATATTTCTGGTGTTCTGTTTACACACGCCCATTACGACCACATAGGGGGCCTAGAGGATTTGTTTCCTTTTTTGCAGACTTGTTCCCCTATTAAAATTTATTCAGATCAACAGACATTGGAAGTTCTTTTTCAACGTATTGAAACCACGTTATTAAAGCCTTTTAATTACAAAGCTTATTTAGACATCTTGGAAATTGAAGGGCCTTTTGAAGTTGGAGGCCAAAACGTTATTCCTTTTGTACAAACTCATGGAACCATCACCAGTTTGGGATTTCGGTTTCCTTCTTGGGCTTATTCCACCGACGTGAATGCCTTAAGCGAGGATGCTCTTACGATTCTAAAAGGTGTACACACTTGGATTGTAGATTGCTTTGACTTAGAACCTAGACCTACACATGCTCACTTAGATCTGGTTTTACAGTGGGTAGAACTTATCCAACCGTCCCGGGTAATTTTGACTCATATGAGCAGCCGAATAGATTACAACACATTATCAAAAATGCTGCCACAACATATTGAGCTGGCCTATGATGGAATGAAAATTTTATGCCAATAGACCCTTCATTCTTGAAAATTTTGTAAAATCTAAAAAATGCCTACTTAAGAAAAAATATTTTTCTGACAGATGCTTAGGTAAACTTTAAGCATCTTAGAAGTAAAAAAATCATCAAGATCTCAATCAGGCTTATTAATGTAGTTTTTACTTTTATTTATCCAAATCTTTATTTAATATCCAAAACTTTTGCCTCTTTTGATGTAAGACTTTCAAATGAGGCCAAAATTCTTGAAATAACTGCCCTTGATAAGTGACCTGCTGCTTTGCAACGGCTGTTTGTTGCCAAGTCTGCAAGAAACGAACCAGAGGTCCAGATTCATAACCCAGGGCGCACAAAAGACAAGCCTCAAAATAAGCCACGGATTGAAAGCAACAAGACACTTTCCCATCAAGCGTCCCATGTTCAAGGGCCACTTGCAGGCAAGGATAAACTTCTTTTACTGGTAGGCGCTCTGGCAACACATGACAGCACACATAAGCCATCCAAGATAAGGCACTTAGAAAAATAAAAGACTCTGATAACGGCTGAGGTAAAAGATCTTGAACTGAAAACGTTCCTAAATGATCAGGAGTTTTACCCTTCCAGCTGACCAAAGACCTCATGCCTAAAAAAAGTAGCGCAGAACGGCCGTACCACATGCCTCTCCATAAACCATGTTCCGCGGTTAAAAGCGTTACAATCCGTTTAGCTTCCCCAAAGGTTTTGCTGCCTACTACAAATCCTTCATCTGTCCACTCCATTATCCAGCCCCTTTCAAGGTCATCCCATAACACCAAGCCGCCGCCAGCGCATCAGCACTGTCACTAAGACTGACACAGGTGCCCAACAAAAGATTAATCATCGTAATCATCTGTGCTTTAGAAGCATGCCCATGACCCGTCAAAGACTTCTTGATGGTGGTAGGACTGTATTCAACCATCTTGGCTCCATGCAAGGCTGAAGTCATCATGGCTATGGCCCGGGCAAATCCTAAACTTAAAGCCGATTGAGCATTCGAATTCACAAAAGTTTTTTCCACCACAGCCACAGTACAAGAATAACGCGTACAAACTGCAGTGAGTTCTTGATGCAAAAAAACCAATCTTTTTTCTAAAGGCCACGCCTGAGGCGGAGCAATCACCCCGAATTCCACACACCGCAAACCTGCTGCGCTGCAAGACTGTGGCTGTAAAACACCCCAACCTGTGCGACAAAGACCAGGATCTAACCCCAAAATCAACTCTTTCCCTAGCATCACAAATTACTCTTTGGATTCCAAAAAAATTCCTGCGTCCAACGCTGCCATACATCCTAAACCAGCTGCCGTCACCGCTTGGCGGTAATGGGGATCCATCACATCCCCGGCAGCAAAAACTCCTGGAATGTTTGTAAAACAAGTTCCTTTTTCACACACAATATACCCCGCAGGGTCTAAAGTTAAAGTATCCCGAAAAAGTTCCGTGTTGGGATGGTGTCCGATAGCTATGAAGATTCCATCAATAGGCTTCTGATAGACCTCTTCGGTCAAAAGGTTTTGCAACCTTAAACTTGTCACCTTTTTGGGTTTTTCCTGGCCTAAAATTTCTTTGACGATATGATTCCACAGGATATGAATATTGGGACTGCGCTCAAGCCGCTGTTGCAGAACCTTTTCAGCCCGCAACGCGTCCCTGCGATGAAGCAAAAAAACATTTTTGCAGTGGCGTGCTAGGTACAACGCTTCTTCTACCGCCGCACTGCCCCCACCCACTACAGCTACATCTTTTCCTTTAAAAAACCCTCCATCACATACCGCACAAGCTGATACTCCAAAACCCCGAAAGAATGTTTCACTTTCCAGCCCCAGCCACTTGGAACTGGCCCCAGTAGCAATGATCACCGCATCAAAAACGTGAGACTCTTGCGCATGCACTTGAAAGGAAGGTCCCGAAAAATCCACTGAATGAACACTTTCATATTTTATCTGACATCCACAAGAAACGGCCTGGGCTTCCATTTGTTCCATTAAAAAAGGGCCCTGGATAGGGGTGGAAAAACCAGGATAGTTTTCAACGTCAGTGGTCAACAAAAGTTGGCCTCCAGGCTGCGGCCCCGCAAATAATACGGTTTCAAAACCTCCTCGGGCACAATAAATTCCCGCTGTCAAACCTGCGGGACCTGCACCAATAATACCGATTTTTTTCCCCATCTCTATCGCTTTTTTAAAAACTTTCAAAGAAAATATTATCACTATTTTAAAAAATATCCTAATCTTGATTCTGCTTTAAAGAGTGCCTTTCCTAAAGAAAAACATCGCCTATTATTTCCTTCCAACAACCTATCAAATCGTATTTTAAGACGTCAAAATACCTTTTTTTCTTTAAAATAAAAACTAAAAATTCTTATAAATAAGCGTGAACAAGTCAAAAACCTTGAAAAAAATTATACTTTTGGTTTAAACTGAACAGGAAGCGTAAATACTGACTCCCTTTCTCGGTACCGCTTTTTTGTTTATTTAAGGAGATAACACGTGTCTCAAGAAAATACCAACGAGATTTGCCTGAAAGACCCCTTCCCTATTCTTCCTCTTCGGGAGATCATTTTCTTTCCCCAAACAGCCACTACTTTAACCGTCAGTCGGAATGAATCGGTTGCTGCTATAAAATATCTTTTAGAAACAGATCAACGAAAATACGTTGTTACTGTTGCACAAAAAGATGCCAATCAAGACCCCACAGCTTCTAATTTACATAAAATAGGAACACTGTGTGAACTAAAGCAAGTTGTGACCCTATCTGGTTCTTATAAAATTCTGATTTCAGGGCTGTTTCGCGTCGCGATCAAATTATGTGACAAGCCTTCAGAAAACGGAGCCTTGTTATGTCAAGTCCAACGCCTGGAAACTATCGTCGAAAATGCGGATGAAATTGCCATCCAGATAAAAATCTTAGAAGAAAAAGTAGCTGCCTATACCAAAATCACCAAACAGCGTCCCTCGGAATCTGGGTTTTCCCTGGAAGATCGCGGAGCCCGATCGCCTGAAAATTTTGTCGATTTTGTCACTTCTAATATCGCTGCCGACATTACTGTTAAACAAGAAATTTTAGAACAACCCGTACTAGATAAACGTATTTATCGTTTGACTACTTATTTAGGTGCGACAGTAGAAACTTTCAAGTTACAAAAAAGAGTGCGGGAAAAAATAGAAGAAACGATCCTCAAGCAGCAAAGAGCCTATATCGAAAGATTAAAAGAAGAAGCGTTTCGCAGTGAAATTGGGGAGGATGATGACCTGGCCAAGCTGGAAAAAGAAATTAAATCTTTGCCCGCTGACGTGAGGTCCAAAGCTGAATACGAGCTAAAAAAACTTCGTTCATTAAGCCCATCTTCCCCAGAGGCGCCTATGATTCGCACTTATCTGGATATTGTGGTCAGCTTACCTTATAAGCAACCTGCTTCAGCGTCTATTGATCTTTTAGAAGCAGAAAAAGTTTTAAAAGAAGAGCATTACGGATTAGAAGATGTCTTTAAAACCATTATCCAATTCCTGGCCGTCCAAAACAGAACCAAAAAATCAATGGGAAAAGTTCTTTGCTTAGTAGGGCCTCCGGGTGTTGGAAAAACTTCGGTGGCCGAGCGCATCGCCAGATCCATCCGACGCAAATATGTACGCATTTCTGTAGGGGGTGTTACAGACGAAGCTGAAATACGCGGGCATCGCCGAACTTATGTTGGTTCTTTGCCGGGTAAAATCATCAACTCTTTGCGTCAAAAACCTGGAGAGAAAAAACCTCTTTTATTATTATTAGATGAAATTGATAAAATGGGCATCAGAGGCCGGGGAGGTTCCGGAGACCCAGCTGCCGCCCTTTTAGAAGTTCTAGACCCTACCCAAAACAATGCTTTCAAAGATCATTATTTAGACTTTCCTTTTGATCTAAGCTCTATTTTATTTGTCACCACAGCCAATGATGAAAGCCAAATTCCTGCCCCTTTGCTGGACAGAATGCAAATCATACGGTTATCTGGATATACCCGAGAAGAAAAACTGGAAATCGCCCGGCGTTATCTATTACCAAAAAAAATTAAAGAAGCAGCTTTAAAAGAGGGTGAATTTTCTATAGACAATGAAACCCTAGAACGACTGATTGTATCTTATTGTCACCCAGAAGCAGGTGTCCGAGACCTAGATCGTTGGATCACCAAACTGTGCGAACAAACTGTTTACTTAATTGATTCAGGTAAAGAAACCGCCGTACACATCAACAAAGATAATTTGGAAACCTATGCAGGAGTCGCCAAATATAGTATCAAAGCAAAACTATCGGCACATGCCATTGGCGTCCTTACTGGTCTAGCTTGGACAGAAGCAGGAGGCGAAATCATGACCATAGAGGCGGTGATGAGCCCAGGTAATGGGAAACTGCAATTCACCGGAAAACTGGGCGATACCATGAAGGAATCGGTAAAAGCAGCATTTAGTTACCTTAGATCTGCAGCCGTTGCTTACAATTTTGCCCCTCAATTAATCAAAGAACACGACTTTCATGTCCACTTCCCTTGTGGAGGAGTACCCAAAGATGGTCCTTCTGCCGGAGTAGGAATCACCCTGGCCTTATTGTCTTTACTAAAACATAAACCTCTGCGACATGACTTTGCCGTAACGGGGGAAATAAGCCTAGCAGGGCATGTATTACCCATTGGAGGATTGAAAGAAAAAATCATTGCAGCCATCAATAAAGGTATTAAAACGGTGGCCATCCCTTATGAAAATAAAAATGCCCTGAAAGAATTCCAACACTTAACGGAAGGTAAGATTGAAATTGTTTTAATGAAACATTTCAGTGATGTCGTTCCTTATGCTTTCTCTCAGCCCTTAGAACAAGATTCTGTGTTTATATCTGATGTCAAAAAGTCAAACGACTTAGAAACAGATGACGAGGAAGAGGATTAAATCAAACCGTGAAAAGCATGCTTTTTCACACAGTAGGCATTTTACAAAACAACCGCTCCAAATAAAGACTAAAGCCTTTAGGTCCAACCCTTTTACCGAGGCCCACGATCACACTTAGGCTTATTCCAGTAACTGACAATCCTTAAGTAGATTGTCAGTTTTTTATAAAGAGCTCTGAAAATGTTATCAGCCTTGCAATGAACAACATCCTGCACAGCCCTGTTCTAATGCCTGAAAAGTTCCTTTTTTTCTCTAATTCTTTAAAAAATAAAGCTGTCTTGAAACTGATTTGCCTCATTAGATCAATTGTCATAGAATTAAAATCACACACATAATTGATTTTCATTTTTTCTTATTTTACAGAAAAAAAATAGTACTTTGATTTAATTTTTTGTTTTAAATTCATTTATTATGATAAATTTTAGACTTTGACCTTTGTAATCAGCTCATCATATAACTGGAAATAATTTTCAACACAAGCTTGCAGAGAAAAAAACTCTTCCAATCGTTGTTGCGCTTTTTGTCCCATCTGCCGGCGCTGAGTGGAATTTTCTAGCAACCAAATCAACGCTTCTGCCAACAATAACGGATTTTTAGGTTGTACCAAAATTCCGGAATCACAAGAAAGGGCACAAATATTGCCCCCTACTGCAGTTGCTACAACTGGCAACCCGGCCGCCATCTTTTCCAAAAGACTATTGGAAAAACCTTCTTCGTGGGAACATAATACTCCTGCATCAGCGGCCCATAGAAAGCGCCCCACATCATCACAAGGACCTAAAAATTTCACTCTTTGATTTAAATCTAACTGTTGAACTGTTTTTCGTAAATCTTTCAAAATGCCATCATCACGTCCGATGCACCAGATCTGAAAAGGAACGTGCGTTTTTTTTACCATCAACTCTGCAGCCTGCAATAAATCTTGATGCCCTTTATAAGAAATTAAGTTGGCCACGCATACAATCACAACTGTATCTGGGCTGATCTCCAGTTTTTGCCTAACCTCTTGTCGTTCACCTTGATAAGCTTGCAAACTGTTGGTATCAATACCGTTATAAATACAACGCACTTTTTCTGTCCCAATGCCTTCTTTTAACAATTCACGCACCACTTTCTGGCTGTTCCCACAGGCCATATCTATTTTTTTATGACAAAACTCTTCTAAAATCTTTAAAAAAGATCTTTTTTTTAAATAATGATTCAAGGAACGGCGACTCATCACAAAAATTCCCCGATATCGTGCTAACATAATTGCCAATGTAGACACAAGATACGGCCTAGATAAAAAAGTGTGGATAATTTTAGGACGACTTCGTATAATCCATTTTTTCAACTGAAAAGCGTATTTAAAAATCCAAAATATGTGCCAAAACTGAATACCAGGAAAACCCTTACTTTTTGTTTTTCGTCCTAAAACATGAACTGCAATCCCAGACTCTTCTAATACAGATGCCCATACACCTTTTATGTGCCCACAAATAAAAACCCTGATCGTATACTTCTGACACAATCGGGGGAGTATGGTGATTAAATGCCGCTCACACCCCCCCCTCTCTAATGGACCGGCTATCACAAAAAGCTCTGTTTTATCAGACATTAAATTTTTTTAAAAATCAAAAATCTTGTCCGGCAACCTTCATCGCAAAACGCTTTTCAGCCCAAACCATGTTTAATCCAAATTCAATGATGTTTTTTAAGTAGTCTGCACGTTTTTGCTGATAATCCAAGTAATAAGCATGTTCCCATACATCAATGGTCAAAAGAGGGTAATTCCCCTGCAGAAACGGGACTTCAGCATTTGCGGTGCACGCAATGTCCAGCTTTCCGTCGTCTTTCAGAACCAGCCACCCCCAACCACTGCCAAACTGCCCCAAAGCAGCTGCAGCGAAAGCGTCTTTAAAAGCTTGTATAGAACCAAAAGATGCTTCCAATGCTTGCTGAAAAGATGCATTGGAAATCACCCGGTCCTGAGGAATTGGAGAAAGACTGTTCCAATAAAAATCGTGATTCCAAATCTGCGCACTATTATTAAAGATTTTAGTGTCTTTTTTTTCATGGCTCAGGCGAATGACTTCTTTTAATTTTAACCCCTGATACTCAGAGTGCTCTGCCACCAGTTGATTAAGATTTCTAACATACGTTCCATGATGTCCTTTGTGATGGTGCTCTAAAGTCCTTGCAGACAGATAGGGCTCGAAAGCATCCTGTCCATACGGTAAATCCATTAATTCAAACATATATCCCTACCTTTTAAAGTGTTCACATTCATCCTAACAGTATCGCCCCATAAAAAGAAAGTCGACGACCTCATGATAAAATTTTCATGCCCATTGAACTTTTCTTACTTTGGAGCTTCAGAATAAAACACATTATTTTTAGATAAAGTAGATTTATTATTCTGAAATTCTGAAAAACCTTTTGAATCTGAAATCCGAATTTCTTCAGACTTAGACCTGCTTTCAAAGTATGTCTCTTCCCCAAAATATACTGGATGTTGCCCGGATTGAACCTTTAATTCAGGAAGAAGCCCTTCAAAGTTTTCCTGATGAGGAAGCAAAGGACGACAATGCGGTTGATGCATCACTTCTAAAAGCTGATGCAAGACTGCATGAGAACCATAGGTCTCTTGCCAAAACCCTACAGCATCTCGCAAGTTGTCCAAAGATTCTTTGCCACATATATGCCCGCTATCTAGGCAGGAAATCCAAAGTAAAGGAAAATTTGGCTGATAGACTGCGCGATAAAGCGCTGCTTCTAGATTTCTTTGCTCAAGTTCTTGACGAAGAATAATCAAGTCTTCTTTCTCTGACTCTTCCAACGTACTTTGTTTTTGTTTAGTAAGAATTTCCCGGATTTTGGATTCTATAATTTTAAGTGTTTTATCCCGATTTTCCCAAAAGCGGTGTGTATAGGCCTGTAATTGCCCTAAACCGTGATCTTTCAAATCATTGTAAAACACTTTTTCTAATTTAGAGCGCAATTCAGCCTTCAAAACACCTTGTTCTTGAAGCCAATTTTTTTTCTGCTGTTCTTGCGTGCAGATAGATTCACGAAAAGGATCATCGTAAGAAAATACAGGGGGCTCTAAATCTTGCCAGGCTTTTGTGCATAAAACCCCAGCTAACCTTTCAGAAATTTTTGCTGCATCATTACAACAACTAAAGCATGAAGTCCCCCACCAATACGCCCACTTTTTTGAACAAGACCATTCAAGACGTTGCTGTTCGGTTTTAGAAGTTTCTTTTTTCTGAATCAACGGTTTTTTTAGACTCTGTGCTTCTTCTGCCTCTGTTGTTTCTGTAAACAACCGCATAGCCTGCACTGAAGAAAAACATAACAGCACTATTATAAAACTTGTTTTTTTCAAATCAACCCAAGTAACCTACCCCCTGTAAAATTAGCATGCCCCTTACAGCAAAGAAATACTTTAATCAACTGACAAACTTTTCCCAGTTTCCTGTCCTGACTATTGACAAGACCTCAGTCACAAAAATATAATAATTTTTATCGGAGAGGTGGCCGAGTGGTTAATGGCAGCAGACTGTAAATCTGCCGACGCGAGTCTACGCAGGTTCAAATCCTGCCCTCTCCAGCATGCGGGTGTAGCTCAATGGTAGAGCCCCAGCCTTCCAAGCTGGCCACGTGGGTTCGATTCCCATCACCCGCTCTCTTAGTTTAAAAAGCTTCGTGAGTTTTTGTTTGTCAAGGTTTTTTCTTTCGCCTCGTTATTAAATTTAAAAAAAACATTAAAAGTTTTAAGCTTTTTTATGTTATTTTTGATCTCTTTACCGTTTTTCTGTATTTTTCTAGGGCAAGCTTTGTGCTTCAGTGTTTTAGGAAGTCTTCCTTTTAAAAACGCATTTCAGATTTCAAAAAGAGGTTTTGATATTACAGCTTCTGTCACTTTACTGCTTCTTTTTTTACCCTTACTGCTGGTTTTGTGTCTATTAAGCAGTATCATCATGGGTTTTCCCATCTTTTTCCGCCAACAGCGCGTTGGTAAAGCTGAACAACTCTTCTGGATCATAAAGTTTCGCTCTATGCCTTTAAGCCCTTTCAGCCTTCAAGACCCTACAACAGTACAACTTTCATGGTATGGAAAATTTTTACGTTACTACAGCTTAGATGAACTGCCTTCTTTATTAAATATTTTAAAAGGAGACATGTCTTTCGTAGGACCCCGTCCTTTAGTCCCAGAATTTTATGTCACTTCTATTCCCAAAGTACGCTCGGAAGCTTTACCGGGGCTTACAGGTTTGGCCCAGATCAACGGCAGAAATAATCTAAAGTGGAAACACCGTTTTCGGTATGATACATGGTATGTCAGGCACCAAAGTTGGGCGTTAGAGTTAATCATTTTATTTAAAACAATTCCCTTATCCTTAAGTGGTCAGGGCACTGAGCTAGCTTGTGAAGAAGAATTTTCTCCATAGTTAAAAATATATTTTTGCAGATCTTTTTTTCAGGCTTTAACTAAAGCGGCGAACCGTTCAAAAAGCCTAATCTTTTTATCAACTTTAGAGTTTTTCAGATTCACTTTTTTTCTGCGATTATTATAAAACAAAATAAAAAAATACTTTTTTTTATTTTTATTTTATAGCACTTTTTAATCTTTTTTTGTCTTGAAGCAGTTGAAAAGATATCCACAAACCCGCATACTACCCTGGAAGAAAAAAGCATTTTTGAGTATGGAAGGACTGGGAAATCGTTACTCGGTTATAGAAAATTTAATACAAACAAGAACTTCGAAGGGGCCTAAACTTAAAAATGGCTTTCTGAAGCTTGACCCATCCAAAGACAGCCTACTGACGGATTTTGGCAAAATAACTATGAAAAATCAGTATCTTCAAAATGGGGAAAGCATCCAGGAACTTTTTGAGCGAGTAGCCAGCACCTACGGGGACAAGGAAGGCAGTAGCATCCATCCTGAGCAGGAAAGTGCTTTATTGTACGCTCAGCAGTACGCAGACAGCGACTCTCATAGTCAACGTCTTTATAACTATATGTCACGACATTGGTTTATGCCTGCAACACCTGTGCTGGGTAATGCGGGGTTAGGTGGGCCTTCTGGAATGAAACAATTTTCCTCCTTAAGGCTGCCCATTTCCTGCTACCTGAATGAAGCCGGAGAGTCCTTAGAAGACATTGCCAGACTTTTAAACGAAAACATCTTTTTAAGTGCCAGCGGTGGAGGAATTGGAAGTTTTTGGAGCGATGTTAAACCAGCCAGCCCTAACAGCACTCATCACGTTTCCGCCGGAGTTATTCCTTTTTTAAAGATCATGGAAACCATGAGCTTGGCCATTTCGCAGGGGCTAAGGCGCGGAGCTGGTGCGGCCTACATGGATATCTCTCATCCTGAAATCCTAGAATTTATTGAGCTCAGGCGCCCTACTGGCGGGGACCCCCACCGCAAAGCCTTAAATCTTCATCACGGCGTCATCATCTCGGATAACTTTATGCTGGCTGTGCAAGAAGATCAGCTGTGGAATTTGGTTGACCCAGATAACAAACAAGTCATGCGCAGCGTCCCAGCCCGGGAACTTTGGATTAAAATTCTGACCACACGCGTAGAAACCGGAGAGCCCTACATTATCTTTAAAGATAATGTCAACAAAGTGCTGCCAGATTATCAGAAAGAACAAAATTTATGGGTGAAAACATCCAACTTGTGCACTGAAATCTTTTTACCCACTGGAATCGATAACCAGGGTCATCGACGTACCGCAGTATGCTGTCTTTCTTCCTTAAACCTCTATTATTTCTTAGAGTGGCAAGATCATCCAACCTTTATCGAAGATTGCATGAGGTTTTTGGATAATATTTTATCAGACTTTATTGCCAGGGCGCCATCGGTTTTAAAAGACGCTGCTTATGCGTCCAGCCAAGGAAGGCCCGTAGGGCTTGGCGTCATGGGCTTTCACTCTTTTCTGCAAAAACAAAGGGTTAGCCTTGAAAGTGTGATGGCAGGCGTTTGGAACCGACGAATTTTTTCCCATATTCATGAAAAAGTTAACAAGGCTTCTCAAACTTTAGCCATCGAACGTGGCAGCTGTCCTGATGCAGCCCGGGCAGGAGTATGTGAACGGTTTACCCACAAGATGGCTGTCGCCCCTACTGCATCTATTTCGATTGTAGCAGGAGGTGTGTCTCCGGGTATCGAACCCTTAGTCGCTAATGCCTACACGCATAAAACGCTGAGTGGTTCTTTTTTGGTAAAAAATACTGAACTGATCAAGTTATTAGAATCCAAAGAAATAAACACCCCCGAAGTATGGCATTCTATTTTGGCTAATAAAGGGTCTGTTCATCACCTAAATCAGCTGTCTGATTTAGAAAAGTCAGTCTTCAAAACGGCCTTTGAAATCGATCAAAAACACCTCATCCGCCTAGCGTCCGAGCGTCAACAGTGGATTGACCAAGGGCAGTCTCTTAATTTGTTTTTGTGGGCTGATACACACAAAAGAACACTGCATGACTACCATTGGATGGCCTGGAAAGAAGGGGTGAAAAGTATGTATTACCTTCGCTCGGCTTCCATTCAACGTCCTGAAGGCTCTGTCGTTCCTTTTGAAACGACAATCTTCCAAGAAAATGACAACTCTTATGAAGAATGCCTTTCTTGTCAGTAACTAAAAAATAAGGGAGAACACGATGAGTTCCAAACTAGACACCATTTCTCAGCACTCAACACTTATAGACAGCCAATCTTGGCTATTTCGCCGCAATCCGGTCTATAAACCCTTTCGTTATCCTTTTGCCTACGAGGCCTGGTTGCAACAACAACGCTTGCACTGGCTGCCGGAAGAAGTTTCCATGGCAGAGGATCTGCGAGATTGGAACTTTCACCTCAGCCCTTCGGAAAAAAACCTTTTAACCCAGATTTTCCGCTTTTTTACTCAGATGGACGTAGAGGTAGGAGAGTGTTATTTAAAGACTTACTGTCGCTATTTTGAACCCATTGAAATAAAAATGATGTTTGCTGCTTTTGTGAATATAGAAAGCATCCATATCGCCGGATATGCCCATCTTTTAGATAGTTTAGGTATTTCAGAAGTTGAATATCAAGCATTTTTCCAATACAAGGAAATGAAAGATAAATGGGAGTACATGCAAGACTTTTGTAATCCCCAAAGCGTATCTGACATGGCCATGACCCTTGCCGTGTTTAGCGCCTTTACAGAAGGTCTGCAGCTGTTTGCATCTTTTGCCATTTTATTGAACTTCCCACGCTTTAACAAAATGAAAGGTATGGGGCAGATCGTCACATGGTCTGTCAGAGATGAGACCTTGCACGTTCATTCTTTGATGCAATTGTTTCATATCATGGTCCAAGAGCACCCTCATATTTGGACCCCGGAATTGCAAGAGGCCATCACAAACGCAGGCCGCGAAATTGTAAAGCATGAGGATGCATTTGTAGACCTGGCCTTTGAACAAGGAGAACTCCAGGGCTTAACTGCTGCAGAAGTAAAAAATTATGTGCGTTTTATTGCTGATCGCAGATTAGACCAATTGGGACTTCCAAAAATTTATCACATCTCGGAAAACCCGTTGCCTTGGATGGACTCTCTACTGATGGGGGTCGAGTTCAGTAACTTCTTTGAAACTCGGGCTACAGAGTATTCTAAAGCTTCTACTACTGGCACCTGGAATGATGTTTTTGGTAATGAATAACAACGTAATCTGAAATAAAAAAACCTTAAAAATCAGAGCCTTTTCTTTAAAAATTTCAGGCTCTGATTGTGTTAAGATCTAATCTTCTTCTAAATCCTTTAACTCTGTTTCCACTTTTACGATCTCATCATTCATCTCATTGATCCTCCGATCATAGGTATTATTGAACTGAGTATCAAGCACAGAAGAAGCTCCATAATTTTTGAAAAAGCACGCGTTGTCGATTTTTTCTATATGCTTTCTAAGAACCCCCAGCTTCTGATAGGTACCTTCTTTCTTTGCTGAAACAGGATCCTCGTTTATTTGCCTATAAACCTTTTCAGTTTCATCATCATAAACATCATTCTGAATGGGGATAACTGTAATTTTCTTGTTCTCAGTATAAGCACTATCAAATTCTTTCTTAAAAGCCTCTTTTGTTTCTAATAAATCGGCAAGAAGGTTTGTTTTTTGATTTACGAGTAATTGCTTCGTTATTTTTTTTCGTTTTCTCCTCTTTTTCTAAAATTTTATTTCCCGTTTTCTCTTTCCCTGCTTGAACAAAAGGGGCATTATAAAAAAATTTACTTTCATTGTATAAAAAAAACAAAAACTCAATTACAATGTTAATATAAAACATTGTCTCTTTTAATTAGTTTAAATTTCTGTACTAATAAAAAAATAAACTTTTAAAGATTTTTTATTCCACCTAGTCTACCTATAGCCTGCAGAGTGCTGATGATTTGCCGCAGGATGGGTGTGTGGCTTCACAATCGCAGGATTAAAACCGTTTGGGTGCGCATTAAAACCATTTGGATGAGGATTAAAACCGTTTGGATGAGGATGACTTTGCGGATGGTTTTTAGTTTCTGTCAAAACAGGAGCCTTACTGCAATGTTTAAGATTTTGTGTCAATTGCTGCTGGTGCTGTTGCACCTTTTTATAGCCAGGATCTGTCGTATGCATATGATGCAGTTGACTATCAAGTAAAGCCTTTTCGTGCACAAGCCTTGAACAATCGACCGGCAAAGGGGCCCCATTAGGATGCTTCAAGATAACAATTTGATTCATTTCTTCTTTGATCAAGTCCCATTCTTTGGTACAATTGGTAAAATTAAGTAACAAACTTTCTATTTTATTTCTTAGATCCACCGCAAAAGACGTTAAATCCGCCAAAGCACTGTCTTGGTTAATCATGGCAGTAAGCTCATTGGGAATAGCCCTCATTTTAATAAGTTCCTTATTCTTTGCATCGTAATCCTGGGTGATCATTTGGTATTTATGCGTAATCTCAGGATCAATTTCGTGGACATCCTTACCCGTTGACTGGGCCTTTGTAATAACAGCTTTTGCATGCGAAAAGAACTGCTTTAATTGTTCAGGGAAATCCCCCAGGAATACCGATATTTCCTGCGCTGTCTTGTAATAAATAGCTTGAATTTTATTCGTCAACTCAGCCACTTTATGAGCTTCTTGTTGCTGTTCAAGATTTACAGTAGAATCTGAAGCAGCAGCACTGCTGTCCCCCTGAGGTACAGTTTGGGGCTGAGTATCCGCAGTTGGAGTTTGCTTTAGTAGTTGCTGAGCATTTTGAGAGTTGACCTCATTGGGTTGAGGAGCAGACTGAGTCTGGGGAACAGGGCCCGAAGGCTGCGCCGCTGATGTTGCTTTCAAAGAGGGCGTCGATTGAATTTTGATGAGGGCCATTTTCATATCCTCGATTTTACCCATAGACATTCCCAATTTGCGCTCTGCTTCTGCAATCTTGTCGTCTACTTGCTTTTGATATACAAGATCCTTGGATGCATTGGCCACTGTAAGGTTTTGCTTTAGATTCAAAAGATTAGAAAGCTTTTCATCGTAAAAGGCGCTTAGCTCATTGACCTGACCTTGCAGGGTTTCTGGCGGACTAGACTGGCCAACCAAGATATCCTGAATGGCCGAGGAAACTGAAGAAACCCTTGCCCCAAAATCGCCCAAAATATTTTCAATACTTTTATCTATGGAATCAGGTGCCACCGAAGGTTGCAAAGTAGGTGTTGATATCGCAGGAACCACAGGACTTACTTGAACCGCAAAACAGTACCCCCCTTTCAACCCTATTCCCCATAGAAACAAATAAATTTTTTTGATATTCATCATGAAAGTCTTTTTTAAAATATTTTATCTGAATAATATTAATAAAAAATTTCTACAAAAAAACTAATTAATTTTCTATAATCTGTTTTGGTTCAACTAATAAAATATGCTGCACTTTAGCAAGATAAAGCGTGTTATGCTCGATTGACTGTAACCTTTTTAGGAGACTTCTATTAAAGTTTAATAATAAAGTTGCTTTTAAAATGAAATTAAAATTTTTTACAATGGCCTTATTAGGGGTATTTTATTTTCCTGTTGTTCAATCTGGGAAAAAAGCTCAGGAAAATGAAAGATCGGAAGAGGAAGATTCTTCAGAAATTGAATTATATAATATGTTTGCTCCTAAAAAATTCGAAATAAAAAAGAAGAAATAGAAGAGCGTTATATTAATAATTATTTGGATATAAGATGTTTTGAATGGGGTTTATAAAATTCATGAGCTTCCAGATAGATACGGTTGAAGTTCATGAGCAATTGCAAGGCATTGAAGCTGTATTAAAAGATGCTTGGGAAACTGATCCCAATATACCTGATCGGAAAAAAATTGAAGAAATAGAAAACGAAGCCAATCTCTCAAAAGTAGAAAAAGGAGTAGCTCAATTGAAAAATAAAGATTCTTCATCAGAAAGTGAAGATTTTGAAAAAAAAGAAAAAACAATAAAAAACACGGAACAAAAAGATTAAATTTAAATTTTAACTCAATCAGAGCCTGAAAAATTTGAAGAACAGGCTCTGGCTTGCAATGCTCTGACTTTTCTTTTCCCAGTGTTTTCGTTACAGTGAAGAAAAGCTTTTTTTAGATACCCATGATTGCAGCAGTTTTCCCCGGACAAGGGTCCCAATATATTGGAATGGGACAGGATTTATGTCAGCAATTTCCCATAGCAGTCCAGCGTCTAGAAGAAGCCGAAGATGTTCTAAAAGAAAACTTAAGGGACATCATGTGGAACAGCGCTCCGGAAGTCTTAAATCAAACACGCTGGACTCAACCTTGTCTTCTGACCCTCAGCGTAGCTATTTTCGATATTTTACGCAGTGAATCTAATTTAAAATACGCATTTTTTGCAGGACATTCATTAGGAGAGTACAGCAGCTTAGTGGCCGGAGAAAGCTTGAGTTTTAAAGATACCTTGATAGCGGTTCAAAATCGGGCTCGTATTATGTCTTTATGTGAAGACGGTGGCATGGTAGCAGTGATCGGGTTGCCTTTGACGGTGGTGAAAACTTTCTTAGATGAGCACAAAGATTTGCAAGTTTTTATCGCCAATGATAACAGCCCCGGACAAGTTGTCCTCAGCGGCCTGCCCCAACATCTTGCTGCTATTCAAAAAGAACTTAAAGATCTGGGCGCCAGAATGATCATCACGTTAAATGTCAGCGGCGCTTTTCACAGTCCTTTTATGCAAAAAGCTCAGGAAGAATTTCAGCCCTACCTTGAAGATGTCACTTTTCAGGACAGCAAAGTCCCCATTTTCATGAATACATCCGCCCTTGCCTATACCCAAGGATATGAACTGAAAGAGCAATTAAAAAAACAGATCTCCAGCCCCGTCCGGTGGCGAGAGATTCAAGAGCATCTGGTAGAATACAGCTGCAATACTTTCATAGAAATAGGGCCAGGAAAAGTCTTAAAAGGGTTGGCAGATCGCAGCGTTCCCAGCGTCAAGACTTACCTTACAGGCACTTTCGAAGCTTTGAGTGCTTTTTTAAAAAATGATGCGCCATGTCTTGCCTGCGCGATCCCTTAAGATGGTCTGAGCTCTTCAATTTTCCCCAGTGGCAAGATTTTAAAGCCTCTTTGCAACAAGACCTTCAAGCTTTTCCGCCCGAGTATGCCTTAGTTATTGCGCCTCTGCTCACTGCGGGAGGTCAACGAATCCGTCCTCTTTTATGTTTCCTGTGTGCCCAGGCCTGTGGATTGGAACAGTCTAAAAAAGAAAAGCTTGTATTTCTGGCTAAGGCCGGCGAGTATCTTCATCTGGCTAGCCTGCTGCACGACGATGTGATGGATCAGGGCTGCCTACGCAGGAATCTTCCTTGCGCCCATCGAATCTGGGGAAATCGACGCGCTATTCTGGCAGGAGATTTCCTGTTAAGTCAAGGATTAAAAGCTCTGATTGCTATTCATCATTCACCTATTCTATCCCTGTTTCAAAAAACAATGTCTGCCATGACTTTGGGACAGATGAAAGAAGAAAACATCCAGTGGACATCTTCGATCAAAAACTACTTACAAGTTTGCAGATATAAAACCGCTGCTTTATTTTCCACTTTGTGCCACAGTGCTGGTTGCTTAACAGATGAATATCCCGCAACCTTACACAACTTACACCACTTTGGGCATTTTTTAGGAATGGCCTTCCAAATTATGGATGATTGTTGGGATGTATCTCCCCCAAAAGATTGGGGTAAAAAACCTTTTCAGGATTTTTATGATCAGAAAATAACATTTCCTACTTTAATGGCTTGGCAACGTAGTTCTTCTGCTGATCAAATCGCGTTAGAACATCTGTTCAAAGCCCCCTGCGCCAACGGGCAAGAAGCTCTGATGCAGATTTTAAAAAAGTACAACGCCATTCATGATAGTTTAGAAAGCGCAAAACGTTATGGGCAAAAAGCTTTTTCCTGCCTGACATCTCTTTCACCTAGTAAAGCAGTTGGAAACTTGAAAGAAATCACCCGCCTTCTGTTGCAATACGATTATTAAGCGCTTTCAATATATCTTTTCCTGCCCTATTCTTCTAGAATCTTTCATCTTAAGTTCAAAGAAGACCCTATTTATCTTTGATCACCCTTTCAGGCCTCAAAGTTCTTTTCTTCGAAATGAGATGACTTTTTATATTTTTATTGGCCCCATGGCTTTGTGGCAATTCTAATAAAGTTTTTTCTGAACCATTTTTAAACGGGGACTTCAATTGATCCAAGGGAATAGGTTTTTTTTCACAACTTATTTTATAATTCAAAATATTATAAATATTAGATTTTATTAATTCTTGAGTCATTTTTTCTTTTCCTTCTTCCGAAGCTAAGAAAATGTTTGCTTGAAATTTACGAAAAGAGCCATATTTTCCCCAATTTAAAATTTTTCCTATACGATTGAGGTCTTTTACTGAATAAAGATCCTGAATACTTTCTACAATCGCATCTTGTTCAAAAGCTAAATCATTTTCACAGACCCTAAAACTAATAGAGGATACGGGTGGAACAGACATCATGAAATGCTTTGCACCACTGGAACTTTCATCATTAAAAGCTTCTTTCAATAGAAACTTTATTGCGTCTATACGAGATTGAAGTTCTCTGTTTCTTTGACGTTCGTCTGTATCTTCTAATCTGAAATCTAAAATCAAAGTAGGGGCAACTTCATTTTGAACTTTATCATCAATTCGTTGAAAATTTTCTAGTAACAGATTCCACACTTTATGCTGATGAGGTTCCATTCCCTTATCCCAGTATGTAACAGTAAATTCTGTACTGTTTTTTTCTTCCTTTTTTGTATTAGATTTTTTAGTTCCATTGGCAGAAGCAGATAAAGCAACGAATAAAATTAAAAAAACACTGATTGGTCTTAACATGGTCATCATGAATTCAAACATGTCCCAACGTTAGCAAAAAAAATATTTTGTGCCAACGTCTTCATTTTTTTACAATACGTTAAATCGCGCAGGAAACTGCAATGCGTCACCTCATTTCCTTTACATTTATAAAAATTTTCTTTATAATTTTTTTTCAATGTTCTTTTAAGGGCAGGAAAATGAAAAAAATTTTATGGATTTTCAGCTTTATATCTACACAACACTCTTTTGCAACAACACCACTTTATTGGAAAATGGCATTTTTTGAAAATGAGTCAAGAACTGAGAGTTCTTCTGATAGTGGACGTATTACACAGAAAAGCAAAGAAGTACAACCACTATTAGAAAAAGGATTTTACAATTTATTCCATGAAGTCAAAAACAAATATATTAAATTCAACGAAAAAGAAATGGACATACTTGAAGCTATGATTAATAAGGTAGGATTGTTTGCTGAGGAAGCTCGTTCCAAAAACCCTACACAGCCTTACGAAGAAACAAACACGGAAGAAGAAGGCTGTTCTTATAGAACCTCTTGTTATACGCTTTCCCCTAATCCAGAAATAAAAACCTACAGATTAACCGCTAAATACGGAACACAATTTACTCTTGTAACCTGGGTGAGTAGAAAAAAGCTTGCTGATACACTGCCTCTTGCACTCAACGATGAAGAAGAATTTTCAGAAGAAAGTAGATCTACCGAATCTCATTTATCTAGCTTTTCCCACACACAGGAACTAGAAATCTTGTAACCCTTCTACAGATCTGTTAGCATAAAATGATGCTAGGGCAAAAATACTAACGGATTTTGAAAATAAAAACTGCTATCTTTTCTTCTATTTTTTTATGTGGTTTCTGTTTTTCAGATTGTCATTCTATCGTTATTAACAAAATTAAAGGCTGCAAAGAAAAAAAAGTTTTGCTGACTTTTGATGATGGTCCTAGCTCTAAGGTCACACCTCAGATCCTGAAAATTCTGGAAAAGCATGGTATTAAGGCCATCTTTTTCGTGCTGGGTCAGCGCATCACAAAAGCAACAGACCTTCTTTTAAAGAATATGGTACAAAAAGGCCACTTATTGGCGAACCATTCTTTTGATCATAAGTCTATGACAAAAATCTGCAAAGCACAGCAACTAGGCATTTTAATAAAAACCAACCAGGCTATTTCCCCTTATCAAAAAGAAATTGTATGGTTTCGGCCTCCTTACGGCAGCTATAACGCTGAAACTATTTCCAGTACTAAACAATTAGGAATGATGATCATGATGTGGAGCATCGATACTTTTGATTGGAAACGTCCTTCTTTTAAGACAGTGTGGGGTAGAATTCAGCCCAACTTACAACCAGGCTCTATTATCCTATTTCACGATATTCATAAAAATACAGCCGATAGTTTAGAAAAAGTTATTTGTGCGATTAAAGCTGAAGGTTTTGATTTTATTAATCCTCAAGAGGCTGCGTCTTTGGTGTGTCTGCCTACAGAAACACCTCCTGCAAAAATAGACGAAAATCCTTAAGAAGGTGCCTTTGCTTTAGAAGCTTCCAAAGCTTGGGCCAGGCCCACCAGGGCATTTTTCAAAGTTTCTGGAAGGTTAGAAAGTTCAGGATGGCGCTTTAAAAATTCGTCTTGCGAAGTCACTATCTCTTCCGAAACCACAACAGGAACAAATTTTTCTGAATGCTGAATATTGTCTTGACGATACACAATGCGAGCAATGGTGTTCGACCCCAGGTACTGATTGACTCTTTGCAAAATAGAATAAGTCCAGGAAGAAGATTTTAGCATCATGCTGGGGTGTATTTTCACATACAAAATACTTTGCTTATCTTGAGGGATAATTTTTTCAGCCAACGTATAACGCCCAATTTCTTGCCCCACCACCAAGGGCCACTCCCTTAAAAGATTGCTGTACATAAATTCTTTTGTTTTAAAGACGGCATCTAAACTGTCTTGACACACTTGAGCCAAAGATAACCATTTTAAGTTACGATTATTTTTTGAACTGAAACGCTTTTGCTGCACCAAAGAATTTGATTAAGGGCATCGAATAACTAGTCTAACAAAATCTTGCACCTTCGGCGAAGAGGTTCAAATAAAAATTAATAAAAAAACATATGACATTTTTATTTAAAATTTTATCTTTTTGTTTTATGTTTCCATTTATGGCTAATTCTGCACAAGAACGGATCAAAATACCTTCCACATACAGCACTTATGATGTTTTGGGCATAAAAAAAGATTCAACTCTTCTAGAATCTTTTATCGTAGAAATCTTAAACATAACAAATCCCCAGGATCGCTGGAATAAATTTTTATTTTTGATAGATAACAATCTCCAGATTATGAAAAATATCAAAAATTATAAAATAAAAATTAAATCAGGTGATTTAAGTGATGATTGGATTAAAATAATTTCTAAATAATTTTCACAAGAGATTTATTGAATCCTTCAAAACCCTACCCAGACGCAAGAAGCCCTTTTAAATATTAGGCCTTTTCAGGGATTTAACCAATATTTAGAAGCCGCCCAGAAAAACCTTACAGATTTTCAGAAAAATACGAGTTCTTTCAAAGAAAACTACGGAAAACATCTACCACAAGAAATAATACTCCTTCAAGCAAAAGATCTTAACAATAGCTCTTGGTACTTTGATGCAGAAATCTTAGATGTTTTAGTAAATGGCTCTGAGAAACAATTTTTAAAAATTCCCGTTATGCCTGACGGAGCCTGCGTCTATCACGCTCTGGGTATTGATCCTGATGAAACATTTTTTCAAAGCCTCATAAAAAATATTTTAAAAACTGAAGACTTAAGTGTACGCTAGAGAACGCTTTTATCTTTAATCAACAACGATCGTGAAAATCTGCCAGGTGTAGATTTACAATCCTATAAAAAATCTGTTAAAAATAACTTTGAAGAGAATTTAGACTCCAAAAAGAAATTTACCCAAGAATTTGTGCAGGAAATAGCAAAATCTCTGGAAAATGCTCGTAATGTAGATGCAAAAATGCAATATACATTAAATATGGCTGACAATCATCTTAAAAATGCCTTAGAACAAACCTTAAGTAAGAATATCGAAACATTTTAAACTCCACAAAGAATCTGATAAACTCCAGATAAATTTTCAACACGAAGATTCTTTTAAAATAGTTCTGTATCAAAAGCACTGGTGTCCGATATTTAATACACACACCAATATCCCTTTAAGGTACCTTGAAAAAGAAACCCTGGATCAATTAAGGAAATTCAAGGACAATACCGCCCTTCCCGAAGACAGTCCTATTGAATAGGCTGCCCTAATATCAAAAGCTACGCAAAAGCGATTGGGGATATTAACTTGTCCCTAATCTGCTAACCATTCTAAAGGCATGCTGCAAACTGCTGCCATCGTTAAACACGGCTCTTCCAAAGGGTTCTAATTGCCCTTTGGCATTATAAAAAGGTGGAAGATAGGGCGGCAACACTCTGTGTGCGGATGAATCTTTATTCCACTGAAACAGCATCCACGGAGCCGGACGCTGTGGTGAAAAAAATATGGGGAGTTGAAAAAGAGAAGAACCATCTTTCTGCTGCATCAAATCACAAACCTCTTGAGCCCGGAAAGAAGGAAATAAAAAAAAGCACTGCCCTTTTTCAGTCAAAGACTGCCAGCAAAAATCTACCCAAGTAGCCAAAGGGATTTGAAGTACATGGGCCTGACGTTTGTAAGAATTAGGAGATTCCTTAGCGTTTTTAGGATCATAAAAAGGAGGATTGGTCATGACAACGTCATAGATAGGCCAAACTTGATCATAATCTGCAACACTTCCAGCCCTAAAAACCAACCTATCGGCAAAAGAGTTAATCTTTCGATTCAGACGAGCGTAGGATAAAAATGGACGGTAAGAATCTATACAATGGATCACGATCCCAGGAAACCTCCAGGCCAAACAAAGACTTGCCCCTGCTACGCCGCAACCCACATCTAATACGAGACCTGAAGGTCTTTCAGACACCGATGCTGCCAACAAAGCACAAGGCATACTGGCCTTGTATCCCTGCCCAGCTTGAACAATTTTTACCTTGCAGTCTAATAAACCATCGCAAGACACTGTTTGGAAAGAAAGCATAAAAACTCTGCCACAATTGCGACTTAAAAAAGACGTGGGTATTATTGGATTCGAACCAACGACCCCTGCCGTGTGAAGGCAGTGCTCTCCCACTGAGCTAAACACCCAAGAATTTCATTTTAAAAGATTTTTTTATCTTTGACAATAATTTTCGTAGAGCTATTATAAAGAGATCAAGAGAAGATAATCACCAACGCTTCTTCTACCGATTTGAAACCGCACTCCAAGAATTTTCGGCTGCATTTTTTATCCAGGAATACGGTTGACCTTCAGAAAACAATAGGATTGAACCTTATTAAGAAAAGAATCTACTGTTACTTTTTTAATCTCTTCTTCTTATACAATAAATATCTGGGAAATAAGATACTGCAAATCGTCGTTTAAGAGTTTTTTTTTGTTTGCCATAGTAAAACCGTTATATAGCATGATTCCAAATTTTTGATCTAAATTTTGATCCTTATAAGCAACATCGGGAGTTTCTTTTTTTTCGCTTAAAATTTGGCGAACAACAATTCCAAAACCTCTGCTCAATTGAATTCTGTTAACAAGTAATTGATTTTTTATCAAAATTCATCTTTTCCAATTTTTAAAATATACATTTTGCACTCGGAGCTCTGAAGCCTACAACTCTGAGGCAGAAGGAAAGTTCTTGTTTTCTTGATTTTTAAACAAAGAAAGTTCACAATAAAGGATTGCGCAAGCTTAACTCTGGTTTTTAGATTATGGAGGAAAAGTGAAAGATTTAAGTGGTTTACATGCTATCAGATGGCGTTCTGTTTTTATGTGGCTGTTACCTATTTTGTTCTTTGCCTATCAATTTACGTTTCGTCTGTGGTTAGGGCTGGTTAAAACAGATGTCATGAAGCAATTTTCCATTGATGCAACAGGGTTCGGATTGCTGTCTTCTATTTACTATTACGGATACGCGGGTATGCAAATTCCTGTCGGGCTGTTGATTGCACGTAAAGGCCCCGGCTTCGCACTTTTAGCGATGGCTTGGTTGTGCGGTATTGGGGGGCTAATTTTTTCTTATACCAACAATTACACCCTGGCGTTATTGGGACGATTTTTCATTGGTACCGGATCTGCTGTAGGGTTTTTAGCCACATGTGCTGTCATTTCTTTATTTTTCCCAAAAAAAGACTACGCCCGCATGGTCGGATTAAGTTTTGCACTAGGTTTTTGCGGAGCCATATTTGGAGGCGGTCCTTTAAGTTCTTTGATAACCAAGTATTCGGGTCAAACCGTAGGCGTGGCCCTTTCTTTCGGCGCCTGCCTTATTGGAACTTTTGGATACATTTTCTTAAGAAAACCTCCTCGTCAAACTGAAGACCAACCAAATACACTGAATACAAATTCTTCTACTACGTCCGTTCAATTAAAATCTGAAGATTTCTGGAAACTGCTTTCTTGTAAATGGATTTGGATGATCGGAGCTGTGAATTTGTTGCTGGTAGGTGTTATGGAAGGGTTAGTAGATGCCTGGGGGCCAGACTTTTTGGTACAAGCCTATCATTACTCTAACTCTGAAGCCGCTTATTTAGTAAGCTATATTTTCTTTGGATTGATAATGGGGGGGCCATTACTAACTTCTTTTTCAAAAAAATTCAATACCTACACTTTAATCGGTCTTTGTGGTCTGGGAATTTTTTTGTTTTTAACTGCTGTTTTGACCGGAATTATCACAAATACACTTCTTTTATCCGCACTTTTTTTAATCATTGGAGTTATGTGCTGTTATCAGGCCCTTATTTTTGCTTCTATTCCTCAATGGGTCTCTGCAAGATATTTAGGAGTCGCTACAGCTTTCTTAAACTGCTTGAATATGGCCGGGGGATTATTTTTTCACACGCTGATTGGGCTGACCACCGACTTTTTTTGGGCCGGAGAACTTTCAGCCACAGGGGCAAAGGTATATGACCTTACAGCTTATCGTTACGGTCTGGGCTTAATTCCTTTAAGCGCCCTTGTAGGCACAGTGATCATCTTTTTTGTGGGGTATCGTTTAAAAAAAATGACATTACCTCTAATTTCGGAAAATCGTTAACAGTCTGATATATTTGAAAATTGAACAAACTAAATTTTCAGACTAAAAGTTGCTGCATTTTCTAATCTAAAATAGTAGATCTGTGATGCCATCAACACACACAATGCTCTTTAATTTTCGTGCTTTGCACACCCTTGTGATAAAGAAATCTTAGGGTACACAAAATACGGTTTACAACACCTCAGAGTAATGAAGAAGAGTTCTAGAAAAAAGGACTCTTCCTATTCGAAAAAGCTTTCCTTCTTTAGATTTTTCTGAAAAAAGAGCTCTAACCTTGGGGTTTCCAAAGCTTTTTTTTTACTTTAATATATGATTGATAAGTGTGGTAAGGGTACGAATGTTAGGCATAAAAATTAAGAAATTTTCTTTTTTATCAGACAAAATTGGGATTGATTTGGGAACGGCAAACACAATTTTGTGTTGTGGGGGGAAGGTCGTCTTGAATGAACCCTCGGTAGTAGCTGTTTACCAGGATTCTCGTAAGGTTTTTGCGGTGGGCGAGGAAGCCAAATCTATGTTAGGCCGAACCCCTCCGGGAATTGAAGTTTTTAGACCTCTGCGAGATGGCGTCATTGCCGATTTTGATATTTCTGAACTGATGTTAAAATCTTTTATCGGAAAAGTACGCAGCCGGTTGAGCTTTATGAGTCGAACTTTTAACCTCTTTCATCCTGATATTGCCGTTTGTGTCCCCGGAGGTGCAACAGCTGTAGAGCGCCGAGCCATCCACGATGCTGCCCTCAGTACAGGGGCTCGCCGAGTCTTATTAATCGAAGAAGCTATGGCAGCTGCTATTGGATCTGGCCTTCCGGTCATGGCCCCTGTCGGGTCGATGGTCGTAGATATCGGAGGTGGCACCACCGAAGTTGCAGTCGTTTCTTTAGGAGGCGTGGTACTGTCAACCTCTGTAAGGTACGGGGGCAACAAGTTGGATGAAGCAATTGTTTATTTCTTTCGACGCGCTAAAAATCTTTCCATAGGCGAAAATACAGCGGAAAAGTTAAAATGTGCTTTAGGAACAGCGTACATCAAAAAAGGTGACGAGAATGAATCTATTAAAGTTAAAGGACGCGATATTACTTTGGGGATCCCAAAAGAAATTGAAGTTACCAAAGCAGAAATTGCTGAAAGCTTAGAAGAACCCATTATGATGATGCTAGGAGCTGTTCAAGCCACATTGGAAAAAACTCCTCCCGAGCTAGCAGCTGATATCGCAGAACATGGAATCGTTTTAACCGGAGGAGGAGCTCTTTTGGATGGCCTCAGTGAAAGAATCAATCTTATAACGGGACTAAAAGTGCGCGTAGCAGATGATCCTTTGTTGTGTGTGGCCAGGGGAACGGGACAAGCTCTGGATCTTTCAGGGCAAATACGTTCTTACGCGTCTCTTTAACAGATATTAGGCGTGGAAATGGATGCCCGCTTTTCTTGGTTACAATCATCAGGCGTTAGAAAACTTCTTGAAGCTTTTGCAGGAAAAGCAGAGATTCGGTTCGTAGGAGGAGCAGTGCGAGACTCTTTCTTAAGCAAAGTACCCGTGGACTTTGATCTTGCAACTCCTTTATTACCGGAAAAAGTAGCTCATTGTTTACAGAATGCTGGTATTACGTGCATTCCTACTGGATTAAAGCATGGCACGGTAACAGCTGTCTTGAATAAGGTTCATTACGAGATTACCACCTTGCGTCAAGATCGTAAGACGGATGGCCGCTGGGCAGATGTAGATTACGTCCCCTGTTGGCACCAAGATGCATGCCGCAGAGATTTTACCATTGGCGCGCTGTACATCGATCGTTGGGGGCAGATTTATGATTTTTTCAACGGAGTCCAGGATTTAAACCAAGGTGTTATCCGCTTTATCGGATGTCCGGAAAAAAGAGTCCTAGAAGATTTTCTACGCATTTTGCGTTTTTTTAGGATGTACGCTTATCATGGCCGCCCCCCTTTAGACGCTAGAGGTCTGGAAGTCTGTTGCGCTTTGAAAGACAATTTAGCCTCTTTATCCAAAGAGCGCATCACAAAAGAATTCTTACGTTTGTTGGATGCGCCAGATCCTTGGCCTGTTTTACAACAAATGCAGAAAAATAACTTTTTATCTCTGATTCTAGGCAGTGATTTTCAAGTTTCCAATTGGACTTTACAGACTTTAGAAAAAGAACTTGGACAACGCGCCTCGGTGTGGGTACGCTTATGCCACCTGGGACAAAGCCACCTCCAGGGCTTAAAGCTATCGAACGCTGAGAAAAAAATGTGCTCTATCCTCAATACCCCTCTACGCCCGCATTGGCCCGATATCTTAGAAAGTTTGTATGCTTTTGGGGTTAAAGTCACCAAGGATCGCCTCTGGATGTGGTTGGATATTCCCCTTATGCAAGAACATTTTGTTAAAATTGACCGTTGGACGCCTCGCCCCTTTCCATTAACCGGAAATGATTTACTGCAAAAAGGGTACAGTGGAACCGAAGTCGGCCGTCTTTTAAAAGAGACTTATCAATGGTGGTTGCAACAAAATACGTCACCTGATCGCACGGCTTGCCTACAGTACATCGATAAAGTATTCTCTTCCCCTACGCAACCTAATCTATCAATATAGTTTCATAAAAAGCTAAAATTCTTCCAGTCTTTTGCCTTCATCAAAGATACCCTGCACAGAACCAAAATCTTTTAGTGTATTTCTGCATACTCTTCGTTTTTCATGCTGTAAGGACATGAATTTAGTTTTGCAGTCTCAGATTAATATAAATGAAGAAAAGATAAATAATTTGAATGTTCAAACGAAATGCATCTTAATATAAAAATCTAAAGTTATTGCATTTTTCTTCATGACTTGTTTTCCCCTTCCTAGAATTTTTATGCATGGTCTTCAAAAAAGCTTTGTTATAAAAAGTATCTTTTTTCTTTGCCTGACTTCTGTATGTTCAGATCATTGTTTGGCTGTACAAAAATCTGACAAAACCCCTCGTGTTATCGGCATGTTTTGGACCACGGGGTATGAAGATTTACTGGAAGAGATGAACGAGAAAGAAACACAAACTCTTCTGGCCTCCCCTCAACTGCCGTCCGTGGACATTGGTGGGGAAAAATTTGGATCCAAAAGGACTTTCCAAGCTATTAGAAAATTTTTAGAACAAAAAAAGAATACGTCTGACATTATTTCGTTTACCATCGATCACCTTACGTATTGGTCTAATAAAAAACAATTTGACCAGCTTTGTGCGGATTACCCTGAACGTTTTCGTCTGTCATTTTTCAAAGACTTCCTTCAAAGCCCAGAAATTCAAAAACATTCCAAGATACTGCCGTTTTTAAATACTGCGCTTCGTCTGATGCCGGTAGTGGCCTCAGATCTTTTTCGCTTACTGGCCCCTTGCGCTCCTGAAGCCCTTAACGTTGATCCTGCCATCACGAAGAATCCTTGGTCTTGGATTTATATAGACGTTGATCAGATGATAAACGCTCAAGAAACTGGTGAGAATAGTGCCCTAGACAAGCTAATCAGCCAGTCTAACCATAAATCCACGCAACTGTTTCTAAACGGTTCTAAGAAAAAAATTATTAATAACGAGCCCCTTCGCATAGACGTCAAAGCAAACCCTGTGAAATTAAAAAAATTTCAAAATCACATCCTTTCCGTAAGTCCCCCTTTAAACAATTTTTCCAATTCTTTGTCTTATTTCGATAATCTTGTAGAAATGGTCAAAAGTACGCCTACTGTTGAAAAGTATACAAATTTATATAACATACAGCAACGACAAAAAATTTATGACCCCATTAACGTTATTCTGACCACAGGCAGAGGGTTACTTGCAAAGCTTCGAACAATTTTGCCCACTGAGCATGTAAAATTCCCAAAAAGCCCTCTAGCTCTAGAGTGGACATGTGGAGCGTCTGTACGCAGAGAGCGTCTTGAAAAAGAGACTCTTACCCGCGTCTATATGGACAAAAATCCCCATTTTATCGATAACTATCTGGAATCTGCTGGAGTTATGAATGATCTTTTAAAATTTTCAAAAGTTCAAAAATGGCTTTCTTGGCAAAACAGCTATGGAAAAGGCTTGGCTTACACCGATAATCTAAAAAAATTGATAGGTATCGCTTTTGAAAGGCTCATCCAAATTAATCCATTTCCCACCGAAAATTTTGAGAAGTGTTCCAAAAAAACTTTAGACCGGGATAAAAAAATTAGGGAAAAACGATACGTCCCCCATACAGCCATTTCTGCTATGTTGACTTGGGGTAATAGATTAACCACAGCGTATCCAGATCATCTGCTGTTACACAAATATAGAAAAATCAATAAAGTCTTCAAATTTCGGCCTGAATATAATTTATATTTTTCTAAATAGTATTCATTTCTTATAAGTTTACAGATTCTTTTGATTTCAGCGTCTAAAGTATTCAAAAAAATCCTGTAATCTTTCCATGATTTCATTTAAGTACACAAAGACATCTTGCATTCCCACCAAACCCAGCCTTCAGAAAATATTATTGATGTTCTGGGGTGTATTATCCCAGCAGCTGGAAGCGCTGAATCTTCCCAGACCTGAACAAACAAAGCATCGTCCTTTTTTTGTAAACTTGTTCTGGACAACAGGGCTGGAAGGGGCAATGCCTGAAATTCACTCTTTTTCCCCTACGCCAGAAGCCTTAAAAGATATGCCTCCCGTAGAATTAGGAGGAAGCTCTATTGGCTCTAAAAAGACTTTTGATGGCATAAGAGAATTTCTTCAAGCTGTTCAGAAAAAAAATCCCCATATAAAGCTTATCTTTACCGTCGATAACCTCACGTACTGGGCCAATAAACAAGGATTTGAGTCTCTTAAAGAACAATTTCCAGATCATTTCCGTGTATCACGCTTAGAAGAGCTGGCCCAAAATTTAGAAAAAGAAACTCCTGTATCTTCTAAACTTCTAAAGGATTTTTCGACTACCTTTGGGCCGGCATTGGGTTCGGATTGTTTTCGTATGATGGCTCTTTTTCAGCCCCAGTGGTTGGGTTTTGAAAAATATCATTCGTATTCTGCAGCTTATTTTGATATCGATAATTTTTTTGATGGGATTGAACAAAGTCACAAGAAAAGAAAAAATTCTTTGGAAATTATTCTGAATCAAAAACCTTTAAAAAAGTATCCGTTATTTGGTATAAAAATGCCTTACCCAGAGACAAATGCCTTCAGGGTAGATGCCTCTGACCCAAGTTTTCTTAACAATTTTAGAAGACGCATCGAAAAAAGAGCGTCGTCTCTGGGAATAAAGCAATATTACCCTGATTACTATAACCGTCTCCTTCAAATTTTATTAAGGAATACGCCAGTCTCAAATTATTTGAAGGACTCTGAAAAAAAGGTCCGCCAAGTTCTTGCTAACCCACAGCATATTTATGTGCTTTTCAATTTTTTATTAGACATAAGATCTTTAATAAAATTTGTTCCATCACCTCCACCTAAACGTGCTTTTGAATGGGGCTTAGGAGTAAGAATGAATCGCATTACGTCAAAAATACAAAAAGACCCCTTGGCCAAGACTTTCAAGCGCCAGAATCCTTCTTTCATAGAAAATTTTCTAGAAACCTGTTCTATTGGCACAGATCTTTTAAAATTAGCCCCCTTAGGGAAATGGTTTGCATGGCAGGAAAAATATTTTCCTGGAAACACCATCGAGCTTAAAAAAAAGAGCTTAAAAGACCTCACAGACTGCGCTTTCAAACGTCTGGCAGATATTTATCCTTTTTCAAAAATAAACTCTAGCAAAAAAGGGGTTTATGGAAAAATTTGCACCCACATCGTGGAAAAGTTAAAAAAAGCCTACCCCCAAGATCTGCGCGTTAGTACCTACGAGCATGCTCAAAACTTTTCTTCAAAGACCTCACATATCAAAAAGCTGTCATCACCCGATGATTAAAAAAGAATCTTGACAAACGAGCATTTTACAGTTCTTATAAGAAATCAGTCTTTTAAGTTCGATCGAATGCTCTCTATCAAAAGAAGTAATACTCTCATTTTAGGTTCCACTAAGTCCCTGAAAAAACGTATGTCTTCAAAAAGCCTATTAAATCTAGCCATAGCTCTACTGCCTTCTGCAGCTATGGCCCTGACCTTACCCAAAACCCCTTGCGTTTTGAATTTGTTTTGGGCCACTGGGTACGAAGGCATTCTTGAAGCAGAAAAAATCAGCCCTAAGGCTATTTCAGCACCTTCAGTAGAAATCGGAGGGCCAACTATTGGATCTAAAAAAACATTTGATACCATCGAAAAATTTTTGAAAGAATGTCAAAAACAACAGTCCCCCACGACCATTTTATTTGCCTTAGATAAGCCCACATACTGGGCCAATAAAGAACATTTTGATCGATTATCTTCCTTATATCCCAACAGTTTTCGTCCTTTCTTTCTAAACGAATTCGTCAATCATCCTGAAGTTCAAAAATGCCCTAAAATTTTACCTTTTTTAAATAAATCTTTTAATTTTATGCCGGTTATTGGATCGGACATTTTTCGATTACTTGCCCCCTTTTTCCCTGAAGCTTTAAAACTTGATCAGAAATTGACCAGCCATCCATGGTCTTGGATGTATACCGATATTGATAATTTTGTAGATGGAATAGAACAAGATGGTTTAGGAAAAAAAAGTTCTTTAAACGTGGTCCTTAAACAATCTCCTCATTCTGCAGATCTTTTTGCCACAAAAGTGCCTTTCTTGAATAATAGTGTACTTCGTTTAGAGATGAAACCTGCCTTTCAAGAATCAAACCAATTCAAAGAATATATCACGCAGTTAAAGCATCCTTTAGATAAGCAGCCGATGGGTTTTCCTTATTTTGATCATTTAATGGAGATTCTTAAAGGCAATCATTCTGTAGAAAGCTACCTCAGTACTGCAATGACACAACAAAGAAAGGAAATGCACAATCCCAGACTGCTACAATCCATAACGGGCAGACATTTGTTAAAGAAATTAATGCAAAAATGCAAAGCTAAAATACTCCACTCCTCTTGTCCACACTGCGCTCTTTCATGGACAGGAGGAATCTATTTCTTTCCACAACACCTTGTCAAAGATTCTTTCGTCAAAAAATGCATTAATAATAATAAAAATTTCATGAAAAATTATATTGAATCTATAGGTATTATGAACGATTTATTAAAATTTTCAAAAGCTCAACAATGGCTTTTATGGCAGCAAAACTATCTGCAACAAGGACTTCCTTCTGTTTCCAATCTTAAGAAACTGATCGACACAGCTTTTGAAAGACTTATGAAAATTAACCCTTTTGAAAAAATAACTTTTAAAGGACTTTCAAGAAAATATATTCGCCCGGACAGACCATTTTCCAGATCTAAGGGAAGAGAATGCGATACCGTGATCTCTGCAATGCAAACCCTAGGGAAAAAATTAACCCAATCTTACCCTGATTACGCTTTAATGCACGAATATAAAAAGAAAAACAAAGTCTTCAAGTTAATACCTTAAGGATGTTTTTTTTCACGAAAGGGCGTATAGTAATCAAAAAAGTTCTGACATTTACTATGTTTTCCTTTTATGACAAAAAGATGAATTTCGTTTCCACCAAACAGAGCCTTCAAAAAGTATTTCTTATGACTCTTGGAATACTTTCGCCTCAGATCAGTGCTCTTAAAATACCAAGCGCTGAACAAACAAAGCATCGTCCTTTTTTTGTAAACTTGTTCTGGACAACAGGGCTGGAAGGGGCAATGCCTGAAATTCACTCTTTTTCCCCTACCCCAGAAGCCTTAAAAGATATCCCTGCGGTAGAGTTGGGCGGGGGGTCTATTGGTTCTAAAAAGACCTTTGAAGGTATAACAGAGTTCCTGCAAGCTGCCCAAAAGAAAAATCCCCAGGTAAAACTTATTTTTACCGTCGACAAACTGACTTACTGGGCTAATAAACAAGGATTTGATGCAGTTAAAGAACAATTTCCAGATCATTTCCGGGTGTCATTTTTAGAAGATTTTTCAGAATTGATCAAAAATAAATATCCTGCTTCTTACACACTCATAAAAGAATATGGCACAAAATTTCGACCCAACATGAGTTCCAATTGCTTTCGCATGCTCTCTTCTTGCACGCCTGAATGGTTGGAAACCAACAGTTCTAATTATATTTCTACCTATTTTGATGTAGACAACTTTGTGGATGGGATCCAAAATAGTTATGCAGGAAAGAAAAATTCTTTAGAACTGATGCTTAATAGCAAACTTTCAAAGAATCAACACATATCTACTATTAAGCTACTTGATAAAATCCCTTACGTAGATACCAACGCTTTAAAATTTAATATCTCTTCTACAAAAGTGACCCAAAAAATCAAGCCTCTTATAGAAAAAGTATCCTTGTTCTTAAATAAATGCTATAGAAAAAAAGTATCTCTTGATTATTGCAATTATTTATTACAATTTATATTAGGAAAATCTTTTAATAATAAATACTTCTCAAAAAACAATCAAAATATTCGCAAAATTATTGCTGACTCTTTTAATACAACAATGATTCCCCATTACCTGGCATCTGCAAACAAAGCTCACGAAACAAAGATTATTGAATCTCCTCCTCCTGTCCGGGCTTTCGAATGGGGAATCGGAACTCTCACTTCAGGGATTGCCTTAAAAATGCGCCAGGATCCTATGATCACAAGTTTTAAGAAAAAGCACCCTTCTTTTACGAAAAATTTTTTAGAAACTTGTTCTGTCGCTACAGATTTACTGCGCCTAGCCCCCTTAGGGAAATGGTTTGCATGGCAGGAAAAATATTTTCCTGGAAACACCATCGAGCTTAAAAAAAAGAGCTTAAAAGACCTCACAGACTGCGCTTTCAAACGTCTGGCAGATATTTATCCTTTTTCAAAAATAAACTCTAGCAAAAAAGGGGTTTATGGAAAAATTTGCACCCACATCGTGGAAAAGTTAAAAAAAGCCTACCCCCAAGATCTGCGCGTTAGTACCTACGAGCATGCTCAAAACTTTTCTTCAAAGACCTCACATATCAAAAAGCTGTCATCACCCGATGATTAAAAAAGAATCTTGACAAACGAGCATTTTACAGTTCTTATAAGAAATCAGTCTTTTAAGTTCGATCGAATGCTCTCTATCAAAAGAAGTAATACTCTCATTTTAGGTTCCACTAAGTCCCTGAAAAAACGTATGTCTTCAAAAAGCCTATTAAATCTAGCCATAGCTCTACTGCCTTCTGCAGCTATGGCCCTGACCTTACCCAAAACCCCTTGCGTTTTAAATTTATTTTGGGCTACGGGTTATCAAGATTTATTAGAGGATATGGGTGATGCCGTTAGTGCTAAAATACCTTCATCTGTTAAGATGCCTGAAGTGGATATTGGAGGGCAGGATTTTGGATCAAAAAGAACTTTTGACGCCGTCAAAGAATTTTTAAAGAAATGTCAGGAACAAAAATCCCCGACTACTATCTTGTTTTCCATAGACAAGCCTACGTACTGGGCCAACAAAGAGCAGTTTGATGCCTTAGCTGCTGAATATCCCCAGAACTTTCGCCCTTTTTTTTTAGATGATTTTATCAAACACCCTGAAGTACAAGAGCATTCCAAAGTCCTACCTTTCTTTAATAAAACGTTTCGTCTTATGCCTGTCACCGGTGCTAACCTGTTTCGCTTGCTGGCCCCTTGTTTCCCAAAAGCTTTAAAACTTGAACCGCAATTTACCTCTAATCCGTGGTCTTGGATGTACATCGACATTGATAACTTTATTGATGGCATGGACCAAGATCACAAAAAAAAAGGCAGCTCCTTAAAAGCAATACTTCGCCACTCTTCTTCTAAAAAAAGCCTTATAACGGTGGGTTTTCCTGGATTAGATAATAATGCATTGCGGATAGAAGTTAAAAAAAATCCTGAAAAATTAGAGAAATACAAGGAATACATTACCGAACTAAAGCCTCCTTTAAACAAACAACCTAAGGGATTTCCTTATTATGATGCCCTGAGTGAAATTATTAAAGGACGACGATCGACAAACCTCTACCTTGATAAAAATAGTATTAAAAGCAGAATATCCTTTTCTAACCCTTCAACCTCTTCTCCTTCTATTTCTGGTAGATTCCTTCTAAAAAAATTGATCCAAATTTTACCCAGCACGAAGATTACATGCCCTAATCCGCTTCCTGCTGTCGAATGGCTGGGGGGTATCTATTTAACCCGAGAAGATCTTTCCAAAGAGGCCTTTGTAAATAGGTACACCAACGGTGCCAAAAGTAAACAAAAGTTCTTAAACAAATACATGGAATCTTTAACCATCATCAACGACTTACTGAAATTTGCTAAAGTGGACAAATGGCTTTTATGGCAAAAAAGTTATTTGCAAAAAGAACTTCCCTCCATTAATTATCTGAAAGAGTTGACAAATGTAGCCTTGCAACGGCTGATTGAAATTAATCCTTTTTCAAAAAATCAATTTAAGGAACTTTCTAAAAAAGATATCAACCCAAACAGAATTTTTTCTAGAATAAAAGGACGCCAGCCTGATACCGCTGTTTCAGGAATACTAGCTTTGGCCAAAAAATTAAGCAAAGCTTACCCCGATCATCCACTGGTGGCTGAATATCGCAAGAAAAATAAGGCTTGTCGGTTCTTAAAGCAAGACCCAAAATAAAAACAGTATCTGCAAATCAGCCTTGGAAAGAGAGTTTTTGATACCTTTTCAAACTTCTCTCTTTCTGGCACTGTAAAGAAAGTACTTTTCATCATTTTGGAAAAAACTCTGGAAAAAAACCTGGAAAAACTGTCCCACTTCATCACGGTTGCTCTGCCAGTGCCCTTAAACCAGACCTTTACCTATACCAGTCCCAGACCTCTTTCCAAGGGACAGATTGTTAAGGTACCTTTTGGTCCAAGAACTTTATGGGGCATTGTATGGCAAACAGACGTCTCTTTTTACAAAGGTGCAAAACCGGTTATAAGGATTCATCCTAGCCTCTTGCTTGATCAATCATTCTTGAGGTTTTTAGAAAAAATGGCCCAATATACCCTCACCCCCTTGGGGGCGCTAATAAAAATGGTTTTACCAGAACCCGAAATTTTAGAGTGGCCCTGGGGGCACTACATTTTAAAATCAGACAAGAATGTCTCGTCCGAACCTCTGCCTTTTCCATCCTGGGTAGAATGTTTAGGCAAACGCAAAGCTTTTACGGCATTTAAAAAAGAAAATTTAACTCACATCAATTCTCCTATTGAGGTCCCCCCCCCTCTGGAAAAAAAATCTCTGATTTTAGAAGATTTCCAAAAACGTGCTTTTGAACAATTTCTACCCCAAGCGATTACTTTATTACAGGGCATGACAGGATCAGGAAAAACAGAAATTAGCTTGGAGTTTTGCAAAACAATTTGGCAACACAATAAACAGGTCTTGATTTTGCTGCCGGAAATCGCCCTCTGCCAACAATGGTTGGCCCGTTTTGAAACTTATTTTCAAGGGCATGTTTGTGTATGGCACTCGGGCCTTTCCCAGGCACAAAGAACCCTGATGTTTTCCCGCATCCTACACGGACAGGAAAGCCTTATTATCGGGGCGCGCTCTGCCCTTGCTTTGCCCTTTCTCAGACTGGGGCTGATTATTGTAGATGAAGAGCACGATCCTTCCTACAAACAAAATGATCCCCCTTTGTACCATGCCCGGGATATGGCCGTCTTACGCGCCTCTTACGCTGAAATCCCTTGTTTATTGCTTTCTGCCACTCCTAGCCTGGAAACTTTATGGAATGTACAAGAAAAGCGCTATCAACACATCGAAATTCAGCAACGTTACCAAGGAGCTCAGCTGCCCGATATTCACCTGATTGACCTTAAAAAGGAACCTCTTATCAAAGGCCAATGGGTCACGAACCCCTTAAGAAAAGTCCTGGAAGACACGCTTGAAAAAGGGCAACAAAGCCTGTTGTTTGTCAATCGTCGAGGCTATGGCAGTCTTCTATTGTGTTGGAAATGCAATTTTCGTGGCTCTTGCCCCAACTGCAGCGTTTGGTTAACGGTCCATCACACACCGTGTGAAAAACTTATCTGTCATTATTGTGGTTTTTCAGCGCCTCTGCCCAAAACATGTCCGGACTGCGGACAAGACAAGCCCCTGATGATCATGGGGGCAGGAGTTGAGAAGATTCAGCAAGAAGTGACCTCTTTTTTACCTCAGGCTCGCCTGGAAATTTTCAGTACCGATACTCTTGAAAATGAAGACACCTTAAAAGCAAGCTTGAATAGAGTCAAAAACCATGAAGTTGACATTTTAATTGGAACTCAATTGCTGGCCAAAGGGCACCATTTCCCCCTTTTGTCTTGCATAGGCATCATTGAAGCAGACTTTGCCCTCAGTCAATTAGACATTCGGGCAGCCGAACGCTTGTATCAAGTGTTGTGGCAAGTTACCGGACGTGCAGGACGGGAACTGATCAAAGGTCAAGCTTTTTTACAAACAGCGCTGGCGTCGCATCCTTTATTTCAATCATTGAAAAATCACCAGATCTCGGCGTTTATTCAGGAAGAAATGCAACAGCGCAAGCTACATCACTTCCCCCCTTATGGACGCCTGGCTTCGATCATTCTTTCTGGCCGACCCCAAGAAGCAGTCCATGCTTTTGCGCTGCAGCTTCAACGTCATCTTCCTTCTTTACCCCAGGGTGTAGAAGTTTTAGGTCCTGCCCCTGCCCCTTTGAATCCTCTTCGCCGACGCTTCAGATGGCGTTTCTTAATAACATCCCCCCGTTACTACCCCATTCAAGAGTGGATTTCAAAATGGATAGAAACTATCAAAAAACCCTCTAATATTCAATGTTCTATCGATATTGATCCCTATTTCTTCTTTTAAAAAATAAAAAAACTTAACTTTTGTCTAAAAGTTTTTATTATTTTATTATAAATTTAATTAAAAAATCATTAAATGAAGAAAATTTTAAAAATAATAACAATTTATTATTGTGCTACTTTACAGGCTGCACCCCAAAAGGCGTCTGCTTTCGATTTAAATAAGTCAGATATTATTTCTATTTCAATTAGTTCTATTTCAGCTGACATAAATTCAAATGACGATAAGGAAGACATTAATGATTTACTCAATGCATTCAAACAATCATCAAATAATATCATATATGATTGTGAAATTTCAGAAGATGAAAAAGAAGCATACGAAGAGCCTTATTTAACCAAATATAAATCCATAGATATAAAAAAATCTAGTGATAGTGATAACGAAGAATATAATGATTCAAATATTACAGAAGAAAATGTATTGAATCCAATTCGAAAACTTCGAGATCAAATACTAAATAATTCTAGGAATAAAAGACAAGAAGAAATTTTTAATAAACTACGCTTTCCTGACGCCACGCAAGATTGATAATAAACCTAAAGCCCCGCGTAAAAAGAACACACCTTAGCGCAGGACAAATGAGCAGTAAACCCTGTAAAACAAAATAACTTTTCAAGCGATGCTTCACAAGATTCTTGCTTTCAAAATGGATCAAAACCATCAAAAAACCCTCTAATATTCAATGCTCTGTTGATGTTGATCCCTATTCTTTTTTTAGTGTATCATCCTTCTTTTCCTTATTTTTTAAATAATCAGCAATATAACGAAATCTTTTATTTACAATGTAAGTAAAAAATGTTAAAAATATGTTTTTAAATTTATTTTTTTTTAAAAAATAAAAAGAGTCAATTTTTTTTTAATATTAAGTTGTATGTTCGCCAAATTGCAGGCTGTCGAGCCTGAAGCTCCCGCAGTCGCACAACAAGCAGCTGCTGTACAACAATGGCAAAGCGTGTTTGGTACGCACTACCCAATAATTGAAGAGATAAAATCTATATCTTTCAGAGACAGCGCTTCATTGCTCACTACTGTGAATACCATTGTCTGTGACAAGCTGACACACCTACCCAAATACCTGGGAAGAAACAGTACGTAAAAGTGGGCTTCTTGCAAGAGATGTGCTAGATCTGGCGGTTTTTTACTTTAATGATGATAGGCATTATGAATTGATAAGGCCCCTCCGTTCAAAGCCCTCGGTACCAGACCGTACTGTAAGCAGTGCTATGCTTGATAAAGTCTGCACTATTGTTGAGAATGCAAGAAAGGACTTATCCCTATGGGATACACCAAATTGGCCTAGTCTGACAAGAATAGAAGAGAATATTTTTTACTATTCTCACACCCTCGGTGCCTCGCAGCATGCTGATTTCAAAAACTTCTTAACAAACAAGCAACCAAGAGGGTGGGATCTAGACACAACCTGGCCTAAATCGTGGAAATTGGAAGAGTTAAACGCATATTATAGAAAAGTTGTTCAAAAAGTTCCTTATGTGTTAGCTTTGATAGGAGAATGTTATACACACAAAAACGACACATCCCAATTAAACGAACGCATCAAAAGTATTTATGATGCGTTCCAGGACAAATTAAACCAAGATAGCACAAAAATGTTACGACAATTCGCAGGTCGAATGCAGTACGAAACTACAAAGGGCAAGATACCAATATCAAAACTAATTTCCAAAAAAGCTCTTTTTGAAACTTTTAAGGATGTCAAAGAAGGTGTAGACTCTCACTTCACAGAGCTAAAGGAACTCTTGAAAAACAACCTCATGTCCATCAAAGAAATGGTTCCCACAAGTGCGGATTTTATCGAGGACATAAAAGAAAAGATAGCCTCTATAGATCCTGCAAAGAAAGGCAGAGCTTTGCGCTTAGACAACAATTCTTTTGATTCTTTTGATAACATGTTAAAGGTAGACAAAGACACAGTAGTCAATGAGTGGTTTGATGAAAAAAGTTTTAACAGCGGCACAATAGTGGCCCTAATAGAATATATGAAGTCTAACGAAACCTTGAATTTTTCAATAGAAAAAAGAGGGATTTTCCGCCATAAGGAGGATGGAACTTGGGAATTGCGAGTCATGCAACAAGACAAGACAGGCTTGCTGGTCCCAAAGCTTTATAAGTTTACACCTGAAGAACAAGGTTTTATCGTCCGCGATCTTCTTGAAAGGAATGTGTTAACACCTCTAAGAAATGTTGGTTTGATTACAGACCACATAGAAGAAGAAAAAAAAGTAAGAAGAAGGATCGGTAGAAAATATCATCTCTGCTGCAAAAAATGAGTACTCTGAATACAAAAAAAACCGCAAACAAGCTTTGAAAAAAGCCCTTGCAGAAAAGAAAGATCAACAAAAAGACTAAGAATAACCTTGCTTTAAAGAACAGCCCGTTTAAGGCTGTTCTTTAGGCTCACGAAAGCGATTGACACATACTCCTTACTTATTCATTTGACAATAAAAAATATTGTTTGTAATATATTTTTAAATGTTTTAATCATATTTTTCTAAAAATGTTTTTATTTTTTTACGTTTTGTTAATTTTTTTTACCAGTCCAGTGCTTCAAGCAGGAAAACCTGGAAATCAAAGCAATTCTTCAGAAGGCTCAATAGAATTTTTAAGTGAGCAAGAACAACAGGAACCTCTTTCCGAAGGTGCAAAATTAATTTTTGAAATGACTGAGCTCAATATTTCTGAACCCCCGAAGTCGTTTAGCATGGAGGGATTTCCAATAAATTTTATTCCACTCCCAAGCTTCCCTGCAATCATAGGAACGTCCGAAGGCTGGAATTTTAAAAATGGCTCACCCCTATTTCCTTGTTCATTTGATACCATAAAAATAGATCCAGATCACGAAAATATCTTTTTCCCCACAATGCAGGCTCCTCTCTTTCCTTCCAAAATTGAAACAATCCACCTTCCTGGAAAGAGAAAAAAAATAAAAAAAAATGCAAAAGAAAACTCTAATCTGGCAAATGAAGCAAAAACATCTAAAAACTTCAAAAAAGATCTTGAAAAAAATACATAAGCCTCTATAAGTAACTGTTTAAATAACGCATGGTAAAGCTTTTAAGGAAAGTTTTGTCTTAAAAGCTTTTCCTTTTCCTAATCTTCAATGTAGTGATGCAACAGTGGGGGAGGTATTCTTTCTGGAATGAAGAACGTGCTCTAATTGTAAACTCTAAATTATTATAAAAAATTAACAAAATGATTGCAATTGACAATAAAAAATGTTTCTTATATGATGCTTATGTGCTTTTTATAGGTTATTTACATGAAAAAAATTTTTCTATTTTTAGCTTTTTTCACTGTCCCTGTCCTTCAGGCAGGAAAAAAAGGAGCTCACAATGTTTCTTCTGGAGATGAAAAAGAAAAAGAGCTGATTTTCCAAATAACTGAGCTTGATATTAATGATACTCCAAGAATTCAAATACTTTCCTTTCCTACGGGTATTGCCTCCTACATCCCTAAAGCTATTACGTCTCTACCTGAGATCCGTTTGAATCAAACACTCATAACTGAAGAAAGCTTCAAGGCTTACGAATGTAAATTGTTTAAGGATGGTTTCGAAGTTATCCAACCCATAAAGGATAAAGAAAAAAGCTCATCCTTAACAAGACAGCTTCCTGAAAAGAGAAAAAAAATAATAAAAGATGAAGAAAAATCTGAAACGCAAAGAAAAAGAATAGCCAGGGGTCCAAAGAATAAAGAATAATTTTAGCGTATTTTTTTTGGAATAAATTTTTAAAATAAAACACTATAAAGTATCCAATACTTTTTTCTTGGATATTTCTTATTTTAAAATATGTAGTCGTATTTTTATTATAGACTGATAAACTATCTTTTATTCCCCTTCCAAAGCTTCCTGCTTTTCCAAAAGCGTTAACCATTGCTCTTCTGCTTTTTCCATTTGATCGCACAGGCTTTGAATATGAAGACCGATAGAAGTTATCTCTTCAAGGCGCCCTTCTTGTCCTGCCAACTGCACCAGCTGGTCTTCCAGCTGTTCTTTTTCTTTTTGCCAGCCTTCAATCTGCCCTGGCAAGACTTCCAGTAAACGGACCTCGTGATAAGGCATCTTAGCCCGGCGCACGGGAATACGAATAAGTTCTTCTGATTTTTTGGAAATAGATTTAGTGTTTTGATGTTTTTGGAATGAAAGACTGGTTTTACCTGTAAATTCCAAATAATCAGAAAAACTGCCAGAGAACTCTCTCACCTTTCCATCTGCTTCAAAAACTAATAAACAAGATACGACATCATCCAAAAAATCTCGGTCATGACTGACAATCAGCAAAGTTCCTGGATAATCCAATAAAAAGTTTTTCAAAAAGTCCAAAGTTTCCATATCTAAATCATTGGTAGGTTCATCCAGCACCAGTAACGAAGGACTTTGAGCCAAAATCTTGGCTAACCTCAAACGATTGCGCTCACCCCCGGAAAGCAATCCAACTTCTTGATGGACTTGATCCACTGTAAACAAAAATTCTTTCAGATACGCCACCACATGCCGGGCCTTGCCCTGAACATCCAAGTAATCTCCTTGGGGGCACATAAATTTTTTAACGGATTGACTAAGCTCTTCTAGCGGTTGATTCTGGCGGAAAAAAGCCCATTCTAGGTTAGCAGACTTGCGGATGGCCCCCGTCGTAGGTTCGGTTTGCTGCATTAAAAGGCTCAGCAATGTGCTTTTACCACATCCATTAGGGCCAATGATACCTAAACGGTCCCCTTTTAAAATGCGAAAGTTCACTTCCTTAAATAAGATTTGGCCCGAAGGTAGTGTGCAGGAAAGATCCCAAGCTTCCAAAATTTGACGCGTGGCAGAAGTATCTTTTTGTCCTTCAAGACTTGGCGTCCGGCTTTGACGAATAAATTGCGCACGTTGATCCCGCAGATCTTTCAATCTTCTAAGCCGTCCTTCATTCCTAGAGCGTCTGGCCGTAATGCCCCGGGCCAACCACCTGAGTTCGGCCGCCATCTTAACGTTGAATTTACGCTCTAATCGCTGTTGCTGTTCTAAAAATTCTTCTTGCCACTGTTCAAAACCTTTATATCCGTGAGGGCAAGGATAGATAACTCCTCCTTCTAACCACAGCGTTTTTTGAGTTGTATTTTTTAAAAAGGAACGATCGTGAGCAACGATTACAAAGGTTTTATCCGAGTTTTGAATAAAATCTTCCAGCCACTCGATGGCCGTAATATCCAAATGGTTGGTGGGCTCATCTAAGAAAAAAATGTCTGCCTCTTGGGTAAGGGTCTGAACAATCAATACCCGGCGCATTTCCCCCCCCGGAAAGGACTTCCAAAGGCTTTTCGCCTGCAACCTGCAACACTTTCATCATGTCTTGAATCTGGTAATCTTGCATATCTCTAGGTTTACTGCCCAACAAAAAATCTTCTGCTGTCTGTTTTGGAATATGGGATAGCATCTGAGCCAAATAAGTCACGCTGGCTCCAGGCTGAAGAAAAATTTCCCCCTCTTCTAAATCTGCTTTACCCGCTAAAATCTTTAAAAGCGTTGACTTGCCGCAACCGTTGCGACCGATCAGGCACACTTTATCCCCTTTGTACAGATGAAAACCTGCATTGTCTAAAATGATCTTTTTATTTAGGGTTAAATATCCCCCAGAAAGACTAAGAAGTGCCGCTGCTTTTGCCACGTAAAAAATTTTTAGAGTACTTATAAAAGAATACACCATTTTTTCTTCTGCGTCATGAACAAGAAAATTAAAAAACTATTGACAAGAATATTTTTTGTATTATAATTTGAATAATAATTTGTTACTTATTTTATTGTAAAGCAAATATTTTTTTATTTTTTATTGTTAATTCCCGGTTTGGCTTTAGCAAGTCCCGACAAGGATGGTTCTTCAGAAAAAAAAGAATCCCCTACTTCCCAAAACGCTGCCTTTTCTGTTCAAAATTTAGAAGAAAATATTCAGAATTTTTATAATGATATAAATATTTTATCACCGACAGAGATGGAACAAGCTGAAACAATTTTAAGACAAGCACAGGAAAAGGTACAAATTCAAAAAGCTAAGGCGTTTTGGATCAAGATGATAGAAGATACCATCACTGCCGTTAAAAAGTATGAAGGGCCTAATGGATCCAACGCGAGTACAATTTCTAAAAATAGACCTCAATTGCTGCAATTATGTGAACAACATCATAAGCTTCACGCAAATTACTGTGAAAAAGAAGGAGTCTCTATAAAAAAAGCTCCTGCAGAGTGGAGTACTGAAAGCAAATTGCAAGATGCACTTTGGTTCTACGCAGGTCGTCAGGATCCCCAAATGGGCCAAAAGAATGCTGAAGAAATACTCACTTATGGAAAGCATTTCGGTGCGATAGAAAAAAGAGAATCAAACATTCACATTTCTAAAAAACGTCCATTTGGATGGATGGGAATGCAAAGTATGGCTTCCAACTGTAAACAGTGGTCCGATTACGATAATCAGACGTCTTTGGAAAATAACAAAGCTTGGGATCTTATTCTGGATACTACTCTGATAGGCAAGAATCATAATGATAAAATAAAAGATCTGTTTTCAACTTGGTTTAATGAAAATAAAGAAACAGTTTCTATGAAACTGCCTATGGCTTTAAAAGCTTTAGAAATCATCACTTGTCCTGAAATTCTAGAAGGGGGACCAAATTATATCACTGTTAAAGGGTATGGAATCTCTCTATTAGAAGATGCTTTCAAAAAGACTCTGTCAGAAGATGATAAAGAAAACTCTATCAATAACCTTTATAAAGAAGCCGAAATTTTGTATCGTTTTGTTGAATATGCCCAAAATCCAGAAAGCGCTTTAGCAGAATTTTTTACAAGATTAGAAAACGATATCAGATATCATTTTAAAAATTTACCATCAACAAATCCCACTGTCACCGAACTACTAGAAAAAATCCATCCTTTAAAACATCGTTTACTTACTGTAAAGGAAGGACATAACACGCTCTATAGAAATCGTTATTGCACTCTATCAGAAGAAGAAGCTTCAGAGTGGGCTGTAGAACCTTCTGCTGATTTTCCGCTTTCAGAACGAGTCAGGCAAAAAATCGCAGAGTATATTCAGGTCAAGAGAATACCCAGTATCGACTTCCTAGACTTGAATTGGAATATTGAATATACCCACGGTAATGGCAGAAATCAGAGAACAGAAGAACACATCTTTACCGAGGACGAGAAAAGATTTATCAAAAAATATACAGGGGAAGATAGAGTGTATGCTTATCTCCGCACAATAAATCTTATTTCTTCTGAAGAGGAGAAAAAAGAAGAAACCCACAATTCAGAAGACCCTGAAATCGAAGCTTTGGGACAATCGAAGAAAAAAATTAAGGAAGATTGATTGTCTGACTTTTAAACTAGCATAGCAAAATCAAGAGCAACCTTCTGCGGTTGCTCTTTTTTTATCAGAGGGCATTGCCAGTGACTTGCTACGGCAACCTACATAAAAAGATTTTCTTTTTCCCTCATAAATCTGGTCCTTATCCATTTTTAAAGCTAGACTAAAAGTCTCTTACCACGATAGTCTTATCTGTTGAAGTTCGGAAAATTTAGATTCCTTATTTTTAGTTTTTGTGCCAACCTGTTGGACCAAAAAATACTTTGGGCTAAAGAATATATTTCTGTTCCAAAATTTTTAGATTCTGCAGGACGCCCTTCAAACCAACCTTTGGTCGTAGAGGCCCGAACAGTTTTTTTTGATCAAGAAAAACACTTGATGTTGGCTAAAGGAGTCAGTATTTGGCAAGAAGGACGGCAACTACGCTGTGATCAACTGTATTATAATCAAGCAAAAGAAGAACTTTTGGCCCAGGGACATGTAGAAATCATTGATCAAGCAGGAAACCGTCTGTCTTGCCACCAAGCACGCCTGGTCGGGGGGCTAAAAGAAGGCATCATGTCTCAGGTTCGTGCCCTTACAGCGGAACAAGAACGCATGACAGCTGGTTCCGTTACAAAAGATCAAAACACGCAAACTTTTTTGTCGGCTTCTTACACTCCTTGCCTCTTTTGCCCTGATGCTTTAATTCAAGAACCTACTTGGTCGCTGCATGGGAAAGAAATTATCCATGATAATGAAAGCAAGATCGTTGAATTTAAAAACGTACATATGAAATTCTTAGGTGTTCCTGTAGCTTATGTACCGTATTTTTATTTTCCCACCCAACGTCAAAGTGGTTTTTTAGCCCCCATTATCAGCCAAACTAAAGAGCTGGGTGCCTATTGGGGCCAGCCCTATTACTGGGCCATTTCCCCCAACCAAGACCTCACCACTGCTTTGTTTGGCATGGCAGAAGGCGGAGGCATGCTACACTCGGTTTATCGATTGCAAACTTCTAAGGGACCAATCCGAATCGAAGGTGCCCTAAACGGCGCTAAAACCTTATATATAGAGCCTTCTCCACACCTCTCCTTTACTCAACCCCAAAAAATTGGTCCCGTCCGAGGATTTGGATCTGTAGAATGTGATTTACACATTAATCCCTATTGGCGCTTTAAAATGCACGAAGTCGCAGCTTCGGACCCCACATTTCTAAGCACACGCCCTTTTTTTGGTCAAACAAGTGTCTTTCCATACTTAGAATCTGAAACCAAAATTGAAGGCTTTTTTCCCAAACAAGGCCAGTATTTTCGTTGCTCAGGACTACGTTACCAAAATCTTAGTCCAGAAGACGAAACACAAGGATCCTGCTTTTTGTATCCAGAATTGCTGTATCAATACTCGTCTCCTGCTTTTTGGAATCAACTATGCAAAACAGAAGCCCAGCTAGGGACCCTTTCTTTATACAGACCCTATGGTGGGCCCAGCATGCAACGGCTGTGTATGAATCTGAAATGGCAGGGATCTTTTGAAAACACCTGGGGGCAGCAGTGGAATGCCTTTTTATTTACCAATGGAGCTTTTTATTATTCCCAACTTAAACCTTATACTTCTTTATCCTTGCCAGATGATCAAGGTTTTTTAACTCCAGATGAAGTTTCACTACTTGATAGACCCAAAGCCCACATGGACCGCTCTAGGGGACGCATTTTCCCTCAGGCCGGAGTAGAAGGCGCCTGGCCCTTTTTTCTAAGCAACCTGATGCTTTCACCCAGAGTTCAGCTTTTAACATCCCCTTGTGGACTGAATTCACTGTATATTCCCAATCAAGACAGCCAGGTGATTGAATTTAATGATGTCAACATCTTATGGCCTAATCGCTTTATGGGATGGGACCGCGTTGATGACGGCACACGTCTAAATTACGTCTTAGAAACAGAATATCGCATCCCTGGGTCGGATCTAGGAATCCAAATCCTAGGTGGACAAAGTTACGCTTTTTCCCGTCCCTCTAAAGATCTAGCACCGGTGGGGGTTCGCAAAGGTTTTTCAGATACCGTGGGTCGTGTTCAGCTAAATTTGGGAGAGCTTTCAAACCTCATCTACCGTTGGCGGTATCAATTTCCCACCGGCAAGTCTTCACTGCAAGAAGTTGGAGGAACTGTCGGATGCTCATTTTTTCGCTTGGCTACCACATATATTTTCCTGCGCCCAGACCAAGGGAAAGTAGCCGATTCCAACCAATTGTTTTGGCAAGCATCTTGTATGTTTAAAAAATATTGGACTCTGAAAGCTTTTGTGACCCAAGACTTCCTTGGTAAAAGCTGGAAAAATAAAATCTTAGACAAAGGTTTAGGAGTAGAGTATCAAGATGACTGCTTTTCTGCGGGCCTCGTTGTCCAACATGCTTTTTTCAAGATGAGAGACCTGGTTCCCGGTTTCAGCGTTAATTTTTATGTTTCCTTTAAAAATCTTGGCACAGGTATACGTTACCAACCTCAGCGTTTTCCCAGAAATATGCCTAATTTTTAAAACAAAGCTTAGACGATTTGAACACAATTACTGTATACAACCTCCTGCCTAAAAATATTTTCTCTGATTCATTAAAAACTCAGCCACTAGCATGGATAATAGAAAATATGATTTTTTATAAATACCAAATAATTTACATTGACAAAAATAGTAAAAAATGACAGAATTTTAATTTTAAGGGAAAATTCATGTATAAAAAAGTTATCTATATTCTATTCTTGACTTCTCTGTTGAACAACGTTTATGCCAGAACAAAAGAGCCTTTAAAAACATTAAAAATATCCTCCCATAAAGAACCCACGGCAATACTTTTGAACCTGGATCCTAATCTGGTTAAAGGAGACAAAAATCTTGTTGAGATGGTAGAAAACAATACCTACCTTCAACATATCGAAAAGTTGCCCGATCTAGAAAAATTTTTCCCTAAATTTCCAGACCTTGCCAAGAAAACTGTGCTTTTAGATATGGCCAGTCACATTGCCAAGGAAACTGTTCAGGTAGATAACCAAAAGAAAGATGCTCTCGTCTTTTTCTTAGAAAAGTTCTTAACTCATTTTTCAAACAAAATGACTGAAAAAAGTGTTTGGAGAAATACAATTCTAGATACTCTGGCACCTTATGCTGAAGACCCCAAAGTTCTTGGAATACTTAAGGCTGTGTATAATGACGTATCCAAAGACTTATCTGAAAAAGAAAAAGAAGATTTACTGAATCACCTGACTGGAAAGTTCAACAATACAGAGATTGCTTGTCTCTTTAAAACAGCATCCTCTTTAAAAAGTGAAGAAAAAATACCTCCTCAGAAAAAATCTAAAACAATGAACAGAGATCTTAAATAAATTGTGCCGCACGATCATTTTTTTAAGACATGTCACATTATAATATTCTTTTAAACTGGGTTTATTATGTCAAAATTATGTATATCAATTCTTTTTTTCAGCTTTCTTACCTCTAATAGTGAAGTTTGGGGTGGCAAGAAACTTCCTAAAGACAACAAAAAATCGTCTAAAAACATACCAGAAAACTTAGAAGAAAGCGCCGGGGCAGAACTTCGACGGTTAGAAGCCTTAGAAGTACCCAGACAACATGCCCGAGGAGCGATAAGAGAAATTCTTTCAATTAATTTTAGTAAAGACACTGAAAACCTTTTGGAAGAGTATCCTGCAGTTTGGGAGATGATGACGAGGTCAAAATACTATGAAGCTGTTAATACTGAAAAGTTTGACGAGTTAAAAAAACTTTTTCCCCTCTTCCCCGCAACAGATCAAAGAACGGTAAGAGAATGCATTTGGAATAATATTGTGAATAACAAGGGTACTGATGAAGCAAAAATTCTGCAGGCATTTATAGACAAATACGATAATGATCAAAAAAAAGCTTTGCTTGAAGAGCTCAGATCAGCCGGGGTAGATATAGATCAAAAAAAATCTCCACCAAAAAATAAAAAAATACACAAAGAAGACAAGTAACAGAACAAGCTTTTTAGGGCCCTTGATTTTTTTATGTTATTCGTTTAAAAAAATGACTTAAGAGCCCTCACGTCAAAGGGCTTTACACAAAGAAGTTTGACCAAAACTCAAAGTCTGAAAAATAGCTTAAAGAAATATTGGACATCTGTCACAAAAAACGCACGAATTAAGTGATAAAAAAACACCTCTTGAAAATAAATTTATTACGTTTTACATTAAAAACCAATGAATTCAATAAATGTTATGAAACAACAGTTATCAGATTTAAAAAATGTCGGAAAAGCCACATTGCAAGACCTGCACGTGCTGGGCATTACCCGTGTTCAGCAACTGAGGCAACAAAACCCCGATTATTTGTACCAAAAATTACAAAAGGTCACAGGAAGCAAGCAGGATCCCTGTGTATGGGATGTTTTTGCCGCCATTATCCATCAAGCTCAAACCGGCCAAGCCTTGCCCTGGTGGCATTTCAGCAAACTGCGCAAAAACTTGAAATCTGGCGACCGTACTATGCTTCCCGATCTTTTAAAAGAGTGTACCGGACCACAACCATAAAACAACTCAAGGCCAAAAAATACAACGGCATCGGCAGCAAGGACCCATTATGCAACACCCCCATCAAAAACGTGAAGACGGATATCAAGCAGTAATAAAAAAATCCAAATAAACTGGACGCTGCGCCAATAGCATATTGATAATCCATCAAGGATAACGCCAAGGCGTTACTAATAATCATAGACATTCCAAAGGAACAGATGATCTGACTGCAAAGAATAACTGAAATCATTATAAAGGACGGTAGACCTAAGGCAGAATGAAATAAAGTGATGAGGCTGAAACAACCTGTTGCACCCCCAGCAACCCACAATCCACAACTCATAATCTTTTTAGAAGAACAAGAGCTCTGTAAATAACGGGACAACAAACCTCCCATCATAGAGGCCGCCGCAATCAGCATAAAGCTCAGACCATATCTTTGGGCCGACACCCCCAATACGTTGATCAAACAAAATGACCCTTCTGCAAAATAACTAAAAGCAATGCCGTTGCAGCCTGCTATAATCAAACCATAACCTAGGACATTTTTATCTGAAATCAAACGTGCCGTTAGCTGTGAAAGTGAAACAGAATGACGATCAGCTTTAGGGTGGGTTTCTGGTAATTGAGACACCACCAAACTTAATACGCCTAAGGCAAATAAAATAAGAAATAAAAAAATGTTTACCCAACCCAAGTGCGTGGCAATCACGCCTCCACACACCGGTCCCAGAGCTGGAAAAAGTGCTAAAGAAGCACCAATGGCAGAATAAACCCGACCCAACTCAGGTCCATGAAAGGCATCCCGGCAAATGGCTTGCCCTAAAACACTGCCGATACTGCCTCCAAATGCTTGGATCAACCGGCTGATCATCAAAACTTCAATAGACTTAGAAAAATAACACCCAAGACATCCCAAACTGAAAATCACTAACCCCAGCACTACACAGGGCTTGCGCCCAAAAATGTCCGAGATCTTCCCCCAAAAAAGTGTCCCCAGCGCAAATCCAAACAAATAAATAGAAAGCGTGTGTTCCACCAAGGTCTCGGAGCTCTGTAACGCGTGGGCGATGGCGGGTAAAGAAGGGGAATACACTGTTTCAGATAGCATAGGAAGTCCTACAATCAACACAATCAGCCAAATCGCTGGTAATAAAACACTGGGCATAGAATAATTAAAGAAGTATGAGTTTTTTCATCTTACATTGGAAATATTCCTGTGGGTAGATTTAAAGCATCCCAATAATAAAAAATATGACGCTGTAAATTTTCTACTATTTCAAGCTAAAATACTCTTTGCCGTTTTACCATGCAAAAATATGATTTATATCTATCAAGATCAAGGTGTCAGTCAAGAATCTTTCACTCAGATCACTTTAATATTGAAAGAAGTTTTACCAGAAACTACGCTAGAACCCTTGAACGCTGTAGAGGTCTGTCAAGGACTTTGGGCTAAAGATGCGGACCTTCTGATTATCCCCGGAGGGGCCGATGTTCCATATACCCGTAAACTCAACGGGCTGGGCAATCAACAAATAAAGGATTACGTATCCCATGGAGGCGCATTCTTAGGGATTTGTGCCGGAGCGTACTATGCCTGCGCAGAAGTGATCTTTGACAAAGGAGGCCCTTTAGAGGTAATCGGAACCCGCCAGTTGGCATTTTTTCCAGGAAAAGCTATGGGCCCAATTTTAGCCCCTTACGATTATAAGACGCAAAGGGGAAGCCGCGCCGCCAGCCTTAGAACCGTTTTTCCAAATGTTCCTACCCTGGCCACTTATTACAATGGAGGACCTTTTTTTCAAGATGCCCAGCAGTATCCCGGTACCCGAGTTCTAGCTAGATATAACGACAATCACTTACCCGCAGTACTGGAAATCCACTTTGGAAAAGGAACCGTCGTGCTGTCAGGCGTCCATCCCGAGCACGACCCCTTTACTTTAGACCCCCAGGACCCTTATTTGCAAAAAATCCTACCTACTTTAAAGCAGTCTGATACTGATCGAAAAGATTTTTTTAGACAGTTATTGCAAATTTTAGGGATCAAATATTACCACTCTTCACATCACTAAAAAAAATCTTTAACATAAAAAGGCAATTTCTATAATTAATATCCTATGAGAATTTTAAATTTCTTATTATGTACCGCTTTCAGTTTAGGGTCTGGCACTGCTTTTGCAGGGTGGAGAGCTTATTTTACCTTATTCACAAAAGAAGAAGGCAATCCTATTTCTGTTTCTTTTCAAACTAAAAGCACCGATAGCTTCCAAGACATCGCTGCTAAAGCTCTGGAAAATTTAGCCCCCAAAATGGTCGTTTCGGAAGATCAGACCCAAATCATTCGCAGAATTTCAGAAGCAATGACACATTATTGCACATCAGGTTCTTTACAAGCCGAAGAACGCACTTCAGATGACGGATCTCTTTGCTTCAGAACGAAAACCCAGGATTTGGAAGTCAATGGGATTTTTCAAAACACTGTCACAGAACGTAAGATCATCTTTCAAGTAAAAGATGAGGAAGGACAATCGGATATAGTTGCCTTTACATCAGCGTGTTTGTTCAACGAAGAATAAAATTTTTTTCTAAAGCACTCTTATTAGTAAATAATTTGTTTTTTTTATTTAAAATTAAAAAATAAAATTATTAAGATATTGATATATGAAAATTTTAAAAATATTTATAAGTTGGAGTGCTTTTTACTGCCTTCCTTCTTTTGCGGACCTAAGCCAGTGGGTTAAATTCATCAAAAAAGAAGGCGATAAGTATAACGTTACCTATAAAGATACCACCGAATTGAATAACACCGAAAAAAATGAGAGAAAGAAATCTTTCAGCCAGGATGGAGTGGAGTATTTTGAAGATATTTTAGGATTAAACTGGGAGGATCTCAGACCTCATTACAATTCTCATTTTGCCGATGCCCATGGCGCTCTGTTAGAGCCTATAAAAAATAATACGTATCCCGATTTCCCTCTGACAACGGGCAAAAAAGCCCTGCATACTGCTTTTGAAGTTCCGGTTGGTCGCAACGTAGACGACTTCATAAAAGATTGGATACTGAGCAAGATCTCATCCGTCGCAGCGCCCGAATGAAAGAGAAATGAAAATCAATATAATGTCAAGCTCAGTAGAGCAGAACCGTGGTACAAATGCAAAAAAGAGAAGAGCGCCTTCAAATATCCCAACGGAAAATTAGTTCATAATTCAGAGGACCTTATAAATAAGTTGAATGCTAACAATTTTGTAATGCCGAATAACGCAGATGTAGACCACAATGTCAGTTGTGATAAGATGGTCAAGACGCAGAATCTCGTTATCACTGCCAATGATGAGAATCAGGTAACAAGTATCTACCCCACTAATTAATATAAGCTTCTAACCTCCGATACCCCGCCCTTCTTTTCCACCACAAAATGATGGTTGGGGGAAAAATCTTCCAGGGGCTCGGGCACTGTAATCCACACAAAAGTCTTCAGGGATTCCAGCAAATCATACAGTTGGCGACGATGCGGGCCATCCAAGTGCGCCATCACATCATCCAAAAGCAAAAAATGGAACTCACTTTCATGAATACTTTTGGATGCTTGCGCCCAGGCCATGGTCAAAGAAAGAAGAAGGCTTTTTTGCTCTCCGGTAGAACAGTAAGGCAATTCCCAGCCGTTAGGATGGCTCACCACAAAAGACGTTATATGGGGGCCCATATTGGTCCGCCTCCCCGCAAAGTCCTGCATCCGCTGCTGCGCCCAACGCTCTTGTAACACATGTTTGGCCTGCTCTTGACCCATGATGATTTCAAAATCTCCTACCATGTCTAATGACGGGCAAGGAAATAATCCACCCAAGGTCTTCAACTTTTCTTCCAACAAAGAAAGACTCTGTTGACGATAGGCAAAAATATGCACGGCTTTTTCCGCCATCAAGGCTTCCACAGTCTGATGCCAAGGATGGTTCGGTTTTTCGCACAACAAAATCCGTTCTTGCAATAACTTACTGTATTCTTGCAATAGCATCCCATAGGAAGGAAAAAAAGTAAAAACAAGACGATCAAAGTACGTTCGACGATAGCTCTTTTGGTGCCATGCGTGATGCAAAGAAGGTGTCAGCCAGTTCATACTGACCCACTGCGACAATGCCAACTGGCTTTTAAGGCGTACCTCATTACAATAAACCACGCGCTTTCCGGCCTCTAGACGTGTTATAAAGTCCAAAGGACCTGTTGGGCCCGAAAAACAAAGTTGCAGCTGCCAGGTATCACCCTCATGATCACCTCCTTGGCGTCCTACTGAAGCTAAAGAAGCACTTCGAAGTCCCTTACCAGGAGCAAAAAAAGATAAAGCTTCCAAAATATTGGTTTTACCAGACCCATTGGCCCCCGTGATTAAATTTAAACGTCCATTAAAGGAAATGATTTGTCTGTCGTAAGACCTAAAATCCTTTAAAGTTAACGTATGCAATGATTTAACCTGTTTTGCCTTTTACATTACGTTCCACTGGAGCTTTTTTTTCTTCCGCCTTCTTTTCCCCAAGTTTTTTTTCCCCGACTACTTTTTCTACAGAGCAGGTCTTTTTCTGATCCAAAACCAATTCAATACGGCGATTTTTATCCTCTTCCTTAGAAATTGGATGATGCTCGCCAAAACCTGCCGCAACCAACCTAACAGCAGGAATCCCTTCCTGAACTAAAAAGTTAACCACCGCCAGCGCTCGGGCACTAGAAAGTTCTAGATTATTGGTAAAACGCCCCCCTGATTTCAGAGGAAAGTTATCTGTATGTCCATCCACCCTTAAAACCCAGTCTACGTCCTTAGGAATGGTTTTCATGACTTCCTTCAAAGCTCTGGCAAAAACTTTAAGCTCTTGTTTGCCTTTGACCCCAATATCTACAGAACCCAAACCAAACAAGACTTCTGATTGAAAGACAAAACGATCTCCTTCCAACCGGACATCTTCTCTTTTCCCCAAAGCATTCCTTAGCTTACCTAAAAACTCGGAACGATAGGTCCACATTTCCTTCAATTTTTCTGCCATTAATACTTGTAATTGCTGGCTCAGATTTTTAATCTGAATGTCTTTGTTTTGAATCTGATTTTTCAACTCAGTTTCATTTTTTAACAGCTTTTGAGCACTTCGTCTAAAATCGTCAGCGACCTGTTTTTGCCCTTCCATCTGCTGTGCAAGAAAACGATGCAAATCAATCAAACGGGCCAACTCTTGCTGCGTCAATCCCTGTACTTCTGTCAACTTTTTATGCAAAGTTTCGGTTTCTTTTTTAGAGCGCTGCAAATCTTCTTTCCATTTTCGCTCTTGTTCCTCTAGCAAAGATTGAGCCCTAAATAAAGAGTTCTCTTTCTGCCCAATAAGGTCTTGAAGATAAAAATTTGAAATGGCAAAGATCATAAAGACAAATAAAATCACCATCAGCAGGGCTGACAGCATATCCACAAACCCAGGCCAGAAAGAAGACTCTTGATCTTGAGAAAAAGACATCTGAACAAATACCGGAAGTACAGCGTCATGCTAACACGAATACTTTGCGCTGAAAAGATGCTGAAAATAGCCCCTGGACAAACATCCCAGACACTTTTTCAACCTTTCATTAAAAAATCTAGGCCGGAATTTTTTTACAATAATAAAAACGCTCGATCAAAGTTTTAACCTGAGTATCCCGATGCTTTCCTGACGGAGCCCCCATTACCACCACAACGACGGGCGTTTTACGCCGGCACGTCAAAGTAGCCAAGCTAAAACCTGCCGGGCATGTAAACCCTGTTTTTCCCATACATAAGCCTTTCACCCGGCCAATCAGCCGATTGGTCGCGCACAGCTTACGCCCTTGGTAATGAAACTCTTTGCGACACAAAAAATGACTATACTGCGGAAAACGAACCCACAAGGCTCTGATCAACTTTCCCATGTCTTTTGCTGTAGTATATTGGGCTGGATGATGCCAGCCCGTAGGGTTTTGAAAAACTGTTCTGCAAAGCCCCAGAGCCCTTGCTTTCTGGTTCATCCTGCGGACAAATCCAGGCACACTGCCTGCTAAATTTTCTGCCACGACTGTGGTTACATCATTACAAGACTTAGTCGCCACAGCCAAAATACAATCTTTGACACAAATTTTCTGACCTGCCCGAAGTCCTAATTTACTAGGAGGATGTTGGCTGGCTCTATTTGATACAAAAAAACGTGTGTTCATTTTGACTTTTCTTTTTTCAAGGGACTCAAACAAAAGATACAAAGTCATCATTTTGGTCAAAGAGGCCGGATAAATGATGGCTTCTTCGTTCTTACCCGCAAAGCGCTTTCCGGTATGCCCGTCCAAAACAACGTAAGCCAATTTGGCAGCGCTTGCGATAGGTGCAAAAAAGCACACTAATAATAAAATCAGACTCGGTAACACTTAGAAATTTCAAGGTAAAAATAAATACCCCTTCAGTATGACTTTTAAGCATCTTTTTTTCAACTTTTTTGGATGAAGATTAAAAGGATGATCTTGTGAGGTTGGGATCAACGTCCTTCATTTTTGCAACCTAACCTATTCTTGATATAATGAAAAAATATTTATCTGTAAAAAGTCTCTATGCCCCTTTCACTTCAAAAATCTTCTTTTTTCCTTCTGTTTTCAGTAGGAAGCCTAGGTGTTTTGGCTTGGTCTCCCTTCAACCTGTGGCCAGTGTTGGCTTTTTCTTTAGGATTTTTGATAGAACGCTTATTCAATAGCTCCAGCCTTAAAGAATGCGCATTTCTAGCCTGGATCTGGACCTGGGGCTTGAATGTCAGCACTCTTTATTGGGTGGGTAACAGCCTTTTTATCCAACCCTGGCGTTTTGGGTGGTTATGGCCTTTTTGCACTTTTGGACTGACCGGAGTACTAGCCCTTTATGGCGCTCTGCTGGGAATATTGGTTTTTTACGGAAGGCGCTTTTTTTGGAAGAACTCTTGGCTAGGGTATGGACTGGGGTTTACCGTCATCTACAGCGTTTTGGAATGGTTAAAAGGGCATCTTTTCACAGGCCTTCCCTGGAACCTGACTGCCTATATTTGGAGCGCTTATTTACCTTTGGCTCAAGGCGCGGCTTTTGTGGGCAGCTATGCCTGGAGCTTGGTAACCATTTTATTTTTGACCATCCCAGGTGTCCTGTTTTTAAGAAACAAAAAAAAAGCGGATATTTTTTGGGGCATGGGCTTGCAAGTGGGATTATTTGCTGCAGGTTGGTTTTTGGGACAAGATCGCTTTTGGCCCCAAGAAACAAATTATCAGCCAGGAGTCGTTTTAAGGCTAGTGCAACCTTCTATTCCCCAAGAAGACAAACACGATCCCCAGTTATTACAGCAAAACTGGGATCTTTTAAATCAATTATCAGCTCGTCCTTGCACTTTGCCCCACCCCGTCACACATATTTTATGGCCCGAAGGGGGTATTTGTTGGACCCTTTCTAAAGATTCCTTAAGCAAACTTCCACAAACTCTGCAAACCACATCGGATCCCATTCCTGTCCTAACGGGGGCTGGGTACCTCAGCCCTGAAGGTGATGTGTTCAACAGCATGGTGTGGCTAAAAGGAGGTCAGCGTTTCTTTTTTTACCACAAACACCATCTTCTTCCCTTTGGGGAGTACATTCCCTTAAGGCGTTTATTGGATCGTTTTCTGCCTGCTTGGACATTACAAAAAATTACTGCCGGAACTCGGGACTATTCTTTTGGAATGCCAAGGCCTGTGTGTCAGTTGGAAGGACTGCCCCCTTTTCGCATGTCTATCTGTTATGAAGGCATTTTTCCTTTACGAGAATCTAAAAAAGCTTCTGAAGCGGAATGGATTTTTAACGCCACCAATGATGCCTGGTTTGGCAACTCTATTGGCCCCTATCAACACTTAGCTAATGTCCAATTCCGGGCTATTGAAGAAGGAATTCCTTTGGTACGTGTGGCCAATAACGGCATTTCCGCTATTTTTGATGGTTACGGGCGATGCTTAGCTTCTTTGACGTTAAATGAAAGAGGCACTTTGGATACACTTCTGCCAAAACCCGCTAAAAAACGTCCTTATCCGTCTTCTAATCTGATTTTTTATCTATGGGTATGGCTTTTTGCACTCAGTGTTCCTTGGCCCCCAAAAAAGACCCTCCACGACATGCTGCCTGGCGATTCTTAATCGAGTGTTCTATAATTTTAAAAAAGTTCTTTTTTATGAATAATCTAAAGTTTTCAAGAAGCTTTATTTTGAGCATTAATATGTTTTTTTTTGCAAGACAGTCTTAAAAAAATAATACAATGAAAATATTTAATTTACTACTAACTTTTTATTTTTTTATTATTAATGTCATTATTTCTGACTGTATCGGAGCATCAAAAAATTCTCTTGATCCACAAGAAGTCGCTGAATTTAACATATATTTAAAAGAATTAACCAACATTACAGAACTCACTCCTCACGCAGAAGCACACTTTTTTGACTCTGGGAAAAAACAACCTTTGTCTCCTCCCAGTAAAAAGCAAGGCGAACATTACGTCATCCATTTCACTAAAGCTCAAGCAGTTTCCCCAATGACACGTTGCCCAATCCCCTACACAGTCTTTAAAAATTCTTGGAAAGAGCTTAAAGATTATGTGAAAAATCATGCTCAAGAAATCACAGAAAAAAAATCTAAAAATGGTGTCAGAGCCTTTACCGTCATTTTTGACACTCCCTTGCAAATTTCCCACATAAAAAAAATTTGCTTTCGAAGAAAAGGATGTCAACAAAGGCTAGAAAAAATATCAAAACTAAATCCTTTTTTTCTTAATGAAAGAAACCACTTAACAACCGAGGAATTAAATAAATGGTGCATCTTTTCAAAAATTCTAGAAAAATGTGTGATTTACAAAACAACAGATATTTGTTCATCCCAAGCAAAATTTATCATTCAGGGAGGTAAAATAAAAACAGCTTATCCAGTATTATTGAATCAAAACAATGCAAAAAATATGCAGCCTTAGAAAGTATTTACTTTTCAAAACAAAAACCTCATAATTTTGACGAATATTAAAAAATAATTCATACAATGAGTTTCAAATTTTTAACATTTTTTTTACTTCCATTTTTACCTATGAACGTTGACGGCAATTTCTTGAAAATACCTGCAGGAGTCTTTTCTTTGTTTTATCATGGTAAAAAAGATGGACAGGAATTTTTTTTCAACTCCGAAGTCTTAGAAACTAAAGAAAGTGATACAAAAGAAGATATATTTCCTAATCTATGGGCCCAGGTAGTTGATAAACTACAAACAGAAAGTATCGTCTTAGAATATGAAGATTTCTTCAAGAGCTGCACAAAAGTGCTGGTGGAGTTTTCTTTAAACTCAGAACAAACAGAAAAAGAGACCTTAACTCTCCATGAGATGAGCGCCTTGTTTAAATACAATCCAAATGAAGACTCTAAATCTTTTAGCATTGAACAACCTGACATTACAGGAAATCGTGCTTGGCTGAAATTTTATACTTATTGTGACGAAGAGGATGATCATTGATTTATATCTTCCCCCCACTCACCTTTTAAAACCTCTGAGAGGTCAACAAAGAAATAAACTAAAAATTTATCTATTATAAGACAAAGGACTCTTTAAGCCACCAACTCTAACGCAGCCGGCTCTTGAAAAGAATCCAGATGCTCCATCAAAAACAAGCCGCTGTCTAAAACCTCTTGCACCAGCTGCTGTATAATTTCCTGACAAGACTCTTCTTTTTTAATCATCCCCACGCTTTGGCCCGCCATTAAAGAACCCCTTTCAATATCTCCGTCTTGAACAGCCCGACGCAAAGAACCCGCCCAGAAATGCTCAATACATAAACCAGCCTCTTTCACTTCCAGGATTCCTGCATCTAATTTTGCTAGTATCTCTTTTTGGAAGGCAATAAACTCTTCAGTCGCCTTATTGAAAAGAGCCCGAACAGGAATAACAGGCAGCCTTGGATCTAATTGCGGCGTCAAGATTGCATCTCGGGCAGAGGCCCGGATAAAAGCCTGTTTAAAGGCGGGATGGGCCTGAGACTCATAAGAACAAACAAAACGAGACCCCAACTGGCAGCCACAGGCTCCCAGTAAAAGATACGATAAGATGCCCTGCCCCGTTGAAACTCCTCCAGCCACAAAAACAGGAACTTCTTTTGACAAATGAGGCAAGATTTCCTGAGCTAACACCTGAGTGCTGACCGGCCCTACATGACCTCCCGCTTCATTCCCTTCAATAATTAAGCCTTTGGACCCCAAACGAATCAAACGTCGCCCTACAGTAACAGTAGGTGCAAAGGCCATAGGAATGATCCCATGATCATTTAAAAAACGAAATACTTTTTCAGAAGGAATTCCTGCCCCCAAAATCACATGACTGACCTGACAGCGAGCACAAACCTCTAATAATTCCTGAAATTGGCTGTGCATCAAAATCACATTAACCCCAAAAGAACGAGAGGTCTTTTCTTTCGTTTTGTAAATTTCTTGCTCTAATTCTTCTACAGACAAAGCTCCCGCAGCTAATACCCCAAAACCACCTGCATTACAAACTCCTGCCACCAAGCTGTGATCTGAAACCCAAGTCATAGCACCGCACATAATACTGAACTCAGACCCTAAAAAATCACGTCCTCGTTGCGTTAAACGACGCCAATAAGGAAAAAAAGGATGCGAATCAAATAGCTTCATCATGACAAATCACCGGGTGTAAAGTATTTAAAATCATAGACAACTTGTGTTCTTCTGTAATCAAGCTGACTGTTTGATCGGAATAAAACATATGCTCTAAAGATAATGTAGAAATCAAAGGAAGATACTTTTTCGAAAACTCTTCAAAACACATCCCCACTAACGTAATCATAACCTGTTCTGTAACTGAAGTAGGCGAACTCATCAAAGGTTGCACTAATTTGGTTAAATAAGTATCTGTAAAAAAACGAAATACGCCCTCTTTAAAACTCCAACTAAGAACAGGAACCGTGCTGAGTTCCAAAATTTTTAAAACTTTTTGGGCAGCTTCCTCTGAAACACGCGGCAATTCCCAAGAAAGCACTTTTTTCTGGGCAATACCTTTCAAAGTCTGAGGAAGATTTTTCGTTTTTCTACCTACCCAAGTCCCTTCGTCGGCAGGTTGAAACGTACTTAAAACCTGCACAGGAACTTGATAGTGAGAAGCCCACTTTAAGGCATGAAAATTTAAAACTTCTGCCCCGTGTTTGCTAAATGTCAACATGTCATCATAAGAAAGGTGTTGAAATTTTTTGGAATTCGGAACATAAGAAGGATCTGCACTGTAAACCCCACTTACATCCGTAAAGATCTGACATACTTCGGCTTGCACAGTAGCTGCCAAAGCAACCGCTGTCGTATCAGAGCCACCGCGACCCAAAGTGGTAATACGTCCGTGACTGGTTATACCCTGGAAACCAGAGATGATGGGGATCACCCCCTCGCGCAAGTTTTGGTACAACGGTAAGGGATTAATGGAAAGAATATCGGCATATCCATGCTGGGAATTAGTGACAATAGGCAACTGCCATCCCAACCAAGATTGGGCCGGACACCCCAGCTCTCGCAACGCCAGCGCTACTAGTCCCGAGGTAACTTGCTCTCCGGAAGAAACAACCACATCGTATTCGCAGTCTCCACAGTTGGCCGGCAATAATTCTCGGACCCATCCCACCAACTGATCAGTAACCCCTGCCATCGCAGAAACGACCACAATATTTTGCTTTCCCTGATCTGCGTCCTCTTTAATCAGACGCGCCACCAAACGGATACACTCTAAGTTAGCTACGGAAGTGCCTCCGAATTTTTTAACAATTAAATGATTGAAGTGTTTCTGCATTGACTCCACGTTTTCGTATGATATATGTTTTTCAGCAACGACTACTGTACAAGATAAAGATTAATCAATAGCATGAGGGTTCATATTTTTTATCTTCCAGATCCCAAAAAAAGAAAGTGCCGCCGTAAGGGCCAGATAAAAACCGGGTACCAATAAGCTAAAAGATTGTCCAGCATATATTTGTGTTTTTTGCATCGCAAAAGTCGCAACATAAGGAGCCGTTCCCCCTAACACCGTCATAGTAAAATTATGTGCCAAGGCAATACCAAGACAACGCACCTTAGGTGGAAAAAGGCGTACCAGTGCTGCAGGCATAGCACCAAAATAAAATCCTAACATCGACGCCAAAAGAATTTGACAAACAGCAGCCATCCACCAATTTCCAGAAGACAGCCCAGAAAAGCAAGGGACTGCAAATAAGATCATGCATGCTAAACCACGCAGCATTACTTTCTTAGTTCCCCAAACATCGCTCATATGCCCCCCCAAAAGCATCGCCAAACCCAAGGTTCCTGTTCCCATAACACTGATCCAATTGGCAGAAAAATAGCTGAAACCGATAAAATTTTGAAGATAGTTGACCACAAAAAGACAAATAATAAAAAAACCTACTGCAATAATGGAATCGATGTAAAACACATTATTTAGGGAAAGTTTGTAGTTCTGAAACAAGGTGCTCCATAAAACTTTAGTGGCCTGGGGTTTAGAAGCTTCTTTTTTAAAATCTTCAGGATCATCCAGCTTTTTACGCATATAGGCTCCCACAAAGCTTCCCAAAACGCTGATTAAAAAAGGAATACGCCAAGCAAAAGCGTACATCTCTTTTTCTGTGAAAATGCTGCCCAAAATGACACAAATTCCTACCCCCATCATAGACCCCAAAGCACAACTTAAAGCAGCCCAACTGCCCCAAAACCCTTTACGGCCTGCAGGAGCATGTTCAACAATAAAGACAATAGAACCCGTAAACTCTCCGCCCATAGAAAGACCTTGAAACAGCCGCAAAACCGTCAACATCACCGGAGCCATCCAGCCTATCACCTCATAAGTCGGCAAAGTCCCAATCAGCGCCGTAGGAATAGCCATGCAGTAAATAGACCAACTTAGGGCTTGTTTTCGTCCTATTTTATCCCCTAAGTATCCAAATAATGCCCCACCTAAAGGCCTCATTACAAAGCCCGCAAAAAAAACGCCATAAGTCTTCAATAGAGAAATAAACGGATCACTGCTAGGAAAAAAAAGTGCGCTGATCATCACAGAGCAATATCCATAAAGCATAAAATCGTACCACTCTAAGGCGTTGCCGATCATAGAGGAAAAAAGAACTTTTCCAAAGTGATTTTTTTGTTTTGCTAAAGTGCTCGTCATGCTTTCTGTTTTCAACATTTCAGAATTATTTAATTTTTTCCCTACTATTTTATAGAGAAATGAAAAAAAAATCAACAGCAAGTAAGAAAAGTCATTTGAATTCATTTTCTTCATAAAAATATAGAATTTAAACATTGTTTACTGATTTTTTGGAAAAAATAATTTAATTTTTTAATAAGAAAATCACAGAAGTAAGACACATGCCAGCTTAAACCTCTACCATTCCAAGAATTCTAACGGTTTGTCACAATAAGACGAAGAGTTGCAGGAGATAGAAAAAAAAGTTACAATGTGGATAACAATTTTTGATCTAATTTGTTGATGCCTTATCATCTTTCCCCAGAAAAACGCCTGCGTCGGGATGAACGTGTTCGTCTTCGTAATAAGTCTCGTATGAGCCGAGTACGTAGCTTTATAAAAAAAGCGCGACTTTCTTTGGCCGGAGATTTTTCTGTACAGGATAATATTGAATCTGTACGTCTTGCCCAAAGCGAATTGGCCAAAGGTGCTGCTAAGGGAGTTATGCATAAAAAAACAGCGTCCCGAAAGATTGCCCGCCTTATGAAAAAGTTGGCCCAAAAGACTCCTCAAGGTTCTGGCACTTCCGTTTAAAATGTTTCCTTCACAGGGTATAAGCCAGTTGGATCTGCCGCAATACGAAGTTGTTGGATTTGAGGGATGGGGAGACATTCTTGCCTCTTACTTTGGGTGGGCAGCGTATAAAGATTGGCTAAGCCAATTGCAGTTGGCTTCCTTCAAGGAAGGAACTTTATGTCTTTCAGCTCCATGTTCTTTTGTAAAAGATTGGATTGAAAAGCATTATTTAGAAGCCGTTTGTGTTCTGTTTCAAAAACATTTTCCTTTGTGCCAAAAAGTCACTTTAACTGTCCACGATCAACCTCTTCCTTCTCCTGAATCTGTGGGGAGTATTGCCCCTATCCCTTCTGTTCCAAGTGCCCCGTACATCGCAGACGATGCAAGTGACCTGGATATTCAAGGGTTTGTTCTAGATGACAATTTGACCTTTGAGAATTTTGTGGTAGGAAAGCCCAATGAATTTGCTTATGCAGCTGCCCGGCGAGTCGCAGATTGCGAACAAGCTATTTATAATCCTTTGTTTCTGTATGGCCCTGTAGGACACGGAAAAACCCACCTCATGCACAGTATCGCCCACCACATGCTGAAAGCTTCGGGCTATCGCAAAAAGATTTTATATCTTTCGGCGGAAAAATTTATGTACTATTTTATTCGCTCATTGCGTTATAAAAACATCATGGCTTTCAAAGATTATTTTCGTTCTGTAGATGTGTTAATGATCGATGATGTCCAATTCATCAGTGGCAAGGAATCAACTCAGGAAGAGTTTTTCCATACTTTTAATGCTTTAGTTGATCAAAAAAGACAAGTTGTTATTTCTGCGGATAAGTCCCCTCATGATTTGGAATTACAAGAACGAATGAAATCCCGGCTGGGTTGGGGCCTAGTCGCAGATCTACATCCTACTACTTTTGAGCTAAGACTAGGTATTTTAGAGTCTAAGTCACATTCTTTAAAAGTAGAAGTTAATCGAGAAATTTTAGAATTTTTAGCCCAACGCATCTCCTCCAACGTCCGTGAATTAGAAGGGGCATTGGTACGAGTGGTCGCTCATGGAACCCTGATGGGGACTTCTTTAACGTTGCCTTTAGTTCAAAATATTTTAAAGGACCTACTACGATCTTGTGATAAAGAAGTCACCATCGAAATTATTCAAAAAAAAGTTTCCGATTATTATCATTTAAAGTTGGCAGATCTTATCTCTGCGAAGCGATTGCGCTCTATCGTGCGCCCTAGACAAGTGGCTATGTTCCTGTCCAAGCAACTGACTACAGCCTCTTTGCCTTCTATTGGACGTTCCTTTGGAGGCAGAGATCATACAACGGTGATACACAGTATAGAAACCATTGAAAATCTAATGACCCGTGATTCTTCTTTACAAGAAGATTTAAATTTTTTACGCAGGAACTTGGAAGCCTGATGAAAAGTATTTTAAAGGACTGTAAGAAATGAGTATTTTTTCTCAGCACATAGATGAAAAAAACATCCCCCAACCTTCTGGGCAAAAACAAACTGTTTCTGGCCAGGGAATGAAAGTCGTTCTAGAAAAAAGTGCTCTTTTAGGGATAACAGCACGGCAACAAGGCCTTGTAAATCGACGAAGCCCCGTTCCCATTTTGTCTCATTTACTCCTTTCCGCCCAAGAACAAACCTTGAAAGTCAGCGGAACAAATTTAGAAATGAGCCTAACCGAAGAAATTGATTTATCTATTGAAAGACCAGGAAAAGTCGCCGTATCTGCCAATTTATTATACGATATTGTTCGAAAACTGTGGGATGGCTCGTTGATTACCTTAGAGGTAGAAGAGCCATTTTTAAGAGTTCAAAGCGGAAGCAGTGAATTTCGTCTTTCTACGCTTTCAGCCCAAGAGTTTCCTGAAATCGTACCTCAAGCCTTGCCGTATCACTTAAAGATGTTGCCCGCAGAGCTATCCCAACTTATCGAAGCAACCAAGTTTTGCATTGCTGGGGAAGATATGCACTACACTCTTTCAGGGATTTGTTTTCGTTTTTACGAAGAAAAATTTGCTTCTCAAAAAGCAGTGGTAAAATGTCATGTAGTGGCTACAGATGCTCATCGTTTGGCGCTAGGTCATTTAGATGCATCTCTTCTGCCTTTGGACGTAACCAAAACCGCCGGAAGTATTGTCGTAGGCCGTAAAGCCATTCAGGAAATCAGCAAAATTCTGGAAAGTTTACCTGCAGATGAATCCATTGATTTTGGATTTTCTGGACAGCAAATTTCTTTGGAAGGTCGGGCATCTTGGGGCAATGGTCGTTTTCAGTTTTTCTCTCGGTTACTGGAAGGACGTTTTCCAGATTACATGCAAGCGATTCCTTCAGTCACCCAGTATCGCGTTGCTTTGGACCCTAAAAAACTGGCTCAGAGTATCGAAAGAGTGGGAATCGTCAACGATGAACGCAGAAGATTGGTTAAATTTCAATTTCAATCAAACTCTTTAACGCTCTCAGCCCAGAGCGCTCAAGGATTTGCCACCGAAGCTTTAGATGTTCATTATCAATATCCTGAATTAGATTTAAATTTCAATTCTAAGTACATCATGGATATCTGCCATCATATTCGAGGCTCAGAAATGGTTATGCAAGTCAAAGATGCCGTTTCTCCGGTACTCTTCCAAGACACCCAAGATTTGAATACTTTTTATGTCTTGATGCCCGTTGTATCTTGACCTGAAAGCTGAGGTGAGTCGTGGCAATACTGTTAGTCAAAACAATGGTTTTTTGCTGACGTTTATACTTATATTTTTTACAAGAATTTTTTCTGGAATTGGTAACAAAAAAAATACTCAACATGAAAAGGTCCCATAAATAATGATGCTTCATCATAAAGCAGTTAAAGATGTAGCGGTGCAGCTGATCAATGTTTCAAAATCTTTTCCACAGGTCTACGCACCCGTTCTGGATCGGATCACTTTTTCAGTCAGACACGGAGAATTTTGCGTCATCATTGGACCCAATGGTTCAGGAAAATCCACACTTTTAAAAATCATCAGTCAGCAGTTACAGCCATCCCAAGGACGGGTCTTTTTACCTCAGTCTGCCTGTCAGGTGGTGCAAGACGTAGAAAAGGGTTTGATCCCTAGCATGACGCTTTTGGAAAACGTGGTTTTAAGTCGGTTAAAAGCTTTAAAGCCGTGTTTAAAATTTTATGATCGTTATCGCTCAGAAGTTGTGCAAGATGTTCAAAAACTCAATATGAAATTGGAAAAATTTATAGATCAACCTCTGATAGGGCTATCAGGAGGGCAAAAACAGATGATTTCCACTTTTATGGCCCTCAATTCAGGAAAAGAGTTGGTTTTATTAGATGAGCATACTTCAGCTCTGGATCCTGTCATGCAAAAAATGGTGATGGATTACACCGTTAAATGTATTTTAGAAAATAATATGACCGCCATCATGATCACTCATAAATTGGAAGATGCTCTTTTGTACGGGAATCGTCTTGTCATGCTGCAGGAAGGGCGTATTGTTTTAGATGTCAAAGGGGACCAGAAACAGGCCTTAACCCTTGATCAATTAATTACATTGTTTCACAGCTATCAGGCCGATGAGGAAACCTAGAAATGACCCTTGACTTCTTTTTATCTGGCGTTTTACAAGGACTGGTTTTGGCTTTTGTTGCTTACGGAATGATGATTCCTTTTCGTTTGTTACGCTTTTCTGATTTAACAGCAGAAGGCGCCTACCCTTTATCAGGAGCTGTATGCGCTACTTTAATATCTTGGAAATGGCCTTGGGCAGGAGCCATCTCTTTGAGTATTCTGGCTTCAGGAATACTCAGCGTTTCAACGGCTTTTTTGTACCTAAAATTTCGCATTGAAACACTTCTGGCAGGAATTATTCTTTCCATCATGTCCTATAGCGTGAGTTTGCGAATCATGGGCAAACCTAATATTCCTTTATTTGCCCAAACGTCTCTTTTTTACGAAGACCTTTTAGTTAACATCGCGTTACTGTTAGGTTTATTATTGCTGTGCATAGTACCCTTTTATTTTTTCTTAAAAACAGACTTCGGGTTAAGCTTTCGGGCCGTAGGGCTGAACGCTGTATTTGCGGCCAGGCAATCTTTACCCGTAGCCCGGTATATATACCTGGGTTTTTTTCTTTCTGGTTGTTTTTTGGGTCTGGCAGGATCTTTAATGGTACAGCTTCAACACTATATGGATATTAGTATGGGTACGGGCATTGTCATTCACGGCTTAGCAAGCCTGATGATCGGGGAAAGTTTGGTCAGCCAGAAAACGCTTAAGGGACAATTTTTAGCGCCGCTTTTGGGTAGTTTTGTTTACCAACAAATCCAAGGAATGGCCTTGATGGCAGGGCTGGCAGCTTCTGATTTAAAATTTTTCACAGGAGCATTAGTCCTTTGTGTTATCTCTTGGCAGTATAAAAAAATTAAATAATAATCTCTAAGATTTCTAAATGATTGTTTTTAAAGGCATCTCAACATTTTATATAGCAAGTTGATGTTTGTACAAAAAAGTAAAATTTTTAACTTCTCCCCTCTGTTCGCTATATAAGACTAATAGACATCTTGGGATGCTTCTTCTGCCATCATAAGCTTTAAAGTAGATCTTGATTATCCCTTTTTTATTTTTTATACTGAAAAAGCTCTTTGAGCTATGACGATAAATACTATGCATAATAAGTGTTTCGGACCCGGGGGCAGAGCCCGGCACCTCCACCTGAAGATGGAATAACTTTTTTCAGGTGGGGGTGATTTAGGATTGACGTGCATTGAACTGTATAGCTTTCGTTCGAGATGGTACCGGCGTTATTGGGCCAAAAACATAGATGCGAACATTAAAAACGCATATGCTTTCTTGAAGAATTCTGTCCGCCCTGCGAACAGATTCACACCTCTTGCTATGGCAGCTTAACGCGCCCTAGTATTTAGGTTCTAGAAAACAGCGGTTTGGGGGGCACCGGGCAACAGAAAGCCCCCCAGGTAGTCTAGAAGAAGAGGAAAAATGAAATATAATCAATGGGTAGAAGAAGGAAAAATTGGGGTAGTACGTAATGCCCTGAAATCTATTATTGGCGAAGAGTCGTCTGATTCTTTGTGTCTTTACATCACCTTTCGTACCCAAGATCGTGATGTGCAAATTTTACCATTTCTTAAGGCTCAATATCCTCAAGAAATGACTATTTCTCTTAGTTCAGACGAATTCTGGAATTTAACTGTTACAGAAGATCACTTTTCTGTAGAATTGAGTTTTGATACACAACGCCAGAGAATCAAAGTTCCTTTTCGATCTCTTGTGAACTTTATTGACCCTATCGCTGAATTTGCCTTACAATTTGAAAAGTTAGAAGAGGAGTTACCCCAAAATGAAAATGTTATTTTCATCAACAAATTTCGCTCTCCCAGCGAAGGATAAACTTTTCTTTAAGGCAGAGGCTGCATTCTGTTGAAACAGCCTATATCTTGCCTTGAGATAAAAAGGGAAAAAGGCGAGCTTTAAATTAAGTATGCAGAATGTAATTGGTCTTTTTGATAGTGGCAGTGGTGGATTATCTGTTCTGAAAGCTTTACGCACTGCACTTCCTGAAATAGATTTTGTGTACTTTGCAGATTTGTTACGGTGTCCCTATGGCCAACGCAGCCAAGAGGAAATTCGCTCTATCTCCTTTGAAAATCTATCTTTTTTGAAATCAATGTGCTCTACAGTTGTTATAGCATGCCATACCAGTTCTTCTGTATTAGGCCCTTCTTTTCTTTGGCAAGATCTTTGTGTCATCACCATGCTAGAAGCCACCCTAGCACTGTTAAAAGAACATGCCCACACACCTCTGGCTTTTATGGCAACGCCTACCACTATCACTCAGTTGTTTCATTCTGAAAATTGGAACTTAAAGCAACACCACCCAAATCTTCAACCCCTAAGTTGCCCTAATTTAGCTAAAGAAATTGAAGATAGTATTCATTTAGAAAATACTGCTCCTTGTTATGCCCAAGCCCTTTTGTCAAAGGGGGTGCAAGGAGTGGTTTATGGCTGTACTCACTATCCTTTTTCAGAACCTTTTTTAAGCAAAAATCTTCCTTCCTCGTTTCGTTACCTTGATCCCGCAGATTATATTGCCCAACAGGTTAAAACTTTACAACCGCCTATTCCCTGGGGTACTGGAAAAGTCACGTTCTACCTGAACCAAGCATCTGAAACATTTGTTCAAAATGTACGCCAGTTTTTAAAGATTCAGGAACCTCAAATTATCTACAAAAACAACTAACATGAAAACCTTTCAAAGAGAAACATTAAAGTTTCTGTAATTTTTTTTGATAACTTGATTCAAACTCTCCCCTCGACGGAATCTCTTCTTCCTCATCACTATCTTCTTTTAAATTCGATCTTAAAGCACCGTGTACTACAATCACGTATTCGCCCATCGGTTTGGTGACCTGTTGACGGAGCTCGGACAACAAACCTCTTTGGCTTTGTTCAAACTTTTTGGTCAGCTCTCGTAACACGCAAGCTGGCCGATCTCCCAAAGCTTCTTGTAAAATTTCTAAAATTTTCTGGACACGATAAGGGCTTTCGAAAAAAATCAGCGATCCCTTTAGAGCCTTTAAAGTGTCCAACAATTTTATAGCTGACCCTTTACGACGGGGCAAAAAGCCTTGAAAAAAGAAAGGTCCAGGGCCAAAACCAGCTAAAACCAGTCCCATCACTCCAGCACAAGGGCCGGGCAAAAAATGCACAGGGACATCGTTTTGATGACAAAGGCTGATCAAAAAAGGGCCGGCATCGCAAATGCCCGGAGTCCCCCGATCGCTGACCAATGCCAGACGCATTCCACTTTTTAATTTATCAAGAATAACATTGGAAATACGTTGTTCATTATGTTCATGGTAAGAAAAACAAGGCTTTTCAATATGATAATACTTTAAAAGCTTTAAGGTTTCCCGAGTATCTTCACATAAAATAGCATCTACACAAGCTAACGTCTGCAGTGCCCTTAAAGAAAGATCCTCTCGGTGTCCAATAGGTGTACAAACCACAAACAATCCACTGAGTTCCTTCATCTGAGACTGCCAAACGAGCTCGGGAATTTGCATCATACTCCTTTAATTTTTTGTTTCTTTGGACTGCAATTCGTCAAGTCTATCACGTAACTTAAGTTTTTCAAAAACAAAATAACCAATACGAAAACTCAATAGCGTAACATCAGCCCACTTCTGTACTTCCTTCAACGATTGCTGCAGCGCTTCTTTTTTCTCTGGACGACTTGCCATTCCCAACTGATTTTCAAGCACTCGGGCCGCCATGCAAAAACGATACGCAAGATTCCAAATCTGATTCATATCATTGTTGGTCAGGGGGAAACGCTTAAAAAGAATATCAGGGCACTGAATAGGAGGCATTAATTCTGCCGGCATCCGCGTTAAAGAAGTTGCTGTTTCTTGTGTTGCGTATATATTTTTTTCTTGTAATCCATACAAAAAAATGCTTGCTAAAACAAAAAATCTAACCCAGCACACAGCCCTATTCCTTATCAAACATCAAATAAGTTATATCCCCTAAAGGCTTAATATGCTTTAAAAAACTTTCTAATAAGCCTAGACGTTCCTCTTGTAAAGGACTGCCATCAATACGCACATCATCTAAAAAACTATGGACCAAAAAGGAAAGATGTTCTAACATACGCATATCTTGTTCACCAAAAGACTCGGAAAGCTGCCAGCTTTCATCCGCCAACGCCATGCACACAGATTGTTCTGTTGTATACTCCAAAACTTCTGGTTTTGGTAAAGGTCGGCCTTTGGCTCCATAAGTGTTCAACAAATTATAAGCCCGACGACAAGCCAACAAGAACACTTTTCCTGGGCTGGTTCCCAAAAAATCTTTTAAAAATAACGCTCGTTGACGAATCAAACACAACGAATCTTGTAACTTTTTCGTTACTGAAGCTTTTGCACAATTTAAAGGAATACCCTCTTCTTCCAAAACAAACAACAAACGTTGCGCGCAAAACTCTAGGAGTTGATCCATAAAATTTTCTTGGGGATATTCTAAAAACTTCTGCGCTCGATAATTTTCAAAACTTTCTTTAAACAGATTAGGCAATAACAAGGGTAAGTTGTGATGTAAAATCAGGCGTACCAAGCCAGAAGCAGAGCGTCGCAAAGCCATAGGATCCTTAGACCCCGTGGGACTTTTCCCCAGTGCAAAAAAACCAACTAAAGTATCTATACGGTCTAAAATACCCAGCAAGCCCCCCAAAAGACTCTGAGTACCCAATAAACTGTCTTTGCCGCAAGGCCAGTATTGTTCTTGAATAGCGCAGGCCACACTTTGATCAATCCCTTGCTTTAAGGCACAGTGCTTACCCATCACTCCTTGAAGGTCGGGAAACTCTGCTACTGCCTGAGTCGCTAGATCTGCCTTAGACAAACACGCAGCAGAAACTAAGGCTTCTTGTCGCCTTTCCAGGGACGGCGCCAACAATTGCAACCTTACTACTTTATCATGCATAGACCCCAATCCCTGAAAAAAACCTCTCTTTTTCAGATTCTCATTGTATTGTCCAAGAGGGGTCTGATTATCTTGATTCCAAAAAAATAATGCATCCCACAGGCGGGCTTGCACTACTCTTTCATGCCCCCTGATGACTTCATCACTGGGCTTCATACCATCCAGAACCACCACAAAAGCACAGCTTAATCGTCCCGTAGAACGATCTTTAAGGGGAAAACAGCGTTGATGTTTTTTTAAAGTGTTTAATAAAAATTCTTCCGGGATCTCTAAAAAATGTTCAGAAAAGCGCCCCAAAGCAACAACAGGCCCTTGAACCAAGCCGCTGACTTCACCCAAAAGCCCCTCTGGATTTAAATCATTTTCAAAGCAGTCATACCCATTTTCCTTACTGATTTTCTGCAAATCTTGAAGCAATTTTTCCATTCGTTCTTCAGGACAGGCCCAGACATCATGATCTTTCAAGACTTCTTTATATTGTTCTGCACTTGGTAACATGACTTCTGGTTCATGTAAAAGCCCTACGGATGAAAATGGATTGCCCCAAGTACAAGAACTTGTCTCAAAGTCAAATTCCGGCATCTTAAAAATTAAGAATTTTGCTCCGTAAAGACACAAAACATGACGGATAGGACGAATCCAAGAAATGTTAGCCTGAGGCCAAGCCATTTCTTTAGGCCAAGAAATTGTCTTAAACACTAAACTGCACAATCCCTTTAAACGTTCTTCAGTAGGCAAGGTGCTGCGAGATCGACGAAAGTACCAGAAAACGCCTTGCCCCACTTCTTTTTGTAAGCACTCTTGGAGTTGAACGTTCCACTTTGCACAAAATTTTTCTAAAACTTCCTGCGAACTCCCCACCCTGGGACCTTTCACCTCTTCGTAAGCATCCTGCATATCTGAAACACCGTGCAACACTAAGGATAATCGCCGCGGTGACACAAAGACCTCACAGTCCACGTAATCTAAAGCAAATTCTTTGCACAGTCCAGAAACTTTGGCTTGCAAACTTTCCCGCGCATAAACCTGCATTTTAGCTGGAATTTCTTCGCCATAAAGCTCTAACAGAAAGGAAGGAAGCGCCATCAAAAAACTTTTTTTTTAGTCTATCGCAAGTCTATCGCAATTGAAACAAACTCCGCAAGACTTCCCCTTCCCCATCCTCAGATGATTCAGGTAAAGAAAGTAAGATAATTTCCAAAAAAAAGTTCATTAACAGTCCTCCTAAGACTTCTTCACTTAAGGACTTAACATGAAAAATACGAAAGCCATTCTGAAGCTTGACTAATTTCTGGCACGTTTGATGCAATATTTGTTCAGAAAGATGAGAAAGTTCATACACCGGAGGTAAGAATGCATACCGTTCCCAAAATTTCTGAGAAGTGACATCTGTTAAACGATTTTTTTCTGTAAAAGTAGTCATAAAAAACTTACCTCCTTTCACAAAAGAAGAGCTAGATGTTTTATGAGGGAAAAAGAAACCTGCTTTACTGCCCAAGCACTGCTTCCAGACACTTTGGTACCAAGAGCCAATAGATACAAAACTTTTTTTAAAAGTCCAAATAAGATTCTGAGCAAAAGGATATTGCATGCGAATGGTTTCCAATAAAGCCGCCCCTTCCAAAGGGATACGCAATTTTCGAGAAGAAAATTGATCCCAAGTCAGTAGTGCTCCTTGATAAAAAAGATGGCTTTGAAACCCAATAATTTTAGCAACGGTTAAACTAAAACTAGAAAAACATAAAAACCCCCAGCGCGGACAAAAAGGGCCGGTTGGAATCTGAAATTGTTGAATAAAGGCTTTAAAGTCTGAAGGAACCTCTTCAGAGTGGGTCCATAAAAAAATATGCTTTTCAATGCAAGACACCTTGGCAAAAGTCCAGGATTCAATAGCTCTGGCCAAAACTGTTAATGTAAAAGAAGCATTGGCCCTGGAAGCAATAATCATAATGCCAGTGGCGTGAAGATCACAAGCCCCCATCATTTCCCAGAAAAGCTCGGCATCTGGGTGACATAAAAAAAAGACCACAGGAAAAGAATGGTGGCGCTTCCCTAAAAAAGTCTGCACATATTCCACTAAAACTTTAACTCCTGCCAGTTCCTCTTCGCTGCCCACGATCAGTAAAGTTTGAAACTGACCAAATTGACGTATCGTTTCTTCTTCTCCCTCCCACTTCAAGGGTTGATGTAAAAATGGGCAACTGCCTTTTAAATTTTTTTGCAGAAAAGAAGCAGCAGCCTTTCCTATTCTGGCATAATTTTTAAGAAAGAGGTCCCAATCTAAAATCTTGGCTTCTAGCATCTGCTTTATATCTTGCCGGAATAATGGATGGTTCCTCATCAATAGACAACGTTAAAAAAAAGGTAGTCCTTGAGATTTCATTCGGTCCAAAAAGCGCTGTTCTGCTTCTTCCTTTTCGTTTTGTCCTACTTCTGGTTCTCTTAAAGGAATATTATTTTTTTGCCGTTGCAAGACATCTTGATGAACAGGTTTATCCGAAGGAAGTTCTTGAAATTCCGGAGGCACTTCCAAAGCAGATAAAGGATGTACTATAAAAGGATCGGCTCCTGTCTTTTCTAATCCAATATCTTTTTTAAACGTACTGCACCCCACCTGTCCCACTCCGAAAACGCAACAGACTAAGCAGGTGATGTATTTTTTGATTTTTTTAAATAATTCCATTGATAGTGGTCTCGCAACATCATGAGAAAACCTATACTAATCAGGATATCAGCAACATTAAATACAGGAAAGTGCCACTTTCCCCAATGCAGAAAAAGAAAATCAAAAACACTACCATAAAAGAATCGATCTAGGGTATTTCCAATAGCCCCAGAAAGAATTGTGATTAACCCTATTTTTTGAGAAAATCGTTTGCTTTTAAAGTAAAGATTTATAAAAAACAAACAAATCAGGATATTAAGAGTAATCATCATTTCTTTCTTCCAAGGCAAAGGCCCCGCAAGGAATCCCCAACTGACTCCAGAATTCCACGCTTTGACTAAGTGAAAGAAAGGAAAAATTTTCAAAAAATGTTCCACTTTTAATAATTTTTGCACATACCATTTACTGAGTTGGTCACAAAATACCAAAAAAGTAACGCTCAAAATCAGAGCTCTTCCTTTCATTTGATTTAACCTATTGATGTTTTAAAATCATACCAAAAGAGCCTTAACGGCCCTCAACTTCTAGCATCGATTTTGAAAATGGGATATTTAGCCCCCAAAACCAACTTTGTGTTCTTTCCCCTGGAACATAATTCCAGAGGAAAAAGCATATTTCATTACTCTGATCCCACGGCAACATTCATGGCAGAAGACGTATAGCTACGCCTGACTAACCCCAACCCATTGGTTTTTGCCAAAGAACTTCTCTTTTGAGCATAGTTAGGCGCCACCATAGGATAGTCCACAGGTAATCCCCAACGTTCTTTGTATTGTTCAGGTGTTAAACCATACGCTGTCCTTAAGTGACGCTTCAGCATTTTTAAGCGTTTACCGTCCTCAAGACAAATTAAATATTCTGGAGTCACAGATTTCGCTACATCAACGGCAGGTTGTAAAGCAGGCATCGGATGAACTCGGCTATTGAGCTGAGACAAGACAGAAAAAACCTGTTGAATCAAGGGGCCTATATTTGAAGCTTCTACTGTGTTTCGCGACAAATAGGCCGCTACAATTCTTCCAAGAGCAAGCATGACAGGTTCAGAATGTTGAACTGGTTCCTTTCGGATTGTCATTTTTTTCCTTTATTACATTATTTCTTCTTTAATTCATACACGATATTTCCACTAAATGCAACAAAGCTTTTTCTTTAATTTGAAAAAAATCAAGTTTTTTTATTTGTAATACATTTGCATTGTTTTATGTTAATAAAAAAAATTAAAATGTAAAAATGGGTAAAAATACAACAAAATACAACGAAATTAAAGTAAAAACAAAAAATAGAACTCCTGATAAAAAATAACATTCTTCTGTTTTTAAACAAAGACAATGATAAGTTTGTTCCGGTTATCCTTTACCCTTAAACGATGGACAGAAAATAGCGGTTAAAGTAAGATACGAGGAGAAAGTTTTGGATTTTATCAGTATGTCAGGGTTATTTGTTTCCAAAGATCCATCTCCTCAAAAAAAAGATGTTCGCCGTTGGGTTAAGTTGTTGGGATTAGGAGATGATTCGTGGGTTAGTTTTTTTGGGTGGGCTCTTTTTATCTTATTATTTCGTACCGCTTTTTTTTGTCCTTACAAGATCCCTTCTGGATCAATGATTCCTACGTTGCTGGTGGGGGACCATATTATTGTGTCCAGGTACCCTTATGGGTTATGCCGCTTTAGCTTTTTAGGCAGTCAATATATTAACTATTTTTCGGGCCGAATTTTCCAAAGGGCTCTACCCAAACGCGGAGATGTTGTTGTGTTTACCGCACCTGACAAAATCGACTTAGATTACGTCAAACGTTGTGTCGGGTTGCCAGGAGATAAAATACAGATGATTGGCGGGTACCTTCATATCAATGGTAAAAAACTTAATATTCAAAAGGTCCAGGAAAACTATAGGGATCACGACGGTTATGGAGAAATTAAAGGAGACCTCTATGAAGAAGAAATTCCCGTAGCATCGGTAGAAAAAAATGACACTATAGTTGAAAAAGGTGAAATCAAAAAACATCTTGTTATGAAACAAAAAGCTTTTGGAGATCACGACGTAGACAACACCCCTGTACACGAGGTTCCCAAAGATTGTTTCTTTTTTATGGGGGATAACCGAGATGGCTCTTCTGATGGTCGAGAGTTTGGTTCTGTCCATAAAGACTTTTTGCTAGGCCCTGCGGAAGTTATTTTTTGGTCTGTCAATGAACATATTCATCTATGGAAACCTTGGACCTGGTTCACTCTGATCCAAAACACGCGTTGGGAACGTTTGCCTAAAAAAATCCAATAGACCTACTTTCAAAACAACCTCATTGACTGCAAAAAATCTGACCTCCTAAGAGGGTTTGAATCCCTCTTAGGAATAAAGTGTTGTCTTTTCAATCGTAATCAGTAGGCACGACATGCGATGTTCAAAACTTGATTTTTTACTGATCTCTCTTAAAAAGACAGGCGATATTTATAAACCAGACATTGACGCACCGAAACCTGTTACTTTTTGCTTGCCATCCCTAAAAACTCTCTACCCACGACTCCCTTGATACCCATCCAATAGTTCTATAAAAACTTATCTTTGTAGGTCAAGAAAATGTTGCCATTCTTTTGGTTGATGACGGCGGAATAAGCCCACCATACGTCCTTTTTCTAGCATCAATACTTGATCACAATGAAGCAAAGCCGCCAAGCGGTGAGCCACCATCACCACTGTGCAACCCTTTTGGACCTCTTTCAGAATACTCTTAATGATATAATCTTCAGTCTGATGGTCCAAAGCAGATGTCATTTCGTCCAATACTAAGACTTCCGGTTCTTTATAAAGGGCCCGAGCAATCGAAAGACGTTGACGCTCTCCGCCTGACAAGCAGATTCCTTTTTCACCAATCCATGTATTTTCTTTCATAGGTAACTTTTCTACCACAGTAACCAGATCACATCGTTGCATCACATCCCAAAATAACACTGGATTAAAAGCTTTATGCATGCACACGTTGGTCTTAATGGTCTGATCCAAAAGAAAAAGACTCTGGGGAACATAGCCAATTTTTTGATGCCACTGCACGCAATAAGCAGGAAATTGATCATCAATGCGTACCATTGATGGAGCAACAGGTAACAAACCTAAGAAAATATCCACGAAAGTTGATTTGCCTGCCCCCGTTTTCCCCATCACCCCCAAAGAAGTTCCTTTTTCCAGGGATAGAGATATGTCCTTTAATACCGCTTCCAAAGATGTAGGATAAGAAAACGAAAGATGATTGACCTCTATTTTGCGACAAAATTGAAAGTCTTTCAGATCCAACAAGGGATGAGTATTCAAGGCCCGTTGATATTCAGAAAAAATCTGCTCTACAAAGGGAACTGCTGCCTTGAAAAGCGTCAATTGGTTTAAAAAACGACTGGAACTGGGGATTAACCGAAACCCCGCGTACACATACCCCCCCAGCAACCCCACCATCTGATCTAAAGGTACCCTCCAAAAATACAACAGACATACCATTAAAACGAACTGACTGATAAAAACGAATTCTGCCCCAATACGAATACCATTACTTAGAATCAACCGATGTGCCTGAGCCGAAAACTTTCTTTCCCCCATCATTTGGCATTCTTTAAGGTAAGCATCTTTTTGTCGCCACAAAATAATATCTTTGAATGCCTGGAAGAACTCGGATATTTTATGAGCATACTGCAAAGAACTATCCTGAAGTCGATCACCCAAGAGGTGAAAATAAGGCATTATTTTGATCAAAGCCAAAGAAATAATCCCCGCAGAAATCAAATTTAAAAATGCGATTTGAGGCTCCACCATAAATAAAACACTGCCCAAACACACCAAAATCAAAGCTTCTGACCCCATGATGGCCAAGGCCGTCACCCCCTGGGAAAATGCTTTTTCAACACTGTAGGTCAAAATCTCGGTACTAAAGGCCGTTTTTTCACAAAAAATATCTATATAACTGCGCCCAGCATAACGAGCCAACAAACGCTGTTGAAACTGAGAGCACGTTTTTTGAATGCACCAACTTTGGTACCAAGTTTCCCAAAGAGCTACCGCGTTTTTCAAAAAGAACACCCCTGCTAAGGATCCCGCCCAAAATAAAAAGCCCCCTTGAAAATGCAACCCTAAAATTTCATAGGAATGCTTTGCTGGAAACAGTAAAATTTGGGCAAAAATCATCAAGACACCGGCAGCTAAAATTTCCATTGCCGAGGCCCCCAGCGCCAAAGCAAACATGACCACTATGGACTTCTTTTCCCCAGTCGTCAGCAAGCATCTCAGCTGATTCAAGGTTTTTTTCATGACAATAAAGAATTCCTATAGGTCTGGTGCCAGGCCAAGTACATTAATATTGTCCATAAAGTAGCCCCACATTTAGCCTCACCTTTTTGATGACGATCCCATATCTGATGAACGCTTTGCGCATTTAAACCTGAATCTTCTAATACCTTAGGGTCCAACAGATCCCAAGCCCAGGATTTTAAAGAACCTTTCAACAGTTGATGAATGGGAACGGCAAACCCTTTTTTAGATCCTTTTAAAAGAGCCTGCGGCACTTTTTGATACAAAAGCTGACGGGCTACCCATTTGGTTTGTCCTGCCCGAACTTTAAAACACTCCGGTAGGCCAAAAGAACATTCCTGCACACGACGGTCTAAAAAAGGCCCTCTGACTTCTAAGCCTACCGCCATGCTGGCCCGATCAACCTTCGTTAAAATATCCCCTGGTAAATAAGTTAACAAATCCAATAATTGAACTTTTGAAACAAACTTCCCCGCAAAGCTCTGCTGGAAAATATCTTGAAAAGGATCTTCATAAGGCACCTCACAAGACAGCAAAGGCATCTTACTCCCTAGACCGGCTTCGTACTCTAAAGAACACAGAGCCTGATACATCTGCCCCAAGTCTTTCTGGGCCAAGACAAAAAAACCTTTTTGAAAGAAATGCGTTTGAAAAAAAGGAAACTTTCTTAGCAGATCGCACATCCCCTTTCGTAATACAGAAGGAATCCAACGAACCCAAGGCCATACACTTTGCAACACCTTATAACGCGTATACCCTGCCAGGATTTCGTCTCCACCATCGCCACCCAGGCAAACTTTCAGCCCTTGTTGTGCAGCCAACTGACAGACCGCCAAGGTGGGAATCTGGGATGAATCAGCAAAAGGCTCATCCCAAACGGTACTTAATTGCTGGGTCAGAGTTAAAATCTCCCCGTCGCCCAAATATTTTTCATGATGACGCGTGCCCAAGTATTGGGCAATTTTTGCAGCTCCTGGGGCCTCATTCAAAGAAGAATCATAAAAACCAATGGAAAAAGTACTCACAGGGCCTTTGCCTTGTTCTTGTAACAATTCCTGAGCCAAAGCCGTCACCAAGCTGCTGTCAATACCTGAAGACAGGAATACACCTACCGGAACATCCGCCACCAAGCGCTCTTGAACACTTTGTCGCAACACTCTGCCAAAATCTTCAACAGCATCTTGTGGGGTTAAAGAGGAGTTCACCGGTGTCTCTTGCCACACTTTACGCAGGTCCCAATAGCTTTTCTTATCAATTTCCCGCCCTTTCTGAACCACCAACAGCTGTCCTGGCAATATTTTAGAAAAATCCTTGAAAATACAAACATCATCAGGAACATAAGAAAAACGAAAGAAAGCGCTCAGAGCCTTAGAGCAAATCTCTGGCTTAAATGCGGGATGGGGCCTTAAGGCTTTAAGCTCGGAGGTAAAAAAGAAGATCCCGTTGTGCCATCCATAATACAGCGGCTTTTCCCCAATATGGTCCCGGGCGCAATACAAAGTATGTTCTTGCCGATCCCACAGCACAAAAGCAAACATACCCAGAACCCGCTGACAGGCTTCATAAGCCCCCCACTTTTCACAAGCTTCTAATAAAACTTCTGTATCGCAGGTACTTTTTAAGGGTGGTAAAAAAGGAATGAGTTCGGTCGTATTATAGACCTCTCCGTTAAAAACGATGACAAAACGGCCCGAAGCAGACACCATAGGTTGATGGCCTGCTATTGAAAGATCTCGAATAGAAAGACGCTGATGAACCAAAACCAAGGACTGTGAAGCATCTATCCACACCCCTTGATCATCAGGACCCCGGTGAACCAAGGTCCTTCCCATCTTTTGCCCCAAATCCAAAAGGTCCTGGCCAGCGCTACAGCGACGGGACGGGTCCCAAAATCCTACAATCCCACACACAAACAAAGCCCCTAGCGGCTTAAAATTTCCGTAATAGACGATTTTTTAGCTTTTACCACCACGCCAGGAGCAATTTCTATCTGCACATCTTCTTGCCCTTCCGTAATACGATCAATCGACCCTTCAAAGCCCGACACCAACACCCGGTCCCCTCTTTTAAGGGCTTCTACGGCTTTTTTATGCTCTTTCATACGCACTTGTTGAGGGCGTAACACCAGAAAATATAACACACCAAAAACCCCTACCAAGGGCAAAAACTGCACCAACTGGGACAAAATTGGATTATCTAACATAATTTCTTCTCCTTACTTTAAATACAATTTTGGATCAACGGGCTTGCGGTTATGCCGCATTTGAAGCTTAAAAGAAGAACCCTGGGACACCCCAAGGCACTCTCCTGCCCGCACCTTTTGCTTCGTTTTTACTTTTAACTCGTCTACCGCAAAATAGACAGTTAAAAAGCCATGATCGTGGGCAACGACCACGAAACTATTTTGTTTGCCAGACAGTACTTCTGACGTGCCTGCATGCAAAACTTCTCCGTCCGCACAAGCCATGACTGCAGAGCCCTTTTCCACGTCAAAATACGCAAAGCCTTGCTTTTTTTCACTATGATTCATAGCTCCTTTTACTGGCGAACAAAACTGAATTCTATCGATTTCTTTTTTAGGTTTAGAAGACGCTTTTTTAGAAGATTCTTTTACGGACTTCCCCTCTTCTTTCGCAACTTCTTTTTTGCTTTCACGAGTCTTTTTTTCAGGCTCGTCAATTTCCTCTAGCAACCGAGGATCTACTTTTTCTTGCTTTCCAAAGGGCGCACATACTTCATCCCCAATATTTTTTGGGGCAGCATGCACCGTGTCTTTTTTGGTATCCAAGACAGAGTGATCCACTGGAGGCAAGTCTTCCCACTGGCTATCCTGCATCAAAACAGGTGCACCACCTTCTTTAGCCAAATCTAGCGTAGATTCCGGAATCACAGGCGCTGCTTTTCTAGGTAACAATAAAATTTGACCTTCATAGACAATGTAAGGAGCCTTCAAGTTGTTTGCCTGGATCAGAGCCTGGGGTGATACGGCGTAACGATGCGCTAAGCTGTAAATATTTTCTCCGCGATACACATAGATCTGTCCTTCTTGCAAAACGATGGGCTCAGGAGCGGGCGCACACCCTGATAAGCTTAAGAGTGCCCAAAAAACAAACTGACCACGAATGCCACGAAACCTCATCTTCATGCTCCTGTAATACAAGATAAGCCTGATAAGTACGGCTGTAAAACCCTAGGGACCAAAAAAGAGCCATCGGGTTGTTGGTAGTTTTCCATAATAGCCAACAAAGTCCTGCCTAAAGGAAGCCCCGAACCGTTCAAAGTATGCACAAAGCCAGATTGTTGATCACGATCCTTGTACTTAGTCTGCTGCCGACGTGCCTGATAGTCACCACAATTCGAACAACTGGAAATCTCGCGATACTGATTTTGTGAAGGCACCCACACCTCTAAATCATAGGTCTTACGCGCTGTCGCCCCGATATCTGCGCTGCACAACAACATCACGCGATAAGGAAGTTCTAAGGCTTGCAACAAACTTTCCACATAATGAACCATTTCTTGATGCAGGGCTTCCGATTCTTCAGGACAAGAAACCATCACCAACTCGACCTTTTTAAATTCATGCATGCGCATCATGCCCCGAGTATCTTTACCCGCTGCCCCTGCTTCTGAACGAAAACAACTGGTGCAAGCCGTCAATTTTAAAGGAAGGTCTTGCTTGGACAAAGTTTTTTCCCGGACCCAATTCACCAATGTGACTTCCCCGGTAGAAATCAAAAACCGTCCATCAGTGGTTTGGAACAGATCGCCGGCAAATTTTGGCAACTGTCCCACCCCATAGGGTGCTTCTTGACGTACCAAAACAGGTGTCGAAAACTCGGTATAACCCGCCTCCCGGTGCTGATCTAGCAGCCAGCTGGCCAGGGCTCTTTCTAATCGCGCTAGGTCTCCTTTTAAATAAACAAATCTAGCGCCACAAACTTTTGCAGCCTGTTCAAAATCCAGCAAACCTAGGTCTTGGCCTAAAACTTCATGAGGTTTGGCCTCTGCAGTTGAAACTTTTTTAGGATCACCCCAACGACGAACTTCCACGTTTTCTTCTTCGCCTTTACCAAAAGGTACTTCAGAATCTAAAACATTAGGAACACTTTCCAGCACACACTCTAGTTGATCTTTCAAGGTACGGGTCTGTTGGTCTACAGATTCCAAAGCCTGATTGAGCTCGCAAAGCTGCTGCATCAACTCTTGCCCGCTTTGTCCCTGAGTCTTCAAAATGCCTACTTCTTTATTCAGCTTATTTTTTAAAGCCTGCAGTTCTTGCTGTTTAGTCAACGCGCGACGGAAACGATTATCTATATCTAATAAATACGAAGAAAGCGGTTCTAGTCCACGCCGGCACAAAGAATGATCTAATTCTTCAGGATGTTCACGAATCCACTTGATGTCGAGCATCACTTTCCTGGGTATATTTTTGTTAATCATAACGAAAAACCCCACTCTGAACAAGCATTTTCCCAGACTCTGCTTAAAGAAATGAAAAAGGCAATCAAAAAGCAGAGCTTTAAGCGCAATCTCTGGAAAATTAATGATCTTCTTTAAAAGAGGCCTTGATTGTAAGATGCTTCATACGATCTTCTAGGTTTTCCTGTGGGGACATCTTAAATAATTTTCTAAATAAATCGTTTTCCTTTTGTAAAATGGTAACGCGATGGTTAGCTCCCTCAAGATCTCTTTTAAATCCAACAATCTGCTGCTGACTTTCTTGTAATTCTGTAGCCGCAGCAAGAGCCTTTTCTTCCAGCTTCATATTCTCTTCCAAAGCTTTTTCAAGTTCCGTTTGCTTGGAGATAATTGCTTGGAGATAAGTTGGGCTTCCAAGGAGGAGACTTTAAGTTTTAGCTCTTTAATCTTGCTGGCGATCGAGTCTCTTTATTCTTTAAACTGATTCGCTTTTTCTGTAGTACTATTTAAGACTTGCAGCACCTCTTCCAGATTTTTTTCTGATTTCCTTAACACATTTTGAAGCATTTCAACTTCTTCCTGCTTCTCTTTTATCGCTTCAGTTAATGACTGGATACTTTTCTTCTATTTCCCCCGCCCATTCTTCTTTCTTCTCAAACCCTTGGCTTCCCTTAGGCATGGCCTGCACAGAGGCACCGAAAAGGAAAAGAAAGGCTAATTTTTTAAACATTTATGGAACTCATAATGACCTTATTCCCCTATTTTAAAAAGGTTAAAAAAAACGCAACAGGGTTGAAGCTGTTGAACCAAGCAATCACCCCAGGCCCGTTCTATTGTAAAGATTCAGCACAGCTTTGCTCTTGATCTAAATCTTGATCCAAACAGGCCAACAACATCTCTTGCCAGTCTAAAGAAGCTTGAATCCGCATCAAAAAACTGCCCAAAGCAACGACGGTGCGATCAATCCATAGCAGCTCTGGGGGTAAGACCAACCCGGTTGTCACTCTGGTTGATTGACGCAGTCTTTGATGCAGAGTACCCGCCAAAGACAGGCCCTGGGAAACGGAAACATCTAAAACCCTCTTGCCAGGCGTTAAAAAAGGTTGAAACAGAAAACAAGCCCACTGATGGACAACTTCTTCTTGATCCCGCGTTAAATCGGTCAACCCCAACATTTCATAGGCTGCACGAACTTCTTGCAGATCTCCGCTGATTAATCCTTTGCATAAGCACCTGAATCCTTGAATAAACCCCACAGAAAATTGCTTCACAAGACCAAAATCCATCATATACAACTGCCCTTCTTCCCCCCAAAGGCAATTTCCCATGTGACCGTCCGCATGCAACACGCCATCAGAAAAAAAAGGACGCCACCAAGCTTGAAAAATCATCGCCCCAAAGTGATCGGGATCTGGACAGGGATCATGAAATGACTTTCCCGGGCACCACTGCATCACCAGCTTTGTTTCATCTGAAAGTTCTGGGTAATACTTGGGAATACAGATATAAGGATCATCTTTAAAGTAGGCCTCAAACCATTGCAACCAATGCCCTTCTTGCTCATACCTGAGTTCTTGATACAAGCTTTCTTTGACCTCTTGGTACAGTCCTGAAGTCTGCACACCTCCACCGGAAGCTTGATACAAAAAACACAGAACTTTTAGGCATCCCAGGTCCCAATCTAAAGCTTTGTTCATCCCAGGGTATTGTATTTTACAAGCAACCTCTTGCCCCGAGCGCAATGCGGCTTTATGAACTTGACCCAAAGACGTTACCGCAACAGGTAGGGGTTGAAAAGAAGCAAAATGGTTACTGAACCACGGGGGCAGCAGCTCTAAGCATCCCTGCTCTGATATAGAAGGTTGGGGCTTCAAAATGCGCTCCGCCCGACTGGCCAAAACTGGAGGTAACAATCCTGGAATTTGTTGCAGAATTTGAAGCACCTTAAAAAAAGGCCCCCGAAGCTGGCTAAAGCACTGTTCTAAAGCAATTCCAGCAGTATCTTCATTCCAAAGAGATTGGCGGTGCCACAGAATGCGCCAAAGAGTTTGCACCGCAAGCTGCTTTCTTTGCCAGGGGGAAAGCCACATTCCAATTCACTTTTTTTCTTATTGTAAGAAATTTTTGACCTAAGCTCAAACAAGCCGCCGTAAAGAGGATTTTTTAATAGAATTTTGTCTAAAATAACCAAAATCCTTCTGCGTAAGAGGACACACGATGTACGGCACTCTTCGTTGGGCCAGACGATGTTTAATGGTGTCATTTCTAGTCTTCTTCATTTCTTTTTTAGGGTTTTCCCTGTACTGCGGCACCCCTTACGGCCCCTTAGAAAACAAAAAAACAAAACTTTTACGATTTCATGGCCCCTTGTCTGCCCAGATTGCTTTTGAGTTTTTTACTCAATCTTCTCCCCCTACTCTTCACACCCACCAGATGGCTCAAGCCTGGAACCACCAAGACGAAGTCTTACTCACTTTTTTTCAGCAATCTCAGCAGGCAGAATTTCATAAACAAAAACAAGAGGCCTGGACTTTGCCTCTGCTGACGCACTGTCATCATTTACTGAAAGCGCTTTATTTTGCCTTAGGTTTTATGATTTTGGCCCAGGGCCTGACCGCTTGGGGCATTTACAAACAAGGTCATGCGGAACGGTCTATTGTTATTCATTTTCTAACCTTTCCTATTCTATTCAAAGCGACTGCCTGGGTCATCTGGGGTACTGGAATCGCCGTTCTGTGGAAACGCATGCAGGTAGTATCAAAAGTTTTGCAAAAAGGAGTCTTCTGGTTCTTTGCGCCGTCCAACCAAGTATTTTCTTCTTTTTACGACGTTTCTTCCCTGAATCAACAGGCTACGGGTTGGGGCTTAATGCCTTATCAAGTTCTGCATCAATGGCTAAAAGAAATATTTTTAAGTCAGTGGTGGTTTTTACAATTTAAAACTTTGGCCATCTGTTTAATCCTAGGGAGTCTTTTGTGGTGGACAGGAAAAGCCCAAGAAAGTCTGCGCCAAAGCGCTCCGTATTTATTTGCAACACCCACCAAGTGGCAAGAGGCAGGATGGCAAAAAAACTCCGTGAAGAGTAAAAAATCCTCTCATCCTTTTCCCCGTATCATCAATCTGATACGCCGGCGTGGACAAAAATTTTATGATGTCAAGCCCTAAGCCAGGAAGGATCTATTCATTTATCCCGCTCCATGACGACATGCCCCTTAACTGTGCAGAATTTTTTTAAACAAGTCAGATGTTCATAAAAAAAGCCCAAGAATGCTACGAACTTAGGCCTTTTGAAAGAAATCTCTAAAAATTAATTGTTTTCTTCAGGATAGGTATCAATTTTAAGCGTTTTTATACGATTTTCGATATTTTCTTCCACAGACATATTAAGTAATTTTCTAAACAATGCGTTTTCTTTTTCTAAAATGACAACGCGATGGTTGGCGTCTTCAAGTTCTTTTGTTTTTCTGGCCAGTTCAACGGCAAGAGCAGAAGACTCGGATTTTTTTTTGAGAAAGTTTGATTTTTAAGTCTTCCACTTGAACATTAGCAGCATCCCTTTGATCCGCCAGCGTGTCAATTTCTGTTTGCGCTGCCTTACCTAATTCGTCAAGTTCTTTTTGTTTTTGTTCTAAAATTTTAGTTGCTCTTGAATATTTCTCTACCAACTTTTCTTTCTCTTGGTTGTTTTCCTTGATCGCCTCTGAAAGCTTTTCAATCGTGGCATTGACCATATCTTCGGTCAGCTCAACGCTTTCTATTTTTTGTTCCGTGCCTGGCGGACCTTTTAAAATAGTCTGCAAAGCCTCTTGCAATTGGTGCTTAGTAGGCGCATTACTTACTTTTTCAATCTTTTCTTCTATTTCCCCCGCCCATTCTTCTTTCTTCTCAAACCCTTGTATTCCCTTGGGCATAGCCTGCACAGAGGCACTGAAAAGGAAAAGAAAGGCTAAATTTTTAAACATTAATGTAACTCATGATGATTTTATGCCCTTATTTTAAAAAAGTTTAAGAAAAATGCAAAAGGATTGAAGCTATTGCATTAAGATATTCATGTTTGCTTTTACACAAACTCAGCCAGCTTTTTGCATCTTGTTCTTCGGCGGTTTGCTAAGCTTATACGGTCTCAGATTGAAGAAGGTTTTTTAAAAAGTCATTCCCCTGTTCATCATATAAAAAATCTTTTTGTGATAATGGTAGCCGAACAGAATCACACGCCATCAAACCCATCTCTTTCAGCGCTCTTTTAATGGGAATAGGGTTGCTAGCACCAGATAAGAATTGATTGACTTTCCACCATATATCTGTATAAGAGCTATGCCCCGTAAGGCTTTGCTGTACATGCTTTAAAGACAAAGAGGGCAATAAATTGGATATCACAGAAATCAAGCCTGCAGCTCCATAAGGGGCCATCGCGGAAATCCAAGGGTCATCCCCGCAAAAAATAGCGGATTTAGGACATACAGACCTGTAATCCATCAAAAAATTCAAACTGGCTCCGCTGTCTTTAATGCCTGCAAAATAAGGATGCATCGCCAAAGCCTGCACAGCTTGTACAGACAAAGGCACGGCACTGCGGAAAGGATTGTTGTACAAAAAACAAGGCTTTTGTACCCGGTCCATCAGCGTTTTGAACCAAGTAATCTGCCCTTCTATCCCTGGCTTTGTATACACTGGACAAGTCAGCAAATAGCTATGAACAGGATAAGATCGCGTAAATTCTACCCACTCTAAAGACTGTTGCAAAAAAACACCCGGTACCGTCACCATCAAAGGAATGGAAAGCTTCAAGGCGCAAACAAACTTCAAAATTTCTTGACGTTCACCACAAGACAAAGAAATTCCTTCCCCTGTACTGCCAAATAACACCACACCCAAACCTACTTCTTCCTGGCGCCTTAAAAGTTTTTCTAGATCTTGAAAACACACAGTGCCCTGCTGGGAAAAAGGCGTAACAAGAGCTGTCCAAAGTGAAGGGCTGAAAGAAGAACCAGGCATGGTGTCAATTGGCCGGACGACATACTTGTATTATCCTGCCACAAATTTTCCTTTCCCTCAAGGTCAAGAGATTGTTCGTTTCTAAAAGCTATCGATTTAAAGAAATAAAATATGTCCCTTCTACACCTCCATTTATTCCAAGTCATCGGAATATATTGATTAGACAGCTTTACTGGGCGCTTTATTGATTATTTTTTATCACTTACTCTCTTTTTATTCAAAATTGTTTCCTTTTGTTATTTTTTTTCTCGTTTTTTATTTCAGGCTAAAAATTCTAACTTGATCCTAAGAATTTTTCTCTCCGCTCTGAAAACAGTGAAGCGCGTCATTTTTATCCCATCAAAAATTAATATATCTGCACACCTTACAATCCAAGCTATAGCCTCACCTTCTTATGAAGGCCAGGCTATAGCACGGCTTTAAAATCTAATGAGAGATTAAAGTTTTGAGTCAAAAGCATTCATATCTGGTGACTCAGATGCAACAGTGGACACATCTTCTTCCTTAATAGGTTTGTTTTGAACTGCTACCCCTATGCCTCGCCTTAGGTTAAATCTTTCATTACGATCTTTAAATCGTTGATTTTTAGCTGCGTCATAAGCACGGTTTTTCATGTTTTGTAAAACTTCTTGAGAAGTTTTTTCAAAAACTGGCTTATTTCTGTGGCTTTTCTGCATATTATTTTGCGGACTTGTTGACTCGGAAGTTTTTGGTTCTACAGGATAATTTACCTGTTCCCCTTCTTTTACTGATTGAACTTCATTATTCACAACATCACTCTTCTGGGGGCTGATCACATCGTTTTGAACAGCTGAATTACCTTCAAAAACAGGAGGCTGTTTAGTAAAGAAATTCTGAAAACCATTTCCTATAGCCTGAGTGATATAATTCACAGAATTGTTCGGAACAAGAACGTCCTGATTCCCACTGTTTTCCAAATGAATACTATTATCTCTAGGAGCCTCTAGTACAATACTGGTATCAGGATTGGCAAAATCAGATTGCTGATTCTTCCACGGCTTTAGAGAATCTAGAGTCTTTTTCCCAGAGGCTAAAGGACGTTCTTTTACGGGAAGACGTGTTTTATGAATTATTTTGGTTTTTTGCCTTAATGAAATCAATACCGCTTTCTTTTCAGCCTGCAAACGGTAAAAACGTTTTTTCAAAGCAGATACAGCTTCTGCACCCTGTTTTGTTCTTTTTGCACTTATAATTTTATGGCTAAGAATTTTACTTTCTTGATCTATTTTTTTTATTTTTTCTAAACCCTCTAATACGTCTTTTGATTGTGGAGTTTTCAAATTTTCGTATTGCTTTTTTAACTCTTCAATCTCTTTCTTAAGCCTTTCAACCTCAGAATCCCCCCCCCGATGCATAAGCAGAGTTGTATTGTCTTCAGATTCAACAGATTTTTCATGCAGTCTATGGCTTAGTTCAGTATTTTCTTCCTTCAGTTTAGTGTTTACCACCTCCCTATCTAACGCCAAATCTGCAAAGTCCTCTGCAAGCTTTGAATTGTAGTCTCTGTCTTTTTTTAAATTTTCAATAACTTTTTGTATGCCAGTCAGTCGCTTTTTAAAATCGTCGACAGTTTTTGAAGAAAGATTTTGGCTGCTCACAGAATGAGACGAAGAAGAGTGTGCAGAAGATTTATCTAGCGACATATTGTTTAGCATATTCACAACATCTGATGCGTCATCAGAAGATTGGATATTTTTTTCTAACTTTCCTAACTCTTCTAACAGGCCTCCCACCGTTTCCATGTAGCCTGTCATCTGGTCTTCACTCATGCCGTCTTTTGAATGCAATTTTTGCTCTAATCCAGCAATTTTCTGCTGCAATTCACCTATTTTTACATTTTTCTCTAACACCTCACCTCTTTCGTCCCCCAGAGCACTATACAAGCCACTATTCTCTTTTTTTATAGCATTCATTTCTTGTTCTAGGTCGTAAATTTTTGAGCTCCGCTCCATGCTTTCTCCGGCCATATTGGCGAGTTTTTCCACTCCTTTGGATAATTCTCCTTGAAGCTTTTCTGCCTCTTTGCGAAAGGCCTCACGCTCTTGGGACAAACGGCCTATGTATTGATTAAGAGCCTGTTTGTCTGCCTCAGCTTGGGTTGTAATACTCTGAATTGTCGCAAGAGATTGCTGATAAGCCTGCTGAAACTGCTGAATCTTTTCTGCACTCTGCTGGTTTTTCTGCTTCAAACCTTCAATAACGCCGTTCAAAGACCTAACCATAGACTGATGATTTTTCGTCAATTCATTTATTTGACGAACAAGTTCAGCGTTTTTCTGATTTTTACCTTTGATTTGAGCCATCAAATCATTGAGTTCTTTTTTCAACAAGTCATTACCAGAGGCTTGCAACTGACCCTGCGACTCTAACTGTTGGATTCTAAAATTTTGTTCAAAAAGTTGTTTTTGTTTAGTCAGTTCTTTTGTTAAGCTTGCCTCTAATTGTTTTGTCAACTCTTCAACTTTTTTCTGTTTTTCTTTGTCTGAGCGGTCTTTTGACAGAATTTCTGCTTTCTGGCGATTCAATTCTGCTTGATATTTTTCTTCTAAAGCTAGTATTTGAACTTTAAAGCTTTCTTGATCTTTTTTCTGTTTCTGTTCAAATGAAATTTTTTGCGCCTCTTTATCTTTTAAGACTTCTTGTATTTTTTGTTCAGCCTCTTTCATTTTTTTCCCAGCGCTGGTTAACGACTCTTCCATCTCACGCACTTTTCCTTCTAAGTTGGAAATGTTGGTGTTAAGCTCTTTAATCGTCTCTTGATCTTTTGCATGACTTTCTTTTAGATCGTTAAGCTGGTTTTTTAAATCTATAATGCTTTTTTCAATTTTTTCTTTATCCGAACTCTGTTGTTTTAAAAGCTGTTCTTGGATATTTATCTTGTTTTTTAAATTTGTTTCTTCTTTTTCAAACTTTGCTTCTTTGGTAGCAAGTTCTTTGACTTTATCCTGCAACTCTTTTTTAAATCCAACAATCTGCTGCTTACTTTCTTGTAATTCTGAAGCCGCAGCAAGATTCTTTTCTTCCAGCTTCATATTCTCTTCCAAAGCTTTTGCAAGTTTTTCTTGTAATTGACTTTTTTCCACCAGAACTTTTTCCAGTTCCGTTTGCTTCGAAAGAAGCTGGGATTCCAGAGAGGAGACTTTAGATTTTAGCTCTCGAATCTTGTTGGCCAGCTTTGTTTTATCCTCTTGAAGCTTCTGCCCTTTCTCTACTACCTGTTCAAGTAGTTTTGTTGACTCATCTAGCTCAGCCTTCAACATCTCAACTTCCTGCTGCTTGGTTTTTGCTACTTTAGCAAGATTTTCAAGATCTGCTTCAACTTTTTCACTAACCTGATCAAAGTCAATAGATGACGTCGGACCATCTACGCCACCGTCCGGATACCCTGCAGGAACCCACAATAAAAGGCTCAATAACAACACTTTATTTTTTTTTTTCATTTTCTAAAATTTGATAGAATATAGAAAAATTATGACAGATAATCAAAAAAAAAATGTTAAAATATGCCTTTAAAGCAACCTAGTCTTCTTTCTTTTTAAGCATTTTGCTGCAAAGATTTTCCAAACGCTCTTCTAAAGACTTTTTGCCATTAATCCCTAAAACTAGCTTATACATTTCGTTTTCTTGCTTATATTCCTCGTTTTCTTTTTTTAGCTCTCGAATCTTGTTGGCCAACTTTGTTTTATCCTCTTGAAGCTTCTGCCCTTTCTCTACTACCTGTTCAAGTAGTTTTTTTGACTCATCTAGCTCAGCCTTTAACATCTCAACTTCCTGCTGCTTTGCTTTTGCTGCTTTAGTTAATTGACTCATGTTATTTTCTACTTGGCTCTCTTCTAAAATAAAAGACTCAAAGAAGGTCCTAGGATCTAATTCACCTTCCTCTAAATTTGGTTCTTCTAAAACAATAGGAACAGGTGGAGATAACTCATTTAGCTGAGTTTCTTCACTTTTCTCACTTCCTTCACTTTCAAATCTGGGGTTGGCCTGCAAGCAAAAAGGAAGCAATAAAAAAAATTTTAAAAATTTTGACATATTTGAATTTCCAAAACAACAAACAATTCCTTAATTAAAAAAAAAAAAGAGCGCCTAGTCAACATTCCCCGTTGCCTAAGCGCTTTGAGATTTTAAAAAATTTTATTAATTTAAAAGCTCATCCATATCATCTTCTGAAGAAGAGCTTAAAAAACTCTTTGCTTTCAATTTTGCATTTTTACTTGGGCTAATCTTTTCTTGAACACTTTGATCAGCCTTAAGATCTGTTGTAACTGTTGCTGCAACTGCATGCTGCTTTTGCACAAGTTCGCTCAGCTTTTTGTATTTCTCTAAGATATCGTTAAGATTTTTCTGAACTTCGCTCAATTCTTTTTTGGTTTTGTCATGATCTGCTTTCAGAGTATTGAATTTCTGATCTGCTTCTTGACTGTTCTTTTTCATCTCTTGAATTTTGAGCTCAAGATCTTTGTGCAGCTGCCCATTCTTTTCCGTCAGTTCCGCGGCCTTCTTTTCAATTTCCCCAGCTTTTTTAATGGCATTTTCTTTTTCTGCTTTTTGTTTTTCAATCTCAGAGATTTTGTCACCAATTGCTTTTTCTAAGACAGCAGCTTTTTCATTAAGGTTTTTAATTTCTTCAGCTTTTTTCCCGATCTCTGCGACATTTTCTGCCCCTTCCTTGTTGAGAATTTCTATTTCTTTCATCTTCTTCTCTACTTCTTTGTTCAGCTTGTCTTGAGAAGTCACCGCCTCTGCAAGGGTTTTAGTTTGATCTGTAATTTTTTGATCTTTTTCTTTGACTTGTTGACCTAAGACCTTAATTTTTTCCTTAGCTTCTTCAAGCTCTGCGGTTTTCCTGTCGAGTTCAATTTTAAGAACAGAAACCTCAGTTTCTTTTTCTTGAAGCTTCGCTTTCAGTTCTCGAATCTTGTTGGCCAGCTTTACTTTATCGTCTTGAAGCTTCTGCCCTTTCTCTGTGGTCTGCTCAAGTAGTTTTGTTGACTCATCTAGCTCAGCCTTCAACATCTCAACTTCCTGCTGCTTTGCTTTTGCCGCCTCTGAAAGCTTTTCAATCGTGGCATTGACCATATCTTCGGTCAGCTCTACGCTGCTGAGGTCTTTTATGTAGCTCTGTGCTTTTTGTCGATCCCCGTTGGGGCCCCCGGCAATTTTTGCAAGAGCATCTTTTAATTGGCGCTTAGTATGCGCATTGCTTACTTTTTCAATACTTTGTTCTAATTTTTCCGCAATCTCTTTATTCGCAGCAACTTTTTGGACTGAACCTAAAAAAAGCATACTCATCAATAATACAATATTTGTTTTTTTCATTTTTTTTATATGGCTATTATTTTTTATTATTATATTTTTATAAGATGAATTTATTATTAATACTTTAAAGGCGGTACCCCTCTCATACCCCCGCCCTTTTAAGAACAGCAAATTTACCCAGAAATGCACCAGGATCTTGATGAACTCTTTTTTTTCCCTTATAATGGGGCGTTGGCCGGGTGGCAGATAGGTTATGCAGAGGACTGCAAATCCTTGTAGATCGGTTCGATTCCGTTCCCGGCCTGGTTCAAAGAAGTCTTTCAAAGGAGAAAAAAATCATGAAAGTTGAAGGTAATGATCTTAGACCAGGTTTTGTCATCGAGCACGAAGGAAAATTGTGGGTGATTACAAAAACTCAACATACTCAGCCAGGGAAAGGCGGCGCTTATATGCAGGTAGAAATGAAGGGCCTGAAAGATAATGTGAAAAAAAATGAACGCTTTCGTTCCTCCGAGTCTGTAGAAAAAGTCTTTTTGGAAGAAAAAGGCGTCGATTATTTGTACCGTGATGGTGAGGAATATGTTTTTATGGATCCTGAATCTTACGAACAACTCTCTGTCAATCCTGATTGTTTTAATGCACCAGCAGCCTTCTTAGAAGAAGGGATGCGTGTCACTTTGGGCTTGTACGAAGGAACACCTATGTGGCTTAAATTACCCGCTCAAGTCGTCGTAGAAGTGGCCGAAGTAGAACCTTCCTTAAAGGGTCAAACTGTAACTTCTTCTTATAAGCCTGCTGTTATCACCAACGGCTTAAAAGTGATGGTTCCAAGCCATATAGACAATGGGATGAAAATTGTTGTGGCCACAGAAGACAGTCGTTACATCGAAAGATATAAGTCTTAAAGCGTAGTAGGCCTTGTTTTTCTGATTTAGACAGATTAGAATAAGAAAGCGTGATTTTTTAAGAACAACTTGCGTCATTGCAAGTAAACTAGAGAAGGCCTTATGTCTAAGAAGCAAAGTTTAAAGTCTGGCGGACAAAAAGAGAAATTGGAATCCAGTCTGAACAGCACCACAGAAAGTATGAATTTTTTTTCAGAGAGCGAGATGGAATCAGACTCTTTGTTTAAGAGTTTGCTGGAAGATTCGTTAAAAGATCAGAAAGCTCTGGAAGGAAAAATCGTAAAAGGAACCGTTGTTGACATCGATGATGAGTTTATTACAGTCAATGTTTCCTCAAAATCTGAAGGACGAGTTCCATTAAAAGAATTTTCTGATGAAGAGCGAGCTCATCTGAAAAAAGGCGACGAAGTTGATGTTTTCATCGAGCGGTATGAAAGCCGCAGCGGAAGCGTTATGTTAAGTCACCAGAAAGCTTTGCAAGAAGTCACCTGGACTAAGTTGATTCAAGCTTTTGAAGATAGAACCTTTGTCAAAGGACGTATTTTAGGTCAAGTGAAAGGTGGCTTAAGTGTTGATCTAGGCGGAACGATTGCTTTTTTGCCAGGTAGCCAAGTTGATATCCGTCCTTCCCGAGATGTGACAGATCTGCTTGGAACAGAACAACAGTTCTTGATTGTTAAGATTGATGAAGGCAGAGGAAATGTGGTTGTCTCTCGTCGTGCCGTATTGGAAGAAGAGCGTGCTGCAGATAAAGAGCGGTTACTGTCTGAATTAGAACAAGGTATGGTGGTCAAAGGAATCGTAAAGAATTTAGCGCCCTACGGTGCATTCATTGACTTGGGCGGCTTAGATGGGCTTTTACACGTTACAGATATCTCTTATAAACGCAAAGATCAACGCAAGGAAATTTCTGAAACCCTGCATGTGGGACAAGAAGTGACCGTTATGATCATTCGTTTTAACCGGGAAACTAAGCGTATTTCTTTGGGTATTAAACAGCTAGATAAAGATGCTTGGCAGAATATCGAAGAAGAATTCAAGGTAGGTCAAAAAGTAAAAGGGACTATCACAAACGTTACCGAATATGGAGCATTTGTGGAGCTCAGTGAAGGCGTCGAAGGACTGATCCATCTTAAAGAAATGTCTTGGAATAAACGCGATACTATTCCTAAAAATCTGCTTTCTCCTGGGCAAGTCGTCGAAGTTATGATTTTAAACATCGAGCCCGCTCGTCGTAGGATTTCTTTAGGTCTAAAGCAATGTACAGACAATATTTTTGAAAGTTTTGGTAAAAAGTACGAAGTTGGTGCTGTTGTCGACTGCGAAGTAAAGGACGTAACTGAGTTTGGTATTTTGGTTCAGTTGCCAGAAGGTGTAGAGTCTGTGATTCACAAGATGGATCTTTCTTGGACATTATCCCCTGAAGAATCCTTAACCAAATATTCTGTGGGTGATAAAATTTCTGCTAAGATTCTGAACATTTCTCATGAAAAAGAGATTGTGGGTTTAAGTATCAAGCATCTTCAATCTGATCCTTTGGAAGATAAATTTGCAGCTTTGCAAAAAGGGCAAAACATTTCTTGTAAAGTCTTGCGGATTCTGGATCATGGAGTTGAAGTCAGTTTAGGGGATGGCGTAAAATCAGTTCTTCGCCGCTCTGACCTTGCCCGAGACGTCACAGGACAAGATCCGTCACGTTTTCAGGTCGGGGAGACAATTGAAGCAAAAATCATGAGCTTAAACCGCAGAAATCACTACGTTTCTTTGTCTATTCGTGCTTTTGAGCGCGAGGAAGAAGAAAAGATTTTGGCTGAATACAGTGGAGATTCGACGAATCAAACCAGTGGACTCAGTTCTATTCTCAGTCAAGCTTTAGAGCAAAAAGCGGACAGTCAAAAATAGAGTCAACATTCTAATGATGCGGGGGCTTCGACCCCCTTTTTATTTTGCAGTCTTATTTTTGTAGTTCTTAAAACCATCCTAAAACATTTTGACCACCTCTTCTTAACACAATTGAGCAGCAATTTTATCTGAAATCTTATTTTTTATATCCGGCCGTGTTTTCATTGACCCTTTCCTAAAAATCTTGTCCTATTTATTTTTTATTGTATAATAGTGGCATCCTTTTTTTTAAAAGAACCTGTTACATTGGCAAACCCCTATCCCAACCCCAATGATATGCATCCCTTAAAAGGGGTTACAAGAACAGTTTATCTGAAAAATATCATCACCAGCCCCCAGATTATTGTGGGGGATTATACTTATTATGACGATCCCGAAGATGTCCTAAATTTTGAAAAAAATGTTTTGTATATTTTTGACTTCATCGGGGATCGCTTGATGATTGGAAAATTTTGCCAAATTGCGACGGGAGCTCGTTTTATCATGAACGGGGGTAACCATAGTCTAGATGGATTTTCGACCTATCCTTTTCAAGCCTTTCAATGGCCTATACAAACACAGACCTCTACAGGCTTTATAAAAGGAGACACCATCGTTGGAAACGATGTTTGGATTGGAAACAGTGCAACTTTTTTGCCCGGCGTCTGCGTAGGAGATGGAGCCATTATTGGTGCTAACAGCGTTGTGACAAAAAATGTGGTTCCTTACTCTATCGTCGCTGGCAGCCCTGCCCGGGAAATTCGCAAAAGATTTGATGTAGAAACAATTCATTTTCTTTTGGAACTAAAATGGTGGGATTGGGAGGTCGAAAAAATCGTACAATATTTAGATGATATCGTCCAAGCCAACCTATGTAATCTTCAAAAACTGGCCTCCTAACTTTGATCTCATACAGAAAAAATGTACTGTTTGCTGAAAAATCCGGCGCAAGAATTTAGCCCTACCTTGTTACCTCAGAGGTCTTATCGCCAAAAGTTGTTCTATAAGCCTTTGTGCAAATGACCACTAAAAATATTATTTGTATTTGACAAGAAAACTCAGTATAAAATTTTTGATTTTTCAAAATACAAAATAATCAATAATAATGTTAAAAAAAATCCTAAAATTGTCAAAAATTTTCACGTTGTTTTTTATATAAGAAATACTTGTTTTGAGATGATTTTTATTACTTTTTTCGTCCTTGAAAGCAGCCCAAAATATTAAAAACTGAGGTAAAAAAGCAGACAAACAGCCAGAGGGATCAAGCGAAATTCTTAAAGAAGTAGCACAAGGTTTAGGTCAAGCGAAAGACGATAAAAAACACCTTCCAGGAAAATGCGAGAGTTGAAAACTAAGATTTTAAAACTGCAAAAAATAGGCTCTTAAAATATTTCCTAAAAAAGGAAGGATCATTTCTAGATAGGCTCTAAGTCCTTATTACTTAAATCTATTCATTTCAATGCACATTTTACTATTTTTAATGACACTCCCTTTGTGCCTTAAGGTAGATCTGAACTCTTATGGAAGTAAAAATTGAATAGACATCTATATTCCGATAAAAATGCACCCAAAAACAGCCTCGTAAAAGCTTCCTAGAAGCTGCTTGTGCGTAGGCAGGAAGTTTCGTCAGAAAAACGACGTTAGTCTTGTGATAAGTCTATAAAATATCGGGAATAAAACAAATTTTATTTTTAAAAAAGAACAAGTGATTTAAATTGTCCTCTAAAAAAAGCATGAAAAATCACGCAAAATGTTTAGGTAAAATTTATTTTCAAGAAAATTCTAATTTTTGCAATCAATTCAAGAAATAGATGTTCCAGAATTTAAATGAATCAACTCTGTCGTCACAAAAAAGATTTGCAAATCGCGTAAAATTTACAAAATATTTGCATCAATTCAATTAAAAGGGCTTCAGTACATGATATGCCTAAAATTTTTATTTTTTTATATTCTTTCACTGAATTTCAAAAAAAATCATCCAACGCGCTTTCCTCTTGGGCTAAAGACTGGAAGCGATCTACATCCCAAGGGATTAACTTAATTCCAATATTCGTTTAAAATATTTTTATTTCCATCCTATTTTAATCCTGAAACACTTTCTTTCCCAAAAGCTTGCAGAGGAGCAAGATCGTTGGATTATGTGGGTCCCCGCTGCTCTGATTTCAGGAATCACTTTTTACGTTAGCTTAGCTTTTGAACCTTCTATTTTTATGTACCTTCTGGTACTAGGAGTTTTCTTAACAGGTACTTATGGCGTGCTTTATCATCGCCATACTCTTTCCCGTTTTTTAGGGTGGTTTTTCATATGGTCAAGTACAGGATTTTTTATCACGGTTCTGTACAGTCACCTAAAAGCAAAACCTTTACTTCAAACAGAGGTAGGACCTGTTTGGATAGAAGGGACTGTTCAAAGTTGCGAGCACAAGACCAGCTCCAAGCAACTGTATCAACGCATTATTCTGTCGAACATTACGGCTGAGGACTACAATTTTCAAAAGATTCCTTATACAGCAAGACTTTCAATTAGAACTCAATCTCCCCATTTAAACAACGGAGACCGTATTAAACTTCGCGCCAAGTTCCTTCCTTTTCAACCCGCTGCTCTTCCAGGAGGTTATGACGCTCGCCTACAAAACTTTTTTCAAGGTATCCAAACTTATGGTTTTTCCATCACATCTGTTACACTTCTGAAGGAAGGAAAAACAATTTTTTCTAAGCTGCGCAATCATATCACTCGCCAGTTTTATGAAAAACTCCCTCAACCTCTTGCTTCGGTAGCCTGCGCTTTAGTGACCGGAGACAAAGCCGGCCTTCCTGGGGAAATACAAAAAGATTTTTCTGTTTCTGGCCTGTCTCATGTTCTAGCAATTTCAGGACTGCATCTAGCCATTTTATGGAATTTGGTCTTTTTTACTTTTCGAGAACTTTTAGGCTCTATTCCCCACTTACCCCTCTATCTAAACTTACACAAAATTTCCAGTCTTTTGGCCTTAGCGGCCGGCGGCGCTTATTTACACATCTCTGGTATGGGCTACCCAGCCTTAAGATCTTTTTTTATGATGTCTTGCGGAGTTTTAGGGTCTTTTTTAGCCCGTCGCCCCCAATCTTTACGTATTTTAGCTTTGTGCGCTACTTTTTTTTTACTTTTAGAGCCAGGATGTATTTTCAGCTTAAGCTTTCAGCTGTCTTTTTTGGCCACTGCAGGGCTGATTTCTTTGCACTATAGGCAGTCTAAACATAAAACTTCTTTAGGAAAAATAAAAGAATTCATTCTAGGTTCTTCCATAGTCACTTTAGCGACGACCTTTGCGACGCTACCCTCTATTGCTTATCACTTTCACCAAATTTCCTTGCAAAGTGTGATCGCTAACTTACTGGCGGTTTCTTTAACCTCTTATTTTGTGATTCCTTTGGGGGTCATATCCTTGCTTTTTATGCACTCTCCTTTTTCAAGTTTCTTTTTCACAATATGGGGATATTCTTTAAAATCCCTCATATCTATTGCTGCCTACTGTACTAAATATATGGGATTTTTGTTTTTTCATATATTTCCCTACTCTGCTTTTTTTCTGGTTGTCCAAATAATATGTATTTTTTGGGTTTTGATTTGGCAAAAAACCTGGCGCTTAGCAGCTGTACCTATTTTTGCCCTCTCTTTTATGGCCTCTCTCCTCTTTCCTATCAAACCAGATATTTTAATCCATCCTGCCCACCCCTTGGTGGCTTGTCCAGCATATCAAGACGGGGTACTGTGGGTATCTTCGGCGCGTAGAGGGAAATTTCTAAGTAAAATGTGGGCCAACGCTTTTGACCTTCCCTTTATTTATGGGGTTGAAAAAAAGACCCCAACCGCTTCCTCTGTCCCACCTTTCCTGTTTAAAAAAAGTCCTGACCGTTTAGGTTGGAGCCTTTACGACGTACACAACACCTTACTGCCCCTAAATTATCCCCATACAGCCATGGCGTATCGTTGGTACAAGGGCCAGCTGGTCGTCTTATGGAGCGGGCAACTGGGACGCCCCTGGAGCCCAGTGCCTTATGTAGAAAAATCATAGCCAGAGTGTTTCTATAAACCCACCATTTTATAAAACCCACAAAACACAGTTTGATCCCCACACTTCCATTCTTTAAACGACTTATCAAATTTGGCTGTCTTTTTATCAATTTTTCCCATATTGGCTTATCAGAACAGAGCCCTTTACGACAATCAAGTTGCCATCTTTTTAGAATACCCTTCCTGTCAGTCAAACCCAGAAGAACACAGGCCATGCGCCCTATGTACTGCTCCTTCTGGCCACCCTCAATTTCTTCAATTAAAATTGTTTAGACAATTTAATCCCCATATAGAGCCCCTATAATAGGTGGTGTTATAGTTCTACTGAGCGTTCTTATAGGTGCGCCCCTTAAAACACGTATAAAAATAAATCTGTCTGCGTATAGTTTTTATTTTTATTTTTATTTTTTATCCATAAGGCTTCCATTTCTATAATCATTCAAAAATAGGCACAAAAAAGATGGTATATTTTATAAAAAATTCTCTCTTTGACTTGAATGTTTATATTGCCAATTCTTTAAAAATTTTTTATGATCAAGTGAAGCTCTGTTTTAGAAGCTATTGTATAAGAGGCTTTTAAATCGTTTTACTTTACCTTTTTTCACCTGTTTCACTCACACTAGAAAATAAGTTCTACTTTATTGAGGCGCTCTATGTCTTTTATGCCTGATCTTTCGACTCACTTCACCCCTCGGTCTTTTTCCGACCATCTTGCCTTGCGATTGTGTCAGATGCTGCGCTGGATGGCGGATACTTATTTTAAAAAACAGTATGGTCATCGTGCGTTGGTCATCGAAACTGTTGCCTCTATTCCCGGAATGGTCGGGGCTTTTTTTACTCATATGAGGTGCCTGCGTAAACGTATCAAAGATGACGAAAATAAAATCCAAAATCTTTTAAATGAAGCCGCCAATGAGCGTATGCACTTTCTAGTGTTTTTAGAAATAGTAAAACCTTCTTGGATGGACAAAGTAGCCATCTATTTAGGACAATTTTTCTTTGGATGTGGATTTTTCGTGCTTTATTTCTGTTCAGTTAAAACGGCCCATCGCATGATTGGTTATTTTGAAGAAGAGGCTGTCAAAAGTTACTTGACCTATCTGCAAGCTATCGAACAAAAGGAAATCGATAATGTTGCGGCCCCGGATCTGGCCCAAAGCTATTGGAAACTTCCAAGCGATGCCAAACTTTCTGATGTTATTATTGCTATCATCAAAGATGAAATAAAACACAGAGAGTATAATCATTTCTTAGCTAATCGCTGGCCCCTGAGAAAGATTTAATCTTAAAAAATCTTTATAATTAAAATTGGGTGTCACTCCTTTTCATTTCCTCAAAGTTACCCTCTTTTTTTTGGAAAGAAAGCATTGTAGGATAAGAGCGTGAGTATAGTATCTGTTTTATGCAGCTTTCCCGCTTCTGATAAAGAAGGTTTGGTTGAGTTACTAACAAAACAGGTGAGAAAAAGAGGTTTTTATGAAATCAAAGATTTGGGGAACGCTTGGCTTAAGTGTATTATTGGCGGCCTGTTCTGATGAATCTTGCAGAGATGGGCAAGTTGTTTCCACTCAACCAGAGTCTCAGTTTAACCAGCCTGGAAGTGTTGCAGATTTTCAAGCTACCAGCGGAGATCGCGTCTACTTCGATTTTGACAAGTACAATGTAAGAGCTGACCAAAAAGATAAAGTTTGTTCCATGGCTCAATGGTTAAGCAAATATCCTAACATCGACATCATGGTCGGCGGATACTGCGACGAAAGAGGCACCACGGAATACAACTTGGCTTTGGGTCAACAGCGCGCCAATTCAACAGCTAATGCTTTGAAGACTGCCGGCGTCTCTGCTGGACGCATCAAAGAAGTTTGCAGCCGCGGCAAAGAACATCCTTTGGTCGAAGGACATGATGAAAAAGCTTGGCAGGAAAATCGTGTCGGCTTGGTTGTCTTAGCTAATCCTGGATGCGCAACGACGGCTGCTCCTGCAGCACCTGCGCCTGCTTCTGATTGCAACGACGGAGCCGAATGCAGCAGCAATGCAGCATCAGACGTTCCAATGCCTGAAGAAATCCCAGCAATGTAACCTCTGTGAAGGGGGGAGGTAATGCACTTCCCTCTTTTACAGATTGTTTATTTTAGATAAATAAGTTGCAGGCTTTGTCTTTGTTCGCTAAAGTTCTGAAAAGCTCATGCTTTAATCATGCTATCTTTCGTCTTATTCCTCATTTTTACACCGCTTTTTGCTCAGCCTAAAGAAGAGCAGTCCAAGATTACAGATACTACTCAGGAATCTCATATTACAAGCAGCCCTGAAAAATCTACTATTTTAAAGCATCCTAAAAAAATCTCTCTTTTGTCTTCCTTATTATCTTCTTTATTTTCAGAAAAAGAGGATACCAAAGGCCCTATAAAAAAACATGACCCCCAATTAAAAAAAGGGTTTTCTGATTTCCAGGAAGAAAATATAAATTCCTATTTTCATGAAAATGAATATTCAGTTCCACAGTACAGTTATAGTTCAGAAATTGTCATAGAAGAAGAAATCAGTCCTGCAGAGCGCAACCAATATCTGGCCAAAGAACCCGTGGGATTTGAAAAGATACTGCAGGAAGAAATTCTAGAAAGATACAAAAACACCTTGGAATACCCTCAATACTATTCGATAACTTTTGAACCTGGAAAAGATCTCTATGAGAATTTTGTACAAAAACGTCAGGAAAAAGGACTGCCTGATACCAACCTCAATTTTTTATCTCAGCTTATAAAGGAAGTTGTTTTTAAAGAAGACAATGAATCTACAACAGAAGTTCGACATTCAGACATGTTCTTGGGTAAAGTCTTCACCAAAAAAATTTACGATGAAGAACAAGCCGTGATCCACAATTTTTCCCAAGGTATCATTCGCTTATTTTTACAAAAACTACCGATTAAAGTTCTTCCAGATCTTGTGCAGTTCCATCCTAACAAAGATTTATACACCACTTTTATGCAAGTTTGTCATCCACACGGGCATCCTGCAGAAGGCGCTATTTTAAGCCCCTTACCAGATTTTATAGAAGCAGTCAGTATTTCAGAAGAAAAAAATCAAAACAATTCTCATCATCAAAATTATTTATTGTCTTTTGATCAATTAAAAGACCCTAGTACAATAGAATTAGGGGTGTTGCATAAATTTTTTAGTCTCCATCACTTATGGCTTGATTGATTAAAAAAAAATTTTTCTAACAAAAATTTATTTTTAAATGAAAATTATTATATGGATATCTTAAAAAAATACAATATTCCTAAAGAAATCCACTACTCTATAAAAAAATTAAATGATTTGTTAAATCACATTACAAAAACCAACCTTTATTGCGGCCTAGCTTCTGGTAACAAAAACATAGACCACTTATGCATTGAAAAAGATGGCAAGTCTCTTTGCTTAGGTTACATCAGCGATCATGACGAAGAAGAAACATTCGATGGTTTGTTGGCCTGCCGAGTTCATAACCATATGACACAACTTTCGGATAAGATTGTTTTTCAAAATTGGGGGAAACAAGCACAGGTTTATCAAAAATTCCAACAATACCGCAGCCTACAAAACAATCCTTCTATTTCTTTTGCTGCTGCAGTAGACCAATTTTTATCTTCTTTAAAAGTGGAAGAGTTTTGTGAAGATAAAAGCTGTGTGGAGACGATTGAAAGAATTTCTTTTCATAACGAAGACCTTCCTGAAAATCTAAGAACAATTACTTTAGGTTCTTTGATGGTCTATCCAAAAGAGTAACCGATCCCTAGATACATTTTTCTTGGCCTTGCAACTTCGCTTGCCAGGTCTGGCCCTTGATCTAAAAGCATTTTTTTGCCATCATCAGGGGGAAGCTTTTTAAAAAAATTGACTGTGAGTATTCGCGAAAAAACTTTTTCTTTGATCAAACCAGATGCCGTTTCCAAGCAACTTTCTGGAGCTATTAATAACCGGATAGAAACTCATGGGCTTCAAATCATAGCCCAGAAAATGTTGTGGCTGGATCAGTACTGTGCCCGTATGTTTTATGCAGTCCATAAAGACCGTCCTTTCTTTGGTGAGCTGTGTGACTTTCTGTGCAGTGGTCCTGTCATTGCTCAAGTGCTAAGAGGAGAAAACGCCGTTCAAAAGTATCGCAATTTGATGGGCGCTACAAAGCCAGAGGAATGGGCAGATGGTACTTTAAGAAAAGAGTTTGGAGAAGATCTTTGTAAAAACGCCGTTCATGGATCGGATAGTTCCGAAAACGCTGCTCTTGAAATCTCTTTATTTTTCAGTGGATTTGAAGTTTTTGATTGCTAAGGAGGCACCTGATGCCTTTATCATCTAAAAAAAATCTGTCTTATTTTTTTAAGCAGCTACCTAATGGACTGTCTTTACTGCGCTTACTGTGTGGCCCGATAGTCTTTTTGACTCTGCTTAAAAAACACTATCTAACCTCCACTTTTTTATTCTGTGCAGGCATTCTGACAGATTTTATAGATGGTCACATTGCCCGTTACTTTAGGATTACCTCTAAAATGGGCAGTATTTTAGATCCGTTAGCCGATAAGGTATTTGTTTCATTAACGGCCTATGGTTTGTTTTTATTAGATGCCATTCCCTTATGGTTTTTTTTAGCTTTGATTGCTCGGGACGTCGTCGTTCTATTAGGCGCAGCGATCAGTTTTTTGCGACCGGAACAACACCCGCAGCCTCTTCCCCACGCCTGGGGAAAGTTTTCCTTGGCCTGTCAAGCCCTTTCCTTATTCTTAGGTTTCATAAATCTATTTTACCACTCAATCAGTCCTTCTTTAATGTACAGTGTTTTTGTAGCGACCTTGGTAACCATGATTTTTTCTTTAAGTATCTATACGGCCCGATTTGTGAGGTATGGATTTTATGAAAAATAAGGTCAGTCTTTTACTATTTATAGGGGGATTAGTAGGTGGATTCTTTTTTTTCTTCAGCCTTTTAGATGCCCTTGCTCCTTTTATCAGTGGTTTTATATTAGCGTACCTTTTTCGGCCTCTGGTGGAAAAATTGCATAAAATAAGTATTCCAGCAACAATTTCATCCGCTTTTCTGACAGTTCTGATGTATTGCGCTTTAATCACTCTTTTTATTCTTTTATTGCCTTACTGCAAAGACTTTATTGTCTCTTCTACCAGTAGATTGTTATTCCATAAAAAAGAACTGATTGCATTAGTCGAACCTTGGGTTAAAAAGTTTCCTTTGGCCGAAAAAAATTGGCCCGATCTTTTGAACTCTTTTGATTTTGTGTTAGACAACAGCCTTTCTTGGTTAAAAGATTGGGCTTTAAGTGCTGTATATAATTCTTGGTGGATAGCCAAACACATCATCACACTCTTTCTTGCCCCATTCATCGCCTTTTATATGATGAAAGACTGGAAAAAAATGATCCTGAATATCTGCGTCTTGGTACCTTATCGTTTTCGCACTTTATTTTATGAAGTTTTTTCCCAAATTGATACCACTCTTTCAGCTTATGTTCGGGGTCAGGCCAGCGTTTCAACCATGTTAGCTTTCTACTATGGAATCACTTTGTGGGCCCTAGGACTACACTCTGGCGCTCTGGTAGGCATGTTAACAGGCTTGTTCACATTTGTTCCCTACTTGGGAATCCTTTCAGGATTTCTGACCTCTGTTATCTTAGCGTGCCTTCAGAACCCAAAACCATCTTTCCCACTTTTAATCTCTATCTTTGGGGCAGGTCATCTGTTAGAAGGAATGTTCTTAACACCAGGTCTGATTGGACGAAAAATCGGCTTACATCCTGCCTTAATCCTTTTATCTGTGTTTATTGCAGGCAGTATAGGCGGAATAAAAGGAGTCTTCCTATCTTGCCCCCTAACAGCTATCGCCGTTGCGTGTTTTAGATGGGGAAGAAAGTACTACATTAACAGTCCCTTTTTTCTAGAAAAATCTTAAGAATGTCTGTTTTATCTGCAGAAAAAACGCTTCAAGATTGGAACTTAAGACCTTCTTCATTTCAAGGCTTTATTGGACAAGAGCAAGAAATTAAAAATCTTAAAATATTCATCACTGCGGCAAAAAAACGTCAAGACCCTTTGGACCACGTTCTGTTACATGGCCCTCCGGGGCTTGGAAAAACCACTCTTGCCCATTTGATTGCGATTGAATTAGAAAGTACTTTTAAGGCGACCAGTGCCCCCATCTTAACGAAAACCGGCGATTTGGCTGCTCTTTTAACAGGACTGTCCCCCCGAGATGTGTTGTTCATTGACGAAATTCATAGACTACCTGTGACTATTGAAGAAATGTTGTATGCGGCCATGGAAGATCGAAAAATTGACATTATGCTGGGGCAAGGACCTCATGCCAAGTCTATGCAGCTTCCCTTACCACCTTTCACCCTAATCGGGGCCACCACCCGTTGTGGCATGCTTTCAGGCCCTTTAAGGGATCGTTTTGGCATTCTTCTGCCCTTATCCTACTATCATTCCCAAGAACTGGCCCTTATCCTTTTAAGAGCATGCGAAAAGTTGGCCTTAGACATTGAACAAGAAGCCCTTTTAGAAATTGCTACGCGCTCCCGCGGCACGCCCCGCATCGCTCTTCGCTTGCTAAAGCGCGTCCGAGACTTTGCAGACGTGTCTCATTCTTTTCCTATTACTAAAAATTTGGCCCAGTACACTTTAGGTGAAATGGGAATTAGTCAAGAAGGTTTAGACCCTTTAGACCAACGTTATCTTCATGTTCTGCAAAATGTTCTAAATAGAGGCCCTGCAGGCATTGATACTCTATCTTCTTTATTAAATGAAACAAAAGAAACCTTAGAAGATGTCGTAGAACCGTACTTATTACAGCAAGGTTTTATTCAAAAAACGCCCAGGGGACGCATTGTAGTCCGAGATTTTCAGTTACAAAATAACAAAACCCTCTGATACAAAAGTTTAGATTTTTTTGTAAAATATTTGTCATCTCATCAAAAAATACGCTTTCTGTTCTTCAAAAACTTAATTTTCTTTTTTAATCTCTATTGATTTAAAATTCAAGTTTTCCTCAGAGTCTAAACTTTCTTGATCAGACTTAAGACAATAATCTAGTTTCTTTTTTTGGTAGTTTAAAATGCTTTGCTCAACCTCATCTGTTTCACCTAGAGACATTCTTTCGCGTACTTCTTCTTGCAAACTCTCAGAAAAACAAGTCAAAATAATGTAATCTGGTTGCCATTCATCGCAATAACCTCATTCTTTACATTTTGAACGAGCCTCGTTACTGATAAAAATCTATCTACGAGATAAAGTCTTGCGCAATAATTGCTTAAAAACTTCAATCTGATCTTGTACAGAGCTCTTGTAAAGACACCTCAACCACGGGTCTTGTCGCATTTTATCTTCAATTATTTTACGAGTAAACAAGTCATGTTGTTCCCCCAAACAATCCTTTGGACAAATTTCTTCAGTACGCTCTAAATAATTTTAATTTTTGATAAAAGGTTCGTAAAAAATTTAACTTGTTATGATACATCTCGTTAATGGAAGCTTCCGTATTAGAATAAAATTTTCGCACGTTATTTATTAATCTAAACGGATAAAATTCCTTTATCACTCCCATCATGATCGTTAAAGGACTCGTCCTCGCAACAATGAACTCGAAAGAAAATTCTGATTTCTGGTGAACATCAGACGAGACCTGAAAATGCTCCAAGAGGCTTACAGGACTTATATTCTTTTCATTAAACTTTATTCCTACTCTCACAGTGTATTTAAGAAGCACTTTTTCTTCATGAAGTCTTTCATGAACTAAACATCCTATTTTAAATATAAATCCAAAAAACAACGTACAAAAATATCTCCATAAATATACTCCGGATCAGAATCCTCTAATGCATCCTTTTGGATAGATTCATTGCAAAAATCCTGCATCTCTTGAAATAAGTGATGAATATTTTATTTTTTAGTATTATTCAATTTATCTTGTACTTTTTCATTAAAACGACGTTTTTCAGGCTCTTTTTGATCGCCTTTTTTCATTTCTTTTGACTTTACATAGTGCCCATCTAGGCCAGCGCTTACTAGCTTAATAAAAGCGGCAAAAAGAAATAGTGAAATATCTAAAATATTTATTTATATAATTTTATAATAAATAAATTATTATAAATAAAAAAGCTTCCACCCAGTTTCACTGTCATTAGGCCTGATAAATTCTTGCTATTCGGCAAAATTTTTGTCAATCTGAAATCAAAGTTTAAAAGCATTTATATATGTTGTCTCCTTTTAACGGCAATTTTTTAGAGTGGTTGCAATGGTTTCCAAAAGCTGATTCTCTTATTCATTGGCTGTGTTGTGCACCGCTTTCATCCCTATTTCTAGCTTGGGCAGCCGTGCTCTTGGGCCTTTTATACAGCTTTAGGATGGGGCGAAAAATTTTAAAGCTCAGTCCAGGAGATGAACGAATGGGGCAGATTGCAGGCGCTATCCAAGAAGGCTCTAGGGCTTACCTACGCTGTCAATCCAAAAATATCCTAATAATCGGAGTCTTAACCTGTGGGATTATTAGTGCCTTTTTAGGTTGGAAAACTGCCCTTAGCTTTGCCTGGGGAGCCATTTTATCAGGATTTTCAGGCTATGCCGGCATGTACGTCAGCGTCCGGGCCAATGTTCGCACTGCACAAGCAGCCAAAGAAGGTATCTTTAAAAGCTTTAAAGTAGCATTTCAGTCTGGGGCTATCACGGGCTTTTTAGTGATGTCTTTGGGACTGCTAGGCGTTTTAGGGTTGTGTTGGATTTTCAGTCCTGAAGGAACAACCCAAAGCACAGCTCTGAACCACGCTTTAATTGCCTTTGGGTTCGGTGCTTCCTTGATCTCTGTCTTTGCCCGTTTAGGGGGAGGCATCTTCACCAAAGGAGCAGATGTTGGGGCGGATCTTGTCGGTAAAGTAGAACAAAATATTCCTGAAGATGACCCTCGTAACCCTGCTGTCATTGCAGATAATGTGGGGGATAATGTGGGGGATTGCGCAGGAATGAGCGGTGATTTATTCCAAACTTACGTGGTCACTGTTATCAGCACTTTTTTCATCGCTCTGTCAACTTTCCCCACCATGGATTGGTTAACGCGGTATCCCTTGCTGATCCAAGGAGTTTGTCTGATTTCTTGTTTATCGGCCACTGTCTTTGTGCGTCTGGGCAAAACACAAAATGTGATGAACGCCTTGTATAAAGGACTAGCCGGATCCATCATCCTTTCTTTTACCGGAATTACAGCTTTAACTTACTGGATGTGTGGCTTAACCAAAGAAATTAGCGCAGCCACGTCTTTTCAAGGGATGCATTTTGTCATTGCCAGCGCCATCGGGTTGGTGGTGACCGGCGCTTTGGTCTGGGTCACCGAGTTCTACACCGCCAAAGAGTATCGTCCCGTCCAAAGCTTGGCCAGCGCTTCCGTCACTGGGGCCGCCACAAACATGATTCAAGGTCTGGCTATTTCCATGGAAGCCTGTTTTTTGCCCGTGGTCATCATCAGCGTTGGCATTATTGGTGCGTACGTTAGTGCTGGATTTTTTGGCATTGGTTTAGCCGCTTCTTCTATGCTAGGGCTGACCGCCATGATCATGTCCTTGGATGCCTACGGCCCCATCACGGACAACGCGGGGGGGATTGCAGAAATGTCTGGTATGAACGAAGAAGTTCGTCAAGTAACCGACAAATTAGATTCAGTAGGCAATACTACCAAAGCCGTAACCAAGGGGTATGCAATTGGTTCGGGCGTACTGGCTACTTTTTTATTATTCATGACTTATTCCGATACCATCAGAAAAATGGTCGATTTTGAAATTGTCTTTTCTTTAGAAAGCCCTTTTGTGGTCGTTGGTTTACTTTTGGGATCAGCAGTCTGTTATTTGTTTGCTTCTATGGGTATGAAAGCTGTAGGCCGGGCTGGGGCCGCGGTAGTCTTGGAAGTCCGTCGTCAATTCCAAGAAGACCCAGGTATTTTGCAAGGAACATCTAAACCGGATTATGGTCGCACAGTGGAAATGCTGACTGTGGCTTCTTTGAAAGAAATGATTATTCCGTCTTTGTTATCCGTTTTGGGACCTTTAGGCCTGTACGCTCTGGTTTTAACAGTCTTTGATCGTTATAAAGCATTGATTACACTGGGTGGTTTCCTGATGGGACTGATTGTCACCGGAGTCTTTTTGGCCCTGTCCATGACCTCTGGGGGTGGCGCCTTTGATAATGCCAAAAAATACATTGAAGATGGTCATCACGGTGGAAAAGGATCCTTGGCTCATGCAGCCGCCGTTATCGGAGACACAGTAGGAGACCCCTATAAGGATACCGCAGGACCTGCCATTAATGCTTTGGTTAAAACCGCAACTTTAACCGTTCTGATGTTATTGTGCGTTTGAAACTTTCAGTTAACACTTAAAACAAAAAAGCTCTTCTAAGAAGAGCTTTTTTTATTTTTAGAAGATAAGCTTAACGTCCTTTTTTAAATTTTTGAATCTTTTTTTTCTTATCTATAAACGTAGACTTTTCTTGTATATCCAACTTTAGCGCTTGCATTTCTTGCGAAAGCTTTTCTAAATCATCCCCTGGAATGCCTATTTTAATTAAATCATTACGCAAAGCTTTTTCCGCTTTATTCAAAGGCATGCTATTTTTTTCAATATCTATTTCACAAATAACAATGTTAGAAAGGCTTGCAGCAATTAAACTTTTAATCAATTCCTGCTCATATTCCTGACCCAAGTTTGAATCGATCTCCCAAAATTCAGAAACGGCTTTACGCAAGCCTTCTATCGATCCATAAGAACCCCATGAAATCTTCCCATCCGCCGCTAATTTGTCTATAGTATATTTAGAATAAACGTAGTTAACAATATCATTAGGGATAGCACTCATCACATCATTATCAAAAATAAACTCTTTAAATTCTCCTGAATAAAAAAGAACTCCTGAATGTTTTTTAGAATCAGAAAAAGCTTGAACCGCCCAGTTTTCTGTATATTTCTTGAATAATGCAATCTCTTGCTCTGAAAGACCAGAAATTTTTGGAATATTTGGAAGGAATTCATTGCGCATTTTATTTAATAGATCCTCAGGGCTTTCTGATAAAACACGCCAAATTTTAGGTTTATTCATCCCCTAACTTAAGTCATTCAGTGTTATTAAAGTGACCTGTTCTTTCTGATCTAATTTTTTTATAGATAAAACAGCTGCAGACTGTAGGGCTAATACACCCGCCGCCAACCATTTTATATTTTTTATCATCATTTTTATTTAAATCAAGAAATATAATAAAAGCAAAACATTTTTTATTAAAAAAAATATGAATATCATCAATCAATCTGCTGATTTTATAATATGATGAAAATATTTAAAGATAATTTAGCTGGTATGAAAATTGATTAGATCTAAAAATAGTGTCTGAAAGTGACCTGATACATTCAAGGAGGCTGCTTTCTTTCGAACCTGACCCGGTCCCTCAAAAGAATCACCCACCTTCAGACTTTTCTAATAAAACACAGGCTCAGGATTAAATCAAGAGTTAAATCCAGAATCAGATCAAGTGATCAAGATGTCTTTTTCGTTGTTTTCTTGCTTTTTGTAGTCACGGCTGTTTTACGGACAGCTGTTTTACGAACTACTTTTTTAGCAGTGGGCTTTTTAGAAGCTTCAGTATCCGAATCAGACGTTTTTGTCCCACTCTTGGAAAATCTACGGCCTCCACCTTTGGCTTGCTTTTCCTGACTCTGCTGAATCAGGTCTAAAGCTTCTTGCAAAGAAAAGTCCACCAAGTCCTGCCCCTTCTTTTTGACCGAATAAAATTTACCTTTATACTGCACATAGGGACCAAAGCGTCCAATGCCCAGCACCACCTCTCCTTCCGGCCCCTGACCTAAATTCCAAGGCAACCCCAACAACCATAAAGCCTTTGGTAACGTGACCTCGGATCCCGGCTCTAGGGCTGCAATGCTCACTCTTTTACCATCACAAGCCACATAAGGACCAAAAGGACCATTTTTCAACTCTACCGTATTTCCTGATTCGGGATGAACGCCCAAGACGCTATCTTCCCCCCCTAAAGTCTGCAGCCCTGAAATATAATTACATTCAGGATAACTGTTACACCCCACAAAAGGGCCTGCTTTTCCCAAACGTAACCCTAAAACACCTTCGCTGCATTTAGGACATGTACGATCAGGCACATAAACCGATAAAATTTCCTCCTCTATGGCCTCTAAAACTTCTGCAATACGCAAGTCCTTAGCACTATCCACAGCCTGCTTAAACGAGCCCCAAAACTCTTGTAAGACCTGAGTCCATTCCAGCTGTCCTTCAGAGATTTGATCCAGCTCTTGTTCCATATGCGACGTAAAGTTCTGATCGACATATTGGGCAAAAAATTTCTTTAAAAAAGCCGTCACCACAAAACCTAATTCTTCTGGAATTAAACGTTTTTTTTCTTTGCGAACATAGCCTCGTTCCTGCAATACTTGCAGAATACGGGCCCAAGTTCCAGGACGTCCAATACCCAACTCTTCCAACTTTTTCACTAAAGAAGCCTCACTAAACCGCCCAGGAGGTTGGGTAAAATGTTGGTGCGGTGTCACTTCTTGTAACAAAGCTTTTTGACCTTCTTCCAACCCGGCAGGTAAAGCTGAATTTTCTTCTTTTTCCTGATCGTCGTCCTGCACTTCTTCGTAAAGTACCAAAAAACCATCAAACTTCAACACCGAACCCGAGGCCCGCAGAACGGTTTGGTCATCACTGCCTAAAAACGTCAAGCTGGTCTGTTGGTATAAGGCATTGGCCATCTGACTGGCCAGCGTGCGATCCCAAATAAGTTTATAAAGACGCCACTGGTTGGGCTCTAAAATACGTTGCAAATCTTCCAGTGACAGTGAAAGATCCGTAGGACGAATGGCCTCATGCGCTTCTTGGGAATGTTTTTGTGTCTTATAAGAACGCGCTTTAGGAACCAAATATTGATCCCCAAAACGATTTTGGATATAAGCCCGGGCTTGGGTGACAAACTCGGGTACCAAGTAAAGGCTGTCCGTACGCATATAAGTGATCAGCCCCTTGATCTCTCCGTGAATATCGATTCCTTCATACAACTTTTGGGCAATCTGCATGGTTTGAGCCGGGGAAAAGCCCAAACGGTAAGAAGCTTCTTGCTGCAATGTTGCGGTAATAAAAGGAGGAGCGGGTTGGCGTTGGACCGGTTTTTGTTCAATTTTTGAGATATGAAACTGCAGCGTTTCCAAAAAAGCCTTCCATTCCAGAGCTTGATCTTGGCCAGTAATCGCAAACTTATCCAGTTTATTCCCCTGAAACACAACCAATTGGGCTTGAACGTTTTTTTTCAAATCAGAAATCTCAAACAGCCCACGAATGGTCCAGTACTCTTGACTTTTAAATTTCAAGATCTCCTCTTCCCGTTCCACCACAATACGCAAAGCCACCGACTGAACACGCCCGGCGGAACGACTTCCTGGCAATTTTCGCCATAAAATCGGGGAAAGCGTAAATCCTACCAAGTAATCTAATCCCAACCGGGCTAGATAAGCTTGCACTAGGGATTGATCAATCTCTCGGGGATGCTTTAAAGCCTCTAGAACCGTTTCTTTGGTCACTGCATTAAAAACAACGCGCTGCACTGTGACCGAGGATTTCAAGGTTCCAGACTCTTGTAAACATTGTAAAATGTGCCAAGCGATGGCCTCTCCTTCCCGATCCAAGTCCGTGGCTAGAACCAAAACTTCTGTGTCTTTGGCAGCCTTTTTAATGGCTTCTAAAGCTTTTTGAGCTTTATCAATGACCTGCCAGGTAAAAGAAAAGTTTTCGGGATCCACAGAGCCTTGCTTGGCCGGTAAATCTCTGACATGACCTCCACTGGCCAAAACAACATAGCCCTTAAGATACTGGGAAAGGTTTTTAGCCTTGGACGGCGATTCAACAATAATAACTTTAGAGAGCGCTTTGGAGCTCATGATCAATATCTTGCGTAGTTAAAAAGAAGAGTAAAGGAATCTGAGCCCTTATAGCAAGCTATTTAGGATTTTTTTTTCGCAAAATTTTTACTTTAAAAAACGTTTTTACAAAAAGTTATCCAAAAAATTAAAATATTTAAAACAAATATTAAATAAAAAAGATATTTTTTTTATTGATTCAGATGGTTTAACTTTGGCTAGAGTAAAAAATAACTAAGACTTATGTTTAAAAATAAATCAAGTTTAATTTTATGTTTTTTAATAAAATCAACCAGCTACGCTACCCCTTGGAATGAAAAAGAACCTCCTAAAAAGCCTGGTACTTCTTTGAATTCTACCTTGGATAACAGTATCGATGAAGAAAAAGCAGATTCTAAGAATTCAATAGAAGAAGAGAAAATAACAGAAGAAGCCTGTGACAATTATCCAGACCTCCTCTATAAAAGAAGCTCTTCCCCAATGACAGAAAATATGGGCCAGGAACCCAAGAAAAAAGTCCATATTTCAGAAGAAGATTCAGAAGTTGATCTCCTGATCCAAGAAATGCAAAATTTTAATTTTTCAAATCAATTCACAATCACAGAAACATCCACGCAATTAACCCTCTCTGATGAAAAAAACTCTTGCTCTTTTCCTTTCTGGGTGGAACCTAAAAATCTTTTAGAAAAGATTGATCTATCCATCAAACATTTGAAATTGAATTCTGAAATCAAAAAAGATGCGCCAAATCCTGAAAAAGAAAATGGCAAAAAAAATTTTCCATTGATCAAGTCTGTTTTGCCAACTATTAAAAAATTAAAAAAATTAGACATTATGGGCCTTCATTCCGTTGATAGTTCAGAATTTTTGGCTTTCATAGATCTTTCCCAATTAGAAGAGCTCTTTATTTCAGGAGTCAAAATCCTCAAGCTGCCTGTTCACAAAATAAATGTTCCTAACTTAAAAAAAATCCGTCTCTCTTTTCTAGAAAATTTTCATATAGATAACTTTTGTAAACTCAATAAAGAAGGTGTAGACAAAAATTTATTCTTAAAAGGATATTCGGAAAAGAACTTTAATCTGGCAGAAAACGGAACTTTTTCTCCAAAAGCTCCCAAAAATATTTTATATCATAGTGAGGCCTTTGATCATTTCTGGGTCAAAAGTCCTACTAAACCTCAAGAAAGTCGTCCTAGCACCCTAAATGGAATGGTCCCATTTTATCAGTTGACCTTCGAAAACAGTCAACATAGTTATCGTAGGATGCTTGCACAAAAAGTTCAGCGTTCACTGCAAGAATAAAATCAGGACATAACTTCTTTTACGATCCTTGAATTTCATTTTTAATTCTGGTATTTTAAAAACATGTAGGAGCGTAGCTCAATTGGTAGAGTACTGGTCTCCAAAACCAGTGGTTGGGGGTTCGAGCCCCTCCGCTCCTGTTTCCTGCGAGTTAATCCTTTGGAATTTCATTATTTTAACATTTGCGATGTTTTTCTGCTGACCCTTCTTTTATTTTCAGCAATAGTAGGGTTCATCAGAGGATTTGTTCGGGAAACTCTGGGCCTAGCTGCTTGGGGAACCTCTTCCTGGATTGCCTTAAAAGATTTTCCTCTTCTGACCGATTTTTTTGCGAAATGGATTCATAATCCGCTTTTGTTAAAACTTTCCAGCCATTTAGCAGTTTTTTCTTTATCTTTAATCTGTTTTTTGTTCCTGACTCAGTTGCTGTGTTTGTGGATTCAAGGCAGCATCATTCAAAGTATCAATCGATCTTTAGGAATTGTATTTGGCTTGATTCGAGGCTTTATTTTAATAACGACAGGATACACAGCCGCCCTTTATTTTGTAAAATTAGAAGAACATCCCGAGGTCATCACCTCGTGTAAAAGCATTTCTTTACTGCAAAAAGTTGTGTTATCTATGGACCCTTACCTTCCAGAAAAAGTACATTCTCCTCTGTTTTTAGAAAATATAAAAAAGCTTAAAGAAAAAGAAGTGGATGCTCAAAAATTGACAGAAGAGTTGTCAGCTCCGCAACCTCAATAATATTGACTTAAGAAGCACGCCTTAAGGCGAGCGGGAATAAAAAAACACAAAATTGTACTGTTTTATAAAAACTTTACTCCCCCTCCAGAAACTAAAAGTTCTGGAGAGATAGCAATCTTAAACAGACTTCTTTTTTTCTTCGAAAGTTTTTAATAGAAGTTCTTGAATAATAGAAGGATTGGCTTTTCCTTGCGCTTTCTTCATGGTCTGTCCCACAAAATAAGTCAGCAATTTTTCTTTCCCCCCTAGGTATTGTTGCAGCTGTTGTGGCGAATCTTGCAGAACCTCATCGATCCAACCTTGAATGGTGTCAAGATCCAAAACTTGCACCAACCCTCTTTCCTGCATAATATGCAAAGGATCTTTTCCTGTATCCCACATCAACTGAAACACTTCCTTAGCCAGAGGTGAAGATAAGCTGCCTTCTTGCAAACAATGAATCAACTGTGCCAAGTTCCCAGGAGTAATTGGACAGCTCCCAATTGCTTCTTTATCAGGTAACAATGCAAAAAGGCTCCCAACAATCCAATTGGCAACCCATTTGTAACTTTGAGGTTCAGGCTTTTTTAAAGACCCGACACATTGGTCAAAAAATACACTGACCTCATAACAGTCAGATAAAATAGAAGCATCATACTCAGACAGAGCCAAATCTCTTATAAAACGATCTTTTTTCTGGGAAGGAAGTTCAGGCATTGTCTGTGCAATAGCAAGAATGTATTCTTCTGAAAGACGTAGATCAGGCATATCAGGATCTGGAAAATAACGATAATCATCACTGTTTTCCTTTAAGCGTAACCGAGCTGTCGTACCCTTCACAGGGTCAAAGGACCGTGTTTCTTGATGCACCATTTCGTCAGCTTCAATGCATTCAATTTGTCGTTGAATTTCATAGACCAAAGCTTGATTTAAAAAACGCACAGAGTTCATATTCTTCAACTCTACACGTCGCCCTGCAGGATCCCCCGGCAAAGACACTGAAATATTTGCATCCACCCGCAGTTGTCCTTTTTCCATATCTCCATCTGAAGTGTCCAAATAGCGTGCTAAGTTACGGATGCTCTTAACGTATTCTACAACCTCATCAGGAGTCTCAAAGTCAGGCTCGGAAACGATTTCCATCAACCCAACCCCGGCCCGGTTCAAGTCTACTAGACATGTACCGGTCTTTTCATCGTAAATACTTTTGCCCGCATCTTGTTCAATATGCAGACGTTGAATACGGATTTCTTTACCACTTTTTAAAACGTATTTGCCGTTTTCCACCAAAGGATAGCGATTCTGAGAGCGCTGATATCCATCAGGAAGATCTCGGTAAAAATAATGCTTTCTTTCCATCACCGAAACAGGATTAATCATCCCCCCAAGCCCAAGCCCCATCATAATCGCTTTCTTCACGCAACCTTCGTTCAAGGTGGGCAACATCCCGGGGAAACCTGCATCCACAAAAGAAACGCAACTGTTAGGCTCGGCCCCAAAAATACTACTGGGACCCGGAGAAAAAAGCTTCCGCTGAGTTTTGATCTGAAGGTGGATTTCAAGGCCCATCATGGCACGAAAAATTCTGCCTTTTGAAGAAATAAATTCTTTACTTTCCATTACTCTTTTCCTTTTTAAACAAATTTTTTCTAGAAATGAAAATGGGGATTTTTATAGCCCAATTCCTGTTCCAAAACACTTGCAAACTGAAACATTTTTTCTTCCCCAAACGCTGGAGCTAAGATCTGCATGCCCCAAGGCAACTTGCCTGCACCCAAAGGACTGGGGACAGGTACTGAAATTCCGCAGATATTCCCTATGTTGGCCGGCACCGTTAAGACATCATTAAGATACACTTCCACAGGATCCGTGGGCATCTTGTCTAAGGGGAAAGCTGTTGTAGGCGTTGTAGGCATCAACAAAACATCGACTTCTTGGAAAACGCGTTGAAAATCCTGTGATAAAATCTGACAGATGCGCTGTGCTTTTCCATAATAAGAATCGTAGTAGCCCTTAGACAAGATGTAGGTTCCCATTAAAATACGACGCTTCACTTCTGCTCCAAAGCCTTCTCCTCGCGTACGGCAGTAGCTTTCTTCCATCGTTTCAGCGTCCACTCGTAAACCATAACGCACCCCGTCATACCGCTGTAAATTAGAAGCCGCTTGAGCGCACATTAAAATATAATAACAGGGTAAGGCATAAGGAGCGTAAGGCAAAGAGACCATTTTGACCTCACATCCCGCTTTTTCAAAGACATCTCGGCTTTGATGCCAGACACTAAAAAATTCATCTCCAGCCGACTGGTTATAAAGCTCTAAGGGAATTCCCACTTTCATTCCTTTAACACTTTTTCCCAACAGCTTACAAAAATCAGTTCCCGACGCTGTTTCAACACTGGTAGAATCTCGGGCATCTCGTCCACACATATAGTTCAAAAGATAGGCTGTGTCTTCTACAGTACGTCCCAAAGGGCCTGCTTGGTCTAAGGAAGACGCTAAAGCGGTAATCCCAAAACGTGAACAACGCCCGTAGGTCGGTTTCACCCCTACAACACCACAAAAAGCAGCAGGTTGACGAATAGATCCCCCTGTATCTGTTCCTAAAGATGCCAGAGCTAAGGTGCCACTGACTGCCGCAGCACTGCCTCCTGAAGATCCTCCGGTCACACAAGAAGGATCTAAGGGGTTTCGGACAGCCCCAGTGAAGCTGGTGGTGGAAGTAGAGCCCATGCAAAATTGATCTAAATTCAGCTTTCCCAAAAAGACCGCCCCTTGATCTAACATTTTTTGCGTCACTGTCGATTCATAAGGAGGCACAAAGTTATAAAGAATTTTAGAACCAGCAGTGGTTAAAATACCCTTGGTACAAAAAGCGTCTTTGATTCCTAGGGGAATACCTTCTAAGGCCCCTGCCTGACTTCTTGCCAGACGATCGTCACTTTCTTGCGCTTGGCGCAAAGCCTGTTCATGGCAGACCGTGATATAAATATTTAAATCTTTTTTTTCATCAATTTTCTGCAAATAAGTCTGGGTCAGTTCTTTAGCAGAAAACTCTTTTTTTTTAAGGCCTTGAAGCGCTTGCACAAGGGTTAAATGAAGGAGTGAGGAAGGACTCATCTTAAATCTTCTCCTGAACGGGGTACGGTAAAAAACTGCCCACTTGTAACAGCAGCGTTTTGCAAAAGGATTGAAGGTTCAGGACAAGTCTCGGGACAGTCTTCCACCAATGGGCAGGCTACCATTGCCATATCGGGCAAGGCTTGCAAGCAAAGCTCTTCTAGCTTTTCTACCCAATGGAAGACCCTTTCCAGATCATCATGGAGCTGTTTTTCTTCTTCCTGAGTAATATACAAAGACGCGATACGAGCAACATCTTTTATATCATTAGCTTTTATCATTTACGGGGGCCTTTAAAAGGACTTGGTTCATTCTAAAAATATCTGCCCAATAATTCAAGCTGCAAACCAAAAATAGGCAGGATTAACCATCTGTTACTCTTAACAAACTGTGCAAACAATTCCCGTCTGCCTATTTTTTCAAAAAACAATATAATTTTTGCACCAATCCCCAAAAACTTGTTTTAAGGGTTTTGCGTTAACATAGGCCCAGGCTGAGATGTGATTTGATTTTTTGACATTAAAGGTAGGCTTTGGTTAAAATAACGATCCACCAATCCTTCTACTCGAGATGGGCGGGTCAACGCATTCCACTGACTTTCTAACACCACCAAATCTCGGGCAATCACACGGCCATGGGATGAGAGTACTCTGGTCTCTCGTTCCAGCTGAACAACTTTTTCCTTCACATAAAACAAGAATGCTGCGGAAAGACTAGAAACCATAAAAGAAAAAAGAATCATAATTTTTGTCATTTATTATACCTATGTTAAAAATTTTTCGTCGTTTCGAAGTCCAAAACGCAATTTGGCGCTCCGGGCTCGGGGATTTTCTTGGCACTCTTCTTGGCAAGCCATAAGGGGCTTAAGGCTGACTTCTTGCCAAAATGGCCGTGTCTGTTTAAAAAAGTGCTTTACTATCCGATCTTCCAAAGAATGAAAAGAAATCACCACTAAAGCTCCACCAGGCTGTAACACCGAAAGAGCCTGCTGCAGTCCTTGCTCTAATTCTTTGAGCTCATCGTTTACCGCTATTCTTAAGGCTTGAAAGACTCGGGTTGCAGGGTGGATCTGACCAAATTTGGTGGGCACGCAACGTTGGACCAGCTGAGCCAAATCCGTCGTCGTCTGAAAAGCACTGCGATTTTGAACGATCTGACGGGCAATTCTGCGGCTCTTACGTTCTTCCCCATAATAAAAAAAGATATCTGCCAGTTCTTTTTCCGTTTTCGTGCGCAACAGGTCTGCTGCCGTCAGCTTTTGCCCTTGATTCATACGCATATCCAAAGGACCCAGCTTTGAAAAAGAAAAACCTCGCTCGGCGGTATCCAACTGAGGGGAAGAGACCCCTAAATCCAACAAAACACCCCCCACCTTTCGGGCCCCTACCACATCTGATAGATGTGCAAAAGAATCATGAAGTAAATGCAGTTGTTTAAGGCCCAAACTTTGGCCGTATTCAATGGCTGCAGTGTCTTTGTCCAGCGCCAACACATTTAAATTTGGAAAGTGATTGAGCAGGGCACGACTGTGGCCTCCTCGGCCAAATGTGCCGTCTAAAATCCACCCATCAGAGTGCTGGGCAATTGTGGAACGTTCAAAGATCTCTAAAACTTTTTGTAATAAAACCGGACAATGTTCACCGCTTACAGTCATCTTAAGCTACCACCAATCCTTGCTTTTTTTCTTTCAATCTTTGTCGTGCAGCCTCTTGGTGTACCTTAAATTTTTCAGGATTCCACATTTGAAATGTAGGGCCTCGGCCCACAAACGCCACCGTATCTGTAATCTCAGAATGCTGGCACATCTCTTGGGAAAGTGTGATACGCCCTTCACTGTCAAAAGCCAGCGCTTGAGCGTCTGCAAACAGTGCATCAGCCCAGTCATCCCGTCCTTGGGAAAATAAATCCATCTGATCTAAATCTTGGCTGAGCTTTTCCATCCGATCCATCCCAAACCCTTCTAAAGCATCCAAGGAAAGAGAGCGAAAAGTGACAATTCCACGAAAAGACTGACTTTCCAAAACAGAACGAAAAGACGCTGGTACAGATACCCGCCCTTTTTTGTCGATCTTGTTATAAAAAGTTGAAAGAAACAGTCCCATAAACGCCTCAAGTATCCTTACAAAATCGTAAAGATATTACTAATAACATCATGGGTGAGCATGGGAGTCAATGGGAATGCATGGGTTTTTTCTCCACAAAGTTATCCACAAGCCAAAAAGCAACGAAATACTTATCTCATAAGGCTTTTGTACAAAACTATTGCGAGCGGCGAAAAACAATCCACATCTAAAAACCTCCCCAAAACATAGACTTTTGGCAAAAATGGCAACTTTGAACCATTGTTTACCCATTTCATCCCATGCAACAGGCTGTGCATTTGCTAGGCTTCTTACGATAAAGAGGTGCAGAACAATAAACAAGTTCCTTGTTGCTTTGTTAAAAAATGTTGCATTTCAAAAAATCCGATGCACCTTTATGAATCTAATCATCACTAAAACGTCCAATCACGTCATGAAAAATGGGGTGAGCTCTAACCCGTTTACCTCTAAAAACATCATCGACTGTACGTGGATCATTATCTTGATGGGGATTTTAATCAGTTTGGAAAATTCAGAATTTTTTCAAAATCTGGCTGAATTCTGCAGCCAACGCGTTAAAGATAAGCCCCTGAACGCGCCTATACCGCATTTTATGCCCTTAAAAGAAAACAGCTCTTATGCGTTACCATCGCCTCAATCCGTCCGTTTATTTCAAATAGATTTTTCGTGGAAAATCTTAACACAGATCTCGGGACTTTCTTTTTCTATTTTTCTGCACTATAAAAGCCCCAAAAAAGAATCCTGTCATTTTATCGACAAGAGGATTGACTGGAAATTTGTATCTCAAAACTCTAAGTCTGTAAAGATTTTCCTATCATCTCAATCTTTTTTTCCAACTCATCACTTAAAACACGCTGAATACTCTTCTGTTATTTCCAAATCCATACTTGAAAAATGGCCACCCGCAATACAAGACTCTAGGAAAATTTCTGGGAGTACTCCTATTCAAACTCATCATGTAAACTAATTCTTAAATCAAATCTTTTCTATCCCCGTACCAGAACAACATGGCCCCAGAAAGACCTCGCCCAAAATCCCGCAGTCCACTCCCCTCCCCACCAGCATACTCCCCCGGATTTTGGACCATTTGCTTCGACGATGCCTTGCGATACAATCGCTGCTTCCCCTCAGTTAATACCCTACTTTCCTGAAATGGTAAAACAAGAACAATACTCAAAATCTGACCTATCCACTTCAAGCTCTTCTTACGCCCCCACCGCACCAACTTTACCTGGATCAAAAGAGGCCAGCAGCAGCTCTGCTGTGCAAGCTGCACTCATCCTCAGCCTCCAGACTACATCATCTGTGAGGGCAGAGCCGAACAATCTGCCTTACGAACAAGGCGCCCCTGTTGCCAACACGAATACTCCTGCAAACACTCGGACTGTCTGGGAATTGTATTTGGACACTTTGAATGAAAACGATCGAAAATCTCAAGAAAAGTTTTTGGAAGAGTCGTGGTCCATCATGTTGAGCAATCGCGATTCGTATGATTTTTTAAGAACAGATACACTGAAATTCATGAAAAGCAAGATTTACTTAAGCTCTGGCCCTGTGCGAGATGAATTAAGAAGAAGATTCATTGACCATCGCGTAAACTAAGCTTCGGCCTTATGTGCCGATTCCGGGCGTTAATCCACATAAGTCTAAATTATAAAAAGGAAGCATCAATAAAGGCTTTGCTTCCTCTATTTAAAATATAACTGTCCATTACCAAAAAAAAATGGCGGCAAGAAAAATTTAACTCTAAAGTGATAGATCACAATAACCCTGCAAAAAAAACGATACCCATATGCCTTTGTTAAAAAATAACGGCATCAAGAAGTAAAAAAACGCTTATCTTAAAAGATTTTCAAACGGCATATTTCTTTCCTTGCAAGATCTAGGGGAAAATCCACGGGCAAATAAAGGAATAAAATCTTCAGATATAAGAAAATTTAGTACATTCCCTAGATTTTTAAAGAGAGGTCATTTTTTTTATTTAAAAACGATTCCAAAGCCATCTTTTAGGCATAAAAAAACCCTCTCCCCCCAAGGAGGGGGAAAGGGGGCTGTTTTAGTTAGACACTTTCACAATTAAATTTTATTAACCGCGAATAATATCCAACAATTGCTTTGTTCTTCTGACAGCTACTTCATATTGAGGTGCAGTGACCGCAGGACGTCCAGCGCGATCAGCAACAGCAGCAGCAAGGGCACTGTTGGCCAAGTCTGTCACTGGCCTTTTGTTAATCACGCAATCAAAAATAGATGCCAATGTCTGACGCGCTAAGTCATTTTCAGCATTAGCTCTGGCAAAAAGATCGCCGCCGATCTGACGTGAAGCTTGATCTGCACGTGCCACATTCGCATAAGCGTTTTGAGCTGGGAAAATTTCCAGATCCCGCATCCAGGTCTGCACACTGTTTGCAAACTGATTGATCTTGTTTGTCTTGTTCTGGAAGTGATCTCTGACAGCTTGGTCTTGCTTCAAATTATCCACATTCAAGCCATCAGCAGATGAGCAACGCTTAATCAGATCCACAACGGTTGTGTTACCAACAAGCATGTCACCTAGCTTATAATCGCCAACTTTTGTTTTCTTGCTCTTTGTAGGAATATATCCAAAAACGTTTTTAAGGTTTTGAATTTCATTTGCGAAATGAGTGTTCGCAGCATTCAATTTACCAAAAGTAGCAACGTTACCATGAGCATGACGGGTGTCATAGTTAGTAACCGCGAAGGTAGCCATAGCTGCTACAAATTCTTGACGCATATCAGCGAAAGTAGAACCTTTAATAAAGGAGTCTAAGACCGCTCTTTCATCACTTGTCAAAGCATTAGCAGTATCAGAAGTCAAACGAATTCCAATCTTATTGAAATTGCTATCTTCAACATCTTCTACACAACCCTGTAATTGAGCCACAAAATCATTAAACTCTGTAGTCTGAGCTGCAGTAATAGTACCCTTAGAAGCTTTTAGGCTGTTTTTGTAAAGATCAGCTGTAGGTTGATCAAACAATTTCTTTACAACGGAATAGACACTGGCAGAAGCCTGAGCATCAGAAGCAGTATATGTTCCATTATCGCGCAAGTATTCAACTCTGGCAGAAATGTTGTCAGAAGCAACTTTTTCAGCTTCAAGGGCTTTCAAGCCGGCACACATCGTTCCTTTAACAGCCTCAGATGCTGCAACATAAGCTGCGCGAAAAGCCTCAACAGCAGCATTCAAGTCAGCCAATTTTGCTGTCCCCTGGAAATTAGGGTCTTGCAAATAAAGACTTTGTACCTTAGAAACAACATCTGCATCACTCAGAACAGGTGCTGTCAAATTTGTATATTGAGGATCCAAGCTGGCGAAAAGAGCTTTCAAAGCCTCAAACTTTTTGGTCTCATCTTTTTCTGTCAGGGCAGCGTTCAAGTCTTTGACCAACTTTTCAGAGTTGAATTTTAACCCTTCGCTAAACCTTCTGCTTAGATCTATTTCCTTGTTAACTTCTGCAATCAACTTGCTGCTCTTCAACAGAGCGTCAAACTTAGCAGGTGCAGATTCGGCTGTAGCTGTGTCCACAACTTTGAAACCAGCGTACTTGCCGCCAAAAGAACTGACGATAGCTTCAAAACTAGAAACAATTTCTTCTGGTTTTACGTTTGCGCCCAAAGCTTTAGATAAATTTTCCTGAATCTGTTTTGACAAAACTTTGGCTTCATTAACCTTTGCTTGTTCCTCGGGTTTTACGTCTGTTTTAACAGAGTAAGCAAAAATCTCCTTCAAAGCAGCTTGCATCTCTTCAAGAGATTTCGCATCCTGAAAACCGGCTTTCTTTGCAACTTCAGCAAAAGAGTCATTAGGATTTTGAGCAGAAATGAGCTTACCCAGCGCTGATACTAACTTTGCAGCATTTTTCTTAAAAGAAACTTTTTTCCCTTTTTTACCTTTACCTTTTTTACCTTCAATTGTCTCTTTAACAGTTTCAGTCTCTTTCACAATATCCTGAACTTGTGTTAAAATGGCAGGATTTTTTTCTACCATTTCAGAAAGAGTCTTAGCAACATTACCAAGAGCCTCTAAATCCTCTTTTTTTCCAGCAGAAAGCTCAAGAACTTTCTGAACCAGATTTTCAGAACTGAATTGAACGTCTTTATTAGTTTTTATTCTTTTCTTGTCTCTACTCTTTCCTCTTGCACGCGCATCAACGTCAGAACCGAAAAGCATAGATAATGCTAATAATACTGTACTTAATTTTTTCACTTGTACGTCTCCAAAAATTATATTGACCGATTTTTTTTCCGATCAACAACCACATGCACATCCTATCTTAACTCACACTCCTTGTCAATACTTTTTTCACGAATACTACAGCGAACATTACCCTCATTAAACAGTTCTCAAAAAAAACAAATATTTAGACCTTATAAAAAAAGAATTATTTAAAAAAAACTTCAATTAACTTTTAAATTTTAATGAGTAAGATTACTTTCTATGTCTTCCAAAATAGATAACGTCCGCAAGGCTTCTGTGCCGTTCGTCTTAACTGTTGTGCCATTGAGCACGTGATTCATAAATACTTGGCACTCTTTGTACAAAGGAGAAATCGTTTCATAAGAAATAAAATACTCTGCGGCCTCTGGGACGGTCATGGCGTAGACAGACTGAGGTTGAAATAAAAGTTCTTTTCCTTCCTGCGCGCAATCATCCAAAACAAAAGTACCCTCTTTGCCTAAAATCGTCATGCGTTGTTGTTTGGTGGGCAAGACCCAAGAAGCTTGCAAGCGCGCGATGACCTTGGACGCAAAGCGTAATTGAACACAAACCCAATCTGCAGACGTTAAAATTCCTCCACCTTGAGCTTGCACAGAAACCACTTCTTGACATCCCGGCAGCCCCAACACGGCAGACACATCATGGACCAGTAAATTCCAAATGACATTGCGCTCTTTTACAGAAACCCGTCCCCAGCCGCAGCGGATCGTATCAATCAACTGAATATCGCCCACTTTGTGCAGATGTTCTTGTAAAGCACAGTAGGCAGGATGGTAATGAAGAATATGCCCTGTCATCAACACCAGTTGTTTTTCTTTGGCTAAACTGACTAAGCTACGAGCTTGCTGAAGGCACAGAGTTGTAGGCTTTTCGACAAAAACATGCTTCCCCGCCTTCAAAGCTTGTTCGATTAAAACGGCATGTCCATCTGCTGGCACACAAATAGCCACACCTCGAATCTTTGGATCTGATAAGATCTTGTCCCAAGGGCAGGCTTCCACGTTATACTGATGCGCTAATTTACCACAACAATCGGGCTCTTGATCCCATACAGCTGAAAGAGCTTTTAATTCATAAAATGTGCGGACTACATTCCGACCCCACAAGCCACAACCAACAACACCTATCATCTTTTTTTCACTTTTATGAATAACTGAACTTAGCGAAAAGAAACATCTTGAAAGCCTCTAAGCTCCGGAGAGTGCAGAACGTCTGGATCGATGTGACGTAACATCTCCATAGCGCGTATTCCTACATCAAAATGCTGACGCACCCGCTGGCGGTAAAAATTCTTGGCCAAACGTTCCAGTTTAAGTTCCCCGTGAAAAGGACGATCAGATACACACAAAAGTGCCGCATAAGGGACTCGGTATCTTAATCCATTGACCGCAATAGTCGTCGTTTCCATATCTACTGCCACAGCCCGACCCAGCACCAAAAGGGTCTCCATCGCTTTAACGCTTAGCTCCCAATTACGATTGGCCACGGAAAGCACTGTCCCCATCCGCACCCGCCGCGGCATGGCTTGTTCATCAAAACCACACACATCACCAATGGCTTGTTTTAAAACCTCGTGAATAAGCAGCAAACTAGGAATGGGCACATTCAAAGGCATTTCATTATCCAGAACATGATCTTGGCGCATATAACCATTTGCCAAAACATAATCTCCTAATACTTGACTGTGACGTAAACCGGCACAATGTCCCATCATCAACCAACAATGGGGCCGCAATACGGCCAAGTGATCTGTGATAGTCCTGGCATTGCTGGGCCCCACCCCAATATTAACCAAGGAAATACCATTACCATCTGGTCTTACAAGATGGTAGGCCGGCATTTGAAAATGAATGCCGGATTCTTGTAATAAAGATTGACTTAATTCTTGCGGACCCAGAACCCTATCTTGAGGCTCGACCCAACAGGTGTACCCTGAATCTGGATCTTGCAACGCCTGTTGAGCGTACTGAAAAAAGAGATCAGTATACCGATGGTAATTGGTCAAAACAATAAAACGCTGAAAATGTTGGGGTTGGGTTCCACAATAATGTGCTATACGGCCCAAAGAATAATCAATCCTTTCTGCCTGAAAATAGGCCAAAGGCTTGATAGGCAGATGATGCCAGTCCATTTTACCGTCCACAATCTCATCGTCAATAGAACGCAAACAGGGCAGCGGTAAAAGAGATTGAATGTCTGCAACATCTTGAACTCCGGCCAAAATATCCTCTTTTAAAAAATAAACAGGGATCGGCTTAGAGCTTTTAGCAACAATGAACAAGACTTGATCGTACATGGCAATACTTTCCATCTGCTGCAACAGATAAGACTTAAAAATATCTGGTCTGGTCACAGTAATGCCGTGAAAGCCTTTTTCTCGCAATATTCCAAAAGATTTGACCGTTTCAGAACTGCCCAGAGTTTTCCCCCACACACCTAAATAAGGATAGACTCCTTCTTTTTCCTGAGACAACAACTGCAATTTTAACGGGGAAAGGACCGCCTGGCGTAATTTTCCCACGCTTTCTTCATAATACGCCTCTAGACACGCAAAAGCTTGCAAAGGACACGTAAATACTTGCACATCTTTCACGCCAGCTTCTTGTACAAATGTATCTACAACCTTGCTGATATCGCTTGCACTCAGTTCTATCGCTTGTTCCATTCCTAACAACATTTTATCCTCAAATTATCAAGCATCAATATTTAAAACGTTCATGGCGTTTTCTTGGATAAAAGCCCGTCGTGGTGCCACCGTGTCCCCCATCAGTACCGTAAAAAGATGATCCGCCGCTAACGCATCTTTGATGTCAACCTGTAATAAAGTTCTGGACTCGGGATCTAAGGTTGTTTCCCACAGCTCACTAGCATCCATTTCACCCAAACCTTTGTTGCGTTGAATCTCAAGTCCCTTACTGCCTATGTTCATCACGTGTTCCCATAACCCACAAGGACCTGTAATAGCCATCGTCTTATCTTTGTAAGAAAAAGTTCCCTTAGCAGAAAAAATGGCTTTTAAAGATTCATCCAATACGTCATTTAATACACGCAATTCTCCTAAGCCCCAAAAATCTTGGTCAATTTCAAAACGCATCTGCAGTCCGTCCCGTTCATAAGAAAGACGAACCCTGGCCTGCCCCTCTAAAGGTTGAACAGCCCAATTCCAAGAGCCTAATTCCTGCAAAGCGTCCTGGGCTTGCGCACACCAAGAATCAAGATCCTGTGGCGTTCCCTTCAGCAATCCCCTTAAAGCTAGAAACTCTGTTAATTGTTCTTCCAAACCATGATAAGAAAGCCTTTTGATCAGCTGGCTAACCTGTCCACATTTCAGCAAAAAGGCTTGTAAGGCTTCCCCCACCAAAACATCATCTTTTCCCTGGAATACGCCTCCTTTCAAGCCATTTTCCAGCAAAAATCTCTGCAATGCTGAATCATCTTTAAGGTGTACTTTTGCAGACCCCCGACGCACACTGAACAAAGGAGGCTGAGCAATATACAGATGACCTCTTTCAATCAATGGGCACATGTGACGGAAAAAGAATGTCAACAAAAGAGTCCGAATATGACTGCCGTCCACGTCTGCATCTGTCATTAAGATGATGCGATGATACCGCAACTTTTCGATATCAAAGTCCTGCCCAATACTTGTGCCCAGGGCTGTGATCAAAGTTCCAATCTCTGAAGAGCCCAACATTTTGTCAAATCGAGATTTTTCTACATTCAAAATTTTTCCGCGCAAAGAAAGAACTGCTTGAAACTGACGGTTTCTAGCCCCTCGGGCAGAGCCTCCGGCGCTGTCTCCTTCCACCAAGCAAAGCTCTCGTTTTTCAGGATCTTTTTCTGAACAGTCTGCCAACTTTCCGGGTAAAGAAGCGATATCCAAGACACCTTTTTTACGGGTCAACTCTCGGGCCTTACGAGCAGCTTCCCGGGCCATAGAGGCCGCATGAATCCGCTGATAAATCTTTTTGGCCTCTGCCGGATGTTGTTCCAGCCACTGGGACAAGAATTCTACAACGGCAGATTCCACGAAAGGGCGCACTTCGGATGATACCAGCTTGTCTTTGGTTTGGGACGCAAAACGTGGATCAGGAATCTTAATGGCCAATACACTGGTCAAACCTTCACGAATATCTTCCCCCGTAAAATTAACTTTTTCTTTCCTTGGAAATAAATCCGTTGCGTTAAACACCCGGGTCAAAGCTCCCCTCAGGGCCGCCAAGTGCGTGCCTCCATCTTTTTGAGGAATATTATTGGTAAAACACAAAGAAGACTCGTAATAACTTTCATTCCATTGCAAAGCTACTTCCATGGTCATATCTTCTTTGGCTGCTTTCAAAAAAATTGGAACCTCTTGCAAAGCGGTTTTCCCGCGACTGAGGTGCTGCACATACGAACTCAACCCCCCTTGATGCGCAAACACAGCTTCTTTTTCAGGTTCTTTGCGCTGATCTTTTAAAATCAGAACCACTGTTGGATTTAAGAAAGCCATTTCTTGCAGACGATCATGCAAAATCTTAAAGTCAAATTCTGTGATCTTAAAAATGTCTTTGGAGGGTAAAAAAGTAATCCGCGTTCCTTTTTTATTCCCAGGAGCCTTTCCACAACACACCAGTGGTGCCTGAGGAACTCCGTCGTGAAACCGCATATAATACTCGTTTCCATCTCGCCAAATCACCAAATCCAAATAAGCCGCCAGAGCATTCACAGCGGAAACACCCACTCCGTGCAGACCACCAGAGACCTTATAGGAATTTTGATTAAACTTTCCCCCGGCATGCAGGCGCGTCATAATAACCTCCGCCCCGGAAACACCTTCTTCTTGGTGGATGTCTACGGGAATACCTCGACCGTCATCTTCCACCGTCACACTGCCATCTTTGTTTAAAATAACTTCGATACGGCTACAATGCCCTGCCAGAGCTTCGTCGATGGAATTATCCACCACTTCCCAGACCAAATGATGCAATCCGCTTCCATCGTCTGTATCCCCAATGTACATACCCGGGCGCTTACGCACCGCGTCTAAACCTTTTAAGACTTCAATATTTTGGGACGAATATTTTTCCGTCATTCCCTACTCCTTAAGCTCTGCTTGAATGGCCAAAGTTTACGTTGCAACTTCTACCCCTCTTTTGCATCATTCGTACTAAAGAGGAATTTTTGCAACAGACTTTCTAAACTCACCGGAGGTTGAGTCACGGAAATGATGTCCCCCGGCCCTAAGACCTTACTTTCATTCCCAAGAATCAAATTCAAATAGGCCGACCCTAAAAGTACTCCTCCGGAAATAGTTGCCATACTGTCCTGAGCGACAGGAATAGTCTTGTCAATTTTAAAAGTTACTTTAACTGAAAATGTCTCGGGGACCAACGAAATCCCCGTTACTTCTCCTACCGAAACGCCGTTCACCTTAACGGCTGCCCCCTTCGTTAACCCTTCCACCGAATCAAAATCTGCCTGCATGGCTACAAAAGACTGGTCATAGCGATATTGGTAAAAATAAGCTGCTGGAACAAAAAGCGCGACTACCGTCAACACTACTGCGCCCAAGAGAACTTCAAACCGCTGACTTTTAGGATTCACAAGCCTAAACAAATCACGACAATGTTTCAGGAGTTTACCATTATGTTAGAAAATAGACAAGATTAAATTTAAATCCCAAAACCCGGCATTAAAAGTTTTAACAATATAAATAATCTGGCAATTTTGGGGCTCTGTGTTTTTTTCTTATCATTTTCCGTAAAAACCACCTGAGACAGGTACAAATTACTTACTTTAAATGAAAGGAAATCATCCAAATTCTTGAAAAAAGAGAGCTTGCATTTATATTATTGAGTTTTATTGTATTTTAAACTAGAATAAAAGAAATATTTTTAGAGTAAATTGTGGACTGTTTTCGTATTATAGGCAATGGCCCCCTGCAAGGGGTCGTAGAAATTAATGGAGCCAAAAATGCAGTTTTGCCCCTGATTGCTTGTGGTCTACTGACGGACCAGGAGCTTTTTTTAGAAAACGTCCCTCTTTTGGGCGATGTGCACTGTATGATTCAGCTGGTCCGCAGCCTGGGGATGGAAGTCACACGAGCTGACCACTCTTTGACCCTCAAGACTCCTTCTGTCACCAACTTTGTGGCCTCTTATGACTATGTACGCAAAATGAGAGCCTCGGTTTTAGTTTTAGGAGCTCTGTTAGGCCGGTGTGGTAAAGCAACTGTTTCCTTGCCCGGAGGGTGTGCCATTGGCCCTAGACCTGTTGACTTACACATTCAAGGATTAGAAGCCTTCGGAGTCCATATTGACCTGGTCAATGGATATATTGTCGCACATGCCCCTGGGGGGCGGGTTTTGGGTGGAAAATATACCTTCCCCAAAGTCAGCGTTGGAGGAACGGAAAACCTACTTCTGGCTGCGGTCTTGGCCAAGGGGGAAAGCTGCATCGAAAATGCTGCCCAAGAACCCGAAGTGTCTGACCTGATTGAGTGTCTGTGCAAGATGGGGGCAGAAATTGAAGGCAAAGGAACGTCCACACTGCACATTCAAGGAAAGGATTTTTTAAACGGTACTCGACATTATGTCCTACCCGATCGTTTGGAAATGGGCACTTATATTGCGGCTGCTTTAGCCACAAAAGGCGAATTAGTTCTAAAAGGTTGCAACGGAGAGCTGATGGCCTCTTACAAGCCAGTCCTAGACCAAATGGGCGTCCTATTACGAGAAGTCCAACCCTCCGTCTTTCATATTAAAAGCCCCGGTTCTTGGCCCGGCTTTCACATTCAGACGCAGCCTTTTCCCGGATTTCCTACCGACCTCCAAGCTCAATTCATGGTATTGGCCCTTTTTGCAAATTCTGCGTCCAGTATTGAAGAAAACCTCTTTGAAAATCGGTTTATGCATGTGGCAGAATTAAATCGTATGGGGGCAAACATAACAGTAGAAGGCAAAACCGCCTTTATTCCCGGGCAAGCTCACCTGATTGGAGCTCCTGTTATGGCCACCGATTTACGAGCCTCTGTCAGCTTGGTCTTGGCAGCCTTAGCAGCCAGCGGCGAAACTATCGTACGGCGCGTTTACCACTTAGACCGAGGATATGAAGACTTGGTAGGCAAACTATCCCGATGCGGGGCTCAAATAGAACGATTAACTCAAGAACCGGGACAAACAGCTCCTTTGGCTCATCAAGGAGTCTAAATTTTCAAATCATCTTCTTTCAAAAACCTGCTTTTGTTCATTAAAGAACTCCTTAGGATAAATCAATTAAAAACAATAAAACATAAACATAAAATTTATGTTTATGTTTTATGTGCTAAATGATAGTGTTAATTGATACTAAAAATTAAAAAATTTTGAAAACCAATACTTCATCTTGGAAACAGCAGGAGTAGAAAATATTTCTTTACAGACGCGCAATACTAAGCTACATACTTTCGTAAAAGATTTAGTAGAAGTTATAAGTAGTCACGATAATGATGGCTATCATCATCTAAAATATCAAAATGCCGTACAAAATCATCAAAAATTAAAGGATTCTATATTGTGTATGAAAGAACTCTTGAGCGATACAAAAAGTCGTTTGATTCGTCATGAAGACCGCCAGTCATTTTATAATATACCTCGTCAAATCGGATATAAAAATAATTTAAATTTTGTAGACGATTCATACGTTCTAGAAACGAATATTCCTAGCCTAAAGGATTTTCACAAAAAGAACTTGCTAACGCAAGACGCACTTATCAAAAATTTGAATAGATCTATGGAAAGTTTCGAAAAATTAGAAAAGGAAACACTCCCTAACACAAAAAAATCAGTAACGGAGTCCGATAAAAAAATGCACCAAACTGTTATAAAATACCTAATGAGGATTAGTGTTTTATCGTCGATTTTTTTTTGATCTCTGATAATGCTAACAGCGCAAGCGTTTACCACACCTAAGCTTCTTAAAACAGACTCTACCAAATCAACATGGCGAAAACTAAAGGTGATTAAAAGACACTCTGTTAATAAAATTCCTTATCCTCATTACGCATCAGTAGCAAAAATACTTTTAGTTTTTAAAAAGTTCTCTGCTTCGCCCACCACAACTTCTTCTTTACAAACCGGGCGAACTATTCCTTTATTGTTTAAAAAAAATCTTTCCAGTTTCTTTTTCCTACAACTTTTTTATCCCACTCTTTCAATCCATTTTTTCCGGTAATCGCTTCTTCTATTTCAAGAATGGCAGAACGCAATTGTGAGTTCGTCCCGTAACTTCCCTTTAAGCTTTTAAAAAGCGCCTCGAACTCTTCTAAAGAATAATCGTCTTTAGAAGGCTCTTTAGCACGATCAGCAGGATTAGATTGCAAGAAATTAACCAAAGCCTGGGCAAACTGCACTCTGGTTTTTGCAGGATCTTCTTGAAGATCTGAATATTTTTTTATCAATTCTTCAGAAGGTTTCACAAAGCCAAACACACCTAAAAATTCTTCCACAATAACTTCTGGAAGGTAAGAAAAACATTTTTGCCCTAATGCAATAAGTGCTTTAGGAGTCTTTAAAACCCCATCTACAGCTACCACCCACAAAACAGGAACCTCCTTTGTAGAGAACAAAACACTTGCAACATCCTTCCAATGAAAAGTCTCCTGTTCCAAAAGGTGTAACATACGCTGTGCTTTCTGTTCGGATTCTTTCAAAGCAGAAATATCAGCTTTTAATCCCGCATTCTTAAGGACTGGTTCAATTTTTTCAGATACAGGTAAAAAAGAAATGCTGTCATCTGGAACTGTAACAAAAACTTCTGAAAGTTGTTCTTCTGTTTCTTTCACCTCTGTATTACGATCACTTGTTAAAAACGCTACAAGCTCTGTTTGTTCTTCTTCCGGCAGCTCAAGAGCATATTCCAGCCCAGCCTCTTCAAGAATCTTTTGAATTTCCTTAGAATTCAAAGGCTTTTCTTCTTCTGTTTTGACCTTCTTGCATGGCTTTTCCATTTTTTCCAGATCTATTTCAGAACCTTCTTTATCTTGCGAAACCATTGTCAGCTTTTCACCTAAAAATTCTTGCACATCTTTTAATGCTCTGTCTGCAGCAGGAGACGAACCAACCAAGCTGCCATCCTCGCAGACATAAAATTTATACGGACCACCTTCTGCCCAAACAAACACGGGGCAAAAAGAAGCCAAAAAAACCATCCACTTCTTCAACATAAAAACCATTAATTTTCGTAAATCTCTTGGGTATTATATTTAAAAAATAACCTTTTGTGAATATGTTTCTTAAAATAAGCATTAAAAATATCGCTTTTGCAATTGACAATACATACATATGTTATATTTTAAATTGCATTATATAAAGGTCTTAATGAAAAAGATTTTAATATTTCTTTTTATACTCCTGCCTCAAGCGGATGCTCAAAATTATGAATTGTCTCTGGATTTAACTAATTTTAGCGGGCAGCATTCTGACGCCGCTAGTCTTGAAAAGGTAGCCTTAAGCGATGACCCTGAAGCTTTCTATGCTTCTGTAAAAAATGCTTTTATTCAAGCTCTACACTCTTTGAATCATGAGTTTATGAATGTTACTAACATAAATGGGATAAGTTTTAAAAATTTTGCAATCTCTAGCCCAGAAATCAACAGGATGTTAGAAGCTTTGGTGGACTGGACTTTAACCCATCAGCAGCCTGAAAATATCCACAATGCTTGCTGGCGGATTCGCTTTGACAAGACGTACAGAGCAGAAGAAATATCCGCCTATTACGCAAAGCACAACCCAAAAAAAGATACCCCTGAAGAAATCATTATATACTTGAAAAAAATAGATTTGAGCGAGTAATTTTTGTTATTTGGTGGCTTTTTAGGGCGGGCACATCCATCAAACGAAGCACTTCTTTTTAATGGACAAAGAAGTGCTTTTTAAAGGGATTGAACTTTAAAAATTCAAAGCCCTAAACCTATAACGCTCTGATATTTTTTAAAAATTTAATTGTTATCAGGGTTTCTGGTAATCCGCATCCTCAATCCTACAGACACAGGATTTGCCTGATTAGGAACGTTGTATCTATAATCAAGATTTCCTTCCGCAATATTCGCAGTAATCAAACAATGCCCCCATGGATGTATTCCTTCATTTGCTGGCATTTGAAAAACTTGCCCAACACGAATCTTCTCTGCCAAGCCGGTCACTGCCCAAATGACGGGATCGTTTAGCCGCACAAACTCTTTAAACTTCATGCCATCTATCATCAAATTCTGAGACTGGACATTCAAATGCTGTATTGAGGCATAATACTGATGCAAACACAAGTTACCAAACTCAATTGGATCTGCGACTTCAGTGACAGTTGCATTATAACCAAAAAGTTGGTTATTAGGATCAATAAGCTCTACAGAGACTGTGTAGTCTTGGGCAGAAGCCGTGCTTTGAAATAAGGATAACGCAAAAAGCGCTGATAATAAAAATTTTTTCATAAAAAGTCTCTTAAAAACAACACCTCAATGTATCATTGATTTTAATCAAAAAAAAAAGATGGACTTTTAATTTTTTTTAATATTTTTTTCAAATATATTCTTCAACGTAACCCCAAATCCTGCGATGGGTTTGCTTCACTGACCGACCTTTTTCCAGAAAAATACAGTCAGAAAACTCAAGATAAGCATCCGCAATTTTCTGATGACACTCTAAAGTCTCTTGGTCCCAGTGGTTGGCATAAAAACGTCTTTCACAGCGCCTTTTAGAAATAGCGACATCTTCTTGCAAAACAAAAGTCATATCTGGGATCAATAAAGCATCACACAACTCGTGCATTTTTAAAACTCTCTCAACCCCTAACCCCTGAATGATTCCCTGATATACCAAACTAGAGTGAATAAAACGGTCACACAACACCCACTTCCCCTGAGCTAACGCAGGACGAATCACCTGATGAATGTGATGGTGTCGTGCTGCCAACAGCAAACAAAGCTGGGCTTCAGGATCCAACTTTAGATGCTTCAGGTCCAACAAGATTCGACGCAATTCTTGCCCCAAAGCACTCCCACCTGGTTCTTTGGTCTGCAAAAAAGGAACTCTAAACTCGGCCAGTTTTCGGGTTAATAATTTAACCTGAGTGCTTTTTCCCACTCCTTCACCGCCCTCAAAAGTAATAAAAATAATTTTTAACAGATAGCAATCTACCCCTTAAAGTGTAATACCCCCCTTTAAAAAATAAAAGGGCCACCCAAAGGCGGCCTCGCTTTTGCCTCTGTCACAAAAGGCTTTTATTTTAAAATAAGATCTGATATATTGAAAATGAGGCGGTCGTGGCGGAATTGGTAGACGCGCAGCGTTGAGGTCGCTGTGAGGCATCTCGTGGAAGTTCGAGTCTTCTCGACCGCACGCCTTTACCTAACACAAATAATCTTGGCGAATAAAATGGACGTAAAACCAGGTTTCTTCGTGGGGTATTTGAACTATTTTTTCTTTTCCATCTTCTTGCTTCTCTGTTTTTTCAATCATCATGATTTCGGTTTCATAAGAACACTGATAAGAGCGATAGAGCATATCAACATCTTTATGGGAAATCATGATTTTAACCTGTCCACCCGCAATCGCTTGCTTTAAAGAAGCACCTTCTGGATTCTTTTCCAAATTCACAGAATTTTTTCCCTCTTCCTGTTGCGCCACAACTATTGCAATCATCTGCGTAGCATCCTCAGGTTGATCGGGCGACCAACTTGCTCCGAAGTCCAAAGGCTGCCCAGGCAAAAATACCTGATTTGCGTCAAAAGTTTTAAACCTCATTTCATAAGGCTCGCTTTTAATTTCAAACACATTGTGGCTGGCATCAAAACGATGAAACAGCCCTTGGTGCAAAAATCGACCCCTTTGTTCCCAAATAATATGAACCCCGTCTACCACGCTTTCTTTTTGCAAAGAAACTTTTAAATCCGCTTTTCCAGGTTCGGCTTGAATATATACCATTTCAGGAACCTCACCCGTAGGCTGGATGGTGGCTTTGATCATCATTTTTTTAGGAAAAAAGTCTGTGGCATCGATCAAAGGTTCTTCTTCTGACTCAATGATCAAAATAGCTTTTTCATAATGATCTGATTCTAAGTTAGTGAGATGATTATTAGGCATTTTTCCTTACAGTTTATGTTTTGTTCAAACAGAAATGATACTGTTTTTACAGACAAAGATTGGATTACGTATGATAAAACGCTTTTTTTACCTGCTATGGCTGATCTCTGGCCTACTACACGTCAGAATTGAAGGAACAGCAGATAAGGTAGATAAAATAAAAGATGAAGTAATAAAAGAGGCGAAAAAATACCGGCCTTCTTCCCAAGCGCAGGAAGAAGAATTTAATGCACTTCTTGATCACCTGAAAAAAGCCAGAGACATTGAAAATGTTCAAAGGCTTAAAGAACGCCTTCAAAACTTTTTTACATATCAAAATAAAAAGACGAATAGACATTGATCTCCTGGTTAGTATTCTTCTAATTCCAAAACCCATCCGGCAGACTGCTTCCATTCATCGTATAGGACAGAAAAATTCTTCACCATCATGTACAAGAAAGGACGATAACTGATGTACCCCTTCAATCCCTTAGGGACTTCAACTTGATTCCCTTTGCATAACAGCGGAAAAGTTTCGTTTTCATCAATCAACAAGACAGATCCTTCCACTGCAGGCCTTTTCAGGACAACTTTTTGTTGATGAACCTGATGAGTCACAAGAGGTTGAATGCAAGCAACTTTTAGCAAAACTCCGGGCCATAAGTCTTCTAGGTTGGGGGGCTCTTTATCTTGACACTTAATCACTGACCCATATTTTTCAAGGACACCTAAATTTAAACAATGTCCCGAAACAGTTCTCACAAAATGCCCCTGAGACAAGGGAAAAAGAGTTTGGCTGCACCCCCTGACAGCCTCAAGAGGTAAAAGCAGAGGATATTGGTCTTCAAAAGAAGGCGGAGTAGCAAAATCCTCAGTTTTTTTCTGCAGGACTTTGAACAAAGCAAGATCTGTAGCGGTATGCATCATGGACAATAAAAGGCTTGACAAGTTTTTTTTAACGGTATAATCTTAAATCAGAAAGCGGGCGTAGCTCAGTGGTAGAGCATAACCTTGCCAAGGTTAGGGTCGAGGGTTCGAATCTCTTCGCCCGCTCTTTCTTTTCCTTTTTCTGTATGTTTGTTTTTAAGGGTTCAAAAAGGACCTTTTTTCTGAAATAAAAAAATTAGATTTTTTTTAATATGAAGTAATATGAAAATGGGGGGGGATTTTAATGTGCCCAGAGCAGGAATCGAACCAGCGACACAAGGATTTTCAGTCCTTTGCTCTACCAACTGAGCTATCTGGGCTAATCCTTTGTATTATGTCACGACGGATTTCCCTTTGTCAAGAAAGGATGTTTATTTTTTTGATCTGATCTTCGATTATATGCGGCTCAAAACCTTTTTTCACTTTTGCCTTTAATTTGCCTTTTAAGAAATAAAAAAACTATAATAGAAAAGTAAAATAAAAATAATTTTGTATCCATGCAGGCTGATGACCAACAGTCCGGTTTAGTCAAAAAAAGCCTTTCGCTTTCAGGAATTATTTTGATTGCGGGATGCAGTACTCAAGAAATCCCAAAAAATGTCACCCTCTGTGATCACTCTATATGCCCTGGCAGCTTGCGGCCCTACGAGGTCAAAGGAGTTTGGTATACACCTCAAAAGCATTACGAACTAGAAGAAATTGGCATTGCATCTTTTTACGGCGTTTACGACAATGAACACGGCAACGCAAATGCTATGGGAGACATCTACAACCGTTATGAAATGACTGCTGCCCATAAAACGCTGCCCCTACCTTGTGTGGTTGAAGTGACCAACCTTGAAAATGGAAGAAAAGTAATTCTGACTGTCAAAGATCGCGGACCCTACATTCCAGGACGGGTTATAGATTTATCCTACAGGGCCGCTGAATGTCTTGACATACACAAAAAAGGGACAGCCCTGGTAAAAGTAAAAGCTCTGGTAGCCCAAAGCATTTTATACGCTCGTTATTACAAAAATTACAAAAAAAATCGGAAAAACAGCAAGCTCTGCGGGACTAAAATGAAACCCTTTACTCCGTGCTTAAATTTCCCCTATGCCCCTCCACCTTTACAAAAGATTGAAAAAAAGAAGCCTGATCCTTTACCTCTGAAAAACCCCCCTGTCACGTTAGGCAAAACAACTCCTGACAAAAGGTTACGCTTTGCAAAAAAACCACCCGTCCACATTATCGTCTACACCACCTCTTTTGATCGCTCTGTCTGGTTGCAAGCCCACCTAAGATCTTACGGAAAAGTCTCTATCCAAAAGGTACAATCCAAAGGTAAAACCTATTATCCAGTCATAGCTGGGCCTTTTTTGACCGAAAAACAAGTTCAAAGTGCCTTGGCACTCTTGCATCGCTATAAAATTCAAGCCAAGATGTTCTTTGTAAAGCCAAAGTAGTTGTGGGTTGTTTTCTTGAAAAAATCTTGTTTGCGTTATCACTTTTTGGTTTTGGGGTTGCTAGCTTTACAACAAGTCATAGCTGCACCTGAAAAACACTCCAATTCTTCTGGCAATCCTCAAATTTCTACTCTTAAAAAAAACACTTCCCAAGGGCATTCTTTGGCACCCTACGTCTTTTTAAAAGACTTAAGTACGGATACTGTCTTAATGGATAAAGACTCAGAAGTGCGAATGCCCCCTTCATCTATGACAAAAATTCTTACAGCCTATGTGATTTTTAAAGCTCTTAAAGAAGGAGCTCTTAAACTTTCTGATCACTTTGTGGTCTCTCCTGAGGCGGCTAAAAAAGAAGGAAGCAACATGGTCTTAAACCCAGGACAGTCTGTATCGATTAAAGATCTTTTAATTGGTGTTATTGCCGCTTCTGGAAATAATGCCTGCTGCGTGTTGGCCCAAGGGCTGGCAGGAAGCGAAGAAGGGTTTTGTGAACTCATGAACCAAGAAGCACTCAACTTAGGAGCTAAAAATTCACGTTTTAAAAATGCTTCTGGCCTTCCAGATCCTGAACACTGGAGCACGTGCCGAGATTTAGCCCTGTTTTCAGAAAAGACTTTGCAAAATTTTCCCCAAGAATATAAAGATTATTATGCCATTCAAGAGTTTACCTTTAATAAAGCCAAGCACCTAAATCGTAACTTACTGTTACGAAATGGCTTTTCCGATGGCTTTAAGACTGGCAAGACCGACGCGGGCAAGTGTGGAATGGTCGCTTCTAGCCAGCGTGAAGGACGCCGTTTATTACTGGTCGTCAATGGTATTGCCAATGAAATTTTAAGAGCTCAAGAAGCCCGACGCTTATTGGATTGGGGCTTTTCCTTCTTCGTTCCCGCCATCGTTGCCAGCCCCTCAAAACCTTTTACTTCTATTGCAGTAAAAGGAGGCAAGGCCGATTCTATACAGCTTGTCACATTAAAAACCGCAGGGATTTCTCTGCCTCGGCTTTTGTTAAATAAAGGACAGGTTAAAGTAGAACACTTTTCTCATGCGCTGGCCCCAGTCAAAAAAGGCCAACCTATGGGCAGGATTCAGATTCTCGTTCCCGAAAAGACACCCATGGTCTTTACATTAGTTGCTGATCAAGATGTAGCAGCACTTTCTTTTTGGGATAAAATAAAACATTTTTTTCACTCGGCTATTAAATAATCTATAGACTAAACATTTAAAACTTCTTTCCCAGTTTGACTTTTAGATTTTAAAGAGTCATCTTTTACAGAGTTTTTTTTTGCGTCAAAGTCAATGATCAAATCAGTTCTGAAAAGCGTCATTGCTGGAACTTTTTTATGGTTGGCGTCTCACTCAGTCCGTCTGGTTCTAGAAAACTTTCGTCCTTGCACCTTAACGGTCAAAGGGATTGCCGAGCGAAAAGGAAAAGCTGACTTTGCGGAAATTACCATCACCGTATATGACACCGACGATTCTTTGGAAGGCCTTTCTAAAAGCTTAGACACTTCTAAAAAGAAAGTTCTTGCTTTTCTGGAACGTTATGGTTTTGATCCTAAAAAAGTCACGGAAGGTATGGTTAATTTTAATGATCGTCTTACCGACCGGTATAACGGTGGCGTCGATAGCAGCAAAGGACAAAAACGTTATACCTGCGAAACCACTTTATATCTTCAGACTCCTAAAGTAGATGAAGCGCAGGATCTATCCAAACATTTTTCCGAACTGATTTCCCAAGTTGTCTTTCAAGCCAGCGTTTCTTATCGTTGCAAAAAGTTTGATTCTCTGAGGCCTGAAATGCTTTCTGAAGCTTTAAAAAGCGCCCGAGATGTGGCAGAAAACATCGCCCGTACTTCAGGAACTGAAATTGTAGGGATTTCATCTTTAAACCAAGGAAACTTTTCTATTGAAGATGAAAGTACCTCAAATTCCCAAAATTGCTCTCTTGGGCCCGTATCCAGGGATTACAAGCCTATTGGATGATACAACAACATCCGCATTGTCAGCACAGTGATCTTCTTTCTTAAAAAATAACAACAGCTTTCAACCTTGACTGCAGATCTATTATGCCTAATACTTTTTCAGAAGGATCCTACTTTTGCTGATATGATCAAATCAATTCTGAAAAGTGTCATTGCTGGAACTTTTTTATGGCTGGCATCCCATTCAGTACGTCTGGGCTTGGAAAACTTCCGCCCCTCAACTTTAACAGTGAAAGGTATTGCCGAGCGAAAAGAAAAAGCCGACTTTGCGGAAGTTGCCATCACCGTATACGACACCGACGATTCTTTAGATGGAATTTCTAAAAGTTTAGACACTTCTAAAAAGAAAGTTCTTGCTTTTCTGGAACGTTATGGTTTTGATCCTAAAAAAGTCACGGAAGGTATGGTTAATTTTAATGATCGTCTTACCGACCGGTATAACGGTGGCGTCGATAGCAGCAAAGGACAAAAACGTTATACCTGCGAAACCACTTTATATCTTCAGACTCCTAAAGTAGATGAAGCGCAGGATCTATCCAAACATTTTTCCGAACTGATTTCCCAAGTTGTCTTTCAAGCCAGCGTTTCTTATCGTTGCAAAAAGTTTGATTCTCTGAGGCCTGAAATGCTTTCTGAAGCTTTAAAAAGCGCCCGAGATGTGGCAGAAAACATCGCCCGTACTTCAGGAACTGAAATTGTAGGGATTTCATCTTTAAACCAAGGAAACTTTTCTATTGAAGGCGACAATGATCGACAAGAATCTGGCAGTTTGTATAAAAAGATTCGAGTTGTCAGCCGAGTTGTTTTCAAGATCAAGAAATAACCTCTCTCTTAATCATACACACTTATGTGATGGAATATAAAAGAGTTGCTTCTTTGAAGAATTTGATTTAGAATAAAAGAAAAATTTTCGGGGAATTATGTCTCGTTTGTGCGCCATCACGTTGAAAAAGCCTTTAAGAGGAAACAACGTCAGTCATGCCAATAACAAAACCAATCGGTTCTTTTTTCCCAATGTTCATTGGGTAACCTTGAAGAGCTCTCTCTTAAATAAAACCATATCTATGCGTTTAACACCTAAGGGAATGAAAACCATCGATAAATACGGAGGCTTGGACGGTTTCTTGACTTTGATGCCTAAAAGGCGTTTAGAAGGAGAGATGCTAAAGTTAAAGAAGGAGATTATGAAACTTCAAAAAGATTAAAAAAGTCAGTAATTTTTGTTTTATTAAGGAGGGAAGAGTTGTATCTTCCTTCTTTTTTTGTATTTGTTAGGTTTCAAATGATTTTTTCCAAAAAATGGGACAGCTTTTTTAGGGTTTTTTGGAATTTTTGCTTAGATGCATTTTCTTTGGCTTCTTTGGGGACATTCTTTTTTTTGCTGGCCAGTTTACTTTCTTATTCTCCCTACGACCCTAGTAGCAGCGTTATTGTACAAGGAGAACCCGACAACCTTATGGGATATACAGGAGCTTTTATTTCCGACCTCTTATTTCAGTGGTTAGGAATAGGTGCTTTTGTCTTCGACTTTCTATTTTTATTAATTTTTATTTGCTTTGCCCTTAGAAAACCTATTGGCCTATGGATTACCTTAGGATTATGCGTCTCCTTTTTCTTAGGGTTAACACAGCAAGCGTTATTTCCTGAATTAGATATGCTGTATCCCAACGGGTTTGCCGTATGGTTTTTTACAATTCAACCCCATTGGGCCTCTACAAAGACTGTTTATGGTACTGTTTTAGCTTTGATTGGAATAGGCCTAACAGCCTATATCTACAGAAAACTGAGCAGAAAACTTGCCTTTCAAAAGGCAGAAAATGCCCTACATCCAGATTCCTTTATTATAGAGCCTCAAAAAGGACGTCCCAGAAAGGTGAAAAAACATTCTGCTTTGGGAAGCGCAGTATCGGCCTTATCCACAGATCCCATTCAAAAATTACCTCCTTTAACGTTTCTCAGCCAGCCGCCAATTTTGAAAGAACGCCCCGAAACCGGGGATTGGGTAGAAGAAAATGTGCGACGCCTACAAAAAGTCTTGGAAGAATTTGGCGTCAAAGGATCTATTGTCAACGCCCGCCCCGGCCCCATCGTGACCCTTTACGAATTAGAACCCTGTGCTGGTGTCAAGTCCTCGCGTATTATCAGCTTGGCTGACGATATTGCACGGTCTATGAGTACTATATCGGCACGTATTTCGGTGATCCCAGGAAAAAACCTGCTAGGTATCGAGCTGTCAAATACAGTTCGCAACCCAGTCTATCTTCGGGAACTACTCTCTTGTACAGAATATAACCAATTTGAAGGGGCTTTGGCCTTGGTCCTGGGAAAAGATATCGGAGGCCAACCCGTCGTCGTAGATCTGACCAAAATGCCCCATTTATTGGTGGCCGGAACCACAGGATCGGGAAAATCTGTAGGAATCAATAGCATGATTCTTTCGTTGCTTTATCGCTTGTCCCCTGATCAGTGCAAACTATTAATGATTGATCCCAAGATGTTAGAGCTGTCCGTATACGAAGGAATTCCTCATCTGTTAACGCCAGTGGTCACTGATCCTAAAAAAGCCATTGCTGCTCTTAAATGGACAGTTCAAGAAATGGAAAACCGTTATCGAAAAATGTCTCAAATGGGAGTGCGCAATATTTCTGGATACAACGAACGCATCGCACGCTCTAAACTAGGCAATGAACCTTTGGAACGGAAAGTACAGTTGGGTTTTGGCGAAGATAATCGCCCCTTTTTTGAAAACCAAGCCCTTGATTCAGAAGAAATGCCTTATATTGTCGTCATCGTGGATGAAATGGCAGATTTGATGCTGGTAGCAGGAAAGGAACTGGAGGTTCTGATCCAACGGTTGGCTCAGATGGCCCGGGCAGCTGGTATTCATCTGATTATGGCCACTCAACGCCCTTCCGTAGATGTTATTACAGGCACCATCAAAGCAAACTTCCCCGCCCGAATCAGCTTTCAAGTCACTTCTAAAATAGACAGCCGCACGATTCTAGGGGAACAAGGGGCTGAACATCTTCTGGGACAAGGGGATATGCTGTTTATGTCTTCTGGGGGAGGCCGCATTACCCGCGTTCATGGCCCCTATGTCAGTGAACATGAAATTGAAAAAGTAGTGGCTTTTTTAATTGAAAGCCGTGAACCTGCCTACGTAGACATGTCTTTAAAAGAAGAAGAATCTGCGACAAGTCTTCCTCAAGAACCAGGAGACCCCTTATACCAACAGGCTCTGGCCATCGTCCAGCGCGACAAAAAAGTGTCCACCAGCTATATTCAAAGACAACTGCAAATTGGGTACAATCGGGCAGCACGCATCGTAGAGCAGATGGAACAAGAAGGTCTGATTTCCCCCCCTAATCATGCAGGTAAGCGCCAGGTATTATTTTAATAATCAAGATCACCTTATAAATCTTTTAACCTATTCACATGGTTCATAATACGTTGCGCAGACTCTTTGGCACTTAAACGACTGACTTCCAGTTCTAAAAGATTTTGATCTGTAAAATAAAGCAGTGGGGTCTTGTCATAAACATGTTTGGGATCAATGGATTTCCATCTTTCACGTCTTTTTGGGTTGGTAACGCGCCTTAAATGCTCATCTTGGTTAATTGAAAGCTTTACAGGAATAAAAAGTGAGCCCCTTTTTCCTGACATATCTTTGATCTCTTCATACAAAGCTCTGTCTCCTTCATCTTCATAAAGGTTATTCGTTAAAACGTAACTATTCCAAGGGACCTTAGTTAGAAATTTACAAACCTCTATCCTGATTTTAGCAATAGAATCCCAAGCAAACTCAGGAATTTTCGCGTATCCGTCACACTGTAACAGCTGGAAAATAAGATTATTAATCAGCTGATTATCACAAACAATAAAGTCGTAATTTTCAGCCAATTCCTGGGCTATGGTGTATTTACCCACGCCGGGTTTACCCGTTAAATAGATAATAATGGATGTTGGACCACACATCTGTTGACCTCCTTTAAACAGTTTGTAAACTTTACAAACTACCAAACCTTACCAAGAATATTGTCGGACGAAATAGAGCCAAAAAATACCCAAACAGAGAGCTACTGAAAAATAGCGTTGCCCACATTATTTTTTTAAACATCATTTAGCTCCTTACAACCGTTCCTTGGTGATACAAAACCTTCCACTGACCGTTTTCTTTCCGCCAAATGGTTGCCCGTCTTGTTTGTCTGCTGTGATCTTGAATCAGACGATACGTCAGCAGAACATGATCAGGCGCTATTTCCATCACCTCAAAATCAGAGGTTTTCCAAATATCTTGATAACCAGGATCGTTATAACGCTTCAGTAATGTTTCTACCACATCTTGCTTCGTATAAATTCTTCCCGAGGCTCCTACTTCCCAAAATTCATCACACATTTGATCTTCGATATCTTGTTTGGTTTTTCCAAATTTTTCAGGGTGATGAAAAATAGGCTCCCGTGATTGAAGTTCTATCAAAACAGAATTGATGTCAAAAGAGCACTATTTTTTAAGAACAATCTGCATAACCATGTCTTTGTGGGGGATACCCCCGTCCATATATTCTGGACCGCACACCATAAACCCCATTTTTTCGTAAAATGGAATGGCGTGGTTTTGTGCTCCCAGCACTATTTTGTCTACTTTTCCAGAATAAATAATGTCTTTGATGACGTATTCAATCATTTTTTTTCCAAAACCTTTCCCACGGTATTCATACAAGATGGCGACTCTTTCTATCTTTGCTTTTTCAGCACTGTACCTCACTCTGGCCGTGCCTGCAGGTATTTTATTCACTTCAAGAAGAGTGTGCTGGCTTTGGTCATCCAACCCATCCCACTCTTCTTCCTGCGGAACCTTTTGCTCTTCTATAAAAACTTTTTTGCGAATCGACCTGCAGGATTCTAAGTCCAAAACCGAGGTAGCTCGCCTCACTACAACATTTTCCGTCATATTATGCTCCTCATCCAATAACACGCACAGCCATATTTCCAATCTGGAAAATAAGTGTTTAGCTGAATCTCACATAAGGTATGTGTTCATGCGATCTGTGATAATCTGCTGATTGACTACCTTTCCAAGCCTTTATTTTAAAAAGTGCTTTCCACATAAATTGAATCACACTACAGCATTTTTCCCTGGACATAACCAACAACTTCAGCAATGCTTTTTTTAAGGCAAACTTTTATTTTCTGAAAATCAATTTTAATATCTGTTAAGTCTGACATTCACGGCATCAATCTTTAGAAATTTTACTCTCAAAATCCAGATATATGACTTAATCATCAGTTCATTTTTTTAAATTTAAAAGAGCTGTCTCGTGGTCCTCAGCCTCTTTAGGGGAAATATCAAAAGAACGCGGTGCACGTACGACCCGGGGGCGATCTATTTGTTCTGCCGAGACTTGAGCTGAAAAATTAAGTACTGCTTGTTCTTTGAACATCTCTTGGTACACTTCCCTTAGCAACTGGGCATCTAAAAGGGCTCCGTGGTAGCTGCGCTGACTAAGATCAATGCGAAAGCGACGGCATAACGCATCCAAGCTGGCAGGGGATCCAGGAAACTTTTTCCGGGCTAAAACCAAAGTATCTTCCACCGGGTTGTCCAGAGGTTCTTGCTGTAACTGAAAAAGCTCCCAGTTCAAAAATTCCATGTCAAAGCGTGCGTTATGAATAACCAAAACATGCCCTTTAACAAAATCCACAAAAGACTGATAAATTTTTTCAAAAGGCTGAAACTGAGACAAAAAAGATTGGGTTAAACCATGCACTTCTTGAGCTCGTGCAGGAACAGGCCGTCCAGGATTGACATAGCAATGAAATTTATCCTGAACGCACCCGTTCACAGTTTTCACGCAACCGATTTCTACAATGCGGTGAAAACCATGTTCATCTTTTTGTGTGGTCGAAAGACCTGTTGTTTCTGTATCCAAAAAAACCCGCACAATCTCTGACATGACTGAACTCCCTACTTCTTTTTATTATCACTTTTTTGACGTAAAAAAGCTGGAATTGTTAGATCTTCTTCGGAAGCAGAAGTATCTTTAAGGGAAAAACGCTGTTCGGCAAAGGAAGATTTTTCTTCAGGAGCCTCGTAATATTCTGGCACTGCAGCCTTACGACCAAAACCTAATTTTTGAAATAAAGATTTACGAACAGGCTTTTCCTCTTTAACTGGAACGTCTGAAGAAGCAACTGAATAATCATAAGGTGCTTCATCTTCTTGCAAACTGAAAGACGAAAAGTGGTTATAACCCATATCAAAGTCCCCATGCCGACTGCCCAAAGTCCCTGCACCAGGCAAAGTACCAGATAACGCATCCAGTTCGCTGGGTTCAGGAAAATCGTCAAAAGATACAGACTCTTGAACAACAGAAGCTGTTGGTTCTGCAGCCGGAACGCTTGTAGTCCTATCAATATCCGTCGCCACTACGGAAATACGTAAAAAGCCTTTTTCCAAGGACGCATCAAAGGTCGCACCAAAAATAATGTTGGCTCCGTCCTCTTCACTCTTCTCTACCTCGCCATCGATCTGTTTTTTAATATAATTCAAAGCTTCGTCCACTTCAGAAAGTCTTAAATCTGTATTGCCAATAACATTAACCAATACTTTTTTTGCCCCTGCAATAGAGACATCATCCAACAGCATACAAGACAAAGCTTCTTTAGCAGCGTCCAAAGCACGGTTTTCTCCGCTGGATTTTCCACTGCCCATCATAGCCTTGCCCTTTGAATTACGCATCACAGTCCCCACGTCGGCAAAATCTAAATTGATCAAACCTGGTCTGGTCATCAAGCTGATGATCATATCCATACCATTATAAAGAACGTCGTCGGCTTTGCGAAAAGCTTCTTCAAAAGAAGTGTCTTCCTGTGCCAGGCAAAAAAGATTTTGATTGGGAATAACCAATAACGTATCCACACTCGTTCTAAGTTGCTCAATTCCTCTTTCTGCAGATTTCATACGCTTAGCCCCTTCGAAAAAGAAAGGTTTCGTCACCACCCCAATCGTCAAAATACCTTTGGCTCTGGCCGCTGCGGCGATTATGGAACTGGCCCCAGTCCCCGTACCTCCGCCCATTCCTGCGGTCAAAAACAGCATATGAGCCCCTTCTAAGCGCTGCATAACTTCATCTAAACTGGCCTTTGCCGCCTCTTCTCCGACCTCGGGACACGCCCCTGCCCCCAATCCTTTTGTGATTTCAAAACCCAATTGAAGACGATTGTTTGGACTGCACAAAGAATGATTCAATGCTTGTTGATCCGTATTACAAGAAAGAAACAAAACATTGTCCAGCTCTTGCGCTGTCTTGCGAATCGCGTTATTCACTGCGTTTCCGCCAGCGCCCCCAACCCCCATGACCACAATGCGGGGCCCCTTGAAGGAAACCTCTGGGACAGTTGCTTCTTTTGTCACTGTTACCCCTGCTTCCAAACCGTGCTTTAAATTATCCATCACTAACCTCCTGAAATGTTAAGATTTTCCAAAAAACGAAACCATCCTTTTCCACAAGGGGGCCCTGCCCACCTTACGCAAAGGAAAAAGTAAAGAACCCTCTTGCAAAAGCATCGGAGGATCCGTGTAAAAAAATGTCCCCGTTACGGCTGAAAACTCACCCGAAGTAAAGGGGGCCTTTAAAATAGAGTGCGGCTTTCCGATGCGTACCGGTCTTTCCAAGATACGACAAGCCATTTCTCTTAACCCAGGCAACTGGCTGCCTCCGCCCGTCAAAACCACACGTTGACAGGAAAAGGGCTGAAAAGTCGCCACCTCATCAAGCTTTTTTTTCATCATCTGACACATCTCTTCTGCACGTGCTTGGATGATGTTGATCAAAAGTGACCGAGGAATCTGCATCGTCACTTCTTCCTCTACCCCCAACGACACAATAGGCAGCATTTCTCTGTGATCATTGGGTGCTGGAATAGCAGCCCCATATAAGATCTTTAACCGCTCTGCATGACTGAGGCGCGTTTCACAACCTCTGGCAATATCTTGGGTAATGTGATACCCCCCTAAAGGGATAGAGCACGCACCCACCATCTGCCCCCCAAAGAAAAAGGCTCCGTTGATACAGTAAGCCCCAATATCCATTACAGCACTTCCTAGCTCTTGTTCATCTTTACTTAGGCAAGAAAGCCCACTGCTGTAAGCAGAAAAAACCAGTCCTACCACTTGAATCTGACAACGCTTTAAACACTCCAAAATCGTATATAAACGGCTCTTATGAATCCAAACGATATGAAAATATCCCATTAATACCTTGCCCGTCATCCCCCGCGGGTCTTTGATTTTATCTTGCCCATCAATACAAAATTCCATCGGAATCACGTGAACAGGCACACACTCTCGATCTTTCTGGTAAAGTTGAGACCACAGCAAATCCAGTTCCCGTTCGGTCACACTTCCCTCTAAGATAGGAGCTTTCAGCACTTGATAGTCGAACTGGAAACAGTGTCCTCCTAACGTTAAAACCGCGTGATGAATTTGAGTATTAGCCTGTCGTTCTGCTTCATAGATGGCTGCATTCAGTTGGGTTTCTAAAGCCCCTACATCTGTAATTCTTCCAGCTTGCAACCCCTTAGAAGCCGCATGCCCTGCCCCCAAGACAGTCATGTTTTCATCTTCCAATTGAGCGACCAACCAGCAGGCAATCTTACTGCTGCCTAAATCGATCCCCGCAACATGCGACCGAAGACGAGGAAGAGGAAATTTTTTCATTTCTTCTCCTTGCTCAAAAGTTTGCTCTGCGGAACTTCAGCTCGATTTTCCAAGAGTACCGTTCCTGGAAAGCGAAGATCGACCACCGTCACTTTGGGGCCCAGAGTCGGAAGAAGGCTCTTTAACTTGCTCAACGCTTGAAGTGTTTGATCTTCGGGCAACTTAGCACAAAGTCCCCTTTTCAAATAAATATCCCAACGACCAGAACGTAAATAAACAGCTTGGCGCGGCAGCTCTAAGCCAGATTCTCGAATTAAACGGTAAAAGTCTACAAAAAAAGTGCCAGCATCTTGTCCAGTAATCACGGTCAGATGTTTCCAGACGTCGTACTGATCAGGATTTAACTGCAAAATGATTTTTCCAGATTGATCGACTAAATAACGTTTTTCCTGAGCGTGCCACACCGCCAGTATTTCTTTTTCACACAAGCGAATGAGCACTTGGCTGGGCAACCTTCTTTCCACAACAACAGATTGGACCCAAGGTAAAGAAGAAATTTTCGCAAAAAGACCCCGAAGATCCACATCAAAGATATTCATCCCCCTTTCTAGACCAGTCGCTTTCTGAATATCTTGAACAGGTGTTTGGTAACGCCCCTGAACGCAAACTTCCTCTAGCCGCCATCCTAAAGCTGCCAAAAAACGCATCACTGGTTCTGACGCTCGCCTCCCTGCACAGAAAAAACCTCCTGCTATTAACGTCATTCCTATCATCACTATTGCCTTTAAGCTTTTTTTATGCCACAAAAAAATATCCCTTGTTAAAAGGATCTTTATTATCTATATCAGGATGACATTTTATTTGTTTTATTACAAGGGTTTTTCTCTCTTAAAAATTTCATAAAACAAACCTATTTTTTCTTACTGAAAATAAAACGATAAGTTTTTAATTTGATTGTTTTTAAAATTTTCAAATTTTTTGGATAAAATCCTGATCTTATTCATAGAAATTTTTAAAATAAAAAGAAATATATACACAAAACAATATTCTTAATAGGTTTCGCGTCTTTTAAGCAACATTTAATGTTTTTTTTCACTCATAATCCTAAAGTATTTATTAATCATGACTGTTTGTGAAGAATGTAAAATATTTTTGTTAGGAAAAAAAATGAAAAAGTTTCTGCTTTTGGGTCTTCTGACCACAGGACAAGTATGGTCCCAATCATGTGATATTCGTTCCGGGGGGTATTTAGAGTTTAATGTAGGATATGTGGGGGGAAAAGGAAAAAATGGGACTCCCAATGTACTTGGAAGCCAATCCTACTGGTGGGAGCATATCGCAGAGGAAGAGCCAGAAGAAGATGATAATGAAACCATAGAAAAGGTTGCTATCTATGGCTTGAACCTCAACCAAATTCCCTCGACATACTCTCAAACTGGGGCTACTTTTGGTTTGAACATGGGATATGACTTTAAGCTTACCAATAGCATCATTTTTGGTCTGGTAGCAGGAGGCAATCTAGCCACCCTACAAGGCAGCATGTCTATTCCCATCTGCGACTATGGCACGGGAATTGTGGTTTACCCAGAACCGGACGGCGACACTGCAGACTATACGCTCGAGTCCCCAGACGCCGAGCTCGGAGCCGCCAGAGGATCTACAAAAGTCCGCATTCAAAGCCGGGGCTATTGGAACGTCAGTGGAAGACTAGGTCTGGCCAGCGGTCGTTTTATGCCCTATATCAAGGCAGGGTTTACCATGTTACACAACAGCGTGTCCATCAAAAAATCGGGGGATCCTATGGAACCCAAACTAAAACGTCGCGCACAATGGAACTCTGGCGTCTTGCTGGCTGGAGGGGTAGAATTTCACGTTTCTCACTCTTTTATTATGGGCATAGAGGGAGGATATTCTATTTACTCTCCTAAAAAATTGACGTTGGCTTTTCCTTATCAAACCATCGGGGCCACCTATAAAAACTCGATGCAATTCTTTCATGTCGTGGCTACTTTTAAGTACAAATTCCCCGCCGCTGCTACGCCTTCAGGACGTTTTTCCAATCCTTACGGATACTAAAAATATTAAAAATGCCTCTGTTGTTTAAAACAGAGGCTTTCAAATCATATTTCTAAGTTTTTTATTGATCGAGTGTCTTACTAGGTCTGTCTTTTATTTTTTTTCACTTTTAACTGGAGATTTATTCTTTTTTCCAGCATAAAACGACTCTATTTCTTCTTTCTTTTTGTCACTTGTCAATTTTTCAATTCTTTCTTTTTCTTTTTGATCCTCTTGCTCAGATGATTTAGGATTATTTATTTTCCAAATTCTTATTAATTGAGCATCCCTAACAGAATCTAGTTCTTTATTTTCTTTTTCTTTGTTTTTTTGGACTTTTTCATTTCGTGCCTTCCTCTCTGATTCTGTCTTTTCTTGATTCCCCTCTTTCACCTGAATCTTAACGTTTTTCATTTCTTCAGATTGCTGATTGATTGTCTTCATTAAATTTTCCAGCTCAGATAAATTTTTATCCCAAAGTTTCTTATTTGCAGAAACATTTGTGTTTATCTCCTCAGCTTTTTCTAAAAGATCCTCTTTATTTTCTTTATCACTTCGATCAAACCCCATACTTTTACCGTAAAGCTCATGACCTAAGGCTTCAATTTTATTTTTCAAAGCAAAAGTATTTTCATTTTCGCCACTTTCATTATCTTGATCAAATCCGTCTAACTTTTTAAGATTTTCATCAATATTTTGTAATAAAGCATAGACTTTTTCGTCCGAATCATATTTAGAAAAATAATTCTTTGCCATATTCAGCGCCGACCTTTTTTCCTCGACCCCAGATAAAATGTCATTCATATTGGAAAGTCCTTCCATTAAATTTTGTGCAGTTTGGGCAAGTAATAAAGTTTGCCTGATGCGTTCGTCTGTCAGGTTAGGATCTTTTTTTCCATACAAAATCTCTGCTTCTGAAACTTTGGCTAAAAGATAGGCATTCACTTGCTGTAAAATTTTAGGGTCAAATTTTTTAGATGGGTTTTTCCTTAAAGCGATTTCTTGCACAGATGCTTCCTCTTTCAAATTCTTCATCTCTTTCATAATTTTCAATTTTTCCGGAGGTGAAAGAGGTGTTTCTTGATTCTGTGAATCAGATGAACTGTTTGTAGAGTTTATCGACGACTGGGAAGTTTTTTTTTTGATGGAAGAAGATCTCATTGAATTCTTTGTCTTAGTCAAAGGCGAAGACTTTGACTCTGGTATGACGTTTGTTTCAATCTTCTTAGACTGTATCGCACAACTCTCAGAGCCCTCTTTCTTTGCTTCTGTAACGATTTTTTCAGCTTCATGTTTAACTTTTTCAAGCGTTGCCGTCATATTTTTTTCAGTTTCGTCGAACAAACTGCTTACCGCCTTTAAAGCCTCCTCACCTCCTGTGGCAAATACATTCCCCGAAAAAGATAGTCCGATTACAAAATAAATAAATATTTTTTTCATTTGTTTTTTTTATTGCATTATGTATTACTATTGTTGCAAAAAAAAATTTATAAAAAACTAAACGCTTATTTTAAACAGCGTTAAAATATTAATTTTTATTGAATAAATACTCATAATAAGTTATCCTGAAAAAAAATTCAGACCCACATTTTTTTTGATGCTATCCATTTTTCGCCTTCTCTTTAAAAAAAAACAAAAATCTTACCCCCACACCTCTTGGCAGGGGGCTACCTTGCTGGAAATGCTGATTGTGCTGGTCTTAATAGGGGTGTTAGCAGGGGCAGCTTTAAAAGGATGGACATTGGTTCAGCAGGGGCGATTACGTAAATTAGGCGGACAAGTGCAAACGTATGTGAATTTAATCAACCATTACAAAGAATCTTATATGCATTTACCCGGAGAAAAAGAAAATCAACTTTTGGGGATCGAGGGTCTAAAAGAGCCTAACACCCTATCTTGGCAAGACCTTGCGGATGCAGGATTAACGGACGCCCCCAGCCATAAAACCACTTCTGGAGCCCTTATCCCAGCACCTTGTATCTCTGGTGTTTGCCTTGCTTTAGTACGGCTTAAAGGCGATCATTCTGGAGTATGGTTATTAGCAGGTGGAGAGTCTGGAAATAGTAACAAGAAGGGCTGTTTTACACCTGCAGAGGCTGAGTTTTTACTGAAAAGCGTTCATTCCAGTGCATCCACAGCAGAAGCCCGCATTGAATCAGGGATTGGCACAGAGGGAAAAGAGTGTTTCAAGGACGAAAATTTAAATTTAAAAAGTAAAAATAAATCCTGCATCGTTTACTTCTTTGTCTGTCCTTAAACAAAAGATCGGCCCACTACCTATTCCAAAGGCACGCAAGGGGCCTAGCCTTCTGTAAGGGCTTACCTTAAAATAAAGAGAGTTTTTTACTGAAAGCTTTATGAACCACTGGGTTCCCTTAGTGTCGCGCCGCATATTGGCTTTAGAAGGCTCAGAGGCATTTTCTTTTTTACAAGGTCTGATCACCCAAGATGTAGAACAGGCAAAATCAGCCCCCATCTTTGGCGCCTTTTTGAATGCTAAAGGACGTTTTTTAGGTGACCTCTACATCATCTTTTGGCAAGAACAGCTTTTTGTTGACATAGATACCTGTCACTTACCAGCTTTTATGCATCTTTTAAACTTCTATGGGCCTTTGCACCAAGTCACCTGGAAAGATCACAGTAAACTACTGACTGTCTGCGCTGCTTTTGGACCAGAAGTTGATGGTTTGTTTGAAGATCGGTCGTTTATCCCCCACCAAAAGGGACTGTATTATCAAGACCCCCGGCATCCGTGCGTGGGAAAAAGAGCATTGATTCCCTTTTCCAACTGGGACCACTTACCACACCCGTTGCTGATTGTAGAAAAAACAGAATCTTATTTTAGACACAATTTTACCCATCTTATTCCTGAAGGAAGCCGAGATTTAATCCCGGACAAATCCTTTCTTTTAGAATATGGATATCATCAACTCAACGCCATTTCCTGGAATAAAGGATGTTATGTCGGACAGGAATGGGTAGCCCGCACTTTTCACCGCCAGCAAATTCAAAGAGAATTGTTTGGCCTCTCAGATCTCAAAGGTTCTATCCCTGTCCCAGGCACGGCTTTGCTTTACAAAGGACAAAAAATAGGACACATGGCCAGTCATTATGGTAACCAGGGAATGGCTTGCCTCAATCAACACGTCACAGAGCCCTTATTAGGGCATCCCCTTGATCTAGAATTTTTAACGGATTCTTGCGAAACACACGGCTTTTCGGGCTTGCTTCAGCGCCAGTTTTCCCGGCAACATTCTGAACCTTTACGCCGCTCGGTATAAAAACCAAACAAGTTCCAACCTTTTTTCTCTTTCCGGGTCACACAAGTCGTGCCCGAATCTTGATCATTGTAATTCTTTGTCTTCATAATGCTTTCTTCATAAAAAGGCAAACAGAATCCTGACAATCCCCCGGCGCTGAAAATCTACTATGTATCCTAATTTTTCATAAAAACTCTGGGACATTGAAAACTCATCGTATTCACTGTGGCCATAGAACATCCTATTTTTTTCCCATACTCATGAATTTCATTCATCAGGTTTCTGCCCAAGCCGGCATTTCGGTTATTTTGAGCAACCCAAAACTGTTCTGTATCAATACATCCAAAAATCACACCCCCATTACACCCTGCAATCATATTTCCTACTTCATCCCGTAAGAAAAATGCAAACGGCGTTGCTGCACCAAAATCGGGTGTCTCTTCATTATTTTTTTGCGTCAAAAATCAATATCAGAAGTCCTAGGACAATCCGTGAATTCTATTAGATTTTTTAAATTGCTGGGTTTATTCAGTAAAGCCACACGATAATCTGCAATTTTTTTAAAACCTATAAAAAGATACGCTTTGATGGCTGCGGGGTTCTGCGTAAACAATACCGCCTTTTGGGTTCCTTTTCTTTTTTCTAAATCTAAGGTGTAAGCCAATAACACTCTGGCAAATCCTTGATTCCGATGTTCTGGTGGCGTCCAGACTGGCTCAACTGAAACCCTATCTTCTAAACGCGCATTAAAAGCACTCAAAGATACTGGTATTCTATTTGATAACAAAATCCAGCAATCATTTTTATGAAGCCATTGATCCACATCTTCTGAAACCTGCTTTTCAAGAACACGACCCTCTGCAGCCCCCAACGCTTCAATCCTATAGGCGCGCCGCCAGGCTATCAGAAGGGACTCGGAAACTTCTTTTGCACTTACAACATTAAAATGATCGGATATGGGCACTGTATTTAGAGTACTTAAATCCATTTCATATAACCCTTCATGGCGGTTAATACTGAAAGAAGCGTTTGATATTTCTAGATTTTTAATAACGTGCTCTACTTGTGCATTAGGTCCAAGAATACCTGCTATAGGGCGCCTGATCTTTTTTTTTCAAGTGAAGAACAAGATGGTTCAATATGATTTGATTAGATGCGTGCATCATGATATTCCCATTCCAATAATGAACAATCACGCCATTGAGCTGTTCTAAACAAGAATTAAAACAACCGAAATACTCCCCTTCATAATCCATACCTTTATATTCAATGCCTGCAATCTTTAGGTTACTGCACATAAACATGCACTGGGATTGATGCAAAGACAAATAGTCTTCACATTTTTGTCTATCTTCTATTTTAAGGGCTCTGACCTTCATATTTTATCACTCAAAAATCCACCCACCTGCGTGTCCCATAAGTTCTTATACAGCCCGCCGTCCTCAAGAAGCTGCTGGTGGGGCCCATCTTGCACGATTTGACCTTTATTGAAAACCAAAATGCGATCCATATGAAGAAGAGTTGATAAGCGATGGGCGATCACAATGGTCGTTTTATTTTGCATCAATTGCCACAAACTTTCCTGAATCAAATGTTCTGTCAGGGAATCAAGCTGGCTGGTGGCTTCATCCAAAATCAGAATCGGAGCATTTTTCAAGATCGCCCTGGCAATAGCAATACGCTGACGTTGCCCCCCAGAAAGCTGCACCCCGCGCTCTCCGGCTGATGTTTGATAACCTTGAGCAAGTTGTAAGATAAACTCATGGGCATGAGATTTTTCTGCCGCCTCCACGACCTCTGCATCGGTTGCATCCAGTCGTCCATAACGAATATTTTCCATTAAACTGCGGTGGAATAAACTGGGATCTTGAGGAATCATAGCAATGTTTTCGTGTAATGAGTCTTGTGTCACATCGCGGATATCCTGGCCATCAATCGTAATGGCGCCCTTGGTCACATCGTAAAGCCGCAAAATCAGATTCACAAAAGTTGATTTGCCACCTCCTGAATACCCCACAAGTCCTACTTTCTGACCCGATTTAATTGTGATGGATTTATTCTGAAAGATAGGTTCAGCTCCCTTGTACCCAAACGTGACATTGTGAAACGCAACTTGACCACTGTGACATTTTAAGATGGTGGCGTTAGACTTATCTTGTATATCTGTGGGTACAATCAGATAATCCAAACTTTGCTTGCATCGCCCCAGAACTTGATTCAATTCATTGACCGAATACATAGTGACCCACATCAAATGCCCCGTTTCCATAGATAAACCTAAAATAAGGGCAAAATCACCTGCCGTAATCAAGCTCTTTCCATAAAGATAGACCAAAAAAAAGATAGCAAAAGCCATCATTATGGCGATCAGCCCTCCTTGTACCGCATGCAAAATAAGAACATACATTTCATTATTTTGATAAGCCTTTTTCCAATCCCCTAATGGGATATTTCTTCTAGTTGTCTCATGTTTTCTACGCGCAAAAAGATAAATACTAAAAACATTACTTAGGCTATCAATAATCTGCCCCCCTAACACAGCTTCTTTTTCTGCTTTGTGAGCTGATAAAATCGCCAGTTTTTTGGACATATTCAAACTAACAGTAAAAAAAACAAGACTCCAAATGACCAAAATTCCCAGAAAAATGGGATTCACCTGATAAGCAAATACAAAAGACATTAATAAGACTGACACCCCTCGAAGAAGCTGGCTTGCAATGAATGAGATGATTTTTTCAACTGCATCGATCAAATTAAAAATTTGTTTTGAAAGAGCTCCCGCCATACGTTCTTGAAAAAATTGATGAGAGTGAGAAAGAGTATGATCTAAAAGAGTACGATCTACTTTACTCAACACAAGAGGTATAAAGCGATATTTGATATACATGATTCCTTGCCATGTAAAATTATCAAACAAAATGCAATTCACAACAATCAGAACTGCTGGGAAAATTAAGACTGTAATATCTTTCCCGGCTGCCTGAGGTAATAAGTTGATGAGCATTTTAATAAGTACGCTGTTAAAGGGTGCCCAAAAACCCGCCGCCACCGCAAGGATTCCATAAACAACAACAATAGCTTTATATTCTCTTAAAAAATGCCACAAAAACGGAAATAGTTTTTTAGGTAATGAATTTTTCATCTTATGAACTCCTGCAAGACAGGCCCCCATCTATCGTAAAAGCAACGCCCGTGACGTACCTTGAGGCCTGATTGGATGCCAGATATAAAAGCATCCCGTCCAGATCACTGGGGTACGCCATAAAAACAGCAGGAATTTTATCTTTCCAAAAGTCGGCATCGTGTTTATTGGGGGAGCCCAATAAATCCGACTGCACCGGCCCGGGGTTTATGGTGTTAATCCTGCTCTGACGCTTTGGAAATTCTGTTGCTAAGGATTTTGTCCTAGGCATCACAGCGGCTTTTGAAACTGCATAAGCCGTGACCTCTTTGTAGGAAAACATATCCTCATTCACACTGCCTATATTGATGATAGCTCCATGAAGATGATGGTGCTTCATCTGGTTTGCCACAGCTTTGATCACATACCAAACCCCCAGCAAGTTTGTTTGGATGATGGATTCAAACTCCTCTTGATTATCTTCTTCAAAGATAGGTGTTAATGCGGCAATACCAGCGTTATTGATACAAATATCAATCTTCTCGCCAGCTTGCTCTAACTCAACAAAGCAACTTTTTACAGATTGCTTCTGGGACACATCCATCTGCATAGCCACCGCATTGCCCAGTTCATCCCTTAACGATTCAAGCTTATTTATACGACGACTGACCAAGATCACTCTTGCCCCGGCAGTACTTAACGTGCGGGCAAATTGCTCCCCTAGGCCACCAGAAGCTCCGGTGATCATGGCCGTTTTTCCCTGTAAACTAAACATCGTCGTTATATTTCAAATATCATGCCCTCAGATTGTAACATACCTTCATTTTTTATAAAAACACTTCATAGAACCTGCTTCGAACCTGCTTCGCTCAGGCAAACCTCTACAATAAAGAATTCAGATTTGATACACCCTGATACGCATAGCAAGTAAATTTTGGAATTTATTAAAACGCATTATCCTGAAGCTGCGCTTTGTCCACCATATATTCGTGCGCTCTTGGCTCTTTTATCATTTTCTCCCAATTCTCCGGAAAATTTTGCTTTAATAATTGCAATAAAAAACTTAATTTAACAAAATTAAATAATCTAGATACTCAGATAAATAATTTAAAATCAAATAATGCTGAAGACATAGAAAATATCCAAAAAATCGTCACCTTTAAGAACAATGTAGAAAGTCAAAATTATACTTTACTCGTATCCAATCGCCCTTTTTGCAAAACTCATTCTACAAAGCAAATGATTACTCCCAGAACCGTAGATCTAAGCCATCATTGAGAAGTCGTGACATTCAAATGCATACAGAATCAATTCGAAACAATCTTAGAAAAAAAGGTTCCTTTTTATGTAAGGCCCATTAACTTAGTTCCAGTTTTTGACAAACAGTTTAATCAAGAACAGCATGAGTTGTATCAGACAAAATTTAAAGAAATTTGTGTAAGAGAAAATATTCAATAATTAGATCAAAAATAATTTATAGAAAATGTAACACTCCATGACTTTATTCACCACTTATCAGAGGATGAGAAAAAAGATGCTGAAAACCTACAGCTTAAATTGTCCAAGATATTAGAAGATCACTTAAATTTAATAAAAACTTTTTATTATCTTTATTTAAAAAAGGCCTATCATAAATCTATGGACAACCTTACAAAAAGTATTCAAAATATTTACCCTGAGATTAACTTTTCAAATAGCTCTGTATTGCAAGTCACCCAGGGGAATGATTTAATCACTGAGAAATCTATTATAGGTCAACAATTTAAAAGTTCTTTCCTACCATATATCTCACCTTTAAAATATAATAATCCGCAAATTTCAAGTTGTCATATGGTTTTGGATACAAACAATCAAGTCAACTCAATAAATTTGGTTCAACTACAAGAAATCGAAGATTTAAAAAAGAAATTTAGCAGCATTTCGATTGAAGGCGAAGAAGATTCAAAATATTATGCCAGTACAAAAAATCTTACACCATCTTTATAGTTCAAAAATAAGTTCTGTATTTTTATCTGCCCTTGATAGATGAAAATACTCCCAAAAAGATACTGTCTTCCATTTCTTAAAGGAGAATTACCAATATTTATAACGCGTTTTTTAATATTTTTTATTTTTTTTGAGTTTATATGTAGTCATAATATTTTTGCACTATAATCACAATCTATTGGTGATGATTCTAGAAAAATTTTTTCTATTTTAGAGAAAATTATTTATAAATCAGACTCAAAAAGCGTTCCACATTTTAAAAACAAGAAAATATTACTAAAAAAAATAGAAAAATATGTACATCAGAAAAAACCATTACAGTTTGGCATGGTGGAATTTCTATTTAAATGTCCCAATTTAGAAAAATCCGTTCTTGGAAAAGAACCCGATTCAGGAGAGCGAGAGGCACTTTTATGCCTTAAACGTATTGCTAAAGATATTCAAAAAATATATCCTCCCGGAACGTGTATACAAATTTTATTGATGGGAATACCCATCACAAGGTTTGTAGGTATTCCTTTTTCAGAAACAAAAGCATATGAAAAAGCTCTTCGAAAGATTAGTTCTGATCTAACATAGATCAATATTATTTCATTTGAAGATTTTTTTCCTGAAAAAACTCTAGAAGAAATTGAACAGCATGTTTTAAAAAATTATTCAAAGCCTTCTTATTGAACGAAATATCAAAGAAAAAACATTGCTTAAAAAACTATTTGGATTTTCAACAAGGCCGTAAATTTTTAGCACATAACGCAATACAAAATATTGTTTTCAGTGAAAATGCTGTTCTAGAATTTGCTGATAAAATTTTTTTTCTAGGTAAAACGATTCTCTCTACAAATGCTAAAGATGATTGGTCTAAAAAAGTAGGCGTCCGTTTAACAGATGGAGATAGCAAACCTTCTGCCAGGTTACTTGTAAAAGAAAACGGTAAAATAACGATAAAGTTAAAAAAAGACCTTGATTTAAAAAAATATCAATTAAAATACATCAATGTGCACGGATTAGAGTTAGCATATTTAGAACCCATTGATCAATCGGAATCTGTCAAGTAAGCATTTTATTATTTCTAGTCAAAAATTCTTTGCGAAGTCAGGGTCTTGTTCAATGAAAGAAATTGAAAACTTTCTGGACCCCCTGATTGAGTAAATAAAAAAAATTAAAAAGTTTTTTTTATTTAAAATTTATTATTTTAATTAAATCTAAATAACAACACATCCCCATCCTGCACCACATATTCTTTTCCTTCAAAGCGTACCTTTCCTTGGACCTTCGCTTCGGCAGGTCCGCCATACATGACATAGTCTTGATAAGCAATTGTTTCAGCTTTAATAAACCCTTTTTGAAAATCCGTATGAATACAACCTGCTGCATCAAAGGCCGTGCTTCCTTTTTTTAAGGTCCACCCTCGGGCTTCTTTAGGGCCGATGGTGAAAAAAGTCATCAACCCCATATGCTCATAGACCATACGGGCTAAGCGATCCAACCCTGATTCTTTTAATCCCAAAGGTTGCAAAAAAAGCACTTTGTCTTCAGGAGATAAAACAGAAATTTCTGATTCTAGCTGACTGCACAAGAACAAAATAGGACGATTTTTAGCCTTAGCCATAGCTTCTAATTCTATTTGGAAGGGAAATAAAACCGAATTTAAATCTTCTTCCCCAATATTACACAAATAAAACAGAGGTTTAAGAGTCAAAAGTCCCAATTGAGGAAAAAGAGCGCGCTCTGAATCTTGCCAAGGAGCTGTGCTGGCAAACTCTCCTTTTTCCAGGACGCTATAAGCTTTTTCTAAAGCAGCAGTCATGTCAGGGTCCGCTTTTTTAGATTTTTTCTCCAGCCGTTTTTCCACACTTTGAAGGTCCGCCAACACCAGCTCGGTTTCTAAAATCTCTACATCATCTAACGGAGAAACTTTACCATCCACATGAATCACATCGGGATCTGCAAAACAGCGTACCACATGTAAAATAGCGTCTACTTCCCGAATGTGAGACAAAAATTGATTACCCAATCCCTGCCCCTGACTGGCTCCTTTGACCAATCCGGCAATATCCACAAAATGAACCTGCGACGGCAATAGAGTGGCGGAACTGGCGATCTGAGCCAAAACCTGAAGCCTTTCATCCGGCACATCCACACATCCTACATTAGGATCAATGGTACAAAACGGAAAATTTGCAGCCTGAGCGTTCGTACTGGCGGTCAACGCATTAAATAAAGTTGATTTACCGACATTGGGCAAGCCCACAATACCACACTTCATAAAATCCTCACTAAAAAAGAAGGAAGCTCAAATTTATGGAACTCCTTCAAAAAAAACTCTTCTAAGGTCTGGTGACCGCGTGTATCTTTCCACTGTCCTAAGATAGGATCTAGCACGAAGTGCCAGCCTCCGGACAACGGAGAAGAAACCCACAATTGCTGCAAATCTAAGTGACCGTGTATAACATAAATTTTCTGATCAGGCAGAATAATCTTCAGCCCCATAGAGGACTCTTCTAACTCAACCCCCTGATCTTCTAAGGGCAAAAGACCAGAAAATAATGCATCTAGGCTTTTTTGAACGAAGAAGGAAAAATCACTCATTAAAGACATATCCCGTGGAGCCAGGCGGGATCGAACCGCCGACCTCTACAATGCCATTGTAGCGCTCTTCCAGCTGAGCTATGACCCCCACAACTTTACATAGTTTATTCTTATTGCTTATTTTGTTCAAGGGGGTCTTAGACATTTTAAACGGACTTCATCCTTCGGTCTGCACATTTCCTTGAAGCAACATTTAAATTTCATCTTTTTTTCTGCTATCAACGGAGATTTTGTTCCAAGCACAACTCTGTCGACCTTTTTTCTAGTATCTCGCTCTATCCGATCCAGAAGATGAAAGACGTTCTTGTCACTTAAAAAATTCTTCAAAATCCATCAAAAATCCCCCTAAAAACTAGACGTCATTAAAAAAATATTTTACAATATATTTTTAAATTTATTTTTTATACATGAAAAAGCCAATTTTATATATTTTATTATCTACAATCCTTCCTTACACAGCCTTGGGTGGTAAAAAGAACCCCTCAGACTCTGACAACGAAAAAAATGAAAAAAGAGAAGAAAACGAAAAAAATGAAAAAAGAGAAGAACAGAAAAAGAAACCAATCAATAAAGATACTTTGAATTCAAAAAAAAATCCCAAAGAAGATTTGAAAAAGACACTACTAGAAAAAACTAAAGCATTCAATCAGGGCACAGTTTTCTATGAAAAAGACAGGATAAATCTTATAGTAATGTATCAGAATTACAAAGAACATGTTGATGGTTTTATTAGTAAAATTTCAAATGTTTCATTAAAAATTCACGATTTATTAGAGTGTTTCGTGAATCAACCTTTTGATCATCAAGCAGTTTTTGAGATATATCGAATTGCTAGCCACCACACAATAAAAACTATGCAAAGTATAAAGGAAAACGAAGATATTTTAAGAACAAAGTTAACACGACTCACGAGTACTAAACAATCATGCACAGACTACATAGAAGCATTTAAATTTTTAGAAAAAATTGACACACAAAACGATGCTTGCATCCAAAAGGTCTCTGAAAAATTCAAAGAATTTAACGCAAAGGCCAGCCATAAAAATGAACTTACAGAAGAACTCAAGAATCTTGATTTTTCAGATCAAAAAGTACTCCAAACATCTATTGATATAGAACACCTTCTTGAAAATTTGACACTTGAAAACAAGGAAAAACCCCAGAAGGCACCCCCTTCAAAAACAGAAGAATAAGCACATTTTACAGGCGTGGAAATTAATAATTTTCACGACTATCTTTTCCATTAATCCCCCTTATTTGAAACAATCTCTAGATTTTCAATCTATTAAAATTTACAATACGAAGATAAAAAATTAATAAATATTGAATCGATCATGACAAAATTTTGAATCTTGACACTGCTGTTTTCAGCCACTGCTCAAATAGCTCTGGGCGGTAAAAAAGAAGAAGAGGAAAAAAAACCGATTCCTATTCAGAAAAAACAAAATTCATCAACAAACTATATAGTGCTATCGAAAATAACGACTTGTATGTTTCAGACGAAGAAAGTATCGAAAATATGGACGATCCTGAAACTCAGGCCTTATTTAAAGAATTTAAGAAAAAACAACTCGAGTCTCAAAAAAATGCAGATAAAAAGCGTGTCGCTTTTATATCAGAATTAGATGAGATCTGCGAACTGATCAACAGAAATGAAAAAATGCTGGAGATTTTAAAAACGTCTAATGTCATGAGTAAATTGACCGAAAATAAAAATACAGAAGAATTAAAATAAATTCAAGAAAATAAAAATAAATTTATTGAAGCAACAAAGAAAAACATTGCAGAATTAGACAAACTTCTGTCCGAAAAAAAGCAAGGTTTTTCTGAACACAAAAGACCGGAAAACCAGACAACGTTTAAAAACATTAAAATCGAATATTATAATTATAAAGACGATTATGCGGGTTATACGTTTTCACGACGCTACGCTTTAACATCCTATGACTGGCGAAAACGTAAAGTCATTGGGCCTGTCCTCAAAGCAATTGCTCACACCCAATCTGTCATACAACAAATGGGGGCACCGGAGGCAAAACATAAAAATCATCCTCATCACAAAGAAGGAACAATAGACTATTTTTTAAAAAAACTCAAAGAGCATGAAAAAGCTCTGCTGAGTACTTTTGAAACCTACAGAACTCAATGGAATGAGCGCTCGCAGCTTTCAGAGGAATTAAGTCAAGGTTCTTATTCACAGGTTCTACCTACCGTTCAGTTTACAGATTTTTTCACCAGCGACCTCCTCAACAAAAAACCAGAAATTTCAAACACCGATGACCTAAAAAAATACTACCAATTGAACCCACAAGATATTGATGTAAATACTTTTTAATCCTCAAAAGACTCAAAAAGCGCTTTTATGTCAAAAGTGCTTTTTTAAAAAATATTGCGTAAGGCTCATTTCTTATAGGGATTTTTTTGCTGCGCCACGCTCTTAGGGATATAGTGGCGAAAAAAAAGCTTCTGATTCTTGAGCTCCTTAAAATTTTTCTAAAGGAAACAGTAAAATAAACGCATTCCCGGACAGACAAGATCCTTTTTTTACAAAGATTTTTCCCTGATGATCTAAAACCACTTGCTTTACAACAGACAGCCCCAATCCCGAACTTCCACTTTTCAAAGGACGATTTTCTTGCAAACGGAAAAAGGGACGAAAAATATCTTCCTGATACTGCTGCGGAATTCTTGGTCCATCATCTTCTACCGCTACATACAGATAAGATTTTCCTTGATAAACAAAAGGAGCCTGCACAATCAGTAAAATATTTTTATGGCCATATTTTTCAGCATTATCCAATAAATTATGAAGACATCTTTTGAACTGAAGCGGTTGCAACCACGCCCACTCTTCTTTTGAAATATTCAAATTGATTTGCAGACCAGGAACCACCAACGAATGCACCAAAGAAGTAATGTGCCGGTAAATAGAAAGTTTAACCCTCTTTTCTGTGCTGTCCCGGGCAAAATTTAGATAATTTGCGATCATTTCGGCCATCAACTGAACATCTTCTTGTAAGGAATTTAAGTCAGGACAAGGAGGCAATAGCTTAATTTGCAAAGTCATACGGGCCAACAAGGTCCGCAAATCATGGGAAATCCCCAGCAACATCTGATTCTGCTCTAAGTGATTTTTTTGCAATTTATACACCAAAGTACGGATAGCCAAAGCAATTTTACGGATCTCTCTGGCCCCTTTAATACGTTGACGAAAAAGCGGCCGGCTTAAATCCAGATTCTGAGCCCAAACCGCTAGCTCTTTTAAAGGAGCCACCTGGCTGCGCAAAACAAGGGCTGCAATCATTAAAAATAAGACTGAAGAACCCAGTGCCCACAACACAAACAAAAAGGCACTGCGATAGCCCAACTTTTGAGTAGATATCGCAAATTCCAAATTTTCAGAGCCTTTTTTGACTTGAATAAAAAGGGTGTGGTGGGTGCGGTAAAGACTGAACGGAGCTGTTATTTTTTGCTTCAACACTTCTTTTAGAGGGGCCAGTGGGAATTTTTCCAAATTTTCTAAATCTGGCACGGCCCTAGGATCACTGTGGGAAAGATGAATCTGGCACTGATCCTTAGCCAATGTCACCAATTGTTCCCAAGAAACCACTTTTTGATCGTGCAAAGCCGTCAAAAAACTCACATTGTTGGCAATATTTTGATACATAACCGAAGAGACCTGAGCCCAATGACGATGCAGAAAAACAAATCCTGAAATACTGTGGATCAACAGCACTGTAATCAGTAAAATCAGCAAAGAGCGCAGAAAAAAAGTGTTTGGTTTAAAGGAAAGAAAAGTCAGTCTCATCGCTCTTGCAAAAAAAGGATACCCGATGTATAGTACAGAAAGGTTTGGGGTATAGCCAAGCGGTAAGGCAGCGGTTTTTGGTACCGCCATCCCCAGGTTCGAATCCTGGTACCCCAGCTTAAAACAGCAGTTGTTATGAGTCTTTTTCTTTCGCAGTCTTCTTTTTCTTCTTTACAAACAGATCCTGGTAAAATCGCTCTGCCACCGGTAGAGGTTTTAAAAGATTGGTATCGTCAAATGCTGTACATTAGACGTTTTGAAGAACTGTGCGCCAAAATCTATACTTCTGGTATTATTCGCGGCTTTTGCCATCTGTGCATCGGACAAGAAGCCGTTCCTGTTTCTGTATGCGCAGCACGAGACCCAAAAGATACCGTCATCACGTCTTATCGTTGCCATGGTCATGCCATCACGTGTGGTCTTTCAGGAAAAGAAGTTCTGGCAGAGCTCATGGGCCGCCAAGGAGGATCTTCTAAAGGGAAAGGAGGATCCATGCACATCTTTTCCCCCCAGGGTCGTTTTTATGGCGGACACGGCATTGTAGGGGCCAGCAGCGCTCTGGGAACTGGCATGGCCTTTGCCCATAAGTACAAAAATGAAGACGCTGTTTGTTGCGCATTTTTCGGTGACGGAGCCGCCAACCAAGGGCAATGGTTTGAATCCATGAATATGGCAAGGCTTTGGAAATTACCCGTGTTGTACATTGTGGAAAATAATGGTTATTCCATGGGAACCGCGGTGGAGCGAGGCTGCGCTGGTGCAGATCAGTTGTGGCGCCGAGGAGAAGCTTTTAATATTCCAGGATACCGATGCTCTGGGGACGATGTGGTGCACTTGTATACGATTTTTAAAATATTACTTCAAGAAGTTCGCTATACTTCTTGCCCCATTGTATTAGAAATCGATACCTATCGTTTTAAAGGCCATTCTATGTCAGATCCAGGGCATTATCGCTCTAAAGAATCTCTAGAACAAGCCAAAGACAACCGCGACCCTTTAACCCTTTTGGAAAATAGACTGATCGGACATTATAGCGTTTCAAGTAACGATATTGAAACGGTTCAAGATCAAATCAAAGGCGAAATCCGTCAGCTGGCTAAAGATTCTGAAAGCTGGAATCTACCAGACCTATATGAACTGGACCAAGATGTATGGATCGAGACTCCTTAAATGGTTTCTTAAAATCAATCTTTTTTTAAAAAAGAAAAACCTTTGGGCTTGCTTTAGGCTATTACTGAAGCACTTTTTTTTGTACAATAACAAACAAGATGCGCCTGTAGCTCAGCTGGATAGAGCGTTGCCCTCCGGAGGCAAAGGTCAGGAGTTCGAATCTCTTCAGGCGCGCTTTTTGTCCCCCATTTCCAGTTGGAAAGGGGTTTCCCTGATGGAAATGTGTATCGTTTTGATCTTGATGGGAGTTGTGCTGAGTGCTACTTTTTCGCTCGTCCGTTCTTATCGCCGCATTTCAAAGGAAGAGGTCACGCGTCTTCACCAACAAAAAATCATGCAAGCTTTATGCAGCTATTTTTTTCGTTGTCAACACCTTCCTTACCCTTCTGATTCTAAAAAACGTATCGGAGAATCCTACACTTCTTTCGTTTATAAGAATCTTCCCAAGTCACCTTACGTTAAGGAAGCCGTCGGAGACGAAATTGCCGGTTCATTTGATAAGTATGCCATAGGAATTGTGCCTTTTAAAACCTTAGGCTTACCTGAAAAGATAGCCAAAGACGGTTTTGGACATTGGATGACCTACGGGGTAGAAAGCGTTATGCTTACAGCGGGACCTCATGTAAGCCTTGGTGCATTTTGTAAGAACATCTATCGCAACAGCCCCTTTATCCTGATTCAAGACCGAGATCAAGTCATTGGACCTGAGCTATCCACAAGTACCCATTGCACAACAGCACCGCGTTCAAAAAAAGTTGTTGAATTGCACTCGGATACTATTCATGATGGCATCGCCTTTGTACTGATCAGTCACGGACCTTCAGGGGTGGAAAGCCTTTCCAGTGGGCGCGATAAATCTAACAAGATTCTTCTTTCTGCCTGTAAAAAGCAAAATTCAGAAGCTATAAAGAAAGCGATCGGCGACAAGCCGTTAACCGTATGTTTTTGCCCAGCCTGGAACGATGAAGGAGTATATGACGATCAGGTCGTTTGGATGCGTCGCACCGAGCTGATGGAAAAAGTGGGTATCAAGTGCCCAGAGTTGATGTTTCCTGATTTCTTCCAAAAGTTTGAGATTTTAATGAAAGACATCCAAGATTTTGAAAAATTACAAATACTTTTAAAAAAAGGTCTAGAACAGGAAGCTCAAGAAACCCGAAGAAAGACTCTGCCTTAACGAAGACATTATCAGACTCCCTCAGATATTATTAAAAAATTTTCTACATCCTAAGGATGATCTAACGGCCCAAAGGTGGCAGCTTAACTGGTAAGGCTCTTGCACAATATGAAAACAGATCAGGATGATTCCAGTTTTCAAAAATGATCCAAGTGCAAGGCAACGATTCGTTTAAAAAAACGACTTCGTACAAGGGACTGACAGAAAAGGACACGTCTTCACCAAGGCGCTGTCTAATTCTTCAGTTTTTGGATCAGGAACCCAATCACTCAAACGCGTCACAGGCAGGAAAAGACCACAAGGAGCGATATAAGAAAAAGGCTCTAAGGAAACAGTGACGTTTAAAGCAATACCGTGGGAAGTGATCCCGCCTTGCACATAAAGGCCTATGGCGGCAATTTTGGCTTTTCCTAACCAAACTCCCGTGTGGGGTGGAAAACGCTCTGCCTTTAGCCCGTAATGATATAAAACGTCAATGATCCACTGTTCCAGCAAGAAAATGTACTGATGTATGGAAAGTCCCCGCTTTTTCAAATCAATCATAACATAGATGATCCTTTGACCAGGGCCGTGAAACGTAATCTTCCCCCCCCGAGTACTGGGGAAAAAAGGAAAAGGCAACGTACCGGGAATAGAATCATGACAACCCGCACCTTGCGTATAAAGGGGAAAGTGTTCTAAAAACCACAGATTTTCATTTCCCTCATGTCGACGCATCATGGACACATGCCCACCCATAGCCTGGCCTATCAAAAGATAGTCTTGGGGGCTGCTCCAAAAATAACATAATGGATTCATCAGTGCTTTTCAAAGAGTTTAGAGTTATTATAAAAGAAAAAGTACGGACTGCCATCATGCTATTGACCTTACCCCCTATTCTTTGGTGGGGCCTCATCGGCCTATTCTTTACAGCCTTGTTGTTATTTCATGGCATTCTTATTGTCCACCAACAAAGTGTTGCCTTGATCGAACGTTTAGGACGCTTTGTTCGTATCGCTGGGCCTGGCATTTCTTTTCGCATTCCGTTCATTGAACGTGTTTCTGGTGTCATAAGCCTGCGCTTAAGCCAAATGGACGTGGCGGTAGAAACCAAAAGCAAAGATAACGTCTTTGTACATGTCATGATTTCTGTGCAGTATCGTATCTTGGCAGAAAAAGTATACGAAGCCTTTTATACATTTGAAGACGCCGAATCTCAGATTCGGTCCTATGTTTTTGATGTCATTCGGGCCCGCATCCCTCATATCCTCCTAGATGACGTTTTTTCCCGAAAAGACGATATTGCCATGGCGGTGGAATCAGAGCTGCGAGGCGTGATGCAGGATTTTGGCTATGACATTATGAAAGCTCTGGTCACGGACATTCATCCTGATGAAAAAGTAAAATCCGCTATGAACGAGATCAATGAGGCCCAACGCCTACGCTGTGCAGCTTTAGAACGGGCAGAAGCGGAAAAAATTTTAAAAATTAAACAAGCCGAAGCCGATAGTGAAAGTAAAATCTTGCAAGGTCAAGGTTTAGCAGGGCAACGAAAAGCCATTGCAGCAGGAATGAAAGAAGCTCTTGAACTGTTTCAAAGCGACTTACCTGGAACCAGTACCGAAGAAATTATGCACCTGATGATTTTATCTCAGTATTTTGACACGCTAAAAGAGCTGGGGAATTCTGGAAAAACCAACACCATCTTTTTGCCTCACTCCCCAGAAGGTCTGCATCAATTCCAAGATCAACTTCGCAATGCCATGGTGGCAGCCGGGCAAGTCCCAAAGCCCGGATCTTAAAGCGTTTTAATATAACTTCCTGCTTTTGAGATGACAAAAACAGCACAAAAAGAACCTCATCAAGACCCTTTTGCTTTGTCTTATTATGCTATGCCTCTGCTTGAAAAAAAGGGCAGTCTTTCTGTTTTGGAAATAGGACCTTCAATGGGACAAGATATTTGGGAACTGTTTGCGGACTTATCAACTGCAGAAAAACAAAAAATTGTATACGATGGGGTAGAGCTGTGGTTGGAAGAAGAACCTAAGGGTATCACGATACTGAAAGAAAACAATCCCAGTCAAATTCAATATTTCCCTGGGCAAGATATTTTTACGTTTAACCCGCAACATAACTATGACCTCGTTTACGCCAAAGCTGTTCCTTTAGACTGGGGCCAACGAGGCGTTGATTTATTAAAGCATTTAACTCCTTTCTTAAATCCTGGGGCTCAGTTTGTGATTTTGTATTCACAGGATTGGTATACAGGACCGTTAGAAGAGCCCTGCCAAGAAGATCTTGCCAACAGCATTTATTCTTTGCAGGTCCCTTTATCGAACTTAGGTTTTAGTATCGAAGAAGTTGATTTCAGTTTTCCTCTTGAAACTCTACAACAGAATACAGAAAACCAAAACCTGTTCTGCGCTCAAGAAACGATCGAAAAAGCCTGCATTGCGCTTTGCATCAAAAGTTTTTTAAAAGGATGCCTTCAGGAAAAAGACCTGATCGAATCTGTGGATATACCTATTTCTTTGTTAGAAGATCTTAAAGATATCCACTTTCAGTACAGAAAGAAATCGTCTAAGTGGGCAGAAAAAATGCATTTTGAAGGTCAATTCACCCCGCCGCCCCAAGTTCGATTATCCCCTTTTGTTATGCAGCAGCTTAATGGCTGTTCCTTGAAAGAAGAATGGGTGTTAGAGATAAAAGAATGCGAGATTTTACAAAAAAAGCCTTGGAAAGACTTATCTTTGATTGAACGGCAAGAAGTAATGGATGAAGTTTGGGGCCTGGATGATCCGTCTTTACGGGTTATTGTGCAAAAAAATAAAAATTGACTTCCTATGATGTATATGCAATATTAATTTTTACTTTTATTTTTTAATAGAAATGAAAATTTTGTATCTTTTTGTTTTTTTGACGTTACCGATTTTGGGTACAAAGGAATCTACCGTCAACAAAATTTGCTTTCAAGATAGAAACGATACCTCTTTATCCTCACATATTCAACAAATTTTAAAAAATAAAAAGCATTACGAAAAAGTCCGTATTTTAGAGATTGGTGTTGGAAAAGGAAACCTTGTAACAGAAATTTTTCAGATGCTCACGCCCCAAGAAATAAACCCCATGTTGTATACCGGCGTAGACCTTTTGGTACCTAACGCTCCACAAGTTCAAGCTCTTGTCAGCCAGTATAGATTTACACTGGAAATCCGATCTAGGACCTCTTTTAGAACGCTTAGATTCATCTTTAAACCCCTACGCACGTATTGTTATGCTTAATATGGGATTTTCAGTTAAAATTCCTTTTGAAAAAAAACAAATTCACAGCCTCAAAAAGCATTTAAAGAACAATCAGAAAAAGAAGGCTCTTCTTTTCAACAGACCCTTCGACAAAGCTATCCTATTTCCAGTTGTACTTTACCGAAAAAAATTGAAGCCACCCCATTAGTGAAAGAGAAGACACCCATCCTGCGTCATTCTTTAGAAAACACTGTACTATTTGATCAAGTGCGCTTTGTTATTGGCAACGATATGGATCTAGAAACATTACAAGAATTTACTCATACTCCTCCTGATTTTATCCAAGGGATTAAAAAACGTCTGAGGTATCCTTTGCGCACTTTGTGCAATCCAGAAAAATTTCTTCTAATGAATCTAAAAGATATATCTCTTACAACTGAAGCTAAAGCTCTTTTACTTCAGGGATCTGCAAAATCTTGGCAAGATATGGAAGACTTGTGGAAAAATCTAACCAAAAATTAAAAATCCGTATTTCAAATCTTATAGAACCAAAGGGTTCCCTCCATCACACCGTTGTGATCGAAAAGGAGTAATTTATTCTAAAAATACAGCGCGGCAAGATCAATTTTTTACACAGCCGTCCCTCACGGCGCTTTTTTATAAACCAAAAACCACCAAAACAAGACCCCCATCAAGATACTCAAAGCCATCGAGTATAGGGGCATAAATGTAAGATGGGTTTTTAAAAACCCCATCCCCATCCCCAAACTAAACAAAGCCGTCAGTAAAGCGTAAAGGAAGCCAAAAATACTAGATGCTGTGCCGATGGTCCCTTGATACTGCTGCAAGGCCAGAGGAGGAATGTTACAAGAAGCCATAGAAACACCAATCATAATGTGAATTTGGCTAAACAAGCAGATAGCCGCCATCGCCCAAGAGGGAAACGATTTAACGGTACAGTGGATCAATGCAAATAAGCTCCAGACACATGTTCCCAAAAAAGCCAACACAATCCCAAAACCTAAAATTTTCTTCAAAGAAAAAAAAGGATGGAGTTTCTTGGAAAGCCAACACCCCAGCACCGCCGCCACCGCCAGAATCAGCAGCATCCCCTGAGATTGCCACTCACTGATAGAAAGACTTTCAAACCAGTTGCTTAAATAAAGGTCTCGTTCTAAACCATAGCTCAGCCCCATACTGTTGCAAATGCCTCCTGCAACCGCTAATCCTAAAACTGTCTTATCCCGCCCCATTTTTTTAATCACAGTCATAAAATGGCCGCATTCTTCTTGAAATCCTGTTTCAGGCAAAAAAGTCCACACATAGACCAACAAAAAAGCCCCACATAAGCTTAACAGCACAAACACAGAGGACCATCCCCAAAACATCTCAAGACTACTGCCCAGAATGGCTCCGATGACAGGAATAGCCACGGAAACACCCCCCATCACAGCATACGCTCTGCCCAACAATGAACCTTTAAAAACATCCCATAAAATAACTTGACTTAAGATACTGCCCATACCGCTGCCCACCCCTTGGGTAAAGCGACTGAGGGCCAAAATACTCAAATCTTTAGCAAAATAACACCCCAGGCATCCTACAACAAATACCCCCAGTCCTATTAAAATACAGGGCCTGCGTCCAAAAAAATCTGAAAGATGCCCCCAGAATAACACTCCCAGTGCAAACCCCGACAAATAAACCCCCAAGATAAACTCTAGTAATGGTTGCCCCAATTTCAGAGTCATAAAAATCTCATCTGCACAAGAAGAATACAAAGCCTCAGAAAGGATGGGCAAACCAGACAATCCCATAATCACATGCATAAAAGCTTTATTCTGGAAAAAACCTGTATTCAAAATGTCGTCCGCCAATGGTTTGGAACAGTTTATCTGTTTTTCTGTATTCAGAAAAGAACTCGGACTTTCACAACCGTTCAAAAAAATGATTCGTCTTCCTTCAGATTATCGCGACGGTAAAACAGGCTAAAGGAAATACTCTCTGTAACAGGTCCTGATAACCAGTCTTTGTAACGACTCCTTGTCCTCATCCTAAGTGAGCATCATAAGGTCAAAGCTCTCTGACTCTTGCTATCCTTATTGTCATTATTAGAGCTTTTCATCCCCATATCACAGAATGCTTTCATACAGTGCGCAGACTATAGATAACCAAGCGATTCAGAAAACGATCTGAAATACCCTACACCATTCCAAAAGAAATTTTATTTCAGATTTATTAATTTTTTATCGACAAATCAACAACTTTAAATCATGCATTTTAATTTGCTTATCTATTATAACGGTTCTTTAAAAAATTCTTTTTTTGGCGCTTATTTCCTTTAATCATTGAATCAAAAGATCCTGCCCTACTCTCTGATCATCACACAGTGAATTCAGTCAATCACTTGTGCTTATGCGCTGCTTTAAATTTTCAAAGATCTCTTCTTCCTTTTCTAAGGCTCCTAAAAAAAGTTATTGTTGGTCCTAGCCTCAAGTGCGTTTTCAGATTTTTTAGTTCCCCAATTAAATTCTAAAATCTGTTGAGACCTCATCACTTTTGCCGAACTCTGAAAAGGAGTGTTGATCACTCTCTTTGTTCTCCGTAACAAAAAGACAAGATAATATGCCCCACAAAATAAATTTATTTCCAAAATTCATAAAAGATTGTCAAGATCACCATCTAGAATTTTCTTAAAACCTTTCCCTTGACTCCGTAGCTTTTTAAGGCAATAACTGTTAGAATTCCTGCAATTGGCTTTTGGTATAACTTTGGGAATCATGATGCAAGAATCAGCAGCTTTAGACAATTCTTCTTTAAAGGTAGTGTTTCAGGGAGTTCGGGATATTTCCGTTGAAAATCCCTCTCCATTTAAAATTCTTTCGGACGAAAGTGCAGGGGAACCGCTTAATACACATGTCTCTATTGACGTACAGCCCCGGGGAAACAAAGAAGAACAACGCTTCGAAGTCTTGGTCTCTACCACAGTCACTCTTTCCAAAGGCGATGAAAAATTGTTTATGTTGGAACTGCAGTATGTAGGTTATTTTTTGATTAACCAAGTCGAAGAAGACGTCATACCTTTGATTTTATTCGTGCAATGCCCAACCTTGTTGTGGCCATCTATCCGCTTTTTGGTCAGCCAACTGACCCAAGAAAGTGGCCTTCATCCTTTGGTGTTACAGCCTGTAGATTTTATGGAATTGCTACGCAAAAAAATGGAAAACGAAGCCTCCGCAGAAGAATAAGGCTAAAAATGACTGAAGCGGTTACCTTAAGTACCATTCATAGTCCTGTTTAAGGGTTATTAAAAAGCACCATTTCAGTCTCTTCAATCTAATACACTATTTTAAAGAAAAAGATCCTCTAGGCTCGCTTTTAAAATCAATAAAAAAAGCACCTTTCTTTAAAATGCATCAAAAAGATTTTTAAAAAGCTTCTAATGTTTTTTTAAACAAATACTCAATATGACGAAAAAATTAGATCATCCCCAGAAAAGTTGCGATTAAGAAAACAGCATTTTTTAAAAACCGGCTGATCAGAATTTTTTCCCCTGACTGATCAAAACGCACTTTTACCTGATCACCATTTTGATGGATCACAGTCGCTAGGCCAAAGACCTCGTGACGTACCCGTTGCCCAGCTTGAAAACCAGATTGAAGATTAGATTCAGAGCCAGAGTTAGAATAAAAACTAGATTTAGCACTGCTGGAAAATTGGGAACCCTGAGTTCCTTTTGATAAATAGGCCTGTTCTTTTTTAACTTTTTTATCCAAAGAAAGGTGTATAATGGTGTCTTTGCCAGGAATTTCTTGAATAAATCGGGAAGGACTGGAAGACACCGTACCATGATATGTCTTGCGGTTCCAACAAAAACTAATGGTACTTTTCTGCCGAGCGCGGGTAATCCCCACATAAGCCAAACGTCGCTCTTCTTCCAAGCCCTTGTTACCAGATTCTTCCAAGCAGCGACTATGAGGAAAAAGATTTTCTTCCCATCCTGGCAAAAAGACTTCGTCAAATTCCAAACCTTTGGCACTGTGCAATGTCATCAAGGTTACACTCTCTTCCCCAGGATTAGAGCGTATCTCCAATAACAACCCTACATGTTCCAAAAATTCTTCCAAGGAATGAAACGGCTCCATGGCTTGAACCAGTTCTTTCACATTATCTAAACGAGCCTGTCCTTCTATCCCCTGAGCTTCCAAAGCGGTTTGATACCCTGATGAGTGTAGAATTTCCAGGGCTAAATTCATGGGGCTGAGCGCCGAAGCTTGCTGCCGCCACTTTTTGACCTGAGATAAAAACAGAACCAATTGAGGTGAGACTTTTTGCTCTTGGCTTAAAAGCCGCGCCCCCTCTTCCAAGCTCACCCCATGCAGTTTGGCGTAGGTATGAATTTTTTCCAAACTCATGGACCCCAAACCTCTTTTAGGAACATTAATGATTCTTTCGAAAGCTAAGTTGTCGCAATCATTATGAACCAAACGAATATAGCCCAAAAAGTCACGAATCTCTTGTCGTTCATAAAAGTTAATGTTTCCAATAATATGATAAGGAATACGGCACACCAAGAACCGTTCCTCAAATTCTCGGCTCTGGGCACTGGTACGCATCAAGATCGCTATTTCAGAAAGACGCCGCCCTTGCGCCTTGGCCTTTAAAATACAGTCGGCAACAAACAGAGCTTCTTCCTGGGTATCCCACAGTCCTTGAATATGCACTTTTTCCCCATAATTTTGGGCCGTACGTAACACTTTTCCATAACGAGATTGGTTATGCGCAATCAGATGACTGGCAGCGGATAAAATATGAGGTGTTGAACGATAATTGTCTTCTAACCGTAATACTGCAGAACCTGGAAAATCTTGCTGAAAGCGCAGCATATTCTGAACATCGGCCCCACGCCAACCATAAATAGATTGGTCCTCATCCCCCACGCAAAACAGCCCCTCACACTGCACTGCCAAAAATTTTAACCATTTATATTGCACTGCATTAATATCTTGATATTCATCCACCAAAATATGCCGAAATTGCTTTTGGTATAAGGCCAAAATTTCTGGATTCTGGCTGAAAAGATACAAGCAAGAAGACAGCAAATCGTCAAAATCTAAACTGTTCATTTCAAACAGTTCTTCCTGATAGCGAGTATAAGCCATTGCCACCAAAGGATCATGGAAATGCTTTACTTGCCCAGGTAAAACTTCCTGTTGCTTCCATTGACTGATGATGTTTAAAACGTAGGACGGAGAATGATGCGTTTTACCCCCCAGATCCTTTAAAATCTTGCCTATTAAGCGGCTTTGATCTTTGGTATCAAGGATCGTAAAACCTGGACGCCGCCCAATGGACTCGGGATGATTCTTTAAAATTCTTAAACACAAGCCGTGAAAGGTTCCAATCCAGAAGCTTTTCAAAGGCATCGCTAGAAGACGCTCTAAACGCCCCCGCATTTCCTGACAGGCTTTGTTGGTAAAGGTGACCGCCATAATCTGATCAGGACGGATACCGTGATGATGCACCAAAGAAGCAAAGTGCAGAGTTAGAACTCCTGTTTTTCCCGTTCCGGCTCCCGCAGAAATCAGAACATATCCACCCGCCTCAACAGCTTGCTTTTGACAAGGGTTCATCCGCGCCAGCTGCGATTGAAAAATTTCTAAGGACGTTGAACAAGAAAAAGCAGGTCGATCCACAAAAAAAGAACTTTTTTTTCATTATATCTTCTTTTTATTTTTTATGAAAGAGTGAAAAAATCATTAGCTCATACCCACAAATAGACGCTTTTTATTTATTCAAGGGCCTTTATTCCCCTTAACAACAACTAACTATAAAAATCAAATGTTTTACGTATAAAAAAAGCCACTTTTAGTGGCTTTTACCCAATCAAATTGAATTGTTCGACTAAAGTGTAGGAACAGAAAATTTTCCCAAATCAAAGCGATTGTTAAACTTTGCTACACGACCACGCTTCACAAAAGTCTGAGTTTTGGTCCAGGCCACGTGGGTTTTAGGATCTGTATCAAGCCTCATCACAGCTCCTTCCTTGCCCCAGGTAGAACGGGTCGTAAATTCTTCTCCATCAGTCATTACCACGGTAATAGTATGGTACTTGGGGTGAATATTTTTTTTCACGGGTCTTTGCATCATAAAAAAACTCTTTTTACTTTATCAAAAAACCTTATATTTGTCAATGAATAGTGGGATCAATCCTGTACCAAACCCTTGAGTGCTTCTGCACATCTTGCTAACAAAAACATTTGGTATTATAAATAATATAGGGTGTTTTTATAACAAAAAATGGTCAAATTTCTGTTGTGAAAAACCACCCATTGCTTTTCAAAAAAAAGATTAATAAGCGTTTTTCTCCGCTAAAAGCGTTTTTCAAGTGGTTAGGGCTAGCTTTCATTTGGGGTGCTTTGGGCCTTTTTGCCGTTGTCCTTTGGTTTGGTTATGACCTGCCTAATTTAGAAGAGCTTGCCAAACTTCCACGTCAGCCCAGTATTACCATTTGGGACCGCAATGGCGTGGTGATTGGGACTTATGGAGACTTCTACGGGCAACCCATCATAGCCAGCCGACTTAAAAAACATGTGGTCAACGCCTTACTAGCCACAGAAGATCGACGTTTTTTCTACCATTTTGGCATTGACCCCATTGGTTTACTGCGTGCGTTTTCTCGCAACGTATCTGCAGGTACAGTTGTCCAAGGGGGCAGCACCATCACGCAACAGTTGGCACGCAATTTTTTCGAAAGTAAAAAACTTTACAGCTACAAAGATCGATCTCTTAAACACAAAATCAAAGAGGCCTTATTATCTTTGTTGATTGAAAGTCGTTTCACCAAAGATCAGATCCTTACGATGTACCTGAACCGTGTATACATGGGGGCTGGGGCCATTGGCCTTGACGCTGCAGCCATGCGGTACTTTGGGCACAGCGCCTATGATCTGACTCTTTATGAAGCAGCCATTATTGTGGGCTTACTGAAAGGACCTTCTCGTTATTCCCCTGCATCTAATTATGAGCGTTCAGAAGAACGAGCCCAACGTGTTTTAAAAGCCATGGTAGAGGAAAAATTTATCACACCTCAGGAAGCCAGTGCAGCCATGGCCTTGCCATCGCCCCTGGAAATGGAATCAGGGCCCAAAAACACCATGGCCCGCTATTTCAGCGATTGGATTATCGATCGCCTGCCATTGGTTTTAGAAGTTCCCAATGAAGACCTAGACATCATCACAACTTTGGAATCTCCTGTTCAAAAAATTGCCCAAAAACAGATGAATGCGGTCATGCAAAATTATGGCAAAGCCTGCCAAGCCAGTCAAAGCAGCTTGGTAGCGATGAAACCGGATGGCGCTATTGTGGCGATGCTGGGGGGAATAGATTACCGACAGAGTTGTTTTAACCGAGCAACCCAGGCCCATAGACAAGCCGGATCTTCTTTTAAGTTTTTTGTTTTTCTAGCAGCCTTAGAAGATGGGTATTCCCCTGATTCCATGATTGATGATCGGACTTTTTATATAGGTAATTGGAAAGCAGGAAACTATAAATATCACTCTTCTGGTTCCATTTCGATGCGCAATGCTTTGGCCCAGTCCGTTAATTCTGTGGCCGTACGTTTGGCCTGCAGCGTAGGTATTCGCAAGGTTATGAAAATGGCCAAAGACCTGGGAATCAGTTCACCTTTACCTCGAAATTATACCTTAGCCTTGGGCAGTGGAGGTGTGACTTTACTGGAAATGACCGGATCTTGGGGATGCCTCTTGAATGAAGGCTGCAAAGTAACCCCTTACGGCGTTTTGATGATTAAAAATAAACAGGGTAAAGTTTTGTACCAGCATAAGACTGCAACATCAGATCCTGTCCTCAGTCAAGAATCAGTGGATCAAATGCGCAGCATGATGACCAGCGTGGTAGACTATGGCAGTGGACGAAAGGCCCGCTTATCAGATGGGCGAAAAGCAGCGGGAAAAACAGGAACATCTCAGAAATATCGCGATTTTTGGTTTATCGGCATGACATCAGATTTAGTCACCGGCGTATGGTGCGGTAATGATAATGAAAAGCCTATGGTCAAAACCACTCAAGGCTGGCCCAGCTTACACCTTTGGAAACAGTTTAATGAAGCTGTTTATAAATACTACAAAGATCCTTCCAATCCCATTTGGGAAGAAGGAGGTTTAGACCCTTCCGCTACACCAGCAAAAGAGGCCAGTGGTGCCCCAAAGCCCCAACAGGAAGTAGACAGCTCAGAAGAAGCAAACGAAGAAGAAGATGATGAAGAGGAGGAGGAGGAGGAAGAGGAAAAATCTGAAGAGAACAATGAAGCAACAGATTCTCAGAAAAAAACTCCTGCTAAGAATTCTGTCCAACAGGAACCAAGACCCCCAAAAACAGAAGATCAAATGATTGACGATTTGGTCGTAGATTTGGAAAAAACACTCCCCCCTTCTTTTCAATCTTCTGCACAATAAATTGCGACCTGCCCTTTTTTTTGCTAAAATTTAGAAAAAAGTAACGTACTATGAAAAAAAGTAAAGGTTTTATCTTCTTAGGAATTTTAATTCTTACAGGGTGCTCTTCTTTCCAGGTAGAGCGCCGCAAGCTGGCTTATTTAGAACGCACCCCTTTGTCCCTCAGGGTAAAAGTGGTGGATGTTTGCCAAGGACTAAAAGATTTTAAAGAATCAGTCTGCTTATTGCCCTGCAGCGTCTTTCAAATGATCAAACAGTGGGCAGAAAGCTCTTTTCAACCCAATGGTCATGTGGGACGCTTGCAAATACAAGTGGAGGAGATTGAGGTAGTTGAAAAAAAAATAGAAGAAGAAGATTCTGCCAACCCTGTCAAATCTCGGTGTCCCGAACAGTACTGCGGCAAGATTCGTATCACTCTTAAAATCATAAATCAGGGCACAGGACAAGATAAAACAATTTCCCAAATTACAGTTCTGGAAAAACGTCCCTCCCCTTCCAATCATACAGTCAGGCAAAGAAGAATTCTGGTCACCCAATTGGTGGAAGACATGATCGAACGTCTAGACCACGAAGTTATCAACTTTTTGAAAATTGAAGGTTACTTAATTTAAAAGAGTGTTAAATTTAAAATCTCAGCAACTTCTTGACGCTATGGTTTTTTATTTTTATAGTAAGAACATGAAATTTAATTATTTTTTAAATAAAAACCTTATTAATAATAACAATGATTGGAATGACTTCTGCGGAAGCCGTTAGAGGGCTTCGTAGACTCAGTTCAGCAGCCCATTACTCTGGAAATACTCGGCGTCCGGCATCTCAACTTACAAGACAGTCTGTCCGCCTTCTAGAAGAAAACCGAAGACTTAGAGAAGAAGTTTCAAGAAAGAACATTCAGATACGCAGTTTGAACACAAACTTTAATACGAAAAAAAGAGAGCTTGAGGCGGAAAGAACAGAGCTCCTTAACATTTCCCACATGATGTATGCTGACTATTCTAAGCTTCAGGCTGAATATTCCCAGCTTCATTCAGAATACCATGCACTCGGTTCTGCCGTTATGGCAATACAGAAGCAAAGCGATGATATGAAGGATCAAAAGGGCTCAATCATCCAAGCCCTTAAAGAACTTTTTTCTGATCCATCAAAAAACGAAGCAACGACTATCAAGGCCCAGATTAAAGCAATTATAAGTCCGTATACAGAATTGACAACAGAATCCAACTCAACTCACCAAATGATTACTCGCTCTAAGGGAAAAATATCTTCAAAAGAAGAAGAGTTGAATTAAGCCAGACCAAAAAATTTTATATCTTGAAAAGGTCACAACAGGGGGCTACCCCTCCTTGTTACTTAAAGACACGAAGTATAATTAGAACATCTGCAAAATTCAAGAGATGCTTTATGCATCCACCACAAACAAATTTTTTACTTTCTTATTGTCTGAGTATAAAAATTTTGGTTTACTAAATCTTCCTTAGTTACACCATAATTTCCATCCGAATCATAAAATTTTGTATCTTCCCATTTAAATATTTTAGATTGGGTCATAGACAAGGGAACGGAATCCTGCCCGAATAAAGAATTATTTTCTTTTGACACTGTAGAGCCTGATGATCTTATTCTAACCATCTTCATAGATGCTGGAATTTCTGGCTGTTTAAATAAATGACTAACGCCAGACTGTTTGTGGTTCTTTTCAAATTTTTGAATAAAATCATCATCTTCAGAGTCATCTGTTGAATTTTCACCATCATACTTTTTCAAATCAGTTGTCTTTTCCCCAAAACTTCTTTGACGCAAAAAATCTGCCTCTTTTTGTTTTTCGTTTGTTTGATCTAATTCATCTTCAGACTCTTCCTTAATAAGAGAAATATTTTGCTTAACAATACCCTTCTTAAAATCTGTAAAATCTTTTTCAGGATTTTTTTTCATCACTTTCGATAATTTTCTTAATTCTTCTTTTTGAAAAGAATCATTCTTTTTATTGATTTTACGCTGCCACATATCAGCCTTATCATTTGCTTTATTCCGTAAGTATTCTAAATTTTGATCCTCGGTCATCTTATTAAGTTTTTCTTCTAATAATTTTTGTCTCTGATAGGCGCCTTCAATTCTATTGGCAAAAACTGTTGTACACGATATTCCTATTAAAGAAAGCAGTATTTTTTTATATTTTATATTCATTTTCATTAATTTTGTTTGATTATTTATAAGTTCTAAAATGCATTTATAAAAAAACATTAATGATAGATTTTTTGGATCTAAAAAGACATTTTTACCTTTTTTTCAGAAAATCTTGAAAAAAGATAAATACCCTGTATAATTTATTAGTATTCCAAAGACTATATCTGGCCATGACCCAATCCACACAGGCACTGAACAGTGCTATTCAGCAAATTGAAAAAACTTTTGGAAAAGGGGCCCTACTGAGATGGGGAGACAAGTCCAGAGAAGACATTGAGGCTATTTCCACCGGTTCCTTAGGCTTAGATATGGCTCTGGGAGTTGGCGGCCTTCCTATAGGACGTATCGTAGAAATCTATGGTCCAGAAAGTGCAGGAAAAACCACCGTTGCTCTGCACGTCATTGCGGAAGCTCAGAAAAAAGGGGAAGTCTGTGCATTTATAGACGTAGAACACGCTTTTGATCCTTCTTACGCACGCAAATTGGGTCTTAAAGTAGAAGATTTATACATTTCTCAGCCTGATACCGGGGAACAAGCCCTTGAAATTACCGATACCTTGATACGATCGGGGGCTGTTAAAGTTATCGTCGTAGACAGTGTTGCAGCTCTGGTCCCTAAAGCAGAGCTGGAAGGTGATATGGGAGATTCTCATATGGGATTACAAGCCCGTTTGATGAGCCAAGCTCTGCGTAAAATCACAGGATCTATTTCTAAATCTCAAGCCTTGGTCATTTTCATCAACCAGATTCGTCAAAAAATTGGGGTTGCTTATGGAAATCCCGAAACCACTACCGGAGGCAATGCCTTAAAGTTTTACGCTTCCGTCCGCCTGGATATTCGTCGTATCGGGGCTATTAAAGACAAAGATGAGGTTAAAGGAAACCAGACTCGGGTGAAAATTGTCAAAAACAAATTGGCTCCTCCTTTCCGTGAAGTCGTTTTTGATATTTTATATGGTCAAGGAATTTCAAAACTGAATGAGCTGATTGATTTTGGCGTCCGTCTGAACATCATAGATAAATCTGGATCTTGGTATTCTTATAAATCAGAACGTTTGGGGCAAGGTAAGGACGCTGCCAGAATTTATCTGAAGGATCATCCCGCCAAAGCTCAGGAAATTGAACGTGGTATCCAACAGGCTTTAAAGAGTGGAGATCCTTCTTTATTCGAAGCGACCGACCCTCAAGAACTGTTGATCGAAGAGGACGTCAATACTCCTGCTGTTTCTGAAGAAGTCACTGCTGAAGCTTAAAATGCCCCTACTTTGAAAGGTGGCATCGCATGCCTGTTGAAGCGTTTGTCATTCACCTCCCCCGTATGCCAGAGAGGTATCAATCTCTGGCCCCTTTGTTGACCGAACTGGGTTTACCTTTTTCAGTGGTAGAGGGTGTAGATGGCAGCACTTTAGATCCCAACACTGTGCCGACTGACACGTCCTCTATTCAAAAATTTTGCGGACACTCACAGTTAGGAACCGGGACTTTGGCCTGCTACCTCAGCCACATAAAAGCATGGAAAACCTTTTTAGCCTCAGGACGACGGTTTGGGTTGATTTGCGAAGATGATATTCGCTTTTGCCCCCAAGAGTTCGCAGCCGCCTTAAATTGGGTGATAGATCAAGAAAATCTTTGGGACATCTGCAGCTTTCAGCTGAATCATCGGGGCTGTCCGTTGCTTCTAAAATTCCTGTCTATAAAATCTCTGATCATCAAACCTTTGCCCCAGCCAAAAGAAGGCTGGTCCCTGTGTTATTATGGGTTTAATGTAACCGGGGCTGGTGCTTACCTGATCAACCAAAATGCTGCGGAAAAATTACTGGCCAAAGCTCTGCCCATTCGTATGCCCCTGGATCATTTTTATACTCAGAGCCATCTTTTAAAGCTGCGTTTTGTGGGTCTAGAGCCTCGTTTAGTTCATCAAGATGCAAGCGAAAGCCATTCAGAAATTGATAAACTTGGTCGAGAGCAAAAGAAACAAGCTTCTTTCGCCAAGCGGTGCAGATGCGCGATGTACAGATTGTCCAAAGATATTAAAGCAGGCCGTTATAATTTTTATCAGTGGATTTGCGCACGGACATCCCAGAAACTGAAGAAGGTCTTGGATAAAAAATAATAAAAATTTCTAAAAATAATTCTTCCTTAGGATCGTACTATATATTCCAAAAAACTTCTCTGCAAGTCAAAAACACACTACTGGAAAAAGAATAAAGCTCGTCATATCAAGATTTTAAATATTTGCCAAAAATAGACCTCACGCAGAAATCCTGATCATGTTTTTTTTAGCACTCTGTCTTTAAAAGACTTCGAAGGGTCATCTTTTTCCATAAAAAAGCCCCCATACCGAGGGCTTTAAAGTTATTTAGAACGAAGACAAGATCGCTCCTTTAATCTTTGATCTTCTCCTGTAATTTTTTTGATCTACGAGCCACCTGTTCTTCAACCGGATTTTCTCCTGGTGCTTGATTTGGTACTACACGCTGCTCTCCTTCTGGTACTTGATTTTGTCCTTCATGCGCATCTACTACTTCTTCTTCAACCAGATTTTCTCCTGGTGCTTGATTTGGTACTACACGCTGCTCTCCTTCTGGTACTTGATTTTGTCCTTCATGCGCATCTACTACTTCTTCTTCAACCAGATTTTCTCCTGGTGCTTGATTTGGTACTACACGCTGCTCTCCTTCTAGTCTTCTTAGTTCTTCAAGCTCCTCTCTTAGTCTTTCACACTCTGCCCGCGCATCATTCCGCTCTGTTGTCCGCAAAATCAAATCGGCCTGGATCTGTGCAACACGGCGCTTTTCCTGCAATACATCTTCAACCTGCTGATTCAAAGACTCGTTTTCCATTTTATCAGTTGAATTTAGAAGCTTTTTTTCAAATTGACTGCGTAAAGCAACATTGGTGATCAAAGAAGCATTCTCTCCCCGAGCTGCTGCAAACACTTCCACGAAATCTTTTGTCGAAGGAGCATAAGGCGTATACCACCCCAGCAAGGACTGGGAGGCCCCAGAAGATGTTTGATGTTCACTTGCACCCCAAACGAAAGCTTTTTCAGATGACGCTGTCTGGCTGGCGCTGCTATTCCAAACTATAGGAGCTTCTGATGAAGGTGTCTTAGTTTCACCTGCACCCCAAACTATCGGCGCTTTAGTTAACTCTGCCCCAGAATTATGAGGTGTGCCTTGTTTTTTAGCCTGCGTTAAGGCTTCTTCAAATTCTCCTTGTTTTAACAATGCTTCCACTTCTTTTTCAGAAGGAAGCGTGCCAGAAACACTAGAAGATGCACCGTAAGATTTTAAATAACTTTGGGCCAAACTGCTATAGGCTTTTTCAACATCTGCAGCATTTTCTTTTTTAAAGAAATCCTGAAATTTCTTTCGATTAGCCACTGTTATACGAGCTTTCTTGCCTTGCAAACGAATTCCCAGACTTCGACACACCTGTTGAAAGTTAGAATTTTTCATCTGAGATAATACCAAAAAAAGCATATCTTGCTTTTGCTTCTTAGAGCCTTTCAACATCTTAGATTTGCGCAAAAACGTTATAAGCTTTTGCTGATCTTCACCCAGCTTTAAAACTTTTTCAGGAAGAACCTGGTTGGATAAAACCGTATCCTTAGCCAGAAGAGATCCAGCGGACAACAGCATTAAAAGAAAATATTTTTTCATTGAAAAAAAACACTAATTTTTTACTAATATGGCAGATTTTTTCATTCCAGTCAATTCTTAAGTATTCAATAAAAAATCAGTTTTTTTCAGAAAAATACCCTAGCCATCTTTGGTCATTATTGTAAAAATCCCGAATATCAGACAATTCATACTTCAACATGGCCAAACGTTCTAGGCCCATTCCAAAAGCATACCCGGACAGATTTTCTTTTCCACATTGCGTAAAAACTCTAGGGTGAATCATGCCACACCCCAATAGTTCCAGCCACTTTCCATTTAACTTAACGTCAACTTCAGCGGACGGTTCCGTAAAAGGAAAGAAACTAGGGCGCAGACGCATCTCAAGATCCGGACGCTGGAAAAAGAGGGATAAGAACTCGAAAAGGCACCCTTTCAAATGAGCCATGGTCGCCCCCCCTTCCACCACCATCATCTCCATCTGGTGAAACATCGGAGTATGGGTGGCATCGCACTCATCGCGACGGTACGTTGAGCCAAAAGAAATCACTCGTAAAGGAGGTTCTTTTTCTTGCAAGACACGAATCTGAACTGAACTGGTATGGGTCCGCAACAGATTGCCCTTTATATAAAACGTATCTCCTGGGGCTCGGGCTGGATGGGTCAAGGGAACGTTCAAAGCATCAAAATTATGAAAGGGTGTTTCTACGTCCGGTCCTGTGTGCACACAAAAACCCATCCCCACCAAGATCTCAACTGCTCTTTTTAACACAACCGTCAACGGATGCATTTGTCCCCAAGGCGCGTAAGGGGCAGGCAGCGTGACATCAATGCTTTGCTGCGCCAACTTTTCTTGCCAGGATTGCTCTTCCAAAACATCTTTACGACATGCCATGGCTTGAAATAATTGATTTTTATAATCGTTATACACAGCCCCCAAAGACTTTTTTTCTTCCATTGGCAGTTTAGAAAGACCTGCTAAGGCTACAGAAATAAATCCCTTCTTACCAAACAGTTCTGCTTTTAATTTTTCCAGATCCTGCAAACTAGGAGCGGAGGCGATCTGCTGTAAAAAATTTGAAACCAAAGAAATTAAATCATCTTGCTGAAGCATTCTCTTTCCTAACCAAAAGCTCTGAGGTCAGTTTAATCAAAAAAGCCAAAAAAATACACTCCATCCCCCCCCTGCTACCTTCCGCTGCCACCCTTAGGAATCATCCCATTTACAGGAAATCTTTTCAGTGTTAAAATGACCCCCAACGGGTATTGTATGAGAAAATATGTTCAAATTGAGGTTGGCACGACACGGTGCAAAAAAAACTCCTTTTTATTGGATAATGGCGGCAGATTCTCGGTCTCCGCGCGAAACAGGAAAAGAAAAGTTGGGGACCTACGATCCTCTGTTATCCCAAGGAAAAATGCCTCGGTTGGTTTTAAAAGAAGATCGTGTAAAATATTGGTTATCTTGTGGAGCTCAACCGACTGATCGAGTTGCTCGTTTGCTTTCAGAAGCAGGATTGTTACCTGGTTATAAATTCCAGACGACTCCTTTAAAGTCTGCCCCAGGTAAGAAAGCATTGGCTCGTCAGAAAAAAGCCAGTTAATTTTTGTAATAAAGAAGAAGGGAGGAGATTACTATGTTTTCTTCCTTTTTCGTTTGATGATTTAGTCTAAAATGATTGTCTTAATAGCAGGTGGTTCGGGAGGCCATGTTTTCCCAGCGATATCGGTAGCTCAACGATTGAAAAACCGTAATGTGCCCGTCGTGCTGTTGACGGATTCACGCGGTATGCGCTTTATAAATGAGCGTCTTCATGGAGATCTATTTCAAAAAATTTATATCCTTCCTAAAGGATTCAGTCTCTTTTCAAAATACCGATTGTTCAAAACACTGGACATTATTTGGACAAGCTTCCAGGCCTTACTGTATTCCAGACAGCTATTCAAAATACTCAAACCCACAGTTTTGTGTGGCTTTGGAGGACGCATGAGCGGAATCCCATTGCTCTGGGCCCATTTTTTTGCCAAAAGCTCTTCAGGCCTTAAGCCGCGTACAGCTATTCATCAATCCGATCGTATCATGGGACTGGCCAATCGCATTTTGTCCCGCTTTGTTTCTGTGGTCTTTACAAGTTATCCCGACACAAGACGTGTCCCTAAAAGGGTGTCTCCTATTGTGACAGGAACCCCTATCCGAGAAGAATTTTTTTTACCATTCAAAAGAGAAGCCCCCTTTCCTTTAATTATTGCAGTGTTAGGAGGCAGTCAAGGGGCCGATTTCTGGACAGATTTACTACCCAAAGCGCTTAGTCGATTAACATGGGAGGAGCGGCGACGACTTTTTTTAGTACACCATGCTTTGGAAGCCAAAGTTTCTATCCTCAAAGAAGCTTATGAAGACTTAAAAATCCGGGCCCATGTAACCCCTTTTTTACCTCAAATTTGGGAGGTCCTGACCAAAAGTCACTTGGCTTTAACCCGGGCCGGAGCTTCAAGCATTGCCGAACTGATCCAGTCTCGCTGTCCTGCTTTTTTTGTTCCTTATCCCTATGCCACTGACCAACATCAATTGTTAAATGCCCAATTTTTGGAAAGTCACCAAGCAGGATGGGTCTTTTTACAAAATGACCTTCAACCTCAGGATCTTGCACGATTTTTATCCAAGTGTATTCGCGATACTAAGATTTTAGAAAAAGCTTCTTTATCCATGAAAGCTCTAGCCCCAGAAGACAGTGCAGAAAAAATGGTCCACTTTTTATTATCTAACCCACGAGAAATTCATGCACAATATCTTTCATAAAGTCCACTTTGTTGGTATCGGAGGGATTGGTATGAGCGGCTTGGCCCGCCTATGCGCTTTTAAAGATATTCCCTTCAGCGGTAGCACTTTGGATGGCCGACTTGATCTTCTAGAAGATCTGAAGCAACACGGGGGGAAGATCTATTTTTCCCACTCACCAGACCATCTTTCTGATGATACTTCCTGCCTGGTTTACAGCTCAGCCATTGCCAAAGATAACCCTGAGATTGAAAAAGCTTTGCGCCTTGGGATCCCAGTTTTGCATCGCTCAAAATTTTTAGAGCTTTTACTTAAAGACTACCAAGTCATTGCCATCAGCGGTACTCACGGTAAAACCACAACCACTGCCTTACTGGGCTATGTCCTGGACCAAGCAGGTTTAGACCCCCTGATTATCGCAGGAGGTGTCATGCCGTATTACGGCAGCAATGTACGTCTTAGTCATGGCCCTTGGGCTGTGGTAGAAGCCGATGAGTCTGATGGCAGTTTTTTGAATTTTGATACCTTGCACACTGCGGTGGTCACCAATATTGAACCCGAACACATGACTTTCTTTCGCTCAGTAGAAAGGCTGAAACAATCTTTTCAGGAATTTTTAGAAAAAGCAAACACCTTCCGGGTTATCTGGGGCCGAGATCCAGTCTTGAGCAGCTTGTGTACTCATTTATCTGTCCTCACTTATGGTCAGGGTCAGGGCTTTGATATAAGTGCTGAAAATGTCCAGGCTCAATCTGAAGGACTGATGTTTGACGTGTTGGATGGAGATAAAAAAATTCCTTCAATTTTTTTGAACCTTAAAGGTTCTCATAACGTTGACAACGCCTTGGCCGTTTTTACCGTAGCCCGAACTTTAAATATTGATATTACAATCATTCAAAAAGCTTTTGCAGAGTTTTCTGGGATCTTTCGCCGCCTCACCGTCACAGGACACTTCAATGAAATCTCGGTGATTGACGATTATGCACACCACCCTACAGAAATTCAAGCTGTTATTTCAGCTCTTAAGCATCATCAAAAAGGAAAAGTCATTGCCATCTGCCAACCCCATCGTTACAGCCGCCTTAAGGATCTGATGGAAGATTTTTCTAAAAGCCTTCAAAGAGCCGATGAAGTTATTCTGCTACCCGTCTACGGGGCTGGGGAAGAACCTATACCAGGCATTCACTCGGAAGTTTTAAAAGAAAAACTGGCTTTTCATCATAAAAATGTTTTTTCTTTACCTTGTTGGAAATTAGGTATAGACAGACTGTGTGAATTGTTACGTTCCATCACGCAGCCAGGAGATGTTATTGTATGCTGTGGAGCCGGAGATATTACCCAATTGGCTTACCTATTACCCAACGCCCTGTCACTCTGAAAACCTGTATGAATCTTACAAAAATTTCCTCTCACCTTCGAGGACAATGGCTCTTAAACCAGGCCCTAAAAGATCACACTTGGCTGGCCGTAGGGGGCCCGTGTACTTTATTCTATCCCGCAGACCAAGATGACCTCCGTTTTTTTCTGAAAAGTTATCAAGGCCCTTATCACATCCTAGGAGCCGGTTCCAATATTCTGGTCCAGGATGAAGGTTTACCGGGGGTCGTTATTAAACTGTCTAAAACATTTCGTCATATCACTATCCTTCCTGGAAACCGATTAGAAGCGGAAGTGGGAGTCCCTGATCGCTTTCTGGCTCAATTTTGCCAGCAAGAAGGCCTTTCTGGATTAGAGTTTTTATACACCATTCCTGGAAATATCGGAGGCGCTTTAGCCATGAATGCGGGATGCTATGGCACCGAAATTTCAGATGTCCTAGAAGCAGCCCAAGTCATGGACCCTGAAGGTAACATACATATTTTAAATACCCGGGAATTGCATTACACTTACCGACAGTGTGACCTGCCCAAAAACTGGATCTTTTTAAAAGCCATATTCAAAGTACGACCTCAAGATTCTGTAGAGATTTTAAACACGATGCAGTCTTTTGCTCTGAAGCGAAAAGAGACCCAACCCTTACAAGTTAAAACTGGTGGCAGCACCTTTCGCAATCTGGAAAATCAAGGGGCCTGGAAGCTGATTGACGCGGTAGGCGGTCGTGGCCTAACACGAGGGCAGGCAAAATTCTCGGAAAAACACTGCAATTTCCTTATTAACATGGGCCAAGCCAAGGCGCAAGATTTATGGGAATTAGGCCAGGAAGTGCGCAGGCGGGTCTGGATACAAAAAAACATCCTTCTTACTTGGGAAATCCTACGTTGGGGAATTTTTCAAGATGATTTAGAATTCATTGAAACGTCCTTCAAAAATTAATAAAATTTTAAAAAAAATTTCATCAATTATTAGTTTTTTTAGAATAAAATAATAATAAAAAACAAAACTGATGTGGCACCTACGGTTTCTTATTTTTTTAGCCCTGTGGCACCAGACCCTGAAAGCAACCTATCAAGCGCGTTGTCCTAAAAAATCCGCAGCCTTAAAAGAGGCGAAGTATGTCATGCTGAACGAAATTATGCCAGGACAAGAAACCGTCGATATAAAGCAAATGATGCAAGAAAAAAATAAAATCATTAAGCAGCTTTTCAATCCCAAAAAATTTAAAAATTCAAAAAAATACTATCTTAAATTTAAAAATGATCAGTGGATTCCCTGCTTAGATCACGCTCAAAGCTTTATTTCTGAAAAACAAAAGGTCCTTGAAATTCCAGAATTGTTACGAAAAGAATTTAAAAACAAAAAATACGTTTTTATTGGAGAGCACGAAAGCGCGTTAAGTTTATTAAGTGCCGCAAAACAATTAGGTATAGACCTGGAAAAAACAACGGTCCCTGTAGAAATTCAATCTACGAAATCAGCTTCAATGACTAAGGAAGATTTCTTGAATTTAATCCAAAAAGAAATTCAAGCTTTTTATCCTCAAAGCTCTCAATCACTTTTAACAGCTCTTGATATGCTAGATTTAGACCATGCAAAATATGACACACAGCTTTTAAAATTCATTCAAGATACAAAAGGATATTGCAAAAGAGGGCATTTTATTACTGGGAAAAATTCCTCTAAATGCCTCACACTTAAAAATATGACCAGCTCTTTGTATCCTGAGCCCGAATTAGCGGATATTTTTGTGCGAGATGCCTTAGAAAAAGGAGGCTTTAAATTCAAAGACTATACAAACAATCCTCTTCATTATCAAAAGAATCCTCACGTTATCTCCCAAGCTCAAAAAGCTTTATCTTATTCTTTAAAAGAGTTAAAAGAAGCGGGCATTGTTGTTCTAGATGAAAATCAAAAAGTTTTCGGTCTTTTACCAGTAAAAGATTATTGTTTTTTAGTCCACGCCGTTGATCAAAAAAACATACACCCCCAAACGCTTTCGTTACTATTAAACACCCCTTCTTTAACACCATCAGTGAAAAAATTACTTTCTCATAAAAAGGAACAAGAACGCCCTCATCAATTATATAACGACTTATCAAAAATTATTTCAGACGTCTATAAAGACGTGGTTAAACAAGGAAAAGAGACTTCTTCAAAAAAAGCAAAAAAAGTTAAAACAGATTCCATCATTCAATCTTTAACTTCCTCTTCTTCCAATTTATCAGAAAATTCTACCTCTAAGACCAAAGAAAATCCTTCTTCTCTCGTTGAAAACGCTGCTTCTTCAGAAAAAGAACGACGGGGAACCGCAAAAACTTTTTTGACTTCTCCAACTTCTAAAACGGCTTCTGCTCAAAATTCTTCTGAACTGGTCACAGAAAAAACTTCTGGCATCACCAAAGAAAAAGAATCTTCTTCCTTACAAAATTCAGACAAGCCAGAACCTCCTACTCCTGAAAAAATAGAAGAAAAAAACTCTTTATCTCAAACAGTGTTATCATTTGCGTTGAAAGAAGATAAACCTGAAGCAATACCCGTAGCTTCCACAGTAAAAGAAATAAAATCTGAATCCTTAAAAGGATCTGAAAGCACTGCAATAGAAAATGATTCTAGAAAACTTAGAAAAAGCCTTAGAATCGCAGACAAATTATCCAAAGAAAAAACTTCCCCAAAATCTTCTCAAAAGTCTTATCTGGAAGAAGGTAAGAAAATGATAGCCACCGCCCTCATGAAAATTTTTAATAGTAATAAAAAATAATTTCCTTCTGTAAAATTTCTAAAAAAACCTACAGACTATGTACCCCCGTCCCCCTTTCCTGAAAAAATGATTTATGACACAATAAAGAAACATGGAAAAAAAATGCTTTCAACAGAAATCTTCAGCTATTTCTAAAGAAAGCAGTCCCCAATATTTTTACTTGGGGGGACACTGAAGGAGAAATACGTCATGTCACAAACTCAAAAAGGATTTTTTTATCCTGATACTTTACCTGCTGTGCGCAGCCTTAAGAATTTAAAAGGTTTGCATTTCTTACCATTAGGAGGATCTGGTGAGATCGGCATGAACCTCAATGCTTACGGCTATGACGATCAATGGATCATTGTCGATTGCGGAATCAGCTTTTCTCATAAGCCCGATCGGGTTCTGGCCCCAGATCCCTGTCACTTTTTAAATATGATTCCCAAAGAATTTCTAAAAGCTATCGTTTTAACCCACGCTCATGAAGATCATGTAGGCGGTATCCCGTATCTGAACTCTTTATTACCAGACGTTCCTATCTACGCAACACCTTTTACAGCTTTTTTGTTAGAAGGAAAGGCCCGAGATTTTGGCCTGGAACTAGACATACGGGAAGTCCCTTTAAGTGGAGGATTTTCTGTGGGTCCTTTTGATATCAGTTATATCTTGTTGACCCACTCGATCCCAGAACCCAATGCAATCCTTATCAAAACTCCTACGGAAAGCATCATCCACACAGGAGACTGGAAAATCAGCTATGAAACCTTGGTGGGTCAATCCATTCAGTTTGAAAAGCTCAAAGCCCTGGGAGATCAAGGTATTCAAGCCCTTGTATGCGATTCCACAACCGTCTTTGAAGAAGGTTTTTCTGGCTCTGAAGTTGATGTCTGTCGCCGTTTATCTGCCTGCGTAGACGCTCACCCTACAGGGCGCGTGGTTATTGCTTGCTTTGCGTCGAACATCGAGCGTTTACTAAGCTGTTGGATTGCCGCCAAAGGATGGGATATAGGCTCCTGTCTTAAAAAAGAAGGTGGCGTTTTGGCCAGTCAGGGCAAAAGACCCTCTAGCATAGAACGTCGTCCTATCTTGGTGGGACGATCCTTGTTGCGCATGGAACGGGCTGCCCGTCATTGTGGCTATTTTGATGAAACCACTCAGTTTTTAGATGCCAAAGAGGCCTCTGGATTGCCCGCCAGTCAGCAGTTAATCATCGCTACCGGCAGTCAAGCGGAACCTCGGGCGGCCCTTACAGCTATGGCCAGGGGACAACATCCATTTATCCATCTTAGTAAAGGAGATACCGTCATTTTTTCCTGCCGTGTGATTCCAGGAAATGAAGAAGTGGTTTTCGCCCTTCAAAATCAACTGACGTTACAAGGCATCAATGTCGTCACCAGCAAACAAGCTGGAGAAATTCACGTTTCAGGGCACCCTTACCGGGGCGAATTAAAGCAAATGTACGAATGGACACGTCCTAGAATCAGCGTTCCTGTCCACGGCGAAGCCCGACATATTGATGAACATGCCCGCTTTGCAGAAAGCCTAGGAGTTCCCCACAGCGTCAAACCTCATAACGGAATGTTAATTTGTCTTTCCGGGGAAAAACCTGAAGTTATTGGCTATATTGGTCACGGCCGATTGATGGTAGACGGAACACGCTTAATTCCTTGGGATGGAGAAGAAATTCAGCAACGTCAAGAACTTTTGGAAAAAGGAGTTGTCTTCATTACTCTTTTATTAAGCCGTTGTGGTAAGAAAATTCTGTCCACAAAAATCAGCTTCAAGGGACTGTTTGAACAAAATGAACAAGCTTATTGGAGCCAGGAAATTAAAAATTTTCTTTCTACCCAAAAGCCTGATCCGGAAAAAGGAGCCTTACCTTCTTACCTGAGTATGAAATTAAATGGCTTCTTGTACCACCGTATTGGAAAGAATCCTACCATTATCATTCATACCTTGTTTTTAAAACGGTAGAAAATAATCGGGGGCTTTATTTCTTATAAAGCCCTCATCCACCGGCTTGATTATAAAATAATTATTTTTCAGAAATCTTTATCATACGTTTTCCAGGATCAAACCCAGTCACAGCTTCTATTAGTAGGCTTTATTGAAGATAACTTGTCCATGTACCATTTTTATCGTCGTAAAACTGCTCACCAGCGGAAATCTGTATAATACGTTCTTGAGTTATAGCATCAAGGATAACAACTGTTTTTGAATACCCTTGCGTCTGAGATCTTGGATCATAAGATTTTTTTAATACAAACTTCCCTATATTTTGCACGTTTTCAAAAGGTACAGACTTTGTCTGGGTTTGATCGCACCAGAATTCTGAAAAGACTTTGGCACAAAGTTCTAAAGCCTTGGGAGGACAATTTAACTGTATTTCTATAGTACGGTAGTCTGGGCGACGTCCCTCTGAATAATGAAAAACAAAAGGTTTCCCTTCCAACTGCTTAACCTCAGTTAGATTAAATTCTTTTAGAAAATGCGAGATCACTTTTTCTTCTAAATTAACTGCACTCCATTGCTCCCAGCCTAGTTCCCAATTCATTGACCACCCACCCGTCAGAAACGGACTACCATCACTGCGCCGAACCACATAGGTTATGTCTGCACAAGATATCTGAGAGATAGATACAGAAGGCATTCCTAACAATAAACTACCACCAAAAATGAGGGCTTTATATTTTTTCACGAAAACTTCTTTTACAAAAAACCACACCCTGCATTTTAAAATAAAAAGATAAAAAATCCATTTTAAAATGTTTAAAAGAGACTTTGATTACGCTCTTTTAAATATTTGATTTTACGATGTAAAGCAGAACGTTCCATCCCTACTTTACGCGCCGCACTGGACACATTGCCCTTGGAAACCGCCAACTGAGAAGACAAATAATAATACTCGAACCACGCTCTGGCCTCTTGCAAAGACAGGGAAAAGATGTCTTTTTGTATAGAGGCAAAAAATCCACCCACTTCCCGCGGAAAGCAAGAAAGTGTCAGTTCATGGCCTTGCATTCTTAAAAGAGCATTTTCTAGTAAATTGCGCATTTCTGTCAGATTGCCAGGCCAATCATAGACTTGTAAAGCTCTTAACACATTGGGTCCCAAAGAAACTCTTGAAAGGCAAGCCTTATAACTAAGCTCTTTTAAAAAGGTTTCGACCCAGAGGGTGATTTCGTCTTGCCTTTCCCGCAAAGGATTAAGGCCGTAAACATTAGCGGTGATGCGATCATAAAACTCTTTTCTAAAGTTATGCCTCTGAGTTAAAAAAAGTTCTGTAGAACCAGCTAAAAAGCGAACATTTAAGGGAATCCATTTTTGTCCCCCTACGCGCATAAAGGCACCCTTATCCCACAAGCGTTCAAAATAACTTTGAAAAACGTCATTGAGTTGATGAACATTTTTCAAAAAACAAGTCCCGTTCTGCAGACGTTCTAACAGCCCTACTTTTTGAACTCCTTCCCGATTTTCAGTACCAAAAAATTCTTCTTCTGTCAGGCCATTGAGGTCAAAAGCAGAAAGAACAACGAAAGCTCCTTTTGTGCGAACAGATGACCAATGAATACGATGGGCCAAAAAACACTTACCTGTTCCGGACTCTCCGGTAAAAAGCATCCTAGAATCTGTCAAAGCCGCTTTTTTTAACTTAAGGTCTAGTTCCATAGGGAAAAAAAACAGCTCTTTTTCTTTGAGGTCCTTAAAAATATTTTTCGAGCACAAACGAAAATTTTCCAAAGCTCTTGCAATAGAAAGCAACAATCGTTCTATTTCAAAAGGTTTTTCAATAAAATCATAAGCCCCCTTCTTCATGGCTTGAACTGCCAGCTCTAGAGTTCCATGGCCACTGATCATAATAATAGGAACCAAAGGTGCTATTTGCTTTAAACGATCTAATAGATGCACCCCATCCCAGGAATCTTTCCCAAACCAAATATCCAGAAGAACAAGATCATAAACATCTGCCTCTATTTTTTTTAACGCCTCTAGTGGCGTTAAAGCTGTATCTACTTGGTATCCTTCATCACTTAAAACTCCCTTTAATGAACGGCAAATTTCTCGTTCATCATCAATCACCAAAATACGCCCATGGGATTTTTCTTCAGAATATTCTGTCACTGTTTCCCCTTAAGAACTTGAGGCCTTGAACCAGATAGCCAGGCAAAAAGAACGCCGATTGAAAAAAAACAACTTCCAGATAATAATACAACAATAAAGCCTATTGTTCAATATTCGGAATCCTAAATGGCATAGTTAATAAAACTACCTTCTAAAACAGCTTGGTTTCTGGAACACTCTTTGTCTAATTCTTCAAAGACTTTTTTATAAGATTTTGGCTTACTAGCTTTGTGGTACCGGGGAATAAATATAGGGAAAAACTTCTGATCTTTACGACACATCCCTACCGCTACTTGGGTTACTTTTTCATCATCTTTGAAAAAACGTTTCACAAAATCCTGGGGTAAGTTGGATGTAAAAGAAGATTTAGGTTGCCTTTTAAGGGATGTCTTTGAATCCGCAAAGGTGCTGAAAAAAGGCCTAGAAAAAATCAGTTCAGAAAAATAACTGATACTTTTGAACCATTGAGTCCGTAAATCTAAAAGCTCTTTTTGGACACCCGTATCAAAAAGACTTTGCTGAGACATCTCTTCGATTTCTTTACACTGAAATCCTTCTTTTGAAAAAGCACTTTTGCATCCGGCATGAGGTTGAAACAAGCGAGGACGAAAAGCTAACGTTACAAATGTCACACCACTTAAAAAAATCCAAAAATACTTTCTCATTTTTATGCTTTGAAATAAGGGGCGCTCAATGCGCCCCCTAAGATTAATCCTCGTCGCCTTCTTCGTCATCAGACTCGTCTTCGATCTCAACGGAAGAAGCCTGGGCAACTTCAATCTGAGACGCAAAGAAAGGAACCAAAAGCATCCATAACATTTTACTCTTCATTTTTTATTCTCCTGTTATTGTAAGAAGTTTCTTACTTTTTCATGTTTACGCTTCTTATTATAAGAAGAAAAATCTAATTTTCAGTAAAAATTTTCTCTGAATACAGAATATTTTTTAAAAATAACCCTTGTGCTGGCGCAGTTAAAACACGTCCTTTATTACCAATACATTGAATAAGATCTCTGATGTCTTGCAAAGATAACTTTCCCATCCCCAATTTAACCAATGTTCCTGTCATCATACGGACTTGATGATGTAAAAAAGAACGGGCTTGAAAGTGAAATTGGTATTCTGGGCCAACACCTTGAACAGTCGCTTGATCAAGAGTCTTGACAGCGGTTTTAGCGCCACACTCAGAGCTGCGAAAGTACTGGAAATCATGGGTCCCTCGTAAAAGATCTGCCCCTTTTTGCATGGCCTCCAGATCCAAAGGACGACAGACCCACCAGACTCGATGCTGCTCCAGCACAGAAATACTAGGTCTAGCCAAAACTCGATAACAATAACGACGTCCACAGGCAGAAAAGCGGGCATGGAAATCTGAAGAAACAGGTTGGGCATCTAAAATGACCACTCCCTGACCTTTTAAATAAAAATTCAAGGCCAGTCTTAAGCGATCTGCAGACCAAAACTTTGAAAACAGGGCATGAGCCACCTGTCCCAGAGCATGGACACCGGCATCTGTCCTACCTGCCCCGTGAAACAACGTTTCCTGCCCTGTCAACTGCAAAGCCGCCCTTCCCAAAACTTCTTGAACAGACAGCGCGTCTTTTTGAAGTTGCCAACCTGAAAAGCTTCTCCCGTCGTATTCCAACAAAAACGCGTAAGCGTACATGAAACAATTAACTAGAGAGGAGGCTTTTGGGAAATAAGAGGCGCCCACAGTTCTTCTAAGCCCACTTCTTTACGAACATCTTCTAAAAAAAGATGCACAAAGACACTGCAAAGATCCAGAGCAATCCACGAAGTCCCTTGATCTCGGCCTTGGACTGTATGAGGCACCTTGTGAGCGCGAGCCAAATCAATGCATGTGTCGCACAATGTCATCAAATGACGATAAGAACTGCCCTGAGCAATCACAAAATAATCCGCCAAAGGAAAGACCTCCCGAACATCTAAAAAGCGCACCTCCAGCGCTTTTTTATCGGCCAGGGCTTGCTCTATGGTTTGCCTCCAAATCAAAGAATCCTGCTTATCCACTTATCCTCTCCTTAGCTCTTTTAAGAACTTATCTAAAGCTACTTGATCAATTGTATGCGAATGTTTTTTCAAAAGATCCTTCACATAATCTTGCCAAAAGCGTCCCTGAAGCTCTTGAATAGCATATTTTTCGATTTTTTCAGAAGCTAAGGCCTCGGGAGCAGGATCTTCAACTTGGGCCAAATAAATCAAATAACAGCCCTTTGAATCCTGGACGATTGTATGGCCTCCCTTTTGTAAACGCATCGCTGCTTCTTTGAATGCTTCGGGCTCTTTAGAACTCAATTCTTCCATTGAAAAAGGCTCTAAGGACACAAATCCATCCACTGGTTTTCCTTCATTTAATCGTCTTGCCAACGAACTCACCTTATTCTTTTGGTAGTTTGTTGCAGAAATTAAAGCTCTTTCCTTCTTCTGTTGTTCAAGATATGTCTTTTCTAATAAAGGCAGTGCCTGAGCATACGTCATAGGACTTTTAGGAACAATCTTTTCTACCATCACAAAAAAAGTCTTCCCTGTATCATCCTGAATGAGCTCAGGGCTATCTGTCTGTTTGCAAGCAAAAACTTTCTTTAAAAAGCCTTGTGAAAACTCCTTAATATCCTCTTGAATCAGTTCTTTGCGCAGACAGACCAAAGATAAAGCTTTAGCAGCCGCTTCTAAAGTCTTATGACGGGCTAGCTCATCTTCTGCTTTCACCAACCAATCTTCCGAAGAAAGTCCTTTCCCACTTTGGGGAACTTCCAAAACCAACACTGTTCTTTTTTCGGGGGACTGGAGCTGAGCTTTTTCAAACAAAGGCTTTAGAATGAGGTCTCGCTTTCCAGTATCTAAAGGGACCACTTTTTCCCGTTCAAAATAAAAAGGCTTGTAATAGGCAATACGTTTTTGGAACCACCCCTTGATCAGAAGCTCTTTCATGGTATCTGGTACCACGACTTGGGCCAAAATCGCATCTTTTAAACGTTTTTCACTGATGGTCCTTTTGGTCATATCCATAAAAGCTTTAAAACCAACCCCTTTTCGTACCAAATGCTCACGAAACTTCTTTTCATCAAACTGGCCGTTGCTTCCCTGAAAAGCTGGGTTATCTGCCAATGCTTCTTTGGCAAATTGATCCGAGACTTCAAGCCCCATCTGACGCACCTCGGCGTCTACCACCAAGTCCTTCAAAATTTCATTTAAAACAAACTGGATTTCATCAGAAACCTGATAACCTGATTCCTTCAGCATGCGGACCATTCCATATTTTTGAAAAAATAATCCCCGGAACTCTTCTAAGGATACACTTCTAGAACTGACCTTCATAATGGAGGGGTGAAAGAAAGATAAAGGATCCTGGACTGAACCCACCACAAAGGCCGTTAAAAGTAAAAAAACCACTCCACCAGCAAACCACGAACTTTTCTTTTTTTCCACCAAGGAACCTACCATATCCATATCTCTGAACTGCCTTACCCTTAGCATACGAACCCATAGATCAACAATCAAGTCTTATGACAGATTCAAGATTAGAAACACGTGAAGTTTTTTCTCTATAAATAATCTTTAAAGCAACAGACCTGTAAGCAACCCCAGTCCTCTTTAAAAAGCAGGCAAGGAAAAACCTTGGTAAGAAAGTTTTTTAGTCATATGATCAATCTCTTTTAAGGTTTTGACCAATCCCTTTAAAAAAGCTAAAGGAACCATGTTGGGCCCATCACTAAAAGCTTGGGACGGATCAGGGTGTGTTTCCATAAAAATACCTGCCACACCTATGGCAGTTGCAGCCCGGGCTAAACACTCGACAAACCAACTTTCACCTGAACTCTTTCCATTCAAAGCACCTGGCAGCTGAACAGAATGGGTCGCATCAAAAACAACTGGAAATCCCGCCATAGTTGCCAACCCTGTCATATCATTAACCAACTTATGGTATCCAAAGGTCGTACCCCGTTCACACAACATCACGCCGACCGCTCCTAAGGATTGGGCTTTTTGCCCGACTTGCAACATTTCAGCAGGAGACAAAAATTGTCCTTTTTTGATCATAATAGGCTTTTGCGTGGCTGCTGCTGCCGTAATCAGATCTGTTTGACGGCACAAAAACGCAGGAATTTGTAAAAGATCAACGTGTTGCGCCACTTCAGCGCACTGAGCAGGATCATGAACATCTGTGACCACTGGGCATCCAAACTGTTCTTTAATTTCAGCAAAAATTTTTAAAGCCTGATTCAAAGAAACTCCTTGTCGCTTGCCAGCCAAGGACGTTCTATTGGCCTTGTCAAAAGAAGCTTTAAAAACCCAAGAAACACCCAACTCTTGGCAGATGGACGCTACTTCCTGTGCCACCTCCAAAGCCAAACTACGGCTTTCTAACAAACACGGTCCTATGATCAATTTCAAAGGTAAAGTATTGGAAAAACACATTCCACCTACAGTTACATCTTTAAAGATTTTTTCTTGCATCAGCACTCCTCTAGCTAAATTTTACAAGGGAAATTTTACAACGGTAGGCTGTATTTTTTCCCCAAAGCCGCCGTGATAAAAGAATGATACAACGGGTGGGCTCTAAAAGGTCGTGAAATAAGCTCGGGATGGAATTGTACCCCTAAAAACCATGGATGTTCAGGACGTTCCACGATTTCCACCAACTGACCATCCACACTACACCCAGAAATGACCAGCCCCGCCTTCTTTAAAGCTGGAAGATAATTATTATTGATCTCATAGCGATGTCGGTGCCGCTCTTGGATTTCTTTTTGTTGATAAATTTTATAGGCTTTAGATCCTTCTTGCAAAAGACAAGGATACGTCCCCAAGCGCATGGTCCCCCCCAAACACTTTTTTCCTTGGTACTTGAAAGATTGACCTTCCTTTTCCCACTCTTCCACCATCGCGACTACAGGGGCTGCCACAACATAGTCATTACAAGCAAATTCTGAAGAACTGGCCAAAGGCACCTCGCCCAAATGTCGTACACTTTCAATCACCATCAACTGCATCCCAAAACAGACCCCAAACACCGGAATCTGATGTTCCCTGCATGCTTTTATGGCCGCTATCTTCCCTTCCGACCCTCGCAGACCAAAACCGCCCGCAATCAAAACGCCATGATAATCAGAAAGCTGCGCCACCACCTGATCAAAAGATAAGCCTTCTAAAGCCTCTGGGCAGACGGGTGTGACTTGAACTTTTGCATGATGGGCAATGCCTGCGTGGTTTAAGGCCTCATAGATGGATTTGTTAGCATCCACACACTCCATATATTTAGTGACTAAAGCTATGGAAATGTAATGACACGGATGTTTACTGATAGACGAAATTTTTTCCCATACAGACAAATCCGGCGCATCAAAAATACTGCGCCCTTCTTCTTTAAGGGGGACTTGGGATTCTTGGCCAATCAAGCATTTTTGAGGCGATGAAGCCTCTGCAAACGGTACAAAACATTCATCTTTTAAAATCAAAGGATCAACCCGAGCGGACAAAGTCATTTTTTCTAAAAGAGGCCTAAAATATTCGCACACCTGCTGGTCTAATCCGGCCCGATGATAGGTTAAAGGAACTTCATAAATCGTCTGCACATCCCGAGCTTCTATGACGCGCTGGGGTAATACATTGCAAAACAGGGCCATTTTCTTACGAGCACTTTCAGGTAACTCGCGATCAATGCGACAGACTAAAATATCAGGTTGAATGCCCAGACGTTGTAAATTAGCCACCGAATGCTGCACCAGCTTGGTCTTCAGCTCTTTGGAAGACTCTAAATAAGGAACCCAAGACAAGTGTAAAAACAAACAACGCTCAGGCCCCAAATCAAAACGCATCTGTCGGGCGGCTTCCAAGTAGGCTAACCCTTCGATGTCCCCTACTGTCCCCCCAATTTCACAAATAACCCCGTGCAATTCCTGATCTTGAGGTTGTAAAATTTTTCCCTTGATCGCATCCGTGACATGCGGAATAATCTGAATGGTCTTACCCAGAAAAGCCCCTTCCCTTTCCTGCCGAATCAAGCTCTGATAGATCGCACCGGTCGTGACGCACAAATTGTCTATATTGTCTGTGAACCGTTCATAATGACCCAGATCCAGGTCTGTTTCTTCCCCGGTTTCTGTAACAAAAGTCTCGCCATGTTCGCCAGGATTTAAAGTGCCCGCATCTACATTTAAATAGGGATCAAACTTTTTTAGCCTGATTTTCAAACCACGGTCGATCAAGGTTCTGGCCAATGCGGCCGTCGTGACTCCTTTGCCCAACCCCGACATGACCCCACCGGTCACAAAAATCACAAAAGGACACTGCATTTTTTTAATCAAAGTGAACCAATCATAAAAAAATAAAATTCTTTCCAAAGGATAGCAGACTTCATCTGAAAAAACACTCAGTCCTCTATCTAATAAAAACGTTTTTTAGAAAATATTTGTAAAAATAAATAAACAATGAATTCGTTGTTTATCAAAAATATCAATTCTAAGATGACGTTATACAGCATTTATTGAGAAGTTTCATGACAACAACTTTCAAGAGATTTTTATTCACAGCACTTTTTGCAGGCATCTTTTCACAAGTCCAGGCAGTCAAGTTAGAAGGTACCACAGTCAAAGGATCCCATGATTCAAAAGCAAAAACCTGCCATCTAACACTTTCCCCAGGACCTCATAAGACGGAGGTTTTTAATACTTTTCGCGACAAGTATTTAAAAAACAGCCCTATTCAAATGATCACAATTTCGGATGGACCAGATGGGCAGAATGAAGTAGGAAAAGAATCAGGATATCATCACCTGATAACAACCATCAAATCTCTTGCCTTGCATAACCCAGGCGTATTAGAAGAAACAAGTATAGAGATTTCTGGACAATCTCCTCTTATTGCAGAGCTATTAAAGGGAAATAAACTGTACGTAGATATTGTACAGAATTTGATTCATGCCCGTGAAGAATTGGCTAAGACAAAAGCATTAGAAACAAACACAGAACCTGGAATGGTTCAACGGATTATCAATACAGTTAAACCTAAGCCTTCAATTCAAGAAAAAAATATAGAAGAATCTGAAAAAAGTTCAAAAAAGATTCACGACGATACGCTCCCATCCGTTCCAGTTCCACACACCCCCGTGGCTCGGCCTTTACCCCCTTCTGGAAATTTTATTTACCTTAACGGAACAACTGCCAAGATTTCAGAATCAAACATGAGTATCTTTAATTCAATTGGAAACACATATTACAGGGGTATTACTTTTGATAATACGGTAACAGGGTCTACTGCTTTAGTTAACTTGAAATATCTAGAAGACTCTACTTTTGAAGCAGAAGAGAACCCAGGAAAAGTAGCTCATGAGATGATTAAAAGCAATCCGGGCGCTGCCATTCGGTGGTATGGATCTAACGATCCCGTAGCTACACAGTTTCCAAATCCTAACACTGAATTGGATGTCATTAATTTGATTAAAGACAATGGCCCAACCGGGCTAGACGAGCTAAGAGTCACTATTATAGGCCCTGACACAAGTGGCGGTGATATAGACCACAACACCCAATACGGAAAACATCATACGAGCTTAGAGTACGCAAATGGCAAGTCCCAGCTTTGCGTTCCTTTTGGACCTCTTTTGGGTGCTGTAGCAACAGATCAACTAACCACCACAGAGATTTACGGGACGCCACAGCCTATAGCTGTTCCTGATGGAGTCTATTACCCCGTCAGTCCTACTGGCACCCTAGGATCAGACGACCTATTAAAACAAACTAACAAAAGTGCACCGAATGAATACTCTTTCTATTTCAGAAATATTGTATTGGACACTACAGAAAACAACGCCAACACAAATACACTGGACAGTACAGGTACATGGAGAACAGAACTTTCAAAGTTATATAACGCTGTAGTTGCCGATTGTCCACAAGATATTTCTTTTACCAATAACGATCCATCTTATAGCTCAGTGATCGCGGATTTGGAAAATGGCCGTTTGGATCCTACAACAACTTTAACCAATCTTAACACAACCACAGCCCCTGCAAATGCGGAAGGCACCACTTCCCAGACTTTAGGCTTTAGTGTCGACGCAGATGGTAGCTACGACGCGACTCAAAACTCAGGTACTTTTGTACAAGCTTTGTGGTTTATGAACATGCTTCCTAAAGGAAAAGGGGAAATTGTCGTTGGTAACGCTCAGAGTGAACTCTATCTTACGTCTGACGCATTGACAGATAAGGTAACATTAACAATCGGAGAGGATGAATACAACCTGTGGAATGGGGTAGCCACATTAGATTCTGCTGCTAGCCGTAAAAGAGTTGGTAGCTTGCTTGATAAGACTATTCCTTTACCAACTAATCTGCAGATTAAAAAACGAACCATCAAGGAATAAAGTCAAAAATAGACTTTCCTTTTAAACCTCCCCCACCTTTCAACCCTCCCCCGCCTTAGGGGGAGTTTTGTATTGTACAAGTCATACCAATTTATATCGTGCTGGTTATATTGTACCGATTATGTCGAGCTGGTCCCAGCGTCAGGGACCAGCTTTTCATTGGCATGACTGATGATGGGATTGCTTCGGTAATGCAACCGCCTCAAATCCCCCTTCAAACGTTCGATGTTTAGGCTAGATGAAGGTGTCTTTTTCAAACACGCCAAGGCCAAATTACGAAAACCCGACTGACCTTGCGGTGTATCGCTGTATTCTATTTCCAAAACTTGGGGCCCAAGGACCTTACCTTCTTGAACTGCGGCCACATTTCCGATAGCACTGCCATCGACACAAAAGGCTTTGACAGGTTTGACGTATAACAACGATGGAGGTTTTTTTATTGTTTTTTTCACAACAGACTTCACAACATCCGTCTTAGCAACTTCCATCTTAGGAGCCTCCCCTGCTGTCCCCGAAGCAGACTCTGGGGAAGGGGTATCTGAAGGGGAAGGGGTATCTGAAGGAGCAGGATTCGCTAAGGAAACGGATGGATCAGAAGGAGGTGTAGATGTTAAGGAAGGATCAGAAGGGGGAACCGAGTCTGTTATTAAGGGGGGTGAAACGGGCGTACTTAAATCTGTAGATCCCATCATCGCGGCGTCTGAGGGGGCAGTAGATGGCGCTGAAGAAGGAGGAGCTGCAAGTTCTGACGGAATGACCGAAGTAGCCGGAACTATAGGATCAGGTGTTGGGACAATAGGTGTAGGCTGCGCCACAGACGGCATCATGGGGGCTACCGCCACAGGAGCCGGAGGCATTATAGGCATAGGCATAGGAACAGAAACAGGATCTGAAAACCCGGCCATTCCTGCCATGATAGGCGCACCAGCCAAAGGAGCAACAAGTCCACCATCAGAAATACCGCCTGCAGAAAAATTGGCAGTACCAGGCAATCCTTGCAAATTTTGCACACCATGATGCATCTGGTCGCTCTGAGGATGGTTTGTTGAATTGGCCCAGCCCTGATTCCCCAAGTGATGCGTTACACCAGGATGTGAAACATGTCCGCGAACTGGAACAGAACCTGGAATAACCGAGTGCTGTCTGTTCTGGATAGAAGGAGGTACACCGTGTGATCTTTGCCCTCCTGATCTGTTGGGTGCATGTAAATTTCTGGGGATAGGAACAGCCGTTCTAGGCAAGGAAGCTCTGACCTGTGGCGCTACGACTGAATGTGGCACCCGGGCCCGCCCAGAAAACGCAGAAACGTGTCTATGGGCAGGATGGAAAGCACCCCCAGAATGAGGCCCTGCATGGATTTTACCTTCTTTCAGAGCCATCAACCCGAGCACAATTTGCAAACATATATTTTTTTTCATTTTTATAAAAGTTTTTGTTTATTTTAAACGATAAAAATGAAATGCTTTTGAATTTTTTTACAAGAAATTAGCTTGATTACAAAAAAGAAAAATTATATGACAAAATTGATTTGAAAAATATATTTCAGGCAAGGGAACCCAAGGCAGATTTCTGGTTATCAAAATAAATTGTTAACTGCTATTACAGAGATGTTGCCCGATATCAAGATACCCTCCAAAAAGACAATATTAGCCCATACCCAGGAATAAATTGAATCCAACTCTCAACAGGACAGCGAATTCAGCGCCCAAGAGCCTTTAATAGATCCTGACAAGAAAACAGCAGATAACAAATTGTACTTTAGCGACAACAAATAACAGTCTGCATCAATCCACCTACAGAGCGGAATTCTGCGCTCTGTGCTCTTGTTTTTTAAAAAATCTCTTTGCGTTTTCTATTCAAAATTATATTTTCCAGACCAAGCCGGATCCACTTTGACAAACAAAGTCAGATATACGGGGCATTGATTAAAATCTTCCATATCCATCCTGGCTAAACTTCCAATATGCTTAATGCGCCTTCCGTGGTGCCCTAACACCAACCTACGATGCCCCTCTTTTTGAACAAAAATAGCCTGCCAAATTGCCAAGTTTTTTTTGGATCCTGCAGACCATTGAAAATCTTCGGTTTCTACATGCGTTCCATAGGGAATTTCTTGATGTACGCTGTTAAAAACTTTTTCCCGAGTTATTTCTGCCATGGAAAAAGCCCAAGGAACTTGCGTTACCTCTTCTTTGGGAAACAGCCAAGGCCCTTGCGGCGTCAACTTCTTCACTTGATCCATCACCACATCAATCCCTTTTCCAGTCTTACAAGAGACAGGAAAATAGCCCACAATCTGATCTTGTAATTCTGCATACCTCCCAATGAGGGGTAAAATCTGATCTTTGGGAAGTAAATCCATTTTATTCATGACCATCAACAAAGGTTTTTGCCGCTGCAAACATTCTTTAACCAATAAATCTGTCACGGCAAAATCAGGTTTTTTACAATCAATCATAATCAAACAAACGTCTGCTTGTTTTGAAGATTTCCAGGCAATACGACTCATGGTTTTTTGCAAAAGCCCATCGGGTGATAAAATTAATCCTGGTGTATCCACAAAAATGATTTGGTAATCCTCTTGGCACGCAATCCCATAAATAGAATTACGGGTGGTATTGGGTTTATCGCATACAATAGCTACTTTTTGTCCCGTAACATAATTAACAAAGGTTGATTTTCCTGCATTAGGTGCCCCTAGGATAGCCACCATAGAACAAAAATTCATTATTTCTCCTTATCTTGTAAAAAATCTAACGCCAACTTAGCTGCTTGTTGTTGAGCTTCTTGCTTAGAACCAGCTTGCGCTAAAAATTCTGCCCCACCGTCTAGCACGACTTTAATGGTAAAAATTGGACTATGACTGGGACCTGAAACAGATTCAATATCATAACAAGGCAAAGGACGTTTATTTTTTTGTAAAAGTTCTTGAAGCGCAGATTTACTGTCCACCGGAGTTTGGCTGTCCAGATTCATAAAAGGTTTCCACCACTCCTTAATAACGTCTGCCAAAATTTTCCAATCCAGACAGTCTAAATAAATAGCACCAATCAAAGCTTCACAGGCATTAGAAACAATTGTCATACGAGCACTTTCTTGTTTTTTTTCTGTATAAAGGAAAGATTCCAAATGCAAGGACCGCCCCACCTCGTAAACCCTACCACGGCTGACCAAAAAAGCCAAACGTTTTGTTAACTCCCCTTCACAAGCCTTAGGGTAAAGCCCATAAAGCCAAAAGCTCATTACAGCCCCCAAAACGCGGTCTCCTAGAAACTCTAGACGTTCAAAATCTTTACCTCCGCTGCTTGAATGCCAAAGCGCCTGGTGCAAAAACTGTTGATTTTTAAAGCAATACCCTACCTTCTTTTGAAAAGAAAGCAGGCGTCCAGCAGATAAAGTGACAGTCTTCAATCTCTTTTCCAACAACAATTGATTCTTCATTATATCAAGTCAGATTCTTAGAACAACCAAACTTTTAAAAATCTTATTTTTATGCTAAAAATTGACTCAATCTGCAAAAGAAAATCCCATTTAGAATGGCCCTGATTCATAAAATTCAAAAACAATATATTTTTATTATTTTGGTATTCCTGTATATTCTTATTTTTTATCCCGGATTCATGTCTGAAGATTCCATGTCGACTTATGCCTCAGCTCAATCAGGAATATATAAAGATTCAATCCCCCCTACTCTTTCTTGGGTTTGGGGAGTTTTGGATACAGTTTACCCCGGCCCTGCCTTGATGTTTTTAATCAATATGGCTCTGCTGTGGAGCGGTGTTTATCTGCTAGCGTTTCATCTAGTCAGAACAAATAAACTATTTTGGATCACCGTTTTAATGCCTTACACACCTTGGATCATGACATATGCAGGCTTTATATGGAAAGACGTTATCTTCACGTTTGGATATGGGCTATTAGCCATGATTTTGTGCTTCAAAGATGAAAATCAAAAGCGTTTTTCATTTCCAGGAAGTATCCTTTTCTTTGGATTACTTTTTTATGCAACGTCAGTGAAATATCAAGCACAGTTTGTGGCACCCTTCATGTGTTTTTGGTTTTGTCGACTACAATGGCCTCGTGACCGACAGGTTTTGAAATTTTTGAAGGCAGTTCTTTTCAGCGCCTCAATAGGGGCAAGCCTTTTTTACGTTGACCAGAAACTTATACCTGCTGAGGGGCGCACTCATTTTTGGCAATACGTCAAAATTTACGATTTAGCAGGCATCAGCGTACGTTGTCATAAAATTTTACTGCCAGACTTTTTAGTCCGCACCCACGATCTTAAGGTTATTCGAAAAAAATATGATTTTTTGTGGGAGCCTTTAATCCGGTATCCGGATTCTCCGCTAAGAGCAACCTACAGCGATGAAGAGCGCACCATTTTACAAAAAACCTGGCAAAAAGCTGTGATCTTTTATCCTTTCAGTTATTTGGCGCATCGCTTTTGGGTCTTTTTTCAAGGCACAGTCAATGGTCCCTACCTGAAGTTGATTTTGGGACGCTGGGGTAGGATTTTTTCTTACTCTTTGTTGTTCCCTTTTCAGGTGTGGTTTGCCTTTTCCAGACATTTTTCTTTTTCCGTACGCTATTTAAATCGCACGGGACTAAGCTTAATGGCTATTTTGTTTGTTTTTTCCTTGGCTGGAACTCCCCGATACATTTATTTCAGCATTTACTTATTTTTTCTGTCTGTGCCTTTGGCACTGCAATCTTATCAAGTCAAATCATAAAGCCCTGTGGCAGATACCCCACTTCCATTCTGCTAGACGACGTAAAGAACGCTTAAGGCGATAAGTAAACGCTACATCCACGGCTTTTTCAAAATATTGAAAGGCCTCTTTCTTTTTTTCAAACAAAAGGAAATTTCCTATCCCCATATACAACACATACATGGTTTTAGGATCGCAGCCCTTCATCTTCTTCAGTAACATAAAGGTTTGTTCAAAATCAAGACCAATCCATGCTTGCAGTAAAATCAATTTTTCTATTTCAGATAATCTGTATCGGGAACGCAGCGTACTAACTATATGTTCATAAATTTTCTTTCGAAAAGGTCCTCGCTTTTGGATGCCAAATTCTATCAGTTTCTCCAGACTCCAGGACTTTAAATCTTGCATTGGGTCAAACATAATCTTCTGCAAACGTCTCCTTTAATGAGGCAACCAATAGTGCCAAGGCGCATAAGGTTTGGGAAAAAGATGGTTCGGTTCTTTTTTGTCTAACAGATGTTCTAACAAATTCATAACTTGATGACCAAGATAAGGTAAAAAATTCTTCTGCATTAAAGTATTGTAAGTATCAAAGTGCTTTTGATGATATTTTTTAAATTTTTTTTCCAGGATACTACCTTTGTTTGAAGCTATATAAACTTGCTTTATAGACCCATAAATTTTTTGACAGCCATTTTTTGTTTTTACAAAAATCATCACTGTGTAACAAGCAGAAAAAAAGATTTTTCCGTCACAAAAAGTAAAGTTCATTCCACTGCCCTCTGCTTGAATGGGGAGTACGTAATAAGTGACAGGTGCAATCACAATCAGACTATCTAATCCTTGTTTTCTAAAGAACTCTTCCACTCCACCGACATGAACACTATTGACTTCTACGCCCCAGATACCCTCTATCATAGATCCAGACAAATGCGTTTGGGGATCTGAAAAAGTCACAGGTATAAATTGACAGTCTGTTGTGTTCTGAGCTTTGAAAACTTTGGCAATAAATTGACCTACAGTCTTATTAACATCATCATAAAAACACAATCCTTTTTCAGGAAAAATGGATTGCCGTCTAGCCCCTTGAACTAATAGAGCCCTTTCCTGAAAAAACAAACCTCCTTTTTTTGGGAAAACAGATAAAATCCCAATCCTCTTGCCATAATTTTTTTTAAAATCTGAAGCTCGGCTGATATTATAAAATAATATCAAAGAAAAAAGTATTTTAAACATAATCATAATATAAGTTTTTTATTTTTTAAACATTCAACAATTTTAATGTCAATAAAAATTTGTTGACTTTTATTTTGATTTTAATTTAAATTATCATTGCGTCATTTTATTGATTTGAAATGTTAAACAAATTATTTCTAATTTTATGTTATTTCGTCTCTTCTTTCACAAATGCACAGCACGTCGTCTACAAAAATGACCATGTCTGCCCCAGTTCCGATGATAACTTAGAAAAAATCTATACCCAAATTCTATGTCCTAACGCCCCAAGTTCTACTCAAGAACTCAACACGATTTTGAAGAATGAATACAAAGAGTATTCCGTAAAATATATGCCCCTGGGCCAATATCAATTGATGGCGTTGGATTCTTTACAGCACGAAGGCCCCTACGGACAAGAGCCCTGGAAAGAAAAGTCTCTAGAGTTCTATTTTAAGGATCGTTTTTCTGAAGTGTTTCAAGATCCACATAACGGCTATATTGCAAACAGTTTGGTAGAAGGTTATTATTCCCACTCTGAAAATACTGAAAAAGATTCTTTATCTTTTTATACAAATTTAAATCGGGGATTTTTATATCAATTTGGTATCATTCAAGATTATATTGCAGAAAAAGACCGGCATCATCAGACTCCTGCCCAGACTTGGCAAGAAAGTTGCCCTTCCCCGGAAGACGTCAAAAAAATTCAAAATCCTAAACGTTTAAGTGTTGTAGAAAAAATAAAAAACTGGGCTTGGGGCTTGGATAAAGAAGAAACTTGACATACAAAAAAAGAGATTTTTCTAAAAATCTGCCAGCATGAAAAGGAAGCTGAAGAAAAAAATCAACTACTTCTAATCCGTTTTTCAAATGGTATCACAAAAAATAACTGTACTACAGAAAAAGTCAAGATCGATTCTACTAACCAAGGGAAAGAAAATTACGGAAAAAGCCTTTCTTTTGGGGTAGGTTTTTTTCAGTCTCTCATAGCAGTGGGTTATGGGGGAGGCCCTTGGTTTTACACACATCTTAATATCGGCTATGGATTACCCGTCGATAAAAACGATAGTCGCTTTTTTATTCCTCCTTTACATGCCTTAACTCTTTTAGAATGGAACGGAGAATTTCATGCCCGCAGTAAGCTACCCTGGAATAAAACTTTTGGCCCCTTTGTGCCCCAAGCCGGTAATGCGTTAAAATTGGGACTGAATCCGTACTCGGATAAAGTCTGCATCCATCCAGATTTTTGCTATATCCCGGAAGAAGGAACCCCTAGTCTAAAGGAATGGTGAGCTCAACTAGACTACTTTATGATAGATCACGCGATTGCTTTAAAAAATAAAGAGCTCTTTGAACACACTGTTAAAAAGCAAAAGAGAGACAAGTCTCCTCAAAAGTATCAAACGCGCAGTGTTGTGCGTGGACAAAGAAAAATTTGGTAAAAACTTTGTCTTTGTTATGAGCACACATAATCTGGTATGGCAGTTACACCCTAGAGCAACCCTGCGAATACGGAAAGCTTAAAGTCGGCCTAAACCATTCACAGGAATCTTAATGTACTGAAAACCATTCTCTTCTGGCAGACCAAAACTTCCGGCCCGTAAATTGACCTGCAGGGCCGGCAATAAAAGCTGGGGTACAGGCTTATGAAGATCTCGTTCTTGGCGTTTTTGAATAAATTCTTTACGTGAGATATTTTCAGAAGCTAAAATATTGCTTTCTTTCTGTTGCCTTAACGAGCTCACCCAACGAACCTCTCGGCCTTGTGGAGGATAGTCGTGTCCTACATATACTTTGATGTCATCAGGTAACTGAAAAAGCTTTTGAATAGAATCGTATAAAATCCCAGCGTTTCCTCCTGGAAAATCAGTCCGTGCTGTCCCTACATCAGGCATAAACAAAGTATCCCCTACAAAAATCGCATCGTGGACAAAAAAACTGCAGCAAACCGGCGTATGCCCTGGAGTATGTAGAACCTGAATCACACAACCCCCTACAACAAGAGTCTGGTGATGATGCAATAACACATCAAACTGTGATCCATCCAAAGGCGTGTCTTTTACGCTATTAAAAAAAGGTACCCAAAAATTTAAAACTTTTTGAATTTGAGCACCAATGGCAATTTTCCCACCTAAATGCTTTTTTAAATAACAAGCTGCCGTCAAATGATCGGCGTGCACATGGGTTTCTAAAATCCAACGCACCAATAAGTGACGCTCTTTGATAAAAGTAATAACCTCATCTGCTGCCTGTACATCTGTCATCCCTGAGCTCTGATCATACCCCAAAACAGGATCAATGATCACCGCTTCCCCTGAAGCACTTTCATAAAGCACATATGTCAGAGTTGCTGTTCTTGTATCAAAAAAACTCTTAATTTCCACAATGATCCCAGTTGATGAGTTTTATATCACTTTAGAAGAATTCCATGGCGCTTTCGCTAACACCCGCGCCATTCCACACCATCCCGTGATTCCTGCAAACATCAAGCCACAGGCTACAAAAAAAGATAATCCATAAAAATAAGGACTGACTAAATAACCTAACGCGCATCCTAAAAAATTTAAAACTCCTGCAGCTATCTGCGTCTGACGATCTAAAGGGATGAAAAAAGATTTTTTTCCCAACACCTCAAACCCTTGACTCTGCCAAGCTTGAATGCCTCCTGTCAGGTTATACACACTGAGGTCAGGATTTTGCTGAAGAATGTGATGACACGCCACCGCACTTCTTTTACCAGACTGGCAATAAAAAATAATCTTGGACCTGGGAAAAGGTAACCGATCAACAGAAATAGAACTTAAAGGCATGAAAAGACAGCCTGGAATGTGCATGCTTTCATACTCGAAAGGTTCCCGCACATCGACTAATATGGCATCACCCTGCTCTAAAAATTGTTTAAGCTGAAAAACATTGACTTCGAAGATCTCTTTTACTATCAGTTTTCTTTAATTGTAATACGATAGATAAAAAAAAATCAATACAACTTATAGTCTTCCATAAATAAGTTTACCGTTTGCTTACCCCATTTAGTACTCACCTGAGCGCTGACCACGACATCTAAAAGTGCAGGCGAATCGTTTAAAAGCGCCTTCCCTTTAGGGTGGTGTGTGGCAGAGAAAAAAAGGACTGGATAGGTGAAGGCTCCTTGAATCAAATCCAGGCGCAGATGGTGTTGCCCAAAAGAAAGTGTTTTTAGAATACTCACCCCCTTGATCAAAAATCGAGGCGCAGGATAGTCCGTCCCAAAGGGCTCTAAAGTACAAAGATCTTGGGCAAAAGCAGGATCTTTAAACTGTTGCAAAGAAGCCACCATATCAATACCGACAAAAGGTTTGGGTAAGGAACTGACACTTTGTAGCGCTTGACGTAAAAAATCCTTAAAAAGCTCTAATTTTTCCAAATCAAGCATCAACCCTCCTGCCATCGCATGGCCTCCCCCGGATTTCAAAAGGCCTTTGACGCATCCTTGATGGATCATTTGACCAATATCAATCCCAGGGATAGACCGGGCAGAACCTTTAAGAAGGCCCGCTTTACCTGACAGAACAAAAGTTGGTTTATGAAAAAGAGCTTTTAAACGTCCTGCCACAATACCCAAAACACCCTCATGCCAATAGGGATCCCACAGAAACAAAAAGGGATGATCTTCTTGCCCCATAGCTTGGACCACAGCCTGTGCAATTGTTTCTTTTTCAATTTTTTGGCGTTGTTGATTTAAAACCTGTAGTTCTTGAGCCATTTCTAAAGCCGCCAGTTCGTCTTGACAAGACAATAAACGCACGCCCAAAGAAGAATCGCCAATACGTCCCCCTGCATTAATGCGGGGGCCAATCATATACCCCAGATGGGTCACGTTCGGAGATTCCTGAATACCTACCACATCCATCAACCGCGTCAGTCCCACATTCTGGCGTTTGCCCAACACTTTTAACCCTTGAGCTACAAAAGCCCGATTCAAACCCCGCAAAGGCATCACATCACACACCGTACTCAAGGCCACTAAATCTAAAAACGGGAAAAGATCGGGTTCTTTGATGGTCTTGAAAAAACCTTTTTCTCTTAAAAAACGATTCACTCCCACCAAAAATAAAAAAGTCAGCGCCCCCGCACAAAGAGTCTTTAAAGACTCGGGCCCCTTAAAATCCCATCGTTGAGGGTTAAGAAAAGCCCGGCAGATGGGGTACTCCAGCTCTGTTTTATGATGATCAATCACGGTGACGGCTATCCCCTCTGATGCTGTCTGTTTCAGGACCTCTAACGCTGTACTGCCACAGTCCACGATGACCACGTCCTGAACCCCTTTTTTTAAAAGCTCTTTCATCCCTTTTATGCTAGGCCCGTATCCTTCTTCAAAGCGATCTGGAATATAAACAATAAAAGGATGGCCTATCTGACGGCAATATTGGACCAACAACGCACTGGCACAGGCTCCATCCACATCGTAATCCCCCCAAATACCCAAAGGTCTTTTATGACGAAAAACGTCATAAAGATGTTCCAAGGCTAAATCGAGGTCTGGTAGTCCACAAGGGTCTGGTAAATGACTCTTTAACAAAGGAGAAAACAAAGAATCTGCTTCTTGCAACGGAACCCGCATCACTGCCAAACGTGCCACCAAGTCACTGACGCCGTACTGTTGCACCAAAAAAGCCACATCTTTTTCGCAAGCTTGGTTGAAAAGCCAATCTTTTTGAATCATAAAATTTTCTTAGAAATACATTATTTTTTTCTAATCTATATTAGCACGTATTTTAAAAAATTCAGAACGTATATAAATTTCTTTTAAATGGTTGCTCTTGAAAGATCGACGAGGTTTGCGCCCATTAAATATGGAGTTTTTTTAAATGACCTGTTTAAATCCCCTATTCATCAAAACAGTCTAATCTAGGAACACGACTTTAAATCAAAAAATGATGGCTGCTTTTCGTTACATAATCAAAATATTCCGGTGCTTTCTCTTGCCTCAGCCTGCGTATCATCTTGCTTTTGCAACTTCTGCACCTATGACCCCTTCTAAAATGCCTTTAGCATCATCCCAGTGGGTCAGCATGGTTGAAAAAAAAATTTTCAATCACCCCCAAACTCAAGCTCTTTATCAGAATTTTACACCTCTGCAAAAAGCCCAATTCCTTCAAAATGTTCTGCGAAAATCTCCCCGCCCTTTTGGAAAGATTGCAGAAATCGATGTGGTTTTACACGCTTTTTCCAAAGAACTGTCCAAAGAAAATCCTTGAATCTCAGGTAGACCTCTTGACAGAATAAAAAAGCTTTTTTCATACTCCCTAAAAAGCCTTTACCTGTGAAAAAAAGATTTTACCTACTTCTAGCTATCCTAAGCATTTTGGCACCAGTTTCTGTTCGCTTAGGCTATGTTTTGCCCAAACAATCCATAGTCCTGCAGGAAAAAACTTACGAAGCTGGAAGTATTGGGTGTTACATCATCAACTTGGACCGGTCAACAGGGCGTATGAATGCCATGTCTGTGCTCCTTACGCAATTGCACTTACCCTTTCACCGCATTGCAGCGATTGATGGAAAACAGCATCCAGAAATCCTTCAGGATTCTAAACTAATCAATTTAGAAGGATACGCTGATCTTTTAAAAGGAAACATTCCGGGCAGTGGAGAGGCAGCCTGTTACCTCAGTCATGTCAAAGCTTTAGAAACTTTTTTAGAATCTTCTTATGAATTTGGTTTCATTTTTGAAGATGATGTGTCTTTTTCGCCTTCTGAGCTTCAAAAACTTTTACCTCTGCTGGTGGACAAAAAAGAACTCTGGGATATTTGTAGCCTACAGTTGTTGGCGTATCACCCTGGATGGGATTTAAAGATTGCTCCTTTACACGAATATGCTTTATGCCTTTATCGCAGACCTTTTTGGTGCGCCGGAGCCTACCTGGTCAACCGCGCTGCGGCCCAATCTCTGGTTCAGAAAGCCTTTCCCATGAAAATGCCTTGGGATCTGTATTACTTACGCTTTTGGGAATTTAAGGGGCAAAACGAACGTATGTTACGCTTTACCGGCATTGAACCTTCTTTGGTTCGACAAACCTACGGAGATTCAGAAATTGAAAACAGTGACTCTCGTCACAAAACCCATACCCAAGCCCCCTATGGATCCTGGACCTATATCAAAGGACGCTTATTTGATTGGGCTACCAATATTTGGCAATGTTTTTGGGTGTACTGGATTTATATCTGGATCTATCTTGGTACCCGGTAACTTTGACTTCTTTCACTAAACCTTGACACATAAAACACTTCCCTTATACTGCCTTCAAAAGAAACCTTATGGGAAAATTTATTGTGATAAAGAAAACCTTTGTTTTCTTGATAGGACTCTTGGGGAGCTTAGGGGTAGGCCTTTTTCAAAGAGGGTACATTCTTCCCAAACAATCCTTTTGCTTTAAAAATAAACCCTATACGACAAACAGTATAGGCTGTTACGTCATTAATTTAGATCGCTCACCAGGCAGGATAAAAGCGATCTCAATCCTTTTAGCGCAACTCAACTTACCAGTTCACCGGGTTATCGCTGTAGATGGGAAAAAAAATCCAGAAATTCTCCAAGATCCTCAGTTGGTGGATCTTCATACTTATGCTCACCTTCTGAAAGGAAAAAGACCTGGCAGCGGAGAAGCGGCCTGTTACCTGAGTCACGTCAAAGCTTTAAAAACTTTTTTAGAGTCTTCTTATGAATTTGGTTTTATTTTTGAAGATGATGTTTCTTTTGATCCAGAAGTCCTGCAAGGCATCCTTCCTGGGCTTACCCAAAAAAAAGAGCTGTGGGACGTATGCAGCCTACAACTCAACCGTCAGCAAAAAGGAGGACCTTTAAAAATAACGTCCTTGGGCAGCTACGAATTGTGCTTTTACCGCATCCAAACTTGGTGTGCCGGGGCCTACCTCGTCAACCGCGCTGCGGCCCACTCTCTGGTGCACAAAGCATTTCCTATGAAGTTACCATGGGATTTGTATTACCTACGTTTTTGGGAATTTAAGGGACAAAATGAACGCATGTTGCGTTTTACCGGAATTGAACCACGCCTGGTCCATCAAACTTACGGAGACTCTGAAATTGAAAACAGTGACCAACGTTATAAAACAGATAAGCAAGCCACCTATTGGTCTTGGATCCGTTTGAAGGGTAGGCTCTTCACCTTGTCTACCAATATCTTGCATTACTGTTGGACTTGGTGGGTTTATTTGACATCTGAAAAAAAATAAGCAAAATAGAATCAAATTCAAATCTGAATTTTAATTAAATATTGTAGATTTCTTCCAATAGATCCAAAATTCTTCCCTTGACAAGCCAAGAAAAGCACTTTCATAATAAAAAAAAGATAACATTTTTTTATGAAAAAAGGTTTTTATACAGCCGCAGTTTTTTTAGGAGTTTTAACAGGGCCTTTTTGGTATTTTGGCAAAATATTGCCAGGTAATGATTGGGATACTTCTTCAGAAACTATTTCTGCCGTTTCAGATTCTAAATGCCGCGGAATAGGATGTTACGTCATCAATCTTGATCGTTCTACAGGCCGAATGAAGGCTATGTCTGGTCTTTTAACGCAGCTGAACCTCCCATTTTTTCGAATTTGCGCCATAGATGGAACGGCACAGCCCGAAGTCATACAAAACCCACACTACGTCAATATCCAAGGATACGTTCATTTATTAAAAGGTAGACATCCAGGGAAAGGAGAAATCGGGTGTTACATCAGTCATGTGAAAGCTTTAAAAGCTTTTTTAGATTCTTCTTACGAATTTGGTCTGATTTGTGAAGATGATATCTCTTTTTCTCCAGCCCTTTTTCAAAAGATTTTATTCCTTTTGACCCAGCAGAAAACCTTATGGGATCTGTGCAGTTTTGAACTCAGTGTAAAAAAACCTGCAGCCCCATTGCCCATTGCATCCTTGGGGAATCATACATTATGTTTGTACCAAAAACAAGCGTTTGGTGCCGGTGCTTACCTAGTCAATCGCGCTGCAGCCCGATCTTTGGTTCAAAAAGCTTTTCCCATGCAAGTTCCTTGGGACGTCTATTATCTACGTTTTTGGGAATTACAGGGTCAAAATGGAAGGATGTTACACTTTACGGGCGTTGAACCTCGCTTGGTTCGTCAAACTTATGGAGATTCAGAAATTGAAACAACAGACCAGCGTTATCTAAAACGTCATCAAGGGGGCTATTGGTCCTGGGTGCGCTTTAAAGGACGACTGTTTCTGCTGTGTGCTGATGTACTGCATTGGGTTTGGACCTGCTGGCAGTATGTGACTTTAAAGGTCATACCTTCAAAATAATATTTCTTTTAGAATTTTCTACTGAAGTAAAAGAACGACCTTATGCTTACTTCCTAGGCATAGCAATAATCTGCCTTCACAAAAGTCTTCTTTTTTCAAAAGATCAAAAGCATCAACAGCCTTAGTCCCTGCCAATACAACAGCTCCTTCTTTAACCTTACGCTTTCCTTCAGATCGCGAAGCAACCAGTTGAGCTCTTTCTAGCGCATCCAGGATCGAAAAGCCGTTCGCAAGCTCTTGGGAAGTCACAGAAAATGTAGGTAACTTTAGGTCTTCTTCGTTCCAGTTACCGCTGGTTAAATTTAAGACAGTTTTTTGAATAGCCTCACAAACCTCCGGTCCATGGACTATTTTTGTAACTTCATTAGCCAAAATAACCTTAGCTTCATTCAATTCTGCCCCTTGCAAGGCTTCTAATTTGGCCACTTCTTGTAAGGGTAACATCGTAAACAGGCGCAAGAATTGGCCCACATCCCCATCATCGATGCTCCTCCAAAATTGCCAAAATTGATAAGGCTGACACAAGTCTGCATTCAACCAAACAGCTCCCTGAGCCGTTTTTCCCATTTTTTGTCCCCCAGCAGTGGTGACCAAAGGTGTTGTAAAAGCATAAACTTGCTGACGTAAGGCCCGGCGGACCAGATCTACCCCTGAAACAATATTTCCCCATTGATCCGAACCCCCAAACTGCACCTTACAACCATACCTCTGATACAGTTCCATAAAATCGTAAGATTGCACCAGCAGATAGTTAAATTCAATAAAGCTTAGAGGTTCTTCTTTTTCAAGACGTTGCGCCATATGCTCAAAGGCGATCATACGATTGACCGAAAAATGTACCCCTACTGTTCGCAGGAAATCCAAATAGCGGATATCAGAAAACCAATCGTGATTGTTTACAACATCTACCTCTCCCACCACCGCAGAGATATTCTGGGCGATGCCCGCTATATTTTCTTGAACTTTCTGAGGTGAAAGAAGAACGCGACTATCGCTACGAAAAGTAGGATCACCAATCTGACTGGTCGCCCCCCCCAACAACGCAATAGGACGATGCCCCAATTCCTTCATCCATTTCAGAACCATCAATTGCACTAAGTTTCCCACGTGCAAGCTTAAGGCAGTGGCATCAAAACCACAGTACCCCACCACACCTGATTTTTCACAGGCATGATCCAATTCCTGGGGGTGGGTCAGCTGGTTTAAGAAGCCCCTTTCACTGAGAATGTGTAAAAACTCGCTGTGATATATCTTCATTTATTCCTTCCACCCCGTTCTTTTGCCTTTTAAGACCCATCGGATATTTTTTGTTTGCGTTACTGTGCTTCCGAAAGACTTTTTTCCCTAGAAGCTTCTAACAGATTTTGATCTTGTTGGCGCGCTTCCTGGCGTAAAATACGTTTGATAAAGCCCGTTCCCGCCGGAATCAAACGCCCTACAATCACGTTTTCTTTCAAACCTTTCAATTTATCCACTTTCCCATACACTGCTGCATCAATCAAAGCTCGTGTGGTTTCCTGGAATGAAGCAGCGGAAATAAAGGAATCTGTTTGCAAGGACACTTTTGTAATCCCTTGCAAGATACGGACACCAATAGCTGGTTTTTTACCGGCATGACGTATCTCTGCATTTGCAGCTTCCAATTCTTCTACGGTGACGTGATCCCCGATCAAGAAAAGTGTGTGCCCAGGATCAACAACTTCCACCCGTTGCATCATCTGTTTCAAGATCACTTCTACGTGTTTAGCGTTAATAGGCACACCTTGTAAACGATACAAGTCTTGTACGGAAGTGACAAAGTATTTAGACAACGCTTCAAAACCTAAAATCACCAAGATATCGTGAGGCACGATATTTCCATCTACCAAAAAGTCTCCTTTACGAACTACATCTCCTTCTTGCACTAAGACGTGCCGGTCTTTAGATATGGTGTATTCTACGGGCTTTTCGTTAGGATCATGAGGAATAACCGAAAAACGCCGCCGCGACTTGTAATCTTTTCCAAACTCAATCACCCCATCAAAAGGACTCATCACAGACGGATCCTTAGGGCGTCGTGCTTCAAAGAGCTCAACAATGCGGGGTAAACCACCCACGATGTCTTTAGACTTAAAGGCTTCTTTGGCTAAACGAGCTAACACATCTCCGCGCTTAACCTCTTCCCCGTTATTAACCATGATCACCGAGTCTACACCCAAGAAATACCGTCCTCCTGTTCCTTTGCGATCTGCGTCCAGAGCAATTATTAAGGTAGGCCTTAACTCGACTCCTTTAAGGGTAGAACGCGCAGCTATAACCGTACGCTGCGTAATTCCGGTCACTTCATCCACAGTTTCTTGGAAAGAAACCCCTTCAATCAAGTCTACATACTGAACTTTTCCTTCTTGTTCCGCAATGATAGGCAAAGTATAAGGATCCCATTCGGCCAGCTTTTGTCCTACTGCAACGGTCTCTCCTTTACGCACCAATATACTAGAACCATGAGGAATCCTAGAAACCATCAGTTCTTTTCCTTCTTTATCAAGGACCACAATTTCCATAGAACGTCCCAAAACAATAAGGTGCCCATGGCGATTTTCCACCACGTTTTCATGACGAAAATCAAGCACACCATCATGTCGAGCTTCCAAATAAGACGCTTCAGAAGCGTGTAAAGAAGCGCCTCCGGTATGGAAGGTTTTCAACGTCAACTGCGTTCCCGGTTCTCCGATAGACTGCGCGGCAATAACACCAACTGCTTCTCCAGGAACGACTAAGTGTCCTCGGGCCAAATCAAGACCGTAACACATACTACAGACCCCATCCTTAGTCGTACAAGTCAGAACAGAACGGACTGGAACAGAGGCAATTTCATCATCCTCAATCGCACAAACCTGTTCTTCTGCCAATAAAGACCCTGCTTTGATCACGCGATTGTTTGAAAGCGTTAGATCTTGTGCAAGCACACGACCCAAAATCTTTTCACGCAATGATGCTTCAACCCCTGAAGAATCTTCAGCGACCGTCATCGTTGTAAACTGATCTGTTCCGCAGTCATGCATCCGTACCACACAGTCTTGCGCGACGTCCACAAGACGTCGGGTGAGGTATCCTGCACTGGCCGTTTTTAACGCTGTGTCCGACAAACCCTTACGAGAACCGTAAATAGAGTTAAAGTACTCATCAGGTTCCAAACCTTCTTTAAAGTTAGCTGTAATAGGATGTTCCACGATACTTCCATCGTGACGCGTGATCAAACCTCTCATACCTGACAGCTGCCTCATCTGGGCCACCGAACCTCGGGCTCCGGAATCAAACATCATGTACAACGAATTCAAAGGCTTTCCAGGAACTTCTTTGGACAAATTAGCTTCCATCAATTCTGTAACCTGTTCGGTACACTTGGTCCAGGCATCAGTGACACGGTTATAACGCTCACCCACAGTAATCAACCCATCTAAAAATTGTTGGTGATATTCAATCACTTGGGCAGTTGTTTCTTTAATCAAAGCTTGTTTTTGTTCCGGCACTAAAAGATCGTCTTTTCCAATAGAAATTCCCCCCACAGTGGCATACTTAAAGCCCAATTGAACCAAACGATCCAAAAATAAGGTCGTAGCGCAAGCCCCCCCCAAACGATGGACCAACCCTACAATTTTCCCGACATCTTTTGATTTTAATTTACAATTTGCCAGGTCAAAAGTTATACCATCTATTTTAGGCACTGCTTCCCAGAAAATAAGACGCCCAATAGTGGTTTCAACACGCTGATATCCCTCTTCTTCAAGATTATGACCAAATTCCTTATTTGTCATACGCACAAAAATTCGGGTATTCAAAGAAATTTGCTCTGTTTCTAAAGCCACCAACGCTTCTTCAAAAGTTGCAAAAGAACGCCCTTCTCCCTTAGAGCCTTCTCGGCACAAAGTCAGATGATATAATCCCAAAACCATGTCCTTGGAGGGAACAATAACAGGTTCTCCGCTGGCAGGGCTGAGAATATTGTTGGTTGACATCATCAAAACCCTAGATTCAATCTGAGCTTCTAAGGACAGCGGCACGTGAACCGCCATCTGGTCTCCGTCAAAGTCCGCGTTATAAGACGCACAAACCAAAGGATGCAGCTGTATGGCTTTGCCTTCCACCAATATAGGCTCGAAAGCCTGAATACTCAGACGGTGTAAAGTAGGTGCACGGTTTAAAAGCACGGTCCTTTCTTTAATCACTTCTTCTAAAATACCCCATACTTCTGGCTTTTCTTGCTCCACCATGCGCTTGGCCATTTTAATGGTACTGGCCAAACCGTAACGCTCTAGCCGCGCATAAACATAAGGTTTAAATAACTCTAAGGCCATCTTTTTGGGTAAACCACACTGATGAAGCTTCAATTCTGGCCCCACCACAATCACCGAACGTCCTGAGTAATCTACGCGCTTTCCCAATAAGTTTAAACGGAAACGCCCCTGCTTTCCGCGCAACATGTCAGACATGGACTTAAGGGGTCTCTTGTTGCTGCCCAAAATAGGACGTCCTCGGCGACCATTGTCAAAAAAAGCATCCACCATCTCTTGTAACATGCGCTTTTCGTTGCGCACAATAATTTCAGGGGCTCCCATTTCTAATAAACGTTTCAAACGGTTGTTTCTATTCAGCAAACGACGATATAAATCATTCAAATCTGAAGTTGCAAAACGTCCCCCATCTAACGGCACCAAAGGACGCAACTCCGGAGGCATCACAGGAACCACATCTAAAATCATCCACTCTGGGCGCGTACCAGAAGACAAAAAGGCCTCTACCAACTTTAAACGCTTAATGATTTTTTTCCGTTTTAATTCGGAAACGCCGCCATCCAGTTGGTCTCGTAACTGATGACGAAGCTCTGCCAGGTCCAAAGCTATTAACATCTCTTTAAGGGCTTGAGCGCCTGATCCTACAACGAAATTTCCCTGGCCGTACTCTTGGCACGCCTTCATGTATTCGTCTTCACCAAGGACTTTTCCATAATGCAGCGCCGTCATACCCGGGTCCAAAACCACATACCCTTCAAAATAGAGAATGCGATCCATCGCCTTGGTATTGAGGTCTAGCAAAGTTCCAATACGACTAGGCAAAGAGCGCGCAAACCAAATGTGGGCCACCGGACAGGCCAGTTCAATATGCCCCATGCGTTCGCGTCGCACCCGGGTCAAGGTCACTTCTACCCCACAACGTTCACACACCACACCGCGGTATTTCATCCGCTTGTACTTGCCACAAAGACACTCATAGTCCTTAATAGGACCAAAAATACGGGCACAAAAAAGCCCATCTTTTTCAGGTTTAAATGTCCGATAATTGATGGTTTCAGGTTTTTTGACTTCCCCAAAAGACCATGAACGAATTTCTTCAGGACTGGCAATTTTGATACGAATCTGATCAAACTGCGTAGAGGTATTTAAACGATTTACCAAAGAAAGCATGGGGTGCATTCCCTCATACCCTGCCCCTTGGAATCCGTAATCTAACTTCCTGCTTTCCATTTTCCTCTCCATAAATAACTACGCGTAAGTGGGTAATAAGGCCTCAGGATTGGAAGGTAATTCTCCAATCTCGTCCTGAGCATCTTGGATGTATTCGATGTTCAAACACAGTGTCTGCAATTCCTTGACTAACACGTTGAATGATTCAGGAACATCCGATCCAAAAACTTCCATGCCCTTAATAATGGATTTATAAACTTCCATACGGCCCTTGAGGTCATCTGATTTGACGGTTAATAGCTCGGACAATACATGGGCAGCTCCATAAGCTTCCACAGCCCACACTTCCATTTCACCAAAACGCTGTCCACCAAATTGAGACTTACCACCCAAAGGCTGCTGAGTCACCAAACTGTAAGGACCCACCGAACGGGCGTGAATTTTATTATCGACCAAGTGATCCAACTTCAACATATACAGAATTCCCACCGTCACTGGACGTTCGAAAGCTTGTCCAGTTCGACCATCAAACAAAATTTCTTGCCCACTGGAATTAACCCCAGATCGCTTTAAAATCTCTTCAATATCTGGCACTTTTGCCCCTTCAAAGATTGGTGTTGCCACAGGCATCCCCCGAGTGGTTTCTTGAGCGAGTTCAATTAAATCTTGGATAGGCATACGATCTAATTCCTGGCGAATTTCTTCTTGTTGGTATAAATCTTTCATGCCATCTCGTAACAACCGCTCTCCCTCCTCTTCTGGGGCTAAAGCTGCTTTTTTCAGAACTCCTTGCATTTGCTTTCCGAAGTTTAAGGCCGCCCATCCCAAGTGTGTTTCCAAAACCTGTCCCACGTTCATACGGGAAGGAACACCCAAAGAGTTCAACACAATGTCTACTGGTGTTCCATCCGCCAAGTAAGGCATATCTTCTTCAGGCACAATAATAGAGACCACACCCTTGTTTCCGTGACGTCCCGCCATCTTATCGCCGGGCTGCAATTTGCGCTTGACCGCTAAAAAGACCTTCACAATTTTCAGAACTCCAGCTGGAACCTCATCGCCCCGGCCAATCTTCATCACTTTTTCTTCAAAGCGCTTTTCCAGATTTTTTAAGTCTTTTTCGTACTGCCCTGAAAGCGCCTTTAATTTTTTCGAGACCTCAGAATCGTCTACCACAATCTTATCCCAACCCAATCTTTCCAGCTCAGTCCAAATTTCTGCAGTAATCACTGTTCCAGCAGTCACTGTCCCAGCCCTATAAAGCAGCTTTTGTCCCAAAACCAAATTTCCGGTATGCCACTTAAAGTTGTCCCTTAACGCTTCCTTTTCTGCATCTTGGTCTTGAGTAATCTGCGCAATCTTTTCGTGCTCGATCAACAAAGCGCGTTGATCCCTTTCCACACCAACCCTAGAGAAAATTTGTACATCGACCACAACACCTCCCATTCCTGAAGGTACTCGTAAAGAGCTATCCTTCATGTCTGAGGCTTTGTCTGCAAAAATAGAACGTAACAATTTTTCTTCTGGGGTCAACGGAGCATCCGGTTTAGGGCTGACCTTTCCTACCAAAATATCTCCTGGCTTGACTTCCACACCAATACGGACTACCCCGGTTTCATCTAAATTACGAACCTGTTCTTCCGAAACACCCGGAAGATCTCGAGTAACTTCTTCATACCCAAGCCTCGTATCCCGGGCTACAGACTCAAAGGATTCAATATGAAAAGACGTATAAGCATCTTCTCGAACCAATTTCTTGGAAATAATAATAGAGTCTTCAAACCCATAACCATTCCAAGGCATAAAGGCCACCAAAGCGTTATTACCCAAGGCCAATTCACCGCGATCAATAGCATGACCGTCTGCAATCAGATCCCCCTGACAAACTCTTTGACCGACTCGGACTAAAGGCTTTTGGTGAATACATGTTCCCGCATTCGATTTACGATATTTGACCAAATTATAAATATCGACAACCGATTCACCACTTCCAGGTAAAGCATCTCGTCGCACCACAATACGACGCGCATCCACTCGGTCTACTACGCCGTCCCGCAAAGCTTTAACAACTGCCCCTGAATCTTTGGCGACCAAAGCTTCCATCCCTGTTCCCACCAAAGGAGCCTGCGGCTTAACCAAAGGCACCGTTTGGCGTTGCATGTTCGAACCCATCAGAGCACGATTTGCATCATCGTTTTCTATAAAAGGAATCAAGGAAGCAGCCACCGACACAATCTGTTTCGGGGAAACGTCAATATAGTCCACCTCAGCCGGAGAAACCAACACGTAATCCTGAGAGCGTCTGGCTCGTACCACTTCTCCTTGAATATAACCATCCTTATCTAGCAGTGTAGAAGCCTGGGCAATCACCTTACCCTCTTCTTCCATCACAGAAACGTATACCACTTCTTGAGTCACACGACCTTGAACCACGCGGCGGTAAGGAGTTTCCAGAAAACCGTATTTATTGACCCGAGCATACACAGCCATCGAGTTAATTAACCCAATGTTACCTCCTTCTGGTGTTTCAATAGGACAAACACGACCATACTGAGTCGGATTGACGTCACGAACTTCAATTCCGGCCCGATCCCTTGTTAATCCTCCAGGACCCAACGCGGATAAACGCCGTTTGTGGTTGATTTCTGCTAAGGGATTGGTTTGATCCATAAACTGAGATAACTGAGAGGTTCCAAAGAACTCACGAATGATCGAAGACAGAGGACGAGCATTTAAAAAGTCACTAGGCATGGCGTTTTCCCAATCTACCGAAGACATCCTTTCCCGCACGCTGCGCTGCATACGGGCCAAGCCTGCACGATACTGGACCTCTAAAAGCTCTCCGACTGAACGTACTCGACGGTTTCCTAAACTATCGATGTCGTCCAAAGTACCTCGACCTTCTCGCAGGTCCAATAAGCGCCTCATAATCAAAATAAAATCTTTTTTATGCAAGACCACTTCGGACAATGGAATATCTGAATTCAAACGTAGATTTGTCTTTAAACGTCCCACCTCTGAAAGACTATAACGCTCGGGATTAAAGAAGAGATTTTCGAAAAAGTGATAGGCTATCTTTAAACTCGGTGTCTCGCCTGGTCTTAAAATCTGATAAATTTCCTTCAACGCTTCTTCACGACTCAGATTTTTTTCCATCTCTAAAGTATTGCGCAAGCAAGGCGTTACCGTTACATGATCGATGTCCAGGATAGAAAGCTGATCTTGTCCACAACTTCTAAAAACTTCCAACATTTCTGCAGTCATCTCTTGTCCTGCAGCCCCATAAATTTCTCCGGTTTCTGGGTTTATCAAATCAGAAGCCAAGTAAGCTCCTATCACATAATCTAGATCGACTTGAAAATTTCGCAGCCCTTGATCTACAAATTGCCTCACCATTCGGGCTGTTAAGCGCTCTCCCTTCTGAGCTAAAATCTGACCCGTGTCCCCGTCCATCAAATCAAAAGAAAGACGCGTATTTTTCCAACGTTCTGGTAAAAATGGTAACACCCAATAAGTCTGGAAAAAAGTTAATGAAACAGATTCATAAAAAGCAGATAAGATCTCTCCCCGTCCCATTCCTGGACGTTCCCACATGGGTAAATCGGCATATTTTCCTTCAGGATCTTCAGCTTCTAGCGCCATTAACAAAGTTGTCGCTAAAATCTTACGCTTACGATCTATCCGGGCACATAAAACATTCTTAGAAGTAAATTCAAAATCTAACCAAGCCCCCATAGACGGGATCACTCTGGCCGTCACTTCACCCAAAGAAGTTCCCCTCTCACGATCGAAAAATACCCCTGGAGATCGGTGCATCTGCGAAACCACAACCCGGTCCACCCCGTTGATTACAAAAGTTCCTTCCTCTGTCATTAACGGAATATCACCTAAATAAGTCTCTTGCTCTCGGGCAGCTTTAATAACTTTTTCTCCTTCTTTTTCTTCCCAAATAACTAAGCGCAAACGCACTTTTAATGCGGAAGTATAGGTTAAACTTTTTTGACGCGCCTCATCCGCATCATATTTAGGCTCTTCTAAAACGTATTGCACCAATTCTAATTGAATCTTTTCAGAAAAATCCTTGATAGGAAAAAAGCTAGACAAAGCGCCTTGTAAGCCTACTTTTTCTCTTTTATCCGCAGGAACATCTTTTTGCAAAAAATCTTCATAAGATTTACGTTGAAGAGCAATGAGCCCAGGAATTGGAATGCTTTCTCGTTTAGAACGCGACAAGTTGTAGCGAGGACGTTTTTGCATTCCACACAATCGCTCTTGATCTCTCATATGAACTCTCCCAAATTTTGAATAACCTCATAAAAATGTATACTTCTTTTCAATTTTTCAATGTTTAGACCGTACAATAAAAAAAAGAGCGTACCAAAACATCTTAGCAAGATACCGCTCTTAAAACTTGGACAAAACCTAGCCCATGATCAAAAAAGAAAATAAAAAAGCAGAGCGAAAGATTTTCTTTCACCCTGAAAAAATTCATAACTTCTCGATGATTTTTCAGCACTGCTTAACTAATAAAAAAACAATAATAATAAAAATTCACCCAAAACAAAAAGGGGGCATTAGCCCCCTTTCTTTGGCCTATTTTAATTGAATAGTAGCCCCTGCTGCTTTCAATTTTTCTTGAATAGAAGTTGCTTCCTCTTTAGAAACTCCGGTTTTCAGAACAAAACCAGCTTGCTCAGATGCGTCTTTAGCTTCTTTCAAACCTAAAGTTGTAACCTCTCTGATAGCCTTAATGACAGCCATCTTGTTGGCACCGGCATCAGATAACACGACATCAAACTCGCTCTTCTCTTCTGCAACTTCAGCAGCACCACCGGCAACAGCAGCAACTGCTACAGGAGCCGCCGCAGAAACGCCCCACTTTTCTTCCAGAACTTTAACCAGTTCTGCAGCTTCCAAAATGGTCAAAGCACTTAACTGCTCAGACAACGACATCAACTTTTCCATAACAACCTCCTAAATAAAGACTTACTGACGACTGCGAGCATCTACCACCCGCGCAAGAGCGCTGGCGGGCTCGGCAAAAATACGAACCAAACGCGTTGCGGATCCCTGAATCGCACGCAACAACTGAGAGCGCAACTCTTCCAAAGAAGGCAAAGAAGATAATCTCATAACTTCATCCTTCTTCAAAACAACGCCATCTAAACATCCCATAACAATCTGAATCTGACTTTCACGTTTTTTACAAAAATCAGCCACAACTTTAGAGGACCCAACGGCATCTGATCCTAAAACGACCCCCACAGGCCCACGAAAAGCCCGCACAATCTCATCTGATTGACCACGAAGAGCTTTGCGTACCAAACTATTCTTAACCACCTGAAAAACGGCACCAGAACCACGTACACCTCTTCTAAAAGAAGCAAGATCCCCTGCGTTCAAACCAGAATGCTTGACAACGATCATGAAAGATTCCGCATTAAAACGCTTATCGAAATCTTCAAGAAATTTTTCTTTTCCTAAGCGATCCACAGAACCCCCCTTGTTTTAAAACTTCTTCTTCCCAGTAAAACATGTTTCCACATCAAAAACAACCCCCTCCTCTTAAGACTGCACTGCAACAGGCAATGCAAAACCCATAGTTGTGGACAATAAAATTTCTTTAACAAAAACACTTTTTACTGTCTCGGGCTTTAAACGAAGCAATTCATGATACAGAGCCATAAAATTTTCTTCTAAATGGTTTAATGAAAAACTCACTTTACCAATCACACTGTGAACAATACCAGCTTTTTCATTGCAAACAGAAGCTTTTCCGAATTTGATCTCTTTCACTACTTTAGCCACATCAGCAGTGACAGTTCCCAACTTAGGATTAGGCATCAACTTCTTAGGTCCCAAAATTTTAGCCACTGTACGACTAAGCAGAGGAATCATAGCCGGAGTCGCCACGCAACTTTGAAAATGAACCTGTCCTGCAACGACTTGATCGATCAAATCTTGAGCTCCCACAATATCAGCCCCCGCATCCCGAGCAGCTTTCGCCTCATCTCCTTCTGCAAAAACCGCTACTGTCACCTTTTTCCCCGTTCCATGAGGCAAGATCACTGAAGCCCTGACCCCCTCTTTACGAGCGTCTATATGACATTTAAAAACAGCTTCCACGGTTTCATCAAACTTCTTGCTGGCACGCTCTTGGAGCAGCTCCAGCGCCTGAGGCACAGAGTAGACTTTAGAAAAATCAACTCCTTCATCTCTCAGTTTTAATCTTTTTGTTATTTTACTCATCTTCCTATACCCTTAGTTCACCACTTCAATACCGGCTGAACGCGCCGAGCCCACCAACATCTTGACCGCAGCGTCTAGATCATAAGCATTCATATCTACCATCTTGCCTTTTGCAATTTCTTGCAACTGAGCACGCGTAATAGTCCCGACACTCTTTCCTTTACCTGGAGTTTGACTGCCTTTTTCTAATTTTGCAGCTTGCATAATAGAATAGCTGGCAGGAGGTTGCTTCATTATAAATGAAAAACTCCGATCTGCATAAACAGTAATCACAACCGGCACCGGCGTTCCCGCAGGCAAACTGGCACTAGCTGCGTTAAAAGATTTACAGAATTCTGGAATATTGACCCCGCTCTGACCTAACACAGGTCCGATAGGCGGCGCAGGAGTTGCCTTCCCTGCTTTGATCTGTAGATTAATTAATCTTGTAATCTTCTTTTTTGGCTTAGACATTTTTTCTCTCCTTACTCCACTTGTGAAAATTCTAACTCTACGGGCGTGGGGCGTCCCAAGATATCAATAGAAACCTTTAAACGCTGCTTAGGAACGTCTACATTTTCAACAACACCCTCCATCCCCGCAAACAAACCGTCTCGCACACGAACAATCTGGCCTATTTCAAAACAACTTTGAACTCTAAGAGATTCAGAAAGTTTTTCGACTTGACCAATCAATTTTTTCACCTCTTCATCCGCCAGAGGCTGCGGCACTCCCTGCACTGTTGCGCCCAAAAAGTCTAGCACTTTGGGCAAACTTTTAATCATTGTAAACGATTGCGGGGAAAAACGCATCTTAACAAAGACATATCCTGGAAAAATTTTTTCCTGCACCTTCACTCGGGCACCCCGACGCACAGATTCGGCCTCTTTGCTGAAAACCAAAACTTCTTCTAATAAATCCGAAAGTTCTTCTTTTTCAAACTTTTTTTTCATTTCGGCAACAACTTGTCTTTCGCTGCCTGCCGCAACATGGACAATATACCAGCGCGCTTCAACCACCGTACTCTCCTCCTAAGACCAACTGCAATATCATAATCAGAAAACTGTCCACGAAAAAAAAGTACCCAGCAGAAGCTCCTGCCAAAATTCCAACCAGCACGCTGCTAAGCAGCACATCCCGATGAGTGGGCCAAGTCACTTTACGCATTTCCTGGCGCACGTCTCTAAGAAACTTAACCCATTGCTGAAGCCAATGCATAGTAACCGAAACAACTAGTATTTTTTTATTCTAAGGAAAAAACCTTATTTGTCAAGTCTCAGAAAAAGCTCTGTGCAACGCCGGTACACTTTCATCCTTGAAGCGATTTTTGACTTTTTAATCATTTTCTTATAGGATTTCTAAGTGAGTATCAAAAATTGTCGTGATGACAAAGCATTCCTTAAAATTAATCACCACAGGATTTGAAATTTTTGCCTCTTTCTTGGTTTCTATGGGACTAAGCTGGCTTATAGGTCAGTGGCGTGGATGGCCCAAGGTGTATATATTACTTTTAGGAATGGGGTTGGCTGCGCTAACCAATGTCTGGATCCTGATCAAAACTTTTAGAAAACTATGAAACCGTTACAACAGTTTGAAATTCGTTCTCTTCTGCCCTTGAAATTATGGGGATGGGATATCTCTCTTACAAATTCAGCTCTATTCATGATATTAGCGGTGGTATTGCTGACTATTTTTTTTACGATTGCCCTTCGAAAATCTCAAGTTGTTCCTTCAAAAACACAGAGCTTAGCAGAAGTACCCCTAGATTTTTTATCTCATATGGTCAAAGAGACCAACGGCGTTGTAGGGCTTCCTTATCTTTCTTTAATTTGTTCGATCTTTTTTTTCGTTTTTATGGGAAACTTTTTAGGTCTTTTTCCTTATGCTTTCACTTTTACCAGTCAGTTAATTGTCAACTTCGCTCTGGCTTTAATTGTGATCGGAGCCATTACTGTTATTGGTGTGATCAAGCAAGGATTTGGCTACCTTAGAATTTTTTGGCCTTCCGGGGTTCCAGCTTTGGTAGCCCCCATTTTGGTCCCCATTGAAATCATTTCGTACTTCTCAAGACCTGTCAGCCTAGCCATCCGATTATTTGCCAATATGGTGGCGGGACACAGCATGATGAAGATTTTTGGATACTTTTCCGTGATGTTAGGGATTGCTGGGGTGTTACCTCTGGCGATCAACATCGCACTTATCTTGTTTGAAGGCTTGGTTGCCTTTCTTCAAGCCTACGTTTTTGCTATACTTAGTTGCATCTATTTAAACGATGCACTACACGGACATTAGGAGGTTTATATGTTAGATTTAGCGTCTTCAAAAGTTTTGGCTGCGGCTATTGCGTCTCTTTCTTTGGGGGCCGTCGGGCTTGCAGTAGGAAAAATTTTCACCACATTAATCCAATCCATTGCGCAAAATCCCAGCGCCAGAGATAAGATTTTCAGTGTGGGCATCTTAGGTTTTGCGCTAACGGAAGCAGTGGCACTTTTTGCCCTTTTGGTCGCCTTTATGATTCTTTACGGATAAGGTCGTTCGGTGCCACAGTTTGATCCACGCTTTTTTTCGTCTCAAATTTTCTGGCTATGTGTCTGCTTTTTTATGCTGTGGGGATTTATGCATTTTTGGGTTTTACCTTCTTTAATGCATATCCAGCAAAAAAGACGACAGAAAATTGAAGAAGTGATTCATACAGCCAAAGAACTGGAAGTGAAGGCTCAAAAAATGATGCAGGAAACATACCAGGCGCATCAAGATTTAAAGCTTACGCTTCAAGAACGCCTGCGTCAAACCGAAGAAAAAGCTCAAAAAGACTATGAAGAGTACACCCAAAAGATTGATCAGGGAATAGAAGAGCGCTTGACGGCCTTTAAGCATGATTTAGAGCGTTTAAAACAGAACTTCACAGGCAATTTAGAAACCGACATCAAAAATTGCGTTGCGGTTCTGCAAGAAGTTATCAAACGTTAAGGAGGAGTATATGGAAAGTTTTTCTTTTATAGACCCCAGCTTTATGGTTGCTCTGGCTTTTGTAGGCGCTTTCATTCTATTAGGAAGAAAAGGATACTCTCATCTTTCTAGTGCTCTTTCTAGTCACAAACAAGAGGTTAAAAATCGCTTTCAGCACTCTCAAGAACTCTTAGAAAAAGCTCAATTGTTTCTTGAAGAAGCCATAGCAGAGTCGAACAAATTTCAAAAGCATGCTCAGCTGGCAGAAGAAGAGTATCAATCCCTGATTCAAGGTATTCATCGTGACATGCAGAATCAAAAAAAAGCCTACGAAACAGGAAAACATGTGGTATTCCAAAATCAAACTGCAGTTTTGACCCAGCAATACAGACAGAAATGTATCTTAAATTTTATGAACTCCCTTAAGCACACGTGTCGCAAACAGGGATTTACTGAACAAGAAGTGGGTCATTTTACTCAAAAAACCCTCTTAAATATCAAAAAATCTTCTCTTTAGGCGATGCTAGAGTCACTTTTTGATCGGGTACTCTATTGCACAAACCGTGCTTTTGGGCCATAATGATAGGAATGGAGAGGTGGCCGAGCGGCTGAAGGCAACAGTTTGCTAAACTGTCATACACCAAAAGTGTATCGAGGGTTCGAATCCCTCTCTCTCCGTCAGGTTCTGAAATTTTTATTCATATGTTTAATTGGGACATCACTGTCAGCAATGAAAAAGAAACACAAATTTTAAACGATAAAATTATTTCTTTTAATAAGAACTGCACTCCGTTTACACAGAATACTCCTTTTATCAATTTGAATTTTCACATCAAAAATAAGCAAGGATCCATCATAGCAGGAATTCAATCCCTTCTGTATTGTTGGGGAATGCTTTATGTTGATATTCTTTTTGTTGAAGAGGCCTATCGCCATCAACACCTTGGCAGTCTTTTACTAAGTAAAGTTGAAGCCGAGGGAAAATCATTGGGGGCAAGTCTGTGTCATTTAGATACCTTCGATTGGCAAGCCAAAGATTTTTATTTAAAGCAGGGATATGAAATTTAAAGCAGGGATATGAAATTTTTGGTATTTTAGAGGATTGTCCGCCAGGACATCAGCGCTATTACATGAAGAAAATATTATAGAAAATAATCCTCTTTTTCACATACGTGAGTTTTTTAATACCAGGTAAAAAGACTAAGATCTTGGCCTCTGTGCCTTCGATACCTGCGAACCATCCGATCAGAAATGCAGGTCTAATCAACGCCTTGCTTGACCCAAGGTTTCAGGAGTTAAGGAGTTTTTGACTCCTCACTTTTTAAAGAACACAAAACGGAGTCGAAAGGAGCATGCGAAATTTTAATTTTACAAGATGACCTGACGAAACGTAAGTGAAATACGCCTTTGTCTCTTGACTCTGTTATCACTTTTTCTTGCGGCAATACCATGTTTCCATTTATATCTAGCGTCTCCTTTAAGAATTAATAAGCTTCTAGGCTCAAAATATATAGACTTTTTGACATGACCATTTGTCATATCAATCATACATCCAGATGCTAGACCTAATGAACAAATCGCATCTCCAAAACATGGAACGCAATCTACATGAGGAGCTATACCCTGACCAGGCAGATATTCGTTTATTATGACTTGATTTGGCTTATCTATAAATATAGTATCGCGATGTACTTTACTGCATAACTCATCGACCCAATACGGCATTTGGCCAAGATAATAGGACGCATCCACGGATCTAGCCATATAATCATATTTATAACCATAATGCTGAGTTCTGCGTTTTAAATCTAAATTCCACTGCTGAATATCAATGAGTTTTAGCAATTTTTCTTCGTATTCTGAAGAAATATAGTTTGGGACATATGCAAGTCCAGGAATATTAATAATATCGTTCAATAAATAGTCCTGATTCATATTCCAAACTCATAAGTTGCAAATTTAGAATAATTATCAATTCCACTTTCGTCTTGATGAGTCATTTTATGTTCATATTCTGGATAACCTTTGGGATCGAATCTGTACTTTACTGGATGGCTTATTCCTAATTCTTCAGCCAACTCACCAAAGCGAAACATATTATTATAAAAACCAGAATCAACGATAGTTATTAACACTACCCCATCTCTTTTTAAAATATAGGAAGCAGATATTATAAATTTTTTCACTAAAAGATAATTTACATTTATCCCATTGATACCTTCTCTGCTACCAGAATGTGGAAATTGAAAAATGATTGTATCAAAAGCATTTGAGTAGAAATTTTTGTGCAATTTTGTTGCATCCAGCTCATGCAAAACTTTTATTCCAGCTTGCTTCAATACCCTAGCATTAAACTCTGTATACTCAGACAATTCTGAATAACGTTCATATGTAGAAGTTATAAACTTAGGTAATACTTGTAATTTTTTTTATCAAGCTCATAGTAAAGCTTAAATTTCCTTCACCTACTAAAAGTGCATGATCTTCTTTTATTTTAGATACCAAATCGTATTTGGTGATGCTTTTATAAAACATGTACAATTTATGGTCTAAAGATTTCAATTATTTTATTTGTTTTTAATAAAATTGATTAATTTGCTTTAAATTAAGACCAAATAATTTTGTTCTTAATTCTAATATTTTCAAATGACAGTGCATACCTTCCTTATTTATCATATACCTCCATATTAACAATTTACTTGATATAATATCATTATAAACCATGCACGCTAATCATCGAAAATAATGAAAAATAATTTTTATTCACTTGCAAGTCTGCAAGTTACGAAAACACTCCAGAAGCAACTGCTCTAATAAAACTTTGTGATCTTCACTAAGGGTCAAGGTCATATGATCTTCAACTTTACGGATCACGTGGTGAGCCTGCTGAACAGCTTGCATACCATCTTTTGTTAATACAATACGTAAAATTCTTCCGTGTTGTGGGTCGCTTTTTCGTTCTATAAGGTGCCTTTTTTCTAAATTGAAAACAATACCCTGCATGGTTTGAGCAGTGATAAACGAAAAGCGTGCTAAAGCCGCATTAGAGATTCCAGGTCTTAATTCTAACTGAGCAAGAACCGCATATTGGGGCGTTGTCAGATCAATAGACCTTAAAGCTTCATCCATATGAAGGCGCAGCGCATGTTGAGTTTGCTTGAGCTTATACCCCAACAATCCTGTCACATTAAGTTCTTTATCTGTTGACATGTCAGTGCCCTTACATTATAGTATCAGTGTACTTATAATATAGTAGGATTTTAAGATGAAGACAACTTGTTTTGGAAAAGATCATCACTTAAAAATAGCTGCAAACTACTACAATGTTATGCTTGCAAAAGACTGCGATAAGATGGCCAGCTATTTGCATGAAAATATCCATTTTATTGGACCTCTTGCGGAAATGCACGGAAAAGACCCAGTTGTTTTAGCAGCAAAAAATTTCAGCCAAATAGTGTAAGATATCAAAATACGATCAAAATTTGAACACCAAAATCAAATTATTTTTGCCTATGATTTTATGTTTCCCTAACCTATTGGTCACCTTAGATCAGCAGTTCTGATGGAATTTACCGATCAGCTTATTTCCAAAATTGAGTTGTTTTATGATGGCAGACCCTTCGAGGAAAAGAAAAATGAAATTCTTTCATAAAATATTAATTAACCCAATAATTATTTAATTACAAATCTGAATACAATAATAAAAATCAGTTTTTTCAGAATTCATCCTTATTATTCATGCCCTACAAAGCGCCATAATTTATCTGTAGCTTTTGAAATACCAATACGTGGAGTTTTTATAATACGACGGAAATTCGTTCCTTGAGTCAGATAAAAATGTTCATGCTGCAGCAGATTGATTCCGTATTCATGTTTTGTAATGCCAAGATGCTTACAGATTTTACCAGGCCCCTTTAAATGAAGATCGATTAATTTTAACCCCCGGATCAAAACCGCACTGGGGGCCCCCTCTTCTTCTGTTACAATATTCAAACAATAATGCATCCCATAAATCATATAGACATAGATATACCCTGGAGGGCCAAACATAGCTCTATTACGATCCGTTATTCCCCGATAAGCATGAGAGGCCGGATCGTCCTTTCCCCTGTAGGCTTCTGTTTCTGTAATGATTCCACAAAAATGACGAAAAAACAGCATGCTCCCCACAAGCTCTTCAGCCACTTGAACGGCATGACGGCCAAAAAAGCTAGGATCTGTTATCCTGTTAAAAGAGCCATTCATAAAGAAGAGTCTTTACAGCCATCTTATTGAAAGCATAACGCATTCAATACAATATGTATGCCACTCTCTACGACAATATTTAGAGTTTCTTATCTGGTAATTCGATCATAACCTGGGAAAACTTGTACAAGAAGGCAGTGAAGTAAACGTTTTACTCTTTTTATTGGGACTCCCCAAAACGCTGTACCTACAGTCTAAGACCTTTTTAAATTTTTTCACTTCTTTTTAGAATAGAAGGAATCCTGTGAAGTAAAAAATCAATGCCTGAATTTCGACCCCAATTTTTTTTAAAAGTCCGTATAATCATTATAAATAACAGACTAACAGACCCTTTTTAATATAAGATGCGCCCTATTACAGAAACCCAAAAAAAGGAGTTCTATCAAGCCCTTCTTGAAAAAAATAGCCATTTTGATGGGGTCTTTTTTGTGGGCGTTAAAACAACTGGTGTATTTTGTCATCCAACCTGTCATGCCCGAAAACCAAAATTTAAAAACTGTGAATTTTATAGAACAGCCCAAGAAGCCCACCTGGCGTATTCCAGGCCCTGTAAGCGCTGCAGACCTCTTTGTGCCCCGCATCAAGTCTCAGATTTAATCCGTACACTGGTTCATGCTGTTGAAACAGAAAGCATTGGAAAGATCGTGATTTTGAAGTATGATCTGTTGATACCTCCACAGCCCGGCGTCAATTTAAAAAACGCTTTGGAATGACTTTTGTAAAATACGCCAGAGCCCGCCGCATAGGACTTGCCATGAAACAAATTCGTGCCGCAACCCCTGTCATTGATATTCAGCTGGATACAGGTTACAGGTCCAGTAGCGGCTTTAGGGATGCTTTTTCTAAAATCATGGGTGCACCACCTAGCAAATTGCGCCAAGATCATAACCAACCTCATAAAATTTTAAAAGTATCTTGGATAGATACCGTTCTGGGCCCCATAATAGCCATCGCAGATGATGCAGGCCTTTATCTTTTAGAATTTGTGGACAGGCGCGGTTTAGAAGCAGAAATTCAAAGACTAAGATTAAAGACCAAAGCAGCCATGATCCCCGGTCACACCCAACCTATAGAGTCCATCACTTTGGAACTTAAAGCTTATTTTGATGGGGATCTAAAAGAGTTTGCCACCCCTATTCATCTGTTGGGAACTCCTTTTCAAAGGCTTGTTTGGAAAGAACTGCTGCGCATTCCCTATGGTCAGACCAAAAGCTACGCCTTCCAAGCGCAGGCTGTTGGAAAACCCACAGCTTACCGGGCGGTTGCCAATGCCAATGGCACAAACCAGCTGGCCCTTATAATCCCATGTCACCGTATCATCAATAGTAATGGTGACCTTGGTGGTTATGGCGGTGGAATGATGCGCAAAAAATGGCTCATAGATCATGAACAATACCATGCCTAGCATCATTCAAAGCGTACGAGATGTTTTACAAGAATCCATTGATTCTACCCCAGAACAAGCCTCGCGCTTCTTTAAAACCAACGTCGGGGATTACGCAGCCCACGATCAGTTTATGGGAATCAGCGTACCCAAACTAAGGAAAATTGCAAAAAAATTCAGGTCATTAAACTTAGAAGATTTAGCACTGTTGTTACAATCTGTCATCAATGAAGAACGCTTATTGGCTCTTATTATACTGAACCTTTTGAATTTTACTCATTCGCACCTCAGTTTTGGCTCATTCAATATGACCAATACCACCAACTGAAAGATCGAATATCAATCATTATTGAGTGTTTAGCGTGATTTTGTGTCTTGTCAAAAATCTTTGCTAGATGTTCGAAATAGCTTGCGCTAACACGCATCCCTGCCGCATTGTGGGTATTCACCAGGTCTGGTATTGGATTCCTAATCAAAGCAGCGATCTCACAGGCAGTGCCACCTTTTTTTCATGTCGTTATATTTTTTATCCGTAAACTTATAAGGTGCGCTGTCCTAAGCTATAAGACAAACTTTGCCAAAAGAAATACAAAGGCCAATTGTTAAACATAATCCATGAGTCATTTTTATTAAACGGGCTCATTTCTTGAAATTTGAATACTTTTTAAAAAAGGCTGGGAACCATCCTCTATAAGTCAATTCAATAACTCAATTTTCAAAAAGCCACCACGTAACGATCTCGTCCTGCTAAGTCTTGCTTCAGTTCACAATTCTGAAAATATTTGCCAAAAATGTTCATCACTGCAGGCCCCTGATCATAACCTATTTCTAAAAATAGATATCCTGCCAAAAAAGGATGTATGACTTGGGCCAGCAAACGGTAACACTCTAACCCATCTTTTCCGCCGTCCAGCGCCTGAACGGGGTCCCACCGCCGCACGACCTCATCCAACCGTTCCAGCTCAGAAGAAGGAATATAAGGAGGATTGCTGACAATGACATCAAAACGGCCCTGCACACCAGAAAACCAATCTGTCTGTTGCCATTGCACCCTAGACTCTAATCCTAATCGTTGGCCATTTGCTTCAGCGGCTTGTAACGCCAAAGCACTGCAGTCTACCCCCAAACCCCAAGCTTCAGGCCATTCTTGCAGTAAACTCAGCAAGATACACCCACTGCCAGTTCCCAGATCCAGCACCCGCTTTCTTGGGCCAAGCTTAAGAATAAGTTCTATCAAACCCTCTGTTTCAGGGCGAGGATCTAAAGTCGCTTCATTCAAAACAAAAAAATTTTTCCAAAAGAAACGTTTTTGAAGACTGCGAGACAAAGGTTTATCATGCTGCATATAATCGTGAACCCACTGCTCTAGATGGTAATGCCCCTCTTCATCTTCTGGATAAGGGCGCTGCATCCAAAAAATCCACTGCCCTTCCCCTATTTTAAAAGCTTCTTGTAAAAACTGGCGGGCTAACCGCTGGGCAACCTCGGGATCTTCAACCTTAGAAATAAGAACCCGAGCAAGCTCTTGAGCTTTAGTTTGAAAAGTGGTCATTCCTCATAGGACACTTGGGGTGCAATAGCTCCATGACAATGTTTAAAACGCTTGCCTGACCCACAAGGACACACCTCATTTCTGCCAATCCCTTCAAATAGATCTTTTTTCAAAGACTCTTGATCTGTATCTTCCAACCCGTCCTCAGTTTCTGAGGTCTCTTCTGCCATCTTTTCTTTCTGTTCTTGCAAAAAAGATAGAAAATCTTGTACTGAAAAATCATTATCTTCGTCCAAATCTGCAGCTCCCTGAAGATTTTCTGGATCCAAATGATACAAAAAGGTCACAACTCTTTCCCGCCAAGCGGCAATGACGTTCTTACGAAATAAAGAAAACGCTTCTTGCTTAAAGGCATTCAAAGGATCTTTTTGCCCATAAGATTGTAAGTGAATCCCTTCTCTCAGATGCTCCATAACGTTGAGGTGTTCAATCCACACATTATCCAAAGTCTTTAAAAGCTGAGCCCGACAAATTTTTTCAAATTCTTCTGCTCCAATTTTTTCCCGATATTGAAGATATTTTTCTTTTAAAATATCTGCCAGGCGCTCTTCCAATATGTCTGGAGATACCACTTGTTCTTCAATCCACGCTGATAAATGAATTTCTATATCAAAAATCCGTTTCACCGCATCTTCCAAAGCAGCCAGATCCCAGAAATCAGGTAATTTACGTTCATCGGTATACAAATCTATCAAATCTGCCAATAAGGCTTCTTGCAAAAGCAGTACTTTTTCCTCTGGATCTTGATGCATGATGCCGTGACGCTCATCATAGACCGCCCTACGTTGATCATTCAACACTTTAGAATATTTTAAGAGGTGTCGACGCATTTCAAAATGCTGCGCTTCAACCCGTGCTTGGGCTTTTGCGATATTACGCGTCAACATAGGATGAGTAATGGGCTCTTTGTCGTCTGCATCTTCCTTCAAAAAGGCTCTTTTTACAAAATTGAGGTTTGCCCCGAAAATGCGCATGAGTTCATCATCTAAGCTTAAATAAAACTTAGAGGTTCCTGGATCGCCTTGACGCCCGGAACGACCGCGAAGCTGGTTGTCGATACGACGGCTTTCATGACGCTCGGTACCCACCACATACAATCCTCCGGCAGCTCGAGCTTTTTCCGCCAATTGAGCCACCTTTTCTCGTACATCTTTTTCAATACGCTCTCGGGCTTCTGGGTCTTCAATATCTTGCAAAGCCCAAGCTATTTCCATGTTCAAGTTCCCCCCCAACTGGATATCTGTTCCACGTCCTGCCATATTTGTGGCAATAGTCACAGATCCTGGAACGCCAGCCCTGGCAATAATAGTCGCCTCTTGTTCATGATGTCGGGCATTGAGCACATGATGAGGAATGCCGGCCCGACCAAAGGCATCAGCAAACAATTCACTTTTTTCCACACTGGCAGTTCCCACTAAAACAGGCTGGCCTCTTTTATGACAGTCTTTGACCAGCTCTACCACGGCCCGCACTTTTCCGTTCAACGTGCCAAAAATCTCATCATCTAGATCTTGGCGCTGCAGAACACGGTGAGTAGGAATCACCACCACTGATAAACCATAGGTAGAAGAAAACTCTTGAGCTTCTGTTTCCGCAGTCCCCGTCATGCCCGCCAGTTTGGGATACATAGCAAAATAATTTTGAAATGTAATCGAAGCCACCGTCTGATTTTCAGGCTCAATTTCCTGCCCTTCTTTCGCCTCCAACGCCTGGTGTAATCCGTCGGAATAACGGCTTCCCGTTTTCATACGTCCGGTAAATTCGTCGATGATGATCACTTCGCCGTTTTTGACGATATAATCGACGTCCCGATGGAACATCACTCGAGCTTTTAGTGCCTGATTTAGATGATGGACCAACATCACATTTTCTGCATCAAACAGATTCTGACCTTTGATCAAGCCACCCATTTTAGCCAATTCTTCTACTTTGATGCAGCCTTTTTCCGTAAAAGAAGCATTTTTATTTTTTTCTTCTTTTTCATAATCCTCTTCCTTCAATTGGGCGATGATTTGATCCACTGCAATATACAGATCAGAAGATTTTTCAGAAGGCCCCGAAATGATCAAAGGAGTACGAGCTTCATCAATTAAAATACTGTCTACTTCGTCAACGATGGCATAAAAGAAGGGGCGCTGATACTGATCTTCAGCCCGCAGTTTCATATTATCCCGCAAATAATCAAACCCAAATTCATTATTCGTACCGTAGGTGATGTCGGCCTCGTAGGCCTCCTTTTTTTCAGACCGGCCCATATCTTGTAAAATGCAACCGACCGAAAGCCCTAGAAAACGATATAAAATCCCCGTATGCTCTGAATCTCGCCTGGCTAAATAGTCATTGACAGTCACAACATGGACGCCTTTGCCCATTAAAGCATTTAAGTAAATAGGACAGGTAGACATCAACGTCTTTCCTTCTCCGGTTTTCATTTCGGCAATCTTGCCTTGGTGCAAGACAATACCCCCGATCAACTGAACATCAAAGTGCCGCATTCCCAGAACTCGGGACGAGGCTTCTCGAACCACAGCAAAAGCTTCAGGCAACAAATCATCCAGCGTCGCACCTTGGGCTAAACGCTCTTTAAACTCTAAGGTTTTTTGCTGAAGCTCTTCATCACTCAGCTTGGCCATTGTAGATTCCCAAGCATTAATCTTGTTTACTGTTTCTCTTAACCGCCTTAAAATACGGGCATTTTTCGAATAAGAATTTTTAAATTTTTGAATAAGAGAATTCAGCATACAAGCCCCACATTTACATGAAAATACAATGCAATATGGATTATTGTGTCATAATTTGGTTTAAAAACCAATCCATTTTAAAGCTCAACTGTCCCAACGGCATGAAAAATAGGGAAAAAACGCCGTTTGTTTTAAAATGACTCCTTATACATTAAAGAATAAGCTGCATTGTCCATTGAAATTTTTCCGACTTTACAAACAATTATCTTTTTCTTGAAGATTTTTCAAATTTAAACACGCCTCTCTACACTTATTAAATTCCTCTTCATTTTTTAAAGGAATAGCATTTTTCATCACAAAAACATCTATTTCGTCACAGGTTTTTTGTTCACTTTCAAAACAACAGAAATGCCCATGAGGTTTTACTGGCAAAAAAGTATTAAAAAAACCACTGACAATTTCTTCATTTTCAGAATCAATATTATGTTCTTTGATCTTAGAAAAAAAAGAAACCTCTTTTGGTACAGAAAAGCGAGTTCGAGAATGAAATTCCCCACTAAAAAACAACAGTGTTACGGGCAATAAAGGAGGGATAAACATAACACTATCTTTTTTATTAATATTATTTTTATCAACTTCTAAAGCATAAAAAAATTTCCCATCCCTATAATACCACGGAGAGGCTCCAAGATCTCTTCCCCACTGTGCTTGAAAGGCTCCTTTTCCAAACGAAAGGTTGCCCATTTTATTATTTTCTCGTTTGACTGAATCTACTTTAAAAACGCCATCTTCTCCTTGAAATCCATCTGAACCTCTTACCAATACGATTTTCCCTTTTTCAGAAGCAGATTCTTCTAAACTACAGAGCTTCATAAAAGAGTTCTTATATTCTGCGCGATCTTGAGGGCTAGTACTTTCACTGATTTTTTTTTCAAATTGATTAAAAATTTTTTCTGGCTCTATGCTCTTCATTTGAAAAACTATTTCTTGAATGTCTCTAAATTCTTCTTCAAATTCTCGATTCAAATCTTGATCAAATACCGCGTGCTCTTCTTCAGAACGAAGATCTAGGTAATTGTTTTGGATAGCTAAATCACAAAGAAGACTTTTCAAATAAACCTTTTTTGGAATTCGTCCAAGAACTCCGTTCTTAGAACAAGTTGCCTCCAAATCTTGAAATAATACTTTCCCGCTGTTTAATAAGTTGTTAAAAATTTGCCCATATTTTTCTTCACTATACATTAATGAATTTTTCTGAAAAGAGTAGAATGATTCATAATTATAATAATAAAGTGCTTGATAAGCAGTATCAGGCATGAATTTCAGCGAATAACTTGGGTGTTGTTTTTGAACAATATGATTAATCTCATCTGTAGTATAAAAAACATGGGAACACAAAATATCATAAATCTGCCTTACTACCGGGTCTTTTCCAGAACAAAATTGATTGTCTTTTAAAACAAGATGAGCTGTATTAACTTTAACAAAAAAAACAAATAACATAAATATTTTTAAAATCATCTAAATAAAAACGGTTTTTTAAAATTATAGAAAAATTGACAAAAAAATCAATCAATAAATGAAGTGGCTATTAAAAAACTTCTATTTTATAATTTTTTATTTTCTTGCAAAAGATTTTTTTTCTTTCTAAAATACTTAGAAAATAGAGTCATACAATGCAATTTCATGCTCCGCTTCTGCAAGGCATTCTGGTTAAACGATACAAAAGATTTTTTGCAGATGTTCAGCTGACCGACGGTACCGTGATTACAGCGCACTGCGTTAATACCGGAGCCATGGTGGGACTGACAGAACCAGGAACAACAGTATGGATCTGCCCCAAAGCTTCTCATTCCAAAGGGAAATTGGAGTTTGTGTGGATGATGGTTGAAAAACATAACGCTCTGATTGGCTGCAACACCAGTACCCCCAGCAAAGTGGTCAAAGAAGCTATTGAGCAAAAAATTTTTCCTTTTCTGCCCCATTATCCTTCCTGGCGCGCAGAAATTCCTTTGGGCCACAGTCGTTTGGACTTTTGCTTTTACGATGAACACAAAGCTCCTTTTTATGTAGAAGTCAAAAACGTTCACCTGCGCCAAGATCAAGCCGCCCTTTTCCCCGATTGTGTCACCGAGCGCGGAACCCGGCATCTGGAATTATTAACTGAGCTGACTCAAAGAGGGATAAAAACTGCTATGCTTTATATTGTTCAAAGGCAAGATATTTCTGAATTTGGCATTGCGGGATTTTTTGACCTTGCTTATGGAAAAGCGGCAGAAAAAGCCCTGGCGGCAGGGGTTACCTTTATGGGCTACAAATGTCAGCTTACGACTTTGGAAATTACCCTAGATCCCCAACCTTTAACTTTTAAAGGCGTTCTTTTTGAAAGAGGTTCTCAGCCGCTTTTGTAATCTTTCCTATCTTGTTAACAAAAAGACTCAGTTGCCTTTCTTCCAAAGCTTTTATAAACTTTTTAAAAATAGGTGGTTTTTTATGCACTCTTTGGTCCCTGGATTTTATGGTCGAACCATGGGAAAATCTCTTTCCCCTGAAAAAGCCCAAATTCTTTCTGAAAAACTTCCTGCGGTTAACTTGCACCATCATCTGGAAGAGGGTCATGATTGGCCTTTTTCCAACCCTTGTTGGATGGAAATTGGTTTTGGATTTGCTGAACACTTTCTGGCGCAACAAAAACAAAATCCGGAAATTCCTTTTATTGGCGCAGAAGTCTTTAAAAATGGAGTTGCCCACTGTCTGAAGCACCTTCCAACACAACATAAATGCTGGATATTTCCAGAAAATGTGCATCTTTTAATGCCTGTCATTCCTGCCCAAAGTATTGAAAGAATTTTTATTTTATTTCCCGATCCTTGGCCCAAAAAACGCCACCATAAACGACGCCTCATCCAGATGGCTTTTTTAGATCAATGCTTTCGTGCTCTGATATCCCAGGGGGCTCTATATTTGGCTAGTGACGTTCCTGATTTGGTGGGGTGGATTTTAGAGGTTTTGCAACAGCACTCAGGCTTTGTGTATAAAGCCGGAGCTACAAGTGCTGATCCCACAACCTGGCCTGCTTGGCCCCTAGATTGGCCTTCAACACGTTATGGTTCAAAAGCAGCACACAAAGCGTTTATGATTTGGGAAAAAATTTAAGAAAAATCTTAAAGAGCTGAAGAAGAGAATTCCCCAGCTCTTTAGGTTGTTTTTTAATAGATTCTTGAATCAATTTTTATTATTTTTTGTTTTCAGGATCTTTTTTTAATTTTTTATGACCAAAATTATCTTCCAGTAATTCTTGAATTAATTTCATATCTTCATGAAAAGCTTCTCCTCTTTCCATACAAGAGTTTTTGATTTCTATCAGTCTATTAGTCTCTGAGTTTTCTGGAAATATTTTTTCAAACCTCTCAAGTGCTTCCTTTGTTGTATCTGATAATGCGCGATATTGCATTAATTTTAGCGCTATTTGAAAACGGTTTTCAGCAGAATAGTAATCCTTTTTTTCACGGAATTTTTTCTCTTCTTCAATTAAAATACTGTGCCATCTAAAAATATTCTGCTTTTCTCCTTCCAGGTTTGCTTTTTCACGGTTTTTTTTGACTTGCTCTTCTTCAGTCAGACCTGTTTCCAGAAACATGCGATATTTTTTCACTTCAGATTGACGCTCCTTCCTTGAACAGGTCTCTTCATACTTCTTTAAAAATTCAATAAAGTCTTTTTTGCGGTCTTCTTGACTTTCTAAAGCTCCCTCATAAAGATTTTTTAACTGCACGAATGCAGTATCAAAAAATATCCCTTCATCCTTTAAAGGAACAGCACGAATAAGAATTGTCCAATTAAGATGATTACAAAATGCTTCTGCAGTTAAATGAGACTCTTCTTTTTGAGGGTCATAACAAAAATCAGGGTGCCGTTTTACCCCTTCACACGTCGGATAAAATCCCATGCTATGACCGTAAGTAGGAATTTCGTCCCCATACGTTCCATATACAAAAGTACGCGGATGCCACTCACCACCACTATTCATGGACACTAAAGGATTGACCTGGGGAAGAAATATATTAGAAGTATTTTTTTTATCAACAGGAACGGCATAAAAATAGCTTGAGTTTACATAATGTAAGGAAGTTCCTGAAGCATCCCCCGAATGAACCCCCTGAAATAAGCCAGACCCAAATGACAGAGATTTCACTTCTTTTTCTTTACCCTGATTGGTTGAATCGATTTTACTTGTAGACTCGAAGAATCCTTTTGTGCCTCGGGTTAAAACCATTTGTTGATCTGAAGCTTCTTCAAGCTCACATACTTTTTCAAAAATTTTCTTGCCTAACGGGCTTGCCTGCACCGGAGGAATTACCTTTGTATGAGTTTTAATAAGACTTTCATATTCTTCCCAAACTTCTGTTGATTTTTGTTTGAAAACATCGTTCTGGAAAAAATAATCCTGCATTAATCCAAATTCATAGATAAAACTTTGATTGATTTTAGGCCAAAAATTAGCAATTTTAGCCTCTTGGTCTGAATAATATTGATTAATGAATCTATTAACATCTTTTTGACATTTCCACTCAGAAAAATAATATTCTAAATTAAATTTTGCCCAGTCTTTTTGCCCTAATTCTTGATTGTGGTAAGACATAACAATATTATGCAATCCGTACAAAGTGTCTGGCATAAAGCGTACAGAACTATTCAGAATATTTTTCTGATAAAATGTTGTTCACTTCTTCTGTACTGGATAAAGGATTAAAAGATAAAATATGATCATAAATATCTTTTATATTTTCATCATCGCTAGAGCACACAACCTGACCTTTAAACAAGACATGGGCAGCGTGCACAGAAGGAAAAAAAGAAGCGAGCACAGTTATAACTGCTTTGAAAAAATTCATTATCAAATAAATTTTAAAAATAATTCTTTAATTATATATTTTTTAATATTTTTGTCAAACAGAATAATTAAATATTTTTATCTTGCGTTAACAGTATAAGTTGTTCTTCTAAGTGCTTGGCCATCCGTGTAATTTCTTGATTATCTTGCCCTTCTAATAAAATACGAATCAAAGGCTCGGTGCCCGAAAGGCGTACCACCATACGAGCTTTGGAACTTAAACGCTGACGGAAAACTCCAAGTAAATCTTGAAATGCGTTGCTATGAAAGGAAAAAGCATCTATCTTTCCCCCTAATTTAATATTGCACTTAACACTGGGCATAGGATGAAAAACAGGAAAAAGATCTGGGTTCTTTTTAATTCTATCAGCTATGCACAAAGCCCCCCACAAACCGTCTCCGGTAGGCAAAAATTCACGGTCAATCACATGCCCCGAAGATTCACCCCCCAGAAACCATCCCCTTTCTTCTAAAGCTGAAAACACATGGCGGTCCCCTACATCAGTCCGATAAAAAGATAGACCATGATCGTCACAAAATAACTCTAAGCCCAAATTAGACATGACAGTCCCCACGATACCTCCAGATTCTGGTCTTAAAGCTGCCAAAATTTGATCTCCATCCCAAATCTTCCCTCTTCTATCTACAACAACAACTCGGTCACCATCTCCATCAAATCCAAAACCCAAATCCGCACCTTGATTTTGGACTTCCAAGGAAAGATTTTCAGGATAAAGAGCCCCACACCCTTCGTTAATATTGTACCCCGAAGGCTGCCCACCCAACATCGCCACAACTTCTGCACCACACGTTTCAAACAGAGACCTACCCTCTTGCCACAATGCTCCGTGCCCGCAATCCAACACGACCTTCAAGCCCTTAATGTCTAATCCCTTTTGGATCACCTGAGATAAAAGATGTTTTTGATAAGGAGTCGTTGAAACGAAACAAGATTGGCTTCCTAAAATCTTAGGGCCACACCATTCCACAGCTTGTTGAAAAAAGAACTCTTCGAAAGCTTTTTCTTGCATAAGAGACATTTTTCGACCTTCATGGGTAAAAAACTTAACTCCATTGTATTGGGCGGGATTATGAGAAGCGGAAATCATAATGCCCAAATCTGCTTCATAATACCGGGTCAAAAAAGCCAACGTCGGAGAAGAACAGACGCCCACATCCAAAATATGCACACCTAGGTTTTGCAGTCCCTTGGAAAACCCCTCTTGAATCTTAGGTCCGGAGGCTCGGGTATCCCGTCCTAACAGAACCGTTTGCTTCTCTTTCTTTAAAGCACAAAGATCACTTTTCAGATAAAAACCACAGGCCAGGCCCAAGGATGGTAAAATCTCTGGTCTCAAGACACCATGCCCTGTAATCTCCCGAATTCCATCTGTTCCAAAAAGTTTTTTGACCAAAAAGTATCCTCAGTGGTTTTTAGATGTCTATAGATTACATGGATCAAACAGAAAATTCCTCTTTTGATTCTGAACTTTGGGACAATTTTTTGTATCAATCTGTATCAAAGATTAGGGGGTGTTTATTTTTATAAAAATTTTATTTAACAATTAAATTGTCTTTTACTGAAAGTGTATCAATACCCTTCAAAATACCCTTCAAGCCCATTTTTTTCATGGTTTACGGGGGAAAAACTTCCAAAAACGTAACCTCTAAGAAAAAGCTCCATTTTAAACACAAAATTCTCCCACTGGGCCCAAAGCTCCAGAAGCTTGGAGTCATCCCAAAGTTAAAAAGACGATCAAGAATCGCGTTCTTGACCATCCTATTGCTCACCCAGATGTTTTAAGGATCCCCATTCAGGCAAAAGATGAAAGATTAATCGACTGACAAGGGTTAAACAACCCCAGAATTCGTGCCCTACCTTCTATAGATACACAGTATAAAGAATCGTACCCTGAATACTCTAAAGTCCGGGATTCTGTTGCAAAAGCGCTGGAAAAAATGCTAGCGTTCTTACCCCAAGGTATAGGAATTGCCTACGAAGAAGGATAAAGGGCTCTTTGGAAACAAGAAAAATATTTTACCAAAAAGCTGCAAGAAATTTACAGCCCACAAGAAAAGAAAGATTTGAACCAAGCTTATCAACAGACTTGCCGGCTTGTATCACCGTTTATTAAAAATGTCCCAACTCACTGCACCAGAGCTGCCATTGTTTTGTATTAAATAAAAAATATGCCCTGTATGACATAGCCGAAAAGCAAGAATCCACCCGCCACAAAACCATCTCCGCTTACATGAAAAGCCTTGGATTGGAAGACCCGAAACAAAATGGGCGACCCAAGAAAAAATCTAAAATAACCCCATCAACAGAACAATAGCTTGCTGCACTCTGGCCTTTCATACAAATGCCAGAGGTGCAAGGGAAGTATACAAAGGGGAAGGCAGTTCTGTTGTCCTAAGATATATTTTTCCGTATAATAAAAGAGTCTATCAAATTTTTTGTTAATGAGTTTTTTTAAAAATCAGCGCACCGGTGGTACAACCAAAGCGCGATCCCATGCTGTTCCCCGCTCTCGTTCTACCATCGTGGAAAGTCAAGGACCTGCGGGTCGCAGTAAAGGGACCTGCTCCCAGTTGGTAGAGCGCTATGTTTCTTTAGGAAAAGACGCCTTAAAAGAAGGTGACGGAGTATTGGCAGAAAATTTTTTTCAGCATGCAGAACATTACAGACGCCTTGCCGGCAGCTTTTACCAGGCTCCTGAAGAAGACACCCAAGATCATCACAATCATCCGGCCCACTCCGCTCACGCACCAGGAAATATGACCAAAATTACCGGATCCGGAGCTGCCTCCAGAGGAACTCCCTCAGAAGCAGGTTACGGGAATGAATCACCCCAGCACCCCAGAAAGGCCCCAGGACGCCGGGTACAGTTCAACCGCTCGGTCCCTACTGCTTCTTTTCAGACAGAAATATCTCCTGAAGATTCCTCCTCTTCTGACAAATCTTCAAAGGTAAAAAGCCACAGCGAATCAAAACACTCTGAAGAATCTTGATCGCAAAATTGATATAAGAATAGGCATGATCAAAATCGATCTTCTTCAAGATCATCCCCAAGCTATACCAGCCCTTGCAAGCATTTAGTATGAAGTTTTAGGTAAAATTTGGTTTCCAGAACTTGAAGTGCAAGCCATAGAATCATTAACGCACGATGAGCTTCAATACCCCCATGCAATCACTTCATTCGTTGCACTATATGATGACATTCTGGTAGGATTTTGTACCTTTAAACCTCCGGAAGATGTGCGTCCCGATTTAAGGCCTTGGCTGAGTGATTTAGTAGTGGCCCCCCAATATCAAAAGCAAGGAATCGGTAAAATGTTAATGAATACTGCCATTCAAAAAGCAAGAGAGCTAGGCTTTGCAAAGCTTTATCTTTTCACCTTCCATGCAACCCTAACGCCTTATTATCAAAAACTGGGGTGGAAGCAGATAGGATTCGATGAATTCAAATCTCATCCTGTCACAGTGATGGAAATTGAAATATAGCATCTTGTGATGGTACGCATCGTCTGTTGATCAGAACTCTCTTTGCTAAGAAGACGCGTTAAACGCGCCTTCTTTTTGGTTTTCTACTCTTTTCTTAAAACAACCACTGTATCGTGTACTCTTAAACCATGAGCATGATCTTCATATTTAGATAAAATTTTCCTGCGCTCTTGAAAATCACCTTTATTCCAGCGATCTTCATCCCGTCTTTCCTTGACCCGACGTCCAATACATTTAAAATGATCCGCTTGTAATTCAAATTCTTTTAAAGATTCTGGCAATAACTTCATTTTTAATTGCCAATCTTCATCTTCATAACGCTCTTCTTTTTTTAAACTGTTATATTCCTGGGCTAAACTTTTGTATTTTAAAGGAACAACGTACCATTTTTCGATATCTTCTAAATAACGATTTCCATTGTATAAAAAATTGACCCATAAGACTTCCGAGGCTTTTTTGAGTATTTCTTCAAAAGAAGCGGGAAAGTTATTTTTAACTTCAGGTTTATTATGGATAAACTGAAACGTTTCTAAAGTGACTCCGGTCTCTCTTTTAACCACCTCTTTCAAAGAATCAAAGTAAGCAGGCACCTTTCCTGATAAAGAAAATGATTTTTTTTCATTCAATTGGTAATCCTGGCTCTCTGAAGAAAAATTATTTATAAGAGGATTATCAAAGCCATTTAAAAAGCAAAAAGCACCCCCTTTTTTCAAATAAGAGGCCAGATGCTTAGCCAAATACAAGCACTGTGGCGTATTATAAGGCGCATTTTCTGTCACGATAAGGTCGTATTTTTGATCAGGTACAAATTCCATCACGTCTTCTTTGAAAAAACGAACCCTTCCCTTGGCCTCTTTTTGCAAATCGTCCACATTCTTTTGATTGTACAAGCAAAGATCAACCCCGTCCCAGGAAATGGAGCGCGAATCACTCTTTAAAAGATTCAAAGCACTTTCGCAATGTCCTGGACCAATTTCCAACACATCTAACTTTTTTTCCCCAGGAAAAAGATTTTGAACGATCTGGGTCAGAGTTGGAGGATCCATATGATCTGGGTTTGCATCTTTAAAAGTTTTTTTAGAAACGAGTTTAAGGAGTGTTTTTGGAACACGAATCACACTTTGCACACCACTAGAATTTTGAAAAAGAATTTCAAAATCGGTAGAGTTTTTTTTGGAAGCCCAAGCAGACATTCCCAGAACCCACAACACCAAAAAGAATCTTTTATCACATAACGTTTTAAAAATATTCATCAATAACCTGTATCATTAAAAATTACCTCAGTATAAAGTATTATACTTTTCCTATCTTTTCCACCCCCTATCGTCTTTGTCTGATCCTCTTTAATATAGAAAAAACGATTCCAAATGTTATGATTTTATACGCTGGGGGAAAAGCCAAAGGTGTTTTTACAGAACTTTCTGCGCAATACATTAAAAGACTCCATGAATACTCGGTCCAGCTGATTGAAGTCGAAGAAAAACAATGGGATAAACTTCACAAAAAACCAGGACAACACTGGGTTATGATGGCGGAAAATGGCTTGAATCTTTCCAGCCTTCATTTTCAACAAACACTAGAACAGTACAGAAGCTTTGGAAAAAAAATTTGTTTTTTTATAGGGCAAGCCAATGGTATTCCTGCCCATATCTTTTCCCAGCAAGACAGTTGCTGGTCTATGGGAGCTATGACCTGGCCTCATTTATGGGCCCGAGTCATGCTTTTAGAACAATTATACCGCGCCCAACAAATGACCAAAGGCCATCCCTATAGCTTTATCTGAAATAAATTTTCCATGTTTAAATAAAAAAGAGTCAAAAAACTAAGACCTCCACTGCTCTACAGAAGCCTCTTGGCATCCGATTTCTTTTAAAAACTCCATCTCATGAGAAACGATCATCATCGCTCCTGGATAGCATTGAAGAACCTGAATCACATGGGCTTTGGTTTCTAAATCTAGATTATTTGTGATTTCATCAAGGATAAGAAGTTGGGGAGTCTTGGCAACAATCTGTGCTAAACTCAACCTTACTTTTTCACCGCCAGATAAAGCTTTCACCTGCGCTGTTACTTCTTCATTTTTTCGAAATAAAAAGTCATTAAGATGATTTCTTATTTCAGAGTAAGACCAATGAGGCACGATTTCCGACATCGTCTCAAGCACAGATTTTAAAAGATCCAACGTTCTGTAATGCTGATCTAAGTATCCAATGCCTTCCCTTTTCAATGTATACCAAGCCCCGATCTTATCAATAGACTCATCCCCCAATATAGCCTTGATAAAGGTTGATTTTCCACTTCCATTTTCGCCCATCAGTGCTATACGTTCCCCCGCCAAAAGACTGAAATGGATTCCCGATAGAATGGGTTTATCCACAGAGTATCCCACGGATCCATCTGATATTTGAATAAACATTCGCGCCCTGACTTCAGCGCTCTGGATAGAAAATTTAGGAATAATAACCTGGGGTAAGCGCAGATCTGCTAACTGATGGGTTAGATCGTTTTTTATTTGATCCATAGCTTTTAATTTTTTACCCTGAGATTTTTCAGATTTCATCATTTTAAGGTCGCCTGTCATTTTGGTCCACTTACGATTTTGAACATTTTTCTGCCCCTTGGCTTTGCTTTTAGACGCCCGCTGCTGTTCTTGCATCAGCTCTTGGTATGCGCCTCCTTTTTCTGCCGATTCAAAAGGGTTAACTTGTCTTCAATGGACAAACACTTCCGTTTCGTTTCATGAATATAATCATCGTAGTGCCCGGAAAAAACATGAATGTTTTCCTGTTCAATGTACCACAACGTGTCTGTACAACAACGCAAGAGCTCTATATCGTGGGAAACAACAATCAGCGTACCCGAATAATCTGAAAGCCGCTTCTTCAGCCCTTTACGATTATATTGATCTAAATGATTGGTGGGCTCATCTAACAAAAGAATGTCGGGGTTTTGACTTAAAACTTCAGTCAGAGCCCTATTAAAACGTTCTCCCCCACTTAAATCTGTATCATCTTCGATGATTTGGGGCACATACCCCACAATCATACCGGTGCGGATGACACCCTCAGAAGGCTGAAAATACCCTGCAATCATCTTCAACAGTGTAGACTTAACCTCTCCGTCACGGCCAATAATCGCAATACGGCTGCCATAAGGAATTTGAGTACTAAAATTTTTAAAACACACTTTATGAGGAAACGACAATTCAAGGCCTATAATTTGAATCAAATCAGCAATTCCTTATGATATAACGACCCCTCTGATAGTATAGCCATATTTAAAAAAATCTCTAAAGAGAATTCATATTTAAGATATCTTTTAAAATCTATGAGACTTTTTGGAAAAACCTTAATAGAACCATTTCTGGTCAGTCATGCGCCGTTAGGTTGACTGCTCATTTTCTGAAACCGGACAAACCTCTACCAAAGTAATTTGGTGATGGTGTTTACGTACCACTTTGATTTGAAAACCTCTTATATTTAAAGTGGTCCCAACCTCGGGAATAGAACGGCTGTCATCCAAAATCAACCCCGCAATGGTAGATACAGAACACGTTCCAAAGTCCCAATCATACTGGCGCGCTAAATCCCGCAGTGTTACACAACCCCGAATCAGATACTTGCCCTGAGGCAATACTCGGACCCCAGGCAGATCCACATCATGCTCATCGCGAATTTCTCCTACAATTTCCTCTAGAATATCTTCTAAGGTAATCATCCCCAACAAAGACCCATATTCATCCACAACAAACGCCTGATGAATATGCTTTTCCTTAAATTTTTCCAATTGGTGAAACAAAGTATTGCTGTCAGGAATAAACCAAGGTGTCTTCATCAGCTTACGAATATCCATATTTTCAGAAGGATGTCTTAAAGCTTTCACAAGGTTCTTCATATGAATCACCCCCACGATGTTATCCGGAGTATCTTGCCACAAAGGAACCCGCGTATAGGGTACAGAAAAGATTTTTTCACACAACTCTGAAAAAGGGAGGTCTATATTAAAAGAAACGATATTCTTGCGGTGCAACATAATTTCGGCCACAGAAACAACCGAAAGATCTAAAATGCTTCTAAGCATGCGCTTTTCATTGGATAAAACGCCTCCTACATGCAGGTCAATGGCGCCCCTCAAGTCTTCAGAGGTAAAGGCAGAACGGGTTTCCTGAGGGGAACGGACGCCAAAAATAGCCAAAGAATACTCAGCAATTTTGTTCATAAGAGTCGTAAAAGGAAAAAAGACCCTTTTTAACAGTGTTAAAACAGGCAATAAAAATAATACTGCTTTTTCTGGACAGCCATAAACATAAATTTTAGGCATAACTTCTACGTACAAAACTGTAATAGTGGACATCACAAAAGGTGCCACCGCTACACCAATAGGTCCCATGGAGTTCATAAACAACTGGGTTGCCAAGGAAGTCATAAAATTCAAAAGACAGATATTGGCCAGTAAGATTGAACTAATCAAAATGGGCATATTTTCCTGCAATCCTAGCAGGGTAATAGCTCTGGGATCATTTTTTTTAGCCAGTTGATGCAGACGTAACGGAGAGGCCGCAGTTACGGCCGTCTCGCTGGCAGACAGAAAAGCTGCCAGTACGCCAAAAACGAGAATTACCAGAAAGAAGAATAAATTAGTCATACTTTCCTTTAAGATAAGTACAGAAACTTACTTAGTGCTGTAATAATCTTGGTCAAAGTATCCTCATAACTGGTATCATCGCTCTTAATTTCAATATCTGCCAAACGATAAAAAGGAGAGCGCTGTTGCCAAGTCTTTTTGATATTTTCAAGAATATCTCCTTGGGCTAACTGAGGGCGACTCTGAAGCTTTCTTTGGATCCGTTCGCAGACAATGTCTAGGTTAGTGTTAATAAAAATAGTGATAGCATTTTCTTGCAAAAATTTTCGGGTCTCTTCCTGAGCAAAAGCTCCTTCCCCTGTAGCCAGAACATGAATAGGCTTTTCCCGGAACAAGCGTTTAATCACTTGGTATTCCGCATCGCGAAAAGCTTCTTCTCCCCACTGGTCGTAAATAACAGAAACGCTATTACCTCCAGCAGATTTTTCAACTTCTGTGTCTGAATCTACAAATTCAACCTTAAAAAAATGAGCCAACTGTTTGCCAACAGTTGTTTTGCCCGTCGCAGGCATCCCCACAAGCGCCAGAGTTTTATCTAGCGGAAAAGGTGCCAAAGTGATCAAAGATGATCGGGCAGATGGTGGTGTGCGCATTGATTTTTCCTCCTTACCCAGGTAAGCTAACATAACTACCCTCAATGATCAAGTGGCCTTCACAATGAAGCGGTTTTCCATCAAAATTCTTTTTATCATTGCTGCTGCAGGATTGGGCGGTTTGGGAATTTGGTGGGCAGTGGTTCAACTGAGTCAACAGCCCTCGGTCATACAAAAAAGCTACCCCTTGTCTCAGTTTGTTCAACAAAAAGCTTAACACACACTTTGGATGGCTACAGGCGGGAAAAAATTCTAGCTCTGCATTTAAAGAGAATATTTTTTAAGCCCAAGATATTTTCCCTCAATTAAAAGCAACACACCACGCCTTTGCCCTTACTTTATCAACTCACCATCTAAGTAGGCCTTAAATGCATCGGTGGTTTGAGCATCCCAACGCAGCAGAGCTGGTACTTGATAAGGATGATGTTGCAATAAAAAAGCTTGTAATCTATCTGCTTGAATGTTGGAAGTTTTAATCAAAAGACTGACTTCTGAAGCTTGCTGAATTTCTTGTTCCCACAAATAAAAAGAGTGCATCTTTTCAAAGATATTTACACAAGCAGCCGATTTTGAAGTCAAAATTTTCTGAGACAAGTCTTGGGCCTGTCCAAGATCAGAAACCGTGGTATAAAAAACCGTACAATAGTATGAAGACAAAATTTTAATAAAAAAAACATCATAACCAGAATTCTAAATGAAAAACAGTCAACGTTCAATGCATTTAAAAACAATTTGCAGAGTATAGACACAATAAAAAAACTTTAAATGCGAAACCTGTAATATTTTGGATTAAAGTGGTCATTCATCACCGAAAATGACAAACCTTTTTTTCATGAGACTATTGGTTAAATTTATAAATGCTTCATCAGAATTCCCACCTTTTCAGGTGTGGTATGTTACTTAAAATCAGGGGACCTGATATTTCTTATTTTTACATATTTTTTAACTTCTTGTATTTTTATGCTGATTCAAGAGTATTGGCTACGCTTTCTCTCTTCAAAAACAACTCGGTCTTATGACCCATCCCCCTAAGCGTTACTTATACCCCTGATCAACAAAAAAATTTTGTAGCAGAAGGTTATACGGTAAAAAAACATAGAAAACTGACAAAATCTTTCTTATTCGTGATCATCGGCACCTTAAGACTGACTTGTATTTTGAACCGCTCCAGTTACCTTTTCCCCAGAGCTAAATTTAAGCACTAAAATAAACCGCAAACGATACATTCCAGAATTTTTGGCCTTTCACTCTCATTTTTAAAACATACACTCTACACTTTTTGAAAAATCACTCTTCCTATACCCCATAATCTGAAGGAATATGAGAGCTTTTATGAAACTTTCTAAAAGAAAATCTGGAAATTTATTATTTCAAAATAAAAAAAACTTCCTAAAAATCAAATCTGCCCGTGGTGTATCTTCGTCCCTATGATTAGAAAAAAGTAAAAAGGATCTGTTTTGCATTTTCAACAAAAACAATATTTTTTGAATTGGGCCCCTTAAAAATTGTTCTACCAAACACACCTCTAAAAGCTTTGCTTTTTTTACTACTTCATAATCACCAACGGTCACATAAACCATATCGTCCACAGGATAGACTGGATCCCATTTTAATATATCAAGAGCGCTGCATTAGAAAAAAGAAAAAGAAAAAAAGCTTTCACACAGAACACATTTTAAATAAAAAAGGTTGCCTTTCGACCCCAGATTTTGATGATCACTATAAAATACACCTCTTATAAGCCCTATAGGATTTCTCTAAAAAACAGAATGGCAATATTAAGAATAAAGATTCTATAAAAATAAACTCAACGCTTCTTCAATTTCTTGAGTAACATTCTGTTGCACCATATCATAGGCCATTTGCAAAGCATGAGCAAAACCGACGCTGTCTGTGCCTCCATGGCTCTTGACTGCAACACCATTAATTCCTAACCACAAAGCTCCATTATAACGGCGCGGATCAAATTTATCTTTCATATTTTGTAACACCGGACGCAACACAAGACCTAACAAACGTCCTCTAAAACTGCTTTGTAAAGAACTTTTTAGATTCCCCAGAATCATCTTCATAATCCCTTCCCCAGTCTTCAAAGCAATATTTCCAGAAAAACCATCTGTCACAATGACATCTACGGTTCCTTTTGCAATATCAGTACCTTCAATAAAGCCACTAAAATTTAAGGATTCTCTTTCCTTCAGCATACTGCAAGCAGCCTGCAAACTGTCCGTTCCTTTACCCCCTTCTGACCCTACATTCAATAGGCCAATAGAAGGTCGTTCAATTTTCAAGATTTTTTGGGCAAATAAATTACCCATAATGGCAAAGTTCACCAAATTCTGAGCACTGGCTTCTAGATTCCCCCCCAGATCCAGCATCACACTTTCCCCCCGATCTGTGGGCAGCTGAGAAATAATAGCCGGACGATCAATGCCCACCAAAGTCTTTAAAATCACACGAGACAAAGCCAAATAGGCCCCCGTATTTCCTGCAGAAACAGCCCCTTGGCTTTCACCGCGTGCCACAGAAGATAACGCTACCCACATACTGGAGTTTTCCCGCAACCTCAAGGCAGCAGACGGTTTATCAGTAGGAGAAACAAAAGAAGGGGCAGGACTAATAACAGAAACAGCTCGCAGCTTCTTATCAACAGCCAGCTCTTTTTCAAGCACATCTTGTTGTCCGCACAACAAAAACGTACAAGAAGGATGTTTTTCATAAAACAGACTCACCCCTTGCAGCAACGTGCTGGCAGGTTGGTCGGCTCCCATCACGTCCACTGCAAGTCTCATCACTCTACTCCCGAGCTTTTGCAGCTTCTTTTAAACGAGTCTTTACAGCTTTTGTGACCATAACTTGACGCCCGTTATAAAGCCCACACTCAGGACACATATGGTGAGGTCTGCGAACCCCAGAACACGCCTTATCTTCGCACGTCACTAAATGATCGTAACTTAAATGATGCCCTGAACGGCGCATCCCCACGCGAGACGGAGACGATTTTTTCTTTGGAACTGCCATTTTTCTTTCCTTTTTCCTTTCTGGCATTCTACTCTATTTTCTAAAATGGCGCAAGAAATGGGTTGCACCTTCTGGATTTTTTTGCCAAAATTTAAAGAAACATCGTTATTTTTTTGAATCAAAAATTTTTTACTCTTTTAAAAGTCTTAGGAGCCACTTGTTTCGTCACAGCTTGCCAACATCATGAGACTTTAAAAGGACGCGTCGTGCGAACAGAAGACCTGAAATTATTGAAAGTTGGACTTTGCCGTAAGGAAGAGGTCCACAAGATTTTAGGGGTTCCTTCTTGTGTTTTAAATTACGATCCTTTGGTGTGGTATTACCTAAATTTTTTAAGTAATCAATCTTTGTTTTTTCGTCCTGAAATCAAAGATAATCGATCTTTTGCTCTTTTATTTGATCCCAAAGGTGTTTTACAAAAAATTGTTCTTAGTGAAAACAACTTACCTTTCTATCAAGCTCTAGATTATCAAAAATTACCCTGTGAACATCGAGGCGGTTTCTGGCCCCAATTGTTACGCAACGTAGGACGCTTTTCCAGTAAAACCGGTAAACAGAAAGCACGTTAATTTTTGGGTCAAATGTAGATCCTAACGTATTGGTATCCATGAAAGATTTTGAAAAAGTTATTTCAAGGCCGTAAGGCGAATTCGACAGGGCCCCTTCAAGACCAGGGAATCTTTTTTTAATACAAAGCCTTTACCCCAAAACTGTCCATAAGGGCACCGTCCCCGGACATCTTGCGCACCCGCAACTTTTTTTAAAGTAAAATACATCAGGGCTCCAGGAGTCTGCACATAGTACTGAGCACCATTACTGACTTCAACATTACCCTCTAAAGCAAACACTTTTTCTTTTCCTTCATAAAAGCCATGTTTACCTTTACCATAAAGATCTATATTCTGCTTTCCCTGAACTGCGACAGTAGGAGAAGAAAAATCATATCCCTGATCACATTTTTGCACTACTTTTTCTGCTTTCACACGATAATTCAAGCCCTGAGGACTCACCGAGAAAAACTCGGGTCTTTCAAGAATATTACCAGATATCTGAAAAGACAATTTAGTAAGATGCGACATCGTAAGAAAGTACCGCGCCGACAAAATAAGTCCAACCAGTAAACAGCCCCCCACCATATATCGTATTGTTCTAACAAAAGCATGTGTATACAAAAAACCTAACAGCATAATATCTTTTGTCCTATAAGTACATTGTGTCTTTACTTCTTTGTACATCAAAAAAGTCAAAAAATAAAAAAAAACTCTTATTTAAAAACATAGGCCATCTTCTTTGAAAGTAAACATTCCCTGCTCTACTGGCACTAGGGAGTATTGTTGTTCTTTTTCCCAACGCTGCTGTGCCCCCTGTAACAATTGAAACACCACCTGACTAGCCTCTAATCCCACGGTCTGCAACATCCTTAGGTAAAGACTAATTTCCGTAAAACCTGGAATGGTGTTGAGTTCACTGACGTAGATGTCAAAATTCTTTGAAATTAAAAAATCAACCCGCGCCATTCCAAAACATCCCAAAGCTTGAAAAGCCTTTTTGGAAAGATCCCTGACCAGCTCTTCAATGGGCAGAGGTAAACGGGCGGGCAGATGGAATACAGCGCCTTCAGGATCCAAATACTTGGCATCATAAGAATAAAAATCATGTCGACACTCAATTTCTGCCGGCCTAGAAGCGACCAATTCTTGTCCTTGAAAAACACTGCACTCTACCTCAAAACCTTGGATAAAACGTTCGATCAAAACTTCATCATCATATTTAAAAACTGCCAAAATGGCACGGTCATACTCTTGAGCACTTCTGACTTTAAAAACGCCTACTGAAGATCCTTGGCGACAAGCCTTTACAAACAGAACTGAACTTTTTAAACAAGCACACGCTTCTGAATAAGAAGGAACATCCAAGGGAGTCACGGGCATAAAAGGAAGCACAGGAATATTATGGTAGACCATAATCTCTCGGGCCAAACGTTTATTCATACATAAGGCAGAACTTGACACATTGCATCCTACGTAAGGGACATTTAAAAAATTCAAAAAACCCTGCAAAACGCCATCTTCCCCCATCAATCCGTGGATCACAGGAAAGACCACATCAATAGCAACGGCCTCACCTGTTCTTGCATTTTGTAATACTGCAGAACTTCCTTGACGTGTTAGAAAAGCAGAAGCCAAGTCGTCACCTCCAGTGATTTCAGATAAACGCTCTAAATCTTCTTGCTCTAAGCAATATCCTTCACCCTGGCGGTCAATTCCCCAAACAAACACATCATAACATGTCCGATCAATCAGCTGGGCAATGTGTCGACATGACCTCAGAGAAACCTCATGCTCTACCGAACGCCCACCACACACCAACAGTATTTTTTTTTTCACAATTTTTCCTTACATCCCCTTACTATTAGAATACCCCCGAGGTTTTTCATTCTGCAACCCTTATTTTAAGGAAATGATTCTCTCTTCCTGATCTATTTTATTTCTTTATTGCTGTATTTAGCAAAAAAATCCGGTAGAATAAAATTATCTTTAAAAAAGGTCTTATTCATGAACGCCCAAGTGGCTGGCTCTGAAGCGCACAAAAAAAGAAAAAGTAAAGAAGATACAAATCCCTTACCTCTAGCACACAACTTCCAAGGGTTATGCTTGGGACAAGATCATTTTTTAACTTTATTCCAACAAAGCATTGAAAGTGGAAAAATACCCAATAGCTGGCTTTTTACAGGTCCTTTTGGTATTGGAAAGCGAACTTTATGTTATGCTTTAGCTTGTAAAATCTTTGGTTACAAAGGAACTTTTTCTGGTTCAGATATCCAAACTTTACAACAAAGTGTTCTTTTCAAACAACTTACTGTTGTAGGTCATCCTGATCTTTTGGTTTTTTCATCCCCAGTATACTTAGATCAAATCCGGGATTTACGCCAACGACTTTCTTATACTTCCCTTTCTTCTTCTTGGAAAATTATTACATTCCTAGATATTCACCACATGCGCCCAGAATGTCTGCATGCGCTTTTAAAAGTTATTGAAGAACCTGGACAGCGTACTCTTTTCTTACTGACTTCAGCTCATAAAAATCTTCCCCCAACGATCATCTCTCTGTGCTGTTACCACACACTTTCCCCTTTCTCACAAGAGTCTTTCAACAATCATCTTCCTCAAATTCTTCAATTTAAATCATTGACAATACCTGAAAACACTTCCTTACAAGACCTTTTCTTTTTTTCCCAAGGACGCCTAGGACGAGCAATTCAGTTATTAGAAAATGACTCTTTAGAACAATTTAAAATACTTTGGAAAGGACTAGATAATATTTGGGATCATAAAAAAATTTGCGCACTTTCCGAAATTCTTCAAATATTTACTGGCAATTTACCTTTTTTTGAAGAAATTTTTTCATTCTGGATTTTTGGCAAAAGACAAACGTCTTTTCAAGACAAAGATCGTTTTTTGACCTTAGACTTGATCTGGGAAAAAGTAAGTACCTGGCTTAAAACGGCCCAGACTTACCACGTTGACACGGATTTCATTATTTGCAAATCTCTGTCTTACATTGCTCACTTGTCTTGCCCTTAGAGCTCAAAAGATCTATTTTATCAATCATTTTTAAATCTTTTATGTTCTAAAGATGAACCTTATTTTCTGAACCTCAGATTATCCTAAACAAAGATAAAGCTTATTCAAAATAAGCATAGATAAGACAGGCCTGAAATATTTCTTCAGGCCGCCAAAATATACTTGGATCAAGCTAATGAGAGGCTGCTTTAGATACTTCTTTCAAGTAAACTTCTACACACTTCACCACCAACATCGAGCCTTGCTTATTCAACCACTCTTGAACTAGGACTTCTAACTTTTGGGCTAAAACATCTTGAAGCACTGCAGGCAAATGCTTTTGAAGATATTTTTCCACTTCTTGCTGTAAGACAGGAGAAATCAACCCATGTAAAAACTCCTCTAAGCCCAATGGACCTTGGGCTACTGCTTTTAAAGGTTCAGCACTGCTGCCTTCAAAAACATCTCTAGACGAACGAACGTTCACTTTTTCCTCCTTACCCGGCCTGTTGTGCAGGTGGTGAAAAAAAGAAGACATGGCTCCTACCGCATCTTTAGATGCAGACACATCAGAGTCTTGGCGACCGACAGTCGTGCTTTCAAAGGAACTCTGTATTACAACTTCCTCTTCTGCCACCGGACGATTCAAATCAATAATTGGACTCCGAACAAATGACGCTTCTTCTTTTTCAGAATACACTAAATTCCGGATTGACTTCAAAATATCGTCAATACTTTCTTCACCGCCATCATAATCAGAATGCTTTTCTCTATCTTCTAACACTTCCTGTCTCCTTCATCATAGGGTTACCTTCAAACAACGAAGTCCTTTCCTGACTCTGTCCAAAATTGAAGATACTCGCATCATATTTCTTATAGTACGCTGCGGGATCTAACTCAAGAGGCACACAAATTTTCAACTCTTTTGGTGTCAATATCCCCGTGTGTAATGCTAAAGAAAAAGAGTTCCGAACCAAGTTTATGCTTTCTTCAATATGAGTTGTGGCAGATTCAGTCCAATATTGCAGATACTGCAAAACATCACTAAAACTGCCAAGCCCGATGGTATATTCATTAAATACCGAATCCAAGGCCACAGTACTGTCCCTTAAAGCAGCCCAAGAAGCAGGTGCCCCCACCAGAGAAGCTGAAAAATCTGCGTAAGCAGCACGGCATGCTTCCAAAACTTGACGCTTCGTTCCTTCTAGCTCTAAACGACTGTTTTTAAAAGCTACTTCTGAAGCTCTGACTTCAGGAAAGTGTGCAGCTTGATACAGAGGCATCGTCATCTTGACCATAACACTCATATCCCCATCATACGAACGAGTCGCAGTGTCAAACTGCCGCAAGGATGAGCGTAGATATTCACCCTCATAACGCTTACTAATCTGCCCTTCTGCCGAAACTTGGGGTGCAAAAGCAGACATCCGACGCATCACATCATAACGCGCAGCCTTTACTTTACACATCCCAGAACGAATCAAGGGATGAGACTTCAATGCTTGGGCTTCAATTTTTTTCAGACTTCTTTGATTTTTCTTAAAAAACTGAGGAACCGGGAGATCTTGGGCCACAGACATTCCTGTTAACATCTGTAATTTAGCCCGCGAGGAAGCAACTCTGGCCCTAGTACTGGCCAAACGGCGCACCGCATCTTTATACTTCTGGCGCGCAGCTGCTGCATCCGCCAATTTTTGATCTCCAAGACCATAGCGAAGCGTGGTTTGTTCTAATAATTTCTGGACATAAATTTCAAACATTTTGGCAATTTCAAAATTTTTCTGTGATTTAATGATATCTGTGTAAGACTCTACAATACGAAAAATAACTTCTTGTTCTTTGCCGGCTAAAGAAAAAGTGGCTGAAAAAAACTCTTGCAGAGCCTTTTCAACCTCTGACACAATACGACCCCCGGCAAATAACACTTGCCTTACTGTCAAACCTACAGTTCCTGAATTCCGTCCCTCTGATGTATTATTAGTAATATTAGGAACACCACTGTCATCAAATGTTCTAGGGTTATTACCAGTTTGATTTTGACGTTTACGTCTTCCTGCCGCATCTGCATAAGCTTCTACACTAGGACGCCAAGCCGCTGCTGCTGTAAAAACCGCTTCTGCAGCCATTTTGACTTTATTACGCTCTACTTCCAGGTCTTTATTAGAGACTAACGCTGCCGCACACGCTGTTGATAAAGAATTAATTTCTAAAGGTAATTTACGGCAATCCGTCATTTTTGCCCCCACATATTCAACCTTTAGCTTTCGAAATAATGTTGAGTCTACCCCCTGAGGTAAAACTCCCCCTAAACTCTCGTCCATACCTTGAGGCAAAAGACTATTTTTTGTCTCAAGCTCTTTTGCCAGATTTTTTTCCTCTTCCAATAAACCATCCCCCGTCTTAACATCTACAGAGGTGGAAAATGCCTTTGAACAAAATCCACAAAACAATATCATACAGACAATTTTATTCATTAAAAATACACTCTTAACAGCCCGAACTCATTATGACAGTTTCGTTTATTTTGCCCAGATACCACAAAAAAGACTTCGCTTATCTTGATTAACCATTGCAAAAAAGTCACAAATGATTCATATTTTTTTACGATTTGCTTTACAGTATTTTCATTCTTAAAAAAAACCTTTTTTTGCCTTGTAAACTATTCCAGAAGCCTTTACCTTAAAAGAATCATTTGAAGTTGAGGTAGGATGCAACAAAAAAATCTTTGGAAACACTCTTTTGGATCACCACAAGCTTGGGTGCTTTGGATCCTGACCAGTGCCTTTTATGCTTTTCAATTTTTCCTACGCAGTTGTCCCAACGCCATGGCACCTCAATTGATGGAAGAATTTAATATCGGAGCCCAAGGGCTAGGATATTTCTCTGCCGCTTACTACTGGTTTTATTCTTCTTTACAAATTCCCTTAGGTTTAGCACTGGATGCGTTAGGTCCTAAGCGAGTTTTACGCGTGGGAACGGTAGTCTGTGTTTTAGGAGCATTACTGTTTGGGCTTTCTTCCAGTCTTAGTGTAGCCATTGCAGGACGCTGTTTAATTGGTATCGGAGCAGCTGTGGCTTTTATTGGCAGTACCAAAATGAATGGATTATGGTTTTCGGCAGCCTATATGGCTTTCATCACAGGCCTTCTATCTGCTGCAGGAAAAATTGCCGGAGCTTGTGCCAACGCGTTCCTTCCTAAACTTTTACCTGTTATGTCCTGGCATACTTTAGTCCTCTTACTCAGCGGCGCAGGATTTCTTCTCACTTTACTGATCTGGATTTTTGCCAAAGATGGGCCCGAAGACTGCCATGAACAAAACTCTGATTTTTCAAATTTTAAGGGAATCAAAACAGATTTTTTACAAGTGGCTAAAACAAAAGAGGTTTGGATCTTAGGCTTTTACGGGTATTCTTTATATCTTACCCTTTCCGTGTTCAGTGAAACGTTTTCGATTGGTTTTTTACAAAAGAGCTTTTCTATCGATGCAGAGCAAGCAGGTTATTTAGCAGCCTTAGTTCCTATTGGCTCTTGTATAGGGGCACCCATTCTATCATTTCTTTCTGATTATCTGTGCAAACGCGTGATTTTATTGAAAATTTCTGCTTTTTTTACACTTCTGTGCAGCAGTATCGTGTTTTTTTCTCCCCTCCCCAATCTTGGGACTCTACAGCTCTTTTTGTTTCTTTTTGGCTTTTTCTCTGGAGGTCAAATTCTGGTCTTTATAACAGGGGCTGGCTATTGTGCCAAAAAAATGGTCGGCTCTGCTATGGGAATCGTCAACTCTATCTTGATGTTTGGAGGAGCCGTACACAACCCCTTGGTAGGCACTCTGATGAAGTTTTTTTGGAATGGAAAAATGGTTCATGGGCATCCTTTTTATAGTTTACTTGATTATCGTTTGGGCCTTGCATCCATCTCGGCTTGTTTTTTTCTAGCCTTAGTGCTATCTTTCTTCCTTAAGGAAAACCACCCTTTATCCAAAAAATCCGATGATGCTCCAACTTCCTAAAAATTACCGTGCCCAAAGGATGGCTTCTAAGATCCATGAAATTTTAGCGCGCCTGATTCCAGAGGTTCTTGAAAAAAGAGGTGTTTCAAGGATTCAATACCCCATCATCACCGAAGTTGTTGTGACGCCAGACCTCAGAAAAGCACGTCTTCACTTCAATTGTCTAGATAAAGCTTACGGACCTCTTGTGGAAACGCACCTAAAGGAAGCTTCTATAGAACTGCGCAAGCAAATGGCCAGCACTTTAAAAAGCAAATATGTTCCAGAAATCTGTTTCATTCTAGAAGAAAATCTTTGATTCTAAAAGAAATTTTTAATTTGTATTGATTCAATATATTTTTTATGTTAGGTTCCTGCTGTGAACCTTTTGAGCCGTTGCAATGAAAAAAAAATCTCTCATTAGAGTGTTTTGTAGTTTATTCAGTTATCACCTAACTTTAAGTCCAGTGCATGCCGTAAGCAGTACTCCTTTATTGTCTTTAGAGAGAACTTTTGAACCCAAAAGCTCTTCATCATCAAAAGAAGTCAGTCAAAAAACTGCTGAAAAGGAACAGAAGTCCTCTGAAAATCAAAAAGAAAATTCAAAAGAATCTGATCCAGAGAAAGCCACCCAAGAAGAAAGCGTTTCAGATGGATGGAAATATGATCCTGATGTGGTCCGAGTTTTGATCGATGGTAAAATCAGTACCAGTGCTATTTTTGGTGGCAATAAAGTTAAAGGGCACTACCTGGTTCAAGCTGGTAAAAAGCAAGTCATTGATTTGAAAGGCCTGTTCAAAGATCCAGGGCAATTCATACCTTCCAAGAACATGTACCAGACTTTCAACGTCAATAACTCTCAATTAGGTGTAAGAGGAGAAAAAATATTCCGCTCTCCAAAGTGGGGAGAAGTCCTCACAGCGCTTCAGATCAACATTTCCGGGGACGCCAGCAGCTCTCAACACATTCGTGAGATCTACATCGAAATGAACATCCCTTATTGGGGTTTATTTTTGTTTGGTAACACAAAGGGACCAGAAAACCGTTCCGTCGTAGGCCCTTCAGATTTTATGTGTGGTTCTGGGGGTACAGACGGTAACTTTCGTAACATCATCAACCCTACTACAAGCGCGGATATACGCATCAGCATGCAAGGTGATACGGGTGTGTCTACCAAAGTCAGCTGGTACACTCCCAGGTACAATCTGGCAAAAGGCAAGTTGGGTAGTGTCCAATTAAGCTTATCTTTTGCACCCAACAACAGAAGTCTCGGTGAAGCAGCCATGAACACGGCGGTGGGAAATAAAGATAAAACATGGGACAGTTTTGATCTCCGAAGCTTTGTTCAAGCCGTCAATTACCAGCTTGACCGGGGTTCTGTCTCTTTTGCTTGTTCAGTAGCTCACATCGGTGGGTCAACGCAATCTAACATCCCAGATCAATATTTCTTAGAGCGTAACAACACAAACAGCTGGGATGTGGCCTTTAATACTTCTATCGGTGCTTTAAACTTAGGTTCCGAGTTCATCTGGAACGGAAGAGGAGGAATGTGGAGACGTAACCTTGGGACACCTCAGACCACAGGAAGTTTCATCAAACCTGTGTTTGAAGCTTTAACTCCCACAGATTTTGGTCAATATGCCGGAACTTACGACGCGGTTAGCCAAAAATTCAGCTTTTCTCCAGCTTCTTATGATGCTTCTTTGGCAGGTAAATCTTGGCTTTTAAACTCGGCGGTGGGGTGGATCACCAAAAAGTGGGGTGCAAGCGTTGCGTATTTTTATTCTTCAACCAACACAGGTATCGTGATGGAAAAGTATACTAAAGGAGCAAAAGCCATTGGAAAAGCCGTAGTTGCTTCTTTCGACTGGTATCTTTGGGATGGGTTTACGCCTTACATTGAAGGAGGTATTTTTAAAATGACCAACCCAGCTTGGGCTCACATTTCCGAAACCAACGCTAATTTAACCTATCTTCCTTTTCAAGGTGTTCCTAATAACACCTGTATGGGTGTCTTGACAGGGTTGAAACTGCAATTCTAGAATGTAGAAAATTTAAAAGGGGGATTAAAGTTATGAAGAAGGGTGAGATTGTTTCTTCTATCGCTGAAACAGTGGGAATGAGAAAAAATGATGTAGAAAGTGTTTTGGATGCTTTTGTGGCTCAAGTCACTCAGGAATTAAAAGAGGGACGCTCAGTACGTTTAATTGGATTCGGCACTTTCTTGCCCCGTCTGCGTAGGTCTTTTAAAGCTAGAAATCCAAAAACAGGACAGTCTGTGGATGTTTCAGCGGTTTATGTCCCCACTTTTAAATCAGGAAAGACTTTGAAGGCAGCACTGGCAGAAGTGCCAGTCAATTCTGAGATCGTCAGTGAATGCGAAGACTGAAAAATTTTCCTTAGGGCTTTTTTCTAATTGCCCCACTAAACTTCGTTTATTGAGGGATTGTTTGTTGCAAATTCCTCAATTCGACTTATGCCAAAAGATCATTTGTTTTTCCGATGCGTTGCTTTTAAAAAAACACTGGGAAAGAGGGCATCTTTTTGCGACCATTCAATCTGATGCTCAAGAACTCTTTTTAGATGATTGGGCAAAGACACAAAAATTACCCTCTCCTATATCTTTAGAATCTTTAATCTCTTGGTGTATACATCTTTTTGATGAAGAGTGGATCAGCTTTAAAGGATACCATCTTAACCTCAAGGAAGCGGTCTTGTTCCACTCTCTAGAAGGTCGCATTCTTTTGAGTAAAAAAGAAGCAGCATTAATGCACTGCCTTATGACCAGATCTCAAGCTGCCTCTCGGCGCTTGTTACTGGAAAAGGTATGGAACTATTCAGAAAAAATAGAAACACAAACACTAGAATCCCACCTTGCAAAATTAAGACAAAAACTTATTATTTTCAAAAAATTAGAAATCGTCTTAGGTCCAACTGGATATTTTATAAACCATAAAGACTCTATTACTGATAAAATGTAAGGAATTGTTTTCTAGACGTTGACAGAATGCGTTTTTCTCGTTGACAATAGTGACAATAAATAATCAATGATAACGTTCGTGCGATTTGATGCATAAAGACTTTTTGGAACCCCAAGACCGTATTTTTTTGGGAATAGAGACCAGCTGTGACGAAACAGCAGTCGCTTTGGTGTCAGGAGCATTTAGCAAAAACTCCTATCCTAAGGGACACATCTTGGCTCATAAAATACACAGCCAAGTGGCACTGCATCAATCTTTTGGGGGCGTTGTTCCTCCTGTGGCCGCCAGCTCCCACTCTTTGCAGTTACCTGCCTTAGTCAAGCGTTTATTACAAACAGCTGAAATTAAACCCCATCAGATTGATGGTATCGGAGTCACCGCAGGCCCAGGATTGGCGGGAGGGTTATTGGTGGGTGTCATGTTTGCTAAGGGGCTGTCTATAGCCTTAAAGCGCCCCTTGTGGCCCATTCATCACCTTCAAGCTCATGCTTTGGTTGCCCGTCTCACCCACGAAATTCCTTTTCCTTACTTGGTCCTGTTGCTTTCCGGAGGACATTGCCAACTGGCAGTAGCCAACAGTCCCCGGGACTTTTCATTGATCGGGGAAAGCACCGATGATGCGCCAGGAGAATGTCTAGATAAAGTAGCGCGCTGCTTAGGATATTCTTATCCTGGAGGGCCGTCTATTGAAGCTGCCGCCAAACGAGGGGACCCTTTTTCTATTCCTTTACCCATTGCCGTCAGTGAACATTCCTACAATTTTTCTTTTTCGGGTTTAAAAACGGCTTGCTTACGCTGGATAAAGCAACAGCAAGACCTTTCCTTTGAAAAAAAGGCAGATTTGTGTGCGAGTTTACAAAATACTATTACCTGTTCTCTTGGAAAAAAAGTATCCCAATTCTTAAGTGCCTTACCACCAGCTTCTCGCCCTGCCTTCGCTGTAGTCTGTGGGGGGGTCGCTTCTAATGAATACATTCGTCAAGAATTAGCCCCTTATTTTCAGAATTATGGGGTTAACCTCATTGCTCCTCCTGCCCAGCATTGCACAGATAATGGGGTTATGATTGCCTGGGCCACTTATGAGCAAAGCTTTGCTGGAATGGAAGGGCAATTCGACTTTTCAACCCGGGCCCGATGGCCTATTAACGACCATTCGTTACAAAGGACTAAGTACGGCGGCTAACGGGACCTTCAGCGTCCTGACACCATTATTGCAAGGATCTGACAATGAGAAAAAAAAAATTTACAGCAAAACACCTTAAAAAGACCTACTTCTCTTGGAATCATTCCCAAGGAGGAGGTTATGTATTGAAAAAAATCCTGCCTAGTATGGTCACAGTATGGGCTTTGTGCATGGGTTTAACAGCTCTGTCCTTTGCCTTTGAAAAGATGTGGACTTATGCAGCAGCCAGTGTCTTAATTGCAGGCTTTCTGGACGGTATTGATGGTCCTTTGGCCCGCTATTTCAACACCAGTACAGAATTCGGAGCCGAGCTAGATTCTCTGGCAGATTTCATCAATTTCGGCGTTGCCCCTGCCCTGATATCTTACGTTTTCTGCCTTCAATCTTGGGGCCGGTGGGGTTGGTCTTGCTGTCTGTTTTTTGCCACTTGTTGCGGACTACGTTTGGCCCGCTTTAACATTCAGCGGACACGGCCTTCTCATTTACCACCCTTTTTTTCTATCGGAGTACCAGCCCCTGCTGGTGCCATGATTGCCCTTATGCCCTTAATTTTTTACTTTATATTTGGATATAGTTTTCAAGCATTTCACGCATTCTGTCTCTTGCTATCAGGCACTTTGATGATCAGCCGATACCCTACTTTTGTTCCTAAATACCTTAAAATCCCAAAAAAATTCTGGCGTTTCACTTTGTGGGCTGGTGTCATCTTTGTCATCTTGGCGTTGGTTATTCCTTGGGAGACTTTGTTGGGCTGTACAGTCCTATATTTAGCTTCTTTAACGGTAAGTGGTTGGTACGCGCAAAAATCTCTTAAGGAGGTCACCCAACTATGAAGAGGAATATCATTTTTTTCTGGGCTTTAGGATTAGCAGGATGCACAACACCTCCTCCTGCTCCTTCTTCTTCCCAAAACTCCCCTCAAGAAGAACAGATCATTCATGATCCACTGGAAGAAGTCAATAGAAAGATTTTCAGCTTCAATCAGGTGGTCCAAGACCTCTTTTGGACGCCTCTGATCAACGTTTACCAAACCATGTTTCCGCCTTTCCTGCGAAAAGGAGTTTATAACATAATAAGCACAGCCAACAGTTTATCCAGCGGCATTACGCGCTGTTTGTTCGCAGACTTTCATCAAGGACAAGAGCACTTTGTCCGTTTCCTGTTAAATGCTTCTCTAGGAGTAGGCGGATGGGTTGACGTCTCAGAAGAATTTTCTTTAAAACCTCAACAGTACGATTTTGGAAAAGCTTTGGAAGAAAAAGGAGGTGTAGGCCCAGGTATTTTCTTAAACATTCCCTTTTTAGGTCCTACGACCTCTCGAGATATCTTAGGAACCTTATTATCTGGGGCAGCTTCTTTCTTTTTTCCGTTTCACTGGCTGTTTTACAGCAGCTTTTCCGCAATGGATTTATTCCATCAACAAATACATTATCAAGATGCTCTAGATTATTTGAATTCTAATTTCTATGATCCCTACCGCACCATGCGTCAAACCTATTACCAGTTAAGAGGAGATCTTAAAAAAGAAAATGAAGATTTTTATCAAGACCTTGAGGCTTCAATCTCTCCTTCTGAAAAGATAGAAAAAATTCATAAAAAAAAATAATATCAAAGTTATTTCGTAAAATAAAATACTTTATGATAGAATCAAGTCACAGCGTCCCATTTTTAGGAAAAAGTCCTTTGGGAACTTAACTAGCGGAGGAGCATTATTAATGGTCAAAAAATTTCTGAATTTTGTTTTATTTTCTTTGATTTTTTCAAACTTAGAGGTTGGCCGGGCCCAGGCAACCGTTTCAACCTCCCAAGCCACTCAGGAAGAAAATGCTGTACGTACTTTCAGTCAAAAAGTGATTTCTCTTTTAAAAACATCTTCTTCCTTACCTCAGAAAATCACAGATTTCCAAACCCTTCTCCAGAACTGTTTTGATATCCAAGCCATGGGTAGAAGTGTTTTAGGGCCTCATTGGAACCAGTATCCTGACGCGGAAAAGTCACGTTACCTTGGCTTGTTTTTAAAAGACATAGGAGTCTGCTATTTTAATCTTTTAAAGAAATACTACAATCAGGAAGAAAATCCCGTGACCATTGAAAAGTCTCAGATTTTAAAACAAGAACCAAAGACTGCGCATGTTTGGGCTTCGATTGCCAGGGCGAACGGACAAAAAGTCTCTTTAAAGTTTTTGTTTATTCGTGGAAAGATGATGGAAGTGTTCGTAGAAAATGTCTATCTGATGAACGCTAAAAAAGAAGAATACCGTTCGTTGTGGCGCAAAGTCACTGCCGCTCATCCTGAAAAAACAAATCAACATTTGACGCTCTTCTTGAATAAATTAGAAGAACTGATCCAACAAAGGCCTATTGCAGCTTCCTAGGTTATGAACGCAGAAGCTTGACACACAAAACCTTCTTGCTTTATGGTGGAAAAAAAGTTTTTTCCACCATGCAAACATTTCAAGATCTTTTTTTAACTTTGGAAAGTTTTTGGAAGCAAAACGGTTGCACTATTTTACCTGCCTATGACCGCGCGATGGGGGCTGGCACATTTCATCCAGAAATTATTTTTGGCTCCTTAGGACCTGATCCTTTTCGGGTAGCATTCATCCAACCTTGTCGTCGTCCCGGAGATGGTCGCTATGGAGACAACCCCAACCGACTTCAAAAATTTCATCAGTTTCAAGTACTCTTAAAGCCTGCCCCCAGCAACACCCGAGAGTTGATGTTAGAGAGCTTTCAAACTTTAGGCATCGATCTTGCTAAAAATGATATCCGCTTTGTAGAAGATGATTGGGAAAGCCCCACAATCGGGGCTACTGGTTTGGGATGGGAAGTCTGGCTGAACGGTATGGAAGTACTACAGTTTACTTATTTTCAAAAAATGGGTGGCCTACCCTGCGATCCCGTTTGCGGAGAATTAGCGTACGGTTTAGAGCGCCTGGCATTGGGCATTCAAAAGAAGGATTCTATTTATGACCTTTTATGGTCTGGCGATGTCCGTTATGGGGATTTGTTTAAAAGAGATGAAAAAGAATTTTCCACTTTTTATTTTGAAAAAACAGATCCAGCCTATCTGCAGAATGATTTTCACTGTCTTTTAACTCAAGGTTTTGAGCTCTTAAAGCAGAATCTCACTCGGCCAGCTTATGATTTATGTATCAAAGCCATTGATACTTTTAATCTTTTAGAGGCTCGGGGCGTTTTAAGCGTCAATGAAAGAGCCGGTTATATCACCAAAGTCAGAGAACTGGCTTGTGCCTGTTGTCAGCGTCATGTAGAAACCCTTGTAGATACCCCAAAGGAAGACACAAAAGAAGGCATCGGGGAACAAATCGGATAACAAATGGCAGAGATATTGGGAAAACTGGCCCGGGCTTGAGTCTGTACCCAACAATCTTGCTTATAAAGGCCTAAAGGAAGCACTGGCTGGAAACTTTTTTCCAGCACCAAAAAGCGAGAGTCCCAAAATGTATAAGGTTGCAAACAAGCCTGAGGTAAAATCCTTTTCCATTCACGAAAAATATAGACCTGTCCTCGTTTTTTATAAACCAAACACCCTCCCCCCGTTGCACAGCTCTTTTGATTTAACTGAGTCAATAAATTGATCATCAGAGTTCTTTTACAAGGATGGGCGCAATAACTTTGACTCATCAAACCGTGCAGTAACAACCACTGCTGGTCTTGCAGCATCAGTTCTTGCAAAGCAGAAAAAGGGAAAGTCACGTATCCTGCACCTTGTTCCAAAGGAACCATCGCTTTAATTCGTTCCTCCGCCTCAAGACGTCTGTGCGTATATCCCTTAATCTCTTGTAAAAAAGCTTGTCTTTGCTCTGACGAAAATTCTTGCAATGCTTTTCGTGCCAAGCTCCTTGTATATTTAGGGTGACTATTCGAAGGATCTGTGATAAAAGGTTGCTTCAACTGCTGTAAGGTATCCACCAGTTCTTGCTTGCGCAAAGCAAGCAAAGGCCTGCACAAACGAATACCGTGGTAAAACCCCAGCGATGAAATCCCTGCCAATCCCTTAGGGCCACTGCCTTGTTGTTGACGCATCCATACCGTTTCCAGCAGATCATCTTGATGATGAGCCAAAAAAAGATCTTTTATACCGCGTTGATGACATTGTCCAATCAGTGCTCTGAGGCGGGCTTGACGGGCTTTTTGAGGCGATGCCTGTGCCAACGATAAAGATAATATTTGGCATTCTAGACCCCATTCTTTTAACCATTTAACCACTTTTTGTGCTTCCTGCCCTGACTGAGGACGTAGACCATGATCCACCGTCAAAGCCAAAAGCTCAACACTATTTTCTTCAGCCCAACGGGCTAACCACCAAGTCAGGCATAAACTGTCCGGTCCCCCAGAAACTGCTACCGCCAAACGACGGGGCCAAGGAAATTTAAAATGTTGGGTCATAAACGACCATAAGAAATGCAAGATCTATAAAGTTTTTGTCATAGGACTTATCTTAATAGGATTTCTGCGAATAAAAAAGATTCTAAGGGCCTAAGCCGTACAGGCTAGCCATCAGCAAAACAAATACGATACAGTAAAACCATAGAAGCCACTCGTCGTCCCATGAAAAAGTCTTTTCTGAAAAAATGGACCCTTTGGACAGTCCTTAGTGCCCTCCCTTGCCAAGCCCAGGCCTTTTGGGACAAAATTTTTTCTTTTTTTCAAGTTTCAAAGGTACAAAAAGCAGATCCCAGCCTTGCTGACAAAAAATACTTCTTACAGCAAAACGTGCTGCCCTTAGAGTTTAACGGAGAAAAAGGATTTCAGTGCGCTTTTGGCCCAAAAGAAGCACCTTGCACCCTGGTTATTTATACTTCCCAAGCCTGTCATGGATGTGCCCATGTTCATACCCAATACCTTCCTCGTTTACTAGAAAAGGAATATGTGAAAAAAGGGCTTTTACGCATCATTGTCCGGGACTATCCAGCAGACCCCTTGAGCCTTTATGCCAGTGCTCTTGCTTGGCAATTCCCAGATCAGATCCATAGTATTCAAGATGCTCTTTTTGAATCTGTTTTAAGCTCTACAAGCTGGGTCCCCGATCAAGCTCATCCTAAAACTCTTGAAGATGCTTTAGAAAAAGTCAGGAGAATTATCAAAAAAACAATCCACAAAGAGATCCAAGATTCCAAACCTTCGGATCACCTGATCAAATCTATTTTTGCTATCAAAATGCGGGATAAAGATGGTCTGAATGTACAAGCGACTCCTTATTTCTTTTTGCATCAAAAAGATAAGCCTTTGCAGACTCTAGAGTCAGATATTGGAGTGAACTTATTTTTCAAGTGGCTAGAAGAGCACCTAACACACTAAAGCGCTTTTCTTTTTCTGCCCGAAAGTCTATAATGAAGGTGGATAGATGGCTGAGCGGTCGAAAGCGCCGGTCTTGAAAACCGGAGGACGTGAAAGCGTCCCGTGGGTTCGAATCCCACTCTATCCGTTTTCTTTCTTAAATTTAAAATCATTTTAAAAGTCTAGGCTTCCATAGTGTTCACAAGATCGGACTCCAAAGGCCATCTGAGATAAAAAGGGCCTGAAAGCTGGGCGAGATTTAATCTTTATATACCATTCTTTGGCCATAGGAAAGTTTTTCCACGCAACGTCTCCCAAATAATCAATACAAGAAATATGCGCTGCTGCTGTAATATCTGCCCAAGAAAAATTTTTTCCCGCCAAAAAGTGATGGGTTTCCGCCAGTTGTTCCACATAATCCATGTGTTCATTTAAAAGCGTATATCCTTTTTTTAACACACGAGTATCCGGAGGATTTCCTTTCAATTTGTACTTCAAGACCTTTTCGTAAAATAAACACCAAAACACGTCCTGATAAAAAATTTTATCAAACCAAGACATCAAACGTCGAACCTCACTGCGATAAGCAGGACTTTCCCCCATCAATACAGGGAGTGCGTAAACCTCTTCTAAGTATTCACTGATCACATAGCTGTTGGCACACACCAATTGCTGGTCCACCAACACAGGCAACTCTCCCCAGGGATTTAAGCTCAACAGTCGGGCCGAAGGCGACCCAAGTTCTTCAATCACCTCTTGAAAAGGCAGCTTTTTTTCCCTCATTCCAAAAATAATTTTTCGTGAAAAAGGACAAAATTGTGCGTGATATAAAACTCTGGACATTATTTTTTAACTTAAAGTGCTTTTTATTGTACTCCAGATCTTTGCTACCTCCTACTGCAAATCACACTTGATCAAAAAAACGGCTTTCTTCTGAAATTCCACCTTACTGACAAACTGTTTAGGCAACCTACAGTCCTTTCTGCGTTAATTTTCGAAATTCCTTTTGCATCCAATGCACCATAGGACCAGCAGAAAAAGACCATTTTTGACCTCCCAGCGTGATAGAAGCCACAGGAACAATTTCAATAGCCGTACCGGTTAAAAAGACTTCTTGCATACTGCTTAGATCCTGGATATAAAAATCACCCTCTTGGACAACAATACCGGCATCTTTAGCCAAGTCCATGCAGGTTTGACGTGTAATCCCCTTTAGAAAGCTGTGGGGAAATGGGGTTAACAGAGCGCCATCGCGCACAAAGAAAATATTTGAACTGGTGGCTTCCGCAATGCGGTCCTTATAATCCAGCATCAAGGCGTCATCACATCCCTCTTCTTCCGCCTTTTTTTTACTCATGGATGAGGTCATATACAATCCCGCTGCTTTGCTATGAACCGGAGCTGTCTGGGGATCAGGGCGCTTCCAACACGACCCTGTAAGGTGTAAACCGTTCTGATATTGATCCTGCGTATAAGGAAGAGGCCGGGCAGCCGCATGAACAGCAACCCGTACATTAGAAAGACGATGGGAAACCAGCATACTGGCTTCCCCACACCAAGCAATGGCTCGGATATATCCATCCTTATAAGGCAAGCCTGACACCAGTTCTTGGGTCACGGTCTGCAAGGCCTGAACACTGTAAGGGATGTCAAAATCCAAAAAGCGGGCAGATTGGCCAAACCGTTGATAATGACGGTCGCTTTGAAACACACGACCCTCATAAAAACGCAGCCCCTCGAACACCGCCGTTCCATAATGCAGGCCGTGGGTCATCACCGGTAGGCTTCCCAGCTCTCCGAAGGCTTCTTTTTCAATCCACTGCCCGTCTAACCATAAGGAATATGCCACCTTGGGTTCCTTTTGTTATCATTTTTGTCAGTATAACAGAAATGCCGCTTGTTATATTTTTAGTGGCACAATCCCTAGTTTTCTAATTGACTGTATTGAAAAAATTTTCGAAAGGATTCTCATCTAGAAAACTCTCATCATTATTTTTTTGTGGTTTTATTCTGGATTCCTTTAAATTAAACAATCTTTGATCTGAGATGTTTTTTTTTGGACTCACTTTAGAAGGCTCCTGCTTCTGCTGGGAAGGCTCTGGAATAAAAGCGGAATCCCAAAGCTCAAGATTCTTCTTCCATAAAGGCGAATCCGCTCGCCCTAAGAGCTCTGAAACGTTCGCCAGAATTGTTTTGACCGCTTGCAACGCACTTTCTACCTCCACCACTTTTGCTTCTAAAAGAGGTATCTTAGCCGCAGAGAAGGTTCCTGTTTTAATGCTGCTGATCTTTTGATCTAAGTCCTTTAATCGCATTCCAAGACCGAATTTTGAATCTTCCAGGTTTTTCAAAGAAGTCCCTGTCTTTTGCAAAACCTCTGGATCTACAGAAGATCGGCTGTTTAAAAAATTAAATAACTTTCCAAAAAAGTTATTATCTTTATATTTCTGATTAGCTTTTTGAATATTCATTCTAATAACAGCATAAGCAGCTTCTCTTGCGGTCTTTTTATGAGAGCTACTTCTTACATTGTTGTCCTTCAAGGTGATTTCAGGAACCGAGGCAATTTGGTCCACAAAGAACCGGAACGAAGCCTGTTTTTCCAGATCGTAAGTACGCTTTTTCAAATCTTGAGCTTCAGAATTCAGATTTTGTAAAAAGGAAGCCAGCTGCTCTTCATTAGGTTGGAAGTTGTTCTTCGTTAATAAACTCTTCCAGGCTGTATTTTTGGCCTCTTGGGACCCGGAAATTGCTTGTTGAAGAATAGATTTCAACGACTCTGAATCCAGTTTCAGCGCAGATGGCTTATGCTTGACAACCTTATCAACCATACTAGGATCCTTGATCATCTCGCACAATCCTGTTTCGTTTCTCTTTTTATTAGACTGTCTGCGACCCCGTCCTCTTTTTTTATTTCTTTTATTTTTAGGCTTTTTCTGTTCTTCTTTAACTTCCGTATTTAAAGGCGTCTTCGTCTCGGACTCTGCTTTTAAGGAATCACTGGACAAAAGTAAAGCCAAGACCCAAAAAATATTTTTATTTTGCATGTTTCTTTTTTATAAGATATTCTATATAAAGAATATAATAAATAAAATAAAGTTTCGTAAAAAAATACAATAAAGCATTTTTGCTATAAAAAAAGGAGCCCGCAGGCTCCTGTATAGGGTGTCAAAAAATATTTTTTAGATATCATATTTTCTTTTAAAATCATTCCAAAAAGTTCCATGAAAAATAGTGTCAAGCCCCTCATTTTCAATAGCATTGATAAAGTCAGGACATGTAGGTTTGGCCTGAGCTAGCTCAGCCTTAACAAGATCCATAAACTTGTTAATTAAAGTTTTTGGTGTATCCTGTGGTATACCATCCTTAAGAAAGCGAGCCAATTGTTCAGTAAATTTTTTAGCTTTCTTAAATTTTTTAGCTTTCTTAACTGGAGTTTTAGGGGTTATAGGGATTGGGTTTGTAGGAGTGTTTGGGTTTTTAGGGGTTCCTGCAGTCACCTGAGCTTCAAAAGCAGCCCACTTGGCAGCGTCAAAAAACGCCTTAAGATCTGCATCACTGTTAATTTTAGTCACAAGATCTGCATCAGATATCTTTGGTTCAACAACCTTTTTCATTCTGCTCTTTGCTTGATTTTTGTCTCTGGAACCTAGATTATCAGGTAACATGCCTAACAACTGATCAAGTCTGACATCCACATCGATTTTATCCTTTAAAGCCTGCCACTTTTCTGCATTCATATATTGTAAAATATCTTTTTTGCCTTCAATGTTCGCCACAATAGTAGCGATAGGTGTATTATCATCTGCTGCTATAGCAAAGATATTCCTAATTTTCTGGGCCCAGTTGCCGCTCTTGGTTTGGTCTACTTCCAAAGCATCCAAAACATCGTTCAAATACTCGTTAGAAGATTTTTGCCCAGACTGCACTTCGGATTTTTTATAGGTTTCAAGAATTTTTTGAAGCTTTTCTTGATCTTCCGCTGAAATTCCGGCAGCAAGAACGACTTTTTTGATATTTTTTTCAATAGCATCCAATTCACTAGAAATACCCTTTAAGTCTCCAGAACCTTCCTTATACTCTTTGATCTGGGAAAGAAGTCTGTCTTGCTCACGGATGGCTCTTTTCATTGACTTCAAATCTTGTCCCGCTGGGGCTGCCGAAACATACACCTCTAATAATGCGTTTAAGAATTTTTGTTTCTTTTTATCAGAAATAGAGTCAAATTCCTTTTTAAATTGATCGACCAATTTTGTATATTCTGATTCAATTTCATCAGCATCATAACCGTCTACTTTTGCAGAAAAGTTTTTGAATTTATCATTCATTTCGGCAGCTTTTTCAGCATACAAACTGGTAGCCAAATTAATGTCGTTTTCTGTATAAAAAGCCACTGCTTCCTGATAAGCTTTGAAAATCTTTTCAGCCCATTCTTTCTTCTGCGCATCTGTCTTTCCACTGAAAAGCTTATCTATAGCATCACCAGATCCCGAGCGAGCTTTCAAAAATTCTTTGACTAAACCCTTTACATCAACACTTTTCAGATCTCCTGCCTTCAAATCACCAAAAGTCTTTTTCAGATTCTCTGCTGTAACAAGCTTACTTATTTCTTCCTTAGACAAAGAAACATTTGTATCATCTGAATCTTTTCTACGAGATTTTTTGTTTTTTCTTCTTGCAGCATTCACATCCTGTGTGACCGCTGTGCTTGTGATCCCCAAAAGGGCTAAAAATAGCATTAATTTATTTTTCATGTTTTCAAATTCATTGAATATTATGCTCTTACTGTATCAACAAAAATATAATTTTTAGTTAAATTACTGTATTTAAAAATCAAAATACTTGAGATTATTTTAATAAAATACAATTCTTAATCTGTTGTATAAGAGCCATCCAATCACAAGCCTTCAAACTGGCTTTACCTACCAAAAAACCGGACCAGAGTTGAGACGATAATAGGGGAAATACCGTTGTAGAGTTTACACTCCCCCCATAAAGCAAGGGTAAATGAAGCTTTTGCTTTAAATATTCAGAAACTTTTTTTAAATGCTTCCCATCGGGAGTCTTTCCGCTGCCAATAGCCCAAATAGGCTCATAGGCCACCCAGTAACCTTCAGGGATGTCTTGAAAATAGTGCCCACATTGCTGATCTAACACGTCTAAAACAGAATCTGGATCTTTTTCCCCCACACATACAATGGGAATCATGCCTTCGCCTTGCACTGAAAGAATCTGCTGACGAACCTCCTGAAAAGATTCTTGTCTTTCACCATGTCCTATCAAAACCCATCCACAGCCCACATCTTTCAGCATAGGGGCCGTAATCTGTCCTGTAAAAGAACTTGCTTGACATGTTTGAGCAGCCAAGCCGTAACCTTGGGGTAATAAAAGCTTCATCATGTCTAAATAAGGAAAGGGAGGTGCTAAAATAGGAGTTATCCCGATTGGAACTTTTAAAGACCTAACTTCAGCACAAAAGTCACGGACTTGTTGTAAGGAACCGTTTGCCTTCCAATTGCCCAAAAGAAAAAATGACTTATACATGAGCGGGCCCTGCAGGATTCGAACCTGCGACCACCTGCTTAAAAGGCAGATGCTCTACCAACTGAGCTAAGGGCCCTTTGTCGCGTATTTTTTCAAAACGCTCATGCATTATGCAGGAGCTTGGAGCGAAAGTCAAGTTAAAAAAGACTTTATTTTCAAAAGCTTTGAGCAATGGGCTTCCTTTTATCTGTCCGCATATCTTCTTTTTTAAATACCATTTTTTTTATAAAAAATCAAAAAGAAAACGAAGATGAAATTTAAAGGAAGATATCATAAAGACCTCTTTTCGTCAAAAATAAATTCCTTTAGGCTATTAGAAAAACACTTTCATGGATTTTTCTTTTCCGTCACCCACGGCTTTTTACCTGGGCTCCTATCCTGTACGCTGGTACGGTCTTTCTTATGCGGCAGGGTTATTCTTGGCTTTAGCTTGGAACCGCTATCTTTGCAAAACACGTTTTAATCTCTTTGACCGACAAGATTTTTCTAATTTCTTGACCTATGCCATGATAGGCATCATTTTAGGCGGAAGGTTAGGAGAAGTTTTATTGTTCCAACCTCACTACTATTTCAGCCATCCTGCAGAAATTCTGAAAACTTGGAAAGGAGGAATGTCTTTTCACGGGGGATGTATTGGTCTTGTCCTGAGTGCTTTGTGGTATTGTCGAATCCATCGCCTACCTTTTCTTTTATTTATGGACTGCGTTGCTTGTTGCGCACCATTAGGACTACTTTGTGGACGTATTGCCAATTTTATCAACCAAGAACTCTACGGTATTCCTGCCCCCAGCGACTTTCCTTTAGGCATCGTTTTTCCTACAGTCGATCACACTCTGCGACACCCCAGTCAGTTATACGAAGCCTTTTGGGAAGGCATAGGATTGTTTGTTCTTTTAAATAGTATTGCTTTTTTTACACCTTGGATCCGCTACAAAGGTCGACTTTGCGGACTGTTTTTGCTGGGCTATGGACTGGCGCGATGGGGATGCGAATATTTCAGAGACCCGGGGCAAGATATTTTATTCCTCTTTAACCATATGTTTTCTAAAGGACAAATTTATTGCATTCCCTTTTTTCTAGGAGGGATTTTTTTGCTTTGGGCCTCTGCCAAAATGTTCCAAAATTCTTTCCAACAAAAAGTTCCTGAATCGAAAAATTTCTCATCAAAAAAATAGGTCACAAGAAAAAACCTACGATATTTTTAATTTTTAAAAATCTTCTTCGGGCCATCGACCCAAAATAACTGTCCTCTTGTCTCGACAGGCCTCTATTACAAAAGGCTCCTTAAAAGGCACAAAGTAGCTCTTACCGTTTTTCTGACAATGCAGGTCTAACAGCTCTCCGGCACCGAAATTTTGAATACCTAAAACTCTTCCCCAGGATTGCCCATCAGGCCCTAAGACCTGCATATCGACCAGTTCACTGCAATAAAATTCATCGGATTCCTGCAGGATAGGAAAGTCTTGGATTGAAGCGTACAGTAAGCAACTTTGAAGAACTTTTGCTTCTTCAATCGTCTGAATGCCATCAATACGAACTTCAATTTTGTCCGGTTGTTGCACATACCCCACTTTATGCAAATTGAAAAGAAAGCGATGATGTTCATCATAAAGGTCCAGAGTACAAATAAAAAAAGGATCCTGGGTATAAGAATGAACTTTAAGATGTCCTTTCAAACCTTTTGGCTTTAAAATTTTTCCTACGATACAAAATGACTTGGTATTCATGCCTCACCTTTTTCAGCGGATGAAGGGAATCGAACCCTCGTCTAAAGCTTGGGAAGCTTCCGCTCTACCATTGAGCTACATCCGCATCTTTTTTATTATAACTTTCTTCACACTTTCAAACAAGGCTCTTTTTAAAAAGCAAAGGATTTTGCTTAGATTTTTATCCAAGGCCATTGTTTTTTTAACGCCAAAGCGATAGAATGTCCTCATACGGATGGTCCCCATCGTCTAGCGGTCAGGACACCACCCTTTCAAGGTGGTAACACGGGTTCGATTCCCGTTGGGGACGCGTTTTTTTCGATCCAGGTGAATGAATAAAATTTTTATGCCCAAGGCAACTGCCTTGTGGCTGATTGAGAATACAACGTTGACTTTTCAGCAAATCGCAGATTTTTGCGAGTTGCATATTCTGCAAGTCGAAGCTTTAGCCAATGAGACAGCTTCGATTCAACCGTTAGATCCCATCACATCAGGCCAACTGACAAAGCTAGAAATTCAGCGCTGCGAGTCAAACCCGCAGGCAGTTTTGAATTTGTGTACTGTCGAGCGAAAAGAATTCCGAAAACAAAAAGCCTATGTCCCCTTAGCCAAAAGGAAGGAAATTCCTAATGCGGTTTTGTGGATTGTCAAGCATCACCCTCATGTTTCCGATGTCAGCATTTCAAGACTGTTGGCTACAACCAAAGACACTGTCAAGAAAATTCGGGAAGGAGCCTATTGGGATTATAAAAATCTTTTTCCAAAAGATCCTGTTCTGTTGGCATTGTGCTCTCAGAATGCTTTAGACACTATGCTTGTCTCTTAATATTCCAAGCTGTTTTTGAACTTTTTAAGTTTGATTAAGTTTTTTTATAATCTGATCTATAAGGCAAAATAAAAATTTATTCTTGTCTGAAAAAGAATGAAAATGATCCATTTTAGGATGTTCTATTTTTTTTGTATTCTCTAAAACTTTATTATTTGGATAAAGATAATATTTTTATTAAAAATATTGCAATTTGTTTAAAAAAATATTAAAATAAACTATATTTATTTAACAATTCAAATAATGAAAAAAATATTATTACTAGCTTTCGGTTTATCATGTATTGTGCAAGCAACAAAAGACGAAGATCTATCACGACTTGACAGCATTATGAAAGATGTACAAGCACTTCAGCTTCACTCTCGATACTTCTACAAAAACGCAGACTCTGGTCAATTACAACATTATGTGAAAGAAATGAAAGAAAATATCTCTATACTCTTTTCTGGTATAAAAAATGGGACTTTGATGTCCCTAAATTCCCAGTGGTATGAAGAAAAACAGCAGGATCCCCAGTTTCTTCAGTTAACTCATATAATTCCCAGTCTAAAAAAAATTTTTTTAGAAACAAAAGAGATACAAAATAATTATTTTAAGGACATTCAAAAAAATTTTTTAATCTCTTCTGAGACTAGAGGTTTACTCACTTCATGCATGAGAAACCACGCTCTTGACGCAAGATTCAAAAACAGAAAGGAAATTTTTGAAAAAAAACGTCAAGTTACAGACTATTGCAAAAAAGAAATAGATGAAGAAACCTCTTAAACAAAACTAGCTTTAAATTCACAACACTTATTCTTTAAAATTCCAAAGGATAGGGGAACTTCAGAATTTCATCGCTTTTTAGTTGTCCCTTAAACCAAGTCCGTTGTCGCTTGGCATACTGACGCGTTTGCTGGATAAAAAGCTCTTGAGTTTGAGACCAAGACAGTTCCCCTTTTTGAAATCGTTGCAAAATTTTTAGACCAATAGCTTGAGAAAGAGGAGCTAAGGAAAGAGATTCTTTAGACTCCTCCTGGTACTGGGACACCTCTTGCAATAATCCTTGCTGCAACAGAATATCAAAGCGTTTTCCAATTCTTTTTGTTAAAACGTCTAAGGATGGTAAAATTGCAATTGTAAAAAACTGATAAGGACCACAGGACTGACGAGGTTGTTTTTGCCAAAAAGACAACGGTCGCCCTGTTGTTGTAAAAACTTCTAGGGCACGCTGAATCCGTTGGCGATCCCTGGGATGCAAACGCTGACCCAGCTCAGGATCAACCAGGCACAATCGCTGATACATATCTTTGTCATCAAAAGAAGGATCCCTAGGGATAAAAGGCATCGCAGACAATCCTTGAATTAAGGCTTGCAAATAAAAACCCGTTCCCCCTACCACAAAAGGAACCTGTCCCATACCATGAACTTGATCTATCTGCTGGCAGGCATACTCTCGCCAAGAAGCAGCGTTTAAGCCAGGTGCTGTATTGGGAAACGTTCCATAAAGCTGATGAGGGCATATTGCTCGATCTTCTAACGAGGGTTTAGCTGTTAAAAGATCTAAGCCCTGGTATAATTGCTGGCTATCTGCATTGATAATGACTCCCTGAAGAGTTTCAGCCAAATGCAAAGCTAAAGCTGATTTTCCACTGGCAGTAGGACCCGCAATCACAACAACAGGATGGACCACCTGAGTACAAAAGAGATGGATCTTGCAGCTTAGATCTGACCTGATATCTAGCCTGGTGTCTGACATAAAATTTGCTCTGACCGGGTGAAAACTTCACATCCCTGAGCGTTCACCCCTAACGTATGTTCCCATTGAGCCGACCAACGACCATCCTGAGTCACTACGGTCCAATCATCCGAGAGGACTCGCAGCTTATAGGTTCCCATATTGATCATAGGTTCAATGGTAAAAAACATACCTTCTTGAAGACAAACCCCTTGACCTCTTTGTCCCACATGACACACTTCTGGGGCACCATGTAGCACACGCCCAATGCCATGACCACAAAAATCCCGCACGACAGAAAACCCTTTGGCTTCTGCTATAGATTGAATCGTAAAACCGATATCCCCTAAAAAGACTCCTGGTTTCACCAGGGCAATTGCGGCTTCTAACGCTTGATGACATGTCTGAACCAGCTCTTGGGCTTTGGCTGATGGAGTTCCCACACAGAACATTCGGCATGCATCTCCATACCAGCCCTCTAGCCGCAAAGAGATATCAATACCCACAATGTCCCCGGTTTTTAAAACCTCCTTATCAGGAACTCCATGACAAATAACATGGTTTCGTGAAATACACACAGCTTTTGGAAACCCGACTTCCAAAGGGGCAGGATACCCCCCATGATCTAAAATAAAGCTATGACACAGTTGGTTCAACGCTTCAGTACTAACCCCTTCTTGTACATGCTCCTTTATAAAATCAAACGTCTTGGCCACCAGCTGACCAGCATTACGCATTCCCTGCCAACTTTCAGGATCTTTAAAAAGAGGAATCTTAGACATCGTAGGAAAAGTAAAAGTTGCTTTATTTTAACCTAAAGGAACAACGGTAAGCAAATACCTCGTTTTTCTTTAAAGAAAAGGGCTTTTAAAAAACGCTACAGGTGGACAGCCCCAAAGCTGCCCCCTATTTTTTAGATGTTTTTAATAAAGATTATTGATTTTCGCTGCCTCTTTCCTCAGCGCTGTCCGAAGCACTTCTGTGCGATACACTGCTGCTACTTTCACTTTCGTTATCGCTGTTATTTTCTTCAAAATAGAGCACAGTAATTCCATAATTGTCAAAGATTCTTTCAATAATATCTGCCTCAAGACCTTCCTCATCTGTCCCATTAGAACTGAACGATTCTTCATTGCGCTGAGGTAAATCTGTAGTCCATCTTATTTCAGGAGTATAAGACAAATTACTATCTTCATTGGTATATTCACCCACTTCAAAGGCGTCTTCTGATCTTATATTAATAGTCTGCAAACGGGGGCAATTCCTGTGAAGATCTGCAGCAACGGCTTCAATTTGACGAGGACCAATAATATTAGCAGATAAATCTAATGTTTCTAAATTCCCAGCATTCAAATGGCGCAGCCAGTTTGTATTTCCCCCAATACGCATATAAGGAAATTCAAAGCGTGTGATTCGTGGCCACTCAAGCGCTGTAAACTGGTTCACATCAAAATTTCGTACCCAATTAAAGGCCACTTGTCTTAAAGAAGGAAACAATTGTAAAACGGCTAGATCAATACCCGCTTCGTCATCACAGCGATTTAAGTATTGAAGCCTGGGTAAATCACGATTCACTTCTTCAATGCCTACTGTGCCATGGCTGCCATTCAGCTCTAAACGCGTTATCTGACGTCTAACTTGTGGGCTTAACTGTTCAACATCTGCTCTCCAAGTGTTAAAAGGCCCAAACAAAGATAAAGTTTCCACACCTGTTAGGTTGCAGTCTGGCAAAAACGCCACAGGAATAGCGTCTGTTTCAAATCTTGTTCGTGTTGCAGCTTCTGTAGAAAGAAGATGTGTTCTAAGACCAGACCGCGTGGTAACAGCTTGCACTGTAGAAACAGAGGACACGCAGATGAAAAAAGCCCATAATTTATGCATTAAAAATCCTAAAAAATTCTATTTTTTAGAGTCTACAAATATAAACATTAAATTGCAATAAAAAACAATTTAATGATCCATAAAATAATATTAATGACAGGTTTTTAAAAAGGGAAAAAAATACCTGCACAAAATCTATGAGAATAAAAAATTTTTATTCTCATAAAACAATCCTATTTTAAGGTCAAGAGTCATGCTCCAGGACCAGAAGCTTCATCTGAATGCCGCTCCGTAGAAACACTACTCTGAAATTCAGACTCATCATCATAAAAAATCTCTACTCCCTGATCATAATTTTTCACTTCAACTCTAATCACTGAGATCTTTTCACACAAAAGATTGCGCTCTAAGGCCTGAGAGCTCGCTACACGCGTTTCCAAGTCTTTCAATAAACCTAGATTAAGATCACAAAACCCAGGACAACGTTCTTTCAGATCCTTAACCAGTGCCGGGATCTTATTAAGGTTAAGAATATTATTACTTAAATCTAAAGAGAATAAATCACGAACCTTTAATTTTCCCAACCATTCCATTTTTGGGCCAATATTCATATCGCTAAATTGAAACATTGCAATCTTTCGCCAATCCATTTTTCCAAACTCATTCACATCAAAATTCCGTACTGCAAAAAACCTCAATGTGTCCAAAGAAGGAAATAACTCCAAAACAGATAACTCAGTGGCCGTTTCTTCTGGACAAGAATTTAAATAGGTCTCTCTATCCAAAGTACGCTCTATATCTTCAAACTTGAAAGAACCTTTCTTTTCACAGAGCGATAAGTCCTTAATTTGTGACCTCACTTCTTCACTTAATTTTGAAACCTGCTACCCCCAGGTATCAAAAGAACCAGAAAGGGTGAGGTCTGTAACCCCTTCTAAGTCACACCGTGATAAATGTTCTAAGGGAAGGGCATTAATACCCGATACCTCTTCTAAAAGGCTACTGTAATGTGGATGGTTATTAGAATGCGCTTCAGGCAAAGCTTCCACGAATGTCCTTAAAGAATTAATTTCGGCTGATTCCTCTATGGGTTGTACAAAATACTGCCCAGGAACATAATACTGCTGCTGCAAAGGAAAAAAACACCAATAACCTGCTATAGGTCTCAGAAGCCCCCAAATCAAAGAATACATTCAAAATCCTAAAAAAATGAATATTTTAATTATAAAAATAAATAAAAAGCTAAGAACGTTTTTTTTGTAATAAATCTCTGATCTGTGCTGCTTTTTCAAAATCTAAATCTTCCGCAGCTTTCAACATAGCCGCGTTCAGTTCTGCGAAGCTTTCTTGCACAGTTTCAGAATGATCAGGACGAGCCTCTAAAATCGCCGAAGCTGCCGAATAGGTCCCTTTAGGGGTGATGTGATGTTGTTGATTAAAAGCTTGCTGTAGTGTGCGCCGACGTTCTGTTTCGTCCAAAGCTCCTTTCATGGCAGGTGTGATGGTATCAGCATACAAAATCACCCGCCCCCGCGCATTACGGGCTGCCCGTCCAATGGTTTGGATCAAAGAAGTCTGCGAACGCAGATACCCTTGACGATCCGCATCTAAAATGGCCACCAACTGACATTGCGGAATATCCAGTCCTTCCCTTAAAAGATTAATTCCAATCAACACATCATAAGTCCCTTTACGCAAGTCTTCTAGCAGTCGAATACGTTCCAAAGTCTCGACATCCGAGTGCATATAGCGGGCATTTAAATGTGCTTGATCAAAATAACCACATAAATCTTCTGCCATTTTTTTGGTTAAAGTGGTCACCAAAACCCGCTCGCCTTCCGCCACCACCTTTCGGATTTCCCCAATTAAATCATCCACTTGATTGGCAGTGGGATGGATTGTACAAACTGGATCCAATAAACCTGTAGGACGGATGACCTGCTCGATAACCTCACCACCCGTCTGTTGTAGCTCCCAAGGTCCCGGAGTAGCCGAAACAAAGATCGTACAGGGACGCATCATATCCCATTCTTCAAACTTTAAAGGACGGTTATCAACACAAGAAGGTAAACGAAACCCATATTCAGCCAATGTTTTTTTGCGTACACTGTCTCCCGCCACCATCCCACGGACCTGAGGTACGCTCACATGGCTTTCATCCACGATAAATAAAGCATCTGGAGGCAAGTATTCAAATAAAGTGGGCGGAGCGCAGCCGGCGGGCCGGCCTGTCAAATACCGAGAATAATTCTCAATCCCCGCGCACAAACCTGTGTGCTTCAAACTTTCCAAATCGTAGGTCACGCGTTCTTTTAACCGCTGAGCTTCAATTAACTTGTTTTGTTCCTGAAGATCTTGTACCCGGGTCTCTAATTCTTTTTCGATTCTTATAATTGCTTGAGAGATCGTAGGCCCCGGCGCCACATAATGACTATTGGGAAACAAGGTCACTGAAGCAAGAGAGGAAATGACTTGACCGGTCAGGATGTCTATTTCATGAATAGATTCCACAGTTCGTCCAAAAAAAGAAACACTCCAGGCATGGTTTTCATAGTGACTGGGGAAAATATCGACGCGGTCACCTCGTACTCGAAAGGTTCCTCGCTTTAACTGAATATCATTGCGCTTGTAATGCAATTTAACCAATTCACGCAATAACTCACTTTGCCCATAAGATTGGTCTTTTTTTAACGTAAAAGACATTTCCTGGTAAGCTTCGATGGCTCCTAAACCATAAATGCATGAAACACTGGCGACCACCACCACATCCTGCCGTTCCAACAAGGCCCGGGTGGCACTGTGACGCATCCGTTCAATATTTTCATTGATCATTGATTCTTTTTCAATATACGTATTACTGGAAGGAATATACGCTTCCGGCTGATAATAATCGTAATAAGAAACAAAATATTCTACAGCGTTATAAGGAAAAAAGCACTTCATTTCTCCATACAATTGGGCAGCCAATGTTTTATTAGGAGCCAAAATCAAAGTCGTCTTTTGCACCCTTTCAATCACATTGGCCATGGTAAAAGTTTTTCCTGAACCCGTTACCCCCAAAAGAACTTGATTCTTTTTTTCCGCCAAAACACCGTGAACCAGGTTTTCAATGGCCTTAGGCTGATCTCCGGCAGGCTGAAAAGGACTGCAGAGACGGAAATGACCCGCTCTTCGAGGCGCTTTATTATAGCCTCTGAAAACCGCCAAAGCGTCTTTTCCGCTCAACTCTGGGATCATCTCTTTTGCTCCTGCTTTTATGTGTACTTGTTTTTATTGTTTATTGTTAAAAAAGTCCCACAACTTTTTCCACTTTCCTTTACGTAATTTACGTAAAGCTTTGGATTCAATCTGACGGATACGCTCTCGGGTCACACGAAAGTTACGCCCCACTTCTTCTAACGTACTTTCTTCTCCACTGCCTCCAATCCCAAAACGCATCCGTAAGACACGCTCTTCACGGGCCGTTAGCGTGGATAAGACCTCTGACACCACATCCCTTAAATCATTCATAATGGCCGCATTGATGGGTGAAATAGCATTTTCGTCTTTCAAGAAGTCTCCGATATGACTGTCTTCTTCGTCCCCTACGGGCGTTTCAAGACTGATAGGTTCTTTGGCAATCCGCAGAATTTTTTGAACTTTTTCTACTGGATAACCTGTCCGAGAAGCCAAATCTTCCGGGGATGGCTCCCTTCCCGTTTCATGCACAAAAACTCGGGAAACTTTCAGCAACTTATTGATGGTTTCTATCATATGAACAGGAATACGAATCGTACGAGCCTGATCGGCAATAGAACGAGTAATGGCTTGACGGATCCACCAGGTGGCATAGGTAGAAAATTTATATCCTCTTTTGTATTCAAATTTTTCCACCGCCCTCATCAAACCAATGTTTCCTTCCTGAATAAGGTCCAGAAACTGCAGGCCTCGGTTGGTATACCGTTTGGCAATAGAAATAACCAGACGTAAGTTGGCTTCTATCATTTCTTTTTTAGCTTGCTCAGCGGTGAACTCTCCACTTTGAACCGTTTTAATAATGTCCCGCAAATCATTTAAGGGCAGTTGAGCGTTCAGACTAACGCGCTGGATGAATTCCAGTAATTGATCGACAGAGTCTTTATGATTGGCAACCAGCGCACCCCAAGCTTTTGAAGAAGGAGCTTGGCTCATTTTTTGCCACCACTGTTGGGGGGCGCCACTGTCATAAGAAGCCAAGAAATCTTTTCTAGATACCCCACAGGTTTCGGCTAATTTTAAGATATGAGAATCGTGCTGAAGCAACTCTTTTTGGTACCCATAAATCAGATCAATCAGCTCTTTAACCTTAGGACTTTGTAACTTTAAACTCGCGAACAACTGAGCGACTTCTTCTAAATTATCCTGGCTGATCAAATTTTGACGACCTTTGGCTATAAAAGTATGCAATTTTTCTAGCGTAGCTTCTAAAAAGGCTTTTTCTTTCAAAGATAGTTTTTGTTCTGCGTCTGGTCCTTCTGCGGCGATCACCTCTTCTAGATCTTCAGTGCCCCTGTCTTCTTCTTTGTCTTTCAGTAAATCTTCATCTTCTTCCAGACCGTCTTCAATATAACCTTCTGTATCCAAAAAATTGCGCAAAGACAAAGTCCCTTCGACCAACTTTTGACACCACTCTTCTAATCGATTAAACACTCCCGGACTTTTACACAAGCCATTAATGACCATATCTCGACCTGATTCGATGCGCTGGGCAATCACCACCTCTCCGTTGCGTGACAACAAAGGGACTGAACCAATTTCTTTCAGATAAAGGCGTACCGGATCATCCACACGGGACCATTCTTCTTCAGCACCTTCTTCTGTGGGTTGCTCTGCGGCAAAATCAGCACCTTCCATTCCCGGCATTTCCTCTTCTACCAGAGAAATCCCCGTATCGGAAAAAATCTGAGATAAAATATCCCAAATTTCTTGGTTAATTTCTTTTCCACCAAAAACTTTTTGAACGTGCTTCTGAGTCATAAACCCTTGCTCTTTGCCTTGAATCAACAACTTGGCAATAATCTTTTTAAATTTTTTATCTTGAATATAAGAATCTTCTAATTCTTCCAAAGCTTCTAAAAGATCAGGATCCATCACTTCACTCCGCTCCGAGAGCTCTAAATCAGAGCCCACCAAATCGGGAACTTCCAAGCTGATCCCCACCACATCGTCCTTAAGATCAAAGGATTCCTCTTCCAGCAATACTTCATCTTCTGGACTTGGCGTGATAAGATCGTCTTCCAGCCCCAGCTCTAAGTCTAAAGCAGTGCTTTTATCTTCTGAAAGATCTTTTTTTGAATGATTGGTCATGGAATCGTTGCTCCTTTCAAAGGGTTAAAGGGGTAATGAAGGCTCCAGAGCTTTCTCTTGCCCTGGGTGCAATTCTTTTGGGGGGTAAGGCGAACAAGAAAAACTGAGGGCTTGGTGCTCGTGAAATAGACGCATCCAATACTGGCAACTTTCTTCAAAATTCAATGTCATGGCCGTTCTAAGGTGCAAAAAAGATTTATTCATCACGGCTTCAAAAGCATCTGGATCCTGAGTTTTAATAAAAGAGACAATATCATACTCGTCGCATTGGGCCAGCCCTTTCAGTATGATATCACAAAATCGCCTTAAAAGCGTATCTTGGTCCAAAAAAAGCTGGGCGAGTTCTTCTTGAAAAATATCCACCAAACTCGGCTTATGGATCAAAAAACCCAACAACATATACCCTAAAAAATCTTCTTTGGGGGCAATATGAACAGGCATTAAGGGCGCCTTCTTTTTTTCAAAAAATCGAGGTTTAAAACTGTAAAATTTTTCTTTAAAAAAACTCTGATAAGAAAATCGTACATCAGGATCTTGAATCAACGCGGTATATTCCCTCCAAGTTCTTAAAGCCTTGGCTTTACGCTCGGGTGTTGACACTTGGGAAGATGAAAAAACTTGCTGGTATAAAAATTCGCACAAAGGTTGTGATGTCTTCAGATACTGCTCAAAAACCTCTTTACCTGCAGAATTCATTAAAGAAGCGGGGTCTTGCCCCAAAGGTAAGGTCAGAAAACGAAGGCTAAAACCTGGTTTCAGTAAAGGTAATACCATCAAAGAAGCGCGCTGGGCCGCACTTTGACCTGCTTCATCTCCATCAAAACAGATCACCGGCTCACAAGCACTCTTCCAAATCTTAAACAACTGTTCTGGACTTAAAGCGGTTCCCAAACAAGCAACAGCACTGTAACCCTGACTGATCACAGTCAAAGCATCCATATACCCTTCCACCACAAGACAAGACGTGACTTTTCTTAAACAAGATCCATAAAGATTTTCCCCTTTGACAAAAAGGAGAGTTTCAGGTGAATTCAAGTACTTGGGCATACACCCTTCCAAGGTCCTGGCCCCAAAAGCAATCACTCCTCTTTTATCATCTAAAATGGGAAAAGTGATTCTGCGTTGAAAAAAAACTTGGCCTTTTTCATTCATCAATCCAGATTTTTGAAGTAAAGAAGGCTCACAACCTAAAGACTTCATATGTGCTGCAAACAAGGTGCCTTCCGGAGCCCATCCTAAACGATACTCTTTTTGCAGACTTCTGGATAAACCACGATGGGCTAAATACTCTAAAGCTTTAGAAGACGTCTCTAGTTGAGCCTCAAAGTACCCACACGCTTTTTCTAATACCTCTTTTAAAGATTGTTCTAAAGGATTGGCTTTTTTTTCAAAGTGCTTAGGCAATTCAAGTCCATACTGCTGACATAACAACTCTAGAGCTTGCCCATGAGATACCCCTTCTATGGCAGACACAAAATCCACCACATCACCATGAGCCTTACACCCAAAGCAGTAATAATATCCTTGACGATCATCCACAGAAAAAGAAGAAGATTTTTCATGATGGAAAGGACACAGACCTAAAAAGTTTCGTCCTTTGCGACTTAAAGCCACAAATTTGGAAATAACCTCCGAAAGTAAGACGCGTTCTCTAAGGACCTTATAAACAGACACTGTGATATAAGAAAAAAATACTTTTTCATTTTAACAGAAAAAACAAAAACTCAGTAGGGTCTTTACTGTTTTTGTCTAAATTCATTCTTTTAAAGATCCTTTTTTTCTTTAAAATCAATATTTTTTTGACACCACCCGCCAAAGGATTTAAACTCTTGGAAAACTGTCTGTTTTCCATTCATGCGCTTAAGCTTTTTTTTATGCTTTTTTCTATTACAAGGTTGTTCATTATTAACTTTACCCATTCAAAATAAAGGCGCCGGTGAATTCTGGAACGACAGTAAAATTAGCATGAAAATGACCATGGAACTGATGAAAGATCAGCCCTTAGGACTGAATAGAGTCTATTCTTTAATCCATCGTGGTCGCGTTTTATTGGTAGGCATTGTGCCCAGTCAACACGTCAAAGAGTATGCGGTTTCTATTGTTAAAAAAGTAACCGATGTTAAGGAAGTTATTGATGACATCGTGGTTGGAAAAGAAGGGGTGTGCGATTACCTCTCTGACAGCATCGCTGCTAAGAAGATTTCAACCCAGCTTTTACTACACCCAGACATCCATTCTACCAACTACCAGGTCACCGTTTCAGATCAAACTGCCTACATTCTAGGGGAAGCTCAAAGCTCTAAAGAACTAGAGCGGGTCATCCAGTGTGTGGAAGACGTGAAGGGAATTCACACACTTAAGCATTATATTACCGTTATACCTCCTCAAAAGAAGACCCCCTAGAGGCTTAAGACTTTTTAACATCTTTTTTGTTTAACGTCTGAAAAAAATCTTTCAAAGATCTTCAAAGATATTTTCCGCCTTATTTTGACTTAAATATTTACTTTACTAGCTGCAAGATAAGCTTCTGGAACTCGGAAAGGAGAGCAAGACACCGAATCAATCCCCAGCTGATGAAAAATACGCAGACTATCTTCATCCGCGCCATGCTCTCCGCAAACACTGATATGAATGGAAGGGTTTGTTTCACGAGCCTTGCGACACGCTATTTCCAACAAAGGCACCACACTGAACCGATGCAAAGTTTTAAAAGGATCTTCACTTAAAAAACCTTTCTCTTGGTAACGTTGGAGTAATCCCACTGTGTCATCCCGGGAAAGACCTAAAGTCATTTGAGTTAAATCATTGGTCCCAAAACAGATGAAATCTGCGTCCCTGGCCAAAATATCCGCTTGTAAGGCCGCACTGGGCACTTCAATCATAAGGCCAACATCCCATCGCCCTTGATCTTGAACCCCAGAAGACAAGCCCTTTGAAGAAAAGACTTCTGCAGGTAAAATCTCTTCAGCTATTCTAAAAATACGCTCTTTAAGACTTACAAACTCCAAAGGCACCGTTACAAAAGGAACCATAATCCCCAAGTTGACCGCACAACCTTCTTGAAGAGCCTCCTTCATAGCACAAAACAAGGCCCGAATCTGCAGATCATAAAGAGTAGGATTTAGAAAAGCGACCCGGCACCCCCTTTGTCCCAGCATAGGATTGGTTTCTTTTAAGAAAGAGGCCTGGTTTTTAAGGCTTTCAACATCTTTTTGCATAAAAGATGCCAGTGCTTCCAATTCAGCTTCTGATTTAGGTAAAAATTCATGCAATGGGGGATCTAACAGGCGAACTGTCAAGCGCTGGCCTTTGAGCTCTTTTAAAAGACTTTTATAATCTTGCTTTTGAAGATCTTGGACCACAGAAACGTATTGCTGGTCTCCTAAAATAACACTTTGAAAGAAAGGAAGGTGAGTGGGCTGAAAGAACATATGTTCACTACGACACAGTCCAATCCCCAAAGCTCCAAACTCTTTAGCATTCTTCCACTGTTCAACAGTATCTGCATTGGCAAAAACAGAAAATACAGAACGTTCTTTCGCCCAATTCAAAATATGCCCCAAAACATGCTCACTGGATTGTCTTTCCAATTGCCCTTGACCCAAAAAGATACGTCCTGTTTGTCCTTCCAAACTAATAAACTGCCCAAAAGGAACAAATTGCTGATCAAACCAAGCCCCTTGATCACCCAATTGCAAGCTTTCCACCCCTGTAACGCACGGTTTACCCAAAGAACGAGCCACCACTGCCGCATGACAGGTAGAACCTCCCTTAGCCGTCACAATTCCTTGGGAAACCATCATGGCTTGCACATCTTCACAACTGGTTTCTTTGCAGGCTAAAATCACAGGCTTGCCAGCCTCCGCCATAGCCATACAAACTTCAGTGCTGCCCACCAACAATCCACTAGCCCCGGCGCAAGAAGTGGCTAAACCTGAAGCTAAGTAAGAAAGTGTAGGCCCCAAAATAAGGCTAGGATATAAACTGCTTTGAATATCTTGCGCCTTCAGCTGACTGAGCGCGTGTTCCTTGGACCATATTCCTTCTGATACAAAATCATAAGCCCATTTCAGCGCTGCAACCCCTGTTCGTTGCGCTGAACGGGTTTGCAAAAGCCATAATTTACCTTTCTGAATGGTAAATTCTACATCTTGCACATCTTTAAAATGCTGCTCTAAAAGTAAAGCCCTGTCCTTAAGTTGCAGATACACAGTAGGCATTTCCTGTCTTAAAACACTCAAAGGTAAAGGTGTTTTGGTTCCTGCCACTAGCTCCTCTCCTTGGCATTGAGGTAAATATTCTCCAAATAAACAGTGCTCTCCGCTATCAGGATTGCGGGTAAATAAGACTCCCGTTCCACTATCTTGAAGATCATTTCCAAAAACCATCTTCTGTACAATCACTGCTGGATACAGATCTTTGTGCATCATCTGGTGCCTTTTTCGGTAAGCAATAGCTCGCGCATTGTTCCAACTGGCCAATACGGCCCGAAAACTATTGATTAAAATCTCAAAAGGATCTGAAGGAAATTTTTCCCCTGTTTTTTCAGTAAAAATTTTTTCAAATTCCTGGGCATCTTGAAGACTGCCACAAACCTCAGGAAAACAATAAGCTGGAATATGATGGACAAGACGACTGTAAGCCTTAAAAAACTGCGCATACAGAACCCAACCCAGGGGATGGGCCGCAACGTTATGCTTGTTGATTCCCACATTCAATAAACTATCCATCATCCCAGGCATAGAAACTGGGGCTGTAGAACGCACCGAAACAAACAAAGGATTGTCAGAGCTTCCCAGAGTTTTTTCTTCTTCTTTTTCTAAGCGTTGCAAGGTTTCTTTCAAGTATTCGAATCCAGTCTCACCGTTATAAAGAGACTGACAAACAGACGCTGGTATTACAAAACCACCAGGAACTTCTAGCCCCATCTGAGACATTTCCCACAAATTGGCGCCTTTAGCCCCCATTTCTTGTCGGCGCTGGGCTGAAGTTAAAGAAATAGGATCAGAAAAAAAGATACCAGACATGAAAAAAAGCGCTTTTTTTTCATGATAACGGGAACAACAGGGGAACTCAATAAGAATTAACTTCTAACCTTCCAAAGACCAGGCTTAAAAAAACGCTGAGCAATTAAACACGCAAAATAAAATACACCCATAACGCATACAACTCCGGGCCCCCAAGCAAAACTCCAAAGCTCTGAGCCCACAAGTCCCACAAGAGACGCCCCCAAACTAATCCCCACCGCTATCGCACACATCTTGACTAAGTGGTGACTTAAAAGACGACTGCACAAAGAGGGCAGCATCATAAAACCTAAAGATATAAAGGGGCCCAATATATAAAAAAGAGTTGTAAATTGCACAACGACTATGACCAGAAATAGAACCCGTAACCAAGATGCTTGTCGGCCAGAAAACAAAGGATCAAATGTATCCGTTACCAAAGGTTGGAAAAAAAACACCAAGAAACCTAACACTGTCAGAATGATTCCTGTCACTATCCAAAAATCTTGGGCTGAAAGATTTTGAAGCTGGCCAAAGATTAAATGTTCCAGATGGTGAGGATCTTTAGCAAACAACATCCAACCCAAAGCAGAAGACCCTAAATAAGCTCCTGAAAAACTAGCATCTATTTCCAAAAACCGGTGTTTAGAAGCCCAAAAAGCTAGCGCCATCAATAAACATCCAAATACCCCTCCACAGATAGTGGCCACCAGCGCACAAGGCCCCCAAAAATAGACACTTAAAGCAGCTCCCGGAAGCATTCCATGGGATAACGCATCCCCTATCAACGTCATTCGCCGCAGTAATAAAAAAACACCCAAAGGCGCAGTACACGCAAATAAACCACATAAAACAAAGGCTTTGACCAAAGAAGGGTCCTGAAAAAATGGCATTACGACTCCTTTGATCCAGACAAAACACCAGAGCCCTTCAGTTCCACGTGTTGGACCTGAGCATCAGGAAAAAGATTTTTTACTTCTTGAACCAAAGGATGTTCCAATGCTTTAGATTTTAAAGCTTCTGTTTTTTCTTGCTGCTCTTGAGACCAGGATTTTTGCGTAGAATCTGAAGAAAAATGAACTTGCACTTCTTGTGATAACCATTTTTTCAAAAATTGCCTTAAAGAAGATAACTCTTGCTCTTGCATAGGATGAGGAGCTGTCCAAATTAAATAAAGACCCGTATCATCCCATTTATCAAAGCGGCAACACTGCGTCAGATAAGAAAGCATCAAAGCCTGCCTTTGCTGCTCTAATTCTTTAAGAAGCTCTGTAAAAAGTTCTTTAGAAAAAACCACCAAATCCGCAGAACGCCCTGCCGGCCGCGCCTGGTCAGAGCCTCCTGAGACAAATAAAGTGCCATTTTTCTGCATCGCAATCATTTCCCCTGCATCTGGCAAAGCCCTCATGTGGGAAAGGCGGATAAAAATCATCTCCAAAGACATTAAGGGAAAATTGCTCTGTCCCAACTCTAAAGCGCCTTTGGCCAGCATTTGCCACCAGATCGTTAAGCAAGACAAGGAAAAAGATTCTTTAAAGCGATACCAAAGTGGATCTTGTACCCCAGATTTCTGAGATCCGGAGCCTTGCATTTCAGAAAAATGTTGCAACGAAATCTGATAAATTCCTTTTGAGACCTGATCCAAAAGGATACGCGGGTCTACGCCTCGGTAATAGAGCTGGCGGATTTCCTCTAATAACTCTGCAGTTTTTTGCTCTTGCAACAATCCAAAAATATTCAGGATGCGATCCTGCTCCGCCAGACCCAACATCTGACGCAAAACAGGTTCTTGTAATTCTTGTCCTGAAAGCAAAAGCGCTTGCTCTAAAAGCGACAACGCATCTCGCACACTTCCTTGACCGTGCTCAGCTAACAGTTGACACGCTTGGGTTGAAGCGGTAATCCCTTCTTTTGCGCAGATCCCTTGCAGGTATGTGGTCATGGTGACCAGATCTAAAGCGCGAAGGTAAAATTGTTGACAGCGAGACAAAATAGTCTGAGGGATTTTGTGAATTTCTGTAGTGGCAAAGATAAAAACAGTATGGGCAGGGGGCTCTTCCAGTGTCTTTAAAAGAGCATTAAAAGCACTTTTAGACAACATATGCACTTCATCAATGATATAGACGCGATATCCTGAACCTGAAAGCGGGGCATAATGGCAGCTGTCCAAAATCTGACGGATATCATCTACCCCAGTATGACTGGCTGCATCAATCTCTAAGATATCTAAATGATTACCTCCCTGACAACTTTGGCACGAAGAACACTGACCACACGGTTCCAGATCTGAAGTCCGGGCCTGGCAGTTTAAAAATTTCGCAATCAAACGGGCCAAAGTGGTTTTCCCCACTCCCCGGGTTCCTGTTAGTAAAAAACCATTGGGAACATTGACTCTCTTCAAGGCCCCTTGAATCATGGAAACAAAAGGAACTTGCCCCACAACATCTTTAAAAAACTGCGGTCGATACTTGCGCGCTAGCCCTTTATAACAGGCTGATTCCAAAGAATCTGTGGAAAAAAGCATAGACCTAACAAGAAACAAATTTAACGATATTTTAACATGAAATAAAAAAAAATGTGATCATGTCAGAAAATTTTTCCCAAAACTTCCCATAAGCTTTTGGTGGTAAGGTCTGTTCTTAAAGCAAAATTTTCTATAAAATAAAGCCGCTTTTACAAAGGAGTTCCCATGCGTCTTTCCCACTATTTTCTTCCTCTTTTAAAGGAAGACCCCCGAGAAGCTGAAATCATCAGTCATCGCTTAATGTTGCGTTGTGGCATGATTTGCATGATCGAAAGAGGTATTTACAGCTGGCTTCCTCTGGGATTGCGGGTCTTGCAAAAAATCCAATCTATCATCCATAAATATCAACAAGAAATTGGGGCTCTGCCTATGTTAGCCCCTACTTTACAGCCTGCAGAGCTGTGGAAAGAGAGCGGTCGATTAGATGCCTATGGTAAAGAAATGCTGCGTTTTAAAGACCGCCATCAGCGCGAATTAATTTATGGACCTACCGCCGAAGAAGTTTTAACGGATATAGTCCGAAGGCATGTCAAAAGCTACAAAAACCTCCCTTTGAATTTATATAACATTCAATGGAAAATGAGGGATGAGATTCGACCCCGCTTTGGCGTGATGCGAGGACGAGAATTTTTGATGAAAGATGGTTATTCTTTTGATTTAACCCCCAAAGACGCCCGCATATCTTATGAAAAAGTATTCCAATCTTATCTGAAAACTTTTAAAGCCATGGGCGTTCAAGCTATTCCTTTAAGGGCCGCCACCGGTCCTATTGGGGGCGACCTGAGTCATGAATTCCACATCCTGGCCCAAACTGGGGAAAGTGAATTGTATCTTGACCAAAATCTTTTAGACCAAGAAGGTCTAGAAATGAAAGACTTTGAAAAATTTTATGCCGCCACCGATGAAAAACATGACCCCTCTTCTTGCCCTATCCCTTTGGACCAAGTGTCTTGTTCTAGAGGCATCGAAGTAGGACATATTTTTTATTTTGGCTCTAAGTATTCTGCCGCCATGAATGCTCTGGTGAAAAACGCCGGAGGCCAAGATATTCCTTTAGAAATGGGGTCTTATGGCATTGGGGTTTCCCGGGTTCTGGCCGCCATTATTGAAGCTCACCACGATGAAAAAGGCATCTGCTGGCCTGTGCCGGTGGCTCCTTTTTCCTTGGGCCTACTTTCTTTGGGCAGAAGTTCTGAAGTAGAAAAAACAAGTACAAACTGCTATCAACGCCTTATAGACATGGGGTTTGAGGTTTTGTGGGATGATACAGAAAAAAGCCCTGGGGAAAAACTAGCTTCGATGGATTTATTAGGTCTTCCCTTTCAGCTGATTATAGGGGAACGAAATCTTCAACAAGGCTTGTGTGAGCTTAAAGAGCGAAAAACCTCTAACGTTCAAGTGATTTCCTTGGAAGAAGTATTAAACATCCTAGACACAAATACCGCGCTGCCGCGCTTTAAGGAAGTATTTTAAAATGCAGAAAAATGAAGTCTGTTGGGTTCATGCCTCTTTAACGTGCAAAGCGGTAGTCGTTTTTTTGCATGGCTATGGGGGAAGCGGGGAAAATTTAACCCCCACAGCCCTAGAGTTGTCCCGCTTGCTGCCAGAGGTTTCTTTTGTGCTTCCCAATGGCTTTGAACCTTTTGAACACCAAGATTCTTTTTACAAGGGTTACCAATGGTTTTCTTTAGATAAGGTTCAATTAAATAGCACCCTAAATCTCACGCCCCAGGTATGGGCCACGCATTTAGGAGGCATGCTACGTGTCGCCTGTGGAGAACTTAAAGAATGGGTCCTGGACCAATGTCCCTCAGAAATCCCTATTTTTATCGCAGGGTTTTCTCAAGGGGCGGCCCTGGCTTGTGCTTTTGGTTTATACCATTTCCCTGTGGCCGGCATTGTAAGCTTTTCTGGCTTTTTTTCTATTCAAAATGTACTATGCTTTCGTCCACCGGCTTTTTTGTATCACGGCAGCCGAGATCCGGTTGTTCCCAAGCGTTTTTTCTTGCAAACGCAAAGAGAACTTGAAGAGAACCAAATTGAACTCACCACTTCTGTAGATATGGTGGCGGAACACTGGATTTCGGACAAAGGACTGCGAGATGCAGCCTTATTTATCCGAAAAGCATTAAAAACAGGAAAAGACTAGACAATCGCCCAAAAGCTGCTAGAATGAGAGCTATTGGGGCGTTTAGCTCAGTTGGTAGAGCAGCTGACTCTTAATCAGCGGGTCGCAGGTTCGAATCCTGCAACGCCCACTCTGATGTAATATTTATTTCAAATCTTTGAAGTATTTTTCTTGTGTTTTAAAGGCTAGCACTTCTGTTTCTAAAGAACTCAATTTTTTTGGCAAAGACAAGACACAAGATAACTCTGGCAACTGTTCCAGTACTGGATTTAATTTTTCTGAAGTAAAATTTTTCAAATCCTCATAAGAGATCGCTTTTAATCCTGCCAAAGTGGGGCCCAATTTTAACGGGGTTAAAATATGACTCAAACTCTGCACTGAAGCCCACGCTTTGTCCCGGAGTCCAAAAATTCCCTTTATCGGCAGTGTCCTTTTTTCAAGATAAGATTCAAAAAATTCATCAACCTTCAAAGAAGTTAAACTGTTTAATTCAGCTAATACAAGATTCAACTCCGCCGAACTAGCCGAAAGTCTTCCTTCTATAGAAGTCATTACCTCTTGCATCATCTGAGATTCTATTTCTTGGAGTTTCTTAAAGTTATGATTCTTATGATAATTAGAAAAAATCTTTTTAGTAAAAGAAGGAATATAAAGGGAATCACAAGACTCTTGGACCCTTTTCTCTAGGCTTTTTTCACCTTCTTCAATCACTTTTATAAGCTTAGGATAGGATTTACAAGCCTCTAAAAGGCCCGCAATATACTGCTTTAGATTCCCGTATTTTTTAGCCGAAGAAGCCAGTGGAGTGACACTTCTCAACTCACCCTGAGACTCAAAATTCTTATCAGGGGTTTTATAACCTGATTCCTTGGGAATACTACTTGAAGGAGGTATCGTGGACTTCATTTTTTCAGACAATGCCATAGATCCAAGAAAGGGTTTGTTTTTTCCAGCCCAGAGGTTTTCTACCCCCATAAAACCAAAAAATAGACAAAAAATAACTTTCATTTTAGTAAAAAATTAAACAATAGATAATATTCTATACCAAAACGACTCTTAATGGTCAATAATATATTAAAAATATTTCATATAGGTGGGGCGAACGACCGGAATTGAACCGGCGGCCTCCAGGGCCACAACCTGGCGCTCTAACCATCTGAGCTACGTCCGCCATGAAATAAAATTTTACGCAGACTTTATCTTTTTGTCAATTGAACTCTCTTTGAAGATTTTTCCACCTTGATCAAATATATATTTAAAGATTTTCTTTTAAATCAAATTACAATACATTTATAAAAATTATAAAATGAAAAATAATTGAACGTACTTTTTAACCAGTTTTGTGTTTACTTTTCTGGAACTTGCACAAAACATTTCCGTCCCCTTGGAATGAAGGGGCAAATTATATTGTAAAAACAACCCCAATTTATATGGCAAAAGGAGTGAAAATAGAAAACAGAATTCAGAAGATCTGTTGACCTCTCATCTAAATTGCAAAAGCATAGAAGATCAATTAGACCTACAAAACTCCGTTCAAAATGCGACTAAATTAAAAATCAACCTCCCTAAACCTGTCTTAGATCTTTTTAACAACCTTCTAAGCAGCTTTCATTGGGAAGATATTCCCTTAGCTGTTTTAAGGTGCGATGTCTTTGGCGACACTTTGGACGTCGAACGTGCCATGAAGGATATCTTGCAATGGCCTGCAATGAAAATAACCCAAAGCGATCTGGATAAATCTCTTAAAAATCTGCCTTCGATCAAGGTTGACTATACCAGTGGCGAATCAGCGGCAAAATGTACTGATGACAAATACACAAAAAATATCATCTTCAGTCAATTCCTTCACAATGATAAAACTGTTAATTTTAACACTTCTTTAATTCCTCTAGACACCCTACGTCAGTCTGAATTGGGATGTTTACTGCGAGGTTCCAACCTAGACCCAAGTTATATCCCGTCTTCAGGCCCCATTTACAAAGAAGAGGCTACAAAAAAATGAGCTCAGGTAAATTTAAAAAACGGACTCAGCAAAATTCTGCCTAATAATATAGGTTCTAAAAATTAAAATAAAACAAAAATCAAATACTTTAAAAAAACGACTACCTTGAAAATTAACAGAGTTGCAAAAAAAATAAGCAACCGCTATTTTTAATGCAGTTCTTTTGATCAAAAGTATTTTGAGACTGGTCTTTCATCAACCTGAAATCCCTCAAAACGTCGGCGCTCTGCTGCGCCTCAGTGCGGCTTTTCAGATTCCTATCGATTTTATTGGCCCTTTTTCTTTTATCTGGTCTGATCGTCAATTAAAAAGAGCCAGCCTAGATTACCTGCCTTGGGCTTCTTATAACAAATATACTTCTTTTAATCAGTATCAACACTCTGGAGCATGGCATCAAAGGCGGCATGTTTTTTTAGTTCCCTCCAAAGGGACTCCTTTTTGTGCTTTTGCATTTAGCCCCTCTGACGCGTTAGTATTAGGCTCGGAAAGCTGCGGATTTCCTGCAGAAATCGAAGCCCAAGGGGATCATTTTGTGCATATCCCCATGTTCAAATCTGTTCGATCTTTAAATGTCGCGATGACCGGGGCTATCGTTCTGACGTGGGCTTTGGGAAAACAAAATCATTTTCAAGATCTTTAGGAAAACAATTTTTTAAAAATAGCTTTAGATTTTCAAGAAACATGTTACTCTGAAATCAAAAATAGATTTAGAGGAAAACGTGTCTAAAACACTGCACATCAAAACATTTGGCTGTCAGATGAATGTGTATGATTCAAAAAAGATAGAAGATATGCTGGGGGCTTTGGGGTATACCAGTACACCAGAACTAACTGCAGATGTGGTGCTTTTAAACACATGTCATATCCGAGAAAAAGCCGAGGACAAACTTTTTTCTGATTTAGGACGTTTTCACTTGCTGAAAAAGGAACGTCAAAACAACGGCCAAGACATGGTGATTGTCGTAGCTGGGTGTTCAGCCCAAGCCTTAGGAGCCCACATTCTGAAACGAGCCCCCTACGTGGATATGGTTGTAGGGCCCCAAACTTATTATCACCTTCCCCAGATGTTGGCCATGCTGCAACGGCGCAAAGACGAGCAGGTAGAAGGAGAAAACAAACCCTTTAAAGGTGTACTGGAAACAGGGTTTCCCAAAATATCCAAATTTGACCAACTCCCCCAGACTTCTTTAACCGGCCCTGTCAGTGCTTTTTTATCCATCCAAGAAGGGTGTGATAAATTTTGTACTTACTGTGTAGTACCTTACACCCGAGGCGCAGAATACTCTCGCGATGTAGAATCTATTATCCAGGAAGCAAGAATCCTTTTGGAAAAAGGAGTAAAGGAAATCACTCTTTTAGGACAAAATGTTAATGCTTACCACGGCAAAAATGCCAATGGTCACGTTGTAGGATTATCCTTCTTGCTTCAACGTTTAGCTGAGCTCCCAGATCTTAAACGCTTGCGCTATACAACCTCCCACCCCCGAGATATGACCGATGATCTGATCCAAGCCCACGGCCAGATCGATATTTTAATGCCTTTTTTGCACTTGCCGGTTCAATCCGGTTCTGATAAAATACTCGCGCACATGAATAGGCAACACACGACAGAGTTTTATTTGGAAAAAATTAATGCTTTAAAAAATGCGCGTCCTGAGATCGCATTTTCTTCTGATTTTATTGTGGGCTATCCCGGGGAGACTCAGGAAGACTTTCAAAAAACCTGCGACCTTGTGGAAAAAGTTCAGTTTGCTCAAGCTTATTCCTTTATGTACAGCCCTCGGCCTGGAACTCCTGCGGCTATCCAAGATCAAATCCCTGGGGAAGTAAAAGCTGAAAGGTTACAAATTTTGCAGGCTCTTTTACGCCAACATCAGCTGGCCTTTAATCGCAGCATGGAAGGAAAAGTTTTACCGATTTTACTAGAAAAAAAGGGCCAGAGGCCAGGACAAATTTTAGGACGGTCCCCTTTTATGCAATCGGTTTATTTATCCCAGGGCGCCCTAGGGCAAGAGATCAACGTGCAGATTACCTCAGGTTTTTTAAATAGTTTAAAAGGAGAAGTGGTGGACCATGTTTAAGTGTTCTATCAAGAATTCTGTCTTGGGGGAGAAAATTTTGGGCAAAGAATTTTTAAATCTAGCTTCTGAAACACAACTCTCGGGTCTAGAGCTTTTACAGAAAACAGATCTGATGAATGATCAGATTGTAGCCCTAAAAGTAAACGGGGAAGTCTGGGACCTGTCCCGATTATTACCCTCAGAAGCCACAGTTGAAGTCGTTACTGCGGGCAGTACTGCAGGCCTAGAAGTGCTGCGACACAGTGCCGCCCATATCTTGGCCCAGGCTGTGTTAGAGCTCTATCCGGAAGTGCAAGTGACAATTGGTCCTGTGATTGAAAATGGTTTTTATTACGATTTCTTGGCCCCTTTTTCTTTTAATCCTCAAAATTTAGAGCAAATTGAAGGTAAGATGCAAGAAATTATTGCCCGAGACTTACCCATTGAACGCATGGAATGGTCGCGGGAAAAAGCCATCGCTTACTTTAACAAGATCGGGCAACCGTTCAAAGCCAAGATTATTGAAGACCTTGATCCCCAAGATATCTTGTCAGTGTACCAGCAAGGAGACTTCATGGATCTGTGCCGAGGGCCTCATGTGCCTTCTACAGGAAAAGTGGGTCAAGGTTTTAAGCTGACCAAGGTTTCAGGATCTTATTGGAGGGGAGATGCTAAAGGGCAACCCCTTCAAAGAATTTATGGTTTGGCCTTCAATACCACCCAAGCCCTGGAAGAGCACTTGCATTATGTGCAAGAAGCAGAAAGGCGAGATCATCGTAAAGTAGGACAGGCCATGGAGCTGTTTCACTTTCAGCCTATTGCTCCGGGCAGTGTCTTTTGGCATCCCGAAGGATGGACCCTATACAGGCTTTTGCAAGAATATGTCCGACAGAAAGTGTCTAGCGCAGGCTATCAAGAAGTCAACACACCTCAGCTGGTTTCCAATGAACTTTGGCAAGCTTCTGGTCACGCCAGTAAGTACAGCGACAACATGTTTTCTTTTGAGCAAGCAGGGCGTCACTTATCCTTAAAACCCATGAATTGCCCTTGCCATGTGCAGATCTTCAACCAAGGCCTGAAGAGCTATAAGGAGCTCCCTTTACGCCTAGCAGAATTTGGCAGCTGTATGCGCAAAGAAGCCTCTGGTGCCTTGTCTGGATTGATGCGGGTCTACAGCTTTACCCAAGATGATGGCCATATTTTTTGCAGACCTCAGCAGATTTTTGACGAAATGCAAGCTTTTTGCCGCCTGTTGTACGAGATGTATCAAGATTTTGGGCTGCAAGACGTTACAGTCTATTTGGCTACCCGGCCCAAAGAACGCTTTGGCAGCGATGAGGTCTGGGATCAGGCAGAACAAGCTCTGTCCCAAGGAATGCAAGCCTTGGGAATTGATTATGAACTTTGCCCCGGGGACGGCGCTTTTTACGGACCTAAGATCGAATTTCGATTCACCGACTGTTTAAAACGTCCTTGGACTTTGGGAACACTGCAAGTGGATTTTGTGTTGCCAACACGTCTGGAAGCCACTTATGTGGATGAACAAGGGCAAACACAGCATCCTGTCATGCTGCACCGGGCTATTTTAGGGTCTTTTGAACGCTTTATGGGCATTCTGTTAGAGCATTATGATGGCCGCCTTCCTTTTTGGTTGGCCCCCACTCAGGGAGTTGTGACCAGCATCAGCGAAAAGACCCAGGCTTATGGAAAAAGTCTTGTAGATCTTTTGGTTTCTAAAGGGTTTCGTATCAAAAGTGATTTTCGCAATGAAAAACTGGGATACAAAATCCGCGAGCACACTCTGCGCAAAGTGCCCTGCATTTTGGTGGTCGGTGAAAAAGAACAAGAACGGAGCCAAGTCATGTTGCGCTGTGGATCAGCACAAAAAGCTTTAACTTTTCCAGAACTAGAGCAGATTCTTTCCCAAGCTCAGGAAAAGAAAGTTATTTTAACCATTTAACCAAGGAGTAACCCGTGGATCATTATCCTTCTTCAAGGCCCTACAATAGAAATTACCAAGGTACTCGCTACCAAGATGACCGTCCTGCCCGCGTGCGGCTGATTGATGAAACAGGACAGATGTTGGGCGTCATGCCTTTTAAAGAGGCGCTACAGCTTTCTTATGATAAAAGTTTAGACCTGGTAGAAGTATCACCCGATGCCAGTCCTCCGGTCTATAAGTTGTGTGACTATAATCGCTTAAAATTTCTGGAAAAGAAGAAAAAAGATGCTCAGAGAAAACCAAGAATTGTGGTCAAAGAAGTCCAGATCCGACCCACCATTCAAGAAAATGATTTCCAGGTTAAGGTGTCTAATGCCCGTAAATTTTTAAAAGAGCAAGACAAAGTTAAGGTTGTCATGCAATTCCGTGGTCGAGAGCTGAGCTTTGCGGATATAGGTAAAAGCGTGATTGCCCGATTTATTCAAGCCGTAGAAGACTTAGGAAAGCCTGAATCCAACCCTAAGTTGGAAGGTAAGCGTATGATTATGGTTTTGGCCCCGCTGAAAGCTTCCGAGATTGCTGAAAGAGAAGCCAAAGAAGGAACCATGGAAGCACCCCCAGTTGTTCCTTCACAAACCCTAGAAAAAGAAGATTAACTTCCGCTTCTTATAAAAAAAGCCCCTTTAAAGGGGCTTTTTTTTGAGGAGAAATACAAAAAGTCTAAATCAAGCTCATATTATAAAAATATGATCAAGGCAGTGAAGCAATGGCATTAATGTTTTTCCTTATTATTGAAAGGTTTTTTCTCTAAAAATTCCTATTCGTCTTTCTTAGAAGATAAAAAGCGAGGCCTTTCTTCCAAATAACCCCTCATACAAGTAAGCTCTTCTGTCACTTCAAAACCTAACTTCGGATAAACTTTTCCCATAACATCCTGTCCATTAATTTCAGCTACATCATGTAAAGTCCAGCGTTTCATCTGAGGAAAAAGGGTAGGATTACTTTGAAAAAACAACAATAAAGTATTCAAAGCGGCAAGGCCACATGCCTTTTCTTTTTCCCAATCAGGAATTTGATTCAAATAATAGGCATTCCCTAATAAATCTTTAGCAAAGTAAATCTCCGCTAGGTTAATAGTTTCCTCTTTATTTCCGCCAAATCTAAGTTGAATATGTCCTGCTTTTTGCGCCTGATATTCTTTTTCTATAAAACATTCTAAATCGCATACAAAGATCACTATTTCTTTATCGCACTTATAGATGTTGTGTAAAACAGAATAATTAATATAATTTTTTGAATCCACCAAAGAAGAATCCCCCCACTTTAAAAAGACATTTCTTTTTACATGCGGCAGTTTATAAATGGGATCTTTTTTCCTTGATTACACAGCTTTTCCCCGTATCCCACTTTTAGAAGCTCATCCAATATGCCTCGTCTACTCAAACCGCGAGAGGAAATGACATCGACTGGATGTAAAGCAGTCACTTTTTTGCCCGAAACATCATTTTCCTGCAATTCTTTTAAAGAAGTATACACAGGTAAAATTTGTTGGTATGCTTCTTCTGTAGTCAAGCACCTTTCTGCCACTGGAAAAGCTCCCCATATTTTTAAAGGAGATCCTACCTGTTTGCCACGCAGTACATTGATTTGATCTAAAATTTCTTTGGGAAAGGTTTTATTATTGGTGTAAAAAATACGTCCATCTTGCAAAATTTTGAAATTTTTGAAGCGGTTTACTTTAAAAAATTCTTTCATATCTTTGGAAACATCAAAAAAAATGCAAGAAATATCGCTTTTACCCGCCCAATCTTTTAAACCACACTCTAAAATCAGCTGTACTTTAACTTCGGTAGGTAAATAGGCCAACTTTCTGTTATTCATCTTGATATGGAGTGCTTTGAGATCTTCCCCAAAAGCCCCTTTAAAAGATTTAATCTTTTGGGAGGCTAGATATTGTGCCGGTAGAATGCTTTCTTGGACAACATTTTTAGAAGAATTATATTCTCTTTCGACTTTTTCTTGGACAACTTTCTGGTTCTTAGATCGCAACCACAGTTCAGAAGTCTTCACGTCCAAGATAGAACCCGCCAAAAAGACCATCCATACTACTTTTACTTTTTTTATGCGCTATACTGTAAATAATCTCACAATGATAACATAAAAATTTCGAAACGAACAAAAAAAGATTAAAAACGACGATCTTTGATCCAATCAAAAATATCGTAAACCCGGGGTTTTTGTTTCAACAACCATAAGGCTCCTTGCAACGCATTTTGTGCAAAAGCTTCTAAGTTCAAAACTTGGTGAGAAGCAGTTATCATTTCCCCCGGACCACAAAAAGTCACCGTATTAATCACTGCCCCTTGACCGGCGCGAATAGAAGAATAGTTGATCCTATCCTTAAGCCATACACAGTGATCCTGCAGCTTTTTTCCTATTAACAACGCGGTGCCCGAAGGAGCATCTTTCTTGGCGCGATGGTGATGATCAGAAATATGCACGTCCCACTGGGGCCCTAACTGCTGAGCTAACTGAACACAGGTTTGAATAAAACAAGCTACAGAAAATAAAACATTGGGGGCTAATAAAATAGGACAAGAAACTTCAGAATAAGATATTTTTATGGTTTCCAAATTATAGCCCGTGGTCCCTAAAAGTAAGGGTACTTTGAAGCGACTGGCCCAATCACAGTGATCTTTGGAAGCACTACCCAAAGAAAAGTCAATCACCACATCGCTGTGAGCAAATACTTTTTCCAAGGTATCTGATGAAGAGTTGCCTTGGGCATCATAAGAAGCAGAGACAGTAAAGATTTCGCTTTTTTCAGCTGCTTTAACTACAAGGTTGCCAATGCGGCCTACAGCCCCCAGGACCCCTAACCTCTTAGGATTCATTTTTTTGTTGCTCAGCTAAAAAATCTTCTAACCAACGGATATGAAAGTCACCTTTTTGGATATCTGGCTGTTGGCACAAAGACAAATGCAAAGGAATCAAGGTCTTAACGCCATCAATCGCATACTCGTGTAATGCCCGATCTAGCCGGGCCAAACATTCTTGTCGTGTACTGCCATAAACAATCAATTTAGAAATCAAACTGTCATAGTAGGGGGGAATACGATACCCCGAAAATAATGCACTATCTACCCTTACAAAAGGACCTCCAGGCGCCGAATAGGCTTGAATCGTTCCAGGACTAGGGGCAAACGTTTTAGGATTTTCAGCGTTAATCCGGCATTCAATAGCATGTCCTTTAAAAGAAAGTTCTTCTTGTTTAAAAGGTAACGGAAAGCCTTGAGCAATAGTAATTTGGGTTTTGACCAAATCAACCCCAAAAATCATTTCTGTTACGGGATGTTCAACCTGGATTCGGGTGTTCATTTCAATGAAATAAAATTCCCCATTTTCGTACAGAAATTCTAAAGTCCCCACGCTTTTATACCCAAAGCGCGTCATGGCTTGAATGACCATATTTTGCATTTGATCACGCTGTTGAGCAGATAATGCGATACAAGGAGCCTCCTCCCATACTTTTTGATGCCTTCTTTGTAAAGAGCAGTCGCGCTCGCCCATACAGACGACGTGTCCAAAAGCATCTCCTACGACCTGGAATTCTACGTGCCGAGGGTGGGACAAAAACTTTTCAATATAGACCCCATCATGACCAAAACTGGCTTTGGCTTCCGATGATGCCCAGGACAACTGACTTTCCAGAGATACTTCGTCATGACAAACCCGCATTCCCTTGCCGCCACCTCCGGCGCTGGCTTTGATTAACAGAGGATACCCAATGCGCCTTCCCAACTCCCGGGCTTGATCCAAATTTTCAATCTCTCCCTCAGATCCAGGAACCACTTTAAGACCCAAAGCAATGGCTGCTTTTTTGGCTGCCACTTTGTCTCCCATCACTTGAATGTGCTCGGGACTAGGGCCTACAAAAACCATACCATGCTCGGTTACAACCTTGGCAAAATCTGCATTCTCCGACAAAAATCCAAAGCCTGGATGAATCGCTTGGGCATCAGTCAGTTCAGCAGCCGCAATGATATTAGAAACACTCAGGTAGCTCTGGGAAGACGGAGCAGGCCCTATGCAGACGCTTTCATCTGCCAAACGCACATGCATGGCCTCTTGATCTGCTGTGGAGTGTACCGCCACCGTTTTAATACCCAACTCTCGACAAGCTCTTAAAATTCTTAAAGCAATCTCGCCCCGGTTGGCAATGAGCAACTTTTGAAACATCAGCCATTTTATTGATCCCGCTTAAGAAAAAGTTTAGGTCCTTTACTGACCCCTTGGCAAGCACTTGGTAAGCACATCTAGAATAAGTGAAAAAATTTTCAGATGAGTCTTGTCAAAAACACCTGCCCAGGTTAGACTGAAAAAACTTTCACCGATATTTTTGCCCAAAGGGGTAGGGGTTTTTCTAACCCGTTAATCAGTTGATTTTTTCCTTATGATATATCTTTCAGAACTCCGGAGAAGAACTCCCGATGAGTTGCGTGCTTTTGCTCATTCTATTGGCGTTGATACCGCCGGTTTAAAAAAAGAAAAACTTATCTTTGATATTTTTAAACAACTCACTGTTCAAGGACATTCTATTTGTGCAGAAGGTGTTGTAGAAGTTTTATCGGACGGTTTTGGATTTTTACGGTATCACCAGTCTAATTATCTACCCAGCCCTTCGGATATTTATATCGCGCCTTCCTACATTCAAAATCATCGGTTGTTGACCGGAAGTGTTTTGTCTGGTGTCATTTCGGCACCCACGAATGAAGAAACGCACTTTTCTTTAGAAAAAATATTATCTATTAATTTGACCCCGGGTGACCAAGGCGTCCGAGCCATTCCCTTTGAAAGTCTAACTCCCCTCTTTCCCACCCGTCGAATTCATTTAGAACTTCCTTTGGAAACAGGAAATGTCACTTCTGTAGCCAGCAGAAAACACAGCAGCGCTTTAACCAACCAATCTTTAATTTTACGCTCTATTGACCTTATCGCTCCTTTAGGATTCGGTCAAAGAGCCTTGATTGTTGCTCCTCCTAGAACCGGAAAAACGGTTATTATGCAGGCCCTGATCAAAGCCATTCAGGTCAATCATCCTCAGGCTTTTATCATGGTCTTGTTGATTGATGAACGTCCCGAAGAAGTCACCGAAATGGAAAGATTTGTAAAAGGGGAAGTGATTGCCTCAACTTTTGATGAGCCAGCAGAACGTCATATTCAAGTAGCTGAAATGGTTATTGAAAAAGCCAAACGTTTGGTGGAAGCCAAGAAAGATGTGGTGATTTTTTTAGATTCTATCACTCGGCTGGCCCGAGCCTACAATACCGTGGTCCCTTCTTCGGGAAAAACGCTAACTGGAGGAGTCGATTCAGGAGCCCTGCAAAAACCAAAGCGTCTTTTCGGGGCAGCCCGTAATGTAGAAGAAGGAGGTTCTTTAACCATTATTGGGACAGCATTGGTTGAAACCGGATCTCGCATGGAAGAAGTCATTTTTGAAGAATTTAAAGGAACAGGAAACTCGGAAATTCATCTAGATCGTAAACTGGCAGAACGGCGTATTTTTCCTGCTATTGATGTAGGACGTTCCGGAACCCGCAAAGAAGAGCTTTTAGTAGAAGAAGAAACCATTAAAAAACGCTGGGTTTTAAGGCGAGTTTTGGGTTCTATGGGTCAAAGCGAATCCGCAGAGTTCTTATTAGATAAGTTGCGTCAGACAAAAACCAACGGGGATCTTTTTGACGTTATGAATAAACCGTTGGGACAAGTGGTCTAAAGCCTTGTTTTTTGTTAATCTACCATAAAATATATCCTAAAGGTCTTGCACGATGAAGCTATTCATAAACGCCCTGGGAACTGCCTTGGCCATTGCAGCTCCTGTAGGGCCCGTCTCTTTTATCTTTTTAAGAAACATCTTGAGTGCAGAGGCCAAAAGGGTTCCTCTTATGTCTTTATGGATTGGGGTGGTAAGCGTCATCTTTTTTGCAGCTTTGCAATGGAAGCCTATAGCAGGATTTTTGGTCAATTACCAGCTTATTCTGTACGCCGTAGGGGGGGGCGCTTTAATACACAGCGCCTATTCCCTTGCAAGTGCACCAGCCTTTGATCAAAAAAAAGCGTTTACAAAAACCTCTACTGCTTTAATGAAAGATTTGTTCTATATCGTTCTTTTTACAGTAACCAGCCCTGCCGTCATCGCCCTTTTAATGCATTTAACCAACCCTACAGCGTCGTTGGCAGACCTCATAGTGCAAGGTTTAGGCCTCTTTACCGGAGAATTCCTGTGGTGGATAGGACTGGGGTGGACTTTTTTAAGCGTGCAAAAAAAAATATCTCCTGGGTGGTTAAACAGAATACAAAAAGGTTCAGCTCTCTTTCTACTTGTCATGGGACTTTACTTTTTATATTTAGCCATCATGGGGACTATCCATGGTCTTTGAATTATCCAGAGGATTTTGGAAAAAACGGATCAAAAGGCTGGACATGAGTTTGCTTTTCTTGTACAATATTTTTGCTTTCCTCGGTAGCTCAGTGGTAGAGCAAGCGGCTGTTAACCGCTTGGTCGCTGGTTCGAATCCGGCCCGGGGAGCACTTTGATGCTATTTATCATTTTCTGCGTTTTATTAGCTGGATGTGGCGTTGATGTCAGCCCTAAAGTAAGACAGGAATTTTCCAAAATAGAAGTTGCATCTATCCCAGAAAAAATAGGTTGGCAGATGAAAGATTATTTATCTTATCGCTTAAAACCGTCTTGTCCTACCTATCGCCTAGAGATCACATTAGAACAGAAAGATTATACCCTGAAAATGGGACGGGATGCGCGATCAGTGATGGTTCATTTTGTGACCATCGCGAAGTATACTTTAAAAAATATCTTAACCCAAAAAATCATGACCTCAGGAAAGTGCAGCACCCACAATGCCCGTCTTTTAACCCCTTCCTTTTACTCCCAGACGGTAGCGGACAGAAAAATTAAAGAAGATAATGCACTACGTTTGGCAGACTTTATTATAAGAGATTTAGAGCATTTTTTTCTCTCTCCATCTTGGGCCATCCAAAACATGCCCAAAACAACGGCTTTAGGATAAGGGCCCACAGGAACAAAAAAATGGCTTTAAGACAGCGTTTAAAAACCACTTTCATTTTGATGACCACCGCTGCCCTTCTAGCTTTGCTCATCGCCTTTACAGATAGTTCAGTAAAAATTTGGCCTTTTTTAATCTTAACAGCAATCGGTTTTGCCGCAGGATGGGAATGGCTGAAGGCCTGTTCTTATCACTTTTTAAGTCCTATCTTGTGGGCTGGTTGGGGCTTTCTAGGAGCCGGTATTTGGGGCTTTGGAAAAGTTTTTTTAGCTCAGGGGTGGCAGGGGTGGTTTATTATTGTTGCCCTAGCTGCGACCGCTGATACAGCAGCTTATGCAGTAGGCAGCTTTCTAAAAGGACCCAAATTATGTCCCGCGATCAGCCCTGGAAAAACCTGGTCAGGTTTTTTAGGAGCCTTACTATCTGGCATTTGCATCTCAGCTTCCATCAATCACTTTTTCCCCCATTTTTTCCCCAACACATCGATCAGCTTTCTTTTAGCTTTATCTGCTCAGTTGGGGGATCTGATAGAGTCGTTTTTAAAACGCCGTCTGAACATTAAAGATACAGGGACTTTTTTACCAGGCCATGGCGGCATTTTGGATCGGATTGATAGTTGGCTTTTAACGGGATTTGTTTATGGTCTGTGGCTATGAAAGACGTTTTATGCAAGAAGCATTGGCCCAGGCCCATAAAGCCTTTTTAGAAAATGAAACCCCCGTAGGCGCCGTCATAGTTTATCAAGACCGTATCTTGTGTAGGGCTTATAATCAGATGCAACAGCAAAAAAAATCTTGGGCTCATGCAGAATTTTTAATTCTAGAACACGCTCACAGCCTTTTAAAAACGCCTTATCTTTCTGAGTGTTTTTTATATGTTACACTGGAACCTTGTCTTCTATGTTCTGCCTTACTGCATACGTGCCGTATCGGTGGAATCTTCTTTGGTGCCTATAATCCCAAAAAAGGTGGCTTGGCCCATGGCCCCTGCTTTTTTCAAAAAAGCTATACACCGGCCCCTATCGTCATCGGAGGTATTTTGCAAAGTGAGTGTGAAAAAGTGCTGGATCTTTTTTTCAAAACACTGCGCTAATGGATAAAATTTTTTGGATATTTTTTATTTTCCTGATCCCCCTCAGCCTTTACGACATCAAAACCCATCTTATCCATAAAAATATTTTCTATACGTTAATATTGTGTAGTTTTTTATTATGTCCTATTGTTTTATGGCCTTATTATATCATAATTACAGGGGTTAGTTTTACAAGTATTGGAGGAATAAAACTTTTATTAGAACGATATCGTGGTCACCACATTTTTGGCTGGGGAGATGTTAAGTTGCTGTCGATTTGCCTAGCTTTTTGTTCTAACCCTCCTTTATTATTAATCATTTCAGGTCTTTTAGGAGTCATTTTTTTACTTTTGACACACTGTAAAAGCATTCCTTTTGCACCTTTCCTGTTATTAGCCTGGATACTTGTCAAAGGTTTATCTTATGCATATCAATTGGGTATCTAGGTTCTTTTTGAAGTATTGTATCCAGGTTTTTTATGATAAGCTGGATCGACTTTCAGTCCTTCTTTATGATTGATGCAAAAACATGTTTCTTTTCAAGAATTTGAACCCCGTTTAAAAGGGTGCTGGGATGAATTTTTTCGCCACGACGTGTCCTTAAAAAAACCACCGTACACTATTATGATGCCCCCCCCGAATGTAACGGGCTCTTTACATCTTGGGCATGCTTTATCTTCTACGCTTCAAGATATTTTGATACGTTTCCATAAAACCAAGGGTTTTGATGTGTTTTGGCTTCCCGGTACCGATCACGCCAGCATTGCCACTCAGATGATGGTGGAAAAAAAGCTAGGTGCTGAGGGAAAGACCAAAGAAGACCTAGGAAGGGAACCATTTCTAGAAGAAATGATGGCCTGGACTAAGGATTGCCAGCAACGTATTTTATCGCAGATGAAGCACCTGGGGTTTGCTGCCGATTGGCAGTCTTTGACTTTTACTCTGGACCCCCATATCTGCAAGGCCGTCAACCACGCTTTTATCCATCTTTACCAAAAAGGACTGATTCAAAAATCCTTGCGTCTTACCAACTGGGACCCCATTTTAAAAACCGTTGTTTCAGACTTGGAAGTGGACTTAATAGAAAGGACAGATCCTTTTTGGACTCTTGGATATGAAACGGAAAAAGGTGGCATATTAGCCGTGGCCACCACGCGCCCTGAAACCTTGTTTGGTGATGTAGCCGTAGCCGTTCACCCCCACGATCCCCGGTATCAAGATTTAATCGGAACTCAGGTTCGTGTTCCTTTGGCTTGTCGCTGGATTCCGGTTATTGCCGATGAAGCCGTCAGTATGGAAAAGGGAACTGGGGCAGTCAAAATTACGCCAGCTCATGACTTTTTAGATTTTGAAATCGCCCAGCGCCATCAGCTCCAAGCGCTTACTGTCCTAGATCAAGAAGGTTGCTTGAATGAGTTAGCCGGGGCAGATTTTGCAGGAATGAAAGCCCAACAAGCCAGAATAAAAGTGATCCAAGCTTTAGGAGAAGCCGTTTTAGAGTGCAAAGAAATCATTCATGCGGTTCCTTGCAGCCAGCGCTCGGGGGCGGTTTTAGAACCTTATCTAACCCACCAGTGGTTTTTAGATGTCAATGATATGGCCGCTAAAGCAGTAGCATCCATTTCCAGAAATTCTTGTTCTTTTGTCCCAAAAGAATGGGAAAACACTTTTTTTGAATGGATGCGTCAGATTCGTCCTTGGTGCCTTTCACGTCAATTGTGGTGGGGCCATCGCATTCCTGCTTGGTATGATGAAGAAGGCAACATCTTTGTGGCCCTTGATAAAGCTCAAGCCTTGGAACAAGCCCGTCAACGTTGGGGAAAAGAAGTTTCTCTAACACAAGATCCTGATGTTTTAGACACTTGGTTTTCTTCGGGTTTATGGCCTTTTGCCACGTTAGGGTGGCCCGATCAAACACCTGATTTTGATCACTATTACCCCACCTCGGTTCTGGTCACAGGCTTTGATATTATTTTTTTCTGGGTATGTCGGATGCTGATGTTGGGGCTAGAGTTAACAGGAAAAGAACCCTTCAAGCACATTGTCATCCATCCCTTGATCTGCGATGAAAAAGGGCAAAAAATGTCTAAAACCAAAGGAAATGTGATTGATCCTATGGAAGTCTGTCAACAGTATGGAACGGATGCTTTACGATTTGCCCTTACTTTGGCCGCCACGCCCTCTCGTTATACGTCTTTTGGTCTTAAGAATGTGGAAACCTGTCGAAATTTTATGACCAAAATTTGGAACAGTGCGCGCTTGTTAAAAGCTTATCATGTGACAGGAATATTAAAACAACCATCTTGTACCTTAGCCATGAATGGTTGGATGATTGAAAAAATCAAAGAACTCAGTCAAAAAGTAGAAGGGAGCCTTCAAAATTATGCCTTCCACCAAGCTGCCACCAGTCTTTATCACGGCATTTGGAATTTATTTTGTGATTGGTATTTAGAATGGGCTAAGGAACGTTGGATGTCTGACCCTCAGGAATCCGAAACAAAAGAAGTCTGTGGCTGGGTGTTCAATCAGATCCTGATTTTACTTCAACCCTTTGCACCCTATATCACTCAAGAACTCTGGCAGACCTTTAATCCCAGTGCTTGCAACCTTCTTTGCCAGCTCTCTTGGCCTGTTATAGAAACTGCTTTTGGGTCCCAGGCTCATTGGATTGATGGAATGATAGAAGCCGTCAGCAGTTTAAGAAGTGTGAAAGCTGAATTAGGGCTAACCCATTGGGCAGTGGTTGTCCATGGAGTAAGCGAAGAAGAATTGTTCTTTCAACAAAACAACTCTTTTATAACAAAAACTCTTTCCTTAGCTTCATTTCAAATACAAAAAGGACTTCCTGTTCAAAATAAAGGATGGCTGATTTTACCGGCAGGTCCTTGGATCTGTTCCATTCCTTTAACATCTATTGCAGATGTTGCGGGTCAAATACAAAAACTAACCCAGCGTCTGGAAAAAGAAACGAGTTTGCTGAAAAAATGGCAGGACCTTTTAACGTGTCCTCATTTTATGGCTAAGGCCAGCCCCGAAGTTATACAGCAAACACAACAACGCTGCCAAAACCAAACCCTCCTTTTAGAACGCTTGCAGCTTTACGTTAACAGCCTGCAAAACATGGCCCATGATCCCAGGAACTGCCTATGAGCACCGAGTCTACTCAAACCTCAGAACAGTTTTTTAAAAGATATTTTCAAGCAGGGTATCTTTTCACAGGGGGAATATTCCTATTTTTTCTAGGCCTCTTTGCCTTCAGTCCTGGTTTTTTTATTTTAAACGAATGCACTTTAGACTTTATCCAGCAAAGTCCAGAAAAATGTTCTTTGCAAAAAGTATTCTTTGGTTCATCGCAGCTTCCAGAGCCCCAGGGCCCTTTGAGCGGCATAGGTGCTTTTATCATCAGCACAGATCAGCCCAGTGCTCAGCTCTTAGAAAAAAATCTACCGTCTTTTCAAATACCTTTTCAACAGTTAACAAAGATAACGGATGCAGACATTGCAAAACAGGGCTCTGTTATCCACGTTCTGCACAGTCCTTCAAAAGAAAACCCAGATTATTTCAAACAGTTTATCCAACACGTTCAAGCTTGGCGCACTTTTTTAGCTTCATCCTATCAGTGGGGATTGATTTTAGAAGACAATCTGCATTATTTGACTTTTCCTGCGCGTTCACAGTCACCTTTTCCTTATTCTTATCACCCTTCTGTAAAAGACTTAGATCAGATACGGGCCAAAAAAGAACTTTATTCAGCTGATCAAAAGTTAAAAGTATTAACCCAAAGTCATTGCGCAGACATCTTTTTTTTATCCGCCAATAGACAGTCTGTCTATTTAAAAATGATCAAAAATTCCCCAGCCCCCGTTGGAATTATCTTGGGTGGCATACCTAGCAGTGGCGCTTATCTGATCAATCGATACGGCGCAAAACAATTGTTACAAAAGGCTCATTTATATCTGGTGCCCTTAGAACACTATTTTTCCAGATTCTGGGAGTTTAATATGAGGGCTGGTCGACCACTATTTTGTGACTTTGATAGATCTGCAGACAACCTGGAAATGCCTGATTTAAAGTATCCTTTTTGCGAAAACACATCTGCCTTATTATTAAAACTTCAAAGGCAAATTTTTAACCTAAAAAAAGCTTTAGCTGAATTTTTTTACCGCATTAAAGTTCAGTGGAAATGAAGCAATTTGCCCCCATCATGCATCATTTTTTTCTAACCTTTGCAGCTGGCATTTACGCAGGCCTTTTAAAAATTCATCGATTTTTGCGATCTTTTTACAGGCCCATCCACCTTCCTTATCCTGTGATTAGTATTGGGGGACTGAGCCTGGGAGGAGACGGCAAAACCCCCGTTGTTCAATACCTAGCCCAATACCTCAATCAAAAGGGTTATAAGGTCGTGGTGTTAACCCGAGGCTATAAAGGACAACAAAAAGGCCCTTTATGGGTGCAAGAAAACGACACCGCCCAGCAGGTCGGGGACGAAGCGCTGATGTTATATAGAAGCCTAAAAGAACGGCACATCCCGGTTTGCATAAGTCAAAATCTCTTTAAACTTCCCGCTTTTTTTAAGGCCCATCCTCTTCCTTCCAATACCATTATTTTATGGGACAATGGACATCAAAATCCTTATTTACATAAAAATCTTCGGGTATTGGTGGTCAATAATACTTATGGTTTTGGGAACAAACACCTCTTTCCCGCAGGCCCCTTGAAACAGTCTCTAAAAACCGGACTCAGCCAAACAGATCTAATACTTTGCCTTAAAAATCCTTCAGATAGTTTGCATCCTGACATCCCTTCCCACCTTCCTCGTGTTTTCATGACTCCCCAAGAGACTTGCCCTTTGCCCACAGGAACGGAAGTATATGCTTTTTGCGGTCTAGGACGCCCCCAGGCTTTTTATCAAAGCCTTCAAAATTACGGATATATTTTAAAAGAATGTCGTTCTTTTTCTGATCATCATCCCTACACCCTAGAAGATGAACAAGAACTTCTAAAGCAGGCCTTTCTTTTACAAGTTCCTTTGATCACCACACTGAAAGATGAAGTAAAACTTTCTGACGCGTTCAAAAAAAAAGTGACACTCTTTCAACGAAACCTCCATTGGACTGATCTCAAAAACGAAGAAATATTTTGTAATATTTTAAAATCTCTTGTATCTTTTAAAAAAAGACATTAAAATTTACTTGTTTTTTAAATAAAAAAAGATGATCCAGATTCTATCCCCTCAACTTATTAACCAAATTGCTGCCGGCGAAGTGGTCGAACGTCCCGCTTCTGTGGTCAAAGAGCTTTTAGAAAATGCGTTGGATGCAGGAGCCAAGACGATCCATCTAAGCCTGCGAAACGGAGGCCAAAGTTTGATTCGCGTCCAAGACGATGGCGTAGGGATGAATGAACAAGACCTTAAGCTTTCAGTTCAAAGACATGCAACCTCCAAACTGCCTTCTGCAGACTTATGGAATATTCAGACCTTTGGCTTTCGAGGGGAAGCCTTGGCCGCCATTTCTTCTATTGCGCGGCTCAGTATCACCAGTCGCTGTGCCCAACAAGACCACGGTTGGACTTTTAGCCTGGAAGCAGGCCAAGAATCCTGCTGGACCCCAAGTCCTTGTGCGGTAGGAACAGTGATTGAAGTGAAAGATTTGTTTTTTGCAACCCCAGCCCGACTAAAATTTATGCGCAGCCCCCTTTACGAACAAGAGGCCGTCTGGGGAGTTGTGGAAAAAATGATGCTGGCTCATCCAGAAGTATCGTTTTACATCAATATTTCTGTCAGCAATCCCAAAGTATTTCCAGCAACCTCTTTAATTCATCGCATCCAAGACGTTTTAAAAAAGGATTTTTTAGCCCACAGCTTTGAAATCAACGAAAGCTTAAAAGACTACACATTAACAGGTTGGGTAGGACTTCCCAGTTTTAACCGCTACACTTCGGATCATATTTTTCTTTTTGTAAATAAACGTCCCGTCCGGGATAAACTTCTTTTGGCTAGTTTTAGACAGGGATTTTCAGATCTTTTACCCAAAGATCGCCATCCGTGTGGGGTGCTTTTTTTATCTCTTCCCTACCACGAGGTCGATGTCAATGTACATCCGGCAAAAACAGAAGTACGCTTTAAAGACCCCTCGTTGGTAAGACAGTTTTTAATCAGCAGTCTAAAAAAGGGACTTATGTGCCAGGGCCAGAGAATCGTGCATCAACCTTTAGAGCCTGAGACCACTTTGAAGCCGTCCTTCACCCCTCCCCCTGCATATCCCTCCTCTTCTTTCACTGGCTTCCATTCTTTACCTTCTTCTTTTTCTTTACCCCCCCTGCAGGAAACTGATGGTTGGAAAGGGCAAGAAATTTCAGGATCTTCTTTTTCTTCTTATCCTATAGACCATGAAAGATCCTCTTCCTTGTTTGAAGAAAAGATTTCACAAGGTAAGACGGAAGCAAAAACTCCCTTAGATTTAGGGCGACTAGATTTAGGACGGCCTCTGGGTCAAATTCATCGGCGTTATATTATCTGTGAAAATGCTCAAGGTTTAATATGCGTCGATCCTCATGGAGCTCATGAACGGTTGTTGTATGAAGAGATGAAAAAGAAGTGGGTTTTAGGAGATTCAGTGCTTCTTCTTCACCCCATAGATTTAAAGATCACCTTTAGTCAAAAGACTCTTTTACAGCGTCTACAGGCTCAACTTAAGGTTTTAGGAGTCTTTTATGATATACAAGAAGAACAAGTATCCCTAAAAGGTATCCCGTGTATTTTTGAAAGCCAAGATCCTGCGTTTTTTGCTCAAGAATTTATTGCCTCTTTACAAGAAATCCCAGGACCCACAGAAGGTTTAGAACAAGAAAATTTAGAAATCTTAAAAAACAAAGTTTTGGGTCATTGGGCTTGTAAAAGGGCCCTATTTTTAGGGACTCAACTGACTTTAGAAGAAATGGATTCTTTGTTGCGTCAGATGGAAGCTTGTCCTGTCAGCGGATATTGCAACCACGGCCGTCGCGTCTATTATCAACTTTCTATCCAAGAACTGTCCAAGTTATTTGACCGACGTTAGGCTAAAAGATCAACCTAAACACAGATAAAAGAATGCAAAGTGGGCCTGGCCGGATTCGAACCGGCGACAGCACCGTTATGAGCGGTGAGTTCTAACCCCTGAACTACAGGCCCAAAAAGATCATAGCGCAGGCGCCCCCAAAAATCAAGAAACAAAGGATGCCGCGCCTTCAATGCCTGACATTGAACCTGGCATGAATTTTAAAGCTCTAAACTTTTTTCTTCCTCTTCCAACCATTGCAAAGCCACAGAGACTTGGCTGGAAAAACTGCCTTTGACTAAAATAACATCCCCCTTACAAAGCGTTTGCAAAAAATTTTTCTTCAGCTCTTTAACAGAAGGAGCAAAAGTAGTCGGCGTTTTAAGTCTTTGAGCGACACCTTCAAAGGCAGGACCAATTAAAAATGTATGAGCTGGTTGAATAGAGGTCATAGGCTCTATCAGGCTGTTATGCAAGGCCTGCGAATGATCTCCCAACTCTCCCATCTGTCCCAAAAAAAGAATTTTACGCCCTGGTTCCTTTTCAAAGGCTTTTAGACACGCCAACATGGCTCCAGGAGCCGCATTATAAGATTCATCCACCACCCATACGCCTTTCTTGAGAAAGAAGCGCCGCAAACCCCGGCCCTTTAAAGGAAAAAAAGTCTCTAGACGTTGACTGAGGCGCGCAACTTCTAAAGGATCTTGAAATAACCCATACAGGGTTGCCACTAAGATCAAACTATTGGCCACCCAATGAGGAGCACAAGAGGTCAAAGAATAGCTGAAGGTCAGATCATACATTTGACATAAAACCTGACATCCTTCATTCAGGGGAATGACTTCTTGAATCTGAATAGGCGTTTGAGGACCATAAAACAAAATATTTTGGCAATTCCTATCTATCCAATAAGGATCCATTACTTTTTTATAATCTTCAGATAAGACCCCCAAAGAAGCATTTTGAAAGATAAAACTTTTTTCTTTTTCAATAGCCTGCATGTTGCCAAAGTGGCCTATATGTGCAGGACTCAAAGCCGTTAAGATGCTGACTTGGGGCTTTAAAAGACTGACCAAATCTAAGATTTCCCCGGGATGATTGGTACCTAACTCAAAGATACCAAAAGTGCTTTCTAAAGGAAGATTGGTCAAACTTAGGGGAAGGCCCAAATGGTTGTTAAAACTGGCGGCACTGGCGTAGGCTCCTTTTTCAGCCAAAAGATGCCTCAACCCTTCTTTAACAGTCGTTTTTCCCATACTACCCGTCACGCCCAACACAGTGCCACAAAACTGCTTTCGACGATAAGCAGCCAACTGTCTTAAAGCTTGCATAGGATCTGGAACTTTGATCAAAGGTAATGGGAAGGAACAAACCGTATCTAATGGGCACAGTGCCGCACTGGCACCTTTTTCAAAAGCGTGCTTCAGAAATTGTACACCATGCACATGCTCTCCGGGTAACGCAACAAAGATCTCTCCTGCCTTCAAAGAACGCGAATCAATAGAAAATCCAGTGCCATCTGAACCTGTGTAAAAAAGATTTAACGCTTCACTGATATCTTGTGCCCGCCACATAGCTGTCCCTTTCTAAAAGTCTCTACCTCTATCATCCTAGATTGAAACCCGTTTGGGTAGAGTCAAAATGTGTCAGGCGGTTTTCAACCAATAAAAAATACCTTTTATTAGGTCGTGATTTCTTTTATTCAGGTTAAGAATAATGAGGCTCTTGACCTCGCGACCCTTGACCCAAATTGAAAAGAATAAAAACCAAAGCCACTGCTGCCAAAATGTAACAATAATAGACATGAGGCACAATGGCAAACGGAGAAATCTTAGCCAGAGAACTGATCAGTAAGAGTTGAGCACCGTAGGGAATAAGCCCCTGAAACACACAAGAAAATGTATCCAACCAAGTCGCCACTCTGGCTGAGGAAATCTGGCATTGCTGACGAATTTGCGTACTGGTTTCCGAGCTCATTAGAATCGCAATCACATTGTTAGCCAAAAGAAGGTCCATCACACTGACGATAAAGCCAATATATAACTGTCCTAAGATGGAATTTGTCGTCTTCATCGTCCAGGACTTTGTGAAAAAACTGCTTTGCAACAACCCTGCCAAACCTCCAATAGCTAGCGAAAGAATTAAAATCTCATGCATATCTCCAAAACCTTTTGCCAAGGATTGACAAAGCGTTACAATAGAAAAATGGTGTCCAATGCCAACAAACACTGCAATAACAAGACTGATTAAAAGACTGCTAAAAACCTCTATCTGACACAAGGCTAAAGTAAAAAGTGCAACATACGGAATTAAAAGACTCCAAGAAAAAACTTTTGCGCTATCCACCTCATAAGCCGTGTAAGAGTATTGCCCCAAAACAAAAATAGTTAACATAGCGGCAGCCAAGGCAACTTTAATATTTAAACGTAATTTTTCATGCGCAGAAGCCTTTTGTGAATTAACAGCAGCAATGGTCGTATCTGAAATGAAAGAAAGGTTGTCCCCAAACATAGCGCCTCCTACCACGGTTGCGCTCACCAATACTTTTGAAAGAGATGCCTGTTGCCCTAAAGCCAAGGCCATAGGCCCTACAGCAGCAATGGTCCCCATAGATGTTCCAATAAAGGTTGAGATCAACGCTGCGATAATAAAAATCGTAATTAATAAAAAGCGTCCTGGAATAGCCCACAAACAAACATCTACCACCGCCTGGATGCTGCCTATGGTTTTTGTAATCGCTCCGAAAGCCCCAGCAAGCAAAAAGATAAAGCACATTGCCATGATATCCCCATGACCCGCTCCTTTTAAAAAATTTTCTAGCTTATTTTTTCCACTTAAAAAAAGACCTAAGCCGATAGCTGGTAAAATAGCAACCAAAGGAGAAATTTGGTAAAAAGCGTTAGAAATACCTTGAACCGAAAAATACACACCACTGCCTAAAAAAATACTTGCAAAAACACCCAAAGGTAAAAGGGATTTCCAATTCATTTAGAAAAAAACAAAATTCTAAAAGAGACTGTTAAAATCTTAGACATAAATGACTTGCAAAAGCAAGAAGTGACAAAAATCTCTTCCAATACTGCTCTTTTAAAGAGCAGGAGCTACGGGTTGAGGTTCAAAGCCTTTTTCTTTTAAATTAGCAGGTGGTTCTTGCAAAATATAACCTCTACCCCAAATGGTTTCAATGTAGTGACGTCCCCCTGCCACAAACTCATCTAGCTTTCGACGAATTTTACATACAAAAACATCAATAATTTTTTCTTCTGGCTCATCAATGCCACTGTAAAGTTTATCCAAAAAAGCTGTTTTTGTTACAATTACCCCTTTGCGCTGCATCAACAATTCGATGATCTTATATTCTTTACTGGTTAATTGCACAGGTACTCCCCCTGCTTCCAAAGTACCGCGGTCCAAATTCAAAGTTAGATCACCGACTTTGATAATAGAACACGCGTTTCCTTCACTGCGTCTTACAAGAGCCTTAATGCGCGCGACCAGTTCTTCTCCACTAAAAGGTTTTGTCATGTAATCATCTGCTCCAAACCCTAAAGTTTTCACCTTGTCAGAAACCTCTTTTTGGGCAGATAGTATAAGAATAGGAGCATTAGAAAAACTACGTATTTTAGTCAAAACTTCAAAACCGTTCATATCTGGTAACATCAGATCGATGATGACCAGGTCATAACGGCAAAACTGACTGGTCTGGAGAGCAGACTCTCCTCCATCACAGATATCACAATGCATTGCGGAACCCGCAGTATTACTTTCCAGCAAATCACGGATGGCTAGGGCTGTAGGTTGGTGATCTTCGATCAATAAAACTTTCATGACTAGAGATGAATTTTTGGTCATTGTTAACCATTTTTCACAAAATGTCAATTCTTTTTTTGTTTAGATGAATATTTTTTTAAACTTTTTTCCCTAACTCAGTTTTTTAAACAATATTTAGGTTTTTACATTACGGATATTTATTTGTACAATCATTAAAAAATACAAGGACTCTTGATGGACTTTTCCCTTTTTTTATTATGTTTAATCCAAGGTATAACCGAAGCTTTTCCCGTCAGCTCTTCGGGGCATTTAGCTTTTTTAACTCTTTTTTTAAAAGTAGACCCAACCCTTTTTGATACAGCACTGCATGCAGGAACTTTGTTAGCGTTCATGACCTCGTTTCCTGGGCAAGTTCAACAATTGTTTATAGGTGGGTATGATATTATGTGTGGGAAGATTCATACACTGCCAGCTCAAAAATGGATCTTTTTAGCCTTAGCAACCACCCCAGCTATACTGATCGGAGCCCTACTGCACATCTTTCATCTGCGTTCTGCCAGTCTTTTTTGGATGGGCTTTAACAGCATTATTTTTGGATTTTTTATGGGATGGGCAGATCGTTACCCCGGAATTTTTCATCCTGGAACCCTTGGCTCTGGGACACACGGCTCTCAAAGATGGTGGCACAGTTTGGTATTAGGGGTAGGACAAGTGTTCGCCTTTTTTCCCGGAGCCAGCCGTATGGGAACCTGTTTAACAGCTGCTCGATGTTTAGGATATAGCCGTCCTAAAGCTTTTGAGGCCAGCTTTTTAATGGGTATTGCTTGTATCAGCAGTGCTCTGGTTTTAAAAGTCAAAGATATCGCAGCAATAGGATGGAAAAATTTTATCCTTACCACTCTGTTATCCTTTGTGATATGTTTTCCTTTGGTCAAAGGCGTCATCGCATTCAGCAAGAAGTATTCCTTGATTCCTTTCGTGCTTTATCGCTTGGGGCTAGGAATACTCATACTGTGGGCCCTTTACAAAGGATGGTTCTAAATTTGCAGAAAAACGTTAGAAGCTCCTTAACACTCTATTTCTTGAAAATAATGAGGCTTTAAATAAACAACGGTGTCAAAAGCCTGCTTATAGACTCCAGCCAAAAGATATTTCGGGTCGGACAAAAAACCCTGAAATTCTTTGATGGGAATCCACTTCCATTCTGCCACACTGGGATCTTTCAAGCTGCACTGATCGGTTGAAATCTCTGAAAAACTAACATAAATATCATTAAACTGACGGTCTATATAACAGGGGTTTAAAATAGCTTGGCGTCGATAGGAAAACAAGAATTCAGGCTTTAACACGTTTGGACTTATTCCCATCTCTTCAGAAATCTCGCGCTCACAAGCGTCAAAACTGGATTCTCCAGCTTTGACATGCCCCACCACTGCAATGGACCAGAGGTCTTTCGCATGATCCACTTGGGAACTGCGTTTTTGCATCAAAATGTGTTGCTGGCTGTTAAAAACATAACAATGAATAGCTCGGTGCCACAAACCGTGTTGATGCACCATGGCGCGGTCCTTAGATAGCCCTGTAAAAGACCCATCTTCATTTAAGACATCTAACAGTTCTTTGTTCATCACTTTTCCTTTTAACTTTTGAAGCAAGGTACTAAATTTTTGGCAGTTAGAAAGGAAATACGATGCTTGCACGTTGACACTGATTAAACACATCAAAAAAAGGTATTTGTTCATAACGTGGCCTCATTAGAATAGATACATGCTTTATTCCCTACGGAACGGATCGTTATATTTTTTTCTTCGTAATCATGCAAAATTTCTTTTGGGATATAAATAAAATGATAAAATGCTCGATTGAATTCTATGGAAGGTAAAAAATAAGGCTCATGAGACAGAGCAAAACCCGTGTAGCTATCGATCAAAAAAACGGGTTGATGATGAGATAAGTCTTCTAGCAACTTTTGAGGCAGCCCTTCAGAAGAAAAATCATCCCTAAAAAAGAACTTAGGATCTTGTCTTAATTCCTTAAAATTGATAGGCCCTATATCCCAAACTCCCCACGAAAAAGGCGTTTCGTAAAGGGGCTGCCCCTGATTACAATGTTCTAAAGAAGAGTACGGTTTATCAGATGGACAAGGCCTAAATTGTAAAACAGTTAGCGGTTTAATGGCTCTAGACTTCCAAAATCCTTCCATATTCCAAGTTATGGCCCCAAAAGTCTGATCTAAATTTTTACAAAAATTTTGCAGCTGCTGCCCAATTTTAAAAAGATCGCTTTCTTGAAAAAAATAAGGAACGTTTTCTTGATTAAGTTTCTGAACATAAGAACGCTTTAAATTTTTCCCCTCAAAACATGTATAAAAACGACCCTGAGAAATATCAGGTTCCCATAAAGCTTCTATCTCAAAACGATGCCCGTTAAACACAGCATGAAATAAAAAACCTTCTGATTGATTTATTTTTTCTTGCAAAATAACCTTAGAACACAAAGTTGGTTTTTTCTTAAAAAGTTCTGATACTTTTTCTTTTAACTCTGGAACAGACATGTCTTTTGTAGAAAAGCGTCGCCCCCTAGAACTGTTAGAACCTCTTTGCCCTGACCCAACAAAATCTTCCCCTCTCAGACTATGCTTCACAAAAAACTCTTTATTAAGCAAAGAAGAAAAATCTAGCTCCGTTTCTAAGACGTAATACGGTGCAACCTGAACCTTTTCAGGGTCACATAACGTCTTTACAATACTTTGACCATATATCCAGTCACCTTCAGACCACAACATCTTAGAATCAAATTTTTTTGAAAAATCAAAAGGATACGAAACCATGAATGAAGCGACTTTTTGCACTCCAAAGGATTTATAAAATTCTTCCATTTCAGATTCACAGGCCAAAGATAGTTTAGAAATACCCGATTTACTCATATCAGTCATGGCTTTTTGAACAAGCATCGTACCTATCCCCAGTTTTTGGTATTCAGGAATAACAACAAGATCAGTGAAATAAGCTGTTTTTTCCATTCCTGTAGGTCGTAGATTTTCCAAAATATTAACAGAAATGGATCCTATCACTTTATCAGAACGAAAATGGTCACAAGCCACCCACACTTTAAGGCAAGACGGTAACTTTGCAGGCATAATACCTTGGGCCCTAGAGGTCAAATGAACGAGAACTTTTTGAATATCTGCTATATCTGAATTTTGTCCCTGACGTATAAAAAAGCGCTCTATATCCGGAGTTAAAGCACAAAAACGGATTAAGGCTTGTGGGGAACTTAGAATCTTTTTGCAATCTGTGGTCACGCACGGTAATGCTTGATCGTACAATTCCCATAAACGCTTCAAACTTTGAAGAGGTGTGGCTGTACACGCCACAATTTGGCCTACATTCCAATGACCTGAGGTAGATGCATCAAAAGCAAAAGGACATTCATCCCACAAATCTGCCCAACTGCTGCTTGTGATGTAATTTTCTTGGTTGGCCCATTCAATAACTTTCAATGGCTTTTCCAAGAACTGATCAGAATGAAAAGACCCATCATAGGTTGTCACGCAAAGCTGGGCCAAAGCACACTGAGCTGGGACTTCGTTTACAAACGGTTTAGCTGGTAATCCTGCAAATAATGCCAGCTGAGCCTGAACCAGGTCTACACCCCAAATTTTTTTATGCCACTGGGCGATATACATTCCTCCAGGCCGTCCGTTCAATTCAATAAGCTCTATTTGTCCATTAGGCTGAACCATGAGCTCAATATGTAACACTCCATAGATATACCCTAAACTTTGAGCCACTTTTAAGGCATAATCTAAAGCCTCTTTTTGCACATCATCTGATAAAATAGAGGGAGACAGTTGTCCTGTTTCTAATGCAAAAGGATGAAAAATAGGAAAATTATCACTTATTTTGCCATAAAGCATTTCGCCTTTTTCGCTCACAATATCTGCGTCCACTTCGTGACCTTTTAAAATTTCTTCTAAAATAAAAAATTTATCTTTGTTGGAATTTTTTAAGATCCCATCTGTGTAGTTCTCTAAAGAGGACTCATCTTGAACAAAACGGCTCCATTCAGACCGAATGCCACTGCAAGGCTTCACAAAAAAAGGATACCCAAAAGCAACAGCATTTTCTTTCAAATCTAATAAAGAACTTTTTTGGACGCGACAAGAAGAAAGCCCTTGTTCCTTAAGAATAGACCGAGCCCTAAATTTATCTTGAGAATTTTGATAGGCTTGAACAGGATGATGCGAAAGATTTAAAAATTCCGCTAATAAAGAAGTAATTTGCAACCATTCTTCCCTGACAGTAAAAATAACATCGGGCTCTAAACCCTGTTCTTGTAAATTTTTTAATAAAGTACCCTTTGCTAGATTAACGTCATCAACAGTCTTTTCTTCAAAGAAAAGAATTTGATCGATAAGACCCTGCTTTTGGAGGTCCGGAATTAAAGGATTAGGAGGCGATTCGACTAAAACAACTCTTTGAGCATGCCCCCTCAGTTCTTTAAAAACATCAATTTTATATTCCTTACCATGAGAACTGCCCGCACCCAAAACCAACAAGGTTTTCAAATCCATACCTGCAAAAATCTCTTTCCCAGATAGCAACAGAATCATTAATAGGAATTTACGCTTCACTTATATAAATTGCTAAAATATTAACTTTATTTTCAATATCACTCTTGATAAAAAATAGCAACCTATTCAAAAAAATTGCTGCAAGTTATAAATTGTTGCAGGGTATAAATTGCTGCAAGATCTTGAGTTCGTAAGAAATCTTGCAACAATTCACCAACGTTAAAAAATTAGCAGCAATCGCAACCAACTTTTACGGTTTCCACATATTTTGTGCAAACGCCACAAGAGGTGCAGCTCACCTTTTCTTGAGTTTTGATATCATCGCCACAACAATTTGCGAAAGCAGACGCCCCACAAGCAAAAAAGCCTAACAGAAAAGCTACGATCTTCATGTTTTTTCTCCAAAATGTTTTTATAACAGTATCATAACAGCAGAGAATGAATATATATCTAATAAAATACTAAAAAAATTTTTCTATTCATCTGAATAAGAATTAAATTTATTGTTTTCTTCCTGACGCCATGCTTGTTCTTTATTCAGCTTTTGTCGCAGATCTCCTTTTGTAAAAGCCACCTCTACACCGCGACTGGCCCACAACAAAGAATAGACCATCTTAGAAACCGCACTCAAAGCCTCATTAATTTCTTTGGTAAGAATAGGCTCTATATTCAAGTGATTGGCCTGGTTGTATTCCAAAAAAGTCTTTAAAACAAGTTCTTGCATACAAAAAGTATACGTCATCACATAAATCAAATTCCCGTCGGGATCCGAGGGAGATTGGGTAAGGGCTCCGATTAAAACATCTTTGCAAGAAAGATGCAGAGGTGTCTTTCCTACAAAAGGCTTTAATGGTAAAGGAGGAATCACTTCTGACATGTTTTCTTGTGAAAACACCATATCTTCAGCCATCACACAAACGGGCCATAAAATCAAAGCAGCAAAAAAACGCCAGCTAAAATGGTACAGAAAATTATACAAGGGAACAAAATCTCTTTTACTCAGAGCGCCTCCTAGGGGAATCGAACCCCTGTTGCCGCCGTGAGAGGGCGATGTCCTGACCGCTAGACGAAGGAGGCAATACTCTATATCATTATAACTTTTTTACCCTATAAATCAAGGGACTTGATCATAAACAAGGTGCAAGGGTTTGGACCAATCTAAGGCGCATTTTTCTAGACGCTTTTGCACATAAGAACTAGGGTTTAAGGCCACAATTTCCAAAGCATTCTGCCACACCGCGAAGTCTTGAGTACTGTCCCCAAGATAAGTAAAAGGTTGACCTCGACTTAAAATCAGATCTGCCTTTTTCTGCCCCACAAGATGACATTCCCTTGTGCTGCCAAAAACATCCTGAAAGCAACCTAAAAAAGTGTTCACCTTTTGAGCTACAGATCTATGGGCTCCGGTGGCAAGAAAACAAGGAATATGATGGGTCCGACACAAATTAATAAACTCTAACACAACCGGGCGGTAAGGCCAGGTTTGAGCCTGAAAGGAAACCCGAGTACTGATGTATTCTTTAAAGCAAGACCAAGAATATGAAGGCGTTTCCCATATCCAAAAGGGTAGGTATTTTAAAGCTTGCGGGAAAAAAAAGTAAAGCGAGCTGGTGCGCAGTAAGGTAAAATCCAAGTCAATGTAAACAGGTCTAGGATTTTGAACAAGTTGCAAATCCTGAAAAAGAGTACCGGCTTGGTAGTGAAGAATAGACATAGAAAAAAAACAACAACCTACCCTTATTATAAAAGCACCTCACTTGAAAAGAAAATGGGGGCATTTTAAAAATATTCAATTCAATAGATTGAATAAGGTCCGAATTATTTATTTATTTTTATTGATCAAGATGATTGTATTTTATTATTTTTTTGATTTTTTATATATTTTTATTAAAAAGATCTTGCAAAAATGGCTTCATTTTTCCAATAATAAAAGAAAGATCATAAAAACTCGCATGCTATATAGTTCCGCCATTTACGAAGTATGTATCTTATTACTAGGGAGCTTGGTTGCTTTTTTGGTCTGTCGTCCTTTAAAAATAAACCTTTTCTTGGGCTATCTGGGTTTAGGCATGGTCTTGGGACCCAGCGGCCTGGGCATTTTAAAAGGAAGCTCTTTGATGCACTATTTCGGCGAACTAGGAGTCCTGTTCTTTTTGTTTGCGGTAGGCTTAGAAGTCCCTTGGCACCGCTTATTGGCTCTGCGATATTATATTTTTGGTTTAGGAGCTTGCCAAGTCATCACCTCATCCCTAGCCCTGTGGGGCTTAGGTGCTTTAGGAATCCAACCCACCGGAGTGGCATTTTTAATGTCTTTGGCCTTATCTTTTTCTTCCACCGCAGTCATTTTGCAGTTGCTTGCGGAACGTTTCGAACTGACCACCTTAGTAGGGCGTGTTTCTTTAAGTATTTTACTGTTCCAAGATTTAGTAGCCGTTGCTTTATTTGCCAGCTTAGGGGTCTTATCCGGGCCTTACACCCAAGGAGCTTGGGGGACGTTAGGCTGGCTTGCTTTGGGGGTTGTCTTGACAGTGCCTGTCCTTAAAATTCTGGCTTTTGTCGTAGAAAAATTATTTCGTTTGTATCAAAAAGGTGACTTTGTTCTGCCGTGTATCGTTTTGATGGTCATTGGAATGGGCTTGTGGGGGGAGTACTGGGGCTTATCTGCCGAAGCAGGTCCTTTCGTGCTAGGCATGATGCTGGCAGGTACTCCATGGCGTCATCAGATGGCAGGGGAAATTCATTCTTTGCGTACTTTCTTTATGGCCACTTTTTTTATGGCAGTAGGACTGCAAGTGGATCTGGCGATGTGTTTGAAGTTTTTGCCAACCATTTTGAAAGGATGGGCCCTTTTAACAGGTGTAAAATGGGTGTTGATGCTGGGTATCAGTTTCATCTGGCGACTATCCTGGACTTCAGGGGTTCAAATTGCCTGTTTGCTGTCGGGAACCAGTGAATTTCTGTTGATTTTCCTAGGCCAAGAATATATACAAAAGCTTTTAGGGCCTCAGTACGTCCAAATCTTTTTAGGAATCAACTTTCTGTCCATGAGTGCTACGCCTTTGGCATTTTGGGGAGTCCGTTTTTTATTAGATTTAATAAAAAGAAAATGGTCTTTTCAAGGCACCAGAGAAAGCCTGCAAGAAAAACATGACATTATCATTGCCGGATTCGGTCATGTAGGACAAACAGTAGCTCGTATCTTAGAACACAACTTGTTATCTTTTTTGGTGGTTGATTATGATGTCCTGCGTGTTGAAAAAGCCCGTAAGCAAGGGTACGCAGCCCTGCAAGGAGATGCACGAGACTTAGAATTCTTGAAAAAAATTGGTATTGCTCATGCAAAGCTTTTCTTGTTAACTTATGGCCATCAAAAAGCTTGTGTGGAATTGGTAAGAACCGTGGGTAAAAAATTCCCTCATGTCTATACCTGTGTACAGGTCCAAAACCATCAACAAGCCATCTTATTTGCAGGACTAGGAGCTCATATTATCATCCCACAGGCCGTAGAAGCAGGCATTCAAATGGCTGCCACAGGTTTAGAATGTCTGGGATTTTCACCAGAGCATGCTCAGCAAATGACGTGCTTGTCTCAATCTTCTCTCCCTGGTGCTCTGGGAGGAACTCATGCAAATTAACTTTTTACGCTCTGCCTTTTGGGTCAGTGCTCTAACCATCCTATCCCGGTTAACAGGTTATTTAAGAGATTATTTTATCTTGAACCTGCTAGGAGTAGGGATTGCCAGCGATGCTTTGGCTTTGGCTTTAAAAGTCCCTGCTTTTTTCAGGCGGGTCTTTTCTGAAGGCGCCTTTCAAGCTGCTTTTGTGCCTGCCTTTACACATATCAGAGATCAGAAAGGTTCAACAGAAGCCTTAGCATTTGCCTCTCGGGTTTTATTGTGTTTACTGGGAATGTTGCTGCTTTTGGTAGCTGTGGGAGAATTCTACTTCCAACCTTTAACAAAATTCCTATTTCCTGCCAAACCTCAAACTCAACAGCTTTTTTTCGAATTAGGATGCATCACCTTTCCCTATATTATCTTGATTTCTTTGGGGGCTTTTTGGTCTGGAATTGCTGGAGTTTATGGACGATTCGGATGGGTAACCTTTTCTTGTACCCTGGGCAACCTCTTTATTGTGGCATGGGTTCTGTCGATGCGTTGGATCAAAGGCAGCCAGTTGCCTATGGTCTATGCCCATTGGTTTGCTTGGGCTGTCCTCTTGTCAGGCATTTTACAGTGGCTCTGGACTCTGTGGGGATGTTGGCGTTTGAGCATTTGGGTTCCTTTTAAAAAACCTCAATGGGACTCAGCTTTAAAAAAATTTTTCAGGCGTTTTTTTGCTTCTTTTTTAAGTGTAGGAGTCATGCAAGTCAACGCTTTGATTGGTCTTATCATCTCTGCACGCTTTCTTTCTGTAGGAGGTATCACTTACTTAAACTATGCAGATCGTCTGAATCAATTACCTGCCAGTTTGATTGGTGTTTCTTTAAGTACAGTCCTTCTACCCGTATTGTCTCATCATATGGCTTCTGGAGCGTGGGAAAAAGCCTGGCGCAGTGAAAACTATACTTTACGCTTGGGTTTGATATTAAGCACTCTGACGGCAGTTGTCATGTATTTTTTTGCTCTGCCTATCGTTGTCACCTTATTTGGCCATTTAGTGGGCAAACTATCCTTTACAGACCTCCAACAAATGGCTCTGACTTTAAAAATTCTTTCTCTGGGTCTTCCTGCCTATATTTTAATTAAAATTTTAAATACGAAGCTTTTTGCCAGCGGGTTTAATAACGCCGCCTTTTATGGCTCCATCATGAACGTGATCAGTGACATCATTTTCAGCTTCGCTTTGGTCAACTCTTGGCAGCATCTAGGTTTGGCTACTGCCATCACTTTAGCCGCTTGGACCAACGTTACTTTTATCATGTGGTATTTAGTATCACGAAAAAACTGGCGTTTACTACCTTCAACCGGACGCTTTGTAGGGCGCTTATTGCAAGTCACTGGCATACTTTCAGGGTTATCTTTTTTGGTGGCCAAAGGTTTATCTATCTTCCAAGAGGCTCATTTTGTCATCAAATTAGGAACTTTAATAGGGGGATTAATCTTTATAGCTCTCCTTGGGTGCTTTTTGATGTTGCAAAGACGTGCTCTGAGTTGGGCTCATTTTCGTTTACTTCAAAAACATTTTTTTCAAAAAGCCAATAAAAAATAATAGATCTTATTTATTTTGCGTTTTATTGAATGTTATAAGTTATATTGTTCAAAATATAACTTTATTAAAACGTGTTTTTTTTACTTTTGATACTTTCTATGACCCCTCCTTTATGGGCCCGCCCCGGCGATATTCATACGATAACGAACATGCTCAACGCCCGTCCTCCTTATCCAGATCCTTTGGTACAATCTGCCGGAGGCTTTTCAGACCCCTTCAACTTAACCCCTTATCCATCCAAAATGCTATACGCCTCTGCTTCTGCTGTCAAAGCTCTGGAAGCAGGTCAAGGATCACAAGTTACTCCGGTTTCCAGTCTACCCAAATACAAAGAAAGAATTATAGGACAACCCCCTAAAGGATCTTACTCTGTCACTGTTTTGCTAAGCTAAACAGCCATACCCTAAAAAAATATTAGAAAATTTTCAGACAGAAAAATTCTACAATTAAATTTTTACTATTTTTTATCTATTTTTTTCTAGTATTTTTATGTGAAGTTTTTTAAAAATAAAAATGTTTAAATTTTTTTTATGTTTTGTTCTCTTGAACGTTCCTGGTTTTGCTAAGAATTGTTCAGAGCCTAACAGATGTCCAAAGTCTGGATGTCCCGTCACCTCTAAACAATCCATTCTCGAAAAAGATTCTGCAGAAGACTCAGAAGATGAAATAGAAAATGGCGTTTTGGAACAGGTGGGCAGCCTTTTAAAAAATTGGTGGGAAAAAACCAAACAACAGTCTTCTCAAACCCTAGAATCAGCCCTAGACTCCGCTTATGATTGGGGAGAAAAAGGCCTGGGAAGATTTCAAGAGTATGTTATTCCTGTGTTTTCAGGCGGCTTTTCTGCCCTGCAGCAAACAGCGCAGGATCTTTTCCAAAGGACTCAAGAAGATTTTACTCAGAAACCAAAAAAACAAAAATCCCAGTCTATTCGTACTATCCATAAATGGTCTGAAGGAAACAACCACAACGTCAGTATTCATCAAGAGGAAAGATCATCAGACGGTGGTCTAAAAATCATTGATGTGACAAAAAACTTTAAAGAACCAGAGATTACGATAAAGGAGTTAGACAATGAAGAGAAAGACGTTCCGGAAGCAACAAGCGAGTTGGAAGATTCTTGAAGATCGCTTTTTTGCGAGTTTTTTAGAGGAAAGCAACACTTTTACCTCACAAGAAAGCTTTTTTGAGCTTGAAAGACCTTTATTTTGCCCCAATAAGCTATTATAATAAAAAATAGTTGCCGGGTTAGCTCAGTTGGTAGAGCGGCTGATTTGTAATCAGTAGGTCGTTGGTTCAAATCCGATACCCGGCACTGTCAAATTATTTTTTTGGGATATTTTTAAGTCAATGACGATAGATCCAGTAGTGGTGATTGGAGCAGGACCAGTAGGGCTTTTTTCAGTATTTGCCTGTGGCATGTTGGGCATTCCCTGTTATGTGATAGACACCCTGAAAGAAGCCGGAGGCCAGTGCATGGCGTTATATCCTGAAAAGCCTATCTTTGATATTCCAGCTTATCCCGCCATCACCGGCAAGAACTTGATTGAACAATTAAAAGAACAAGCTGCTCCTTTTAAGCCGCGCTATTTTTTTCAAAAAGAAGTTCAAAAACTCCTACCTCAAAAAGATGGGGGTTTTTTGGTCCAATTATCAGACCAAGAATCTCTTCAAGCCAGTGCTGTTTTGATCTGTACCGGCGGGGGGCAATTTACCCCTAAGCGTCCTCCTTTAAAAGAAATTGAAGACTTTGAAGGATCGAGTATTTTTTATCATATTACTGATCCAGCGCTTTTTCGCAATAAACGCGTTCTTATTGCCGGAGGAGGAGATTCGGCCTTAGATTGGGCCTTAGAGCTCAGCACCAGTGCTGAAGTCACTTTAATTCACCGTCGCCACCAGTTTAAGGGGCAGGACCACAGTCAAGAAAAGTTGCAGGATGCCATTGCAGAAGGACGCATACGGTTAATGGTCCCTTTTCAACTGGCGGGCCTAAAGGGACAACAGGGACAACTTAGAGCCGTTCTTCTTGTGGACGACCAAGAGGCTGTTGTAGAGATAGAGACTGATTATTTACTGCCCTTCTTTGGTCTGGACATCCAAAAAAGTCCTTTTCAAGATTGGGGACTAGACGTTGAAAAGGGTACTTTAAAAATTGATCCTGCCACCGGTCAGACCAACATTCCAGGTATTTATGGAGCAGGGGACTGTGTCACTTACCCTCATAAACTCAAGCTCATCCTCACAGGATTTGCCGAAGCCTGTCAGGCTGCTCATTTCATCAAAAAGACCTCGGGACAACCTTATAAGTTTCAGCATTCCACTAGTAAAGGGGTCTTAGGTTTTTAAAAAAAGTCTTTTTAAGGATCTGGCTTTACAAACATAACATTCCAATTTAAAGTTCTGGAAGTTCAATATGAACACAGGTGTATTCATTTTCTTGGGATAATTGAATCTTGCCTTCATGGTCGTAAATGATTTTTTGGACGATAGCCAGTCCCAAACCAGTGCCTCGCTCTTTGGTGGTGACATAGGGATCCCATAGAAAAAGAAGAGGATCTTGAGGGAGCCCAATACCGTTATCTTTAATAAAAATTTGCAAAGAACTGGCTTGTTTTATAATAGAAAAAGTAATGATTCCCCGGTATGAATCTTGCGACTGATCTTTTTTTTCCGTAATCGCTTCCACAGCATTTTTGATAACATTTGAAAAAACCTGTTCCAGTTGTCCTTCATCACACTTCCATAAGGTTTGGGCGCTCATGTTGTGAGTATGTAGCTCAAAGGTTACCCAAGGATAGGCTTCTTTTTGAAACGTGATCATACGCTGAATCATTTTCATCACAGCGCTGGGATGAAAAACAGGGTTAGGCATACGGGCAAAAGAAGAAAATTCTGAAATCAACTGACCAATATATTCAACTTGCTGAATAATGGTTTCAATGCACTCTTCAAAGGTCTGAGGATCTTTCTGAATCAAGGGCAAATAACGTCTTTTTAATCTTTGAGCAGAAAGCACAATAGGGGTCAGGGGGTTTTTCACCTCATGAGCCACCCGCCGGGCTACATCCTGCCAAACTGCTTTTTTTTGGGCTAAGATTAAGTTGGTAATGTCATCAAAAGTGACAATCACACTATCTAAATCTGCAGAAGCTGTCGCATAGAAATAAAAAATTCGGGGATGTCCGCCATGGGAAAGGGTCAGTTGCGCTTCATGAGCTCGCTCGGGCTGGGCTAATGCTTTCTCAAACAGAGGCTGACACTGAGGAAAAAGCGCGGTGAGTGTGGTCTGAGGACTTTTTAAAGGGAGCAGACTTTCAGCCTTATTGTTAAAAAGTAAAATCTGTCCCTGTTTATTCAGGCTCAAAACCCCGGAAGAAACGCCCGCTAAAACATTTTTAATGAATTGATGACGTTCTTTAAGGTGTTGGTTGGTAATGGTCAAACGTTGTTCTTTCAAACTCATTTCCATAACCATGGCATTAAAGGTACGAATTAAGCTGGTCAGTTCTTGAAAAGAAGTTAAACCTTTCTGATCAACTTGTTCCAGACGTCCTTGACGAATGGCTTGCGCCGCATTCAAAAGACGACTGATGGGCACTGTTAACCCTTCCGAAAAGCGAAATCCTCCATAAATAGCTGTCAGTAACAGGCATATACTGAATAAAATAAACAGAATAATAAACTGAGTCGTAAACTTTCGTTGCTGGAAAAAAAGATTTTGGTAAGCATCTATAGCTTCATTGGCATGCGTAATGCCGTCGATCACCGTCTTATCAATGTCTTTGGCCATCAATAAATACGTGTTTCGAAAATGCTCGGGATCAGAAAATTCTAAAGATACTACGGCAAAAGTGCGACCATCGGTCGGTTCAGAAAAAAAGCAAGCGCCTTTCATGCGTGCTGTTTTCAGTTGTTCTTGAGTCAACAAATCTAGGCGAAAAAGTAAAGGAGCCGCCAATTGAGAACGCGCCAAAACTTCTTTGTTGACTCGAAAAATCCATCCCTTTGACGTGAGGTGAGGCACTTCTTTAAAAATGACAATCTCGGATTGGGCAATCTTTTCAAAAAAACTCAGAAAATACTGGACTCGATCTTTATAAAGGCTGAAAAAATCGTCCGAAGAATGCGGAACCTGGGAAGCCGCCAGTTCGGCGCTGAAAATATTCAAAGACGTCACGACGGACTCGGTAGTGTACTCTAAAACTTTTGTGTGTTCCTTTAAATATCCTTGAGCCACGCTACGGGCCCGATCCAGAGCTGTACGAACGCGATCATGAAACCAAGCTTGCAAACCGAGCTCTAGAAAAATCAAAGAAAAAAGCGCCATAATCAAGCATGGAACAATGACAAAGCTTGCAAATACGCTGATGACTTTTAATCGAAAAGGATTGCGCTGACTCTGTCGGTGATAAGAAAAAATCTTATAAACCAAAAAACCATTTAAGACCAACAAACCAAACCCCATCAAGAAAAAAATGGGCAAATGCGCGCTGTTAAAAAAACCCAAAATCATCAGGCTTAAAAAAATACCCCCAACTAAAGGAATATATTTTTTTTTCATACAACCTCTGCAGAACACGTTTGGTCCACAGATATGGGGCCTGCTTCATGCCAACGAGAATAAAAGTCTTCAATCAATGCTTGAACTTGGTGGGAACAATCACTGGCAAAGACCTCCTTACGAAACGTACTGCCCATAGGAATACCCTTACTGTACCAACCTAGGTGCTTACGAGCAATTTTCAATCCATGCTCTTTGCCATAATGGGCCAAGGTTTCAGTAAAGTGTTGTTGAACAATGGCTTTTTGCTGTAGGGCCGAAGGTTCGGGCAAAATAGTCTGATCTTTCAAAAAAGTGGCGATCTGAGATAAAAACCAAGGTCTACCGTAGGTTCCCCGTCCTACCATCACGCCTTGCACTCCGCTCTGAAGACAGTCCTGGGCTTTTTGAACTCGGGTGATATCTCCGTTTCCAATGACCGGCAAAGGGCAGCTTTTTTGAAATTGCCCAATAAAATTCCAGTCTGCTTGTCCTGTAAACAATTGACAGCGTGTACGGCCATGTAAAGTGACCCAAGCCAAACCTTCTTGATGGGCAATGTGGGCGATCTTTAAAGCATTCAGGTGATGATGGTCCCACCCCATGCGCATTTTGACGGTAACAGGCACCTTCACAGCGCCCGCTACTTTTTTGAAAATCTCTACGACCAGTTTTTCATTTTGCATTAAGGCTGCCCCTGCATAACTGTTCACAGCAATTTTTTTGGCAGGACATCCCATATTAATATCAATCAAGCAAGCCCCTAAATCTTCTGCTAATTTTGCAGCTTGGGCCATCATTTCCGGATCATTTCCCACAATTTGCATAGCCTGAGGCCCCAGGTTATGATCTAGGCTGGCTCTTTGAAGAGTTTTTTTAGCCTGGTGAATAATAGCCCAGCTGGCCAACATTTCACAAAAGACCAAATCAACCCCAGGAAAACTTTGCACCATCTTGCGAAAAGGAAGATCGGTCACCCCTGCCATAGGGGCAAGAGCAATCAACGGAACAGAAAAAGGGGCCATTATCTAGGAATTTTTTAAGCACTCTTCTACAGTATGAAGAAAAGAAGATAAAAAGAAAATAGATTGATTAAAAGTCAATCAGTAAACAAAATGTGTCATTATCGTCAGAAAAGAGCGGACACAACTTCAGATGTCTCTTACACCCCTTTCTATTCATGCTCATAGGATAAGAGCTCTTAAATTTTGTCTTTTTAAGGCCTACTAAATGGTATATTGATTTTCAGATTTTATAAGAAAAACTGAAAAACTCTAAAAGGATTCATTGCAGACTGATTTTAGTGTGCTTAAGGCTCCCTTCGAAAAATCGCACCAAAGCATTTTCCTGTAAAATGGAAAACACATAAAGATCTTTGTTGTTTTCTTCTGCTAAAGCAAAAGCCACCTGATCCATAACCTCTAGTTTTTTTTCTAAAACTTCAGAATATCGAATCTGGGGATAAAAGACGGCTTCAGGATTTTTAAAAGGATCCTGATCGTACACACCATCGACTGAACTGGCCTTTAAAACAGAAGAACATTCTAGCTCGCAAGCTCGAACAACCGTAGCTGTATCGGTGGTCACAAACCCTGAACCGGTTCCCCCCACACAAATAACCACCTCTCTTTGGTCTAAAGCACGCCAAGCTTTTTGCGCAGAGTAAGGCTCTCCAACCCCCTGACAAGGCCCACAAGATAGCACGCTGCTACGCCCCCCTTGCCGTTTCAAAGCCGCCTGTAAAGCCAGCCCATTCATAGCCGTAGCCAACATGCCAATCTGATCTGCAACCACCCGGGGGCACCATTCTTGATGTGCACCCCTAAAAAAATTACCCCCTCCGGGGACAATCACCCATTGATAATCCGCCAACTGAACCAGTTGCTGACAGATGCTTTCCAGTAAATCAGGGCACAAACCTTGTCCACGCCCCAAAGCCTCACCGGAAAGTTTTAAAAGAATACGACTGCCTTTGGCGATCATACACTTTGTCCTAAAGCCAAACGTCGTACTGCTGCCAAACGTATTGCACTTCCCATCTCTTTTTCTGCATCTTTCAGCACATCTTGCACAGTCTTAGAAGGATCGCACACAAAAGGCTGCTGCTCTAAAACACATTCCTCAAAAAATTTCCGCAAACGTCCTTGAATCATTTTCTCAACAATTTCCTGAGGTTTCCCGCTTTCTTGCAACTGCGCCCTTAAAATATCCTCTTCTTTTTTAACAACATCCTCAGGAACTTCTGAAATCTGACAATAGGCCGGATTGATGGCAGCTACGTGCATAGCAATTTTTTTACCCAGTTCCATTAATTGAGCTTCGTCAGCCCCTTCTGATTCCAAAGCGACCAAAACAGCTATTTTGCCCATCCCTGGCCCTGCGGCACCATGAACATAGCTGGCAACCACGCCAGAGGGAACTTCTAACCCATCCAGATGCGTACACACAACGTTTTCCCCTATTCTAGCAACAGCTTCTAGAATTTTTTCTCTTACGCCTTTTTCATGAAAAACCTCCAAAGAAACCGGAAAGAGCTCATGGGCCTGTTCCAATAACTCTTTGACCAAAGACTGAAAAAATTCATTCCTAGCCACAAAATCTGTCTCGCAGTTGACTTCTAAAAGAACTCCCTTAGATCCCTTGGAAAATGCTGCTACCACACCTTGACCAGTCTGACGGTCTTGTTTCTTGACTGCACTGGCAACGCCATGCTTGCGCAGCCATTCCACGGCTTTTTCAATATCGCCATCGCATTCTTGCAAAGCTTTACGACAATCCAATATTTTAGCCCCAGTTGTCTCTCTTAATTGCTTAATTCCTTCATGAATAGAACTCATTGCTCCCTCCTTTTAAACATCATAAAAGGAGCGTTTCTTCAACGCTCCACTTTTTTTAGGCCGATTCTTTTTTGACCGAAGCTGTAAATTTTTCGGCCAATTCATCCAGTAAATTCTGGTTCATGGCTCCGGCATCTTTATAAGGCTCTTCGATTTTCACTTCTTTGCCTTGTTTTTCCATTTCAGCTTGAAGACCAGCTACTGCCGCATTACTGACAGCTTCTATGTACAATTTAATAGCATCTACCGAATCATCGTTTCCTGGAATGACGTAATCAATAAAGTCTGGATCTCCGTTCGTATCCACCACACCTACAATAGGAATGCCCAATTTTTTCGCTTCTAACACGGCCGTCCTTTCATGGTAAACGTCCAGGATAAAAACCATATCGGGAAGATCGCCCATAGAACGAATACCACCCAGAGCTTTTTCTAACTTGTCGCGTTTACGGGAAAACTGCAACTGTTCTTTTTTGGTATAGTTAACAAAATCAGGAGACTCAATCCTCTCATCCAGCTCAGTCAAACGATCAATAGAAGCGGACACAGTGCGCCAGTTGGTAAGAGTTCCACCCAGCCAGCGATGATTGACGTAATATTGACCACATTTTTCAGCCTCTTGACGAATAATGTCTTTAGCTTGATTTTTGGTTCCCACAAAAAGAAGACGCCCTCCGTTTTGGATGGTTTCAAAAACTGCCCCCAGGGCTTTTTTCAAACAAGCCACTGTCTTGGGTAAATCAATAATATGCACTCCATCATGGACCATAAAAGTATACTGGGCCATCTTGGGGTTCCAACGGCAAGACTTGTGGCCAAAGTGCACACCGCGTTTTAAAAGATCTTTTAAATTAAATTCAGGGGGAGTATAAACCATTTGATTCCTTCCAGTTTCCTTTGACGTGAAAAAGCTACAACAGCACCGGAATACTTTCCCACGAGCAAAAATTATTTATGAACCTGTATTCTAACCTCTTTTACGGCACATTTTCAACCCAAAACCTTTTCTTTAAAGCATAAAGATCCTTTTGTTGGCGCAAAAGGAAGAGCAACAGGAAGGTAGAATTTTTAAGAGTTACCCCTCTATCATAACAACAGGTCCTTAAAAAGTTGAATCCATTATGCAAGCGCACTATGCCCGCTATTACGTCAAGCAACTTCGAGGCTTTTATCAAGAAATAATCATTTTTTTTATCACCGGCTTTGTATCTTTTTTTTCTATTTTACCTCCAGTGACTTTTTCAATTCTTCTACTAATAGGTTGGGGAATTTTCTTATGGAAGCGCTCTGCCCCTTTACATATTGCGGCTCACTTAAAAATAGTGCTGGGCAAAACAAGCCAGCATTGGGAAAAGCACTACCAAAAAATAATTCCAACTTCTTTGCACCCACATCATCAGGAGGATTCTTATGACAAATCTTAAAGCCTTTAAAAGATCAGAAAGAAAATTGTTTTATCAAGATGCCCTTGTCTATTTTGGAGGTTTTTTGATGTTGGGGCTGGGGATGAGCCACATGCATCCCAGTGGGATGGGTACTTTTTTATGGGCATTGTGGGGAATAACTCTGTTTAGAAGATATTTTTCTATTTCAAATTCTTCCTTAGAGTCCTGGATTAAAAATAAACTCCAACACTTGGATTCCTGGGAACAACACCACGTGGAAAAATTGACTAACGATCAGGAATGGCCTTTTAAAAACAAGGTTCCTCTTGAAGGAAGTAAAGACTCCAAGTAACCTGCTTAAAAAGAAAAGGAGAAAACGGTGAAATGTTTTTCTAAAAGTTGGGGCACCCTGATGTGGGTTTTGGCCGCCACTTTTTACTTTATCGAAATTATCGTCAGAGCTTCTCTGGGCGTCATTTCTGAAAATTTATCAGCGGAGTTTCTGCTTACTGCCACTCAGCTGGGATCCTTGGCAGCCGTCTATAATTACGCCTACTCTCCGTTACAAATCCCTTTTGGCCTTCTTGTAGATCGTTGGGGACCCAGAAAGCTATTGGCCACCTGCTGTGGTTTATTTGGGGCTGCTACTTTTTTATTTGCATTAGCACCCCATTATTACGTGGCTTTAATCGCCCGTTTTTTTATCGGAGCAGGATCAGCCTGCGCCTTCATTGGATGTATACGTTTGGTCGTAGAGTGGTTTCCCCCTACTTTTTTCCCCTTTATGGTAGGGCTGACCAACGCCATTGGGTGCCTTGCAGGTATGGTTGCGGAATATCCTTTGGCAAAAGCTGTTTCTTTACAAGGGTGGCGCCATCCTTTTCTTCTCTTAGGGGGCGGAGGACTTGCGTTAGCTTTTCTAATTTGGGCTGTGGTCCGCGATCATCCCTGCCGCTCTACCAATATCTCAGAAGAGGTAGAGGCCCCTCAATCCGTAGGCTATAGTTTATGGCTTGTCATCAAAAATCCCCAAATTTGGCTTTCAGGTATTGTGGGGGGTGTTTTGTATCTACCTTTAATTGCTTTTGCCGAACTGTGGGCTATCCCTTTTATTCAAAGTGCCTACGGTATTTCCCATGAACAAGCAGCTTTAAGTGCCACAGCCATTTATGTCAGTTTTGCCGTTGGAAGCCTATGCATGCCTTTTGTGTGTAAAAGGCTAAAAAGTTATAAAAAGACTATCTTCTTAGGAGGTTGCATCGCAGCTTTCAGTATGAGCCTTTTATGTTTTTCAAAACATATTCCCTTTTATTTGGGAGTTTGCCTATGTAGCATCACAGGTCTGGCTATTGGAGTTCAAGTGTTAGTCTTTACCTTGACCAATGATCATGTAGACAAAAGCGTCAGTGGAATTGCCAGCGCTTTTACCAATTGCTTAATTATGTTTATTGCAGGTTTCAGCCAGCATTTTTTGGGACACATCATCGACAAAAATCTGTCTACCCCCGGCCAATATACTTATGGTGACTATCAAAAAGCCATCGCTTTGATTCCGTTAGCAATTTTAGCGAGTTTTTTCTTTCTGTTTTGGGTTAAAGATACGTATCAAAATCAGACGTCCTCTTCTGAAGCCCCATAAGCAGCAGACATCAAACCATGCCAGCGGTCCAAGGCACCTTGTAAAATCACCGCTGCTGCGTGATGATCGATTTGATCATCTTTATGCCCCCCTCTTAAAGCTTGTACAGCTCCAGAACTTAACCGTTCATCCCACAATGCTAAAGGCCAGGGGCTGAAAGCAGCCATCCGTAGAACAAATTGCTGAACTTTTTGACAGTTTTTACCTTCTGTGCTATCCAACAGTAAAGGCCACCCCACAACAATCCCTACACATTTATAGTCTTGATAAACATCTTTAATTTGTTCAAAAACCCATCTATCGGATTTTCTTTCTAGAACTTTTAGGGGAAGTGCGATCTTTTTTTCATCATCCGAGACCGCCAGACCCAATCTTTTCTTCCCCCAATCAAGTCCTATACATGCTCCCTTCTGTTGACAGCCAGGAATGCTTATCCACCGCTCCAGAGCAAAATTTTGAAAAGAAAACTCGCTCACACTTTATACTCAACTGAGCGAATGAAATAGGATTTTTCCCCTCCCGGAGTGCTAAATTCAAAGCGGGCTCCTAGCTCTTTACCAATTAAAGCCCTAGCCAGACGAGATTCAATGGACAACTTCTGCTGTTGCACATCTGCCTCATCACTGCCTACAATTTGGTAACAAACTTCCTTATCTTCATCTTCATCTACCAAAATAACTGTTGCCCCAAAACAAATTTTTGTTCCGGACAACGTCGCAACATCTACAATATGGGCCCGAGACAACTTATCTTCCAGCTCGCGAATGCGTTTTTCCAGCTGGTACTGTTTTTCTTTGGCTGCCTGATATTCTGCGTTTTCTGAAAGATCTCCGTAACTGCGCGCCCGCGCAATTTCTGCGGCCACATCTAAACGTTTGTTGGTCATAAGGTCTTTAAGCTCTCTTTGAAGCTTTTCATACCCATAAGTTGTCATAGGGAGCGTGTGTGTCATCTTCTATACCCTCTGTGCAAACATAGGCTTGGAGTATATCCAAAAAACACAAAAAAAACAACACGCTTCCTGTCTTTAGGGATAAAATCGCGAAGACCGCCGTCTCCCCAAGGTTTCCGCCCTCCCGTCATCCTTATGCCCAGTTTTGACCTTACTCGAAGACCTGTTTGGTGAACCGGGCCCAATATACTGGCCTATCTGCTCTCCTTTTGTAGGATACCTGGGACGATGATTTTCAAAATGATAAGCCCGTCCTGCAATACTTCCGGGGTCAACGGCGTTCACATAGTAACCCGGTTGGTACAAGTTTGAAACAAAAAGATCCCAGTCTTTTAAAGGTTTGGCCGAAGATGTTGGACTGTCCACGGACTTTTCTGTGTCTGTTTTTACGGATTTTTTTTGAGATTTATAAGCCTGCAAATTTTTAAAAAGTGTCTTGAAGCTAAAATCAACAGGTAAATTTCTTAGAATTTCTTGCAAAAATTCCTTGCGATCAGAAGACAAGTATGTGGCATTGAGTTTCTTAAACAATTTGTTATCCAAATTTTTTATCTGAAAGTAGTTCATTAAGAGTTTTTTCAACACAGGTCCAGCTTTTTTATCATCTGCCAAAAAATCAGAAATCTTCCTAATCCAGTTCTGTTGAATTTTTAGTTTAGAATTTTTTATCCTGCGGGATCTTCTTTTTTTAGGAATAGGTTGGGCATCAACGACACAGCTGCATGCCAGCACTATTCCTAAAACTAATTTTCTGATGCGCACGGCGTCCTCCTTTTGAAAACTATATAAGTATGTTATAAAATGATTAAACTTTTCGTTTACTTTTATCACTTTTTTTTTGGGAATTTCAAGGTTTGAGCAAAAAATCGTTTGACTTGATGGGGTTGCTTCGATCTATTTTGAATGTGGTTTTACCACTGACTTGCGCTTACTGTCATAAAGTCCTAGAAAGCAGGGGGTTGTGCAGTCATTGCTGGAAGCGATTTGTCTATTTAACAGGCTCTTTGTGTCAACGCTGTGGTGAACCTTTGGATCCTTTTACACAACACGCTTTGTGCGCTCAGTGTACCCTCTCACCTCCTTTTTTTCACAAGCATCGATCTGTATGGACCTACAATACCTACAGCAAATATCTGATTATGCAGTTTAAACACGGGCACCAACAATGGCTGATTCCCTTTTTGGGCCAAATGATGCTAAGTCCGTTATGGCAACTGTCCGTCCCTTATAATGGAATTGTTCCTGTTCCCTTACATTGGAAAAAATTGGCTCAGAGAGGCTTTAATCAAGCTGCTCTTTTGGCTTGTTGGTTAGGCCGCCATACGGGAATTCCTGTTTTTGTAGATGGGCTGATACGTATTCGCCAAACACCCTCACAAGGCATTCAAAGCCGAAAAAAACGTACAGCTAATGTACAAAATGCTTTTGAATTAGGCTCTTTGCCCATCACAGTAGGCTCTAAAATTCTTTTGATCGATGATGTTTTTACCACTGGAGCCACCCTAAATGCCTGCAGCCAAACTTTATTTCAGGCTGGGGTTAAAGAAATTGGAGCCCTTACTTTAGCCAAAGTTCTTATACCTGAAACTTCACCCTCTTTTTGACTCTTGTAAAAACGATCATTTTTTATCTCCAGATTCCAAATCTAGGATCCCCGAACCATTTTTAAAACGCCCTTCATCCCGTCAATGATAAATCAAACCTTAAAATCTATTGAAAGAGCTCATCTACACAAAAATAATATTTGAAAAGAGTCACTTTTTAAATTTTAAAAATGTTATGTTCAAAACCAAATAATATGGGAAAAGCCCTAAAATCAGGCCAATATTTGAAAATTTTTAGCTATTCAAAAGAACAAAAATTTTTGGACAATACTCTTATTCACATATAAAAAAAGGGAGGCTTAGCACCCCCCTTTTTTCTGGACAGCCCCATCACTCCTTAGAGCGTTGAGCTAGGCCCTGCTTCTGCTTCAGCCGCCTGCAAGCGTTTTGTATAGTCTTCAGACAAAGACTTTACAGCCCAAAGCCACCAAAAGGTGATTCCCACCAATATCGCTCCCAAGATGGGAACGTTAAGCTGAGGCATTGAAATGGTTTTTGTCACCAATTGAGACACAATCTGAATGACACTGCCTCCCGACTTTCCGGCACGTCCACCCAGAACGTCCACCGCCGCTTTACCTTTAACTTTTTCTTCTTCGTTCCCGACAATGAAGGCCATTTCTTTTGTAGGATCAAACAAAGAGTATTTAGTTCCTTTACTGAGAACGTTTTGAATCAATCCTAAGATGACTGCGACTTCCAAAGCGCTGCTGCCGATGATCTGACAAAAACCAGCTAGATGATCTTGGAAAACCATGAATGCAAAGAAGCCCGCCCCGGTAATCATAACAACCCAGGGTGTTAAACTGGCCGCAAACAACCAACCCACTTTTAAAAGGTTTTTACTGACTAAAATCAACAGCATAGTCGCCAAACCTGTCCCAATAAAGCTCTTTCCTATAAAAGAACTATAGGCGCCAGGATCTTTTTTCCCCGTCGCAGGATCAATAAAGTACAAGCTAACACTTTCCTTCCATAATACTTCCACGATATTAATGGTGATCCCATAAGCCAATACCAGCACCATGATGTACCAAAGGTAACGAGACTTCATTAAAAATAAAGCACTGTCTTTTAGGCTCATTTTTACTTTTTCTTTTTTCGCTTTCCCAGCGCCAAATTTTTGTTCCTCAGTCAGTACATTGCCTTTATGCATCCACCAATACATGAGTCCAATCAAGAGGCAGCCCAAAACCACACACCCTGTATAGACCTGCACCTGAGTTGTAAAATCTTTCTCTCCGGTCGGTAAACGAACTTCTTTAAATAACTTGTCTCCAAAACCTGTCAGAACACCCGCAGCCACCAATCCTAAATTGGCATAAAAGCCGTACATAGGGTAGAATCGCTTGGCTTGTGAAGTGGGCGTAATTTGATTAGCAAACTGCCAAAACAACAAAGCCACAGCCACGTTGCCCCACAACTCCGCCATCAGATAAAATAAACTAAACAACCAATACCCTACCGCCGGAATAGCAGGAGCTAGTTTTGGGTAAGCCAACATAGTGGCCTCAATCCACTCCGGCGACGCATTTAAGTAGGCCCTTGCAGGGTAAAATACAAAAGCAAACAAAAGAAAAAAAGCTGCAAAAGGAAACAGCGTACTGTAATAAAGCTTTTGCCTAGAAAGCACATTGCTGAGCTTAGCATACCCAATTACCGTGAAAATTGCACACGGCGTTACAAGCCCCATCTTCACCCAAGGAAGAGTAAAACTCCCAGAATGGGGAGCGTTGACTAACAAAGAATCCTTCAAGTTCCGGACAGTGGTATAGTTAAACAACACCCAAAACATGATAACAACCATCGGCAAAAAGATTTTAACTTCGTCCGAAAATACCGGCCACAATCGCTCTCGCCATTTACCCATCGCAGGGGTTTGTGAATTTAGCATTTTTCCTCTAGCTACGAGGCCTCTGCAGCCTCAAAAAAACTAATTTCATTATAGCTTTTATGCCTTTGTGATTACTAGAGGTATTTATTCACAACTTGGTTTGCGTGTGTTTGCATTTTTTTCGTTTTTTGACTTTTAAAGCTTTAGAAAACAGGCGCGTCCAGAAAAAATTCTCTAGATTTCATTGATTTTTTTTAGCAAACCGATTTAAATAAAAGAAAAACTGGGGTATATCTTGGGAAAACCAGATCATTCAAATACTTCAGATAAAAAACCCCACTATCTGGGCCATCGTTCTCGTTTGAAAGAGCGCTTTCAAAGTGCTCCTGGGGCCCTTCCTGACTATGAACTTTTAGAACTTTTTTTAGGGTGGCTTTATCCCCGCAAAGATGTTAAGCCTTTGGCCAAAGAGCTGTTGGAAGAGTACGGCTCTTTATGGTCGGTGTTTCACAATCCCAAAAACAGCCCCTGTGCTGTGGGTTTTTTGTGCGTGCGCGAGCTGTGCCGCCGTCTGATCATCAAAGAAATTCAGGGTCGTCCTTTACTGAATTCCCTCAGTAAAGTTTTGGAATACTGTCATTTAACGATGGGGCATTTAACCTATGAAACGTTTCACCTCTTTTTTTTAGATCGCAAAAATTTTCTGATTCAAGAAGAAAGTTTTCAAAAAGGCACTCTGGACGAAGTGGCTCTTTACCCCCGCAATGTGATGGCTCGGGCGCTAGAAGTCAATGCAGCCGGCCTTATTTTGGTCCACAACCATCCCTCGGGGGATCCTACCCCTTCCAAATCAGATGTTTTGCTGACGCAACATCTTGTAGAAGTTCTGGGGCCTTTTAAAATTCAAGTTCTAGACCACCTTATTATTGGAAAATATGCCCACTTTTCTTTTCGCGAGCAAAATATTTTGTTTAAAAAAACGAACCCATAATTTCTTTTAACGGTTTCTTTTTATTTTTTTAATACTGTGAATTATTATGAAAAACAAATAAAAATATTGAAATTGTGTTTTGTGTCTTTTATGATCTGACCATGGGCTTAGAGCAAACAGTGCACTAAGCGACCGATAACTTGGAGGACGAAATGAATAAATTACACACCTTATTACTGGCATTCAGTGCTATGACATCTGCAAAAATCTGGGCCGATGGGCCAGCGTTGCAAGGGGCTGCATTGCAAGCTCCAGCACTGACCACATCCTCAGAGGCTAAAGAATCTCCATTCAAGAAACTGATAGAGCTCTTAGCAAAGGCAAAGCAGAAACAATCTTCTGCGGCCCAAGAATCCTCTGCATTACAAGGGATTGCACAGCCCAGTATCAGTTCGGCAGAAGATCTTGTCTCTCTGGTCAAATCTCAAAACCTCAGCTTTAAAGATGCCTTAGAAAAAATGGGGGTTAATGTCGCTAAACGTTTTTCTAAAAGACTCAACGGTAAAAAAGGACAAAAATTCTTTTTAAACAGAATTAAAAAAGAAGGCCTGTCTTGGCAAGCTGCTGCCGCTTCTTTAAAGCCTGCAACCCCAGCAGACATCGCACCTGCCAACAAAACCCCCGTTGGTGATCTTTGGAGCGACTTTACAAAATATCTTCAAGACAATTTCCCCGCTGATAACGCTGGTCTTTTGATGTCTACGTTATTGAACAGCTGGCAAAGTATTATGGGAGATATTTCTAATTCAGATCTTTTAGAAGCTTTTGCGAACTGTGTCTTAAATATGGAAGATCAGCTTTCTGGCTCTGTCTTTTCAGCTTTTAAAACAAAATACAAAAGTATTTTAGAAAACCGCGCCTTAGATAATTTGGTGAATTTCCAAAAATCCCTGTTCTTAAAAGATCCCAGTAAGACCATCGAAGAGACATCTGCTGTCATCACCAATGTCTTTAATGTGATTAAAAACAACACCGATGACCTTTCCAAAGAACTGAAAAAAACCTTAACGGGCAATTTCGAAAAAGCCTACCGATTGATTGAAAACAGTCTGTCCCGCAATTCTTTTGACAACGCGGATACCCTAAACCCAACCAATCCTTTGACAGCAGCAACCTACACAGGACTAACAACCCTGGGAACAGCTCAAGCAGGTGCCCTGCAACTGTTGCAAGAGGCCTTGGATTACAAAATGGATCGCCAAGGATTGGGACGTTTGATTTACGGAGGTAAAACCATCGCTGCTTTGGCTGCGCATCCCACCACAAATGCTATAACAAGTGATAACAACTTCCAATTCGCCTGCCAAAAACTGGATAATACTGGCGCTGTTGTCGTTGATCTGGATAAAAGAACGCAATATGAAACGCTGATTGACAACATTTTAACAAAAGTACCAGCTATCTTTAGAGCAACAGACTCCGTGATAGCAGAACCTAGAAATTACGCAGTCACTGCTAACACAAAAAACCAGAGCCTTACATTACAACTTTTGGCCGCCGCCAGCTGTGATCCTATTGAAGATCACTACGAACTGACGGCCGCAGAAAAACCAGGCGCCTACTACATGCGTCAGCTGCTAAACGGAGGAGCACCTAGCGATACCTGGTTGGCACGTACAAATGCTCGAATCTACGCCCCAGAACAAGAAGGTGAAGACGGCGAAGGCAGAAGAAACCACATGGACGAAGGTCAGGAAAACAGATCTGAATCCAGAAGCGCCCGCCAAAACAATAGAAATGATATCGTCTGGGGAAACTAATCGATAAAAATTTCTGAAACCTAAGTTCTGAATTCTTTTACGAGTTCTATTTCTAGACTTTCAGGTTTAACGAAGCCCAGGGGATTTTCCCTTGGGCTTTTTTATTGCAAATTAAAAGATTCTGGAAGGTTAAAGGAGCCTGGAAACCCCCAGAAAGAAAGACCAAGGCAAAAAACTTGGATCAAAGGGAACTTGCCCCCGTCAGCTGCTCTTGGTTAGGTACCTTGGATCATATGCCTTGAAACACACCTGAACCAAATGGTTCAGTATCCCAGTAAGACCCTCCCCTAATCTACTGCCTCTTAAAGCTTGCAGCGTATACTGCCCCTCGCACAGTTCTTGTAAGGGCTTGGGAAATTGCTGCCCGGCTTGGCGATTGCGGGAACTGGCTGCGTAACAAGTCAGAATAAAATCTCCAAGTCCCCCATACCCCAAGCTGGTCTGCTCATCTAAAGGCTTTTGTAAAATCTGCTGCATAAAACCCCGCATTTCCCCAAAAGCTTTGGTCATGAAGAGGGCTTTGGCATTTTCACTGGGGCCAAAGTGATGCGGGGCTTGGTTATAAGACCCAGGATCACCGGCTCTTGGGTTATCAGGTTTTGCATTACAAAATTCTGGGTTATCAAAGCTCAAAGGATCCAATTTTGATTGCATCAACAAACCAAAACCAAAGGCCATCACATTTTTAAGGGCCCCATACCATTCCACTTCATCAGGAAAGGCGCTTTCCTGCAGGTCCAACAAGGGCCGTTTTTGCAACAACTCTTTAACCTGAGCAGCCATCTTCTTACATTCACTGGCCACCACCATACCGCAGGGATGGCCCGCCAAAACTTCTGCCGCAAGGTTCGGTCCTGCCAAAACTCCCGTTCTGGCCTCAGGGAAAAACTCGGCGATGATCTGCCTAACCCGCAGGCCGGTGCCCACTTCAATCCCTTTTCCCAAGCTCAACACCCAGGCAGGCGCAGGAATAGAGCTCAAATCTATGGAAGCCAACACCCCCCGCACACTTTGAACGGGACAGCCTAAAATCCAATAAGGGAACTGCTGCAAGGCCCAGGTCAAATCGGTGGTTTGAACAGCCTGGGGATTGTCCGCCGAAAAATCGTGGCGAAAGGATTCTTGACTGCGTCCCCATACGGCCACAGGAACCCCCACCATACAGGAGGCAACCGCCGCTGAAAAACGTCCTGGCCCTAAAAAAACAACGCCTGGTACTTTTTCTGTCATTTCTTCTGGTACTGCTCCTGTGGTTTTAAACATGACTTTCTGGGGCATGACGTTTGGGGGCAAGCTCTTTTTGATCATGCTCTGCTTTTAAAAACGCATCAAATTCTTTTAAAACGCTGCGATAGACTTCTTTCTTACTGAAAGGGCATTCTTGAAGCAGCTTTTCAGGAGAAGTCCACTTCCAAGCTTCAAATTCAGGAAAAAGACTCGCCTTTAAGTTAATATCTTGGTCTATCCCTTGAAATGAAAATAAAAACCACTTGTGTTTTTGGCCCTTAAAACGCAAACGCCACAAAGTAAAACATCCCTTAGGAAAGTTGTAGGCATAAAACCCCTGACTTTGGTTCACCAACAGAGCCTTGCGGGTCCCTATTTCTTCTTCCATTTCCCGCCAAGCGGCTTGCGTAAATCCTTCGGGGCTGCCTTGTTCTTGATGATCAATACCGCCTTGAGGCATCTGCCACTCGGGACGACCAAAGCGTTGTCCCACAAAAATCTGATTTTTGGAATTCACAAGCATCATTCCCACACCTAAGCGATATCGATCCCCATCCCCCACAGAACCAAAAAAACCTTTCCAGCACTCTAAAAACCACTCTAACAGCTTTTTCATCCTGCCCCCTTAAACAGTCCTTAGTGCTTGAGACAAAAGAATGTATCCAGGGATAGAGCCAGCCATAAAAGCATTTTTCTTTTCAAAAGGGTCCTTGTGACTAACTTGTCCCCCCGCCTCTTTAACCAACAGCATCCCCGCTGCCACGTCCCAGGGGTTGGGATTCCACTCTAAAACGCCATCAAATCGCCCAGCAGCTACGTAAGCCAAGGCCAAAGATGTCACCCCAAAAGAACGCACCTTAGCTTCGATCCGACGCAGTGCTTTCAATTCGGAATCTTGATCTCTTCTTAAATTCATACTGAACATAGGTTGGCAAGACAATTTGGGACTATTCAAACGTAACCGAGTCCTATTCAAAAAGGCCCCCATCCCCTTATGGGCCCAAAAAACTTCATTTTTCAAAGGATCGTAAACGACCGCCGCCACCAGCTCTCCGGCTTCTTGTACCGCCACAGAAATGGCAAAATGAGGAATGCCCCGAAAAAAATTAGAACTGCCATCCAAAGGATCCACAATCAACCAGGATTCTAATCCTGGAGACGCTTCAATGCGCCCCGCTTCTTCCATCAAAAAATTGTGCCTAGGAAAATGTTCTTTTAACACGCGGTAAATGGCGGATTCTGCCCGTTTATCTGTCTTAGCAACAAAACTACCCAGCCCTTTTTCAGAAGACTGTAAAAATCCCACTTCTCCAAAATCTCGCACCAAGACTTTAGAAGCTGAAGAGACCGCCTTTAAAATAATATTTACCAAAGGGGCATGGGTCGACAAAATAAACAAGGGAAAAACATGAACCGAAACCTCTTATAAGGTTAAGGCCTGCCCTTTTAATTTGCAACCAGTCTGCAAACAGACCCAAATTTTCGTTCTTTTAGTTTAATGGTAATGACTATTAATTTTCTCTTTTAAGACTTTGGATGCGCGAAAACTAATGCTTCTTCTAGGCAAAATAATTTTTTCCTCTTTTGTCCTAGGATTGCGTCCTATTCGTTCCTTTTTATAGTGCACTAAAAAAGTCCCAAAAGAAAAAATTTTAACGCTTTTTTCTTCCTCAATTAAACTTTCTTTTAAGGTTTCCAGCAAAACTTCCAGGATGTTTTTGGCTTTGCGGACAGAAATCTGCATTTTTTCTTGAAAAATTTTTTGTAATTCCCCACGGGTCAAAACATCTTTCATCATTAATTTCATAGTTTTTAACTGTTAAGATATTATACAAATTGAAAGTTAAAATACTACGTAACCGAGTACTTAAAAGAAGGACTAAAAGGGTTTTTGGTTGTTTTAAGGCCTTAATTGTGTCAGAATAAACCAGCTTATCTGGTTACAGGATCCTGATGGTCTATGTCTCGCGTTGGAAATTGATCTCTTTTTTTTTACTGGTGTGTTTCAGCACCTTACTGTTATTGCCCAATTTTGTGGCAAAAGATCAATGGCCTTCTTGGCTTTTTTATCGACCCATTGCTTTGGGTTTGGATTTAAGGGGCGGAGTGGACCTTTCCCTAGAAGCTGATTTTAATAGCTTCTTTTCCGACCAATATACACAAATCGCCAATAATTTACGCAAACAAATCCGTGAAAAAAAGTGGTCCTATACCCGCATCACCGCCACAGCCGAGGACGTTAACTTTATATTGCCCACGGGCGTCAGCCAAACCCAGGTCTCTGAGGTGTTATCTCAGATTGATCCGGCTCTGGTTGTCGCGTTTTCTTCAGAGGCCGCAGGACAAACAAAAGAACGGATGAAGGCAACAATCTCTTTCCACCCAAGGGCTGTCATCACTTTAAAAAAGAAAACATTGGATCGCTCTATTGAAGTCATTCGCCGCCGTATTGATACCCAAGGCACTTTAGACCCCTACATCCAAACTCAAGGAGATAACCGGATTATCATTCAGGTCCCCGGGTTCCACGATCCCCAAATGGTCAAAAATCTTCTGGGAAAAACCGCTAAGTTAACGTTTCAATGGGTCTGGAACAAAGAAAGCGAAGGACAGAAAGTGACTTTAAAAGACAAGGAAAACAGAGATTATCCCTTAGAAAATGAGGCACTGTTAACCGGTGAAGACGTGACGGGAGCCAAAGCCGGTTACCACACCAACGCTCAGACAGGAGCCCAAGAAGCGGGAGTATTTTTAGAATTTGGCAGCAAAGGGGCCCGGTATTTTTCTGATCTTACACGAAAAGGGGCTGCTTCTTTTGAAAAAGGAGACCCCAGGTACATCGCAATTGTGTTGGATCAGACCGTCCTCAGTGCTCCTTTGATCAAACATCAGATCAATGATGGCCATGCCGTCATCACAGGCGAAACTTCTATTGAAAAGGCTCAGGAACTGGCAGCGCTCGTGCGTTCCGGATCCTTGCCAGCCCCCTTAAATATTTTAGAGGAAAAAGTTGTGGGACCTGGTCTAGGGGAAGACTCTATTCGCTACGGAACTTGGGCCACTTTGTGGGCCGTTTTGGGTGTTTGTGTTTTTATGATCTTGTCCTACTCCTTTTTCGGGCTTCTATCTGTGATTGGAGTTGTTTTTAACTTATTGTTTTTGATGGCGGCTCTCAGTGCTCTGGGGGCGACTCTGACGCTTCCTGGCATTGCAGGAATTGCCTTAACCATTGGCATGGCCGTAGATGCTAATGTTTTAATTAACGAGCGTATCAAAGAAGAGCTCCGCCTAGGCCGTAAAGTCATCACTGCCGTTCATTCAGGTTACCGCAGAGCCATGAATTCCATTGTCGATTCTAACCTCACCACCCTTATTGGAACCGCATTGCTGTATGGCTTTGGGGCAGGTCCGGTACGAGGCTTGGCTATCACAATGGCCTTAGGCATTGTAATTTCAATGTTTACGGCTTTGTCTTTAACGCATAATTTAGCTAACTTCTGGCTGCAAAAATATCCAAGAAAAACCTTACCTCTTTAAGGAGACTAAACATGGGCTTATTATCTTTTCGTCACACACCAAACATTTCCTTTACACGCTTTAAAATGCTGCCCATTTTGTTGTTGGTAAGCATGTTTTTAATGGCAGGGTTGGGGTATGTTTTCAAAGGGCTAAACGTAGGCATTGATTTTAAAGGAGGCATCCTAGTGGAAGCTCAGCTCTTAAAAGCTCCCGACCTTTCAAAATTACGCAGCGACCTCAAAGAATCCCTTAAGCAAGAGGTCACTTTGCAACAAATTTCAAAGCCTGAAAACACTCTGATGATTCGCCTGGAATCTTCTCAAAAATCTGAAGAATCCATTACAACTTTGAAAAAAGTGTTAGGGGAAGGAACAGTCTATCGTAAAATAGATTCTATTGGTCCTAAAGTTGGCCAGGAATTAATCAACAGCAGTGCATGGGCAACTTTTTGGGCTATGATCGCTATTTTTGCCTATGTATGGTTTCGTTTCGAGTGGTCTTTCGCGCTCTCTGCTTTGCTATCCCTTTTACACGATTGTGCTGGGATCTTAGCCTTTTTCTGTTTTTTCGGCATGGAATTTAATGAAGGGGCTATTATCTCTTTCTTGATTACTATTTCCTATTCTATTAACGATACTGTGGTCATTTTTGATCGTCTGAGAGAAAACAAAGGATATCGCAAGACACTTAGCTGGAGCGAACTGATTAATTTGAGCATCAACGAAACTCTTTCCAGGACGATCCTGACTTCTGCCACAACTTTGCTGGCTTTAGGATTGCTATATCTTTTAGGAGGAGAAGTGATTGCCGCTTACAGTCTACCTTTATTTGTCGGCATCATCATAGGAACTTATTCGTCTATTATGATTTCTGCCCCTCTTTTAAGTTGGTTTCATACAAAAGCCCCCGGAAAGCACGTTATAAAATAATTTCTAGAATCTTTTAGAAAACAATGGCACATTTTGCAGAATCTCCAGGCTTTCAAAACAACTCTGGTGTCTTTTTTTCCTTAACAAGTTCTGTAGGGAACCTGTTAAATGCTTTAACCTATTATTCAAATCCTTTTTTTTATCCAATGAGGTCAGCTGATTTGATGCAGAAAAAAACCTGTCTTATACTAGGATAAATCTGAACGAATTCTTTTGATGCATATTACCATCTTGACCCTCTTTCCTGATTTTTTTCAGCCTTTGTTTCTTTCTTTGTTGGGAAAAGCTTTAGAAAAAGGACTCTGGTCTTTAGAAGTGGTATGTCTGCGAGATTACGGCATTGGACAAAGAAAAACTGTTGACGCTCCTTGTTATGGTGGAGGAGCAGGAATGCTGTTGAGACCAGACGTCATTCATCATGCTCTTGATGATAAAATTGGAAAGATAGATCCAAAGCCTTTATGTTTGTATCTTTCTGCTAAAGGAACTGCAGTGCAGCAACAACATTTAGAGCAATGGTCTGCGCAACAACATTTGGTGCTTCTGTGTGGGCGATACGAAGGAGTAGATCAAAGAGTATTAGATTTTTGGAATTTTCAGGAAGTGAGTATCGGCGAATTTGTGGTCTGTGGAGGAGAAGCTCCTGCCTTGATGTTGATTGAGGGGTGTATACGGTGGCTTCCTGGTGTTCTGGGGAATACCGAGTCCTTAGTCTGTGAAAGTTTTCGTGATGGCCTTTTAGAACATCCCCATTATACCCGTCCTTATAACTGGATGGGGATGCAAGTTCCAAACGTTCTGATCTCGGGCCATCATCAGAAAATTGATCAATGGCGTCTGGCCCAATCACAAAAACAACCTCAGAACTGAATTTAACAAGTTTTTATAATAAACTCTAATCTTTATTTATTTTTTCAAAACTGTTATTGGTAAGTTCTTGAGTGGACAATAAATATACATCATTTGATCGGAAAACAATAGAGAAATTGATACCCTCCCCTTAGATTATTCCCGAACCTTCATAAATACGATCAAAAAAGCATAGAAAAAGCAGGATATAGGTTTTTTTTAAGTAGATACACATTCAAACTTAATGAAGCCTTTCTGTAATAATCAGCTTTCCGATCCTACATTGTCTTTTTCCAGCTCAAGGACGAACATTTCAATTTCTTGGTCCGTCCATTGAGACAAAGGCTTGTAAGGTTTATCCCTCTCTGATGACTGGCAAAGTTTTAATATCATCTCTTTGGCTTTCAAAGCTACTGAGACGTTGCCAGAAGCCATCGCTTTTTCAAAAAGAACTTCCAACTCTTGGCGAATTTTTTCCCTAGTCACGGTTATCAGATAGGCGCAATAAAGACAAGAATATTTGCAACACATCCATGTACAGGCTCAAAGCTCCTAATACTGCAAATTTTTCTCTGGTCTCTTGATCATAAGGAAGCTGGAAATAAATAGAACGAATCCTTTGGGTGTCATAAGCTGTCAAGCCTGTAAATAACAGAACACTGATCGCAGAAACTGCAAAACTTATAGCACTGCTTCTTAAAAACACATTGACTAAACCTGCCACAAGCAACCCAATCAACCCCATCATAAACAGGGATCCCATCGAAGAAAGATCTCTTTTGGTTAAATGACCGTATAGACTGGCTCCCCCAAAGGTAAGAGCTGTGACAAAAAAGGCCTGCGTGACAGCGGGAACAGAATATGAGCCTACAAACCCTGCAATAGTAATTCCTTGCAAAGCTGCGTAAGCCCAAAAAAGACCCTGGGCCCTCAGAGCCGACATCCGAGTAAGCGCACGGCTAAAATAGAGCACCACCCCGATGGTTGCAATCAAAGTGATCAACTGAATTCCAAAGAAAAACTGTTTGATCCCCAAAGGAGCAGAATTAATTAAAAAAACCACAGCTCCGGTTAAGGCCAAACCCAGCCCCATATAATTGTAAGTTCCCAGCATGAACTGGCGTAAACCTACATCGACTGAAGTCCTACTGAAAACTTTAGAACGGTCCATAATGGCTCCTTTTATTAGCTATTCTACTTCTATCATAAGCCTTTTTTCTAAAAAAAACAACGTATTCCAATAAAACGCCTACGTTGAAAAAATATTTAAAAAATTTTAAAAAAAAACTTGACAAACAATCTCTCAGAAGACAGAATAACAGTGCGGGGTAGAGCAGCTTGGTAGCTCGTCAGGCTCATAACCTGAAGGTCGTAGGTTCAAATCCTGCCCCCGCAACTCTTTTTGTCGGATTTTTATGAAAAACTTACCTTCTTGCCCAAAAGTTGTATTTTTTGACTGGGACGGAACTCTTGTAGACACAGCAGCCCAAGGCTACAAAATCATCTCTGAAGTCATGCGCCAATTGGGCCATACCTTTATTACTTTTGAAGCCTATTTGGACTCTCCTTCCTTATCCTTGAAGGATTATTTTGCCCAGATTTTAATGCCATCTGAGTGGAAAAAGGGAGTCGATCTGTTTTATCAGATTGCCAGAGAATATCGCTTGGAAGCTCTGTCATTTTTTTCTCAATCTCCCAGTATTTTAGAATTGCTGCAGAAAAACAACATTCCTATGGGGATCGTTAGCAACAAAGAAAGTTTTTTTCTGAACTTAGAAGTAGACCATTTCGGCTGGAGACACTTTTTTAAAGTCATCGTAGGATCAGGAGAAGCAAAGGAAGATAAGCCTTCGGCTGCTCCGTTATTATATGCGCTGGAAAAAGCCTCTTTAAAACCAGGTTCAGAAGTGTGGTTTGTGGGCGACTCTCAAGTCGACATGTCCTGTGCCCACAAAGCAGGTTGTTACCCTGTATCTGTGGGATTACACGCCAGCTTATATCAAGAAGCTCCTATTCTACAGGCGAACAATTGCGCAGAATTCTACGCTATGCTGGTTGAGATTTTTGAAAAAAACAGTCAAAATGAAAAAACAAATTGTTCATAAAGGAAAATAAATGTTTGAAACCAATACTTCTTGCGAAAAAGATCCCTTGATCGCAAGCTCTAAAAAAATGGCCAGTGGATTGCAAGATGCTTTCTTAAAAGAAATGGTCGCCAAAAGTATTCCTGTCACTGTTTTTTTAGTTAGCGGTATCAAGTTACAAGGTTGTATCATTGCTTACGATTCGTTTTGCTTCTTGTTAAAAAAGGATCAGATTATCCAGTTGCTCTATAAACATGCCATTTCTTCGGTTATGCCTATGGCTCCTTTTGCTTTTGATTATAACGGGACGATCTAAATTTTTTAAGGGATAAGCCCAACTCCTCTTAAGAGTTGAGAAAGCTGAAACATCGGGAGTCCCTGAATGGTTGTGTGATTCCCGATAAGTTGACGGATAAAACAGCAAGCTGTCCCTAAAACATCGTAACTTCCGGCTTTATTTTCCCATTCTTGGGTGTTTAAAAAATTCTGAATCTGAACTTCTGACAACATGCTGAAAAGGACTTTAGCCTGCACCAATTTTGAAAAAATCTTTTGATCTGGTCGGCGTAAGACTATGGCCGTATACACACAATGCCTGCGTCCAGAAAGCAGTTGCAAATGTTGGTAAGCTTCTTCGCGATTTTGAGTTTTGTGCAAAATTTTTCTTCCTACGATTACAACAGTATCGGCACTAAGGATATAAGCATCAGGAAATTGCACCGCCGCCACTTCATTTTTCATCAAAGCAACCCGGCTGACATAATCTTTTGGTTTTTCTTGTTTTTTTTCAGATTCATCGCAAGACGGAGAATAGACCTCAAAAGGCATATTAAACAATTCGAACAATCTTTTACGCCCAGGGGAAGAAGAGGCTAGGATAAAACGCATCACAAATCTCCCTCTTTTTTAAAAGTTTCTTGCATTTTTTCAATAAAGTCTTCCATCTGTCCTAAGGACGAAAACGTCAATTTAATAGCTCCGCCTTTTTCTCCGGCCTTCACCACGACATCACAGCCGATCATCTGATGCAGCTGTTCTTGTAACAAAAGCTCTTCCTGCGAAGCGTGCTCAGAGCGTTTGATGACTCTGATATCCTTCTTACCCTCCCTCTTCAGCCATTCTTCTGCGTCCCGCACGCTCATTTTTTGCTCAACCATCACTCGGGCACAGGCTAACGGATCAGAGACCCCCGCCATTATTTTGGCATGTCCCAAAGTCAAACGCCCCTCTAAAATAAACTCTTGCACCTCAATCGGTAGATTTAAAATGCGTAATAGATTGGCAATATGACTTCGACTTTTCCCTAATCGCTGGGCCAACTGTTCTTGAGTATACTCAAAGGCTCCCATCAAATTTTGATAACCTTTGGCTTCTTCAATAGGGTTTAAGTCATCCCGTTGGATATTTTCCAACAAAGCCACTTCTAACTGTTTTTGGGCTTCCATGGTCATTACACAGCAAGGCACTTCTTTAAGTCCTGCCAATTTAGAAGCTCTTAAACGACGCTCTCCGGCGATCAATTCATACCGTTGGTCACCCAAATGGCGTACCAATAAGGGCTGCAGGACGCCGTGTTCTCGGATAGAGTGAGCCAGTTCTTGCAGGGCCACCGCATCAAAGACTGTTCGAGGCTGATAAGGGTTGGGAATAACCTTATCCAAGGAAATATGCAAGATGTCCGCCTTGCTTTCTGGACTGATCGGCCCTGATTCAGACCCCAACAACGCTGCAAGACCTCGGCCTAAAACTTGTCGGCCTGTACTTTCTAAACGCATCCTGAAATAGAATATAAAACATTCCTTATTTTAATTTTTTTATTCCTTTTTGTCTACTTGCAAAAAAAAAGTGTAAATAAAAATAATTATAATTCTCCTTTTTCTAATAAAATTAAAAAAGTTGTCAACAACGTTAAAAGGACAGGCAGCCAACAAAGCCCCTGCACCCAAGCAAAAGGCAGCGGCATGTTTCCGTAGAACGTCCACTCTTTTAAAATAAAAAGGATAAAACAGCCCAATATTCCCCAAAAAACACTCCAAAACTTACGATACCCACGGGTATACCCCATCATACAAGCAGCAGAAAAAGGTAGTAAAGAAATAACCCAAATAAAATGTGCTACAAGATAGGTTTGACGCAACAAAAACACTTTTTGGGGTCCAGGGTGTTTAGAGATATGCTTTTGGATGTCCCAAAAAGACATCAACAAAGGGTGCTTCAAAAGAGGACGTTTTTTCAGGGCATCGGGAATAGGTAAGCTGATTTCCTTTTCAAAATAAGGAGGCTTTTTGTCTTTAATAACCCAAATATCTTGTAGTCGCAAATTTAAATCTTCCCAAAAGACCGTTCTGGCATGAAGATGCTGTACAAAAAGATGTTCCTTAGAAAACACTACCCATTCTGCCTGTTCCCCTTCCACAGCCCGCACTAAGGTGATTTCTTGCTCTTTAGAAAAACGTCTCCAGGCCTCTGAAGGCTTAAACTGAGATCTGTTAGCAGTTTTTTGTTGTAAAACAAAGGCTTTTTCCAACAAAGAAAATGACCACGGCGTCCAAAAAAGCAAATCCCCCCCCGACAAGAGTACAGAAGCTATTAGCGGAGCCATCACCATCTTTGCAAAAGAAGCTCCGGCAGATTGAAACACGCTCCATTCGTTTTGACTGAGCAGACGCCAGCACACCAAAATTCCTGTGAAAAAAATGCTCAAGGGAAACAATTTTCCCAGGATGAAGGGAGTTTTTAAAAAAACTCCCTGTAACTGCTGCGTAAAGGATATTTCGTGAAGATTCTTACGAACTATCAGTAATTCTAATGTTCCACACAGAACCCCTAATCCCAAAAAAACTACTGTAAAACGTAGCAAAAAGAGCTTTAAAGTATATCGAAATAATAAGCTCATATACTTTCTCTTTGGGCTCTTCTGACCCAAGCTACCAGCGGATAAAACAAAATTAAATGTGCTATGAAAAAGAAGGGTAAAGGAAGACGAATACCAAAGAAAAGCAATCCATATACCATAAAAAGACTTATACTCAATTTAAAAAAAAGTGCTAAAGGTAAGTAACGTAAAAAAGGAGTGATAATAAACAAGAAGCTCACTCCTAAACTGTAACACAACGGTAAAAGAGGAAAAATATATTGATAATAAAGATCTTTTTGAGCCATGGGAAAATAGTCTGTTCCTTGAAAACTTTTGCATAGGCGTGAAAAGGAAGGAGCCAGAAACTGCTGGGGTAAAACTTTTTTGGTTTCTGTTAAATAAAATGTATATTTTTTAAAAGAAAGAAAAAGAGGAGGTTTTTGAATCTCTTTAAAAAATTCTTGTCGAGACCCATTGATAATAGTGATCATCAATCCCTTAGGCGTACTTTCCAGAGCCCCATATTGACCGGTATAAAAAACATCCTTAGAAGGAAGCTGATGGTGAACAAAAAGCCCCTGCAACTTTCCACCCGCGCCTCGCTGATCAATATACAAGGTTTTTTCACCGATTTCAAAAAAAAGGCCCGGCGTAAAGAGGTCAGGATTGATAGAGTGGCTTAAACGTTGGGCTTGGCTTTTAGTTTCATAAACCAATACAGGTCCCCAATATAAACTGGTATGATATAACAAGATTGTCAGTCCTAAAGCCACCACCACTGCAGGCCATGCAAGAGAGAACTCTCTGGCTCCGCTGCCTAAGATGATATCTCTTTCATGGGAACGGGCAAAAGAATAATAGACCCAACTGAGAGCCATAAAAAAGCTTACAGGAACAACATTTAAGATCAAAGAAGGCACAACACCCAGAGACAAAAAAATAACCTCAGCTATATGAGCCCCTTGCAGAGGAGCCATTTTACTAAATTTCAATGATTGCGCCAACCATAAAATTACTGCTAAAATTATACTTATGGAAAGGGTCTTAAAAATAAGAGATTTTACTAAATAACGTTGAAAAATTTTCAAATCAATCCAAAAATCAATAAAAAATTACCCCCAAAAAAGTATAACCATATTCCACTTATGATAACAGCTCAAAAAAATTTTAAAATCGCTTTCTTTTTTCTAGCTTGCGGATCTTGCTTTCAACTTCGTGCAGAACTTTGCTGTAAACCAGTGGCCACCCTGGGGTCAAAAACTGTTATTACGGATCAAGATGTCTGGGACCGAGGTCAACTAAGCCTTAAATTGATGGGACAGCCTTTTCAACGGGCCTGGATTCAAAAATTTTACGGACAAATTTTAAACATGCTGATTCAAGAACATCAGCAAATTAAGTGGGTTCATCAATTTCAAACCCGATCTCACCAAGAAGATGTAGAAGCATCGTTTAAAGAGTGGTTGGATCAAATGAAAAAGATACACCCTGGGCTTGTTTTAACACCCGCAGAAATTAAATCTATTAAAGTTCAGATTGCTGCCAATCAAGGATGGTCTCAGTATCTGCAGGCCAAATACGGAAATCTTTTAAAGGTAAACCAAAAAGAAATTCTCCGTTATCAAAAAAAATATACCGCACGCTGCCAGCAGCCTTCCTATAAGTATGGGGAAATTGTGTTGTATTATCAGAAAAATTACGATAAAAAACTACACCAACTGCAAGAATTGCGCACCTTAATGGATCAAGGCATTCCTTTGACCACTCTGGCAGCACAGTTTTCAGAGGCCCCCAGCAAAAAATCTAGAGGGATCGTTGAAAAGCCTGTCAGTCAGATTGACCCTACGATTATTCAAACCTTGAAAAATGTGCCCGAAGGAGAATTGGTAGGTCCGACTCACTTAGCTTCTCAGAAAGCCATCGCTTTCTTTATCTTATTTGATAAAAAAGAAGCTCAAAAGGTCCCTCCTATCACTTTGAAACAAGCAGAGGAAGCGTTAATTCAAGAAAAAATGGAAATTTTTAGCCGTCAAGAAATGCGCAAACTTCAAGCTAATAGCTGTAGTACAGTTCTGCATACACCTCACGTGACTGTAACCCCGGGAGGGTAAAAATTTGATCACCCCATTCTTGGATCAAGCAAAAAATGGGCTACTTAAAAAGAATGGCATCACCGTGTCAAAACAGGACGAGGATCTTTAGTGAACTGGTGGTACAAGCGTTGATCAGCAGGAGAAACACTCTCCACACCTTTAACCAACGATAATTTCAACAAAATCACCAGTTCACTAAGGTTGGTTTCATCACTGGTCTTTTTAAACAACTCTCCTAACACAGGAATCTCTGATAGCAAAGGGATGCCTTCTGTGTGTTTACGTACTCTTTCTTCCATTAACCCCCCGGTCACAATGACTGTGTTTTCCCGGGCTACAACCACTGAATCCATTTCTCGTACTTGAACCACAGGAATCTCGGACTGCACACTGGACACAGCCCCTCCTTCCATAGCCAACGCCACTGCGGGATCTGCCACTTTACGCACTACACGAGAAATCATAGGATGTAAGGCCAAAATAATTTCTCCGGTTTCAAAATTTACTGACGGCTGCACATATAAAATGACTCCTACAGGAACGGTTTGGACGCGACTGGAAGAGCGTCGTATCATAGAGGGTCGTGAATAATTGCCAATGATATCGTCCATTTGTATTTCAAAGAAGATCTCATTACTGGCCACTTTTAAAATAGCAGCCTGATTATTCAAAACTGTCTGACGTAAATTGGCTAAAGTACGCACAGTGCCAAAACTTTCCATGAATTTTAAAAGGCCGTTTAAGTACTGACCATTGAGCCAAAAAGAAAAATTCCCCGGCGCCAGACCTCCCAAAGAAAGACCTCCTAGAGTTTGAGGTGCATTGGAAGGAATATCTCCGGACGTATTGTCTGTCTTGTTAAACGTGTTGCCTCCAAAAGGACTGAAAAAAGTATCCCACTTAATTCCACTTTCATATCCCTGAGCCAGGTCTACTTCCACGATTTTAGCCTCTATCAAGACCTGCGTCGTAGCCAGTTTTTGAAGATGGGAAAGATAAGAAGCTAAAATCTTATGCTGTTTTTCAGTTCCCCACACAGAAAGCAGTCCCGCATAGCGGTTTAACGAGTAAGAAGGCACCTTTTTTCCTGCAACCTCTTTCTCTTTTAAAATATATTTTAAATTTTTTTCTAACTCCTCCCAGAAATCAATGGTATTGGAACTCTTTAATTGCATATTAGCCCCATTTTCTTGGGAATTTTGTCCTGATTTACCTGAAAGCCCCTGAGCCAAAATATCTGTCTTGACAGCTGTCTGTTTGTGCGCTTGGCGGGCTCCTAACAAAAACTGTACATTGTGAACTTTCATATAGATCACATCTTGGGTGATGTGGATGGTATCGTTTTCACAATAATACCTTAAATGACAGAGCCCACATAGAGCCTTCAAAACCACGTGTAAAGGTTGCTTTTCTGCGTGATATAGAATAGATTTTTTCGAACTTAAAGGTTGATCAAAAACAATGCTGGCCCCGGATTGGCGGGCAATTTCAAAAAAAACATCTTGAACCGGCATCGTACCCGACAAAGACAAAGAAATTTTTTTGTGACAAACGTCTGGCAGCGCTTCTTCTGGTAAACAAGCCCCCAGAGAAGATTTTTGCTCACCCCAAGAGGGAGGAGGCGCTGGAGAACTTAAAGCAGCAAAGTCTTCTCGGGTCTTGCGAATTTTTTGATCCTGGTAAGGACTTTTGCAGGAAGAGATCAAGATCAAAACAACCCAAAGGAATGGCTTATACATATATTAATTTCTTTTTTCTTATTCTTAACGAAAAAAAAGAAAAAAGAAACTATACCTCCCCTAAATTGAAACATTTTTAACAAAAAAATAGCATTATTTTAAAATTTTTTCATAATGCCAGGAAGTTTTTTCTTTGGTATCCGACACAATCACGTGGTTTTGCAATAAATAATCTCGGATCTGATCAGACAAATCGTAATCTTTAGCTTCCCGTGCCGCACGTCTTTTAGAAAGGTGCATTTCAATTTCTTCTTCAGACAGCACCTGCAAAAGACGTAAAGTCGGCACACTTCCTAATAAAAATTCGCAAGTTCTTTTCAAAGAAGGAATTTCTTTTTCTTGCTTCTGGAAAGATTCAGATCTCAGAGCATTGGCCCATTGATAAAGGCGCCCTAGGGCCAGAGGAGTATTTAAATCATCTTTTAAAAAAGTCATCACTTCCGGGTCAACGTCTCCTTGCGCTGGAATCTGTGAGAAAGGTTCTAAAACACTGGCTACTTCTTTGACGCAAACTTCTGTTTGCTGTAATAAAGTATCAGTCCAATCCAAAGTCTGTCGGTAATGGGTAGACAATAAAGCCCAACGAATGACACAGGCGGGAAATAAAGTTAACGCATCATAAAGAGTCACCACATTGCCTAAAGATTTAGACATTTTTTGTCCATTAATAACCAGCATCCCGTTATGCACCCAGTAACGCACAAACTCTTGGACTCCTAAAGCGGTACAATTTTGAGCCCTTTCATTTTCATGATGGGGAAACAATAAATCCATCCCGCCCGCATGAATATCGAAAACGTCTCCCAGATATTTTTGACTCATAGCAGAGCACTCAATATGCCAACCTGGTCTTCCTGGACCAAAGGGTGATGGCCAGACCTCTTGCCCTTCTTGGCCTGGCTTCCATAATACAAAATCATAAGGAGACCTCTTGTAAGGAGCCACTTCTACTCGGGCACCTGCCATCATTTGATCTAAAGAAACACCTGAAAGCTGCCCGTAGTCGGAGTATTTGGAGACCTCAAACAATACATGTCCCTGAGCCTGATAGGCAAAACCTTTATCTAAAAGAATCTGGATGATGTGAATCATGTCAGGAATATGCTCTGTAGCAAAAGGTTCATGATCTGGGCTTAAAACACCTAAGACTTGGATATCTTGATGAAAACGATCGATCATTTCTTGAGTCAGTTGCAAAGCACTGATTCCCCTTTGCGAGCTCACCCGGGTAATCTTATCATCTAAATCTGTAAGGTTACGGACATAAGTCACCGCAGGAAACATTTCTTTTAATAAACGGTATAAAACATCACACACCACAGCAGCTCGGGCGTTGCCCAGATGGATAAGACCATACACAGTCGGACCGCACGCATACAACTTTACATGTTGGGGATCTAGGGGAATAAATTCTTGTTTTTCTGAGCCCTGACGTAAAAACAAAGCATTCATCAAAAATTCCATCTCTTTTGATCTATTGTAGCCAAAGCGTCCGCTAATGTATATTCATAGTCTACCCCTCTCACATCAGCCCTTTATGACTCCTCTTGCTCTTTATATTCACTGGCCTTTTTGCCTATCTATTTGTCCTTATTGTGATTTCAACAGATATTTAGCAACTTCAGGAAACTGGACCGTTCAAGGGGCTCTGCAGGCCTATCTTAAAGAGCTAGACACTTGGTTAGAAATTTTAGGGACACGTTCTTTAATTTCTATTTTTATAGGAGGTGGCACTCCTTCACTGATGGATCCCGTCTTATTAAAAGAACTGTTAAAAGGAATATCAGAACGGTTTTCTTGTTCCTTGGACTCTATAGAAGTGACTATGGAAGCCAACCCTTCTTCTGCCGAAGGAAAAAAATTGAACACTTTTCGCCAAGCAGGAATCAATCGTCTTTCCATTGGGGTTCAATCTTTTGATGATCAAATTCTTTCTTTTTTAGGACGTAAACACTGTGCCCAAGAAGCCATCGATGTCATTAAAATGGCTAAGACCATTTTTCCTGAAATTTCTTTTGATTTAATTTACGGCCATAAACACCATAATATAGATTCTTGGAAAACAGAATTAAACCAAGCCTTAGCCTTAGCGGGTCATCACGTGTCGTTGTATCAATTAACGATAGAACCTCAAACTCCTTTTTTTCATCTGCACAAACAGGGCAAAACCTTGCTTTTAACAGAAGATGCTATGGCAGATCTTTACCTGTTAACTGATGAAATTTTAAAAGCGCAGGGTTGGCAGTCTTATGAGATCTCTAATTACACTTACTCTCAAAAGCCTTGCCGTCACAATATGGCTTACTGGCAGTATGAAGATTACTTAGGTTTGGGCCCAGGAGCACACAGTCGTTTATGTTTTTTTGCCGAAGGTCAATTAGGCCGTTACGCCATTGCCAATGAAAAACATCCCGAGTCTTGGATGCAAGAAGTTAACCTGAAGGGAAAAGGCATCCAAGAGATAGAACGCATAGAGCCAGAACAACAAGCGCAAGAAAAATTATTAATGGGATTGCGATTAGAAAAAGGCTTAGGCTTACATAGGTTAAAGCAAGACGAATCAGTAATCCCAAAATACACTTTATCAAGCCTTTTTTTAGAAAAAGTCTGCCATTTGAAAGAATCCTCTTTAATAGAGCCTCTGGCAGATGACTTGGTTTTGTCATTAGAAGGAAAATTAAGGTTAGATACGATTCTACGGTACTTGTTTAAAGATTCCATTTTAGAAGACTCAAAATAAATAAAAAAAAAACTTTTTTTATTTAGAATATCACTATGAATTATTTTATAGGATAAAAAAATGAAAAAACTTTATTTAGCTTTAATGGGTCTTTTGTTGTCTTCCGATTTCATCTCTGATGTACACGCTCGCGGCGGAAGAAACAGAGGAAGAAAACCAACTGCCGGTTCAGAAAACAAAGATCAAGATAAATCAGTTGAGCTGTTAGCAAATACTCTAAAAGAGTTTATTAACTCTAAAGAAGGAAAAGAACACTTGGTCAAATATATACAAAATTATCCAAACTCTTTATTAAAAGTGATTACTGAAGAAGCCTCCAAAACAAATGACGACAAACTAAAAGAACTTGTTCGTAATTTAGAAAAAGAAGGAGTATCTAAAGATGTTGAAGCTACTTCTCCATCAACAACACCTACCAACCCTTCTACTGCACCTGCTTAAAACAATCTCCTTTAAAAGCCTTCTTTTAAAAAGAAGGCTTTTCAGGACCAAAGAAAATCTTTTAAAAGATGTTTTGTAAATTCTAAGTACTGCAACGAAACGGTACTTTTGCGATCATAAAAAATAACAGGTTTCCCAAACGAAGACGCTTCTGCTGTTTTAATGCTTCTAGGGATAATGACAGGAAACACTTTTTTCCCCAATATTTTAGTCACATCTGCCACAACCTGTTGATTTAAGAGACAGCGCTTATCGTACATCGTTAACAAAATTCCCGCAATTGACAAAAGAGAATTAAAATTTTCTTGAACTTTTTTTACGGTTGAAAGTAGACGACTGAGTCCTTCCAAAGCATAAAATTCACATTGAACAGGAACAATCAAGTGTGTAGAAGCAACCAAAGCATTCAAAGTCAACAAACCCAGCGAGGGAGGACAATCGATAATAATATAATTATAATCCTCTTTAACCCTGGATAGAACTTGCTTCAGCTTTTTTTCTCTTTCAAACAAAGGAACCATCTCAATTTCTGCACCAGCCAATTGATTATTCGAACCAATAATATCTAAAAAAGGAAGAAAAGTTGAATTAATACTTTTTTCTAAAGGAACAACTTCCAAGATGCTATCATAAATCGTGTATTCCGTCATATAAATCCCTATACCAGTCGTAGCATTTCCTTGAGGATCTAAATCTATCAATAAAACTTTTTTTTCTACAGCAGCCAGAGAGCTTGCAAGATTCACGGCAGTAGTCGTCTTACCAACTCCTCCTTTTTGATTAATAATGGAAATAATCTGAGCAGACATTTCTTAACTTTTTTGTTCCACGTGGAACATTTTAGCATAAGGCATGAAACGATTCCAGAGAAAAAGACTTCCGAACCATGCCCAAAGCCATTTGTCATAAAAAATTCCAAAATAAAAAGAACTACCCGCTAAAAAATAACCCAGTAAAGCAAAGTTTACTTGCACGTCAACTTTTTCCCGATCCCGATAAACATCTATGATACATAGGGTTAAAACACAAAGAAACAAAAACACTCCTATCGCCCCAAAAGAAACCTTTACTTCTAAGAGAAAATTATGCGCATGCATAGGAACCACACAGATATCTTCCACTTTAGAAAAAACAAGATTTCTATAAGAAACAGGTTCCCGAAAAATGTTTAAAAAAGTTTCATTCCCAATGCCCCAAAGAAAATTTTTATGACTCAATTCTTCCACTGTATTCCATATAAAAATCCGATCATAAAATTCACAATATGCCAAAGAAAGAGTTTTAATGCAAGGAATATTTAAAACATCATGAACATGCCATAAAGAGGCTATTCCTAAAAACCACAAAACCCCTCCTGTTAAAAAAATAAGTACTTTGGGATAACACTTCAATCCAAAGAAAAAAATCAGTGAGATGCTTTGGGCCAAAAAAAGAGAGCGCGCCGAAACCAAATACCCTACACCTAATAAAATACTGAATATCATGAAAAAAAATATTTTTCCTCTTTCCCACAAAAACGGAAGAGTACAGATCCATAAAGACCCTATTAAAAAAATAGCATTTTTAATCATCACTCCATTATAAGAAGGTGAAAGATGAGAAAAACTACCAAAAAGATATCCATTAAACAAAAAAGAATTTGTTGGTAAAACCAAGATCAAAAATAGCCCCAAAAGAAGACCCATACCTAGAACAATATAGTTAAAATGAATTGACAATATTTTTTTAAAGTCTTTTAAAAAACCATAACACAAACTCAAAGTGATCATCTCATAAACAAAAGGAAGCAATTTTGTTAAACAAATTGTGAAAGGATTTACCAAAAAAATCCGCTCGTAGCAAATTCTTAAAAAAACATATCCCCCCATTAGTAAAAAAAAAATTCTTTTGGAAGAAGGAACAGTTTTAAGTATCCAAAAAACCCATCCTAAACATGCACTCCAAGTTAACCAAGCGGCTAAGGTATCAGATGTCACTAAAAAAATACAAAGATTTAGTAAAAGAGTTCCTAAAAAATAACTAAGTGTTGTTAAATTAATTAAATTTTTTCCATTGTAGTTCACGCCTACTAGACACAAGAAACTCCCGATGGCTAAAGAATTGTTAATAAAAAGAGCTAAAAAGCTAAAAACAAGCCCTCCTCCATAAAAAAATCTGTTTATAAAAATACTTTTTTTCACAAAAACGAGAAAAAATGGCTAACTAAGAATCTTAGCGTTTTTTAAAAACAAAAACAATATAATGAACATAAAATAACGTCAAAAAACAATGAAAAAATTTTTATTTTTAATATTACCTATGGTTTCTTATGCTAAAGTACCAGAATGTTTTAACACCACCTTACAAGATTCTAAATCGCCTCTTACACAAAAACTTCTAGAAAATGTACTTGCAGTCAACAAAGAAGACATTTCCCGCCTGTCACCAGGATTATTTCTGAACAAGTCATTAAACACTGCTGAGGCAGTAAAAAAACAATTAGAAGAAAATCTTATAGAAAAAGGTGCTCTTACAGATACAGCCCACTCAGCGGTAAAAGATATTTCCAAGATTGATAAAAAAGCGCCTTTCTTTGCTTTAGGAAGCTCAAATTTATTTGATTAATCAGATTTTGATAAAAGAGCCGTTAAATATTTTTCAACCCATGGCAGCACACAATCTGAAAAGTGCTGCCAGCTTTGATCCAGTTCTTGAAAAGAAAGGCCTTCCTGTTGATCCAAAAAATCCTTCATATTTTGGCACAATATTTCGACCTCTTTTCTTTCTTGACAGAGAAATATTTCAGGTGTTGTCCTTAAAAAGCGCTGCAGTTCATCCAACATATCTTGGACCTGTTGAATTTTTTGAAGTTGTAGACGAGCAATCACTTCTTGTCCATCCGATTCTTGATACGCCTTTACCCGCTCTTGCACTTCTCCTGCAGTTAAATCTTTGTGGCTAGATACTTTTAAATTGTACTTAACTGTTTCTTCGTGGCCTTTCTGAAAAGCCTGCACTGTTAAAAGACCATTCACATCCAAGGTAAAATCAATCTGAATATGAACTTGACCTTTAGGCAAAGGTGTTATGCCAGAAAGTTCAAATTCTCCTAGGCAACGACACTGCTGGGCAAATTCATTTTCCCCTTGAACGACCCGAATTTTCATCTTAGTCTGTCCATGCTCGGCAGTGGTAAAAGTAACAGATCCTTTGCTGGGTAAAGGAGCATTGCGAGGTATAATTCTTTCCACTACTCCTCCCCAAGTCTCGACACCTAAAGATAAAGGCACTGCATCCAATAATAAATAAGACAGTTGATGCGTTAATTGATAAGCTTGGATTCCGGCCCCTAACGCCACCACATGTTCGGGATAATGACTTTGATAAATAGGACAGCAAAGGCTTTTCTGCAATGTCTGGAACACATAAGGCATTTTTGTACTGCCCCCTACCAAAATCAACCCTTTTAAATCGGCAAAAGATTGACCTATGCTCTTAAGAGTCTCGCTACAAATTTCCAACGTCTTTTCAATCCAGGGCAAAACCGTCTCTTCAATTTTTTTAACGGTTAAACTTGGTTTTTGTATTTCTAAAAATGTTTCTTTAAGATTGCGCCCTTCATTTTGCCATTTTTGTTTTTCTAAGAATGAAAGCTGATCCCAATCGCCTGTAAATAAGTGTCGCGCTAAGGCATGATCAATATCATCTCCTCCTAAAAAATTATCTCCTCCTGTTCCCAAAACTTGAAAAACTCCGTCAATCATATTCAGAACAGAAAAATCAAAGGTGCCTCCTCCCCAATCATACACACCGTAGACCCCTTCTACTTTTTCACAAAGTCCATAGGACAAAGCAGCAGCTGTAGGCTCTGCCAACAACCTAAGCACACGCCATCCCGCTTGCTGGGCAGCTGTTTGAACTGCAGTTCTTTGGATATCATCAAAATAAGCAGGAACTGTGATCACGGCTTGATCGATTTGTTGACCCAAATGCTTTTGCACATAATCTTTTAAATAACCAAACACCAACGAGGCCCAAAAAACAGCTTCCTTCCCTGTTGGATAAATCTCTTGATAAGGATCTTTAGCCAACCATCTTTTGATAGAGTCAATCTTTGTAAGGCTGAAGGGATCTACCTCTTGCCCAACCTGTAAAGTCTTGTAATCCACCACGCAAGGAATAAGTCCTTTGTGAACTGTCTGGCCTAAAATTATTGTTTCTTTGCCATCATGATAACTAACCGCACAATGGGTGGTACCAAAATCAAGACCCACAGCGTTTTGTTCCCTGAACGTCTCTTCTTCAAAAGGTTTTTGAATCTGGATCATGAGGGTACCCTTTGTAAATAAAGAAGACGAAAATAACCTTTTGCAGCTTGATCTTTAAGACCGTTTTGAAGCCCTTGTCTGACAAGTTCTTGAGCTTTGTCTATCAATTGTTCTTTTTCTTTTAAAGATAATCCTTGTTGGTGCCATAAAAAAACCTGTGGTAATAACTCTGGGTCTTGTTCCAAAGGCCACCACCCCCGAAGCTCCAACACATGTTCTATTCTTTTCAAAGGATCTTTTAAAATCTGATATCCTTTATTCACTATCTGGGACAGCTCTTGGGCTCCCTTTTGTAAACTTCCTTGATATTGGTCAGGGTGCGCTTTTTTTTGCATTTGAAAGTATTGTTTTTCCAAATCCTGTAAGGACAGATCTAAGGAACAAGGCAATTGAAAAAATTCAAACCAATTTCTATCAGACATAAAATGAGACTCCACACCCACACTTTCCCTTTTCTTGAGGGTTATGGAAAACAAAACCCGACTTTAAAGGTGTTTCTTGGTAATCCATTTGGGTCCCAATTAAAAACATCACTGCTTTGCTTTGAATAAAAATTTTGAAAGATTCATCTAACGAGATCACTTCATCATAAAGAACTTTATCTTTGACAAATGTCATCTCGTAAGCCAGAGCAGCACACCCTCTTGTCTTTAAGGAAATACGTACTCCTTTATAATCTTGTGCGCCAATCAGCTCTTTTATTTTTTCTTTTGCAGCTTTGGTGAAGGACAAGATTGTCTTTTCAGAGCTCACTAGACCGTTAATAACTCGCTTTACCAACCCAAAGTAACATAATTTTTCCCCAAAAGCTATGTAATAACTTTTGGAAAACTTTTTTTGTCTGGGGAAAAATATCTTGTTCTTTATTTATGCTTCTTTTTTTTCACTTTTTATCCCCAAGAAAAATTTTTTTCACTTTTTCCACAGCACACAGGATTACGCCTTTTTCTTAAACACTTTTAAAAGATGATGACCTGGGGAAAAGTTCGGGAAAAAAAGTTATACATAAAAAACCTACCCCTATTATCTACCAAATCCTTTTTATAATATCTTTTTTAGGTTTGAAAAAAAGTTTTAAGCCTGCATAATAACCCTAGGAATACGACTGACTGTCCCATGGCTAGCCTGTTTATTTTGACCCAAAGAGACTCTTTGCCCAAGGCTACCGTGCGTCTTTGTAAAAAATTTTTTAGGGATCCTTTTGAAAAAAATCATATCTACTTACCTTGTAAAAGAACGATTCCTTTCGTCCAACAAGCCTTTTTAAAAGAAGAAAGCAAAACTATTATTTTGCCGTGCATTCGCAGCATTGAATCTTTGTATGATCAGCAGGAAGAACAGACAGAACCCCTAAAGGAAGTGGGATGGATGCTGTCTTTTTTAACCCCGGTGTTGCCAAAAACTTCTTATGCAGGATCTCTTTTTATTGCTCAGAGCCTTTTACAGTTATACAAAAGTGGACAGTTGTACCTAAGTGCATGGGATCATTTAAAAGATATTCCACAAGAATTATTGACTTTGCAGGGAAGAACGGTTTTTCGCTTGTTGGAATATGTCGCTCAGTTCTGGCCTGATTTTTTAGGGCAGAGGCGCTCTGTGTCTTTAAAATCCTATCAGAAAGCACCTTTTACGCTGATGGCGGGTATTCAGGGCAGTCTTCCAATTACGCGACAAATTTTAAAAGAATATTTACCCGATCCAGGCACCATCATCTTGTTTCCTTTTGTACCAGAATTTCAACCTCCTTATCGTCCTCAGCATCCTCTTTATAATTTTTGGCAAACGTTGCTGGCGTTAGACGTTAAGTATCAAGACTTAAGACCTTTTGGCTCTTCGCAGGAAGGTTTCTCTGTAGGGGCGCAGTGTTTTTTAGACTCCTATGCTGGAGGAGATCTAACCGTCTTCAAAAATGGGACTCAAGACCTTCAAATGTGGTCATGTTCAGAGTCATTGCAGGAAGTGCAACAAATCAGTAAAGCTTTATTCCAAACGGTAGGAAACCGTTTTCTAGTTAGTTCCCAAACCAGTTTAGGATACGTGGTGGCACTGACTTTAAAAAGTCTTGGAAAAAAAGTTCATTTTTCTGAAGGTTTTTCTTTATTTCAAAATCTTTCCATCAGCTTTTTGCTTTTGATATTAAAAGGCTTTGAAAAAAAAATGAGTTTTGAGCTTTTCATTCAAATCTGCCTCCACCCCCTGTTTAAAAAAGCCCACCCTGCCGTTGAAAAAGTCATGCAGATTTTTTTAAAAGATTTATTGAAAGAAAACCAGATCCCTGAGTGTCCTTACACTTACTTAAATAGTAAGCAAGGCTCTTATCCTTATCTTTACCAACGCATTGCGCAGTTTTTTGAAAAGTCTTTTTATTCTTTAACGTTTAAAGAAACAACACATCTTTTAGCTCACTGGGTACAAGGGCATCTTCAGGTCGTTCAACATCTTTTAAAAGACATCCCTTGGTTAGAAGAAGAAACTCTGATGTTTTTTCAAAATGCTCATCAAGCCAGCCAAGCCTATCATCCCCTATCCTTAGCGGGTTATAAGCAATGGCTGGAACATTTTTTACAACAACCCGCTGCTTTGGACTCTGGATCAACTGCAGGGGAGATTTATATCTGTTCCCCTTTCCAGGCTGGGATGTTGTTAGATAACAATTCTTTTTGTATTTTAGGATCTGTTTGTCAAAATCATTGGCCTAGACCTTCTGCCCTTAATCCTTGGATGGGCCGGGATATGCAAAGAGCTCTTAATTTACCTTCGGCCAGTCATGATGTGGGCCAAGAAGCCAGAGATTTTCTATATTGCTTGCAAAGCCACAAGCTTGTTTTGACCCGACAAATCTGTACGCCAGCGTCACGTTTTTGGATTCGTTTAGAAGCAGGTTTAAAAAAGAATGGATATCTTTTTCCTCCTGCAGCAAAGACGGGGCACATCAAAAACAATCCGTTTAAAGTAGACTTGATTCCCACAATTCGACAACAAGCCCCTATTGCGACCCTTTCTGCCAGCGATCTGCAATTGTTTTTGGATGATGCTTACAGTTTTTATCTGAAAAAAATTCTTAAACTGTGGCCGAAAGACTTATTTTCTAAGGCCAGAAACACAGGTCTTAAAGTACATAGTCTGTTAGAAGATTTCATCAAAATAACATCCACAAGCCATGACCTAAGTTTTTTAGACCGTCACATGGAAACTCTGTTTGCCACTTTAGATGGCTGGACTTTTTTTGAAGCCTTAAGGTGGAAGACCGTTTTCAAAGAATTTGCTTTGCAAGAAGGATTACGGCGTCAAGAACAAAAATATCGGTCTTTTACCGAAGTGTGGGCGCGTTTGCCTCTTATACTAGCTGGACGTCCCGTTTGCTTAGTGGCCAGAGCCGATCGCCTAGATTGCTTTTCAACTTATCTAGAAATTATTGATTACAAAACCGGGCACATCTCCCCTGCTAAAGACATCAAAGCAGCTCGGTCTATTCAATTATTATTTCTAGCCTTTTTAGCCCAAGAGGGCGCTTTTGAAGGGATAAAAATTTCAAAAGTTCAAAAGGCAGGGTTTTGGAAGGTTTCTCAAACCTCTGGCAGTCAGCTGATCTGGCATGACCCAAAGGATTGGGCCGATTGGCAGGAAAAATTACGAGATATTTTAAAAAAACTAGAGGCCTGCTTACAAGGACAAAGCCCTTATCGGGCCCAGCCAGGATACACTTTTACCAAAGTGCTTTCCCGGCAAGATTTTTGGGCTCATTCTTTTTAATGCCAGTACAAAATATATTTTGGTTATCTTAATTTCTTGGTAAACCACAACACAAAATCGTCGTCCAAAGGATAGCTTTTTCCTGGAATGTTTGGCTGGTAATGATGGATATAAAGACTTCCATTGAAGGGGTTATGTGCCCCGCCAATTGGTCCCCTATAAACGCGACCCAAACCAATCGAGGCTCAGATAAATATCCTTCAAATAGGCAGGCCGGCTTATGCCAACCGATAGAACGAAATGCTTCAGTGATGGTTGGAATATCTTCTTTGAAAAGTGGACGAATGAACACGTCCTTTGCCTTATGCATGGTTCAGAGTTTTCACCATATAGACCATATTCCAATCATAACCCTGGGGTTTAAGTTTAAACAATGGAAAGAAATCTAAGGATTTGTAAAAGTGATAGGTTTTTAAATAATTTTCATCCGCCTCTTGCGGCGATAAGGTTTCTACAGAAATGGTCCGAGCCCCGGCTGTTTTTGCCTGATGGAAAGCCGCTTTTACTAACTGTTTTCCGATACCTTGTCTGTGAAAATTTTTTAAAACTCCCATCCAATAAATAGAAGCATTTTCTGGATAAGGAAAATTGATCGAAAGAAGACCCACATATTCTTCACCTGCTTTTGCAGCGAAGTTAATCCCAGAGCCAACGCCCATAGCGTAATGCTCATTCACCTCAGGGAGCCCGAAATATTCAGGTAAGTCCGCGGTTATATTACGACAGAGTTCTTGCGCAAGGCCTCGTTTCATTGTTTCAGTCTTTATCATAGCACTTTACCTACCGCCACATCATGGGAATCAGATTTATGATTTTCGGGATCATCAAAGGCCATGTTTGTATAGCCGTTTTTCAGATAGAATCTTAAATTGCTTTGTCTGGATTCCGCATGAATGCTTTTAATCTCTAAACGTCCTAGCCATTTTTCTATCAAGGTTAAAAATTTACTCCCAGCATTTTGATTTCGCTTATTTTCATCAATAGTAATAACGCGAATGGCTGCTCTTTTATTGGGCCAAAATTGAATATGGGCATAATCAATCACCTCTTTTCCTTGATATAAAACCAGGTGAGAATGCTCTTCGTGGTTAAAAGTCCATGTGTAGGGATCATCTATGTCGTGGGGGCCAAAGAAATATGTATCGCGAAAAAGTTTAACTGATTGCCATTCGTAAGGGTGGGTTGCTTTTAAAAAGCGTTGTCCACCATAGGATTCTTGTGCCAAAATAGTTCGAATAAAATGATCTTTTCCCAAAGTATACCCGGTAAACAATTGACCTTCTTGTTTTTGAAAAGAAGCGGAGTCTTTCAGTAAAGCTTCTTTCAGTTTTGCATATCGGAGCAGACTTTGGGGATTAGAGCTTAAACGGTTTCTAAAAAGAAGGTTGACTTCTATTTCTGGATGACCTTCTTCCAGAACATGCAAATTGATAGAGTTTTCAGTACGTTTTGTAAAGCCAAATTTAAAAGGAATATTCCATTCTCCCTTATAAGTAAATCCGATTTTTTCCAAAATGGGGATAGATAGATTGCCATCTTTGCCGACCGTAATCATGTCTATCTTAGGTTTAGCAGCCAGGCCTGGTACTGCAGTTGAGCCAATATGATAGACAGCACAGTAGTTATCGCCCAATGCTTGCCTAATAAGCTCTGCTTCTGCTTCAAAAATATGGGGCCAACTGGGATCATAAGCAATGACTTCGATACGTTTTATTTTTTGCATGAGTTTAACTCTGATCAAATATGGTCAATGAGCTCGCGAATATCAGCACATCTATTGGAGTGGTTTTGAAGATCTGATCGCTTAAGAAGGTCAATTAAAGACGACAAATTTAATAAATGTACAGTCGTGCGCCAATCAGTGGGTAACTTGATGTTATTTTTTGCCAAACCATCTATAAATGAATTCTGGAATTCAGGAGGCATTTTATGGGCGTACCTAAATTTTTGAAGAGGATCGAAATAATCTTTTTCTGTCAAAAAAATAGTGGTGTTTAAGATGGGATTTTGGGGCGTGATGCCAATTTCTTCTTCGGCTTCCCGAATGATCGTGTCTCGTGGGGACTCGCCATTTTCGATACTTCCGGTCACGCAATGCCAATGACCTGGCCAAAGCTTTTGGGCAGTAGATCTCCTTGGTAATAAGATTTGGTTTTCTTTTTTTAAGATCAGGTGGGGAAAAACAATCATTTAATCTTTTTTTAAATATTTGCAACTGTAAGTCAAGGCCCTACCTAGAAAAAATCCTGCAAAAAGCCCGCTTAAAATGTTTTCAATGATCACATAGTCCGCATAAATCCCAGGAGCTGCTGTTTTTAAGTAACCAAAAATGTACCTTATGGTAAAGAAAAAATCAATAAAAAAAGTGGGATATAGCTGCCAGGAATTTGAACAAAAAGGGAATTGTGGGTAAACTGAATTTTTTCTTTTCTATAGACCAAAAACCCTACCCCAGCCCCTAAAATCATAGACAAAATAAAAGTCAACGAAAAAAAGGCAGCGCACTTTGAAGCGCACAATCCTAAAACTGGAAAAAAGAATACGATCAAAGGAACAGTTTGAGTTTTTGTACTTTTTAGTCCCACAAACAAAATAAAGCCTAAGATAATCCATACATAAAAGGGCGTGCCCTGAAGAATTTGAAAAATACCGCTCATGATCTATTCGTTGACTCCTATATAAATATCAAAAATAGAATGCTGGGGGCCATGACTTCTTGAATCATCAATTTCAAAATCCGCCATATAAGATCTTTTCCCGTCCAGTTGAGTGACGTCCATTTTTCATATTTTTTGCCACATATCAATGACTACTTGCGGCATAGGCCCGGGGTTTGAGGTCCATTTAATGTAGTTTGGCGCGGGAATGATTAAGGTTTTTAAACCTTGCGGGATATTTTGAAAATAAGTCACTTCCTGGCCCAAAAAATACGTATAAGGTCCGTTTTCATCACTTTCGTAGTCGGTGTAGACTGCAAAAATCTGATGAGGTTCTTTGGGGTGGGGGATACTTTGGGACATGTTTTGTTTGAAAAATCGTTCCATAGTGGCCCCTATCTGAGCGGTTTGTGGATTCATTTCTGCCGCATTACTGGTGCGGGCAGTGATGCCCACCGATTTCTGGACAGTTTGTATTCACTTGATTCATGTTAACCTCCTTTATATTCAAAACATTCAAATGTGCCTACCGGGCGAAAACCAAGGCGTTCATAAATACGGTACCCCGAATCGCTAGATGCCAAAAGCGTCACAAACTGGCAGTCTGCCTGTTTTGCGATATTCATTAAAAAAACCATCATATCTGTCCCATAACCTTGCCCCCGGAGCTCTTCTTTTGTTAATAAAGTAAAAATCCCTGCTGAATTTTTTGAAACAAATAAAATACCAATGGTGATAGGTTTATCTTCTTTGTACCCCACAAAAAATTTTTCTTGTAATTGCAATAGATCATCATTTAATAATTTATAAAAATGAACGACGGAACTGTCGTAAAATTTAAGAATATTAATAAAATCTTGCAGCAAGAGGCCATTTGTGACAGGTTTTATCTGTAAATCTGTCTTTGATGGGGGTATTTTTACGATAGACAAATCACAAAGCATCGCCTGTTCCACAGCTTCAATGATAAAATGATTGTCTAGTAAGGTTTTTGTTAATTCTGGATTGTGTTGACTGGGGGGTATCCACCATGCAAATGGATGTCTAGCAAAAATTTCTTTGATTTGTTGAACAGAAGCAGAAACTTTAAAAGTTCTGGGGACTCCATAAGCGCCATAAGCAATATTAAACATACTAGAAGGCAACTTACAGTAAATGGTCGTGATACCATGGATATCTGTAACCTTGAAGCCTAATTTTTTAGGAAGAAAAACAAAGTGAGCCAGGTGATTTTCTTCTATAATTTTTAATTTTTGCAGGATATCCATAGTTTACAATTTAGGGCCATTGTCGATACATTAACTAGAATGACTTAAGAGGACAAGAGAGGAAGATCTAGATTTTTTAATTTATTTCTTTTCTAAAAAAGTGTCTATAGAGTAATTTTTTAAAGGACCATATATTTGGTATTTCATGTTAATTATTTTGTCGTTTATTTTAAAATCAAAACAATACCGATCACGATGGCAGAAATGAATATGAGAAAAATGATAACAAGGAGGTTTTAAATCTGATAAACAAACTTCGTGGAGGAGTGTTTTCTGATAAGTAAGAATTTTTAAGGTATCTTTTTCAAAAATAAAGTACCTTTTTTGGTAGAATTCATGTTTAATGTGATTTAAAACATACAATCCTTGTTCATAATAAACAATACATTGGTTTGATTCTAAATAAAAATAAGCTTCCCCTTCTATAGACAAAGGGGGATGGTCCATCTTCCTTTTGAGTGTAAAAAATCCATCTAGTTGATTGATTAATGCATTTTGGATACTTGTACTCATCATCCTTCTTTGTGCCTGTTGCTACCTAAAAAACCCCCTACTTGAGCGTCCCACAGTTCTTTGTAAAGCCCCTCTTCATCCAATAGCTTTTGATGAGTACCATCTTGCAGAATCTGACCTTTATTAAAAACCAAAATACGGTCCATTTGCAACAGGGTCGATAGGCGATGGGCAATAATGATCGTTGTTTTATTTTGCATCAATTCCTGTAAGCTTTTTTGAATCCATGTTTCTGTGACAGAATCCAATTGGCTGGTGGCTTCATCTAAAACAAGTATGGGAGCATTTTTTAAAAAAGCTCGGGCAATGGCGATACGCTGGCGTTGTCCTCCTGAAAGCTTAATGCCTCGCTCTCCTACCAAAGATTCATAACCTTCAGGTAATCTTTCAATAAACTCATGGATATAGGCTGATTTGGCAGCAGTAAAAACCTCTTCATCACTGGCTTCTGGTCGGCCATAGCGAATGTTTTCCATCAAACTTCTGTGAAATAGAAAAGAATCTTGGGGAATCATAGATATGTTGGCTCTTAACGAATCTTGAGTTACATCTCTGATATCCTGACCATCGATTAAAATGGCGCCGTCCGTCACGTCATAAAGCCGCAAGATTAAATTAATAAAAGTCGTTTTTCCACCCCCTGAATACCCTACCACGCCTACTTTTTGGCCTGCCGGGATAGAAATGGAAAGGTTTTGGAAAAGCGGCTGACCTTGGGGGTAGCCAAAATGAACACTTTGAAAATTTATATTTCCATAAGGGTTATGTAAAATTTTTGCATCTGATTTATCTTGGATTTCCAGGGGGCTAAGGACTATCTTCAAACCTTGTTGAATCTGAGCAATGAGGTCAGAAAATTGGGAAATTTCATTGTATAAAGGACGTAGGGTGGATATAAAAAGGTTCATATTGATGCTGATCACCAACGCAAAATCACCAGCAGTGACAATGCCGATTTTAAAATACTGCACCAATAAAATGCAAATCAACGTTTGGTAAATACAAAAATAAAAACTTTGTCGAATCAACATCCACAAAAAAAATAAATCTCTTTTACGATCTGCCTTGACGTAATCTTCTAAGTTCTGGAACCATATTAAAGATTCATTTTTCTTTGCAGCAAATAACTGTACAGAAAGGATATTGGAAAACAGATCCACCATGCGTCCTAATACAGAAGCTCGGACTTCAGCTGCTTTGTGGAATAAATTTTTTGCTTGCCCAGAAGCCAAGACAGTCCCCACAATAGAGCCTCCAATCCAAGCAGCCATAAGAAAAGAAAGTGTAAAATGAATATGCCAAACCATTGCAACAGCGATAAAAACTCCCAAAATACTGCCTAAAAACCCCTCTATCACCAGCCCTACGAGGTCTGGAACTCCACTCATCACCTCTTTGATCTTACTGGATACACTGCCAGCAAATTGGTTTTGGAATAAAGAAATAGAATGATCCATCATCCTTATAACCAATTTCTGACCTACTGCTTGTTTTAAGTTTGTATTCAGATTCAGCCAGACAAGATGCTGCAACCTAGAGACGCATACAATAAAGACAAAAAATCCTAAATAAAGGGCAATAGGCCCTGTTAATTCAGCCCAAGCCTGTGTTGGTTTTAAAAAAGAAAGACGATCAATAATAAGTTTTAGTAAATAAGGCCTTAGACTTAAATCCATGGCCCAAATCATTCCTAGGAAAGTGTACCCTAAGATCCAAAATTTGAAAGGCATTAAAACTTTTAATAAAAACAACCGAACGGATTTGGAATCCTGTGCCTGAGGCTGTACTTTTATAAATTTAGGCCACATTTTTTAGGAATGATTAATTGCTCAAAATATTAATTTTGTGTTGACATCCAAAAATCTTTATGAGAGCATACATTTGGGAAAGGAATTATACCTTGTTCCCAAAAAATCTTCAAGGGGGTAGCTTTATAGTTAGCCCAAAATCACTACCTATTACTAAATTAAGGAGGTATGAAGATGGATCAAAGAAATCAAGATGATAACAACCGTCGCTATGACGGGCAGAATGACCGGCAAAACTGTTATTCCGAAGACCGCAATGATCGCCGGTCCGATGATCAACAAAGTCGTAGGTCGGATGACTCGCGGTATAATGATCAACGAGATCGTTCATATGACGAATCGAAAAATCGTCAAGACAGCAATCGCAGAGATCAACGTTAAAGACCGTAACCCCTGCAAAAATTGATTGGGAGGAATGACAATGACACGTTTTTGGAAAAAATCGGGCCTTCGCTTTGGGCCAGGGACGTGGCAGAGTCTGATTTTTGTCTAAGAAGTTGTGGGGAGATTAAATCATAATATAAATAACGCCTAACTTAGTAGGAGATTTGAAAATGGACAAGAAAGATTTGAACTATAATGAGCAAGAGAATCGGGATCAACGGACTGCTCACTTTAATGAGCAAGACAACCGGTCTTCTCACTCTAACGAGAAGCAGAATCAGGATAACCGGTCTTCTCACTCTAACGAGAAGCAGAATCAGGACAACCGGTCTTCTCACTCTAACGAGAAGCAGAATCAGGATAACCGGTCTTCTCACTCTAATGAGAAGCAGAATCAGGATCAACGGACTTCTAGCACTGATGAACAACACGCTCGTAAATCCCACGAGCAGAAAGATCGACGCTAGAGGGGGGAATCTTCACAAAAACTGATTCATCAGAACCATGGCCGCACGTCCTTGGAAAACTAGGGTTTTTGCTCTAGGCCAAGGGCGTGGCAGGACTTCATTTTTGTGCGGGCAGCGATGGGGAGATTGTACACAGTCATATAAAATGCCTAGCTTAATTAGGAGGGGAAAAATGGAAAAGAGAGATCTAAATTATAATGAGCAGAGGGATCGGGATCAACAAGATCGCCATTCGTATGAGCAACAGGGTAGGGATCAACGAAATCGACGTGATCATAAACACCAGGATAGGGATCGACGCGATCATGAACAGCATGATAGGGATCAAGTTACGGTGAAGGATACCAGCAGTTACTTACTGTATTCTGCTCACTCGGCCTGGAAGCGTAAGATGGATCAGTTTCTTTCGCATCATAGTCTCACTAATTCTCAGTGCATACTGCTTTTGGGTATGGGGCATTTAGGGGATCACAGTCCTGAGGTTTTGCAAAATGATTTGACCAAAGGTGTCTGGTTTGACAGTTCGACTGCATCCCATGCCGTAAGAGCTTTGGAAGACGCGGGATTGATTTCTAGGGCTTATAAAGAGGGTGATGAGCGATCTAAAGTTGCAAAACTCACTGAAAAAGGAAAGCTTAAACTGCAAGAAGTAGAGAAGGATTTTATGAAAGGAGAATCAGAGTTCTTTGCCCCTTTAAAAAAGCGTCAAAAAGATCTGAACGAACTTTTGCGGGATCTTTTGGAAGAGTTTGAGGAAGAAAGTGGCAAGGAGTCTTGAAGTACTTTGTTGTAGGGACGTTGGTGAACGAATATCGCAGTGTGGGGTTTTGGGGCCGTAAGCTGTAGATACTGCAGAAAAAGTAACTTTTCTTGGCAAGCAGAGCATGCGACACTGGCGTCCTTTTATATTTGTTTGGATTTTTCTCAAGTTGTGGAGCGATCAGTTTTTGAGCTAATGGCTTTAGTTTGGTAAAAACTATCAAGTTTTTTTGTTAAGAAGGAAAGACAATAGTCAAGAAAAAGTGTTCTTAGCTTTTATGTCTTTTATCGTAGTTTATTGTGCTAACAGTACTTTCTTGTTTGCGTTTTCTTATTCGTTGTGCCCCATTAATAAAACTCTGAGGCACATAAAGTTTAGATCACGCCTTGATTGAGCCAGATTTTTCTAGGCAAAATCTTAATGCGCAACCCATTGTACTGTTTTTAAATCGACGCCTTGTTCTAAGAGGTCCCACAGGGGACTCATTTCCCGCAAGCGGCGGACAGCTTGAATAATACGCTGGCAAGCTTCTTGAGCTTGTTGAGCTGTGGTATAACGACCTAAAGAAATACGCAAAGAAGTGTGTGAAAGTTCTTCGGGAACCCCTAAAGCCTTTAAAACATAAGAAGTTTCTAAGGATTCTGAAGTACAGGCCGAGCCGGACGAGAGAGAAATTTCTTTCAATCCCATAATCAAACTTTCCCCTTCTACACCTGCAAAGCTGATATTCAAATTATCTGCTATGCGTTGGGTTTGGGACCCATTCAGATAGATTTTAGGCAGTGCGTGTTGAAGATCTGCATAAAAATCTCTTGATATTTGTCCAAGGCGGGCTTGTTCGGATTCGCGGAGCTCAGAGGCTATTTGAGCGGCTTGCCCCATCCCCACACATAAAAAGGTAGGAAGTGTGCCGGAACGTAAACCTCTTTCTTGGCCTCCTCCACTGAATAAAGGTTGCAATCGTACGCGGGGACGTCTTCGCACATAAAGGGCACCAACTCCTTTGGGTCCATAAATTTTATGTCCTGTAATACTTGCTAAGGCTAAGTTCATCTTTTTAACATCTAAAGGAATACGACCATAAGCCTGAGCGCAATCACTGTGGAAAAGAATGCTCTTTTCTTGGCACAAAGCTCCTATTTCTTGAAGGGGTTGGATCACACCAATTTCATTATTGACGCCCATAATAGAGACCAAAATGGTTTGAGGCGTGATGGCTTTTTCCAGGTCTTGTAGATCAATTAAGCCGTCTTTTTGAACCGGTAAATAGGTGACCTGAAATCCTTTGCTTTGTAAAAAACGGCAACTTTCTAAGACGCACTTATGTTCTGTTTGGCAGGTAATCAGATGATTCTTGGAAGGAGCTTGTTCTTGAGCGTAAAAGGCAGCTCCCTTAAGAGCCAGGTTGTTTGATTCAGTCGCCCCAGAAGTAAAGATGATTTCTCGAGTATCTGCATTTAAAGTCCTAGCAATTTGCTCGCGAGCTTTTTCTACTGCTTGTTCGCTGATCCAACCATGGCAATGGGTTCGGGCATGGGGGTTACCAAAATTCTGTGTGAGGTAAGGCATCATGGCCTCTAAGACCGCAGGATCACAAGGCGTAGTGGATTGATAATCCAGGTAAAGAGAGGTACATTCCATAAAAACTTAAAACTGTTTTTCTTTAATTTAAAGAATATAAAGGCTTTTGTAAACAGCTTTTCTATTAAAATACCAATACACACGCATATCAAGAAGCAAAAAAACATTTTTATAAAATTGTTCGTTTCTTATATCAATAATAAAGTTTGTTTTCTGCAATAATATAAAAATACTGCATCTTGTTTTGTAATATTCAACAATAAATCAAATAAAAATAATATTTTAACATCATTAGAATACAATAGCTAGGAATAAAAAACTAAAAAAATAATGTCTAATATCATAGATTTTGACTTTTTCAAAAAATTTAATATTATCCTGGTCATTGAAACCAAAGATTTTTTTAATTTTCAAAATTATTTTAGTTAAAAATGAGCTCTACAAAAGGCTACATTTTTGAGTTTGCAAGGAATCAGATGATAAACGAGAAAAAATCTCTAGTATCAAAAAGACGGTGTTTTTTTTAAGATGTCAGAAATTGCCGTCCCATGGCCAGAAATTTTTCTCGTCGATGAGTTAAAGACAAATCCTCTTTTTTACCCAAGTAAAACGCTATTTTTTCACCAATAGCATCTATGGTTGCCAAAGGACTGCGGTGGGCTCCCCCTAAAGGTTCAGGAATAATTTCATCAATAAGTCGTAGATTTTTAAGATCTTGAGCTGTTAATTTTTGTGCCAGAGCAGCCTCTTGGCGCTTTTCAGCGCTTCGCCACAAGATGGAGGCGCAGCCTTCCGGAGAGATCACTGAGTATACTGAATGTTGCAGCATTAAAATGACATTGGCTGTTGCCATCGCGACGGCACCTCCCGAGCCTCCCTCTCCGATCACTAGACTGATAATAGGACTTTTAACTTGAAAACTGCGTTCTAAACATTGAGCGATGGCTTGGGCTTGTCCTCTTTCTTCTGCGCCAATACCTGCGTATGCTCCTGGGGTATCAACAAAAAACAAGACAGGAAAACCAAAACGATCGGCCAATTCCAATAAGCGGTAAACTTTACGGTAGCCTTCGGGGTGAGCCATTCCAAAATTGTGCTCTAAGCGGCTTTCTGTATCTTTCCCCCGTTCATGACCCATAATTATGACAGGCATTCCACGAAAAAAACCCATGCCTGTGGAAATCGCCCGGTCTTCCCCAAAACAGCGATCTCCGGCCAAAGGGACCCACCTGTCTATCAGTCGGGCAATATAATCACAGGTTTTGGGACGTTCTGGATGTCGGGCGACCATGACCTTTTGCCAAGGGCTGAGATTTTTATAAATCTGTAGCAGAAGCTTTTCTTTTTTATTGTTCAATCGATCTAATTCATCTCTGTCTTTCTTTTTTAAAGGAATTTGCATTCCCAACGTTTCCAGACCTCGAATTTGATCTTCAATTTCTAAATAAGGTTTTTCAAAATCTAAAATGTACATGGACGCAACACTTTTTTATTTAAAGATAATAGATTTTAAAAAAAACCAAAAGCCCCGCTTGAAAGACTTGCAGTGTTTTGATGATTCAAATCAATTAAAAAGCTTTTGAATTTCTTTGACAAAGTCCGCCAGAGCAAAAGGCTTTTGTAAAAAATATACATTTTTCATAGGCAACCTTTGCCGCACTTCGTCTTCAGGGTATCCAGAGACAAAAAGGATTTGGATTTTAGGATTCATCTTTTTAGCTTCCAAAGCCAATGTAGGACCATCAATGCCCGGCATCATAACATCCGTGATCAGTAAATGAATGTCAGAGTTCTTTTTTAAAAGCTGCATGGCCTGGATACCATCTTGAGCCTCTAAAACTTCATAACCTTTTTCTTGCAGAACCCGAGAAGTAAATAGGCGGATGGAATCTTCATCTTCTACCAATAAAATTTTAATAAAAATAGGTTCGCTGAAAACTTCTTTAGGACTATCTTCTTTTTCCAGGGTGGCAGAAGAGCCTTGATAATGGGGGAAAAAAAGGGTAAAACTTGTGCCTTTTTGCATAGCCGTTTCTACGGTGATACCTCCTTGACACTCTTTCATCATCTGTACTGCACTGGCCAATCCTAAACCTGTCCCTTGACCAGGTTCTTTGGTGGAAAAAAAGGGATTAAAAATATGTTCTAAATGATGCGGCTCGATGCCTGTACCTGTATCGCGGACTTCTAAGGTCACATAGGGACCCGATATTAAAGTGTGTTTGATTACATCCAGAGGTTTTGGGACATGAAGGTGTTTTAAACGAAAGCCCAAAGAGCCCCCGTTAGGCATAGCGTCCCGGGCGTTAATGGCTAAGTTCAGTAAAATTTGTTCTACTTGATCCACATCTCCATAAGTAAGGCCAGGAAATCCATCCTCTTGAAATGACAGAAAAATTTTAGGTCCAATAATGCGACGAATCAAAGGAAAAAGATTTTGAACACACTGTTTTAGTGAAAAAACTTTCTTGCAAGAAGGGGTAGATTTGGAAAAATTTAAGAGCTGCTGGATTAAACGAGCCGCTCTCATGGCACTTTGTTTAATTTGACTAATATCTTTTGAAGATTGATGAGACTGGTGTCGTTGTAATAAAAGATCACAAAATCCAATAATTCCTGTCAATAAGTTATTGAAGTCATGAACAATTCCGCTGGACAGCTGTCCCAAAAGTTGGAGTTTTTGAGGATCAGCTTCTTTTCCTGTACAAGGAAGACTTTCTTCTTCAAAGGGACATAAAAGTATTAAAAAATGATCAGAGTTATGTTTACTTTGACTGGGAAAAGGGCGAATAAAAGCCAAAAATCGCTTTTTATCATGCTCTTTGAGGTGCAGAGATAGCGGCGGGAGAACCTCTAGACCACTGCGAATTTTTTTTAAATATTCTGTCAGACAAGAAATTTCCAGAGGTTGCATCCATACACTGGGAGCTTGAGGTTCTGATAGATTCACCAACGTTTTTAATAAACAGTTACCCTGTTGCAAAAAACCATGCATATCTAAAAGACCGGCAGGAACAGGAAGCTGTTCTAAAAGCCCTAAATCTCCAGGTAAAAAAGCGCCTTCATGAGTCGGAAAAAAGAAAAAAAGACTAAGCTCTGATTTGACGTCTTCTAAAGAATGAATGTAAGAAATCCACGCTTGTTTTGTTTTAAAATGGGGTGAATTAAAAATATGGGCCTTTTTTTGTAATTCTTGCCATTGGGGCAGGCCATTGGTAAATAAGGCAGAAAAAGAAACTCCCAACCACTTTTCTAAAGGAGCTTCTAGCCATCGACCGAAGGCTTGATTCACAAAAACAATGATCCCCTCTTTATCGGTCATGCACACAGGCCACGCATAAAGGAAAAATAGTTGGTGGATAGATGAAAGTTCTGGGGATAGAGGTTTCTTGCGGGCATAAAAAAAAGTATAAGGTCCAATAAAAAACTTAGATAACAAGACACAACGGCCATTGGACAGAACAGTGCGGCATCCCCAGGTATTTTTGGGAGTATGTATAGTGGTCAAAGGGTATAAAATCATTCTTTCTAGTCCTGCCTCTGCAGCAGTCGTATCCTTAAACCAGGGTTTGAAGAAAGAACCACGCCACAATTTTTGACCATTTTTTGCAAATACTAAAAGAAAAGAGCTGCGGTACAGTCCGTAAGCAGCACTGACCACCAGCAGTACTGTTAAGGACCACAGGAAATCTTGGGTACAAAAAAGGGTTTCTGAAAAAAAGAAAGCAGAAACAATTAAAAGAAAGAAAAAATAAAACAGATAGTTCAAAATCTTTTTTTTCAAGAAACAAAAAATAAAATCACGTCACTTATTACTATTGTCGCTGATTTTTTTTATAGGTGCAAGAAAGTCAAGAGAATTGTGGAAAGAAAGGCTCTGTTTTTTCTATTCTTTTTAAGAAAGTGTTGTTCTGATTTGGTGAGAATGAAATATTTTGTTAGGATAAAAAAAGATTTACAGTAAAAGCCTATGATCGCCTATCTTCAAGGATATTTATTAAGCCGCCAAAAAGATGCGGTGGTGTTGGTGATGCCGCAGGGAGTGGGATATCAGATTTATGTTTCGGGGCATACGTTGCAAGCCTGGCAGCATTATTCTTGTGCTCAGCCCCCTGTGTCTTTTTCCCAAGAGCTTCTTTTTCTGTGGATTCATGAAGAGGTGAGAGAGGGACAGGTTTTTTTATACGGCTTTAGTTCTTGTCAAGAACAAGAGTGGTTTCGGTTTTTGATTCAAGTCCCGGGTCTTGGACCTAAAATTGCCTTGAATATTTTATCTGCATTTTCTTTTGGGTTACTTCAAAGCGCTATTGTTGCTAAAGATGTTAAAATGTTCCAAACGGTTTCTGGGGTGGGGACCAAACTGGCAACACGCATTGTTCATGACTTGAGTTTGAAGACTCTACCTCTGGGGACCGAACAGTCTCTTCCTGTTTTAGAAGGGGCAGAGGATTTGGTTCGAGGATTATTTATCTTAGGCTATTCCCAGGCTCAGGCTTACCAAGCGGTGTTAAAAGCGCAGGAGGCCCTATCAGGGGCTTCCTTGGAAGAGCGGATGGCTTTTTGTTTAAGAGAGCTAGGAAAAGGCCTTTTTTAAAATTTTGATCTATGAGAATAAAGGTATCAAGCGCCGCACAGCGCTAGGGTTTATTGTCATTGTTGTTTGGGCACAACCAGCGCTTAAAAAGCATTTTTGTACGCTCTAAAGGATCTGGATTATTTAATGGAACGACGGCTTACATAGACGTGCTATAACACGTTTATCGATGGAAAATGTCTTAACAACCTGTTCCGTTATTCCTTACATGTTTAAAGTTTCAGGCAATAGAAAACATGTGGGATCACATTTTTTGATATTTTCTTTAAAATTTTCCAACTTTACCTTGTTGTTTAATAAGATCAACAAAATCTCTTGCTTTATGTATGTATTTTCTTTAACAACTCAGTGTAAGGGATTGTGTCTTTGTCCGCGTGCACGGCATTGATGAATAAAAAAAGCAAAGAGAAGTTCAGACTTTTTAAACATAAGTATTCCTCAAAAATTCTAGTAACCTTTAAGAATTTAAAAGAACAATCTCCTATAAGTAAGGTTGTGTGAAAGCAATTTTAATAAAGAATTTAGAGCTAAATGACTTACTGAAAACCATCTCACTTTAGGTAAGCAAGGATGTTTTTAAGAAAAACTATTGAGGATAAAAAAAATTTACTCTTGGCTTCAAAAAGAATTATAATAATCCTCGAGTTAATAATATGATGAGTATTTTATATATGGATATTTTAAATCAATTGGAAAAAGGTGTGTTGCGCGCCGCTTCTTATACAAATGGACAGTGGGAAGTGCATCCCGAGGTCAAAGAAAAAATCTTAGAGGTTTTTCGCACCAGTCCGATTGCAGTGAAAGATGGTTTCCGGGACAAAGAAGCTTTCATTCACTCCGTGCATTTTGATCAAGATAGTGGTATCCGCATGCCTCCGGGTGGATCGAGTGTCAGAAGAGGATGTTTTTTAGCGAAAGGGGTGGTTATCATGCCTCCTTCCTATATTAATGTAGGAGCTTATGTCGATCAGGACTCTATGATTGATAGTCATGTGTTGGTAGGCTCGTGTGCTCAGATTGGTAAAAGAGTCCACTTATCCGCGGGTGTGAGTGTGGGGGGAGTCTTAGAGCCCGTTGGAAGTCGTCCTGTTATTATCGAAGATGATGTTTTTGTGGGCGCAGGAAGTGTCTTGGTAGAGGGAGTGTTGGTGAAAAGTCATGCGGTTTTGGGGATGGGGGTTAGGTTGTCTGGCGTATTACCTATTTACGATATGGTTCACAAAACGATTTATAGGGGAGAGGTTCCTTCTAGGGCAGTTGTTGTAGCAGGGTCCAGAGGTTTGTGCGGAGAGTTCGCTCATCAACATCAATTGTCTTTGCAGTGTGCGGTGATCATCAAATACCGGGATGAAGGGACAGATGCAAAGGTGGTTTTAGAAGATCTTTTGCGGGAAAAGTAATTTTTTTTTTGCGAAAAAGTCTTTGTGTAGCAAGGATTTTTGGAACGTGCTAAAAAAAAATCAAAAAAAAGTTTCGCACCCCTATTGACGGGGGGTGCGGTTTTTCCTATGATGCAGGAGTGCTCTTTGAAGAAGTGAAGAAAACAAGAGAGATAAACAGTCAACATAGACTGTTCCGTTAATTCAGAGTCCGAATGGATATACAAACTTGAGAGTTTGATCCTGGCTCAGAACGAACGCTGGCGGCATGCCTAACACATGCAAGTCGAACGAAGAATGTTTACATTCTTAGTGGCAAACGGGTGAGTAACGCGTGAGAATCTGCCTTTTGGTGGGGGATAACTAAGGGAAACTTTAGCTAATACCGCATAAGCTTGGAAACAAGGAAAAATTTATTGCCAAGAGATGAGCTCGCGTCAGATTAGGTAGTTGGTAGGGTAAAGGCCTACCAAGCCTGTGATCTGTAGCTGGTCTGAGAGGATGATCAGCCACACTGGGATTGAGATACGGCCCAGACTCCTACGGGAGGCAGCAGTGAGGAATATTGGACAATGGGGGAAACCCTGATCCAGCAATGCCGCGTGAGTGAAGAAGGCCTTTGGGTTGTAAAGCTCTTTTACTCGTGAAGATGATGACGGTAGCGAGAGAAAAAGTTCCGGCTAACTCTGTGCCAGCAGCCGCGGTAAGACAGAGGGAACTAGCGTTGTTCGGATTGACTGGGCGTAAAGGGTGCGTAGGTGGTCACTTAAGTAAGATGTTAAAGCCCAGGGCTTAACCCTGGAATCGCGTTTTAAACTGAGAGACTAGAGTGTGGTAGAGGAAAACGGAATTCCTAGTGTAGAGGTGAAATTCGTAGATATTAGGAGGAACACCGGAGGCGAAGGCGGTTTTCTGGGCCATTACTGACACTGAGGCACGAAAGCGTGGGGAGCAAACAGGATTAGATACCCTGGTAG